>Ga0315338_1000015_pt1 | contig 1076503 bp, 830 predicted proteins | sample ASW8metaG_FD_204518 | JGI IMG/M metagenome (GOLD analysis project Ga0315338, IMG submission 204518) | Ammonia-oxidizing marine archaeal communities from Monterey Bay, California, United States - ASW #8 | ecosystem: Environmental > Aquatic > Marine > Coastal | place: USA: California... | reverse complement strand
AAGGCTCCCGTTGAGAAGGCGCTCCGCATCGCAGCGATCGAAACGCTTACTGCCGATGCTGGCTACGATTCCGAATCGAACCACCAATACTGCCGAGACACGTTGGGCGTTCGCACGCTCATTCCGCCACTGCATGGCAGGCCGACAAGTCGAAGTACGGACAACGCTGGCAGGTCGAAACGGCAATCAGCATGATCAAGCGGCGACAGAGTGATTGCACGGCGGGACGCTCACATTACAGTCGTCGACGCGACATGATGCTCATGGCTGTCACCCACAACATCATGATCGTCCGGTATCGCGACGTTTTCTACAGAGCACTCCCGACCCCTTTTATCTCCCCCTGCCAGCGACTAAGACTTGGTATTGCGCTTCAGTTTCGAATTCGCACCATCATTCACGCTTCTTGTATTGCCAGAAGGAAACAGTCAATACTGTGGCCAAAGCCAAGAGCTTCAAACACAGATTCCAGATCGGCTGCCAGAACACCTCCCCCTGTACGAATGTAGAAATGGCAAAAACGAGGACTGCAACGGCCAAGATCACATCACTTATCCGCAGATCGTGGCCTAACCGATACAGGATGTATGCTCCTGCAATGACTATCCACAGCACCGAAAAAAGTAGATTCATCGTATGGTCCGCCGTTGGCGACGCGTCAACTTGGGCCGAGGTGCCGCCCGACAAAGCTCATAGTATCACACGACAGTGCACCTCAGAAAACTGGGCGGAGATATGCTGGAAATGCAGTCGAGGCGAGTTCACTCAAACACACGTGGACGTGTCGGAGGAGGTAAAGAGCCAGGATCGACCCCTTGTGGGATAACCGTCGTTCCCACTGGCGACGAACGAGTGGGGGGTGCAGACGAAACGGTACACGGCGGACTTGGTTTGGATTCGGGTTTGGTCGGAACGGTTCGATCACTTCCTTTGTCCTGCTCGACATTTCCTTTGTCGTGCTCAACGTCTAGCAGATGCCGACATTTCCAGACGGCATATGCGGCGGCAATGCCTAAACCCGCAGCGCCTACTTCTGTCAAAATGGCTTTCCCTGACGCGGACACTGCCCATTCACGAACCCTCCTGCTCAGCGCTGCGGAGCCAACTACCAACACATCGTCGGCAAATCCAAATAGGACAATCTTCACAACGCATTTTCCAAAGGCAGTGCACTGATACCTGTCTGGCAAGAAGTCGCCAACTGTACTGTGGCGTCGTTGTCCCGGCGCCGTAGGCGACGATGGCAACCCGAGTGCGTCGTCAAGCCAACTTTGCAATTCTGCCACGGTGTCAACATAGAGCGGCGGACTATAAACCGGTCTACCCCACTGATCGGTGTATTGGTAGTAATGTTGAACTGGCCCAGTCCACACAACTTCTTGCTCTGGATATTGTCTCCCGTCAACGAGGCCTGATGGATCAGCATCGCTGATCGGCGAATCCTTGACGTATAGGTACCAATTCGGATTATTGCGGAAGTACGCTTGGCCGGCTTCGGGGAGCAAGTCAATCGTTGATTCCGGCTGCGGACGATCATATGGAACGAAGCTGAACAGATCAAGATTCTCATTCTGGCCGATTGGATCGCGTTGGAGCCAAACACCCAGCGCGAAGTGGTACGCCCGCATCCTCACGGCGTATAGAGCAGACACCGCGTCCCGCCGGTAGCCGGCGTAGAGAGTTTCCCACTCAAGGTCAGAACTGGAGCGAGTGTCAAACGCCGGGGAAAGGAATGCCACATCGCCATACGATGTGTACGCGTAGCGTTCCTGAACGTCGCCGCTGGCATCGGATACCGCCGTGACGTTCCAGTTCGCGTCTTGCATCGCGTAACGACGTTCGTCGAGGGTTCCGTTGCCGGTCGTGTCCCGGTCGCGAGCGACAAGATCATCGACGTACCGCTCTCCCCAGACATACTGACGATCGGGATCTGTGCTGGCGTCGACGCGTTCTTCCACGCATCGCCAAGATGTGGAGTAGAAATAGTGACGCGTCTGATCGAGGACGCCGCCGACGTATTTCTTCGCGACGACTCTGCGGCGGGCCGCGTCGTACTCGTACTCTGCCACGACATCGGAACCATCGACGAGCTTCACCAGCCGGTTCCACGCGTCGTAAGTGGCGGTGTAGCCGTCGGTCGGATCGTCCGGCTGCGGCACCGTGGTCATGTTGCCGGCCGGATCATACGCGGCCATCGTCCAGGAAGCCGCGGCCGTCTCGGCAATGTCGGTGATCTCGTTGACCTGATTGGCGGTTCGTGTCTGCTTCAGGTTCCACGACCGATCACCGTTGTCGTCTTGACGGAAGTGCCGCCAGTTGCCGGTCTGATCCAGCGACCAGCATTCGGCGAACTTGAGTGTCTCGACGGCGGTGTTGTCTGAGTTGAGCTTGCCGCGTTCGGCACACTTCAAGCGATGCGCGCCGTCGTATCGGTAGGCGCTATTGTAGGTGTCGGTGGTATCGAGTGTGTCTTTGCGATAGGTGCGGCTCGAAACGCGATCGTAGCCGTACTGAATGCGGCTCGCGTCGGCAGCGGACCCGTAGTCGTGCCACAGAGAGTCCTTGATCCGACCGAAGCGATCCATGCCGCGATAGATGTCGCCCGTGTCGGGGTCGTCGCCGCCTGCCGTACCGACGAGCGTGTAGCGGAGATCCGGTTCGGTGTAGTCGACCTCGACAGGGGCAACCAATCCCATGTAGGCGTACTTCGCCAGCTCGACGCTGCTCTGTTTGATCGACTCCATGCGGCTGGCTGCGTCGGCCGTACCGCCTGCAGTACCGTAGTCAAAGTCGATCACTCGACTGTCGGGATACGTCATGGCGGTCGGACGCGTCGTGTTGCCCGAGCCGTCGGCGTAAGCGTACTGCACCTTCGGACTGGTGCCGGTGTTCACGGCTCCGGAATGAGCCTGATACGAAGTGACCGGTTGGGCGAAGTCGTTCCGCGCGAACTGCACTTCGTTCACCACGTTGCCGGAGCCGACCGTCGGGTTGTCGAGGCTTTTTTGCGATTCGACAAGACCGCGGACGTCGTAGGCGCGACTGATGCGCCGCACGCTGGAAGCGACGCCGCTGCCCAGCGTCGTCACGCGATCTTCAACCATCCGCGCGAGTGAGTCGTAGTCGAATGCGCGGACGGTGCCGCGCTGATCGGTCGTTTCGGTCTGCTCCGACTGACGATTGTACTTGAGTTCCACGCGGTCGCTGCCGCCGGTTGAGTCCGGATATTCGACCGCGCGCAACAGCACACTGGTCGCTACGTCTGAATCCGCCAGCGTGGTTCCGTAGACGTAGGTCGTGGTCTGGTCGCCCGTTCTGGAATTGTGTGCGGTCAGCGTGGCGATCCGGTCGTCCGCCGTATAGGTGGTGACCGTGGTTTTGTTGTCATCATCCGAAGGCGGGCACTCGCCGTCAGGCACGTCGAGTTTGGCAAAACTGACCTGGACGGCGTTATCGGCCTCGCTTGCCGATGAGGCACTCCAGGAACTGCTCATGGATTCTGACGACGCAGGCTGAGCAAGGCCGTACTTCTGCATTAAACAGTCGACGGCCGCTTCGCGCTGACTCGAGGAAAGGGCTTCGCTGTAGACGGCGATTTCGGCCACGTCGCCGTCGAAGAATTGGCCGGCGCTCTGATTGTAGACGGTCGTCGAGCCGCCGATCGCGCCCAGCAGGTTGCCGGTCTGCAAGATCGAACCGGAGATGGTGTCGCTGTCTTGGAGTACGCCATTGACATACAGCGACCAGTCGTTGCCTTCGCGCATCCAGACGGTGACGGCAAACTCGTCCACTGTCTCTGCGGCGGTTACCTTGGCGTTGGGCGAAAGGACCTGGGCGACAATCTCTCCGCCGTTGTGCAGCAGCGTGGTACGGCCAGGTTGACTGGCCAGGTATTGGACGAATAGGCCTTCATTGCTCGCGCTCGCGCCATCCTTGGAGCTGACTAGAATCAACGTAAAGTCGTCTGTCGCCGGCAGAATCGGTGCGGCCGCGTTGGAGAAATCCATCCAATCGTCGGTGCCATCGAAACGGACGACCGGCTTTCCACTAGCGACGTTGGTCTTGTAGGTGGGGCGATTGCCGCCGGTCTGGGAGGCGGCGGGGCCTGAACCGCTCTTGTCCTGCCACAACGAGACGGGATCGCCGTCGGAGAGGCCGGTGATCTGGTTGGCGTCGAGCCAGAGCGACATGTCGCCGTACTGCCGCATGTTGCAGGAACCTGGATGCACATAGTTCTCGATGAACTTGGTTCGGCGGCCCGCGTCGTCAAATTCGAACCGGGTCTCCATCGCGGCCGGGTCGAGGACGCTGACCACGTCGCCCGCATCGTCAAACTCGCTGCTGGTCACCAAGACTGTGTCGGAACGGTCCGGAATCGTCTGCGGACGGGCGAGTGCTGCTCCACCGTTGGTGCCGTAGTCGGCCGATGCGACTGGGCGGCCGATCCCGTCGAACCAGGACGCGGAGTAAGTGACGCGGGCCTTCGGCTGAGTGCTGGACGGACTCCCAAGTTCACCGGTTCCCGTCGCGTTGTGATAACGCATGCGTGTCAACGCGCTGACGGTATTGCCGGCTGGATCGTAGGTGGTTTCCGACTGCTCGAGGATCGTATCGCCGGAAACGTTCTGGGCATCGGCATAAGTCGTTTCGCTGGTGTCGTAGCCGGTATAGCGCTTGGTCAGCCGGTTGATTCCGTCGTAGACGTTCTTTGCGAACAGCTGCGAGCCGGCTGGCGAATCTTTCATCAGGTTGCCGGCGGCGTCGTACCAGTGATTGTCGGTCAAGCTGTTGCCCACACTGCCGGTTGCCGGGTCGACGCCATACAGTATCCGCTGGTACTGCCTGCCGAGATCATCCAGCTTGAATTCCTCACGCCCGACGAGATTTCCGGTATCGGTCGTGTCGTAGCGCTCTAATTTTGTGACGCGGTCGAGATTGTCGTATTCCGTCGTCTCGTACAGATCAACCTCGCCGTCGAGGGATATCTGGCGATTGCGAAAGTCGAAACCGAACTGTGTGACGCGCGACGTGGAAGCATCGACGTGCGGCGTTGTCTTCGTAGCGTTGCCGTTTCCACCGGACGACCCGCCGTCATACTCTTGCTCGGTCACCACGACCATATTGTTGCCTGTGGCACCCCCGCCGGTCGGATCTTCATCCGTCGCACCGGTGTCGTCGGTACCGACGTAGATTCCCGTGGGCAGCCCTCGCGGATCGAATACGGTGTCGGTGATGGTCCCGCCGGGAGAGACAATGCGGTTGCGACGGTTTATCAAGTCGTAACCGTAGTCGGTCTGATCGTAATTCGTGCCGCTGGTCCCTGTGCCGCTGGCCGGGATGTTGTGATACACGCGCGAGGAAGCCCGTAGGCAGCAATCGGTGTATTGGTTGGTGTTCCAGCGCAGGTACGAGGACTGCGGGAACGAGTCGGCAGGATCGAGCTTGCCGGCGGTCTCTTCACGCCTTGCTCGGATTCTCTCGAGCAGATTCTGCTTGCGGTCGTAGATCTCAATCTGGACGGGGTTGATCAACGTGTAGTCATAGCTTGGTGCGGTCCCAGTGGCATAGCCGCGGCCTGACCAGACTTGATAGTCCTCATCTTGAAAGACGGTCCAATGGGCGTTGCGAACCGATGTCGCCGTGCCGTTGATGTCGATTGTGTGCGTGGGGTCGAGCTGTTGAGTGATCCGCCCGAGGTAGTCGAATTCGAAGTCGGTGACCAGATGCAAGCCGCCACCCGTAGGCGTTGTCCACCCGGTCGGTTCGTCGGTGACTTGAGCCGTGTCGACGTCGTCGATTCGTTGGACGAGGGCACCGGTTGGCACATCGTACACAGACCGCGTGATGAAGCCGCGTTCATCCTTGACCCACGTCATGTTACTGGCTGCATCGAAGACCTCGACGCGGCTGTTGGCGACACCCGAACCGTTCTGCGACGTCGGGATCACCGGCCAGGTCGTGGTTTGCTGTTCGACCTGCGTCGTGCCGGTGTGGAACGTGTAGGCAAAGGTGGTCTCGATTGTGGTCGCCGTCGATGAATCATCGGGATAGACGATCTCCTTGGAGACAGGGTAGATGGTGTTGCCGCCGGCGGAATGCGATGTGTATTCCAGTTTGCTGAGACTAATGGACGTTCCGTTTTGGCCTTTTTGGATCTTCTGAAACGAGACGTAGCCAGGCGCCTCGCCTCCGGTGCTGCCGGTGTAGTATTCCGTCAGGCGGATCAGGCCGTCGTTGTCTTCCATGAATTCATAGTTGCCACTGACGTCGTGCAGCAGATCGCCGTACTGGTCGTCGTAACCTGTGATGGCCGATGACTCGGCGCGGAGGATAGGTCGAGCGTCGCTGTTGTACTTGGTGAACGAGTACCATTCGTCTGGGCCTGCTTTGAGGACCGTAAGCATCGTCTGGCCGGCGGAGTTGCTGTAAATGATGTTCTGGTTGCCATCGGGCCGGGTTTCGACGGTCCTGCGCTTCCAGAAGTTATAGTCGCCGGCCGGCGGCGTGCTGGTGCTATCGGTGTAGGCATACGTGAAGGTGCGCGAGGCCCCGTTGATCGACTCCTTGGTGACCCGCCACTCGCTGTCGTATTCGAAGTAGAGGTCGGCGTAAGTCGCAACGACGGCGTTGCTGGCCGTCAGCGGGTCGACGCTGTTGGCGACCATTCGCGCATAGGCTTCCGGCTCGACGACGTACTTCAAGCCGTGTTCGAATCCATTCGCATCGCCGGACTTGTAGTAGCGGTAGTAGTTGACGCCGAGGTCTTGCCAGGCCGTGCCATCCCACTGTTGGCGGGTGGCCGTCTTCAGATCGCCGAGAGTACCGAAGCTCTCGCTGGTACCGTAGTAGGTGTAGACCGCACGGCGAATGTCGTTCCATGCTCCCGCATCGACCTTGCGGCGGAGGGTCACGTATTGGATGCGGCCGGTTTGATCGCCCGAGGCGAACAGATCGTACAGGTAAGATTCCGTGGTCGTCTGGCCGCCGGAGGTGTGGCTCCGCTGGACCTCGAGCTGAAACCCGCTCTCGGCGACAACGGATGTCTCGTTTCCACCGGGACTGGTGATGCTCTTGAAGCCGCTCGGACGCGTGACCTGATCGAGATCGTTGAACTTGATGACTGTTCCATCGGGACCCGTCAGCTTGAACAGGCCGTTGCCGGAATCGTGTTCCAATGTGTGCCGTACGCCGAAGAGGGCCGTGTAGGTATCGCTCGGCTGGTCATAGGAAAACCACAAAGGGTTGTTGACGTTCCATAGCACGCCAATCGCTGACTCGGTGAACGGCGACTCGATCACGAGAGGCCAGTCTTCCTGGTACCAATTGAAACCGTGACCAGTGTCGAGACTCTCGGTCATCTGATTGGTAAACGTCCGCGTGTGCGACCAGCCGAGTCCGAACCCGCCTGAGTCGACGTCGACTACATCCAGCCGCGTCTGTCCATTGAAGTACCGAATAGGGAAGCAGCTGTAGCAGACATCCCCCTCGCAGCAGATGGCAAGCTGATCGCGCGGTTCCAGCTTTCTCGCATCCGGAATCTCAAACTGTGCCCAGCTGACATCGACAAAGTTGTCCATATCCAATGCTCCGTCTTTGGCGTGTGCGTTGTTGTGCCTGCTTCGGCGGACTCGACTGAGCTCGTCGAAGTCAGTCGAGTTGCGATAGCTCTAGTGAAACTCAGCGTGTGGGTCTGGACGGCTGGCCGCGGGACTGGCGGCGGTCGCGCAGTTCCGTTCGGATTGCGGCTACGTCGTTGCGGCCGTGCCACAATTCGTCTTGCGGTTTGCGGCTTGGCTCTCGTTTGAAGATCCAGACTTCGGCGACCTCTTCCTCACCGGTGTCGAGATCGCGGTAGGTCTTGACTTCACGAAAGTCTGGGTGATCGAGTTCGTGGAAGATCTCCAGGGCCCGGGTGTAGAACTCTTCGGCAGCCGGGTCGTAGTCGTTGCGGCCGATGAACGTTTTGGTGGCCAGTTCGGTGACGCCGTTGTCGTCCATGAACCGCCGCAGTTCGCGCTGTCCGACCTGTAGCAGCACCGTCGGCTCAAATGTTCCGCCGGGCAGCACGTTGTACATGAACCAGCGGTCCTCGTTGGCGATGATCAGTACCAGTTGCTGCCGCGGCGTGCTGTAGAAGAGGATGGTGGCCTGGTTCTTGGTCCGCAGAAACTTCTGTATGTGCGCGACGTCAAAACTCGCGTAGGCGCGGCCCACGGCTTGCGCAATCGCAGCGATTTCCGCGATCTGGGTGACGTGTTGGCCGGCGTTGTCGGCCGTGATGGTGGTCCACATGGCATTACCCCAGTGAAATGGCGAAGTGTACGAAGGCGAACGGTGAGGGCGCGGCCGTTGTAAAGTCGTATTCCGGCGTGTCGCCCAAACTATTCAGATGGGCCTCGGAGACGAGAGCGGGTGTCACGTTGTAGAGGGCGGTCAGTTCGTCGTCTCGGCTGGATTGCACAGTGTCGGACGTGGCGGGCGTACTGTGGATGAACTGGACACTGGCGTGATTGGCACCGTCGACTCCGCTGGCCGCCCCCACGCAGACCCACGTTGCCGCGACGGCATCCGTTTCGCCGAGTTGGCCGATGTGCAAGTCGACCACCGCCTTGGCGTCGAAACCAAGTGACGACAGGCTGACGGTTGCCGGCGTGTCTAGCGGTTCGGTGACGGTCTGAACATCGGACGACAGCCCCTTGAGACACAGCGCGGAGAACTGAACGGTATCCCCGCTGTTGGTCGTCTTCTGCAACCGGATGCCGTTAGTGATGAGACCGAGCGTCCATTGTTCGTAGATGCCGGTCGCGTCCGCCTTGGGAATTGCCAAGACCTTGCCCGATTTCATGGCCCGGGCTACTTTTTCGGCCGACTCGTTGGAGTTCCAGCCAATGCTGCAAGATTCGGAAGAATTACCGAACCCGAACGAGCCGGCGAACTGTGTGCCGGGCGATACATTTGGTCCAGGACTGAGTAGAAACACGGCGTCTGGATCGAAGTCCAAACTATCGAAATCTTGAGCGGCCGTCGTATTGCCGATCGAGCTTTCGATAGCCGCGAAATCGTCCAATCCGGAGAACAGCACTGCATACAAGTCGACGTTGACGCTGGGGGACTCGACGACGTTGAGAGTCAGGCTGTTGGCTGCAGCGCTCTTCCATTGGATGAGCATGTCGCGTGTGTTATCGCCGGCGGTGAACAGGATGAACGACGCGCTGTCGTTGTATCCGCCTGCGACGTTCCAGTTCTTTTCACCATCTTCGGCGCTCAAGCAGACGGCGGACTGTTTTCCGACACCGGTGAACCCGATGCCGATGTCGGCGTCCCCGTTTGTGGCGCCGCCTGCCTGCCGTTTGACGCCGATGATGACGCCGCATTGCGGCGTCGTTCCCTGCATGTTGAGGGAAGAGAAGGTCTTGAAGCCAGAATCGGTCGAGAGGATCGTCAGCTTTTCGACAGACGTGACCACGCCGGTCGGCAAACTCGAAGCTGACGAGGCACTCGAGCTCGAGTCGCTCGAAGCCGACGAACCGCTGGCTGGGCTGGCCGGTCCCAGCGCAATGGCGAAGTGCCGGAAAGCAAACGGCGACGGGGAAGCCGTCGTGAAATCGTACTGAGGCGTGTCGCCCAGGCTATTTAGGTGGGCTTCCGAGACAAGTGCCGGCGCCGCGTTGTAGAGAGCGGTGAGTTCGTCGTCGCGGCTGGCCTGCACCGTGTCGGATGTGGAGACCGTAGCATGGGAGAACTCGACGCTGGCATGATGTGCGCCGTCGACTCCCGTTGCAGCCCCGACACTGACCCATGTTCCCGCTGCGGCGTCCGTCTCGCCGAGTTGGCCAATGTGCAGGTCGATCAGAGCCCCCGCGTCGAAGCCAAGCGAAGGCAGTGTGACAGTTGCCGGCGTGTCGAGCGGTTCGGTGACGCTGTGGATGGCCGACGAGAGCCCCTTGAGGCAGAGCGCGGAGAATTGAATGTCTTGTCCGCTGTTGATCGCCTTTTGCAGCCGGATGCCATTGCTGATGAGACCGAAGGTCCACTGTTCGTAAGTGTCCGAGGCGTCGGCTTGGGGAATCGCCAGGATGTTTCCCGACTTCATCGCCCGGGCCACGTCTTTGGATGCCTCGTTCGAATTCCAGCCGATACTGCAAGTTTCGGTCGAGTTGCCAAATCCGATTGAGCCGGCGAACTGCGTACCGGGAGAAACGTTTGGACCGGGACTGAACAGAAACACGGTGTCCGGATCGAAACTCAAGCTGTCGAAGTCTTGAGCGGCCGTCGTATCGCCGATCGAGCTTTCAATCGCGGCGTAGTCGTCCAGACCGGAGAACAGGAGAGCATACAGATCGATGTCGACACTTGGGGACTCGACGATATTGAGCGTGAGGCTGTTGGCCGCAGCGCTCTTCCATTGGATCAAGACATCAATCGTGTTGTCGCCGGCCGTGAACAGAACGAATGAAGCGCTATCGTTGTATCCACCTGCGACGTCCCAGTTGCTCTGGGCGTCCTTGCCGCTTAGACAGACGGCCGACTGTTTGCCCACACCGGCAAACCCGATGCCGATATCCGCGTCACCGTTGGTGACTCCGCCAGCCTGGCGTTTGACGCCGAAGATGACGCCGCATTGTGGTGTCGTTCCCTGCAGATCTAGTCCGGAGAACGTCTTGAATCCAGAATCGGTTGAAAGGATCGTCAGCTTCTCCAACGACATCAAGGCGCCGGCTGGCAGGCTAGAGGTAGATGAGGCACTGGATGCTGACGGTGCGCTGGATGTCGATAGCGTGCTGGATGCGCTGGAGGCCGACGGCGCGCTGGAAGCCGATGACGTGCTCGAGGCCGACGGCGCACTGGACTCGCTGCTTAACGAGGAGACCGAACTCTGGGCCACACTGGCCACAACGCGCAGGCGCAGGTCGTTGTACTCCGTAATCGAATCCACTTCTTGCTGCGTCAGCGTGAACGGAAATTCCACGTAGTAGTCAGTCGGCTGCACGATACGCGTGGCAATTACCGTGGAACCTTGCAACAGAAGCAGCGTGACGTCGGCCGGCCCGGTTGCGCCGCTCGAAGACGAGCCGCTGGAGGGCGACCCGCCCTGCGCGCTTGATTTCAATCGCACGGTGAAAGTGTGATCGCCTGCGAACGGCTCCTCGAATTCGGCCGTCGTCAAAAGAACTTCGAACGCCTCGCTTTCCGGGAATTCCGGCGTCGTGACCCATTCGTCCGGCTGCTCGATGGCATTGATTCGAGTCCAGAGAGGTGTCGGCGTCCACAGGCCGACATCGATGTCAAAGGACGGCAGTAGTGTTTGAACCATCTGTTCGAACCCTCGTGTTGAGGTGGAGTCTCAAAGTGACCATGTTGCCGAGTTGAGCGTTTCTGCCTTAGACGACCCAGTGGCGCGTTTCCGATCCGGAAGTAACGCTAAACGCCTTCACCAACAGGTCTCCCTTCCCAGTGCTTCCCGGTTTATGGCAGGTGTAGACTTCACTGCCGTCCAAATGAAAATCATTGAAGTGCACCCCGCACACGAATACCTCGTCGCCTTGCAGATAGAGTCGAGGCGGGCGCGACGGTGCGCCGCTGAATTGACGACCTCCGTACCCAGTACTGATGGACCACACTGGGTTAAAGTCGTCGATTGGATTGTGTGCCCAACGAGCTAAGAGCCCTGTACCGCCGACGCCGGAGGCCAGGGTTATCTGAAAGGTCGATCCGTCGCTAAGAAACTCGTGCGTGCTCGGCGTCTTGTACTGCAGAAGCGGACGGTTTTGCACGAGCGTCCCGTCGGACTTCTGGATTTGGATGAACCCTGGATAGTCCGCAAGTCCAGCGTAGGCCCCAAAAACAAGCAGATTGTCGCCGGCAAGTTCCCGCACTGTGGGGATGTAATGCGTTCCCGACTTTTCGAATCCTTGCCTGAGAATTGGCCAACCATGATTCGTCGGCGCAATCACATCCGAGCCGTCCGCTTCGTCGATCACCCACCAGCCGACAGTTACATTTATCATCTCAATGATTACGTAGATCTTCCCGTCCAGCGGCAGGACACCATACGGAACGGCGGAGTTGGCTTCCCAGACGACCGTTCCCGTGGAAGAGATCTTGGCGATCATCGGAATGTCGCCTGCCGGCTGATACGTCCGTTCCCTGTGGCAGATCAAATGGGAACCATCGCTTGCCGGTAGCAGCCGACCAGGCATATCCGCGACAGGCCAGTTGCCGCTGGTGTCTTCTGCTCCAGTTGCCGCGTTCCACTTTCTGATCGTGTTGTCGATGCCGGCCGTATAGACGGCGCCCCCGACCTTCGTGATGTATAGGACTTCAGTAGGTGCTGCGGCAGACCACACCAATTCGCCGTCCAATGTCCGACGTTCATGAGTGAAGGCCGGCCCCGTCGCAGTCACGCGAATCGATAAGGCGGCGTAGTTGTGAATGCTGTCGATCTCGGCCTGCGACAGCTGAAGTTCGTAGTTCGCAAACGACGCGGTGGGCACGCCGCCCGTCGGTCCGACGGTCTTGGACGCGACAACGGTCACTCCTTCCAGGAGTTCGATCAAGACAGTGATGTCGTCGCTGCCGCGCTTCCGCAGTCGCACGGTCAGTTTGTGACTGCCGGCCTCCGGTGGATCCAACGGCGCCAACTTGACGGTGAAGCTGTACTGATATGGGTCTTCGCCGGTACTGATGTAGTCCGAGTCGCTGGCTGTCGGCTCGTCGATCTTGGCGTACAGCGGAGCCTTCTCCCAGTTGCCCGTCACGAGATCGATGATCGGCGGTGCGTTCTGTGTCATTGATGGGCTCCATATGGTTTCGCGGTATCGCGGAGATGTCGCTGGCTTTCGATGTGGCTGATGATCGCGCTGGTGGACGTCTGGCGGATCTCGCCTGTCACTTGCACTCTCCCGCCGTAGCCCAGCACAACTTCACGGCCCACAACTTCATCGGGGCCGTACGTGCCCCCCTTCACCAAAACGTCGGGACGTATCGCGCGCAAGACGCGGTGCGGTGTGTCTTCGTCGAAGATCAGAACATGATCGACGCAGTCGAGTGCTTCCAACAGCCGAGCGCGGGCCTGCTCGCCGATGATCGGGCGTCGCGGCCCCTTGAGTTGCGATACACTCCGGTCGCTGTTGACCGCGACAATCAGGACGTCGCCGAACTGTGCCGCCTCACGCAAATACGAGACATGCCCGATGTGAAGTAGATCAAAACAACCGTTTGTGAAGGCGATTTGCTTGGATTCTCGGCGGTAGGATTCTGTCAGGACAGCGAGTTCGTCGAGCGTCGCCACGCGTGATGGAGGTGGCACGCGCTGGCCGGTAACGGCCGACGACAGCTCCGCGGGTGTGACGGGGACGACCCCGACGCGCTCGACCTCAAGTCCTGCTGCCAGATTTGCGAGGCGGGCTGCGCACTCGAAAGGTAGCCCGGCGGCCACGCCGAGCCCGATCACGGCGAGAACCATGTCACCAGCGCCGGTAATGTCGTGGACTTCCCGAGGTTGCGTGGGGATGTGTTGTGCATCGGCTCCATCGGCCCATGCTAGGACTATTCCGTCTCGATCAAGTGTCACGATGGCCGAATTGACCTCGACGCGATGGCAGAGCAACTCGCCAACGGACACTGCGTCAGCCAGCGTCGTGATCGACCGTCCGGCAAACAATTCAGCCTCGACACGATTGGGCGTGAGTGCAGTGCACCCTTTGTACTTGCGGTAGTCGGCGATCCGTGCGGGGTCGACTACAATCGGCACTCGTCTCTCGCGCGTCGTATCGATCAGTTGCCTTAGCAGGGCCGCAGTACAGACACCCTTGTCATAGTCAGAAATCAGAACCGCATCGAATGCGTCGAGATGTTCCTTGATTGCGTCCAGCATTCGCGATTCAGCCGCCCTTGGAATCGGGACTGGGTCTTCACGATCGATACGGACGATCTGGTGAGGATGCCGTCCCGCGGCCCGTCCGATAATCCGCTCCTTCGTCGTGGTTCGCCGGTCACCGTCAACTACTAAGAATCCATCCTGGAGCCCTGATTCGGCAACAATGCTCCTCAAAACGCGGCCGTCAGCGTCATCGCCGATGACGCCCGCCAGACTCACGTCTGCGCCCAGACTGTGAGCGAGGAGCGAGACGCTGGCAGCTCCTCCTAGGCGCACTTCCTCGGCATCGGCTCGCAGCACGGGCACGGGCGCTTCCGGACTGATTCGCGCCGCATCTCCCCATATGTAACGATCGAGAATGACGTCACCCACGACGAGGATTCGTTGCCCATCAAGAGCCTCGATGCTCCTGAGCAGAACGTCTGTGTTCGATTCTTCCCCAATGCTCATGTCACTCCGTTGCAATTGACTCCCTAGGAACCCAGCCAATTTGATCGTGCAAACTCGGCAATCGACTCCGGCGTGCAACTGCCGTAGACCAGCGGAAGATACCGGTTCTCTTCGAGGGCTCCTCTAGGCGCCCAGGCAGATGCCATCTGCTCGTCAAAGCTCACAAAGCCGGACGGATCGATCGAATCACCGTAAGGTCTCCAGAACATTGCGGCCGGAATCCCCATGTAGACCGAGAAGATACCGACGCCGCTCTGGTAGGCGACCACAAACTGCGAACGTTGGATGACTGCGAACGTTTGAGCAATATGCCACTTGCCGATTGCGTCGTAGCAATCGCCGATCATGGGTAACGCATGATTCTCGAAGTAGGAGCGGTCGTACTCCGCGCCGGTCACGACAATCGCCAGCCCCATCTCCCGGCAACGAGCAGCCAAGCGGCCCCAATCTTCTGGAGACCAAAGCGGACCGCGATTGTGTCCGGCGCTTGTGTTTCCCTTCTCCGGACCCAGGTAGAAAACGCAGAACCGGCCCAGTCGATCTTCCAACTCCCGGGCGTGACGCAGTTCTGCGCCGGTGTACGTGAACCTGTCGGCAATCGACCAATCTATTTCGAACTGGGGAAGCCAACTCTCGAGCCGCTGACCACGTTCCAGATGCTGGTTGGCCACCAACAGCCAGTCGAATTCGTCATGCCACCCAGTACCAGATACCGCCCAGTTGTAAACGCCTTCCGACGTATAGGGATCGCTTTCGACGCACGACCAGTTGGAGGGAGCGGCCGATTCGACGAAGTCGAATCTGTTCAGAAAGTCTTGCGCGCGATGCGGCGGCCCTCCACAGAATTCGATCTGAACGCGATCAGCACCATAGCTTCGAAGCATTGACGGGAGTTTCGTCAGGCACCACACCGAGTCACCAATTCCGGCCGGTACAGCCACACGTAGCGGTGGCTGCCGTGGAACAGTGTGTGGCTCGCCGTTTCGCCGGTTCACGAACAGCATCTGACCGTCAAGTTCGGCCTCGCAAGCGTCGTCGGAAGCGACGAAATCATCACAGGCTCTCCGCACGTGGGCACTTGTTGTGTAGTCGTCAACCAGGATTCGATTTGAAAGCAAGGCCGCCCTTCGCAAGTCGGCGAAACAACCGGAGTAGGTATGCTCACCGTCGACGAACACCAAGTCGGCCGCCGGCAGGCCTTCAACCGTGCGAGAGTTCCCGCGGACGAGTTGGTAGGCTCCGTCCGCAAGAACGGTTTCAGCCTGCTTCAGATGACGTTCGGACTCGGGATCCATTGCGCAATCGACCCCAATCACTTCAGCCTGCGGCGCGGCCATCTGGAACGTCAGCCCGCTGTAGCCGGCGCGCACACCGAATTCGATGATGCGTTGCGGATTCAGAGTTCGCACTCGATCGAACAGTCGCCGGTAGTGCTCTTCGGATACCAGCAGCAGCGACTCGTCGCCCTCCATCACCGCGTCGTGCAGCCGAGCCAGGCAGCCCTCCGATGCGCCTTCGCTCGCGGGAGGCCAGCGCGGGTTCGCGTAGTGAAACAACCCGCCACTCTCGCCACCATCGTACATATGGCCGTAGTCCCAGCCCTGCATGATCCCAGTACGGAATTGATTCCATTTCGAGGTCCCGTGATATTCCCCGATGATGATCCGAACCCGGTCGAGTGAGGGCGTCTTGCCCAGGATCGAGTATTCACTCCCTTCGCAATCGAGTTTGAGGACATCGATGTGGTCGAAGCCGAACTGCTCCATGAGGTCTTCGAGCGTGACCTTGGCCAACTCGCGGCGGTCGTGCCAATACTGGTAGCCCGCTTGACGCAGGTCGGTTGATTCCGATTCCGCTCGTGGAACAACCACCGAGCCTCCGGTGCTTTCGCAGTTCGGACGGACGGCGTTCAGAAGCTCGACCGGCCCGCTCTCGTACGTGCAAGCCGCCTGCACGATTCGAGCGAACTCGCCGACGTTAGCGTGCAGCGCTTCGATATTCTCAGGGCAAGCCTCTACGCAAATGATCTGTGCCTCCGGGTTCTTACGATGCCACAGCTTGGCAAAGCAGCCGATGTGCGCGCCAATGTCGACGACCACCTGAGGCCCCGCATCGTCTGACAGGATCTGCGTCCGATATGCGTCGCCGTCAAACACATCGCGAACGACGACCAAGTCCTGTTCGACGTTGTCTTGCCTGATCCAGAAGTCACCGCATCGCAGGAGGTTGCCGTCCTGCTGTGGAGATTCGGACGCGAACTTTGCGATGACCCCGCTCACTACGTCGTCGTACAACTCGAAACGGTAGTTTTGGGCGAAGAAGTCAGCCGCTTGCGGGTGTCTGGCCAGTCCCAACTTGTTCCAGCTGCGAGGCACGAGATGCTGCACGTTGTCAGCAAGGTCGTAGTACTGCGCCGGAAAATGACCCGTCCAGACTCCGATCGTCGGAGTGCTGGTCGCACCGGCAACATGCAGAGGCCCGCTGTCGACACCGATCATCAATGTGGACTGCGCGATCAGAGCCGCCAGGACTTCAGCATCGCCCGAGCCAAACTCTCCCCAGATGTCACCATCGCCAACAGGCGTACTGAAGATGGTGTGCTGGTTGGGCAGGGGCGACCTGTTGTCCCAATCAAGGATGATTGGAACAAGTCCTTCTGAAATCGCTGCCTGGCAAATACCGAAGGCGGCATCGTGACTAAGGTTCTTGGCGTCCTGAGATGTATTGCCTTCGTAGTGCAATAGAACGGTGGGAAACCGTCCCGCTTGCTTCGCGACCGCTCCACACACCGTCTCAAGGAACTCGGCCGCGACCCGCCTGGCCCGCTCACCGATCTGGATGTTGTAGTTGTACAGTGAAGGGTCTGGTTCGATCCCGAATTGTTCGCGCAGACAGCGTGTGACCTTGGTGGAAGGCACGCGATCTGAGGGTTCGTCTTCTTCGTGCCATCCGATTTCAAACTGCTTGTCGTAACCCGCAATCTCGGGAGCCGACTCGCCATCATGCAGGCTCTTGCGACACAAGCCAAAGAATGCCGAGTGCTTGCCTTGGAGAGTAGCGACGTCGATGTCCCAGCCGGGCCTGTGCTTTTGAAGGTGTCGCAATACGATGCCGAACTGCACTGCATCACCCAGGCCGTGGGTGAACCGGATCAAGACGTTCTTGCGGGTTTTGGGCCGCTCTTCGGCCGAGGCACCGCCGCCGGCCTTCCGTGACTGCTGGCCGCTGTCGCGAGCGTGGCCGTTGTTGTACTCCAGCATGCCGCCCTCGTAATACATCTCGATCTTTCGGATGACGTCCTCGGCCCGAATCATTTCCATGCAGCGAGGAATTCGCAGATCGGGACCCAGTTCAACGGGTGCCTCGCATAGGTTGGTTCGATCCTTACCATCACCGTCGCCGGCCAGCTGGCAGCGCGACTTCCAACAGCCACCCTGTTCGCAGCAGCTGAGCATGCCCACCGTGCTGAGGAACTGATGGTGTGGATAGGCTTCCCAGTGGGATGGCTCCCGACCACCCGCCACCGTGACACAGGCACGATGCGCTGGTTTGCCGGGTTTGGTTGCGACCGCAGCGGCCAGGTGCATTGCGAATGTGACCGGGCACAACACTCCGTCGGCGTGGTAAACCAGCCGGATGAACTGGCGCAGATCCGTCTTGCCCACCAGATTAATCACGTTCTTCAGCGGCGGATGCCAGTGATGCGCCTCGCCACATTGCACGAACTGAATACGCCCTCGGAACTGGTCGACGACTTGCTGAAAGCAGGCGGGGTTCCACCACTTCGCAGTAAAGTCGTACTTGCCGCCGGCAACAACGATCCAAAAGCTGTGCCGATGTCCGAGTTCTTCAACCTGAGACACCCAAGCCTTCTCATCGCCGGAGAGATGGACATCGCCTTTGAATTCCGTGACCGGGATTCGCAATCCAAGCCGGTCCTCTAGGTACTGCGCGTAGCCGTGAATGAAGTGATACGGTCGCTGGTTGCTTTGATGCACAAGTGGGTAGTGCATCTCAATGTTCTCGACTCCGCGATCTCCTTCGCGAAGCGGCGTGAGCAGCGGATTGTTCTCCCAGAGAGCGGCAGCCGATGTTCGCACGTCCGTCTCAAACTTGCCTGGATACGCGAGATGCAGGTCGCGCACGGCCGATGTCAGCATGAGTATGTCACCGGGGCTCAGATGTGAGCGCAGAATCAGACGACGGGGAGACGCAACTGACACTGCAGTCATCCTGACCTAGAAGAATCCTGACGGCTCGATTTTGCATCCAGCCCGCGACTCGATTTTGCATCCAGCCCGCGAAGTGGACACTCACTATACACATAAGATGATAGGTAGCAAATGTGCACTTTTGAGCACGACTATGCTGAGACGACGTCCAACCTTGAAGGACCGCACGGTTTAGCAACGCCAGACAACTCGTGAAAAGCGAGTGTTTACGCTGTGGACACTTTGGACGCTAGCGCGTCCATTTGACATCGTCGCCAGATTGCATCTTGCACAGCTCGTCGCGCAACCACTTCGCCCAACTCGCTGGCTCAATCCCACAAGCTGTCTTCAAGAGAACGAACTTCCCGACCGTGCACACAGGTGGCGGGTGTACCGGCGCGTTTCTGCCGACTCGGGCGTTGTCGACCACAGCCGGTCCGGTGGACTGCTGACGCACTGGCCGCATCGAGTGCACCACCGAGCGTCTTCGAAAGTTCTGGAACGATTTGGGCAAGTGAGAGTGACTGGGACAGTGCCGCGGACCTTCTGTATGGAAGATAGCATGAGCTGAATGAGACCCTAGCTTGCGTCCTACGGCAACATGGCGCCGACGTAGCTCTCTCTCGCGCCTAGGCAAGTCGTTCGCGGTGTTCAGACCGATCTGCAACAGATAGATCTTCGGCTGCTGGTCCCGGCCTCATAGAATGGACACATCCCGATGTCGAGCATTCATTGAGATTGATCAGATGACGGTAGCCGAAATGACTAACTCCACGCCCACCCGCATCTGCAACGGCCCATCCGCCCAGCGACTACCTGTCGAAGCGTTCCAGAGACGGCGCAAACACGGCGACGAAACACAGTCAGTGCCGGGAATGCCGGAACCTCTTGGCTTGTGAACGCGACTCTCGGCTGCGGGGGCGAAAACTCTCAAAGGCAGCAACCGAACTGTTTAATGCAAAGGACCCAAACCAGGTCCACTGCGTCATCGGAGAAACGGTGGCAAGTTTCGGGGGGTCTCAATGCCTTTGTGAGAGAGTGGAAGCGGCAAATACACCTCGCCCGTCACAAGCGCCATGGCAACTCGTTCGCCGTAAAGTCAATGCTGGCAATCGTGCAGATGATGATTCTGGCCCACCTGGAACACGAGGGTAACCAGCCGGACGTATCGCTACTCACCGATCGCTGACCCTTTCAACCGCTTGTTGTCAGGACCCGAGTCGGTCAGGGCCATCCAATGCACTCAGTCCGTGGGATCCGTCTCGAACAGCGCTTCGAGGTTACGGATGAAATACTGCTCGACGATTGCGTTGTCGATGTAGGATGAGACGAAGCGATTCTGGGGATCGTGGCGGAACTTGATTATGTCCTGCATTGCGTTGCGTGCTTGCGTTAGCTTGGCAGGATCGTTTAAGGGCGCCGCGCCGGTCTCTGCTTCCGGTCCGTCGTAGTCAAGGAACTCGTAGACCCGCGTCGTCAACAGGGCGTGCTGCAAGCCAGCCTGTAGGAACTTGACGCGCTCGGCGAATTCAGGCAACGGATCCGTCTGAGCGGCCGCCGAGGCCTGCTTCAAGATGGCCTCAGCCGGGCGATAGACTCCCGGCGGAAAGGCGAGGGCGTGTCCGCGGGGCCGGCGTAGTCTTTCCAATGCGCTACTGACCTCGCTGATGGCGGGTCGGGTGCTGGCGTAGTCTTCCCAATAGTTGAAGTACTCCTCGACATGTTGGGCCGCAGGTCCGAAAGCGGAGAAGTACTCTTGCCGCAAGTCTTCGATGTCCAACTCCGGATTCCAAAGCAGGCGATAGTGCACATAGGCCATGGGCCCGTGGACCGCCCAGCTGAATGCGTACGCGTCGAACGAAGCACCGATCATCCCGTGCTGGTAGGCGAGCTTGAAGAACTCGCCTGTTTGCCGGACGGCGATGTTCGGCGTGACATAGAGTCCCAGCAGGTAGTTCGGTCGAAAGAACATTGAGATACCGGTCTTGCCCCAACCGAGCCATTGCTGCTTCGTCCACTCGTGCTCCTCGTCGCTCATCGGGTACCAACCATCCCATCCACCGTAGATGACGAATTCACCGAGAATATTCCTGTCGAGTTCGATGCCGGTCAACGGCGCTGGCAGCGTCGGTCCATAGATGTATCCCGTGACACGCACACTTGGATTTTTCTTGGCTGCCTCTTGATACACATCGTTCCAGAAGCGGGCGTATCGTCCGCCAATGGCGTGCGGCTCGTACTTGGCCCGGACCATCTCGGGCACGTCATCGAGCTTGGGTTGAGGTCCATCCCATGCCAGGCACCGGGCGCACTCACAATTGCGACCGTCCGCATCGCCCAGGATCAACAGGTCACCGCCGTCCCAGGCTTCGTCGACGATGAAGTCGCGCAGTTCCTCATTCGAAACACACAGGTTGGTGTAGGCTCCCTTTCTGCCGACGTCGCCACGTTTGCCGTTGACCAGCGCGAACCATTCGGGGTGTTCCTCTCCATACTCAGCCCACCAGTCGGCGATGCCGGCTACATGGTGTGTGTTTCGCGGCACACGCATCGGTTCGATCGGCGTGACTCGCCGATGACGTCGCAGGAAGACTCCCATCGCTTTTCCGTATGCGTGGCCGGCCGCTTCGGTTGGGAACATCAGGTTTCTGAGCGTTTTCTCAGAGACTCTCGTGAATGCTGGGGCACCAGATTGCCTCGGCTTCCCATACATCACCCCCGACAGATGAATGTGCCGCAGGTCCCAGCCCCCGAGATCGCGATAGAGCAGCCGCGGCTTGATGGTTTCATCGACTTCGGGGATCTCAATCGTGGCGGCGTGCGGCACGTAAGTTCCCAAATCGCCTGGCCAGAGCCAGCGGACGCCCAGATAGCGTTCCAGCACCTCATAGACGCCGAACAACGTCCCGCTGTGGAGACATTCGGAGCTCAGAGGGTTTGTCGGCTCGCCGTGCGGGCGCGACGTCGAATGTTTCTCATCCGGATGCAGTTCGTTTCCTGCAATGTAAAGATCGTTCCCGATGGTCCGCAGTACGAATTCCTCGACGTCGAGTCGATCCGCATCGATCCCGTTCTGCAGCGCAGCCTGTGTTGCTCCGACAAAGATCCGGCTGTGATACGCCGCGGGAATCTCTGTTTCGATAGCGACCGGGAGCCGCCGTCCAGTCGCCTCTTCGACGTGCCCCACCAACTCCTCGACCGCATAGGCGGCGACCTCCGACGGCTCGGCTGCTGTAACGACGACGGCATGGACCTCGCCGTCTCGGACGATGCTGACCTGGCCGAACGTGGTTGTTGAGATGCAGGTCGCGGCAAGACAACAGCCGATGATGTTCCTCATCCTGGTGTTGCCGTACATCGCGCTACTCCCCCGAAAGACGGTCAATTGTGATTCAAGGTACCGTATGACGGCGTTCCCGATCAAACCGCCAACTACTCGTCACCTGCGCGTCCCGAGTTGCCCCGCTTGGTGGCAAGTTCGCGACCCTGGTATCGTACGGGCCAACGACCACCCGGTGAGAGCTGTTCGACGATCGACACCTTTGGGCGTCGACCGCTCACCTGCATCGGTTGCTTCGCGTTTACATGCCGAGGAAGTGAGGAGATGTTGATGTGACAACGATTGGTACCGTCGAGAGCTTATGGCGCTACCCGATCAAGAGTATGGGCGGCGAGGCGATCGACGAATTGTTTATGGGGTTTTCCGGCTTCTATGGCGACCGCTGCTTCGCCTTCAAGAGCTCAAGCGCGCGCAAAGGATTTCCGTATCTTAACGCGCCGGTACAGCAGCAAATGTTGCGCTATCGTCCACAGTTTCGGCACGCCGAGAAAGCGGCGAAACCGCCGAACTTGGTCGAAGCGATGAGCATCGAGCCCGGTGTTACTCCGGCAAACGCTGAACCGAACGACCTGATTGTCGATGTCGTCGCGCCGTCGGGTGCGGTGGTCTGCGTGGATGACCCGGCGTTGCTGCAGATGCTGCGCGAAGGATTGCCCGGTGAAAATGAACTCACGCTGGTGCGTTCAGACCGGGCGCTAACCGACTGTCGCCCGGTTTCATTGATTAGCCTGCAAACCATCCGGCAGGTCGAAGCTGAGTTGGGTATCCCAATTGATAAACGACGCTTTCGTGCAAACGTCTATCTCGATCTGGCGTGGGACGACGCTTTTGCTGAGGATGAGTTGGTCGGTCGCAAGCTGCGTATCGGTTCGAGCGCGGAGATTATGGTTCTGGAACGTGACCCGCGGTGTAAGATGGTTTCACTCGATCCCGACACGGGCGATCACAATCCGGAAATACTACGTCATCTCGCCCAAGCACACGCTAGCTGTGCCGGCGTCTATTGCGCTGTACTCGTCGAAGGAACGCTAACGCTAGGTGACTCAATCGAACTGTTGGACTAGAAACCATGAAAACTTTCGCCAATCTATCGCTCGCGTTGTTGATGCTGGCTTGTTGTTCATGCAGCCAGTCGCCGGAAACGTTGATCGAGGGGGGTTACGACGAACAGGAAATGGATGCCGCCATCGGCCGGGCTCGCAGCGAAGTCGATTCATTCATTGCGGTCATGTCCGAAGGCGACGGCACAGACTTCTCCGTCAAGGCTGCCATTGAAGACAATGGAGAGATCGAACACTTCTGGCTGACCGACATTGTCTACCGCGATGGCGAGTTCGAAGGGGACATCGGTAATGACCCCGGAATTGTCGGGAATGTGAAGTTCGGCCAGAAATGGACAATCAAGAAGTCTGAGATATCGGATTGGATGTTCATGCGTGACGACAAAATCCACGGCAACTACACATTGCGACCGCTTTTGAAAACCATGCCAGAAGAAGAGGCCGCAGAGATTAGATCGATGTTGGCAGAGCCATGACACCGCCGAAGCAGGCGATTGAGCTGAAGCACAACTCGCCTTTTCTGGACTCGGTCCAACGTCCACAGTGAGTCTACGACTTTGCGTCGTCGCTCTTGCGCGGGATGTTTTGCATCCCTTTGGGGTGCGGGGCCTGCATGAAGGTGGCTGTTGCCGTGGCGATCAATGTGCCATCGCCGTTGTGCACCTCGCCGCGGGTGACGAGGGTTTGCGACCCGCCGTGCAGCACTTCGCCGGTGGCGAATAGTGTTTCGCCTTCCCAGACCGGGCGGATGTAATTGAGATTCATTTGCACGGTGACGACGTGATGGTCCGGTTTGGAGACGGTCCATGCGGCGTTGCCCATCACGCTGTCGAGCAGCGTCGCCGTCACGCCCCCGTGCATGATGCCCAGCATGCGCAGATGCCGCTCCTGGACCACCATCTTGTGTTTCGCACGTCCGTTACCGCTTTCCAGGCGCTCCAGGTCGAAGTGCCCCATGAAGCCGCCGGGATCGCGCCAGTTTTCGGCTGTAGTTTTGTCGTCGGATTGCGGTGAGTTCAAGGAAGTCGCTCCTGGCGATCGGTCCCGCTTCGCACCCGAAGAAAGACCAGACGGGCGTTTGGGCAATCATAGCCGTCAGGCCAACGGGACAGAAGAGGGCCGCGTACGAGACAGCCTGCCCACTTTGAGTAGTTCTCGCTTGCCGAGCGGGACCTCGTGCGGAGGCAATGCGTTACAGTGGCTGTCGCGCCGGAATTCAGGTCCCGCCGGCAGCCTGGAAGCTACGCGCAGACATTGGCCACCGTTTCAGTCGCGAATATGGATCAGTAGAGCGAAAGCGCGACTCCATCGTCACGCCACATTGGCTGCGGCTCGGTTTGATTGCGTCCGAATATGCGTCGCTGTTGGGGACGGAGCTTCCACACAGGTGGCACCGCGACGGGCTGACGGCTCGCTGCGGTCTGGCCGCTCCAAGCCGAAAGGATTTCGCGCCAGGCCTGCCCTCGGCGTCTGCGGCGGATGTGAATGGGATCGATGCCGTACCAGCTCTCGGCCGGTGCGATCAATCGTGCACCATACTTCTCGCCGACCTCGCGGAGTCTCTGCTCCAATTGCTCGGCACGTTGCCGCATCTCCGTAGACGACACCCGGCAGCGGGGAAACAGCAGCGAGCGCATCAGGTAATAGTGCGGCGACGAGAGCCGGCTGATGGTCGCGATCGGCGGCAGCGTGAGGGTGATCTCGGCACCCTGCTCCGATAGCCGCTTTAGGCAGGCTTCGACCCACCCCATCACCTGCTCGACTTCGCTCATGTACAGCAAATCGTTGCCGACATCGGTGACGAGCGCGCTTGTTCCTGCCGCGGCTGGGTCGGCGGCGTCGAAGGCCTCCCATAGTCCACTCTCAACGATCCCGGGCAGTTCGCGAAACATGACGCGGCTCCGACGGCCGTACGATCTTCCGTGGCCGTGGGCGGCTAGAATCTCGAGTGGATGATCCCAGAGTCCGCGTAGCTGGTTGATGATCAGCGGAAACGCCAACGTAACGTTGCTGGCCCCCAGCAGAACGACTCGCTTCATGGATTCGTCCTGGCCAAATTGACGCGCTGCCGGAAACGCTACTGTCCGGCTTCCGCGAACGTGACATCTTGCAGCATGGCGTACAGCACGACATTGACGGCGAGCTTGACGGCATCCTCGGCAACGTAGCCTGTGCAGGCGACCGATGCCTGCCGCTCCAGCGCACAACTGATGTCATACTTGCTGTAGATCACGGCATAACGTCCGTCGATGGCAATGCCCTCCAGAAACGGCTCGCCGGCTTGCTCAACCACATTCAGTGCGGCATCGGGGTCGTCGGTTTCCGGCGCGCGGCGGCGGACCGTCTTCAGATCGTAGCCCACCCGTTCGGTGAACATGTCGTGGTCTGCGGGAATCCGCTGCAGTTCGTCGTTGGGAAACAGCTGGCCGATAAACTCGCGGAAACTGCGGTCGAATTGCTTCGCGCCGCAACAGGCGTCGGCAAACAAGACACCGCCCCGGCTCAAGTACAGCTGCAATTGTTCAATCTCGCGGCGACTCAATCGGTAGGACGTGCGGCCGTGCATATAGAGGACCGGGTACTTGAAAATGTTGGGGTCGCTGGCAGGGAGATTCCGCTGGCGGGTCGATGCTGACAGGCCCACGGTTCGATTCAAAGCTCTCAACAGGTTCCGCAGCGCTTGCGGTGCAGCATCCCAGGTTCCGGCGTGCCGCAGCTTGGCGATTTGCAGGAAACCTCTTTCGATTTCGTTCTGTTTGTCTGCTTTGGCAAGTTCGGGCACTTGTGAGAGCTTATCGGGTGGCGGCTCGCGTCCGGTGGCGTAGGCAACGATGTTGACGCCGATCTTCGTCGCCCTGATGATCACGCTCTTTTCCTGCGCGGTGCGGCCGGGCGGGTCGTGCTGCATCCACTTGTCCCACAAGCAGGACAGGTCCTCGGGTGAATAGACGACAGCGGTGCGACAGCCGAAGTCGGCCCCGTACAACTCGATTCCATCCGGCTCGAGTGGGTACTCGCTGCGATAGATCGGGTGATCGGGCGGGAGTTCTTTCAGTTCTGATTCCCCACCGGGAAACATCTGCGTCACCAGATGCCGAATTCCAAAGCCGAAGTCCTCGCTGCGGCAATTCGCGACGGCAAAGATAAAGCCCCCTTGATTGACGTATTCTTTAAGCAGTTCGACCTGTTCGGGAGTAAACCGCGGTGCCTCGCTGCCGGCGATGTACAGCACCGGCGCTTGCAGCATGTCGCGTACGCCTCCGAACTGTTCAACCTTCCGGAAATCGAGGATCTGCCATGTCAAGAGCTTGGGCCACTCGGGCAGACTGCTGACGAGGCTGGTCAGGTTTCGTACGTCGTCGTGGTGCTGGTTCCAGTTGTTGTCGATCGGTCTCCGGGGCCGCTTGGGATTACGGGGACCGTACTCGAGCTTGTTGATGAGGACCGAAGAAAGCCCCTTTGAGAGGAACAGCAAAGCCAGGCTGCTCCCTATGACGGGATTGCCTTCGAGGTGTCCCACCCCCTGCCAACTGCCGTAAACGTTGGACTGGCCGTCAACCAGGTACCGCGCGCCTTCGCGGTACCAATCGTGTGTTCCGAAGAACCTGGTTCCGCTCAACCGGCCCGCCCGCTCGAGACCGTACAAATAGTACAGCAGCCAGACCGCGCTGCTGGGGTTGTGCCGCACCGAGAACCGCGACTCCAACCAGCGAATTGCGCGGGCGAGCGCCTCGTCTTCTTCAACGTCTCCACAGCAATTCGGTGTACCGTCCTCGTTGAGGACCTTGTCGTCTCGCAGCATGGAGTTGGTAATCGTCAGGGTTGCTATGCCGGCCACCGTCATGCTGCCGTAGCTATCGTCCCGGTTTCTGAGTGCCCGATACCCCCAACCGCCGTCCGCGTTTTGGCTGGCCCGCCAATGGCGGCGGGCTTTTTCCCAGACCTTGCGGTCGACCGCGATGCCGGCATTGGCCGCGTCGCGCAATCCCAAGATGGCGAACTGCCCGTTGCTGCGATCGCCACCGGTATTCATGAAGCCGGTGGAGTTGACGACGTAGCTCCAAGATCCCGCGTTGGGGCCGGCCTGAAGCTGGCCGTTTTCGAGCTTCTGAGCGAGCGTCAAGATGCGGGCTTTGTCCCGTTCGCCATCTTTGGCCGTGGCGAGCGCCATGATCATCAACGAGAGATCGTAGGTCCCCATGGGGGCCGGCTCTTTGATCGCGCGCAGATAGTCCAGCGCATCGGCAACCGGCTGGTCGTCGGTCGTCATGCCGGCATTCAGCAGCGCCAACAACGCCAGGCTCGTGACGCCGATCCCGTATCGGTCATCTTGACTCGCCCACGACCCGTTGCCGTCCTGGTTGCGGACCAGGAACGCTTTGGCCTTTTCAATGGCGGTCAGAACTTCCCGGGCAGTGAGCTCGGCCGCAGAAACCTCGCCCGCGCGAAGTCCGCACGTGAGTACCAGCGCCGCGAGGCCGATTCGGCCCAATTTCGAGACCCTGTGCATAGAACCTCCTGTAAGGCGCTCCGCGAGACGTGCTGCCCATATTTTATGTGTCGGCAGCCAGCGCCCACAACCTGGGTTGTCGGGCGGCATCGCCGAGACGCGTCGTCTCGCCGAGAACTGGCACGATCAGTCGGGCACCGCGACCGCAAGCAGGCGGTTCTGCGCCGGCAGGCTGAACGGTTTGGAGTAGTGGTAGATCTGGCACTTCTCCTGGCCGTCTTCGACCACGGCGGTCGGCTGCTCGATGACGAAGTCTGCGAAGTGAGGGGCGTTGAACACCACGAATGCCAGGCTCAAACACTCGATCGGACGTTCGAATCGCCGGGTCAAATCGGGGAAAGCAATCGGTCCCGTATCGACCTGGTACATCTGCTTGTCGTGGCTGACGTTCATCGTCTTGACCGGGCATTCGATGATCGCGCGCAGGCCAGTGTCCTGGTTCACCAGCTCGGTTTGACTGACGATGGGTGTCGCTGCGGCAGTCGTGTCACGGATCTGTTCCCAGGTCTCCAGTAGTGTCACCCGCTTTCCTTCGCGCAGCTTGAGGATGGGTTGCCCCCATACATCTTCGGCCTTTGTGAGTTGTCGGTAGTTGTCGCTGAGCCGCGCAGGACGCCGGAAGATCAGCAGGTCGTCTCCGCCGAAGATCGGCAGAAAGTCGTAGTTGTCGGCATACAGCAGGTCTTTCTCGCCAAACGTGTTCTCACTCTTGCAGGACGCGCATTGGTAGAACTCGAGAGTCGCGTCGGTTTGCATGTCGATGAGCGTCGTCTTGCTCTCAATCCAGAATCGCACGGAATTGAATGACGCGGGATTGCAGAGGAACGATAGGCCGTAATCCAGGCAAGTCATGCTGCGTGTTCCTTGTTGTGGCGCCGCTCCATCGGCTGCCAGTTGTGTTCCCTGCTCGTCGATTGCAAACGCGGGTCCGGACGCCGGTGTGATCGCACCCGCGGCACACAGCGAGGCCATTCCGCCCGCCAGAAAACTTCGTCGGGAAGATTGCATCGAGTTCTCCTAGAATCCGCAAGTGAGTGCAGCACCGGCGCGAGTTGCGAATCGAGCTGAGTTCACTTCGATCATGTTTTCCACCACGCATCGAGCTGGCGATTCAAGCGCTCTGTTTCGTCTGGGTGATCTCCCGCGACGTTCTGCGTCTCATGTGGATCACTTTGCAGATTGTATAGTTCTACGGGTAAGGCACTGTTGGCCGGCACGATCAACTTCCAGCGGCCGTCGACGCACCAACGATACTGCAGGCCGTCGGCCGGCCGGTCGAGATTGGGGACGTCATGGCCGAAGATCTCGCCAAACACCGGGCCGCGTTGTAGCGACTCCCCGTCTTTCACTAGGGGCAGCAGGTTGGTTCCGGGCAATTCCGGGGGAGGCGCGAGTCCGCATGCCGCCAGGAGAGTGGGTGCCAGGTCGATGCTGCTGATAGGGACGTCGAATTCGGCGGGTGGGATCTTGCCGGGCCAGCGGAGCATGATGGGAGTCCGGACGCCTCCCTCATGCGGGGATCGCTTCGACCTGGGCGCGAACTTGAACTTCCAGCCCTCGGGTACGTCCGTGTCGGGTGTTCGCTGAATCCAACCGTTGTCGGTTACGAACACCACCAGCGTGTTTGCCGCCAGGTCTCGACTCTCCAATCCGTCAAGCAAGGTTCCGCAGGTCTCGTCAAACCATTCGCACATCGCGAAGTAGCGGGACAGTTCGACCGGCCGTTGGGCGGACACGTATTTGTCCAGCAATTGCCCCGGCGGATTGTGAGGCGTGTGTGGTAAGAAGGGTGCATACCACACAAAGAACGGGCGCCCGTTGCAGCCGTCGACGAAATCGAACACCGGCTGCAGGCCCTCCCGACCGATCTTCAAACCCTCATCGCCGTGGCGTCCTCCCCGCGCGGTGTCGCCGTGCGTCATGCCGGCGGTGAATCCGCCTTCTTTATGGCTGCCCTCCCACCATTTTCCCGACTGATGGCTGAGGTAGCCGCCACTCGAGAGCAGCCGCGGCAATGTCGGAATGCGGCGCACGTGTCTGAGCATCTTTGTGCGGTCTGTACCGGCGGCCGGGTCGTTGCCGGCGATTTTGTGCTGGTGCGGATACAGACCGCTGATGAGGGTGGCCAGGCTAGGTCGGCAGAGGCTGCTGGGAACGTAACCTCTGCGAAACAGGGCACTTTCAGAAGCCAGCCGATCGAGGTTCGGCGTGCGAATCACCGGATGCCCCATGAATCGAAAGTCGCCCCAGGCTTGATCGTCGCCGATGATCATCACCACATTCGGCGTCTCGGGCTGCGCCGCAAGGGCATGTGGAGCGAGCCACTCAAACAGAGCCCAGATCAGCCCGATTGCGAGATTTCTGGCGTTCACAGCGCGACTTTCGGAATGGAGAAAATTGGTAAAGTTTTCCGCCAATGTATTACAGCATACACAGAAACTGGGTACGATGACCTACAGTTGACTGTAGAGGAAAACGCCTAAACGATGCTCGTTGTCGCAATTCTCAAAAGAACGGCAGTGCTACTGCTGACTGTCGCGGTGGCCTTGCCCCCGCTGGCGCGCGGCGACTGTTGCTGTACCACGAAGGTCAAACTGCAGCAATCGTGCTGCAAGACCCCTCAGCCGGAATCTCCTTCCGAGGAGAAGACGTGCTGCCACGGCGACTCTCAGGTCGAGTCCCCGCCTAGCGCCGCACAGCCCACACTGCTGGTGCGGTTATGTTGCTGCTCGCTAAGTACGGGTGACCGAAATACGAGCATCGCCCGCCTCCGGCTCAAAGTCGACAACAGCGTCGGCTTCGTGGGCGACACCACGGTCTTCGATGCATCCGAGTCGTACCGACATCTTTCGGCAAACGTCGGTTCTGACGGCTTGCGGACTGATCACACGCCGCTGTTCGCATTGAATTGCGTGTGGATCGTCTAGTCGCGCTTTTGCTCTTTGTGCGCGCCGTGGTCACGACGTATTGCCTCCGGGCTGATCCGGACTCTCTTGTCCTCTGGCGTGCAATCGTTCTTTGACTACCGTTGAGTTTTCAGACCACTGTCTGCTGGGAAACCATGAGGAAAGGATCTGACATGTCCAAGCGTTTGATTGTAAATGGTTCAATTTTGGCGGCACTTTTTGCATTTCTGGTGGCCGCTGCCCCGTTGTCGATTGCAGAGGAAGAAGGCGACAAACTTAAGGACGTAAAATGTCCGGTCTCGGGAAAGGCTGTCGTTGCCGACAAGACCGTCGAGTATAAGGAAGGCATGGTCTACTTCTGCTGTCCGGGTTGCCCGGGGGCCTTCGGCAAGGACACCGAGAAGTTTGCACACAAGGCCAATCATCAGCTCGTGCAAACGGGACAGTACGAGGGCACCAAGTGTCCTCTTTCGGGCCGCGCCCTGAATAAAGACAAAGTCGTCGAAGTGGCGGGCGTCGAAGTCGCCTTCTGCTGCCCAAATTGCCAAGGCAAAGTCGCCGATGCTGAGGGCGAAGAGCAGATCAAGCTGGCCTTCAACGACAAGGCATTCGAAAAGGGCTTCGCCCCTGTCAAGAAGGACTAGTTGCGGTCTTTAAGTGATGCACTTCCGGCCACGGGGCAGATGTGTTTGAGCATCTGCCTCGGGCCGATCTTTCTTGCGACGTCCGATCGATTTTGTAGCCCGCTGGAACGCAATCTGCGGTGCTCTCGGTTCGGGGTCTGCGCCTCCCCACGCCTGTGTTGACACATTTGACCATCATAAGTTAAATGGGGGAGATAAGCGCGGGGTGGTAGTCCAACCAAGACACCCACGACTTCGAAGGTGTTTCGATCAGTCGGGATGGAGAAACACCGCTGACATCAACATTTAATCGCATTAGGAAACGGGAGATGTGACCATGCGGAGTGGTTATCGCGCATTCGCCTTATGCAGTCTGGCTGCAGCTGCAATTCTGGTCGTCGCCATGCAATCGGCTCAGGCTCGGCCGCAGTACAAGAGTTCGTTCGAGAAGACGTATCCGGCCGTGGCCAAACAAAATGGGAAGAATGGCAAGCTCACGTGCCTCGTCTGTCATCCCAAAAAAGACAAAAAGATGCGTAACAATTACGGCGTGGCCTTGAAGGAAGCGATCGGCAAGAAGAACGAGAAGAACAAAGACGCCATCGCCAAAGCACTTGGTGCAACCGAAGAGAAGTCCAGCGCCATAAAGGGGAAGACGTTCGGCGACCTGTTGGCTGCGGGACAGCTACCCGCAAGCGAGTAGAACTCGCATCAGGCGATTTGGAATCAAAGTGCGAGGTTGCTCTTCACCCAGCAACCTCGCTTTTTCATGCGCTGTGGGCTGCCTTGGGCTCTATGCGCGGCGGAAACGACCGTCGGAATCACCGCCAGCTCACGACAGGTGAAGTTCGTCGTCGAGATGGGCGTCGCCCAAATGGAAATCGACTACGAGTGGCAGATGGTCTGAAGCGACCCTTGCGCCCGTGTTTCTGACGACACGCACGTGCCGCACTGTAACGGCGCCGCGGACAAACGCTTTGTCCAGCGAGCCGACCGCCATGTAAGCCGGGAACGAGCGAAACCGCGAGACCGGCGCCGTCAACTGGTCGAAGCCGTGATCGGAAAAAGGTCCCGCCGCCAAAGTATTGCGCCAGTCGTTGAAGTCGCCCACCACGAGCGTCGGCAGTTCGTCAGATTCGCGAAACAGACGGTGGTGCAGCAGGTGGTTGACCTGCCAGTGCCGTTCACGGTCGGCCAATCCCAGGTGCCAGTGCACCAGATGCAGCAATCCTTCGGGGGTGTCGATGACCGCCATCTGCGCGCCGCGGGCCTTGCGACCGTTATGGGTCAGCGAGACGTGATGATGCGATTTCACGTTCCACCGGGACAGGACAAGGTTCCCGTAACCCCCGGTCTTGAGATGCACGTTCATCTGGAACAGCTTCTCGACCGAATTGAAGTACTCGGCAAGCAGCATGGGCTGGTCGTGGTATTTCGCGCGGCGCACGTTGCGCACCACTTCCTGCAAACAAATCAGGTCGGGGTTTTCCGTCTCGATGACGTCGATGATGCGTTCCAGGCGATAGCGGCGATCGCGGCCGCCGATGCCTTTGTGAATGTTGTAACTCAACAATCGCATGCGCGTAGAGTCTGGCGTGCTGACGAGCGAGTCAGATCCGAACGCCGCCCCGCATCGCTGAACACCGCCCTCAGATCTGAGCTCCGAATCTTAGCAGGTTCCAACAATACAGAAACCATGCGAAACCGACGCCCGCCAGCGCCACCAGCAAATAGTGCACACGACCGCTGAAGCGCCAATAGCGTTTGCCCCACGACAGCATCGCGCACAAAAAGACGAGCGCCGCAATTCCCACGCAAACTTGAGGCAGCAGCAACAGCATTTCCAGTTCCGGCGACAGGCCGTACACGATCTGGTTCGGATCCGAAACCATGAATCCGATTCCGCCCAGAAACACCAGGTACACGATGCAGCCGATCCAAGCCAACCAGGTCGACAGCAGCGACATGAAGGACGACGGATTGCCCGCGATCAATCGCCCCCGCGTTACCAACAACACGAACGGCCATCCCAGTGCGGCTGAGAGAAAGATCAGCGCGCAACCGGCAAGCAGCGGCAGGTGCAGCTTGGGAGACTCGTACCAAGCGACGCGTTGCAGCGCAATTGCGGGCAAGTCACCGAGAAATAGATGCGTGATCCGGCCCGATTCGTCCTCGCGAAAGGCGAGTTGTGCCTGGCCGTCGACCTTCTGGAACAACAGATCGTCGACCTCGGCATAATGACTGCCGCTCGACCCCAGCATTCCGGAAACGACCAGCGTGTCATCCTCGTCGGCCGTCACTTCCAGTACCGCCACTAACGCCTGCAGCTTGGCCAGCGAAGAATAGTCGTGCCGGATCATCTTGTAGGTGCCCGTGTAGCGATCGGCACGCTCTTCAAATCCGACGGGCGGATCGATCCGCGGCTTTTCTGCCAACGGGAAGAAACGGTCCAGATAGGCCTTTAGCAGCGCATCGCGGCCGGTACCGGTGTCGGTGTTGTAAGAGATGAAAAAGCCGACGCCCGCCTCGGGAATAAACGCCAGCAGGCTGTGGAACAGAATCGTGTCGCCGCCGTGGTGCAGAATCCGTTGCCCGTTGTGATTTGTTTCCCAGAAGCCGTAGCACATCGCGTCCAACCGGCTGTCGTGTTCGAATAGTCTCTCCCGCATCTGCCGCGCCGTGGATTCCTCGAGAATCCGCTGCGATGCGTACCGTCCGTTCTGGAGATGGGCCAGCATAAATCTGGCCATGTCGACGGCGCTGGAACTGGCCGAACCGGCCGGAGCGGCCGGCACGTACTCGAAATCCTCCTCCTCGAAACGCCCCCCTTTGTACTTGTACCCCTTCGACATCGCTTCGGGCAGATCGTCGGCGGCCGGCTGTCGGACCAACGTGTTGGCCATGCCCAGCGGCTCCAGGATCTTTTGCTCGATGTATTCGGCCCACGGCACTCCCGAGACGCGTTCCACGATCAAGCCCGCCAGCGCCGTGCCGTGGTTCGAATAAGAAGCCACTTCGCCGGGCTTTCGAACGCGGCGCGGTACCTGTTCGCTGAGCAGTTCTTCCAGCGGGCTGAGGTCGGCGGCGGTCTTCCCGAACAGGCCAATCACCAGATCCTCGAAGCCCGGTGAGTGTGTGAGCAAGTGCTTAAGCGTAATCGGTTCTGCAAACGTCTCGGGGATCTTGACCTGCGTCCCTTCGAGATACTCGTTGATGTCGGCGTCGAGGTCGAGTTTGCCTTGTTCCACGAGCTGCATGACCGCCGTCCACGTCAGCAACTTCGAAACCGATCCGATGCGGAACATGCTCGTTTCCGGATCGACCGGCTTTCGTTCGTCGTAGTCCGCGAATCCGTATCCCTTGGCAAAGACGATTTCGCCATCGGCCACGACGGCAACCGTAGCACCGGCAACGTGCTCGGATTCCAGTTGTGTCAGCAGAATGCCGTCAAAGAATGCCTCCTGCTCAGCCCGGTTCGCCGGATCGTGTGCTGGGGTTGCGGCCAATTTCGGCGTTGATTCCTCGTCCGTTTCTGAGGTTTTTGATTCCGAAGTCTCTGCTTCAACAGGCTCGGCAGGCGACGCCGGCTCGACCTCGGCAGGCTTCGTGCTCTCGGAGGTGGGTTCCTGTGGCTCGGGAAGTGCAGGCGGAGGCGGTTCGGCCTCTGGCTGAGCAAGTGGAGCGCCCGAATCAGGCTGGGCCTCGGCCGGCGGGCGCGACGCCGGCACCGGGTCACGGGATTCTTCCTGGCCGGCAGCGTTCACAGTCAGCACTATCGCCGCCAGAGCCGCGCCGAGCGTTGTGTTGAGTTTTCCCGATGCCGTCTTCACAGTTGCGTTCACCGACTTGGCCCCCGGATATTTCGGTACTTTGATGTCTGTGTTGCCTGCGTGTTGCACGATCCTGACGGACCTCAAATCCTGGCGCGAAATGCGCGCGTCTTGGAGTGTTTCGCCAGAGAAGAACGAGTCTTTGAACCGTACGAGCCGCAGTCGCGATCTCGACTGGACTCGATGCGGGACTACTGGCCCGCGCCTTTCTTACCCGTCAGTTCGCCGTAGACGTGCTCGATATTCTCGGTGCGGGTCTGCACCTCAACGCCGGTCCAGCGCTCGTACCAGGGCAAATTGACAGCCTGCTTGATCGCTTCGAGTGACTTGCCCGCGTCGACGCCTTGGCGGACCGCTTCCCGCAGCTCGACGAAGTAGCGTTTTTGCTGCTCCAACAGACCGATGTCGGCCAGCTCGCCATGCCCGGGAGCTATGTGCTCGATCGGCATTTCCTGGATTTGTGTGAGCACGCCGATCCAGCTTTCCGTGTTGCTGTCGCCGGTGTAGTTGAACGCGCCGTTTACGCACGCGTCGCCGGTAAACAAGATGCCGTGTTTGGGGAGCCAGGCCACGGCGTCTCCAGCCGTGTGGGCGTGCCCGAAGTGGATTAGCTCGACGCGCTGGGTCCCATCGTCAATCACCAGCCGTTTGGGAAAGTACAGCGACGGCACCTTGTAATCCAGGTCGCCGTACTCGTCTGGTTTGGATTGCTGCGTCTGGCGAAATCCGGCAATGCCCTTGGTTTCGAACAGCAGGCGGCTGTTTTCCGAAGCCACAGGAATGGCCCCGACCGCATCGTACTTCTGGTTTCCGTCTGCGTGATCGCCATGATAGTGCGTGTCGAAGACGTAGCGAATGGGTTTGTTGGTCGTACGGCGAATGTGTTCGATGACTTCTTCCGCCTGACCGGGGAAATTAGCGTCGATCACCAGCACGAAGTCTTCGAAGACAATCCACCCCTGGTTGCAGCCTGTGAAGACCGGCTCAGTTTGGGCTTTGCGGAAGAACACACCCGGAGCCAGCTCCGAGATCTTGGTCTCGGTCGGCACGAACCACCCGCTGGTCAGGCCCGTGATGCCCACGAGTATGCAGGCAGTCAATCCGATGACGACCGACCGTCTCAACCATGAGTTGGATAAAAGGCCGATTCGACGGTCGCCGCTACAGTCGCACATGAAGCTGGTCCCAGAGGGATGATGAAACTTCGACATTCGGTTCGTCGCTCGCGACGAGACGCCGGCCGATACTATTGCCAGTGTACCCAGACTGCCTCGCTTGCTCTACGCTGTGAGTAGGCTTGTGTGCACGACGGGCGCCGTTGTCACTTCGGCTCGACAGAATCTATCGATGAAAGCTGTTACCATCGACCTCGCCATCAGCACGCCACCACTGTCGTCGGTTCAATGAACCTTGTCATTCTGCACTATCACCTGAATCGCGGCGGGGTCTCGTCGGTCATTGCCAATCACCTGCGCGCCCTGCAAGAGGCAGGTGTGGCAATCCGCGTCCTGATCCTCTTTGGCGGCCGGCGAACGGGGTGGCCTGAATCGCTGGCAGCCGAGTTGCCGGACGTCGATGTTTCACTGGGCGAGGTGCCGGAGCTCGACTACGACGAGGGCGGCGCGCCCCAGCCCAGCCAGCTCGCCGAGCGTCTGCGCAGCACGTTGTCGTCAGCCGGACTCGCCCCCGATGCGACGATCATTCACGCGCACAATCATGCGCTGGGCAAGAACGTCTCGCTGCCCGGGGCACTGCAGGAATTGGCCAAGTCGGGCTATCGGCTGCTGCTGCAAATCCATGACTTCGCCGAGGACTTTCGCCCCGAAGTCTACCGCAGACTCAAGCAGTCGCTGGCCCCGGCGGCATCCGACAGTCTGCCTTCCATGCTCTATCCGCAGGCGGATCAGATTCACTATGCCGTGTTGAACGGTCGCGATTACCGGGTCTTGAAATCATGCGGTGTGAATCTCGAGCGGTTGCATCTGCTGCCCAATCCCGTGCAGGGTTTCCCGGCGCTTCCAGCGCGCGAAGATGCTCGGGAAAAGCTTCGGCAGGCATTTTCGATTCCCATCGACTCCCGTCTGTTGGTCTACCCTGTGCGTTGCATTCGGCGCAAGAACATCGGTGAGGCATTGCTGTGGTCAGCGCTGGGTGGCAAGGCGACGCGCGTGGGCTTCACGCTGGCGCCCATGAACGTCGCAGAACAGCCCGCCTACCAAAGGTGGCAGAAGCTGGCAGCAAGTCTGAATCTGCCCGTGGCTTTCGAACTCGGTGGCGCGGGAGGTCTCGAGTTCCTCGAAATCTTGGCGGCCGCCAACTTGATCCTCACAACCAGCGTGGCCGAAGGATTCGGGATGGCCTTTCTGGAATGCTGGCTGGCCGGCCGCGCGCTGGTCGGACGCGACTTGCCTGAAATCACTGCTGACTTTGCGGCCGCCGGATTACAACTGGATGCGTTATGCCCCGAGCTGCGCGTTCCCCTCGATTGGTTCGACGTTGATCTGCTTCGAGAGCGAATCTACGAAGCCTACAACCGCGTGCTATTCGCCTACGGACAACCGCGGCTTGACGAAGCATCCTTCCGTCAGGCGACGGACCAACTTGCGGACGGCGGCACAATCGACTTTGCCTCACTCGATTCTCAATACCAGAGTTTCGTGATCGAACGCGCCGGCCAAAATGCGGCCCATCGAGAACAGCTGTTCGAGTTGAACGGTTGGATCGACACGGCGCTGCACAGCGCCGGCAGCCGCGAGTTGATCGAGGCGAATGCAGCTGTCGTCAGCGACCAGTATGCTTTGGCACCGTTCGGTCGAAAGCTGTACTCGTTGTATTCCTCGCTGGCTGCCGCCCCCATCTCCCAGGATGTCGGGCAGTTGTCCGCCGGCGATCAAATCCTGCACGAGTTCCTCGAGCCCAAACGGTTCCATCCCATCCGCAGTGAAACATGACGGTGCCTTTCGAGACCATCATTCGACGACACTGCCGGCCTTTGGAGCCGATTCGTACACAATCTGTCCCAGAACTAGCGACGCTATCTGGAATTCAGGCGGTCTTGTTCGACGTCTACGGCACGCTGCTGATGAGTGCGAGCGGCGACGTCGGGACTGCATCGGCGAGCGACCGCGGAAACGCATTCGTGGAGGCCCTGAAGGCCGTTGGCTTCGCAATACCAATCGAAGGTCGCCACGGCGCGGAACTGCTCACCGAGACGATTCGCGCACATCAGGCTCAGGCGCGAAGCAACGGGGTCGAATTCCCTGAAGTGGACATCATTCGTGTCTGGCAAGATGCGCTCTCGCAGCTCTGTGAAGACGAGCCGCAAGTCGACAGCTCCCCCGCTACGGATCTTAGACAATTGTCGCTCGAGTTCGAGTGCCGGGTGAACCCTGTCTGGCCGATGCCGCACGTGAACGAGTGTCTCAGGGAGCTGCGCGACCGCTCGCTGACGCTCGGAATCGTCAGCAACGCACAGTTCTTTACTCCTGAATTGTTCAAGCCGCTAATGGGAACCGATCTCGACAAGCTAGGCTTCGACCCTCGGCTGTGTTTCTACTCCTACCGGTTCGGACAGGCCAAACCGGGAGATTTTCTGTATGAGCAGGCGAGCAATGAGCTGGCGACGCGAGGCATCGCAGCCGGCCAAGTCGTGTATGTCGGCAACGACATGCTGAACGATATCTGGCCCGCGGCCCGAGCCGGATTTCGGACGGCACTGTTTGCGGGCGACGCACGCAGCTTACGATTGCGAGACGGTGACGAGCGAGTCTCCGCGGTCACGCCTGATCTGGTGTTGACGGACCTGGGGCAATTGCCATCATGCATCGCGAATGAATAATTGAACGACAGCGTTGTACACTGTCTCGTGCCGCGCACAGCAACGAAGAGCGGCACCCCTCTCCATTTAGATACTTGGAAACGATGCAGCAGCAGCACATCGGATTCGTTTCAACACGCTTTGCCGGCACCGACGGCGTTTCGCTCGAGAGTGCCAAGTGGGCGCAATTGCTGTGGGACCACCGGCACATCAGCTACTGGTATGCGGGCAAACTCGATCGCGATCCCGCCGTCAGCATGGTCGTGCCAGAGGCCTTCTTCGGGCATCCCGAAATTGCTGCTATTAACAACGAATCGTTCGGAACGCTGCGACGCTCGCGCGATTTGACCAATCGCATCAATCGTCTGTCGGAATTGCTCAAGGACACACTGTACGAGTTTGTCGAGAAGTTCGAGATCAATATTCTCGTCGCGCAAAACGCGCTGTGCATTCCGATGAACATCCCGCTCGGCGTGGCGCTGACCCATTTCGTCGCCGAGACCGAGTTTCCCGTGATCGCCCACCACCACGACTTCTATTGGGAGCGCGATCGATTTTCTTTAAATGCCGTCGGCGACTATCTGCAAATGGCGTTTCCACCCGCGCTGCCGACGATTCAGCACGTCACGATCAACACGGCAGCCCAGCAGGACCTGGCACACCGTAAGGGATGCCCGTCGATTCTGGTTCCCAACGTCTTGAATTTCGAATCACCCCCGCCCGAGCCGGATGAGTACGCGGCCGATTTCAGAAAACAAATCGGCCTGAAGCCGGAAGACATCCTGGTTCTGCAACCGACGCGCGTCGTGCCGCGCAAGGGAATCGAGCAGTCGATCGGCCTGTGTGCCCAGTTGCGCAACCCTCGAGTCAAGCTGGTGGTGACGCACGAGTCTGGCGACGAAGGTCTCGACTACTTAAACGCCCTGATCCAAATGGCCAACGACGAGGGCGTCGACATGCGGTTTGTGCACACCATGGTCGGCGAGAAGCGGGGTGTCGACGTGGAAGGGCTGAAGATCTACGCACTCGAGGACGTCTATCCCCATGCCGACCTGGTGACCTATCCCAGCTTGTACGAAGGCTTCGGCAACGCGCTGTTGGAGGCGTTCTATTTTCGCAAGCCGGTGGTCCTCAACCGCTACTCGATCTTCATCAGCGACATCGAACCGAAGGACTTCAACGTAATCACGATGGACGGTTTTCTCACCGAATCGGTGGCGGGCAAGGTGAAACGTGTGTTGGAGGACCGGGAGTTCCGCGAGGAGATGGTCGAGCACAATTTCGAACGGGCTAAGGCGTTCTTCAGCTACTCGGTGTTGCGGCGCAAACTTCGCGCGCTGGTCTCCAACGTGACAGGGACCGAAGAATTGATGCCGGAAATTGAACCGGCTTGACGGAAACGCACCGGAATCTGGCTCATTTTCGGCCGTCAATTGCAATGACTGAGAAGCCGGGTCGGCGAGAATCCTGACTGTTGCCGCCGGCAGCACCTGCCATGGAGCATCGCGAATCATGAGTTCCGATACCCAACTTCGTGTAGGCATCATCTCGACCCGCATATCGGGGACGGACGGCGTCAGCCTCGAAATCGAGAAGTGGACCACCATTCTCGAGCGACTCGGCTGTGAGTGCTTCTACATCTGCGGCAGATCGGATCGACCGTCGGACCGCACGTTTCTGATAGAACTGGCCGACTTCTCCCATCCGGAAATCCAAGCCTTAGACGAGGAAGCCTTCGGCCGCCGGACGCGCACCCGGGAGTTCAGCGAACGCATTCGAGCACTCGCGACACCCATTAAAGACGAGCTGTACGAGTCGCTGGCCAAGTTCAAACTCGACTTGCTGGTCGTGCAGAACGCGTTGGCGATTCCGATCAACATTCCACTGGGGGCGGCAATCGTCGAAGTGCTGCTCGAAACTGGGCTGCCATGTATCGCGCATCATCACGACTTCTTCTGGGAGAGGCAGCGGTATCTGGTCTCCGCTGTGGACGACTACCTCCGCGCCGCTTTCCCCCCACCGCTGGCCGGGATCGACCACGTCGTCATCAACTCGATGGCCGGAGAGGAGTTCAGCCGCCGCACCGGCCTGGCGTTTCACGTCGTCCCCAACGTGATGGACTTCGCCCGGCCTCCGGCTCCGCCGGACGAGTATGCGGCAGATTTCCGGCAGTCGATCGGGCTCTCCGAAGACGACATCTTGATCCTGCAACCCACTCGGGTCGTCGAACGCAAGGGCATCGAACATACGATCGAACTGGTCCGACGGCTGGAAGATCCTCGCTGCAAGATCGTCGTCAGCCACAACGGACGGGACGAAGGGACGGGCTATGTGCGACGGATCGAAGAATACGCGAAGCTGTTGAACGTCGATTTGATACACGCAGACAGCATCGTCTCGAGCCGGCGCGGCACGACCGAAGACGGCCGAAAGATCTACTCGATCTGGGACGTCTATCCCCACGCCGACTTGGTGGCATACCCGTCCACTTACGAAGGCTTTGGAAACGCCTTCTTGGAAGCGGTCTTCTTCAACAAGCCGATCTTCTGCAATCGATACGCGATCTACCAAACAGACATCGAGCCGTACGGCTTTTACGCCATCGAGATGGACGGTTTCCTAACCGATGCCGTGGTCTCTGAGGTGCGGCGGGCCCTCAACGATGCCACCTATTGTGAAGCGAAGGTCCGGCGGAACTACGAGATCGGTTGCCAGTACTTTTCGTACGAGCGGCTGGAACGCGAGTTGCGCTCGTTGCTCGAAAAACCGCGGCTTGGCCCTTGTGCGATCGTTTCGTAATCCTCGGGTCTCGAAGAGGAGACACGGAGTTCACGGAGAGGAAAACGAGTGTACTAGCGAGCACACCGTGCCAATTCTCTTCTCCGTGCTACTAACGTTTTCAAAGTTTCGTTTCCTGCAAAAGCTTTCTGGTGGTTCTTGGTTGCGGTCGAAGCGTGTTCCGAAAGTAGCCAGCGACGGTTGCAATCTCCGTCGTTCGACTCTCTTTCGGTTCTCGGTTCTGTTGCTTCTGTCCTCGCGAGTGACGGCACGTCGGGCGTTGCGGTTTCACATTCGAGGCGAACGTGCGATCATGGAGGGCGTTGGCGGCCCGGACACGCTTTGTAGACGCCGCAACCATCGCACCGGGGACGGAGCATTTGCAGTGAATACAGAAGTCAAAACGGTTGACTCCGAGACAGCAGCGGCAGCGACCACAACTCCCAAGAACTGGCCGAAGCATGCCCTTTGGCTGGGCTTTGTGGTGAGCTTTGTGGGGATGGTCAGTTACTTCCTGTATTTCGCGCAGTTTCCTGAGCTGCGCGATGTGCCGTTACTCAATAGCCCGATTGTGCTGCTGGGTGTGCTGCTGTGTGGTGCCGGCTGCGTGCAGGTATTGCGGCATTCGGCAAGCGGGCTGGGCAAGGTCGCCGCGAGCGTTACTTTTCTGTTGACGCTGGGCGTCGCCGGTCTGTTTCACACGTACATCTTTTACATTTCGTATCAACTGCCGGCAGCAGCCGATGCGCCAGCCTCAGCCGCGGCAGCGCCGCTGTTTGCGCTGCAGGACCAGAACGACCAGACCGTCAGCCTGGCCGACTACCGCGGGGATAAAGTGGTGGTGGTGTTCTATCGCGGCCATTGGTGACCGTTCTGCCTCTCGGAACTGCAAGGTTTGCAGTCGCGCTTTGATGAAATCCTCGCCGCCGGTGGTGACGTCGTCGCCATCTGCGTCGACCCCGTTGAGAAGAACGCCGAGGTGGCCGGCAACCTGGGAATCGAGTTTCCCATCCTGGCCGACACCGAGCTTGAAGCCACGAACGCCTATGGACTATTGCACGAAGCGGGTGCGATGGACGGTGCCGACATTGCGCGGCCGGGCGTGTTCATCGTCGACCGCGGCGGCGACATTGCCTTCCGCGACCTGACGGACAACTGGCGAGTCAGGGTCCGACCAGACGAGGTCATCGAGGAGTTGCAGAAGATTCCGTAAGACGAAGCAGGGTCCTTTAGTTGGAGTTAACCACAGAGACCCGGCCGTGTGGCCACAACCAAACAACAAGGCGTCAGTTACCTCTCCCGTAAGCGGGAGAGGTCGGGCCTTTGGGCCCGGGAGAGGGTCTTCGGACCATCAATAAGACCGACGCTACTGCGTCGGACCTCCCCCACTGCGTGGGAGTGGTGACTTTCCTTCAGCTTCTTCAAAGACCCTGGCCGTAAAGAAACTTCGAAAACAAGAAATCGCGAATTAGTAATACGGAGAAGACAAGACTTCTCTGGTGCTTTCTCTGTGTCTCAGTGGTTCGTCACACCGGAGTCGTTTCGAGAAGGGTTCGGAAATGCTGCGATCGGCGTGTCTGCTTGTCTGTCTGACAATGCTGGTGTCTTCGGTGTCGCATGCCGATGAAGCGGCCACGATGCGGGTGGCCAGCTTGTCGATCTATCCGCAGAAGTGGGACAAGCAAGCCAACGCCGCGAAGATTGAGGTCATGGTGCGACGGGCCGCCGAGCAGGGGGCCGAGTTGGTGATTACGCCCGAGGGCGTGCTCGAAGGCTATGTTGTCAACGAGGTCATTCGCGAGAAAGATCCCGAAGCCAAGGCTCGCTTGACCGCCCGATTCAACGAGTTGGCGGAGCCGATTGATGGGCCGTATATCAAGCGGATGAGCGCGCTGGCCGATGAATTGGATGTCTTTCTGATTCTCGGATTTCTGGAGGCAAACGGCGAACAGACCCACAACACGGCGGCGCTGCTCAGTCCCGTAGGGGAGTTGATCGGCAAGTATCGCAAAACGCACTTCGCCCAGGGTTACGAAGTCAATCCCCCCGGTTACAAGCCGGGGAATGAATACCCGGTGTTCGACGTGGGGCCGCTCAAAGTTGGCATGATGATCTGCTTCGACCGGCAGCTGCCGGAGCCGGCGCGGCATTTGGCCCTGGGCGGGGCCGATCTGATCGCCTGTCCTTCGTACGGCGGGACGGGCGATTGGAACACGCGGTTGATGCAGGTCCGCGCCTACGAGAACCACGTTTACGTGGTCTTCACCCATCCCGAGCAAAGCCTGATCCTCGACCGCCGCGGCGATCTTCTCGAACAAAGCGGCAAAGACGAAATCGTGATCGGCGACCTGGACGTGTCCAACCTGCGCAAGACGCGTGAGGCCGTCACGCGGCGCCGGCCGGAGACGTATGGGGAGCAGCCGGATGACTAGCAGGCTGTAATTGAGCCTCGGATGGCCTTCTGCTACTCTCCACGCGCGACAGCGACCATCAATCGGTGCAAGGAAGCTCAGATGATAAAGCACGTCCTACCCGCGTTGCTGACGATCGCAATTGCGTCAGCTGCAGCCACGAATCTCAACGCGGCCGACCTCTCTCTGGAAGAGATCCTCGCCAAGTGGCTGGCGGCGACGGAAGAGATCCAAGTCTTCGAAACCGACTTTGAGCGTTCCACGTACGACCAGGTGTTTCGGGTCGAGAAGCGAGCAGTCGGTCATTTTCATCTCGACCTGCCGAATGCAGGACGCATCAGCGTGCGACCGGCGACCATGCCGCACAGTGCAAAGAATGCAAAGACGATGAGACAGGGAAAGGTCTATGCAGTGAAGTCGGACCTTGGAGAGATCTGGGAATGGACCAGCAAGACGTGCAAGCAGACTGATCCGAAAACCGGACAATCCGAGGAAATCGATTTGGTTCAACACGGGTCGGGTGGCTGGTTCGATGTCAGTGACTTCTGCAAGTCCAGGCCTGTCGTGCTAGGCGTCGATCCAATTCGGCTCCAGGATGAGTGCGACATTGAATTGAAGGACATCACGACCGATCAAATCGGACTGACAGCACACGCGCGCTCTGACAGCAAGATGGCCAAGTCAGTCAGCAGCATAGATATGCTGCTCGATGCCAGCACATTCCTGCCGAACGCTGTTAAACTGACCGATCGAGCTGGCCACATCGAAACAGTCTACGTCTACACCAACGTTGTTGCGGTGCCGAAGTCCGACGTGCAACCGTAGAGGGAGCGCGGAATCGCAGTTATAACCTCACAACGTCAACTAATCCCCACCGGCGGCCGGTTGCCGACTTTGGATGTCGAAAGCGACGGTTGATCGGGATAGAGAGGCGTTTTGTCGCGCGCGGACGTCTCTTCCGATCGGAAGATCAGCCATCTTAGAAGTAGCGTTGCCGCGATGGCGGCCAGGATCAACGTTGGCCAGCGGTAGCGGATGCCCTGGTCGGTGGCAGAGACGAACCAGCCGGCCCCGTCGACGATGGCTGCGCCGTAGCGTCCGCGGATGACTTCCAGCGAGTTGTAAGTGAAGTGGAACAAAATGCAGGGCCACAGGCTGCCCGAGCGGACGGCGAGCAATCCCAACACGAGTCCCACCAGCGTGGCGTTGAAGACCTGTTGCGGGATCATGTGCATGATGCCGAACGTCAGGCTCGAGAGCACGACGGCCAATCCAACGCGGCCACCGCGCGAGAACCCGGTGAGAATGAACCCACGAAACGCCAGTTCTTCGCAGATGGCCGGGGCGACCGCGAATCCCAATAGCACGAACCACAGTGGTTGCTGGTCGCTGCTCATGATGGCCAGCGCATCGGTGATGTGTTTCGGCAGCGGCGGGAAGAACCAGCCCAGGTTCGCGGAGAGTTCCAGAGACAATGGGTGCAGTGCCAGCGGAAGGACCGCGGCGGCAGCGAGCATCCTCCAGGAGGGGAAACACAGCCGCAGGGTTTTCAAAACGTTGGTGGTGAGCATCACGCTCATGAACAACGCGGGGCTGGCGATGATCACCAGTTGTTGAATCAGCAGCAGCCGCAGCATCAGCGTTCCGGGGGCCAGATCGGTTGTTTCGACCAACGCCGCTTGCATGAACTTCAAGGTCACGAACTGCAGCAGCATGATGATGACGAAACAGATGCCGGCCTCGGCGAAATTGGGCGTCGATTCCTTGTCGCGCAGCAAATGCCGCACCCAGAGCCCCAGTTCGAACCGCTCGGCTTCCCGGAACAGGACGTCCTCACGATTGAATTGTTCGATTGCCCACCACAGTGCCAGCAGGCTGTAGCCGACGCTGGTCACTAGAACTGGGACGGCGTATAGATACAGCGCAGCCGTGTCGGCCGGTGACAGGAGAAAACCTTTCAGCAACAGCGCCACGCCGACCACCGGCATGATGCTATAGAACGGAGTGATTTCGACCGCCGGCGACAGGCAGAAGACGGTCAGCCCCATCGTCACCATCAGCAGCGGCGTGAGGTAATACTGGCCTTCCTTGCTGCTCCGCGCAAATGTGGCCAGTGCCAAGCAGAGTGCCGAAAAAAGTGCAGCCATCGGAACCAGCAGAATCAGCAGCCAGACAATGGCGGATGCCGACGGATAACTCAATGCAGCGAAATTGACATTGCCGCCGCCGCCCAACGAGGCCACGTACTTACCCGTCAGCCCCATGCTCATGAGGTTCAATACGGCTGTCGCCATGCTAAACAGCATGATGGTCAAGAACTTGCCGGTCACGATTTCGCTGCGGCTGGCCGGGCAGATCAGCAGCGTCTCCATGGTGCCGCGTTCCTTTTCGCCGGCAGCCAGGTCGACGGCGGGATAGAAGGCGCCGGTGGCGGCCATGACAATCAACAACGCGGGGAAGAGCTTGGCCCAAATGCTGGCAGACAGCTGCGATTCGCGGGCCAAATCGAGAGGTTCCGGATTGACCGGTTCGGGCAACGTGTCGGGCAAGCCGGCCTGAGCCAGCCGGGCCTCGAGAATTTTGCGCTCCCAGCTCTCAAGCGCCTCCTTGACGCGGCGGTAGGCGATCATCGACTTCTCGTCGGCGCTGTTGCGAACGATGATCGGACGCGGGTAATCGGGAATGTTCGACGATCCACCTTCGCGCTGTGCGATGTCTCGATTGACCTTTGCGACGTTGTCTTTGAAGCCTTCGGGGACCAGGATCAGGACCTGAATTTCGCTCGAGGAAAACTGCTCGCTGAGTTCATCTTCAATGGCAGCGAGACGCTTTTGCAGCTTTGCGGTATCGGCAGCACCTCCCTGCTCGGCGGCGGCTGATTCCTCGTCGAGTTCGGCCCGCTGTGCCAAGACGGCTCGAAGCATCTGCGCCTGAACGATGAACGACTGGTGTCTGTCATCAAGCCGTTCGGCGTCATCATCGACACCCCCAGGCTGATTGTCGACGGCTTGTTCTGAATCGGTGATCACCTCGAGCTTGTCGGCGTCCTGCGGGAGGACGAACCAACTGGAGACGAACCGACCGTCTTCGACGAGTTGTGGCGGCGGTAGCTCGTCTGCGCCGAGGATGACGACGGTGCGTGGTTGTTCCGTGAACAGCGCGGTCATCTGGAACATGCCGATGCCCATCGCCGGGTACAGCAAGATTGGCAGCACGGCGATCATGAACAGCGTGCGGCGGTCGCGCAACTGGTCGCGGACCTCTCGCATAAAGATCAGCTTGATGTTCTTCCAGTTCATGCGGATCGTGCTGCTTGCTCTTCATGGCGGGAGATGAGGTCAAAGAACAGCTCTTCCATATCCGGCTCGCCGTATTGCTGCTCGAGTTCGTCGATGGCCCCCATCGCCAGAATGCGTCCCTTATAGATGATGGCGATGCGGTCGCAGAGTTTTTCGACTTCGCGCATGATGTGCGTCGAAAAGATAATGCACTTGCCCTGGTCCTTGAGCGACTCGATCGCTTTGAGCACCGCTCGCGCCACCAACACATCGAGGCCTGAGGTGGGCTCGTCGAAAATCAACACGGGCGGGTCGTGTACGATGGTCCGTGCGATTGAGACCTTTTGCTTCATCCCGGTCGACATTTTCGATCCGAGCAGATCTTTGATTTCGTGCATCTGCAGCATTGTGAAGATGTTGTCGATCCGCTCCTGCAGGGCGTGCTCCTCAATGCCGTACAGCCGGCCAAAGTATTCGACCATTTCCCACGCCGTCATGCGGTCGTACAGTCCGGTGTTGCCGGACATGAAACCAATGGACGCCCTGACCTCGGCGGGTTGTGTGCCGACGTCGTGACCGGCAACGACTGCTCGGCCCGAGGTGGGCCGCAGCACGGTGCTCAAGATACGGAGGCACGTGGTCTTGCCGGCGCCGTTGGGTCCCAGCAAACCGAAGATTTCGCCCGGCTTGATGTCGAAGCTCACCGAATCGAGGGCGTAGACTTCTCCGCGCCTGAGGTCGGAGAACGATTTCGACAGTTCTTCGACCTGAATCATAGGCTCTGCAGCGAGTATGTCGGCAAATGCGGATCAAGCGGCACGTTCGGACGCTAGGGACGCCCCGAACCGCGGCCGCATGCGAGTTCGAACAGGGGCCAGCACGCAATTGCTGCAAATCTGTGCGATTGGGCGTCCGACCGACTGCAGCTTAGCTTACGGCTGCGAAGCGTGAAAGACCGCTCATCGGCTGACGGCTGCGACGGCTCAGTTCAGAATTGGGAGTTCATTTCGACCGGTCTGGCTGCCAGATTCGGCTTGATCGGCCTCGTCGATGTACTCGTAAAAGACGTTACGCTGCCGGGGGATGTAGCCGGCTTCGCGGATGCAGCGGCGGATCGTTTCCAGGGACAGGTAGTACACCGTGCCTGCCTCGGCCACGACATTCTCTTCGATCATTAGGCTGCCCATGTCATTGGCGCCGAAGAACAACGCCAGCTGCCCGATCTTCTCTCCTTGGGTCACCCAGGATGATTGGATGTTGGCGAAGTTGTCGAGATATAGTCGGCTGACGGCCTGCGTCTTGAGGTATTCGAACGCGCCGGCCGGCGGTATGTCGGACATGTCGGTGTGGTCGGGCTGGAACGTCCAGCAGATGTAAGCGGTGAAGCCGCCCGTTTCGTCCTGCAGTTGGCGGAGACGCTCCAGATGTTCGATGCGCTCGGCAAGAGTTTCCACGTGGCCGAACATCATGGTGGCGGTCGAGCGTCCGCCGAGCTCGTGCCACACGCGGTTGACGTTCAACCAGTCGTCGGTGAGTACCTTGCCGCGTGTGATTTCTTTGCGCACGCGGTCGACCAGAATCTCCCCGCCGCCACCCGGCAAGCTGCCCAAGCCTGCTGTCTTGAGCCGCTGGAGCACCGTGCGCAGCGGGAGCTTGCTGATTTTGGTGAAGTGGTGAATCTCAGGTGGGCTGAATGCGTGGATGTTGACCTGCGGGAACTGGATTCGGATGTCGGCGAGCAGTTCCTCATACCATTCGAGTGGCAGCTTGGGATGCAGCCCGCCCTGCATCAGAATCTGGTCGCCGCCAAGTTCGACCGTTTCTTCGATCTTCTTCATCAGCACGTCACGCGGCAGGACGTAGACCTCGGGGTGGTCGGGCGGACGGTAAAAGGCACAGAAGTCGCAGACCGCCGTGCAGGCGTTGGTGTAATTGATGTTGCGGTCGATGTTGTATGTTCGATACGGCTCGGGATGCAGCCGGCGAGTGAGGGCATCGGCGGCCTGACCCAGCGCGACGAGATCGTGCGACTCGAGCAATCGCAGCCCATCATCGGGCGTGAGGCGGCCACCAGAGGCGGCTTTATTGAGCAGGGGCGCAATCTCGGAAGACAAGATCGACTCCTTGTGGTGCCAGATCGAGCCGGGCAGCCAGATCGCGAAACAGCTTCAATCCGTTGCGTTCCGCCGAACCCAGTCGAAAGTGAAGGTTGTCGGTGAGATACGAGTAAGCCGTCTGTTTGTCGATGCCCAGCACCTGCGATTCACGTTCCGCGATCTCCTCGACGTGCTGCAATCCAAGGTCGCGCGCCCGGCACAAAGCTTCATCAAGAGGGCCGAGTTCGCTGTCGCCGCGGGCTGCCCACAACGCGAACACGAACGGCAGTCCCGTCCATCCTGTCCACTCCTGACCAAGGTCCCAGGTTTCGGCAAACTCTTCTGAGAAGTCGTGCATCGCCCGATCGCCGATAAGCAAGATCGCGTCGGCCGTGGTGGCTTCGGTCAAGCAACCCAACGGGAGCCGTTCCAGCTCTGGTCTCACGCCGTATCGCTCGGCCAGCATGATTTGGGCCAGGGCGGCGCTGGTACGGGAACCTTCGTCGAGCGCCAGTGTCCGAACATCGCCGGGGTGCACGCGGAAATACAGCTTCACGCTCATCACGGGACCATGCGTCGCCACGCAGGCATCCGAGATGATTTCGTATTCAGGATTGCGAAGCAGTTCGACCGAGGGAATGAGTCCGACGTCCAATTCTCCGGCGGCCAAGTCATCGGCCAGACGGCTGGGATAGTCGAGGATTAAGTCTGCCTCACGCGCAAACTCGTCCAAACCTTCGATAAGCGGCTTCGAATTCAAATAACTGACTGCCCCAATCCGTACGGGGCGAAGTGGGCTGGCTCCCATTGCAACTGGCCTTCGATCCGAATGTGGAGCGGCAGCGGGCTTCCCAACATTAAGGACAAAATGATGATGAAAGCTTGAGGGAAGATCGCCTCCGTCCGCGATTGTCTGAATTATAGACGGCACCGGGGCAAGCGCAAACCGAGTGCTTGTCATTGTGCAGTTGGAACCAGTACGATGCGACATTTGCGTCACCTCCTGGGGCAATAACCGTCGTCAGAGTGCGGAGTTAACCGGCTTTGGCCGCACCGCGTCGGCATTTCGAGTGAACACATGGCCGCTTCCACACCCCTGCAGGTCGCCTTGATCGGACTCGGCACCGTTGGGTCCGGGGTGGCGCGGTTGTTGATCGAACACGCTGGCCGCGTCGCACTCCGATCGGGCCGCGAGATTCAATTGCGGCGAGTCGTGGTCCGCGATCTTCAGAAGAAACGCGACATCGAAGTTCCTGGCAACATTCTGACTGACGATGTCGGGCAGGTGGTTGCCGACGAGGGCGTCGAATTGGCGATTCAGCTCATCGGCGGGATCGAACCGGCGCGGACGATCATGCTCGATTTGCTGGCGGCGGGCAAAGACGTGGTGACCGCCAACAAGGCGCTGTTGTGTGAACATGGCGACGAGCTGTTCGATCGCGCCCGCGAATTGGGCCGTACCATCGGATTTGAAGCGGCTGTCGCGGGCGGCGTTCCCATCATTGCCGGTCTGGGTTGTTCGATGACGGCCAACCAGGTCAGCTCAATCGAGGCGATCTTAAACGGCACGAGCAACTTCATTCTGACCAAGATGCTCTCGGAGCACCGTAGCTACGAAGAGGTGTTGTGCGAAGCACAGGAGTTGGGCTACGCGGAGGCCGACCCCTCGATGGACGTCGATGGGACCGATGCGGCCCAAAAGCTCGTCATTCTCACACAGCTGGCGTTCGGGACCAAAGTCGATCTGGCTGAGTTTCCGCGGCAAGGAATCGACACCCTCGAGCTGGCCGATCTACTCTATGCCGACGAGTTGGGATACACCGTGAAGCTGCTGGCCGTCACTCGGCTGGTCGATGGCCAATTGGAGATGCACGTTCAGCCCACACTCGTTCGCCATCACCGGCCGCTGGCCAGCGTCGGCGGGGCATTCAACATGATCGCACTCGAAGGTGACGCTGTCGGCAAGACGTGGTATTCAGGTCCTGGGGCCGGCCAGATGCCGACAGCCTCGGCCGTGGTTGCCGATTTGATCGACGCGGCAACGGGCCGGGCGGCGCTGAGTTTTCCTCAACTCGACCTGTGGCGCGGGCAGCGGCAGCTGTCGGTTCAACCGGCCGCGGAGATTTCCCGCCGCTATTACCTGCGGTTTAACTGCGAAGACCGGCCGCACGTCTTTTCGGAGATCACCGACATCCTGGGTCGCAACGAGATCAGCATGGCCTCGGTGATTCAACACGAAGCACCGGAAGTGGACGATGTCGACGGATCAACGCCAGCAGTACCGGTTGTCGTGATGACCCATCGCACGACCGAAGGCCAGCTACGAGCCGCCGAAGCGGAACTCGATCGCCTGCAGTCGTTGCGGCCGCCGCGCGTGCGGATGCCTGTGGCCGATTGAGCTGCTCAAACTCGACCGGCTTGTCTTCGCGGGTGCGGTCGGGCGTGATGCACACCGATCGAGCGGGCAAATGTCAGCCATCGTGGGGCGGATACCCCTACTGAAATTCGACCATGTACTTCTGCGTCATCCTTTGGCGAATGGCGGCGAGACTGTTTTCGATCTTTTCGAATTCGTCGAACTTGACCGTGTTCGCCTTCGCACGCTCCTGGGTGCTGATTCGAGCGCGCTGCGAGCTGGCGCTGACGCCGTATCCGTATCGGGTGTGGCGGCCGCCGTAGCGTCCGCCGTAACCGGTGCGGTAGTAGTTTCCATACGTATTGGATTGACGGACGCCCTTGCGGACGGCACTGGTCTTTTTCGCTCCGGACATGACGCGGAAGCTCGCGGAGACCGAAGCGCCGAACGCCAGCAATTCCTCATCAACGTTCAGAATCGGCATGCGATCGATCTTACGGGCATAGCGGTCCATCCACAGACTGGTACTCGTCGTCTTGCCGACGATCCCCTTTCGCAAGTCGTCGATCAGAACGGTCAGCGAGCTGAAATACGTCTGAGATGCGCCGACGGTCGGGTTACCGTCACTGGCGGTGACTTCTTCTTCATCAACTGTACTGAACTTGGTGCTGGGGATTTCGAGGACGCTGAAAACCCGACGCATCGCGCTTTCGGTCATCGGGCCTTCCATCGTGATGGTATTGTACCCGATGTCGAACTTCCACTTTTTCAAGTCTTCAATCGTCGCACCGTGCTTCTCCAAAGCGGTCAAGGCGAGTTGTTTGGCGAATGGCTTCAAAGCTTTGATGTCGCGATCAAACTCAATCCACACTTTACCCTTGGGCTCGTCGCCGATGTTCACGGCCAACGTCAGGCCCTGCAGTCCCATCAGCGCGTCGGCGATGCCTCTCAAATCGACGTCCATCTTGCCTTCGAACAGTTCCAGTGTCGCCAGCGTTTCCTCCAACGCGTGCGGCTGCATCGCCTCGGACATGTCGAGCGCCATCACGATCTGGCCCTCTCGATTGACTCGCTCTGCCGCCAGCTGCAAGTATGAGGACAGCAAGACCTCGTCGTTGGTTTGCCCGAACTGGGTCCAACGCGCGACGGCCTGACGATTATCCGGATACATGACGCCCATCAGCTTCGGATCCAGCTCGACAAAGTAGGCGTTGCTGGGCGTCCAGGCGGAAGCTGCACCGTTGATCTCATCCACGTAGCCGCCTTCCGACCGGGCGACCGACCGCATGCTGATCGCATCATTTAAGTCCATGACGGCCAGTTCCCAATTCGCCGACATGTCGTCTTTCTGATTCAGCTGCGCGGCTAGCGCGATGCGGCTGGCTTCGGGGGGCAGAATCAGGCCCCGCTTCATGTACTCGGTTTCGTAGGTTTCCTGCCACCGCTCGCGAATGGCTTTGGGGCTCTTGTGGACGGCGTCGACGTCGATCAACACCAGGGCATTGGCGGAAGGGGGAATTCGCTTCAGCAGGCCGTCGAATTGTGCCTGCGCCGGCTTTGCCGAGATCAAGCAGACAAAGGCCAACATCCAACCGCACAGGCATGCTTGACGTATCATTGAGTGTCACTCCCAGAAGTCTGATCTGCGACCTACGAAGAGCCGCTGCTGGACCGGTAACGCGATGATTCGGTACAGCATAATCTTTCACGCTAACACCGATTTCAACCCACAACAATACCTGGGATTGGCCGTTTGCGGATGCGCTGGAACATGTGTTCAAACTGGTCGACGCTAGCAAGCCCGACTTTTTGGCATTTTGCTTGACACAGACGGGTGCCTGCCACTGAGAATAGATGAGAGCGTCTGAAATTCCGCGTAATGACGTCTGGTGGGTCTGCTGGGCCGTCAGACGAGAGAATGGTCTCTTCACAAAGCCGGCTGAAGGTGAAACAGTGATGAATCGACAGGACATGTCTCAAGGCGTCTGGCAAAGAATCTGGGTGGCGTTTGTCCTCGCCGCAGGTTTGACTTTCGCCCTCGCAACCGGACCGGCTCAAGCCGCCGAAGCCTTGCTGCAACTGGAAGAGACCGACGAGTTCCAGCCGGCCGACGACGAAGCAAAGGCACAGGAAATTGTCGATCGGCTGCAGAATCTCGTGCTGTCTCAGCAACGGCTGCTGGCCCGTGAATTGATCGACGAATACTCGGAGACGCGTTCGGCCAAAGTCGCCCGCGAACTGCTCGACGAACTTGAGTTGTACGATGCAGAAAACGTCGCGCGTCGACAGCGGGAATTGGAACGGACAGCCTGGATTCGCAACTTTTGGGACGCCCGCCGAGCGCCGGCCCCAGAGCTTCCCGATCTGGCTGTGACCATCACCAACGGCAGCGACGAAGCGGCGATCTTTCAAATCAGGGGTCCCAGCATGGACTGGTCGCGCCCGATGATTCTCGCCGTCGGTGAGACGAACATCCTCAAGTACCCGGCGAGATTCCGCCGCTTCACCAAACAGGGCACCGTTCGCTACTCGCTAGAGCTGGGGCAGCGGTATGTCTTTCTCAAGGATAGCGAGGACGAAATCCCGCGGTTGCATCTTGCAGATTGAAGTCCCCTAGAGCGCATCCGACATAAACGTAGCGGGTTCCGGCGGCGTAGATACGACGTACAAAGGCCGAACAGCGTCGGATAGCCGCCACGATTATCCCGGATGGGATCTAGCTGATAAGGCGGTCCTCGGATTGGCGCAGTGCATCCGTGGACTGTCCGGCGATCACGACTGTCATATGTTCGACGGGCCGTTGATCGATGAGCAGTGGTGACGTCCGCACGAATCGTGTGCCGGGCGAGAGTCGGCTTTGTAGCCACACGTCCCAGTCACCCCCGAAACCACGTAAGTCAGCCGACTTGCGGTTGAGATGCAGCCACGTGCCCACTTCGCCGGGGTCGAGTAGCCGCCGCAACCCGAGACCGAGACGTCCCATCGTGTGCCGTGCGTTGATGTCTTGCAGCGAGCGCAGACGAATTCGACCATCGTGGTCGCGATAGCGGATGGCATCGATGCCGAGCGGGCCGAAATATCCCAACTGCCGGATTTCTCGGGCGGCGCGCATGCCGGTTTCGATTGCCGGAAGCCACCGCATTTCGGTCTCGGCATCGCAGGTGATGCGGTTGCCGCGATAGGTGCCGGATCGATCCGCCAACAAAGGTGTAACGCCTTCAAAGACCGGCGGTCCCGACCAGGGCAGGGTGAATTGAAGACCTGCCTCCTCCACGCGATCGACCCACGGTTCGAAGACAACCGCGATGCCATTCGCCAGTCGTTTGTCCAGCCAATTGCGTACGTCTTTGCCCGGTTCGTTCCCGCGAGCGAGGATCTTTTCTCGGCCTGACATCCCGAACTCGGCCTTGAGTACCCAATTGTCGGTATCGGCGGGTAGCCGGCGGAGCGCGTGCCGAAGGTCGTCGAGCGATCGAATCACTGTTGTATCCCGCAACCCAACACCCCAGTCGCGTTCGAGACGGGCGGAAAACAATCGCGAGTTGACCTGTCGAATCACGTCTTCGTCAGGAACGCTGCACTTCCAGCCGTTCGAGTCAGCCCAATCGCGAATCTTGTTTGTCAGTCCCCAGGGGCAGACTTCGACGCCGGAGGGCACATCGCTTGCCGTTCCGACCGCCCGAACGCTCGGGAGCCGCCAATTCGGGGCGCGTTGGAAAAACTCGGGTTCGACCTGCGTGGTGGTCCACAAGAGGTCGCCATCGTTGGCAATTGCGAGCCACGCGGACGTGAGTTCCTCGGTCAGCCTGCGGAGCGGCCCGGCCAGCGGTCCGTCGGCCTGCCGATGAGACAGGCGGTGCTCAAATTCAAAGTTGCCTACGAACAAAGTGACCATGTCTGCGTTGTGCGCCTCATATTCGTCACAGGTTGACACATCGGCACGACGCCCATAGCCGGCACTTCCCGAAGATGTCTTGCGAGCAAGACAGGTGCTATCAACAGCCCACGAAGAAGCGGATCACCGTGGTGAGGGCGTCGTTTTCGTTTAGCCGACGCGCGTGTGCTGACGATCCTGAGCGGTGTGCAGATGGTGCGTGCAACGTGGGTCGTATGGGCCTCTCCGATCGCGCCGATCTGACATCCAAAACAACGACGACCTGCTCCACTGTCCGTTCATACTCGCCGAGCCGATCCCTGGCAAGATTCGCCGGCCCGAGGCACACGATGACGCGCTGGCACCGCTACCGAGAGAGATCCGTCCGTCTGGCCGGCGTCGGATGCGTCTTGCTGCTATTGATTTCCGGCTGCACGCGGGAATCGGCTCTGCTGGAAACAGTGCACTTCGAGCACGAGCTTCCCGAAGACGCAATCGTCGTCCCCGCCAATCGTGCCTGGGTCGAGACGGGCATCAGCTTGCAAGCCGGCGAAGCAGTCACCGTAACCGGAAGCGGTGAAATCCGCCTCACCCAGCCCAAAGGCTGGAAGCCCGACCAGCAGCTGGCGGTCGGACCGGAAGGCACGTTCCTGTACAGTGACGACGTCGCCGAAGACCAGTTTCCGATTCCCAGCGCGGCCGCTGGCCCGGCCCCTTGCTATTGCCTGATCGGACGGATCGGCGACGGCCCGCCGTTCTACATCGGGCGGCACAAGAGCTGGCAAGCCGACCAATCCGGCACGCTCAAATTGGGGATCAACGATCTCGACCCTTCGGACAACCAAGGGCAGTTTCAAGTTCAAATTACCAAGCCCCAGCGCGTGCAACCGGTCGCATTCGAAGAACGAGTTGCTAGGGATGCCGCCGGTGGAACACCCGTCGCGGGCGCTTCGGTCGTGCTATTCTACGTTGACGGACTGCGGCCCGACGTCGTGCGGGAAATGGTTGCGATGGGGCATCTTCCGAACATCGATCGTTTGTTCGTTAGCGGCGGCGCCTGGACGAGCAACGCGTTCACCTCCTTCCCGTCCGATACCATCACATCGAATGGAACGATGTGGACTGGGTGCTTCTCAGATCGTCATGGCTTGAAGGGGCAGGTTCGATTCAGCAGGCGGACGTTGCATTCCCAGTCATACCTCGAGCCGATGGGCCCCAGCCGCAGTGCCAACCTGTTGGCTCCACAAGGCATCGATCGATTGGTTCATGATGCCCAAGCCGCGTCGATTGGACTCACTAGAGGCGAGGAAGAGAAGACGCGTTGGGAGCAGACCAACGTCACCGGCGTGGCTCCGCTGTTCCAGCACCTGCGTTCCAACGGCGGAGACTGGGCGACCGGCGTGCTACCGATGATGACCGAAATGCCGCCGCTATTGTGGACGCGCAGCATGGTGCGGCACATGCCTTACTTCCGCTCCGAGGAGGCGTGGAGGTACGTCGATGATGCGAATACGCACTACGCGCTGCGTCACCTGCTGCCGAAAGATCAGCCGGTGACGATCATCTGGCTTCCGGAAACCGATTCGGTGAGCCACAAGTACAGCCGCGGCCAATTCGGCATGACCCGCCGCACCATCGCCCTGGCCGATACGATGATCGGCCGCGTCGCGGACCAACTGGCGGCTCAAGGACGTTTGCAGTCAACGTATTTTGTGCTGGTTAGCGATCACGGACACCATGGTGGGCAAGGCCGGCATCTGTCCAATTTCGACCTCGCCAACGAGTTCTTTTTCAAAACGCGGCAGCTCTCGTCGGACAAAACGTGGTTGGGGGGCGGACTAGGTTTGTCTGTTCGGCAGCATCGATTCTGGAACCGGCATCCCGAAGACGGCTCGCGCGATTTCGTGTTCGTCGACGGCGACTCCGACGGTGCGGCACGCGTTTTTCTGCCAAGAGGAAAGTTTCGCTCCGGCCACTGGATGGGCGAGTTTCGTCCGGGCGACTTGCTGCGTTACCCGGTCTCGGATCAGCTGCCCCCAATCAACTTGATCCAGTCACTGACGGCAACCGCCGCTATCCACGGCGACGGTAGTCGCGAGCACCCCGTCGACCTGGTGCTCGCCAAGCTGACTGATGAGTCAATTTTGATCAGCACGCTCGATCGTGGACATGCCGTCATCGAGCGGAAGCTCGACGCCGACGACCGCTGGAAGTACCGCTACACCGTCGTCGAGAATCTACGCCCAACTGCTGACGGGCGAATCGAATTCGAGCGCATCGAGAATCCGTCTATCGATCCATTGAAACTCTACGAGCACGTGCCGGCTCAGCTGTTGAGCTACGACCACGATGAGCGAATCTGGCTGCGGATGACCGCCGAGTCGCAGTATCCCGACAGCGTCGTGGCCCTCACGCGGCACATGCTCTGGCAGGATAATCTCAAGTATCGCGAGCCGGAGTATGCCCCCGACTTGGTTGTGACGGCCCGTAGCGGCTGGTATTTCGGCACAAAGGCTTCGCGCGGAACGATGCATGGTTATCCGCTGCCCGACGCCATGCACGCCACGCTGTTCTTTTCCGGGCCGAACGTGCGACGCGGTGCCCGGATCGACGAACCTTGCCGGCTGGTCGACCTGACTCCGACACTGCTCGAGATGGTCGGAGCCTCGTTCGATGAGGACGAGGTCGATGGAACTCCACTCCGCAGCATCTATCGCGAAGAAGCGGACTCGCAGTCAGAGCGATCTGCACTCTACTGGCAAGACGTCGACCTGCAGGCCTGGCGCGCTCTGGAATACTCGCCCCTGAAGCCGAACGAGGATCTGCCGTTCACCATCAACCGGCCTACCAGTCCACTGGACCTCAACAACATCGCCTACGACCTGCTGACATTGACAGACTATAGCGTGTTGCGGCTGTTCGACGACGTGTTATTCCCGCTGACGAGCGAACCACCGATTACTTCGACGGTTGAACGCGTCGAAGACCGCATTCGCGTCTCGAACCAGTCTTGGCTTGCCGATGGTGCGCAGGCGTTGAATGTGTCGGGTGTGGCAGTGGGCGACTACAGCATGACGTCTTTGGGCAACCTGCAACGAGCCGACGGGGCGATTGATTGGGCGCAAGGACGGGGCAAGGAATTTGATGCCCGCGTTGCGGAACTGTCCGGACGCCAGGAGTCGCGAGTCGGCCAAGGGCTGAACTCGGGCATCGACAAGGCGCAAGCCGGCGTTTGGGAGACCTATCGCTTCGCACAGCGCGCCCTGGCAAAGGTGCTCGATGAGATGCTGCTGAACTCGATCGAAGATCGGACCGATCAGGCTATCAACGCGTTTCACCGCCCGCCGGCCGAGATCACCGTTGAGGCACCGGACCTGCGACCAGTCCCGCGGCAGCTTGATAGTGCTGAGTGAATTGCCAGAAGCCTGCGCTTCGGCCACGCTCAGAACACGATTTCCAGTGTCTGCCGCTCTTCGAGCCTGCGGGACTCGATCACAATTCTGTCTTTGACCAGCCTGTCGGCCCCAGGAACCGTGATTGAAAGTTGCGTCTGGTGGTCCTTGAGCGGTAGATATCTGGGAGCCCGTCCCGGGATCGATTGCCGGTATCCATCGGTTCCGACGACGCGCCCCGACAAATCCTTACTGGGGTATTTCTTGACCTGTTCGGGGAGCTGAATCTGAATCACGATGAGGTAGTCTTCACCCGGCTTGGGATCTTCGGGAACGGTCCACGCCGTGAAGCTTCCTTGCGTCACAGTCTTGCCCGCCTCGGGCATGGTGAATTTGAACCCGCTTCCCGCGCTTTCTCCCTGGCTCCCGTCAAGCGCTGCCAGGTCGGCCGGGGAAGCAATCTTCTCGAGGACCGTCGTTTCCAACGGCGTAATGACCTTGAGCTCCGGCGGCACCAATGGTTGCTCTTCCTCGGGTACCAAGTCGGTGTCAACCGGTCCGGCGAATTCGAAATCTTCGTCCGCGGAGTTTGAGAGCAACGTGTTGAATGCGTCGTCTCCTTTCATCCCGCGGACGATGACGATCGAAGCCAAAATCAGCAGGATCAGGTGCATCAACAGTGAGGCACCGTAACCCATGGCGGTCGGTCCCCCGAGCCAACGCCGCATCCGTTCGCGCCAGTCGAGGTCTTCTGCGGGCTGTTCGGAGACACGCATCGGGGAAACTGGCGACGAGACCTTCCTTCGAGAGGACGGCGTCGGATTGTTCGTCTGAGAGGGCGCATCGACGGAGGCGACCACAGATGTTTCTGGCTCGGGCGCGGCGTCGAGTTCGACAAACATGGGCTCATTGGCGTGGGCCGTGTGAGGCTGTTTGCCGAGTTCGACAGTGTTTTTTTCGGAAGAGCCGGCGGTCATGGGCGATTGTGAGCGGGCGTCATCGGGCGATACAGCTGCCGGCGACTTGTCGGGCTTTGAGTCGAACGTCATCCGGAATGTTTCCACACTCGGGTGTCGCACTTGCAAACGTGCTGATACACGCAGTTTGAGATGGTCGGTCTTCTAGTTATCGGCGAAGACGTCTGCGTGTCCGCGGCTCCAAGGCCCGCCTCAAGTATATACCACTGGGGTGATTACGTGGGAATGCGGTTCCAAAAATGTCTGCCGGCACCCAATGATTTAACCAGGCAGACGCCTGGAAGTTTCGGTTGTTCTGAGTGATCGGCTCCCAACCGCGGTCAGGGTTGAGCGTTCCCCACAAGATTCGCCACTTCGCGGCCCGTTGTCGACAATGGATAGCCGGCCAGACTTGCAACCGGCACCCATTGCTGATGGCGGCCCACCTTCAGCCGGCCCCCTTGGTATGAGGCCGAGAAGCAAAGCAACCGGATGCGATGGTGTGTGACGGTATGCCGCAGTTCGGTCAAGAACTCGTGTCCCGCCGCGTTGATGCCAGTTTGATCGGCAACAGCCGTGCAGAGCTCTGTTGCCAGTCTTGGATCGACCGTGGCGCTACCGTTGCCGCGCCCGCGGCGCTTCCCCTTCTTGGAAGATGGGGAGTTGTCCAACCTGAAGCGAGGGAAATCCCATAAACCGGCCCACCACTCACCCGCTTGCCGCTGCCTCAGCAACAGCGATCCATTCTTCCAAACGGCGACTGTTGCTTCGGTCAGTTGCTTAATCTGTGGACGCTTCTTGGCGACGGGAATCTCGCTTTGCGCGTTCTCGGCAAACGCCTGGCAGCAACTGCGTACCGGGCATGGTTTGCACTTCGGATCTTCGGGCGTACAGACTGTGGCCCCGATATCCATCAGCGCCTGATTGAATTGCCCAGGCGATTTGGTGGGCAGAATGCGTTCGGCGAATTCCCAAAGTTGTGTCTGGCCGGCTGTCGACTTCGGGTCGCCGCGAAAGGCAACCAGGCGGCTGTAGAGCCGTGAGGTGTTGGCTTCCAGAATCGGAGCCCGCACGTCGAACGCGCAAGATGCGATCGCGCCAGCCGTATAGCGGCCGATGCCCGGCAGTCCGATCAACTCTGCGGGATCATTCGGAAGGCGTGCATCGCCTTTGTTCACCAACCGTTTGGCCGTCTTGTGGAGATTACGGGCGCGGCTGTAATAGCCGAGGCCCTCCCAATGTCTGAGCACTTCATTTTCCGGCGCGGCTGCCAATTTGGTGAGCGTCGGAAAGCGGTTGAGGAATCGCTCGAAATAGGGGATCACCGCCGCCACTGTCGTCTGTTGCAGCATGATCTCGCTGATCCAGATGCGGTAGGGGTCGCCTGATCGTCGCCAGGGAAGGTCACGCGCGTGCTGCCCGTACCAACGGGTCACGTTGCGCCGAAACCGGCGGAGCCAGTTTCGATCGGTTTCGAGCATCCGTGGCCTCGATGATGAAGGATCTCAGTTGGATTTGAGAATCAGGGTCGGCTTGCGTTGAGCCCGTAGCCCGATCTGTCGATCACGAATCACCGAACAGCAAGGGCATGAGTTCATGTCCGGCCAGCACCAGTGCGGATTGTGCGGCGACCGCTTCGTCGTACGTTGATACGCCGCTGGCTTGGAGACCGGCGCCGCACATGGCGAACGGCACGTAGCCGTGGCTGTGGGTCTTAGTCCGCAGGAACGTGGGGTGGTCGGGCGATGCCAGAATGCGGTAGTCGCCCTGGCGTTTCAGGTGCTCGTGAACCGGTCCCACGATGGCCTCGTCAATTCGCTCAAGCGCCGTCACTTTGGCCTGTGCGTCTCCTTCGTGGGAAGCCTCGTCGGTGGCCTCGACGTGCACGGTGACGAAGTCTGTCGTTGCGAGCGTATCGATCGCGTAGCGGCCCTTGGCGTCGTAGTCGGTGTCGGTATAGCCGGTGGCTCCCGGCACTTCGATGATTCGCCAGCCTATCAGCCGTGCCAGGCCGCGCAGTAGATCGACGGCCGTGATCACAGCGCCGGACTTGCCGAATCGCTGCTCGAAAGGCTCCAACCTGGGAGCCTTCCCTTGGCCCCACAGCCAGATGCCCGTCGCGGTCCGTTCCCCACGATCTCGCCGCGCCCGGTTGGCTGGCGAACTCTCAAACAGGCCCGTACTCCGCTGCATGAGGTCGCGCAACAAGTCCCCTCCGGGACCTTGGGGAAGGTGCTCGGCCACCGGCTGTTCGGTCAAGTCGTGCGGCGGCACGGTCAACGTTTCGCCGGTAAAGGGTGCACTGCCGTCGCGCGCGCGGTAGATCAACAGATTGCGGTAGCTCACCCCGGCATGGAATTTCCATTGGGGACTGCCGCACTGGTCGCGCTGCAACAAACCGATGAGTTCCCGCCCCAGTTCGTCGGGAATTTGCCCCGCGGTGAAGCTGGCCATGCGGCCGTCTTCGATCGTCACCAGGTTGCAGCGAATGGCCCAGTCTTCGGCGCCAAGTTCGATCGACTGGGCGGCCGCTTCAATCGGTGCCCGGCCGGTGTGACATTCCAGTGGGTCGTAGCCAAACAGGCTCATCGTTCCCACGTCGCTGCCGGGTGGCAATGATGTGGGAACATTGTCGGCACGGCCAATGATGCCGGTGCGAGCGATCTCGTCGAGATGCGGGGTGTGCGCGGCCTGCAAGGGCGTCCGGCCACCCAGTTCAGACTGGGGCTCGTCGGCGCACCCGTCTGGAATGATGAGGACGTACTTCATGATGCGACTTGTCGAAGGGCAGCCGCCGAACGGCGACTCGGACACGTGGCCAATACCGGGCGATCGTACCGGCAATGTTATTGATAATCAGAGAGTCTGTCATGGCATTGTGCAAGACGAATGAGTGATACACGAAGAGTACATCGAGCGGCCTGACAAGGATCTGGCCGACAGTACGTTGCAGGCTTTGATCAGCAGTTCCGCGAATCCGACGTGCTTTTGGTAGCCTATTCGCAGGTACAGCGACCGCGGGTTGTGGCTGAGAGTGATTCGCAAGGGCACACAGGCGGGGCGCGGGGCTAACTTCGCCAGCCGACTGTGGCAATCAAGTGGAAGACAGAGACAAGCTTCCAAGAACTGACCGCGACTCGGGTGCGAACGTTTGTCCAACTGCTCAGCCGGGCACGAGCGGGCGCTGAACGCCTTTATCCTTTCGTTGGTTCGGCATTGAGGCGATATTGGCGAACTCGCTTCGGCCGACTGCGGGCGGATGTCGCGAATTCTGGAATTCTGTGGGCCTGAGGAAAATTGTTGTCCCATCTACAACCGATCGCGCCCTATTCGGGTGCGGGCCACGTCGAAATCCTGTCGTGAACTGATCACCCGTTCTGCCTTCGGTTCCCGACACCATCAATTCTGGACAGAGTCGCGAAGCTGCAGAGCTTGGCACTCCCCCGACTAGGAAAGAAGACCTGGATGTTCAAAGAATCAGTGGTTGCGCGCGTAGTGAGATGGATCCCACAACTCCGGACGCGCGCTTCCCGCCGATCCCGCGCTTCTTTCCAATCCCACATCGCTTGTGTCTGTGAAACGCTCGAGAGTCGTGAGCTGCTCTCAGCCACCGGATTCGGTACAGAGGCGAATTACGACGTCGAGGTGACGTCGGACATCGTTTATCGGGACGACGCCGAGGTTGGCTTCGGAACTCCGGAAGGAGTCACCACCACTGAACTGACGTTGGACCTGTACACGCCCACGGGGCCGGATCTGCCAGAGGAACTGCCGGCCGTGATTCTGATCCACGGCGGCGGCTTTACCGGCGGTGACAAGGCCCAGCAGAACTTTGTCGATTTGGCCAACGACTTCGCCAGTCGCGGGTACGTCACGGTTTCCATCAACTACCGCCTGCAGGGCGACAACGTCCCGCCTGCGCTGCCCAATCCTCCAATCGACCAGGATCCTCTGTACGACACGGTCGTTGCGGGCATCGAAGATGTATTTCATGCCATCGATTGGATGAAGACATCGGCCGACTCGTTGAACGTTGACCCCGAGCGGATTGTTCTGGGCGGTCATTCGGCCGGCGGATTTCTGTCGACGTATGTCGGCATGATCGATCCGGCTGATATTGCCGGGTTGTCCGACATAACCTTTGACATCAGCAACTTGGACGTGGCCGCTGTGCTGGACGGGGCCGGCAGCATCCAGGGTCTCGAACACGTGATCGACCCCAATGACCCCGCGACCTTCATCTTGCACTCTACCGACGATGCGGTTGTCCCCATCTCTGAAGCCAACACGATCGCCGCCGAACTGGCAGCCGACGGCGTTGTGTTCGAGTTTCCAGTGATCACCGACGCCGGCCACAGCCTGGATGCCAAGCTCGACACCGTCGTGGACGGGACGACTGCTCGCGAACAGATGTTCGAGTTCTTCCAGGAGCAGCTGGAACTGGCCAGCCTGGACACGGACGTTTGGTCCGTTTCGGCAACTTCAGAGCACATTTATGAAGACGCTGCCGGCACTGAGTCGGTCATCTTCTCGCTCTCCGGCATCGTCGCCGAAGGTGACCAGGTGTCCGTTCAGCTCAACCTGCAGGACGTCACCACCGACGCCAGCGACTATGCGACTCCCGGTGCTGGTGTTGTGCAGGCTGTGGCTGCCTATGCCGGACCCGGTAGCCTGAGCTTCAACACGTCGAACGGCGTGCTGACGTACACAGGCGGCGCCGGCGGCACGTCGATGACCGACTTGGTCGTTGCGATTTCACCTGTCGACGACGCGGACTTCGAGTACACCGAGTCGTTTGACGTGTTCCTGACGAATCCGACTGGCTCCGAACTCGATGCGGCGCTGTCGCTAGTGACGATCAACATCCTGGATAACGACGGCACGGCGCTGGACCGCTATGTTGCCAAGCCGGACGACTCCTACGAGTACGCGTTGGTGGACACCGTCGTTGAGACTGGAATGACGACCTATGTCATCGACATGACCTCGCAAACCTGGCGGTCGGCGGCCGAGGTCGACCGGCCGGTGTGGGAGCACGAGGTCCATATCTTCGTCCCAGATGGCGCTACGTCTGACACGGCCATTCTGTATATCGGTTCGGGCGACAACGGCGATCCGAACCAGGCCATCAGGCGTGCCGACGCGCTGGCGATCGCACAGCAAACGGGACAGATTACGGTCTATCTGCCCACCGTCCCCAATCAGTCTCTGACGTTCACCGACGACGGCATTGCCCGGCGTGAAGACGAGATCATGGCCTACTCGTTGGACAAGTATCTCGATACCGGTGATGAAGAGTGGCCCGTGCTGCTGCCCATGGTCAAAAGCGCGGTCCGTGCGATGGACACCGCTCAGGAGTTTCTGTCCGAAAATACGACACACACGGTCAACGACTTCTACGTGACCGGCGGGTCGAAACGAGGCTGGACGACCTATCTGACGGCGGCCGCCGATCCACGGGTCTCCGGAATTGCGCCTGTTGTGTACGACTATGTGAACAGCGAGGCCACGCTGGAGTATCACCTGCACGTCTATGACGGCGTCACCGAGGGAACCGTTGGTGGCTACGCCGAGACGCTCGAAAGCTACGTCGAGTTCGGAGTCTTTGATCGGCTGGAGACACCGGAAGGGCAAGCGCTGATCGACATCGTTGATCCGTACGAGTACCGGGATCGGCTGACGATGCCGATCTTTTCGATCAACTCGACCGGCGATCAATTCATGCCGATGAATGCGCAGTTCTACATCCATGATTTCGAAGGGCAAACCTATCTGCGCTACATCCCCAACACGGGTCACGAAGCCGGCAGGTCAGAGGCGGCGGGATTCTTTGCGGCCCTTGACGCAGGCGTTGCCCTGCCCGTTTACGACTGGACCGTCGAGGGTGAGTACAACAACGTCATCCGTCTGAATTCCACCGACACTCCGGTGGAAGTGAATTTGTGGCAGGCGACCAATCCCGATTCGCTCGACTTCCGCATTGACTATTTCGGTGCGAACTGGACCAGCACGCCGCTCACTGACCTGGGCGGCGGCGAGTACGTCGGCAGCGTGTCGCCACCCACCTCCGGCGGCACGGCCTACCTCATCGAAATGAAGTACGACGTCGGCGGCGAAATCCTGACGTTCACCACCGAAGCGCGGATCGTCGAAGCCGTGCCCCTACCGGTGTGGTCGATCGCCGCTACCTCGCCGAGTGTTGCCGAAGACGCAGCCGGCTCCGAGTCCGTGATCTACTCACTGGCAGGGACTGTGGCGGAGGGTGCTCAAGCGTCTGTCACGCTGAACCTGCAGGACGTGACCACCTCCCCTGACGACTACACGGCTGCCAGTTCCGGTCTTGTCGAGGCTGCAGCCACATACGCCGGTCCAGGGAGCCTGAGTTTCGATCCAGAAACCGGCGTGCTGACGTACACGGGCGGCGCCGGCGGCACGTCGATGTCCGACCTGGTGGTTCCGATGTCACCCGTCGACGACAATCTCGTCGAAGGAGACGAATCTTTGACCGTGTCGATGTTGAATCCGATCGGCGCGACGGTCGAACAATCGCAGCAGTCGATCACAATCACGATCCTCGACAACGACCAACCGATTGAATTGGTCGACGGCGTGCTGAAGGTGATCGGCACCGACACCGCTGACACGGTGAACATCAGGGTCGTCAGCAACGGGACGTTGATCCGCGTCGACTTGACGCCGGAGGGCCAGTCCCGGCAACGTCAAGAATTCGCGATCGGAGATGTCACCAGCATCGAGCTGTTCGCCCACGGCGGCAACGACTCGGTCACGATCAACAACAACGTCTCGGTCGGTGCCACCATTGACGGGGGCGAGGGAGACGACACGCTCATCGGCAGTAAAGTCGATGACACTATCGTCGACATGTTCGGCAACAATACGATCACGGGCCGAAACGGGAACGATGAAATCACGACCGGCGCGGGCGACGACACCATCAATGCAGGGAGCGGCAACGATGTGATCAACGCCGGTGACGGTAACAACGACGTGTCGGCCGGCGGTGGCCATGACCTCGTACGGACCGGATCGGGCAATGACATCATCAACGGCAACGGCGGTCGGGACATTATCGTTGCCGGTGGTGGCAACGATACCGTGTCGGGAGGCGGCTCACGTGATCTGCTGATCGGTGGCGGCGGACTCGATGAGCTGAGCGGCGGGAACGGACAGGACCTGTTGATTGGCGATTCAACCATCCACGACAGCGATGATGCGGCCTTGCAAGCGATCATGGCCGAGTGGGCAGCAAAAACATCGCTCGCCAATCGTCAGGCCAACCTGACCGATGGCAGCGGGAACCCGCCGGGCTTGAACGGCCTCACGTTCTTAGATGAAACAGCGATTATCGACGACGGGGAAATCGACTTGCTGTTCGGGGACATTGGTACCGGTTGGCTCATCGATCTCACCTCCGTACCCTAGATCACGCCAGAGCGATCGGCTGGCAATTGGCGACCAAGAAAGGAAGCCGGGAGATACCGAGGTCGTTCGACACAATCACACGTAGAAATCCGGATACAGCAATCCAGTGGAAGTCAAAGCTGGCAAGTCTCCTGCCGACCGCGATTCGGTGAGAAGGTTCGTCCGACTCTTGAGTCGGCACGAACGATCGCTGAATGCCTTTATTCTTTCGCTGGTGCCGAACTGGCACGACGCCGACGAGATCGCCCAGGAGACCAAGGTCCGGCTGTGGGAGCAGTTCGATCAGTTCGATCCAGCGACCCAGTTCTCAGCGTGGGCGCGGACCATCGCCCACTACCAGGTGCTCACGTATCGCAAACGGAAGCGGCGCGAGGCTGTTCGCTTCAGCCGCGAAACACTCGAAGCGCTTGCTTTCGAAGCCGACAGCTACACCAAAGAACTGGGACCGCGTCACTACGCGCTGGAAGGATGTTTGAACAAACTGCCGGGGCGGCATCGCGAATTGGTGCTGCAGTGTTATTCGCGGCAGGAATCGACGCTGAAGGATGCGGCCGAACGGCTGGGTCGCACGTACGAGGCGACCCGCAAGACGCTGCTGCGCGTCCGCCGGCTGTTGGCCGAATGCGTTGATCGAACTCTGCAGGCGGAGAGGGAAAGTTGAATTCCTCACCGGAAGACTACCTGCGCGATCGCGTCTACGAGCTGGCGGCTGCGTGCTTGGACGGCACGGCCACACCGACGCAGGTCGCGCGGCTCGAAGAGTTGTTGCAGGCGCGCAGCGAGGCCCGCCGCTGCAATTTGGAGTTCATCTACGACTCGCACAGTCTGCAGAATTGGGCGATGGCCCAACACGAGGACGAACGGGCGGCCAGCGCAAGCGAGACGCAACATCCCGGCGAGGATGAGTTACCCCTCAGCGTCAACTTGCGGCGACGATCGCGATCTCGGCGTCCGCCGGCGTTTTCTCCCGTCAGAGGGGCAGCCACGAATCCGCGCCGCCGCACGAATGCGTGGCAGAATTCCGTCTTCGTCGCCGGTGCCGTGGTTGCGTCCGTTCTAGTTCTCGGTGGTCTGTTTGTCGTGATGCGACCGCCGGGCCCGCTGCAACCGGAGAAGCCGACGGTCGTCACCACCGCCAAGCCGCCAATCGCAGCGCTGGTCAAGGCGAGAGACTGCGACTGGGGTGAAGACGAATCGTTGCAGGTCGGTGACGAGCTACTCGAAGGTCAGCAACTCCAATTGCTGGCCGGCGTCGCCGAAATCCGCCTTCTGGACGGCGCGACCGTCACGTTGGAAGGCCCGGCGAACCTGGAACTCATCTCCCGCGCAAGCACACATCTCCATTCAGGCGTCCTCACTTCGTACGTCCCGTCCGAAGCGGTTGGGTTTCAGGTGCGCACCGACACACTCGATGTGACCGATCTGGGAACTGCGTTCGGCGTGGCCGTGGGAGTAGACAAGCAAACGAACGTCAGCGTCTTTTCCGGACGCATCGAGGTTGCCCTGCCGGGCTCGGCAAGCGCGACAAAGCGGATCGTCGAGCAGGGTGAAAGCGTCCGGGCTGGCGTGCAACAAGCGTCGATCGAGTCCGTCGACTTTGTCGCTGAACCGTTTCGCCAAGCGATGAGTGCATCCACTGGAATCACCAGCACTGAGGGGAAGTGTGGTTTCGTTGCCCAACAGGCAATCGGTGGCCTGTTGCCGGAGCACGATGAGATGATCCTGGTCGGTCTGGAACAGCGCAATTTCGTGCTGCCGAGAGAACTGGCCGTCGAAATTCATAAGCCTGGCAGCTATCCGACAGAGGGCAACCAACTTGGATCCATCGCTGCCGGCAAGCGAGTCGATTGTTTCCTGGTGCAGTTTCGCCCCAGCCCTGACGCCGTTCCCAAAGATGGCGCAAGCGCCGCAGGCCGAATCACATTCGAACGGCCGATTGTCGGAATCATCTCGGGGGCCGGGCGCCTCATGAAGACCGACGAGCTGTTCGCCGGCGGGGATACCGGAATACAGCAAGCCAGACGCGGGGGCGAAGGAACGAAGAATCCGCGCGAGAGAGACACGCTGGTCCTCAGCGACGACCGCCGCACGATTGAGATCACAGCTCGCCTGCGCCGGCACATGGATCAGATTCGTGTCTTCGTTGACGCAGCTGACGAAGATGCGGGCCCTCCAGACTTGCGCGACGACCCAAGCAAAGACGACTAGGGCGCGCCCAACATCAACGTAGCGGCTTCCGGCGGTGCGACTTGCGAAGGCCGAATGTCCTCCGATAGCCGCCACGATTATCCCGGATGGGATCTAGCAGGACACGTTCACCAGAAAAGGGCGTGTCACCGCTAGCGGAGTGGCAGGCGATCAACTCGGCGCCCCGGCCACGGCTACCACCATCTGATGCTGGGCCAGGCTCGCATCACCTCATCGGCGCTTTCGGCCAGTTCGTCCGTGCCGTCCATTGGCGTCAATTTCGGCTGGCTGGATTCATCGCGTGACGCCAGGGAGGCCGCTTGCGGTTCTGCCACGACTTCGAAGAGGACGGATCGACTCCAGTCGCCGGGGCGGCCCAGCGAATTGTAGGCGCGGACCCATGCTCGATAGGTTCCGGGCGGCAGCGCAGTGGTCGGCGTGAACTCGGTCCCCTGCAGGTTGCGATCACCGATGGGCCTTGCACCGGTCGCTAGATTCTTAACCGTCAGGTGATAACGATCGGCTCCGTCAACAGCCGTCCAGCTAAATGTCGGAGTCGAATCGGCGGTCTGACCTGTCGGGGATAGTAGCGTCGGGGAATCCGGAATACTGACGGTGACGATCGAGAAGCCCAATGCGGCGCTCCAGTCGCTGCGGTTGCCGGCTGCGTCGATGGCCCGGAGATACCATTTGTAGTTTCCGGCCGCTAAGGGTGCCGGTGTGTAAGATGTCTGCGTCAGACTTCGTTCGCGAATGGCCCTCTGTCCGGTCGAGAGGTTTCTGACGAGCAAGTCGTAGCGGGCGCTGCCGGGGACATCCAGCCAGCGAAATTCGGGAGTCGCCGTATTCACATCGCCGGTCGGGGCGATCGTTGTCGGTGCCACAAGGGCCACGTTCACAACGGTCACCGTCGTGGTGTCGATCGTGCTCGTGCCACCATCGTCATCGGTGACCCGCAAAGCCACCGTGAACGTTCCGTCGTCGGCATACGCGTTGGACGGGTCGGTCAGATCGACGCCCGACGCATCGACGTCGAATGTGATTCCGTCGTAGTCGAAGTCCCATTCGTAGGTCAGTACGTCGGCTGCCACGTCAGTGGCGCTGCCGCCGAAGGTGATCGGCGTCCCTTCGTCGCCACTGTAGGGACCACCGACATCGGCCGTCGGGGCCGCGTTCGAAACCGTGACTGTCGCGGTTGAGATCGTGCTTGTGCCGCCATCGTCGTCAGTGACTCGCAAGACCACCGTGAACGTTCCGTCGTCGGCATAGGTGTTTGCTGGACTGGTCAGGTCGATGCCGGCAGCATCAACGTCAAACGTGTTGCCGTCGTAGTCGAAGTCCCATTCGTAGGTCAGCACGTCGGCTGCCACGTCGTTGGCGCTGCCCGAAAACGCGATCGATGCGCCTTCGTCGCCACTGTACGGACCGCCGGCATCGGCCGTGGGGGCGGCGTTGGCAACTGTCACGGTTGTCGTGTCGATCGTGCTCGTGGCGCCATCGTCATCAGTGACCCGCAAGGCCACCGTAAACGTTCCGTCGTCGGCATACGTGTTCGTTGGGCTGGTCAGATCAACGCCGGCAGCATCAACCTCAAACGTGTTGCCGTCGTAGTCGAAGTCCCACTCGTAGGTCAGTACGTCGGCCGACACGTCGGTGGCGCTGCCGCCGAAGCTGATCGGCGTCCCTTCGTCGCCACTGTAGGGACCTCCGGCATCGGCCGTCGGGGCCGCGTTCGAAACCGTGACTGTCGCGGTTGAGATCGTGCTTGTGCCGCCATCGTCATCGGTGACCCGCAAGGCCACCGTGAACGTTCCGTCGTCGGCATATGTGTTCGTTGGGCTGGTCAGATCGATGCCTACAGCATCCACGTCGAACGTGTTGCCGTCGTAGTCGAAGTCCCACTCGTAGGTCAGCACGTCGGCTGTCACGTCGGTGGCGCTGCCAGCAAACGCGATCGATGCGCCTTCGTCGCCACTGTAGGGACCGCCTGCATCGGCTGTGGGGGCCACGTTCGCGACGGTCACCGTCGTTGTGTCGATCGTGCTCGTGCCGCCATCGTCATCGGTGACCCGCAAGGCCACCGTAAACGTTCCGTCGTCGGCATATGTGTTCGTTGGGTTGGTCAGATCGACGCCTGCGGCATCGATGTCGAACGTGTTGCCGTCGTAGTCGAAGTCCCATTCGTAGGTCAGCACGTCGGTTGCCACGTCGGTGGCGCTGCCAGCAAACGCGATCGATGCGCCTTCGTCGCCACTGTAGGGACCGCCTGCATCGGCCGTGGGAGCTACGTTGAAGACCGTCACCGTCGCCGTGTCGATCGTGCTCGTGCCGCCATCGTCATCGGTGACCCGCAAGGCCACCGTGAACGTTGCGTCGTCGGCATACGTGTTTGCTGGACCGGTCAGATTGACGCCGGCAGCATCGATATCAAACGTGTTGCCGTCGTAGTCGAAGTCCCACTCGTAGGTCAGCACGTCGGTTGCCACGTCGGTGGCGCTGCCAGCAAACGCGATCGATGCGCCTTCGTCGCCGCTGTAGGGACCGCCGGCATCGGCTGTGGGGGCGGCGTTGGCGACCGTCACCGTCGCGGTTGAGATCGTGCTCGTGCCGCCGTCGTCATCAGTGACGCGCAATGCCACCGTAAACGTGCCGTCGTCGGCATACGTGTTTGCGGGGTTGGTCAGATCGACGCCCGCAGCATCGACGTCGAACGTGTTGCCGTCGTAAGCGAAGTCCCATTCGTAGGTCAGCACGTCGGCTGACACGTCGCTGGCACTGCCGCTAAACGTGATCGGCGTCCCATCGCCGCCGCTGTAGGGGCCGCCAGCATTGGCCGTGGGAGCTGCGTTGGCGACCGTCACCGTCGCGGTTGAGATCGTGCTCGTGGCACCGTCGTCATCAGTGACTCGCAAGGCCACCATGAACGTTCCGTCGTCGGCATACGTGTTTGCGAGGTTGGTCAGATCGACGCCCGCAGCATCGACGTCGAACGTGTTGCCGTCGTAGTCGAAGTCCCATTCGTAGGTCAGCACGTCGGCCGCCACGTCGGTGGCGCTGCCGCCGAAGGTGATCGGCGTCCCTTCGTCGCCGCTGTAGGGACCGCCGGCGCTGGCCGTGGGAGCTACGTTGGCGACCGTCACCGTCGCGGTTGAGATCGTGCTCGTGCCGTCATCCTCATCGGTGACCCGCAAGGCCATCGTGAACGTTCCGTCGGCGGCATAGGTGTTTGCTGGGCTGGTCAGATCGATGCCGGCAGCATCAACGTCGAAGGTGATTCCGTCGTAGTCGAAGTCCCACTCGTAAGTCAGCACGTCAGCCGCCACGTCCGTGGCGCTGCCAGCAAACGCGATCGATGCGCCTTCGTCGCCACTGTAGGGACCGCCGGCATCGGCCGTCGGAGCTACGTTGGCGACCGTCACGGTCGCGGTTGAGATCGTGCTCGTGCCGCCATCCTCATCGGTGACCCGCAAGGCCACCGTGAACGTTCCGTCGGCGGCATAGGTGTTTGCTGGGCTGGTCAGGTCGATGCCGGCAGCATCAACGTCAAACGTGTTCCCGTCGTAGTCGAAGTCCCACTCGTAGGTCAGCACGTCGGCTGCCACGTCGGTGGCATTGCCGGCAAACGCGATCGGCGTCGCTTCGTTGCCGCTGTAGGGACCACCGGCATCGGCCTCGGGCGCCGCGTTGGAGACCGTGACTGTAGCTGTGTCGGTTGCCGTGGCGCCGCGATCGTCGGTAACGGCGAGCGTGACGGTGTAAGTTCCGTCGTCGCTATACGTGTGGCTGGCGTTCGCGCCCGTTGCAGTGTTTCCGTCGCCGAAGTCCCACTGGAATGAGACAAGGCTCCCGTCGGCGTCAGAGGAGCCGGCGGAGCTAAAGGCAATGGCGCTGCCTTCCGATCCGTCATAGGGTCCGTTGGCCTCCGCCTCCGGCGGAAGATTTACGAATGTAACAGCCAGTTGGGGACGCAGCGACGAATCGACGCCGTACTCGCTGGAACGCACGTGGGTACCGAACGCGCCGTTGGCGAGATAAATCCAGCCGTGATTCTGACTGGGGTCGGCCGTCCAATTCTGCAAGCTGGCCGTCACGTCGAGCGAATGGCTGCCCAACGCGCCGGACGCAGAATCGATAAGCGGGGCTCGATAATCGGACGACTGCACCCCAGGTGTCGGCCCCAGCGTATTCACTGTTACGGCAGCCTCGTCCCAAGGGACGGCGATTTCGTGCACGTCGGCCGAGCTGCCGGAGTTGAAGATCTCATAACTCAGCGCGGCGCGCAAGATAGTCGCACCGACCGGTATCTGACCCGCACCGCTGCCGAAGATACTGCCGAATTGAATCAAGCCGGTCATCTCGCCGCCATCGACGTCTTGATCCCACCGGAACCTTTCCTGGCTTCCCTGAGGTGTGTCTGGCTGGTTCGTAAACAGGAACGTATCTTGCGCGCCTGTGTAGCCGTTGACATCCTGCTGGAACGACAACGTCGAGATCGAGGTGTCGATTTCGAAGGCGAACGTTTCTCCCACCATCACGTTGGGCACCGGTGCCAGATCGGCGACTTTGGCATCGCCTGTGCTAAGGGAGATTGTGTAGACGCCGGAATCGAAGCTCACTCCACCGCTGGGCGTGAGGGTGATGCGGTCATTGACGGCATCGTAGCTGAAGTCGACGGCGGCAGCCGAACCGTCGCGGGAGACACTCACGGTGGCAGCGGTTACGGTTGAATCGTCGATACCAGTGCCGTTGTCGGTGAGCTGAATCTCGAAAGATTGCGTGGAAGCCACCAGCACTTCGCCAACATTGGGGTCGAAGTCGTCGACGGAACCGTCGCGCGGCGACGCCAGGCTGGCTTCGGGCGCGATCGTGTCGGGACCATCGGTGATGGTGAACGAATCGAGGACCGCGCCGTCATCGGCTGCGATGTAGCTGACGGTCAACTGGTTTGGCGACACGTCGATTCGCGCGAAGCCATCTTCGAGGGCGGGCGCGGTGTCGGTGGTGAATCCCGCTGCCACGAATGGAAACTGGGTATGGTCGCCGCTGCGAAGCGACTTGCCGCCGGTCCCCGCAACGAGTTGGACCAGTCCGGTCCCTTTGAGATAGTCCTTGTCGGTGTCCTGCACGAACGTCGCTTCACCGCCCACTTGGCCCACTAATGGATAGGTCCAGCTGTAAGTGTGCGAATCACCGACCAGCAACAGGTCGGCGCCCGCGGCCCGCAAGCGCGACACGACCTGTTGGTAATAGTTGTCGCCCGGGTCGAGGCTTTTGTCAGGCACGCCGGCAACCGGATGGTGACCGAAGACCAGCTTCCAGGTTGCCGTGCTGGCGGCCAAGTCGGCTTCGAGCCAGGCCAATTGATTGTCGAGCCGGGTCGGGTCGTCGAAGCTGTTTGTGTCGAACGTGACGAAGTGCACGTCACCGTAATCGAAGGAGTAGTTGTGTTCCGGAGTTTCGCCAACGGGAGCCGCGACTGGAGACGTGACACCCTCAACGGGAACGGGTGAGGCGAAGTTCTGCTCACCGGGCAGGCCAGCGGCGGTCCGTACGTCGTGATTTCCGAAGGCCGCATAGTCGACGCGGCTGGCGATCCAATCAGCCGCTTCAGGATTGATCGCCGGATCGAATCGCGCATCTGCTTCCGCATGCGTGCCGGAATTGTAGACGTTGTCGCCCAACAACAGCGCGAATTCGACATCCACTTCCGGCGATGCATCCAGCAGATTGATCTGATTTTGCACCCCGCGAAAGTTCTCGACGGCCGGAAGATAGGCCGAGTCGCCGTAGGCTACGAATGTAAAGGGCGTCGCGTCGCCTGTCGGAAGCCGCGTTTTGAAGGTGTCCTGATACGTTTCGACGACTGAACCATCGGCACGTAGGTGCTGCACGCGGTACTCGTAATTGCTGTCGTACAGCAGTCCGTCGATTTCGACCGAGTGCACTACCCGTCCGTCGACACCAGTGTCGATGGTGGTGACGGGAACCGCTGCGTTCCACGTGGCCGCGCCCACTTGACGGTACTCGACCGTGAAAGAATCATCGCCATCAAACCCTGTGGGAACTGTTTGCCACAGAATCTCGATCTGGTCGGTATCGCTGCCGGGCAACCCTGCCAGCGGCGCGTCGCCCAGCTGAAGTCGCGGGGCATGCTTGACCTCGCGCGCGTAGTCGATGACCGGCGGATTCCACTCCACGTGCAGCAACGGAGCGGACGCTGAAATTCCATCAAACGACTCCGCAGTCCGTGTGCCGGTTCCCGTGACGATTAGCGCGATGGAATTGTCGAACGACCACCCCGGCCGATCGACGACTTCCTGAATCACGGCCGACAGATCGGGCGTCCGCTGCTCCAGGCCCGATGCACCGACCGTATTCCATGCGGGTGGATTCCAGAGGACCGATGCCGCCGTCGTCGGGCGCGTGGAGATGTTGTTGTTGAGGGATGCGAACGTGGGAGCGTCGTTGCTGGCCTGCGCGGCGATGACCAGCGAAGTCGCAGAAGTATCGATCTCGTCGACGACGAACTGTACGTACGCGTTCACAATCGTCGCGCTTTGGGGGATGGCCAGGTTGCCAAACCGCATGCCGACTGTCTGGTCAAAGCTCTCCGTCTGACGCTCGTCGCGGATCAACTCCAGATCCGTACTGTCGAGAACAACCAGTGAGGTCGTGCTTCGTTCTTCTGCATCGTCGCTCGAGGCCGCAATCTGCGATTCCTCGATGGTGTCGACTTCGAAGTCGACGTGCAGCAGCGGAGCGGAGCCTGGGTCGCCATTAAATGACTCGGCCGCCCGGCTACCGGTTCCAGTGACCATCAACGCCAATGAGTTGCCGGCCGTCCAGCCGGGCTGACTCACAATTTCCTGAATGATAGTTGCCAGATCGGGCGTGCGCTGGTCGGTCCCGGCAGCGCCGACGACGTTCCACTCCGGAGGAGCCCATTCAACCGATGCACTGGTGGTCGTTCGCGAAGAGACGTCGAACGCTGCAGAAGAAAATGCAGCAGCGTCGTCGGAACTTTCGCCCGCAATCGTCAACGCGACCGCACCCGTGCTGATTTCGTCAACTTCGAATTGTACGTACGCGTTGGTGATCGTGGCGCCGTTGGGAATGTCGACGCGATTGAATCGCATTCCAACCGTCTGCGCACTGCCGTCGTCTTCGGTCAACTCGAGGTCCGTGCTGGTCAGGTTGATCCCGCCAACATTGCTCTCTTCGGCGTCGTCGCTGGTCGCCTCGACTCGAACTTCTTGGGTGAATGAGACTGCGCTGAGCAGCACGCGATCTTCAAGCTGCTCGACGTACGCGGCAGTGCTGCATTGCCTGCGCCTGCGCGCGGCACGCGGGCTTCGGGAGATTCTGCGTCTTCGAAGCTGCCAACCAGCGAACCACATGGAGGCGTACCGCACGGGTGAGACTTAAAGGGCCCATGCCAAGCATCAGCCGGCGAAGTTCCTCCTGGCGCACGGATCATCCGAATGGCATCTTCTACGGTAGCGCTGGGCGCATAGGGATGTCTAACTTCGATTCGAAGATTCACAACTGTGCTTGAGGCGGGTCGGTGAGTGGGCCGCAATCTGCGTTCGTCCCTTACATCAGGCGCAGCTTCTAGTACCTGCACGACAATCACAACGCTGTTGACTTGACGTTCTTGGATGAGTTCGCCTACGGATTGTGAGGAATCTGCGGACGCGAAGCTCTTGGAATCTGGGTTAAAACGCGCGTGGAAGCGTCCAAGTCCGGCGGAAAGAAACTTGGGAATTCTTCCGCGATATCGGAATTTCTTCGTGACATTCGCCTGCGGACTTCGCCCTCCAGACAAAAGGCGACGACAGACCCAAGTCCGAGGGGACTTGCCGGAACCGGTGCGGGACCGATCTGTCTTCGCGCACATCACACCCCGTTCAGAAGGAAGGTCCGCCATGTTTCGCACAGTTCAACATGTTGCAATCGTCGGCTTTGCCGCTGCTCTCGGCGCAAACGTTCGTGCGGACGTCATCGATGCGCACATCGCAGCCGTCGGAGGCACTGAAGCGCTGGCCAAGATCAAGACCATGCAGCGGAAGGGGAATATTGCCATCGAAGGCGAATTCGGACAGTTCGACGGGACACGCCGCGAGGCGATCATCAACGGCAAGAAAGCCTATACGGCTACTGATTTCGGGGCGTTTGCCTCGCAGTCGGGCTGGAACGGCGAGATCGGCTGGGACAAGAACGCGGGGCAGGAACCGAAGGAAATCGAAGGAGACGAACTAGAGACTTTGAAGCTGTCGGCTGGAATCGATCCGTTGGCAGCCATCAAGCATCAGTACGGGCAGGCCGCCTTTAAGCTGGCGGGTGACCAAGAACTCGACGGCAGAACTTACGACGCTGTGGACATCGTCGACACCGGGTGGACGTTTTTTCTCGACAAGCAAACCAAGCTGATTGCCGCGATGATCACGAAGCGGAACGACCCCAATCTGGGCGGTGAACTCGTTCTCAAGATTGCTTATGACGACTACCAGGCGGTGGAAGGCGTGCAATTGCCGCACAAGACGGTGACCGACATCGCCGATGGCCGTGCCGTGATGACAACGACGTACACGGAGACGACCGTCAATCAGCCCATCAACGACACATTGTTTGATTGGCCCACCGAATAGAGGTCGAGCAATCAAGCTTTCGGCGATAGACCATCGGAACGAACTGATAGCCGCTCAAGACTGTTCCGATGGAGAGCCCTATTGAGAAATCGGAGCCGCATGAGAGATCCTGCAATGTGATCGTTCTCCGAAGTGCGGCTCGCTCAATCGTGCCGGCCTGTTTTCTTGGGAGAAGAGCCGTTGCGCGCCTGTTGCCTTCCGCGAAGCGGGCTTGGGTCGGCAATGTTGTTGATAATCAGAGAGCCTGTCATCATCATGGACGCGACACACGAATGACACTGACGAGGGATGGTGATGGGACTGCTGGATTTCTTCAAGGGCGGCAAGAAGGGGATGCCGCAGGTGCTGAAGTCCCCCTGGGTGCGGGGCGATAAGGGGGAAGCATATTGCTCCGACGCCTGCCAGAAGAAGTCGGAGAAGTTGCTGGCTGGTGCGGCGGGCAACACCACCAAGTGCTTCTTTTGCGACCGCCCGGCCCCGCCAACGGAGGCCGCAGCCGCGCGGTTTGTGCTCAACGGGTCGATCTACGCCTTTTGCACGAGCTGCAAGCCGAAGTGGAAGCCGTTCACGTCGGAACATGACCGGTGCTTCGTCTGTCGCAAGCCGTACGTGTGACGCCTAGCAGCAGCCGTTCGGTCCGCAGCAGTCGCCTTCTGGAAGCTTTGTCTGTGGACGCCGGTCCCCTTTCGATTCGGCCGGCGGGCGGAATGCGACGCCGTTGCAGGGAAATGGCGCGGCTTCGGCCAACGGGGTTTCCACTTGGGGCGGAATCGGCGTGATGTCATCGGCGTAAGGCGCACGCGAGTAGATCTGAAAGGTCTTGTCACAAACGGCCATTCGCTGGCCGCGGACGAGCTTGTGGCCGTCGTCATCAATGACGGCTTTCCAAGGCCCGCCGTACATCACCGCCTGGTTGCGCTCCAAGCATGGGCCGTCTTTGCCTTTGTAGGCCCGCACGGTGACGCTACGGAACTCGATGCCCTCGACGATTGCCCAGGGCTCGGCTTGCCGCGAAAGCACTTCGATACCATAGAAGCCGGCATCCTCGAAGGCTTGCAAAAAAGCGTCTTCCCGAAATGCCCCGCTAATACAGCCGCTCCATAGCCGCGGGTCGTGTTGCAGATGCTGGGGCACTTCTTCGTCGGAAACGATGTCGCTAATCACGGCCCGGCCGCCGCGATTCAACACCCGATAGATCTCGGAGAACAGCTGCCGGCGGTCGTCGCTGCGCACCAGGTTCAAGACACAGTTGGAGACGACGACGTCGACCGAATCGTCGGCGACGAGCGGCCTGGTTTCACGAAGATGCTGGGCGTGTTCCTGCGCTCCCAGCCAGTCGCTACTCGTCGTGGTGGGGTGTGCTTGCAGGTGTTCTTCGAGCAACTCGAGGTCCAGCTGCAGGTCTTGAATCCTGCCCTTGCGGAACTCGACGTTGTGATAACCGATGCGATCGCCGACCTGTTGCCGGTGTTCGCGGGCCAGCGACAACATTGTTTCGTTGCAGTCGACGCCAATGACCCGGCCCTTCGGCCCGACGATTTGTGCGGCGATGTAGCAGATCTTACCGCCGCCGGATCCGAGGTCGAGCACGGTTTCACCCGCGGCGAGGTGTTGCGACGGATCGCCGCAACCGTAGTCCCGCTCGATGATTTCACGCGGAATGACGTCCAGGAATCGCGGGTCGTAGTCGACGGCGCAACAAAGCTGCGGCTCCTGTTGTTGCGCAGCACGGCTATAGCGGTCCCGTACGGCGCCGTCGACGTTGAGTTTTTCTCCATTCGTGGGTCTGACAGTAGTTCCGCCGGAGGTCATTCTTGGCGTTCTCCCTTCCGATCGCATTTGCTCACAGATCCATGCGCGCTTGAATTGCAAGTGCGCTACGCGCCCCGAATTCTTGTGTCTGGGCAGGATTCGGTCAGTGAGGAATCCCACAGAGTGTTGCGGGTTCCAAGGCGCTCGCCGCCCGAACATTCCGGGTGCGTTCCGCAAGGCCGGGCATCAGCAGCGTGTGGCGATGGCCGTCCGGGAAGGCGTCCGTAGCGCACCAGATCCGGTGGCTTTCTGCACACACGCTAGGTCAATCGGCCAGAACGCAGCGGTTCTCGGCCCAGGCCCGCAGTGAGGCGACTTTTTCGGCGCTCAGCACGGCTAAGGGGCGTGTTTCGCCGATCGCCCCCAGCAGATGTTCATCGCTCAACTCGGCCCGTTGGTTGAATGCCGTGAACATTGCAGAGATGACGGCCTGCTCCAACTCGGAACCGCTGAAGTTCTCTGCCGCAGCGGCCAGACGATCGAGATCGAACGGCTGCGGGTCTCGTTTACGGCGCCGCAGATGAATCCCCAGAATCTGTGCGCGGGTGTCGGCATCGGGAAGATCGACGAAGAAAATCTCGTCGAAACGGCCTTTGCGCATCAGTTCGGGCGGAAGCGCCGAGATGTCGTTCGCCGTCGCGATGATGAAGATCGGGTGGCGGTGGTCCTGCATCCAGGACAACAGCGTGCCGAACATTCGCTTCGAAAGCCCGCCATCGGCCGAACCGGCAGACGCCGAGGCGAAGGCTTTCTCGATCTCGTCGATCCAGAGCACGATGGGGGCCATGGCTTCGGCCTGCGCCAGTGCCTGCCGGAGCTGGCTTTCGCTTTCGCCGATGAACTTCTGGTACAGCACGCCGGGATCGAGTCGCAATAGCGGCATGTTCCAGTCTGAAGCGACGACCTTGGCGCACAGGCTCTTGCCGCAACCCGGGACCCCCAGCATGAGCACACCTCGCGGCGGTTCCAGGCCGAATTCGCGGGCCCGCTTAGAGAACCCGCCGCGGCGTCTGGCCAGCCACGCCTTGAGGTTGGCCAAACCACCGATGTCGTCGACAGAAAAGTCGGCGGCGATCGACTCCAGACAACCGGTGGAGCCGAGCAAAGTGCGTTTGGCCTCGACGATGTGGGACAAGTCGTCCGCGGTCAGGGCAAAGTCTTCATAGATTGCCGAGGCGACAACCCGCCTGGCCTCAGCCGTACTCAGACCCCGCAGGCTTTGCACGAGTTGATCGACTTCGTGCTTTTTGATCTTGGCGGTCACCTCGTACAGGCTCTCGCTCTTGATTTCGCGGAACGTGGCCCGCACCACCTTTTCCAACTCCTCTGTGGAAGGCCAGCCGATTTCGTATCCGACGGTGAAGCGCTTGATCTCGTCGGGCAGCGGCAGGGCGTCGATGAGGATCAGCGTGCTCTTCGTCTCAGAAAACTCGTCCATCAGGTCGCGGATCATGCGATGGATCAGCGCGTCTTTGCAATGCGGTCCCAGATCCTTGAAGACGTAAGTGGCATGCTCTGGGTTGTCACGAATGTGGGTCAGGGCTGGACTGACTTTGCCAGCTTCGACAAGACCGCTGCCCGGTTCGCCTTGTTCGAGACGCCGCAAGCCGGTGGTCATCGACCACTCCAGCAGGCGTCGGCCCATTTTCTCAGAGACCTCGATCACCCGCTTGAGGGCCCTCTGTTCATCAGCGGTATGGATGGAGATCAGCGGGTTGCCCGCATCAATCAAGAGTCTCAATTTGTCGGGCATGGTGATCTCCCGAGACGGCTGCGCCCCGCTTTTCGCCTACTCTATCCTTCTCGGTACCGAACGCAACCTGCCAGATCCCATCCGGGGATCATCATGGTCTACCCGTCGCCGATCGGGCTTGTGTGTTGTATCTACGCCACCAGAACCCGCAACGTTCATGTCACGCACGCTCTAGATTCTCCCCGTCTGGACGGCCCACGGGACAGGATTCGTGGGTTTATCGAACCCATTAACATAGGTAAACTAGGATAAATGAAGTGGTGCATCCCGGGAATCCTGTTCGTCAAATCCGCCTATCGGTTCTCCTCCAGAGAGCGAATCGCTAATCTCTGGATGTTTGGGGGGATCGAAGAACGGCCCCTGACTGGGTACCGTGAATCCGTCAAAGTCCCTCCCGTCCAGGCGACGCAGGAATGAGTCGAATCTGTCGCCGCGGCTTCTCGAAATCTCCAGGGTGCTAGCAGTGTTTCTGACGCTCGGCAAAGCCGTTTCAAAGCAATGGAAGCTTTTCTTGGTGGGGTGGGTTGTCGTTATTGCGGCCATCCACTTGCTGGCTCCGGCGCTTGAGTCGGTGGTGCAGGATGGTGAATTTGCGTTCATGCCATCGACGGTCCCCAGCCGTCAGGGCGAAGCGCTATTCCGGCAGGCGTTTTCAAAGGAACTTCTTGGAAGTAGCGTCGTCATTGTCGCCCGGCGCACCAGTCGCCCCGAGGGGCTTCAGGACACGGATCGGCAGTTCATTGACGACATCCTGAAGCCGCGACTGGAAGCGATTCAGACCACCTTCCGAGACGAGTCAGTCGCCCATCAACGAGATGCGGTCGTTGAGACACAAGACGCAGCCGAGTCGCCACCTGCCGAGGATCCCGCCTCGGCGGCCGACGTCACTATCGACGACGAGCCGCAGGCCGAAGAAGGCTTCCTGGACGACTACGAGGAAAGCGACTTCGAAGAAGGCGAAACCTCGGAAGGCGAGACGATGGAAGAAGCCATCGTCGCCGAAGATGACGCCAGCGGTTTTAACGACGATACAGCCGACGGTTTCACCGACGACACTGAAGCCGGTTTCACCGACGACACGGACGAGTCCGCAGCCGGACCGGAAGGCCTTGCCGACTTCACCGACGAGATGCCCGTTGATGCGTCGTCCCCCGAAGAAGCGGACGCGGAACCAGCGTCGATCGTCACCGACATTCGGACGTTCAGCGACCGGTCGCTGGGCCACCTATTGGAAAGCAATGATAAGAAGGCGTCGCTAGTCTACGTCGAGATGCGTTACGAGTTCCTCGATAAACGGAACCGTCCCGCCATTAGTGCCATCGAGGAGTTGATCGGTCCGGAGGGAACGTTGCGGCAGGAACGGCTCATCCCGCCCGGCCTCGATCTGGCGATGAGCGGCTCCGCTACAGTCGGCCGCGACATGACCGTGCTGGGCGAAAGCAGCGCCGACGCCACCGAAAAGCTGACTGTGGCGCTGGTGATCGTGCTGCTGATCATCATCTACCGGGCGCCGTTCTTGGCGATCATCCCGCTGATGACCGTGGGAGTGTCGGTGCACCTGGCGATTTCGGTGCTTTCGATTCTCGCCGACGCGGGAATCATCGAGTTGTTCAACGGCATCAAAGTTTATGTGACTGTGGTGCTGTATGGTGCCGGCGTGGATTACTGCGTGTTCCTCATCGCCCGCTACAAGGAGGAACTCGACCTCGGTGCAACGTACGACGAAGGGATCCAGCAAGCTGTGGGCCGCGTCGGCGCGGCGCTTGCCGCCAGTGCAGGCACGACCATGTGTGGCATTGGCATGATGGTATTCGCGGAGTTCGGCAAATTCTCGCAGGCCGGTGTTGCCATTTCGCTGAGCCTGTCGTTCGTGCTGCTCTCGGCCCTCACGTTTACTCCGGCGGTGTTGCTGCTGTTCGGACGCTGGACATTCTGGCCGAAGATGCCCACCGAGCGGATTCCTGCCACGCCGGGTTGGTTCTCGCCCACGAGCCTGATTGCGAGATTGATCGAATCGAATCCGATTGATCGATTTTGGCGCCGGATCGGCAAAGCACTCTTGGCACGGCCCGGGACGATTTGGTTGGCGACGGTGGCCGTGATGATGCCGTTTGCCGTCGTCGCTGTGATGTGGCATGAACACTTGAGTTACGGCCTGCTTTCGGAGCTGCCCAAGAACGAAACCAGCGTCGTAGGCGCCCGCGCCATTCAGTCGCACTTTCCGGCCGGTGTGACCGGTCCCGTGTCGATTCTGATTGAGAATCACGAACTCGATTTCACCGAGCCACAAAGTCGAGAGATCGTCGAAGAATTCACGCGACGGCTCGTCAGCCGCAAAGACGAGCTGGGAATAACCGACGTACGCAGCGTGTCCCAACCGCTGGGCATCCGCAATTCCAACGCCGACGAGGCAGACTCGCAGGAGAATCGGAAGGGAATTCTCGGGCTGCTGAACAAAGGCGTGCGCGGCAAGCGGGTGAGGGACTACTTTGTGGCCGACAAGGACGCGTTTGCGAATCGGGTCACGCGGATCGACGTCGAATTCGAGAATGATCCCTTCTCGCGCGAGAGCATCGCCGATTTGGACCGCATGCAGCAGACAGTCGATGCCATGTATCGTCAAACAGTGGCAGACGTCTTTGTCGACGCCGAGTCGGGAAAGACTGCCAGCGAAGTTCAGGCCGCCTCCAGTCTGCACTACATCGGGGCCACACCGAGCATCCGCGATCTCAAGACGGTGACGAATCGCGATCAGATTCGGATCGACATTCTGGTGTTGGCGGGAGTATTTGTGATCCTCGTGATCCTGCTGCGAAAGATTGCCACGCCCGGTTATTTGATCGTGAGCGTGTTCTTCAGCTACCTGGTGACGTTGGGGGTGACGTTTACGTTTTTCTGGGCGCTTGATCCCAGCGGATTCGCCGGCCTCGACTGGAAAGTGCCGATGTTCCTGTTCACGATCCTCATCGCAGTCGGGGAAGACTACAACATCTACCTGATTACCCGGATCGAAGAGGAACAACAGGAACATGGCCCCATCAAGGGCATCACCGAAGCGCTGGGTAAGACGGGTGGAATCATCTCTTCGTGCGGCATCATCATGGCGGGGACGTTTTCATCCTTGATGGCAGGGTCGCTTGTGGGCACCGACCAATTGGGCTTCGCCCTGGCCTTCGGCGTCTTAGTCGATACCTTCGTAGTGCGGCCCGTTCTCGTTCCCGCATACCTGATCATGCTGCACAGCGGCCGTTTTGGCGTGCTGGGCCGATTTCTGGGAGCACGGGAAGGCGAATACATTCCCGCCCGCATGACGCCTTCGCTGAAGATCGGCCGGAAGCGGTAAACGCACACCTCATAGCGTCTGTGCGATCATCCTGAGCGACGCGCGGGACCTTGGCCGTGAGGGCCGCAAACCCTTCCGCGCCGCTGGTGCAGAGAGGCTGGCCATTGACGCTGACCTGGAAACGGATGTCTGCTTTCATTGCTCGCGCTTTCCCGCAGCTCGTCGATCGACTGTTCGTCCACCACCAGGTTGCCTACAGTGGTTGATCGTCACCCGCCGACTTCCCGATCGCGGCCAATCGAACCAATCCAATGACCGCCAATCCGATCAGCGCATATGGAATGCCCAGCAGCACGATGCCGAACTTCGGGGCTGCGCACCACCAGGCCAGAGGCGGCCAGATTGGGTCGCTGTGGCCAAACAGCATTTGCAACAGTGCATAGTTTTCAATCGCATCTAGGGCGGCCGCCACGAATTGCAGCCATGCCAGAGCGATGCCGGGTAAACTCAACGTGTGCCGACCGGCTGTTCCGGCTGTGGCGACGAGCGTGCAGCCCAGCGCGATTGAACTCGAGTAGGCGAACAGGTAGAGGTAGTCGAGACCCAGGTTGAACCCGGCGGCTGCCTTGGCATCGGTGTCCCAGCTGTCGAGCATGCGCTGTGCCGTCGGCACATCTCCTGCGAATTCGTAGGAGACAATGCCGTAAGGGGCCGCAGGTGTTTGAAGTGCTGCGCCACTCGTCGACAGGCCGGCCATGACGGCAATTGTCAGTAGCGTTGTCAGCGTAAACGAATTCCACTGAGCCCGACGGGACATCCATCCAAACGGGTGAGCCATCGGCATGATCCCCCAACGATGTCCCGCAAGAGGGCTCATTCGCGCTCACAGTGCGCCATGCACGCGACGGGAGCGCGCAGTCCACGCGAGCTGCCGCAGCACGACCGTCATTGTTCGATTTCGCACATGGGCAGCGCGGCGGCGAGCTGCGTGCACCCTGCTGCGCTGATCTCTGTTCCGGTCAGATTGATCGTCTGCAACAAGGCCAGCTGCGTCAGATGCAAGACGGCCTCGTCGGTCGTCAGTGTACCGCACAAATCCAAGTCCTTGAGCTCGGTCATCTCACAGAGGCAGCGAACGCCGTCGTCGGTGATCGGCCTGTCCCTCAGATTGAGGCCTTCGAGTTCCAATTGCTCAGACAGATGTTTCAACCCGTCGTCATTGATCGACGAGTCTCGAAGATCCAGTGAGACTCGCCCAAAGATTCTCAATCGCTCGACGATCTCGTCCATGATCATACCGTTGGGTGTGACGTGACTCGGCCCCAGTGCCACGTAGAACAACACATCGTCACCGTAGCCGTAGCCGAATTGCCGAACGTAAGCGCCTTTGTTTTCCAGGAATCGCAGCGACTCCCGCGCGGGGTTTGTCACGGCAACCGGGGGCGGCTTCTCTTGGGTGCACCCTGCCGGTGCCACGACGCAAAATGCAAGTGTCCAAAACGCGCCACGCGGCCAAATGGGCCACACGCGCAGCAAGTGAAACCGATCGCGGGACTTGAGCACGGGAGACTCCTCTCAGTGACGAGTGACCGGAGGAAGACCGGCTCGCATTATGAACGGTCTGGTGCCAAATGCAACAAACACGCGCCTCTCTAGCCCACGCAAGACGGGCTGCGGGGTGCCACGCCGCTTGCCACGTCAACACGCAGCGGAATAATATCAGGGCGGCTGGAGCGCACATGAGAACCGAAGCTGCTTCGACCGCCCTTGTCGTCAGTTCCGTCCATCGAGGGAATTGGAGAAGAAGCGATGCTGGAAAAGGCCACGTTTGGTGCAGGATGTTTTTGGGGCGTCGAAGCCACCTTCCGACAGGTGAAGGGGATCAAGTCGACAGCCGTTGGCTATAGCGGCGGCACGGTCGCCAATGCCACGTACGAGCAAGTTTGCTCCGGCAGGACCGGCCATGCGGAAGTCGTGCAACTGGAGTACGACCCGGACGAGGTCTCGTACGAAGCCCTGCTCGACGTCTTCTGGAGATCACACGACCCGACGACGCTCAATCGCCAAGGACCCGACGTGGGGACGCAATACCGCTCGGCCATCTTCTTTCACGACGCCGCACAAGAACAGGCCGCGCGCAGCTCGAAAGAGAGTCTTGTCAGCAAGCGTCCGATCGTCACCGAGATTACACCCGCCTTGGAGTTCTACCGCGCCGAAGAGTATCACCAACAGTACCTGGAGAAGCGCGGCCAGGCGAGTTGCCGGATCTAGTCACATCCGAGGCCAGTGAGGATACGCTTACCGATCAGCCGCCAGCGTCGGCCGTTGCCGGCGTCTGTTCGTCCGGCGCGGCAGCTAGACCCCTGAGCCGGTCGACTTCGCTCTGAGCGGCCTGCAGCGTTTGAAGAGCAGCGTCGGCTGCTTGCTTGGTTGTATTGGCTGTTTCTTGGGCGGGTGCAACAGCCGCCGTCGCGTCGGCAACCTTCTTCTGAGCGGCTTGCAGAGCCTGTGTCGCCGCGGCCACCTGCTTCTCGGAATCGGTGACTTGTTGCTTGGACGTCTCGATGACGGCCGCCTTTTCGGGCACGGCTTTCTTGGCCGTCTCCAGTTCTGCCGTCTTCTTCTCGAGAAGTGTCTTGACCGACGCGGCTGCCTGCTCGACTTCCTTGTCACCGGCTGACTTGGCCGCCGCATCTTGGGCTTGGGCAAGTGTTGCGGTCAGCGGCGGGATCACCGACTCCCGCACAGCCACGTTCTTAACCGCCGCTTCGTGGTCGGCGGTGGTCTTGCCGAGTGCCTCCTTGGATTGGTTCAGCGCGGCCGTAGCCGCATCGACCGTCTTCTGTGCTTCTGCAGCACCCCGATTGGATTCTTCAACACCGGCCTGCATCTTCTCTAGATCGGCTTGGGCTTCATCAAAGACGGCGGCCAACTCTGCGTGTTCGGCCGACCGCTCTGCAAGAACCACCAGCTTGCCGTGGAAATCGATCTCGCCCTGCCAGCGGGTCACCGCCGCTTGTGCCGCGGCGAGTGCCTGTGCGGCGCCATCGAGGGCTTGCTTGGCCTGGGCGGTCTTTTCCTCTGCTGCCTTCACCAGCGGAGTCAGTTCTTCGACGCGTTTGGCGGCAGCCTGTGCGGCTGCGTTGGCCCCTTCGGCCAGTTTTTGGGCGTCGGTAAGTTGTTGATTCGACGGCTTCAGCGCTTTGTTCTTTTCATCCACCGCCGTCTTCGCTGTGGCGAGTTCGGCCGACTTGGCGTCGAACTTCGTTTTGAACTGCCCTGCGGCGGCGGCAAGTTCCTTATCCTCGGGGACCTTGGCCGCAGCCTGTAGGCCTTTTTCCGACGCCTCTTTCAGCAGTGGAACGACCGGATCGAGGGTAGCGACAATCTTTGCGGACGCGTCGCGTTCGGCTGTCAGCTTGTCGACCGTTTGTTTGGCCGCCGTCGCGGCTTGATTGGCCGACTCGGCCTGCTTTTGGGTTTCTGCAGCCGCTTTGACCGCTGCGTCTAGTTCAGCCTTCTGTTTGTTGCGTTCGGCTTCGGCTGCCTGATAAGCGGCTGTGAGTTGCTGGTGCTCGGCCTGTCGAGTCGTGAACGTTTTCGAAGCGACGGCGAGCCGTTCTTCGAGCTTGGGCGGATTCGAATTCAACTCGCCGACCAGTGCGCCGTCGGCCGAGTTCCAAACCTTGATAGCCCCGGTCCAGTCGCCCGCAATGACGCGGGAAGTTTCATCGCAGAAGGTGACTTGCAGCGCAATGTCACTAAAGGCTTCAAAGGCGCGGACCTGTTTGCCGTTCTGGTCCCACAGCTTGGCAACACGGTCGCGGCCGGTGGAAACGAGATGGCCGTCGCGGGTGAACTCTACGCATTGCGCCCCGCCGCCATGAGCGCCCCAATTCTTGACCTGGCCGCCTTTGTTCATTTCCCAGAGCTTGATGTTGTTGTCTTCGCTGCAGGAAGCCAGGATGTTGGAATCGGACCGCCACGACAGACTGATGGCCGCGGCACCGTGGCCACCCAGTCGGAGGTATTCGCGTCCGGTGTGCGCTTCCCAAACATGCATACCGCCGTTTCGATCGGATGTGGCCAACAGCACGCCGTCGGGGCTGAAGGAAACACCATAGATCCATTCAGTGTGCTTTCGGATGTCGTATTTCAGCTCGCCGGTCGCCGTCGAGTACACGCGCACAATGCGTTGCGGCCCACCCAGCGCAACCAGAGACTGGTCGGCACTGATGTCGGCTGCCAGCACCGCATCGATTTCGTCACCGACTTCGATCACGCGGTCGCCGGTTTTAACGTCGAAGACGATGACCCGTCCTTGATACGAGCCGCGCCCGCCGCCTGCCAGCAGCAACGAGCCGTTGCGGCTGAATTTGAGCACGTGGGCTTCGCCTTCGGGGAAGGGCAGCACGCCGGTTAGCTCTAACGTGTTTGTGTTGTACAGTAGCACCTGCTGTTGCCCGGCAACGGCGACCAGCGGAGCCCAAGGGCTGGTGGCCATGGCTCTCACACCGGCAGTCCGGGTGGTGCGGATCACCGGTTCAAGATCGAGCCGCAAGGGCATCGGCGGCGGACCTTCCGGACGTCCGGCGGAGGGGTTCGCGACTGTCAGGTTGGCGTTGGCTTTTTTGGGCCGCGCCTTGCTGCTCTTGTTCTCGAGAGCCCCGCCGTTGATCCATTGCTCCAAGACGGCCAGCATCTCGCCGGGAAGCTTTTCCGAATTCGGCGGCATATAGGGTTCGGACTCGTGGCTGACCAGCATGTAGAGATAGCTGGACGAGGAGTCTCCCGGTTCGATGGCTGTTCCCGAACCGCCGCCTTCGATCATCGTGGCGTAGGAAGTGAGATCGAGCCCGGCCGTTTTCTTCTCGGTGTTGTGACAGTTGAAGCACTTCTGCCTGAAGATGGGCAGCACGTGGTCTTCGAATGTGACCTTTTCCGCCTTCTCTTCGGCGGAAAGACTTGTCAGGGTCGCGATGGGTAAGAGAAACAGACCCGACAGCAGCATGCTGCGGCGAACGATTTGTTGTAATGTGTACATCTCAGTCTCCAGCCAATGAGTGGTCGCAACCAACGTCTGCGCACAATCCTTTCAAACTCAATGGTTGAACAAAAACTCGCGTGAGTTCAACACGGCCCAAAAGATGTCTTCCAGAACCGGTTTGGGATCCTCTTGGCCCTCTAACGTCTGACCCAGCGTTGCCGCCTCTTTATCGGTCGGCTTGCGGCTCAGGCAGCGAATGTAAATCTCGTCGATGATTTCCTGGGGCGACTTGCCCTCGCCCAGCCGTGTCTCGACGAGTTTGCCTTGTTGAATCTTGCTGTTGACGGTGTCGCCGTTGAGCATGTGCAGAGCCTGCGACAGGTTCGGCTCCATTTTGACTTCGCACGAACAAACGGTTCCGCGGGTCGCTCGCCCGAACGTCTTTAGAAAATAGGTTGACGTGTTGCCGTCGGAAATCTGGACGGCACGGGCTCCCAAGGGCAGGCCGCGGAACTTGTTCTTGGTGGTGGTCGCCAAGCTAATGCAATCGAGCATCACTTCGGCGCGCAGCCGTCTGAGGGCGGCATGTGAGAAATTGGTGAGGTCCGACGCGTTGGTTTCGTTGGTCTGCGTCGAAAGCTGATAGGTGCGCGACATGCAGATGTCGCGGACGAGCTTTTTAAAGTCGTAGTTGTATTCAGTGAACTTCTGCCCCAGCGTGTCGAGCAGTTCAGGATTGACGGGCGGATTGCTGACCCGCACGTCGTCGACTTCATTGATGATCCCTTTGCCCAAGAAGTGAGCCCACACGATGTTTGCCAGGTTCTTAGCGAAGTAGGGGTTCTGCGGCGACGCCAGCCAGTCCGCCATCACCACCCGGCGGTCCTTGCCCTTCACGTCCGGTACTTCCCCGCCCAGGAACTTGGGAGGCATCACGCGTCCACCGACGGGATGCTTGACTTCACCGCTGCCGCTGTTGAATACGATCAACTCCCGTGGGTCCTCGCCGCGCTTACGTCCGATCTGGGCGAAGAAGGCGGCGAAGCTGTAGTAGTCGTCCATGGTCCAGCGGTCGAAGGGGTGATTGTGGCATTGGGTGCACTGGATGCGCATGCCCATGAACACCTGGGCCACGTTCTCGGCCGTCTTCAGCGTGTTTGTTTCGTTTTGGTAGTAGTTGGTTGCCGCGTTGGCGAAGGTGCCCCCTTTGGATCCCAGCAACTCGCGGACCATTTGATCCATCGGTGTGTTGCTGGCGATCTTGGCTTGCAGCCAATTGTAATAGCGGAGCATCGGCTTGTAGGCGACTTGCTGCGTGGTGCGGATGGTTAGCAATTCGGCCCACTTCATCACCCATAGTTCGACGAACTCTTTGCGCCCCAGCAAGTCGTCGATCAGGATCTCGCGCTTGTTTGCTTCAGTGCTGGAGAGGAACTGTTCGTATTCCTCAACCGTTGGAAGAGTGCCGACGACGTCGAGGTAGACTCGCCGCAGAAACTCTTCGTCTGTGCAGACGTCTGAGGGGGTGATCCGCAGTTTGCCGAGTTTGGCGTTGATGAGTGTGTCGATGTAGTTGTTCTCAGCGATCTCGGGGGCTTCGTATTCGAGTCCCTTGGGCAGCACAATGAAGTGCGACCCGACAGTGTGGGTTTCGAATCGAGCCATCACGAATGCTTCGCCGCGGTTGGCCGCCGTCACCACACCAGTTTGCGAGACGGTGGCCGAGTTGTCGTTGCCCGACATGAAGAATGCCAACGAGGTGACGTCGCGGTTGGTGCCGTCGGAATAGTTGGCGCGGACAGTCAACTGCTGGCCGGCTCCCTCGCCGTCGAGCACGGCCCCTTCGGGATAGAGTTCCACCGCAAGCACCTGGGGCACCTCGCCGGGATCGTTGGGAGCGCCTGCTTCGAGCCAGCGAAGCATGGTGTTGTATAGCTCGCTGTTTTCATCGAATCGCTTGCCACCAGTGTGCGGAACGAGCCCCGCCGACTTCTCCATCAACAGGCTGCTTTTGGGCAAAGCCAGATTGATCCGCCGCGTGCTGATTTCGCGCGTGAGGCGATGGTAGTCACCATTCGGGTCGAAGCCGAACAACGACAGGCGAAAACCGTCCTTCCCGCGGGCCGCCCCGTGACAACTACCGGTGTTGCAGCCGGACTTCATGAAGACCGCCATGATGTCGAGCTTAAAGCTGATGGGACGGTCGGTAGTGGCCTGCTGAATCTCGGCCGGGACCGTGACTTTCAAACCGGCATACTCGACCTGCAGTTGGGTCGTTCCATCGGCAACCGGATGCATGACCGCGCCTTCGAGACGCACGAGTTCTGCATTGTCCGCGGTGAAAGTCGCCTCGGCGGTCACGTCGCGCGTGATCCCATTGGGGTACACGGCTTGAACGATGAACGACTGCCGGTCGCGGCTAGTGGTGAGTTTGGCATCCGCGGGATAGACGTTGATTTGCGTCGGGGCCACATCATCGGCCACGACAGACGTGCTTGTCGTGCCGCATAGAGCGACGACCAACAAGCCATGCATCCAAACGTGTCTGTTCCTCATGACGATATATCCTTAAAGGCCGTGTGGGCTCTGTTCAATCAGTGCGTGGTGCGAGACTTACTCAGATCCGCCGGCGGCGCGTTGCTTGGCTTCGAGTCGCAGTTTTTCGAGTCGCGACAAGGGCTTGGCTTTCGGCGCCTCTTGTTTGGCGACTTGCTGTGGTTGAGGTTTCGATTCCTGCGGCTTGGGCTTGGCCTCGGGCATCGGGAGCGGCTTGCTGATCTGCAGTTCGGTGCCGCCCACGTCGTGTACGACCGATTCACCGTTCTCGGTGATGACCACCCGGCAGAAGATGTTCTTATGCGTGCCGGCAGGGCTCTCGGCCGCGGTCTGCACTGCAAAGGTCAACTCCTCGGCACCGGCCGCCAGTTCCAGTGCAGGCGCGGTGACTTTGTTGGGCAAACCGAGCAGTTGCACTTTTGCGTTGCCTTCGTACGCGCGGTTGTGGGTCACTTTACAAAAGACCTGCATCGGCTGACCTTGCTCGCACGCCGCCCGTTCCATCGCAAAAGAGATATAGGGTTCGGCGACTTCGAGCGTGGCCAGTTGAGACGAAACCCAACCCGCACCGCCGACGTCGGACTGTCCCAGAGCATAAACCCGCCACTTTTTGATCTGGGCATTGCCGTTGGCGTTGATGGGATACAGAACTTCGTTTTTGCCTTCGGGGATGTTGACCGAACTAGCTGCACCAACTCCCGGCGGCCGGAAGGGAAACTGTACGTTGATGGCCTTGGTGAACCCCTCCTTGCGGTGAGCCACGATCTTCAGTTGCATCGAACCTCTGCGAACCAGAGGCACGTTCGGCTGGACAATTTCCAGTCGGAAAGGCAACTCGTCGACGACGGCGACGGCCAGACGTTGGACGTCGCACCAGGTATAGAGTGACTGACCCGGAGCCGCTATGACGAAATCAGCCCGGTTGCGGAATCCGCCACTGATGTTCTGGTTCGCATCGGCGTGCTTTGCTCGAAAGTCGAGTAGCTTGCCCGACAGCGGTGCGTCAGCGGCAGCCTCGAAGACGACCGGCATCACGTTCATGTTCGAGGGCATCGGCTCGCAATGCATGGTGATGCCTTCCGGCAAGCCGTCCGGCTGCAGCAGCAGGTCGCCGCCGAAGTTTGCCCGACTTGCCGAAATCAAAGATGCGAAGCGGTTGCCCCGCGGTACGAAGATCGTCTGCCGGTATTGCGAGTAACGGGCGACTCGAGGGATTCCCAACGTCAGCGCGGGCGCAACAGGCGCTAACTCGATGCGGTACACAAAATCTTCGTTTCCGCGTCCTAGATGGTCTCGAACGCTGATCAGGTACTCACCGTCTTCCGGGACCGTGAAGCGCGCGTAACTGTCGGGGCCGCGCGAATCGTCGTTCGAAGCGATCCCGCCCCCGTCTGCGCGATGGATGACCATCACCGGGTCCAGTCCTGAGCGGATGCGTCGGGCGAAGCACTCGACTTCCCAGACCTGCCCCTTCTTGGCTGCGAAGCGGAAGAAGTCGGTATCGCCTTCGGTGTCGATGATGCCGTTGAGCGCCAGTGGCAGTTCGGCCGGAGTCGCTTCAGCCACGGCGTTGTTGGGTTCGACTTCCAGCACGTTACCGTGCGCGAACGGGCGGAAGGGACTCTCCGATGGGGCGATTCCACCATCATCGGAGGCAAAGACGCGGAACTCCGGAGCATCTTCTGCAGGGACGGTGATCTTGCGGGCAATCTCACCGGCCGGGTCGCCCAAAAAGCGGACGTCGACTTCTTCACCAAACTTGCCGCCGGCCGGGTAGACGGCGGTCGGCCGCGGAAACGTTCCCACATGCAGACGATAGAAGCAGTTGCCGTTCCCACCGTAAGCGCTTTCGCGCATTTCGATGATGTATTGGCCGTCTTCAGGGGCGACGACGGAGGCGACCGCGTCTTGCAGCACCAGTGGCGTGTCGTCGGCTGCCGAGAGTTCGAATCGCTTGCTGTCCAGAATGGCGACGTACGGATCGAACATCGTGTTGCCCAGTCGCATGCCTTCGACTTCGGCTGAGATCCGCTGTCCCTTTTTGGCCTCGACGAGGAAGTAATCGACGTCTTCACTCTGCACGACGCCTGTGAGCGTGACGTTCAGTTCGATCTGTTGAGGTGCGTCGAAGTCGGTATTGGGCTCGACCTCGGCCACCTGTGGCAATGCGCCGACGTAAAAAGTGCGGTAGTCGGAAACGCCGCTGGCCGTGCGAACCTGCGCCACGTGCTGTCCCAGCCGGCAATCCGGCGCGACCTTAACCGTTGCGTTGGCCGCGTTGTCGCCATTGGGCTCGATTTTCGTGACTTCGAACCCGGGCGAGTAAAAGAAGATTTCCTGCGCGTCGGCCAGGCGGGCGCCGCTGAACGTCAGCACGCTCTCGGTGCCGCGCTGAATGCCGCGGGGCTGGATGATGGTTAGCGACGGCGAAGCCGCCTGCAGATCGCCCGCGGCAGCCAACAGACCACTTGCGACGAGCGACATAAACGCGATACGAAGAACCTGTGGCCGCATGTCCCGACCTCCATTGATGCAGAACCGAGTCTGACTCGACCTTTGTGTATGCCTGAACGGCGATTGACCCACCGTCGAGGCGTGTTGCCCAGTTGAACGCCAGGCCTCAGGCGAGCAATTCGCTGCGGATCTTTCCGCCGTTGACGATTTCGATGGGGCGATCGCCGGGAGCCATCAGTTCCTTGTCGGCCACGATGCCGATGCACTTGTAAATCGTCGTCGCCCAGTCCTCGACGGTCAGCGGGTCTTCGTCCGGTTCACTGGCCGTGGCATTCGAGGTTCCATACGTGATGCCACCTTTGACGCCGCCGCCAGCCATCACAACGCTGAACACCTTGGGCCAATGGTCTCGGCCGGCGTTCCCGTTGATCTTCGGCGTACGGCCGAATTCGCTGGCGACACAAATCAACGTCTCTTGCAGCATCGACCGACTATCGAGATCGCGAATCAACGCCGCGAAGGCCTGGTCGAACGGAGGCAACTGCCCACGAATGGCTCCGTTGACGTTGTTGTGCATGTCCCAGCCGCCGTAGGTCAGCGTGACGAACCGGGCTCCCGCTTCGACAAGACGGCGGGCCAGCAGCATTCTTGCGCCGGCGGTGTTGCGACCGTATTGATCGCGAATCGCGTCGGGCTCAGCATTGATGTTGAATGCTTCCTGGGCTTCCGTCGAGCTGACCATGTTGTAGGCCCGTTGATAGAACGTGTCGACGGCGTCCAGCGAGTCAGCCTTTTCTTTCGAAATGAAGTGATCGTTGACTGCCTCCAACACGCTGCGTCGACGTGTGAATCGCCCGTCGTCGACTCCGCCCGGCAACTTCAGGTCGCGGACCGTGAAGTTCTTGTTCGCCGGATCGGCCCCGAGACTGAACGGTGCGTACGAGGAGCTGAGGTAACCCGTTCCCGCATAGACGTTGGGTTGATTGGGAATGCAGACGTACTGCGGTAGATTGTTTCTGGGGCCAAATTCGTGGCTGACGACGCTGCCCATGCTGGGAAACATCAAGGCCGGGCTGGGTCGATAACCGGTGAACATGTTGTGCGTGCCCCGCTCGTGGGCGGCTTCACCATGGGTCATCGATCGGCAAATTGCCAGCTTGTCGGTGACCTGGGCGGTCTGCTTGAGCATCTCGTTGAGACGGATGCCGCCGACGTTGGTCTCGATCGAGTTCATGGGGCCCCGGTACTCGACCGGTGCGTACGGCTTGGGATCGAATGTTTCCTGATGGGGTGCACCGCCGGGCAGGAAGATGAAGATCACCGACTTCGCCGTCCCCTCCTGGCTTTCGTAGACTTTGATGTCCGCCTGGGCTTGTTTCATCCGCAGGAAGTTGCCCAGTGTCAGCCCGATGCCGCCGCAGAATCCGACTTGCAGAAAATCACGGCGTGAAGATCGAAACGTCATCGTTGAACCTCCTGATTACGTCTGCGCCCGGCAATGAGACCGGACGGTCGACGAAGTTGGGACATTTCTAGAGCCGAACGGAAGTCTCGTTGGTAGGATCGTTCGAGTTGATCCGTCGCACGTTTTGGCAGGACACATGGTGTCGGGTAGGGACTTTTGAGGCAGGGTATCGATCAAGTCCCCGGAGTGAGCTCCGGTGTGAATCGAGGATGGAAAGGGTCACTTTGAGGCCGGACCATGCTCAAATCAACGTTCGCTTGTCTATTAGCAAATCAAATTCTGGCGAAAAGTCAAGCAGCACGCCACCCGCCAGGTAAACACGTTGGCGACCGCTCGCCGCAAGGGTTGTGACAACACCAGTTTCCAGCATTCTTGAGAACACCGTTTTTTCCACGATACAATCAATTTCCGGTTGGAACAACTCATTAGCGACTCAGGAAGACTACTTAGATGACAATTCAGGCCAAGCCGGTCATCGGGCGCATCGCCCGTGCAATCGGTGCATTCATCATAACCGGGTCGGTGGCGACACATGCAGGCGACCGACCTGAATCGGAACAAGCTCAAACACCGGCAGAGCGCGGCTGGCAGCACCTGATCGCCAAGCCGTTCGGCGATCCGAACGTGACCGAGGCACAATTTCTCGAGCTTTGGAAGACGTGGCCCGAGCCGTTGCAATCTGAGGCAGAGCAGGCTTCGACGCAACAGCGGCGGGAGATGGCGTTCCGCCGCTACGGATTTGTAGCCGACCCTGACCCGGACAGCGAACGGACCGCTCCACTGAACGTGGCCGATGCGGGCGATGGCCGCTGGACTCTCAATTGCCTCTCCTGTCATCAGGGGAAGGTCGCCGGTCGCGTGATTCCCGGACTTCCGAACACGCACTTCGCCTTTCAGACACTCGGAAACGACCTGGTGGCGCTGCGTCGCTTGAAGGGCGAAAAGCCGACGCCGGCCGAGTTGGGACTCGCATTTGCCTCGTTGGGTCGCACCAACGGTACCACCAACGCGCAGATCTTTAGCGTTGCGCTGGTGGCCAAGCGCGATAAAGATCTCAACCTCGAGCCAGGCAATCCTTTTCCCAAGTTGGTCAACCACGATCTCGACGCGCCGCCGCTGTGGAACACCAGCCGCAAGCGCCGGCTGTACATCGACGGCTTTCCCGAGAAGACGGCGCGCGTCATCATGCAGTTCGTGCTGGGTGAATCGAATAGCGGCGAAACGATTCGTGGTTGGGAAAGCGACTTTCAAGACGTGCTGGCCTGGATCGAATCGCTCGAGCCTCCAAAGTACCCCTGGGAAGTCAACGCCGAGCTGGCGGCAACCGGCAAACAACTCTTCGAGCAGACATGTGCCCGCTGTCACGGCACCTATGGTTCCGACGGCGAGTACCCAGAGAAGATGATCGAAATCTCCGACATCGGCACCGATCCACTGCGGCTGCACGGCATGCCGGTCGAGCATCGCCGGTTCTTCAAAGACAGCTGGTTCGGCGACTACGGCGAGCGAACGGTTCTCGAGAATCCCGAAGGCTACGTCGCACCGCCGCTCGACGGCGTGTGGGCATCGGCACCTTACTTCCACAACGGCAGCGTGCCCACTTTGTGGCAAGTGCTCAATCCGGACGGGCGCCCGCAGATCTGGAAACGGACCGAAGACGGTTACGACATCGACCAGCTGGGCTTGGAGATTTCCCAATTCGACGAACTGCCCGCCGACGTCAAGAAGCAGCCCGACCAGCGCCGCCAGTACTACGATGCGCGCTTGCCCGGCAAAGGCGCGCAAGGACATGAGTATCCCGACGAACTCGACGCCGACGAGAAGCGGGCCGTGCTCGAGTATTTGAAGACACTTTAGCGGACGTGGACAAACGCCTGATGGCTCAAGTGCACTACAACAACGGTCCGACGCGATTGCTGATGCTCTTGGGCGCACTGATTGCGTCGCTGGGCGAGTCCGCGCCGGTCGCAGCGGCCGACGTCGACTTCGCAAAGCACGTGGCCCCCATCATCGAGCAGCACTGCATCCGCTGCCACAAGCCGGGCAATGAAAAGGGAGACGTCTCCCTGGCTACGCTCGCCGATTTGTCCTCTGCCGAATACGTCTCTGCCGGCAGCCCCGACGAGAGCTATCTCATCGAACTGGTTACTCCGCCGGCGGCATCGGAGCGACCTGCCATGCCAAAAGAGGGGGATCCACTCTCCGCCGAACAAGTCGCCGTGCTGCGCACGTGGATCGAGCAGGGCGCGCATTGGCCCGACGAAGTCGTGCTTCGCGAGCGGTCTCGGGCCGATGCATCGTGGTGGTCTCTACAACCGCTGTCCGACGCAGCGCCACCCGACGTTCCCCAGGCGCCCGAGGGTTGGAAACCGCAGGCCATCGATCGCTTTGTGGCCGCCCGGCTTGCAGAGAAAGATCTTGAACCGTCGCCGCCGGCCGACAGCCGCACGCTGGTTCGCCGGGCGACATACGATCTAATCGGTCTGCCGCCGACGCCGGAACAAGTCGCCACATTCTTACAGGCGTGCGCAGCCGAGACGGGTGCAGCCGAATTGGTCGGAGAGGTAGCGTACGAGCAATTGATCGATCGGCTGCTGGCATCGCAACATTACGGCGAACATTGGGGCCGGCATTGGCTGGATGTCGTTCGTTTCGGCGAGAGCAACGGTTTCGAGCAGAATTTTCTGATCGACAACTTGTGGCCGTTTCGCGACTACGTCATCGAATCGCTCAACGAAGACAAGCCGTTCAATCAGTTGGTACTCGAACATCTTGCAGGCGATTCAATCGGTCCCGGCGACCCCAACGTTGAAGTCGGCCTGACGTTTCTCGTGTGCGGCCCCTACGACTCGGTCGGCAATCAAGACGCCGTTCAGGCCGCGCAGATTCGCGCGAATACCATCGATGAGATCATTCGCGCAACGTCGGAATCGTTCCTGGGGCTGACGGTGGGATGCGCCCGCTGTCACGATCACAAGTTCGATCCAATTTTGCAGCGCGACTATTACAGCCTGTACGCGACCTTTGCCGGCGTAAGCCATGCCGACCGCGTCGTGGCGACACCGGAGCAGATCCAGCAGCGGGAGTCGCAACTAAAGCCGCTCCGTTCACGCAAGGCCGATCTGTCCAAGCAGATCGCCGACATCGAGAACGCGGCGGTGGCTCGCGGCGAGGAGAGTATCGCCGAGTATGAAGCCCGCTGGACGCGTCCACCCATTGCTCGCACCGGCACCGAGGAACGGTTCGCCCCTCAGTCCGTGCGCTTCGTTCGGCTGCTCGTCAGCGGCGTCGATACGAATCCAAACGCAGCCTCCGGCTACCATATCGATGAGTTTCAGGTCTACTCTGCTGAAGAAACGCCCCGCAACGTCGCGTTGAGCAGCCACGGTGGTCTCGCTGAGGGAGCCAGCCGGGTTGCCGAAGACTTCGCCGACGCCTACGGCGCAGATCTGACGATCGACAATCGATTCGGTGCCCGCTGGATCGCCCAAGGTCGAGAACTGAAGATCACGCTGGCCGCTCCCACGGTCGTCGACCGCGTCGTGTTTTCCAGCGACGGTTCCGGGGCTGCCGGCGATCATCCGACTGCATCGTTCGCTTGTGAGTACACGATTGAGGTCTCCAGCGACGGGGAGACGTGGACACAAGTCGCCGATTCAGCCAATCGACAACCCGACAGCGCCGCGCATCGCCGCAAACGGCTGCTGGCTGGTGAACTGACTGAGGCCGATCGAAAAACACTCGCCGAGCTGCGCCAACAACGGGCGGCCGTCGATCGGGAGATCGCCGCCGTGCCGTCGCTGCCGACGTTGCGGGTCGGTCGGCTCAGCGAGAAAAAACGCCCGTTCCACGTGTTCATTGGCGGCGACCCGCAACGCCCGGGCGACGAGGTCGTTCCGGCGAGTCTCAGTTCGTTGCCCAAGGCCGAGTATGCACTTTCGTACGAGTCACCTGAGAAACACCGCCGCCTGTCGTTGGCCCGCTGGATGGTTTCACCCGACAACCCTCTCACGCCGCGGGTGCTTGCCAACCGGCTCTGGCATTATCACTTCGGGGCGGGAATTGTCGATACACCCAGCGACTTCGGATATATGGGCGGACGTCCGACGCACCCGGCGTTGTTGGACTGGCTGGCCAGACAGGTGCATGCCGCCGGCTGGCGACTGAAGCCGTTGCACAAGACGATCATGATGTCGCAAGCCTATCGACAGGCGAGCACGTTTCGGGCGACAGCCGCCGGCATCGATGGCGACAGCCGGCTGTTGTGGAGATTTCCACCCAGGCGTCTGTCCGCCGAAGAGATCCGCGACACCGTGCTGTCGTTGGCCGGCAAACTCGATCGGCGATCGGGCGGGCCGGGCTTTCGACTCTATCGCTATATGCGCGACAACGTGTCGACCTATGCGCCGCTCGATCATCACGGTCCGGACACATATCGCCGCGCCGTCTATCATCAGAACGCCCGCGCCGCGCGAATCGATCTGATGACCGACTTCGACAGCCCCGACTGTGCCTTCGCAGCCCCGCGGCGAGCCAGCACCACCACGCCCTTGCAGGCACTGACGATGATGAATCACAGCTTTACGATGGACATGGCCGCGGCTTTGGCAAAACGAATCGAGCAAGACGCGGGCAACAACGATCGAGCGGGACAGATCGAGCGCGCGTTTGAGTTGGTGTTTTCGCGATCTCCGAGCCGGGAAGAACAACAGGCGGCCGCCGCGTTGATCGAGTCTCACAACCTGCGTGCCCTGTGCCGCGGACTACTAAACTCAAACGAACTGATCTACGTGAATTGACCAGGGACCGGGGTCTGGCTCATTTTTTGACCGCCATTAGCTTGGATACTGTGACATCGCGGTCGGCCGAAAAATGTGCCTGACCCCCTCGCTGGCGTCGAGAACTTCAACATGAACGACAGAGAACAACTTGCCCGATCGCTCGCACACCGACTCTACTCGCGGCGCGGTTTTCTGGGCGACGTCTACACCGGACTGGCAGGAATCGGCCTGACCAGCCTGCTGTCTGACGAAGTGTTTGCGGCCGAAGACCGCTCTTCCAACCGGTGGGAGCCGGGACGCGGTGCATCGCACTACCCTGCCAAGGCCCAACGCGTGCTGCAGATCTTCTGCCCAGGCGCGGCTGCGCACATGGATCTGTGGGAACACAAACCCGCGCTCGAAAAGCATCACGGGCAACCGCTGCCAGGCGAAGAGGAGTTTGTCAGTTTTCAAGGCAAGAACGGCAACCTGATGAAGTCGCCCTGGCCGTTCGTGGCCTGCGGTCAGAGCGGCAAGATGATCACCAGTATGCTGCCCCATATGTCGCGGCACGTGGACGACATCGCCTTCATCCACTCCATGACATCCAAGACGAACACGCACGGGCCGGGTTGCGTCTTCATGAATACCGGCCATGCGACCGAAGGCTTCCCGAGTGCCGGCGCGTGGATGAGCTACGCGCTGGGCAGCGAGAACCAAAACTTGCCCACCTACGTCGCCATTCCCGACATTCGGGGGGAGGCGCCCAACGGCAAAGCCAACTGGAGCAACGGGTTTTTGCCGGCGCGTCACCAGGCGATCATGATGAGTTCGCAACAGCCCATTCGAAATCTGAAGTTGCCCGAAGGTGTGGGCCATGAGGAAGAGCAGGCGACCCGAGAGTACCTCAAGAAGCTCAACAAACGCCACGCCGAGTTGCATCCGGCCAACTCCGATCTGCAGGCACGCATGGCGGCTTACGAGTTGGCCGCCCGCATGCAGCTCTCGGCACCGGAAGTTTCGAATCTGGCCGCCGAGCCAGAGTCGATCCACAAGCAATACGGCACCGATGACGCCAACAAGCTGAAGGCCGCCTACGCGCGCAACTGCCTGCTGTCTCGCCGCCTGCTCGAACGCGGGGTTCGCTACGTCAATCTGTATTGCGCATCGCGGGCCTCGGGGGTCGATGGCCTGCTGAACTGGGACGCGCACAAAACGCTCAAGCCCGACTACGAACGGCATTGTCCCGTCTTCGATCAGCCGACCGCAGCCCTGCTATCGGACTTGAAGCAGCGTGGCATGCTTGAAGACACGCTGGTGCTCTGGACCACGGAGTTCGGCCGCATGCCGACACACCAGGCGGGAACCACCGGCCGCGATCACAACCCGGACGGTTTTACAACCTGGATGATGGGCGCCGGCGTTCGCGGCGGTGTGAGCTACGGAGCCACCGACGACTTCGGTCGCCGTGCCGAAGTCAACCCGGTCACGGTGTGGGACTTCTACGCCACCGTCTTACACCTGCTGGGTTTCGACCACGAGAAGCTCACCTGGTACCACAACGGCCTCAACCGCCGGCTGACCGACGTCCACGGTCACGTCATCCAGGACGTGCTGTCGAGTTGATGGCGAAGAATGGACTTCGGGCGGGGTGAGACCCCGTCAATCCGCCGGCAGCCGTTCTTCGATGGCTTGCCGAATCTCGTCGCGAACTCGGCGAAAGACGGCGCGTTGTTCTTCTTCAGTACCCGTCGCGTGGGCCGGGTCGTCGAACGGCCAGTGGAGTCGTTGCACCTCTGCCGGGAACGCCGGGCAATGTTTGGCGGCTGAGTCGCAGACACTGACCACCCAATCGGGCGGCTCGCCGGCCGGCGGCAGGAAATCCGACATCGACTTGCTGCGCTGCTCGGAAATGTCGATCCCGATCTCGCGCATGACTTCAATCGCCAGGGGATGCACATAACCCGAAGGTTCGGCGCCTGCCGAGAGGCTTTCGTACCGATCGCCGGCTGACTCCCGCAACAGGCCTTCGGCCATCTGACTGCGGCAGGAGTTGCCCGTGCATAGAAAGAGGAGCCGAATTGGGGAAGCGCCCATATCTGCGACGTCGTTCGAGGCACCGGCTGGTTCGGGTCATGCGAGATCCGGAATCTATACCGGCCTTTGCCCGACAGCAACCCGCGGCCTGTTTGCAGTACAGCCTCTGCTGTTTCTCCAGAACGACTGCATCGCGAGTCTCCGTCCAGGACGAACTGAAAAAGCGGCCGCTGGAGTGGATTGTCTCAACGAACGGCATTACCCTGGAGCGGTTTCGAGGATAAACGCTCCGCCTCTCCAGAGCAGGACGCCGCCGATACGGCACAGCGTTTGCAATTCCTAGATTCCACACAATCGGCCGGCGAAAGCGATTGCTAGAACGGTGGTGCCGTTTCGGTGGACGCTGGCCGTGCACAAGAGGCGCGCACGATTGCCGCCTCGACAAGCAATGAACGGACTGAACCGCCACCTTGACCGATGCGCGATTCTTACTTTTTGAAATTGGCACCCAGTTCCCCTAAAGGAGCAAACGCACGATGAAGCCCAAGGAATTCTTCGATCTTGCCAAGAAGAACAACGCCGAGATGGTTGATCTCAAGTTCTGCGATCTGCTCGGCGCGTGGCAACACTGCTCGTACCCGACCGACACGCTTGACGAAGGCATTTTCGAAGACGGGCTCGGATTTGACGGATCTTCGATCCGCGGCTGGCAAGGCATCGAAGCCTCAGACATGCTGGCAGTTCCCGACGCCAGCACCGCATTGCTCGACCCGTTCTTCGCAGAGCCGACAATCAGCGTGATTGCAGACATCGTCGACCCGATCACCAAAGAACGGTATTCCCGCGACCCCCGCAACGTGGCCCGCAAGGGTCTGGCGTACCTGGAGCAGACCGGCATTGCCGACACCTGCCACGTCGGCCCGGAACCCGAATTCTTCATCTTCGACGACATCCGCTACATCTCGTCGCAGAGCGGATCGATGTACCAGATCGACTCGGTCGAAGCCGCCTGGAATACGGGGCGTTCCGAAGAGCCCAACCTCGGTCACAAACCGGGCTACAAGGGGGGCTATTTTCCGGTCGCGCCGGTCGACTCGTATTCCGACCTGAGATCGGAAATGGTCAACGAAATGCGGAAGATCGGCATCGTGGTCGAAGCGCATCACCACGAAGTCGGTACCGCCGGACAGGCCGAGATCGACATGAAGTTCGCGCCGCTGCTGACCATGGCCGATCAGTTCATGTGGTACAAGTACATCATCAAGAACGTCGCCAAGAAGCACGGCAAGACGGTCACGTTCATGCCCAAGCCGGTCTTCGACGACAACGGGTCGGGCATGCACGTGCACATGTCTCTGTGGAGCGGCGACAAGCCGCTGTTTGCCGGTGAAGGCTATGCCGGCTTGAGCGATGTGGGATTGAACGCCATTGGGGGTATCCTCAAACACGGTCGTTCGCTGCTGGCGTTCTGTGCTCCCACGGCCAACAGCTATCACCGCCTGGTGCCGGGCTTCGAAGCTCCGGTCACGCTGGCAATGTCGCAACGCAACCGATCGGCTTCCTGCCGCATCCCCATGTACTCGCCCAGCCCCAAGGCGAAGCGAATGGAATTCCGTTGTCCCGATCCCTCGGCCAACGGCTACCTCGCCTTCACCGCCATGTTGATGGCGATGATCGACGGCGTGCAGAACAAGATCGATCCCGGCGATCCGCTGGATCGAGACATCTACGACATGACCCCCGAGGAACTGTCGAAGACCAACGTCACGCCCGCCTCGCTGGGTGAAGCCATCGAGTCACTGGAACAGGATCATGAATACCTGCTCAAGGGCGACGTCTTCACCGAAGACCTGATCTCCACCTGGATCAACTGGAAGCGCGAGGACGAACTCGATCAACTCCGGCTGCGCCCGCATCCCTACGAGTTCGACCTGTACTACAACTGCTAAACGAACAGCAGTACATGAACAAGCTCCCAGTCGGGCCGATCCCGGCTGGGAGTTTTTGTTGCGACCAACGACTGGGCTGCGTAGCCGCGTAGGGTGCGCGCATCGCCAGCGCAACGCACCACCGGCGGTGACTAACGTGGGTGTCACAGCGGCACTCACCCTACAGACACGTACTTCGCACGAGAACAAGCACCAACATCGATCGGTGCGTTTCGTTCCGCTCCACGCACGCTACCGACTTTGCGTCCTCTGCGGTGAGATTTGGTTCCGGACAGCGGCCGCGTCTCACAGCAACGCAATTCGCCGATCAGATCTCCTCGCGTTTGAACGATCGGCCGCATTCTTTGCAGACGAAATAGGCATTTGAGAACTCGGGCGTGATGCACCGGAACGCACCGCCGGTCACACCGCAGCGGGGACACACTTTGAGTGTTGCCAGCAGAGCTTGACATTCCGAGTTGTACGGTGCGACGGCCGCACGAGAGGCCTCTTCTTGGCGTTCCCATTCTGCAGCCATTTGTTCTCGTCGTCCAAGTTCTTCCGGTGTGGGTCCCGTCGCAGCAAAGAACTCGGCGAAGCTGACGGCATGTTTTCGGATATACCTGGCCAGCAAGGGCCGAGGCTGTGGTTCGTGTTCGAAGTAACTATTCTCGGCGGAATCGACGAAGTCTGAGCTGAAGTCCGATTCGTCGACCAGAAGTGCCCGAGTTTCCGACGGGCTCGAAAGGACAGGATCCCGAACGGTTGCGAATACGTCGCGTATCGTCTGCGCTGCCTCGTGTCCGCCGATCGCGTCGAAGGCGTCGGGAACGGACTCAATCTCGTCCATATTGGGGGCTGTGAGCAACGAATAAAAGCCTGCCTCACCGATCAGAAAATCGGCTTCAGCCACGTCACCGACGATCCGTGCATGAGATCCAAGCTCCGGCAGGTCATCGCCGTCGGTCCAGTCGTACACATCGTGGATCCACTCATAGACTTCCTGCACCAGCGATTCATCGTCTTTCGCCAATAGCGCGGCAAACGTCTCGGAAATCTCGGCTGGAGTCGTCATCGGTCAATCGTCCCTTCATGCGCGGCATTCGGTCAGAAATTCCTGCTTCGGTCGACAACTCGAATGAGTCCACTCTACCGAGAGCGGCATACGCACGCACCAGCGCCTAGGGCGTGGGCTTAGGCTCCATGCAACGGCGGCAACAATAGCCGAGTTGAATGTCGCCGTCATTCACGCGTACTGCGAATGCAGAGTGGAATCCTGTCATCCCCATCTACTAGTCTGACTGACACTATCGGCAATGACGTGCGCGGTCGCCGCAAGTAGCAGTGGAAGTCTCGAATTGGCAACGCGTACAATTAGGTCGGAAGTCGTTCGTCAGCAAATGTAAGTGAGGCGTCGGTTATCCCTTCCGTGGGATCGGCGACAGCACGCATGCAACTCGACTCTGCAAAGCACTATCTCATCGCGCGTGGTCACGGTGAACCGGACGAAGGATTGGCCTTCTTTCCTTGGGCCCCATGGATGCTCGGCGCCAGGTGGGCGTATGAGATTCCCGATGAGGCTACGAGACACACACTTTCCCGTTTTGTCCGTGTCTACAACATCGCATATTTAGTGTTATTGGCCAGCGCCGTTCTGATCGGCCGCTCTTTCGGCTACGCAATGATGACGATACTGTGCGCAAGCATCGCTCTGAATTTTGTCGCTTACTCGGCTCTGGCCATCGCCCGCATTCGAAACCTCACCCGCATTTCAGTACACGACAGTCTGCGGGCTTACAGCACACACCTTGGTGAAGTTCGTCTGTACCAGGGCATCGCGATGGGTGTGTTTACCCTGATCCTAGCGGTTGTCATTGGTATGCACTCGCCGGCTGTATTCCCGTTTGCCGCGTTCTTCGTCACAAATGCGTTGGTGACGCTGTATGTTCTGCGTCTTCGGCATCCACAGTAGCCGAGGGTGCGTGCCGCGTGATGGCATCAAAGAATGGGGCAACGATTCTCCGAGTTGAAGTTCACTGTCGCTATCAACTACTCCGGAATGACCCACTGGGCGGGAGGCAGTTCGACCGCGCGCGGCAGGCCCGACACATCACCCGTAAGCATGAACTTGAAGACGCCCCTGGCGAAATGCCGGTTTGCGGCAAACGCTTCCGGCATCGCGTTATGGGAACCCCTTTTCACCGTGACCAGGTGGCCATTCGAAAAACTAGACTTCAGCTCGACCGCATTCTCATAGGGCGTGATCTCATCCCACGTTCCGTGAATGAGTATCGTCGGAACATCGGTATGGAATTCCTCCCGAAAGTCGTCACCCAGATCGACATCCCAGATCTGGGTTGCCGTCGCGATTGACAGGTTTGGATCACCGATAATATGCAAAGCCGCGTCAGACCCGAATTCACTCTGTTTCCTGGCAGATGCTCCTGATGCACAATTGAGCAGGAATTTGCTGGCCGTTTGAAACACTCGATCGCGGGGGCTCGACCTTGCAACGATCGTCTTCGCTGCGTCTGCAAAGTCGCCACGGCCCATTCTGATAACGTCGGCCGGCCTGGCCTTGAGATTGCCGGAATATCCGCGCGCAAGACTTCGCATCGCGTGCCCATCTATCAAAACACGGCGCTCCTCTTGCGTCCCTTGATTCAGAACCACGGTGAATGGCTCTGCATCCGCCTTTCGAACCATTGATTCGATGGCTCGGATCAATCCGCCGTCCGGAATCAGCTTCGCAAGTTCTGCGTCGTTTTCCGCGTCGTCAGCGACACGTTTGAAGGCGTTCCAGATCCAACCCGGATGATCCCATGTCTGGTCGGGACCCTCCAAGCCGGCCAATACAGCGCGTGCGACCACGTTCGGATATTCTCGCATGATTGCCATCGCCCAGTGAGATCCAAAGCTGTTTCCCATGGCGATGAGTTTTTCGTAGCCCAGCGCTCTGCAGATGTCGTGAACGTCTCCGGCCGCCTCCAGCACCGTATAGCCACCAAGGTCGACGCCTTGATCGACCCAGAATTGCTTTTCCCGCGACAAACTCGCAGCAAAGCTGTTCGTCCATGATTCCTCATCAAAGGGTTGGTCCAGGCGACGTTGTGGCTTCTTCAATTCGATCAAGGTTGATGGTTTGGACGATCCAATACCGCGTTGTCCGACGACAACGACATCGGCAACACCGCGTAGACCATGGAATTGGCGTTCGAACGTTCCCAGGTGTTTCAGAACGCTCTCGAGCCCTTCGAATCCCGGCCCACCCTGCAGCATGAAGATCGGCGGCACGTTGGAATTCGGATTTCTCGACCGAAACTGGTAGAACTCTACGGCGATGACGTCGCTGTCAGGGTCGGACCGATTGAGTGGAACGAACATCAGCCCGCGCCGGGCTGTGAACATTCCGCCGGCTTGCAGAGGAATGCGCTCCGGGTAAATGAAGACCGTTCCTGGTTGTGGGCTCGGTGCCATAGCCGTATGAAATGTTTGTGCGCCCACGTTGTTCCCGGGGATCGCGGCAAGAAACATTGCAGCAAAAAGAAGTCGATTCATTTGGACTTGTCCTTCAGTTCGGAGATCTGACGTTGCAACTCCTGGAACATTGCGACGTGCAAGTCGATTCGACCTCTTTCGAGCCTCGGACGGTGAATCGTCCAATATCGCGTGACCGACACTGCCGCCGTTATCACTGCTGCCCATGTGCAGACTTGCCACACCGTTGCGATCGCTGGCCCCGGCCCGATGCTCAAACTCGAAGCTGTGTAGAAAGCCAGGCCGCCCAGATAGCAAGCGACAACGGCCGCGATCGACTTCGCGGCAAACCGTTGACTCACTCGGGCACGTTCATCCAAAGCAGTGAGTGTTTCCTGAATCTTCGCTCGTTGCTCGCTAAGCGAGGAGTCTGAAATCTCAGCATCTTGCTCCATCAATTCTGCCGCAAACGACTTTGGTCCTCGAGAATCAACCATCGACCAATCCCTCAATGTGTCGGCGTAAATGCGCTTTCGCGTAGTGCAATCGTGACTTCACAGTGCCAAGTTCACATCCGGTGACTTGTGCAATGTCTCGTAGTTCCATTTGTTCTAGGAATCGTAACGTCAGCACTTCTCGGTGCTCTCGCGAAAGCGATTGGAGTGCTCGATGGACAAGTTCGACGTTTGCCATTGCCTCAAACTCGTCCCACGCTTCAACGGCATCGGAGGTCGTCACTCCATCGGACAGCGGTTGGGGTGCTCTCGAGACTCGGCGCAAATGACTTACGGCGACGTCATGGGCGATCTTGTAGAGCCACACGCGAAACGCCCCCGGTGATTCCAATGAGGCCAATCTGCGATGAACTACAATCCAAACATCTTGCATCACGTCCTCGGAATCGTTGGGGCGGTCGATGATGCGATGCACGTAATACGTCAACCGCGACTGGTACAGCTCCACGAGTTGTCGAAATGCCGCCAGATCACGGGACTGAGCCAATGCGACCAACACTCGCTCGCTGGCTTTTGAGTCGCTCGAGTCTTGGGCCATTCTTCGCTTTTCTCGTGGGCAACGCTCTCCATGCCTAACAGTAGGCCGCTCGTATGGGCATGCAGGTTCAATTTCAACCGAGTTTTTATTGATGCTACCTGGAGCGGCCTCCACCGCGCTGGTGCCACGGACTGACTTCGGCGAGCTCAGTCGAGTCGATTGCGCCGAAGTCTGGCGGCTTGTCCCCCCGTGCGGTGAGGAGTGCGCTCGCCGATGATGACCGGACATCCCGAACGGGTGAAGCATCACCACGAGCCCGGTGATCGTCACGAGTTGACATTCTCCAATCGCAAGCCCCTTTACCAGTGCGGCATCGCCGAAATCGAGTCGGTTTCCTAACCCGTCGGCAATGTGTCGCAACCGTCTTCGCGAGGTTTGGCTTTCCGATGCTGCTGCTCAGCAGCATCGGAGCGTGGTTGCACGTGCTGGTGCTGTCAGTGAGCGTGACGCAAGGCCGGCGTTTCGGGGTATTGGCCTCCGGCGGCATTCTCGTTGCCAATCTTTTCTATTTCCTGCTCTCTGCGACTAGCCTCGGTGTCATTCTGCTCACCTCGTGGAACGTCTTTTCCCTGATCAAATGGCTGGGGGCTGCCTACCTGATCTGGATCGGTTTTCAGATGTTCGTTGCAAGTGAGCTTGATCCCTTCGCGACCGCTGATTGTGTGCCAGAATCAAAGAGCAGCGTAAGAACCTTTTCGCACGGTCTGGTTGCACAAGGAGCCAACCCCAAAGCGCTCCTCTTCTTCACCGCGCTGCTGCCCCAGTTTGTCGATCCTTCCCGCCCCCTGGGAATTCAGATCGCCATTCTTGCGGCCACGTCGATGGTCATTGAGTTTCTCGTTCTGGCCGGCTATGCCGTTCTGGCCGCGCGGATGCGACATCTTGCCCAACGCCCTCGTTTCCGACAAAATTTAAATCGAATCGGCGGAGGCCTCTTGATTGGTGCAGGAGTAGGTTTGGCGGCGCTACGAAGAGACTAGCAGTATGCATTGGCCGCTTCATGCGTCGCGCTAGACCAACTCCGGTGTGCCATCTGGCGGCTTGTCCGCCAGTGCGGTGAAGGGTACGCCGCACGCGGCTACTGCTCAGTCGTGCATGCGCAAAAGAGCAGCATGTTCGTCTGCCGGCGCTGTTTCTGGGTGTGGTAAAATACGCTTCTGAAACGAGACTCGCGCTCGATGACGCGGATCGGTTACGAGACGATCGTTGCGCGCACGCTTGCACATAGATACCAGTCTGCCTCTCCGCAGGCCGGTCGTTTGATAACCGTTCTCGCCCCCGTTGGCGGTGCTGCGTACGAGCATACCAACCCGAAGCGCCAGCGAGGCAGAGCGGCTTTCAAAAGAGATTCCACGGAGGTGTTGTCCGAAGCGACATCGAGAAAGAAACACTCCGGTCTCTCATCTCCTCGCTGGCGCTTCGGGTTCGTGTTTTCATGGTCGTTGATCGGGCTTACGTTTTGGGAAGCTGCGAACGAAATCCGTCGCACTCCGCAATCGAGAGTCCGAGACGCGGTCTCTGCCCGTGAACGGTTACGGTCGTTTGAACGATAGGAGTTCAGCGTGAGTGAACAGGTCAATGGAACGGATCCTTCGATGTTGGCGACGCTTCGGCAGTTGATTGCCGAGGATGCTGTGGCGATGCGGACCAATGGGACGCCGCGTGTGACGGTTGACGTGATCGGCAACGCGCGGTTGCCTCAGAACGGCCGGAGCGCGGGCGAGCATCAGCGATTCCCCGAAAACGGCGACGGTCTGCCCGATGAGCGACGGCGGGATCGGGGCCAGCAGCCCGTGGACTGCGAGGACGTGGATGCGGACGGTCGCGTCGTTGCGGCGGTTGACCATGTCCGAGTCGTTCCGGCCGATCGAGAGTTGGATGGCTTCGAGCAGTTCCCGCCATTTCCGATCGACGCGCTGCCGGAGCCGATCCGGCGGTTTGTGAATTCCGGCGCCAAGGCCATCGGCTGTGACCGGACGTACCTGGCGCTGCCGATGCTGTCTGCACTCGCCGGGGCCATCGGCAATACGAGGCAGCTTCAGTTGAAACGCGGCCGTTGCGTGCCCGCGATTGTGTGGAGCGCGATCGTCGGTGCCAGCGGGACGGCCAAGACTTCGGCGCTCAAGCTGGTGATGGAACCGTTCCACGCCCGTCAAGACAGGGCGTGGAATCGCCACGCCGCCGCGCTGCACCGGTATGCAGTCGACGTGACCAGCTACAGAAACGCGTACGTGCGGTGGCAACGCAACAGCCAGCGTGGCGGACCGGCACCTGTGAAGCCCGAGCGACCGCGAGCCGAGCGGAGCATCGTGACCCACACGACGGCCGACGCGCTGGCCTCGCTGTTGCTGGAGAATCCCCGCGGGCTGTTGCTGGCCTCGGACCAACTGGCCGTCTGGATGAGTCTGTTCGAAGGTCATGCCGGGCGTCAGGGGAGCGTAGAGGCGGCGCACTGGTTGGCGATGCACGACGCCAACAGGCTGATCATCGATCGCAAGAGCGGCCGGCCCCGTAGCATCCTGGTGTCGCGGGCCGCCGTGTCGGTCGCCGGCGGCGTTCAACCGGCCAGCTTGCAGCGCGCGTTGGCGTCGGGCCTGGCCGCACGGCTACTGGTCAGCTGGCCGCCGGAGCGGTCGAAACCGTGGACTGAAGCGAGCCTCGACTGCCGCGTGGAGGCCGAAGTCGGGCGGCTAGTCGATCGGCTGTACGAACTGCAACCCGCCCGCGACGGCGTCAGCGGTCCGCGGCCGGTGGTCGTGGGCCTGACCGCTGGTGCCAAGACGGCCTGGAAGGCGTACTACAACGACCATGCCAAGGAACAGGCCCGGCTGGTCGGGGACATGCGGGCCGCCTTCTCCAAGTTGAGAGAGTACGCGGCCCGGCTGGCGCTGGTCGTGCATTGCGTGCGCCACGCCGCCGGCGACGAACAGCTAAGAGATCCGAACACCGTTGACGCGGCGAGCATGCAGGCGGGCATCCGGTTGGCGAACTGGTGCAAGGCCGAAGCCCAACGGGTGTACAAGTTGCTATGCACATGCGATCTCGACCGTAGCCAAAACCGATTGATCGATTGGATCGGGTGCAAGGGCGGCTGGGTGACGGTCCGCGACGTGCAGCAAGGACACCGCAGGTACAAGACAGCCGACGAAGCGGAAACAGCGCTCGAGGAACTGGTCAGAGCCGGCCGGGGACACTGGGAAGAATCGCCGGTCGGCCGGCGCGGACCCAAACGCTGGTTCATTCTGTCTACACTTCGGCCGTGAAATGACCGTGAACCCCGAGGAAAACAGCAAATGTAGACGTAGACGTAGACAGGCAGCGCTTTGTTGCGCGCGCATCCGAAAGGAGCGGAGGCCAATCAGCTCAGCGTCAGAAACCGGTCGACCACGAAGAAATAGGCCAAGCTGACGCCGACGATGCTGGCGATGCCGACGCGTAGATTGTCGTTGACTCGCATCGGCAGCGACTCGGCGATGGCTGCGAGGAAGGCTGCGGTGAAGGCACACACCGCCGCCATGGCCATCGGAACTTCGGGCCGGGCTTCCAGCCAATAGGCTGCAGCGGCGATGGGCGTCGAACAGATGACGAAGGCGCAGGTTCCCATCCAGGTCTTGTCCGGGTTCCAAGGTAGCTTACGTTTGCCCAGCAGTTTGCCGGCCAGGTAGGCCGAGCCATCGCCAAACGCCAGAATGACAGCCACCACGCAGGCGAACTCGGCATGGCCGGGAAAGATCGCGAGGCTCAACACGACCAAGGCGGGATAGCTGACGGCGGTGAGTATGAAATCGTCTTCGCCGTCTCGCTTAACAAAGCGGGCGCTTCGGATGTAGACCCATGTCAGCAAACCGGCGATCAAGGCGACCGTGAATAGCGTGACGGGGTGGATCGGATCGGTGTGTTCCAGCAGCACTAACGTAAAGGGCAGCAGCCCCGGGGTCATGTGCAGCACCTTGCGCCACACCTCGATTCTGCCCCGGTTCGCTGTTTCGCCGACTGGCGGCGTTTCCGAAGTTTCGTTGGATGACCCCAGCATGGCACTCGCAGCCGCCGGGGTCGTTGCTCCCGGCAGGATATCAACTGTGGAATTCGTTCCAGAACTTTGCATCCATCAATCTCAATCGTCTATGACCTCGCCGGTTGCAGTGCAGTTGCAACGCTGGCGGTCTACTTCGTTCAGTTTGCCCACTTTGTCATCATATGCCCCGTCGTCGGCCCCTTGCAAACTTGTCGATTGTGCCAAGGAGTGATGGGGCTTTCCCCTGCTCAGTAAAGTATCAAGTCGATTCTCCTCGCAAACCGGCCCCGTGTGGGCGCATTTGTGGACTATGTTCTAGATGGTCTCGCTGTCACTTGATTCGATGGCCGTACAATCGGCACGACTGCTGCAACTGGAACGGACGGCGAGCAGATTCCGCACACGAGATGAGCCCATGGCGGCAGAATCTTCCAAATCAGAGATCGACTGGACGAAGATCCGTGAGGAGACCCTCCAGGATTTCACGCTGGCGGCTCTGCCTCCGACGCTTGAATTGCCGGCGCTGCCACATGCCGTCACTCAGTTCGTGCAGAAGGCGAAGGATCCGAAAGTTACGGTGAAGGAGCTGTCAGCGATCATCGCCACCGACACTGGCCTGACTGTGGAACTGTTGCGTCACGTCAATTCCTCGTTCATGGGGCTGCGTCACAAGGCGGGCAACGTCCAGCAGGCGCTCACGCTGCTCGGTCAGCGACAAAGCAAGAGCTTCGTGATCACGACCGGCACAAAGGCAGCGGTGCGTGCGCGCAAATCGAGACTCATCAACCAGGGGGCGTTCTGGAACGCGAGTCTGCAAAAGGCCTTGTTCGCCCAGGAAGTGGCGGGTTTGCTGAAGGCCGACCCAATGCTGGCGTTCTCAGGAGCGTTGCTTCAAGACTACTTGCTGCCGGTGGTGACGAACGAATTGCTCGAGGCCTACATTCAATTTGTCGACGCACGTCACGAACAGCCAGTTGACATCTGCGAGTTCGAGCGAGGGGCGCTGGGATGGGACCACGCGACGGCGGCCGCTTCGCTGGCGCATCGCTGGCATCTGCCGGACGATTTGGTGTGCTGCATTCTGTTCCACCATTACGGTCTGCGGATCTTGGCACATCCTGAACTGAAGCGGTCGGCCGCAGCAGCGGTCGCGCTGTCGGCCCTGCTGCCCGATCAGCTGCGGCAGCATCTCAACGGTCTGGACATCCTGCAAAAGCTCGAGCAAAAGTGGGGAGCGTTTTCGCTCCAGGATCTGGCCGAGACCGTCGACCGCAAGCAAGAAGAGCTGGGTTTGGGGGTTCGCAACGACTTCCCGCTGGCCCGCCGCTGCCGCACCGCGGCCAGCGACGCTGCGGCCTACAATGACGGCACCCTCAATAAAGTTGCCGTTTGTTGATCCGACCCGGCCGCTCGTGCGTTCACTCTAATAATGACGCATCTGCCCTCGGTCTCCATGCCCGGCGACAAGAAAAAGGGGCCTCGGCCGAATGACCGAACTGGAATCTCGCCTGCGCCAACGGTACATTTCACGCAGCCGCAGGCGGTGAATCGTTCGGCAGGGCCGCAGCTTGCAGGCTCACGCACACATTCGCTGTACAAAGGAATCCGCGATGGCTGAGGGTCGACAACCGGGAATCATCTGGAGTTTCGTCAGGACGTTCTTCGGCAGCATCGGCCTGATGTTTGTCCCGCTACCGTTTTGGATCTTCAAGAGGCAACTGGCCGGTAAGACCAATTCCGACGGTGAGCTCGAGTTTTATTCGCATCCCGATTTTGTCTGCACGATGCACCTGATTTGGGTGGGGTGGCTGGTGACACTGGGGGCCATGTTCAACAGTTTTGCGGCCTCCAGGGAGTGGAGTGCGGCAATCCCCATGAACTACCTGAGCTGGCCCTGGCTGTTCGTATTGTGCCTCACGCTGGTCGTGATGGGTCTGCAATTCGGCCGAGTGGCCCTGGGGTTTTTGATCGCCTCGATTGTCATCGTGCTACTGGGACTGGGACTCGCGCAGGCGCTCAGCGCCACGCCAATTTTCGAAGACATCCATCGCGTGGTGAGAAGGATTCCCGTTGAGATCAACTGGGGGGTGCCCTTCGTGGTCTCTGTGGTGCTAGGTATCAACTTCGTGAGCGTCGCCGCGTGGCGACGGATGAACGATCGCTGGAGCATGAAACCGGTCGGCAACTATTTGGACCACGAGAACTTTCAAGAGAAAGATCGCACGATTTCCAAAGGCGCCAAGACCTTCGTGGCCGTCTTTCCCTGCTTGATTCGACGATACCTGTATTTCGGGTACGGCGACATCGAGGTCCGCTCCTCCACTGGGACGACCCTCGTCGATCGCATCGAAGGCGTGCTTTTCGCGCGGGAGACGGCCGAACTCGTCAAGCGGCATTTCTCGACGACCGACGTGTCGAGCGCGTACGAAGCCGAAGAAGAGGAAGACGAAGCAGTCGCCGAGTTGTAGCAAATCCCGCGTGACCAGCGACCAGCTACGAATGTCATACGAACAACTCGACCCCGACAAGATCATTCAGACGGTTGAAACGCTGCACCGTCGGGTTTTGGAGCGGTTTCCGAAATCGGGTCTGGCTGGCGTTTGTCAGAAACTCTTGGAGATTTCGCGAGCCGCCCGCCAACGTTCCGCAGCCATCGCATCTCCGTTGGTGTCCGTCCGTCTGCTGTCCGGACTGATCATCACATTGATTCTGGCCTCGGCGGTGTGGACGGGTTGGATTGTCTTTCACGAGGGGGACAATCAAGACACACTCTCGGCTGTGGAGTTGATCCAGGTATTGGAGGCGGGGCTGAACGACGTCGTGTTGATCGGGGCGACCGTGTTTTTCCTGGTCACGCTGGAGACGCGCATCAAGCGGAGCCGTGCGCTCAAAGCCATTCACGAGTTGCGGTCGATTGCACACATCATCGACATGCACCAGCTGACGAAAGACCCCGAGCGCTCACTGGGAAAGGGGCAAGACACGAAGTCATCGCCGAAACGGACGATGACCGAATTCGAGCTCAGCCGCTATCTGGACTACTGCTCCGAAATGTTGTCCATCACGGGTAAAGTAGCTGCGTTGTACGTGCAATCCTTCCACGACTCGGCTGCCGTGTCGGCCGTCAACGAACTGGAGAACTTGACCACGTCGCTGGCTCGCAAGGTGTGGCAGAAAATTGTGGTGCTGCACACGTTTGAGGAAGCGAAGACCGCGAAACAAGCCATGCCCCTGCAGTCAGGTGCATCCTGACGATGAGAGTTCACGCAATCTGTAAGCGCAACAAAACAGTCCCAGGTCGCAGCTTGCCGACCTGGGACTGTTTGAGTGCCCGAGAGAGGACTCGAACCTCCACTCCCGTACGGGAACATGGTCCTGAACCATGCGCGTCTGCCAATTCCGCCACTCGGGCTCGATTAGATTCAACCAAGGATAAGTAGCCGGTCTGTTTGCGGCAAGTGGATTCGCCCGGATTTCCGGCGGCCTGTGTGTCAACCGCACTATGCTGGCTGACTCAGGAATGATTCGATGTGTGGAATGTCCTCGCGAAGCGTGGACATGTTCTCATGGCGGCTACAAGGTCGACGAGCGCGAGCGTATTGAACGACCTACCCACCGTTTGCCGTTCCTTAGGCGAAGTCCCGCAGGCGGACCGGCTGACGTTTGGCCCCCCACGTTCCGGGCGGCCCGTCGAAGACGCCGGCACATGGTTTGCCACACCGCAGACAGCATCCACGGTCGCTGATGTTCCATTGATCGAGCACGTACCAGTCGCGGCCGATAAGAACTTCTCCGCACGCGTGGCAATAGGTGCTGCCGCCGGTGTGGTCGTGTACGTTGCCGGTGTAGGCATAGCGGACACCGTTGCGGATTGCGATTTCGCGGGCCTTAACGAGAGTGCTGGGGGGCGTGCTCGGTTTGTCCAGCATGCGAAAGTCGGGATGGAAGGCCGTGAAGTGCATGGGCACATCGGGCCCGAGCGTTTCCACCACCCAGCGGGTCATTTCGTCGAGTTCCGATTCCGAATCGTTTTCGCCCGGTATCAGTAGTGTCGTCAGTTCAAACCAGACATCGGTTTCGTGCTTCAGGTAGACCAGCGTGTCGAGCACCGGTTGCAGGTGGCTGAGACAGACGTCGCGGTAGAAGCGCTCGGTGAAGCCTTTGAGGTCGACGTTGGCCGCATCCATGTGTCCGAAGAATTCTTCTCGCGGCTCGGGGCAGATTTCGCCCGCAGTGACGGCGACCGTCTTGATACCGAACTGCCGGCAAGACACGGCGACGTCGATCGCATACTCCATGAAAATCACGGGATCGTTGTAGGTGAAAGCCACACTGCGACAACCGAGTTGTTCGGCAGCTCGCGCGATGGCATCCGGCGAGGCGGCGTCGGCCAGAGTGTCGATCTCGCGCGACTTGCTAATATCCCAGTTTTGGCAGAACTTGCAGCCCAGGTTGCAGCCGGCCGTCCCAAACGACAACACGGGCGTGCCGGGCAGAAAGTGGTTGAGCGGCTTCTTCTCGATCGGATCGACACAGTAGCCGCTGGAGCGTCCATAGGTGGTCAAGACGATCTGTTCGTCCTGGCAGGCACGCACGAAACAAAAGCCGCGCTGCCCCTCGTGAAGCCTGCAATAGCGCGGACAGACGTCGCACTGCACGCGGCCGTCGTCCAGCAAATGCCAATATTTCGTTGGGACTACCGCCGAATCGAGTGCCAAATTGTGGACCCGCTGGTTGCTCGCGATGCCCGCCTGGACAACCTAATCCCGGCAAGCCTCCGGAAGGTGAAGATGGTGGAGTTCCTCACTCTACCCGGCGTCGATAGAATAGATGCTAGGCCGTACACGATGACTGCCGAGTCGAGGTGCAAGAAAGCGAAACTCATGCGCCCCAACGTTGGGCGCGACTGTTAGCGCGCTGAATCGTCAATGATGTCGATTGTGCGAAAGCCGGCCGCAGCCGGCCGATTTTACCCGGATCAAGCCGACGAGTTGCGTGCCGCGGTTCGCCAGCTTCTGGATGCAGCTGTGCATACAGAGGTCAGTCCTAAGGCAATTATCGTACCGCATGCTGGTTACGTCTACTCCGGTCCAATTGCTGCCAGCGGCCATGCACAATTGGAATCACTCAAGCAGACAGTGCGACGCGTGGTCCTGATGGGCCCGGCACACTACGTACCGGTAAGCGGGTTGGCCGCTTGCACTGCCCAACAATTCTCCACGCCGTTGGGTTCAGTCGAGGTGGACACTCAGGCCATTGCCGAGTTGCAGCGGCTTCCGCAATTCCAAGTGTTCGACGCTCCTCACGAACCTGAGCACAGCCTGGAAGTGCATCTCCCGTTTCTTCAAGAGGCGCTTGACGAGTTTTGCCTCGTACCGTTGGTGGTCGGCCAAGCAAGTGTTGAAGAGGTGGCCGAGGTCATTGACGCACTGTGGGATGGACCCGAGACCGTCTTCGTCATCAGTTCTGACTTGAGCCACTTTCACAGCTACGATCGGGCGACCCAGCTTGACCGCCAGACCGCACGCTCGATCGAAGAACTCAACTTCGAACAGTTGAGCGGCGATAAGGCCTGCGGCTATCTACCCATTGGAGGTTTGCTGTGTGTGGCTCGTCGCAAAGGCTTGAGCGTGAAGACTCTCGACCTGCGGAACTCGGGAGACACGTCCGGCGACCGCAGCCGGGTCGTCGGTTACGGCGCGTGGCTGGTCTCCGATCGCAATCCGGTATCAGACTTCACGCAAGCTGACGAGCAAACGCTGTTGCAGACGGCCCGCGATTCAATTCTCAGCGGGCTCAAGACCGATCAGCCGCTGGACGTCTCGGATCGTCCTTATCCACACGCCCTGCAGGTTCAACGAGCGACTTTCGTTACGCTGCTGCGCAACGATCGGCTTCGCGGTTGTATGGGATCATTGACGGCGGACGAGTCATTGGTCGCCAACGTCGCCCGCAACGCATATTCGGCGGCGTTTCGAGATCCTCGTTTCTCGGCGCTTGATCGCGACGAATTCGACGACCTGGATGTCCATATCTCGATATTGGGCCAACCCGAACCGATTTCCTTTGACTCCGAAGACGATCTGCTGCGACGTATTCGCCCGGGCATCGACGGGCTGACTCTGTATGACGGCAGTCGGCGGGGGACGTTACTTCCGTCGGTGTGGGAGCACGTGTCCGATGTACGCGAGTTCCTGGCACATCTGAAGCAGAAAGCCACGCTGCCGGCCGACTACTGGTCAGATACACTGACCGTGGAACGGTACACCGCCTTCTCTGTTCCGTCGCATTAGGCGTCTCAGAGAATGTTTAGAGCTAGACGCCTTTTGGTTTCGATGCGGGTATACCGCAGCCAGCAGACAATCGGGGTACGGTCGCTGATTGGAACCGCTTGCGGAGTCGCTCTGATGCACAGAGAACCACCGTTCTGTCTATCGTCCCACAATGCGGTTGGTTCTTCGGTGAGGTACGGACTCGTAGTCATTGCCTGCGTGATGACTGGCTGCGAACACAAAGCCGATCCACTGGTCGAAAGACTGGCGACTTACAACGGTGATCTCCGCGCCGCACTCTTTGACCTCGTACGGTCGTTTCCGGGTGATAACGAGCGTCTGCTCGATGATGACCATCGCGTGGTTAAGTTGACGCTAAAGAACATTCCTATCACGGACGCAGGTGTGGAGCCACTGGCGCAACTGAATGCGCTGCAGCACCTTGATCTCTCCGGGACGCAAGTCAGCGACAACGCACTTGCGAGCATCGCGGCGCTGCCAAGTCTCGAAGAGCTCTCAGCCGTCGGTACATCGATAAGCGACGCCGGTCTGGACGCCGTGGGCCGGATTAGAGGGTTGAAGAAGCTCTATCTTTTCGACACAGACGTCACTAGCGACGGACTCCGGCATTTGCGACAACTCAGCAAATTGGAGGAACTTCACCTGAACGGACCGCAGATCGGAGACACCGGCGTACGACATCTAAAGGATTTGCCACACCTGCGGGTGCTTTGGCTGGTCGAGACCAACGTTTCCGATCGCGCACTTGTGGATGAAAGCATTCCAGATAGTGTTGAAGAACTGTGGTTGGATGAAACACTCGTGACAGGTTTTGGAATGCAGCACATTGCTAGACTTCAGAACCTCACCGTATTGAGTCTGTCCATGTGCAGTATCGGCGACGAAGGGACATTTTGGTTCAAGGAGCTCAGGAAACTGCGGATACTGATGTTAGGTGGTACTGCAATCACGGACGTGGGGTTGAGGCGGCTCGAATCAGTTCACGCATTGGAGATTCTCTCCATCTCCCAAACGAAAGTAACCGCGCGCGGTGTCCGCAAGTTTGAGGCAAATCGTCCCGATTGCGAGGTGTTCTGGAGTGACGCCCCCTGAGCTACCGCGGCTGAGATTGCGGGTCGTGGTGCAGTTTGATCCACGACTTCACACGCCTACCTCTGCAGCAGGACGTTGACGCCCTTCTTGTTCGACAGCACGATGTCGGGTTTGTCGTCGCCGTTCATGTCGACGACTTGAAACTGCGTCCCAACGCCCGTGTCGCGGCCGGCTTCGATCTCGTGCGGGATGAACCGCGGCGCAGAGCCTTCGCGTTTGATCAGTTCGTACCAATACATCACAACGGGATCGTTGCCGCCGGGGTCGTTGCCGTTATGGGCGAAGAAGCGTTTGCCGGTCACCAGGTCTTTTGTACCGTCCGCGTTGATGTCGACGAACTCCAGCGCGTGCGTCTGCGAGTAAGATTCGTCAATCAAGTGGTACTTGAATGACGGCTTGTCTGCCTTGGTGACGTTCTCAAACCACCACACGCCGAAAGTGTGGGCCGAACTCATCATGATGTCCTGGTCGCCGTCGAGATCGAGATCGTCGAGATAGAGGTTGGCCGCCGCGAGCGAATTGCCAGTGCCGTCCTTGGAAAGCGTCCACGGTTGAAACTCCCAACTCTCCGGCGATTCATCGCTGGGGCGCTTGTACCAACCGTGCGGAATCACGACGTCGTTGCGCCCGTCTTTGTCGAAGTCTCCGATGCCTAGCCCGTGGTAGAAGCGGTGTGAACCGTTCTGACCTGGTTCGCCGCGACTGCTGACAGAGGTGAAGCTCCACTTTGCGGCGGCATCATCGGCTGCGGGAAGGCTGAGCAGCCCCAACTGCTGCTCGGGTTGCGATCCGAGAATGAGTTCCGGCTTGCCGTCACCGTCCACGTCTTCGAAGTCCGGAGATTCGTTACATGCGCTGTGCCAGATCAGGTGTTCCTTCCAATGGCCGGTTTCGTTCTGTGGATTCTCATACCAGTAGAACTCCGCGCCGGGAAAGCCCACGAGAATGAAGTCGTCCCATCCATCGCCGTTCACGTCGGAAGCAAAGTTGGCGAAACTCGTGCTGTACCCCTTGCCGGCGACGAACTCGCCCGGCGGACGGATTTCGTGGATTGTCCAATCCGGTGCTGCGTACCAGACATCACCGGCGAGCACATCGAGGCGGCCGTCGCGGTTCACGTCGGCTGCCGCGACTCCTTCCGAGCGAAAGCGGTCGTCCAACTTCTGCCGCTCCCACCCGATCTCATCAGCTGATGAGATCGACGACGGGCAACCGAAGGCAATCGCAAGACACAAGACTTGGCCGGCTTTACGCATGGGACATCTCCACGTGGGCTGCGCTCGATGAGACCCATCGTACCGGCCCGCTCAGGAGGCCGCCACTGGTGACGGGTGGCAGTGAACGCGTCGATCGGCGCGGACTTGGATCCGTTTCAGATCGGTTGCCAGCCGCTGCGTTTGTGTCCGAACTGGAACTCGGACGGATGTAAGATCTCGGCCAGGATCTCCGCCGACTCGACCAGCCGCGGTCCGGGGCGGTTGAAGAACTGATTCCCGTCCACGACAAACGCCCGGCTGTCGCAGACCGCCTTCAGGTCCGTCCAACCCGGTCGATCGATGAGAACCGGCAATTCGCTGCGGCTGCGTTCAATATCGAAGCCGCAGGGCATGATGGCGATGACTTCGGGGTCGGCGGCTGCCAGTTCGTCCCAGGTCATCCAAGGCGAGTGTTTGCCGGCCTCGCCGAACAGATTCTCGCCTCCCGCCAGTTCGACCAGTTCGGGAACCCAGTTGCCCGCCGACATCAGCGGGTCGATCCATTCGATGCACGCAATCGTGGGCCGTTGGGTGAGTTGCTCAGAGGTCTTTGCAATCGCTGCCAGGCGCTCTTGGAGCCGCCTATTGAGGTCGGTCGCACGATCAGCCGCGTCCAATGCATCGCCGACGCTCTGAATATCTCGCCACATGTCGGCCAGGCACATTGGTTCCAACGAGACGATCTGCGGCTGCGAGCCCACCAGATCGCAAACTACCTGTTCCACGTCTTTGAGACTGACGGCACAGACCTCGCACTGGGTTTGTGTGATGACCACGCTGGGTTCCAGTTCTTCCAGCTTCTCGCCAAAAACGCGATAGACCGAAAGCGCCTCTTTGAGGACCGTCTTGACCCGATCGTCGATCTGCCGACTGGTACCGTTGACGTCGATCTTGGGCTCGGAGCAGGCCGGCAGACGCTCGACACCGGCTGGGTAATCGCATTCGTGTGATCGGCCGACCAGACGGTCCTCGAAACCGAGCGCGGCGACAATCTCGGTCGCGCTGGCGATTAGCGAGACGATACGATGCTCGGTCATCTTCGAACTCAGCTCAAGACGTCTGAAGCAAGCGCAGGCCGCGCGATCAGGCCGACGTCATAGAAGCGGGAACTGCCGCAGGGTTTGGAATCTGCACCGGCCGCTCGGCTAGCGCCAGTCGGCTGAAGAACACGGCCGAGAAGATGCCGGTGCTCAGCAGCGATCGCCCGAAGAACGGCAGTGCGGCGATGTAGCAGGTTAGCAGGCCCGTCGCATCGGGCGTATAAGTCGACTGAAAGGCCCAGACGCCGAAGTTCGTCACGATGAAGAACAACGTCTCCGCCGCGAGACCAGTGGTCGCAATCCGCCAGACCGAGCGGCGTTCGCGCAACCACATGCTCAATGCAACCGCGATCGCGAAGCAGCCGTAAACGAACGGAGTTGTGGGGTGGATGGCGAAGCGGAGGTCACCCATCAGCAGGCCGATGCAAACGTCGCTCAACGCCAAGGCTGCCAGCGGAATGATGTACGACAGCCGGCGGTCGGCGTAGTAGGCGCCGCCGAACAGGCACAGCGCCGTCAATGGCGAGAAGTTCCACGGGTAGATGGTGCGGGCGGGATCGATCTCGATGCCGAATCCATTGTGAAGCACGTACGGCACGATCCGTATTACGACCGCGTAGGCAATCATACTGGCGACGAACCAGATTCTGGGCTGAAACATGTTGCACCTCGTTTTGTTTCACTGGCGCTGCAGAGGCGCCTGTGGATCAACTGGAAAATTTCATACCACATCGCAATACAAAAAGGAATCTCGGCACACGATCTCACCGGGGGTGATGTCGATGCCGTGCTCGAAGTTGGGGCCGTCGAACACGAACGAGTGAAACTCGCCGTTCTCGCCGCAAGGATCCACGTCGTCCGGGAGGTCGTCGATGAAGCTGCGGTCGATCTCGCGTCCGGCGAACGACTGATCCAGCTTGCTGGGATCGACGCAGGTGGTCACCGCTCGAAATCCCAATTCGACGAACGTGGCAGCCAGTTCGCGCGTCTCGCGTTGCCAGATGGGAAACAGACACTGCATGTCCAATGCCGCCATTTGACGCTCGCGATACGCGCGCAAGTCTTCCAGAAAGATGTCGCCGAACGCGACCCGCCGAATGCCCTGATCGTGGAATCGGGAAAACACCTTGCCCATGGCTGACTCGTACAACTCGTTTGAGGCTTGCCGCGGTATAGTGGCTTCGGTCAAGGGCAGCCCCAGAGCTTCGGCCTGTTGATGCAGCAGCGAACGCCGCAATCCATGCATGCTCACCCGGTCGTACTCCGCGGTGACGGTCGTCACCAAGGCCGCGACCCGATACCGATCTTGCTGGGCTAGTTCGTACAACGACATCAAGCTGTCTTTGCCGGCGCTGTGGCACATCACGATCGGTTCGGCCATGGCAGGGGCCTCAATCTTCGGTTTCCGGAACGGCTTGTGGCCCGCTGGGACCCACAGAACTGAGCGGGCTGCGATGCACGGGGCACGTAATCGCACCTGCGTTACCGCCGACTGCCTCCAATGGCGGCGCGGGATACCACTTTTGGCATTGACCGCAGTACAGCCCCTGCACCAAGGTCGCTTGTCCCGTATTCGGATTAACCGCCGGACTGGGCTGCGATGGAATACGAAAGACCTCAAACGATTCGGTACACACGAAAACCGCCTCCACCGGCGGCGGCTGGGAACTCGATCCGCAGCCCAGCGCGAATGTGGAGATCGACAATGCAATGCAACCCAGCCAACAGATCTGCTTTCGCGACATCCAATCCCGCCTAGTGTCCATCTTCTGACCTTTCATTTCCGCCGACGTGCGTGGCACTGTTCGACGCGAGTCGACCGAATGAGAACAGAGCCCACCTGCTCACTGCCTGTCGTACCACTCGTCCTCCAAGTCAGGATCATGCAGCTGATCGCCCACAAACCCCAGGTTGTTGCCCCGCATCATTTCCTGCTGTTCGGTGGGGTAGACGAACGTTGATAGTTCCTTCCACCCTCCTCTGCGGGATTCGACGTGGCCGTCAAGAAAGGCGACGTTGGCCGTGTCGGCGTGTCGAAAATGGACGGTAGGGAAGTTCGCAGACGGGGGCTCAAGCCGCCAGTTGCCCTGAAACACGAGGTTGTCCGGATCGCTGCAGGGAAACGCAGTGCAGGCGACTTTGGCGCTGTCAGCAAAGGCAATCGTGCGGGCAGTCCCTTTCACGTCTCTCAGGCGGTACGAAACGGGATCGCCGCTGACCGTCACGCTCGGCCACATCGAGAAGTCGTATCCCAACCCGGGTCCGAGATAAACGCCGTTGTAGGCATACCCTGACGCAATGCGGCCGAACCGCGCTTCGTCGACCTGTGCAATGTCGAAATTTGGACATTGAAACGTGGTCTGATTCGTTTCCATGTACGGTGCTAGGCGTCCGCCGGTGAAATCGAGCTGGAACTGGGGAATGGTTTCGGCGTTGTCGACATTGCCGAACCAATAGCGGATATTGCCTCGATCTCCTGCGAACCCGCCGGTGACATAGGCGATTTCGGTCGCGTCGTCGATGCTGTAAGGCATGAGCATGCCGGCGTGAGTCTCGGTGTAATTGTGTAACGCAAGACACAGCTGCTTGAGACGGTTGCGGCATTGCGTCGCCCGCGCGGCCGCCCGGGCCTGTTGAACGGCGGGCAGCAATAGGGCGATCAATAGCGTGATGATCGCGACGACAACCAGCAATTCGATGAGCGTAAAGCCACGCCGCTTTCTGCTCGGTGCTGTCTGGCGCGCTCCTATGAGTTGACTTGCCCGCTCGGTGGTCGCTGACTCGTAAAACATGCGATGCGTCATAACAATCCTCGTTGCCGTTGCCTGCCCATTGAGGCAGACCGTCGGAACGCATCTTGCGTGAAGGACGAACGGCGCGCTGCAAGTCCGGATATACTTCGGATGCGGCACGTGCGTATCCGCGCATGCGATAACGCAGCAAGGACTCGCGAGGAGCCGAGACGTCTTCTTCCTCGAAAGACTCGTTCCAAAACCGACTTTGGGCAGGTCTTCTGGCTTCCGGATCGTTCTACTGGCTACACCTTCCCGCGGGTCAAGACCCAGCAGTGGTTCGTCGTAGCGTTCGTCCCCGGTTACAGCGGCGGGACCGCAACGGAGTTGCACCGTTTTCCCTATTCTTCCCCCAACACGACAAGTATCAGTGGACACCCAAGTCGCAGACCATCCTAACCGGCCGACACAATCTGTCAACACTTGGACTGATACGTTCAGACGGCGTGGGAGCGATGGCTGGTGTGCAGGCAGATGTGCCAGTTAAAGGCATCAGACAGAGCAGCCGCTTCTTCGGTATCAGCTTCGTCGTTTCGGTTCGGAGTCGAGAATTCGTCAAGCGGGATACCGGGGCGCGCCAGCTTGTCTTGCGCGTGGCAGGCTACACAAGAGTTGACGAGTTGCCGGGGGCGAACCTGCACTTCTCGTTCGCCGGCGGATGACTTCTTCCAGATGCATTGCGAAGCTTGCGGCTGGATGGGGGTCTCGCCTTCGCCGCTACGGCTGATCGCAAATCCGAGCGCGGCGGACGCTCCGAGCAGAAAGACGGCCGCATATCGCGAGCAGGCAACAAAGAACGACCGCCGAGACGCTAACCTGGACTGCGACATGGTGGATCGCGACGTGATCAACTCGTTGGCAGCCTGGTCAGCCAGCTGCAGCGTCTCCGAGGAGAGCAGAGCGGGCTGCCTGTCGGTTGAGTCTGCCCGTTCGTGCATTGATTGAGCGCCCGATTCGAACAGTTCAAGCGCCGGCGCAAGCACTTCCTGCATCTGACGGCAGCGAGGACAGTCGCTCAGATGGTCCTGCAATGCCGCGCGGCGGGGATGCGATGGGTCAGTCAGCAGATCGAATGCCTGATCACAGTTCACGAGGCTTCTCCCTCTTCGGCTCGAAGCCGTTCGGCCAACTTCAACAGCCCGGTCTGCACGCGCCGCTTGGCGCCACTCAGGCTGCAATCCATTGTTCGGGCAATTTCATCGAACTTCAATTCGCCGAAAAACCGCAGCCTCATTGCGTCGGCCTGCGGTTCCGGCAATTCGGCCAGCAGCGAATCCAATTGCACGCGGCGTTCGGCCAGCAGCAAGTGTTGCAACCCGTTTTCGGTCGTCGCCGGTTCGGGCAGTCTTTCCGAGTCGAACGTGCCGAAGCTTGTCTGCACCGGCCGAGTACTGCGCCGTTTCCACTGGCGGCGGCACAGATTGAGCAGGATGGTCCACAGCCAAGTGCGAAACGGGAGGTCGCTGCGATACGAGCGGCGGGCGGCAAAGACCGCCAGGAATGTTTCCTGGACGACGTCTTCGGCCCAGGTTCGTTCGCCCAATTTGCTCCAAGCCACGCGCAGCAGCGGCGCCTGATAGCGACGCACCAACTCTTCGAACGAGTCGAAGTCGTCGTCCTGAACTTGGCGCATGATTTCGGAATCGGTGGGACTTGCCACAGAACACCCGGTTCAATCAATACTCTCGTGGCACGATTGCAGGTCCGGATACTACCCGGGCTTGTCACCGTCCGGTTTCGCGCTATTCATCTGATTCGCAGGCGACGTGTGGCTCGAGATCTGACGGGGGAATCACGTCGCCCATCGCCTCGAACATCTCGCCAATCTCCGGCTTGAACACGTCGCCAATCAAGATGTCGGTCAGATGGCGTTGAAAGCGCGGATGGTCCTGCAGAAACTTGCCGAAGCTGAAACCCGGCGTATAGAACGCATACACCAGCTTGCGAAACTGTTCGATGCCTTTGGAGTAATCGAGCTGCCAGCCACCAAGCCGACTCTCAGAAAAGTCTCCATGCTGCAGCGCTTCGATCAGAGCGTCTGCAGCGAACTCGCCCGACTTGAGCGCCAAAAACACACCCGACGAGTAGACGGGGTCGATAAAACCAAATGCGTCGCCAATGAGCACCCATCCCGGTCCCGCGCCGCGCTTGGAGTAGTACGAGAAGTCTTTGGTGGTGAAGAAGTCGGCGGTCCGCTCGGAACCTTCGAGCCGGTCCCTGAGCGCCGGACAGCGTTCCACCTCGCAGTTGAACGTTTCTTCGGGAGTGCTCCGGTCTTTGCCGAAGATGTAATGCATGCTCCCAGTGCAGCCTACGCTGACGACGTCATCCGGCAGCGGGATGTACCAGAACCAGGACTTTTTGCCCGGGGTCTGCAGGATGATGGTGGCCCCTTCATCGCGGCCGCTGTCCCGCTGTGCACCTCGAAAGTAGGACCAGATCGTTCCCTTTCGCAATCGGTGGTCTGGTTCCTTTAGACCGAGGCGGCTCGCTAAGAACGCCGATTGGCCGGTGGCGTCGACCACCGCGCTGGCCTCGATTGTGCGCGGCGTGTCCGAATCTTGATCGTTGCCGGTCTTGACCCGCACGCCGGCGGCCCGTTCACCATCGAAAACGGCGTCGAGGACCTGTGCATCGGTGCGTACGGTGGCGCCATGGGCGGAGGCGTTGTCGAGCAGTAACTTGTCGAAGTCACTCCGCACCACTTGCCACGTCTGAGAACTCTGTCCGGGATTGTGTTCGTCGAAGTAGAACGGCTCGGAGACTTTTCCGCTGTCGGCGACGAACTGCACGCTGTATTTCTTCGGGAACGCCGATTGCCGCAGGGCGTCGATCAGCCCCAAGCGGCTGAGGGTCCCGTAAGTTTCGGGAATCAGGGATTCGCCGACGTGAAATCGGGGAAACTGCGAGCGGTCCAAGACCAGGACGCGATGCCCTTCTTTGGCGACGAGTGCCGCCACGGTCGCGCCCGCCGGTCCGCCGCCGATCACGACAACGTCGTAACGCCCCTCGAAAGTGGGCTGGAGCGGTGCGTCGGGCGGCCGCTTGGTCGACATGGTTTGGTTCCTTCCAGGGCGGGCGCTAGGGTAACGAAATTCTGATTGGAGTCTGTCAGACTTTGGGGGCGTCGAATTCCATTCGTGACCCCATGTCTATTCTATCCGCAAATCGAACTTGGACAGGCCGTCAGTCTAGCGGCGCGGCGATTTCCAGCAGATCGACGGCCGGGTGCTTGTTGCAGAAGATCGTTGCCAGCCGGCCGTAAGTGACCGCGGCTGGCTGCATCTGCAGATAACCCGCCAGAGCTGGACCGGCGCGAAACTGCAGCAGTGCTCCTAAGTCGATGTGTCTAAGCACGTTGTGGTTGATGAGTACACGGCCCATGGGGATGTCCCCCTGCAGAATCTCCTCTCGAACCTGGGGCGTGACGTACTGAAAATCGAACCGCACGAGCCCGAACTGAACGACTCGGTCGGTCCCCGTTTTGAGCAGTAGGATCTTGCGACTATATATGTCGCCGTCAAGGTGCTGCTCGACGACTCGGACATCCACCGGGCAACCGTAATGCGCCTCCATGGTCACTGTCATGTGATGGTCGTGGGCCAGCATCTTGCGATAGGCCTCCGGCAGCAGCGCCGCGGGAACGTGCTCGACTTCGTCGAACAACGATTCCTGCTCCGGGAACGCCTGGACCAACGTATTCAGTTCTTCCAGCGGATTCATATGATATTGTTCAGAAATTTGGGAAGCAGGCCCTGCCGAATCGACAGCATGACATGATTGCTCAAACGACTGGGAACGAGTTTGCCTTAGGTGTAGCGGATCTCTCGGTGCTCCGATTCAAAGTAGGCAGGCAGCAGCGTGTCGACTTGCAACAAGCCGCGCCGCGTGAGGGTAACGTCGTCGCCGTCGATTGTCAGGAAGCCGGCCGCCTGCTGATGTTGGAACGGCTCTTCGAATTCGCTGAGAATCTCTACCCCGAACTTTTCGCGGAAACCCTGTGCCGAGATGTGCCCTTCTTTCATCTGCAAGACCATCTCGCGGATCAGTCGCTGATGCGGCGTTGGGGTCATGGCGCGATTAACCGGCAAGCGGCCTTCCCCGACGATCGATAAATAGTCCTCGATGGCGTCGACATTCTGATAATGCACGCCTTGAAAGTGTCCGAAAGATGAAACGCCTGCTGCCAGCAAATCTGCCCCGCGCCACACGTTGTCGCGGTAGACAAACTGGTCGGTTTGCAGGCTCTTGACGAGTTCATTGCCGCTGGAAATCTGATAGCCCCGCGACGCCAGCTCGTTCAGCGCTTCGTTGACCCAGCGGCGTTTGGTTTGCCAGTCGGCTACCGGAGATTCCACACCGCTCTCTTTCATTTCCTTCGAAATGATCGTGTTATGTGGCAACTCCATTTGATAGATGGTGATGTTGTCGGGATCCATCGCTGCAATGCGGTCGATGCAGGCGGCCCAATTCTCGTCGGTCTCGCCGATCATGCCGGCGATGAGGTCGAGATTAATTTGCGGAAAGCCGACTTGTTGCAGCCACCCGTAAGCGCGGTCGATTTCGGGCGAGAGATGCGCGCGCCCATTGGCTTCAAGGATGGCGTCGTCGAAGTTCTCGACACCCAACGACACGCGCGTCACCCCGATTTCCTTGAGCGTCTTTACCTTCTCGAGACTGAGTGTGCCCGGTTCACACTCGAACGTGACTTCCTCGGCACTGTCCCAGCGCAGGTATTCGCTCAACCGGTCTCGCAACGACAGTAGTTGTCGCGAACCCAGGTAAGACGGCGTCCCGCCGCCGAAATAGGCGAACGTCAAACTGCGGTCGCGGACGCCCGTCTGCTGGCTGAGCATTTCGAACTCGCGCTCAAGCGCCTGCACGTAGTCCTCAATCGCTTGCGCATTCTGGTTCGTGTAGACACGAAAGTAGCAGAACTTGCATCGCTTGCGACAGAACGGAATGTGAATGTAGAGTCCCAGAGGCACGCTGCCGTCCGGCTCGCGCTCGAGCGCTTCGACGATTTCCCCGACCCGCTCGCGTTTCCACAGAGAGAAGGGGGGATAGTTTGAGACGAAGTAGCTGCCAACTTCGGTGGCTGCTGTCGCGTCAGTCGACATCGAATGGGACTCTCGCGCCTAGTGAATGAGGGCCGAGTTGGGCCTCAGCTTCAGTAATCCGACCTGCCAAGCCGTCATTTCAGCGTAGCGGATCGAGGAATCCTTTGCACGGCCAAGTGCTAACGGCGTGCGTGGCCCGGAGGCCGACTAAACAGGTCCGACAAACACAACTTGCATCGAGAGGCACTGCTGTTCGCGCCTATTCACGCTTGCCGAAGCAATACACGTGCGCGTCGGTGCCGTCGGAGCCGAAGACCAGGCACTCTTCACCGATGGCGGGCCCGGCCATAATGTCCTCACCGACGTTGTACTTCCAGACTTCCGCACCATCGTTCAGGTTGAGGCCGTACATATTGCCGTCGTTGGAGCCGAAGAACACCCGCTCGCCGACGACCGCGGGCGAACTGTTGATCTGGGCCCGTGTGGCGAAGAACCACTCGCGCTCGCCGGTCTGCCGGTTGAGGCAATGCATCTGCTTGTCGTGTCCGCCCACAAGGACGTAATCGTCGGTGACGGCGGCTGAGGCGTGGTACGGTTGCTCACGTTTGGGATCGCGGAAGATCCAGACCAGCTTCTGTGTCTTCCAATTGACGGCCACAACTTCGCTGGCGTGCGTTCCGACGTAAAGGATGTCGCCGGCGACCGCGGGCGAGGCGATCAGCGGAGAACCGAGGCGCACGTCCCCCTGTTGCTCGCCGTTGCGGATGTCGATCACCCGCAGGTGCTCGTCGCAACCGGCGATAAACGTGCTGTCACCCGAAATGGCGATCGAGCAATTGATCCGGTCTTCGGTTTGGAATTGCCAGACGACCGATCCATCGCCCTGTTTGAGGCAATACAGGAACGAGTCGAAGGACGCCACAATGATGTTGTCGTCGAGAATCGCGCCGCAGCCATTGATTTCAGCGCCGGTCTCGAATTTCCAACGGCGCTTTCCGGTCGCACGATCGACCGCATGAAAGACACCGTCTTCATCGCCGGCGAACACGAGCTCGTCGGTAACTCGAGGGGGCCCGGAGAAGCCGGCCGCGAACTCATCCGGATCGGTACTATCGATCGACCGGTACTTCCAAAGCCGCTCTCCGGTCCGCAGGTCGAAACAGTGCAGGTAACCGCTCAGAGCACCAACGTAAGCCCGGCCGCCGGCAATGGCCGGTGTGGCGATGATCCCGTATTCGAGTTCCTGTTCCCACAACAACTCCAATTCATCCGGGAGTGTGGTGTGAGCGATGCCCAGCTGTGCGTTGCCGTTGCGAAACGAGGCCCAACTTTCGGGTCCTGGCGGTCCAAAGTCTTCGTCGAGAATCGGCGCAGCCACGGCCACCGCGTCTGAGCCAGCCTCCTGGGGCGCGTCCACTTCGGGCTTCTCGATCGGTTTGGCTTCGGCGGCGTCTTGATCGTGACCGTTGCCGCGGGCAATGTCCGCAGCCGAAATCCTCACATTATGGCCGCGACCGCGATCGGCGGGCGAAGTGTCACGCGTTCGCGATTCGTTGCCGTTAGACAGAGCGCTTCGGTTGCCCGCGGGCGCCGTTGTGTCGTTTCCGCAGCCGGAAAATACGACGGCGGCCAACAGTACAAACGAAGTACACTTCAGGTGACTGAGGAGTCTTTCGAGAAGGCGCATTCGTACAACTCCTTCAAACGGTCTTTATCCACCGGCCGAGGGTTGAATTGGCCGGTCCATTGTTCGGCAGCTTCGGACGCCAGTTGTGGAATCGACTGGGGATCGACGTTGCACTCCGACAACGATCCCGGCAGTCCGGAGAGTGCGACGAGCGATTCAACGCGATCGGCCAGCACGTTCGCCGCTTGCGGATCCCTCGCCTCGCACAGGTCGACGTCGGCTGCGAGATGGGCGTAATCGCCTCCGACAACTTCGGTATTGTACCTAATGACGTGCGGCAGCATCACGCCGATGGCCACGCCGTGTGTCAGGTTGAAGTGTGCCGTCAAAGGATTGGCGAGGGCGTGGGTAGCCCCCAACATCGAGTTCTCGATGGCGGCTCCGGCGAAGTGGGCGCCCAGCAGCATGGCCCCCCGCGCGTCGCGGTCTTCCGCGTTCTCCAGCACTTGCGGAAACCCGTCCGACAGAAGTTTCCATGCCCGCCGGCTGAACATCATCGAAACAGGATTGCGGGGCTTGGTCACAAATGTTTCGAGTGCATGGCTGATGGCATCCACTCCGGTGACGGCTGTCAGCTGCGGCGGCATGCTGACGGTGACGTCGGGATCGAGTATGGCCGTCTTGCAGGCGGCCTTCTTGTCGCCGCAGGCCATCTTCATGTGCGTGTCGGCCTGGGCAATCAGGGCGTACGACTGCGCCTCGCTGCCGGTGCCGGCGGTTGTGGGAACGGCGATCATGGGGAGCATGGGCCGCTTCGCCTTGTCGAGGCCCCAGTAGTCTTCCATCCGACCACCGTTGGTCAACAGAAAGTTGATCCCTTTCGCGCAGTCCATGCTGCTTCCGCCGCCGAGCCCGACGATCAGGTCGAACTTGTCCTGGCGGGCCACGGCAACTCCACGGTCCACATCTTCGGTCGTGGGATTGGGCTGCACCTCGTCGAAGACGGCGACTTCGACGCCCGCTGCGCGAATCGACTCCAGTCCGCGTGCGGCGTGGCCGGCCTCTTCGATCCCCGGATCGGTGACCAGCAGCACCCGCCGAGCGCCGAGCGCAGCGGCCTGCTCTCCGAGCTTTGAGACGCTCCCCCGGCCGTAGATCACGTGCGTCCGCGGATCGTATTCGAACCCGGCGCTTGTGCCGTTGTCCGGTCGATCGGGTGATGAGTTGCCCTGCATGAGGTCCGTTTCGTCAGGATCGAGGTCTGTGTGGCAGACAGCCTATTCGAAGACGACGGGCCGCGAGACAAACAGCCCGGACGACAGGCCTCCCGGCGATTCCGGCTTCATTTGCCTCCCGGAGTGATGGCATACAGTGTCGACTTGTTGGCGATGTACAGCACATTATTCGCCACGACAGCCGTGCTGTAAACGGCGTTGGCCATGTTCACTTCCGAGATGATGTCCTGCGCGGTCGCGTGTTTGAAAACAGTCACGTCTCCGTCTTCATCTCCGATGTAGACTTTGCTGTCGACGATGAGCGGCGATCCCCAAGCGGCGGCAAACATGTCGTACGTCCAGTGCACTTTGCCCGTGCGGGCATCAAGGCAGTGGAACAGGCCGCTAAAGTCGGCGATGTACAAGATGTCGTCCTTAATGGCCACGGTGCCGCACGAACGATGCAGTTCCTCTTCGAAATCGAACTCCCCGTCGTCGTTTTGATCGAAACGATCGTAGTGCCAGATCTCGGCCGAATTCGGATTCGGTTTGACGCTCTCGCCTTCTTTCGGGTCGACGGCCTGCAACCGCCGAGCCGCCAACGGATCGCCGTTTGCATCAAAAGCCAATGTGGGGCTGACGTCGCCGCGCTTGGTCGGGTCGATGCACCACAGGTGACCGTCCCCTTCGCCGTGCTCCGGGTCCTGTCCAACGGCCACGTAGACCATGCCGTCGTAGACCACGGGTGTGGCGATGATGTTGTTTCGGGTGCCGCGGCCGCCCAAGATCCACTTCGACTCTTTGGGATTACAGTCGAATTTCCACAGCAGTTTTGCATTTCCGTTACCGTCTCCCTGGGGCGTGAAGCTGTAGCACCAACCGTCTCCGCCGCCGAAGATCACCTGCTCTTCGCCGCCAAGCACGGCATATGTGGGTGAAGACCACTGCCCGTGCAGGATGTTTCTGCCGGGGGATTTGTCGGTCCACAACACAGCACCGGTGTTGCGATCCATGGCCAAGAAGCTGGGAGCGTCGGGGGCCGGCAAGTTGATATGCGATTCGTCCAACCCGTTGGACGTGTTGACGAAGATCAAATCGCCGGCGCCGGTGACAGAGCAGCTGCACATGTTGTGCTGCGAGACGCCGAGTTGGCCCATCATGTCATATTGCCAAACAACGTCGGCTTCGTCTTTGGCACTGCTCGCCTCGGCAGCGAACGGCCCGTCGTTCTCATCGTCGCGAAACCCTTCGGTGTCGAGACAAGCCACTTCGCCGCGGCTGGTGACGTACCACAGCCGGTCACCGTCGACGTACGGGGCACAGCAGATGCCTTGCAGCGGCCAGTCGTGAACGCGCCCGGTCGGTAATTTGGGGCTGGAGGCCTGCCACAAAAACTTGCCGGTCTTCTCGTCGAAGCAGACCAGGCAACCCAAGTCGACCGTCGGAGGATAGCGCTTGATGTAGCCGGCGTTGTTGTTTGTGCCGACGTAGACTTTGCCGTTGGCAATCACGGGATTGCCGTAGGTCTGCGAACCGAGCCGCGCCTGCCACTTGATGTTCTCGCCGTTGTCGACGTCCCAATCACTGGGAATGTTTTCTCCCGGCGGCGTGTTGTTTCGGCCGGTCCAGCCGCCCCATTGGGGCCAGTCGGTTGGCTGAACGTCGAGCTTCTCGAGATGGGCCAATGCTTCGGCAGTTGGATCGTATGCGGTCTTACCGGCAGCCGGCGCGTCGAGCGACACAACCGAGCAGAGACCTGCGCTTGCCAGCAGAGCAATTCCCAGCGTCCACCTGAATTTCGATGTCATCGAGTTGATCCTGCTATTGGACAACAAAACCGGAGTCTCTGTGTGGGACCGATCAGTTGTATGTCATTTGGAAGTTATCGTAGAACACTTCGGCGTCCTTGGCGTTTCCGAACAATCCCGGACTGCCGGAGAGGTTCGGACTTTCATCGGTGGCTTCGACGGTCCAGCTGTCAGGTTCGTCTTCGTCTCGCGGCCAGACTTTGCCACGCAACACCGCTTTGCCGTCTTCGACCGAGGTCCTCAATTTCATAGTGTACCAGACGTTCGGACTCCACTCGAAGGGGACGATTTCGGCCATCCGGTATTGGGCGTGCCAGGTCTGAATCCGAAGCTTTTGGTCGGCGCCGAGCATGTTGAGGGCGTATCGCTGGGCGGTCACGCCGATATCGGGCATTTTCCCTTTCTTGATCGCTCCCAGGACGTCGGCCTGGATCGTGTAATCGTGCATGTCGACGTGTCCCATCCAACCTTGGCTGCGGGCGCCCTTGGGAATCGTCTTGATCTTGACCATGACACCATTGCCATCGATGCCCCGCGGACCCCGTTGCACTGCCAGCCGCACACCGCTCCGTTCACCACCCGCTGCCGACCATTCGGAGAATTCCCAGCCCGAAAGCACTTGCCGATCCTTGAGCAACTGCAAGAGCGGCTCCAGTGCGGCACGGGCTCCGTCGACGGTCTGCAGAATGGCCTGATCTTCATGCAGGTTGAGGAACCGCAAGAAATTGGTCCAACGTTGGCGCGGCGTCGAGTCGTCGAACGTCACATTGTCTCGTCCGCCGTTGGTGAACTCGGTCATCAAGTAAACGTAGAGTTGATCCGCCAGCGGCTTTTCCGCCTCGAGCGACTTCAGCAAATCGAAGTCGAGGGCGATGTGCCTGTATCGGCAACCAACCCAGGTCACCGGTACTTCGCCGCTGGAGAAGTCGAAGCTCCACGGAAGGTCCGGCACAACACGAATCCGCGCGGTGCCGGTCAGTCCTCCCGATTTGGCAGTGACCAAGACGGCAGCCGGTTCGCTCATCCCTTCGGGCGTGTCATACACACCGTCGGCAGCGATTGAACCTGGGCCCTCGAGCGTGAATTCCACGTCATCCGCCATCCGTAAGAACTGACCGTTGGCGTTGTAAATCCGCGCGCCGAATTTCTGCTTCAATCCCGGGCGGAGCAGCGATTCGACCGGCACAAGCTGCAAGTGTGCCGGATCGGGGTTCTCAGCCACCGGACTCACCGGCGGCGGCTCAGGCCGGGGCTCGGCGGCTGGTTCTCGATCTGCATCGCCAATGCAATACATGGTTTCGCTGGTGGGCAGGTAGATCCGGCCGTGCGAGACAATCGGGGAACCGTGCGATGCCTCACTCCTCAGCCGGCTGCGAAAGACGGTCTCCACGCCGCCTTCACTCGGTCGAAAGATCCAAAAGCGGCCGTTCTCGGTGCAAAGATAAATCTTCCCGTCGGCGTATATCGCGCTGCTGCGCATCGGGCCGCTCAGCTTTTGCGAAGCGACCAGTTCGCCTGTGGCGAGGTCGACGATCAACATCGTGCCCGTGTCTTCGCAGGCATAGATGCGGCCGTCGACCTGAATGGGGCTGCTCTTGCCGACATACCATTCCTTCTTGCGCCAGATCTCGCCCGACTGAGTAATGTCGCCCAACCCGGTCGCATCAATGGCAAACAGGGCGCCCATCAAATTGTCGCCCCTGTTCTCTTCGCTGTGGCCTACGACAACCGTATCGCCGACAACCAGCGGAGTGGTGTTGATGCCGCGTGTCGAGACGTTATACGTCCAGACTTTTTTGCCCGTGTCAGGTTGAAAGGCGTGGATGCCACCGTCACCGGAACCGAAGACCATCAACAACTGTCCGTCGATCACGGTCAGCACGGGCGAACTATAAGTGGTGTCGTAAGGCAGGACCCGCGTGCCGGTGAACCAGACGGCTTGCCCGTTGCGTTTGTCGAAGGCGACGAAACGATGAGTCGGCTTGGCCTGTTCGCCCCAGCCGATGATGACGCCGCTGATGACCACCAGGTTGTTGTGTACCAGCGGGACGTTGGTTCGCCCACCGTAAGTGGTCAGTAGGCCATATTCTTCGCTCATCGAGTGCGACCAGATGGTCTCTCCCGTCTCGCCGTCGATGCACTGAAAGTAGCCACATACGCCCAGGGCAAACACGTTTCCAGTATCAGGGTCGCCGGACACCGACGACCAGGCCACTCGCGTATCGGGGACGTCGGTGAGATATGCGTTGAAGCGGTTCCGCCACAGGATCTCTCCGGTCGCGGCATCGGCGCAGACGACTTGTTCCCCCTCGCTTTTCGTCTCCGGCTCCGCCCGGGTGAGGGCATACAGCTTGCCGTTCATCACGATGGGCGTCGAACGGGTAGCGAGTTCGTTGTTCTTCCAAATGACGTTCTCACCGCGCGGCGACCAGCTTTCGACCAACCCGGTCTCGCGGGAGACGCCGTTCATTTCCGGACCCCGCCAATGGGGCCAGTCCATCTCGGCGGCGTCCCACGGATCGGCCGCCGCCAGTGGAGCCGCAGCGACCAGAGTCAGGATTATCGCGCCAATCACCTTCTGCTTCATGATCATCCTCAGGGGAATGGATCCTGGACCGCCTGGAGTTTGGGAGCGGATCTCGGGGTAGGAGGGGCTGCGTCTACCACGTCTGGGGCGTGGCCTGTCACGGCGTTGTTCTGGTAGGAATACCCGGTTTTTCCGCGTTTCGGCTTCACCGAACTGCGAACGCAAGTCGCTTTACGGCCGTCCGCGCAGGGCGCTCACGCCGTACGCTCAACGATAGCGAACAGCTTGGTGCTCAGCAAGCTGTCCATATCGCGCCAAATCGGCTGTGTTGGCGGCTTTACGAGGGCCCCACGACTCGCCAACGCGCGCAGTGATAGCACCGCAGATTGCTTAACGGCTCCGCGCGGGAATCATCCACCGTCTGTCCTGTTGTTCGTGCCAAACCTTGTAGAATTGGCACACCGTTGCAGCGGCAGTCGGCTGTGAACGCGGCGGCAGTCGCCTCAGCCGATGGCCATATCGGGCTCTTCGCGGGTGATGAACTCCAATACAGCCGGGCGGCCCGCGCGGTTGGCCTCGATGCCCCGCTCGATGGCCGGCACGATGTCGGCCGGCTGCTCGATGCGCTCGGCGTGGGCCCCCAGCCCGGCGGCCACCTCGCTGTAGTTGCCGGACAGAAACTTCGTGCGGTACTTCTCGCTCGCCTGCGGGATGTGCTTTTCATAGTTGCCCATCGCCGAGTTGTTGAGCAGCATCGTGAGAATGGGGATCTGCTCGCGGACTGCGGTCTCGACGTCCATGCCTACCATGCCAAAGGCGGCGTCGCCCATAAAGTTCGCGACTAGTTTGTCAGGCGCCGCCAGCTTGGCCCCCATCGCGGCCCCTAGCGAGAATCCCAACTGCGTGGAGTGTCCCCAACCGAGGTAGCCCCGCGGATTGACCGACTCGTACAGCGGCACCAATTGATCGCGGGGATTGCCGGAGTCGTGCGTGACGATGGCATTTGCTGGGTCGATTGTCTTGAGGAAGTCTCCAATGACGCGGTAAGGATTGAGGGGCACTTCGTCGGAGGCCAGTTTCGGCTCCCAGCGGGCCTTCCACTCCCGGCGAACCGCTGCCACATGCTGCTCCGCCTGCGCTCGTTGATCTGTCTTCGGCTTTCCATTCGACTCCAGCTCGCTCAGCAATTGTCGAAGGATCAACTGGGCGTCTCCCAGCAGCGGGACTTCGCAGGCGTAATCCTTATTCAGGTCGCGCGGATCGACGGTGGCGTGGATGATCCGTTTTTCCGATGCGATCTTCGGCGCAAAGACGGTCCGTGTCAGGCTGGCTCCGACGGCAAACACGACGTCACAGCGCTCGAGATAGTCCTTGGCCATCGCAGTGGAACTAAGCGCTGCGGTTCCCAGCGCCAGAGGGTGCCGTTCGTTGAATCCGCTCTTGCCTAACAAAGTGGTCAGTACCGGGGCGCCCAAAAACTCGGCCAACTGCGTCAGCTCATCCGAGGCGTGCGCGTAGAGTACGCCCTGTCCGGCCCAGATCAGCGGTCGCTCGGCTTGGGCGAGCAGCGCGGCTGCGTCCCGGATCGCGTCCGGATCGGCGGCGGTCTTCGCAGGCCGAACCGGTTGATAGTCAAGCGGCTTGGAGAGCTCTTCCCGGGACACGTCCACCGGAACCTCGAGCAACACCGGCATGGGTCGGCCGCTGCGTAGCAACGTGAAGGCCCGCCGCATTCGGGAGGAGATCGCTCCCGCAGAGGGGATCATGTCGGCCCATTTGGTGATGTGGGCGTAATTGCGGGTCGCATCAAAGTGGGGCGGCACGCCGACGAGGTTGGTTCCCGGATGCCCCGGCAGAAACAGCATCGGGCTCGAATCGGTCCAGGCCTGCGCGATGCCGGAAAAAGCGTTCTCCGCACCGGCCGCCTGTTGCACCGTCACCACGCCCACGCCATCGCCCAGCCGGGTCCGCGAGTACCCGTCGGCCATGTTCTCGGCGACTCGTTCCTGGCGCGCGACGATGGGACGAATCCCAGCCTCGGCGAGTGCTTCCAGAATCGGAGTGAATGGGAAGCAAAAAACCTGCTCGACGCCTTCAATCTTCAGTATTTCGGCAATAGCTCGGTCGGCACGCATGGTGACAATCATCCCGAGTGAATGGTGTCGCAGAAAAATGCAATTGTTCCCGCTGCTTTTGGTTGAGCGTGGCAGTGTGCGAGCTGCAGCACGCGGCAGAGGGATTAGAGCAGAAACAGGGGTCGATTTCACCCATCGCGATCGTGATCGCCCCGCCAGTCTCAACCGCGGGTCGGCCCGAATACCTGGCAACGCCACGGTCCAGATACCTGAAGGCAGGCATTACCGACTAGTCGTGGGCGTATGCGACCGTGTCCCGTCGTTGGGTAGTTTGTGGTCGTACACCGCGCACGCCCACCGATGGTCTCCGGAACCTGAAGTCGTCCGCGTTGACGATCGCCAATCCGCTCATTGCCCCAAGCTTCAAAGACCCTCAAGTCATCGGCGGATTGTTGGAGAGTCGAATCAGAAGTGAAAACATGAGCATTTAGGCAGGATGTGATCGCGTTTGCATGAGCAGCTGCTGTCGACCACAAAGACCTGTCGTGAGGATCAGATGCCCCTCAGCGCACAGGACGTCGTCGGATTCGCCATACAACGAATGCAGCCAGCAACGCCAGCATAACCAGGTTTAGAAACAGGATGTAATAGATCCTGCCGGTCGACTGACGACGCTGTATCTCGTCAAGAGGCGCCTGTGCCAAGGCTGCGTTGCGAATTGTTCTCTGCAGGTCTTCGTCATAAACTTCAGCCTCTTCGGGTATTTCGAACTGGAAAAGCTCAGCTGGAATTTTCGAAGGATCGGTCGTTATCTCTTCGACTGTGATTTCGGTCTCGTCCGACAATTCACCGTCCATGTAGCCACGCTTCAGCGAGTACGTCGGCACTGGGATTCCGTCTAGAAGCTCATAGTCTGCACTGCATTGCATCATGACGTTCTGCTGGTCGTCGCGTGCCTCGACATGATTGATCCCATAGCCAACATCCGGTAGGAACGTTGCATCGAAGCTCCAGTTGGCCGCGTTGATCAATGTCAGTTTCAGGACCGTTGTTCCGTCGTCCAGAGCGGAATTGGTCAAAGCAACGGTGCCAGATGCTTCGTCATTCAGCCACAACTGAAGATTCCTGGACATGAATTTTTCGCACGCGTTCTTCCAAGGTGTCGCATAGGATTCGCCCGCGGGGGGTGGATTCTGCGAGACGTGAAAGACGGCGTTTCCCGACTGTCCCCGAAAGGCCCCTGAGTGTACGGTGTGCGTGCCATCGTAGATCATGAGACCGCGTCGTTTCGTTTCAACGATTGCCCAATCGGCGATCACGGGGCCTGTGTAGCTCGAGTGGAACAAACGGCCTTTCCGAGCAAGAATCGAATGCCCCTCGTAAACAAGGTCTTCTAAGGCCTCGTCCCGGCCGGTGGCCGCCGCGCCGTACGCTCCGCTCTTGAATTTCCGTGTGTGGTAGCGGACGTAAACTGGATTCAAGTCCGACTGTCGAGACTTGAACGTGTCAACGATCAACGTGACGGTGTCACGTGTCGAGGTGACACGATCGCCAGCGTAGACCGCTTGACTCACTACCGCCGTGATGGCGAGTGCGCGGGCCATCTGCTGCAGCGAAACGAGACGCGCAGAATTGCTCAGGCGGTGATGCAGGAATTGTGGCGAATTACGGGACACTGGATTGGACGTCTTGCGCATTGTCTGTTGGCTCCCGACGCATCACTGTTTGGCGCACTCGCGCCACAACGTAGACAAAGACCATTGAGAACAAGACACACGGCACAAAGAGAGACGATGCGAAGAATCGGACCGACGCAGGAGGAATTCCTCCAACGACCAAACCGACGCCGCTCCAATCGTAGCGATGGAGGAACGTATCCTTTGTGCAGTCGAACAGGCCAATTGCCGGGTCAAAGATCAATAGCCGTGATGCATCCGTTCCCAACAAGGCCACAAAGTGCGAGTCGTTCACGTGCAGGACGGTTGGCTCACCCCAGAATAGCAGCGTCTCAAGCGAAGTTTGCACGGCTTCAACTTCGACGTCGAACTGACGGGCGACTCGCACCAACTCCGCAGCGGAGACTCCACCGGGCACGCGCTTGGCCTTTTGCTCCAGTCCAATCAATTCCACTGCAAAAGCTGGATCAGCCTGTCGACAACAAACGTAGAGACTGTCGATTCCGCAATAGAATGCAGACGGAGCTCGCGTTGGATGCCGCATCCGAAGATCGTGCTGCTTGCCGCCTTCTTCCGCAGCGATTCCAGATCGCCCCATTGCTAGCAGCACAATCAGGATGCGGGAGGCGATAACAGCGTGACGACTGACTCTTGTTGGCATGGCTTGGCAATTCGCACCAGGAGTTCGATGGAGAACTCGTTCTGACCGTCCAGCAATGTAGACACTCGTATTTTGTGGCGAGCTTTCGGAGTTCGTTCGAAGTCGCTCATGACTTCGGGGCCGGACTGAACTTCGATTGAGTCAATCTCGATGGCGGCCCCGCCTCGATCACGCACGAATAGTTCGGCAACGGCTTGACCTGGGCTCTGGGGATCGACGCGCATTCTCGCCATCTTCGGAAGCACTAATACTCTCGGGGCAATCTCGACCATCACCGGCACCGTGAGCGTTGTATCCGGCGACAGCGTAAAGGAAATTGCCTCCCGCCGTCCGCCTAACTCTCCATCAGGCGGATTTACGCGAACGTCGAAAGATTGAACCCACCTGTCAAACAATACTTCAGGTTGGCCAGTAGCCTGGGCACTGATCCAAGATACGCTTGGCCTAACAGACGCTACAGGAATCGCTCGCTCGCCGGAGCTAACGATTTTGATGGTCGCTGTGACCGACTCGCTTCCGAAAACCGCGACCTGCAGCTCTTTGGGGGCTACTTCAACAGGCGGCCTGTACTCACTGTGGATCGCCAATACAATCTCGTGCGGTGCATCTGCCACCTCGTAAGAAACACGTATCTCGAACCGTTGCGCGCCCGCGCGTCGCCCCTCTAGATCCATTGCAGCCTGAATTGCGCCGCTCTCCATTGGCGCGATAACCTTGTCGCGTAGAGTGGCAACAGTGCATGAGCACGTAGAAACAACGTCCGTAATCCGGATCACATCGCTCCCGCGATTCGTGAACTCGAACTCGTGTTCCACGTTCGGTGATTGGAGTACCCCGAGGTCTGCGACGTGTTCGCGAAAATACAGAGTGTCGTCGCCCGACGTGGTGGAGCTCACCGGATTCTGTGAGACATCACTTCCTTTCGTAGCGCCACTGTCGCACCCCGTCGCTGCCGACGCTATTACGATTAAGAGAAGGACGCACGAAATATTCTTCGGTTGTGGGCTCATTCAGATTCTCTTGCCTTTGCGGTTCCGCCAAACGAGAATCGCCACGACAATTCCAGCCAGTCCTAGGTTCACCAGGATGAAGTAATACATGCGCCACGACGAGGGCCTCTCTGGAATTCCGTCGAGCGTCGCTTGCGCGGCTTCCGGATCGCGCACCAACACGCGGAGATCCTCGTCGTATACTTCGGCCCCGGTCGGAATTGTGACTTCAAACAGTTCGTCGGAAATCTGGTTGGGGTCTGTAGTCACTCGCTGTACAACAACTTCGGTTTCCTTGTAGACCAGTTCTTCGTCGTCCCCAGAAAAGGTTTGGCTTAAAGAAGACATTGGAATCGGGATGCCCTCGACCATCTCCCAGTCTGCACTAAAACGATTCAGGAGGTTGCCACTCTCGTTGCGATACTCGAATGCACTGAGCGCATATCCGAGCTCCGGTAACACAGACACGTCGACCATCGGTAGCTGAAGGCGCAGGACTGCAGGTCCGCCGTCGAGTCGCGACTCCTCAATGCTGAGCTCATCCGGAACGGTGCCTTGTTCCAATTGCCAGCTCAAGGCTGCTGTGGCACGATCCTGGTTCAGAACCGACCACGGAGTCTCGTACATAAACGTTGTGGCCGGGCTGTTCTTTGAGATACGGTAGCGCATGGTTTCGGGACGAGTCCCAGTCACGGACTGAGTCCCGTCATATATCAAGAAGCGTGTAGTTTCGGTTTCATCGACAATGCGCCCCTCAGCGACACGTGGTCCAGTAAGACTGTGATGGATGAGTTGTCCTTTTCGCGCCAGCATAGCAGACGTCTCGTAACGGAGATCAAGTGGCGACTCGTCGAGCGTGTTGCCCAGCGCTTCGGCGACTGCAGCCAAGAATACGGCAGACTCGAAATGCCGGGCCCGGTACTCGATAAGGATCGGATTCAAGTCAGTATCGCGCGCCCTGAGAGCGTCGATGATCGTTCGCACAACCGATGGTCCGTCAGACTCCGCTGTCGCTCCCGGCAAGGCCGGGTCAGCGGCTTGAGTGCCGGAGATACTCGTGACACAAAGCGTCGCCCATACGATCGAACGTCGCCAGCAGGGTACGTGTACCGACATTTCGCTCCACCACTTGTGAACATACTGTAGCCGCCCGGGACTTTGTCACTGACGCGACATTGAGTATCCAAAAGCGCCACGGCTCGAAGGACTATGGGCAGCTCTGGCCATTGTGCCCCGAACCGATTTGGATGCAGGGCGTCTGTGTTGGATCATCACAGTCGTCACAACTCATACCATTCCACATACCCTCCTTTTGATTGTTGCAGTAGCCCGGTGGATTGTTGATTTGCTTGCATGAGGTGTCCTCGCCCTCCTTCCTGCAGCAGTTTATGTTGGACTTGTATGGGCATTCCGCACACGTCATGGATGCGCCGACGCGCTTGCAGAAGCTGACACAGCTGCAATCGGTCTTTATGCACGGATCGTCGCCTCGGCCAATGGTCGTCGTGAGGATCGAAGCATCAACACGGCTAAAGTTCCCGATTGGAACGGTTGCCACGATTCCCGTGAGCCAACAGGTCGCCAAAACAGCAGCCACAATGTTTGTTAATCTGAGCATCACCAAGTCTCCATTCGAGATGTGGTTGGATTCACGTATCAGAGACGCGCAGCGTTTGCTTGAACCGAGCATGCGATATTAGGGGGGATTGCAAAAGTCGGCGTCTCCCGGTGGATCTTGACAGTCGTTGGTGCTATTGGGGATCTTGTTGCATGGGACGGCGGATGATGAGCCCACCGTACAAGTACCGCACTTGTTTTGCGCGGGGTCCCAGGAACCATAGGTCTGCTCACCACAGTACGCTGGGTTGTTCTGGTCGAAATACTCGCAGCATTCGGTGGCGTCCGCTTCCTTCACGCATTTGTATTTTAGCGCATGCGTGCACCCGACACACGAGTTTGACTGCAGGATGCGCACACAGGTTGTCCCACAGTTCTTGGACGCTTTGCACCAATCGGAATGCGCGCCGATCGTCGACGCGAGTCGATCGTCGTCCACTATGGCATAGCCGACGGCCATGTGGTTGTACCCCAGAAAGAGAAGAAAGCACACGATAAGCGTGCTCAATGGCAGATTGAGCGTCCTCATGGGATGTTCTCCGGTGTGGTTTGCACAAGGTTTGTGTTTGTTAATCTGACAGAGGCGTTTAACGTTTGCTTGAACGATGATGTGACACATTTAGGTTGGGGGATGACAGAAGTCGGCCGCTCCCGGTGGATCCTGGCAGTCGTTGGTGCTGTTGGGGATCTTGTTGCACTCGACGCTGGAGAGGTTGGCTGGTTCACAATCAACGCACTTGCTTCCGTCCCAGTCACCGTAGGTCTTCTCACCGCAGTATTCCGGGTTGTTCTGGTCGAAGTACTCGCAGCATTCGGTGTCGTCCGCTTCCTTCCTGCAGACGTACTTTAGCGCATGCTCGCATCCGACACACGTGTTGGTCTGTCCGATGCGCGCACAGACTGTCCCACAGTCCTTTGACGCTTTGCACCAATCGGAATCCGCGCCGATCGTCGACGCGAGTCGATCGTCGTCCACTATGACATAACCGACGGCTATGTGGCCGTACCCCAGAAAGAGAAGAAAACACACGATTAGCGTGCTCAATGGCAGATTGAGGATCTTCATGGGATGTTCTCCGGTGTGGTTTGGAGCAGACGTCCTTCAGAATACATCGCGAGCCGTTCGATTGCCGTTTGCTGCACGGGCCTCGAGGATGTCACGGCTCATCAGTTCGTCGAGCAACATTCGTGTAAAGCGGCGCGCAGAACGCCAATCGAGATGAGATTCGTCCGGACAGTTGAAGGCAGCAGCTGACGGCAAGTCTTCGAAATGGATGCAAGTCGCGTTCGAGCCGGTCGCAAACGGCGCCCAGCATACTTCTCTGGGGTGGTACTTGTTTTCTAAGGCCAGGCGGTTGCCCGACGAGGGGAGTCGCACGAACACGACATCTCCCCCTCGTTGACGGATCCGATCGATGGCGTGGTTTAGCGTAGATGTGACTGACCTGAGCTCTGATGGCGTGCACAGCTCGACGTCTCGGTAGATGCGTTCCGACATTTGCAACTGCGTCCTACGTCGGGCGTCGAGACTGCTGCCGTAATAATCAAACTCGATCGTGCGGTCGAACCGACTTGCCGAGTGGGTCGGTGGAGCGATATGGATATCCGTACTCTCAAGGGCCTTGGTGGTCAATCGGCGGAGTCGAAGGCGCGCGCTAAGCAGAGTCGAACAGCTCTGAAGCCAACTCTTGACAACCTTGTCGCAGTAGTCGAGCGCGCGAGGATGGTAGAGATAGTGGTCGTTCTGGCTTGTCCACACTGAAGGTGCCAACATTGGTGGCAACAGCGAGCAAATCACGATGCCACTAAAACTCTCGTCGGCGGAGAGGTGGAGCAATGTGCCGATTGGACTCCTATTTCCGGCAACTGCCAACTGTACTGATGAGTAACGGGGGCAGCGCTCGTCCAGGACAACCGGCGAGAACGCCCCAAGCATTCGCGATGTTCCCAAGAGCACGACGATGTTCTCACCGTGAACACGCTGTCGCCAAAAATGCCACAGATCTCTGCTATCGCTGACATCAGCTCGGTGCCCACGACTTCGCCAGAAGGCTTCCTCGCTGCCAAGGGCGATCCCGGAGATCAGCAGCACCAAAAGCCAAGTCCGCATCCATGGGAAGCCCGGGCCAGCAGTACGGGACTGCCCAAGGAACTGGTGCTCGTGTGCGGCTATTGACACTGAACGCTCCGTCGCCAGGAACGAGAGCCCTGGCGTGTGGCCTGTCACGCATCCGTTGTTTCTCTGTGTGACGGCCTAACACGCGAAGTTACGGACATCTGTTAACTTCGAGTTTACACTTACACGGACACTTTGGGTTATCAAAGACTTTCGGCTGCATCGCGCTTCCAAGTTCGCGTTAGTTCGGGATTGGTCGGAAGACGACGAGCGGCATGCCTTATTTCCATTTACTGTTAAGCACTCGTCAGTGTGCGAGCCTCAATTTCCGATGTCAAGAACTTTCTTGGAATTTGTTGAGATGGACAAACCTCTTCATTCATGGAGTCGACTATGGAACGTAAATCTGTGGATTTGCTCGCACTCGTAGTCCTCTTCTCCATCGTTCTGCTCGTCCACAGCGCTGACCTGGAGTCTCAAAGGCTGAATCCGTCTGTCGTCCCGAGGTTGGAACACCATGATGAATCTTGAGGTCTCGTGCACGATGAACCCGTCAAGTGTGTCGTCGTCGATGACTGCAGATCCTGTATGCGTGATCGTTCCGATGGAGTGCATCATCGTGTTACACTGCGGTCAGTCGAAACTGAGCCTTGATTCGGCAAGAGTCTTCGGCACGTGTTGGTTTGTTGCGCCAAGAGCGACATCAGGGAGGGACATGCATGGCGGACTTCTTTCAGAACGGCTTGATTACAACGCTGCATGAACTGCGGCCCGATGAGTCAGAGCATCTGGTCCAGGTCTTGGAGAATTCGTCCAGGCGCCGCCGGCTGGGTTTGATTCTGCCGGTGACCGCTGCCGACATGCAGGCCGAGCCCTTCGGGCGGATCGTTCAGGAACTCCAAGGCGTCAACTTCGTCGACCAGATCGTCGTTGCCCTGGGCGTTGCGCCCGATGAGCGGCAGCTCCGCGAAACGCTGGAGAAGGTCAAGCCGCTGGGCGACAAGGTTCACGTGTTGTGGACCGACGGCCCCGGCGTGCAGAAGCTGTACGGTGAGCTGACCGATAGCGGGCTCAACCTGCAAGCACCCGGAAAAGGCCGCTCGGTTTGGACGGCATACGGATTCCTGCTCGCCGACCGCAACATCGAAGCGTTTGTATTGCACGATTGTGACATCGTGAACTACGACCGTTCGATGCTGGCCCGGCTGTGTCTGCCGATGGCGCATCCCGCACTCGATTTTGATTTTTGCAAAGCCTACTACGCGCGCTACACCGACCGGCTGCACGGACGGGTCTGCAGACTGTTGGTCACGCCGGTGCTGCGGTCATTAATGCAATGCTTGGGGACAAATCGCTTTCTGGTCTATTTGGATAGCTTTCGCTACCCGCTGTCTGGGGAGTTCGCCGTCAAGGCGTCGCTGGCGCTGTCCAATCGCATTCCGTCCGACTGGGGGCTGGAGATCGGCACTCTGGCCGAGGTCTATCGCAACACGTCGCTGAAGCGCGTCTGCCAGGTCGAGCTGTGCCACCAGTACGAGCACAAGCACCAAGAACTCTCGGTCGAAAATCCGTCGGCCGGGTTGATGAAGATGGCCGCCGACATCATGACCACGTTGTTTCGAACGCTGGCTGCAATGGGGACGGTCATCGACTCGGGGTTGTTGGCGACGTTGCGGGCCGCCTATCTGCGGACCGCCCAAGACGCCATTCGACAGTACCACGCCGACGCCGTCGTCAACGGCCTGACGTTCGACCGGCATCAAGAAGAAGAGGCGGTCGAAGGCTTCTGCCAGCAGATTATCACCGCCGGCGATGCGTTTTGCGAAAACCCGGTGGGTGGCGGCGAGATCCCCAATTGGGCCCGCGTGCTGGCCGCCTTTCCCGACGTCCCGCAGCAGATTCGAGGCATTGCCGAAGCCGACCGCGCTGCAGTCTGAAGCCGGCCCGACCTCGTATTCAAGCTCATACGCAGAGGCCATCGCGTCTGCCCGAAGAGTCAAGGGTCCAGAGACAAGGGCGAAGATCTCGACTCTTGTCACCGGACCCTTGGCCTCTTCACTCTTGTCCCTGGACACTGGACTCTAGACCCTTGACCTCTGCATCCTTGTCCCTAGACCCATTGAGCGCGCGCAACAAAACAACCCACCCGTCTACGTCTACACTATTCCGTTTTCCTCGGGTTTCAGGGTATTACTGTAGACAGAGCGCACGATTTCCCGGTTTTCGTCCGCCGCCGGCCATTCTTCGTACCGCCCCATCAGCTCTCTTCCCCTGCGCCCCGATCGCCGCCACAACCATCGCCTTGGGTGCCACGACTCACTGAGCTCGTCGAAGTCTGCCAGCTTGCCCAGCAGTGCGACACATCATTCGCCGCACCCCGCCAACCAGGGTCCAGAGACAAGCATGAAGATCTCGACTCTTGTCTCTGGACCCTTGGCCTCTTGTCCCTTGCCGCCCTTGTCTCTGGTCCCTAGTCCCTCGACCGTATTATACCACACTCAGAAACGCCCCCGACCGCTCACAGACTGCTCTTTGGCGCATGCACAGCCGAGCTGCGAACCGACCCGACCGCGTGGTCAACAACGTGCGAGTGCGCGCCACGGCTGGCTCGCCTGCAGTGGGAAAACGTGCGACGCAAACGAAGCCGAGAACTGACGGGTCGGAAAAGGACAAACCACAGGTCCACGGAGACGAACGGAAAAGCAGAGCAGGCACAGATCAGCTATCCACCGCATGCCGAACGCCGCCAACAACCACGCCCCGTCCTTTGGGTGCCACTGGCGGCTCGCCCGCCAGTGCGAAACCAGATGAGGATTTCGATCGAAGGATTGCGAACGGACTCTCGTTTGTGATCCGCCTAGTCCCTGGATAGTCTGATCTAGAGACGCACAATCGTTCAGATGGCAAACTCAAAGGTTCCTGGAACCTTTTCTTCGCGGGCCTTCCAGACACTGCCAAAGTGGCCGATGCCGACTTGCTCCAACAATTTGAAGTGGCCGATGTTCCGCACACCTTCGCGCACGGTCGGGGCCCGGGGATCTCCCAGCATGTTGAACTGGCTGCCGCAACTCGGGCAGGAGAGATCGCTGAGGTCGGCTTCCTGGATGATTTCGATCGGATTGTGGCAGTGAGGACAGCGGACGTGCAGCCCACCTTGTCGCGCGGATGGAGCCGGGGATGATAATTCCGAATCGCTGGTCGCGGAGGTTTGAAGCGTGTCTGCCGGCGCGTTGAACACTCGAGCAACAATGTCTGAATGGTCCGAGAACCGCCGGGCGTACTCATCGCGAGCGGGATCATCGCCCTGCTGCTGGCGCAGCTCGATCTCGATTGCCAGCAACCTTTCCAGCAGGGTGGATCGGTCGAGCTCTGAAGCTCCCAACAGGAAGCTCTCGATCCGCGGCTGTTGGTCGTCGCGCAACGCCTGCTCGAACGATTTGGCAGCCTCTGCCACGTTTCGCCAAAGTGAACGCTCTGCCATTTGCGTCTCCGCACCTGGAAAGCACGCGTCAAGCAACAGACGTATACCTCAGGCTATCATACTGCATCAGGTCCGTGGATTGCAGAGAATCGGTGTTAGTGCAGTTTGCGGCAGACTGCACCACACGCCCCGGGAGTCCTTTCGGGCTGCCTCTGCTGCGGCACCGTGGACCTCGCAGGATTGTTGCCCTCGCTGCCTCGAATCTGGACAATGCTCAATGAGCGTGTCACCAATGCAGGTGGATTACCCACTCTTGTGCGACACTTTGACAGCTAGAGTTCTGTTAGCCGGTCCGGAAAATGAACACCCTTGAGGCGGTCGCCCAGAATCTGACGACGTGTGTCAACCGGGTCGATCCGCTTCTCCGTCCTTGGGGTTTCGTCTTTGAGGTGCATGAAACCCGCCATTCACATTGCGGGCCATTTGCATCGGGCCACTACGTCCGCGGATTCACCCGCATCGGCCTTTCGTGCCGCGACACGATTGACAACATCTATTACGAACACTCCTTCGTCACTGAGAATCGGTGGTCTCGCGAAATAGAACGATTCGACATCAGTCACGATGGACTTATGAGAGGCCTTGGCCACAGTGACGACTGCCGCTTGATTCGATCACAGAATCTACCCGATGCCATCGTTGCGAGAGGCGGAGGTGATCGCGTGGATGCGTTGCTTCACGATCTTTCCACATTTGCGGCGGACATCCTTACGATGCCATGCGACGAATTCTACGAGATCATTCGTCGAGGACGACGATGCTACATTGTTGAAAGCGTGGACGGCTAACACAGTTTGGCCGCAGAGTTGCGGCCTCCATGCCGCAACGCCTTCCCTCTTCGTCAAGGTGGGGCGTAGCGATAGACTGAATCCAGTGCTTGACGTTGTACGCTTCGGTGGGAGGCGGCGTCGGCCATTCCTGCCGTTAGCCGAGCGAATCTCACGTGCCCGCATTGCGACGCTTCTTTTTCGACGATGGTTCTGCCCGCAAGCGTTGGCAGATAGCACAGCAAGGCAGGACGCAGACCGTGGCGTATGGCCGCCTTGGATCAAACTTACGATTCAACAAAAAGACGTTCGGCTCACCATCGGCTGCTCGCGAGAATGCTGCCGCACTCATCGCGTCGAAACTCAAGGCAGGCTATGTCGAAGTCGATCCGTCGGCACTCCGAATCAAGCGACCGCCGAGACTTCGCGCCGCGACGGCTGCCGCAATCCGTTCATTTGAGAAGACCGGATCGGCACTCGCGGATCGCCTCAACAAGAGAGGTGCGTGCAAGCACACACCCTACAAACTGGGCCGTAGCCCCTGCTCACTCGCGGCTCATCGCGCGATGAAAGCGGGCGACCAGCCAGGCGACGCAGATGAGGTGGAACAGTGTGCCGACGAGTGAAAACGGCCAGCTGGTTTGTCCTTCCGCGGCTAGCCAGAAGGCTTTGAGTGGCCAGAACGACGGGAGCAGTCCGAAGGCGTATGTCCAACTGGATGTTACGAACCAGGCCAGAAACGGGGCGGCGACCGGTACGTTGCTGACGCGCATCAGGACGAAGCCTTGCAGCTTGTTCTTGGCGAACGATGCCATCAATAGCGCTAGAATGGGTGCCCACAACGCTCCCACCAGGCAGGCCGGCACTAGCGAGGCGCGGAACTCCATTAGGCCGGCGGCCGGGATGCAGATGACCGAAGTTACCGCAGCCAAGACAACCGGCAACGTCAGCTTGTAGGCCAGGTAGTTGCCCAGCGAGAGCGGCGTGACGCGCATGGCTTGCAGTGTGCCGTCGTCGCGATCGTCGAGTAGCAGCATGCCGACGATGAAGCCGATCAGCACCGGCACGCCGAACACGCAGTGGCCGCTCATGATCAGCACGTAGTACGGTTGCAGGTCCCACTTGATGTTGGCATCGACCACCGGCACCAGCCACCGCAGCCCCAACGCCAGCGCGACGGGCATGATGGCCATCCACCGCAACAGCGAATCGCGGCGAACGTTGGTCAACTCGTTGGCCGTCAGCGTCCAAAACAGAGACCAGGTGTGCATAACCGTCAAGCCTCTCCAATCCCGCCGGTGACAAACCGCCGTAGCGCCGGCCTGCAGATCCAGAACGTGGCGGCGATCCAGATGGCTGGATAGATCACCGCGTACAGCATTTGGCCCACGGGCCTAGGTTCCAGGGCCGACTGAAACATCAGCATCGGTCCCTGCGTCGGCAAGATGTAAAGCCACCAATACTCGGGCATGCCCAGGCAGACCATGCCCGGCAGTTCCAACAGGGCCGTCACGAAAATCATGGGCATCATGAATTCGTTGAGCGAGTCGTAGCGAATGACCGTCAAGAAGCCGAGTAGCACGTACAACACGGCGCTCGACAACGAGCCTGCGAGAATCCAACCCCAGTTCACTTCGGTCAACAAGCCGTCGGCCAATGCCAACCCGGTAATCACCATATTTTCGAAGACGGCCAGTGCCGATAGGGCGGTGATCTTTGAAAGTATGTATTCCTCGGTCCGCAGGGGCGTGACGATCTGGCCCTCCAGCGTCCGCTCGCCGCGCTCCAACAGCAGCAGTCCACCCAGAAACACGAACGTGGCGATCACCATGTTGGTCAGCAGCAGTCCGGGAAGAACGAACTGCCAGTCGTCCGGCAAAATGCCGATGACGACGGCCATCACTAGCAGCACAAACGCCGAGGCATAGTAAAAGCCTTGGCGGTACTGGTTGAGCGCCTCGAGTTTGAGTGTTGCAATCAGCCGGGTCACGCCAGACGCCTCCCAGTGACTTCGATAAAGATGTTTTCCAGCGTCGTTTCCTGAGTGTGGATCGTTTGCAGATCGTCGCGGCGAATCAGGTCCAGAAACGCCGCGTTGTCAGCCAGTCCCGACAGAGGAAACTCGTTGCTGAGGGCCTGGCCGTTGCCGCCGCATTCCACGCGCACGCTGCGAATGCCGTGCTTGAGCTTCAGTTCGCGGGGCGAATCGATCAGTGTGATGCCGCCATCGACGATGAAGGCCACCCGGTCGCAGACTTCGTCGGCGACTGCCATGTTGTGGGTTGTCAGAAAGACGGTTGTGCCCTGCTCTTTGAGTTCGCGGATCTTTTCCTTGACCACCCTGGCATTGAGCGGATCGAGGCCGGCGGTTGGTTCGTCCAAGAACAATAGCCGCGGCTTGTTGATCAGCGACCGCGCCACGTTGAGTCGGACCTGCATGCCTTTGGAGAACTGGGCGACGTAACGCCGGGCGTCTTCTTCCAGGCCGAACATCTTCAGCAGCTCGAGCGGTTCTTCGGTCGCGCCGCGGTACAGCGAGCGAAAGTATTTGAGGTTTTCAAGCGCCGTCAGCTTCATGAAGTGGTTGGGTCGCTCGAACGAGACGCCGATTTGCTCGTAATAATCGCCTCCCCACTCGCCGAGCGGACGGCCCATTACCGAAACGTCGCCTGCATAGCCTTCCAACAGGCCGATGAGAATCTTTTGGGTCGTCGACTTGCCCGCCCCGTTGGGGCCCAGGAACCCGAACACTTCACCCTCGTCGACGGCGAAGTCGATCCCGCCCACGGCAGCGCGCCGGGCATGCGGATACGTAAAGCTCAAACCGCGGACGGTAATCATGCGTTGGCAGCTTTCCGATGAGACACAGCCTCAGCAGTTGGCGAATGTCCGGACTAGTTCTCCAATGCGGGCCAGGTGGTAATCGTCGTGCTGGGTGTTGAAGCAGACTAGATCGACAATCCGCATGGGCTGCTGCAACCGGGGGTGCAGCGATGACTTCTCCCAGTCCGATTCGTCCAACTCCTCAAACCGCGCAACCAGCCGTTCGCGTTCGTGACGAAACGCCGACAGCAGTTCGTCGATTTTCCGGGCGTTGTGGTCGGCGTCTTGAGTCGTCTGGTTACTCATGTCGGCGGCGCTCATGGACGCCTGCCCCGCGAGAATCTGTTCGATCCGCACAAATTGCAATCCTTCCAGATCGTGTAGGTGGCCGATGTTCTCCTGAATCGACCAGCCCTTGCCGTCACTGCGCGTCACTGCCGCCTGTGGAAGTCCGCGAATGCGATCTTCGATCCGCGCGGGGGTGCCTCTCAGCCGCTCCAGGTGTTCGTGAAACGTGGAGGCTGGAAAGTCGAATTGGAACGTGCGTTCGATCCAGGGCCACTTTTGCATTTGATGCTCCTGACCGCCCCTTGAGGCAGGCGATAGATAGTTGCGGCCGGTCAGCTTAGGATAAGAAATACGCTCCGCTCAAACAGCCGGAACACGCATCAATCTCGAACCGCAGACCCTCGTCAGGCCGATCCCCATGCAGCCTCGACCGATCTTCGCATCCTTGCGTATAGCCACAACGCTTTTGGTCACAATTTGGATCACACCAACCCATGCCCAAGACACGTTGAATTTTCCGACACTGGGCGAAATCGTGCGGATGGATCCGCGGCTGGACGATTTGATCCCGCCGGACGCCCGCATCGAGGTTCTGGCCTCTGGCTTCGACTGGGCCGAGGGGCCGGTTTGGATCGATGACGATCAGGGGGGCTCGCTGCTCTTCTCGGATATTCCCCGCAATTCCGTCATGCAATGGCGGGAGGGCATTGGCGTCAAGTTGTTCCTCAAACCGTCCGGCTACACCGGCGCCACCGACTACGGCAACGAGCCCGGCAGCAACGGCCTGTTGCTCAATCCGCAGGGCCGGCTCGTGTTTTGCGAACATGGCGACCGCCGCGTCTCGGTGCTCACAAAGAAGGGCGGCAAGAGAACGCTCGTCGACAACTACCGCGGCAAGCGGCTCAATAGCCCCAACGACGGCTGCTTCAACTCTGACGGCATCCTGTATTTCACCGACCCGCCCTACGGATTGCCAAACCGCTACGACGACCCCCGCCGCGAGTTGGACTTTTGCGGTGTCTACAAGTTGCTGCCGCATCGGTCGTCGAAGGTAGACGGCTTCGGCATCCCGGCAGGAGATGGAACCAGCCGTTTCATTCCGACGAACGGATCGCGGACGACGATCACGCTGACGCTGCTCACAGACGAAATGACGCGTCCCAACGGCATCGCCTTCTCGCCGGATGAGAAGACGCTGTACGTCGCCCAGTCTGATCCGCAGGCCGCTTTGTGGAAAGCGTTCCCCGTCGACGAGCACGGTCTGCTCGGCGAGAGCCGCATTGTCTACGACGCCACCGAATACGTCGACAAGCTGCCCGGTTTGCCCGACGGCATGAAAGTCGACCAGCACGGCAACCTGTTCGCCACCGGACCCGGCGGCTGTTGGATCTTCACACCGGACGGTACACCGCTGGGCCGGCTCGACACGGGCGAACGGACCGCCAACTGTGCCTGGGGCAACGACGGTACCACGCTGTATCTGACCGCCGACATGTACCTGTGCCGAGTGAAGACCAGCACCAAGGGAGCCGGTTGGTAGGCGAATCAACCTCGGTGGTTCCGTCGAGTCCATTCGTTGATGGGAGTCGAGTGATGGTTGGAAAAACACTTGTCGTGACGGCGTTGATCGGCCTGGGTGTTGTCGATGCAGTCCATGCGCAGCAACCGGGTGATGGGCAGTCGAAAATTGTCGACCTGACCTACACGCTCAACGACAAGACGCCTTACTGGCCCGGCGAGAACTACCTGCCCTTCGAGCTGAAGACAATCGCCACGTTGGAAAAGGACGGCGTGCTGTCGAAGGCCATCTCGATGCCGGAGCACTTGGGCACGCACATCGACGCGCCGAACCACTTCGAAGCGAACCAGCCTGCCGTCCATGAAATCCCGCCGGAGCAATTGATTGGCCCCGGTGTGGTGATCGACGTTTCGGCTCAAGTCGAACAGAACGCCGACTACCGTCTGAGCGTCGCTGACATCAAGGCTTGGGAGAAACAGCACGGCCCGCTGCCCGAGGGAGCCATCGTGCTGGCGCATACGGGTTGGGGCCGCTTTTGGGACAACTATCCCCGCTACAAAAACCAGGACGTCCGCGGCACGATGCACTTTCCCGGCTTCTCGGCAGAGGCAGCGCGTTTTCTCGTCAAGCAGCGCAAGATCCGCGGTATCGGCATCGACACTCTGAGCATCGACTACGGCATGTCTCAAGACTTCGCGGTGCACCACGCGATCAACGGAGCGACCAAATTCGGTCTGGAAAATGTGGCCAACCTCGACCGTCTCCCGCCCCGCGGCTTCACGCTGATTGTGGCACCCGTCAAAATCGAAGGCGGCACCGGCGGCCCGACGCGAATCTTCGCGATCGTTCGCGAAGAGTAATACGAGCGCGAGCCACGCGCGGAGAACGTGTGATTCGTCAATCTCGCAAGATTAGATCGCAGACCACCATGCGGTGATCGGATCGAATCGACGTTTGGGCAAACGTCTGACGCACATCGAATTGGTCGCTGGCCCAGATCTGGTCGACGCGCCACAGCGGATAGCTATTGGTTCCGGTGTTACCCCAGCCACGCCCGGCTGCTCGAAATGTGTCCGCGAGCCGCGGTTCGAGCGGGCGAAGCGCAGCATCATCGGGAACGGAATTGAAGTCGCCACCCACGATCAGCGGTGTTGAAGCGGGTAGCTCGTCGACCGCCTGCAACACATTTAGAATCTGCTGCCGATGTTCGGCGCGCACGGCACTGTGATCGCTCCAACACCCAAGCGACCAGAAGTCTGCACGAAACGACGGCGGGCTGAGCCGCAGGCTGGCAACATGCATGTTCGCTGCGTCACGAGTCGTAAGCTCGGCCAGCACGAAGTGGGATGAGCGTCCGGAAACGATCTCCCTCAGGGTTCCTCGCGCAACGATCGACGTGTCGGGACTCCACAAGAAGTCTGCTTCGTTCCCGAACAAATCCTCGGCGACTTGCCGCACGTGCTTGCGACTCGGCGCTTCTTGAAAAAACACGATGTCGGGGTCCAACTGAACCACCTCAGTTGCCGCCTTGGGCAGGGTGTAACAGTTGAAAGACACGACACGCACCACATGTTTCGACTCCTGGGAACCGGGTGCTGGAACAGCTAACGGCAGCAGGCCACGTCCCAAGCTCCAAATTTCTTCCACAAACACCAGCGAAAACATCAGCCACAGGCATGCGACGGCAATCGCTTGCCACTTACGAGCCCGGGTGAATCCAAGCCCGGCGGATACCAACCCGGCCACCAGCCAGCACCAGGCGGGAACAAGCGACATCCCTGCAAGCAGATCCGGCTGACACCAATAGACTGACGAAGCGATCAACAGACAGAATATTGACAGCCATAGAAAGAAGCGGCGGGGGAACGTCCGGCGCCGGAGCAGCCACTGTTTGAAGTTGCTTGTCGCTGGCGGCATGAGAAGACTCATGAGGGCTGCAGGCCTATCGCCGGCCTCGCCAATCTTTGGCAGAATTGAACTGCTCGACGTCGATCTGAAACCCGACGCCCAACGGGGCCGATAACACAGAGTCGAGCGACAGATGCCCGTCGCGGATGTCGAGACTTGGCCAACCGGAATCGGTGCGCCGAAACAGATCGGGATGCGTCTCGAGGACCTGCTGTTGTACGCCGTCGGGAAAAGCCGACAGGCCGGCGAAGTAGTGGTGGCCGTTGCGTTCTATGCTTTCCACGCCCAAAGTGGCCGCGACCGCAAGATCCTGTTGCAAGGCGACTGGTCCGATGTTCGCCAGGTCTTCGCCGCTCATGATGAAGTTGGAATCAGGCTGCTCGCGACGCAGTAGCTCCAACAGGCACGCATGGGCAACTCCCCGGATGACACCCTTGCAGTTCTTATGGCTCGTGCCGCAATACCCTAGGGCGATCGCCCGCTGCACGCTGTGGGGGCCGGCATCCGACTCATCGATAATCATCGGAGGCCGATTGGCCCAGCGTGGCAAGTCGGCCAAAACATCGGCATCGAGCGCGACGTCGCGATGAAAGGGCTGCTCGACAAACAGCAAGTTTTGAAAGAACGACTGCAACTGGGCGCGGGCTGTGAGAGTCTGCCAGAACTCTTGGAACTGGGCAAGCGACTTGAATTGTTCGTTGCCGTCGAGTGTAAAGGCGAAGTCAGCAGGCGCGTGCTCAGCGATTACTGACGCGACACCTCTCAAGCGTTCGACATCGGCGTCGAGTTGGCCGCTGACTTTGATCTTGAAGTGTTGCAAGCCGTAGTGGCGAATGCACTCTGCAAGTGATTGGGGCAATCCGTCGTCGAGTCGGGCCTCGGCAGAGATGTCCGACTCGGTCAGCGGATCGGCCATGCCCACCGTATGCCGTGCGATGACGCTCTGCCGTGGTTCGGCGGGTAGCAACTCACGAGGATCCACACCCGCCATTCGCCGGTCGTATTCGTCCAGCCGGATTCCCAGTCGGTTCTCCCGCACGAGTTGGGCAAAGGGCTGCCCCGAACAGCGGGCGAATGCTTCGATCACCGCACGCTCGACGAGCGAGGTACCAAAGTGGCTCAGTAGCGGTGGAAAACCGATCGGCTGCGCCCAGGATTCTTGTTGCTCATCGATCTGACGATAGAGATCGAAGACCGTCGCCCCTTTGAGTCCCTGTGAGATCTTCACAGCATGCTCGATGACCTGCAGCATCTCGTCGACTTCGTCGTCGAGCGGTTTGTCTGGCACCTTGGTGAACCACTTGGGCGGCAAATGGTCGGCAGCAACGCCTGTTGAAACTATGCCGTCCACTTCCAGCTGCACGCGCACGAACGCATGCGGTGCGTTGGTCATTGTGGCGATGCCGTATTTGAACGGCAGCCGGGTTTGCAGATCGATCAGGTGGATGTCTGCCGTGAGGATATGCAGCATTGGTTCATTGTGATGGTTTCACGCCGCCACCGCGAATGCGTGGTGATGGGCAACATCTAGTCGGTAGGGTGCGTGCGAGCACGCACCCTACAATGCTTCGTGCCCTTTGTGGCTTTGTGGTTGAAATTCAACGGCAACGTTTCGTCGCCTCTCACCTCGCCGCCGCCGCCAGCCAGTCAGGCAATTGTTCGACCAGGCGGCTCATGATGGCTTGCGTATTTTCCTCGAAGACGTGGGCGTTGCCTTCATAGGCTTCGCCACCGTCCGGTCCGACCAGATCGCTCACGCCGCGCAGAATCAGGCAGCGGACCTGGTTTCGTTGGGCAACCCAGGCAATGCTGGCCGATTCCCAATCGCTGGCAACTGCTCCGTAGCGGTGTTTCAACTTGGGAATCTCTTCGAACACGACGTCCCGATCGCCTGAAACGATCAGCGTGCGGTGCACCTCGTGAGGAACCGCACCGACAAGCCAGGTCAGATCGAGCTCGGTCGTGTAGTGCTCGATGTGTTCGTCGTAGTCGCCGATCTGCGCGTTGATGTCGCAGGCGATGGCTCGTTCGACGAGGACGATCGTGCCCCGTTCGATGTCGCCGGTGAAGCCGCCGCACGTGCCCAGATTCACAAGTAAATCGGGTCTGCAGCGGTCGATCACGTACTGGGTGGCAGCCGCCCCGGCTATCTTTCCCCACCCGCCATGAAAGAAAAGCACACGGCTGGCAGCCTGCTTGACCTCGACCACGAACCATTCACCAAATGGCGATTGTTGTACCGGCACCTTCGTGAACAACTGACGAATAGCCCGCCATTCGACGTTTGCAGAGATGAGGACGACCGTTTCATTCGGCGGCGGTGCGTGCATGTCTCGTTCAGCCCGGCAAGGACAGCAAAGCCTGCTCGACGTCGGTCGGATTCCAGAACGGATCGATATCACAATCGGCCGCGATCACCGAGGCTGCATTGTAACCGCACAGACCGGTGATGTTCCCGCCGGGATGCGTCGAGCCGGCACACAGATACAGTCCACCGACAGGAGTACGATACCGGCCGGCACCTTCAAACGGCCGATTGTATCCGATCTGATCGTTGGCAAACGACCCGACCAGCAAGTCGCCCTGTTGCATGTTGGGCAAGTCGCGTTCGGTATCGAGCGGCGAGCGGACGAACCAGTCCAGCACGGCCTCGTCGGAAAGATTGGGGGCGTATTCGGACCAAAGCCGCAGCATGTCTGCACCGTGCTGCCGGGCAAGGCGGTCCCAATTCGAGGCGTCGCCGCCGACCGCATACGGCAGCTTCTCCCACATGAATGCCGTGTGCCTGCCGGCGGGAGCCTGGCTCGGATCGAACAGCGTCGGGCAAGTTCCCCACATCAGAGTGCTGGGGATCTCACCGCGCTCGTGACAGGTCACGATTTCGTCGAACTGGCCGAAACGCTCCAGACCCAGAATCACCATGAACGCGCGGTGCAAGTCGGGATCACGCTCGGCTGCCAGGTACCGCGGCGGTTCCGTCAAAGCCACGTTCAGCCCGAATAGCGGGGCCAACAGGTTGTATTCGAAACCGGCAGCCTTGTTGCGGACAGCAGCCGAACTTGCAGTGGTCGGCAATACCTTGAGAAACGTCTGTTGCGGGTTGAGTCCCGACGCCACAAACCCGCTGGCTTCGATTTTCAGACGTTCGCCATCTGCCAGTTCCACTCCGGTCGCCTGGTCACGATCAACCAGGATTGAGCGAATTTCAGTCTGCGTGCGAACTTCGCCGCCATGTTCCCGAATGTCGGCCACGAGTGCATCAGCCAGTCTGACGGATCCACCCAAGCACATCTGTGCCATGTGATCGCCGGCCAATAGCGCCGGGATCGAATGACCGAAGCCGCCCAATCGCAAGTCGACTTCGCGTAGACCGTTGAAGAACAACAGCCCGGCTCGAATCGCGTCGTTCTCGAATTCGCGCGCGACAAACTCGATCGGTGAAAGGGCAGACACCTCGAGCAGCCGCCGGCCGAGATTCGATCGTTCGAGCAAGTCGCGACGACGATCGGGCGTCAGCGGCGGCGATTGTGCTTCCGGAATCAGGACGTCTCGCACAATCGGCTGGAACTCGTCGCGCCAGCGCCGTAAGGACTTCGCATCTTTGCTCGAAAATCTGGCGAACGAATCGCACGTCTTGTCGAAGTCGGTCCACCACTGCAGCGAACGACCGTCGCGAAGGATGAGAGCGACATTCAAGTCGGGTTCGACGTATTCGGCCCCGTGACGCTTTAGCTCCAAGTCTCGATACCAGGGCGCGGCAGTAACCGCCCGGTGAAAGAAGGAGTGGGTGTTGTGCAAGAACCCCGGCAGCCGAGGATTCTCGAGGGTCGCCAAGCCTCCCCCGGGCTGCGGAGCTCGATCAAGCGAAACCGTGCGGAACCCGGAGCGTGAAAGGTAGGCCTGCAGCACGAGAGCGTTGTGTCCTGTGCCCAGAATGATGCCGTCGTACTTCACGTCGTGAGGCTCACATTGTGGTTGCGAAAGAGATCCGTGAACGCGAAGATGATTCGGACGATCATGACCTTGCCTCCCCTCCCCATGCTGGCGAACTCTTGCGGCCTACAGGTCATACGCAGAAACCTCTGCAAACTGAGTTAGGTGCCAACATGAATCGCCTCTCGTTCACAATTATCGTGTTGTCCGTTGTCGGATGCGACAATGCCGCCCCAGACGGGTCATTGCAACCCCCAGCAGAACCTCATGCAGCACCGACGGCTGGTCCTGCCGTCAACAATGAACGACAAATGGCTACGACGTTTGATTCGCTCTATTCCGACTTCGTGATTGCATCCTTTGACAAACAACTGCGTATGGCCGACGTGCACGGGGACGACTCATGGGGCTTCGACAAGACGCAGGGCGTAATCACTTTCGGTGAGTCCGTTGCGTACAAGATCCAGATCCTCGGCACGGAAGATCACGTTGCAGAAACGTGGATGTGGGGCTGGGCCAACAAGGCAAGCGAGATTCCGGAGGAACTTCTCACCGTTGCCCACAACCTTCGCTCTTACGGCGAAGAGCACTCCATTTCACAATTGACAAACGCAAAGGCATCGTTGGCAGACGTCGATGGCCACACGGTATCCCTTATCGCATCTGGATTCGTAGACGGGAGGGCATATTACCGATGCCCATACGAGAACGGTGCGTTGTTTGTCTTGATTACGGATCCAACACTTAAGCTTCCGGTTGATGACGCGGCCATTCGAGCTACTCGCGTGATTCCTGAGTGCATCTCCGCACTCGAAATCCTAAACCACCGTCGGGCAACCGAAGCCTACCTGCGCCAAACTGGCTTTGATGTGGCTGACAATGACGGTAATGTCACTGGCAGCAGCGGTGGCGCGGCAGTTGTCACAGTGCGGTTCGACAAGATGAACCGTCTCATTGAAATCAAAACACACTTGGAACCCGAAAACGGCACCTAACAATGCTCCACCCGGAGCGCCAGGCTGGTGTCAAGTTCGGAAGTCGTTCGTCGCCACCATTCACGAGCTTGAAACCGGCGCCCCAGGCTCATCAACGCGATCTTTGTTCCACTGTTCCCAGCGGTCTCGTAGTTCGCGTTTGAGGATTTTGCCAGTCGGACCTTTGGGCAACTCGTCGAGAAAGACGTAATCGTTGGGATGCTTGTACCGGGCCAGGCGTTTGCCGATATGGGCTCGTATGTCTTCCTCGGACACAGACTGATCGGGTTTGAAAGCAATGCAGGCTCTGACCAACTCTCCCTTGGCTTCGTCGAAGATGCCGATGACGGCCGCCTCGGCCACTTCGGGCAAAGCGTAGATCTCCTCTTCGATCTCGCGGGGATAGATGTTGAAGCCGCCCTTGATGATCATGTCTTTCTTGCGATCGACGATGTACATAAACCCGTCTTCGTCGATGTTGCCCAAGTCGCCCGTGTGGAACCAACCGTCACGAATCGCCTCGGCCGTGGCTTCAGGCTTGTTGAGATAGCCCAGCATCACGTTGGGCGCCTTGACGGCCAGTTCGCCTACTTCGCCCTGCGGCAGTTCCTTGCCGTCCTCGTCCACAATTTTGACTTCGACCTTCGGATAAGGCCGCCCAATCGAGCCGACTTTTCTCTTCTCGGGCCGATTGATCGACACGCTGACGGTCGTCTCGGTCAGGCCGTACCCTTCGTAAATGGGACGGCCTGTGACTTCTTCCCATTGTGAGAGGACTTCGACCGGCATGGCGGCACCGCCCGAGACTCCGTGCCGTAGCTGCGGAAACTCGACATCGTTGATCAACGGGTGCTTAAGCATGTTGAAGTACATGGTCGGCACGCCGGCGAAGCTGGTAATGCCGTCTTCGGCCAGGCTCTTGATGCACGCCTCAACCTCGAAGCGTGGATGCAGCACGACGCCAGTACGATTGCGGACCGCACCGTTGAGCACGCCATTGAGAGCGAAGCAGTGGAACAACGGCAAGACGCACAGAGTCTTGTCACCTTCGTGGACGGGAAAGACCGCTTCGGTCATCGTCAGATTGGCGACCACGTTGGCGTTGGTGATCTGTGCCCCCTTGGGCTTGCCGGTCGTGCCCGAGGTATACAGCCGCATGACGGGCAAATCGTCGTCGACGACCACGGGCTCGAAGTCTGTGGCGTCGCCGGCCAAATCAGCCAGCGGTTTGTGCGCGCCGATTTTCTCACCCACCACAAACACCTGCGGCGGATGTTCAAGGTTCTTGATGCCCGCATTCACCGAGTCGACGAACATCTCATACGTCACCAGTACCTTGATGTCGCTGTCGCGAATGAGGTACTCGACCTCGTCGCCTTGCAGCATCACGTTCATCGGCACAAAGACGCCGCCGGCCATCATCGTGCCGTAGTGCAACGGCGCAAACTGCGGCACGTTGGGCAGCATGACGCCTACCGAGTCTTGCGGCTTTAGTCCCAACTCGACCAGACCTGCTGCAAACTTCTTGGCTTCCGCGGCCACGTAGCTGAAGGGGAACTTGTGAGTCTGAAACTCCAAAAAGATGCTGTCCGGTACTTCTTGGGCGGCGTCGAGCAGGTACTGGTACAGCTTCATCTGTGGCTCCCCTAAGGCGGAATCGCTGCTTCGAAGATGGGAATGAATTGGCTAACGTGCGATGGCCGGGTCGAACCGGCCGTAGACTGCTTCCATGGCATCCATGGCCTCTTTGACGGTGACGCGTGCCCGCGCTGCTTCCATCAACGGTTCCAGAACGTTTCGTTCTTGTTCGGCCGCCCGCTTGACGCTGTCCAAAGTCCGCTCGACGTCTGCAGCACTTCTCGAGGCTTTGATGCTGCCCAGAGAGTCCGTCTGCTCGCGCTCCACCGAGTCGTCAATCTCTAACAACTCGAGCGGCTTTTCATCGGCTTCTTGAAAATCGTTGATGCCGACAACCACCTTGCGCTTGGCGTCAAAGTCTTGTTGGAATGCAAATGCCGCATCGGCAATTTCGCGGCGGAAGAAGCCGTTGTTGATGGCCGGAATCATGCCGCCATTCTGTTCGATCCGCTCGAAATAGTCGCGGGCCTGCTGGTGCATCTGGTGGGTCAGTGTCTCGACAAAGTAGCTGCCACCCAGAGGATCGACCGTGTTGGTCACGCCTGTCTCGTAGGCCAGCACCTGCTGGGTTCGTAGCGCCAAGGTGACCGCGTGTTCCGAGGGCAGTGCCAGCGTTTCGTCCATGCTGTTGGTATGCAGCGACTGGCAGCCTCCCAATGCGGCAGCCATCGCTTGATAGGCGACGCGCATCAGGTTGACTTCGGGCTGCTTGTCCTGCAGGGAACAACCGGCCGTTTGGGCGTGGAACCGCATCTTCCAGGAAGTCTCTTTCGAGGCGTGGAATTCGTTGCGTAACACATCGGCCCACAGCGCGCGTGCGGCGCGGTACTTGGCGATCTCCTCAAACATGTCGTTGTGGGCGTTGAAGAAGAAACTCAGCCGAGGGGCGACTTCATCCACGGTCAAGCCGCGCTCCAGGCTCTGTTCGACGTAGTGAATGCCGTCTGCCAGCGTGAAGGCCAACTCCTGCACGGCGGTCGAACCTGCCTCGCGAATGTGGTACCCGCTAATCGAAACCGTATTCCATTGCGGCACTTCGCGGGTGCAGAATTCGATCAGATCGATCACCAACCGAACCGATGGCTCGGGCGGGAAGACGATCTCGTTCTGCGCGTGGAACTCTTTGAGGATGTCGTTTTGAATCGTGCCCCGCAACTTGTGCAGGTCGAATCCGCGGTCCTGCGCGTTGGCCAGGTAGAAGGCCATGATGATGATGGCCGGTGCGTTGATCGTCATCGAAACCGAGACCTTCTCGAGATCGATGCCGTCGAACAGGCGGGTCATGTCGTCGAGCGTGTCGACGGCAACACCCAAGCGGCCGACTTCGCCCATCGAGCGCGGATCGTCGCTGTCGAGCCCCATCAAAGTGGGCAGGTCGAAGGCCGTGCTCAGGCCGTCTTGACCTTTCTCCAGCAGAAACTTGAAGCGCTCGTTGGTTTGCTGTGGCGTGCCGAATCCTGCGAATTGCCGCATCGTCCACAACCGGCCGCGATACATCGAGGAATGCACGCCCCGGGTATATGGATATTGTCCCGGGTAACCTGGGTCATAGTCGGCATCGATACCACGCACGTCATCGGCGGTGTAGAGGGCCTCAATCGGCACGCCGCTGACCGTCGTCGGCGGTTGCGGACGCGCGGGGACCTTTTCCACTTCGCGCATCCAGCGGTCATGGGCATCGGTCGATGTGACAGTGGCCATCGCAGAAGTCCTTTTGACTGTGGAATATAGGCAGCGGCTCCGCCGCGGAAATCGTTGAAGTGCCGTAATTCGCCGCCAAATGACGGCTCAATTAGGATAACCGACTCCCGGCCAACTGTCAGGCCCAAGCAGTTCGGCGCCCAGTCCGTGTGGCATGACTTCGCACAGCGTCCCCTGGTTCCCAAGCTCTGCTTGGGAACCCGCTTCCGCAAAGCTCCGCTTCGCCGACCGCGACTGTGAACCACGAATGAGAACGCTTGTCGAAGCGGCAGCTTCGAGCAGAGTGCGTTACGAAGCTGGAGCTTCGTAACGAGACGGCACGGACGATTAATGCAGTGCCCGCTTACTCACCCGGCAGCGTCGGATCCTTGTCCGCAAATGGCAGGACGTCGGGCAGGATGTGGACCGATGTGGTGAACCGCAGCGGTTCGGCATGTCCCGTGTCGTACGATAGCTCGACGAAGAACGCTCGGAAGCCTTGTTCCGGCGTTTCTACGCGGCCGACGTAAACGCCGTCGCTGGTTTCTTCGAGCACAGAATCTGAATAGACGCGGCCGATTTCTTCGACGCGAAAGTCGCGGGCCGCGGGATTGTAGGCTTGCCACAACAGCACCTGGGACGGTTTGTCGGTGCATTTGACCAGAAACGACCCGTCGTCGCGGAGTTCCCAGTCGTAACGCGGGCGAGGCGTGTCGTTCACGATCGCGCGGTAAAAGGCCAGGATCGTCTTGCGGGCGTCGCTGCCACCCAGTGAGTGATTGGCGTTGGCGACATACCGCAGATGTTTCTCGCCGGTCAACTCGTCGTAGTAAAACTGAGATGCGTCTGGCGGGAAGAACTGATCGCCGGAGGCGTTGACGATGTACTTGGGCAGCGTCAGCCGGTGTCGGTAGAAGTAGGGATCGACCAATCGCATCAGCTCTTGCATCTCGGGCAAGTGCATCCGCTGCATGACGCGGTGATGCACGTAGTCTTTCAGCGACGGCGCCCAGAAGCCGTAGGATGCAAAGCGGTGCAGTCGCGCATCCTTGAGGTTCAGCGTGTCGATGACGACCGGGATAATGGCCGCCACGCGATCGTCGACGGCGCCGGTCAGCCAAGTAGTCCAGCCGCGCTTCGAGCCACCGGTGACGACGAACTCCTTGACCGCAACTTCACCACCCTGCTCGCTGGCCAACAGCTCCTGTACGCAATCCATGGCGCGGACGGCGCTTTTGACCATCGGGTTTCGGGCCGGCCAGTTGTTGTCCCGCGTCTCGAGAAACCGCGATTGCGTGAATGCCACCAGATCGTCTTCGGAACGCAGCTTCCCATCGCCGTAAAACTCGAGCGGCTGATTCGGGACGGTCAGCACCTCGGCGGCGACTGTGTTGGTTTCCCGCGCGATGTCGAGTAGATACTCGGGTGCATACTCCGGAGCCTTCTTGCCGTTCTTGTCTCCACCGATCCTCAACAGCGCCATGCCGCGGGCCATCTTGTGCGGCTTGACGATGATCAGCCAATGCTCCCACAGCGGCCGATCGACTTCTTCGGCCGTACGCCACGTCTGCGACTTGAGATCGACGATGTAAGTCGTCAAGCCGTTGCCGCGAAACGAATCGACCACCTTCCAGGAGTAGCTGGGGTCGGCCTTGTGCACGTAGTCGTCCAGGGCCGTCCGCGGCGGCAGCGTCTCGTCGGCGTGAGTCAACTGGGCCACCAAAACAAGGGCAACCATCGCGACCAAACCGACCAGGGCAAGTTGTCGTCGTGTCATCAGGTATTCACCTCTCGGGAGTTTCGAGCTGCGAGCGCTATCTTACAGAGTCAGATCGATCATATCCCAACGGCGGAGGCTTAGCAGCGCGACTGAGGGCGCGACTACTTCTGAAGGCGCGAGGCACTGCCGTATGTGCAGCACCGAAGTACTCGAGATATGCAGCGAGAAGCGCACGGCTCACAGAGCCGTGGCACGACCTGTCCTCGCAATTGCTGGACTGTTCGGTTGCGGTTCGGCCGCGCGCGGGATACTCAAAGCGGTGTCGATTCGTTAATCTGAAACTTTGACAGAACACGATTACTGCTTGATTCAAGAGACATCGCCATGGATCAGGACGAGATACTGCTGGATGCCGATGAGCGAATGGACAAGGCCGTGCAGGTGCTGCAGGGGCAACTGCAGGGTTTGCGAACGGGGCGCGCCACGTCGGGGCTGGTCGACTCAATTCGGGTGGACTACTACGGTTCTCCGACACCGCTCAAGCAAATCGCCAACATCAGCGTTCCCGAGCCGCAACAGATTGTGATCCGGCCGTTCGACGCCTCGCTGATGAGCGAAATCGTCAAGGCGATTCAGTCCAGCGACGTGGGGTTGGCGCCGAATTCGGACGGCCGTCTGATACGGCTCAACGTTCCCGCGCTGTCGACCGAGCGCCGCAAGCAACTGGTTTCCCGCGTCAAAGAGTTGGCTGAAGAGGCCCGCGTTTCGATCCGCAACATCCGCAGAGACGCCAACAAGCACGCCGACCAAGCCCAAAAGGACAAGACCCTCTCGGAGGACCTGCGGGACCAGACCAAGGAAGAGATTCAGGACTACACCAAGAAATTTGAGGGCAAGGTCAACAGTATGGCAACGGCCAAAGAGAAGGATGTGATGGAGGAGTAGCGCACCTCTCACACTTCGTCGGGCCGGCCGTGCATGCCGAACAATCGGCACGACCCGTACCACCGCACGCGTTCGCAGAAGCGCCCGCTCGACCCCAGCGATCGCCTGCATTCGGCACGATCGGCACAGGCCGAAGATCGTGCAAAACACCTTTGACCGTCGCCGGCTCGACGAATCGCTCCGGTGGGTACGACCGGACCTCGGATCAGTCCGGGCGTAGCGATTTCCGCGATTCGCTTGGAATGCCGGTATCGGCTCGGCCGATTCTTTCTTCTGCACCGCATTCCCCTGCTGCGACAGTCGCCCAGGTGTGTTTCGTTTGCATGATGTCGACGAAGAAAAGGGACGTAGGACATGTCAAGCCGCTGGACCTGGACGACAATCTACTCGTTAAGTGCCCTCGCGTTTCTCGCTCTGCCGGGATGTCGCCACCTTTACTTCTGGCAGGATACAGCCTGCGACGAATGCTGCCAGAGCGGGACTTGCTCGACTCAGTACTACGATTCGATCCAAATGCCGATCGAATCGATGCCCACACCGGCTGAACCCGAGCTGGCTCCATTGCCTGCACCAGCCCCGTCTTCGGCGAATCCGTATTACCAGCGGCTTTCGACTTCGCAATCGATGGTCACCGAACCGGTTGAATCGAAGCAGAGTCTCGTCCCCAACCGACCGCGAATGCTGACGCGTATCAATGAGAGCATTCAGAGCGTGAATCCATTCTCGAGCAAAGCCGAGCAACCGGCCGTCAAGCCGATTGCCACACCGGCTGCCACGGCTCAGCCCGTCGTGCTCGAGCAACCCGCCGAAACGAAAACTGCACCGGTCATCAACGTCTCGATCACCATGCTACCGCCGCAATACAACGCGTCTCAGCAGACCACGAAGCAGTATCAAACTGTCTCGACGAACGGCTACCGGCACGAAACCTACAACGCGGGAAGCTCTCGGAGCGTTCCCACGCGGACATTGGCAGAGTCCGGAGTCGAGATGTGGCCGCACCGTCCTGCCCAGACGGCGCAGGCACCACATCAGTTCGTTGTCGGTGAAGCCGATCACACCCCGGCAGCCGAGCCGGCTGCCTTCACGATCGTGCCCCGCACCGTCGATACCGTCGATGAAGAGCAGACCGCACCGGCGCTGAACCCGTTCGCCGAATAGAGCTTGGCCTGCTCGCCTGTGCGAATGAATTGCCAAACGAGCGGTTCTTGCAGTTGCCGCCAGAGCGGCTCACGGCGGGTCGTAGCCGCCGGGATGAAACGGGTGGCACTTCATGATCCGCCACACGCCGCGCAGGCTGCCGGAGACGGCGCCGTATTTCGCAACCGCCCCGATGAAGTACTCGCTGCACGAGGGATGAAAACGGCAGCGTCCACCCAGTAGCGGGCTCAAGAATCGCTGGTAGAGCCGGACCGCACCGATCAACAGCTGAGAGGGAAGCTGCGACAGTCGGCCGGATCGCGTCATGGCTGTTTCTCGAGTCCAAATTTGCCGGCCAACCGTCGCGACAAGCGCACCAGTGACGCGCGATAGTCGTCCAAGCCTGCACCTGAGTTTTGCCGCGGGATGAGAATCAGGTCAAGCCCGCTCGGCAGCTCGTGATGTGCGAGGCGAAAAGCTTCGCGAAGCAGACGCTTGAGCCGCGCCCGGACTACCGCATTGCCCTGCTTCTTCGAGACGCTCAGACCAACACGCGTTTCCCCCAGTTCGTTGAGCGCGCCGAAGACGAGCAAATGCTGATCGCCCATGCGCTGCCGCAGCTGGTAGACCTCGGAGAATTCCCGGGGGCTGCGTAGACGTCGCGATTTAGGGAACCCGAACTCGGTCATGCGTCACTCGGACGGCTGTCGCCCGATTCCAAATCATCGGAGTCTGTCGCCCTCGCCGAACCTTCCACTTTTTTTTCCGCTCGCAAGTACCACAGCTCGTCCACTTCCGATTGCGGCGGCGCGGCTTTTCGGGCAATACGACGCGTGCGTTTGCCGAGCACGACCACGAACATCAACATCAACACGCCAATCAGCGCAATGCCCATCAACAACCCAAAGGCGGCCGTCACCAGGCTGCGCTGTTGCTTCTGTTCAGCTTCGCTGGCACTCTCAGCGTCTTGAGCGGATTGCGGCGCAGCTTGCTCGGTCTCGGTCGGACCAGATTCTTGCGCTTGTGCTTGGCTAAACGAGCACAACGCCACGAGGATCGGCAGCACGGCAACCGTTAACGGCCATCGCCGGGCCGCGGTGAGGCGTCGGATGCGCCTGCTTGTTGCACGGAAACGATAAACGCTACTCTGCTCTGCCACTGTGTTGCAGCCTCTGATCTGTTCGAAGTCTCTTTCATTGTAACGGCAGACGGCGTGTCGCGGAGTGGTGCCGACGACAACATCAGATCACTCGTCGTTGCCGGCTTCGAGGACCGACAGGAAGGCCTTCTGCGGGATTTCGACTTCGCCGAATTGTTTCATCCGCTTTTTGCCTTCGCGCTGCTTGGCCCACAGTTTGCGTTTGCGGGTGATGTCGCCTCCGTAGCATTTGGCGGTGACGTTTTTGCGAAGGGCCTTGATGGTTTCGCGAGCGATGACGCGCGAACCGATGGCCGCCTGCAGGGCGATTTCGAATTGGTGCTTCGAGATCTCTTGCTTGAGGCGTTTGACCAGCGCCCGTCCGCGGCGCTCGGCCGTCGAGCGATGCGCGATCGTCGAAAGAGCGTCGACCCGGACGCCTTTGACCAGAATGTCCATCTTGACGAGATCCGACGCACGAAAACCGATGACGTCGTAGTCCATCGTCCCGTAGCCCCGCGTGGCGCTTTTGAGCTTGTCGTGCATGTCGTACACGATTTCCGACAACGGCAACTCGTAGCTGAGCTGGGCCCGGTTTGAGCCCAGGAATTCCGTGGTGAGATAAATGCCCCTGCGGTCTTCGCACAGCTGCATGATGGTGCCGATGTTTTCACTCGGCACGATGAAACTGACCCGGGCGATCGGCTCGCGAAACTCCTCGATCTGGCCGGCGTCGGGCACGCACTGGGGATTGTCGATTGTCTGCACTTCACCGCTTCGCGTGAGGATCTCGAACGTCACGTTGGGGGCGGTCTGGATCAGGTCGATGTCCTGCTCGCCTTCCAGGCGTTGTTGGATGATCTCCATGTGCAGCATGCCCAAGAATCCGCAGCGAAACCCGAATCCCAGCGCGTCGCTGGTCTCGGGCACGAAGCTAAAGCTGGAATCGTTCAGGCTCAGCTTCTGCAGCTCTTCGCGAAGTTTCTCGAAGTCGGTGGCGTCGATGGGATACATGCCGCAAAAGACCATCTGCGTCGGCAACTGGTAGCCGGGCAGCAGTTCGTCCGGCGGGCGCTCGAGATCGGCAATTGTGTCACCGACGTGCACCTGTCCCAACTCCTTGATTCCCGTCAGCAGATAGCCGACCTGGCCCGGTCCCAGCGAGTCGCAAGGCGTCATGTCGGGCCGGAACTGGCCGAGCCCCAGCACTTCGCAAGAGTGTCCTTCGCGCATGAAGCGGACGCGTTGGCCTTTGGAGATGGTGCCGTCCACAATTCGCAAATAAGTGATCACACCGCGAAAGCTGTCGTACTTGCTGTCGAAGACCAAGGCCTTCAGCGGTGCATCGGCCGAACCTGACGGCGGCGGAATTTGCTCGACGATGGCACGCAGCACTTCGTCAACACCGATTCCTTGTTTGGCACTGACGCGCAAAGCCGAGTAAGGGTCAAGCCCCAGGATTGTTTCGACCTCGTCGAGCACTTCATCGATCCGCGTCACCGGCAGGTCGATCTTGTTGACCACGCAGATGATCGTCAGATCGGCCTCGACGGCGGCATACGCGTTGGCCACTGTTTGGGCCTGCACGCCCTGGAACGCGTCGATCAACAGCAACGCGCCTTCGCAGGCGGCCAGGCTCCGGGAGACTTCGTAATGAAAGTCAACGTGGCCCGGCGTGTCGATCAGATTGAGCTCGTAGGTCTGCCCTTCGTATTCATATTCGATCGCCACCGTGCGGGCCTTGACGGTGATGCCCCGATCGCGCTCGATGTCCAAGTCGTCGAGGATCTGCGCTTTGAACTGGCGGGCCGTGATCGCACCGGTTTTGAGCAGCAACTGGTCAGCCAGCGTGCTCTTGCCGTGATCGATGTGGGCCACAATCGAGAAGTTGCGGATGAATTGGGTGTCTATCACCGTCACGGGACGTGGCGAGACAGACGGGCCGTCCTGCACCATAGGTCGCGGGGTTGCGTCTGGAGAAGATCGGTAGGTCACTCTGAAGCAGCAAATCTTAGCGGGGCACAGCAGAGCGGTCGAGGGAGTTCCCGGCCGCCGTGTCCGAAGTCGACTTCATTTGGGTGCCACTACATTGACGACGATGGGAGAGCTAGAGTCATCGGCACCCTGCGACGATTGAATGCGGATTGCTAGATCGGAAAGCCAGTCTCGATCGAGAGGCCGCTGAGTCATCGGCACTGCTGGGCTGCAGTGGCACCCTGAATTGACGATGGGAGAGCTACTGGTCATTGATCTTCAGCAGCACCTTGCCGCCGCGGGCCTTCTGTTCGGCTGTACGGACGGCATCGCCGATTTGTTCCAGCGAAAACTGTTGGCCCACTTCGGATACCAGCACCCCTTCGCGCATCAGGCGCGTGATGGCGCTCACCAGCCGCAGCTTGCCCGCCAGTCCTTGGGCCGGCAGCCAGCGGGCCAGCCAGAACCCTTCAACCCGGGCCGTCGGCGTCAACAGCGATCGAGGCGGAATCATCAACGGCTCTTCAGACAACGACCCGAAGACGAGCATTCGGCCGCCGACGGCCAAAGACTGTGCCACGCCGCTGCCTGTTGCGCCTCCGACCGGGTCGACGGCATAGCTCACACCCTGCCCATCGGTAATCCGCATAATCTCGCTGCGCAGTTGTTCGGTTTGATGACGCTCAGAGTCGAATACCAATACTTCGTCTCCGCCGAGTGCCCTCAACTCTTCTGCCTGAGCTTCGCGGCGGACGACGTTGAGCGTGCGAAAGCCGTACTTCTTCGCCAAGCGGATGATCATCCGGCCGACGGCTGAGCCCGCCGCGGTTTGCAATAGCCACTGGCCGGACGGAACTCGCAGTTCTAACCGAGTCAGAATGTAGGCCGTCGCCGGGTTTACGAAAAACATGGCCGCCTGTTCGACGGGAATGTCGGCCGGTAGCGGCACCGCTTGCATCGCCGGTACGAGCGTTCGCTCGCACCACTTGCCGGTGTCTGCACTCGATACGGCGACGCGTTTGCCAGTGAGATATTTGCCCCAGAGTCCGGCGCCTGCGGCTTCGACGATGCCGACGCCTTCGTAACCCGGCGTGGCGGGCAAGTCGGGCCGATTGCCGTATACGCCGCGAACGGTCATCAAATCGGACGGATTCACCGGGCTGGCAAGCACCTTGACGAGCACCTGCCCGGGTCCGGGTTTGGGTTCCGGTAGGTCACGAACCGACAGCACCTGTGCCGGTTCGCCGAATTCTTCGAGGACCACGGCGCGCATTCGATCGATCCACTAGAGGCACTTACGTCCCGCAAGTCACGGCTTCGGCACGATTTGTAACGCTCTGTCTGCCGGCGTGCAATCCATGTCGATCGAGCAACCGCGAGGCGAACGGAAGGCGTCTTGCGGCACGACGCCGATCCGGCTATCTTCCCGCCACACTTCTCTCCTAGCTCTCCACGTCACAATTCAACCACAGCCAACGCCAGGCTTGCGTGCCGGTCGCGGTCTGTCTGCGAGCGCTTCCCAACGCTCGTTGAGACCCGTCTCTTGCACAGCCAGCCCGACGGCGATGGTTGCATCGAGAATCACGCCGATGTTTCGTCAGCGCTGCGCGGACCGCAACCTGGGCTCTCTATTCAAGTTAACAGTGAGATTCTGCCTGCTGGGGACGCTCGCAACATCTTGCGTCGCGTCGGCAGCGGCGCAGGAGTTTCGCGTTCGGACGGTCATCTACGACGCTACAGACGACAGCCAAACCCCGATCGCCAGCAGTCTTACTCTGTTTCATGCCGGCAAAGCCTACGACTACATCGACGCGATTCGCGAGGTGATCGTCTGGGAGCCGGTGCACAATCGATTCACACTGCTCAACACGCGGGCCGGAATGGCGTCGACCGCTGAGTTCGACCAGATTGTGCAGATGCAGGCGGTCGCCCGTACCGCAACCGAAGAACATCTGGCTTCGATCGAAGCCAAAGCCGATCCATCGACCGCCAAGCTGGTCGAGCAGCTGCGATTCCAGCTGGAGCCGCGTTTCCACGAAACGTACGACGCTGCAACAAAGCAGCTCTCGCTCGACGGCCCGCATGCTCTGTACGACGTGCTCTGTGCGGACGATCGGCCGAACGAGATTGTCGAAGCCTACTTGCATTACGCCGACTGGATGTGCCGTCTGAATTACGTCCTGCACCCGCAGGGCATGTCTCCGGAAGTCAGGTTGGTACTCAACGAGCACCTACGGCAGCGCCGGCTATTTCCGGTGCAAGTTCGGCTGCGCTCGGCCGTCGCGCCGATTCGCGATCTGCGTGCCGAACACCGCATTCGCTGGGAACTGGTCGCTAACGACCGCGACCTGATTCGCGAATGGGAACGACAATTGGAAAGAGAAAGCACACGCCGGGTCATTCTTCGCGAGTACCAGCAGGCGATTCTGGTGGGGCAAACCACGCAATCGAAGCGCCGATAGTTACTGGCCGGCGTGAGCGCAAACAATCAGCCTCGTGAGCGTGCGAGTCGCCATTCCCTGCTCGCAGGAAACGTCAGTGGTGTCTCGCTGGCTATTCGGTCGCGAAGGACCGAATACCGGACTTGAAACACCACTCTTTCGCGAAGCTCGCCCCCGGTCACGAGGCCGCCTTGCGTTACAAGATGTGGCTTTGCCAGGCAGGCCTCCTTTCGTCGAGTGCCATACCTCGGTGGTCGGACAACTCCGTCCAACCGCTCTGACGCACGTTTCGGTCTTCCTGATCAACGCGCGGCGGATGAGAACCGGCCTGGCGCGATGTAAGTGAGTTCACAGGGGGTCTGCCCCTATGCGTCTTACGAAGCCCCGCAGCACGGCGTTGGAGAAATTTCTGAATTCCGCGTCAAGGCGACGCTCTCCGTCGGCCGGCTCGTTCAATCCTCCAAGTCCTGGTCGCGCGTCTCTTTTGCAAACAGCACCACAACGACGCCCACCAGATAAAGTGGGGCTAGCACGAGTGCTTTGCTTTCGGCGCTGATGGCCATTGTTCCGAAGATCAGGAAAGCGGCCGCCGTCGCCAGCCGGCCCATGTTGAAACAAAAGCCGGCACCCGTGCCGCGCAAGCGAGTCGGGTATAGCTCGGGAAAGTAAACGGCGTACCCCGCATGCATGCCCAGTGTGAAGAAGCCGAACACCGGCAACGTCAACGACAACCAGAAAACACCGGCTCCGCGCGCCAGTAAGACCTGAAACAAAAGCAGTACCATCACGAAGGCTACCGTGTGGTAGAGGACGAATGCCCCACGCCGACCCAGGAAGTTCGAGATGGTCCCAAACAGCACGAGCCCCAATCCGCCGCCAATGGTGTTCAGCGTCATGCTGAGCATCTCTGCACGTTTGATTTCCGTCTGATGCGTTGCCCAGGCGGCCTGCTTCTCTGCTTTGGATGCGTCGCCGGCAACGCCTTCGGCCGTGAGCGCTGCCTGTTGCGCGTGGCGCAGCAGCGCGTTCTTTCCATAGATGTGGGCCCCCCAGAACGTCACCAATCCGATGGAGGAAAGGCTCACCCCCACCAGTGTGTTGCGGATGTGTTCCTTCTGGAACAAATCCAAGACCCGGCCCGGCTGCTGTTCGCCGGCGTACGCCCGCTCGCGGGCCTGCACCCACTTGTCGGGTTCCCGCAACTTCCAGCGGACCCACACCGTCAGCAAAGCCGGTACGGCACCGATGGCAAACCCCCACCGCCAGGCCGACTCTCCCAAAGCCGGGTTCCCGACAATGTAGGCCCCCGCTGCAGCAGCTAGCAACGTGCCAAACACGCTCGACCCATGAAAGATAGAACTCATGATCGGCCGCGAGCGCAACGGCATGACTTCGGCCACCATGGCCGATGCCACCGCCCATTCGCCGCCCACCCCCATCGCCACCAGAAACCGCAACGCCACCATCTGCCACGGCGCTTGTGCGAAGGCGGTCACGCAGGTGAACAGCGAATAACACAGAATCGTGACGATCATCGTCCGCGATCGGCCGATGCGATCGCTGAGAACACCGAAGAAGACACCGCCGAACGCTCCACCCAACAAAAAGCTGGCAAACGCCCAATCGTTCCAGCGGTCGACCAGCGGACTCTCCGCTTCGACCCCCAACAACGCCGGCATGGCATCGCGCATCGATGCCACAAAGATCTGCCCCTCGAAGACGTCGAACACCCATCCCAACGACGCAATCACCAGCACCAACCACTGGTAACGCGTGATGCCCTGGTACCAGCGTTGGTGGTTGGATGAATCGTTGCTCATCGGTTCCCTTGATGCGTCACGGCAGCTGCAATTGTTCTCCGAGCCTACCAGACCAAGGTTGCATCAGATACCGATGCGTGGAAGCGCCTTCGAGCACGCGACGTCGCCTCTTCGCCGCGAAGAACGTGAGATTGCAAGGCGGCGTGCAGACTCGAAGTGAATCTGACGTCCCCGATCGGCTACAAGTCCCCGTCTTCCAGCGCCGCAATGTACGGCAGGTGCCGGTACTCGTCGTTGTAGTCCAGACCGTAGCCGACGACGAAGACGTCGGGGATGCGGAAGCAATGGTAGTCCGGTTCGATCTCGACCGTGCTGCGGTCTTCTTTCCAGAGCAAAACGGCAGAGCGGACATTGCGGGGTTGCTTGTCGGCGATGAGTTCCAACAGCCGCTGCATGGTGTGGCCCGTGTCGAAGATGTCGTCGACCAGCAGCACGTCGCGGTCCGTAATGTCGGGCAGCAATTCGTCGTTGACCGACAGTTCACCGGGGCTCGTCGAACGGCCGCGGTAACTGGACGCCTGGATCAGACCGACCCGCAAAGGCAGATCGATCTGCCGGATCACGTCGGAGAGCAACACGATGCTGCCGGTGAGCACGCCCAGAATTGTCAGAGGCCGCCCACGGTAGTCCTCGGCAATGCGGTGGCCCAGCGCCTCCACTTCGCGACGGATCTCGGCTTGGTCGATCAAACGTTTCACGGCAGAATGCGGCCTCCTGCGATTGCCTGGATGAATGCTCGGCATCATATTGGAAAATTACAGAACCTGGAATGACCGTCGAGACACAAGTGAGGGAGTTGATGAGCGATTCGATCGCCGGCGCCTGGAGTCAAATCGAGATCGAAGGCAAGCCGGCCGACGTCTACGAACCACTGCAGCCTGGCGACCAGAATCGGGTGGTTCTGCATCTGCACGGGCACGGGCTCTCGACGCTTTTGGACAATCCCGTGTATTCAGCCGAGTTGGAGAAGCACGGGCTACGTGCGATCTGTCCGCACGGTCAGCGGTCGTGGTGGACCGACGTCGTCTGCGCTGAATTCGACGCCGAGATCTCACCGCTGCGGTTTCTCAAAGAATACGTCGTGCCCTACATCGGCGAGCGGTGGGATTGCCGGCCACCGTCGATTGGGCTGACGGGCATCAGCATGGGCGGGCAGGGCGTCTTGCAGCTCGCCTTTCGACATGCGCGGGAGTTTCCCGTTGTGGCGGCCATCGCGCCGGCGGTCGATTTTCACAACTGGTGGGGCCAGGGCCTGCCGTTGGATGAGATGTTTCCCGATCGCGAGAGCGCCCGGCAACAGACGGCTTTGCTGCAAATCCATCCTCTCGATTGGCCCCGTCATCAACTCATTGTCTGCGATCCAGCGGATACAGAATGGTTCGAGTCGGCCGACAAACTGGCCATGAAACTGTCATCCAGCGGCGTGCCCTTCGAAAGTGATCTCGAAACAACGGCCGGCGGTCACGACTGGAGTTACTTCGACCGGATGGCAGAGCCGGTGATCAGGTTCGTAGCGGAACGGTTGGAAACCGAGAGTCGGCGGGTGTAGTTGGTACGTTTGATTGAACGCTTGGCCTGTTGTGGCTTTGCCACCACCCCGGTTGGCGAGCAACCGGGGCCACCCTTCAGAAATGTCTGTGCCATGCCCACTACTCCGCTACTCCACGTCGTGTTGTATCAGCCCGACATTCCACAGAACACAGGCAACATCGGTCGGACTTGCGTGGCTATTGGAGCCAAGCTCTGGCTGGTGCGACCGCTGGGATTTCGCTTGGACGAACGGCATCTGCGGCGGGCCGGAATGGACTATTGGGAGCATCTTGACTGGGAAGCGGTTGAAAGTCTGGACGAAGCCGCCGAGAAACTGCCGCAGTCCAACTGGTGGTGTCTCACAAAGACAGCGAGCCGATTGGTTTGGGAAGCCGAATTCACACCGGGCGACATATTCTTGTTCGGCAGCGAGACCCGCGGGCTGCCGGCCACCGTGCTCGAACAACAACCGAGCCGCAACCTGAAGCTGCCGATGCGCGAGCAGGTGCGCAGCCTGAATTTGGCCAGCACAGTCAACACCGTGGTTTACGAGGCCGTCCGCCAATTCGATGGTTTGGAGTAGTCCCGCCTGACGAGAGGCCGTCCGTTCGACCTGCAACCCTTCGCTTGCCGTCACCGCGTCGCACTGGCGGGCAACTGTTACTCCCATAACAGCAAGCCGCCAGTGGCACGCTTGTCCATCGGAGCGAGATCTGGTGATGTTGAACTAGTTGACCTTTTCAGTCACCTGCTTCTTCTCGATCAGGTCTTGCAGCGCCGTCGTCTCCGAATCGAGCAGGCGAGCCACCCCTTCGGTGTCGACGTCGGCGACGATGATTTCGCCGACTTCGTTGTTGACCTGCGAGTAGATGCCCAGCGAGTTCATGCGCTTGGTTTGGGCCTGGTTGTCGTCAGTCGGGCTGACGTAGTGCACCGCCACCACTTTGTAACGGTGAATCAGGAACAAGTGCAGCAGCGTCATCAACCGCTTTTGCCGCAGCGACGGATCGAACGTGTTCTGATCGCGCACCGAGAGAATGTCCCGGTTGCGGCGGTCTTGGATGGTTTCGAAGATGACGTTGGCCAGCTTCTTGCCGTCTTCGCCCAACAGCCGCAGTTCCAGCAAAGCCGAGCCGGGACGATCGGGCCGTAATTCGACGCGGATCTGTTCCGGATGAGAATAGTGCGCCGACCATTGGCCCACCCAATCCTGCAGCAAGCTGGCCGGCACCTCGGTCTGCACCAGGTGCTGGAATTGCGTCGAGCCGCGTCCCATCGCCTTGGTGGTGGCCGTTCTGCCGGACGATGCCGTCAAAGCACCATCGAGACGCGGTCCGCCAACAAGGCTCTGCGGCGTACGGAACGGCGATTCCACCAGGCGGAACTTGCGCTGCAAGCGGGCCAACGCCAGCATGCCCTCTTGCTGCAGCGATTGCGCGAATTCCTCGGCAGCCAGCCCGTCGATCTGGTGGCCGCCGTAGGTGATGAAGTTGAAGACGTAGCCCATTTTTCCCAACTCTTCGGGGAAGGCCTGCATCTCTTCGTCGCTCATTCCGGTCGTGTCCCAGTTGAACGACGGCGACAGATTGTACGCCAACATCTGATCGGGATAGACCGCGTGAATGGCATCGGCAAACTTCTTGGCATCGGCCAGATCGGCCGTCTTCGTCTCCATCCACAACAAGTCGGAAAACGGGGCGGCCGCCAGCGATTTGGCGATCGAGTAATCGATGCCGCCCCTGACCTGGTAATAGCCCTCGGGCGTGCGGGCTCGCTCACAATCCCAGATGATGTTGATGCCCATGGCCTTGGCTTTGGCCTTGGCCGTGTGGAACGAAGCACGGCGGGCGAACGACATCCACTCGTCGACAGTCAGATCGAAGTCTTCGCCTTCGTTGCGGCGAAACTCCATCAGATCAGCCACGGCTTCGGCGTAGGTCTTCAACCCGGCGCCGGCCTGCCAGGCGTCCATGAAGCGGGTCACCACCTGCTCCAGTAACGAATCGACGCTGCCGTTGGCGTCGTTCTTGTATGACGCGGCGCATTCTTCGAGGAAGCCCATGACACCGATGTGTTTGAGCCAGGCAAAGGCCTGCGCGTATTCGCCATCGGTCACGGCATACAGCAAGTGGCCGTTGAGTTCCTCGACCCCTAACTGATGCAGCCGCTTGAGCAGCGACAGATAGGCGACTTTGTAACTGGGGAGATTGATGTTGGTCGCTCCCAGAATGAACGACTGATCGCGCTCGTCGCCGTTGTTGTCCAACAGCGTGGCCGATTCGGCGTCGGTGCGGGCCACGATGATGCCGGGCACGCCCATGACGTCGAGCTGGAACCGGGCCGAATTGAGCCGCTTGACCTGCTCGTCGGACGAGACCAGCACCTTGCCCCCCTGGTGGCCGCACTTCTTCGTGCCGGGGCGTTGGTCTTCGATGTGATAACCGGGCACTCCGACTTCGACGAACCGCCTGATCAGGTTGCGGACGTGTCCGTCTCCGCCGTGTCCGGTATCGGCGTCGGCAATGATGAATGGGCGGTAATCGTATTCCGGCGTCTTCTTCAATTCTTCCGGTGCGAGGCGGGACCGAGCGTAGAGCTGGTTCTTGTCGGCGGTCAACAACGCGCGGACCAGAACGGCCGCTTCGTCTGGAACCTGGCTCAGGGGATAACTGGCCAGGTCGGGACCCGGGTCTTCATGGACGGAGCCTTTGGCCGACGTGGCCCAACCGCCCAAGTAAATGCCCGGAATGCCCATGCGTTTCATAGCCACGGCCTGCCCCGGCGAATAGGGCCCGAACGTCGTGATCGACTTGCCGTTTTCGAACAAATCGCGGAGGAGATCGTAAAACGCCTCGGCCGCGTCTCGGGTCACTCGGTAGTCATTGGGAATCGTGCCGCGCTGTTGCACGATCTGCCGAGGCGCGTACAACCGGGTGATGCCGCTGAAACGTGGGCTCCCCATCCATTCCTTGGTTTCGGCAACCTGCGCATCAAACGTAGTCATCACACTCTCCTGCTCTCGTTTACGAGTTTCTTGATGCCGAACCGAAGCACGCCTGGAGTAAACAGACTGCAAGCGCGCGTTTCATCGGTTCAGCGGGTTATCCAAAGTCGAGATTCTTGGTAATGCGAGTGCCGTCCCGGCGAAACGCGTTCATGTACTGTGAGATGCGGTCCTTCGCAGTCTGTAGATCGTTGTTGTTGAGATTGATGTTCAGCAGATCGACGTACCACGGGGCTTTGACGTCAGCGGCGACGTACGTCTCGACGATCTCCCGTGCAATGGGGAGCGTCGTCTGTTTGGAATCATCGTGCACGTCGCGGTCGCCGGCCTGCTGGAGTTTGGAGAACTCTTCGGCCAGCACCCGCTCGAACAATTTGGCGGTAAACGTGTCGCCGGCTTTGACGCCGGTCTCCGCATCGTCGTCGGTGAGCTTGCCCCCTTTGTGCAGCCACTCCCACAGAATGCTCAAGCGGATTTCGCCGGTCGCCATGTCCTCCATCAGGTACAGCACGTCGTCGTTGCCGAAGTAGTCGGCAGGCTTAAGCGCCGCTGCCTGAAATCCCTGACCGAACGCATTGCCGTACTGCAGAGCGACGCTCACCAGATCGCGGGCTCCGCGAATGGTACGCGGCGCCGGTTCGAGTTCGATCAACGCATCGGAATCGGCGTCGGCATATGAAAGCCTGGGAAACTCGCGACCGAGTTGGTTCTCCTCGCCCACCTGCTCCCACACCGGGCGGACGATGTGGACCATCTTCCAATGGGCCACCCACTTGCCGCTGGCGCCTTCGCGCTGTTCGCGTTCGGCGCCTGCCACCGCCTTGTTCATGCTGGCGGACACGCCTTCAGCCGAACCGACCGGAATGTTTGGCTCCATGCCCCCTTGCCACAACGCGCAATTGCCTTCCCGATCGGGGGTGTTCACGGCCCGGCGGACGCGGTCTTCGTAGTTCCGCATGTAGCCGTAGGTCATGCCGATGGCGTCGATGTTGGGGTTGATGAACTCGCGGTCCCAAGCCATCGCGTCGGCCACGCTGTTGATGTAGTCCCAGCGTCCCGTGTTGTATCCGACGAAGTGCTTGCCCAATGCGGCGCGGATCTCCATCAGCTGGTAAGAGGCTTCCAACTGCTCGACGAGCACATACACCTTGATGGTGCCTACGGGCAGATCAACGTGCGACTCGAGTGACGAAAGCATGTCGTTCCAAAGCGCCGCCTCTTCGGCCGTCTGGATCTTCGGCAGGTAAAGCACTACCGAACTGCCGGCTGAGCGCAGCGCTTGGTGGTTGTTGACGACGTATAAGCAGACATCGACGATCGATGCGGAAAAGCCCGTCCCGTCAGTTTCTTGGACGTGACGATCGTCGAGGTGCAGCCCCCGCGCGCGGAAGATCTTCGTGGTGAAGTCGAGCTGAGCGTTCCAATCATCGACGATCTGCCGACCCAGAAAGCCTTGTGCCCAACGGTTCATCTCGCCGGCGACCTGCTCGGCGGTCTTCAGGAAGACGGGATCTTTGTCGATCGCCAGCTTCAAGTTGCGCTGGTTGTCGAGCGACATGCTCGAAACCTGGCCCAATGCGTCTTCACCGTCGAACATCCAGCCGTCGGCCCCCGATAGCAGCGCGTAGGCCACGTTGCGGATGCTCTGCTCGACCGCCGAGTTGGGTTTGGCCGCCGGGCCGGTTCCTTGAATCCACTGCCGCTTCAAATCCTTGGGGATTTCGCTACCAACAAAGGCGGCGTCCCGCGCGTCCCGCACCTTGATGTTGGTACGCCCGATCAGCGAATCAGGGGCCAGAAACGTGATCCGCTGTTTCTGCTCGGCACGACGGCGGCGGCGGTCGATCCGCGCCGTCATCAACTGACGGCGGTCGTCGTTGAAGCTGGCCAGTGACTGCATCGCTTCAATCGCGGCCGATGTATAAACGTCGCCGTACTGCTCCTGGAGGCCGGTCCGAATCTCAAGCCTGCGGCTGGGACGAACGTCCTGTGCTGCGGCTGAAGGCATGTTGTCTCCTGGTGCCGCCGATTCGGCTGGAATCAGCGACCATCTATCTTTGCTGCGGGCGCACGTCTAGCGACGGCGACCATCGTCGATGTTGGGCAAGGTTCTTGTCAGCTGACTTCTCGGTGTCGTCAGACGCACCCGTAAGGGGACGCTGTTTAGGACGTGTTTGATCGATTCCATGGGGCTCGGCAGGAGACCGGTCCCGAAGTTCCCAATGTCCTTTGAAACGAGCGAGTTGTCAACGTACTGGGCGATCCAAAACAGATCGCCTTGGGCCTGCCGAATGCGCGACTGTTACAACTCGCCAAGCTTGCGCATGCCGAACTGTTTGCCGTCCTTGCGGTTACCGAGCGAAGAAGCGGGCCGCAGAGCTGCAGTTCACCACTTCCAACTCTCGCGCAGTGTGCCGTTGAGCACCGCTTCGCTTGGCCATTCACCGCGAAACAGCTGCAGAATACAGTCGGCGGCTTCAACTGCCATCGCCTCGATCGACGCCGTGTCGGTGCCGGCCAGGTGCGGGCTGATCACGACGTTGTCGAGCTGAAAGAGTGGATTGTCGGCCTTGGCCGGTTCGACCTCGAACACATCCAAGCCCGCACCGCGCAGCGGACCGTCCTGCAGTGCGCGGATCAGATCGGCCTCGACCACGATCTTGCCGCGGGCCGTGTTGATCAACACGCTGCCTTGTTTCATCTTGGCAAAGACGTCGCGATTGAACAGCCCGCTGGTTTCTTCGGTGAGCGGGCAATGAATGCTCAGATAATCGCTCCGGGCCAGCAGGGTTTCGAAGTCGACCAATTCGATGCCGTGCTTGCGTACGAACTCTGCATTCGGATAGGTCTCGGTGGCAATGACCGGCATACCCATGCCGACGGCGCGGACGGCGGCGCTTCGACCAATGCGCCCCAGTCCGAACACGCCAAACGTCTTACCGCGAATCGGCTCGGACAGCGTCAATCGCCAGTTGCCCGCGCGCGTCTGCTGATCGTTGACGACGAGGGACTTGGCCACTCCGAACAACAGCGCAAACGCCTGTTCGGCAACCGACTCGTGGTTTGCCGTCGGCGTGATCGTCACCGGGATGCCGAGTTCGGTGGCCGCCTCCACGTCGACCCGGTCAAAGCCGACGCCGCACCGGGCGATGACGCGGAGCTTGGGCAAGCCAGCCAGCACGGTCCTTGTGAAATGTTCGCCACCCGCAATCACCGCGTCTGCATGCTTCAGCGTTTCGATGGATTGCTCTTCGCTGGATAATCCGCGTGTGAACGTGCGGTCGGCGGGATGCTGCAGGTCGAAACCGGCCTGTTCGAGCATCGGGACCCAAGGGCCGTTGACGTCGATCAGAATCTCGGGCGTAATTAAAACAGTCGGCATCGATTCAATCTCTCCGGTGTCTGAGCAGCAAGCCCAATATCTTCGTCGGTGAGCCGCCGGGACGGAAGTCAGCCGGTTCACTTCCCGCACTTTGCAGGTTGGCATTCAAACTCTTGACTACTGGCTTCGGCCGCCCCAATCAACGATGGATGATCAAAAGGCAGGCGTACTGACGGCGGCGAGGCGTGCTGGCCAGCGGGCGGAATCAATCTGCGATTCAAGAACCGTCGGACTGACGGCCACCGCGTGACTGAGGCTACTCAGTTGCTGGGCTCGTGCAAACGGCGACGGCTTGAGGGTACTGCATCCAGCTGTCGGTGAAGCTGGACCACTCGCCCGAGAGGCGAACGGCTGTTGCGATCTCGTCGATGCCCGCCAGTATCGATTGTTGTGGGCCGCAACCGAGCGACACGCGGCGGACACCCATCTCGCCCAATTGTCCAGCGGACGTTAGTCCGGGTAAGGCATAGATATTGACCGGACCAGGAACTTCCTTGACCAGTGTCGAGATGGCTGCGGCGTCGAGCATGCCGGGCACAAACACACCGTCAGCGCCGGCCTCGATGTATTGCTGCGTTCGGGAGATTGCCTCCGCGAGCTGCCGTGATTCGTCGGCCAGGCCTCCCAGATAGACGTCGGTTCGCGCGTTGACGTACAGCGGGTAGTCGAGTGCGGTGCAAAGCGCGCGAATAACGCGAATCTTATCGGCGTGGAAGCTCGCGTCCGCGAAGACCCCGTCCCGAAATCCGTCCTCAATGTTGATTCCACAAGCACCCGCCTCAATCGCCTCGCGTACATGGTCGGCGACCACCTCGGGAGAATCGCCGAAACCGGACTCGAGATCGAAGCTGACGGGAATCTCGACCGCCCTGGCGATGCGGCGGCAGACGTCCAAGAACACCGGCCACTCGACATCCTGGCCCGCCGCGTGCCCCAGACTCCAGGCGATGCCGGAACTCGTCGTCCCCAACGCTTCGAATCCCCGAGCGGCGAAGACCCGTGCACTGGCGACGTCCCAAACACCCGGAAGCACAAGGATCTGGGATTGGCGATGCAATTCGTGAAATGCATCTGCCAGGCGAGTCGATGTCATGCGTGGTTGCTCCGTCGCTTCGACGTCCAGAAACGCTCGTTGCCAACCGGGATTGCTGCACACGCGGCCGGCGCTTCGCAGCAAACACGGCGTACTATTTCGAATCGGCGGCCATGCTCGTCGACTTCCACAGGTGCACGGCGGCGTAGGCCCGCCATGGTTTCCAGCGCTCGGCCTGTCGATTCAGTTCCGTGGCCGTTATCGGCTTACCGTTGCGGGCGACCGCTTTGCGGAGCACAAGATCGCCGGAGGGAAACGCGTCAGGGTCACGCAAGGCGCGCATGGCGATGTATTCGGCGGTCCACGGTCCGATCCCCGGGATTTCCAACAGCTGCTCCCGCGTCGTCGACAGATCCGCCCCTGGCGTAACCTCGATTCTGCCGCTGGCCACCACCTCGGCCAGCGAACCAATCGCGCCGCTTCGACTGCGCGGCATGCCGATGTCGGACAGATTGGCTTCGGCCAACTCTGCTGCCGTTGGGAAGACGCGGCACACACTCGCGTCGCCGGTTTCGATCGATTGTCCGAACCGCTCGGCGAGCCGGCCCATGAGCGTGCTGGCGCCTTTGACCGACACTTGCTGCCCGACCACACCCCGGACGGCTAGTTCGAAACCGTCCCACGCGCCGGGCACCCGCAAGCCGGGGAATGCCTTCAAACTTCGACGCAGGGCCTTCTCCCGTCGCAGGTGGTCGGCGACTTCGCTGGGGTCGGCCGACAGATCAAACAGCGAGCGGACGCGCTCGACGATTTGCGGCAACAGTCGGGGCTCGGCGCCGTGCACCGTCAAAGACAGATGGTGTTTCTCTGGCACGTCCTGCACTTCGAGTCGACCGGCACTGCCGCCAATGGCAAAGGCGCGGCTGTACGTCTCACCCGAGACCGACTCGACCCCGGGAATGGCCCGCAGCTTGAGAAACGCGAGCAGTTCGTGCCACTGCAGCGGCGGGCGATATGCCAGACGCAATCGCCAGCCTTCGTTGCCGTTGCCCGCCATCCGAGCTGAACGTTTGCGGCGCAGCTGTGACGGAGTGCAATGAAACATGGCCCGCACCGCGGAATTGAACCGGCGGATGCTGGGGAAGCCGGCGGCATAGGCCACCTCGGTCATCGGCAGGTTGGTCTCTTCGAGCAACTTGCGGGTAAAGTGCAGCCGCCGCGTTTGGGCGACCGCTTTCGGCGTGGCGCCGATGTGTTCGCGGAACAGGCGGGACAAGTGCCGCGCGCCGACCCCCAATCGTCTGGCGAGATGCTCGGTGTCCGCCTCGTCGAGCGCGCCTTCGGCGATCAGTCGCAACCCCCGCTTGACGGTCGCCGACGTGCCTTCCCATGCCGGCGAACCAGGCGCCGTGTCGGGGCGACAGCGGTTGCACGCGCGAAATCCCGCCTCTTCGGCGGCGGCGGCACACGAGTAGAACTGCACGTTCTTCTTAAGCGGCGTCCGCGCGGGACAAATAGGACGGCAGTAGATGCCGGTCGTCACCACTGCGGTGAAGAACCGCCCGTCAAACCGGGCGTCGCGGCTTTCCAGTGCTCTGTAGCAAAAATCAGGTTCAAGGTTCATGACCGAATAGTACCCGGGCCCACGTGAGTCGTCTGGTCATTTTCGGACGCGTATGCTTCAAATCAGCGAATGCTCGCAATGCTTGTTCCATCGCCGACCCACTTACGAATGTTCGCCAAACCAAAGTCGCCGGGCGGTCTCGCCGAGGACAGCCATTTGTGTCGATGCGTCGAGTCCCAGTTCGTGCCGAAAGATGTCGAGATGCTGACGGTAGGTGACCTTGGGACACCACAACTCGCAGGGAAAGTCGCTGCCCCACACGCACCGCTCGGGACCGAACTCATCGATGATGGCCCGGCAAGCAGCGTGCATGTCGGCGCATGGAAACTCTTCGGCACTACCGGTGGGGACAAACGACAGCTTGGCATGGATGGTTGGATGCCGGGAGAGCGCAAGCATGTCGTCGAGCGTAGGCTGCAGTGTGGGTCCGGCTTTCGGATTCAAACAATGATCGATCACCACGTTGAGTTTCGGATGGCGTCGAACCAACGACTCGATTTCAGGCCGCTTGTCGCGACCGACCAATACGTTGATCACGATGCCCATCTGTTCCGCCGACGTCCAGAGAGCATCGACGCCGAGATCGTCGAGCCGGCCGTTGGCAGCCGGGATGCTCCGCATGCCCCGTACGTTGGATTCACGAACGTACTGCTCCAATAGTGCGGGGCTGCCGGCGTCATCGGGGTCGAGCGTGCAGACGGCTGCCATGAAGTCGCCGTGTTTGCGTGCCGAGTCGGCCGTGAACCGATTGTCAAAGCGGTAGAACGTGCTGGTCTGAATCGCCGTCACGTAGCGTACACCGGCGGCTTGCATCTCGGTCCGCAGGTGCTCAATGGTCCCCTTGCCTTCTGGCGGTCGATACGGCTCTTCGATCGTCGGGTATCGCTGTTCGTCTTGCCCATAAATGTGGGCGTGGCAGTCGATGATGAGCAGCCCTTCATTGGCATCGGCCAGCAGATGGCTCGGTCGGATCGAAGACGCGGCCAAACCACCGGCAGCGACTCGAAGTACATCTCGGCGGCTGATGGACCGTTGATCCACGATGTTGTTTCCGTCAAAGAACACTATGCACGTTCAAACTCCGGCACTTCAATCCAAATCGTGCGGGCTGCTGCGCAACATTCGCCGGATTCGGAAAACACCGCGGTGCCCGTGAAGTGCTTGCGGCCTTCATGGGCAATTTGCCAACCGGTGACGATGTAGCGTTCACCGGCGGTGACCGGTTGCGAGATCTTGGCCGCCAGTTCGCCAGCCAATGCGACGCCCTTTTCGATCTGCGGAAAACTGAACGCGCCAGGGCAATCGAGGGCCGACCACAAAAACTCCGGTTGAACGTTGCCGTCGGCATCGGCCAGGTTGGCGTCGGGTACCCACGGGCAAGCCACGATTTCTCGTAGAGCGACGGAACCGGGGAACAGCCGGAGCCCGTCCCCAGCCTCGCGGGCCGTCCCGCAAACAAAGCACATCGATAAGGGGTGATTTGTAAAAGCGCGAAAACTGCGGGCGGCCTGCTCTGCCTCGGCAAACGTGGGAGGCTCAGGCAGTTCCAACTCAAAATCGCCTGGGCGAGCATCGGCGATGATCGTGTCATTGTGCGCCAGCTGGCAGCCCTGTTCGGTCGTACGCACCTCGAGTGCGACTTCCAACGGCGTCGGTGCGCGCAGCCGGACCGCCGCGGGTCCGTCGAGATGGGCGGCCAGGCGACCGCTGACGTAACCGCCGTTGCCCAAGTTGGGCGGTCCTTCGAAGCGGCGGCCGATGGTGATCGAATCGGTCATGTCTTGCTCGGCGGCGCGTTGCGCTTACGCTGCACGCTCCTACTCCTTGAATTGAAAGGAATACAGGTCGGCGTCGCTGAGAACGAATCGCAGGCGGACCGGATTGCCGGCCGGCTTGCTGACATCGGCACCATTGTTCCACGAGACGAGTTGCGCGGTCGTGTCGCCGTAGAGTTCCTCGGCATCATCCAGCGTGAAGCCGGGAATTGGTTTGCCGGCTGCGTCTTGAATCTCAACCTTGATACTGCCGGCCGCCGACGTCGCGTAGTTCAACACCAGTTGCCTTCCGGCAAACATCAACGGCTTGGTGACCAGTTCGCCGCCGGAATAGGGTGCGTTCAGCGAAACGAATCCGTCGAGACGAATCGAGTAACGCCGCAGTCGATGATCGTCGTCGCGCCAGGCGTTTTCGGTGAAGAGCATCGAAATCTCATTCGGCTGTCCTGGGCGTTGGCCCTGTGTTTCGTACAGACCGTAAGCCTGGTAGTTGTCGCCGTAGATCCATCGGCCTTCGGACTGCGGACCCGGTCTGAGGAACGCTTCGTCCCAGCGGTGGAACGTCAGCCCGTCGCGACTCGACATGAACACACCGTCGGTCAAATCGGTGCCCACGCGCTTGTGGGCGGCTGTCAGTTGATCGCGGAGCGGCACGGGGTCCAGGGCCTGCACATGTTTGGTCAGCGGGCGGGCCACGTACCGCGTGGGGAAGCCGAACAGGACGTGCGGAGCCCGGAAGTAGGGGGCGATCTGATTTGTATACATCTGCTGGGGCGGCGAATCGGGATAGGTCAGGCCGACCGGTTCTGACCAGGTCTCGAAATCGTCGGAGTGCGACACGCCGATCGAGCGCAGGCCTTTGAACTGGCCGCTGCTGAAATATCGAACGTACATGGTGTAGCGCCCGTGAGCGGCGTCCCAGAAGGCCGTGTTGTGCGAATCGAACGCGCCTTTGGTCACGACGGGGGCGTCGCTGAGACGCGACCAGCCGATGCCGTCGGCCGATTGAAACGTCCACAGGCCCTTGCTGGTGACCGTCCCGCCAATGGCCTTGAAACGCTGTTCGGGCGGGCGATCGGGATTGGTGTCGATAAACGGCGCGAAGTTGTGTGTCTCGGGGCTGCCCAGCCAGATGATGTTGTTCTCTGAAGCACCGGGCCAATCGAACAGGTTCAGCTTGGGTTTGACCCATTCGATGCCGTCGCGGCTCTCAGCGTAGCACACCGCTTCAGACTGCGCTTGTCGTAGCGGCGGATCGTCGATCACGTAGCGATGCCCGCGGTAGTACATCCGATAGAGGTCCCGATCGTGAATCACGGTGGCATAACCGCTGGCGTTGCCTTCCCAGGGCTCGTCGAACGAGATGGCCACTTCACGCGGAACCGGATGGTGCAGCTTCAACTCGGCTCCGCCTGTGAGACGATCGAACAGCGTCTCGTCGACGAACAATTCCCGGCGCGAGCCAATGTCGATCGGCTCATCGGCCGCCGAGCCCGTCGGACATACAGAGAGTGCGACCAGTACGAATAAAGCCGAAGAGGTCAGTCGCATGCGCATGTGCTCATCTCAAGCAAGGGTTGGGATCCGGGGTGCTGAAGGCAGGTCTGACTGTCTGATGTGTGGTGTCGAGACTTCTGTTTCGATTTCGATGACTTTCGCCTGCGCCGGCAGTGAGAAGGAACACGAGCAAAATGAGCTTCGTTGCTGCGGGTCCGCGGCACTTCCACCCGCGTCCCGTCGACAGCCATCACCACCCAGCCATGCGTGCGCCAGTGGCTGCCGGCGAGTTGTTGCATCCGCTCTCGCAATCGATTCTTCACCGCCGAAAGCAGTGTCGCGCTCCAGCGGCTCAGGCTTTTGACGAACCCCTGATAGGTCATCCCCCATCGCCGCCGAGTATACAAACCAGGCAGGATAGCCACCCCACTTTGAAACCGTTCCCGCAATCCCTTCTCCTCGCTCAACGACCACATTGAAACAACGAGACTTGACTCTCGCAGATGGGTGCCAGCAACGCCATCGTCACCAAGGCCGAACACGACCAATCTGTATTGCCATGCCGCTTCAAAGCTGAGAACATTTTCTCGTCGACCAGCCAGCTGATGGCCTGCTTCAACCCGCTATCGCTGAGCGTCGTCCTTGAGCTCATGCCAGACTCCCTAAGGGTTTTCGGACCAGTTTTCGCACGGGGAGTCTGGCTTCTATTTCAATCTACGAAACGACTTCCTCCATTTCGTTCACGGCGTTGAGTGGCACCCTCGGTGGGTTCTTTGTACCCAGTACCCAAGCTCCTCAAGCTATCAGCACATTCATCCTCAAGCTATCAGCACATTCAAAGTGTGCCACCCAGGCTTCCCGGAGGTTACGATGGGTCGACCAGAATGGCGTCGCAGCGGCGAAAGTGGTCGGCGTGGTCGGCGTCGTACTTCGCACCGCGCAAGTCGACGAGGTAGAAGTCGACGTCGCCGATGAAGGCTCCTCGCAAATCGGCGCCACAGAGATTGGCCTTGCGGATTTCTTCGGGCGACTTGTAAGTCTTCTCCTCGTAGTCGTTGGTGTAAAAGCCGGTGCGACTCCCGTGCCCTGCGATCGGGCTGCCAACGAGCCCGCTGCGGGAAGAGCCCATGTGAAACGTACAACCACTCAAATCGGCGCCGCGCAGATCCGCACGTTCCCACTCAATCTCAGCGAGCCCGCTACCTGTGAGCGTCGCTTTCGAAAAATCCGCGTCCGGCATCACGCTGCCGGTCAAGTGGGCCCGGTTCAGATCGGCGCCCTTGAATCGGGCGGCCGACATGTCGACGAATTCCAGATCGCAACCGGCGAGATTTGCTTCGGTGAAGTCGGCCTGTTCCAGAATGGCCATACGCAATGGTAGTCCCTTTAGATTGGCGCCCCGCAATTCGGCAGCCGTCAGGTCGAGCTCGTCAACGCGGGCGCTTCGGAAGTCGCACCAGTGGCAGCGGGCTGCTTGCAATGAGGCTCGCCTCAGATCGGCGCCGCGAAAGTCGGCTCGCGTGGCCGACACGTGGTTGAGGTTGGCTCCCGGAAATCGGGCACCGGTGAACTGCCCATGCTTCATGTCGGCGCGCGTCAAAACGGCGTTCTCGAAATCGGATTCAAACGCCTCCACGTGCGATAGATTCGCGCCGCTGAGGTCGCCATTAACACATCGTGTTCGCGTCAAATCGGCGAATTTCAGGTTCGCATTGCGGAGCCCGCAGCGCGTGAAATCGGCCTCGGTCAGATCGCTCTGCTGCAGGTTGATCTCGTCCCAGCGAATCGCGGACAAATAAGCACCACTCAAGTCCCGGCAACGTGCCTTGGGGCGCCACGACGAATCCAATGCGTGTAGCACGCTGGCGATCATCGGCTTGGAACGCAATTGCTGGTCGGAGACCAGGTTGTGCAGGCGGCTAACAATCGATGAATCGCCGCGGCTGGCAATGGCGATCTCCTCCACCAAGTCGCGCGGAAGCCGCGACCTGGGAAACGGATCCCAGATGCCGCTTCTCAAGTCAGCGACGATCTGGTCCGAAGAAAGCAACACTTCAACCGGCCGCCGTGCCAAGATACTGAGTAGTTGCCGACTCGCACCCCGCTCGACCATGGCACGGGCCTGATTCTCGGCTACGGCATCTTCCTTAAGCAACCGGTGGATGCTGTAACGCCTCGCCTGCCGTAATGTGCGTTCATCCTTCCCCGCCATCTGGACGATCCCCCGCCGCAATGCTTCGCCAACGTCGGGTAGCTCTTCGTCGGCTGCCAATTGATCGGCGACGAGGCAGTAGATCTGCGGCGAGCCGTTGAGCAGACCCAGATCGCGCTGGTCGGCAACGCGGGCCATCACCGATGCGCATCGCTGCGGTGCGACGTGCAGCAGGTACTCGATCAAATCGTCGGTGCACCAAGGAGCGATCCGGAAACGCAGCTTGGTCAAGTCCAGGCTGGACTGGGCGGTGTAGACCACCAACCGCGACGTCGTGGCCGACCGCGCCTGTCGCAATCCTGCCCGAACGTCTGCCGTATTTGCATCGTCGATCAACACCAGCGATGAGGCGAAAGGCAACGCTGCCAGATGGGCCAGAGCGCTGGTCTTTCCCGAACCGGACCGGCCAGCCAGCTCGAGCGCACCTTGAGGACCCTCGTCCAGCATGGATTCGACCACTTCGGCCAGCTGGACGGCGTCCGCCGAGTTCGAAGAGATGACGCGCGGCTTAACCGCCGCTTGTCGAGGAGAGATCATGGCGACATTTCAAGAGGCCGCGACCGGACACCCCACACGACGCGGCATCCATTCTACGGAGACAAAGATTCGCCAAGCAAGAATTCTCCGAGATTCTATGATGGCAATTGGGCATGGAGACCAACTCGCTTGACAACCTTTGCCGGCGTGGCGAATCTCGGTTGCAGTTTGCAGGGTTCGCCGACGAGTGGCTTGCAGGTCAGCCCGGCGAGCATCTTGAAAGCAGGAGAAGCAGCATGCAGTTCCGAGCAGTCGTCGTCGCTTGTTGGTGTCTTGGTGTCGTTGGCACCGCTGCCGCACAAACGCCGGCCCGTTGGCTGGCTCACGACATGCATCGGCCGCAGCCGCGAGTCGTCACGCCGCCCGAACAAAACTTGCCGGTCACGCCACCCTCCGACGCGACTGTGCTGTTTGACGGCACCGACCTGACCAACTGGCGGGATGCCGAAGGGGGACCGGCCAAGTGGATCGCCGGTGAAGGTTACATGGAATCGGTGCCCAACAGTGGCTACGTATTCTCGGCCGGCGTATTCGGCGACGTTCAGTTGCATGTCGAATGGGCGTCGCCCGCCGACGTGAAAGGCAGCAGCCAGGGTCGCGGGAACAGTGGCGTGTTCTTGATGGGACTCTATGAGGTCCAAGTCCTCGACTCCTACCAGAACGAAACCTATCCCGACGGGCAGGCGGCCGCCGTCTATGGACAATATCCGCCGTTGGTCAACGCATCGCGCCTGCCCGGCGAGTGGCAAAGTTACGATATTGCGTTTCGGCGTCCGCGCTTCAATCGTGACGGCACGCTGGCCAGACCGGCACGCATCACGGTTCTTCACAACGGCGTGCTGGTGCAAGACAACGTCGAACTGTGGGGACCCACCACCTGGCTGCAGCACCTGCCCTACACATCCCACCCCGACAAGCTGCCTATCTCGCTGCAGGATCACGGCAACCCGGTCCGCTATCGAAACATCTGGCTGCGCGAACTGGACGAGCACGAACCGGCCGGTCCCACGCCGGATGGCAGCCGGCCGGTCATTCATCTCTCCGAACAACAGTTACAACAGTTCGAAGGAGACTACGGCAGCGTGCTGGGCGAGTTCGGCACGATCGAACTGAAGGGCCTGCAACTTCAGCTGCACATGCAGACCGGCCAGGTCATCGACTTGGTGCCGCGCTCCGCAACCGAGTTCGGCATGCGTTGGACCGCCGCTTGGCTGGACTTCACCGTCGATGCAGAAGGCCGCGCCAGCGGGTTCACAATGCACCTGGCCGGGCGGCGCTATCCTGTCCGGCGGAAGACCTCAGGCGAGTGATCAGGCACCGGGCAGCCGGGCGACGATCACCGCTTCCCACAGGCTGAAGTACATGGTCTCGTCGGCCCACCGCGGGGCGAACAGCGGTTCCAACTCGGCAGGGATTGCGCGCATCATTGCGATGAGCTTGTCCTTGTCCGAGGGCGAAACGTGCTGCCGGTCGGCCCAATCGTGAAACTCGAATTCCTTGGTCAGCGTGTGCGTTGCGTGGATCGAGAACCCTGCCGCTTCCAACATTTCGTGCAGTCGGGCCAGCGAGTAGACGCAATGATGCGACGGATCGCGCAGCTTTTCGTAGGCGTTATAGCAATCGGCTGCCGGAGGGTCGTCGACGGTGAAGTTGTCCGTCAGTCCCAGCAGGCCCCCCGGTTTCAACACGCGGGCCCACTCTGCCAGCGCCGTTGACGGATCGGGGAAGTGATGGAACGCCAACCGGCAGGTCAATAGATCGTAGCTGTCCTCTTCGAACGGCAACGACTCGGCATCGGCGGGAACGGTGTCGAAGTTCGTCAAGCCCCGAGCATCGGCCAGCTCGCCCGCTTTGAAGAGCATTCCCGGCGTCAAGTCGCTGGCTGTGACGTGTGCGACATGGGGCGCCAACGTCAGCGCCGTATGCCCGGCGCCGGTGGCCACGTCTAATGCGCGCCAACTCTGTTGCGGCTCGAGCAATTCCAACAAGACTGCGAGGCTCTCACCCTTTGCATGAACGTCGCTGGTTGCGTACAGATCGGCCGATGCGCCGAATTGGGCTTGGACTTTGGATTTCACGTCATCCGACATGGGCAGGCCACTCGAGGAATGTGCGATTCAGGCGCGTGATCGAGACACTCACCAAGCATCATACGATCGGACTAGCAGGATTCTTCACGTCAATTCATGGGACCTGCCTTAGGCAACGACAAGGCGCTTAGGCTGGGGTAACGAGTGTGTCATTCGCGAACGATTATAACCGTTTTGCGGCATCTTGAATTCCGAGATGGCAAACTCGCACAGCAGCTGTCGTTGATTTGCACTAAAGCGAGTCCGCGAAGAGGTTGCTGCAGAATTCGAACGTTTTTTGGCAGACAGCCCCTCTGGTTGACGAAGCGGAATCGGATGATCACAGTGGACTGAGTTGTCGATGCCACGGAGTTAAAGCCACGGAGAGGAGCAAACCGCCTCTCCGTTTCTCTTTGGTAGGTATTCGGTTTTCACGTCAACAAGATTATCAACCGGGAGTCACAACTGATGTCAAACCGAATTCAAACTTTGCTTGCCGTCGCGACATGCGCGTTGGCCACCCTGACCTTCACAGGGGAGGCCAAGGCCCAACACCCAAATCCCGAGTCGCTGAGGACCTGGGTCGATCAGGGCAACTACTCGAAGTTCAAAGGAAACAAGATCTTCGTCCACGCCTCAGGTCCAAAATCGAAGGACGGCACGGGTGTGCTCATCGTGCACGGTTTCCCCGGGTCCTCCTGGGATTGGAAAGGTGTCGTTGCCATCGTCGGGAAGAAGACGCGCGTCGTCGTTCCTGACATGATCGGCTTCGGCCACAGCGACAAGCCAAAGACGGGAACCTTCAAGGATAACTTTTCTCTGATGACACAAGCCAACATGTATGAAGCCATCGCCAGAGAAGAAGGCTTGACGAATGTCATTCTGGTCGCCCACGACATGGGCCAGACCGTCGGGGCCGAGCTCATGGCCCGCCACGACGAGGGAAAGCTCTCGTTCAAGATCAAGCATGCCATCATCGTGAATGGTTCCACCCTGGTCGACATGGTCAAGCTGGCGCCCCTTCAGGAGGAGCTATTGAAAGCGCCCGACAAGGCACTGACTAAGCACCTGGATTTCAAGGAATTCGGCGATGGGCTTCGCATTAGCTTCTCCAAGGAACACGCCGCCAGCCAGGAAACCATCGACTGCATGACAGCTCAGGTTTTCGCGCACGACGGCGATCTTGTCATTGCGCAAACCATGAAGTATCTGGACGAGCGACGCGAGTTCTACGACCGCTGGGTTGGCACGCTCACCGGCTTCCACAGTGCGCCCATGAGCGTCTACTGGGGCACTCAGGACCCCGTCGCCCTTGAGGCAATGGCCGACCGGATCAAGTCGTGGCGCCCGGTAACGGACCTACACAAATGGAAGGATGTGGGGCACTGGCCATCGATCGAGGTCCCTGATCGTTTGGCGAAGGCGATCCTCGACCGGCTCGAAGGCTAAGTCCACGAGGATTGATTACAGCGGCCGGTCACAGTCATGATGTGACCTACTCACCTTGGTCGAGGCCGCCATCGGGACTCGCGTTACCATCGGAGAAGGGCTTGTACCCGGACCGTCCGCTGCGCGCCCGCCGCGGGGGTCACGCTGGAGAACCTGTTGGGCTCCACGATGCTGTCCGACTCCGCGTCGGGCATGTAGAGGAACTCGGTGGTCAGTTTGATGTTGTCAGATTCCGGGAAGGGATAGTAGATCAAGCCGGTGGTGAAGGTCCTGAAATCGTTTCCCTCAGTTGGTCGATCCTTGTCCGGAATCGTCATGTCGAACCGGGAGTAGCCCTCGAAGTGTTCGCAGAGCCAGGCTCCGCCCTGGAGAACAAAGCCATAGTCCTCCGCGCGGAACCCGTCGGAGCTGGGGTCTGTGTAGCGGTACATGAAGCCGCTATATAAGTTCCAGCCGTCTCCCTCAAGGCTGGCCTGGGCGACGGCCAGGAGGAGGTCCGACTTCAAGCCGGTCGGATCGATGTTCCGCGAGCCCTGCTGCCAGTTGAATGAGGCGTCGAGGAGCATGGCGAAGTCACTGCCAGGGCGAGAGGTGAAGTTGGCGAACCGTGTGTAGTCGTCCTCGTCGCCAACGAGCATCCACCCAACCTGCCCGCCCAGACCGTAGTCTGCTTCCGTCGGATTGTTGAAAACATCGCTAATGGAGAATACGCCGTCGCTGACGAGCCCGCGCAACAGAAGCTTATCGAGGTGGACTCCGAGCATCACGCCTTGGTAAGCCGTCGGGTCGAAGACGGTGTTGGTGGCCGACGCTTCTACGGTCTGTAGCAAATCGGCCGTGGTAGCACCCTCGCGGAGCCATATAGCCGGGAACTGGCCGAAAGCGAGATTTACGTCCTCGTTGAGGTGGTAGATGACAACAGCGGTGTCGGTGAACGCCAAGTCCTCGTCGAAGTTGAGACGGAACCAGTAGGAGAAATCCCTGTAGACATGGCCCCGGAAGTTGACACGGGTTCCTGTTCTGTTGAACCGATGTTGGTCGCCCGACGTGCCCGTGCCATCGTCGCTCTGATGATTGACCTCGTAGCGGAAAACGACCATGCCGTCGAGTTGAAGCTTGAAGTCCCGGTCTTCGGTCTCCAGGACGAACCGCGAGTCGATGGTTAGGTTCGGAAAAATGGCGCGGTTGTTCGGCCCCGCGCCGGAGCTGCCTCCGCGCCGAAACATGCTGTCCGCCATCAGAGACCTTAACTGCCAACCCTCGCCACTGAGGCGCGCGACCTCCGCTTCAAGCTCAGCAATCCGAGACTCCCAAGTGAGGCCGTCATCGGACAGCTGGAGTTGGAGCCCTTCGGGTGAGGCTGGCGGCGGGGGGACCAACAGCTGGTTTTCGAACTGGGTGAGTAGCAGCGAGTTCTCACGCAATTCCGCTTCCAGCAGGTCCAATTCCGGGTTCCGTAGCCCGCCGGCATACTGCTCGTAGGTCGGTGGCCCAGTCGGATCCCCAGTGTGTCCCCACTGCGCCTCGGCCGTTGAACTAACGACTGCGACAATGAGCAGCGGAAAGAGAACAGCAATGACACGACGCATCAGTTGACGTACCCATCAAGCACACCTTGACCGACAGAGCTACAGAATCCATCGGCTGCGAAGATGGGCAAACTTTGGCGATTCTTCCGATTATGACACTGGTCAGCAGTGTTGGCGTTACATCCGAGGCTGGCACCGACCTGGACGGCAGATGTCAAATCGTACTTTGAAGGACCGGCCCGACAGCAGACGAGGCCGGTCCCGGCCTCGGGTCGCCCTAGTAGCGATCGAGTATCACTTTGGCCACGCGGTCGGGAACGTCGATCATCGGCCAGTGGGCCACGTCCGGCCATTTGTGCAGCTCGATCTTCGGCTGCATGTCCTTCCAGGCGTCCGCCATTTTTACGACCGAGATCGGATCTAACTCACCCCAGAACATGCTCACAGGCCCGTCGAAATTGATGATTCCCGCTTGCCAGCGCTGCAGTAACTTCTGTCGTTGTATCATGTACCGGATCTGGCGGTTGAATACCCGGTCACCCTCGTTCGCGAGGATCTGATCCGCCATGTTACTGAGGGTTCGCTCGCCGGCCGGGTGTACCTTGCCGAAGCTGTCGTTGAGGTCTTTCATGACAACGTCCTTGGGCATGTCAGGGCCGAGGGTATCCGGTGCATCAAGCCCTTTTTTCTGCATGGGGGCGAGGACCACGAGGTTGATCAGTGTGGAACCATTGAAGACGATCGCGTGCCGGATCTTGAACGGTAGCGTCCCTTCCTGGTGGCGCTTCATGAGCTCCGAGCCGACCGACTGGCCCATGTCGTGGATGACCAGCATGACCTCGGTCAGCCCTTCCTTCTTGGCCACAGCCTCATACAGGTCGGCCTGCTTGAGCAGCGAGTAGTGTTCGTCGAACGTCCCGGTCTGCGGCTTGTCGCTCTGGCCGAAGCCGACCATGTCGGGCACCACCACGCGCGTCCGCTTCGCCAACTGCGGCACGACCCCGGACCAATCCCAAGACGAGCCGGGGAAACCGTGCACGATGAGGATGCCATGGCCTTTCTTCTCCGCCTTGCCCGCGGTCACCATGAAGATTTTGTTTCCGTTGACCTCAATGAACCGGCCCTGGTCGATCCATTCCTGGAGGCCCTGGAGACGAGCTTTCTCTTGAGCGAGGATCGGGCTACCGGCAAAATGGGCTGCAAGCACGACGGCAAGGAGTGACGGGATGTGTTTCATTTCGGTGCCTCGCTGATCATGGAGAACGTTCAATTGGTGACTTGAGCCTCCTTGTCTCATGACCCGAGTTTCAGAATCCTACCAAGAGTGAGGTTTGGGCGGCAACTTGTAGCAGCTTTGAAGACTTGGTGAACTCGATGGCGGCTGCCGGAATGACCTTGTTGGGTCAACAACCCGTGCCGCGTGACACACGCCGAAAAACCACCGTGCGTGACACAAGCTGAGTGTCTCATCGGCCCATATGTTTGATGGCACTCGTGTCGAGCTGCCGACCGCAGAATCGGGCGGTCGAGGCGTCCCATCTGAGCATGGTAGTGTGAACTTGCAGACATCTTGCTCCGGCCATCTGTTCAGTTCACTTTCAACTGAAAACTGACTCAAATTCATGGACGACTTGGGCCATCGGAATCCACGGCCATCACCTTTCGGGAGAGCAACTATGAAGACGGCGCGATTTCGAATTTACTGTACGCTCGCAATTGGTGCCCTGCTGGGCTACGCGGCCGCGTGCTCCAACACGAAGCCCGAAAGTGATGCCGGCGCGGCGGCGAAGAAGTCTGAGCCGGCTGCCGATCGCCCCGATGAGTCTCCAATCGACGAACAACACGCCGGCGGCACGCAGATCGCTCAGGTCGATACGACGGCGACGGCAACCAGAGCCGTGTCCGCAACTGCGGTGGGCCAAACCCAGAAGAAGCCGAACATCGTGGTTGTCTGGGGCGACGACATCGGTTGGTTCAATCCGAGTTGTTACCATCGCGGCATCATGGGCTACCGAACGCCGAACATCGACCGGATCGCTCGTGAAGGCGCTCTGTTCACCGACTGGTACGGGCAGCAGAGTTGCACCGCGGGTCGCGCCGCGTTCATTACCGGACAGGCGCCGATTCGTACGGGTCTGACCAAGGTGGGTTTGCCTAGCGCACCGGAAGGGATGCCGAAAGAGGATCCGACGATCGCCGGTCTGCTGAAGAATCACGGCTACATGACCGGCCAGTTCGGCAAGAACCACCTCGGTGATCGCGACGAGCACCTGCCCACCAACCACGGCTTCGACGAGTTCTTCGGTAATCTCTACCACCTCAATGCCGAGGAGGAGCCAGAGAATGTCGACTATCCGAAGGGCGCGGAGTTCAAGGAGAAGTTCGGTCCGCGTGGAGTGATCAAGTCATCGGCTGACGGCAACATTGAAGACACCGGCCCGTTGACAAGAAAGCGCATGGAGACGATCGACAGAGAAGTCACCTCCGCAGCACTGGATTTCATGGACCGTGCTCACGAGGCGGACAAGCCGTTCTTCCTCTGGTGGAATTCGACGCGGATGCATGTCTTTACGCACTTGAGCAAAGAGGCGGAAGGCAAGACCGGGCTCGGCATCTATCCAGACGGGATGGTCGAACACGACGGCCATGTCGGACAGGTTCTCGACAAGCTCGATGAACTGGGAATTGCCGACAACACAATCGTCATGTATTCCACCGATAACGGTGCGGAAGCTTTTACGTGGCCCGACGGCGGGACGGTTCCGTTCCGTGGCGAAAAGAACACCAATTGGGAAGGCGGGTACCGTGTGCCTTGTGCGATCCGCTGGCCTGGTGTGATCGAACCCGGCACTGTGATTAACGACATTTGTGCGCACGAAGACATGCTGCCGACGTTCATGGCTGCAGTGGGAGACACAGATATCAAGGAACGCCTCCTGACCGATGGTGTCGAGGCGATTGGACGAAACTACAAAGTCCACTTGGACGGATACAACTTGCTGCCCATGCTCAAGGGCGAGCAGGACAAGAGCCCGCGTGAGGAGTTCCTGTATTGGACCGATGACGGCGATATCGCGGCCCTTCGCTACAACAATTGGAAGGTTGTATTCATGGAACAGCGGGCCCATGGATTCGCCGTGTGGGAGGAACCGTTTGTCGCGCTGCGGTTTCCCAAACTGTTCAACCTGCGCACCGACCCCTTCGAACGCGCCGACCACGAAGCCATCGGCTACGGACAGTGGAGGGCGGAGCGGATGTTCGCGCTGGCTCCGGCTCAAGGGTACGTGGGTAAGTGGCTGCAATCGTTCAAAGACTTCCCGCCGCGTCAAGAACCAGGGTCGTTCAGCCTCAGCAATGCGATGGACAAGATCATGAAGGGGAGTCCGAACAACTGACCTCCCAGAAGTTCTCAACCTTGTCGACGGGCGAGGCGATCGGCTCGATCGAGTACGAAGATCAGATTCGACCTCACAGAGTGAACAGACGCCGAGATCTAGCCGTTTTCGTCCCAGTAACTCGTGGCGCGTGACACAAGCTATTAAACGACCCTTTTCTGAGAGTGCTCCCCGCAAACGTCGAGAGACTCTTGCTTGAACATGCTCAAGGGATGTTACGATTGCCGCCGCAAGTCATCCCGAATGGGATCTAGACTTGCTGCATTTCAATGACGCCATCGGCCAGTTGTTGTTCGGCCAGACGGCGGATCGATTGGTAGTAGCGTCGTTTCTGCGGCGAGAGTGCGTGGACTGACACGCCTTCCAAGGCGCGAAGTGCCGCTATGGGACGCTCGAGTTCCTTGATGAGCAAGCCGGCCTTCATCAGCCGGGCCCTGGATGCTCGCTTCGGAAAATGCTCGATGTACTTATCCAACAGCAGCAAGACGTCTTTCCACTGGTGATGCTTACGCAGGTCGTCGATCAGTCTTTGATGCAACGATTCACTCAACCGGGCCTCAGGCGAATTCTCACAGAGTTCCAGGTACCGCGAACAGGCCGGCGTGGGCTGGTGCTGTTTGATCAGCCAGGCGATCTTCCGCAGCTCAGCGGCGGTGTCGCGCGCGGTTCGTCGTTTGACTCTGTTGTTCACGGCTGTCAAATGAGCCGATCCGTGTCGGGCGTGCAATTCGGAAGTGCCGCGCGTGCGTGGATCGTTCCGCAGGATTGAGAACAAATCCCAGCCTTCACAATCGACCATGCCCATCCACAGCATCGCCACCCCGACCGGAAAACCGACCGCCGCTCCCAAGATGTGCAGCAGTGACGTGGATGGCGCAAAGCCCACAAACCAGGCCAGAAGGAGATCGGTTCCAATGAAGTAAGCCGCCAGCATCCGCACGGAAACATCAAAGCGATGGACACGAAACACGAACCGGAAACTCCAGACGAAGATCATGTCGATGCAGTTTTTCGGCGCCCACACCAGCGCGATCGCCATCAGTGCGTAAATCACGCCTGACGCGCCTCCGGCTCCGGGCGTCTCGACGTCGCTGGTCATCAACGCAATCTGCGCGACGCAGCCGTCGAAACAACACAGCGCGAGGTACAACGCGAGAAACTTCCACCAGCCGAGCTTCCCTTCGACGATCAACCCGAACACCCACAGGAACAACATGTTGCCCAGCAGGTGCGCCAGTCCAAAGTGCAGAAACGCGCTGGAGATCCATTCGATGGGGTTGAGTGCACCCGGTTCCAGAATCCAGGCGTCGGGCTGACTGCCGCCGCAAGTCAGCACGAAGGAAACCGCGTTGGCGGCAATCAACCCAATCGTCGCCCAGGGGCGATAGTAAATTGGAGCATCGGTTCCGATTGGCAGCAACATCGTTTGATCCGGTTGCCGAGACGAGCCGTTATCGACACCGGCGTGAGTTCGCTCACGGCGGCAGCCTTTCGATTGGCCTCATGTGTGAAACGCATTCACGGCCGGATTGGATCAAATGGATCACCGGTGTAGCCGATTCGGTAGAATTGCATGATGTCGGCCGCATCTCGTCGTGTGGAACAGATGTCGCGTTTGATGCATTTGCGACTCCATCGCCGGACGGCACTTTATGAGCGAATCCGAACTTGCCACGATCGCGACTTTCGGCGACGCCCAAGAGGCGAACATCGTCAAGGGGTCTCTGCAGGACCACGATATCCGATCGTTTCTCATTGGTGAACTGGCGGGCGTGACGCTATGGCATGTCGGAACCGCACTGGGCGGTGTGAAGCTACAGGTTGCCTCAGCCACAGCGGCGCGCGCGATTGCTTTGTTGAAAGAGCTGCGGGCCGAGCACGCTTCGCCAGCCTGGCACTGCCCGCACTGTGGGGCCGATGTCGATGCGGGCTTTGATCAATGCTGGTCTTGCGGGGCCGGCGCCGAGAGTGGGGACGCACTGGTCTCCTCGAATGGACATCAGCCGGCTAAGACGGAATCAACGCCCGTGGCCGGCGCCGATGAAATCGCCGAGCGTGCCTGGCGGGCCGCCGTCATCGGGGGCCTCTTCATTCCAATTTTGTTCTATGCGTTTTTCCTCATTCTGCGCATTTCGGGCGAAGAGCTCAGTCCGCCGGCAACACGAAAGTTCTACGCGTCGCTGGCGATCCTCGCGATGGCTTTCATGGGTACTTCTGGCTTTTGAGTCGGTCGGCCAGTTAGACTCGCAAAGTCCAATTTCCCGTGATGCCTTTTGCAGCCGACGAATTCGAGCCGTAATGCGTTCCCAATTGTTTGCGTGCGCCCTCCTCATCGTTCCCGCACTGCTGCACGCGCAGGAAGATGTACCGTCGCAGCTGTCATTGCTAGACATCGCACGCGCGCACATCGACATCGCCCTGGAGTCCCGGGCCGACTCGCAGCTGTGGGGACGCATCGCCGGCAGTGCGGCCGAGCGGAAGTCGGCGCAGACGCTTGCAGCACAACTCAAACCCTACGTCGACCGCGCGTGGACTGAGGAATTCACCTTCGAGGCCCCGCGACCAAAATCGTGGCGTCTCGAGTTGCAGGCAGCAGGACTGCTCGAGAGCGCGATGCCTGCTCCCTTCGACGCGTTGTTCCCGCAACAGATCCCACCGACCGCCATCGTCCACATCGACCCGGACCGAGAAGGTGGCTGGAAAGAGGCACGCGGCAAGTGGGCGTTTGTTGCCGCCACAATGGAACTTTCGCCATCGCGAACCTCTGTCAGGAAGCAACTGCTCTACCAGCGGGCGGTCGAAGCCGGCGCGCTCGGATTCGTGTTCTCAATCCCGACGCCGCCGGGCCGCTGGCAAGCGGTCGTCCCCATCGACAAGCCGTATGCTCTGCAAGACGTCCGCTACCGCGACCACGTCCGGCCGATTCCCTGCTTCTGCATCGACAGCGACGACGGCAAACGGCTGCAGCAAGCAATCGCCGACGGCCAGCGCCTCAAAGCAGCCATCACTTTCAGCAAGACCCGAGTGCACCCGGCATTGAACGCAGTCGCCCAGCTGGACTCTTCGTCAGACCGGACGATTCTGTTAATGGCGCATCTCGACAGTTTCTTCACCGGCGCGAATGACGATGCCAGCGGCATGGCCGCCTTGGTCGGAGTGGCCCAGCGGCTCAGCCAAATCCCACAAAATCGCCGCAAGGCGCGTTTCTTGTTCGCCAGCATGTCGGCCCACCACGACGAGGCCGCCGGTATGCGTGCGTTTCTGGCCCGAGACGAGAAACGGACAGCATCGATCGGCGAATTCATTCTGCTGGAACACGTCGACGCCCGAGTGGGCGACCTGGCCGGCAAAACCGATTGGCCCCAACCCCTCAACAACCGCCGGGCCGCGTTTGTCGGCCCCGACGGCTGGCCGGAACTGGAAAACGGTCTGGGAGAACTCGTTCAGAGCACCGGGCTGATGACCCAGCCGCCGGCCATCCGCCGCGCCTGCATCGCCGACTTGTTTGTGGTGTGCGACTCGGCCAAGACGTTCTGCCTGATGCAAGGCCCGCCCTACTACCACACCACGCACGACACACTCGACAAGATCAGCGAGCAGGGCATCGCCGACGCCGTCGAGTTCCACATCCAGCTGCTGGCCAGAATCGGCGCGATTGAGCTGTGACGTTATGTCGTGCACCGCACACCCGCAGAGTTGCGGACGCTTTCTGCAGGGACCAAGATGAACAGGACGTTTGCCGCTTGAGTCGACATTGGGCGTTTGAGAATCAATATGGATCGGCGAGAATTCATGGCCGCGGGTTTGGCGGCCGCTGCTTCGACAATGGCTCCACTTGCCTGCAGCGGCGCTGCAGTGTCCCCGGCGGCAGACCCTGCTGGTGGCCGGTTTCGGCTGGGGTATGCGCCGCACTTTGGCATGTTTCGGCAGCGCGGTGGTGAGGATCTGGTCGATCAGATCCGGTTCATGGCAGACGAGGGGTTTGCTGCCGTCGAAGATCATGGTTTGACCGCAAAGCCGACGTCGCTTGTCGAGCGGATCGGGAAAGAACTCTTGCGGCGCGACATGACGATGGGTCTGTTTGTGGCGACAGCCAACTATGGCGAGCCGACATTCGCCTCCGGTCGTCCTGACCTGCGCGACTGGGTTCTACACGACATGCGACAGGCCGTCGATACGGCGCAGCGCGTCGGGGGACGCTGGTGTGCGGTTGTGCCGGGTAAGCTCGATAGCCGATTGCCGATTCAGAAACAGACCGTCAACGCCATCGACCTGCTCAAGCGGTGCGTCGACATCGTTGAACCGGCGGGACTCACGTTGCTGATCGAACCGCTGCAACACGGCACGCGGCAGCCGCGGCTGTTTCTGCACAGCCTCGAACAGTCGCGAATGATCTGCCGGGCAGTGGATAGCCCGTGCTGTCGGATTTTGTTTGACGCCTATCATATGCAGGTGGCTGGTCGCGATCCGGTGCAGAGTTTGTTGTCGGCCTGGAACGAAGTGGGTTACGTCCAAGTGGGGGACTACCCCGGCCGCAAAGAGCCAGGGACCGGGACGATCGATTTTCGGCACCTGTTCTCACTGCTCGAGGCCCGCGGGTATGAGGGTATGGTTGGCATGGAGCATGGCAACTCTCTACCCGGTGAGGACGGGGAGAATCGCGTAATCGCTGCGTACGCGGATCACGATCCGCGACCTCTGCAAGGTTGAGGCCAGCGGCGCGTTTGAACAGGAGCGGTCAGTGCTGGCCTCCGCATAAATCGCAGTCACACCCATTCCCGGTCGACCAATGAGCCAGCCCCCCCATCCCGAGCGCACGCCGCGGGTTGCCTTCTCGACGCTGAGTTGCCCGGACTGGAGTTGGACCGAGATCCTCAAGCGGGGTCCACAGCACGGTTATGACGGCGTGGAGGTACGGCTCATTGCACGCGAGACCGATTTGCTCAGCGTGCCGGAGTTTCAACCTGGGGCACTGGCGGCCCGACGGCGGGAACTCGATGCGGCCGGTTTCGAGATCTGCGGTTTGGCATCTTCGGTGAGTTTTGACGATGCTGAGGCCGCTGCGCGAGAGCGGCAACTCGCAATTGGCAGGGCCTACGTCGACATGGCGGTCGAAGTCGGTGCGAAGTTCGTGCGGGTCTTTGGCGACGTGTTGCCGACAATGAACGACGCGGCTGAACGCCGGAGTGCCATCGCGCGGGTCGCCGAGGGCTTGCAGACATTGAGCGAATACGGAGAGTCTGCGGGCATCTCGATTCTGCTGGAGACGCACGGCGACTTCTTGGAGTCGTCGGTGATTTGCGAGTTGATGTCGCAAGTCGGCAACCCTGCGGCGGGCGTGTTGTGGGACACGCATCATCCCTGGTACTTCTGCGGCGAACCGGTTGGCAAAACGTTTGAAGCTCTGCGCCGGTGGGTCCGCCACACGCACTGGAAAGATTCGATCCCGTCGAAGACGCGAGTTGCGGACGAAGCGATGCAAGCGGCCGCGGAACAGGCGGGCGCGCTGATGGGCGGCCACAGGCACGCCGACTATGTGTTGTTCGGGGAGGGTCGGTTTCCGGCGCAAGAATGCATGCGGTTGTTGCGCTGCTCGGGATATGACGGCTGGTTCTGTTACGAATGGGAAAAGATGTGGCACCCTGAGATCGAGGAGCCGGAGATCGCACTGCCGCCTTTTCCCGATCGTCTACGTGAACTTTGGCAATCGGCCGAACCGTCGTGAACGGCATCGTCACCGATGCCCAGCCGCATGAGCCTTCCAAAGCAGCGCGCGAGTGCACTTTCGTTGCGTCAATCGAACCGACTGTCACCGGTTCTCTGGGCACCGCGAGCAGCGCAGAAGTTGTGACCAGCCGGAGGCTGTGAATCTATGAGGGTCGCGCCGGTTAACCGGGAAGCGATCCGGTTCTGCAGTTTGACCGCCCCAAAAACGTGGCTTATATTCAACATGTCGGTGCCGGACGTTGCATTTCTTCAGCGCGGCACTGCAGGGAGATGCGTGATCTTTGGTCGTGCATCCCGGCGCTGCCGTGTCGGCCGCGGTTTTGGACGACCGTTGCGGGAGCGTTGCCGTCGCCACATCTGGGGGGGAAACATGTCGAAGGAAATGCTCGCCAAGCCAGCCGCATGCCTGCTGCTGTTGCTGTTCGTTTTGTACGGGACGGTCGGCGATACGGTTGCCGCGCCCTACGATGATGCACCGGCGCTTACGCCGTCCGCAGCGACGGCTGTTGAAAGCGGCGCGCAGCTCGAACGCGAACGACGCTGGCTGGATGCCGTCGAGCACTACGAAGAAGCTCTTGAGGAAGCGCCTGACAACAAGCAGCTGGAATACGGACTGCGGCGTTCAAAGATTCACTTTAATATCGAGCGGCGTTACGAAGACCGCAGCTTTCATTCTCAACTCCTCTCTCAATCGAAATACGATGCGCTGTCGCTGCTCGACGACGTTATGTCGCAGGTCAGGTCCAACTACGTGGAATCGATCGGGCCGACTTCACTCGTCGCGCATGGTACAGAGAGCCTGTACCTGGCCTTGGCGAACGATAAGTTCGTCGAACAAAACTTGAGCGGCGTGCCTTCGGATCGCATTCGACAAATGCGCAAGATCTTGAGGGAGCGGCACTGGAACGCGCAGGTGTCAGACCGGTTCGGCGCCCGCCAACGCGTCTCGCAGATTTGCGATACAGCGCAATCGCTGTTGGGATTGCAGCCAGGCCCTGTGGTGATGGAGTACGTGTTTGGCTGTTGCAATGCCTTGGACGACTACAGCGGCTACCTGACCCCCGACCGGTTGGAGGACTTGTACGGCAACATCGAAGGCGAGTTCGTCGGCCTGGGAATCGAAATGAAGGCCGAGGCCGGCAAAGGCATGTTCCTGGTCAACATTCTGCCTGAGAGCCCGGCGGCCGAGGGCGGCATGCAGCGGGGAGAGTACATCGTCCGCATTGAAGACGCCGACTGCCGCGAAATGACGACCGACGAAGCCGCCCGCTTGTTGCGGGGACCGGCCGGCAGCCGCATTCGCCTGACGTTGGAAGATGCCAACGATCCTTCCACTCGTGAGGGCTGGTTCGTGCGGCGGGCCGTGCAGGTTAAGAGTATTCCGGTCGCCACCATGCTCGACCAAGGCTCCGGTGTGGGCTACATCAAGATGGGTGGATTTCAAAAGACCACCGCACAAGAACTCGATGCCGCACTGGCCAAATTGCGGCGTGAAGGCATGCGGGCCCTGATCTGGGACCTGCGCGGAAATCCTGGCGGATTGCTGACAGCGGCCGTCGAAGTTCTGGAGCGGTTCATTAGCGACGGCGTTCTGGTCTCGACCAAGGGCCGCACGCTCGATCAAAACTACACCTACTCCGCGCATCGTGGCGGGACACTCTCCATTCCGCTGGTGCTGCTGGTCGACGAAAACAGCGCCAGCGCCAGCGAAATCGTTGCCGGTGCTATTCGCGACCACCGCCGCGGTACAATCGTGGGTCGCAAGACGTTCGGCAAGTGGTCGGTGCAAACGATCTTTTCGATTCGCGGTGCGACCGGCCTGCGGTTGACGACCGCCAAGTTCTATTCGCCGCGCGGCGACACGCTTGGCAAGATCGGTGTCAAACCAGACATCACTGTTCCGGGTATAGACGATGAGATGGCCTACTTTCGCGGCTTCGCCGACAGCGACCCGGCAAGCGATGCCGATCTGGACAGAGGCTTGCAGGTCCTGCGCACACAGCTATCACGGCGATGAGTAAACAAGATCCCGACTGGCTGAGAACCGGACAAGGCGATCGGCCGAGGCAGCGCTGGGCGTTCACTGCGGATGCTCCGCTGCTGAGTCTGGAACTCGTGCGTGAAACAGGTGAGATACTGGCCGCCGATGAATCGGGCGGCCTTTATCTTTTGGATCGCCGCGGAAAGATCCGCGCGCTCAGCCGCGGCTTTCACGATCTCAGCTCGCTGACTTGGAGCGATACCGGCACTTACGGCGCGGCGCTATTGGACGAGGCGACCGTTTGTCGCTTCGACCGCCGCTTTGACGTGAAGTGGTCGATCACACTCTATGAGGCGGTGACCGCCGTCGTCATCTCTCCGTATGGAAATCACGTCGCCGTGAGCATGGCCAACGGCAGCAACCTGATTCTCGACGATCGCAAACGGAAGATCGCCAACTTTGAGACGGTGCGGCCCTTGAGCTTTCTGCAATTTGTAGCCGAAGCGCCCGCGTTGCTGGGCGCCGCCGAATACGGCCTCATCTGCCGCCACAAACTCAACGGGGCGGAGGTCTGGTCGGAGAAGCTCTGGTCGAACGTGGGAGACATGAGTGCCACTGGCGACGGCAAGCACCTGTATGTCGCCGGTTTCAACCGCGGTATTCAAGCGTTTGCACTCGACGGCGAAAACACCGGCTCGTACGTGGTCGAAGGCACGCCCAATCACATCTCGACCAGCTACATGCAAAAGCGAATCGCAGCCACCACTCTGGAGCGGCACTTCTACTGGCTGGCAGCCGGCGGTCAGATGTTGTGGGCAACGCATCTGCCCGATGATGCCTGCCGTCTGTTGTGCGATCCTCGTGGCGAGTGGGTGGTGTGCGGCTTCAAATCGGGGCGGGTCGTGTTCCTGGAGTGGTAAAACGCCAAACCGCGCGCACTGCTGGATGTGGCGAGTCGAATCCCGACGGCATGGCGTCGCTGGCACCGCCAGATCCGGCGCAGTGCAGGACATGCACCCCAACCATCTTCCGGGAGTGATGAGTGGTAAACCGCGAATTGATTCGGTGCCTTTTGACGGTTCATTCCGACATCTGTTAGACTGGCACATCCGGGCGGACGAAGCGGTGCGGACGCAATGCAGGAACAGCAACACAAATCTCTCGGCAAGTACCAGATCAAGAAGAAGATCGGTGCCGGCGGGATGGGGTCCGTCTATCTCGCGACCGACGTCGATTTGAATCGCACCGTGGCCCTGAAGGTGCTGCCCCGGGAAAAGGCCGAGAACCCGACGCTGGTCAAGCGCTTCAGAGCCGAGGCACAAGCGGCCGCCCAGCTGCGACACGACAACGTCGTCACTGTGTACGAAGCTGGTGAAGTCGACGGCTATTTGTACATCGCGCTGGAATACGTCGAGGGCATCGACGTTTACGAACTGATCTGCAAACGGGGCATCGTGCCCGTCAAGCGTTCGGTCGAAATCGTCAAACAGGTGGCAAGCGCGCTGCAACACGCCGGTACGATGGGCATCATCCACCGCGATATTAAGCCGTCGAACCTGCTGATCCGCCGCGACGGCACCTGCAAGCTGACCGATCTGGGACTGGCCCGTTCGATCGATGAGACGACGGAAACGGACATCACCCGCGCTGGGACGACCGTCGGCACCGTCGACTACATGTCGCCGGAGCAGGCACGCGACAGCAAGTCAGCCGACATTCGCAGCGACATCTATTCCTTGGGCTGCACGTGGTTTCACATGGTGGCGGGGAAGCCGCCCTTCGCGGAAGGCAGCGTCACCAACAAGCTGCATGCGCACGCCGTCAAGCCGCCCCCCGATCCCCGTGACGAAAACCCCTCGATCCCCGAGGGAGTGGTCGCCACCATGCACCGCATGATGGCCAAGGCGCAGGGAGATCGCTACCAGTCACCCACGGAACTGCTGGCGGATCTCAACCGCACCAACTTGACACACACCGCCGTCTCCACCGACGTGCTGGCCGGGTTAGCCGTGGATGAACAGTTCGGCGAAGAAGAAGAAGCGACCGAAACCGCGGCAAGGCCTGTTACCCGGATCGAACGGTATGCCAAGTACGACAAGAAGAAAAAGAAGAAAACTCGAGCTGCCGCGACGACAGCCAATGACGAACCAAGCGTGGCCGAATCCGGCGGCCAAGTAGACGCCTCATCGTCTGAAGCAACCGATCCTAAGAAGTTGCCTCCGCGCACCGCCCTGGAACCGACCGAGTCCGAGGGGTTCGACTGGGAGGTCCTGAAGTACGTCGGCGTGGCACTGGGCGTCGTCGCCATGGTGGTCCTGGTTTGGTCGTTGAGCGCGCGGCTGGGGACGACTTTCTCCGGATCAGTCGACGCTGAGGCGGCGAAGGCGAGTGCCGAACAGCGCAGAAAAGCGCTCGCTCGAAAGGAACGACCGAAGCGGCCTGCTCGAGTTCCAGCCCAACGCAAGCCGCCCCCTCAGCAGGAAGTCGAGCCGGAGGAGGACGGGACCCTGGTTGCCGACCAGAGTGCCGGGATCGGCCGGCTGGGTGAGCAAGCTTATCTGCCCGAGTGGGCCAGCCCTCTGGCCGCCTCCCTCGATTTCGAGAAACCCGAATCCACACGTGGTCTGCGAGTCATCACCATCGGATCCGGCGCAGCGCAGGATGGCGACCTCGCAGCGGCGCTGGGACAACTCAAAGGGGGAGGCAGCCTCGTCAAGCTTGCGGGCAAGGGCCCCTTCTACTTGAGTCCTCGGGAACTCAACGGGGCGGGTCGCGTGATCATCGCCGGCGACCCGCAGAGCAGGCCAGTGGTGTACTGCACCGGTGAAGATGCAAATTCGGGCGACGCCGTCTTATCTATCTCCGGCGGTAGTTTGACCTTGCTCGACCTGGACATCGTAATGGAGGCGACCGAGTTCGCCGCCAATGGCGAACTCAGCTTTATCAAGGCTGACAATTGCCGTGTGGTGATGCGGGACTGTTCGCTGTCGGTGCGCGGCAAACGCCCCGGCCAAACCACTGCATTCAACTTCGGGGCAGAGTCGCCTGCCGGTTGCACGGCGCTGATCGAACGAGTCCTCGTGCGAGCAAATGCGCTTACATTAATCCACGTGGCCCACACAGAGTTAGATGTGGTCGCCAGCAATTCGCTATTCGCCCTGGGTGATGCGCCCTTGGTACGATTCAGTAACGTCGCGAGCAACGCCGATTCATCCGGCAGTGCTCTCGAGCCGGCATCTCGGCGGCTGCGGCTGCTATCGTGCACCGCGTCGTGCAACCCGATCGCGTTCGACCTGAGCCACGATCGAAGGTCGCAAACCCCTCCACGGGCGCAGATCCAGCTGGTCAACTCGTTGGTTTCTTCACCAGTGGGTGGCGAGGGGGCGACGCTGGTAACTCTCGGTCAATGGCCACGGGAGGTGGCGCCGGGGCCCGACTTCGACCGGCCCCAGTATCTGAAGTTCGAAGCGCATGCCTCTTGCTTCAACGGTTGGTCGACGTTGGTTGATTGGCAGAGGCAGACCGCAAGCGACGCCGCTGCCTGGGAACGGACATGGGGCGGGTCGATCGACGAGGTTCTGTTCTCACCGGACGCGTGGCCCAGTTCGGTTTCCGATATTGCCGACGTCTCGCAAGCCCAGTTCGACGCAAGTACGGTGCCTGGTCTGCAGATCAAGGCGACCGACGGGGGAACGCTGGGCTGTCTGCCTGCCACGCTGCACGTGCCGGACCGGCAACTCGTAGCGCGAGCCGTCGCCCTGCACGACCGGCCCGCCTGGCGCCCGCCGGAAGAAGAGACCGGACCGGTGGTGAACGTCGACGTGGGGGAAAAGGATCTGGGCAAAGTCATCGGCCGCGACGACTGGGAAAGCGGCACTGTTTTTGAGCTGACCGGAGAGGGCGCCGAGTTCACTACGCCGATTGTCGTCGAAGGCAAATCGCTGAAGTTGAAGTTCCCCGACGCAACCGAAAACACGCTCACGTTGTCGTCGAAGGCGGTCACCCGCAGAAGTCCGATGATTTCCGTCGTCGGTGGCTCCATCGAAATCGAGAACGGGTCTTTCAAAATACCGGCGTCCAAACGAGCGACGTCACCCGGCTCCTTCTTGCGGGTGATCGACGGCAGCTTCGCACTGCGCAACTGCTACGTTCGGGGGCCCATGCTGCCCAGCCCGCATTTCCGAGGCTTGATCGAGTGGTCCTCTGCTGCCCCGGCCGAGTCGCGAAGCGGCGATTTCGGGCTGATCGAAAACAGTTATCTCGCCAGCATCGTCGCGGCAGTCCGAGCCGAAATGTTGGGCGACTCTTTGTTGATCAACAACAGCGTGCTCGCCGGCGTGGACGATCTGTTGGTATTCGGCGGCGCCACGACAGGCGGCGCGCTGGACATCCGAAAGTCGACGCTCTCGGCCGGGAATGCGCACTTCACCGTCGATACCGCCAACCTCCAGGAAGGCCGGGCCGGCTTGCTGAGGTTCTTTGTCGACGAGACAGTCTTCGGTCCACCCGTCACCCCCGCCGATGAACAATCGCGGCCGGTCGTTCTCAGCTTGAATGGTCCCGGAAGCCCATTGGCGCTGGTCGATTGGTGGGGCAACAGGAACGGGTACGCCGTCGAACTCACCGAATACATCCGCCAGGTCGCCGGCGAGTCCCCGGAGACGCAGTCATTCGATTCTGTGTGGATCGGCGTCTGGGGACAGGAACGGGTGAACCAGCCGATTGCCGGCAGCGGGGACGTCCTATTGGAGCAGCCATTACCCGCGCCGAGCAACCTCAAACCGGGCAGCTTCCTCCTGCACTCGGTCAGCAAGGCCGTGAAATGGGCCGAAGGCGGTGGCCCAATCGGCGCCGACCTTGAAAATGTGAGGGGCGAACCAATTCAACGCGACGCGCGCCGCGACGACGCCAAAAGGCCAAAAACGAACGCGCCACCAAAGCCACGTACCCCCAAGAGAAACAGATTCTGAAAGTTGGGTCGCCGTTTTCGACCTTGTCTTCGCCCTCGCAGCGAAACACATCGTGAGTTTGTGACCGCCATGCAACATGTCGATGATACTTGAGGGAATCGTCACGACACTCAACGGTGACCGCACGCCGAACATCGCGCCCATGGGGCCGATTGTCGATGAGTCTATGCAGAGGCTGCGATTGCGGCCGTTCAACACGTCTCAGACGTATCGCAACCTCGCCCGGCAGGGCCACGGCGTATTTCACGTCGTCGACGACGTGTTGCTGTTGGCACGTGCGGCAATTGGACGCTGGGAAACCCTTCCCGAGACGGTTCCCGCGGCACAGATTGACGGACGTGTTATCTCATCGGCCTGCCGTTGGTATGAATTTGTGGTGGAAGAACTCGACGACAGCCAAGAGCGCAGCGACATTCTGGCCCGCGTGGTCCATCGCGACCGCATCCGCGACTTTTTTGGATTCAATCGGGCCAAGCACGCGGTGTTGGAAGCGGCCATTCTGGCGACTCGGATGCAGATCCTGCCGTACGATGAGATTCAGCGACAGTTACGCGAATTGCAGAGTCCGATCGAGAAGACGGCCGGTCCAGCCGAGACCGAAGCCTTCGAGCTGTTGACCTGCTACATTGCCGAACACGCGCCGGTCTCGTGACTGGCGTCGACAATGGGCCTGTCGCTGCGAGCCGTACCTCGATTCGCCCAACGCCGCCATGCCCCAGAAAGTATCGATCACCACCGGAGCCCGGCTGCATTTCGGGCTGCTCTCACATGGTCCCGACCGCGGGGGGCGGTTTGGTGGTGCCGGCGTGATGATCGATTCGCCGGGATTCGAGCTCTCGGCGGAGCTGTCACATCAGAGTTCGTGCACAGCGCCTGTCCCCTTTGAAGATCGAGTCGACGGTTTCGTTCGCTGCTATTGGGAGAACGGCCCCGAAGGGAGGCGGCAAGCGAGCTGCCGGTGGCACCTAACGCGCGTCATCCCTTCGCATCTCGGATTGGGATCGGGTACGCAACTCGGCATGGCGGTGGCGCAGGCCCTGTCGATGTTGGCTGGCGACGACCGCAGCCACCCGGTCACCCTCGCACAGAAAGTCGGACGAGGATTGAGGTCGTCGGTCGGCATTCACGGATTCGGCCAGGGTGGATTCATCATCGATGCCGGCAAGACTGCCCAAGACTCGATTGGGACGCTTCACAGTCGAATCGACTTTCCCGAACACTGGCGATTCGTCCTGGCTGCTCCGCGGGGAATCAGCGGCTTATCAGGCGACGCCGAGCTCAAGGCTTTTGCCCAATTGCCCCCCATGGCAAATTCCACGACCAACCGCTTGTGGGACATTCTCCAGGCAGAGTTGCTGCCCGGCATCACAGCATCTGAATTCGCCGCTTGTGCAGAAGCGCTGTACCGCTATGGCCAAATTGCCGGCGAGTATTTTGCCCCGCTGCAGAACGGAGTCTACGCCGACCCGCTCATGGCGCGGCTCGCAGATCATTTGCGACGCGAAGGTTGGCAAGGGGTCGGGCAGTCCTCGTGGGGTCCGACGATCTTCGCGTTGTGCCGCAGCCTCGAAGAAGCCGAGTCGCTTCGCGACTCACTCGCCGGTGACGCGCGCTGGCAAACCTGCGAGTTCCGTATCGCGGCACCGATGAATACCGGCGCGATCGTGCGAACCACATAGGTTCTGTCGTCGCCATGCGACCTACAACGGCCGAACGTGGTCCAATGGCCGCCGCAATTGTCCCGACCGTTGAACAACAATTCGAGAACTGTGTCGGGTGCCGTGGGACGGCTCGCCCGCCCGTGTTTTGCGGTCGCTTCGGTCTACACTGGCGGACAAGCCGCCAGTGGCACCCTTTTTCAACATGCTGCTGGTACGCGTCCGATGGAAACGTAGCCGGTTCCGGCGGCGATGATAGGACGCACAATGGCCGAACAGGGTCCGTTAGCCGCCACGATTATGCCGAATGGGATCTAGCCCCGCGCTGCGGCTTTGGCTTGCTTTTCATTGAGCTTTTCGATCGTGCTGCGCGCCGCCTTGCTGGCTTCCGTGTCGGCGGAATCGGCGATCTTCTCGAGGAATGGAAACACGTCCTCCCGCTTGCCTTCGTAGTAGAGTGCCATCTTGGCGGCCCATTTGTGGACCAGAGGATCCGTGTGTTTGAAGCCCGGTTCCAAATCGACGAGCTGCGGGCCGCTTGAGCGCTCCGTTTGACCCGGCCCCCAAGAAGCAGTCACTTCCTTTCTCGTGGGTTGTTTTCCCAGTGCCGATTCGGCCAATCTCCTGGTGCGATCGTCGGTGAGTGCGTTGAACAACTCCGGCAGGGCGGCGAAGTCCAGTCCGAGCTCATTTTCAAGTTTCAACCAGCGGTTGTCTGAACTACTCCACAAAGACTCGTTCCTGCGGGCCTTGCCTTCTTTTTCTAGATCGAGCCACGCACCGGTCGACTTGCCCCGAAACTCGACCTGTTGCCGGGTCCCCCGCTCAACCTTCATCCTGCCGAGACCAAACACCGCGATGCCCCATACGACGGCTCCCACACAAGCGACGAGTCCCAGGGCGGCGATCACCAGTTGGTACTCGGACATAAAGTCCTTGACCACGGTGATAAAGGCTGATCCTTCGTCGCTGCCCTTCTTCTTTTTCTTTTTCTGCTTCCGGACGCGGGCTTTCTTTTCCAGATTGGGGGCGCCGCAATGCACGCACTCGTTGCTCTTCTCGCCGTACACATCCCCGCACTCGCTGCACTCGATCAGCTTGCCGTCGCCCAGCGCCTCTCCCTGATTGCCGAGATTACCGAAATCCATTTCGTCGCCGGTATTGCCGCCCGCCGGCGCCTTCTTCCGCACCTTTCGCCGCTGAGGCTTGCCTTTTCCTGCAACCGAGCTGCTCTCTGAAACCGGACCGTCGCCTGGAACCGGAACGGCGATCGGGGCCCCGCATTTGCCGCACTTGACCCGCTTGCCGGCAAGCTTCTCTCTGACTTTCCACGTCGATTTGCACTTCTTGCATCTCGCAGCGATCGGCATCAACGATCTCCGTTACTGGCCCGCACGGATCTTGACTGACGGCATCGATGGGTCGGCCAAGATTAAAGACTGCTGTGACTCACTTCACCTGCTTCCGGTTCCTACCGCCTGAGCATTGATTCAATCCCATCACGGGTACTCGAGACCTCAACCGATAACGAGAAGCCGAGATGAATTGCAAAGATCAACAGCGCGAAGTTCGTATACGGGAGGCATGCGTACAGGCCCATCCCCGGCAACTGGTCGACGGTTGTCGCCTCAGCAACCTTGGAGAGGTCAGATATCATCACCCAATGCAGGCCCGCCGCTATCAATACGCAGACAAGAAAAACGGTGAATCTAATCATGTAGGCGTTAACATCCTCCCGGAGTTGGCGCTCTTCCATGTAGTCGGCCAACGTTTTTAGAAACATCGCCAGCGAAAAATGGTGGCCGACGACCAACACGCCAGCGGTGGCCGCCAGCCCTACAGCAAGAATCTGATTTTCGCGCAGCAAGACTCCGACGCCGACCAAAGCCCCCGCCAGCAGCGGGCAGAGGCAACCACAGATCACCCACCAGATGGCGCCAGACTTCGTCGGCGGAGTCCAAGCACAACAGACCAGCCCGAGCAATCGGCCGATTCCGGAAGCAACATCGATCAGAACCACGATTCCCAGAACCGCCAACAGTGTCTGCGACGCGGTCGTATTCTGAACGGCGGTCAGGCCAATCAACGTCCCGAAGCCGAACAACAAAACGAGATAGCCGGCGCCGATCCACATCCGCATGACGGGATCGTCGCACAGGGCCCGCAGGGTCAGCACGTAGACGGCGACCAAAATGGCGGCCGCCATCGGCGAGAGCACCGCCAGCGTGAACACGCCTCCCACGACGCCGCTGATACCTCCGCCCATCTCGGCGGCTATGTACGCGAACAGCGCAGCCGCCGTCAGCAATGTCGCCACCACCAGCCACAGCGCCGAATAGACGATCTTGGCGAAACCCGCACCCAAAACGCTAAAGTAGATCACGGCCAGACCGGATTGGACCGCACTCCAACGGGCTGGCGACCCGGCATCGGCCGCGGCATTCTTCTTGCGGCGGCGCTTCCGTTTGACCGTCCACTCGGTTCCGCACTTCGGACATCGGATTCTTTTCTGCGTCTTGGGGACGAGAAACTCGTGCTCGCATGTCGGGCACGTTTTCTGGACGTTCGCCCTAAAGTCCGATATCGGCGCGGGCGTTTCCACGTCCGGCGTCTCGGCAGACATCTCTACGGCGCTGTCCAAAGCCGCCTCAAAGCCCGCCTCGGAACGTGTGCGGACTCGCAGCCGCCGATTGCAGCCCGGGCACACAAGCTCCCTACCCTCTAACTTGCTGCGCACCGGAATCTTGCGGCCGCATTTGCATGTCAGAATTCTGGGCACAAGCAATTCACCTCAAGGAGAGAAATCTCGGTGCAGACTCAGTGTTGCCTACGCAAAGAGCCATCAACCAAATCGTACCACCGACCGTGCGGCAGAGCGACTTAGGCGTTTCCTGTAAGGCGACATCCAACCTATTGGCAGGGCGCGCCAATTAGCTCAGCGCATGGTTGGCTCATCCGAACAAGCCAGGAACTTGGCGGGATCATATCTCGCGCGAAACGGACGATTGGGGGCAATCCCCCATGTACAGAATAATTCCCGCCCTCACGCCGACGAGGTCCAACTTGAAAGGTGCGATCGGCACAGGCAGACAACCTGCAGCAAGACTCTGCACGCACCCACGATTAGTCTTCGTCAAAGTCATCCGCTCCGCTCGAATACGCCGCACCATCTGACTCTCGGCGTTCTTGGCGAATCAGCGCCACCAGCGTTGTTGAAATCAGCAGCAGGCAAAAGCACATCAAATACACCGACTTGGTACTGCCGGTCTCGTCGTAAACGACGCCCCCCAGAAAGGGGCCCAGCGCATTGCCCAGCATGAAGATGCTGTTGCTCAGCCCCCAGATTGCCGCCATGTGCTTCTCTCCGAAGCTGTAGGCCAGGCCCACAGGAAAAACGGCGCTGCGACCGCCGCCGGCGAGCCCCGCAACGACCGCGAAACAAAACGCCACCAGCGCCCAACTGGAAGACATCAACAGTCCAACTCCCACTGCCGGCAGGAGGTAACACAGAACAAATACCCGTCGCAGGGGCATCACGTCGGCCAGCGGGCCAAACACGAGCGTTCCAGCCGCCAGCATGAGCATGAACAAGCTGAAGACGTTTGTGGCAGTGCCCTCGCTTCCCATGTCTTGGGTGAGATAGAAAATCAACTGCACGTTGAAGATGTTGAAGATCGCCCCGGTCAGCATGTCCCCCAGGCTCAAGCCCCAGAAGCTCCGCGTGCGCAGTGCGGCTACTAGGGTTAGATCACCGTCGCTTGCGGCTTCGTCCGGCAACCGCTCGACATAGGCTCGTTCGACCTCTGGTCTGGGGTTGCGCACCCAGATCAGCGTGGGAAACATCGCCGCCAGGTAACCGTACGCCAGCAAACCGTACGTCTCGCGCCAGCTGTTCGTTTCAAGCAGCCAATTCGCCGCTTGGGGAGCCACCGCGCCACCGACACCCAGTCCGAGCATCGCGAGCCCCGTCGCGATTCCACGGTGCCGATGAAACCAGCGGGCGACGACGGTCGCCACAGGAATGTACGTACTCGAGATCGCCCCAATCGGTGCCAGCGCCATCACGACATAAAACTCGTTCAAGCTGGCCACCCGCGACAGCAGCAGCGTCGTGGCAAAGCCGACGAGGCACCCGAACAACATCATCGGCCGAGCACCGAGCCGATCGATCAACCCGCCCAACAACGGACTGATGAGCGCAGCAGAGATGCCCCAGACGGTCACCCCCGTGCTGACTTGAGTCAGCGTCCACCCCGTCTCCTCCATAATGGGCTTAAGCATCACGGGGATCACGAAGAACCCAATACCCGCCGTAAACGCCAGGGTTGCGAATGCCCCAAAGACAACCCACCAGCCTGCCCGCCCATCCAAGAACTCATCCTCCGAAAAGTGCCGCCCGACTCAAAAGACGACCATGCGACCAGCCCGTCCATCGTCGAAGATGCGACGAAGTCGATTCGATCGTCCACCAGAGTACCAAGCCCGATCGTCAATTTCGCCGACGAATCGAGCATGAGTTCTGAGAGCACATGCGCGACCACCCGAGCGGCAGACTGTTCGTTGATATTCACGAAGGCAGCGAGTATCGTGAAATCCCAAGCCATTCAGTCGGCGATTCTCGCCGCCCCATCTCCTGAATGACCCGCTGGACGATTGCGGACCGATCTGCGTTCGTTCCAAGCAGATTGGCACAGGAGATGAAGTCCAATGCAGCACCGCAATGAGCCGGTGATCCAGACTGAATCGCGACAGGACCCCTTTGATGCGCCCTTTGGATCGAGTGGGTGAGAGACGCAGGGAGTCATCTGCGCACGTTGTCACGACAATTGATTCCCGTTCGCGCTCAATAGGATCTCGACTCAAGTGTTCGATCTCCTTCACATGCCAGAAGTTCGCCGTGTTCCGCGTCTCAACGTTTGAACGTTATCCGGACGCCATATGGGATTATCCAGATCTGGATAAACACATAGTTAGGCACCAGAATCAGAACCAAACCCTTTCAAGCCATCTACAGGGGAGAGTGTCATGGCCAAGTGGGATACTCTTAGTAACGGCGACCGTGTCGAGCTTGCATTGGTGCAAGTTGACATCGCTGGTCACAGCAAACTACAGGGGACCGATCGTGCGTTGATGCAGGCTAAGTCCATTTTTCGCGATCAAATGCAGGGCATCGCCGAGAGTCGTGGTGGACGACTCTTTAACTGGGCGGGCGATGGCGGTGCTTTTATGTTTCTGACCGGTGGCGGCGGCGGATTCGACGATCTCGCCTTTTCTGCGATCCAAATGCTGAGCAACATGCCAGCTATAAACGAAGAAATATCGACGAAGACAGATCTCGACACTCCATTTGAGATTCGTATTTCGTGCGATTCCGGGATTGCGACATTCGCACCCGATCCCGGCGAAATCACAGGTGATTTCATAAACCGCTTCATGAAGTATGAACGTGTCTTGGGGCTTCTCAACACCGTTTCCGTGACCGAACGGGTCGGGAAACAACTCACAGCCAAACTGCGTGACAAGTTTGTTCTGTTTAAGTACTCGTCAGAAGTCGAAGCCTCGATTTACAGCTACGGTGGCAAGGAATACCAGAAAAACATCTTGCGGTCTTTGCAGAATATTGATCAACAAGGACGGTCTGAACGTCCTCCCGAAGGAGCCAGCTGTGTTGAGGTATTCGCCTTCGCCGGAGACACGCTCGTTGAACTGTCGAAAGAAGCGTACGCGGATGTCATCGTTGAGGGCGTAGAAAATGTTGGTGGGATCAACCTACTCATCTCCAAGAATGGGCAGCGTTGCCAAGACCATGTTGAACACGACCAAGATGGCGCAAACGCTGAACCTGGGACGTCGCGCAAACAGCGCATGCAAATCGAAGAATTGCTCAGTCAGTTCCCGGCGGGTATGCGGCGTCGGTTGACAACACTATTGTCACGGACCTCCGCATGCGAACGTGAACAACTTCTTGAGCGACTCCGTCACGGCGATAGATATGACGCCGAAATGCTCATGGAAGACCTCATGATGCGGATGCATGGGCCGCATTATGAAAAACAATGGCGTGATCCGACGATTCCATTTGAAGGCGGTGAATCTGTTCGCTTTTACAATACGACTGCACTTGGTTACGTACCAGAAATTGGCGACGGAACATTGCTTGACAACGTCTTTGCTGGGAATCTCACCATAACCCGAGTGATTGGCGGTGTTCCGGAACCTGTGGTGAAACGCCGTGTTTTCGAGTCAAGAGACGGAGAACATTACGAGGCCGAGCCTTTAGCTGAGGACGAGGACGATAGTGGCGATCGTCCGTGCACCTAACATGTGGGACTGCAACAATGGCATATTGGGTCGAAATTGAAGTCGCGAATCCTACGGACACAGAGCGCACCTTTACAATTCCGCGCGGACGCATGGTGTCGCCAAAAGACGTCAAGAGCAAGGTCCAAAACTTGGTAACGACAAAGCCAACGAAAGTTACGGTTCCACCGAATGGCAAGACAATCGTTACAGTCCCGACTGACTGCACTGACCGAAGTTTTCCGGCGCCAAGCAATACGGTCATGGATGTCACGACTTTCGGTCAGCGTGAGCGGCGCGACGACGTTTTTCCCGGACGACGAATGTAGGGATGGCTTTCACAACGCCGCACGAAAGGTGCCTAACAATTGGGTGAACCGGAGCGGCTAACCCAGCGTGGCCTGCTGTTGAAAACTGTTCCATCGTTTGTGAAGGTTTCTGAGCCCGAAGGGCAAGGAGACCTGAAAGATGACGACGAGACGAAGGAAACGGCACACACCGGAACAGGTTGTGCGCAAGCTACGTGATGCGGACGCGATGTTGAATTCCGGGAAGGATGAAGCTGCCGTGTTGCAGACGTTGGAAGTGAGCCAGTCGACGTACGAGCGTTGGCGGAAGCAGTACGGTGGGATGAAGGTCGAGGAGGCCAAACGGCTGAAGGAACTGGCGCGGCTGAAAAGGTCCCAGCGGCTGAAAAGGTTCCGCGGCTGAAAAGGTTCCAGGAACCTTTGAACTATCCCGTTCGAGATAAGCACTTGTTAGGCGACAACAACGCAAAGAACGGTGATGTATGGCATCGATTCCAATAGTGGGGGAGCTCGCCGATACCCTAGCGGCACTTCCCAAAGCCGTCAAAGAACTTCCGGCCAACCAAGCCAAGGCTCGGTCTGAGATACTCGACGCGGTAACCAGTCTCGCCGAAGCTGTTGCACAGGCATTGAATGTCGTGACTGTTCGCTGCGGCCAGATTATTCTCAATCAAACCGACCTAAAGGAGTTCAAGACCCTACTGCTTCATTCACCGCAATTCCTCGACGATTTCAGACTTCACGGCGTGTGTGCTGGTCTCGGCAAGGTCCGCGCCGAGCTCCGGACGATTCTGTCAATGAAGCGTTTGTCCATACGACTGTTTTACAAAAAACGCCTTGAACGCCTACTTGAGGAAATCCAAGATAAAGAGCGCGATCTAGAAGAAGACTTCGACAAATTCTTTCGCGACTTGTCTGGACGTGCCACAAAACTCAGAAGAAAAGACGTCCCAGAAGTCGTCGAGTACTTACGTGATTGTCAAAACCAATTTGAAGATGATGCGCACGTCCTTCGAAAGGCCATGCGCGCCGTCGAGGAATCCCTGTAACACTTCGATCGTCGCATAACAAGGCGTTCGACTATGCCATACAGCATCCCGCGTGGGATTTCCCGAGTTACAAGGAGAGAAGTAGACATGGCCAACGAACCGTCCAACGGGCGGCTGAAAAGGTTCCAGGAACCTTTGGGTTGTCCCGAGCGGCAGACTGTTCGTTGATATTGTCGAAGGCAGCGAGTATCGTGAAATTCCAAGCCATTCAGTCGGCGATTCTTGCCGCCCCATCTCCTGAATGACCCGCTGGACGATTGCGGACCGATTTGCGTTCGTTCCAAGCAGATTGGCCACAGGAGATGAACTCTAATGCAGCACCGCAATGAGCCGGTGAATCCAGACTCAACTGCGACATGAGTCCTGCCCCCTTTTGATCCGTGCGATTCGTTTGCCACGCACTTGCTAGAGGATGGCTACGACATCCGAACGGTGCAGGAACTCCTAGGCCACGTCAAAACGACAATGATCTACACACACGTCCTCAACAAAGGAGGCCGCGGGATCCGCAGCCCTTGGAGAGCGCCCGTGACCTGCTTCGCGAGGAGCGATCAGGAATGAACGGAACGTTATCCCGACCCGCAGGTCCGGATAACGCCCTGTAGCTACACGACGCGAGTCGACACAACGCGTCGCTGCCGGATAGCTTGTGGAGTCTTCGATTATTCGACCAATTCAGGTTATCCCGATCGGTCGGGAATCATCCCGTTCCAGATGAACACTCGTTTTATGTGGCAGAGCACCTAGATCGCGTGGGAGACTCGGCAATGAGAATGTCAGCGTCGATCTATGACAACCTGAGACAGCCAGGCATCTACGATGAACTCGATAGAGTGACAAGTGGTGACCGTCGTCACATGCGCCAAGCCTTTCTTGCGCGTCTTCGCCTAGACGATCTTTTGACGAATGATTCCCTTGGTGAAGAGTCGCGAATCGTGTGGTCGATTTCGGACACCCTGGATGGGAGGCTTTTCACGGTAGTCCCACCTACGCAGTTGACCGGCATTAACTTCGAGATTCTTTGCCACCCAAAGATTGCCGCCGCCGACCCAGACGACGTTGTCCCAATGGTGCTGGCGTCATGGATTCATGATAAGGATGGCAATGGTAGATCGGGAGGCTTTCTTGCAGTGGGCGAGAGGTTGCATCGCCACGTCGCTCATGCACTTGGCGAGATGAGCGGTTTGGACGTTACCAGTCTCCAAATTGCGAGAGAGGTTGCAAGAAATGCTGGGATCCCACAAGCAGAGCTAGAGAAGTTGGTTGAATTGTGGGAACGTTGGGATTCAGCAATTAGAAACCGAAAGGTAACGCTCAAGCCTTGGGGGGCTTCGGCTTCGGGCGAGCCCTTGCTTCGGCGCTTTCTGCAAGAGTTTGAAACGAACGGCGAGATCCCGAAATTCGGTCTAACCGACGTCGGCACTGACATCTTTCACCAAGCGCTCGACCGACTTGCGGAATCCGGAGGAAGACGAGATTCGCCAATCGAATTCCTGCTGGATCAAATCTACGAGACCGAAGGCGAAGACATGGATGAAGCTTGTGGGGTTCATCAATTGTTTATGCACTACACATTCGCGGCGATCGCGGAGTCAAACCAAGCCACACCAGAGTTCACGACAAGCGTCGGCGAATGCGACATTGCATTGTCGGGAGAGGACCTCGACCGCATCGAGGCTGTGAGCGAGCAGCGGCACCCGGTGAACATTGATCCGCGGGTTGTTTCTGGCCTTGGCCGCCTTACGGCATCAGAGTACGAAACGGTCAAGGATGAGTCGGCTTCGCAAGTTCGTGCGGGCATCGAGGAATTCATGCAGAGCAACGGTTTACGACTTGATTCTTTGCACGGCGCAATGGACTTCTTAGCCAAAGAAATTGGAGAGACAGCACCCGATTCTGAAGGTGGGCTCTTCCGCACGCTCAACATTGGAGGATTGGGTGGCGTTCTTGGCACCGCTGGCGGGCTAGCGCTGGATTTCTTTCTGGAGCAAGGGCAGCCGATGGCGAGCGCAGTCGCCGGTGGTGCGATCGGTGGAGTTGCTGGATCTGCTGTGGGCTGGGCTGACGAGAAACATAAGGTGAACCGCGCCTCTCAACTGCTTAAGAAGTCGCTTATCTCCACATTTGAAGACGAGCTGAAAGATCGAACGAACGGCCACATAACAAATCGCTGAACTGGAGCGTCGGTTCACGCGGAAAGTAAAGTCGAAAGTCGCTGGCCGCCGCCCGGTTAGCTCAGGCGTAATGCCTTATTCCTTGCACACATGAACGAAGACATCTACCCCTGGGCGAGCACGATTCGTCGAATCTCAGTGTGGCATCGCTGCCGGAATTCAACGGCGAAACCGTATATATATTGCGTCCGACTATGGTGGCATGCACAATTCGGCGGCTGAAAAGGTGCGAATTCAAAACTGAAGCGCAACACTAAGTCTTAGTTTCGTAGGGTGCGTGCTGGCACGCACCACTTCGCTCGCCTCATTCTGTGCAAGGCGCCGCCGGACTCAAACCATCAGATGACCCGATATTGCGTGTGTGTCCACAAGCCGATCGAAGCGCATCGACCGGCCGCCCGCCCGCATCACGGTTATCTACCGCCCAGTGACATCAGCCGCGACTCCGTACGCAGATACATCACGCCGTCGGCGACGGCCGGGGTGGCGAAACTCGGTTCTCCTAGCGAGACGCGCGACAGCATTTCGTAGCTTTCGCCAGCCGTAATGACCACGACGTCGCCGCTCTTGTCGATGCAATAGAGTCGCCCGTCGACCCACACCGGCGACCCGTAGAACGATCCGCCGACGCGTTTGCGCCAGACCACTTTGCCGGTCGCCGCTTGGATGCACGTCACCACTCCGTCATCGCACCACAGGTAGGCCAGGCCGTCTTTGTACAACGGCGTGGGGATAAGCGGTACCGACCGGGTGATGTCATACACCAAGGAGGGCTTCTCACCTTTCGCGCCTGGCTGGATGGCGACAAAGCGGTCGCCGTCGAGGCCGTTGCCGTAGCTGGCGATCACCATGTCACCCGCCAGAACCGGCGAGACGACGGTGCGGCCTGGAAAGATGTCATCGATTTCCCAATTGACTTCACCGGTCTGCAAATCAACGCCGGTCAGGCCGTGGCCCGTACTGGAAAACACGAGTTCCCGCCCGCCGCCGTTCCCCGGTCGCACGCAGGGTGTGGCGTAGTCTGCGATGACCGTCTTGCGTTTCGTCTTCCAGCGTGTCTCGCCGGTCGCACGATCAACGGCGATCAGGAAGCTCTCGCCGGGGTCCGTCAGCGGGGCGTTCTTGGGCACATACCTCTTCATGACCTTGGGGTCCATTTGGTCGTTCATCAGCACGACCAAATCGTCGACGATGATCGGAGACGTACCGCTGCCCCACACGCCGTTGAAATTGCCGAGGTCCAACCGCCAAACCTCTGCGCCGTCGGGATCCAGCGCCATCAGCACCACTTGATCGGGCGTTGTCCAAGTCACGACAAGACCGGCCGAATCGGCAGCCGGTGTGGAAGTGGCGTAGTTGTTGTCGTGATGTTGAAAGTAGGTGGTCGACGGGTATGTGCGTTGCCAGCGAATCTTCCCGTCCGCCGTGTTCAGACAGACGACGTGGCGTTCGGCCGATTCGGTATCGCCGCACGTGATGTAGATACGCTCGCCGACGACCACCGGCGACGCGTGGCCGACGCCCGGCAATGGCACGTTCCAGTTGTAGTCGGTATCGGTCCACTGCGTCGGCACGGTTGTGGCGTCGCTGATGCCGCTGCCGTTAGGACCGCGAAATCGAGGCCAGTCAGCCGCAGCGGTCAACCCAACATTCGCCAACAACGCCAACAGAACTGTCACGAGCTTCATATGATTCTCTATGCATCAATGTGGCCCCCGTCTAGCGCCGACCGCCACGACCTCAGTGTTCGTCACTCGCGCTCGCCCACGATGGTGGCTTCGCCCTGGCCGTAGTCGAGTTTTCCGGAGATCTTATCGCCGGCCAGCTTGAGTGTGATCGTGGAGGGAACCTCGGTGCCATCGACGTCGAGCGTGACGTCCATCGTCGCGGTATCGCCGTCGACTTTGAGATTCGAGATCGGGAAGGCCGCGAAGCCGCCGCCTCCGTAGGTGCCCGTCATGTCGGCTTTGACGACCAGTTCGCGTTTGTTTTCTCCAAGCTGCGAATCGACCATCAGTTTCCACGTGCCGACGATGGCAACTTTGGCTCGCTCGCCGACGATCGTGGCTTCACCCTGGCCGTAGTCGAGTTTTCCGGAGATCTTGTCGCCGGCGACCTTGAGTGTGATCGTGGAGGGAACCTCGGTGCCGTCGACATCGAGCGTGACGTCCATCGTCGCGGTGTCGCCGTCGACTTTGAGATTCGAGATCGGGAAGGCTGCGAAGCCACCACCTCCGTAGGTGCCGGTCATGTCGGCCTTGACGACCAGCTCGCGCTGATTTTCTCCGAGCTGCGAATCGACCATCAGTTTCCACGTGCCGACGATGGCGACTTTGGCGCGCTCGCCGACGATCGTGGCTTCGCCCTGTCCGTAGTCGAGTTTTCCCGAGACCTTATCGCCGGCGACCTTGAGCGTGATCGTGGAGGGAACCTCGGTGCCGTCGACGTCGAGGGTGACGTCCATCGTCGCGGTGTCGCCGTCGACTTTGAGATTCGAGATCGGGAAGGCCGCGAAGCCGCCGCCCCCGTAGGTGCCTGTCAGATCGGGTTTGACGACGAGTTCGCGCTCGTTTTCGCCAAGTTGCGAATCGACCATCAGTTTCCACGTGCCGACAATGGCACGCTCGGCACCCTCAGCAGCCGACGCGTGCACGCCCAACGAGAGTAGCGCACAGGCGACGACGCCGGCGACCGTGTTTCGCAGAATCGAATTTCTCGCGGAGTGAGTCATGATGTGGTTTCCCGAGTTCGATATGCCTCATTGACGTCAAGCTTGGAACCGACCAGGCTCGCCGAGATCCGATTATGACGCACCCGGCCCGCCGCGTCTAACGCGGCGGAAATGCTGCGTGCACGGCTCAGCCGGCACCGATCGGGCGCAAACCGCGTCGGCGGCTACCAGCGGTAACCGTTGAGGCCGCCTGTTGCGTTGTCGGTGTCGAACCAACGGTCCATCAGTTCGAACCAGTTTTCGACGACGCCGTTGGACGCCGTCGCGCCGTCGGCACACCAGGCGTAGTTGCCGAACGAATATCGGTGCGATTGGCGGTCGTCTGGGTGGTACCAGCCGAAGCGAGCCCACTGGGGCTTGTCCCGCCAGGAGGCGTCGCCGTCGGGGAAGACGATGTAGACGCCGTGTTTGCCGGGCTCGAAGTTTCTGTAGCGACGGCCGCCGTACGAGGCGGCGACAAGTCGGTCGACGGAGTGCATCACGTCGCGGGCTGGCGACTTGACCTCAGGCGCGGTGGCGGAGTCATCGTCGAGGCGGCGGGCGAGGTCGTACAGGTCGAAATGCGGTGCAGCGACCCATGCGCGCTCGACGTCTTTGGCGAGGACGGTGGACATGTAGTTGAGTGTGGGCCGCTTTTTTCCCGAACCCCGAATACGCTCGGCGAGTTGTTTGTGCTCACCGTCAGCAAGAACCACGGCCAGCCGGTCGACCGCGCGTTTCACGTCGTCGGCAGCGGTGAGGTCGAAGCAGCTCCAAGCCTCCGAGAACGATGCAAGTGGACTGGCCTTGGCCAGGTGGCGAGCCGTGACATCGACCGCCACAGTGCCAAAAGCGACGCCGTCGGCAGGTTGTTTGTCGCCGTCTGAATGTTCGCCGAGGATGCCGGCCTGCTCGAGAATGGCGCTCATCGGGGCGGGCGTGCTGACTGGCGGCGTGGCGAGCATGGCTTGGGTCGAGAACGCACCGCCGCGCGGTCGGAGTTGATAAGCGTTTTCGATGGCGGCGAAGGAGCAGACGTCGAACCAAATGAGATCGACGGATTGGGCGGCTGTTAGATGATGGGTCAATTCAGCGACATAAAGCGGGTCGTCGTGCTCGTCACGCTCGGCGTTGGGACTTGTCAGATCGGGGCAGACGCTTCGGCAGTCGCCGTGGCCGAAGACGATGAGCGCGTACCGCTCGGCCGGGGCGAACTTCTTGCCGAAGTCAATGAACTTGCCCAGCGTGTCGGCGTGGCCGGAGTTGGCTTCGTAGGTGGAGTCCTGCGTGATTTCGGGGAAGGCCGCACCACCGGCGACGCGGTTCCAAGTTCCGCCATTCAATTGGAACAGCCGGGTATCTTCGAAGTTCTCCCCGAGGATTTGATCGTCGTCGGAGTGGCCCGGCGTGCGGTCCATCAGCAGCAATATCTGACCGGCCTGCCCTTTGCTGGATAGCGCGCCCAGGCTCTGGAGATGTGGCAGGATGTGTGCCTCGGCGCTACTGTCGACCCCGCCGTAAATCAGGAGGGTCCACGGCTTGGACGGACTGTTGTCGGTCGGCTGGACGTCGGCGGCAAAGGCTGCGGAGGCGAAAGATACCAGGACGGTGGCGACAGCGAGCTGCATGCGTAATCCTTTCGGTGGAATCGCGGGGGACCTTCGGGCGGTGAAATTGTCCAGCATAGACTAGGCATCGCTTCTCGAGGCGTCTTGTACGATCGAAGCGCGTCAATGATTCTCTTGCCCAACGAACAGGCCGAACGTCGACGCGGACCGCCAATCGAATGTTCGAGAACTGGTCCCGGGAGGTGGCTAAACGCCATGCAGCGACACGGGGCATCACAGCCGAAACGCTCAAAGGTGGCGCGATCCACGTCGGGGATGATGCCGGGGCGGCGGAACGACCGGCGGTCTGTTTCGCTGCGTTTCGCGCGTCCTACTTTGTCTCCTCGATGAGTGCGCCGATCGTTTGTTGAAGCGAGCCGGGATCGAACCTGTAAGGTGTTTGTACTCGGATCTTACCTTCGGCATCGATCAGATAGACGTCGGGCCAACCCCAAACCTGCCACTGCTCGGTAATCGGCGCGTCGTGGTCGTCCCACCAGCAGCGCCAAGTGATGTCGCCTTTGTCCATCGTCTCACGCAACGAGTCGACCGTCTCCCCCTCGACTTGCGAACACATGACGGTAAGAACGGCGAATGGCTGGTCTTTGTACTGCTGCAGCAGGCTGCGGTTTAGAGGATACCATGCAGCACAAGGACCGCATCCATTGAAGGAAAACATGAGTAGCACGACCTGCCCGCGGTAGTCACTCAGCCGAAACGTTTCTCCGTTGGCGTCGCGTCCCTCAATCTCTGGGGCCTGGCAGCCTTCTCGAAGATTTTCCAACTCGAAGAGAAACCGATCGGCTAGCGACCCATAGGCTTCCTGGTTGGGATCCCGAAAGAATTCGTAGTCGAGCAGTCCCCAGCCGTCGGTCTTCAGGACTGACGGCCGCTCGTTCGGGTAATTGTCTCTCACATAGCGTGCCAGTTGTTTGGCTTCTTCTCGAAGTTCGAGCGGTTCGCGATCCTTCAAGTCCTTCTTGAGGCTCGTGAACAGAGCAATGCTCCGAGCGGGGAGACTGGCATCCCTCAATCGTTGGATCGTTTTGTCGAGACGTAGTTTTTGGAACGCCAAGCTGTCGAGATGCCGCGCGAGTCGATCGGCAGCGGCGGCGCGGACGGTGTCGTTCTCGCTCAGATTCAATAGATCGCGATAGAATGTCTCAACGCCGACGTCGATGGTACGGACCGTGTTGAGCGTGTGCGGAGCCAGGAAGCTCGACACGTGAGGGTTGTCCTTGTGGCGGCGAAGCACGACCTTCATTCCCTCGATCAGCAGTTCGTGCAGTTCGTCGCCTGGAGCACTGCCGCCCCCGTGACCAAGTAGGTAGCAGGCGGCAACAAATGAGACTGCCAGCGAAGGCGCCTCGCGAGCCACCTTGAGCAACTCGGGTCCAAAAACTCTTACCGGCAGTTGAGGTCCCGCGCTCGCCTCGTGATAGGCTTCGGTGCTCTTGATGCCCGCCAGTGTCATGGCACCCCGCCATTTTCGTGTTTGCTCCTCAATAGCTGCGGCAAGCTCACTCAGTTCCGGTGGAAACGACTGGTCGCCAATGGTCTGCGCCGCATTCCGCGGTTTGGGCGGGCTATCTACCTGAAACGCAGTGACGACCTGGGTCGCCTCATCACGTTCGGTTGCAGCCGACACTCCCTGTGCCAATACAGGGCTCGATGTCTCGTCATCGCCTATCAAGGCGGGTTGACGAACCTGTAGAAACGCAATCGGTAAAGCCACGCATGTCGCCAGTGCTGCGCTGCCGGAGATACGAAGCAGCCCTAGCCTCGGACTTGGAACGAAATCCATTTTGACCAACCGCTCAATACGTCGTTTCGACTCAGAACGGCTTCCCAGGACGCCGAATACCAGTCTCGGGGCTCGACTGGGATTCCAAGCCGCCAGCGATTCGGCAAAGTCGAGGGGATCGCTTCCCGTGGAGACGGCCCAATCGTCGCACGCCTCTTCAGCCGCCCGTTGATACGCGCGACGCAACATCCAAAGCAACGGTTGCCATGGCAGGAGTGTGCAGACCAACTCCAGCGACAGCAACGCCCATCCATCACGGCGCCGCACGTGCGCTAGCTCGTGGCAAAAGATGCTGAGCCAATGAGTGCCACTGCGATGTGTCGCATCGTGCGGAATCAGCAACAACGGATACCAGAACGTCACAACCCCCGGCAGATTGACGAGCCGACTCGATTTGACCTGTGGCTCGCCCTTCAGACCGATCTTCCCAGCGGCCTCCGCCGCTGCACGCCGGATCGCGGCATCGCTGCAGGTTTCGGCTTCCCCACAAAGTTGCCACAACTTCGATCCGCTGGCCAGCAGGCGCAGTCCTACCACGAACGATGCGGTTGCCCACAGCAGCAGGATGAACGGAAATAGCCCGAGGCTGCTATTCGAGTCGAGCTGTTTCTCGGCGACCGTGACTTTCGCAGCGGTCGTTGCCGGGAGGGACACGGTGGTTCGTCGAGTCGGCAGCGCGTCGGCTCCCTCGGTACGCCGGGGCCTGAAGCGTGTGTCAACGGGTGGTCGTGAATTGCCAGCTCCGGCTTCATCTTCCGCGATGTCAACTCTGGAGACGGCTGCTGATGCTGTTGTTGACGTGGGTGACAGCAGGCCGAACCCGGACGAACGCACGATCAACGAGGAGAGAGGCACTACGATACACAAGCCCGCTGCCAGGAGCGCGGTCCAGGAACGTGCCGCCGGGCGCCGGACGACAGACGCCAGCAGAATCCAGGCAACCATACCCAAGACCGTGCTCTGCCATGCTGCATCGAATGCAAAACGCTGCCAAAATGTGAGATCAGCCATCTTTCTTCTCCCTGCGTCGTCTTTCGATCAGCTTGCGCAGCTCCCTGAGTTCTTCATCGCTCAGGGGGTGCTCGTCGAGCAGATTGTTGAGCAACAACTTGGCGTCGCCAGCGAACACCGACTTCAACAACTCTTTGAGCTGTGACGCGCCGATGTCCTCTTTTGTCCGCGTCGCTTGAAACACGTGCGCCCGGCCCTCGGAGCGGTGCGAAAGCCAGCCACTCTTCCGCAGTTTTTGCATCGCCACCAACACAGTGGTGTAGGTAACCGGTCGTTCGCGAGCGATCCGTTCCACGACCTGAGCGACAGTCGCATCGCCGAGTTCCCAGACGATGTCCATCACCTCGGCTTGCAGCTTGCCCAATCCGTACCGTCCTTTGCGTGCCATCTGCCGTCTCCAACTGTTACTACGTCGCATCAACGTACGTCATGATATTATCAATGACTGCGTGCAGATTGCAAGTGAAATCGTGCTCACTTTCAAACAGGTCCCTGCCGTCACCTCGCGCCAACATTCACTTTCGGCAAGGAGCGTCTCGAATATTCATCGCTGAGAAACGAATGAGAAGCGATGGCCCCCGAGGTTGGACGAGATGATGGCCGGTAGTGAGAAGACCACAAACGAGTTCGCCCCACTGACACTCGGAACCGCTGGCCGCGAGCGCCGCTTCACGTCTGGCGTGATGGTGGAGTCGAGTCATCCTGCCGGGCAGGCGCTCCCCAAGCACGCACACGAGCACCCTGACATCACCATCGTCTGTGAGGGAGGCATCGAGACCGGAGTCGGGCGAGAAACACTCGGGTGTGCACCCTTCGACGTGCTGTACTTGCCGGGCGAGTGCCAGCACACCAACGTGTTCTCCCCCCACGGAACCCGCACGCTGATCGTCGAACTGTCGGCCGAGTGCCACGAGTTGATCGACGTGCGGCGGAATCTGCCAGACGCGGCCAGCGTGGCGTCCCCCGTCTCATCGTTTCGGTTGGCGCGTCGCATACAAAGCGAGTTCCACAACGTCGACCGCACATCTGAGCTTGCACTGCAGGAATTAGTGCTCCAACTGGTTGATGCCGTGGGTTGGCAAGACGCTTACAAGCGCCACGACAGCAGTCCAAAGTGGCTGGCCAACGTCGTGGAATTCCTCAATTACGGCTTCGCCGAACGTTTGAATATGGAGTCGCTGGCCGTAATGGCAGGCGTTCACTCCATGCATCTGGCGCGGGTCTTCCGCCGGCACTTTTCGTGTTCCATCGGGAACTACGTTCGCACGCGTCGGCTAGAGGCTGCCGCCCGGCAAATCGAACACGGTGAATCCTCGATCGCCAAGATCGCTGCCGATAACGGGTTCTACGACCAATCGCACTTCACGCGCTTCTTCAAACGGCAGATGGGCGTTGCACCGACGCGATACGCTGAACTCAAAGGAAATCGCGGACGCGCTTCGAGCGTACAAGACGATTCTCGAGGCGATGCCTAATCTGCGATAGCCGTCGTGGTCACGCGCAACCCCGGCAGATAGGCAGCGACATGCATCTGAATCTGTTTCGGCTAACCCTTTTGTGGTTGATTGCACTGGTGGCGCCCCGTTCAACGGTGTTCGGCAGCGAGAGGCATTGGACGCTGATGGTCTACGCAGCCGTCGATAACAACGCCGAGGAAGGTTTTGTCGACGAGTTGGCCGGAGCGCTTCAGTTCTTCGGTCCGACAAACGGTATGGAACTTGTGATTCTGATCGATCGCAGTTCCGAGTACTCGACCGCCAAAGGGCCGTTCGATGAAGACTTCAGCGACACACGGCTCTACAGGGTCACAGCCGACGGCGTGAGTCGTCTTGTCGGCAGGCCGGAGTTTCCCGAGATCACCCTGGACTCAAACTACGAGGCGAACACAGCCGACCCGGCGGTGCTGGGGAAGTTCATTCGCTTCGCCAAGCGTGCCTTCCCCGCTCGATGGTATGGCCTCGTGCTGTACGGGCACGCCAACGGTCGGGCCATGTTGCCCGATGAACAAGCCAAAAGTAGAACCAGCGCCGCCGCTCTCAGGGAAGCCATCCGAACAGACGGGGCCGTCGATCTAACGGCCGTCGATCTTTGCTCGATGGGCGGCATCGAAACGGCCTACGAGTGGCGGCCGGGCAATGGCGGCTTCGCCACGAATATGCTCGTGGCCATTCCCTCGGCGGGCGAAGCTTTGCCGTGGCACTGGATCTTTCGCCGCGTTTCACCGCCGGCCGACATGCCCGATGCCGTGAAGTCGCCGCGCGAAGTGCCGGAGTTATCCGCACTAACGCCCAAAGCGTTCGCCGACCTGATTGTCGAGGAGACGTCCGCCTACCGATGGCATCGTCTCAAACGGACGAAACCTTCGCTGCGCCGTGTGGTGATCCTGGGCTACGAGAGCGCAGGCGCCTACGACTTGAGGCATGCCGAACAAGTCAAGCGGGCCGTCGATCGATTCGCGGCAAACCTGCATCGGCACCAATCGAAGGACGCCCTGGAAGCGCTGCGTGGTCCGGCGCAAAAGCCCAAACTCATGCAGTTTACATTCGACATCCGGCGACGGTGGGCGAAGATGCCCTACTTCGACCTTGCCGATCTGGCCCGTAGAGTGAGTGAAAGCGAAGAGTTTCACGCAGAGGTGCGCCGTTCGGCCCGATCGGTCGTCGAGTCCGTCGACTCGCTCGTGACAAGTTCGTTTGGAATGCGGTCCTTGAAAGGCTTCTCTGATGGCCGAAACGGGATCTACATCATGTTCCCCGACGGCGACGAGCCGGTGGAGTCGGACCGCCTCTGGCATCAGTTCTCCTGGCACGATGAATCGCACGGTCAGAGAGGCTACGGCCATTGGGCCTTTTCATCCGACGGAGCGACGCCGGGAAACGGAGTGGTCGAGAATTGGTTTGAACTCCTCGACGCCTGGTACGACGACGACACAGTGCCAGACGGCGGCCTCAACCGCTATGAATGGTAGGTCGCTGCGGTGGGCAGCTCCCGCCATACGAACGCAGCTCAGTCTTGGACCGCTGAGGCTGCGGATCGCTTGCTATCGTCGGCGCTTCAGTACGAACAGCCAGCGACCATCTCCAGGGTTCGTAGCCAATTCGGGAGGACTCGGTGCTTCGAAGGCGGCGGGGCTGCAGAACCTGAGCGTTTCTCCCTCCAGCTCATAAATGCTGTGCAGCACGTATCGTCGCCCGCTGTGCACCATGGTCCAATCGATGGTCTTGGGTGATTCTTCAGGCTGCAGGGAAATCCTGTAGTCGGTGCGGTCTCCGTCTGTGGTTCGCACAATAGCGGTGTCACCGTCGAACGTTGTTTGGCCGCCGAGTTCGTCTGGGTATGCAGCCCCGTTTCGATTGCACTCGACGATTTCCCAGTCGCCCTGCAGCTTGCCCAAATCCGTTGCATCGCGCGCGACCTTCTCGGTCTTCAAGAAGGCCTCGATCTGGTCGATCGCAAGCTGTTGGGCCTCACTGACCGGCTTGGGTTGCGCCCGCTGCTGGGGAGGCTCGTTCTCGCGTACGATATTCGACAGATGGAACCGCCGGGGACAGTCTCCTTGGGAGACATTGATGCCGTCGGGTATGTCCAGTTGCTGGAGATCGACGGCTTTGTTCAGGACAAAGATCGTCAGGGTCGGAGGCACCGCGACTGGGGTCGCTTCGAATTGCAACTTGCCGAGGGTCCCACCCGGCTGGCGTTGAAACCACGTATCGAGCGTTTTCTGATTGCCGATCGAGAACATGACCGGTACGTCGTTGCCAGCCGGTAATGACGTGACCCAACCAAGCCCCTTGGGCTCTTGCATGGGAGCCAGTCGAATCTGACGCAATCCGGGCTGGACGGCGGCAAGGGCGCGAACCAGACGGTTCAGGTCGGCCATGTCGCCAATCTGATAGCCGTAGTGGTTCACGTCGCTGGGCCACCCAGAGAACCAATCGTTCCAGCCGGTGGTCCGCGCCGGGTCGTTGACGACGGCATCCACGCCGTCAGGCCAGCCGGGCGCGATGTATGCCGGCTGTCCGGACGTTGCAACTGTTGAGGTTCCGGCCGCGGCATCGAGTCGGGACCCCCACGCGGCCACGCAGAGCGTCAAGCCGACGGCCAGACAACGGATTGGGATGCGCATGGAGATCTCCCTGCCCGAAACTCTAGTGGATCGCCGATAGACACCCGTCGCCCGAATTGTACGTGTTCCTGATCGCAGATTGCCACGTGTTCTCGTTGCGACAGGTTTCGCATCGCGGTGCAAAGAAAAGAGGGCGGGAGTCCCGTTGGACAAGAACTTCGGCCCACGCGCACGGCTATCGCGCCAGCCAGTTCGTCCGGTTGCCCCCAACGTCCGGCTGGGACTCGGGCAAGAAAAAGGTTCCCGGAACCGTTGATCTCCTCTCGTTACTCGGCAATCCAACACCGCACCATTGCAAGCATACAAGGCAATATTGCTCCGCGAACTGCAACGGCACGGCTGGGAAGTCCAATCCGTTGACCCTGACGGTGCAGGCTGTTGGGCAGACGAGCATTGCACTATTTCTTCAACGCGTCAGAATTGGGGAATGACGCTGGTCATATCATTCCTCGTTGACCCGCGTTGGGAGACGCAACGCAAAAAAGGACAGGGGGTCTGAGCGCTCGGCGTCACTGCTCGCATCCCTGTCGATCGTCGTGTCGCCGAAGAGTCAATTGCAGAACTTCTTTGCGTAAAGGGCCCGTTTGCCGCCCAAATCATTTCTGGCCTCAATTGATTCACACAGACAAGGCACCCGGGTAAAAAGGGGGCAGGATTCCCGCCGTCTTTCATCCACGGAAAGGGCACCTGGTTCAAGTCTCAGCAGATCAGAAGTGACCGATGGGCAACGCTTCGGATACAGTCCACAGCCGAATGTGCTCTAAACAGCGATACAAGGAGAAGTGCGATGACCTTATGCCCGATTGCGTTAGTCGTAGGCTGCAAGAGATGTCCGGCATTCTCGGTCTGCCCTTTGAAAGGTGTCATCGGCGATTACCGGAAGCAAGAAGATACACAGACCAAGCAGCCAACCGGCGACGAGAAGAAGTAGTGGACCAAGATTTGCCGTAACCTGAGATTGACGCCGAAGACACTTTGACAAAGAAGCCGGCGAACTTTCGTCGGCTTTTTTGCATTGATGAGGACCGTCTTCGCATGCCGCCAGTTGATGCAGCCACTCCATCCGATAGAATCGGGTGTTCGCAGTGAAGTATTCGTTTTCAATCATGGAGAATCAGACATGGGTGACAAGGGAAGCAAAGATAAAGGCAAAAGGGAACAACAGAAACAGGCCCAGCGTAGTTCAAAGGAAAAACGACAACTGAAAAGAGAAAAGAAGAATAAGTAAACACCCACGGTTGACTGTCAGCTTGCCAGTTCGTACGCGGCGAGATCTTCTGTGGGAACCCCCTTCTTCGAGATTATCGCCTACGAACCCACCCAGCTGGGCATGCTGTGTCTGCGGCGTCGCGAGTTGCTGTGCGAGCCCGGAACAGTCGTCACGGAAGTCACGCTCAACCACGAATTCCTGATGAGCAGTTACCTGACAGCATCCGAGAGGGCGCTGTCGGAAATCGCTCTGCAGATGCATTCCGGCACATGTCTCCGCATTTTGATCGGGGGGCTCGGATTGGGGTACACCGCTCGGGCAGCGCTGGAGTCCGATCGAGTTTCGAAGTGCGAAGTTGTCGAGTTTCTTCCGCAGGTGATCAGCTGGCTAGACGGAGGGCTGGTCCCCTTGTCAGACGAACTGAACGCAGACAACCGGCTGAAAGTGATTCAAGGAGACATCTATCGGCAACTCATCAGTCCGCCGAAGCAGAAGCATGACCTGATCCTAATTGACGTGGATCATTCGCCGGACGAGAACCTCGACGAGGCCAACGGCAAGTTTTACACGGCCGATGGATTGAAGCGCGCGAAGCTGCATCTTGCCCAGGACGGGCTGCTTGGCGTCTGGTCGTACGCTGAGAGTTCAGCGTTTGCCGACGCATTGCGCGACGTGTTTCGCGAAGTTCGTATTGAACCCGTGACCGTGTACAACAACTTGATCAACGTCCAGCAGACTGACTGGCTGTTTTTTGCTCGCGACTGAGAGCTGCTTCAGACGGTTCTGAATCGACAATGTTCTTTTATCTGACGGGTCGTACGTCGCCATCGGGATTCGCACCGACCTTATCGTCAGATTCGAAGCAAAGTCTCGATTAGCTGCACTTCTTGGAAAGCTCCAGTGCTTGGCGGCGATACCTTTCGGACTGGTAATTGAAAGTGATCCGTTTGGGTTTACTTTTCGCTTTCTTGGCGAGTCTTTGATACTTGGCGGCGAGATTCAACTTAGTTTGCAGCAGATTGGTTTTCTGTGCCGTGGTCATGGTTTCTCTCCTGAAGAATGTTGGCCTGTTGAGTCACGAGTGGAATCGGCCTCCCAAACATTGTCCTGCGGGAGACGGCCTTTTGTGGACTTCTGTATTGGCACGCCTTGGTCGCAGGAAGCGTTTTGTCGTCGTTGACTACGCGATGGCAATGTCGCAGACGACGGACAGCGTTAGCTGATCGATCACGATTGCTTATAGCACCCAACTAGCGTCTACGACATGCCAACGTCGTGGAAACTGCCGCCCTGTTCCCCGACGAAAGCCTCAATGAGCTTCACAGGTACGCTACGGAACACAGGGTCGACGATCGACTCTTCACTAGCGCGCCAGCCAGCCGCCGTCGACGACCAATATGCTGCCGTGCATGTAGTTCGATGCATCCGATGCCAAAAAGACGGCGGCGCCGGCCAGTTCGTCCGGTTGTCCCCAGCGGCCGGCCGGGATTCGCGCGAGGATCTCCGGGCCGCGGACCGGGTGATCTTTGAGTGCCGTGGCCATGTCGGTTTCGTAGTAGCCCGGCGCAATGCAGTTGACGTTGATGCCCTGCTTGCTCCAGGAGACCGCCAGCGACTTGGTCAGGCCGGCCAGTCCGTGTTTGGCGACGGCGTAGGCTGAAATGTTCAACCCGCCCTCGAACGACATGACCGATCCCACGTTGATGATCTTGCCGCGACCGCGCTCCAACATGAAGGGCGCCGCCTGCTGTGCCAGGTCGAAGGCGGCGTGCACGTGAACTTCCAACAAGAACCGCCATTCGTCCTGCGGATATTTCTCCGGCGGATGGCGTTCGCCGGAACCGGCGTTGTTGACCAGGATGTCGATGCGTCCCAGTTTCTCGACCACTCCCGCCACGAGGCCTTCCCGGTTCTTCGGGATGCCCAAGTCGGCCTGTACGTCGAGAAAGCGGCGGCCGGTTTGCTCGACCAGTTGGCGGGTTTCCTCGGCGGGACCGGATCGGGATACGCAGGCGATGTCGGCGCCCGCCTGAGCCAGACCGACGGCCATCGCCTGACCGAGCCCTCGCCGGGCGCCGGTGACGAGTGCTACGCGGCCGTCGAGTTTGAACAGGTCCAGAATCATGACATGGTCCGATACGCGGTTAGCAAGCTTGTTTACTGTCCCGTCCCGGTACGCGGGATTCAAGGGCGTTGTGCTCCCTCACGTGCGGAACATTCGATCGCGACGGAGCGGCTTTGGGCCACAACGGACCGCATACATCGGATCTGAGTGCCCCGACAGGGCACAACAGAATAGCCCAGGGTCGCGAAGCGCACCCTGGGAACTGGGATCTGGTAACAATCCAAACCCTGAATGGGTTTTACAATCGACGGTTGTAGAACTCCTACGGAGTTCTAGGGGTTTCGTTGATACGTACCCCAGGGTGGCGCGGCTACGCCGCTGACCCTGGGCTGCTGGTTGTTCAACTGCTTCGCAGTTGCAGACAGCTCGTTCGCGTCAGCTTCTTGACCCGAGTCTCGACAGGTCAAACCTTTTCACCACGAGTCGCGGCTGTTACAGTAAATCCCGGACAGATCCTGGGGTGGATTTGTGCCGTCGATGCATCGGGGACTTGGGGACATGGCATCTGTCGATGCCCAGCTTGAAGGCCGATCGGACCGGTCCTCCGTGTCGCGCAGAGACTTCTTGCGTGTGGGAGGTTTGGGCGTCGTTGGGCTGTCAGTCGCCGAGCAGAGGGCACTCGCGATCGCTCACGCATCGGCGGCTCCGCGCAGCTGCATCTTGCTCCTAATGACCGGTGGCCCGAGCCAGTTTGAGACCTTCGACCCCAAACCAGAAGCCCCGCAGCATATCCGCGGCCCGCTGAAACCAATTTCCACGGCGATCCCCGGCGTGCAATTCAGCGAAGGGTTTCCGCGGCTGGCACAGCGTGCGGGGGGACTGGGTGTGTTGCGAAGTCTCACACACGACTACGCGCCCATTCATCAAACCGGGTTGCAGCTTTTGCAGACTGGCCGGGTGAATCAAGGGGAACTGCGTACCCCAAGCTTCGGGTCGGTTGTGGGGAGCGTGTTGGGATCGCGGCAGAACTCGCCGGCCGCGGTCGTGTTGCCCCGCCCGATTTGCGACCCGGAAATCGGCGGTTGTAGCGGACAGGGCGCAGGCTTCCTGGACGACAAACACCAGCCGGCGGCCCCACTCGATTCAAACTCGGTTGCACAGATCTCGGCGAGTGAAGCGGCGACGTTGTCGCACGCGCTGACGTCATCAACAGAACCGCCGAGCGTTCGCGATCGCTACGGGGAATCACGTTTCGGCAAGCTTTGTCTGCAGGCGCGGCGATTGGTCGAAGTCGGCGTCCGCTGCGTGACGGTCAACCTGTTTGATCGGCTCGAAGGTGAGGTGACGTGGGACTGCCATGCCCAACGGCCATCGTCGCCGGCGACGCTATACGATTACCGCGATACACTCTGCCCGCAATTCGACAAGGCACTGGCGGCATTGCTTGACGACCTGCGCGAGCGCGGTTTGCTGCATGACACGTTGGTCATCGCCACGGGCGAATTCGGCAGAACGCCGCACATCAACCAGTTCGGCGGCCGCGATCATTGGCCCGACGTCTTCTCCGGCATTGTTGCCGGTGGCGGAATTGAGGGCGGCCGCGTGATTGGCGCCAGCGACCAAAACGGGGCATCGGTCGCCGAGCGGCCCATCAATCCCGGTGAGCTGACGGCTTCGATCTACCATTTCCTGGGACTCGACCTCGACGCCGAGTTGAGAGCCGCAGACGATCTGACGCTGCCGCTCATCGAGCACGAGCCAATCGCGGAACTGTTCGCTTAGATCCCATCCGGGATAAGCGTGGCGGCTACCGGCTGTCGATCGGCCTTTGTACGTCGTATCTACGCCGCCGGAACCCGCTACGTTTTTGTCGGGCGCGCTATACGCCGGGCCGCTTGCAGTTGTTGTCACGCCGCGCGTCCGGGCCGCTCTTCGTCCAGCACCGACTGAATGAGACCGATGGGACGGCTAGCCAGGTTGGCGATCTGCTCCCTGGAATAACCGGCATCCGCCAGATGGACGATCATGCTGCGATGGGCGTCGGAGACGTCTGCCGGACCGTGTGCTGGATGACCTGCAGTCGTGTCATCAGCGTCGGGTTGGGGGCCTGTTGAATCGGCGAGGAGCTGCTTGAGCCGGCCCGCTTCTTGTTCGGCCTCGACGACCAGTCGATCGAGCATTGCCATGCGGGTCTGGACCTGGCCTTCGATCTCACGACCGTAGTCGTACAGCCGAACTTCCAGCCTCTCGACACTGCGCGCGGCCGAGCGTTCGGCTTCGCGGAAATCGTCTTGCACTTCCTTGAGAACATCCCGCCGCCGCGATTGCCGTCCCCGCACGAAGGTTCGCCGCAACAGAAAAGCCGTGACCAAGACCAGCAAGCCCACGAGGATCAAGTCGAATCCGTTCATCGCCGCTAGGATCATTTCTCGTTCGTCCTTGAAAGAGTCGCCTCAATCCCGATTCACGAGTGATCGTGGTCATGATCGTGCGGGTGGTCGTGATCGTGATCGTGATCGTGCGAATGATCGTGGTCGTGTGTGTGTCCATGACCGTGGTCATGATCGTGGTGATGATCGGCGGCACTCGGCGCGGGTGCCCCTGCTGCGAAGAAGCTGCTCTCAGCGGCGCGGTAGACTTCGCGGAGTGTGACGTCGTGACTGGCTGCAACCTGCGCGCAATCCTCGAACTCGGGCGTGAAGATGGCCGGCTCGCCGCGACGCCAGCCCAACTTGCCCCGAATCGGTCCCCATGCGGTCTCGACGCTATGTTCCTGCCGGGCAAGTTTCGATCGCTCGACGGCGTGACGCCGCACTCCGAACGTGCCGGTCTCGGCGAACAGGACCGATTCGAGCCTGTCGACGTCGGCAGCACCAGAGATGGCGGTCAGAATCACACCGGGCCGCTCCTTTTTCATCTGGATGGGAATCGTGTAGACATCGAGTGCGCCGAGTTCGAACAGTTTCTGCTTGGTGTAGCCGATGACTTCGGCCGATACGTCGTCGAGATTCGTTTCCAGCATGAAGACCTGGTCTCCCTCGGGGGAGCCGACCGCCGTGCCGACGAACACGCGGAGCAAGTTGGCCCGATCGGGAAAGTCCATCGTGCCGGCGCCGTAACCGATCGACTCGATCGTCATTTCAGGCAGGGTGGCAAACCGGTCGACCAGCGTGGTCAGGATCGCGGCGCCGGTGGGCGTCGTCAATTCGGCTTCGACCGGAATGTCGATCAACGGGATGCCCTTGAGCAGCTCGGCGGTTCCCGGGGCGGGAACTGTGCACACTCCGTGGTCGATCTTGATCTGGCCGCGGCCGGTAGGAATCCGGCTGGCGACGATCTTGTCGGCCCCCAGCAGATCGAAAGCGATGGCGGCCCCGACAATATCGACGATCGAATCGATGGCCCCCACTTCGTGAAAGTGCACCTTCTCGATCGTCGAGCCGTGCACCTTCGCCTCAGCGCCGGCGACTGCACCAAAGATGCGTTTCGCCAGGTCCTTCTGCTTGTCGGTCAGCGCGCCTGCGCCATCGATGATCTGCACAACGTCGCTCATGTGGCGATGGGCGTGCTGTTCGGGATGCTCGACGCGCACGTAGGTCGACCGAAAGCCGCCCTTGATTACGGTCTCGACGTCCAACCGCACGCCTTCCAAACCGAGTGAGTCGATCCCGGCGCGAATGGCAGCCGCGTCGACTCCCACGTCGATCAGGGCGGCGAGCGTCATGTCACCGCTGATGCCGGTCGAACAGTCCAGATAGGCGATTCGCAAGGTGTAGCTCTTTGTGGTTGGAGAAAAAGCAGCAGCGGATTCTAACCGCGTGGACAGTGGTCACCAAGGCCAATGAAACTGGTGTGCCTGCCTCGACTGGTATACAGCGAGGCTGCCCGTCCAGTCCATGTCCATTCAGCAGGCGCGAGTTCAAGTTGCGCGCGGCCGACGAAACAAGGTGTCAGGGGCAGATGCTCGAAGTGCTTTGAGGTACTCCATGGACCGCATTTCAGGGCATACAAGGACCGCCGATTGGAACTCATCGGGCGGGCAGTACTGATGCGAGTCGATGTAGTGAATGACGAGTGACGGTGCGAGAAAAACGCGATCCCCGGCGGGCACATAGAGATTGTTGCATCCCACCGTGACGGTCTCGTTCGATTCCAGCATGCGGAACAAACCTGGACCACCACTAAATGGGCAAAAGGGGCACGAGTGAAAACCGGGCGTCACCCCCGGTTGCCAAGGATCCAGTAGCAGTCGAAACAGCGCAGTAACGAATTCGTTGGACACCAAACCGCGTTTGAAGTCTTCGGATGGATTCAGCCAGCCGATAGGAACAACGCGATCATCTTCGCAGTTTGGCAAATGGTTTGGGATGTCAGGAAGGAAGTCCACGAGATTTCCTCAACGTATCATGCAGCCGCGTTCTGGCCGTTGCAGGCGTAGACAATCACGTCAAGCATCCGTTGCCTGCGATTCTAGAAGGCCGGCTTTGTCTTGACGCCAACTGAATCGAATCGTCAATAGTTGCGCAGACACGCGCTCATCCAGATTTTCCGAATCTCGGTGTGTGAAGGCAAGAATTACTCCAGTCACAACTCCTCACCTACGGCGCCACGCCAACGAGGTGAGTTGAACCCATCATAATTCACCTCAGCCGTTGGCAGGCCGGACAAAAGAAGGTCGAACGTTGCGCCTGCACTGTCCGCTCGATGGGGACTTTGCCGCAGGTGGGACAGGGTTCCTCGGCGCGGGCATAGACACGATGCTCGTTTTGATATCGCCCGCTGCGACTGACGGCGTTGCGATAGGTTCCGTCGCTCAACGTCGAGCCTTCGTGGTCGATGGCCGCATTGAGCACTTCCTGGGTGGCAGCGTGCAGCCGCTGCAATTGTTGGGGCTTGAGCTCGCTGGCAGGTTGTGCCGGATGAATCCGGGCCAAGTGCAGGATCTCGCTGGCATACAGGTTGCCAATGCCGGCAGTCAACTTCTGGTCGAGCAGCGCGACTTTGATGGGACGGCTGGTCTGCCCACAGCGAGCGCGCCAGTCGGCTGGCGTCATGGCCAGGGCATCCGGTCCCAACTTGGCGCCCAACTCTTCGGCGAAGTCGCGCTCTCGATAGAGACGCACGGTTCCCAGTCCGCGGCGATCCCAAAAGTAGACGCTTTCGCGCGACTTCCCGATGGCGAACTGCCACTCGAACCGCAGATGTTCCCGACTGGGTGGATCGGCGAGGAGCATCAGACCAGTCATTCTCGGCTCGATGACCAGCGATTCGCCATGGTCGAATTGCATCACGATTCGCTTGGCCAACCGGCTGACCTGTGCGACGCGGCGGCCGACGATTCGGCGGCGGATTGTGGAGATGGCCGGCTCGGTCGACAGCGGCTTGCACGCGCAGCGGCACTTGCGCAACGCAACCAAGGTCCGTCCCTCAACATGGGATCGAATACCGCGAACCATCGTTTCGACTTCAGGCAATTCAGGCACAACCGATGCTTTCCGCGCGTCCGGTGTGGTCGTTATCAGGCGAACTACGGCATTCTATCGCCCCGGATCGATATGTTGAGGATCCCCGTGTGGCCCGCGTTCGATAAGGAGACGCTCGATGCGGCATTCCGACGTGGTGGGACCGACCCTCGTTTCACCCCATTCGGGCCTTCGAAACGGTCGCCGGAGACAGCCCCGCTGCCGCCAAACCGGCCGACCGGCCCCTCGCCGAAAAATGGCCAAACAGCCCAGTCGCTTTTAACCGAAAAGTGCTTGACGCCGGCGCAACTGCAGACGATGCTAGAGATTGCAGAGAGTGCGGCTGGGAAATCTCGCGAATCCGCTGAGTTTCTTGTCGCAATCAGCGCACAATCTGCGTTAGCAGTATCGGTGGCGTCATATCCGGCGAGTGAAAACGGAGGAAACCGTAGCATGTCACGTAACCAAAGCGGCTCGAGCGTTGGCCCACTGGTCGTCTCCACCGTGCTGTTTGGAATCGTGCTGGCAGCCGTCTTCTATTTCGGCGGGACACAGCAGAACGAGGCGACACCAATCGCCGAGGCGAGCACACCTGCCAACGCTGTTGACGCGCGGCAGATTGAGACGCCCGCCGCAGAGCCTGTGCTCGAACCGGCTGAAGTCAGCGCCGATACACAGCCCAGCGAACCGGTCGTCGCATCCGCGCCGGCCGAGATCGTCGAACAGCAGTCGCCGCAAGAGACAGTCGCCGCCCAGCTGGAGGCGGGTGAATTTGCACCGGCGTTGAGAGTTGCCGAAACCGTCGAGATTCCCGCCGAGCGGGCGCAGTTGTTGATGCAGATCGCCAACGCCCAGATTCAAGCCGGCGACTTTGGCTCGGCTCAGACCACACTCGGCAGAGTCGCCGGGGCGACCGGCGCCGAACCCAACTCGGCCCTGGCCGGCGGCGGAGCGCAAGCCGACTTCGAAACCTTGATGGAACTCATCCGGCAGAACGTCAGAAACGCCGCCTGGGAAGACGACGTCGGTTACGGCGGAACCATGGTGCCTTACGAAACGGGCGTCCGTGTCGATCCGCTTGGTCTGCTCTCACACCTGACCCAGAAAGAGACACAAGGCCGGCTGGCTGAGCTCGGTATCGTGGCCCGCGACGCCGACCTCAATGCAGACATGGCCCGCGCCAGTTCGTTGCGTCTGGTCTCGTTGACCCGTCTCGAAGCGGAGATCTCTAAACGGATCGCCGCCGGCAGACCGGTCCTCGAAACGATGCGACAACTGGCGGGCCTTTCGGAAATCCAGTACGTCTTCGTCTATCCCGACGAACGCGAGATCGTGCTGGGTGGACCGGCCGAAACCTGGCGCTATACCGAGACCGGCCAACCGGTCGGCGCCGCCAGCGGACGTCCGACACTGCAGCTCGACGACCTGGTGACCGTGCTGAGAACGTTCTCCAGCGACGGCATGGGAATGTTCAACTGCCTGATCGTCCCGCGCCAGGAAGGCCTCCGCAAAGTCAAAGAGTTCGTCGCGCAGTCAAACAACAAGGGTCCGCTGCGTCCCGGTCGCGTCGACAACTGGGTCCGCAAGATTCAAGATCTGCTGGGCCTGCAAGACATCGAAGTCAACGGCGTGCCGCTCGATTCGCGTGTGGCCCGCGTGATTGTCGAAGCCGACTATCGCATGAAGCTCATCGGAGTCGACGTGTTGGACGGCGGAACCGACATTCCCAGCTACTTCGACCTGCTGGGGGCAACCGGCCAAACGGCCAACGTGCCGATGAACGCACTGCGTTGGTGGCTCACGATGAAGTACGACTCCATCCTGCACAGCCCCGACCGCACCGTCTTCGAAATCCGCGGCTCCTCGGTCTTGTGCCGCTCTGAAAACGAACTCATCACCGACGCCGGCGAGCGCGTGCACACCGGCCAGTCTGGCGCGACCAACAGTCAGTTCGCCCAGAACTTCACCGATCACTACCAGGAACTGGCCCGCCGCGATCCGGTCTTCGCCGATTTGCAAAACATCTTCGACCTGTCACTGGTCGCCGCCCTGCTGCACCAGCAGCAAATTGAGTTCAGCGCCGGAGCCTTCGACGCCGACGGCGCTTATGAGACCGCCGAATTCGCTCCGCCGAGCACGGTGATGTCGGTCGTCAACCACCGCGTCTACAACGGCAAAGACATCGTCGTGCAAGCCGCCGGCGGCGTCCGCGCCGATTTGATGTCAGTCGTCACCGACAGCGAAGTGGTGCAAGAAGTCGCCCGTCTGGCAAACGTCTCCTCCAAGGGCCGCGCACCGCAACTGCCGGAAGGCCGCTGGTGGTGGGACGCGGCTGTTGTCGCCGAGTGACTACCTGGCACTGTATCGATTCTCATACCGAACGGCCGGTCTCCTGCACGAGATCGGCCGTTTGCCATTGTGGTCGGACTCTTTCTGTAACTGCTGGCCTATCGAAACAGGTTCTCCGGGGGAATCTTCTTGCCTTCGGTGACTCGAAAACAGAAACTCACAGCAGACGCATGTCGAAGCGTCAAACAACGAGTCCCCATTTGATCGGACCCCGACTCCGTCAATCGGGCGACGTCCGTTGCCTTCCAGAAAACTTCGGGCTCAGAACAGTCGCTGGGATGCACGAGATCAATGACAGATCAAACAGCCAGCCAGCGCACCGCTTCGTCGCCCGCCGAGCCGGTGCAACAATCGATGACATTCGACAACCTCGGCGGCATCGTTGTGGTGTTCGGCGGGATCGGTGTGTTCCTGGCCTGTACCGCACTGCCGGCTGAAGAAGCGATGGCGAGGGCCCTCGGTGTCCCCCAGTTCCCCGGGTTCCAGGATGAACCGTACCGTTACGTTTACCGCGATTTTGTCGACGGGGTATGCGCAACAATTGGGGCGACCTTGTCACTCATTCTGGCACGGCTCACCTGGAAGCTCACCCGCCGATACAGTTTCATGCTGACTTGGATGACCCTGCTGGTGGGCTTGCCGAGAGTGCTCTTCGCCGCCCGCATCTGGATCTTTTCTGAGAACCTGCTCACACCCGATGTGATATTGCCATGGTCGACCTTCGACGAATACATCGCTGATCCCCTGCGATTGGTTCTCGACGGTATGGCGTACGCCATCGCACTCGGAGTCGCCGTCATCGGCGCCTATCGAATGCGTCCCAAAACATCGCGACGAGCGCCGACAGCCAGATAGCTCTTGGCGCGCCCGACACAATTGCCGGGTACGCAATTGCCGCGTTAAGAGGCCACCAAAAACGCGTCACGACGAAAACCTGGCGACCGTCGTCGCTGCCTTCTAACGAGTCGGGATGCCGTCCCGAAGACCACCCTGAGTCCGGCGGTATGATTGACTTTCCCGTGACGCTACAATCAGGTCGCTGAATCAAGCCGCACAAGGCAGGCAAGCTCAGACATTCTCAGCGGCCACCCAACGCTGGACGAATCCGGCATGACACCTGCGCTTCACTGTATTCGGAGCTGCACTTCGGTCGACGTCCGTCGAACGAAGCCGCCGAGCTTATTGGGCGCACAAGGTAAAGTGTGTCCTACGCCACACAAGACTCAACAACGAGGTAGGCTCGTGCTGGGAGCGTCTAGCGTGGAATCTTGCAGAACGCGGCCCGCACTGACGCCAGAGGCACATGCCAACCAGTACCGCCGTGCAACCAGTGCACCACTGGGCATCAGCCTGGCATTGTGTCTTTTGCTACCTGTGCAAGCTGCCACGCCACCAGAGTTCTATCACTCGGTAAGACCCATTCTTGAAGCCTATTGTGTCGAGTGCCACAGGCCGAATTACGTAGCACCGTTTCCCTTGCAAACATACAAAGACGTTCTCCCTCATGCCGAAATGATAAATGAAGTTACTAAAGAAAGAAGAATGCCCCCCGCGCAGATAAACCCAAAGTATGCGCACTCCTTTGCGCAACCTTACCCTGTGCCTTCTGAGGAAGAGAAGCAAACAATCAACGAGTGGGTCAGAAACGGAGCGCCTGAAGGCAAAGCCTCACCAAATGCAACCCCATCAAAGCGGCGCTCACGGCCCCCAGTCATCGATCCCGCCGAATGGGATTTGATTCTACCCATGTCAAACACACCGTATACTGTTTCTGCAGATGGAGACGAGGACTACCAGTACTTTCCGCTAGACCATGAATTCACCGAGGACGTGATTATTGCTGACACCAGAATATTTCCCAGCAATTATCGAGTCGTTCATCATGCGGGCGCATATGTTTTCCATGAGGACGATGCCCAGCGAGTTGCGATCAAGGCCAACAAGAAGAAGCACGGGATCGGCGTGCCTTTCGCAGCCTACGTCCCGGGCAACGTCTATAGCGCCACTAAAGGCTTGTACGAACTAGGAATTGGACTGAAGGCAGGTTCTAAGATAACACTTCAAGTTCATTACCAGCCTATCGGGGTAGAACAGCAGGACGTAACAACCTTGGCTATCAGGTTGATGAAGGAAGAAGATATAGTTAAGAGTTTTGAGGGAAAGATATTCTTGAAATCCACTTTCAAAATCGCCCCGCATGACAACGACTTCGAATTGAGCGGTTTGTCAACGCCGTTCGCATCAGACACGAATCTGATGATATTTCAAACTCACATGCACTATAGAGGCGCGTCGAGCAGTTTCTCATTGGTTGAGCCGGGTGGCGCTGAAACACTACTTTACGAAGGGCCTTACAATTTTTACTGGCAAACGCGACTTGTGCTAAAGAAACCGCTTCCGATCAAAAAGGGATCGCGAATCCGATTCCGAGCAAGATTTGATAATTCAAAGGACAATCGACTAAACCCAGATCCGACAGCGTGGGTGGAATCTGGACAAGGGGCAGAACAAGAAATGTGTATCTTGAGTGCCTTTGCAGTTAGAGACAGAACGGAGGATGACGGGAAGAAACCAAGCGTCCGTACTCCACAACTAAAGCTGAAGTAACGCGATATGAAGTGCGCCTGCACGTCTCCCATCTGTGTGGCACACGCTGAGGACTATGGTCGCGGGAGACAAGGGCACAAAGCGGTCGGTTTTGTTCTTGGCAGCCTGCGCGAATAGGCATGCCGTCACGAGGGCCGGGGTGATTTGCGGGGGCGCAGGCTCGGCTCCAAACCCAAGCGTTTCGCCGCGTAGCGGACCCACCGATCGCTGCCGTACGGTTGACCGCGCGTGACGCTGCGCTGCATTGCATCCAGTTCCCGCTTGTTCATCGCCCGGTTCACGCGCGTGTTCCAGTCCGACATCAAACAATAACTGAGCAGTCGGATTTCAGCCCGCTCCACGGTCTCTTCAATGACGCGTTCGAAGGCTTCGTAATCGGAGTCATCCTCAAACAGCGTCATTCGCCCCGCGCCTCGATTGAGAACGTGGTATACAATTCCACCATCGGTTGGCCGCAATCGCCGTGGCATGAGCAGAGCTTACCGCAATGGCCTGTGTGGTGTGTCTACAGAAAAGACTCCCGACGCCGGGGCGGGAGTCTTATTTGTTAATTGGTGCCTACCCCGAAGCCCTCGCCACAGAAACGACTCCGGCGACCCCTTTGATCTCTCCGGAGGTGATCACTCCCGTTCATCGCCGGATTCCGTTTCGGAAGCCTTTGAATTGAGTCTGTTCAGAATCTCTTGGGTGATATCAAGCTTGCTTGGCTCACCACGGTCGACATAGAGGACATCCTCGAACATCCGCTTGAGAATCTCGTGCGGGGTACTGCCGGGGCTGGGAGCGTTTCGCACACCGACTTCAGTTGCGGGAGCCTCTCTATCATGTTGCGCTGACGGGTCACGATTTGCGGGGCGCACAATGTAGATTCCGTGCTCCTTTGCGTAGCTGGCGACCTCGGTGACTACCCGATCGTAAGTCCTCAGGTAAATTTCCGATTCTCGTCGCAGAAACTCCCTTTGGGCTGTTCTTCGTTTGCTTTCCAGTTCCGCCTTTTTTTCGGCGATCTCTTTCTTGAGCAGTCTTACGAATAGTCGATCGCCCGCCGGATTGAGCTCTTCGAGCCGATCGCTGAGAGTTCTGATCTCGACCTTTCGTTCTCCCACAGCAGCATCAGCCTTGATGACCAATGCTTTAAGCTTGTCTCGTTCTCGCTCGAATTCATCCATGTTCTTCAACAGATAGCGGACGTCGACAATCGCCTCTCGGCCAGGATGTTCAAGAACAACATGGTCCGGCTTCGTAGATAGTTGCCTGGCAGCTTGGTTGTTCTCGCTGCCGCTTGCCTCGTTGTCGGTGAATTGCACATCGACGTTTCGAAAGCCTATTTGGAATTCGGACTCGCTGATACCTGTGCCACCGACCAGGCTGCCATCCACTTCTGGATCCCTCGACCGTTCTTCCGCGACCAATTGAAGTTCCAAGACACTCAACAGGGAAATCCCCACCACCAGCACCGCGATCGAGATCTTCTTCATCCTTGAGTCCTCCCAACGAGTAGAAGTCAGTAAACGCCGAATCCGGAACGCGAGTCCGTGGTCGCGCGCCAGCAGACTGACCAGTAGGCGCCTCTTTGACGAGTTTCCCAACTGCAAAAGAGCATCGGCATAGTCGGACACGCGTTCGGGCGCTGCTTTTCGCGCTGCTTCGTCGCAGGCCCACTCGGCACACTGATCGAACTGCTTCACCACCCACCACACCAACGGATTGAACCAGTGCGGCATGGCCAGAATGCGGATGCCCAGCGATTTCCAGACGTCGTAGCGTTCAACGTGCGCCAGTTCATGCCGCAGAATCGACAAACGCTGAACGGCGCTCAACTTCTTCCAGAGAGTGACTGGTAAGATCAAGCGATAGCCGCTGGGGAACCGGCACAGCATGGGTCCCATGTGTTCCGTCGCATGCAGCGGGATCAACCGGTGAACTCCCCCCCGCTTCTGGACCGTTTCCCATTCGGCGGTCCAGTCTCGCTCGACATGCCGTGCGGGTGGCAGGCCACGATGAATGAACCGAACGTAGCTCCACATGGATCGGCAGAGAAGACCGGCGATTCCCGCCACCCACAGCATCGCCAGGTATCTCGTCCAGGGATAATCTCGTTGCCCCGCAGTCGGGATGTTCACCGTAGGCAAAGCATCGGAACCCGAATCGAAGATCGGCCCAGCAAGACGAGACCCCTCCGACGTTGACGACGACGAAACCGATGTCGTCGCGTTTTGGATTCTGCGTTGGCTTTCAGACGGTTCTATCAAGAGCGCAGCCGGTGCCTGAAACAGAGCAATCGTTAACGGCAATTGCACCAAGAAGCAGCCTTGAAGAAGGACGGCAAAGTAGGCGCAGCGGCGAATTGTTGGTGAAACAACGTTCAACATCCGCAGGGAAAGCGACACGATGACGGCCGAGATCGTCAAGATGATGCCGGTCCGCAGCAGAGCCGGCATCAGAGTGGCCGAAAGATCGTTCATCGTGTGTGCTCCTGCGAGGCTTGCGCTCTGTTCTTTCGTTCGGCTTCGAGGATTAGCTGTTTCAACTCGCGGATTTCATCGCTGGAAAGCTCGCGATCCTTCACGAGATGTGCTACCAGCGGAACGACGTGGCCTGCGGTCACACTTTTCACGAGCACATCCAGGTCGTGGCGACTGACTTCTTCGGGTTTGATCCCTGCGCTGTACTTGGCAGGATGCGAGCCGGTTTTCCGGACAAGCCCCTTGTCCACCAGTCGATTCAGCCTGGTTTGCACCGTCGTATATCCCACGGTTCGTGCGAGCGAGCGGTGTGCCTGCGAAATCGTGACGGAGTTTTCCCGCCAGAGCATCTCCAGAATCTCGATTTCGCCGGCAGCCAGCCTGAGACGTTTCTTCATCGCCAATCCATTTACGACTACAGTCATAACTCAGCGATTAAGTTACGACACATGTCGTATCTCGTCAAGAGCAGGCGATGCGGGATTCAGGCAAAGATGGTCGGGTGCCACGGAAACAGACTGCCCTGATGCCACTGCACCTCTTGCTTGTCTTCTCGCCCTCAGCAGTCAGGGAGGTACGAGTCGAGTTTGGCAGACTTGGGCTTTTGAGATTGCGAACAGACGCGATGCGCCGGGTGCCAACGGAGTACGCGGAAGAATAGTTCAATCAAAGGTTCATCTCCCCATTTCAGCTCCCCCTTTTGATCTCCCTGCATCCCCTAATGCCCCACATTCGCCAGCAACGAATGACTCCAGGCCTGCAGACCTCAGTTCCTCACTCGTAGACCATCTTGCGCCCGCAGATGAAGCTGTCGAGCAACGGGCATGTTCTAGCTGATAGTCTGGCGATTTGAGCAGAATCATCGATTCAATAGATATCTCTTGGGGGTTAAGCCAGACAGCATCACACTCGTCGCACAATAAGACAATCGTCTTACCATCGCTACAAGTGCGGAACCCCACGGTTCCCTCAATGCACGATGGGCAAGCTGGTTCGACACGGAACATTGGTGGCTCCTATGGAATGCCGGGTAGGCTGTAATCAGCAGCGGTAGGGTGCGTGGAGCGGAAGCGCAACGCACCGCCCACCACCAGCGAGGGATAACGGGCAAGAGGTGCGTTCCGCAGCGCTTCACGCACCCTACGAGTCGGCCCGTTTTCTCTCCGCCGTAGCTCACTCGTCGTTCATTTCCGACGCACGGTAGTCGATCAATTTGTAGTCGGGGCAGTTCTGTTTGAACAGCGCGTCGAGTTTTCGAATCGTCGAATGTTCGATCTCCGTGAGTACCGGTTCTTGCATGTCGAAGGAGAACATCGGGGCATCCCAGTCGTCGAATTCAAGACGCGCGACTGTCATGGGATCGCCGTTGAATTCGATTCTCCGCTCGGATGACGTCACATCGGCCGGTGATGTCTCCTCGTTCGTCCAGTCAGAGTCGATCTGTTTCACGTCGCCGAGGGTGGCCAGCAATTCCAACAACTCCGCAAAACCGGTCGTGTCGAACGAGAACTGCACGGCCCAGACTTTGTGCTCGTTCAGCGGACGTTTGCGGATGCCGCGCATGACTTTCTTGACAACGGATTCCAGCCAGAGTGTGAAATCCTTCTTCTTGGAGACCTTGCCGGCTTCGTGGTCGAAGAAGTGGATTCGGCACGGTACGTCGGGATCGGTCGGCAAACCATAGACGTCTCCTGCCCCATCGTGACCAAAGGGAAACAGCTCGGGCGTCTTTGGTTTTACCTGTTCGACCAGAAATGCCCGGGCCGACACGAATTGGTTCGTCTGTTCGTACAGCTCGATCGCCGAATTGCCCCACGACGTGAGATCCTGAAACAACCCGATTTCACCAAGATAGTCTTTGAACAATTCCGGGATCTTGACGTCCAGCTGCTGCTGCAGTTCGTCGATCTGCTCCTTCGACATCGGGCGGCGGACAACGCGGTCCCAGTGTGACTGAAGCGGGCTGAGGATTTCGTGGATTGGTGAAGTCATGGCGGGAGTTCCTCAACGAACCTAACGGCCCGCAACGTCTCGATTTTGCTTCAGAGAGTAGGGTCTTGCATCACCGGGAACAAGCCGCCAATGGTACCGTTGAAGCCGCCCCGCCCTTTTATCTCGCATCATCCACAACGTTTGTGCCGTTTGTTCCCAGCCACACGCGTCTTTGTCCATCCGCATCGAAGACGAACATTCCGTTGCCTCGAGCGTCTCCACTCTTGGCTGCGAACAGCCGGACTTCTCCGTCGCCGTCCGCGCTTTCCACGCCGACTCGGACCTCGTTTTCGTTGAGGGCGCCGATTCTCTGGTCGGCGATCATCATGTAGGCGTTCGCCTTGCCGCGTTTGCCAGTCAGCACGAGATTCACACCACTGGAACCGGAGTGCAGGGTGGCACGATCTCGCTCTTGTTTGTCTTGGATGGTGAGAGCAGCGGCATCTTTAGTTGACTGGATGACAACGAGCGATTGCCCAGGCTGACCCACGACCAGCTTGTTGCGTACCAGCAATGAGTCCACGAACAGGTCGTCATCCTGTTTCTGTGCTGCACCCATCAACACCGCACAGGCAAGCAGCCCCGTCGTGCCAAATGCCCATGCCGAGAGTAGGTAGTTGCGTCGCTCCAGTCGGGCCAATCGTTCGTGGATGGTCATACTTCGTTGCTCCTTGGTCGTTGGATCGAGTTTGTCCAACCGCGCTTCGTCGCCTCCTCCGCGCACGGCGGGGGACGTGAATTCGTCAGCGATGGCCGCGCACGGCCTCAAAACTGATGTGGATGGATTCGCCAATAGATTGTATACTTTTGTATATTTAGTGCAACCATCGGGCAGGGCGCGCCACAGCAGGGTATTGCGAAACCTTTGTCGTGGAAGCAGAACAACCGAGCCGGCATATGAGAACGGCCACCTGGAAGGCGCCAACTTCTGTCGATCGCAGCGGGGTCGGACAACAGCAGCGCAGAGTCAGCGCATCAGATTTGCCGCGAAGCGCAACCCTTGATGCGCTCAACCCTGCAAGGGTTGCAGAACACGGTATGTGCTGTGGAACCCTGACCAGGGTTCACGCGGTTTGTTGGTTCGGTTCCTCAGGTGGCGCGGGGGGCTGGGTCTGTCGGTGAAACAGTAGAGTCTCGAAGTCGTCCGAAAATTTCTGATGAGTGTCGTTTTCTCCTGCAATTGCAGCGGCGAATCTGACCACAACCCGGTTTTCGGACGGGTTCTCATCATTTCTCACCGCAGGAGGCAGTGGGTTGGCTATGAGTGAGCATATTGATGGGCTTCGTGATGCGAACGGGGACGCAAAGGCGCCAACAGTCGAACAGTTGCGGCGGTTGATCGAGGCGGACGCTGAGACGCTTCGTCGGGAACATCAGACGGGGTCGAACGTCAAGTTTATTGATGTGCCCGAGTTGTTGCCGGCGCCCAAAGGAAGTGGGTTCCCGGGACCGCGCGACCCGGAGGATAACTACGGGCCAGAGGAACTGCGGCGGATCATCGACGGCAGGGGGAAAGAGGAGCCGCCGCCGATCAGCCGTGAGCCGGTAACGATGGGCGGGCAACCGTTTGTGCGGTTTCCCACGCGTGCTCTGCCGGAGCCGGTGCGTGGTTACGTGGAATTGGGTGCGCAGGCCATCGGGTGTGACACGTCGTGTTTGGCTTTGCCAATGCTAGCGGGTCTGGCCTCGGCGATCGGTAGTACGCGGCGGCTGAGGCTGAAACGGGGCTGGAGTGTACCGGCGGTGATCTGGACAGCGATTGTCGGTGAGAGCGGCACGGTGAAGTCGGCGGCGTTTGAAGTGGGGCTCGAACCGTTTCAGCATCGGCAGAGGCAGGCGCTGGAACGGCATGCCGCAGCGCTTGAGCAATACCAGAGCGACCGCGCGCAGTACGAAGAGGCCTGTGCGGATTGGGAACGTGTGCTCCGCAATGAGCGGCCGCTTGAAAAACCGGTTCGGCCGCAGCTGGAACGAACGCTCGTGATCGATGCGACGGTGGAGGCACTGGGTCCGTTGCTGGCGGCTAATCCACGCGGACTGCTGTTGGCCCGCGATGAGTTGGCCGGCTGGGTCGGTGCGTTCGATCGTTACGCGGAGGGCAAAGGGGGTGCGGAGGCGGGGCACTGGTTGGCGATGCACAACGCGGCCAGCTTGGTGGTCGACCGCAAGTCGCGTGCGGCCGGCACAAGCATCTGTGTCGGGCAGGCCGCGGTCTCGGTGACGGGCTGCCTGCAACCGGCCGGACTGAGGCGGGCGGTGACGTCCGGCCTGGCAGCAAGGCTGCTTGTGAGCTGGCCGCCGTTCGCGCCGCAGGAGTGGAGCGACGTCGAGATGGACCCTGAGGCGGAAGCCGAAGTCGGACGGTTGATCGATCGGCTGTATGAGCTGGAAGTCGAACCGGCGGCCGATGATGACGAGCCGCAGCCGGTGGTCATCGAGCTGACGCCGGACGCCAAGCTGGCCTGGAAGCGCTACTACAATGCCCACGCCAGGGATCGCACGCAGTTGCCGCGCGAGCTGTCGGCTGCCTTCTCGAAGTTGGCCGAGTACGCAGCACGGTTGGCACTGGTGGTGCACTATGTGCGGTGGGCGGCAGAAGATCCGCAACTGGATGATGCCGAGCGAATCGACTCTGCGAGTATCGGGGCGGCGGTCGAACTGGCCGAGTGGTTCAAGTCCGAAACGCGGCGCGTTTACGCACTGCTGGGCCTTGCGAGTCGCGACACGCCGGGCGGGAAGCTGATGGAGTGGATACTGCACAAAGGAGGATCGGTGACGGTGCGTGACGTTCAGCGAGCGCTGCAGCGTTACCCGACGGCTGCGGACGCCGAAGCGGCGCTCGAGGCGCTCGTCGAGGCGGGCGAAGGCCGTTGGGCGTTCGAAAACGGGGGCCGAAGAGGGCCGACAGCGCGGCAGTTCCGAGCATTTTTCACCGACAGGTTTTAGCGCAACTCCCGAGGAATACGCCAATGTGTCGGTGTCGGTGGATAGCGCTGTTACAAGAATTGCGGAGGGTGGAGCCGGGCTTGGCGGCGGCAGAGGGCGGTCGAAGCGGAGCTTCGAAAAGTGCGTTCCCAAGTCGGAGCTTGGGAACGAGGTCGAACAAAAGAGCTGAGAATGGAGGAGGACTTTGGTGATCTCGGCTCGAACGAACAAGGTCGAAGTCGGTCTCGTACGGCACACGGAGTGTGCCGTCGTGTGCTGCGCCGCACTGGCGGACCAGCCGCCAGTCGCACCCATGGCACCCATCCCGGGTCGATAGCTGACTCAGCTGCGATGCGTGTAGAATCAACTGACGGCCGCACACATTGTCGACCCTAAGAATACCTACGGACCATGATATGAAGCTCGGTTTGATCGGCCTCAAAGGACATCAGAGCCGCGTTCTGAGTGGCGCGTCGCAACTCGGCGGTTTCGAAGTGGTCGGTATTGCCGAAGCCGACGACGACAAGATCGCCGGCACCAAACGCCGTTATGCATCGCTGATGGCAGATGCACCGGTCTTCGAAGATTGGCGGCGACTGCTCGACCATTCCACGATGGACATCTGCTGCGTCTGCGACGAGAACGGCGTACGCTTCGAACAGCTTAAGGCGCTCACTCAACTCGGCGTCCACATCGTCACCGAGAAACCGCTGACAACAACCATCGACGATCTAAATCGACTGCAGCAGATGCGAGCAGAGGCAACCGGCCGCCTGACGATGCTGCTGACGATGCGGCATGAAGCCGCATACGCCCACGCCCGCAGGCTCATTCAGGAAGGCGCAATCGGAGAACCGTCGCTGGTCACCAGCCAGAAGTCGTATCGTCTCGAAACACGGCCCGATTGGTTTCAAAGCTTCGAAAGGCTCGGCGGTACGATCCCCTACATCGGCATCCACGCCGTCGATCTGATGAGCTGGGTCACCGGCCTCGACTACACGCACGTCGCCGCTTTGCAGGGCAAGCACGGCAAACGGGAAATCATGGGCGAAACCGAGAGCCACGCCTCGTTGCTGCTGCGAATGAACAACGGCGCCTCGGCCACCGCCCGCCTCGACTATCTGCGACCGCAAACGGCACCCACCCACGGAGACGACCGCCTGCGCATCGCCGGAACCGAAGGCGTGCTCGAAGTCGGCCCCGACAAGAAGATCCAGCTTGCGACCACGCAGCTGCCGCCCCACGAAATTGAACCGGAGCCGACCTCGAACTTGTTCGTCGACTTCATCGAAGCCATCCGCGCCGACCGTCCGTCCCGGATTCCCGAGGAAGATTGTTTCGGTGTGACCCGCGTTGTGCTCAAAGCTCGACAGGCGGCTGACGAACAGACACTTGTGGCCATCGACTCGTGAGAGAAATGCCGTGAGAACTATCGATGTCATCGCCGTCGTAGTCATCTCAGCCGGATGCTCGCAACAGGATGCGTCGGATACGTCTCGTTCTGCCAGCGCCCCGCGCGCGGGGACCGAAGCTCAATCTTCGGACACCTCATCAACCGCGAATTCCACACCGCTCGTCGATCCGGATCAGACAGCTGCCGCCACGATCAAGCCGCTGACGCCCGAACAGCAAGAACGGCTGTTGGACGCGCGGCTGGACGGCGGAATGAGTTACTCCTTCAGTCAATTCGCCAACATGTTCATGGTTTCAAGCCGGCTGCACTTGGGCATCGGCGTGGGGCTGATGACGTCTTCGCCAGAGATCGCGAATTCACCGCTGCTGTCTCCGTTCCCGCCGTCCTACAAACCGACCTTTCGGGAGTTGCTCGACGCGATCGCTTTGCAAACCTTCTCGGAATGGAAATACGATCCAACCAGCAAATACTTCCATAGCGACGTCGAGCACGATCAGCCGGTGGACGACATAGCGCTGTTCGAATTCGCGCCATCACGCCGCACAAAACCGTTCGAAGTGACACTGGCGAGTGGTTGGAAAGACATCGACAAGGGCAACTGGGTGATGCATGTGCCGCCCAGCTTTCCTGTCGGGTTGGACATCTACGAAATGGGCACCTATTCATCCGACGGCACGACGACGGAACGGGAGTTTCAAGAGAAGATTGAGACAGCCGTCGCGCTGCAATGGGCCCAGCGCGTCAACGCAGATGCAGTTCAACAAGACCTACAGCCGGCCAAGGTGGGCGCCTTCGACGTGTTGTTCTACGAGTCGATGGCCGACTCTCAGTTGGATCAAGACATCAAATGGCGACAGTGGGTGTTCATGGTCGACAGCAGATGCTACTTCATCGTCAGCACGATCCTTCCCGAATTCGAGAGCGAGATTTTCCCCGACGTCGAGAAGATGCTGGCCTCGTTCCAGGTTATGCGGCAATAGCCGCCGCGAGATGCACATCGATCCGGTCGTCTGGTTCGCGCAATTCAGTCGATCCAGCTTGGACACACAACAGCGCTCACAACACGGACTCCGCCGGGGCATGCCTGCTTCCGATCGCCTTCAGCCATTGCCGTACCATGTGCGGTTGCTGGAACACTTGAAGTCGCATGAGGGCGACCTGTGGTCGTGGTTCGCCTCGACGAGCGCCCGCACCGAGCATTTCGACGCCGTCAAACTAAAGCTGTTGCGGTCGACATATTGCATTGACCGCGAAACACAGCCAGCGCTCTACACGCTGGCGAAGACGGCAGCCGGGCGCCTCGGAATCGATCTGCCCATCACGCTCTACCAGGCACAGCAGTCGGGTGAGGGGCTCAACGCGTCGCTCGTCTGGATGCCGGGCGAAGCCCACATCGTGTTGCAGGGGCCGGTAGGCGAGCGCTTGACCGAGCCCGAAATGACGGCAGTGTTCGGCCACGAACTGGCTCACGCGGCGCTGTGGTCCTTTGAAGACGGCGCGTACCATATTGCCGAAAACATCCTGGACGCCATGCACGACGACCGCGGCGCAGCGGCACACGAGCGGTCGCACCGGCTGTTTCGATTGTACACCGAGGCATTCTGCGATCGCGGTGCGCTGATCGCCGCCGATGATCTCGAAACCGCCGTCTCTGCACTCGTCAAAATCGAGACCGGCGTGACCGACGTCAACGCCCAAAGCTTCCTGCAGCAGGCCGACGAAGTGCTCACAGCCGACAACTCGGCAAGCGATGGACAGACGCATCCGGAAACGGTCATTCGTGCCCGCTGTCTCAGGCTGTGGTCGGAACAAGCCGATGATGCCGACGAGCAGATCTGCGCCATGATCGAAGGTCCGCTCGCACTAACGCGTCTGGATCTGCTGCAGCAAGTGCGGCTCACCCAACTCACGCGAGACCTGGTCGCACACTTGCTCGAGCCCAAGTGGATGTGCTCCGAGCTGATCGTCGCGCACGCGCGTCTGTTCTTCGACGACGGCCACCTGCCCGACGGCGTATCGAACGGCTTGCCACCCGAGTTCGACTTCAAGCACAGCGACGACGATCTGGTTGACTACGTCTGCTATCTCTTGCTGGACTTCGGTACGTGCGACGCCGAGTTGCAGGACCAGGCTCTGGCTCGCGTCCTGCTGCTGTCTCGCCGATTCGAAATCGAAGAAGCGTTCGTCAAACTCGCGACCGACGCACTGAAGCTGCGCAAACGGCAGATCGAGACCTGGAAAGAACAGGCCGAACAGATCGTCGCCGCCGCGGCCGGTGCCGGAGGCGATGCATGACGGCGTTCTCCGAATTCTTGCACACCGGCTTGTCTCGCGCAGGGGCGTTTCCGACGGCCGACGTCATAGCCAGTTTTCTTCCACTGGCGCGCCAGGTGGCCGAGGCCCACGCAGCCGGACGCGTTGCGCCATTAATGGGTATCGAGGAGTTGCACGTCGACGGCGTCCGCATCTGGTACGAGGAGTCGCGCGAAACCGAACCAACGTTCAATCCGGCGCGACTTAAGAAATTGCAACCGAAGACGGGCGGTCTGGAAGTCGTTGCCGAACACAATCGGACGCTCGACGTCGATGAAGGTCACACGCGGGCGGACAGCGCCGACGTCGGCAAGCGGGGCGAAGAGGTTGTGCGCCCGGTGTACCTGCCCGGTTATGTCTCATGCGAACACGAAATCGAGCATCATGACCCGCTGACCGACACGTTCAGCTTGGGACTGATTCTCGCCAGTATGGCCTGCGGACTCGACTTCAACGACGAGGCACAGCTCACACGCTTCGTCCAGAACCGCCACAATTTGTTCGCCCTGAATCCCGGGCTCGAGCCGGTCTTGGCTCGGGCGATGACCGTGATGACCGAACTCGAGCGACAAAAGCGGCCGCAAGACCTGACGGCATTGCTCGATGCCATCGAGAACTATCGCGAACAGAACGTCGACTTCGACGTCGAGCTGACGAGTGTCTCCGGCTATGAGACGCGCGACCGCGTCGGCAAACAACAGGTCGTGCTCTCCAAACTGCAGGAGCGGCTGTTCGAAATCTCCCGCAGAAACCGGTTGCTGCATTTCCGCGCGACACTCGGTGCCGTCAATCTGACCGAAGCGTCCGTGCCACTGGCCATCGATGTGCGGAACATCAAACAAGACGAACTGCTGACCTGGCACGGCCAGTTTCGCAAAGAGGTCTTGTCTCAAAGCGCCGTGCCGCTTAACCGGTACCTCAACATGCGAGAGGCGGTGTACCTGCCCAGCCTGCTGGATCGCATTCGCGTCGACGCCTCGCGCGACCGCAAGGAGTACGGATTCGCACAGTTGCGGCTGATCGTCGCCTTTCTGCGATGGGCGAACCTGAAGGAGTCGCCGCCGGAACTCTATCAATCGCCGCTGGTCATGCTGCCGGTCGAATTGGTCCGCAAGAAGGGGATTCAAGACACGTTCGCGCTGCGGTTGCAAAGCACCGATGCCGAAGTTAACCCGGTCGTTCGCTACCTGTTCCGAGAGCTGTACGGCATCGAATTGCCGGACACGATCGACCTGGCATCGACGAGCCTTGAAGACTTCCATGAGAACCTCGCCGCGCAGATTACCGCCAGCGATCGAGGCGTGACGCTCAATCGCATCGACCGGCCTCGGATCGATTTGATTCACGACCGCGCCCGCCGCCGGCTCGACCAGTATCGCCGCCGGGTTCGGCTCAGCGGTCGCGGCGTGAGGCGGTATCTGAATCTCGACTACAGCTACGACGCCGCCAACTACCATCCATTGGGCATCCGGCTGTTCAACGAAGTCGTCAAGCCGGCAGATACTCATTTGCACGAGGTGGTAGCAAGCGCTCCGCCGCCCGAGCCCGCTGTAACCGCACCTCAATCATCGTCGGTCACCGAGGTGAAGCGGTCTGCCTTCGCCCTGCGGGAGGCCGAACAGAACCCGTTTGTGTGGGAGTTCGACCTGTGCAGCGTCACCTTGGCGAATATGAAGTACCGCAAGATGTCGCTGGTTCGCGACTACGACGAATTGTGCAACGCTTCGCCGGAGAATCCGGCCTTCGATGCCGTCTTCTCACTGGCACCGCGGTCGGTCGATGACGGCGAAACTTCGCCTCTGCAGTTGGAAGAGCGGTACGACGTCGTCCCCTGCGACCCGACGCAGGCCCAGGCGATTGCCGATGCGCACAGCGACGCCAGCTACATCATTCAGGGACCGCCCGGCACGGGGAAGTCGCAGACTATCACGAACCTCATCGCCGACTATGTGGCACGTGGTAAGCGCGTGTTATTCGTCTGCGAGAAGCGTGCCGCAATCGACGTCGTCTATCACCGACTGAAGCAGCGCGACCTGCACGAACTCTGCTGCCTCATACACGACTCGCAGGCGGACAAGAAAGAGTTCGTGATGGACCTCAAGCGGACCTATGAGACTTTTCTCGAGCAGGCGCACGTCGAAGTCGACCGGCACAGCCGCCGTCGCGAAGAGGTGATCGCAGCGGTCAAAGCCGCACTCGAACCGCTACAGCAGTTTCAGTCGAACATGACTGCCGAACCGCAGAGTGTCGGCGCCAGTGTCCGCCATTTGTTGGGTCGGCTCGTTGAACTTCGCAACGACGTGCCAGAGCTGACGGCGTTGCAATGGGAGCGGTCTCCCTTCTACGCCGACTGGCATCTCAGTCGGGACGAACTCGAACGCCTGTACGAAAATGTCCGCGAGATCCAGTCGGACGGTGTGCTGGCACACCATCCGTTTGGCCGAATGTCGCCCGCGATCGTTCAACACGACCGCCCCATCGAGTTCGTCAGCAACGCACTGGAAGAGTGCCGCGGATTGATCGACCGTCTCGACGAGCGGATCGGCAGAGTGGACTGGCCCTTCGACGACCCGCCCGATCTGGCCGGCCTCGACGAGCTGACGGCGTATTCCACCTCAGCAGCCTTTCTCACCCAAGGCAGCCTGATTCAACTGACCAACGAGAGTGCGCCCCAGGCAGTGGCGTTTCGAGAGCGCATGGGGCAGTTAGAGAGCCTATCGCGAGACGTGGCAGAAAAGGAGAAACACGCGAGCAGCTGGAAGCAACGACTGTCGCGGGAAGAGGCGAAAGTCGCCCTCGCTCAGGCCAAGGCATTCGCAGGCAACTGGCTGGCGATGCTCACGCCGGCCTGGTGGCGGCTGCGGAGTGTTCTGCATCGTGCACAGAACTTTGGCGCCGGCGCCGTTCGCCCCACATGGGTTCAGGCGCTGGAGAGTCTTGACGCTCTCTACGACTCCATCGAATCGCGCGAGGCCGAAGCTGACGCCATCCGAGCCGAGTTCGGCATCGAAGCACCGCTGGACGAATTCAACAGGCATTTCACAGGCTTCATGACGGCATTGCCACGCCGGTCTGGATTGGTCCGACGATTCCACGAGCGGCTACTGGCACAGTCAGATCTCACAAGTTCGGTCGCACAACTCGAAGCGAGCCGCGCTGCGGTTGTCGAACTGCAACAAGCGCTGGCGGGATGGCTAGCCGACTGGGACGACTACAGCCTGACCGGACTGCGTGATCTGTTGATGGAGATCGACGAAGAACTAGACGAGCTACCGGCGTATTTGCATTGCCTGCGCGAAATCAGCGAACTGGGCGATCGTATGGCGCACGCTCTGCGCACATTGCCGCTACAGGCTGTGCAACTAGAGGCGGCTGCCGCCCAACATTCGCTCGATGAGCTATATGCTGCCGATCGCCGCTTTCAGCGATTCGACCTGCGGCGCCGACAGCGGCAGTTGGGTGAGTTGAAAGGTGTTTGGACAGACTGGCAAACGATTAACGCCGAGGCCGTTCGCGAGGTGGTCCGCCAACGATTTCTGGAACAAGTCCGCATCACGTCGCTGCCGGCGGCCGATTTGACGTCCGAACAGAAGGAGCGAAAGCGGCCTTACAACCGCGGCCGTCGCGAGTTGGAGCACGAGTTCGGTAAGACGATGCGCTACAAGGCCATTCGCGACCTGGTGGCCGACGACTCAGGGCTGGTGGTCCGCGACCTCAAACCGGTCTGGTTGATGAGCCCCCTCAGCGTCGCCGACACTCTGCCTCTCGATGCCGACATGTTCGACGTTGTGATCTTTGACGAAGCGAGCCAGATCACGCTGGAAGAGGCGGTTCCCTGCCTGTTTCGGGCGAGGCAGTCCATCGTCGTCGGTGACGAGATGCAGCTGCCCCCGACCGATTTCTTTTCCGCTCGCCGATCTGACGACGAAGAGAGCCTGACCTTCGAAGAAGGCGGCGAACTGATCCAGTACGACCTCAACAGCGACAGCCTGCTGAATCACGCCGGCCGCAACCTGCGCTCGCGATTGCTCGGCTGGCACTACCGCAGCCGGTCGGAATCGCTCGTCAGCTTTTCGAACCGCTGCTTCTACAACGGCCGGCTATTGACGGTGCCTGAGGAGACGGTGGTTCTCACAAAGCGGCCGGAACTGATCGTCAAGGCTGCCAGTGATGCCGATTCCCACGCCTCGGAAGTCCTGAGTCGCGCAGTCAGCTTCCACTTCGTCGCCAGCGGAGTCTACGAGAAACGCAGGAACCGGGCCGAAGCCGAATACATCGCGCACCTCGTGCGCAACTTGCTGCGAGCCGAACCGCGCCGCAGCATTGGTGTGGTTGCTTTCTCTGAAGCACAGCAGGAGGAGATCGACCAGGCATTGCGTCGATTGGGCGAACAAGACCGGGAGTTCGCCGAGCAGTTGGAGAGCGAACTGGAGCGGGAAGACGACGGCCAGTTCGTCGGTCTGCTGGTGAAGAACCTGGAGAACATCCAGGGAGACGAACGCGACGTCGTCATCATGAGCGTCTGTTACGGGCCCGATTCCGAAGGCAAGATCCGCATGCACTTCGGTCCGATCAACCGCTCCGGCGGCGAAAAACGCTTAAACGTCGCCTTCACCCGCGCCAAGCATCACATGGTGCTTGTCAGTTCGATGCGGCACTCGGCGATCACTAACGAGTACAACGTCGGTGCCAATTGCTTGAAGACATACCTGCACTACGCCGAAGCCGCTTCGATCGGCGACTCATCTGCCGTCTCGAGGGTGTTGCAGTCGTTGGCACGACTCGACGATGAGCACGCAGCCACAGCGACTGATGTCGTCGTCGCTCAAGTCGCTGATGCGTTGCGCGACCGTGGCTGGCAGGTCGATCTCGACGTCGGCCATTCCCAGTTCCGCTGCAATCTCGCCGTCCGAAAAATCGGCGAGACGCAATACCGCCTTGGCATCCTGGTCGACACGTCCGCCTGGTACGCCCAGACCGACCTGGTTGAACGCGAACTCTTGAAACCCACGCTGCTGGAAGCCTTCGGCTGGTCGATCGCTGTCGTTCTGACCAAGGATTGGTTTCATGACCGAGAAGACACACTGAAACGGCTGGAGCAACGTCTCGCAGGTGAACCGGAGCACGGAGATGTTCAAGAGCCAGAAGCCTCCAGTGTGGGCGCGACAACGGATGGCGACAACGAAGCGAGCGAACTTGCACATCCGCGCGACAAGCCGAGCTCGACAAATGACGACGAACCATCTGTCCCTGAAGGAACAATCTCTGCCGATGATTCGGCGGGACCCGAACCGGAAGATGAGAGCACACAACAGCCGCCGGACCTACTCCGTTACCTGGAGTACGTGGACAACTCGTCGTTCAAGTTCTGGGAGATCACAGTCCGCGACTGCGAGCAAGTGGTCCGATTCGGGCGGATCGGCACACAAGGACAAGTCCGGACCCGCACAGCCACCACCCCAGAGGCCGCCCGAACCGACGCCGAGCGGCAAGCGACGAAGAAACTCGACAAGGGCTATGTCGACATGACAGACAGCCGCGAGGGCTGATCGCCGCAACATGAGAACAGGCGGGACTCCTATGAACGCGAGTTGTGGTTAACGACGCCTATGAAGACCGCATTACCAACCGACGATTGAACGCCAGGAAGAGTGACAAAGTGCTCGACAAACCGATCCTCTTTGCAGCAACAGCCGATGCCGATCGATCCCGCGAGTTTTATGAGTCCGTGCTGGAGCTCCGTTTCGTGGCGGACGAACCTTACGCGCTGGTCTTCGACGTGGACGGCGTGATGTTGCGGATTCAGAAAGTGCCGGAATTTGCCGCCGCCGCCCACACCGTGCTGGGCTGGTCGGTGCAAGACATCGACGCCACGGTGAAATCGTTGACGTCCAAGGGTGTGCGGTTCAATCGCTACGAGCACATGCAACAAGGGGAGAACGGTGTGTGGCAGGCGCCCGGCGGCGGCAAAGTGGCCTGGTTCAATGACCCCGACGACAATACGTTGTCATTGACGCAAGGTTGAACCATCAGACAAGGGGGGATTCATTCGCATGGCCGACCGGTCGCTGGCCCGCAGACTTGCACACGAATCGATCGAGCAGGGGGATGCACTCGGCTGGTTCGAATCGCTGTATCAACACGCTGCCGGTGATGAGTCCACCGTGCCCTGGGCAGACTTGGTCGCCAACCCGAATCTCGACTCCTGGCTTGAGCGATCTGGAACGAAGGGAGACGGCAAGCAGGCGCTCGTCGTAGGGTGTGGCTTGGGAGACGATGCCGAGCGTCTGGCGTCCCTGGGGTTTCAGGTCACCGCGTTCGACATATCGCAGACCGCCATCGATTGGTGCGTTCGTCGATTTCCCAACTCGGCTGTCGACTATCGTGTGGCCGACCTTTTCTCGCCGCCCCAAGACTGGATTTCCCGGTTCGACTTTGTTTTCGAAGCCTATACGTTGCAGGTGCTTCCCGCCGAGATGCGTGCAGACGCCGCCCGCCGAATCGCCGATCTTGTTGCTGCCGACGGGATCCTATTGATCGTCGCGCGAGGTCGAGAACCACACGAAGATCCCGGCCAGATGCCCTGGCCACTATTGCGAGACGAATTCGCGGTGTTGGGCGCTTGTGATTTGACCGAAGTCAACTTCGAGGATTACGTCGACGACGAAGACCCACCGGTGCGGCGGTTTCGGGCCGAGTACCACCGACCGCAGTGAAACGCCCCAAGCAGGCCGTGCCGTGGCAACCGACGGCTCTCTAGTTTTGGCCCTCCGCTCTCCGCCAAGACATGCGGTGATTCGCTTGGAACCATGCCGGCCATCTGCTAGGGTTCGCGCACGAGGTCAAACATGCGCGACGGATTCCTAGGTTACGACACTTCGCTGATGCTCGACGTAGTCGTCAGCGCACTGGTGTTGGTCGTGCCGGCGCTGTTGTTCAGCCTGTACCTGGTGAAGGTGCGGCACAACTATCTGTGGCATCGCAATCTGCAGATTGCTCTCGGGCTCGTGTTGCTGATCGCCGTGGGAGCATTTGAGGTCGACCTGCAGATTGTGCACGGCGGCTGGGAGAACATCGTCAACAAGCCGTCGCAGCCGCCGCGGCTGGAGGGGGAAGCATTGGAGTTCGTCCGCAGGGTGCTATGGGTGCATCTGGTCTTCGCGATTTCGACGCCGTTTTTGTGGGGCGCCACAATCGGCTTGGCCCTCAAACGGTTTCCCTCGCCACCGGTTCCCGGACCGCACAGCCGACTGCACAAGCCGCTGGCCTGGGCGGCGACCGTGGATTTGGTACTCACATCGGCCACCGGGCTCCTGTTCTACTACTTTGCATTCGTCGCACCCGGTTGAGGCGAGCGACGATCAGGGCTCGATTGCAGCGGTCGAGTTGTGATCTTGCGACCGGTTCAAGTACGAGCTGGGGGAAAGGGTGCCACTGGCAGCTTGCCTGCCAGTGCGAATTGTAGAGTGCTCGCAACAGCACGGGCGGACAAGCCGCCCGTGGCAGCCTGCATTAGTACGAGCCTTGGGCGTGGTGTTGGGCCGTGCTGTGTGGAGCAGATGCAGCCGTCGGAACGGGCGGCTGAGGGCGATCGGCAGCGAACTGTTCGGCGCGGATTGATGGCCCCTTGAGCGCATGGTCGCGCGACGCCTGTTCGATGCGGACCAGTTTGTCGCCCAGCATGCGGATCTCGGATCGCATTTGCTCGGCCGTGTGCTCCATGCCGCCCGACACGAGCGTGATGATGCCCAGAAACAGCATCATCTGGCCGGCCGTCGAAACAAGCCATCCGGTGGCGGTGTAGCCCTGCGGCCCGCCGAAATGGCCCCATAGGACAAGCACAGTACCGACCGTCAGCAGCGCCACGCCCGCATAGGCCAGCAATTGCCCGGCAAGCGCCACAAAGTTCGATTTGGAACCGCTCTCGGCGACGAACGACTGCACGTCGAAGTGCGGCGCCGGCTCCCGATGCGCTGCGTGAACGGCCGGCGGCTCGGGCACGTACTGTTGGGGAATCGGCCGCGGCTGTTCGACGATGGGTTCACGGACGAGTGGTTCACGAACAGGCGACGCCTGCGGCGGTGGCGGTGCTTCAGGCGGTTGATGTGCATGCACGACGGCTGGGGCTGTCTCGACCGAAATCGGATTCGTCCGTACAACCGGTTCCGTAGCCGTCGGTGTCGATTCCGTCTGCCCGATGTCTTCCTGCGGGACTGAAGCGGTCGTCTGCAAGGCGGGCGTGGCCGAGAGCGGTTGTGGCCGTGGTTCGTTCGTTGTGGACTTGTCGCCGATCAACGGGCCGAACGGGTCCAACGGCGGCTGTTGCGACCAGCGCTGGAGAAGATCGCGGGCCTCTTGGGTGCGCGATGTGGTCCGCAGGCTTCGCGAGGGGGCGATGTCGCTGCTGCAGCTTGCACACTGAATCCGACCGCCGCGCGAGACTTCAGCTGCGACTTCGGCTTCGCACTTTTCGCACCACATCCGTGTGTTCCCGTTCCGGAACGAGCGAGATTCCGAGTTGTCGAATCTGGAAGAGCCGAGAGAGATGGTCCCTGACCGCGAGCTCCTGGCGGCGCCGGACGCCACGCACGGAGATTCCCCGAAGACAGGTGACGCGGCATTATGTTGACCCGCCGATTTGACGCAAGAGCGAAATTCCTCCCAGGAGGTGTCGAGCGCCCATCGGCCGGCCGACTCGGATTTCTCGCCGACCGTGAAAGCATCGGCGGGAGCAAGTCTTACACCCCGTCAGTGCGGGCGAGTGACCGCGCAGCTGCCGTCGGCCGCTTGCCGAGTGCCCGGGAACCGGGTAACCTTCCATGTTCCATCGCCGACGACTATCTCCTTCACGAGACAGGGTTTAGCACTTGGAAGCCCCACTCCCCGATTCGCAACGGATTGTCTTCACCGGCATCGGCCTGACAGCGCCCAATGGCGACAACTTGGCCGAGTTTCGCGGGGCGCTGCTGGAAGGACGCTCGGGCGTGGTCGACTACGAGACCCGTTACATGGGGCCGGTGCTCGCTGGCGTCTGCAACTTCGATGATTTGAAGTACCAGAAGCGGAAGGAAGTCCGTCGCGGCACGCGGGCCGGCTCGGTCGCCATCTATTGTGCCAACGAGGCGCTGGCGGACTCGGGTTTGGACTGGTCGGGCGTGCCCAAAGACCGCGTGGGCGTCTACATCGGCATTACCGAGCACGGCAACGTAGAGACCGAAAACGAGATCTACGAGATCTCGCAGTTTCAGTACGACACCAAGGTCTGGTCTCACCACCACAATCCCCGCACCGTGGCCAATAATCCAGCGGGCGAGGTCACGCTCAATCTCGGCATCACCGGGCCGCACTACACCATCGGGGCTGCCTGCGCCGCGGGCAACGCGGGGTTCATTCAAGCCGTTCAAATGCTGCGGCTGGGCGAATGCGATTTGGCCATCGCGGGCGGTGTGTCAGAGAGCATCCACACGTTTGGCATCTTTGCCAGCTTCCAGAGTCAGGGAGCGCTGGCACGCCACGAAGATCCGACCAAGGCCAGCCGGCCTTTCGACACGAATCGCAACGGCATTGTCGTGGCCGAAGGCGGGGCGCTCTGCACCGTCGAGCGGCTGTCGGATGCACGGGCGCGCGGCGCGACAATCTACGGCGAGATTGTCGGTTACGCGATCAATTCCGATGCGAAGGACTTTGTGCTGCCGTCACACGAACGCCAGACCGAATGCATGCGGCTGGCGTTGTCGCGTGCCGGCCTGCAGCCGTCGGATATCGATATCGTCAGCACGCATGCCACCGCCACCGAACAAGGAGACATCGAAGAAGCAGCCGCCCTGCGGGAGGTATTTGCAGGCTGTCCCGATGTGGCGATCAACAATGCCAAGAGCTTCATTGGCCACGCCATGGGAGCGGCAGGCGCGCTGGAACTGCTGGGTAATTTGCCTTCCTTTCATGACGGAATGGCCCACGCTACAATCAATCTCGACGACCTCGATCCCGCCTGCGAGCTAGGGCAGCTGGTGATCAACGAGCCGCGGCGGATGGGCGAGGTGAGCTGCATTCTCAACAACTCGTTCGGCATGTTGGGAATCAATTCCGTAGTGATTGTCAAAAAGTACGAAGAAGGCGGCGAGTAGGGCGGATCGCGGCCAAGCCGCAAACTGGAGCAACCTGAATGAACCCGGAACAGATCAGACAAGTCGTCCTCGACATTCTCGCCAGAATCGCACCCGACGAAGATATTTCCGAATTGCAGGATGAAGTTCCATTCCGCGATCAAATGGAACTCGACAGCATGGACTTCCTCGACATCGTCATGGAACTCCGCAAGCAATATCGTATTCAGATTCCCGAGGAAGACTACGAGCACCTCACCACGATGAGCAGCACGGTCACCTACCTCACCCCGCATCTGAAGGACGTTGAAAGCCAGGCCGTGTAGGAGGCTGTCGCCGCAGTTGATGCCTGGCATCCTGAGCCTCTCAAAGGATGTCGCTTCGACATTGACTCGGCCCTCTTCAACTCGCTCGCAATGACACGACCGAGCTAAACGTTACGTGCGCCAACCCGCGGTGCTTCCGTGAAATACGACACGATCATCATCGGCGCAGGACTATCGGGGCTGGCCGCGGGAATTCGGCTGGCTTACTTCGGCCAATCGGTCTGCCTGCTCGAGAGGCACACTACGATTGGCGGCCTGAACTCCTTCTACCGGCTCCGCGATCGCAACTACGACGTGGGACTGCACGCGGTTACCAACTACGCGCCGCCGGGCACCAAGACCGGGCCGCTCAGCAAGTTGCTGCGACAATTGCGGCTGCGATGGGATGACTTTCAACTCAGTCCGCAGCTCGAATCGGCGATCGTGTTTCCCGAGTGCCGGCTGCGGTTCAACAACAACTTTGATTTCTTCGCAGAGCAGGTCTCCGACTGGTTCCCCAAGCAAGCCGACAACTTCCGCAAGCTGCTGCGGAAAGTCGATGACTGCGACTCGCTGAAACTCGACCACACCGAGTCCTCCGCCCGCGACGAACTCGACGATTGCATTAGCGACCCGCTGCTTAGGGAGATGCTCTTGTGTCCGTTGATGTTCTACGGCAGCGCCACGCCGCGGGACATGGACTTCGCACAGTTCGTGATTCTGTTCAAGAGCATTTTCTACGAAGGGTTCGGGCGGCCGCTGGAAGGCGTGCGCGTGATCCTCAAGAACCTGGTCCGCAAGTTCAAATCTCTGGGGGGCGAATTGCGGCTGCGGGCGGGCGTGAGTTCCATCCCCGTGGAGAACGAGCGGGCCGTGGGCGTGGTGCTTGATGACGGATCCGAATTGGAAGCCCAAACCGTGCTCTCATCGGCCGGCATCGCAGAAACGATGCGTCTTTGCACGGATGAACTCGCCGATTCCTCGTCACACGCGCCCGGAGAGATTTCGTTTGTCGAGACGATTTCGATTCTCGACCGCCCGCCGTCTCAGCTGGCGCATAACGAAACCATTGTGTTCTACAACGAGACGCCCGATTTTCATTACGAGCGGCCCGAAGAGCCGGTCGACACGCGCAGCGGAATCATCTGTTCGCCCGACAACTTCGAGTACGACGGTCCCACATCGGACGGCAAAGTCCGCATTACGGCCCTGGCCGAACCTGCGTATTGGATGGATCTGGACGAAGACCAATACGTCCGCGCGAAGGAGCGCTGGCACCAACGAGTCGTCGAATCGGCCCTGCGGTTCATGCCCGATTTCCGGCACTGCGTGATCGACACCGACATGTTCACGCCGCGAACCATCCGCAAGTTCACCGGCCACGTGAACGGCTGTGTGTACGGCGCTCCCAAGAAGATTCGCGACGGCTGCACGCACCTGGAAAATCTGTTTTTGTGCGGCACGGACCAGGGATTTTTGGGGATCGTGGGGGCGATGCTCTCGGGCATCACGATCGCCAACCTGCATCTGTTGCCCAAAAGCGGGGCTTAGAATGCGCCCAAAATAGACGTAGCGGGTTCCGGCGGCGTTCATGAGACGTGCGAAGGCCGAAAGCCGCCCGGTAGCCGCCACGATTATCCCGGATGGGATTTAAACCGCTCGTTTTTTGGGGCCGCGGCGCGTACACTCAATCGACGGTCTTCCAGGCGGCGCGCCCCATCTCGACGCCTCGTTCACAACGGACCCACACCCAGTGCGTGGTGGGCGATGCCCGCTCCAACTCTCATGCTCGCAGATTGACATGCCCAAGGACTTTCTCAAAGGTGTTCGCGACGAATACGACGTGGTCGTCATCGGCAGTGGACTGGCCGGCTTGACCTCGGCAAACATTCTGGCCCGGGCCGGCCACTCGGTGCTGTTGCTGGAACACCACTATCAACTGGGCGGCATGGCGACCTGGTTCAAGCGCAGCGGCGGCCACATCTTCGACATTTCCCTGCACGGCTTTCCGATGGGGATGATCAAGAGTTGTCGCAAGTATTGGACGCAGGAGATTGCCGACTCCATCGTGCAGTTGAAGGGCATTCGATTCGAGAACCCGCAGTTCTCGCTGCAGACGACATTCAATCGCGAAGACTTCACGCAGTTGATGATCGACAAGTTCGGCATCGACCCGCGCGTGGTGGCCGATTTTTTCGACACCGCCCGCAAGATGAACTTCTACGACGACCAGTCGACCACCACCGGTGAGCTGTTCGAACGCTTCTTCCCCGGCCGCGACGACGTGGTGCGGCTGTTGATGGAGCCCATCACTTATGCCAATGGCTCGACGCTGGAAGATCCCGCGCTGACCTACGGCATCGTGTTCTCCAACTTCATGCACAAGGGGGTCTTCACCTTCGAGGGGGGCACCGACAAGCTCGTCACACAGATGAAGGCCGAACTCGAACGCAACGGCGTCGACCTGCGCATCCGCTGCCTCGTCGAGAAGATCGAGGTCTCACCCGATCGGCAAGTCACCGGCGTCGTGGTTAACGGCCGCCGCATCGGCTGCCGGGCCGTGGTTTCCAACGCGAACATCAAATCGACCGTGCTGAAACTGGTCGGTGAGGAAAGCTTCGACCAGGACTTCGTCGACGAAGCGCGGGCCGTCCGGCTCAATAACAGCAGTTGCCAGGTTTACATCGCGCTCAAGCCGGGCGAAGGCTTCGATAACGTGGGCGACTTGCTGTTCCATTCGGAGCACAAAGGCTTCGACATCGAGGCCATGCTCAGCCGCGAGATCAGCAGCCGCACGTTCTCCTTCTACTATCCGCAGACCAGGCCCGGCTGCGACCGTTGGCTGGTGGTTTCCTCGACCAACGCCAATTACCGCGATTGGGCCGACTTGAGCGAAGAGGACTATCAAGCCTCCAAACAAGACTTATGTGAAACAACGCTCGATTGTCTCGAGCGCTACGTTCCCGACGTCCGGGCGAAACTCGATCACATCGAAGCCTCCACTCCCCGCACGTTCCAGCACTACACGCGGCATCTCCAAGGCGCGTCGTTTGGAACGAAGTTCGAAGGTCTGAAGGTCAGCAAGGGATTGCCGGAGCAGATCTCCGGCCTGTACCACGCGGGTTCGGTCGGCATCATCATGTCAGGCTGGCTGGGGGCCGTGAACTACGGCGTGATTGTGGCCAACGACGTCGACAAGCAGCTGACGCCGGCGGCCGCCCGAGTCTGACCGCTGGCTCGAGTGGCCAAGACTCCGCCCGACATCCCGAGAGGCTGACGATGGTTTCATTGAATCGCGACGAGATTCTCAACACGATACCGCACCGCGACCCGTTCGTGTGGATCGACGAAGTTGTCGAGCTGTCGGAAACGCAGATCAAAGCCCGGAAGTTTCTCGACCCCGATCTCGAGGTGTTCGCAGGCCACTACCCGCGCTTTCCAGTGCTGCCGGGAGTGCTGCAATGCGAGGCGGCCTTTCAAGCGGGGGCCGTCTTGATTACGAAGTGTCAGCCCCTGACGGAGGGACACGTCCCGGTGGTCACGCGGCTGAACAACGTCAAGTTCCGCCGCATGATTCGCCCAGGCGAGACGATGGATCTCGACGTCGAGCTGAACGAGCGGCACTTGAATGCGTTTTTTCTCAGCGGGAAAGTGTCCGTCGATGGCGAGGTCGCAACTCGGCTCGATTTCGCATGTGCAACGGCGGAGGTGGAACTGTAGAGTGCTGTCACGCTGGATGACGGTGGTATCAAGGGTTGGATCCTCTAACAGGTCGTGACGGAACAGGTGTCAGACGAGTCGCAAGCTGATCCGACCCCTTCAATTGGCGGACGGCGTCTGTTGCGCTTTCGCAGGCTGGTCGGCGTCGCGTTGGCCGCCTACTGGATCTTTCTGTTCGCGAGCACGCACGTCCGCCTGCCGCAGGACACGCTGCCCCGCAACACCGACAAGGCGGCACACTTTGCCGCCTACGCGCTGCTGGCGTTTCTGCTAGGGCTGTGGATGTCGTTGCGACGGCCGATGACCGCGGGACGATACGTCCTCGCCTTTGCGATCATCGCTGCATACGGCATCTTGGATGAACTCACGCAAATCCCGGTCGGCCGAACCGCCGACGTCTGGGATTGGGCAGCCGACTGCGTGGGAGCGGTACTGGGTATCGGCGCGCTGTGGTTGATCGGACAGGGATTCCGCGCGACATCCTTATCGGGTGGGAAGCCCGGTCCGGCTGTCGAAGATCGGGCCAGCTGACGCGCGGCGAGTCACCGAACCGTACAGGCGTGTCGGCATACGATGCTGCCGCGCTATCTCAAAACGCCAGCACGCGCTGCGGATTCGCCACGAGAATCGCGTGGACGTCGGCCTCGCTCAAACCTTCAACCTTGAGCGCCGACACCAAATCGGTCGTCACAATTGTGTAGTCGGCCTCCTCGAACTTCCATCCCTCAACCGGCTTCTCCTCGGTGGAAAAACCTTCGTAGAAGCAGGGGGCCGAATCGTGGCTCACCAGAATCTGCCTGGCGAACCCGGCTTCGACAAGCCGGCGAATCTGACGGGCCGTCTTCTTCGGCGAGTAATTGTCGCTGCCGACGCGGTCAAATTGGATAAAACATCCGCTCGCCACGATTCGGCGATGATACTCGGCAGCATCGTCTTGCTGTCGATCATCCCGATGCCCCTGATGCCCGATGATCACCTTCTCGGGCGAGACGCCCTGTTTGAGGAACAGTTCGATTTCTTCCAACCCGCCGCCGCCCGTGGTGTGCGTTGTAATGGGACAACCGGTCTGTTTGGAGGCAATTGCGGCGGCTAAGTGGCAGCGGCGTTCGACCGGCCGCATGTAGGAACTGGTCGCACACTTGATGACGCCTGCCTTCACGTCCGTGAAGCGCTCGCCCCATTCGCCTGAGGGATCTTCCATGCCTTCGGTGATTTCTCGAACGTAGAGGTCGGCGATCTTGGCAACACCCCTCTCCTGCAGCGACAACCGGACGGCCCACCGATGAGGTGGAGCCAGCCCCTCCCCCCAAAAGCCGGTGCAGCCGATGACGTGGAGCGGAAGCCGCCCAGCGAGTTCGCGCAAAAGTTCCGGGTATCTCCCGACGCGAATCGGCGTGCATTCGACGATCGCGCCGGGACCTTCGCTCGCCGATAGACTCTCGTGAAATCTCTGCAGCTGCCGCGTCGCGGAACTCAAGATTTCTTCGCGTTTCGATTCGAATCGAGCGGTCTTGGTTTCGTACAACTCGGACCAGTCGATCAGCGGGGCGTGTTCGTGCATCAGCACAGCGCCGAGCTTCGCCGCCGGTACGGGACCGAGCACCGTATGCACGGAGGGTTCGGCAGAAGCAGCCTGTGCAGAACGGACCAGCGTCGTCGCGGTCATGCATCCCAACGAAGCCGCAACCGCGTCGCCCAGAAACGATCGCCTGTTCAACTCGCGCTGGAACTGTTGATCGGTTGCAGCGTTTGCCGTGCTCGGTTGTGTCATGGAATTCTCGGTGCAGTTTCGGCAGCAGGCCGCAGGTCATCGCGAAGATGGCGGGCATTCAATCTGCAGGGCCGGGACGTCGAACAAATACAGATCGAACCCGCCGTCTCGCTCAGATACCGCGAGTAGGCGATCCCCGTCAGGATGCCAGACGGCGAAGTCGTCGCGAGCGGGATGCTCGGTGATTTGTTGCCGGTTGCCGCCGTCTGCATCCATCACGAACAGTTCCTGGTTTCCGGCTCGGAGACTGGTGAAGGCGATACGCGTGCCGTCCGGCGACCACGCAGGCCGGGTCTCGCGCTGCGGACCGCGCGTCAGTCGCTCCGCGGTGGCATCGGCGGATGTACTCATCGTGTAGAGGTCGAAGTTGCCGTCTCGGCTCGATGAAAACGCAATTTGCTCTCCGTCCGGCGAGACCGATGGCCAACAATTGATGCCGGTCGATTGCGTCAGGCGCCGGAGATCTCCACCGTTGATGTCGACCGAGGCGATCTGCTGGCCGCCGGGCGCCGAGAGCGTGAAGATCACGCGGGAGGCATCGGGCAGAAATCGCGGCGTGCGCGCGGTGCTGCGTGCCCCCTCGGGGCGAAACACCATCTCGCGCTTCTCCGTCAGGTCCTTAATCACCAGTACCAGCTGCGGGCTGCCCGACGACATGGCGAAGCAGTGGTATCGTCCGTCGCCTGAGAACGCTGCATCGAACTGATGATCGTTCAGTGTGGGATGCACCAACTCCTGAGACCCGTCGGCCAGGTCAAGCTTCATTAATGAGACTCGATTCGGCACATCGTGCACGGAGTACACGACGGCCTCACCATCAGCGGTGAACGTGGGTGCCAGTTTGAGCCGGCCATCTTGCGTCAGTCGCTGGGGCTCTCCGGAATGAACAGCGGCCATCGGCAGTGCGCACAACACCGCGCAGGCCGCCATTAGCCGACACAGCTCAAAGGTTGTCCGTCGAACCCATCCGCGCATGCTTTCTCGGTCACTCCTCATAGCAGGCCATCAATCGGTTGAGCGCCTTCCAGCACGCCGAGTTCGGCACGGGCCTGCGTGCTCACGCCCGCCAGTTCCAGAATTGTCGTGCCGACCATCGCGGGGGTAACGGGATCGGTGAGCGGGAACTCACCCTTGGCATCGCTTTCGCCCACGACTCGTCCCGGCTGAATGCCTCCTCCGGCCCACATTGAAAAGTAACACTGATGCCAATGGTCTCGCGACGCAATATTGTTGATCCGCGGCGTCCTGCCGAACTCGCCCATGCAGATCACCAAAGTCGTATCCAACAGCCCGCGTTCGCGCAAGTCGTCGAGCAATGTGGAAAACACACGGTCGAGCAACGGGCCGTGCCAATCGGCCAGCAGCTGGAAGTTGTCGGCGTGCGTGTCCCACCCGTAGTCGGAGAACTGATAGAACACCTCGACGTATTGGCTCCAATTGACCTGCACGTACGGTACGCCTGCTTCGACCAACCGCCGGCCCAACAAGCAGCTCTGGCCGAACGACGTTCGGCCGTAGGCGCGGCGGGTGCGTTCGTCCTCGCGCGACAGGTCGAAGACCGCGTTGGCTTCACGAGACGTGAGCAGCGAATACGCCCGCCCGTAGACGCTGTCCCACTGCGCGAAGTTGCCGGCTTCGGCCCGCCTGCGATGGTGGTCGAGTTCCTGCAGGACCGTTTTGCGATCTTCGAGCCGTGCGGGTGTCAATCCATCGAGCAGCTTGAGTTCAGGAATGGAGACGGCGCCTGCCTCAGAACAGCTCAGCATGAAGGGATCGTATGCCTTGCCCCATATGCCGCCGCCGTAGCCGAAGATGGGACCAACCCCGTCACCCACAGGTCCCCGGGCCAACGAGACGAATCCCGGCAGGCTGCCGGCGCCGCGGTGCCGAGCCAATATCGAGCCGAAGTTCGGGGGATAACGACCGGGGCTGCCGCCCACGTCTTCACCCCCGTCGCTCGCCACCGAGCCGGTCAATCCAATCGACCCGGCGGGCCGGTGCCCGCCGTTGAAGTTGATGTTCGTGCGCACCACCGAAAAGCGGTCGCTGCCTGCTGCCAGCTTTGGCAACAATTCCGTGAACTGCAGACCCGAGGTACGTGTGGGGATCGACGCAAACGGGCCGCGATACTCGGCCACCGCCTTTGGTTTGGGGTCGCACAAATCGAGATGGCTCGGACCTCCGCCCAGCCAGACGAGCAGCACAGACTTCGCCCGCGAGCCTTCGCCTTCAGCCGAGCTGCCAAGTGCCGGCAGTCCCAGCGCTAAGGGCAGACTCATGCCGGCACGAAGGAACGACCGGCGGGTCATGCCGCTGCAGGTGCGTTCGCGGAAGCTGCCGATGTCAAACAAGGTCCAGCCTCTCGTCGGATGCTGTTTTCGAAGCCGTCGCTGTACTTTACCAGACCGCACAGACATCTTTCAAAAGCAGGCCGACGCGTCACACGAAACTTGCCCTCAGAAATCTCCACGTGAACGCTATGATGTCGAAACGACACCGTCCCCAAACTTGGAGAACCGCCGGCCGATGGATGCCCCAAGAACGCTTGCCATTGTGCTATTCGACGAAGCCGAAGTTCTCGACTTCTGCGGACCGTTTGAAGTCTTTTCGCTAGCGCGACGCGAACCCGAAACACCCGACTTTCATGTCTTGACGGTTTCGGCGGATGGCAATCTGATCTCGGCCCGCAACGGCCTGCGGGTGCATCCTGATTGTTCATTGGCCGACTGCCCGCGGGTTGACGTGCTGTTGGTTCCAGGCGGCATGGGCACGCGCCAGGAGATGCACAACGTCGAATTGATTGACTGGATTCGCACGCGGGCCGAGTCGGCTGAATTGGTTCTCTCGGTCTGTACCGGGGCGCTGCTGTTGGCCAAAGCGGGATTGCTCGAAGGCTGCGAGGCCACCACGCATCACCTGGCCATCGACCTGTTGCGGAAAGTGGCGCCGGAAATCACGGTGCACGCTGATCGGCGGTTCGTCGACAATGGCAAAGTCGTGACCTCAGCCGGAGTCGCAGCGGGCATCGACATGTCCTTGCACGTAGTCGGCCGTCTGCTGGGCGAAGAGATCGCCCGTGCCACAGCACGCCACATGGAGTACCCCTGGCCAACAAACGTCACGCGGTAGGGTCGTGCTGGCACGCACCAACCGAAGCTAATCAAGACCCGCCACATCGGTTAACAATCCCGGACCCCAGCCAGACCACCGTCCAGCGAATGCAAGCCCAGCCAGCATCATCGAAACAGAGCGATGGCAGCTCAGCTCGCGATTCGCCCGCATCCGAATACCGAGACCGGATCGCCAAGCACGAGCGAGCCATCGCGCGCTACGCCCGGGTCGAATTGGCGATCTACCGTTTCAAGCGGGTCATGATCTTCAGCGTGATCGGCTATGTCGTCTTCGATCCCACGACCACGTTCCTGCTGACGCCGATGTTCGTCTCGCTGGTGCCTTTGGTGATCGTTCAGAACTGGGCCATCCGCGGCTGGCGGCGGGAAGGCAAACGCATTGAGTTCTACCAGCGCGCGCTGGGGCGAATTGAACACCGCTGGATGCGCGAAGGCGATCGGGGCGATCGGTATTTCGACGATGCGCATCCCTTTGCCGAAGATCTCGACATCTTTGGACGCGGATCGATCTACCAACTGCTGTGTACGACGCGCACTCCGGCCGGCTGCGACACGCTCGCCGAATGGCTCAAGACGCCGGCCGATGTCTCCACGGTCGTTAGACGTCAAGCGGCGGTTCGGGAGCTGCGAAACCGACTCGATCTTCGAGAAGCCTGGGCGATCCACGAAGCAGACGCCTCGCATGTGGAGACGGCATTGCTGCAGTCCGACGCGCCTGCGGTGCTGCCGCATCGGACGGCGAAGATCCTGGCCGTGTTGCTGGGCGTTACGCTGGCGGTCTGTTTGCTGGGTGCTTTTTTCGATCCGCTCCGGTGGTGGCCCTTCCTGTCGTTCGTGTTGATTGCAGAGCTCGCCATCGCACTGGTGCTGCGGCAGAAGCTGCGCGCACTCGCCGCTTCCATGCGAGACGTGGGCGTCGGGCTGTGGGCTTTCGAAGGATTCGCCGGACTGATTCGGCGCGAGCAAATTGACGCATCGATTATCGGTTCCGCCGCCAAGTTGGCCGGTACAGACCGCCCACTTTCGACGCGTGTGCTGGCCCGATTCTGTCGCCTGGCACCGCAAGAGCCGTTCTTTGTGTGGCTGTGGCTGCAGGTATGGCCGAATCTGGAGCAACGGCACGCTGCCCTGCGCGCGCGGGCTGCCGAGTGGTTCGCCGCTTTGGGTCAGTTCGAAGCCTTGAGCGCCCTGGCCTGTTACAGCTTCGAGCATCCCGGCGATCCGTTTCCGGAGTTCCTCGACAAGGGGCCGTCGATCGAGGCAGTCGGCGTCGGACACCCATTGATTCCCGAGTCGGATTGCGTGCGGAATGACGTGCGACTCGACACGGCACAGCAGCTGATTCTGATCAGTGGCTCGAACATGTCGGGAAAAAGCACACTGTTGCGAAGCCTGGGAACAAACGCGGTGCTGGCGCTAGCCGGGGCACCGGTCCGGGCCGAGCGATTGGCTCTCTCGGAACTGTCGATCGGGACGGCGATGCGATTTCGCGACTCGGTGCACGACGGCACATCGTATTTCTTCGCCGTCGTCCGCCGATTGAAGATGGTGACCGACCTCTCGGGGGGCGGGCGGCCTCCGCTGTTGTTCCTGTTCGACGAAATGCTGCAAGGCACCAACTCACACGACCGCCGCGTCGGGTCTGAGGCAGTGTTACAGATGCTGATCGAAGCCGGCGCAATCGGCATTGTCACCACGCACGACCTGACGCTCACCGAAATCTGCGAAGCCCTCGGCCCCCGCGCCGCCAACATGCACTTCGAAGACCAGGTCACCGACGGCCGGATGACGTTCGACTACAAGATCAAACCGGGGGTAGTGCAGAAGAGCAATGCGTTGGCGCTGATGCGGATTGCCGGGTTGGAGGTGTGAGGCGCGGCGTTACGGCGTTCGAACAAGTGTGGGGTGTGTTATCCGGCATGCCGGCAAGGCTCTCGGTCCTGTCTGAACCACAATGCGGCGACGTGCGACAGGATGACGGCCGCAGTCAAGATAACCGAACCAAGCCCGAACGAGAGGATCGCCAGGCTCCTGGCCTCCCGGCGTGCTGGCATCACTATTGCACCTGAGTGAAACCAGCGGGCATGCGAACATAACCATGGTGCTTAACTCGGCATGCCGGCAATGCTTCTATTAACCGGCTGATGCCTCGGGCATTGATGCTCGTCCATTCCAGGTCGAGCGACTGCAATTCCTGCATTCGGCTGAAATGCTCGATGGACGCATTGGTGATACCTCTGGCGTGCAGCCTGAGTTCAATCAGCGACTGACATTCGGCCAGATGAGCGATCGCTTCGTCTGTGAACTCTTGACTGGACAATTCCAAACGTTGCAGGCTGCCGCTTTGCGAGACATGTTCAATATCCTCGTCGACCAAGTACCGCTCGCTGCCTGCCAAGATGCGTGTGTCGGTCAAATCAACATGTTTCAGATTTGGGACCCGCGCGATAGCGCGTAGATCATCTTCACCGAGCACCGCCCATTGGAGATTGAGCGTTTCCAGAGTGTCGCAGCCGGCGAGTTCTGACAGGCTCTTATCAAGCAGGTGACATCCTGCAAGATTCAACACGCGAAGGCGGGGGCAATTCAAGAGTCCAGAGACCGAGGTTCTCGATCCGCTTAGGCTTAGTTCCGTCAAGTTTGGCAACTTCGCCAAATAGCCAAGTCCGTCGGTTGAGCACGCGAGACTCAGCTTTTGGATGCCCTCAAGTTCCGAAATCACCTCCAGCGCGGCCTCATCCAGCTTGACGTTGATTCCGGAAAAGCCAAGTTGTTCAATTGCCAGCAAGCGCCCCAAACATTGGATTGAATCGTGAAAACCACCTGCATTTGTCAGATTCAACACGCGAAGGTTTGGGAGTTCGACGAGTGCTTCGAGATCGCTGCCAGAGAGGCGCGTGTTGCTGAGATCCAACTCTTCAAGTGTTTCACACTTCCCGAGTGCCGCCACTTCCTGTTGATCCAACGGACGCCCCACGAGTTTCAACACTTTGAGGCTGGGGCAATTCGCAAGACCAGCGATTGACTCGACGTCTCGACGCAAGCGGCAGCTCAAGTCGAGGCCTTCGAGATTTGGCATTCTCGCCAGCACACCGAGCCCTTCAGATGTGAGACCGGTCGCACCATTCAAACTAAGCTGGTGGACGTTCTGAAGTTGGCTGATCTCCTGCAGCGCGCGTTCGGATAGCCGCGCGTTGTTCAGATCCAGTGTGCGAAGATTCTCGAGAGAACCAAGATAGGCTGCGGCGCCCCTGAGATTGGTGCCGCTGGTCGGATCGGTACGGCAGGTCATAGTGAACGGTTCGGTCAAGACGGCGAGACATTTCGCGACCTTGTCCCAATCTACCGCCGCCCCCACAATCACCTCGACCCGAGTGACCCCGTTGGGATTCCGAATCGGTACGACCTCGCGCGAGTCGGCAGTACTTTGGTCGCCTAGAGTCAGCCACACCAGATTGGGAAGACCGCTAACCGCTCGTAGAACCGGATCGGTCACCTCTTGCCCAAAGAGATGCACGATGCCCAACTGAGGCGAAGCCGCCAGCATCTGTAAACCGCCGTCGCTGATGTTTGTATCGACAACCGCCAACTCAGACAGGTTTTCGAATTTGGCTAGTTCCTGCAAGCCGGCATCGCTGAGTGGCGTCTGGCTTAGCACGAGGTTCTTCAGGGCCGTCAGAGCGCTGAAGGACTTCAGCCCTTCATCAGTCACATCCAAGTCTTGAAGCACGAGATTGTGCAACTTCACGTGACTCTTGAAATGGATGATTCCGGTTCCATCGACTCCGGCAGAGTCGATGCTGATTCGACGAACATGCCGGGATGAGAACATCAACTGCGGAAGAAACGCCTCAGCCGCCGGAGGGATGTCCAGGTGGGCTGATGCCAGGTTGGCAGGGACATTGCTGTCGTCGCGGATAGCACGCAATGGGGCGGTCTTGATCCAGTTTGCTCCGGTCGAATAGTTGTCAGAGTCGATCGGATGTCCAATCCGCAGCGACTTTAGACCTGTGAGTGTCGCTAGATGTGCCAGGGCGTCGGCGTCGACTCTTGACGCCCAAAGCTCAATCGATTCCAGATTCGACAGCTGGCTTAGATCGCGGAACCCCATTTCGGTCAACTGGGCATTTGCCAATCGGATGTGCCGAAGTTCGGAAAGCATTGTAAGATGCAGCACGCCGGCGTCGGTGATATGTGGGCTATCGACCTTGAGTTCGCGCAAACTTGTCAGGCCACTGAGATGAATCAAGTCGGCGTCCCGCAGCAGCGCTTCGGAAATCTCCAATGACTCCAACCCCGAGAGCCGGCCCAGATGTTTTAGTCCCGCCACGGTCAGTAGGTCGCTTTGAATTTTCAATCGCTTCAGACTCGGAATGCCGGAAAGGTGCCCCAGATCGGCGTTCTTGACGGCGGCCGCGCTGAGAGTGACCGATTCCAGGTACTGCAAGCCGACGAGTCGGGCTGTCTCGAAGTCGGGAGAGGAGACATCGATTGCGACCACGGCTCGATCGAATTCGAAGCCATATCGCCGGGACAGTGCCTGTGAGATGCTGTCGACGCGACCGGTCTGCACCGTCCCGCCAATCGACTCCATGTGATCGATGACCACTCGGTCTTGCCCGAACAGCGATCCGGCGAAGTGCCACAGGATGACGACCGCCGGGACCAAGACGACCGAACCCAGCCCGAAAAACAAGATCGCTAGGCTCGTCGCCGCCCGGCGTGTCAGCCGGCGGCGCGGGGTAGCCTTCGCGCTTGAACGTTGTTCGGTCGTCGTGTCCACCATGTCTGCGAAGGTAGGGCGTGTTAAGCAGGCCGCCCGGTGAAGACGGCGTGGTGCGGTACCGAGCGTTTATTCCAAAGTGGCGGACCTCACATCCGCGAAGACGTCAATTTCACATCTGCCCGGGACCACGCTTTTTCGAATCGTTTCCCGATGGCGTCCGCCTCGTCGTTACGGTCTTGGGCTCGCAGGCTTTGCATCAGCCCAAACAGCGACCAGCCGTTTTCGGGGGTGCGTCGCAAGTCTTCCCAATACACGGTTTCGGCTTCGGAAGCGCGGCCCGCTTCGAGCAACACGGCGCCCAGGGACTGGCGAACCGGATAATGCCAGGCCGGCGGCTCGTAGTAAGCCAGTCCGTCTTGCAGGCGGACTGCCAACTCGAGATGGTCGATAGCCTGGTCTGTATCGCCACTGCGAGCCGCAATCTCTCCCTCGAGAGCTGCAGCCGCGACTGCCAGGATTCGTGCGGCTGTGTTTGCCCCGGCGACCAACAGTTCCTGCACCGATTCGTCTTCGGACTTCGCCACAAGCTGCGCGTGTTCTGACTTGGCGTCGTCGAACTTGCCTTGGCCGGCAAACGCCATGCCCCGGGCGTAGTGCCACACACCGGTCGGAAACGCCAAGTTGGCTGGCGGCGCGGGCTCGCGTAGGATGTCGTCCCACTTGCCGAATCGGGTGAGAGCATACAGCGGTGGAATGAGAAAGCTCTGTAGTTCCCCGCCGCCCGGCATTTCGAGGTGCTCGAGTTCGACTTTGGAGGCCACCTTGCGGGCGGCTCGGAGGGCCTGTTCGCTACGGCCCTCCAGCGAAGCCGCCGCCCATAAGAAGTGGATGTTGTGCGGGTGGTACAGCAGGGGATAGATCCCCTGGGAACGGCATTGGGTGATGTACTCGTTGTCGGCGGCGATGGCCCGCACGTTGGCGTCTGACGCATCGGCGTAACGGCCGATTCGAATGTAGATGTGGGCCGGCATGTGCACCAGGTGGCCGGCGCCGGGCATCACCTTGCCCAGCCGGTCGGCGGCGGCTTCGGCGCGCCCCGGCGTCTGCGAAGCTTCGACCGCGTGAATGTAGTAGTGCAGAGCGCCAGGATGACTGTCGTTGCGCGCGATGACGCTTTCCAAAGTTTCGACGATTTTTTCGGTACCAGGCTGGGCGTGGCCGTCCTTGGTCCAGTAGTTCCACGGGCTCAAATCCATCAGCGCCTCGCCGTACAGCGTCACTGCATCGAGATCGTCGGGATATTTCTGCGCGAGGCGGGCCATGGCGTCGGCAAACGCCGTGTCGAGAGCCACCCGGTCTGCGTCTTCGGCTACCGAGTAGCGGACGGCCAGAGCATCGATATAGTCGCGTTCAACCTGGCTGACCTTCGGCTTGAGCTGGATCGCTTTTTGCAGGACTTCATAGGCCTGCTTTTCGGCTTCTCGGTCCATCGGCGCGTTGATGTTGGGGCCCAGCGCCAAGGCGTGCCCCCAATAGGCCATCGCGCAGTTGGGATCGAGCCGGGCGGCTTCGCGAAACGCGCGGATCGCTTCTGCATGGTTAAACCCGAACACCAGCCGCAGCCCCTGGTCGAAGAACTGCTGGGCCTGGGACGAAGCAGTCGTCACCTTGTGATGGTGGTCGCCGAGATCTTTGAGCAGCGGGGCAATCGGCTTGTCGTCATCAGCCGCGTCGGCACGGCCACAGGCACAGACGATCAGAAGTGCGCACGGCAGCAGTAGTCCATTGATGACTCGCATCTCGGGTACCTCCATTGATGTTCGGCATATGATGAAAAGGCCGTTTTTGGCTCAATCGCCCTGTTTGACTGAGCTATCGGCCTGACTGATCGGCGAAGTGCTCGTTCCGCTCATCGGACGACAGCGGAAATTGTCCCAAACCAATCGCGCGATTGCCAATCAAAACTAGCGGCGTCGCCGGATCGGGATCAAAGTGCACGCGGCCTTTATTCCCGGTTGTCGCGAAAACCAGTTTTTGGACGCGCTGGCCCGATCGGCGATCGCAGACGATCAACTCGACAGTGCTTCCAGCGGCCGCAGAGTCTGGATAGGCAGCAACGTAGTCCCCGCACATGACGGGTCGCCAACGCAAACGCCGCTCTCCCAGAACCTGCTCCCACGCCACCCCGCCGTCGTCCAGGTTGTGAGATCTCAGAATTCCGTTTGCCGCGACGTATAGCCGCAGGTCATCGTTGCAAATCAATTCGTGACCGCGGGCCACAGGCGTTCGGCTAAAACTTCGCCGCCACAGCGTCGCTCCGCTGCCGGTATCCAATTGCACCAGCGTGTCCCCGTCGACGATCAAGTGCGGCCGGTTCGCGCACACGGCTAGCGTGGGGTCGGCGTTGGCAAACGACATCGGACCGGAGTATGTCCAAGAGTGGTGGCCTTCGAGCGTCGACATTACGCGGACTTGCTTGTGAGACAAGAACAACGCAAAGTGCGCGCTATCGATGCGGGTCGGCGGATGCGCCCACGGCTCGCGAGACCCGGGAGCTTCGTGTATCAATCGCCCATCTTCGGTGTCGAGCACCAGCGTGCGGTCGGGTCGCGTCTGCTGCAGGACAATGTGTCGTGTGTCGAAGAACCAGGCCCGCTGCAAGCTTCCCTCTCGAGGCGTGTATTGCCAATCGGTCGTGCCGTCGATGCCATTGAGAGCGATGAGCCGCTTCGGGCAGTCCAAACGGTAAAGCCGCCGTGTGTCGCATGCGAACGCCGATGAGTCGGGTGTGAGACCGTCATGCACACGCTGCCACAATGTGTCTCCGGTCTCCAGCGCCACCGCCTGAATTCCGTTGGATGAAGACAGCACCAGGCTGGGTCCGGCACATCCGGCCCAGTCGATGGGTGCGGCGATCGGGATCGACCAGCGCAGACTTCCATCAGTGCGATCGATGCACTTCAACTCTGCACCATTGACCAGCACGCAATCTAGTTCTGCTGCCGGCGACGTCCCGTGCGGGAGGATGAGTGCGTCGGATGCGTCGAGTTCCCATGCCCGGCGCAACGGGAGCGGAATGGATTGCGCGTTGGGCTTTGCGTCGCGCTCCTCAAAGGCCGAACGATTGCGCCGCGCGGTGACAATCCGGGTTGTGACTGCATCACGCGCAGCGGCCAACGGGTCTTGCGGAAAGTCGTACCCGAGCCGGCGTCGAACGGCATCGGCCAGCCTGGGATAGTTGCCCTGTTCGAATGAGCGCGCCACGCTCTTGAGCGAAGCTTGCCGAAGGTCGCCCGCAGGCGCCAACCTGGCGGCTTGTTGGCTTGCGCGGATGGCGTCGAAGATGCGGTTCTGGGCTCGCGCGGTTTCTGCGACAGCGAGTAGCGCTGTGACCGCAGCCTGCGAGTTGGGGTAGTTTCGTGCGATCTCTACGAGATCGCGCCAGTCCTTCGCCGCGACGCCAGCTTGAAGCCGCGCGTTGGCGGCTTGTTCATAGGTGTGATAAATGTCGACGCCGTGCTCACGAATGAGTCGTGCGATGACTTCGCGCGCTTGGGTCCGTGGCGCGCCGGCATGCGGATGATCGCCATACCTCGGATCGGCCAAGATCGACTGGCAGAGGTCGACGGCTTCGAAAGGGTGCCCCCGCGCCGACAACACGGCGGACAGTTGCAGCAGGATGTTGCCGCGCGACTCGTTGTTGGATGCAAGGTCTGCCGCCTGCTGAAAACAGACTGTGGCCTCGGCTGTGCGGTCATCTTTCAGGAGTCGCAAACCACGCTCGAGCAGCAACTGCTCCAACTGGGCCGCGGCAAGCGTCTGAATCGTCTGCCCCTGATAGTGGTCGCGCGACGTCGCCCGCGCCAGGGCGGCCGAATAAGCGACTTCGGCATCTTCAAGCGCCCCGGTTGCCAGTTCGGATCGGGCCAAGTGGAAGTCTCCCTGGGCAGAGTCCGAACTGTCCACGAATTTGCGACCCGCGCGTTTTTTCAGTTGGCCGTATTCGGAAAAAGCAACGAGCCGATCGTGTTGCGCCACCAGCAGATGGCCTCCGGCAATCGTCAGGTTGCCACCCGATTCGTTGTGCAGCGCCTTCAGCGCCACTCGGCGGCGCTTGAGACCGGTGGCCTGTTCCACAACGAAGATCTCGGTGCGCGTCGGCCAATACACGAGGTCTTCGACGAGAACGCCCCGACCATAGCCTGCTCCGCCTGGATCGGAAAAGTTGACGCGCCAGTCAATCTCGCCCGAATCGGCCGCGATGCCCCACAGATCACGCCCGCTGGCGATCAGTTTTGCCTGGCCGACACCCAGCAAGTGTCCGATGCCGCCGGCCAGGCTGCGTCGCCATTTCACGATACCGGTTAACGCGTCGATGGCCATCAAGTCGTCGGCGTCGCGTGGCGCGACGTACACAGTTCCTCGATGAAACATGCAAGGCGACGGACCTGGCGACGTCGTCGCCGGTTGCCCCGGTTTGCGCTCGCGCGGGCTGCCCTCGTAGGTCACCACCCATCGCAAAGTTCCCTCAGCCGCGTCGAGTGCTGCGACCGCGCCCAAATGGGTTGCATAGAAGACCATGTTGTCTGCCAGTGTGAGCAGATGATGGCTGACAACGTTGTGACTGGCGTCGACGTCGGCGGTCGCCGCACAAACCTGCTTGTTCCAAATCAGGCGGCCCGTCGCAGCGTCAAGACAGGCCACGTTGAGTTGTGTATTGGGATGGCTTCGCCGCAGCGCGACATATAACCGGCCGCCGTCTGCCACAGGCGAGCCCTCAAACATCCACCCCTGGTCATTGGGATCGATGTCAGCGGCTGAGAGCTTCCACACCACCTGCCCCTGCCGGTTGGCGACGTCCAGGCACACCAAGTCGTTCTGCAGATTCCGCAACTCGCCCGCCGCCACACCGCTGACCGGCGCGCCCATTCTGGCATACAACCGCCCGGCGCTGATTGTCATTGTAAACTGCGGCAATCCGACTGACGGTCGAGAAGGCAGCGGTGACGGGTCGTCGAATAGCGCCGGGTAGACGACCGCCGAGTTATCGTCGTCGGCAGGCCAAGCCGGTTTACCGGTCAGCAGATTCCAGGCGAGAATCTGGTCAGCCCCGTTTATGAAAACGACGTCACCCAAGACGACCGGATAGAAGCTCAAGGCACGTCGGCGGCGACTTTTCCCTTTGTTCAACTGGGCCGCGTCAGGCAGCGTCGGAAGTTTGACCGACCAGCGGCTCGCGCCCACGTCGACGGCTTCGGGCAGCAGCTTGTTGCGGGTGGAATGCAGGCCGAATGTCGCCACGCTGGGATCGGCTGGCGGAAAATCCCATTGTCTGGCCCGGGCGGCGGTTGCCTCGAGCATCTCGGCGAGGTTGCCCCTGCGGCCTCCCAAGGCCCCAACGCTTTCTGGAAACGCGCGTCGAAAGGCGTCCAGTTCCCTGGATGCACGCGGTTCGTCGCCTTCGGCAATGGAGCACAGCACAAGTCGCGCCAAGATCTCGGACGGCTCGAAATCAGCATCCGGGTACCGCAAGACGGCATCCGCTTCGGTTGACGGCCTCGCGCTTTGAATCGGCACGAGTTGCGTCCAGTAGCCGCGTGCTGCCGAGAAGTCTCCCCGCTCCCAGGCCAACTCGGCGAGCAGGTTCAATGCCTCGTCGCCGTAACTGCTGGCGAACGCCCGCCGAGTGACTCTCTTCAACAACTCTGGATCGCGGGCCGCTCGCGCCGCTTCGAGCCATCGCCGGGCCTGTGGATCCGCGGTTTGGCGAAAGACTTCAAGACCTTCGCTCGGCAGGTGCACTAACAGAGTCTGGCAATAGAGTGCGACATTCAGATATCGACCGGGGGCCACCGAGATGAGCGAGTCACCTCCCTCGTTCACAATTTGCCGCAGCATGTCGATACCTTGCTCCCACTGCTGTGAGGCAAAGTACTCGCGCGCGGTGCCCAACTGTTTCGCAATGGAGCTATCGGCGTCGACTGTAACGGTTTCGCGGAACCGGCGCGGCTGTTGTGTAAGTTGCGCATGCGACGCGCCGCCCCCGATGATGCACAGACCCGCAACCCACAGCGGCAACAGCGATCGCAACACTGCCCCGAAGCGCGAACCAATGCCGGAGTGGTGATTTCTGAGGCCGTCACACTCCGGGGTTCGCATCATGATTCACGCAGCCGATAGCCGATCCAGAAAACAACGCTCGACACCACCAGCGCCGCCGGCATGACGATCAGTGGTATCCCGAAATCGATCTGCCAGAAGATCAACAATGGCAGAAACAACAGGACCGCGAATTGTAGCAGCACACCAAATTGTCGGCGCATGATCTCGACAGACCGTTACTCCTCGAGCAGGTCGGCAACCGGCACCTTGATCGTGCCGATGTCGGCCGTCTCGTCGCCGGCAACCATGACGCTAAACCCGCGTTTCGTGCCGGCTCCGATCCAACCCGAGCGTTCGTGATACACGCGGAACTCGATCTCGCCGGCAGGCAGCTTTTCGATCGTGAAGCGGCCTTCCTTGTCGGTGATAGCGGCGTAGGGGTGGTCGAGAATCAGCCACCGAGACGACATCCAACGATGAATGTCGCATTGCACCGGAATGGGGAGTTTTTCCGACACCTTGAACTGCAGTTCCCTTCCCTCGCGGTCGTTCGCTGAGACGAGGAAATTCTCGGCAGCGTTGCTGAGCGGATTGGTATGCGTATTGTGCGAGCAGTTGTCCTGGGATTTCACCAGCACGGTTTGGTCGGTTCGCACCAGCAAGGCGTGCGGAATGAACCGACAATTCTTTTGATCGAAGACGACGGTCTTTTCTTTGCTCTCGGCCAGATCGGGATGGATCTGCAGATTGCGTGCTTGACTCGGGTAAATGTACACAAAGATGTCGGCGATGCCTTTCGAATCTGCATCGACGACCAGCGATTCACTGGGGACGTCCATTGCGGCGCAGACGGCCGAGTCACTGGCCTTTGGATCGCCCTTCTTTACCAGAAGCGTCGTTTCTGGAATGTCACCATCGAGAACGAACTGCCCTGTGACCGATCCGTAGTCATCACCGACAACCGTACCGGTGGTCGCCAGACAAGTCACAAGTAGCATTGGCAGCAGCCGCCATCTCAAGTCGAGTTTCATCGACAAAACACCTCTCATGTGGTTCTTGTTGAGCATTTGTAGTCGGATCTCCGTCTGCCCCGCCGGAACACCGATGCCAGCCCACACTTACCTCTACCATTGCGGCCCAGCACCAGCCAACTTTCAAATTAGCGAAACCGCCCAGCCAACGCGACCGATACTTGCCGTCGGTCGCTGTATGACACTCGAGCATCGGTGCTCAAGTCCCAAGGACGGAAGGACTTGCAGACGTCGAACGTCTTTGGCCTTACGTCCGTCTGCGCGAGGGTTCACCGTCGCACTGCATTCTGCGACACGGCAACAGATCTTGTCGTAGCAGGCACACTCCTGTGTCCCGTCAGCGGCATGGGGATTACGACTCGAGCCTTCACCGAGCATCGACCGCACCCCGCACTACACGCGCAGGAAGATGCGTTGCCGATACAGGAACCACAGCAACAGCCAACTCAACAGTAAGCCGCCGGCTGAAAAGATGACCGGATGTACGGCGCCTTCCCCTCGCGCGAAGAGAATCTCAGCCAGTCCGCCGAAATCGATGAACTCTTGAGCGAGATAGATCGTAATCGCGTTCATGCCGATCACCACGAAGAAGAACGACCAGCGTTTGAATCCCCACACGTCGATCACCAGGTAGAACAATCCCAACAGAATGGAACTCCATCCTGCCGTGTAAAGCACGAACGAACTCGTCCACAGGTTCTTGTTGATTGGAAACCAGACGTTCCACAGCATCGCGATACCCAGGCTGGCGGCACCGGCAACGAGTAGAACCAGCGCCTTGGGGCCACCTCCAGGTGACGCTCGTCTCAACCAGTGACCGGCCAGTCCACCCAACAGCACCGTGGCGATCGAAGGAATCGTCGAGAACAGTCCTTCCGGGTCGCGGACTCCGCGATACAACTTGCCCGGCACTACAATTCGATCGACGTAGTCGCCCAGCGTATGCCCCGGGTTGAGGTCGCCGGCGCCAAATTCGGGAACGGGAATCCACATCAGCGCCGCCCAATAGCCCAGAAGAATTCCCACAATGCAGACGATCTGGCCGCGGACCGATGTGTGGAGAAAGATCAACGCCCCGAACATGTAACCCAGCCCGATGCGCCCCAGCACGCTGGGATACCGCTGGTTTTCGAAATCGAGCAACAGCAGCCCGTTGTAGATCGCCCCCAGCAACACCAGCAGCAGACCCCGGCGGATGACATGCGCATTCAACCGCCAGGCTCGATCGCCACGCTCCATCCGCTTGCCCAACGACAACGGCATGGCCGTTCCGGCAATGAACATGAACAGCGGGAAGATCAAATCGTATGCCCGGAATCCGTGCCAGTCGGGATGTTGCAACTGCTCTTCCATCGTGTGGAAGATGCTCCAACCCGTATACGCCGCCAGTACGGCGACCAACCCTTCGCCGCCGATAATCCAGAACATGTCGAACCCGCGCAGCGCATCCAGCGACGTCAACCGCTCCGGATGCGGGCCGGCGGACACCAGTGGTGCTGAATCGGGTAGGCTGGCGTTGGTCTCGCTCATTGCGGTTCAGAACTGCTTGTCGATGTGTCGTGCCACTGCTCTGTGAGCAGTGCCGAGATCATAAGACAGCGAACTTCGCACGGCTGGCACAGCCGTGGCACGGGTCTTTGGCCTTTGTAGTCGGGATACGCCGAAAAACCGAACTCCGCCAAGCTACTGTGGAAGTCGAGCCTGGACAAGTCGAACGCGCGTTCTTTAAGTATGCTAAAGATGCCGCCGACAGATTGTCTCCGACAGGTCGCTACCAATTTGCAGCGAACGCATGCACGCAGACGCCCAGCAACCACACTCGGGCTTGAACGAATCGGGCCAAGAAGCCGCCATGAAACGGCTGCGGATGCCGAATCCGATGACGCTGCTGCTGGTGGGCATCCTTGCCGCACTGCTGGGGCTGCTGCTGGTGGTCTGGTTGCCGGTGCTGCAGTTGAATCGCAACATCGATGCACTGCGAAACCGCGGCGGCGCCGTGAACGTTGAGCCGGGTCAGCATGCGTGGCTGACAGGACTGGCCGACCTGCCCGATACCGAACTGTTTCCCCGTGTGGTGTCGGTCGACTTGAGCCAGATCGACGCGACCGATGCCGATCTCGAACTCGTCGCAGACATGGCGGATGTGCGCCGCCTGGCGATGTTCGGAACGGTTGTGACCGATCGCGGCATCGAACACCTCGAGGAGCTGCCTGCGCTGGAGTCGATACTCCTGTTGAATTGTCCCAGCGTTTCAAAGGCGGCCCTCAGTCAACTTCAAACTGTCCGCCCCCAGCTTGAGATTATTCGCCGGGGCAACGCGTTCCTCGGCGTAGCGCTGGCGACGCGACGATTTATTGCTACCGGGGGCACCGGACTGGCGGATGCACCCGGTTGCCTGGTGCACGTCGTTCCCAACGGCGCCGCACGCGCAGCGGGCCTGCGCACCGGCGACGTGATCGTCACATTCGACGGCAAGCCAGTCGTCGACTTCGACAGTCTCGTCGAACTCATCGGTCATCACGAACCCGATGATGTAGTCGTCATTGAAGCTGTGAGAACCGACGACAAGCTGCAGTTCGAAGCGGTACTGGGACGTTGGAGATGACCCTGCCGCTTGCAGCACGTGCTGCAGTACAGTCGTAGGCATCACTCACGACCAATACCGCCGGTCCAGCGTGCGGTAGTTGATTGCTTCGCTGAGATGCGCGGTGGTGATCTGGTCGCTTTGGTCGAGATCCGCAATCGTGCGCGAGATGCGGAGGATTTTGTCGTGGGCGCGGGCTGACAAACCTGTTTCTTCCATCGCCGTCTTGAGTAGTGCTTCGGCCTCGGGCTCGAGCCGGCAAAACTTGCGAATCTCGCGCGGCAGCATCTTGCCGTTGAGCGCGTTGGGCTGGTCGGTGAAACGACGTTGTTGAACCTGGCGGGCCTCCAGCACCTGTTGACGCATGTCGGCGCTGGTCGTTCCTTCGCTGTCGTGTGAGAGTTCCCGAAACGGAACGGGCGGGACTTCGACGTGGATGTCGATGCGGTCGAGCAGCGGGCCGCTGATCTTGGACAGGTAACGTTCGATCTGCATGGGGCTGCAGTTACAACTTCGCCGCGGGTCGCTGCGGTAACCGCAGGGACAGGGATTCATCGCGGCCACGAGCATCAGACGGGCGGGGAACGTGACGCTGCCGATTGCGCGGGAGATCGTCACACAGTTTTCTTCCAGCGGCTGGCGGAGCACTTCCAGTGTGCGACGATTGAACTCCGGCAGCTCGTCGAGAAACAACACTCCGTGGTGCGCGAGGCTGATTTCGCCAGGTGCCGGCGTGCTGCCACCGCCGACCAGTCCGGCTTCACTGATCGTGTGGTGCGGCGAACGAAACGGCCGCAGCAACACGAGCGACTCGTCCGGTGCCAGGCGGCCCACCGCACTGTAGATGCGGGTCGTCTCCAGGCTCTCGACTTGGGCCAGCGGCGGCAGAATACTGCCCATTCGCTGCGCGAGCAAAGTCTTGCCCGTCCCCGGCGATCCGATGAACAGCAGATGGTGCGCACCGGCGGCAGCCACCGTTACCGCCCGCTTGGCGGTCTCCTGCCCCTTGACGTCGCTGTAATCCACATCGTAGCGACCATGCTGCTGCATGGCATCGTCCCAATGGAATGGGACCGGCTCCAACGCCAACTGCTCGCTGTAGAAACCAACCGCTTCGGCCAGCGAAGCGACAGCGATGGTGTCGATGCCTTCAACCACGGCTGCTTCCTGCGCGTTGGCAACGGGAACCATGATGCCGCGCCGGCCTTGCCGTTTGGCCTCAAGCGCCATCGACAAGGCTCCCTTGATCGAACGGACGGCTCCATCCAACGCCAGCTCGCCCACCGCGGCATAGTCTGAAAACAACCCCGACTCGAGCTGACCGCTGGCTGTGAGCAACCCCAGGGCAATCGGCAGGTCGAAGGAAGCGGCGTCTTTGGGCAAATCGGCCGGCGACAGGTTGATCACGATGCGGTCGTACGGTCGCGTGTACCCGCTGTTGACCAGTGCCCGCGCGACCCGATGCGTGCTTTCCTTGACCGCAGCCTCGGCCAGCCCGACCAACACGGTCTTGGGCATCGCCGCCGGCGAGATGTCGACTTCGACTTCCACCGGCTTGGCTTCAATCCCATACAGTGAGTATGTGAACAGTTTCGCCAGCATTCGGGCATTGTGGGGCACCGTTGGTGGCGATGCAAGAAGCCGCCACGTTTCAGCACTCGTAGGATGCAAGAGCGGACCCGGGCAATGGGCGCGCGACGGCAAGTCGACGGCCGCGTTGCATCGGCACGATGCAAAGCGCCGAGCTTGGGTGGCCAGACGACAAACAGAACCTTGGCATCGCCTGACCCGGGTGCCAGCCAGAGCTGAATTGACAGACTTGTCCGACCCGCAATACTCTGCACGTGCATCAACTGAAAAGGCGACGGGTGAGACCACGAAACGGGCATTAGGCGTTGGACAATGGATGCAGCGGCCGAGACACCTGAGTTGCTCAGCGACTGCCAAGCCGCCATTGGGTATCGGTTCGAAGACCAATCGTTGCTGGTGCGCTGCTTGACGCATTCGTCAATCGCCAAAACACGACTCGATTCCAACGAGCGTCTCGAGTTCTTAGGCGATGCGATTCTAGGGACCGTCATCAGCGAGTTGCTGTATCACCGATTCCCTCAGGAGCCGGAAGGCGAGTTGACGCGCATCAAGTCGATCATCGTCAGCCGCAACACCTGCGCCGACGTGGCGGCTCGGCTGGAGCTCGAACGATTTCTGCTTCTGGGAAAAGGGCTCACCGCGTTCGAATCGATTCCGCCCTCGATTCTCTCAGCGGCGGTCGAGTCGCTGGTGGCAGGCATCTATCTCGACGGCGGACTGAGCGAAGCCCAGAAGTTCGTCGAGAGCTCTTTTGCGCTGGAGCTGGGCGACGCGGTCGGTGCCGAGCACGGTAAGAACTACAAGAGCCTGCTACAGCAGTTCTCTCAAAAAACATTGGGTGAGACGCCGGTCTACCGTCTGCTGGACGAGAAAGGCCCCGATCACTCCAAGTGCTTCGAAGTTGCAGCCGTCGTGGGCGACCAGGTCTTCCCCTCGGCCTGGGGCCCCAACAAGAAGGACGCCGAACAGCAGGCGGCCAGCAACGCCCTGCAGGCCATTCAGCAAGCGGCGGCGCCGCAAGACTGAACAGACGCGTGTTGCCCCCGATCTTCTCGGCCACCGTCGAATTTCGTGCCCAACAGGGGAATCGCACCCACAAACCAAGCGAATCGCGCGGGGCAAATCAGGCGAAGCCGGCTGAAAATAGAAGAAGCGGCCGGATTGAATCGGCCGCTTCTTGCTCGTTGTAGCACTTCGAAGCCAAGTTCGAAGAAACTGCGAAGTTACTTCTTCTTCGCGGTCTTCTTCTTGGCAGCCTTCTTCTTCTTTGCCTTCTTCTTAGGCGACTTCTTCTTTGCGGCTTTCTTTTTCGTAGCCTTCTTCTTCTTTGCCTTCTTCTTGGCCACCTTACTCCTCCTTAAAAATCAACTGCGTGTCGAGTTTGCCGCTGGCACCGGGCTCAATTGTTCGGCAAGAACACAACACAGCAACGGAGTCCATTCGCGCCGATCGACCATGACCAGCGCCTGCAAGTGATTGAGAACCATCGTTGTCAGCATGCGAACGTCAACAAGTGTGTTGAGGGTCATTTCGTTGTCCGACTTCCATTGTCCCCAAAGCACTTACATTCAGTTGCGGGTCATACTAAGCAATTCGAAAAATCTTGCAAGAGTTTTCAGCCGACTTTCGCAATCGACAGTCGACTCATCGTGGCCGCCTGAAACGACTTCCAACGACGCGCAGTCGCGCAGGCGCAACCGAGTTGATGTCGATGCGCGCGCAGCGCATTTCATCGAGTTGCATTTCGTGCTTTATTTGCAGCGTTAAAGCGCATGCGCTCGAACAACATTCGTTTGCAACACACGACGCGCTCATCCGCATGATGATGTTCGCTCAAGCGTTGCAAGCGCCGCGCAAGTCGTTTTTTTGTTTTCGACTTTTTTTTAGAAAGCAGTCGAGATTGCCTACGAACCGGCTTGCGACAACGTTTGCTGCATGTAATGCAAACTGTCACGCGCGATCAATTCAGCTCCCGGTGCGTAGTCGAAAACTTCAACCGACACCCAACCGTCGTACTCGTTCTTCAACAGCGCGTCGAAGATGGGAGCGAAGTCTGTCTCTCCCATGCCCGGTCCCAACAGGTTCGTATCGTTGACGTGGAAGTGGCCGACATGCGCGATGTACTTCTCGATCAGCAACGGGATCGACTCCGACTCGGCGCCGAGCATCGCCTTCACGTCTTGATGCAGGCAAAGATTGGGAGCGTCGACCATCTCGATCAACTCCATCGCCTCTGCACAGGTGTTGACGAAGTCGGTTTCGCGCGACGTCAACGGCTCCATGCAAATCCGCACGCCGCGATCGGCCAAAGCAGGCAGGGCACCCGATAAGACGTCGGCGGCATTGGCGTAAGCTTGGCTGCGGGTCACGCCCGGCTCGAGATTCCGCTGGCCGGGTGAACCGAACACCATCAAATCTCCGCCCAGGTCGGCACAAGCCTGTCCCAGCTCAATTAAGTAGTCGCGGGTGGCCCGGCGGATCTGGGAATCGGAACTGGTCAGATGTAGCCCCTCGGTCTTGGCCAGCAGCCAATGCAGCCCGATGACCCTCAATCCAGCGTCTTCGGCCTGTTTTCGCATCTGCGAGCGCTGCTCTGGCGAAACCTCGCCGATTTGCGATGCCAGCGTGAAGGGGGCCACTTCGATCCCCTGATAGCCAACTTCTGCGACGAATTGGCACTGGCGGTCCCAATCCCAGTCTTCGAACAGCTCCTGACAGATCGCAAACTTCATCTTCCGGTTCTCCAGGTTGTGCCAATCAGACCGGTCCGACCGTTTGCATCGCTCGCACAAACTGGGCGTCCGACAGAAGCAGTCCAACCATAACGCGCCCCAGGCGCGATAGGGAGGCTTACACCGTGGAGCGCATAACTGAATCGATCGCTGCAAATGGTGCAACGCTGCGATCACCCACCCCGGCGCGTCTACTTTGCTGGTCTGTTGGTGACGGTTGTACGAGATGAGGCACCGGGGGGAAGTCGTTAAGTCACAGAGCCTTGTGTAACTGGGCAGTGTGCTTCAAGTGGGGAAAGTCTTTGGACGAATTTAGGAAGGACGGGCAAGGCCTAGGCGTTGGCATTACAGCCTATGCACTGCTGGATAAGGGTTGGAAGCATTTTTGGGAAGAAATTGCAATGAACAGAGCAACATGGATTGCCGTGGTTGCCGGCCTGCTCATGGTCGCCGGTCATGGCACAAACGCCGTCGCGGGCTATTGCGGCGCGGCCAGCTATAATTGCTGTCCGACGACTGCATGCGCCCCCACCGGCGACTACAGCGCAGCCAAAAGCTGCTGCAAAACCTGTTATAAGACCGTGCGTGAAACGGTCTGGGAAAAGCAGGATTACACCTGCTGCAAGACGGTCTACGACACCGTCTGTGAGAAAGTTCCTTACACGTGCTACAAGAACGTTTACGAAACGCACTACCGCGATGAGTGCTACACGGTTTGCAAACCGGTCTACAAGACCTGCTACCGTGAATGCAACTACACGGTGTGCAAGCCGGTCTACAAGACCTGCTACCGTGAAGTGACCTGCCGTCGCTGCAAGCCAGTCTACAAGACTTGCTACCGCGAAGTGACGTGCAAGACGCGCCGGCCGGTTTACAAGACCTGCTACCGCGAAGTCTGCTACACCAAGTGCAAGCCGGTCTACAAGACCTGCTACCGCGACTGCACGTACACGGTTTGCAAGCCGGTCTACAAGACCTGCCACCGCGACGTGTGCTGCACGACTTACCGAACCGAGAAGGAAACCTGCTACCGCGACGTGTGCTACACGGTCTGCAAGCCGGTCACCGAGACGAAAGAAGTCCAGGTGTGCTGCGGCGAGTGGAAGACCGTGCAAGAGCACATTCCCGGTCCCGTCGTGAACAAGTGCGTTTGCGAGCCGGGTTGCTGGCAGTGGGATCCCTGCCGTTGCTGCTGCGTCTACAAGCCGGGCCCCTGCAAGACCGTTCAGGTCCAGTGCCCCGGTCGGACCTGCTGCCGACGTGTGTGGGTTCCCAAGACCGTTACCAAGCAGATCTGCTGCACGCGGATGGTGAAGGAAGTCAAGCACTGCAAAGTTCCTTACACCGTTTGCAAGCGGATCCCGGTCACCACGACCAAGCGCGTGCCTTACACGACCTGCACGATGGTCAAGGAATGCAAGACTCGTCGCGTTCCTTACCGCACCTGCAGCTACGTCAAGGAAACCTGCACCAAGCGGGTTCCTTACCGCACCTGCTCGTGGGTCGAAGAGTGCCACACGAAGAAGATTCCGTACCGGACCTGCAGCTACGTGACGGAGTGCTACACCAAGCGCATTCCTTACCGCACCTGCACGATGGTCAAAGAGTGCCGTACCAAGAAGGTGCCCTATCAGACATGCAGCTACGTGCAAGAACAACGGACCCGCAAGGTTCCGTACTGCACCTGCAAGCGAGTTTGCGAGACCCGTCATCGTACGGTCCGCAAGTGCGTCGCCCGGCAGGTTCAGGAAACCCGCACTCGCTGCGTGCCCAGAGTCGTCTGCAAGCAAGTCCCGGTCCAGTGCTGCTGTGACCCGTGCTGCCCGCAGACGTCGTGTGCACCGAAGTGCGGTTGCGACGGCTAACATGTAGTCGACGACACTCAGGCAACCTGGCGGCTTCCAGACCACCAGTAAGCCAGTCGTCAAGACCTTGCCATCGAGCGGGGACGGTTCCCTTGAACCGTCCCCGTTTTTTTTGCGCACTCCTGCGATATTGGCTGCGTCGCTGGCTCGCGCAGCCGGCGCACACGCTTAGGGGGATAGCAGCGCGCCTGCGACTGTGTCGACGTCCTCACCACCCGTGATGGACAACTGGGCTCGCCACACATCGGGATCCATGCCGAAGGCAATGAACCTCACCGAGCCGTCGCCGAACAGGACATTGCCGCCTGTCTGGTGGCCGCCGCCCGCGCGCGAGCTGCACTGGATGCCGGCGTCCAGTTCGTCGCCGGTCGGTGCACCTTCCAGACCCGAAAACAGCGTGTCGTGCCCATATGTCGTTTCGTCGTCAGTTGCCGGGTATCCGCTGACCCAGCCGGTCGAATTGTTGCAGGCTTGTGACGAGGCGAGCCGGCGCTTCTCGGCCACGAAAACTGTGGACGATAATCCATCCGTGATCCGGTCCATGCTCCTCGGCTTTTGGGAACTGGGGACGAATACGCCATCCCATTCGCTCTCGTGTGTGCCCCAGCCCAAGCCGCGTGGGCGCGGACGACTGGTGCGACCATCCTCCAGCGGCATGCTGGGTGTGCAACTGCTGCAGGCGTTGCCAACATAATGAGAAGTGCCCACGTGCATGTCCGCGAACTCGATCGTCCCGCCCTGTCGCGTGGGACACTGATAATACTCAACCAGGCTGCCGCGGACGGACGTGTCATCAGGGTTCCGCCAGCGGTTCTGTAGATCGAGATACGGCAGGATCTGGTAAGCCCAGCCCCAAGTCTGCTGCTGCTTGTTGAGCGGCCAGTCCCCGTTGATGGCGCGCGGGCGCAAATCGAGATCGCCGCCATTCAACCACACGCTGGTCGCGCCGCCTGTAGGCAAACAGCCATGAGCTGCCGTGTGCGCAAACAATGCAATCCCGATCTGCTTGAGATGGTTCTGGCACTGCAGCCGTCGCGCCGATTCGCGTGCGGCCTGGAGGCCTGGCAACAACAGGCCCGCCAGCAGGCCGATAATGCTAATCACCACCAGCATTTCGACCAGAGAAATACCGCCGCGCGTCTGCCGACAGAGGGCTGCATTGTCCTTTTGCAATTGTGGTCTGAGCGGTTGCATGGATTCACCTCATGGTTTATGCGCTGCCGACAGACTGGACTCGGCATGTATATCGACGCCCGCCGAGGTACAGGATCCGAGGCCTCAAGGCCGCAGACCCTGCCTGGGCGTTGTTCAAGCATCACAAGCCGGCAGTTTCGCGTCTTAGCGTCTGGGATTGTCCGTACCGGAGAGGCCACCACCGCTGCCGGAACTCGATGCATGCGGCCCACTCGGCGATCCAACAACCGTGTACTTGGATCCCCTTGTTTCGATGGAGACTGTGTCCTGATAGGTCCCCATCGCCTGCCAGATTTGTTTGTCGATACTGTTGCGGACTGACGCCACATGTCCATCGGCGAAGAGGACGTTGCCGAGCAGCCCGTGCAATGGACCGGCTCCCAGTGTGGGCTGTTGCGTCTGGCTGGTGGCATCGGGCCCGTAGCCCGGTAACACCGTGAACACGGTGACGTCGACGACCTTGCCTCCCGCATTGGTGCTGAACAGGCCCGGCAACACCGAACCGTCCCTGGTCGAATCCAGCAGCTTTTCCGCCAGCAAGATCGTAAATGAGTCACCACTTTGAGTCTGAATGAAGTCGAGGCTCGACTCGGCGTTATTGATCGAGACAGAGCATGCGCCGCCCGTTCCCGGTCCGTAGTTAATCGCCACAGCGCCTGTCAGGGTCGGATCGATCTGGCTTGGCTGCGGAAGCCCCGAACTGAGATCAATGCAGCCGACGTTGGCCCGATAGTCGAGTCCTCCCCGCTTGCCTTCGCTGGGACACTGCAGCAACTCGACATTGACCTCAGCCACGGCATCATCGTCCCGGTTGTTCCATAAATTCCCTTCTTGGATGTGTGGAAAGAGCTGGTACGCCCAACTCGCCCTCTGCTCGCTGCCGATGGCAGGACTGCCGCCTTCTGACTGGTATGATTCGCCGTCTTCGTTCGTTCGGACGGCGTCACACGTGGAGCCGTTGACCATCCCTGGTGCGCCAGACCCTGGAGGATGTCCCTGGTCGGCCTCGAACAAGGCGAAAGCGATTCCAAGCTGCTTCAAATTGCTCATGCACTTCAGTCTCTTCGCCTCTTCCCTCGCTCTTGTCAGGGCCGGGAGGAGAATGGACGCCAGAATAGCCACGATGGCGACCACGACGAGCAGTTCTACCAACGTGAAGCCCGCGCGCATCGCGGGAGACTGTTTAGTGCGACTCTCCCCAGCACTGCCGTCGTGAATGCCTTTGACCAATCGATGCCGTTTCATGGGACACCCCTCGCTTTGTGAGCGGCCCGCATTACAATAAAAATGCCGTTGCCAGCGGCGCGCGGACCGTGCGCCGGGGCGTGGCTTCCCGGCCGGTGAGAGGTGTTTCGCGACATGCACTCACCGGCCGATTTTCGTTTCGACTCTGACTTCAGAATTTCCATCTTGCTGCGGACCGGCGGGTGGCCGGCTCGCAACCGTTCATTCGCTGTGCGTCACCTCTCGATTAGAGTCCTGCGGTGCGCCGATCGTTGATTCGCTCTCCTGGCGCAGCAGCCGCAAGGTCAAGCGGCGGTTCCAGGCAATGCCGGCGGTTGGGTCTTCGTCCTGTGCGATTTCTTGTTCGTGCCGGCGGACCGCCCGTTCGAGTGTCTGTTGCGCCTCGTCGTGTCGTCCGAGCCGCTGTTGGGTCATCGCCAGCAAGTACCAGGCATAGGCGGGCGAACTCCGAGTCGGCGTCTTGCCCGTCTCGTCCCACGTGTGGCTGAGTCGGGCCAGTTGCTCGGCCGCTTCGTCGAAACGTCCGGCGCGGTATAAAACGGCGCCCAGAGTGACGACGTAGAATGCATCGTTCGCATGGGCACCGACTGCCTGTTGTGCCAGTTCGGCGGCCGGCGCCAAATTGGCAACCGCGTCCGGAGCCAGCCCGCAAGTCCAGGCGACCCACTGCGCGACGTTGGCGTCACCGGTGTCGCCGAAGCGTTCCAGCATCTGTGCGCAGGTGCTGCGATAGTCGGCTTCGTTTCCAGCTCCCAATTGTGTCAGCGCCCGCCAGTACCAATGAATCACATTGTTGCTGCCTTCAGTCGCCGGCAAGAAATCCGCCGCCGCCGCTTCCCATTGACGAAGTTCGGCATGCGCACCGGCACGGAACGCTCGAGCCTGCGGAGTTGCCTGCTCTTGGAGGGCGCGTGTGGACAACTGCAATGCCTGGCGAAAATCGGACTCGGCTTGTTCGGACTCTCCGCGGTTTCTGTGAACCTTTCCGCGCTCCAAGTAGGCCCATGCCGTTTCGGAGCGAGTCTGGATGACGAGCGTGAAGAGCCTGAGGTCATCGTCGTCGCTGGGGCGGCGGGCTTCGACCGGGCCCTCTCTGCGTCCCAACAGGCCTTCCGCCTCGGCGCGGAATCGAATGAGTTCCCGGTTGTCGGGCGCTCTGGATTGCATCCGCCGCTGGGCGTGCTCGAGCCACTCGTGGGCTGCATCGCTGTGCCCCAGTCGCCAATGCGCCATCGCCAGGAAAAAGGCGTTCAAGCTGAAATTACCGCTGGAGCGATGGACCGATTCGTTCAAGGCCTCGACGGCGGCCGGGAAGACACCCGCGCGATAGTGAGCCACGCCGAGGGTATTCCAGAAGTGCGCCGCGTCGGGTTTGCTTTCGACTGCCTTCTTCGCCAGTTCGACCACCGCTTGAACGGCTTCGGTCTGCCGATTCGGGTGTTCGGCATACGGATGTTTGACGAGCCGCCATGCGAGCTTGTTTTGCTGGTTCGGGTTCTTCGCATCTCGACCTAAGAGTGCCGCTGCGGTGCGGTAACTCTCCCCAGCTTCGGGAAGACGATTCGCGTTCGTGTAAGCTGCTGCCAGAGTCAAATGGATGTTGCCCGCCTGCGTTCGATAACCGCGGTTGCCGGGAGCCTGCGAGATCAGTTCGTTGTAGATCTCCAGGGCCTCGCGCAAGTGTGGCTCGGCCTCGTCGGGTCGTTGTGCGGACTTGCCCTGCCGTAGAAGATTCTCGCCCAGCATGCGGTAGCTTCGAGCCAGGCGATTGCGATACTCTTTGTTGTTCGGAGACTCGGCGGAGAGCGCTTCGTACACGGCCAACGCTTCGCGGAAGGGTTGCTCGGCTTCGGCGAAGCGCTCGTTGCGCTCGAACATCCAGCCGAGTTCCCAGTGCGTGAAGCCTGCTTCAAACCGCGGAAACGGCCAGTCGGGAAATTCAGCGGCGGCCTGCACAAATACTTCCACTGCCTGTCGGTACTCTTCTTCCGCATCCGCGTAACGTTTCGTCTTGTCGTGAACCGCGGCCAAACTCCAGAGCATATACCCTCGGCTCAATTGATACTCGCGGTTATGGGGAAACTGCGAAATCAGTCCGATGTAGATCTCCATCGCCTCGCGATAGGACGTCTCGGCCTCGACGAGCCGGCCGGTGTTGCTTAATAGGTCACCCAGTTGCCTACAGGTTCTTCCAAGCGACCCATGGTACAGTTCGGTCGCAGGATTCTGTGCGACCAATTCTCGGAAGATGTTCCGAGCTTGACGGATGTGCTGCTCCGCTTCGGCTTGGCGGCCGGTCGTCTTGAGCAGCGTGGCAAAGCCATCATGGGTGCTTCCGTACTGCCAGCGCAACCCGGGACGGCTGCGGGGAGTCTTCTGCTCCTCTTCGAGCAGTCTGCCTTGGATACTCAGTGCCTCGCGATACAGGGTTTCTGCTTCGTCGTGTCGACCTTGGTTGCGTAGCCTCATTGCCAGCAGTCTGAGCGCATTAGTCACGTACTCCTGGATTTCGTTTCCACTCGCGTCGCGAAGCAATTGAATTGTATCGCGGTACGTTGCTTCGGCCTCCTGTCCCCGTCCCGCCGCAGACAGTGCACGAGCCAAATTGTGATAGACCTCCCCGAAGTGGAGTGCATGCAGCGGCTGCTCGGGATCGTCGTCCATCAACTTCTTCCAGATACCGCTTGCGTGTTGCAAATTCGGTATCGCCTGTTGAGGTTGACCGATTGCTACTTGAATGACGGCAGACACGAGGTGATTTACCGCCAACTCCTCCTGGAAGGCGACCACACGCGGATGCGCCTCGACGAGCTTTCCATACAACACGACACCCCGTTGGTACACGTCCAGCGCTTGCAGTGGCCGGTTGGTGCGAGGACCATCGACGCCGCGATAACTAAAAACTCCGGCTAGTTTCCCGGCCCATTGGGCGGGATCGGCGTCCTCGCGATGGAGCCGCTCCACAATGTCCAGACATTTGCTGTAAGCGTCCGGCCAATCGGACGATCCCGTGGCCGCGTAGATCTGTGCAATCCGCGAGTGTGCGGCGGCGAGTTCCCCGAGGACCGCTGGATCGTCGGTCTGCTGCTCGGCAAAACCGAGGTAGTACTCCAGAGCCCCTTCCAGCAGTTCCCTGCGCAGCGATTCCATGCCGGCTTCGTCGAGCAACTCGTTCTCCGAGATCGCCGTGAAGTAGTCGTCGACCGCCTGTCGCGCACGTTGGAAGTTCTCGTCGGCCCGCAACCGCTCTACACTCTCCCGCTGCCGCGCCAGTTCGGCCGCATGAGCTTCGGCTTCGGCCCGCTGTCGCTCTTGGCTCTCACGTTGTCGGGCGAGTTCCGCCTCCTGAGCTTCCGTTTCGGCCCTTTGACGTTCGAATTGGGCCAGTTCTTGCTCTCGCGTGGCACGAATCGCCTGCCACGTCGTGCCGGCCAGACCGAGGAATAGCACCGCGGCGATCAGCGACACCGTGGCAATCGCCACCTTGTTGCGTCGGGCGAACTTGCCCAAGCGATAGCTGGCCGAGGGCGGGCAGGCTTCCACCGCTTCGTCGTTTAAGAAGCGTTCGATCTCTCGGGCCAGATCGTTGGCCGTCTCGTACCGCCGCGTGCGATCCTTCTCCAGCGACTTCATCACGATCCAGTCCAGATCGCCCCGCACCAGCAGCGACAGCTTCTTCGGTTCGGTGTGCCTCTGCGCGGCTATCGAAGGGAGCGTGTCCTCCAGCGTGCTCAGCCGCAGGCTCGGCTTGGGCGGCTCTTCTTCCCGGATGATGCGGCGGAGCTCGTCGTAACCCGCCTCCCGCAGCCGCTGCAGGTCGAAGGGTGTGCTACCGGTCAGCAGCTCGTACAGCAGCACGCCCAGCGAATAGATGTCGGTCCGCGTGTCGACGTCCAGCCCGCTCATCTCGGCCTGTTCGGGGCTCATGTACATCGGCGTGCCGATCATCTGACCGAAGTTCGTGAACACGGTCTTCTCGGTCAGCTGCTGGTTGATCGCCTTGGCCACGCCGAAGTCGATGACTTTGACTACCGGTTCGCTGTCGTGCAGCGTGACGAGCACGTTGGAGGGTTTGATGTCGCGGTGGATGATTCCTTTTTGATGCGCGTGCTGCACGGCCCGGCAGACGGTCATGAACAATTCCAGCCGTCGGGGCGCGCTCAGGTTGTTCTGATCGCAGTACTCGGTGATGGGGGCGCCTTTGACCAGTTCCATCACGAAGTAGGGACGGCTGCTGTCGGTAGCGCCGGCATCGAGCACGCGGGCGATGTGGGGATGCTCCATCAGCGCCAGCGCCTGCCGCTCGGCCTCGAAGCGGGCGATCACCTCGCGGGTGTCCATCCCCGGTTTGATGAGCTTCAGCGCCACGCGGCGGCGGACCGGCTGTTCCTGCTCGGCCATGTACACCACGCCGAACCCACCTTCGCCGATTTCCTGCAGCAGCTTATAGGGTCCGACGGTGTCGCCCGGCTGCTCGCTGGGCGCGTGCAGCAGGGTGTCTTCCAGACCGGGTGGCGGGGACTCCAGAAAGCTGGCTTCGGCCAAGTCGCGCTCGAGTAGATCCTCGATTTCCGCTCGCAACCCGGCATCGTCGCCGCAGACCTCGTCCAAGTACGCCGATCGCTGAGTCGGATCGACGATTTCGGCAGCGGCGTTGAAGATCTCGTCTTGACCGGGACGCTGGGGACCCATGCTGAAAACTGTCCTTTGATGTGTTGTCCGTAAGACTATGCGCCGTGGCACATCGGGGAGTATCACACTTTTTGAAAGATAGTTGAGATGTGCAGGAGCGTCAGCCGTGCTCGACTTCGATCTGCCGGTGCAGCCAGACGCGGGCATACCGCCAATGCCGTTTGACTGTAATCGTCGAAACCCCGAGGATTTCAGCGATTTCTTCGTGACCGAGTCCCGTGAAGAACCTGAGTTGAACCACCTCGGCCTTCTGAGGATCTTCGTCAGCCAGTCTGGAGAGGGCTTCGTCGAGCGCTAACAAGTCGAATTGAGAGGCACCGGACTCGATTTCGACGTCGTCCAACTGCGTCCGCTGCAGGCCGCCTCCATGCTTGATCCGATGCTTCCGCCGCGCCTTCTCGACCAGAATCCGCCTCATCGACACGGCGGCGGCCGAAAAGAAGTGTCGTCGGCCGTCCCAATGCTGAGCGTGTTCGCCATCTACGAGCCGCAGGTAGGCCTCGTGGACCAGCGCCGTGGCCTGCAAAGTCTGCCCCGGCTTCTCGCGAGCGAGCTTGGCAGCCGCCAGTTTGCGCAACTCGTCGTACACGAGCGGCAAAAGCTGCTCGGCAGCTGACGGGTCACCTTGTTCAACCAGAGATAAGATGCGCGTAACATCGCTCATGGTGTGTCAATTCACCCGTTCGACGGGGACATTTCTAGTGCTGTCCGCTGTGAAACATTTCGGAGAACCAGCTTCAACTCTATTCCACAAACAAGGCCCGCACACCAATTTCAGTGTGCGGGCCGTCGCGGCTATTTTGCGCCGGTCATTGGCGCATCGAAAGGCTCTTCTCACACTTTGATTATGCGCGACCTGCTGCTTCACGGCAATCTGTCGCTCCAACGGTGACGAGCCCCGATTGCTCGGAGCGAGTCTAGACTGCGACTCCAGAGCATCACAACACCGGCGCAAACAGCCGGCAGATGTTTTCGCCCAGCACGTGCTTGAGCGGGCGGCGGGCAAACACTTCGGGGTCGATGCGCTCGGCGTCGTTGAGATCGTTCTCGAATTGTTCTTCCAGATCGCGGGCCACTCGGATGCCGTAGCTGACGACGCCCACCTCGAAGTTGAGCAGCAAGCTGCGATAGTCGAAGTTGGGTGTGCCGATCAGCGACCAGCAGCCGTCGATCGTCAGAGTCTTGCTGTGCAACGATCCCAGCTGATACTCGTAGATCTCGACGCCGGCAGACAACAACGCGTCGAAGTAACTTCGGCCGGCCAACTGCGTCCAGAGATAAGTCGACTTGCCGGGCAACAGCAGCCGCACCCGCACGCCGCGCCAGGCAGCGGTTTCCAGCGCCGTCAGCAGCGCCAGCGGAGGCACAAAGTACGAAGTGGCGAGGGTCACCTGATGCTGGGCCTCGTTGATGGCGGCGAACATCAGCGAGTGGAAGGCACGCGTGCCGCCCGCCGGAGCGTCGGCGATGACCTGTGCCGAAATATTGCCGGTCTCGGTGGGATCGGGGAACAACTCGGGTTGGGTCAATTCTTCGCCCGTCGCGTAGTACCAGTCCTCGGCGAAGACCTGCTGTAGCTGCAAGACGGCCGGCCCGCGCATCCGCAAATGCGTGTCCCGCCAGAATCCATAGTGGCGGCTGCGGCCGATGTATTCGTCTCCGATATTCATGCCGCCGGTGAATCCGACTTGGCCATCAACCACCACAATCTTGCGGTGGCTTCGCAGATTCAGCGACCAGCGCTCGCGAAACGTTGGTCCCGGCAAGAACGGCGCCACGGCAATGCCGGCACTTCGCATCGGCTTCAAGAACCGCTTGCTGAGAAACAGCGAACCGATGCTGTCGTACAAGAATCGTACAGTGACGCCTTGCCGCGCTTTCTCGACGAGCATGTCCCGCAGACGAGTGCCGGTCCGATCGGGTTGCCAGATGTAGTATTCCAAGTGCAACGAGTTCTCGGCCGATTGGATGGCCTGTTCGATCAATCCCAGCGTCTGATTCGTATCGGCCAGCACCTCGATCTTGTTGCCCAACGTGGGACGGGTGCCGCCAAGCTCATCGGCAATCCGCATCAACCTGCGTTCTTGCGGTGTGAGCGCTTCACCGGGAATCACATGGTATTGAGCGAGTCCGGGCAGGCTGCGATCGATGTGTCGGGCGGCTTGTTCTTTGCGACGGGTCCGCCGATCGATCCGATTGATGCCGAAGAACACAAACAGCGCGCCGCCAATGATCGGCAGCACGATGATGGCGATGATCCAGGCGACGGTCGAGGCCGGTTGACGCTTCTTGGTCAACAGCACCATGGGGATCAGAAACAACGTGATCACGTAACCCAGGACGGTTAAGGCAACACTCCATAAGGAGAACAGGTCCATAGGTTCGGATGGCGTTGTGTTGAGGTTTTCGGGAGCGCGAGACGCACTGCTAGTTCACCGTTCATGACCATTCGATGCAACGCGCTCGATGCAATCGACGCTCATGATAACAGAACGTCATCAAATGCCGCCGTCACCGCCGCCAACACAAACTGAAGAGACGTGAACCGCAGAGGACGCAGAGGATCGCAGAGGTGTCTCATGGATGGTCATCGCCGACTCTGCGTGCCTCTGCGTCCTCTGCGGTAATTTCTTCGTTGGCGCGACCACGCCGGTTGGCCAATATTCCTCGTTCCTAATCTCTGGCTTGGGGACGCACTGTTTTCGAAGCTCCGCTTCGGCGATTCGGGTAGCGGACGACGAATCCGAGCTTCGCGGCGTTAGGTTCCCAAGCCGGAGATTGGGAACCAGACGTGATGCGGCCGAACTCATGTGGACGGCAGACGCTCGCCCGCATATGTTTCCTAGTCGCAACGTCATGCAGCCCCTGAACGGGAAAACTTGTGGTGAGACCCGTTTCGGGAACTCTCCCGGTCGGACCTGCGTCCAAGTCGATGTCCATCGGCGGATTGCCGCCCATCTCGACTGAAGAAAGCAAGCAACATGCTTTGGAAATACATCTTCACGGCCTTGGCAAGTCTTTCAGCTCTATTTGTGTTGCTTGCAGGCGCGGAACCGGAAACGCCCGACCAGCGCAAGGCCGCGCACAAACTGCACTCCGACGGCAATTACGCCGAAGCGTTCGAAGCCTTTCAAAAACTAGCTTTGAGCGAGCACAACGATCAGAAACTCGTTGGCTCCGATCTGGAGATGGCGATCAACTCGCTGCACAACCTGGGCCGAGAGGACGAGATTGACGCGCTGCGTGAGCGCGTCATCGAAACGCACAAAGACAACTGGCGATTGCTGCACACTGCCGCCAATACGTTGTTGCACGGCAATCAGTATGGATTCATCGTGGCCGGTGAATTCTATCGCGGCAACAAGCGGGGCGGTGGCGAGTACGTCAACTCGATCGAACGCGACCGCGTCCGCGCGCTGCAGTTGATGCAACAGGCCACGACGCTGGTTGAGGCCGGCAACGACGAAACCGACACGCTGGCCCTCTCGCGACTCTACGTCGACTTCGCCCGTGCGCTGCTGCACTCACGCGGACAAATCGATGCCTGGCGTTTGCAGGTACTGACTGACCTCTCCACGCTTCCCGATTACGAACACGGCTATCGCTATGGGCGATTCGGTTCGGGAAACCGCGGTGCGCCGGTTGACGCCGAGGGCAACCCCGTCTTTCACCAGCTTCCGGAAGACTACGCCGCGTCGACAACCGACGGACAGCGCTGGCGATGGATGCTGCACCGCGCCGTCGAAGTGCGGCCCGATCGCAGGTGGGAAATCGCAATGCAGTTCGCCAGCTTTTTGCGAAGCCAGTTCGGCGTGCAGACCATGCGTTACTACGGACGCTTCTTCGCATCGCAGCAGACCGACGAGAATCAGGACGAAAGCGGCCCCTACGCGCTCGCCGATCTCGAAGACAGTGAGACCATCGCTCGACTAGCAGCTGGCGTGAAGCGCTTTCCGCTCCCGGATGAATTCAATTTCGTGAGTGTGTATCGACAAGTCGCCGACGGCGAAAACCGTTCTTACGCGGCAACCGCCTTGGAGCAGTTGGCGCAGATCTATGAAGACCGCCGTCAGTATCCAAAGGCGGCAGCCATCTGGCGACAGTGCATCGAACGCTTCGGCCCCGGTTCGAACAACCATCGGCAACAGCGACTCCAACAGATCGTCGCAGCATGGGGCCGCTTCGAGGGCGCGCAGCCGCAGACCGCCGGGCAGGGAGCGACCGTCGAGTTTCGGTTCCGCAACGGCAACCAAGTCTCCTTTGAAGCCCACCGCATTCTCGTCGACAAGTTGTTGCAGGACGTCAAGAACTACCTGAAGTCAAACCCCCGCAAGCTCGATTGGCAGCAACTCAACATCGCCAACATCGGTTATCGCCTCGTCGAGCAACAGCAAAAGAAATACCTGGGCGAGAAAGTCGCCGACTGGCAGCTGCAATTGTCGCCGCGCGAAAACCATTTCGACCGCCGCATCACCGTCGATACCCCGCTGCAGAAGGCCGGCGCCTATCTGCTGACGGCCAAGATGAAAGACGGCAACGTGGGCCGAATCGTGCTTTGGCTCAACGACACCGTCATCGCCCAAAAGCAACTCGACGGCAAGGTGCTGTATTACGTCGCCGACGCCGACAACGGAAAGCCGGTCCCCCGCGCACAGTTGGAGTTCTTCGGCTACCGGCAAGAGAACATCGGGCGCAACCGCTACACGGTGCGAGTCAGTCAATTCGCCGAGTACACCGATGGAAACGGCCAGCTGGTTCCGGACACCAAGGATCTCAAAACCGATTTTCAATGGATCGTCACGGCCCGCACGAAATCCGGGCGGTTCGCTTATCTTGGGTTCAATGGTGTGTGGTACGGACGGCGTTCCGATCCGGAATACCACCAGAACAAAGTCTTCGTCACCACCGACCGGCCCGTCTATCGCCCCAACCAGACAGCGAAGTTCAAATTCTGGGTCCGCCGAACGCACTACGACATGGAAGACGTGTCGCAGTTCGCAAAGCAGAACTTCACCGTGCGGGTCACCAACCCGAAAGGTGAAAGCGTCTTCGAGAAGCCATACACGACCGATGAATTCGGCGGCTTCGACGGCGAGTTCCCGCTGGCCGACGACGCCACGCTGGGACAGTACCACATCGCCATCGTGAGGCCGGGCGGATTCTCAGGTGGCGGCCACTTCCGCGTCGAGGAATACAAGAAGCCGGAATACGAAGTGACCGTCGAGGCGCCGGACGAACCGGTGCAACTCGGCGAGCAGATCACCGCCACCATCCGCGCCAAGTACTACTTCGGCGCGCCGGTGGTCAACGCCAAGGTCCACTACAAGGTCACGCGGAGCGAACACACCAGCCATTGGTACCCCGTCGGCATCTGGGATTGGTTTTACGGCAGCGGCTACTGGTGGTTCTCCTACGACTACGAATGGTATCCCGGCTGGTACCGCTGGGGATGCTTCCGACCGGTGCCCTTCTGGTGGCCCGCGCGACACGATCCGCCGGAAGTCGTGCTCGACAACGAGGTCGAGATCGGCCCCGACGGCACGGTGCAGATCGAAATCGACACGGCGCTGGCCAAGGCTATGCACGGCGATGCCGACCACCGCTACGACATCACCGCCGAAGTCGTCGATGAATCACGCCGCACGATCGTCGGCACAGGTGAGGTGCTCGTGGCCCGCCAGCCGTTCCGCGTGTTTGCCTGGGTCGACCGCGGCCACTACCGCACCGGCGACGCGGTCCACGCCTACTTCAAAGCCCAAACGCTCGATCGAAAAGGCGTCGCAGGCCAGGGCCAATTGAAGTTGTACCGGATCACCTATGACGAAAACTCGCAGCCGGTCGAAACCGAAGTCCAGAACTGGGAGCTGGACACCAACGATCGCGGCGAAGCCAATCTTCAAATCAAAGCTTCCGAAGCAGGACAGTACCGCCTCTCGTACAGCGTGACCGATGCACAGGATCACACGATCGAAGGTGGTTACCTGTTCGTGGTCGTCGGTGAAGGCTTCGACGGCTCCAAGTTCCGTTTCAACGATCTCGAACTCGTCACCGACAAACGCGAGTACCAGCCCGGCGACACCGTCAAGGTGATGATCAACACCAACCGCGTCGGCAGCACCGTGTTGCTGTTCGTCAGGCCGGTGAACGGCGTCTATCCCGCACCCAAATTGGTCCGGCTCGACGGCAAGAGCACCGTCCACGAAATCGCCGTCGTCAAGAAGGACATGCCCAACTTCTTCATCGAAGCCATGACGATCTCGGGCGGCAAGATCTATAGCGAAACCCGCGAGGTCATCGTCCCACCCGAAAAGCGCGTGGCCAACGTCGAGGTGCTACCCAACGGCGAAGAGTATCAACCGGGAGCATCGGCACAGGTCAAACTGAAGCTCACCGACTTGCTCGGCAAGCCGTTCATCGGCTCCACCGTGCTGACTGTCTATGACAAGAGCGTCGAATACATCTCCGGCGGCAGCAACGTGCCCGAGATCCGCGAGTTCTTCTGGAAGTTCCGACGCAGTCATCATCCGCACACGCAATCCAACCTGGCCCGCTACTTCCGCAACCTGCTCCGTTCCGGCGAGGTCGGGATGAACAACCTGGGCGCGTTCGGCGATTTGATCTTCGACAACGACAAGTTCCAGGAAGGGCAGGCGAGAGACGAGTCTGGGCGTAAGCTGTTGGCCGGAAGCGGTGCGGAACTCAGAACAATGGAAGCCATGCCCTCAGCCGCCCCGATGGCACAGTCGGAGGCCGCGTTCGCCGACGATGCGGGTGGAGCCGCTCCCGGTGACGACGCCGGCCAACTCGTGCAGCCCACCGTCCGCAAGAACTTTGCCGACACCGCATTGTGGGTTGGCTCGGTCAACGCCGATGAGAACGGCTTGGCCACCGTGTCATTCACTATGCCGGAGAGCTTGACCACCTGGAAAGTCCGCGCCTGGACGATGGGGCACGGGACGCGCGTCGGCCAGGGCGAAGCCGAGGTGATCACCACCAAGAACCTACTCGTCCGCATGCAAGCGCCGCGATTCTTCACCGAATCAGATGAGATCGTGCTCTCGGCCAACGTGCACAACTATCTACAGACGGCCAAGTCGGCCCGCGTCATCCTCGAACTGGAAGGCAACGTCCTCGAGCCGCTGGACAGCGCCGAACAGACGATCGAAATTGGCGCCGATGGCGAACTGCGGGTCGACTGGCGCGTCAAAGCCGTTCGACCGGGCGAAGCGGTCGTCCGCATGAAAGCGCTCACCGACGAAGAATCGGACGCCATGGAGCTGCGGTTCCCCGTCTTCGTGCACGGCATGCTCCGCACCGAGTCGTACGCCGGAGTCGTGCTGCCCGACGGTTCCGGTGGAGTCGTCGAAATCGACGTGCCCTCACAACGGCGAATCGAAGAGTCCCGCCTGGAAGTTCGCTACTCGCCCACACTCGCTGGCGCCATGGTTGATGCACTGCCTTATCTGGTGCACTATCCCCACAAAACGACCGACACCACGCTGCACCGTTTTCTGCCGACCGTCATGGTGCAGAACATCCTGCTGCGGATGAACCTCAACCTGGAGGAGATCAAGAACAAGCGCACCAACCTCAATCCGCAGGAGATCGGCGACGACCAGCAGCGGGCGACCGGTTGGAAGCGATACGATCACAACCCGGTGTTCGACGAAGCCGAAGTTCGGCGGATGGTCAAACAGGGTGTGAAGGCCCTCACCCAGATGCAGCTCACTGACGGCGGCTGGGGCTGGTTCTCTGGCTGGGGCGAACGCTCCGGTCCACACACAACGGCGCTGGTCGTGCACGGCCTGCAACTCGCCATCGAAAACGACGTCGCCCTCGTACCCGGAATGCTCGATCGCGGCATCACCTGGCTCGAAAACTATCAGCAAGAACAAATCCGCCGATTGAAGAATGGCGAACGCAAGCAGCGGGCCGTCCCGTTCAAGCTGCGTGCCGACAACATCGACGCGCTGGTCTACATGGTCCTGGTCGAAGCCGGCAAAGTCGACGCCGACATGCAGCGATACTTGTATCGCGATCGCACGCATCTCTCCGTCTACGCCAAGGCGCTCTACGGGCTGGCCCTGCACAAGCAGAACGACCAACCCAAGCTGGCCATGATTCTCCGCAACATCGACCAGTACCTCGTGCAGGATGACGAAAACCAGACCGCCTACCTCAAACTGCCCGAGGGCACCTACTGGTGGTACTGGTACGGCAGCGAGACCGAAGCCAACGCCTACTATCTCAAGCTGTTGGCCAAGACCGATCCCCAAGGCGAGAAGGCCTCGCGGTTGGTCAAGTACCTGCTCAACAACCGCAAGCACGCCACCTATTGGAACAGCACCCGCGACACGGCCATCGCCATCGAAGCACTGGCCGAGTACCTCCGCGCCAGCGGTCAGGAGAGCCCCGAGATGACCGTGGAAGTCTATCTCGACGGACAGAAGCGCAAGGAAGTCGCCATCGACGCCCAGAACCTGTTCAGCTTCGACAACAAGTTCGTGCTCACCGGTGACGCCGTCGAATCGGGACGGCACCGTATCGAACTCCGCCGCAAAGGCAAAGGACGGCTGTACTACAACGCGTATCTGACCAACTTCACGCTGGAAGACCACATCGAGCGGGCCGGCCTGGAGATCAAGGTCAACCGCAAGTACTACCGCCTCATCCGCAACGATGAAGAAATCGCCGTCGCCGGCTCACGCGGCCAGGCCCTGGGACAGCGCGTCGAAAAGTACCGACGCGAAGAGTTGCCCAACTTCGCCACGCTCACCAGCGGCGACTTGGTCGAGATCGAACTCGAAATCGACAGCAAGAACGACTACGAGTACCTCGTCTTCGACGACATGAAGGCCTCCGGATTCGAACCGGTGGAAGTCCGCAGCGGCTACAACTCCAACAGCCTGGGCGCCTACATGGAACTCCGCGACGAACGCGTCACCCTCTTCGTCCGCCGCCTGGCCCGCGGCAAACACAGCATCAGCTTCCGCATGCGGGCCGAAACCCCCGGCAAGTTCAGCGCACTGCCAACCAAGGCGTTTGCGATGTACGCGCCGGAACTCAAGGCGAACTCGGACGAGATCAAGCTCGTCATAACGGATTGAGGCCGCCCTCTCACGTTCCGGCAACCATTCGTGAACACTGTGCAGCTTTGGCAGGTCTGAAAGGGTTGTGGCAGTTCGCCGAAGTTGACATGATTTGGAGCGTTTGTGACCCAGGCGTCGCATCCTGCCGCTGTAGCTCACTTGGTAGAGCGGCGCACTCGTAATGCAGCCTGCCGCATCCTCGACAACGCTGAAATGCCTTGTTTTCTAGGCTCAACCGCACTTCGGCGACTCTCACTAGACTCTGTACAAACAGGTGTAAACGGGTGTTTGCGGGTGTCATGACACCCGCTCGCGGCGATCCGAATGAAGGCTGGCCAGATGCAATTGCAAGAGTTCGTTTTCGAAACTCTGAAGCAGATCATCGGCGGGGTGAGAGACGCCACAACAGTCGCCCAGTCCTACGACTCCGTTATCAATCCGCGATTGGTTGAGAATCTCGGCGAGCTGGACCGATGGGATGTCAACTCGCGCTGCAGTGTGCACCCAATAGAGTTCGACGTTCTGAACGGACCTAGATCACGATTTCTGTGTCGGTCGCGCGTACTCGCTCAAGCAAGACTGTCTGTTCAACGACCACGTCCGACAAAAGGCCATTGGATCGACGGCCAGTTTCCCGCTATGATCGTAGTCAAGAATTGTCCTCGATGGATCTTGGATCATCCCCACGATACCACTGCTGTTTGTCATGTCCGATGTTGAAAGTACTCCGGACTCAAACGCCACGAGCACTCCGCCTGTTGAAGGTTTGGCGGATTACGCGATTGAACGATTTGTAGGCGCCACTAGGCTTGCAATCTCCATGGCATCTCACGCCGGATTGTTTGCTTTCTGGGTGTTTGTGGCATGGTGTGCCCACCTAGTTGCCGAGTTCGCAAAGGCACACGGTGTTCATGAGTACTTTGCGAACGCATTCTTGTGGGTGAGTTCGGCAGCAACATTCGTCCTTACCTCTTGTTACGTCGCTGCGGATGTTGAAAAGGAGTTCAGGAGGCTCTTTCGCTTACCCCATCGGATCTCGAAGAAGGCGAAATGATCCCCACCTTTCTGAAAGACTTCCGTGATCTAGCACGATCTCTGGCCGAACAGGCGCCCCATGATCGCCGTGTAGTTGATACGCTCTTCATTTTTTGTGTGCGGGTTGCCACACTCGTACTTGTTGCGATTGCCATATTGGGCGGCTTCGCTCTTACCTATCTGCTCACGCGGCTCGCCGCTGAACCAGTGCGCCTTCTCGCCGTCGCAGTTCTATTGGCACTTGCCGCGTGGTGGCGTCTCTCTCCACGCAACAGCAAAGGAGGTTTGGAAGGCTCAGGCGAACTCGATGACTCGCCCGTTCGGCCTCACCACCAGTGGTACCTACCCATCAAAGCAACCCTCGATTTCCTATTCGCGTTGTTGATTGCAATTCCGGCGACGCCGATCGTCATTCTGGCGGCAGCGGTCGTCAAACTGACGTCGCCGGGATCGGCCTTTTATCGCCAGATGCGGGTCGGCAAGCACGGCCGAGTGTTCGCGTTGTTGAAACTGCGAACGATGGTCGACAACGCGGAGGCGATGACGGGTGCAGTTTGGGCCAGTGAGTGCGACCCTCGTGTCACTCCGTTCGGACGATTTCTACGTGAAAGTCACATCGATGAGTTTCCGCAACTCATCAACGTACTTCTTGGTCATATGAGCCTAGTCGGCCCGCGTTCGGAACGCCCTGAGTTCATGAGTCGCTTGCAAACGATCGTGCCACGTTACGCTGAACGCCTCGCGGTGCGACCCGGCATCACAGGTCTCACACAGCTGCGCCTGCCCCCGGACACCGACCCCAAGGGCGTGCATAAGAAACTCATGTACGATCTGTACTACATTCGGCACGTCCAGCCCTGGCTCGACATCAGGATCACCGCTTACACCGGCAATCTGGTGCTAGCGGCGCTTCTGAAATCAATGATCGCCCCCTTGCGGCCGCTATTTGAGCTCCCAACGTGGAAAACTGTCACCAATGCGCAACACGTCATAGAGATCAGGTCACCGTCTTGTGGCACTACTGATCGGGAACTAGAAGAACCGTATCCCGCAATCACTAACGCATTTGCTGTGACTGTCGAAGACTACTATCAACGACGAGGATTCTTTAGGCATCTCGACGCAAACAACCTGGACTACTACGAACGTCGCATAGTCGAAAGCACGCACCGTATTGTTGATATGCTGGATGTACACAATGTGCGCGCCACGTTCTTTGTATCGGGATGGATTGCAGGCCGTCGCCCAGGTTTGTTGCGATACCTACGCGTGAAGAGTCACGAAATCGGAATTCAGACTCCATGGCATCTCCATATGGCGCGCGACCAATTTCGCGACGATCTACGGCAATCGATCACAACCGTGGAAGACATAGCAGGAGTGGCCGTTAAGGTTCATCGCGCCGAGGGCTCTGCTATTACCGGTGCGACGCTGTGGGCACTCGATGTCCTACTTGAGTGCGGAATCGAGTATGACTCTAGCATTTCACAGACCAAACGCTTTCCCTACCACATCCTGCGTGAGGGTGGAGGGTTGTGGGAGTTTCCGCCATCCGTGCACCGACTAGCGCAGTTGTTTCGATGGAAGGTCGACATTCCGATTGGCGGGGAATGGCTTTGGCGGTGTCCGCCTCGATTGATACTGAGATGGCTGCGGCACATCAACCGCGCCAATCGTCAGCCGTTCATCATGAATATCGAGCCATCGCGAATCCTTGACGAAAAGAACGCGTCGCGGTTGGAGCTGCTGCTATCGTCCTTCCAATTCAATACGTTGACAGCATCGCTTACCCCTTGGACCAGTCCTCACTCGCCGTATACGGCGAGTGAGGAAACAGTCCCCATAGGCTAAGTGACCTCGGTTTTCAGTTCTTACCTGTTTGCATCGACATGGGCCAATTCACCCCTGGCAACGCCGTCCAAAGCGGCACGAACAGGTGCTGTGTTTGTCCAGACTCTTGCCAGCCGGTCCTGCACCCTTTGCAGCTTCGAACCGTCTGAAAGGGTTGTCGCAGTTCGCGTAAGTTGACATAATTCGGCGCGTTTGTGACGCAATTGTCACATCCTGCCGCTATTGTCACATCCTGCCGCTGTAGCTCAGTTGGTAGAGCAGCGCATTCGTAATGCGCAGGTCGAGAGTTCGAGTCTCTCCGGCGGCTTTGTCCGAACCCCGCTTGGCGGGGTTTTTCATGCGCTATGGCATCAGGCGGTCTTGACCCGCCCGGCGCTCAATAGAAGTAGTAGTGCATCCAGACGGCCAGCGCGCACAGGATGCCGGCCCAGAAGCGGTCTTCGCTGAGCAGGGTTGTGAGCACCGCCGGCGGGTCGCCCTCGTTTTCGGCGCGGCGTTTCGATACCGAGCGGGCGACGGTGCGTGAGAACATCAGCAGCGTCCAGCCGGAACCGGCAATCGCGCAGTACAGCGGTGCCAATCGGTCGGTCGCCATCAACCAGCCGAGTGCAGCGAACACGACGACGGAGAGCAGCAGGCTGGCGAACAGGTTTCTGAGGTCGGCTGGTGCGTGGCCGCCCAGATCGGTCCAGACCAACCGGCTCTTCTCCGGGTCGGGTTTTTCGCTGAGGCTGACGACGACGTGAACCATGGCGCACAGCACGATCACGATGGCGGCCCGGTGGAAGAAGTTGAGCTGTTCGCCCAAGTACTCCGTGACCGCGGGGTGGAGACCGCCGGTCCGGTTGTAGGTGTATTCGATCCACCAGGAGAAGTAGACACCTGCCAGAATGGCCACGAAGGCCCCGGTCCCGGTGCCGCGTCGCCAGAACATGCCCATCAGAAATGCCACCAACAAACCGGGCGTGAGGTAGCCTTGGTAGTCGGTGATTTGCAGGAAGAAGTTTTCCTTCGAATTGGGGTCGAGCAAGAGAATCGCCAGCAGGGCGGCCAGCATCATAAAGGCCGCGATCGACAGCCGCCCCACCAGAATCAATCGGCGATCGCCGGCATCGGGGTCGATGTAGCGCTTGTAGATGTCGACCGTCACGATCGTGGCCGCCGAGTTCATCATCGAATCGATCGACGAGAGAATGGCGCCGATCAGGCCGGCCGAGATCAGCCCCACAATGCCGGTGCCGATGGGGATCACCAGTTTGACCAGTTCGGGAAACGCGGCGTCGGGATCGACGGACAACTGCTCGGCTTCGAACAGATAGAAGGCCGCCACGCCCGTTCCAATCGCGAAGAAGGGAATCAGCAGTTTCAGATAACCGGCCGCCACAATGCCCATCCGGGCCTGGGCATCGCTGCGGGCTCCCAGCGCCCTCTGCACGATGAACTGGTTGGTCCCCCAATAGAAGCAGTGTAGCGCGAGCAGTCCGGTGAATACGCCGGTCCAGGGTAGTTTGGGATCGTCCATCGGCTGGTACAGACGCATCTTCTCCGAGCTGGCTTGATCGATATCGATCATCGCCCCCCAACCGCCGATCTTGTCGAACGTCAGAATCGCCACGCCAATTCCGGCGGCCAACAACAAGAACGACTGCATCACGTCGGTCCAAATCACTGCTTTCAGACCACCCATGATCGTATAGCCTGCCGCGACAACGGCCAGCGCGATGACAAAGGTGTTGTAGTACGACTGATTGACGTTGCGTTTCTGGGCGGCTGCTTCGGTCCCGGTTGATGCGGAGGCCGCATCTGCATCTTCGGCGACGGTTTCCATCGCATCGCCGCCCATCAGTACGCAGGTGGCCCGCGCGCCGATGTACAGCCCCGGCACCATTTGCACGACGACCATGATCAGCACCATGATGATCGCATACAACACGCGGCTGCGTTCGTCGTAGCGCGAGCCCAGGTATTCCGAGAGCGTGAACACCTTGAGTTTGCGATACACGGGCAGAAACCCGTAGCAGAGCGCCAGCAGCCCGAAGATCGCGCCCAACTCAAAATGGCTCTGCGCGAAACCGATGCTGAAGCCGACCCCCATCATCCCCACCAGATGATTGGCGCTGACGTTGCTGCCGAAGATCGAACCGGCTACGCCCCACCAAGGCACGTTGCGACCGGCCAGGAAGTAGTCCTCTGCCGTATTCTCCTTGCGACCGGCAATCAGGCCCACCGCCATCACGCCCAGCAGCGCGACGAAAAAGATGACAAGATCCAGCGTTGTGAAAACTTCACCCATCAGCGCATCGGCCTTTGTTCGAGACGGTCATCGGTTGAATTGCGAACGATGATACCACAGCGTCTGCAACGGCAGCAGCCTGCCGGCCGAATGTGCGCGCGGGGAGACGATTGGAGTTTCCCAGGCACGCGTCTATGATGTGGAATCGCTTTCAATTCCCACAACACATCCGAGCACCGAGGCCACTGATATGCCGCCTGCCGCCGTTGAAGCCTGGCACGAACTTGTGGGCACCGATAACCCCGGCTTGTTGGACGAACTTCTCGACGAAGATGTCGTGTTTCACTCGCCGGTTGTTCACACGCCGCAGCGGGGCAAGCAGATCACCAAGCTGTATTTGACCGCCGCCTCGCAGGTGTTCTTTGGCGACGCGTTCAAGTACCGGCGGGAACTCATCTCCGATCACGACGCGGTGCTCGAATTCACGACCGAGATCGACGGCATCACGATCAACGGCGTCGACATGTTGACCTGGAACGACGACGGCAAGATCACCGAGTTCAAGGTGATGATTCGACCGCTCAAGGCAATCAACCTGATCCACCGCATGATGGGGGAGATGCTCGAGCAGATGAAGAACTCGGCCCCGCCGCAATAGGCTGTTGCCGAGCTATTTCGGCAGCCAGAGGATGTCGGCCTCGACGGCCGAATGATCCGAGAGCGCGCCGACCTTCTCATCCAGGAAGCGATTGACCCGCACGTCGGTGGCTTTGAGTCGCGGCGGTTCTTTGTTGGCGGAGGCGGCAAAGATGTAGTCGATGCGTCGGCCGCCCGGCTTGCCTTCCTGTTCGCTCGTGCCTCCGTCTTGCCCGTCCTTGAGCGCCGGCCAGAGATCCAGCAGCCGGTGCTCGGGAATCGATTTCTTGATCGTGCCAATCAACAGGTGGTAGGCCGAGGTCTCGTCTTCGCGATACTCGGGATTCCCTCGCGTGTTGAAGTCCCCCAGCAGCAGGATCGGTCGCGAGGGCGAACTGTGCCGCGCGACGAAGTTGGCGAACTCGCCGAACTGCTGATGGCGGATCTCGGCCACACGCGCCTCCAGGTGTGTGACGAAGACATCGATTCCTGCGTCGCTGGCCTGAGCGTCTCGGGCGATGCGGGCATGCAGCACGCCCTTGGCGGCGTAACCGTCGGCCCGCAGACCGTAATCCTTGGGCGAACTGGCGATGGTGTAGATCCACGAGTGTGTTTCCAGAAACGGGTGCCGGCTGATCAATGCCAGGCCGCCGTTGAAGCGATCGTCCGAGGGAGTTGGCCCGGTGATGACGTAAAATGCATCGCCCCAGTGTTGTTTCACGCCCGCCAGAATCGCACCCCGCGGCTCGTCGTCGAAGACTTCATTGAGCCCGACCAAGTCGTAATGGGACATCAGCCGCCCTAACTCGGCGGCGCGATACTGGGGCTGTTTGCGTTTATTGGCCACCCGCGCCACGCCCGGCAGAAACTGCACGTTGTAGCTGATGACCCGCAACGGCATGCCTGGGGTGCCATCGGCGGCCCGGGTGATCCGGGGGAGGCAGAGGACCGTCATGACTGCGATAAACGCGACGCGTCGCCTACGCAACAGTTGAATTCGAATCATGGTTCCTGGCGTGTGTATCGTGGCTAATGATGGAGCGATACAACCGGCATCGCAGTTCCATTGTAACGTTCTTGCCCGGTGATACCTGTGCTCGATCTACTGGGAGCGCCCAACCTCGATCAAAAAAGACTGATCATCGCGCTCGCTCATCGAGATCGATACGTCCAAGAACTTCTGGATGGTCTCGGCATTCGTCTTTGTGTGTGCAGTCGGCGGCAGGGTCACGTAACTCCCGCCCGACCCCAGCGCTAGCGGGACCAGCAACTGGTCGGCCAGATGCGAACCGACCGGCACGGCCGCGTCGAGGTAGGCCTGAGTTTCCTGGGCGGCCTCCTTGGCGACTCGCTCGGCCGGCACACCTTTGGAGCCGAAACTCGTCACGACCTCAGTCGCCGTCTCGGATCGGATCACGACGACAACGGCATTTCCCGGACCGGGAGAGGTGGTGTCTTCAACAACTTCGGTTTGGCGGTTTCGTAGTCCGAGCTGCGTCGCCAGGACCTTCAGCTCGCGCTCGGCAACGTGTCGAGGCAGACGTGACACGATCGCGCGGGCGGACACGTCGCGGGCGGAACCGGGTTCGATCAGATCGAGCCGCTCGAGCTCTGTCGACGGTTGAATTGTGACTTGTAGTTTGCCGCCTCCTGCCGGGTAGAAGCCGCGACGATCCAATGTCGCTGTGCAGGTGGGTCCGAGCCGGTTGACTAGCGGCAGGAAGGCTTCGTCCACGAAGTCAAACGGCGGTGCATATGCATTGTGGGTCCCGCCTTCCAGCCGCAGCGTCGAAGGCCCGCCAGCGGTGAGCAGCACCGGCAGCAATGTTTGCAGCACCAGCGTGGAGCTACCCGCGGTGCCAATCGAGAAGTGGTAATCTCCCGGTGTAACCTCACCCGGTTCGAACACGAGAGATCGCGAGTGTAGATCGGCTCCCTGTGTGCTCGCATGGCCGATCTCGGCTGCGGCTTTGACGGCGGTGAGGTGTTGCTTCAACAGACCCGGCCGCTTGCGTCCGGCCCGAATGTGTGAGACACAAAAAGGCGTACCGGTCGCCAGCGACAACGTGAGCGCCGTGCGGATGATCTGCCCGCCCCCTTCACCGTGCGATCCGTCAATCTGAATCATCCGTGCCTTCCGTCTCCGATTCGTCAGCGGCGGCCTGTTCGTGGTTGCGGATCACCTCGCGTGCCCGTTCGGCATCTTCGGATTTGACCCGCAGCTTTGCCGGCAGAACGCCGGTCAGGCCGCCTTGACGCGGGTTGTCGATCACACACGAGATGCCGACCGCTTCCAGAGCAAGTCGCACGATTTCGGCGTCGGGCTCGCGGTAGGCCGTGTAGACTGTCTCGAGTTCCATTCTGCACCACTTTCGTGTTAAGGCTGAATCTGGCTCGTTTGTCGGCCGGCGCTGGCTAGCCGCGGAATGCGAGGCTCATGCCAAAATCATGCCCGACCCTTGGCGACCAAGGCTTCGCCGTTCATGCTCTTAATAGACAACTCGCCGGCCTTTTCTCGGTAACCAAACCATGAAGCACTCTAGCGTGTTGAAGTTGATGGTGGCGACCGCAGTCGCTTGTGGAAGCGTGTCTCGTGCCGCCGCCGAACCACCCGACTGGATCACGTCGGCTGACAGGATCGTGTTTGTCGGCGACTCGATTACTTACGCCGGACACTATGTGACTCGGATCGAGGCGCGGTTGCTGGCGGCCGATCCTGATTCTGCTCCCGAGATCATCAACGTCGGGCTGCCCAGCGAGACTTGCAGCGGCTTGTCGGAACCGGACCATCCGTTTCCCAGACCCGACGTCCACGAACGGCTCGACAGGCTGCTGGTGGCAACCGAACCCGACGTCGTGGTGGCGTGCTACGGAATGAACGACGGTATCTACCACCCCTTCGACGAGACCCGGTTTGCTGCCTACAAGAAAGGAGTCAACCGACTGATCGAAAAGGTTCGCGCCAGCGGTGCGAAACTGGTCCTGATGACGCCGCCGCCGTTCGATCCGCTCCCGTTACGAGATCGGGATGTGCTGCGGCCTGCCGGTGCGGAGAAGTACGCCTGGTTTGCCGTCTACGAGGACTACGATGATGTTCTCAAACGCTACGCCGCCTGGATTCTCGGGCAGCGGGAACGGGTGGCGATGGTCATCGATCTCCACACACCGATCAATTCCGCGCTGGCCGAAGCGCGCGCTGGCGACCCGAAATACACGATGGCCGGCGACGGCATTCATCCAAACATGGATGGTCACAAGATTCTGGCGGCCACGATCATCCATGCCTGGAGTCTCGAGGGCGATGCGAAAGCCAGCCAGCGAGTTGTTGGTCTTCTCGGCCAGCGACAGCAGTTGTTGCGCGACGCGTGGCTCAGCCATGTCGGGCACGAACGGCCCGGAATCAAAGCCGGCCTGCCACTGGATGAGGCCACCACTCAGGCGGCGCAGCTGTTAGACCAGATTGCCGAAGAGGTGCAGGATTGAAACTGCCCCTGCCACCACAGCCTGTACATACATAGACAATCGCTGATCTGAGCCGTAGTATCCGATTGTTGAGATGACCTCTGCTCGCCGACGCCTTTGAGTGCCGCGCATGGTTTCTCCCTCGAGTTCGCAAATCGGGCCGCAACAGCGCCGGCGGGATTTCGTCCGATCGGCGATGTTCGGGTTCGGGGCTTTGAATCTGCCGAACGTTCTGCGGCTGCAAGCCGAGGCTAGCGTCCCCACAAGTCGTAAGACTTCGCTGATCCTGTTGTGGCAGGACGGCGGTCCCAGCCATTTCGAAACGTTCGACCCCAAGCCCGATGCGCCGCGGGAGTATCGCGGTGAACTGGGCGCCATCGCTACCGCGCTGCCGGGCGTGCAGTTTTGCGAGGTGTTGCCGCGGCTGGCGCAGATCGCCGACCGCTTTTCCGTCATTCGCTCGATTCATCAGCCGTCGTCGGGACATGTCGACGGTTCGCACAACTTTCTGACCGGCTGGGATGGGGGGACGGAAGGCAGCAAATCGAAGTACCCAGACCTGGCCTCGATCATCCACCGCATGCGCAGCGGTGTCGAAGACGTGGGAATCGCGATTGGGGCATCGACCGACCCGCGACTTGCCAGGGGCATGCGCAACACCGGCGCGAATCGCGACGTCGGATCCGGTCAAGGGGAACTCCCACTCTACGTGGGGGTTGGTGGGCAGTCGTCAGTTGGCATTCACCGCGGGGGTCCGGCGTACCTGGGCCCGGCCTATGGACCGTTCGAAGTTGCCGGCGATCCATCGAAGCCCAAGTTCCAGATCCAAAACCTGCAACTGAGCGGCACGCAGCGGCGATTTGGACATCGCTTGGACCTGCTGCAGTCGTTGGATCAGTACGGCAGTCTCGACGAATGGCGCCGCCATTTGGACTCCACAGGACAGATGGATGGCGTCGACCGGTTCCACCAGCAAGCGTTCGACCTGCTCACAGGCTCCGGCGCCGCGGCGCGTGCGTTCGATCTCTCGCGCGAAGAACGCAGTCTGCAACAGCGCTACGGGTTGCACACGGCCGGCCAGCAGGCATTGTTGGCCCGGCGGCTGGTCGAAGCGGGGGTCAGCGTTGTCGCCGTGCGGTTCTGCCCTGACGGTCGCGGCGACGGTGACCGTTCGGGAATTGGCTGGGACGACCACGCGGTGCACGGCAACATCTTCGAAATCATGCGCAGACGCGGCCCGCAGTTCGATCAGGCCGTCAGTGCGCTCATCAACGATCTCGACGAACGCGGCCTGCATCAAGATGTGATGGTCGTCGTTGCCGGCGAGTTCGGACGGACTCCACGTGTCACCGACCACAAGGGCTGTCCCGGACGCGAGCACTGGGGGCCTGCCGGCTGCATCGCTGTTTACGGGGGCGGGCTTCGCGCGGGACAAGTGATCGGCGCGACCAACAGCAAAGGGGAGCGCCCGGCGGAGCGACCACTCAAGACCCAAGACATGCTGGCGACAATCTATCACGGCCTGGGAATCAACCCGCAGCACAATTTCACGAACCGGGCCGGACGGCCCGTGCCGATCCTGCCAACCGGCGAACCGATTGCCGAACTGCTTGGGTAGCAGTCGGGTGGCGGCAAGGCGCGCGTCTCGGTCTCCTGACCACGCCACTTTCCCGACCGAAGGTCTCAATGGGTCGGCGACGCAATGCTGTTGAGACCTGCGGTCGGGGCGATGGCACGGTCAGGAGACCGTGCCATAACTCTGCGCGGCGCTACTGCGCGATGAAGTCGGTCACGGTGAGTCCAGGAATCGCTTGCTTGAGTCGATCGACGGCGGCCGCGCTCAGTTTCAGGTCGGTGATGTAGAGAGTCTTGAGCCGCGTCAATCCCATCAAGTGCTCGATGCCGGCCGTTGTGGTCTTCGTGCCGTACAGGTTGAGCGACTGTAGGTGCTCCAGGCCGCTGATGTGCGACAGGCCGGCGTCGCCAATGTCACACTTGGCAAGGTCGAGTGTCTCAAGCCCACCGAGTTTGGCGAGATGCACCATTCCCGCATCGGTGATGAGGCTGCTGGAGAGGTGGAGTTGCTTCAACGTCGGCAACTGCGTGAGATGCGCGATCTCTCGATCACCGAACTCGGTGCCCCCTACGTCGATGCCAATCGCTTCGCCTCGTTCGTTGCGCGTCACGGCATCCAGGGCATCGAGCGCCGCGAGAAGACCTCGCCTCTGTTCGACCGTGTAGAGCCCGACGACTCCGGAGATCGTTATTGAGGTACCGCGGATCGACAGCTTCCGTAGGCTTTGTAGTTGTCGCAGAGATTGCAGGCCGACATCGGTTGCCTTGGTGTTTGTGAGGTTAAGCACTTCAAGGTTGACGAGTTTAGTCAGCTGTTTGAGACCGGCGTCGCCGATCCCGGTCCCATTGAGGTGAAGTTCTTTGAGAGAAACCATGTCAGCCAGCCGCACCAGTCCGGCGTCGGTGATTTGTGCATCGTACAGATAGAGTTGCTTGAGACCTGTGATTTGCTCGAGGTGTGCAAGCGTGTGGTCGGTGGTGTGTCGGGACATCTTCAGAGTCGACAAGCCGTCAATTTGCGCGAGCATCGGCATTGCACGGGCGGACGCCTCGCCCTTTGACAGGTCGATCGCTAGCTCGTCACCCGGATCGACGCCCGCAACGGTCGCTCCCAATCTCGCGAGCTCGGCCAACAATTGTCGCTGCAGAGGTGACCGATCCGGTGATTGGAACTCCGCTCCGACGGCGTTGCCGGTTTCCAACCGCGGTTGGGACGTCTGGCCGCTGCTCGGGTGAATGAACAAGACCGCAAGGAGCAACGCGCGTGTGGTACGCATTGGATTCGGGGTTCTGTCGCCGGTGTTCTGAGACCAGTGAAGCGGAACCGACGCTCTTTCACGCCGGCACATTCCAGCCGTAGTCGTTGTATTGCCAGTCGAAGGTGCCATCGTTGTACAAGTCGACGATGGAGTAGCCCTCTTCGGTGCCGTGGTGGTGGCCCTTCCACCAGTTGCCGCTCACGGCGCCGCTGCAGATGTAGGTCACCCCGGCGTATTGAAGCTGCTCGGTCAAGTGCAGGTGCCCGCTTAAGCAGAGTTTGACGTTGGCATGCTGCTTGAACAGGTGGACGATCCGCTGTGCGTCCTGATGCGAGGTCATTCGCCGTCGTGCCGGATTCTCAACCAGCTGCGGCTCGAACTCGACCGAGGCGACGGTGAGAATCGGCATGTGCGACAGGACCAGGACCGGTGTCTGTGCATCGGTCGATTGCAGATCGGCGGCCAACCAGTTGAACTGCTCTTCGTCGAGACGTCCCTGATACACGGTCTCGTCGTCGGGGAAGATGCTGTCCAGCACGATGAGGTGCCAGCCGGCGCGGTCGAAGCTGCGGTACCGCTGCGCAATCTGGAATTCGTCGAGGGCCTGCTGCTTGCCCCAGCCGGGCTCGTCCCCGGTGGTTCGGCTGCCTTCTCGATTCCAGCCCCACACGTCATGGTTGCCGATACAGGGCTCAACCGGCAGTGAACAATCATCCTGCAGCACTTGCTTCCAGAGTTGCCACTGCTGTTTCGTGCGGCCGAGACTGGCAGCCAGCGAGTCCATGATCGAATCGCCACCCGCCAACAACAATTGCGGCGGATCTTCATGCGACTGCACGTGGTGTAGAGCTTTCACCAACCCGGCCGTTGCGCTGCGCTCCGGTTGGATATGTACGTCGGTGAGATGCCCGAGCCGCAACGATCGTGCCGGCGGCTTTCGATCCTGTGCCAGTGCGCTGCGGCCAGCGGGGACTAGTCCACCCAAACCGGCTGCCGCGATTGTGGCACCCGTAGTGCCGAGAAAGGCCCGCCGGCTGAACTGTTCTACGTTCGATGTCATAACCGTATGTCCGCAAGATCTCGGGGAGTCAAACGACTATCCAGGCGTTCCAGCAGAACATGTTTCTGCCGGCTACACAATGCCCCGAGACGCGTGCCGGATGAGGGCTGTTCGTTTAGGATGACGAATGATTGTTGGGCACGAGGACTCAAGCAGATCGGGCTTCCATGACGGGCGCGAGCATTTCGAGTGAGTACGTCGAGGTCGACGGCATCAGGCTGCACTATCTGGACGGCGGCAGCGGCGATGCGGTGCTGTTTCTGCACGGCTGGCCGACGTCGTCATTTCTGTGGCGAAACATCGTCGGGCCCATCGCCGAGAACAATCGCATCTTGGCGTTGGATCTGCCCGGTTTCGGACAATCGGACAAGCCGCTCGATGCTTCGTACAGCTTCCGATTCTTCCAGCAGATCCTGGAAGGGTTTCTCGACGCTGTGAACGTGGAAGCCACCAGCCTTGTGGTGCACGATCTGGGCGGACCGATCGGGTTGTTTTGGGCCAGCCACCATCCGGACAAACTTCAGAAGCTGGCGTTGCTCAATACGCTGGTGTACCCGAAGCAGCCTTGGGCGGTCATTCTGTTTGTGATGGCCTGTCGCACCCCCGGGGTGCGCGCCTGGTTGTCCGGTCCGCGGGGACTGCGGTTTTCGATGCGGCTGGGCATTCACGATCGAAGTCACGCGACCGAAGAGATGATCAAAGGCGTGCAGGCACCGTTCGAGACCAAGGCCGCCCGCAAGGCGCTGCTCAAAGCCGCTTGCAATCTGCATCCCCAAGGACTCGCCCGCATCGCGCATAAGCTGCCGTCGCTCAAAGCGCCGGTGCGGATTATCTACGGTGAACACGATCGAATTCTCCCCGACGTCGCCCAGACGATGCAGCAAGTCGTCGGCGACATGCCTCAGGCCGAGGTGACTTCGCTCGACTGCGGCCACTTCCTGCAGGAGGAGCAGCCGGAGGAGATCGCGCGGATGCTGGCCGATTTCTTCGGGGCAGAGGTGAAAGGCTAAACAGCGCGCTGCGGATCAGCCAAGCTCACGTCAACGCGAACGTGCGTTCCTGCGAGACCACGCGGCCTTCGTGTTCGAGATGTTCCAGGTGCGAGGCCGCTTCGGCGCAGCCCAGCACGACGTGAAAATCCTCCATGTCTCCGAATAGCTTGCAGGCGACCTCGTACACGGTGTGCTCGCCGCCGCCTTCAAGAATCTCGACGACCCGCCCGAGCCGTTGGGTGTGGTGCGCCACCAGTGCGTCGCATCGCGCCGCGAGGTCTTGAAACGGCGCGCCGTGTCCGGGCAGGACCCAGTCCACGTCGCCGGCCATGGCGACGATCCGCTCGAGCGAATTGAGAAAGTGTTGCAGCAGATTGCGGTTCCGCATGTCGCCGCCGCCGACGTTGGGCGAAATGGTCGGCAGCACGTGGTCGCCGGAAAACAGCAGCCGATCTAATCGGAAGCAGACCGATCCCATCGTGTGGCCGGGGGTATGAATGACTTCCAATTCTCCGTCGCTAGTGGCGATCCGCTGGCCGTCGCCGATGCCGATGGCCTCGACCGATTCGATCTGCCAGAAACCGCGACGCGCTGGATTGGGTTGTGGTACCTCTTCGGGTGGGAGCGACCAGTCGGCCGCGCGTTGCCTGACGAGTTCTGCGTGCCGCCCCCCTTCGGGGTCGACGTCGGTGACGGCGTGGCGTTCGTCTTCATGGATCAGGATCTCGGCTTCCGACTCTCGATGGAACCGCCAGGCGTTGCCGATGTGGTCGATGTGTTTGTGCGTCAGCAGAACTCGTTTCACGTCGCTGACTGACAACCCGTGCTCGGCCAATCCTGCGACAATCGCGTCGAATGCCTTTTGCGTTGCGATGCCGGTGTCGATGATCGTAATCGGATCTGACTTGAGGACGTAAACCTGGTTTCGTCCCTCCGGGCTCAGATTGGGGATTCTCAGGGCAATGACTCGCGGGTCGTCCATGGAGACTTTCACGTAGCGGGACGGGGAGTGAGGTGTTGGCGGCCTGGCGGATGCGGTCGGGCGCCGAGTTGCAAACTAGCCTCGGGCCGGCGGATCGACGGGTGTGGGAGGTTCGTACCAGATCTCGACTTCGTAACCGTCGGGATCGCGACACAGCAGGAACGGTTCGTTTGGACTGAACTCGCCTTGTTCGACAATGGTGCCGCCTGCCGCTTCCACGGCTTCGGCGGCAGCGTCGATGTCGCCGGCGTCGTGCAATCGGAAGCCGAAATGCATGACGCCGCCTGGTTGGCCCACGCTTTCCGAACGTTGTTCCAGAACGATGACGTCGTGCGATCCCGGCGTCTGCATTTGCAGAAAATTGGGCCGCCGGTAAACGGCCACGACCCCCAGCACGTCGCGATAGAACACGAACGAGCGCTCGATGTCTCGAACGGCGAGTGCGATGTGCGTCAGCCCGTAGGTTTCTACCATTCGCTCGATGTCATGCGACGGAATCGAAGGTCCGATCAGTCGGTGAGACGAGTATTGGCAGGCAGGGACGGGATTGGTTACGACTTGCTGCCGCCGATTGATGGGACATCTACATTGTACCGCTGACGTTGTCGAATGGGAAAGCTCACGGGGCTGGCGAACCTGACGATGGCTGGCACGCGCAAGACGCCGTTGTGCATCGACATTGGTTGGACTCTGGTGAGGCAAATCTGTACTTTCGGTGTAAAGGGATACACGTAGTAGCCATTGGGCGCCAGTTCTTAGTGAGACGACCGATGGGGCTCAACTGCCCTGAATGCCGCGGTTCGATCGACGTCCCTCCCGACATCGTTGAGACGGTGACCTACGTATGTCGGCAGTGCGAGACGTTGATACGCGTCGAGCCGCAGCCCCCCAAGTCCGAACAGATCCTCAACCCGGCTATCGTAAACGTCAGCGTCGCCGGTCAGAAACAGCGGCACTTCGGCCGATTCCGCATCTTGCGCGAAGTGGGTCAAGGGGGATTCGGCACCGTCTATAAGGCGATCAACACCGATCTCGATCAGGTCGTCGCACTGAAGATTCCCAGGAGCGGCAGCTTTGTCAGTGACGATGAAAAGCGGCTGTTTCTCCGCGAAGCCAAAAAGGCCGCCTCGCTCGACCATCCGGCGATTGTGCCAATCCACGATACGGGCGAGGTCGACGGAATACCCTACATTGTCGCCAAATTCGTCGAGGGCACGACGCTGGCGAACTACCGGATGGTTCGCAGTCTCGATTACCGGCAGTGTGCCAGGTTGGTAGCCGTCGTCGCTGATGCAGTTCAATACGCGCACGACAAAGGGTTGATCCACCGCGACGTGAAGCCGCACAACATCATGGTCGATCGAAGCGTCTCACCGGTGCTGATGGACTTCGGGTTGGCGAAGGACCTGCAGCGCGAGATTACGATCTCGACCGACGGCTCCCTCAAAGGGACGCCGGCCTACATGAGTCCCGAACAGGCCGAAGGAGATGACGGCAACATCGATCGCCGCACCGACGTCTACTCTCTGGGCGTGGTGCTCTATGAATTGCTCACCGGCGAGTTGCCGTTCCGAGGAACCCCGCAAAAGGTGCTCGAGCAGATTCGCAACTCCGAGCCCCGTCAGCTGAGGAGTCTGGCCGGCGGGATTCCTGTCGATCTGGACACGATCTGCAGAAAGGCGCTGGAAAAAGAGCCGAAGCGGCGCTATCAATCGGCCCGCGCGCTGGCCGACGACCTGCGGCGCTGGCTCGAGAACAAACCGATCCTGGCGCGCCGCGTCGGATTCATCGGGCGGGGCTGGCGATTGTGCCGGCGCCATGCCCTTGTAGCCAGCCTGCTGGCGTTGGTCACTCTCTTGCTGATTGGCGGCACCACCGTGTCGACGTTGCTCTACTTCAAAGCCGACGCTGCATTGGTGCAAAATCGCGAGAACATGTCGAAGACGCTCGTCGCAATCGCGAATCTGGAATCGCGCGACGACCTGATGTTGGCTGCAAACCGTGTGGCTGAGGCCTTGCCGCTCGATGTCGGCAACGTCCTGCGCGAGCCGATCGGAAAGATCCGATTGGCAGCCATTCTCGATTGTTGTCCCACACTCGAACAAATGTGGGCGCACCGGGCTGCAGTGACGTATGCCACAGGCACCGATCGGGCACACGTACTAACCACCAGCCGTGATGGAAAGGCACGCGTCTGGGACAGGCTGTCCGGGGAGGATGTCACTCCCGAGTTGGTGCACCCCGAATCTGTGAAACACGGCGAGTTCAGTCCCGATGGCCGCTACGTTATCACAGCCTGCAGCGACGGAGCAGCGCGGGTGTGGGAAGTTCCCTCCGGAAAGCTGGTGGCAACGTTGGATCACAGCGCGGCATCGGGCGATGCCAGACCGCAACAGGTCTATCGGGTGGTCATCCGACCGCAGCAGCCCGGCCGGCCGGACCAACTCGCCGTGCTCACCGTCAGCGTCGACGCCGCACATCTTTGGGACGCTTTTGCCAAGCGAGTCCTGTATTCGGTTCCCTGTAACCACTCGATTCGCGATGCCGGGTTCGACGCAACGGGCGAATACCTGGCAGTCATGAATGACAATGACCACGTCGCGGTGATGGCCCTGGACGTGGACGACGATGCCGTGCGGCCGCTGGCAGACCTGCGGCACAAACAGCATGTGACCGCAATGGCGGTTAGCCCCAGTCGCAGTGTTCTCGCCACGGCCGGCGACAACTCGATCCTTTTGCGACGAATGGGTGAGGGCGAACCGCGTACCGTGACGGTTGACTGTCCGGCACCGATAGAAGAGATCGAATTCAGCGACGATGGACAGCTGCTGGCCGCAGCCGATGAGGACGGAACCGTCACCGTCTACTCGGTCAGGTACAAGCGGCAGTTCGTAGCAGTTTCCGAGATCGGCAGTGCGAAGCACGCGCAGCGGGTCAAAGAACTGGATTTTCATCCTGGAGGCAAGTTCCTCGCAACCGTCTCTCAAGACAATCGGGTTCGGGTCTGGGGAATGGAAGAGGTCGAAGACGGCGCACTGAAACGATGCAGCACTGCGATCATGCACAACAAGACAGTCAGTCATGCCGAGTTTGTCGACACTGGCGGTGCGCTCTCACTGATGACCGCCTGCGCCGACGGATTTGCGCGAATCTGGACGCTGGCGCCCGAAGAGCGTTACCGCCTGCCCAACCGGACTAATACTCGCCTGAACAGCGTTGCCTTCGACTCGCAGGGCGAGTTGTTTGTAGTGGCAACCCAGGATCGCGCTCACGCAACCGTCGTCTGCGAAATCGATGCCAAGGGCCGAGTCTCGGAAGTCTGGGACCTTGCGGTCAACGGCGGCCGTTTGACCGAAGGCGAAGTACGTCACACCGGCAACATGTCCTGTGCCGCCATGGGCGCCGATGGCAAGCTCATCGTCACCGGCAATAACGACCAGCGGGCCATTGTGTGGGACGTTGGCTTGCGCCGCCCCACCGCCGGTCCATTCGAGCTTGGCCACTCCGTTAACATCGCGTCGTTCGATTGCGATGCGCGTGCGGTTCTGGCCATGAACATCCAAACCGGCATCATACGAGTTTGGGACATCACCAGTGGTCAAACTTTCGAGTATTCGGGCCAGCAGGCCTTGTTTAGCCCGACGGAACCGGTTCTAGCCATTGTTGAAGCCAGCACGGTGCGATTCGTCGATCTCGAGTCGGGTCAGAAGCTGACATCCGCATTGCAACACGATGCGATGGTCAACAACTGCGTCTTCAGCCCCAACGGAACTACGTTGACGACGTCCAGTGTCGACGGATCGGCGTTTATCTGGGACTGGCGGTCCGGCGTTCGGATCGGTCAGATTGGTGAACAGGCACAGTCCATTCATTCACTCGTCGTCAGCGAGGACGGCTCCCGTATCCTCACGCTGGGAAGGGACCGCTCGGCCCGTGTGTGGTCTGCAAACGACGGCTCTCCAACAGGCGGCGTTGTGCATTACACGCAGGAGATTGCCCTGGGAGCCCTCAGCCCCAACGGACGCATCGCCTGCACCGTCACCGCCGACGGCACACTCTCCACCTGGGACGCGTTGACCGGTGAGCCGGTGGCTCCGGCAGTGGACCATGGCGAAGTGGTCTCAGCCGTTCGATTTCTCGGACAGGGCGACCGTTTGCTGACAGTCACGCGGGCTGGAAATGTTCATAGTATTGGCTTGCGGACACCAACTAATGAGACCGTCGATGAGCTGCTCGATCGAGTCGCGGTTCTGACGGGTCGACGAGCAAATCAGGCCGGTGGATTCACCGACTTGACTCCCGAGGAGCATCAACAGCTTTGGACAGATCGATCGCCACAGCATCCTCGCGGCGACGGGGCGAGTCTGTGAAATTTCGTCTCCAGCGCGCCCCATTTACCCATCTTTCTCGCCTACGTAATCAGCTGTGACTATCGTCCGATAGTTCTCATTCTCGCTCTGTCCCCATCCCAATCAATCACAACTCCAAAGGAGAGCCACTAAATGGTGGGCTACATCACAGTCACAATTACCGACGCCCCCAATCCAGAAACTGGCCCTGCCGATGCCACAGTTAAAGTAAAAAGCATGGACCACTACAAGGGCGACGTGGATATGGACTTTACGGCTACGAACGCCTCTGCATCCCCGTCGTCGAAGGAGATTCACCTCTCCTCCGGCCAGTCGCAGAATATAACGGTGTCTCTCGAAACAACGACGGGAAACCCTGGCGAACTGACGGCCACAGGAACGCAAGAAAATGAGGAAGAGGTGGAGGACACCGCGAGCATTCAAGTGACCTAGCGGCATGAATGACGCCAAACAACACATCATCTCAAGCTGAAAGCGAATATCCAAATGACATGGAAGACTATAGACACGAAACCGGAACGCAGACGCTGCGCGGAAATCATGCGGCTGATGGACGCCCGATACAAATATCTCTCCCTCGAACAGTTGAAGGTCCGAATCGATCAGGCGGGCGACCGGCCCGTCGAGTTGTTCGGGTGGTTCGATGGAGGCACCGACGTTGCCAATCTGCGGCAAGTGCTGGGGATCGCCTCTGACGCGCCGGTCTCCACGCCCCGTGCCGATACGTCGATCGAAATGCTGGGGATCGCCAAGGACGTCATCGGAGGTACCGGAGACGCCGAGGTGCTCGAATGGTACGGACGATTCCTGTTGCGGATTCGGGAACTCGTCAGCGATCTGCAGTTTACCGCAATCCGGCCGGTCTCGATGACATGGAAACCGATGCAGCGGCTGCACGATCACGTCGTTAAAGGAACCGTCGTCACCGCGCCTGATGGTGGACGTTGGCGGATCTCGATTCAAGACGAGCGGTTGCAAGAGGACGTTGTGATCTGGCAGCTCAAAATCAAGTCGGCGCCGTAACCACCCTCTTGGAAGCCGCGCAACGCGTCCGCGCGCCGCTTTTCAACTGACCAGCCGTTCGAGCGAAACCGCTACTGCACCGACTTCCCCAAATCGTTCATGAAGTCGTCGTCGTCGAAGAACTCCAGAAGCGCCTCAGCTTCGTGCGGGTGCTCTGCAAGAATCTTCTCCCGATCGATCGTCTCTCCCTCATCCCGTCGAACGAGATAACCGGCGATCAAACTGTTGATCAATTCTTCCTTGGCGTTTTCGTCGTCGCCAGACCTGCGGCGCGGCATCAATGATTCCCTTCTTCGCTGAGCGATTGCCGCAAACTACGAACGCCGCGCTTGATCAAACCGGCTACGCCGACCTCGGTTCGGTCGAGGTATTCGGCAATCTGGCGGACGGCCCAACCATCCAGATAGTGCAAGCGGACCGCTTCACGCTGCGCCACCGGCAAGGCTTCCATGGTCTGAAACAAGATGTCGGACTCCTCTCGGCGGACCATTCTGCTGCCGACGGATGACTCTTCGGAGGCAATTGTGGAATCCCGGTGGCCTCCCGATCGCGTCCCGGTGATTTCGCGATCCAGACTTCGTTTCTGGGCTCCCTTGTGATGGCGCGCCTGCTCGATGACGTTGTGCAACACGACACGCCTGAGCCAATGGATCAAGTCGTCTTCCTCGGCGCCCTCAAACTTCGCAAAGCCGCGTTGTGCGTCGAGAAAGGACTCTTGCACGATGTCCGAAGCGTCGATTCGGCGATTGAGACGGGAATCGAGCTCATCGCGGGCCATGGAATGGAAGTAACGTCGATATCGCTCCAGCAACTTTCCTAGCGCCCCGTGATCGCCGCGACGCGCGCGCAAGATCAACTCGCGCACCTCGTCGCTGCCCATTCGCCGCTCCGCCATGCCGCCCAACCCGCTATTGGCCCGCTGATTGCTGTTTATCAGCGTACCCATAACCTGGAACAGCAGGCAACTCGACGGCGGCTGTTTCGCTCGATTTCGATCCTGACCGGCTACCGGCCCGGCGACTGGGTCCGCCTGGCTTGCACTCTATCCGATCCCGCCGATAGCTTCTGGATCACCCCTGCGGCATCAGCTTCGAGTTCCAATTCGAGAACGCGGCCTGACACAAACTGGAAGGCGAACGCTCGATGATCGTCGTGCAGACGCAGTGCTCCGTAGAAGGGATAAGGCAACGCCTGGCCGCCCAGCGACCGCAATCGGCCCTCCTCCCAATGCAGCCGGCAGATTCGCGTTTCCTCTGCAAAATGCAGCCGAACCCAGGTTGCGATCGTGTCGTCGGAGTACTGGGGGACTGGCCCGGTTCCCATCACTTCAATGCGCCCCAGCTTGCCGGACTGGCTCACCCAACGCTTCAGGCTGTCTGACCATCGTGCGGCGCGTTGTTGCGGATCGACGTCACTGGCCGAGAGCCTCGCTCGAAGCGGTTGCAGGTTTCCGGCAAACGTACTTTCGAGCACGCTCATGGCCATCGAATTCAGCCGATCGAACTCTTCGCGTTGGTCTTTGATTTTGGGATCCAGGCTCGACAACGCGCTCTGTCCTTGTGCCCCGAAGAGCAGTTGCCCTGCATCTCTCCAGATGACGAAAGAACTGCCGTCCTTGAGCTGAAACGTCCCCTCGTAGTGGCTCGTTTGGCCGGGGGCGACGGCGTGTAATTCTGGAACCATTCGTTGCGGTTCGCTGTCGGAGAAGACGAGGTGTGACAGCGGAGCCACCATCGTTTCGATCGCCAACTCGTCGCCGATGGTCGCGTTGCTGGCCAGGATCAATGCTCCGTCTTCTTCGACGTATCGCTGGAACTCGGCGCTCAACCCCAGCGAACTGCCGCCGTTGTGAGCGTGCTTCGTAGTCCCACGCGGCGTGGTGACGACGTCCCAGCCGTATCCATACTCATTGACGTAAGGCGTGAAGATTTTTCGCTTAGACTTGTCGGAGAGGATCTTTTCGGTACGCAGGGCGCGGTCCCAAAGGTACATCTGCCCGACGGTTGCACAGACTCCACCGTTGCCCAGCAACACCCAGAAGGGTCCTGGCTTTTCCGGCGGGGAGCCTCTGTCTTTGTTGCCGCGATAGATGCGGGCGGCGCGGCCTGCTTCCCAGATCTCCTCGCCCATGAACCCGGCTTCGGTCATGCCAGCCGGCTCGAAGACCTCGGCTTTCATGTACTCGACAAAGTCGCGACCAGTCACCAACTCTACGATGGCCCCCGCCAGCGTGTAACCGGAATTCGAATATGCGAAGCGTTCACCCGGCTTGCCGATCGGCCGCATCCTCAAGATGGCGCGAATGGCCGTGTCTCGGCTCATTTTCTGGAAGTCGTGCACGCCGTGGTAATCGGCCAGGCCCGACGTATGCGTCAGCAATTGATGAATTGTGATCGCCGCTTTGGCTTCGGGCACGTTTTCGAAGTACTTCGTGATCGGGTCGCCGGTGCTCAGACGGCCTTGTTGCTCAAGCTTCATTACGGCTGCACCCGTGAACTGCTTGGCGATCGACCCGAACGAAAACACGGTGTCCAGCCGGTTTGGTAACTGTCTTTGGCGATCAGCCAGCCCGTACGCCTGGTGCAGCTTGATCTCGCCATCCATCGCCACCAGCACCACGCCGGAAAACCCGAATTGCTCGGCCGTCCGCAGGTAAGCGTGCATCCGCTCACCAATCGCGCCTCGCACAGCGGGAGCCGACAAGTTGGAAACTTCGGCGGCCAGGGACAAACTGGCAATTGCCGACATGGACAACGCAATCAGACCTGAGAATGCGCGCATGGAATCTGTCTCTTGAACCCGTTTGGATTTCCTGCAGATTTGCGGAATTCGACATTTCTTGTTCGAGCCAACGGCTGCGATCTTAGGGTCGATTCCGGCGAATCCCGATACCGAACCTCAACCGGCAGGCGTCATGCCGGCTCTCGAAGCTCGATGAACCCCAGCGCATCCTACGTTATGATCTCTGAAACGATCGACCAAAGGGCGTCAACAATGTACGCGAGGTTCTGATGAGCGAAGTGGATTTCGAGAATCGTACAGTCTTGGTCACAGGCGGATCTCGCGGGATTGGCCGGGCGTGTTGTGAGAGGTTGGCCCAGGCGGGTGCCCGCGTGGCGATCAACTACCGCTCGCGCGAGGCCGACGCGCTCGAAACGGCCCGGCTCGTCGAGGCGGCGGGCGCCCAATCCATGACGGTTCGAGCCGACGTGGCCGACCCACAATCGGTCGACAAGATGATCGCCGGCGTCAACGAGCGATTGGGACCGATCGACATGCTCGTCAACAACGCCGGTATCTTCGAATACGTGACCCACGAAAGCGCTACACTCGAGCATTGGAAGCGCACCATCGACGTCAACTTGACCGGCACCTACATCGTCACCTGGGCGGTCAAGGAGCAGATGATCGACAGGAAGTTCGGCCGCATCGTCAACGTTTCCTCCATCTCGGCGCTGCGTTCCCGGCCGTACGGCATCGCGTACGCCGCCAGCAAAGCGGGCATCGTTGCGTTTACGCAAAGCGCCTCCGAAGCGTTGATTGGGCACAACATTCGCATGAACGCCGTCGCGCCCGGACTGATCGAGACCGAGATCATCGACGACGTGGACCAGCCGACAATCGACCGCCTGATCGGGCAAACTCCCATGAAGCGGATCGGCCAGGCCACAGAAATTGCCGACGTCGTCCACTTTTTGCTTTCTGACGCATCGCGTTTCATGATGGGACAAACGCTGGTGGCCAGCGGCGGTCGTGTCATGTTGCCGTAACAGACGGGTTCGCCAATGACTGCCTGTTTGGGTTAGAGTCGGACTTTGATCGAACGAGTCTTTGCACTCTCTGCACGGGGGTGCCACTGGCAGCTTGCCTGCCAGTGCCGAAAGCGAAGCCACGCAGAACCACCCTCCAGCACTCATTCGACGCCACCGCGTCAGCACTGGCGGACCAGCCGCCAGTGGCACCAAGTGGCACCCGCGCGCGGACCAGCCGCCGGCACCCGAATCATGGGGCACCGCTATCGGGGATCGTCCAGCGGGAGCTCGCAGATTGCCCATTGGCCGAAGTTTTCTTCGACTTCGACTTGCAGGAGTTCGATTTTGGTGGTGGCTCCCTCTTGAATCACTTCGCCCAACCGGCCGGCGATCCAGCCAGCGATGAGTTCGGCAGTCGTGTTTTCGATCGGCAGCAAGATGCAGTCCTCGCGCGGGAAGACCCAGCGGCGTTGTTCGAAGCGGACTTCGACTTCTGCTTCGCCGGCGTCGACTTGGATCGTGGGATGCTTCGTCGGCAGCAGCATGCGGTGGTCGAGTTCGTTGACGATTGTTTGCAGGGCGTCGCGCAGTGCGATGAAGTCGAAGACGTAGTGGTTCTCGTCCAACGGGCCGGCGACTTCGACGGCGGTTCGCCAGTTGTGGCCGTGCAGCCGTTCGCAGATGTTGCCGGCGAACGTAATGAAATGGGCGGCACTGAAGACGAGATGGTCTTTGGTGACGCGAACGCGGTAGGACTCACCCGTCATGATTGACTCCGAATCTGTTGCGCGCGGGCGAGAATTAGCTCGGGAGACGGCGCTTGAACTATGCCTTCGCGGAGGGCCGCGAACAGGCTGGCCGTTACAAGGTCGGCCGTTGTGCCGGGGTTGCGCGCGTTGCCTTTGGCCCGCAGCCAATCGTCGAGTTTTTGCAGCGTGTGGTGCCCGGCGGTCGTGTGAGGCCAACCGGCTTCGAGAACTTTTTTCGCGCGGCGGGCCGACTCGACCGCTTCTTTGCGGCCACATTTGCGAGAGATGAGGGAGTCGGGATGCCGCGACATCAGTTCAATGTGCAGGCGAATGACGGCTGTCTCCCAGTCGGATTCGAAGTCGGCCGAGTCGGCCAACAGCGAGAGGCCCGTTTCGAGAACGACCGAGAAGCCATCGGCGTATTGGGTCGCCACGAGATCGCGATCAGCCGCCAGCCGCATGGCTTCGAGCAGCGTAACGTCGGGGTCGGCGGAGACGTCCTGCTGGTCGACCTGGCCGAGCCCGCCAGGTTGTGCGATGCGGATGGCCTGATAGACCAGTGCAGCGTCTTCGACGGTCAATCGACCCAGCACCGAACCGATGCCTGCAACCAATGGGAGATCGTCAGGAACGGCTGCCAGTGGTGCGATCAACAACACAATGCCCAGGTTCGGATTGCTGTCACACGCTGCGCGGGTGGTCTGCATCGCCGAAAGAACAGCCTGGCCGACGCCCGTCGCAGGTGTTTGGGCCAGAATGGGGGCGACGGTCTTGGCGGCTGCGACGAAGTCGTCGTAGGCGAGGTCGGCGAACGACGCCCCAGGATGCACGTTGCCGGGCTTGCGCGCGGTCGCCTCCAGCAAGCATGCCTGCAGGATTGCGCTCTCTACGCGAGCCGGCGATTTTGTTTTCGAGACTTCCATCTCATCGGTTGTTCGGATGGGGTGGATGACGAACGGTGATGGCTTCGATTATGTCTGGAAACCGGGTGCGATGAAACTGGGTAAAAGTTGCGTACTCACTGTGCAGAGGTGTTCGGGAAGACCCCTGCCCGGACGCTACCGCGTCCGACGTCCCCCGCGGCGCGGGAGAGGTAGCCTTCTCTCAGCATCTTTAGAGCCTCTGGCCGTAAAGGGTCCGCTGCTGCGGCTGATCGTTATTGGCACTGCTTGACCGGGTATCAGCCACGCCGTACAAGAAATTGAGCAAGCATTCATCCTTCCGCCTTCCGCCGTCATCCTTTCGATTGAGCGCCTTGTGTCATGACTTCATCATTCGATCGCGCCGCATTGCAGAGTGTCCATTTGGTTCCGCTGACGGCCTTTGATGCAGACGGATGTCTTAACGGGGCGGTGCAGGCCGAACACATTGGCCGGATGTATGCGGCGGGCATACGGGTCTATCTGCCGGGGGCGGGGACGAGTGAGTTTCATAGCTTGAGTGCCGATGAGATTGTGGAATTGGTCCGCATCACGCGGGAAGCGTCCGGGCCAGACGCGGTGATCTTCGCGCCGGTCGGCTTGCAGGCAGCGTTTGCAATCGACGTGGCCCGCAGGTCTGTCGAGGCGGGGGCGGACGGCATCATGTTCATGCCGTTCGTGCATCCCTATTTGAACGACGCCGGTGCTCGTGACTACTACCGCACGGTGCTCGATGCAGCGGGCTGCCCGGCACTGGTTTACAAGAAGGCCGCCGTGCCCAGTAACGAGTTGCTACTGGAGTTGGCCGACGATCCGTGCGTGGTCGGCGTGAAGTACGCCGTCAATGAACTGCACGAATTCCGCAAAGTGTTATTGGCCGATCAAGGGCGCATCGAGTGGCTGTGTGGCTCGGCCGAACGTTTCGCGCCTTATTACATGCTGGCCGGCAGCACGGGATATACGACGGGGGCAGGCAATCTGTGTCCGCACCTCACCCTGGCCATGCACGCCGCCTTTACGTCTGGGGCTCATGCCGAGGGCCTGCGGTTGCAACAGATCTTGCTGCCGATCGAAGATTACCGGGCGCGGGCGGGAGACAGCTACAACGTGAGCATGCTCAAGCACGGCATCAGCCGGCTGGGACAGGACTTCGGCCCGCCCCGGCCGCCCCAACGACAACTCACCACGGCAGAACGCGCCGACATCGACACGCTGCTGCAGCCGATCCTCTCGGCCGAGCGCGACCTGCAGCACGAGCTGGCGGGTGTGGGACTTTCGGAAGGCGCGTGAGGGCGTGTTGTACAAAGCGTCAAGGATTTTATTTCCCTGCGTCGTCGGGTACCGAATCTTCGTTTGGACTGAAGTCTTCGAAAGTAGCCCAGCGATTCATCGCTGGTGTGAGTAGCAATTTGCGGGAGAAAGAGTCCCGGAGGGACGACTGATCTGGGACGCGTATCGCTTTCAGTCGTCCCTCCGGGACTCAGCTTGCTAGGTGCCGGAACTTTCGCCCAGCGATAAATCGCTGGGCTATCTTCGCGCGCAAAAACAGCCAGCTTGTGAAAATCTCGGCGGCAGCAGCCTGGCGGCAGAAACTGGTCTCGACGGGTCGGAATTGGCGATTCAGAATAGATGTTGGCGACAACGCCCGCGGTGCCGGACGGCGATCGACCGTCTGTCGCAGGGAGACGCGAGCACCGCAGACTCGATTGCGATCGAGTCCATTTCCCAACGCATTGGATGAACTGAAGGAGGATCAGCATGTCCAAGCTTTACGTCGGCAGCAGCCTGTATCTGCTCGACACGCTCGTCTCCAGCTGGACGCTCTTTGACGGGGCCGCGTCTCACGTTGTCTGCGGAGTGCTCTTGCTCTCTGCAGTCGCATCGCTTCGGTTGGCGGCGGGCTGGGCAAACGTTTTGTTCGAGGGTCGAGCATAGACTTCACGTCGCGCCGTGCCGGTTGAATGCGGGTTGAGACGGGGTTATAAGGGCCGATTGACCATTGCCGTACCGGCCTTCTGACATTCAACCGCGCATGGCTGACTCCAGCGATCACGACACGCTGCCACCCTCGATGGAACCGGGGGCCAGCGATGTTGTGGAACCGCCGAGCCATCTTGGCGGAATCGTGCGGCGGCTCGGCCCGGGTTTGATTATTGCCGGCAGCATCGTCGGGTCTGGCGAATTGATCGCCACCACCAAGACCGGTGCACAGGCCGGCATCGCATTGCTGTGGTTGATCGTGATTGGATGCGTGATCAAAGTCTTTGTGCAGGTCGAGCTGGGGCGGTACACGATTACGCACGGCGAGACGACGCTGTCGGCGCTCGATCGGGTGCCGGGACCGCGTCTGCTGGTCAACTGGATTATCTGGTTCTGGCTGTTGATGATGCTCATCGGCTTTGGCCAATTGGGCGGAATTGTAGGAGGCGTGGGACAGGCCGCGGCATTGGCTTTGCCGTTCCGCGGTGATTATGCCCAGGCGATTCTGATTCCCTCGCAGGGCGAGTTGGAAGAGTACGTGCGCTGGGAAGACGACCGCGCGAACGGCGAAGTGGAATTCGGCCAGCTGATTCCCACTGAGCAGGAGCGGGTGCGGCGCGGTCAACAGGCCTTGCGTGAACGGCTCGAGCGGCTCGAGCCGGAACACGGCGATCTGGCTGAGAAAGTCCGTGCAGGGCAACAGTTCGAAGACCCTGCGACCTGGGACGACAAGATCTGGGCCGCCGTCGTGACCGTATTGACCGCGGTCTTGCTGTATCGCGGACGTTATCGCCTGATCCAGAATGTCGCGATGACGCTGGTGGTGCTGTTCACGTTCATCACATTGGGCAACGTGTTCTCACTACAGTCGACCGAACGCTGGCACATTCCTCTATCGGAATTCATGCAGGGGTTGTCGTTCGGCTTGCCGGCGGCCGACGACGCGTGGAGTTCGCTGGCGACGGCGCTGGCGACGTTCGGGATCATCGGCGTCGGAGCTTCGGAACTGGTCGCCTATCCCTATTGGTGTCTCGAGAAAGGTTACGCACGATTCACAGGTCCGCGAACGACCGACGATCGCTGGGCCGTTCGTGCGCGTGGTTGGCTCAAGGTGATGCACTACGACGCTTTCGCCTCGATGGTGGTCTATACGGTGGCGACGCTGGCTTTCTTTGTGATGGGGGTCGCCGTGCTCCACAAGGAAGGCCTCGATCCCGACGGCATGCGAATGGTCAGCACGTTGGCGATGGCCTACGTGCCGGTCTTCGGCGAGTACGCCCGCTGGCTGTTTCTGATTGGAGCGGTGGCCGTTCTGTACTCGACGTTTCTGGTAGCTACGGCGGGCAACGCACGGATGTGGACCGATGCGCTGAAGATCTTCGGCCTGATGCGCCTGCACAGCCAACGCTCCCACGACACGGCTGTTTCGATCTTCTCCGTCTGTCTGCCGTTTGTGTGCCTGGCGCTGTATGTGGGTGGCATCAACCCGGTGCGGTGGATATTGCTGTCCGGCGCGATGCAGGCGCTGTTGCTGCCGATGATCGGCGTGGGCGCACTCTACTTCCGGTTCACCCAGACAGACGCACGCCTGCGGCCCAGCAAGTTGTGGGACGTGATGCTCACGGTCTCATTCGTGGGCCTGCTCGTGGCCGGGCTGTGGGGCGGCTGGAGCAAGTTGATTCAGCCAATCATGCAGAGCATCGGCCTGCTGGGCGGCGTCGTTGTCGGCTGAGGCACCATTTTGATGACGTGCCACTGCTCTGTGAGCAGTGCGAACGACCCACAAACATAGATTCGCACGGCTGTCACAGCCGTGGCACTCGGCTAGCGGGTTGATGGAAGCGGCCAGACGCCTATTCGTGCCGCATGGCGCTGAGTCCGACCAGGTTCTTTCCCTCCAGGTAGTCGGCTGGGATGTAGTTGACCTTATTGAACGGTACCGAGACGCGGATTGTGACGATGTCGCCGGCACCTGCCGCCGCTACTTGATCGGCGGGATCCGGGTTGCCAGTGGCCGGGTCGACGGTGATGGTAACTCCGACGTCTGCCTCGGCGACGTTGACTGACTCGAGCAGGAACTCATAGATGAAATCCTCGACCTCGGTGTTCGTCGTTCCGTCGAGGATGGCGAGCCGCGCCCCTTCACGGGAGGCGTTCGTCACGAGCTGGCTGACCATCATGGCCCGGCCAAACTCGACAATGCCCAACACGACGGTAAAGAAAATCGGCAACACCAAAGCCGCCTCGACCAAGGCCGCTCCGCACCGGCTGCGGTGCTGTGGTTTTCGCTGCAGTTGCTGCTTTCTCATGGTACCTCTCGCGTTCCTCTGGGGCCCACCGTCCCGATCGGACAGTCATGTTTCGGATTGTTCGGGCAGTTCCGGTTGCAAGGACGGTTCCTCGACGCCGGCTGGATGCACGGTGTGCTCGCAGAAAGTCTAGCCCGTGTTTCGGGCAGTGCGGAAAATATCTGGCCAATTCCGGCTCCCTTACATGGTGTCATCACACTGCGAACGACATTAAAGTGGCTGGCGAGACCGTACGGTTTAGGCGACATACTCTTGGCGGAGAAACTTGTGGCAGCCGATGCAGACCCCAAAGCAGCGTCCCACCAGCTCAAGGCGGAACATACTCCGACCGCGGTGGCTGCGCGGCTTGCGGGCGATCCCCGGCGCAACTATCTCCGTGACTTTATCTACGGGGCCATCGACGGTTGTGTGACCACCTTCGCCATTGTCTCGGGCGCCACCGGTGCCGGACTGTCCACCGGAATTGTCATCGTGCTCGGGTTCGCCAATTTGCTCGCGGACGGATTCAGCATGGCCGTCAGCAATTACCTGGGCACCAAGGCCGATTTGCAGTTGCTGGAGCGAGCGCGGCAGATCGAGGAATCGCACGTCGATACCATCCCCGACGGAGAGAAGGAAGAGATCCGCCAGATCTTTGCGCAGAAGGGATTCGACGGAGAATTGCTGGAACGCGTGGTCGAGGTCATCGTCGGCGACCGCAAACTCTGGATCGAGACCATGCTCCGCGAAGAATGGGGGCTGTCATTGTCCGGTCCGTCTCCCTGGAACGCGGCGGTCGTCACTTTCCTGGCATTTGGCTGCGTCGGCCTGATCCCGCTACTACCGTTTACGCTGCTGCTGCCCTTCGACGTCGACGATCGGTTGCTGTTCACCGTGAGCTCGGCGATGACGGCGGTGACCTTCTTTGCGGTGGGCGCGCTCAAGTCGCGATACGTGGCTGAGAGCTGGCTGCGTGCGGGTACCGAAACGTTGCTGATGGGAGGCGGAGCGGCAACCTTGGCCTATGTGGTGGGCGCGCTGCTGAGGGGGCTCGTGTGATGGTGATGGTTGCAGTCAACACAGTTGAAGCACGCCACCCGCGCCGAATTGAGATGCGGGGCATGTTCTGGTAGCCTGCGCGCTTGTGCCAGTCTCATTTCATCAGACGCTTTCACACGGGTTCTGCAGATGGCCGAGAAGACGATCTTCAAGAAAATCATCGATGGCGATATCCCGGCCGACATCGTGTATCAAGACGACAAGTGCCTAGCTTTTCGGGACGTCAATCCCCAAGCGCCCACGCACGTGCTGGTCATCCCCCGCAAGGAGATCGTGTCACTGGCCCACGTGGAAGAAGAAGATACCGAGTTGATCGGTCACCTGTTCGTCACCGTCCGCAAATTGGCCGAAGAGTTGGGACTGGGCGACGGCTACCGCGCCGTGCTCAACTGCGGCCGGCACGGCGGACAGACAGTCGACCATCTGCACGTCCACCTCATCGGCGGCCGCCCGATGACCTGGCCGCCGGGTTAGTTCTCTCAAAGGTGGCATGCCCTCAGGACATGAGTCTGGCGACTACATACTCTCGCGACGGTAGTTGCTGGAAGCACTGCTGTGATATCATGGGTTGGCAGCCGCGATGCCCTATGGTGCGGCTTGCCCTCAGAGTGCCGAGTCTGCTTTGGAGACCATTCAGTGATGCACGCCAAGAAGATCATGCTGCCGACGTTGGTCGCGGTTTCGATGGGAGCCCTGTTGTGGGGGCAGGCCGAGAATGAGGTTAAAAGCGGACGCGCGATGAGCGAAGCCGCTGCCAACTTCCTACAGTCGCTCGATGGTCCCAAACGCGAACAGGCCACGTTTGCCTATGACAGCGAGGAGCGTCTCAACTGGCATTTCATCCCGCGGCCTCGACTGGGATTGCCGCTGAAAGATCTGGAAGGCGACGCTCGGGCGGCCGCTCATCAATTGATTGCCAGTGGGCTTTCCTCAGCCGGATATGACCAGACCATGGATGTCATGAGCCTGGAAGAGGTGTTGTACCTGCTCGAAGGGGGCGAACGCGAAGCGCGGCGCGCCCGCCGAGATCCTGAGAAATACTACATCAGCGTGTTCGGCAAACCCGGACAGAGCGGAACTTGGGGCTGGCGCGTCGAGGGCCACCATCTCTCGCTCAACTACAGCATTGCCGACGGCGAGGTTGTTTCGACCACGCCCGAGTTCTTCGGGGCAAACCCGGGGCTGGTCGATGCCGGTCCGAAGCGGTCCATTCGCGTCTTGGGAGCCGAGGAAGATTTGGCGCGTCAGATTCTCAAACTCTGCAGCGCCGAGCAGCAACGGGTGGCCTGGATCGACCGCGCCGCGCCCAACGATCTGCGAGGTGGCGGGGCCGCGCAGCCGGAGACAGCGCCGGCGGTCGGACTCGTCTACGCAGACATGTCCGACGATCAGCAAAAGTTGCTCGACGAACTGCTGGACGAATATCTGCAGAACATGCCCAACGACATTGCTCTGGAACGGCATGAAGCACTGATCGACGCCGGCAAAGACAGCATTCATTTCGGCTGGTGGGGCAGTTCCGAGCGGAACGACCGCCACTATTATCGGGTTCAAGGTCCGACGTTCCTCATCGAATACAACAATACGCAAAACAGTGCCAACCACGTGCACTCGATGTGGCGGAACATGAGCGGAGACTTCAACCTGCCGATTGGAAGTTGACCGCACAAGGTGGCTGTGGCGTGGTCTCCCGACCGCGACACTGATGCGACCGCAGGTCTCCACATCGTCGGGGGAGACCTTCGGTGGGGCGATGGTACGGTCAGCAGACCGTGCCATTACATGAGAACGTGTCATAACACGGCACTGCTGGGCGAGCCAGCAGTGGCACCCAACGATACCCAACTGCGACTCGGGGAGCCGTTGATGAGTCAAGTCGTTTCACAGCAGATCGAAGCCGCCTATCGCGAGAAATTTTCCGGCTCTGCGAAGTTGTACGAGCGTGGCCGGTCTCTATTTCCCAACGGCGTGACGCACGACGGCCGCTATCTGGAACCGTTTCCACTGTACGTCGAGCGGGCGGCGGGTTCCAAGAAGTACGACGTCGACGGCCACGAGATCATCGACTACTGGATGGGCCACGGATCGCTGCTGCTGGGACACAGTCATCCGGCCGTCGTCGAGGCAGTCCAGCAGCAAGCCCAACGCGCGACTCACCCCGGGGCGTGCCACGAACTTGAACTCCAGTGGGGCGAGTGGGTCCGCAAGCTCGTCGCTTCGGCGGAAATGCTGCGCTTCACCAGCAGTGGCACCGAAGCCACTTTGATGGCCCTACGAGTCGCGAGAATCGTGTCCGGCCGCCAGAAGGTCGTGAAATTTATCGGCCACTTTCACGGTTGGCACGACCAAGTGGTGCCTGCCTGCGAGCCGCCTCATACCGGAGACTTTGCGACACCGGGAGTGACCGACAGCGTGCTGGGCGATCTCGTGCTGGTTCCGCCCAACGACTTGGAGGCGGTGGCCCGCGCCATCGATGAACACAACCCGGCGTGCGTGATTCACGAAGGCAACGGTTCCAGGTGGGGAGTCGTGCCCGCTCCGGCCGACTTCATTCAAGGCCTGCGACAACTCACCGCCGACAAGGAAGTGTTGTTCATTCTCGACGAAGTCATCTCGGGCTTCAGGGTGACCCCCGGCGGGTTCCAACAGCACTGCGACGTGAAGCCTGACTTGACGACGTTCGCCAAGGTGCTCGCCGGCGGATTGCCGGGCGGTTGTCTGGTTGGCCGGGCCGATGTGATGCAGGTTCTGGCTTTCAAGAATGCCATCGGCCAGAAGATGAAACATCCGGGAACCTACAACGCCAACCCGCTCTCAGCGGCAGCCGGCGCCGCAGCGTTGGAAGTTGTTTCGACCGGCGAACACAACGATCAGGCCAATCGGATCGCCCAACGGCTTCGAACTGGTTTGAACCAACTGTTCGAACAGGAGGATTTGAACTGGGTTGCTTACGGCGAGTTCTCAGCAGTCAAGATTCTTCCGAACTACGACGGCCCGCGTCCGGACTCTGACGAGTTCGTTCCGTACGACAACGACCCCGCCAAGCTCGACGTCAGCTTCAAGCCGAAACTCTCGCAGGCCTACCGCCGCGCTTTGCTGCTGGGGGGCGTCGACTTCATGGGCTGGTCGGCGATGACATCCGGCGCGCACACCGATGATGACGTCGCGCGCACTGTCGATGCCTTTTCGAATGGCATCGACCTGTTGCGGGCGGACGGAATGATCGACTGACTCACAGCAAATCTACTGCCGAACCGATTACGACCGGAGGTCGAAAAGTTCTGATGGATCGGAACGCTTGCCCGCGTTGCAAAGCGTCGTTGGATGATGACGCCTTGGCCGCCACCGAGTGCCCATTCTGCGGCGAGCCGCTTCCCGAGCGCGCGCCTGACCCGACGCGTGAAATTGCACAAGCGCCCGCTGCAGGGCAGATGGAGAATGCGACCGCCGCTACCGATCTACCGGCTGGAAGCGGGGTGCGGGTTGTCGAGGCCGACGAAGCGCGGCAGGTCATCTACATTCCGCCCGGCGGCAAGCAGACACGATCGATGGGCATGTTCGCGTTGGTCTGGAATGGGTGCATGGCCGCCTTCACCGGCATGTGGATCAGCGCCGGCGATGAGGCGCCGTGGATCTTCCTCGTATTGTTCCTCGGTCTGTTCTGGGGCGTCGGCATCTTCATGTTGGTGTTCTGGATCCGCATGCGGTTCACGCGGACGTATCTGTTGTTGGAACGAGACCGGATCGCCATTCAGCGAACCCTATTTGGTCGAAAGTCGATCGCCGAAACTTTGCTTGATGCTGACACGAAAGCGGAACTCGTCGAAGCGTACAGTTCCAACAACAAGCCCGTGTACTCGGTGGTTGTCAACGGGACCAACCGGACGGCCAAGTTCGGGACCGCACTGTCGCGCGAAGAAAAGCTGTGGTTCGTCGAGAGAGTCAACGGTTTTCTGCGAGTTGCTGACATCGCGACCGCTCCTGCCGAACCGTCGTCTTCGAAGCGTGTCGTATTTGATGACCTTGTCCCACAGGACCTTTCAACCGATAGCGCGGTGATCGTCCACGCCGGCGAGCGGGACCGGCTCAGCTTGTCGTTGCCGGCTCTGCCGCGGGGCAAAGTCCGAGCCTTCATGGCACTTTTTGCCATCGTCTTTGCGCTGTTTTGGATGGGTACGACCAGCGGCACTTTGCTGTCAGCTTTCGGAAACGAGATGGACGTCATCGACTGGTTGTCCGTTGTCATATCTGGAGTCATGGCTCTGGGAGCCGTAGTGCCCTTGGCGGTGGCAGCGTTTGCCATCTTTGGAAGAACCGCGATCGAGGTCACGCCCGAAACGCTGCGTTGCCGCTGGGGAATCGGTAAGATCGGTTACGGGCTGACGTTGTCGACGCCCCAGATCACGCACGTGATGGTTGCCGTGCCAATGGCCGAGAAGTACGCCCGTGACGAATCCCGCCGAGTGCGACAATCCAGCGATGTGAAGGTCTGCATGGTGTTTGCCGGAACGAAAATGATCCCGCTGACGACGCTCCACGATCTTCAGACCGCACGGGAGGTTGCCGGCCTGACGCGGGGCCAACTGCATCGCATGGGGTTCTCGCTGCAGGATGAGTGACTCCGTCGAAGCAGCGTCGGACGCCAGACGCAATCGAATTCTCACCGGCAACCTGCGGCAGACGCTGTTCTGGTTGGCGCTGCCGGTGCTGTGCGAGCAGTTTCTCACGTTTCTGGTCGGGTTTTACGACACGTATCTGTCAGGTCGCATCGACGCCCAAGCGACGACCGCCATCGGACTTGCCGCCTATGTCGGATGGTTGGCATCGATGCTGTTCGGATTGATCGGTACCGGAACCACGGCGCTGGTCTCGCGCTTTAGCGGTGCAGGCGACTTCCAATCGGCCAACCGCGTCGCCAACCAGTCGATGGCGCTGGCCAGCTTCATGGGCGTGCTGGTGTTCGCCATGATTTACGCCGCCGCCCCCGAGTTCGCGCGCCAACTCGACTTTCAGGAACAGACCGCTGCCATCGTGATTCGTTATCTGCGGATCGACGCCTTCGGCCACCTGTTTACCGGGGTCAGCCTGATCGGCGCCGCCGCACTCCGCGGTGCGGGCAACATGCGGACGCCCATGTTCGTGCTGGGGTTCATTAGCGTGGCCAACATCGTCGTTTCCACGGCCTTGGTCTTCGGCGTCGGGCCTTTTCCCGCCATCGGTTTCAATAGCGTGTTGGTGGCGCCCATGGGGATCGACGGCATTGTGGCCGGCACCGTGACCGCCCGCGTCGGGGGCGGCCTGCTGATGATTGCCACACTGGCCTGGGGTTCCAGCGGGCTGCGTCTCACGCGACGCGAGTGGAAGATCCGAACCGAGACGACCGGACGAATTCTCAGCATTGGCGGTCCGGCCGCCATCGACGGCGCGGTAACATGGGCCGGCCAGTTCGCGTTTCTGATGATCGTCTCCCGCCTGGCTGAAGGGACGGCTGGGAATGCAGTCTTCGCGGCTCACGTGATCGGCGTTCGCGTGGAGGCGATTACTTATCTTCCCGCCGTGGCTTGGGGATTTGCAGCCGCCACGATGGTGGGGCAGTCCTTAGGCGCGAAGAACCATCGGCGAGCAACCCAGGTGGGACACGAAGCGGTGCTGCAATGCGGCCTGCTGGGACTTGTGATCACCGCCGTGTTTTTTCTGGGTGCGCGGCCGATCTACGAATTGATGCACGAGGAGTCGGCCGTCCAAGCGGTGGGCATCCCCGCGTTTCGGATGCTGGCGTTCTTTCAAGTTCCGCTAGTGCTGTCGATCGTCTACGTCTTCGCGCTGCGCGGCGCCGGTGACTCGCGGTACCCGATGGTGATCACGATCTTTAGTGTGGTGCTTGTCCGTGTTCCGGTCTCTTACGTGTGCGGGATCACTCTGGGCGGCGGGCTGTTCGGGGCCTGGATCGGGATGTGCGCCGATATTGCCGTCCGGGCCGCGTTGGTCTGGTGGCGTTACGTCCGTGGACGCTGGGCCGAGACGAGTGTGTGACAGAGACGTCGGCGACGAAATCAACCGATGGTGGACTCTCGGTGCGCGAGGTCTTGACAGCTGGTCCATTCCCGGTCAAGCGCTCGATTCGGCAGTCCAGACGCTGCCTTGACGATTCCCAGCCTGACGGGATAATGCAAGAAGACGCGGCTGGCCGAGATGCTCGATTTCAAAACCGAGATCACCCACGTGCCGGCCTCGATTCACCTCTTATTCAAACTGAACGAGGTGCGGGGAGCGGGAAGCTATCTCCAATTGCGGTGGGGCCTTGTGAACCGGGTCAGATCTTAACCGAAGCAGCCCTAAGCAACGTGTTCTCAGGTGCAGGCGGAGATAGCTTCTCGCTCCCCGCTGCATTCGGCACCTGAGCAACCCATGCCATGACAACCGGTTCCCCGCATTACACCGTCTTGGCCCGCCGGTTTCGGCCCCAGAAATTCGACGACGTGGTCGGCCAGCAGCACGTCGCACAGGCGCTGCGCAACGCCATTCGGGGCGGCCGAGTGGCGCATGCATATCTTTTTACCGGTGCGCGTGGCGTCGGCAAGACGTCGATGGCCCGCATTCTCGCCAAAGCCCTCAACTGCCCAAGCGCCACAGACGGCGACCCCTGTAACGACTGCGAAATCTGCCAGGGCATTGCCGCCGGCAACGACGTCGACGTGCTGGAGATCGACGGCGCGTCGAACCGCGGCATCGACGACATTCGCTCGCTGCGGGCCAACGTCAACATTCGCTCGATGCGTACGCAGTACAAGCTGTACATCATCGACGAAGTGCACATGCTCACCAAGGAAGCATTCAACGCGCTGCTGAAAACTCTCGAAGAGCCCCCCGAATCGGTCAAATTCGTCTTCTGCACCACCGAACCCAACAAAGTCCCCGATACGATCCTCTCCCGCTGCCAGCGGTTCGACTTCGGCAGCATCGAGATGACCGGCATCATCGATCGTTTGGGGCAGATTGCCGAGGCGGAAGGGGTCGCAGTCGCCCCCGAAGCCCTGGCGCTTGTGGCTAGGCGGGCCGCCGGTTCGATGCGCGACAGCCAGTCGTTGTTCGATCAACTGCTGGCGTTTGGAGAAGACCGCATCGAGGCGGAAGGCGTGCACCGTTTGCTCGGGACTGCGGATGACGAACGGTTGATCGAGATCGTCGATGCGTTGGTCGAGAGCCGCCGTGCAGACGCATTGACCAGCTTCGACCAGGCGCTTGCCGACGGCGTGCAGCTGGGAGAACTCGTCGATCAGTTGGTGAACTACTTCCGCGATCTGATGCTGTCGGCAGCAGGCGCGGGCGAAGTGGCGCTGTTGAGTGTCTCGAGAGAGTATCGCGACCGCCTGCAGCAGCAGGCCCAGACTCTGGGTCTGCAAACGACGCTAGCCGCCCTGCAGATCTTGGCCGACACAAAAGGACGGATGTTCCGCGCCAGTTACGCCCGCACGCTGGCCGAGATGGCGTTAGTCCGCATCTGTCTGCTCGAACAGCTCGAGAGCCTCGACACGCTGATCGAAGGATTGAAGTCCACAGCAGCCGCTGCCCCAGCGGGAGCACGCACGCCTTCGGCGCCGCAAAAAAAAAGCGATCAAATCGCTGAGGGGCGCGAGAATTCCGCACCAGACCCCGGTGTTTCCCCACCGGAAGAGCCACCGGCAACCGCACAACCTGGCGACCTCAAGTCGCAACTTGTTGCCATGACAAAGGATATGCTCAAGACACACGTCCAGGCCGCCAGTAGAATAGCAACTTCCGGACCAAATCATCTGGATTTTTGGTTCCCTTCGACCTATGCTTTCAGCAAACGGGCCTGTGAAAAGCCCAGCGTGCTCGCCCAAATCGAGGAGCTGGCGAAACAAGTCACAGGCCAGAACATGGTGATTCGGTTGCGCCTCGAAGAAGAGCCAGCCGCCGAACAAGGGGAAGAACAACCAGCCCCTCCCTCGTCTGACCCGAAACCAACAGATCCCTTCGTTGAGAAGGCCCTATCGCTATTTGGCGGCAACGTCGTCAAGGTCGAGGCGGGCCACTCACCGTCGGATTCAAAGGAATAGATCGATGTTAAAAGGCCTTGGCAACTTCGCCTCCATCCTTCAGCAAGCGCAGCAGATGCAGGGGCGCATGAAGGAGATTGAAAGCAATCTCGGCAACATTCGCGTGGAAGGCAGCGCCGGCGGTGGGATGGTCCGCGTTGAAGCCACAGGACAGCAGAAGCTGGTCGCATTCCATATCGAACAGTCGTTGGTGGAGTCGGGCGATCGGGAGATGCTGGAAGACTTGCTCCTGGCGGCGACCAACCAGGCACTCGACAAGGCCAAGGAAACTGCGAGCCAAGAGCTGAGCAAATTGACCGGTGACATCAATCTGCCAGGGCTGGGCGACGCGCTTTCGCAATTGGGGCTGGGCGGCAATCAGACGCCATAGTCCGCCCGCTCGTATCCGCTCCTGTCTCCAATCTCCCTGAACCGAAACAGCATGCGCAGGACTGGGAAGAGAGGCCAATGGCTGGGAATAACTTCAAGACAGAATCTCACCCTTACGGGCCGGCTGTAGGAAACCTCATCGACCAGTTCGCGTCGCTGCCGGGCATCGGCCGCAAGTCGGCCGAACGGCTGACGCACTACATTCTCGGTTGCAGCATGGATGAGGCGCTGCAACTTGCCGACGCCATCCGCAACGTGAAACAGGCCATCCGTCCCTGCAGCCAGTGCTTCAACTTGACAGAAAACGAGTTGTGCGATATTTGCGCCGACCCCCGGAGGAATCAACAGCTGTTGTGCGTGGTTGAGCACCCTCGGGACGTCACGTCACTGGAGACGGCTCACGCCTTCGACGGTTTGTACCACGTGCTGCAGGGCCGCATCTCGCCGCTGGAGGGCGTGGGGCCGGAAGATTTAACGATCGCAACGCTGGTTCGGCGCGTGCGGAATGCAGGAATTACGGAAATTGTAATGGCTACAAACCCCACACTCGAGGGGGATGGAACGGCTCTTTACATCTCGAACTTGCTGGAAAGCGACGCCGTCAAGATCACGCGGCTGGCCCGCGGGATTCCGTCAGGAAGTGTGCTAGAGTTTGCTAACAAGGAGATGCTCGCAGACGCGTTGCGCGAACGCCAGAATTTTTAGGTCACCCCCGTGCGCCTCAACTCCCGCCTGCCTGGCCGATAAGCGGCCCGACAATAGGAACTCACTGCTCGACCTGCCGCTGGTCGCTGTGACTCGACAATAATCATGCAACTCAACGTCTCACAACAGATGAAGATGAGCCAGCAAATGAAGCTGGCTCCGCGCATGATTCAGTCGATGGAGATCCTGCAGCTTCCCGTGATGGCCTTGGAAGAGCGGATCGAGCAGGAAATCGAAGACAACCCGACGCTGGAGAAGATGACCGGCGACGTCGACGCTACCGAAACCGAGACCGAATTCGAACGGGAACGGGCTCGCGACGAGGCCAACGGACAGGAAGTCGATCAGAAGGAACTGGTCGTCGACAACGATCACAACAACGAAGGCGACTTCGAGCGATTGCTCGAAATGTCTGCCGAATGGCCCGAAGACAACCTTTCGGCAGGCTCCCGGCCTTCATCGAATCGGACCGAGGAAGCCGGCGATCGCCAACACGACGCCATGTCGAACATGACGGCTCGCCCGCAATCTCTGCACGAATACCTGCTCGAGCAATTGGGATTCTTCTCGTGCGAGCCCGGCATTCGCGACTTCGGCGAGTACCTCATCCAAAACCTCGACCACAATGGCCGGCTGCAAAGCAACCTGGCCGAAATTGTGCAGGTCTACGGCCGGCCCATCGGGGAACAGGCCGAACAAGCGGCCCGTGACGGTAAGCCCCCCGAAGAGGTGCGCGAACTGAGCATGGAAGCCGCCCAATTCGGGCTATCGCTGATCCAGAAACTCGATCCGCCGGGCGTGGGTGCTCGCGACTCCAAGGAGTGCCTGCTGTTGCAGGTCGGCGCCGACACACCCTATCGCGACGCCCTGATCACGCTGATCACCGCACATCTAGAAGATCTCGGCCAGAACCGGCTTCCGGTCATTCAACGCAAGACCGGTTTCTCGATCGAAACGATCAAAGCCGCCCATGGCGAGTTGCTCAAACTGGAACCTTACCCCGGCCGCGGCTTCGAAGTCAGGCCGGTGCAGAAAGTCACGCCGGACTCGTCCGTAGAACAGGACGACGAAGGCCGTTACATCGTCAAGCTCGAGGACGAGTACACCCCCCAACTGCGGATTAGCCCTCGCTATCGCAAGATGCTGCAAAGCAATCCGGATGCGCAGACAAAAGAGTTTATCAAGCGCAAGGTCGAGTCGGCCAAATGGCTCATCGAATCGATCGAGCAGCGCAACAATACGCTGAAACGCGTGGCCCAAGCCATCGTCGACCACCAAACCGACTTCCTCAACAACGGCCCCGAGCACATCGTTCCGCTGAAGATGCAGCAGATCGCCGACGTGGTCGGCGTGCACGTCACCACCGTCTCTCGCGCCGTCGACGACAAATGGATCCAGACGCCGCGAGGCTTGTTTCCGTTGAAGCGATTCTTCGGCGGCGGGACCACAACGGCCGAAGGCGAACAGGTCGCCTGGGACATCATTCGCATCAAACTCAAAGAGATCGTCGACGGCGAAGACAAAGCCCATCCGCTGAGCGACGACGCGCTGGTCGAGAAACTCAGTGCCGTCGGCTATCATCTCGCTCGCCGCACAGTCACCAAATACCGCAAGGCGATGAACATTCCCTCATCGCGTCAACGCCGGGAGTATTGAGACAACAAGGATGTAGTCCGAAGAACGAATGATGAATCTGTAGCAGGCGATTGTTCGTGCATCTCATCCGGGCTTTTTGAACTCGGCTCTCCGCCCAACAATTGCTAATTACGTGGCGACTTCGACGAATAACTCAAGTATGCTGTGCTGAGGAAATCGTCAGCATCAGTGCGGGCCAACGCCACTCAACGAACCTACGACGCCACGAATACACCGTGGGAGAGAACAATGGCGAAACAACAGCAAAGGTCTGCGAAACCTCGCAAAGCGAGCGTTGATTACAACCTCGAGAAACCGCCGCTGCAGACCGGTGTCGAGGTGTCGGCGATCGGCCTTCGCGAAAAAGTTGCCGGTGACACAGGCGAATGGGGCAGTCGCCGGCGATCGGCGGGAATTCTGGCCGCATTGTTTTTCGTGATCATCGTGGGCATCGGCATTACCGCAGCGAGCTACCTGGACGATCTTCTCGAACTGTGGTGGTCCCGCTGACGCCGTCCGTCATGCCGCCTGCCGCGTCAGAAGTCGTGCTGCCAGCCCGACGGCGCCAGAGGCCGCAGTTCGCCTCCTTCTTCGATAATGTCGCAGCCGGCGCCGGCCACGATCTCGCCGATGTGAGCGAATTGAACATCGACGGGCGGACTCTGTTGCAAGCGTTTGCCGTCTTCTGGTGAAACAGTAAACAGCAATTCGAAGTCCTCACCGTCTCCCAACGCATGTTCCAAAGTCGTCCGATTGTCGTTCACGCTGGCATCAGCAGCGACGGGAATCGCCTCGGCCCGCAGGATGGCTCCGACATTGCTCTCGCGCAAGATGTGGTGCAGGTCGGCCGACAAACCGTCACTGACGTCGATCATCGCATGCAACTCAACGGCGGAGTGCAGTGCGATGGCTTCCCGCACGCGGGGGGTGAATGTGAATTGGCGGCCGTGAATACTGCCGCCCAGTTGGCCGGTCACCATGATCCAATCGCCCGCCCGGGCTCCATTCCGCCTCACGGCACGATCGCCGGTTGTCTCACCCAGGACGGTGACGTTGACGACCAACGGCCCGTCCCAGACGTTGGTATCACCACCGGCGACGACCGCGCTGTACTCATCAGCCAGGCGTTGCAATCCGGTGTGCAAGCCGCGGGCAAAGTCGGCTCCACAACGGCGGGGCAGCCCCACGCTCACAAAAGCGGCCAGCGGGCGGCCTGCCATGGCCGCCATGTCGCTCAGGTTGACGCCCAATGCTTTGCGGCCGATTTGCTCTGCGGCCGCTTCGGGAAGTGTGAAGTGCACCCCCTCCATCAGCATGTCGGTCGCCACCAAACAGTCCCGATCCGGCAGCATCCGAAACGCGGCCGCATCGTCACCGATGCCGATTGTCAGACGAGGATCACCGGATACCTGCGCGCGAATCCAGTCGATCAGTTCGAATTCACCACCAGCAGACATGGCAAGCGATCAAGCAGGGTGCAGCAGTTCGACAGACAGCCTTCCGATTGTCTGCCGATGCGAGAGGTCACTCGTGAAATTGTATTGCGCGCAGACCCTGCGGCGATACTCATGCAGAGCGGAGTCGTCTCAGTCGCGTGCAGCAGCAGATTCCCGAGGAGGCACGCCTTGAGCGGTCTGCAAGGCGTGGTCCGAGCTCTCGGTCACGAGCAATCTCCGGCTGTATCCCGCTCTTGTCGGAAAGCCGGATGGATCGCTGCCAAGTCGCATTACTTTTCGCGGAGGGCGACTCGCATGTGGCCGTAGAGGGTGTCGCGGCCGCGGAGGATGTAGAACTTCAGAGCGTCGGCGGTCTTGAGCTCGGGGTTGTCGAGCACGTAGGCCACGTCGTCGTCTTTGACGGTCTCCCAGATGTGCAGCCCCACGAGGATGTCGCCCTGCCGAATGCCGCTGAGAGCCGCGGGTCCGCCGTTGCGAACGTCGGCAATCTGCAGTCCGCCGTTGTACTTCGTGCCGTCGACGCGTGCGTCGGCGTCGGGCAGTCGCGACAGCTTGAGTCCCAGTGTGTCCCAGGTCCGCCGAATCAGTGTGCCGTCGTTATTAGCACGCACTACGACGCTCGACCGATCGTTGTCGGCGAAACCCTGCCGCTTGGCGATGACCAGTGCCAGTGTCTCGTTGGCTTCGCCGCGCCGGACGACCACGTCGATCTTTTCGCCGGCGGGCTGCCCCAACAGGGCCCGTTCAAAGTCGGTCCCGTCGACAACGTCGACTTCGCCGGCCTTGACGACGACATCGCCAGCCTTGAAGCCTGCTTCGGCCGCGGGACTTCCCAAACGGGCCGAATCGACAATCAGTTCGCGGCGAGCCGCGGACTTGACGTCGGTCGATCGCAATCCGTGATACGTGTGATTCAGCTGCTCGATGCTCAGCAGCCTAGCGATGATCTTGCGGGCGTCGTCGATCGGAATCGCAAACCCGATGCGTTGTGCACCGGCGCGGATCGCAACGTTGATGCCCACCACTTCGCCATCCAGATTCAGCAGCGGTCCGCCGCTGTTGCCGGGGTTGATGCTGGCGTCGGTCTGGATCAGGTTCTCGTACGATTGCTCTTCGTTGACTTCGACGTCCCTCGAAAGGGAACTGATGATTCCGGCGGTCACGGTGTGTTCGTAGCCGTACGCATTGCCAACTGCGATCACAGTTTCACCCAGCATCAGGTCGGACGACGTGCCGTGGGGCATCACGGCGAGTTTACGGCTGGGGTTGATCTTGATGATGGCCAGGTCGCGTTTGCGATCGAAGGAGATGATTTTCGCCTGAAAAGTGGAGCCATCGACGAGCGTCACGCGGAGAGAATCGACGCCGTGCACCACGTGATGATTGGTCACGATGTAGCCGCGGGGATCGATGACGATTCCGGTGCCCATGCCGTTGACCTTACGGCTCTTGTTGCTGGCGAACAGGGCGTTCTCGCCGTAGGTCGTCTTCTGGCTATGGATGTTGACCACCGAGGCCTGGGCGCGCTTGACGGCGCGGACCAGCGGTGTTTCGCGAGCGTCGCCGGCCAGCGCAGCGGTGCTGCAAACCAGAACCAGAACGGCACACAACTTGAATTCAAGAAGGCGTTTCGTCATGAGCGAGATGTGCTGATGCTGTGAGACTCAGAAGCAGTGCGCTGGCTGGTCCTTCGCCCGACCGGAGAGCACTCCATCATGTCTCCGCAACGCCAGAATCGGCCATGCGATCAACACCCCTTGAAATGCACGCTCAGCACTCGCATAACTTGCCTAGCTGGAACCGGGTTACGGTTCTGCAGCCTGTGACGGTCGAGCGCGATCGGCTTCGCCGAACATCGGCATCGTCGGCAGGATTTGGCAAAGCACCCGCCTCAGCAACCGGCTTCACAGCCATCGAGCGAACGTTGCCTGGCACGCCGCGGTACGCACCGTCGGCAGAATCGACACAATTCGGACAGTTTGCCGAGGAATTGGCCAAACCAGGTCATGTTCGTGGACTATTATCAATCGCAACAATTTTGACGCAAACCTCCCCTAAGCCGTGAAATCGTCAAACATGCCAAGACGCGAACAACTGGAAGAAATGCTGCAAACTGCGCCGGATGACGTCTTCTTGAACTACGCGTTGGCCATGTCCTATGCCTCCGAAGGCAACCGAAGCGAGGCACTCACGCGATTGGAGCGGGTGATCGAGATGGACGCCGATTATGTGGCCGCTTACTTCCAGCGGGCGCAACTTCTGGCCGAAAACGAACAGGTGCAGGCCGCACGCGACGTCGTCACCCAGGGCATCCAAGTTGCCCGCAAACTCGGCGACAGCCACGCGGCTGAAGAGATGTCCGGATTCCTGGCATCGCTCCCGTCCGGCTGAGGCGGCACTACGTCGGGCAGATCGGCGCCAAAGCGTTCGGTCGGTCGTGGCTGATTCTCACTGCGGGTCAGGCGACATGCGGCGGGTGCGTTGTTCGCCTGAATGCGGCAGCATGTTGATCAATCGTGCCACGAGCACCGCCAGATAGAACTGGCCCGCGATCGACTGCAACCAGGCCAGGGTACGGCATAACGGCGTGTTGGGAATCATGTCGCCGTAACCGAGAGTGGACATGGTCACGAAGCTGAAGTACACGACGTCCGAGAACGCGTAGATGAACTCCCCGTTCGAGTGGATGACCGCATGCGACATCGCTTTTGGGGAATCCTCGATCGTAAACTCGATTGCCGAATAGGCTAGCGCCCACCCCAGCCCCATCAGCAGGTAGACGCAGATCGCCCCGAAGACCGCGTCCGGCGTTGCAGTCAGATCTTTGACCACGGCTGTCAGGATCAGAGTGCTGGTAACAACACAAAACAGAATCGCCAGCAGAACTCCCCCAAGTTTCAGTGGCACAGAGTCATCGATGAGGGTCGACCAAAGCGTTGGCAGTGCCAAGACGGCAACGACGGCGCTTGCGATCACCACTCCTCGCCGATGCTGATTGGCAAACACTCCGGTGGCGAATACAGCCGTCAACCCGCTCAGCATCACCAGGCTCCCCAGCAGCTCGTCATCGAGCAGCGGCGCCACCGCCAACACAAACACCAGAGAAACCAGCAGCCACAGAAACCGCCCCCGCTTGAGAAACCGTCCGATGCCGCCTCGTTCAAAGACCATTAGTTCACTCTCCGGTTCGGTTACTGTCTCGGTCGAAGTGCTCGCTGGCCAAACCGCAAATTGCGTTGCTTCGATCAGGGAGTCGCCACAATATACGCCCTACCTGCACATGTTCCCACGTTGGGATGTGCGGAGGCGGTCTCGAAGTTGCTGGTTTGCCGCATTTCGTTGGGCTAGGATAGTGTCGCGAGTGCCGGATGGTGCGGTGTGAGAACGACTGGTGGGCCCGCACCGTACATGTTCACATTGCGGGAACACTTTTTTCCCATACGGCGCTTCGTCTCCAACTCCCCGGTTCGCAACGCTGTACCACATCGATTCGGACCGCACTTCGATTCAAGGTCAAAGAAGATGCAGAGTTTCGAGAATCCGCGCCCTGCCGTGGCGCTCGCGCTGTCGGTCGCCCTCTGGTTCACAGCGGGTTGCAGCCAACGCATGCCTGGGGTTGCCGAAACCCCCCCACCTGAGGTCGGCGTGGCGCAGCCCGTCGAGCGGGAGTTCTCCGACTTCGTCGAGTTCACCGGGTTGACCGAAGCGGCGCAACACGTCGAAATGCGGGCCCGCGTGTCGGGGTATCTGTTGAGTGTTAACTTCGACGAAGGCGAAGACGTCACCAAGGACCAGTTGCTGTTCGAGATCGATCCCCGGCCGTTCGAAGCAGCTTTGGACGCAGCCCAAGCCCAGATCGCCCAGTGGGATGCTTCCCTCGACAAGGCAACTGCGACGGCAGCCCGCATCACAAAACTTCGCGAATCTGAAGCCGCCAGCCCCGAGCAACTCGACGAGGCTGTTGCTGAACAAGCCGTGGCGCAGGCCAACCTCGACGGCGCCAAGGCCGCAGTCCGTGATGCCGAACTCAATCTCGGCTTCACAAAGATTAAGGCCCCCTTCGATGGCCGGGTCAGCCGTGCCATGATCAAAGCCGGCAACCTCATCTCACCCGGCGCGCTGGATACGACGCCGCTGACAACCGTTGTTAGCATCGATCCCATGCACGTCTACTTCGACATGGACGAGCGCACGTTTCTGATGCTGCAACGGCAGGGCCGCAAAGACCAGCCGGAACGCGAGGGAAAACGGCCCAAGTTGTCCGAGATGAAGTGGCCGGCCTTTATCGGGCTGGCTATTGAGAAGGGTTTCCCCCACGAAGGCGTCCTCGATTTCGTTGACAATCGTGTCGACCCCGGCACCGGCACGCTTAAAGTGCGTGCCGCATTTGACAACAAAGACCGGCTACTGACGGCGGGCCTGTTTGTCCGCATTCGGCTCCCAACTGGGGAGCCTCGCAAACGAGTGCTGGTCCCTGAGCGCGCCATCGGCACCGATCAGGGGCAGAAGTACTTAATGGTCGTCAACGATGACGACACAACCGAGTACCGACCCGTAACACTGGGGTCGCGAACCGAAGACGGGCTGCGAACCATCGACGAAGGACTGCAAGCCGGTGAGCGGATTGTGGTGGATGGAATCCAGCGCGTGCGTCCCGGCATGAAGGTGAACCCCCAGGCCCTCGATGCCGCCGCCAATGAGGAACAGACCGCTGATGTACCGGCAGACGCACCGGATGAGAGTGAAGGTGAATCGGCGTCGTAACGATCCAAGATCTTCAGCACTGAAAAGTTGATTCCCTCATCACGCCGCACTCACCGATTGTTGAATCGAAGCGTGAAGCGGACCGAGACGACGGCTTACGGAAGTTTCCAATATGTTTTCACACTTCTTCATTGACCGACCGATCTTCGCCACCGTGCTGTCGATCGTGATCATCATTGTGGGGCTGGTGGCGCTCATCGGGCTGCCGGTCGCGCAGTACCCCGACGTCGCGCCGCCGACCGTTCAAGTTTCAACGACGTACCCGGGCGCCAACGCCCAAGTTGTCGCCGACACTGTCGCCACGCCGATCGAGCAGGAAGTCAACGGCGTCGAAAACATGATCTACATGTCGTCTCGCTCGACGAACGACGGCCAGATGACGCTGGACGTCACCTTCGACTTGGGCACCAACATCGACATGGCGCAAGTGTTCGTACAAAACCGCGTGGCGATCGCCATGCCGAAGCTGCCTGAAGAAGTGTCCCGACAGGGCGTGACCACCAAGAAACGGTCTCCCAGCCTGTTGATGTGCGTCAACGTCATCTCGCCCGATGGCCGATACGATCAGCTCTACCTCAGCAACTACATGACCATTCAGATCAAGGACGCCATTGCCCGCGTCAACGGCGTCGGCGACGTGGCGGTCTGGGGGGCCCGCGATTACAGCATGCGGGTCTGGCTCGATCCGCAGAAGCTCGCCGCTCGCAATATGACTGCCGGAGACATCCTGCGATCGCTCAAAGAGCAAAACGTGCAAGTGGCAGCGGGCAGGCTGGGGCAGCCCCCGGTGCCCCCCGGCGTCGACTTTCAGTTGACGCTCAATACACTCGGACGGCTGATCGAGGTCGACGAGTTCGCCGACATCATCGTCAAGACCGGAAGCGACGGCCAAGTCACCCGTTTGAAAGACGTCGCACGCGTTGAACTCGGTGCCAAGAACTACGATCTGGGCAGCGCCCTCGACGGCGAGGCCGCCGTCACGCTGGGCATCTTTCAATTGCCGGGGTCCAATGCACTCGAAACAGCCGAGGCCGTCCGGGCGAAGATGGACGAATTGAGCGTCAACTTTCCAGCCGGCGTCGATTACAAGATCGTCTATGACACGACGGTGTTCGTTCAGCAATCGATCGACGACGTGTACGTCACACTGCTGCAGGCCCTGGGATTGGTGTTCGTCGTTGTGCTGGTATTTTTGCAGAGCTGGCGGGCCACGATCATTCCCATGGTCGCCGTTCCTGTCGCCCTGGTCGGCGCCTTTGGCGGCATGGCGCTATTCGGATTCTCGTTGAACAACCTTTCGCTCTTCGGCCTCGTTTTGGCCATCGGCGTCGTGGTGGACGATGCCATCGTCATTGTCGAAGCCGTGCAAACACACCTCGCTAACGGACTCTCCCGGCGCGACGCTGCGCGCAAAGCCATGGACGAGTTGTCCGGACCGGTCATCGCCACGTCGCTGGTGCTGCTGGCCGTGTTTGTTCCCACCGGGTTCATGGCTGGCATCACGGGACAATTCTTCCGTCAGTTCGCGCTCACAATTGCTGCAGCAGTCGTGATCTCGACGTTTAACGCATTGACTCTCAGCCCCGCGCTATGCGCGATGCTGCTCAAACCCGAAGAGGCCAAGAAAGATCCTCTCGAGAAGTTGATGTCCGTCACGCTGGGTTGGTTCTTCAAGGGTTTCAACGTCGCCATGGACGGCACTCGCGGCGGATACGGGCAGACAGTGCGATTGGTCGTTCGCGGGGCCGTCATGTCGCTAGTGGTTTACGGCGGCCTGCTGTGGCTGACGGGAATGGGCTTCAACAGCGTCGCACAGGGTTTCATTCCCGATCAGGACAAGGGATACCTCATCGTCAACGCCCAACTGCCCGACGCCGCCAGTGCCGAACGAACCGACGACGTCGTGCAGACGTTGACCAAGGGTGCACTGGACACACCCGGTGTGGCCCACACGATCAGCATTTCGGGATATTCACTGCTGACCAGCAGCAACCTTTCCAACGCAGGCACCGTGATCGTCGTGCTGGATGATTTCGACGTCCGCAAAGGCGACGACGAACTGGGAGCCAACGGCATTGCCAACAAATTGCGGGCCGGCTTTGCCGGCGTCCGCGAAGCCAGCATCGCGGTGTTCGGCGCCCCACCTGTTGACGGCCTTGGCAGCACCGGCGGCTTCAAGATGCAGGTCGAAGACCGAGCCAACCGAGGGCCGGCTGAATTGGAGAAAGGGGTGGCCATGCTGGCTCAGGCAACCAATGCCCAACCGGGATTGGTCGGCGCTTTCAGCAGCTTCACGGTCAACCAGCCGCAGATCTATTTGGACATCGACCGTACGAAGGCCAAAACGCAAGGTGTGGCCCTCGACGACATCTTTGAAGCTTTGCAGGCCAATCTCGGCTCGGCCTACGTCAACGACTTCACCCGCTTCGGTCGCAACTGGCAGGTCAACGTCCAGGCCGATGCGAACTATCGTGAGCAGGTCTCCGACATCCGGCAGCTCAAGGTCCGCAACAACGACGGCAACATGGTGCCTCTGTCCACGCTGGTCAGCGTCAGCGACGTCACGGGTCCCGCCAGTGTGACGCACTACAACCTCTATCCGTCGGCTGAAATCAACGGCAACACGGCGCCTGGCACCAGTTCGGGTGACGCGATCCTGTTGATGGACCAACTCGCTGCCAAAGAATTGGGGCCACTGGGCATGATCGGCGAATGGACCGAACTGACGTATCAGCAGATCGAGGCGGGCAAAGACCTGATCACGAAACTGGTCTTTCCGTTGGCCGTCGTCTTCGTGTTCTTGGTGCTGGCTGCCCAATACGAGAGCTGGTCGTTGCCGATGGCGGTTATTCTGATCGTTCCGATGTGCCTGCTCTGCTCCATAGCAGGTGTCATGATCGCCGGTGGCGACAGCAACATCTTCACACAAATCGGCCAGGTGCTGCTGGTCGGTCTCTCAGCCAAGAACGCCATCTTGATCGTGGAGTTTGCCAGAGAACGTCAAAGCTCCGGCATGTCGCGATTCGATGCCGTCATCGAAGCCTGCCGGTTGCGACTGCGACCGATCCTGATGACCGCCTTCTCCTCCGTGCTGGGCTTCATGCCGCTCGTGCTGGCAACAGGCGCAGGCGCTGAGATGCGGTATGCCTTGGGAGTCGGCGTCGTGGCCGGCATGCTGGGCGTTACCTTCTTCGGCCTGTATTTCACGCCGGTGTTCTACTATGTGATCATGGGATTTGCCGACCGCGGCCAAGCCGATGAGCCGAAGTCCGAGCCGGCCGCAGTCCCCACCCCGACCGCGTCGTCATAAGAAGTAGGGTGAGTGCAGCGAAGCGCAACCCACCGCACATCCCCGCTTCGATCCCGCACTGACAATGGAGACCGCAGGCGCTATAAGGCGCGTGGACGTCGTCGATTCCACATTGTCGACGGGCGGTGCCCACGCTACGGGCTGTCGCGGAAGAAGCGGCGGCCTTTAAGGTCAAAGCGGGGGAGGCTGCCGGCGGGGACCGCCAGAATTTCGGCGTGAAAGTTGAGGCGATCCTTGACCGTCTGTGCGATCCGCTGCAGAAGCTGGTCAACGTTTCCCGATGCTTCCACCTCGGCGGCCGGTTCGACCTCGAACTTGAGATGTTGCATCGCCCGGCGGGTTTCGACGGTGATGCGGTATTCGGCAATCTCGTCGAACTCTCGCAGCACCGCCTCGATGCTCGATGGAAACACGTTGTTGCCGCGAATCGTGATCATGTCGTCGGCCCGGCTCAAAATGCCACCGTCCAAGCGCAACAACTCGCGGCCACAGGGACAGGCATTGACGTCGGCGCGGACCAAATCACCCGTGCGGTAGCGAATCAACGGGGAGCCCAAGCGGCCGAGATTGGTGATGATCAGTTCGCCTTCCTGCCCGGGTTCCACCGAGTTGCCCGTGCCCGGCTCGACGATTTCGGCAATGGCCTCGGTTTCGAGGATGTGCAAGCCGCCGGGGTTCTCCACGCACTCGACTGCCATCGCGCCAATCTCGGTCATGCCCCAGTGATCGAAGACACGCGCGCCCCAACCTTCTTCGATTCGCTTGCGGGTCGCCGGAATGCTGCCGCCCGGCTCACCGGCGACCACCAGTCCTCGCATCGAGCCAGACGCGAGATCGATCCCCTCTTGGTCCGCCACTTCCACCAGCCGAAGTGCATAGGTGGGTGTGCAGCACAGAAAGGTGGCGCGATTGTCGGAGATCATCTTGAGCCGGGCTTCGCTGCTCATGCCGCCGCCCGCCAGGCATAAGTTGCCCAACCGGTTGGCTCCATCAAATGCCGCCCAGAAGCCCAGAAACGGGCCGAATGAGAATGGAAAGGCGACCCGATCTTCCGGCTGAAGCCCCGTCATCCGGAAGATCTGCGCCCAGCAGCTCATCAGCCAGGACCAGCTCACGGGCGTATCAAGCCAGCGCATCGGCTGTCCGGTCGTCCCAGAAGTCTGGTGCAGCCGCGAATACCCAGACAGCTCGTAAGTCAGGTTGCTGCCGTAAGGCGGATGCTCGAGTTGGTCGTCAACCAGCTCCTTCTTTGTTGTCAGCGGAAGTTGCCGAAAGTCGTCGAGCGTTCCAATTGAGCCAGGGTCGATGCCCGCCTCGTCGTATTTTTTGCTCCAAAAGCGGTTTGCAGGCGAGATCTCCTGCAGCAGCGTTTGCAGGCGTTCCTCCTGCCGCTGGCGGAGTTGTACACGAGAAAGGCGTTCAGGTTCGATGGTCATGGCATGGTATCAAGGTACTTCCCGGTCCGACCTGGGTGAGACCGCATTTCGGGGATCTGTACCTGTTATAGCCGATTACCGGGCGACTTTCCGACCGGCATTGCAGCATTACAACCCGCAGTTTTCCCCGAGATTTCGCATTCGAAAAAGTACGACCGGATTCTCCAGACCCCCGTTGTTTACAGAACCGCATACCGAGTACGGCCCGCTCAAGTCGCAGATTCGCCGGGTCGAAAACAGTGGTATGCCACGCGACTCACAGCACGACCGGTTCCACCTCGGTTTCCTGACCGCGATTGAGGTTCCTGGACGCGGGTTTGTCGGCGGCCTGTTGGTGACAAACCATTACGGGCGGCCACTGGAGTTTCAATGCACGACCCCGGTTAAGCCCAACCGCACCCAAGAGATTCTGTACGGCCCTACACTCGTGCCGTATCTGCTGGGAGAATTGATCGGCAAAACGCTGGTCGAGAAGGTCGGCATCAAGCCTGATCTTGTGCTCACCGAGGAAGAACAGCTGCTGGAACTCCGCAAGTACGTCTCTACCGCCGTGGCGTGCATGGACCGCGATGAAAAGTCATCCGACGCGGCAGCACCCAATGCACCGGCAGCGCCTGCAGACAACGTCGCGCTGGGCCGCAACAAGCTGCGGTTTCATGCTGCTCACGAATCCGACCGCCAGCAAGTCGAGCAGCGGGCCCACCTGATCCCCGGTGATGCCGATCTGTCCGAGCCATTCGATCGAGTCCGTGAGGCGCTCAAAGAGACCACGGCTTCGAACACGCAACGCACTGGCTCATAAGCGAGCGAAAGATCGAGCGGCGATGCCATGTGGAAACTCGTGCCCAAAGCCAAAGACGATGCGGACAGCGCTTCGCAGCCCGGCACGCCGAGCGATGGCGACCAGCTCGCTGCTTCCGGTGTGAGAGAGTCGAATGCAATCGGCGGCTCGAACGACTCTGAGGCACCCGAGTCGCAGCTGGTCTCCATCGAACTTTCGGCCAACGTGTTTGCTGCCGGCGTGAATGGAGCCTTGAACCGGGCGGCGACCTTCGAGGTTCAACAGATTCCGTTGGCCGATCGCGCGTCGCTGGTGCCGCCCTGGAAACCGCACTGGACTCAACTGAAGACGGTGGGGCTGACGTTTCCAGACGGCAGCGAGTTTCTGCCCGAAAAGAAGCCCACGGATAAGAAACTCAAACGCATCCGCCCGCCCGCTCGACCGGCAGCGGACACAGAAGGTGGGAGCGAGCGAAAGAAGACCCGTCTCAAGCCGCCCGGAGACGCACTCTCGCTGGAAGACCGTTTGTTCTACGTCCTGCAGCCGCCGCTGGAGACCTGGTTGGCGGGCCAGGAACTCATCATGCCGTTCGAGCCCTTCCCGTATCAATACGAAGGCATCGCCTGGCTGTTCTCGCAGAAATCCGCATTGCTGGCCGACGAGATGGGACTCGGCAAGACCATGCAGACCATCACGGCGATCCGGCTGCTGCTCCGTAGCGGGCAGGTCCGCCGCATCCTGTTGGTTTGCCCGAAGCCGCTGATCCCGAATTGGCTGCGCGAATTCAAACTCTGGGCCGACGAGTTGCCAGTGATGACGGTCGAAGGCGATTCGGCCCGGCGTCGGATGATTTGGACGATGCCCGGCGTGCCGATTCTGATCGCCAACTACGAGCTGATGACTCGTGACTTCGAAGCCTTGGGAGAGGATCACGCACCGCGCTTCGATTTGGTAGTGCTCGACGAGGCGCAGCGGATCAAGAACCGCGAATCGCGAACGTCTCAAACCGCCAGGGAACTCGGTCGTAAGCGGAGTTGGGCGCTCACGGGAACGCCCATTGAGAATCGGCCCGAAGAACTGGCCTCGCTCTACGAGTTCATGGAGGTGATTCCACCCCGCGGTACGCCCGACCTGCGGCAGCTCATGCAGCTCTCCAAGGAATACGTGCTGCGGCGGACGAAAGACCTGGTGTTGACCGACCTACCGCCGCGGATGGACCACGACGCGATACTCGACCTGGCGCCTGCGCAGCGCCACGCTTACGAATCGGCCGAGAAAGAAGGGGTGGTGCATCTCAACGACCTGGGCGACTCGATCTCGGTGCAGCACGTCTTCGAATTGGTGCTGAGGCTGAAACAGATCACCAACTTCGATCCGCGAACCGGCGAGAGCGCCAAGCTCGATCGGCTGGTGGCCGACATGGAAGAAATCGCCGCCAGCGGCGGCAAGGCGATCCTGTTCAGCCAGTGGACCAAGTGTCTCGACTGGCTCAACGCACGGCTCGAGCGATTCGGCACGCTCGTGTACCACGGCGGCGTCCCCACCAAGAAACGCGAACCGATTCTGACGCAGTTCAAGGAAGACCCCGACGCGCATCTGTTGCTGATGAGTTACGGCACCGGAGCCGTCGGTCTGAATCTCCAATTCGCGGGATACGTGTTTCTTTTCGATCGTTGGTGGAACCCCGCGGTCGAAGACCAGGCGATCAACCGGGCGCACCGCATCGGCCAGCAGAATCCCGTGTTCGTGACGAAGTTCATCTCCAAGGACACGATCGAAGAACGCATAGACCGCGTTCTGCAACAAAAGCGGGACCTGTTCAGGGCCGTTCTGGGCGATGGCGACGACACGAACGCTTCTCTCAGCCTCAACGCGTCAGAGATCTTCGGTCTCTTTGATCTCATGGCCCGCAACGGCAAGACAACGAAGCGGATCGGCCCAGACGCCGAATCTCACGGCGACAACGCGGCCGCATAACGCTTGTATGCTGGTCGACCCACCTACGGTCGCGCATCGCTCCCATCGCCACCATACGAGCGCCAACGCCGCAAATCCGCGCGAACTGAGTCGTCTCCCAGGTGTCCCACTCGACGTGGGCCTGCGATCTGGCATGGACGGCACACGATGCGTGCGATAGACCAAGGAACGATGGACAAACAGCAGTTGAAGAAGCTGAGCAAGCGACTCAGCTATGTACTACGACACCGGCCCGACACCCTCGGCTTGGAACTCGGTGAGGGCGGCTGGGTGACCGTCGATGACCTGCTGGGTGCCTTCGTCCACACCGGCAGGCCGCTATCTCGGGACCGGCTGGAAATCGTCGTCGCCGAGAACGATAAGCAGCGTTTCGAGTTCTCCCAGGACCAATCACGCATCCGGGCGCGCCAAGGACATTCGGTAGAAGTCGACTTGGGATACGAACTGGCCTCGCCGCCTGACGTCCTGTATCACGGAACGGCGACCAGGAACCTGGACTCGATCTTCGAACAAGGCCTCACGAAACAGCGGCGGCATCACGTGCATCTCTCGACAAACAAGCAAACGATGCTCGCCGTCGGCCGGCGGCACGGTAAACCCGCCTTGTTGGCAATCGACGCGAAACAAATGTCAGCTGACGGCCACGAGTTCTTCATAACCGGCAACAACGTCTGGCTGACGGACCACGTCCCGCCGCACTACCTGTCGCTTAGCGAAGAATGAACTACAGCAGTCGTAGCGGCACTCGGACACCACACGAGGGTGGTCGCGATTCAGGTCTCCTCCTCGGTCCCAAATTCGACTGTGAAGGAGTCGCCGTCTAGTTCGACGACGTCGCCGGCCTTCAACTTTCGACCTCTGCGGCTCTCAACTTCTCCGTTGACCTCGACGGAGCCGCTTTGAATCAGAACTTTGGCTTCGCCTCCGGTACCGACTGCGCCGACGAGCTTTAGGAGTTTGTCGAGAGGAATCGTTGCTTCGCCGTCTTTTTCCATTTCTCCTCCGACTGATGGCGTTCTGTCTGATTACGCTCTGTTGGACTTTGTGCAGAATTGATGGTTGATGAGACCAATCTCAACTCGGCTTGCGTAGTGCCGGCCGCTGCTGCGGTTGTTAAGCTTGGGAAAAACAGCGACCTGTCGACGGCCGGAGAGGGGAATCCGATCATGGCCTACAAACTCTACGCAGTTCGAATCTTCAGTTTCAAGTGGCAGGAGTCTCTCGAATTCTACCAGAACGTGGTTGGTTTCCCTGTCTCCTACAAGGATAACGACATGGGGTGGGCCCAGTTCGACCTCGGCGGGGCGTTTATCGGACTGGAACGCTGCGATCAGAGTGATCCGGAAGCTGCGGAATTGGTGGGCCGGTTTGTGGGGACTTCGATCGAAGTCCCGGATATCCAGAGCGCCTACGAATCGCTCAAATCCAAGGGCACTCCGTTTGTCAGTCCGCCAGAGCAACAGCCCTGGGGCAGCATACTCGCTCACTTCAAAGATCCCGACGACAACATTCTCACCTTGCTGGGCGGGGTTGCGGACTGAATCGCAATCGTTGCGCTGTGAGGTGGCCATTGAATCCGGGGCGTGTCAGGACTCTTCGGCCAATAAGTTCGCTGTAATCTGATTGATGCGGAGCATCCAACGTCGACACTGCAAACCCCAACCAGGACTGGGAAGCCGAATGGGCTCGCCGGCTCTACAGACGAGTCGCGCGGGTCTACAACGTCATCCGTCCGCTTTGGAGCAGTCGAGCCGCAGAGGCCGAACTCGATACGCTCTTTGCAGAACGTATCGGCCCGGCAACCCGCGTCCTTGAACTCGCTCCCGGCACGGGCATCAATATCGAACGCCTCTTTCGCTGTTCACCAACATTCGGCGCCTACCACGGAATCGACGCCAGCGCGACGATGCTCGACCGCGCGCGAACGCGAGCCAAAGGCGACTCTCGCATTGCGCTACAAGTTGGCGACGCAACCGATCTGAGATGCCTCGACTGTTCCTTCGGTTTCATCGTTTGCACGTGGCTTTTGTCTCACTTGCAAAATCCCCGGCACGTTGTTGCCGAAGCGCTCGAGCGCTTGGAGCCGGGCGGCACCGCAGCCTTCCTGTTCTTCACCCGCCCGGACAATCTCCTCGTGGGCAGTTTGGTCGCATCGTTCGTGCGCTCGTTTCGAGGCACGTTCGTGGAACCCGAAGCCGTGACATCGCTGCCTCACGTCCAAACAGTGCATCGCTATGGAAGTGGCTACGCGACACTGGCAGTGTTTCAGCGGCCCAAGTAGGGCGGGTGCCACTGGCGGCTTGTCCGCCAGTGCAATGCAAAGTACGCTCAGTCAGATGACCCGGGACCAGCGTCTTGCGCACTGTTGTCGTTTTCATACTCGACAGGAAGTAGTGGACTCTGACCTGTTTTCGATTCAGGGTCTGAGATGGCTTTTCTTCGTTGAGGCTCAGCAAGCATCCACCTCGAGGCGCATCTCGCAAGTCACGCTGTTTCTCACACTGGCGGACAAGCCGCACCAAGTGGCACCCACTCACTAGGCACTGGCTCATGATTCTCGAGGTTGCCGTTCTCGACGTCGTCCCAGGGAGAGAGCCCGATTTCCAGCTGTCGTTCGCAGAGGCACAGAGCATCATCGCCTCGATGCCGGGATACGTCTGTCACGAACTGAAACGTTGCATCGAGAAGCCGTCTCGATACATTCTGCTGGTGTCTTGGCAGAAACTGGAAGACCACACGGTCGGATTCCGCGGCTCGGCCGAGTATCAACAGTGGAAGGCGCTGTTGCATCACTACTACGATCCTTTTCCCGATGTCGAACACTACGCCGACGTCGGTACCTGACCTGGCGAATCGAGCGGCGCTCCGCCGGAACACATCCTGTCTTTCTCGGTGAAGTCGATGACCAAAATTGCTGCGATCCGCTGTGAAGCGAACGCGGAAGATATTGGCAGCGTTTGCCTGCGCGAAATCGACCTTCCCGATCCTGGTCCAAACGAAGTGCAGGTGCGGCTAAGGGCCTGCAGTGTGAACTTTACCGATCTGCTGATGATCAAAGGCAAGTATCAGTTCAAACCGCCGTTGCCTTTTTCACCCGGTTCCGAAGCCGCCGGCGACGTGGCGGCTGTGGGCAGCAACGTCGATGGCTTGCAGGAAGGAGACGCCGTTGTCGCTGCGATGCGATACGGCGGCTACAGCGAAGCGGTCAATCTGCCAGCCGAATCTGTGCAGCACATACCCGGCAAGATGAGCTATGCCAAAGCGGCCGTGTACAAGAACGCCTATCTCACCGGTTACGTGGCACTAGTCCGCCGGGCTCAACTGGCTGCCGGCGAAACGTTGTTGGTCCACGGTGCTACCGGCGGCGTGGGGCTGGCAGCCGTCGATCTGGGCAAGTACTTGGGCGCCCGCGTGATCGCCACCGGCGGGCGCGATGACAAACTGGCCGTGGCCGCCGACCGCGGCGCCGATCACGTCATCAACTACACCCAGCCGGACGGAAGCCTGGGCGGCTTTCGCGAGAAGGTCAAACAATTGACCGACGGGCGCGGTGCGGACGTTATCTTCGATCCCGTGGGGGGTGACGTGTTCGATGAATCGATGCGGTGCATCAACTTCAACGGACGCATACTGCCCATCGGATTCACGAGCGGACGCTGGCCGCAAGCGCCGGTCAACCTGATTTTGATCAAGCACATTTCGATCATCGGCGCGCGGGCCGGCGAATATGGCCGCCGCGATCCGGTGCGCGGCAAAGAAAACGATGAACGACTCTACGCCATGGCAGCCGACGGCCGTATCGACCCCTACATCTGCCGAGGCTTTCCGCTGGAACAAGCCGTCGACGCCATGCGGCTGTTGGAAAACCGACAGGTCGTGGGAAAGACCGTTGTCACCATGAACGGCTATGAGGCGTAGCCGCGCAGTCGCAGCAGAAAAGAGTGGCGTACGGTGGGTGAAGCAAAGCGCAACCACCGCGTCGAGTTGCGACCTACCAGCTACAACAAGGTCGAGCAGACGAACGCCGCACAACGGGCAACACGTTCGCGCGCAAATCTCAATCACTCTTTTCCAGCTCGATCGTTCCGGCTGCCGCCATCTGCGTGATTGCATCCTGATCGAGGCCCAAGTCATCGGCCAGCACCTCGGCGGTGTGCCGGCCCAGACGTGGGGCGGATTGAATTGGCACCTCACTGGCCGAAAGCCGGGCCGGCCAGCCGAGCATGGGGACGGCGCCCGCTTCATCGTGCTCGACTGTCTTTATGAACTCGCGCTGTTGTAGATGCGGGTCGGTAAAGATGTCGCGGGTATCGAAAATGGCGCTGGCGGGAACACCAGCCTCGTTGAGTTCACGCATGGCCTCTTGTTTGGTGCGCTGGCGCGTCCAGTCGGCGATGGCCGCCATCAGCGTTTCTCGGTTTTCCCGGCGCTTGGCGGCGGTGCTGAAGCGCTCATCATCGGCGAATTCTTCTTGGCCAATCACCCGACACAGCGCTTCCCACATACGGTCGGTGACCGCCATCAGGTATACGTAGTCGTTGGCGCCGAACGGCTGGCAGGGAAACAGGTTCATCGTCGGTTCCAGGCCATTACCCCGGCGCTGGGCCGCCCGGCTGCCCCACTTGGAGCCGATGGCGATCATCGTCCGCATGTAGTACGTCACCGCCTCTTGCATGGAAAGCTCGATCGATTGCCCTTCGCCGGTGCGCAGCTTGTGGACGTAGGCCGCGGTGATCGCCAATGCCAGTTGCACGCCGCTCCCCGAGTCGCCAATGGTCGGGCCGGGCCGCATGGGCGGACCATCGGGGTCGCCGGTGATCGACAGCGCCCCGCCGGCTGCCTGAGCCACCATGTCGAAACACTTGTAGTCCGCGTAAGGCCCTGATGAGCCAAAGCCCTTAATGCTGGCGTAGATCACCTGCGGATGCACTTCTCGCAAACGCTCGTAGGAGAGATTCAACTTGGCGACGACGCCGGGACCGAAGTTTTCGACAAACACGTCGTATTTGGGAACCATCTGCACCAACAGATCGCGGCCTTCGGCCGAGCGAAGATCGATCACAACGCTCCGCTTGTTGGCGTTCCAGTTGGCGAAATATTCCGAATCTTCCCAGAGATCGCGCAAGAGCGTGCGTCCCGGATCGCCGGTGCCGGGCGGTTCGACTTTGACCACGTCGGCACCCAGCCAGGCCAAGGCCTGTGTGCAAGAGGTGCCCGACTCGTACTGAGTCATATCGAGGATTCGCATGCCGTCCAATGCGGGCATTGTCGTTGCACTTTCTGTCCAGGGTGTTGAGGGAATCGACCGGCTCGTTCAGCCCCACCGCGGTGATCACCGTGGGCCGACGGTTCCCACGGGTGGAAAACCGTGCTGGTCGCGGTGTGTCGCCGCATCGTAGTACTGGGTGCTCTTGAACCATTCGTTGCGGCCGTCGGTCGCCTGGTCTTTGACGTGTATCCGCAGCGCGTCCATTTCCGCGTCTGTCATGGGGGTCAGGTTCCGGGCAATCTCCAGATCCTGCCGTAGATTCTCCAGCGACTCGACTCCGCACACGAGGGTGCTGATCGGTAGCGATAGGGCATAACCGCGAGCTTGCCCCGCTGTGAGACCCGCTTCGATCATCTGACCGTCGCCACCCAGGCTCTTCATGCCGATGCAGCCAATACCGCGCCGGTTTAACTCGGGGAGCACCTCATTCTGAAAGCTGCGATAGTGCGCATCCATCACGTTGATCGGCATCTGGCAGGCGTCCCAATCGAAGTCCTGCTCGAGCATGTTCAGCAGGATGTGCGGGCTCTTGTGCCCTGTGAAGCCGATGAACCGCACTTTGCCCGCCTTGCGAGCAGCCAGCGCCGCTTCGAGCGCTCCACCGGGACCGCAGACCCACTGGGGGTCGTTGTCGTAGTTCATTTCGTGAAATTGCCAGACGTCGATGACGTCGGTCCGCAGCCGTCGCAGGCTGTCGTGCAGGTTCTCTTCAGCCGTCTGGCGATCGCGCCCGCAGACCTTGGTCATCAACACCACCTTGTCGCGCCGGCCCTGCAATCCGAGCCCCATCCGCCGCTCCGACTCGCCGCCGTGATACTCCCAGGCCGTGTCGATGAACCTCATGCCTTCGTCGACGGCGGTTTGCACCAGCCGGACGGACGCCGCTTCGTCGATGTGCTTTCGGCAAAAGTGCCCGCCCCCGAGACCGACGATCGAGACTTTGACTCCGGTATTGCCGAGTTCTCGGATCGGAATGCCGGCATCGTTTCGCTCAAGCGAGTGTTCCATCAGATCCGATCCTACTTGAGTTCGACGATGACGTTCCGCCACGGGCGATTACCGACGTTGACCGCTTCGTGGATCTCTTGACCCTCGATCTCGCGAAATCGCACTTCGCCGTCCGACATGTGTTGAACCAGCCTGTCACTGCCGTCGGCGTTTTTTCCCTGCAGCGCGCCGTCGCCGATGACCACATACAAATAGTCGGACTCGTGGCGGTGCAGCCGGTGCTTTCGCCCGGCTGCAAGCACAAGTCCCACACACGCACGCGGTCGTTTTCAAACAGCAGTCTGGTTCCGACTTCGGATGTTACCGGTCGCGTCTGATTCATTTGTCTGCTCCGACGTCGGGTGGGTGGGTCTGGTTCTTCCTGCCAGGGTGGCCCAGCCTCAGGCTAGTCATTGAAGTGCTTCTTGTAGAACGCAATTGCGATGTCTCCCGCTTCCTTCGCCTTCGCCACGTAAACGCCGTAGTGTGTGATCCCTTTCAGGACGTGGTACTCGGCAGGTGCCCCGTTGCTTCTGGCGCGCTGGTAGGCCAGCTTGCCGCAGGTGTGGCGGTTGTATAGCTCTTCGTTCTCGGCATCGACCAGGCAGAGGGGAATGCCGATCATGCCGGCATCTTCGACCGGGTTATAGCGCAGCACTTTCTCGAGAATCGGCCAGCCGTTCAGTCTCGGAGCCTTGTCGACTCCCTGGGGCACGGGCATGATTTCGCCGCGAGCGCGCTGGGTGGCCATTGGCAGGATGCGCTTGGCGATGTCGTGTTCACCGAACGAAGTCCGCAGCAGGTCACGCGAGTCGACCGCCGACACTTGCCCGAACGAAGCGGCCAAACGTGGTTCGTAAGCGGCCAGCCAGACGGCGTGGCCGCCCGAGTAGCTCGACCCCCAATAGGCGATGCGCTCGACGTCGACGTTCGGTTCACCGCGGATGTAGTCGATCGCGTGCCGCACGTCTTCCAACTGGTCCCAAGGATTGACGACGTTGCGAATGACTTTGACGCGAACAGAGGCTTCGCCGTTCTCGTCGGGTGCAGGCATATCACCGATGATCTGCAGTCGGCTGTCGCTCTCGCCCCAACCGCGGTAGTCGATCGCCAGGCAGACGTACCCCAATTCGGAAGCGAATCGCGCGGCGATTGCTCGGCAACCAACTTTTCCACCGCCCCAGCCATGGCTCAAGACGATAGCCGGGCGAGTGTCATCGCCCTGAATGTCCTTGGGCCGATAGAGATCACCGGCGATCCGCGTGCCGTCGCTCCAGATCTTGACCGTTTGCATGGAGATGTCGTCGGGCAGCCGCGTTCTTTGTGCGTGCACTTGCAAGGGAACCAGCAGGACACCCAAGGCGATCAACCGTGCGTCAACGCGGACCTTCGTCATGTTGTTTCTTCTCCCCATATCGGGTTCGCATTCGTTCTGTTGGATGACAAGCGAGCATTCTAGCACGATTGCCTATTCGCGCCTGATAGCTCGGTTCGCGCGAAACGCCGGAGCGTGTCTGCGCGATTGCACACGCGTCGCGATGCATGTATGAACGCTATGCTGATGATGCCAGCTTCTCGAAAGCGGACATGACGCGATGGCAGCGGAGCCAAACAACTACCTCGGACGATGGAGACTGGTTCCCGAACTGTGCTTGTACGAATCTGGGGATCCTCCTCGCAGTGGCCTGTATGTGATCGAAGCGGACAGCGAGGCGGTTCACATCTCGATCTCGTGGGAAACCGACGAGGGGACTCATCACGTCGAGTTTAGCGGCCCGACCGACGGCACAAAAGTTCCCGCACAGGCGCCGGGCGTCACACATCTCTCATTGACTCACGTTGACTCGGTGACTCTCGACAGTTCGGCATACGCCGACAATCGCGAGATCGCCTACGCCCGTCGGTGCGCGTCACAGTCAGGTGATCTGCTCGCCACGGTTCAAGAAGTAAGTCGCGATGACGGCTCGACGTTCAGAAACTTCCAGGTCTATCGCCGCGACACTTCCAGCACGCCCTGATCGTTGCCGAGCTGAAACTGAGCCCTGCATCCGGCTCGAGCCCACGGTCGAGCCGGATGCAGGCGTGCTCCGGTCTCCAATCTTCGCAAGGAGTCAACAAAAAACTTGAGACCGTTGGCGCGCCGCGCATACAATACCGGTACCGATCTGGCTCCAACCTGCAGTCCCGCTATCACAGCGCGGGAACGCACCCCACCACCTCACCGGTTGGAGGTCATTCCGATGAAGTACAAGTACCTCGACGCTCGAGGCGCCTTAAGGGAGTCGACGCGAAACGTCGCCGCCGCTCCGCACGCGCAAGGCGAGTTGCTGACCGACTTGACCTCGGAGCTGATTCCTCACGAGGTGATCGAGCTCATCCCCACCACCGTCGCGCGCGAGTGCAAGGTGATCCCGATTGCCTTCGACGGCGAGACGATCACCATCGCCACCACGACACCCGAGGACATCTCCCTGGCTGACAAACTGCGGTTCCTATTGGCCAAAGATGTCCAACTGGTCGGCGCTTCCGACCAGCAGATCGAAGCCGCCATCACACGGTATTACAGCGGCGGCCATCACGAAGAAGTCGACAGCATGCTCCAGGAGTTTACCGAGACCGCGATCTCCTTCGACGACCGCGACTTGGAGCCGACGGCTTCTGACGGCAGGACGCCGGCCGGAAGCGATCCACGAGTCCCCGCGCGCAGGACCCGCGCGGTCGATTACGGCAGACGCCTGCCGGCGCGAAGGCCTTCAGGCAAGGATCCGACCATCAACCTAGAGGGGGGCGGCGGTATGTTGTTCTACACCGTTGAAGAAGGTCAGCAGGCACTCGCTCGTCGGTTGGACGGCTCGATGGAAGTTCTCGTCGGGCCCAAACGAGTCTGGCGGGGCCTCAGCACGTATCGTGAAATGACGCATTACGTGGCGCACCCCGGCGAATACCTGCTGGTGCGGTTTCGCGACGGCCGCCAGCAGCATCTGCCGGGGCCGGCTCAGCTGTGGTTCGATCCCCGCCAGCACCTGGAAGTCACACGCGAAGACGCGCTGCAGATTGCCGCCAAAGAAGCGGTTGTGGTCTACAGCAGGCCCGACGACGCCGCACAGGTCTCGCGGCGGATCGTTTACGGGCCGGCCATGTTCGTCCCTGAACCGGGAGAATGGCTGCATATGTTCTCGTGGCACGCATCCAAGGGCGGTTCGCGAGGCGTCGAAAAGGTGCCCAACTCGCTGGTGTTCAACAAGCTGTGGCTCATGCCGGACCAGATGTACCACGACGTCACCGCCGTCCGCACCGCCGACGATGCCGTGCTGACGATCAAGCTGATGGTCTTCTTCGAACTGCTCGACATCGAAAAGATGCTCGACACTTCGCACGATCCGATCGGGGACTTCGTCAATGCAGCCACGTCGGACGTCGTGGACTTTACCGGTCGACACGACTTCGAATCGTTCAAACACAACACCGACAAGCTCAACGAGCTCGATACCTACAAACAGTTGATGGTACGCGCAGAGCAGTCGGGCTACCGTATCGACAAGGTCGTCTATCGCGGCTACGGCGCCGCCGTGTCGCTACAACAAATGCACGATCAGGCCATCGAAGCCCGCACGCGGCTGCAATTGGAAAAGGCGACCGAGCGGCAGTCGCAGGAGTTGGAAAACTACAAACTCGATTGCCAACTCGACCGTTCCACGAAACGCCGTTCAGAGCAGGCGGCTGAGGTCGAGCACGACATCGGATTGCAGACAAAGCGTAAGGAGTCGGAGCGGGAACAGCGCGAAGCCTATCTACAAGTCGAGCGCGAACAGCGGCGACTTGAAGAAGAAATGCGGCTGCAAGTCCGCCGCGACCAAGACGCCGAACAGAGAGAACACTTGGTGTCGCTCAAAGATTTCGGCGTCGACCTGACGGCCTATCTGACCCAAGCCCGGGCCGACCGCGTCATCGAACTCCGCGGTGGCGCCGGCGAGGCACACGTGCATCTGGACGGCGCGCAAGCCGCAGAACACGCGAACGGCCGAGATTGAGTATCCTTTTCGCAGGCAACTTGTGGTCTTTACCTCGATTGCCTTCTCGCTGCGGAGAATCATGTGAGGGATCCGCCGCCATCGCACGACAGCATGAATGAAGATGCGGCCAGAGCGAGCGAGGTTGCGTCGGTGCCTTCCAGGGATCGGAGTCGAAGCTCCATCACGCTTGCCGGGCTGCTACCGACGATTCCAGAAACGCTTGGAGATCGCCGCACTGCTTGGTACCGTCCTGCTCACCGAGTTCGATCAACCGGCCAATGTAGGCGTGGTGGAACATCAAGGTGCTGAGAAAGTCGTCGCTGCCGGTTTGGCTTGCGCCGAAGCGATCCAGCAGGTAGCACAGCGTTCTGGGCAGCTCGCATTTGAGATCGAAGGCCAGCGCCCCCAGGTTCTGCGACGGGCGAATGACGAACAATTTGACTTCGCGGAGGCCGTCGCGTCTTTCGGGTGGCAACTGGGAGACGAGATCGGTGATTCGGCGGATTTCGCGCTCGTCCTGATCGAGTTGATCGAGAAACACCGCGTTGTACATGGCGGCCAGCACCGTGGCCGGAGACGGGGCCTCCTGCGAGAGAGGCGGCTGTTCTTCTTCTTCGCCGCCAAAGTGCGTTGAAATCACCAGCAGCCGGTCGGCTCCTAGGTGAACGGCAGGCGCCAGCGGGGCTACCAGCCGCACGCCGCCGTCGCCATACCAATCGTCGTCGATTCGCACGGGTGGGAAGACCAACGGCAGCGCGGACGACGCCATGATGTGCTCAACGGTCAAACCTGTCTCAACGCTCTTTCGATGCGGCCGCTCCCACTCCGCGATCTGGCGGCCGCTGAAAAACGTGACCGTGTCGCCGGAGGAGTACGAGTTTGTCGTCAACGCCACCGCCTGCAGCCGCCCAGCCTTGATATTGCGATCGATCCCGGGAAGCGTGCCATCGGTGGCGTGCAGCCCTTGATGCAGATATTCCCGCAGCGGCTCGGTGTCGACCATGCCGTGTACCGGCTCGAGCCACGAAGGCAGCCCCACGCTGAGCCGCATACCGACCTTGGCCGCTCGCCAAAGTAGCGACGCTCCGCGCGGATCAAACACATTTTCGAGTTTCAAACGGCTCCAGAGATCGCAAAGGGCGTCGACGCTGTCGGTGAAGTTGCCTTCGAAGTTGGCGAGATGGGAGATATTGATGGCACCGGCCGACACGCCATTGAGTAGTGGAATCTGCAATTGTGGATACCGCCGCGCGATTGCGCGGAGCACTCCGACCTGATAAGCGGCCCGCGCTCCGCCGCCGCCCAGGGTCAAAGCAAGCCGTGGCGAGGTCTGTTGATTTGTGGCGTTCATAGTCACGCTACTCTTTGTATCGAAAGTCGCTCGACCGGGGAACGAAGCTATCCGTCGGACCGTCGATCCCCGTTCAATCTGGTGCGATCCTGGGTCTGTCTGCAATGTGCGGCTCCGGCCGTTTGGGGTTTCCTCTATCCCGGGTGCGGCAAACTGCGTACAACTTCCAGTTGCAAGATCGGGAGCCGCTTATTGATGTCTGATACACCTTCATTCAAACGTGACCGCTGGCTGGCTGCGGTCGTCATCCTGACGGCGAGCGTGTTGCTGAACATCGGCAGCATGCTGGCACTGATCGACCTTCCGTACCAGCCGATTCGCTTCGCGTTGGTCGTCGCCGCTGCCGTCTTGATGTTCTCGACCCTGGGCTGGATCCTGTACCGATACAAGGGTGGAACCGTCCTGGAAGGCAGAATTCTGCTGGTTGCCACCGTGCTGTTCGCCATCAGCCTGTCGATGCAGACCGATGTCGTCACCGATCTGATCACCCGCTGGACGACACTCGATGGAAGGCAACAACTGTACGGTATTCATGATCCGCTTGCAGAACTTGGTCTGTGCTTGGTCGTCTTGTTCGGAGTGTTGCTGTATATCACAGCGTCGCAGAGAGGCCACGATCTGACCCTACATGTCGATCGACTTCGCGAGTCCGAACGGCGCTTGCTGCACGAACGCGATCGCGCCGACGACGCCGAAGGTGAGGTCGAGCAGCTCCAAGTCAAACTCGAGCACGCAGCACGCCTGAGTGTAATGGGTGAGATGGCGGCAGGCATTGCCCACGAACTACATCAGCCGCTGGGTGCCATCTCGAATTATTCCCGTGGGTGCACGATTCGACTCGCGAAGTCGCCGGATGAAACAGCCGAAGTGCTGGACGTGCTGCAGCGAATCTCTTCGGAAAGCCATCGAGCCGGGTTGATCATCAAGCGAATTCGAGAGTTCGTGCATCGGCGTCGGCCGGAGATGCAAGCCACCGACGTCAATGGTTGCATCCGCGACGCGCTGCAATTGACCAAATCGCGTCTGCATCGGGAGCAGGTCCAGCAATCGCTGCAGCTTGCCGACGACTTGCACGAGGCGCACGGTGACCCGACACAGATCGTGCAGATCGTTTCAAATCTCATCTTGAACGCCGTCGATGCCATGGGCGACTGCGATCCGGAAGAACGTGTTCTTGAGATCACGTCCAAAAACTCAGGCGACGGCACCCTGGAGATCGCTGTCCGCGACACCGGACAGGGCGTGCCGCCGGACTTTCGCGACCGACTGTTCGATCAATTCAGCACGACGAAGTCCGATGGCCTGGGAATTGGCCTGTCGATCAGCCGCTCGATCGTGGAATCGCACGGCGGCAAGATCTGGTACACGCCCAACGATCCGGCCGGTTCCACATTCCGGTTCACGCTCAAGACCGACGCACACGCGATTGCCGATGCACTCTGTGCCTAGCGCCGGCGTTGTGTTCGAGTCTGCGGTGCAACCGGTCTGCAGCGCATCGTTTCATCCCACGCACGGATAGTCGCGCCCGAATCGGCGGTTGTAGATTCGCGCACCTATTCCGGGTACTCTGCAAGAAAGCTCAGGGGGACGTAACGCTTTGTGCCGAAGACGTGTCGCGTGTGATATGAGACGGCGTGCGATTGGACACACGCCACCAGGTTCGGAAGAAACGGGAAATCGAAATTGAAGACAACGCCGCTGGCCGCTGCATGTGTGCTTCTTGTTTCGGGATTGCTCATACCGAATTTGTCCCAATCAGCAACGATTGACCAACCCAACATCGTTGTCATCCTGACCGACGACCAAGGCTACGCGGACATTAGCCTTAACCCGCAGCACCCGCGGGAGGTCTCGACGCCAAACATGGATGCGCTGGCTGCCGAGGGCGCCCTGTTCTCGAACGCTTACACCAGTGGGCCGGTCTGCTCACCGACACGCGCGGGTCTAATGTTGGGTAGGTACCAGCAGCGTGTTGGCGTTTACTCGGCCGGTGACGGCGGACGCGGCTTCGATCCGAAGCTGCCGATCTTTCCATCGTTCTTGCCGGAGCCGTATATCTCGACGGCGATCGGCAAGTGGCACCTTGGTTTGGACAGTGATTATCCCAAGCTCAAGTGGCACGCCATGAACCGCGGTTTCGACGAATGCTACAAGTTCATGGGCCGTGGTGGACATAGCTACTTCGATCTTCGCAGCGACACCGAAGGCAAGTTTTCGCATCCCATTTATCGCAACAAGGATCGCATCAACGACGAAGGCTATCTGACGAATCGCCTGACCGAGGAAGCCGTCGCCTTTATCGACCGCAATAAACAGAACCCGTTCTTTCTGTACTTGGCCTACAATGCGGTGCACGCACCTCCACAGGCGCCGCAGGCCGACATCGACGAGTTTCGCAGACGGTTTCCCGGCATCACCGAGAAACGCACCATACTGATGGCGATGCTAGAGCACCTCGATAACGGAGTCGGCGACGTCGTGGCGAAACTGAAGAACGAAGGACTGTTTGACAACACGATTCTGTTCTTTCTGACCGATAACGGCGGCTCGAGGGGGATGGGAGCCAACAACGCACCGCTGCGCGGCTTCAAGGGCAGTTTGTACGAAGGGGGTATCCGAACGCCATTCATCGTCACCTGGCCGGCAAAGTTCACGGGTGGACGTGTTATCGACAGCCCCGTGATTTCGCTCGACATCCTGCCAACAGCACTGGATGCAGTCGGTCAGTTACCAGCACAGAATGACTTCGACGGCAAGAGCTTGTTGCCACTCCTCACCGATCAGTCGAAGCAGCATCGCGACACACTCTATTGGAGCGAAGGCGGCCAAAGTGGCGAATGGGCCGTCCGCCGCGGCGACTGGAAACTCCATGCTTTAAAAAAAGAACGACAGCTATTCAATCTGGCCGCAGATCCGGCGGAGCGAAGGAACCTTGCTGAACGACAGCCTGAGAAAGTCAGAGCACTCAGCGAGGCTTTCGACGATTGGATCGCCCAGATGGCCGAACCGATCACAAGCGGTAGCAAACGCTGGGAAGCCGCACCAAACCGAGACGATCTCACCGACCGCAAGCAAGAGAAGCGCCGGAAACGCGCCGATCGCAAGAAGGCCGAACGTAGCACGAACAGCGTCAAGGCGACGCCGGGACAATGAGAAAGGTGCCCAATTGCTAATCACTTCGCTTGCACTGTCCGCGAGTCTGTGCGTCGCTGCCCCTGAAACTCGTCCTAACGTGCTGTTCATCGTTTGCGATGACCTCAACACGCACGTTTCGACGTCCGCTTATCCACACATCAGCACGCCCGCGTTCGACGAGCTCGCAGCAGCGGGAATGACATTTGGCAGGGCGTACTGCCAATACCCGGTGTGTGGCCCGTCGCGGGCATCGTTTCTCAGTGGCCTCTATCCGGAGTCGACAGGCGTTCTCGACAACAAGTCCGACATTCGGCGCAGCCGGCCGGCAACCGTCACCATGCCACAGCGGTTTAAGGAATCGGGGTATTGGACCGCCTCGGTGGGCAAGGTTTTTCACAATGCGAGGATCGATCCAGGAATGACCGCTTGGAATGCGGCGGCACGATTTCAGAACGACGAATTGCCACTGGTCACCACAGCCAGAAAAGCCTTCGAGATCGACCACGGCCCCATCGGTGCCGGCAGAAACACGCGTCGGCTGTGGAAGGAGTTCTTGGGGTCGTACTCGACGCAGACCCGCGGCCAGCAACAGCCCGGATATGGCCCATCTGGACTGCTCGACGAGCAACACAAGGACGGCAAGAACGTGCGCGAGGTTGCATCCTGGTTGGACGACGATGCCAACGGTAACAAGCCGTTCTTCATTGCCTGTGGTATTCAAAAGCCGCACGTCCCGTTTCTCGCACCCGATGCTTACTTCGTGAAATATCCGAAGAACGGTCTGCAGTATTCGCTCACTCCGGCCGACTTCTGGACTCAGGCGCCAAAGTCGGCCATGGTCAAACGGTTCACCGGCTTTGGATTTGAACTCGGGGTCGAGAATGACGCGCTGCGGCGGGAGTACACGCAGGCCTACCACGCCTGCATCTCATTCATCGACGCACAGATCGCGGTGCTGTTCGATAGCCTGAAGCGAAACGGCCAATGGGACAACACGATTATCGTGCTCACGTCGGATCACGGTTTTCACCTGGGCGAGCACTTCATGTGGGGCAAAGTCACGCTGTTCGAGACTTGCGACCGTGTACCACTTCTGGTTCGAGTTCCCGGCATGACCCGTCCGGGAACATCCAGCGATGGCCTTGTTGAACTCATCGACCTCTTCCCGACACTGGCCGAACTGTGTTCCGTTAAAACCCCGGCCGAATTGCAGGGCCGAAGCCTCGTCTCCATGTTTCACGATCCACAAAGCACCGGCAAAGAGGTGGCCTACACCGTCGTTCGTCGCGGCGGCAGACTCGGAAAGGCCATCCGAACCAAACGCTGGCGATTCGCGCGCTGGCCCGACGGTGAGGAACTCTACGATCTCGAGAACGACCCGGCCGAGCACAAGAATCTCGCCGGCTCGCAAGAACATGCTGACGTCATGCAAGCCTTGAGAAAGCGCCTTGTCGAAACCGAATCGATGGCGGTTGCAGCCAGGCGGTAGGCGTCGACGTGGCAGGCATTGCCCGATTGCTGTTGCAGGCGGGCGCAGATGTGGACGTAAGAACTCGAAGGACCGAACGGTGATCGAAGCCCATCCCAAGTCGGGCGTACTGCTGCACCGCGTCGGCAGATCATCCTAAAGGACACTGCATCGAGAAGCAGCCGGGTTTCACTCTGACGCCGACCCCAGCGAACGAAGGTATGCAAACAGGTCGGCCGCTTCCTGTGGTGTGAAGTCGCTCAGAATGCGTTCCGGCATCAGCGAGACCGTGCTCTTGTGCATCTCGTCGACGTCGTTGCGCGGAATGCGGATCGGCTTGCCTTCGGCAGTTTTCAGCACGACTTGGTGCTCGGTCTGGTCAACAAGCAAGCCATTCACGACCCGGCCATCGGTCTTGATCACGCTGTAGGCCGCAAACTTTTCCTCGATTTTCAGAGACGGCTTGAGCACGTGCTGCAGCAGTTCGCCGTCGTCCGGGTACTTCTTGATGATCTCTCGCAGGGTCGGTCCGGTCGACCGCTCTGAGCTGTCGATGTCGTGACAACCGCGGCAACGGGCCCCATCGCTGAAGAAGATGAGTTTGCCGCGGGCGGACTCGCCTTGAAGACTGAGGATCGTATCGGGATCGATATTCGGGCCCAACGTTGCGCGACGCCTCGCCTCTGGGATGAAGGTTTCGAACAGTCCGCGAACGTCCCCTGCCCTGGATTCGTAACCAACCACGGCAGCCGACTCTACGTCTGCCGCCTGAAGCGGTCCACCATCGGCCCGCGTGCGGTGCACCTCGGCCGCCAGCGCGAGAGCACCTTCGGTCGACTTGACGAGATCGCGTATCAGGCCGACGCGTTGAGCTTGTGGTTTCGATTCGTCATCGGCCAGTGCGCTCAATGCCGTCTGTTCGGTCGTGCCGTCCAGCACCGGTGCCGACAACTCGGTACCGACATTCACCGGAAGAGACCGTATCCATTCGTCGATCAGGCTTACACCGGCACCGTCCACAAGCCGCGATCCGATATAGGGCATGCGGCCGTATCCCAGCTTCGACATACGATACATCAACAGCGAACGGTAAGGATCGCCGGGCACAATGATTTTGGCATTATGCATACCAAACGTTCCGATTCCCGTGCCTTTGTCGGTGTTCAGCTTGTCGAATGGAAGGTCGCGGCGCAGGTAAAAGGAGACAATCGCGTTGCCCCCCGGGTGGTGACACATGCTGCAGTTGGCGTGCAGGTAAGAACGCGCCCGCGCGTTGAGGTGTCGAGTGGTGTCGTGAGGATCGACGAGCCGCCGCGGGTCGGTTCGGGGAATCGCCGGTGCATCGGCGATGACGTTCTGGGTCGCCAGCGCCGCCAATTGATCGCGGCGTGAACTCGATTCACCAGTCGGCCGGTTCAGCTGATTCGGCACGAATCCCAATATGAACCGCGAGCCGGCGTTGTGGCACAAGCGGCATTCGTTCTGCGCACCGACGTGCCATGTTTGCTCCGTCCGCCTACCCTCAGTGTTCGGGCTGGCAGCGGACAACGTGTGATTCGCACCAGCCGTGTCTACCAGAGCGGCGTCAGAACCTGCATCGTTCCACAAATAGCTATAAGGCTGCCACTGGCCATGTTCGTAATGCATGATCTGCGTTTCCAGCGGCGTGGACTCGCGCTCCTGATCTCGAGGCAGATCGAGGTGTTTGACGAACACCGTACCCTCCGGATAGATGGCGTTCTCACCGGCTCCGGTCGATAGGCGAATCTCCCCGTCTTGCGGTATGGCAACCCATCGGCGGGCCGACGCGCCGTCGGTCCATGGCTCGACCACCACGTCGTAAGGCACAACACCGGCCGCCGGTTCGAGCGGCGAGACCGAATCAAACAGGCCGGTCTCGCTCAGGCGACGAGGAAAATCAGCGGACGTGTCTTTCAAGCCGGACGGCAGCACTTCGTAAATTTGTCCCGTGTAGTCGTAGTCGAGCACATACAGTTCGCCCCCGCTGGATTCGGCGAACGCGACGATGCGCTGATCGGTATCGACGAGCGTTCGATACGAGTACCCACCACTCTGATCGGGCGCGACGGCCCAAATGGTTCCCGTGATGTAGTCGCCATATACGAACGCGCCTTGCAAACCGGAAAGCTTCGCCCCCCGATACACCGGGCCGCCGATCACCGAGTTGGCTTCGCTATGCGGGTGATCCTTGATGGGAGGGATAATCGGAGTCGGACCCGGCGTGACCTCGCTCCGCAGGATCGCGCGGCCCTCCACAATCGGCCACCCGCAGTTTCCGCCACGCTGGATGCGGTGGACCATCTCCCACGACTCCCACCCATTGTCAGCGGCGAAGATTTCGCCTGTCTGGCGGTCGACCCCAAACTTCCACGGGTTGCGCAAACCGTAGGCCCAGATTTCCGGCCGCGCGCCCTCCAGATCGACAAACGGATTGTCAGCAGGCACGGCATGCTGCAGATCGCCCGTCCGCCGATCGACGTCGAGTCGCAGGATCGCGCCGAACAGGTTCGAAACGTCCTGCCCCGCCGTCAACCCGTCCGGCGGATTGGGCCCCGATCCATCGCCGGTCGAAATATACAGAAACCCATCCGTGCCGAACTGCAGGCAACCGCCATTGTGCCCACCGGCCGGCCACGCGATGACCACACGCTCGCTGCCCGTTACCACCTTGAGCGGCTGCTCGTCGGTGAGCGTAAACCGCGAAACGTATGTGACTCCTTCCGTCTGCCGGACGTAGCAGGCAAACAGGAAACGGTTCTCCGCGAACTCCGGATGCAACGTCGCGTGAAAGACCGACACGCCACCCCTCGACGAATCGCCCGAACGCAACGCGGCCAAATCGATAATGAGTTGCTTCTCTTGGACCTCGGAGTTCTGCGCGAAGCTGAAAATCTTCCCGTCCCGTTCGGTCACCAGCATCCGTTTCTCACCCGAGATCTCTTCAAGGCTGGTCGGGTAATCAAACCGAATGGCGGCAAAGGCGGGCACGATTTGAAAAGGCGCAGGCAGCAGCGGTGCCCCCTGAATGCGAGACGTCGTCCATGGGGCTCGCGGGCCGGGAGCAGAATTCTGACCTACCACACAACGCCATTCCGCACCGAGAAGGAGGCATGCAGCAGCAACGATGACGTAGCGTCTGTTCGAAGTATTCATCTGCATTCCTTCGGGTTCAGTCAAAGTTGTCGATCCCACTCAGCTTCGCTGACCGACGACATCACTCGAGCCGGGCAGCATTCCACGAAACCGATCATGCGCTGCAGCGAAGGCGTGGGCAAGGTCGCTGCCTGGACGGGAGCGAGTTCGGAAGTCCGTGTTCTCGGGTATGATCAACTGGCATTCCAACGGACCCGAATTTCAGGAAAAGTTGCGATGGCCGATGCGTCGACGCTGACACTCGTCTGCGAAAGCAAGATCCGCGACCTCATGCCGCGGCGCCAGTCTATCAAGCGGCTGGAGGCCAGCGGCGTCTTGGCACGTGACGGCTACTATTTTGTCGTGTTTGACAACCGTGCGGAAATTGCCCGGATTAGCGACGACTTGCTGCCCAATGGCCGCAACGGCCTGTTCGGGATGGCTTGTGCCAAACACGGGTACGAAGGCATTGCTTACAACGCCGCCAAGCAACGGTTCTACTTGCTGGTAGAGTCGGTCAAGCAGAAAAGCGGCGACCACAAGGCCCAGGTCTTCGAATATGACGACGAGTTCAGGTACCTCAAGCATCGGCCGGTGGAGTTCAACTTTGAGGACACCAGCAAAGGCTTCGAAGCGGCGGCTCATCTTCGACGCGACGGAACCGACTATCTGCTGGCGTTGTGCGAAGGCAACAAGTGCAAGAGCGGCAAACAGGGCAGCAAGCCGGGCGGCGGGCGGGTGCAGTTGTTCGAGAAGAAAAAGAAGCGCTGGGCGCACCGCGACACCATCAAGCTGCCGCCGTCTCTGCCGTTTGAAGACTACTCTGCCATGGCCATCGAAGAGGGTCGCGCGGCGGTCGTCTCGCAAGTCAATTCCATGCTCTGGATCGGCAGGTTTGATGAGGACACATGGTCCTGGCGCGACGCCGGACAGCTCTATGATTTCCCACGCTCAGGCACAGGCTCGATCATGTACGGCAATGTGGAAGGCGTCGATTGGGTAGACGCTGGTCGCATCGTGACGGTCTCAGACAAACGTAAGAAAAAGCAGCCTGACAGGAAGCTGTCAGAGAAGGATCAGTCGATTCATCTCTTTGATGTACCGACCTGAGATGGATGGCGGAGGGCTGAGAGGGGAGAGCGGAGGGCCGGAAAAGATTCTGCTTCGTTTGCGTTCGTGTTGCGCGAGATCGGGAAGAATTGCCGGGAGCGATTTTGTTCATGGGCGGTGAAAGCAATCGGCCCTCCCCTCTCAGCTTTCTTGCGCGAGATCCGGAAGAATTGCTGAGGCGAATCGTTCATGAGCGGTTGATTGCCTCCCCTCTCAGCTCTCCGCTTTCCCCACACGCTTCGTAAAGCACGCCAGCATGGCTGGTAGCACGATGAGGTCTCCCAGCAGGGCCGATGCGATGGCCGTGCAGGCCAGCCAGCCGAACAGGCGGTTGCTGGGAATCTCGCTGGTCAGCGTGATTGAGAACCCAACCATCAGGACGACTGTCGTGATGATCAGCGCAGAACCGACCGCGTGGATACTGCGCCTGAGTGCTTCTTCGACGTCGCCCACATCCCGCAGCTCGCGCTGAAAGCGGGTCACCACGTGAATCGTGTCGTCGACGGCGATCCCTAAACAGACGCAGAACACAATCACCCCTGCGAAGCGGAGCGATTCGCCGCTCCAAACCATCAGGAAGGCGGCGATTAACAGCGGCAGCGCGTTGGGGATCAGGCAGATCAAGCCGATACGAATTGAGCGAAATGCAATCGTCAGCGTGATGAAGATCACCACGCTGGCCAGTCCCAGGCTAGCGGTCAGATCGAAGATCATCTGCACGAGGTTCCGCGCGCCCAACACACTCGATCCCGTCAACCGAAAACGGAAACCCCGATGCTGCCGCTCCAGCTCGCGCAGGCCCTCTTCCAACACAGGCAGGTTGTCGGCGTGAAACGCGAGCCCGAGATCGCGCGAACGGCTGACGACGACCGCGCGATTCAGATCGGACCGCACCAAATTGCCCGTCGCTTCTTCAGGCAACTGCTCGATCTTGAATCCCGGCAGTGCCTGCATGAAGTTCAGAATTGAAAACGGATGTTCGACCGATGGGCTGGCGATACAGAGCTCGTGCACGTCTTCCAAGGCGGACTTAAGTTCGGGAGAAGACAGGCTCACGTCACTCGGCCAATCCACGACGACGAATGACGGGAGCACGCCGCCGAACTTTGCGTCGAACAGCTGCAGAGCCCGGGTTGATTCAGCATCGTCCGGCAGGCTCTCGGCGATCTCGTTCTCCGGTTCTAATTGCAAAGCGACGACGCCCAGCACGATCGACAACACGACGCCGCCAATCGTGATGGGCCAGCGAAACCGCAGCACAACGTCAATCAGAAACGTGCCGCCTGCCGACACGGCCGCATCGAAACGTTTGCCACTCTTGGGCGGCAGGACGCCTTCGCCCAGCCGGGTCGACGCCAATAGCGGTACCAGCGTGATGACCGCCACGAACGTCAGCACGGCCCCCATGGCACACGCCAGTCCAAAGCGCCGCACGATCTCGGTCTGTGTCACGCCCAGCGACGCAAACCCGACCGCTGTCGTAAATGACGTCAACCCGCAGGCCACCGTCAGATGCCGCACTGCATCGCGGGCTGCCAGCTGTGGCGACAACCCCAACGCTCGCGAATGGCGCACATCGACAACCAGGTGCACCGAGTCGGTAATGCCGACAACGATCACTAGCGTCGGCAGGACGACCGAAAGCACCGTCATTTGCTCACCGAGCAGCCCCAATGCGCCAACAGTCCACAGCGCCCCCATCAGTGCCGTACACCAGACGATGAGGACCATCTGCCAGGATCTCAGAATGACGACCGCCATGACGAATCCGGCCAGCCCGCAAAGAAAAGTAAAGCGCCCGGACTCTTCTTGCACCAGGTTGAAGGCATCGACCCGCACCGACGGAATGCCGGTCACGTGCACTTCCAGTGTCGAAGTGGCCGTGAAGCGTTGGGCAATTTCGAGCAGTCTGTCGTGAACGGGTTGGATGTCGGAGATCGCCAGCTCATCGCCTGCCAACTCGGCGGTGACCAGCGTGTGGTTGCCGTCCTCGCTCAGCAGGTTTCCGGCCACCAGAGGATGTTTTAAGGCTGCGGCGCGCGCGTTTGCGAATGCAGCCGTGTCGTTTTCAGTGTTCTCGGGCGGAATCAAGGGCCGCGGCAGCGGATCGAACACGACCAATCGCGGGTCGGTCAAGCTGAACACGCTCTGTAGCCCATCGATCTGTTCGACTTCGGCAACGAGCCGCCGCAAGTCGGCAATCGACTCGGCGCAGAAGAGTTCGTCGGAGTGTACGACCAGAAAGCTACTGCGGTCGTCGGTCCCGAACTGCTCGAAGATCCGCTCCATCTCGCGAAAGTCTTCGTCGTCGGAGCGAAAGATGGCCCGCGGATTGTCATCGAAGCCGAGTTGCGACAATCCCACGCAGGCCAGCGCTGTGGTGATCACGACGCCGATGGCGACCGCCAAACGATGACGCATCAATGTGTCGGCCAGCGTAATCAGATCCACAGGCCGGGCTCTCGCAGATGGTGTCCTGCACGTTCTGGCTCGTTGCGAACGATGTAGCGCAGCCCTGTTTGATCAATTGACAGATGGCGGTGACCGATTGCCGGTCCATAGTCAACATCCGCGTTCGATCGTAGCGGCGCGAGCCCGGTCGGACAATCCACCGCGAGTGGCGAGGCAAGCGCAAACGGCGCTGCTAGCCCGCAACTCGGCGCGCCGGTCTCAAGAATTCTCCAGCGCCAATTTCGTGAGCGCTTGACGGGCCAGGTTCTTGATCGCAAATCGCGGCAGAAACCGTGAAGCCAGCGAATACAGCCGGGCGTTTCGACCGAACAGAATCAGCTCGCGCTTGTGCAGCATGCCGTCGATGATGACTTCCGCCATTTTTTCCGCCGAAATCCGCGTCATCTTCTCGTCAAAGGTTCGGACCAACTCCGCTTTGGCCTCCTCGGTGTTGTGGCGTCCGTTGCGGATAATGTTTGTTTTCACCTTGCTGGGACAGACCAGACTCACAACAACGTTGGTGTCCAGCAGTTCGAGGCGAAGCGCGTCAGTAAATCCGCGAACCGCGAACTTCGTCGCACAGTACGGGGCCTGACCCGGTACGGCCAACAGGCCAAACGTGCTAGAAACGTTGACCAGACTTGCTTCGGGACGCCGGCGCAACATCGGCAGAAAGGCCATCGTCCCGTGAACGACCCCCCACAGATTCACGTTCACAATCCATTCGAAGTCTTCGCTCGAGATCTCCTCCAGGTTGATCATGCCCAGCGCCACGCCGGCATTGTTGATCATGATGTCGGCTTGACCATAGCGCCGCTCGACGCGCTCGGCGAATGAGTACATCTGGTCACGGCAACCAACATCAAACTCCTGGGCCAGCACGGTTCCACCTTGCTGCTCGACACAGCGCACCGTTTCGCGCAGCGAGTCTGCATCCCAATCATTGATGGCCAGCCGTGCTCCAGCCCTTGAGAGTTGCAGGGCGAGCTCTTTGCCGATTCCCGAGCCTGCTCCCGTGACGACCGCAACCGACCGAGCAAGATCCATGGTGCAACCTCCCCAATCGGGTCGAGATTTCCCCGTGAATCACGCCGTTGACGCACGTCCCGCGAGCATCCTATTTGTCCTACTCTAACATTCAGGTGGATTTGTTCAATGCTGCCGGCTCGAAACGATTCATCTGGTCCAGTTCGAGATCACCGTCAAGCCAAAGATCGCCGTGAAGCTTGTGAACAAGATTGTGAGCATGTGATAGCCGGCCCGTAGCCACCAAGTCGTCAGATAGGGCTTCGCATCGAGAACCGACTGCAGCGCCAGCCGGATGCCCCAGAACAGAGTCGCGTAAATGCAGAACGCGCTGGCCAGCGCCGAGCCTGAGGCAAGTTCCGACGGAAGCAGCAAGCTGGTCAGACCCAGCGTCACGATTCCGAGCACCACATAACCGCCGTAGATCAGATACATCTGGCGATGCAGCCGCGGCAAGTCTGAGAGCGTGCGCCGCCAATCGAGACGGATGGGCACCAGCGTCGAGGCGACGAGGACTCCCAACTGACCAATCCCCGCCAGGAAGATCAGACGCGGCAGAATCTCGTTCATGACACAACTCCCAGAAACTCGAGGAACGGCAAGATGATGCCAATGACGAACGCCGGCGGAAACAAGAAGTAGAGGGGCAGCAGAACGACACCTGCGGTAAACAGCCGCCCACGGAATCTGTCTCCCAGTCCGACAGTTCGCCCAATCTGCGAGCGTTCGGCGAGAATGCCCATGGCTTGAATCAGGAAGAACAGTGTTGGCCCGCCGTAACCGCCACCGGCCGGCACTGTGATGACGAGTTCATGGACGAGGCCACTGAATGCGAAGCCCGCGCCAATCGCGAGCCGAGGTCCGAAGCGAGCCGTGAGCGGTCGAAACAGGAACCGGTGGGTGACATCGCGGAAAGCTCTGTTCCAGCGCCTGCCCCAGAACTCGCTGACGCTGCCGGATAGCACGGGCCAATCCATTAGCGGCGTTGCGTCGATTCCGACCGATCTCCAGCTGCACGAGAGGATATGAAACAGACCGAAGTGCAGAGTGAAGACAATCCCGATCATTCCGACCCAGCCGATAACGTATGGTTGCGTCGTAGGCACATGCGGAGCGATCACTGCAACCAGCAGCACGCCAACGGCCACCTTTGTCGCGGCAAACGACCATTCCGACAGTCGCGGTGGTTTACCAACCGATGTCTTCGGCTGAAGAAACGTCTCCACGTCGAGGCCCGGCCAAGCCAGCAAATACGCGAGCTGTCTCCAACAAGGAACTCCAGCCATCGTTGTTCGCCGCCATGTGAGCCATTTGCAGCCGGCATAGATCGCAAACGCCAACAGCCACATCAGCGTCCAGCGGGGCCAACCATCGGGTACTAGGACCAAGACGCTCGCCGGTAGAATCAGCAGCGCCCCCGCACCCCGAAGACTCGCGGCAATGCGTTTGGCGACAGCCGAAGTCTCGAGCGTCTGGTCGGAGTGTTGTGTGGCAGTGTTCATCTCGATTGTCCAACCGCAGCTCCGGTTGGTTGTTAACTCATCGGCCGCTGACGGCGGGGACTGTTTGCCGTGAATCTGCTACGATTGTCGTTCCAATTGACACGACAAGAATCGATTCCTCGATCGACGACCGGAGGATGCTCGGATGAAGGCGGCGCGGGTTCATCGATATTCAGGACTGGATGAGAACGGCAAGCCGCTGGCGACGCCGGGGCCCTTAAGCGACGTGATGTCGATCGATGACATCGACGCGCCAACCTGCAAAGACGGGCACGTGCTGATCGCGGCCAATTATGCCGGCGTGCAGTATCCCGACGCGCTGCAGGCTCAGGGCCTGTACCAAGAGAAGCCGGAGTTGCCTTACGTCCCCGGCATGGACATGACGGGCCGGGTGTTGGAGATCGGCTCGGGTGTGAAACATCTTGCCCCAGGCGACCGGGTGATCGCCCAAATGCGGACCGGTGCGCTGGCCGAGACCGTGTGCGTCGATGGGCAATCGGTCTGGAAGGCGCCGGACGATGTGCATCTTTCCAAGTGTTCGAACGTGGGCCGCAACTTTTTCGCAGCCTATCACTCGCTGAAGAACATCGGAGAAGTGGGCGGCGACGATCTCGTCTTGGTCGACGGAGCATCGGGCGGCGTCGGCATGGCGGCCATCGAGTTGGCCAAGGCCATGGGGGCCAAAGTCATTGCCGGCGTCAGTATCCCTGAGAAAATGGGTCCGCCCGAATCAGCCGGCGCCGACAAGGTGCTGTGTTACGGACGCGACCGCGACAGCTACAGGGCGTTCAAAGCGTCTGTCAAAGAGGCCTCGGCAGAGTTGGGACATCCCGGCGGCGTCGACTTGGTCGTCGATATGGTGCAGGGTGAATTGTTCGAAGCGCTCATCTCAGCGGTGCGGCCGCTGGGAAAAATCTGCATGGTCGGTTTCACCGCCGGACAAAAGCCGATCCGCCCCGGACTGCTGCTGATCAAACAGGCGGCTGCCGTCGGCAGTCTGTGGGGTCCCTGGGCGAAGATGCATCCCGAACGACATCAGCAAAACGTCTCGGAGATCATCGGCTTCTTGGCCAGCGGCGCCATCCAACCCCGCGTCGATCGCGTGTTTCCCTTCGAGAGGTTCGTCGAGGCCTTTCAGCTCTTCGAGAACAATCAAGGCCGCGGAAACACTGTTGTCTGCATTCGCGAAGAGTAGCGAGTGGTTGAACACAGTCGGTCATCGCCGTCTCGTGGTCGCGTTACCTGAAGCAGCTTAAAGACTTTATTGACGAACGCCTCGGTCCAGATTGGGCAGAACAGGTTAAAGCGACCCACCAACTGCTGTAAAGGGGCGATAGCATCAACCAGATGATGCAGGTCACGCGGTTGACTGGTCTGGTCAAGAAACTACGAGGCAGCCGGATGAGAAGAATACAGCCAACTGCTCGCGGAAATCGAAGGCTTGCAAGACTCCTTAGATTGATTGAGCATCGACGGGGAGCTGACCAGCGGTCTAGTTTCCCGACGCCGTCGCCGCGCGAGCCGACGCTAGCTTGTTCGGCTTAGCTTTCGAAACTGCTGAAGACGCTATGGAAGAAGTCGTAATCAAAGGTTCCGACCTCGTAATCGGGGCCATCCTCGTTCTCGCGGTGGGGAATGCGATTTCGCAACGGGTCGACGTGCTGCGCAAGTTCAGCATCCCGATTGCTGTGACGGGAGGCCTGCTCTGCAGCATTGTTGTGGCCATCATTGGAGCCCTCGGCGGGCCGAAGAGCGCTGAAACCGGTCGAGATTCTGATTGACTCGACCGTATTGCGGAACGCGTCGCCTTAGGAACGTTTGTTCGGAGTCGCACTACCATCGAGGCTCTTGGCTCACGTCCAGCTGAACCGCCAGATCGCACACGGCGCATCGTGCTTCCAATGCGTGTGTCTCCGAGTCGCAATGGTCAGCAACGCGCGTCGGCTCGAAACCTACTGGGTGCGCGTCAGCTATGGCTACCGGTGGCCGCCATGTATGCTGGACACGATGCTGGGCGTTTCTACGCCGGCGCGACCAGTTGCGGCATTGAAATGTACAACAAGGTGAGGACACCATGAGAATGGCAGTTCAGCAAGTTTCCCAGTTAAACGCGACGCCAAGGAAACAATACGTGCCGCGGTCACCCGGGTCGGCTTTTCAGTATGCCCATCGCATCGCAGTCTGCGGGGTGATCGCCGCGCTGGTCGTGGGTTGTGGTAAAGAGGAGCCGATCGTCGAAGAAGTTCGCTCGCTGAAGACCATCACCGTGGGCGAGATCACGGCGGGCCAACTGCGGAAGTTCTCCGGCATTGTGCGGGCCGTCGACCGCACGGCGCTGAGCTTCGAAGTGTCGGGAAACGTTCTGATCGTCAATGTCGATATCGGCGCTGACGTGGAAAAAGGGCAGGTCCTAGCGGAGCTTGATCAGGAACCCTATCAGCTAGAGGTGGAAAAGGCCGAGGCCGAACTCGCCACGGCGCAGGCGAAGCTTAAGAAGCAAACGGAAGAATACGAGCGGCAGAAAAGCCTCTTCGAAAAGGGAGCAGCCACCAAGAGGCAGCTGGAGGCAGCGGAATTCGCCTACAAGGATTCCGTAGCCAGCGTGGAGTATGCCGCGTCCCAGCTCAACCTTGCCAAGCGCGATCTGATCAAGACCACGCTCTACGCCCCTTATGACGGCACGGTCGGTGTCCGGCAGGTGGAACCGTTCGTTGAAGTTCAGCGGGGACAGAAACTCTTCGAGATCGATGCAGGAGGTGATCAGGAAGTCGTCGTCGACATCCCCGAGACAATCGTGCATTTGCTGGGCATCGACATGCCCGTGGACGTATCTTTTCCGACAATCCCGGGCAAGACCACCAACGGCAAGATTACGGAAGTCGGCAGCATCGCAAGTGCAGGCAGCGCCTTCCCCGCCAAGGTCCGCTTGCTGGATCCACCGTCTCAGGTTCGGTCCGGAATGACGGCCGAAACCACCTTCGAGTTGAAGGGGGCCGACTTCCCGGAAGGCTATCCGATCCCGGGCGAGGCAGTCAGACCCACGGCAGAGGCGAACAGCGGATTCGTGTTTGTCTATCAGCCCGATACCTCGACAGTGAAGCAAACTCCAGTCCGCTGGAAGGGCGTGAAGGACAACAGAATCATCGTGTCGGAGGGGATTGCTCCGGGCGACATTCTGGCTGTGGCGGGAGTCAGCTTTTTAAGTGATGGGATGCAGGTCAAGCAGATGGCCGAGAAGAAGACAACCAAACTGGAAACGCTGGATATTGAGTGAGCTAAGGCGACGCCGTCGATGATCACAGAATTCGCGCTGAAGAATTCGCGAACCGTCGTGTCTTCCATGCTGCTGATGCTACTGTTTGGCGGCGTCGTGATGACGCAGCAGCCGCGGTTGGAAGATCCGTTCATCGTCATCCGAGAGGCGCTGATTACCACCCAAAATCCGGGAATGTCCCCGGAACGGGTCGAACGCTTGATCACCCGCGTCATCGAGGAGCAGACTCGCACCATGAGCGAGCTGGACGATATCTGGTCCACGTCCAAGCGCGGCGAATCGATCGTCCACTTCGAAGTTGCCGACCAGGTGGACGCTGCAGACTTGCCGGCCACCTGGAAGAAGCTCCGCAACAAACTCCACGACATCGAGCCCCGTCTTCCCGAGGGCACGATCGGGCCCATGGTCAATGACGAATTCGGCGACACCGCCGTCGCCACCGTGGCGCTGTGGAGCGACGGATTCAGGATGGCCGACTTGCAGGAGGTGGCCAGGATGGCCAGAGAGCGACTGGGCACCTTGAAAGGGATCAAGAAGATCGATCTGTACGGCGTCCAGGAAGAGCGGATCTATCTCGATATCTCCAACGCCCGGCTGGCGGAACTCGGCATCGGCGTCAAGACGATCGGCGACACCTTAAGAGCGCAGAACGTCACTCTGCCGGGGGGACGGCTGGACGTGGAAGGCACGGAGATCATCGTCGCACCGACGGGCAACTTCAATGAAGTCTCAGAGATCAAATCGTTGTTGATTCCGATTCCGGGCACCGAACGCACCGTCCCATTGCAGGATCTCGCCACGGTCCGCCGAGCATACGTGGACCCGCCCGATAAACCCGCCTACTACAACGGGCACCCGTCGATCATTCTCAGCGTGATGCTGCAAGAAGGCGTCAATGCTGTTGCGTTCGGCGGACAATTGACCAGGAGACTCAACGAGATCGAACAATCGCTGCCGCTGGGTTATGTCCTGGAGTACGCGACTTATCAGCCCGATCTGATCCAGAAAGCGGTCAACGGCGCCGTCAGTAATGTTTTTCAGACCCTGGTGATCGTGATGGTCGTGGTCATGATCTTTCTGGGTGCGCGGACCGGTATGATCGTCGGCTCATTCGTGCCGCTGGTCATGCTCTTGGGATTGGTGATCATGGGGCTGATGGGGATCGAGCTGCAAAGGATGTCGATTGCTTCCATGATCATCGCGCTGGGCATGCTGGTCGACAATGGAATTGTCGTAGCCGAAGACATCCGCACCCGTATGCAACTGGGTGCGTCTGCGGAAGAAGCGGCACAAAAGTCCGGAGACTCGCTGGCTTTGCCGTTGCTGACCAGCACGTTGACGACCGTGCTAGCCTTCACCCCGATGGTGCTGATGATCGGGCAGACGGGCGACTATGTTCTCTCGCTCGGGCAGGTGGTGACGATCCTGCTGTTGTCTTCGTGGTTCTTGTCGATGTACCTGACCCCCAGTTCCTGCTGTTGGTTCATGAAAGTCGAACCAGCGGCCTCTTCCGAGCACGCCGCCGCTGATCCCTATCAGGGAAAGTTCTACCGCTTGTACCGCGGTCTCTTGGAGAGGGCCTTGCAGATGCGCGTCGTGGTTATCGGTCTCACCGTCGGCGCATTGGCAATTGCTCTGGTTGGTTTCAGCTTCGTGCCGAAAGTGTTCTTCCCGCCCGGTGACCGAAACCAGTTCCTGGCGTATCTCGATTTCCCAGCCGGTACCCGGATCGATTACACCGCGATGGCGGTGGAAGAGATCAGCGCCTGGCTGGGCGACGACTCGAAGAACCCGGAGATTACCGGCACCGTCGCCTATGTCGGAAACGGCGGCCCCCGATTCTACCTGTCGCTGGCGCCAGACGATCCGGACCCGCATACCGCCTTCATCGTCATCAACACCGAAACCGACAAGCAAGTCCCGGCCTTGGTAGGGCGGACCCGCGAGTACCTGCTGGCCAACTATCCGAACATTCGCGGCCGGGTCAAAGGCATGTGGATGGGCGCCAGCGAAACCGGATTGCTCGAGTTCCGGCTGAGCGGCCCCGACGGGAAAGTCCTCATGGAGCAGGCAGAGAACCTCATGGGCGCGTTGCGCGCCATTCACGGGACTATGGATATTCGCCAGGACTGGAACAATCTCGTGTTCAAGCTCGTGGCCGAGGTCGATCAGGCTCGAGCCCGCCGAGCTGGACTGACATCGCAGGAGGTGGCCGACTCTCTCGACGCCTTTATCGATGGGTCGACGACAACCGAGTACCGGGCCGGCGACACGGTCTTCCCCGTCGTCGTTCGGGGGCTTGAGAGCGAGCGGGAGAACCTCATCTCGGTGCCCGGTTTGCGCGTGTACTCCAGGACCAGCGGGAAAAACGTTCCGCTCTCCCAAGTCGCCAACCTGTATGGCATGGGTGAAGTCAATCAGATCCATCGCTACAACCAAGAGCGGACCGTTACCGTCAGCGCCAAGCACCAGACATTGCCCGCTGGGGAGATGTTTGCGCGTCTGCAGCCAACCTTGGCCGAGATGGATTTCCCGCCCGGCCACTATTGGGAACTTGGCGGCGAACTCGAAGACTCAGCCGATGCACAGAGCAAGCTCGCTGCCTGGTTTCCGCCGTGCTTCCTGTTGATCATCGCGCTGCTGATCTGGCAGTTCAATTCCTTTCGGCGGGCCAGCATCATTGTGATCACGGTTCCATTGATCTTCATCGGTGCGGTCGTGGGTATGCTCGTCATGGGGGCTGATTTCGGTTTCATGGTGATCCTCGGCCTGCTGAGCCTGGCCGGCACCATCATCAACAACGGCATCGTGTTGATCGATAAAATCGAAGTGAACCGCTCGGAAGGCAAGAACGACTACGACGCCGTCGTCTCGGCGGCTGTCTCGAGGTTCCGCCCGATCTTGATGTCGGTCACCACCACGGTCTTGGGCCTGTTGCCGCTCATCCTTTCGCGCGACCCCCTGTTCTACGGTTTGGCCTGCGTCATGGCCTGGGGCCTCGCCATCGGAACGGTCTTTACCTTAGTCGTCGTCCCCACCCTCTACACGTTGTTTTTCCGTGTGCAGATACCGAGCCGGCCCGTCGCGGTCGCCGCGGGGTCCGCCTGAATGGCGAAGGACGCAGGGATGAGTTGCCAGGCGAACTGTCCTCAACTCGGCCGACCCACCAGCGCGACGACCGGCATCGTCCAGATCTCCATGTCGGTCCGCGCCGAGATGTTCAACCCGGATTGTTCGAAAAACCCGGCCGCGTCGATGGGCTGGCAATCAACGATGTGTGGAAAATGATGGTGCATCCATTTGTAGGTCTTTTCCAGTGCGCTGTCCTGCTGCTCTTCCGGAGTGACGGCCATCGAAACCACGCCCACTCGACCGCCAGGCTTGAGCACGCGCATCGACTCCTGCAGCACCTGCGGGATGACGTCCAAGCCGAACAACTCGAGGGTGAAGCTCATCGATACTGCGTCGACGGAATTGTCGTCATACGGCAACGGCGGTACCTCGGAAACTGACAGCTCGACCCGCTCGCCAACGCCGGCTTCGGCGATTCGCTTTTGCGCCACGTCGCACATCCCTTGCGAGATGTCGACGCCGAACACGCGCCCCGATTCGCCCACCGACTCGGCGAACTTCTGCAGCGAATGGCCCGTCCCGTAACCGACTTCCAGCACGCGTTCGCCCGGTTGAATATTCAGCAGCGTGAGCCCTCTTTCGCGCGCCTTGTGTTCGTTGGAATCGGCCAGCGAATCATAGAGGTGGCTGATGCGATCGTAGAATTGTCGGGCCTTCGGTACCGCTTCGGTCATGTCGTCCTTTCGTTGGTGTCAATCACTGCCTGCGCACGCCGACGTGTGAATCGCATCCTGCCCGCACGCGCTCGATGGCCAGTCGCTGCGACTTGAGACGCGATGCCATTACTGCGGCACCATGTAGTCCCGCCACTCCTGGATTTTGCCCTCTTTCACGACGAAGAAACCAGTGACGTGGAAGCTCTGGTCGGTGCCGCCCTCTTTGGCGGTGAAATTGTCTGTCCTCTCGTTGATCACCAAATTGCCCATCACGTGTGAGCGATGCATGATGAACTCCGCCTTCTCGTAGGCTGCGAAGAATTGTGCGGAGGCTTTCATGAACGCCTCTTTGCCTTTGACCAGGGGCTGTCCGTCGATCAGCTGAAACACGAGTTTGTCGCCGAGGAACGGCTCGATCTTGGCGGGGTCGACGCTCTCGATCGCCACGCACATATCGAGCACGACCTTTTCGTTCGCGGCCTCGAGTTCGTTGATAGCGGCACGGGCCGTGTTGGTTCCCATGCCCGCGGCGGCCGCCCCCAAGCCGGCGGCCGCGATGAAGTTTCTGCGCGAGAGATGCTGCTGCTGATTCACGGGTGTCTCCTCGGGTGCGTTCGCGAGCGTGTGGAATCGGTGCGGCGAATGCCGCCGGTCGCATTATCGCCAGCCGGCAGCCGGGTAGCAATGATCCGCGGCGTAAGGCGGAGCCGTGGCGATCGTATATCTCTTCAAAAACGGCGGGCGGCTTGCGGCGAAACGAGCCGGCCGCTAATATGTAACCACTTCAGTTTCATTTATGACTCCGACATGTCCCGCAGCACCCGATTCCCCGTTGCCGTTCACATTCTCGCCATGCTGGCGGCGTTCAAGGACCAGTTCGTCAGCTCCGATCAGATCGCCATGAGCGTGGCCACCAACCCAGTCGTCATCCGGCGGGTGTTGTCGCTGTTGAATGCGGCAGACCTCGTCGTCACGCAGGCGGGCGCGCATGGGGGGGCCAAACTGGGCGTCAATCCTGCGGACGTATCGCTGTTGGACGTGTACAACGCTGTCGAAGATCAGAGCCTGTTCCGGGTCCACGAGCCGCATCAGCAGTGCCCCGTCGCCTGCTGTGTCAAAAGCGACATGGAGGGCCTGCTGGGAAAGCTGGAAAACAACATGGAGCGCGAGCTGGGCACCATCAAGCTGTCAAAGGTCACCAACCGCGCGACGCGAGAGTTCCGCAACTACGTGAAGGAATCGAGCTGACCGTTCGCCGCCGGCGACTTTTTTTGCCCTTAATTGTAACCGTAACATTGCCAGTTTCTAAACGAAAGGACATCACATGGACATCAAACAGCAATTCAAGGCACTGCTCCATCAGGCGGCCTGGTTCACCGACAAGCTGCTGGACGAAATCAGCTCGCCGGAAGACTGGGTATGCCGGGCGGCGCCCGGCACCAATCATCCGCTGTGGATTCTGGGCCACATCGCCTACACGCAAAACGCGTTCGTCGGCATGGCCGACCCGGCCCGCAGCGCCTCGCGCGAGGGATACGGCAAGCTGTTCGGCAGAGGCTCGACGCCGCTCGACGATGCCTCGGCCTATCCGCCACCCGACGACATGCGCGCGTACCTGCAAGAAAGGCGGGGCGCGTTTCTCGAGGTGCTGGATGGTCTCGATGCAGAAGGGCTCGCGTGCCCCACGCCGGAAGGCGCACCCAAATTTCTGCCCGACGTGGCCAGTTTGTTTCCGATGTGGGCCTGGCACGAAACGATCCACTCCGGACAGCTCAGCACGGTGCATCGAGTGCTCGGCAATCAGGCTCTCTCCGACCGAGGGTAAGAGCTGAGTTGACCCCTTCCAAACCAGAAAGGACGACCCATGAAACTCGAACGTCGAACCGTCCGCTACGAAACGTTGCAAGACCTGGTCAACGAAGCACGACAACTCGCCGAACGCGGCTACAGCAGGGCCGGCGAGTGGAGTTTGGGACAGGTCTGCAATCACCTGGCCGGTGCGATCAACATGTCCCGCGATGGTTTCCCGAGCGGCCTGCCGCGGCCCATGCGGCCGATCATGCGGCTGGTTTTGTTCGGCCGTATGCGGAAGCGAATCCCGATCCGGCTGCGAGTCCCCACGCTACCGTCCTTGCAGCCGCCTGCCGACATTGCCGATGAAGAGGCCATTGACCGCCTGTCGGCTGCCATCGCCCGATTCAATGAACCCGGTGCGACCTTTGCTGCTTCTCCCGTCCTGGGCAAGTTGACCGCCGAAGAGTGGAACGTGTTTCACCTCTGGCACAGCGAGCATCACATGAGCTTTTTGCTGCCGAGCGACGTGGCGGCAACCGTTTAGGTGAAATGTACCGACCCGGCATATGGCGATCCTTCTAAGGTGGCTGTCTGGACGCCCGTCTGGTACGCAATGGCGGAATCGATCGGGTACGCTGGATGCGTCGCTCAATTCATCCGCATTGCAGAGGAGACCGCCAACGATGCTCCATCGCTCCCTTCTTCGTACTCGCTTGATCGTTTTGGCCTCGATGGCCTGTCTGTTCGCGTCGTCTGCGGTTGCCGATGGTCCCCTCGGACTTCCCACAGCAGCGCCCAAAGACGTTGGGCTTTCCCCTGAGCGACTGCAGCGGATCGACGACACGTTTCAGGCTTACGTCGATCGCAAAGAAGCCGCCGGGGCCATGGCGCTGATTGCGCGGCGGGGCAAAGTCGGATACGTGCAGACCTGGGGCGATCGTGATCGCGAAGCGGGCAAGGAAATGACCGCCGATACGATCTTTCGCATCTACTCGATGTCGAAGCCGATCACCAGCGTCGCCGTCATGCTGCTTTACGAAGAGGGGCACTTCTTCCTCGACGACCCGGTCGCCCGCTTCCTCCCGGAACTGGCCAAGATGGAAGTCGAATCGGAAACCAATGGCGGAAACGGCGCGCTGACCATCGAACGCAAGAAGGCGACCCGTCAGATCACCATTCGCGATCTGCTGCGGCACACCGCTGGATTGTCTTACGGCATCTTCGGCAACACGCAGGTCGACCAGCAGTACCGCGCAGCCGGCATCCTGGCGGACGACAAAACAATTGCCGACACAGTCGAGAAGCTGGGCGGCATCCCGCTGCGTTTCGAGCCGGGAACGCACTGGCACTACAGCGTGTCGGTCGACGTGGCGGGCCGGCTGGTCGAAGTCGTCTCGGGGCAATCGTTCGATGAGTTCTTAAACGAACGCATTTTCAAGCCGCTGGGCATGGTCGATACCGGGTTCGTCGTCCCAGCGGAGAAACATGACCGCTTCTCGGTGCTCTATACGCCGAAGGGAACTCAGGTCGACCGCGAAGCGTTTCTGCGCGGCGGTCCGGGCAGCAAACTGATCGAGCCGCTGGAATCGAACGACTTGGGCGACTTCAAACCGGGCGAGACCTACTTCTCCGGAGGCGGCGGACTGGTTTCAACCGCCAGCGACTACCTGCGATTCTGCCAGATGATGCTCAACGGCGGCCAACTGGACGGCGAGCGGCTTCTTTCGCGCAAGAGTGTCGAGTTGATGACGAGCGACCACCTGGAAGGCATCACCGGCTTCGGCCGCGACGGCAGCACGTTCGGACTTGGCTTTGCCGTCACCACCGACGTCGGCAAAAGCGGCTCGCTGGGCTCGGTCGGCAGCTTCGCCTGGGGCGGCGCAGCCGGCACGCGGTTCTGGATCGACCCCGAAGAAGAGCTAATCGGCATCTTCATGGTGCAAATCCTGCCGCACCGCACCCGCATGGGTGAGGAGTTCCGCCTGCTGACCTATCAGTCCATCAATGACTAGCCCGGCATGCGCCGGTTTGTGCCTGCGGCAGCAGTTCTGGAGGTAGGGTGCGTGGAGCGCCAGCGAAGCGCACCGACTGCCGATGATCCGCGAATCGCACGTCACGCATTTGGAGGTCAATGCGTTCGGCATTCGCCGGCTTGCGCACGGCTATCTCGTGTGGCAGAAGTTGAGTCTCGCTGCGGATCCACCGCTCATGATCGCGTCCATTAGCTGTGTGTAGTTGTGCGCGGCGACCATGCCGATATTTTTTCCGATCCGGTATAGCCTCCCGCAATGATAGAACCGCTGCGAATGGTCTAACGTCTTCAACTTGAATGGCAACCCTTGGATCAATGTGCTTTTCTCAGCGAAGTCGCTGTCGAATGGAAGTCTATATTTGAAACTGTACTTTCCGCCGTTGGCGATCGGGTCTTTTGCGTTGGCGATGTTGTATGCCCGGTACACTTCTTCACCGTCAACAGTGTTTGTCGTGCAATTGAAACTATTGTTGAAGCTCTTCGCGAAAAAGTAGTTGCCCGCTCTGGGTGGACTCAGCGCGACGCACAACGTGTCGGCTGCGTAGTTTTTCTTCAAGTCGGCTGCGCAGAGTATCGCGAGTGCGGCACCGAGGCTGTGCCCGCAGACGATGATCTGGGCGTTCGGCTTCAGTTTGGCGACGATGCTTGAACGCATGCTCTCGTAGAGCACTGTGAACCCCCTGTGCACCTTCTGCCGCCGATCATCGAGACGATTCCACGCCACCTGCATGTTGTCGTAATTGGCGTGCCAATCGACGTTCAAACGTTTGAAGCGGTTGTGATTGAACTTCTTTGTGTCCCCGTTGACGTGGGAAATGATCTCACTCCCTGATTCCACCTGTTCAACAAGCTCGTCGGCCCAGCCGGCGCCAGTCTCATTGAATACGATGCCATTGTTCTCCTTGTCCGTACGATGCGGCATCAAGCCGTCCGTGTATCGCTTCCCCGGCTTGAAGAAGCCCCGTGATCCGCGGAATACGACATAGACTTGCTCATTTTCTTGCCCGTGTTCGTTGGGGATCTTGAGGCTGATAACGGCCCACCCGACGTCATTGTCTTTGATCGTGACCGTTTGCGACGTGTAGGAGCGGCCGCCCGTTTCCAACACTTCGCACTTCGTCTTGGGCCGGGTGGGGGCGCTATAAACCAATTGCTCGACCAATGGGAACTGGCGATCGATCAGTTTGCTGTTCGTCGCGTGTTGATAGATCAACGATGCGTAGCAAATGGAGCGATAGACCATCCGCTTCTTGTACCAGACGTCCTCCTTCGCTGACTCGAATTCCTTGCGCGCCAATAGCTCGACCGGTTGGCCTGCCAGATCCTGGGCAGAGTTGGAAAGGCAATTGTTGTTGGAGCATCGCTGGGCGCTCGGTTTGTTCAGCCTGCCGCAATGCATACACCGTTTCCAAGCCATCGGCCTGCTCCCGTTGATTTGAGGCTGTTTGTCGAATGGTTGTGGACGTTGATCGACTCGCCGCACGCTCCCCCTGCGGAGTGTGAGGCTGTCAGCCTTCGGTCATCGCTTCAGAGGGCCGCTGGAACGTGGAACTTGGAATCGCCGGCGGTGGCGGAGCACAGCCGGGAGCATGCTTGTAGCTTGGCAACGCGTTCTGATGTGATTGCGCCCTCCGCCCGGCTTCCCGTTCTACAATGCCGAACAGGATTCCCGGCCGGCGAGTGGATTCCAATTCGTAAGAAGCCAGCAGTGAAAGCGGTTGCTCCGACATGAGTGCCTCCAAAACGCCAAGAATCAGTGCTCAAACGACTTCTGCGATTCGTCGCGGCTTTGCCGGCTGTTGCCGCCAACATGCCGCTTCTGGATGACCCGATCAGAGCGCTGGGTTTACACACAGTTTTTCAACAAACTGATAAGACGGTTGCAGCGCGAACGCGTGAACAGGTCTCACGACCGCTCACTTACGAATCTGCAGAATCCCTGTGTACGATGGAGTCCTGCCCCCGGGTCATGGGGTAGGAGAACTCTGACGCATGAACTCTGCGCAACGTGACGACACCGCCGCCTTGGTCGCGGCTTGGGAAGGTGACGAAGCAGCGTTTGCCGAGCTGTTCGGCCGGTACCGCAAACGGCTGAAACAAATGGTCAAGCTGCGGCTCGACCGCCGGCTGTTCGGCCGCGTCGACGCCGACGACGTCCTGCAAGACGCTTTTCTCGAGGCGTACGGCAAGCTGCCGCAGTACCGAGAAAACAGCGACATTCCTCTGTTCTTGTGGCTGCGGCTGATCGTGGGCGAAAAGCTGATCGATCTGCATCGGCATCATCTGGGCGTGCAGGCCCGCGATGCCGACCGCGAGGTTTCGCTTTACCGCGGCGCCATGCCGGCCGCCAGCTCCGTGGCGCTGGCAGCGCAGTTGATGGGCAGCATGACCTCGCCCAGCATCGCCGCCGTTCGCGCCGAGACCAAGCTGCAGATCCAGGACGCCCTGAACCGCATGGACCCGCTCGATCGCGAAGTGTTGACATTGCGGAACTTCGAACTGTTGTCGAACTCAGAGACCGCACAAGTGCTCGAAATCTCGCAACAGGCGGCCAGCAACCGCTACGTGCGCGCACTCAAACGGATGAAAGAGATGTTGGCACTGGTCCGCGGCGATCAGGACTGACGGCGTAGTTGAGGGACAATGCGATGACCGATTCGATGGAAGAACGCAACCCCATCGACGTTCTGGCTGATGAGTTCCTCGATCGTTACCGCCGGGGTGAACGTCCGCCGCTGAGCGAGTACACCGACCGGCATCCCGAGTTGGCCGACGAGATCCGCGAGCTGTTTCCTCTGCTGCAGGAGATGGAAAGCGCCCGCTCCGACGGTGAAAGCCATGGCGCGGCAGACGACACAACACACGACGCAACTCCCCTGCCGCGTTTGCGCGAACTGGGCGAATATCGCATCCTCCGCGAAGTGGGCCGCGGTGGCATGGGGATCGTCTACGAAGCCGAACAGATCTCGCTGAGCCGCCGTGTGGCGCTCAAAGTCCTGCCACAGCAGTTGCTGCTCAACGAAAACCACCAGCGGCGGTTCGAACGCGAAGCCCGCTCTGCCGGCAAGCTGCACCATACCAACATTGTGCCGGTGTTCGGCGTGGGACAGGCCGACGGCTATCACTTCTACGTAATGCAGTTCATCCCGGGCTTGGGGCTGGATGAAGTCATCGACGAAGTCCGCCGGATGAACGCTCCCGGTTCCGACGGCAGCAGCGCACCGGCCGCCGGTTCGCTGCGCGTCGTCCAGCGGCGTGATGTCTCGGCTGCCGACGTGGCCCAATCGCTGGTGACCGGACAGTTCGAACGGACGAGGATCACCAACGAGTCGGGTGACGCGACGCTGATCTCAGCTCTCCAGGAGGAAGCGGCCCGGAACAAAGTCGATCGGTCGTCGACATCGCACAGCGCCTCGGATTCATTCGCCGTCTCTTCGTCTTCGTCGATGCTGGGTACCAGCTCCTCAGTCTCCAGTGGCCGGGGACAGCACACTTATTGGGTGAGCGTCGCCCACATTGGCCGGCAGGTCGCCGAGGCGCTGGATTACGCGCACAAGCAAGGAGTCCTCCACCGCGACATCAAGCCGAGCAACTTGCTATTGGATCTGCGGGGTACCGTCTGGGTCACTGACTTCGGCCTGGCCAAGGCCAACGACCAGAAGGATCTGACCCACACCGGCGACATCCTGGGGACGATCCGCTACATCCCGCCCGAATCGTTCGAAGGGACCGCCGACGTCCGGGGAGACGTCTACTCGTTGGGTCTGACGTTGTATGAACTCTTGGCGCTGCGGCCCGCTTTCGACGAACAAGAGCGCCACAAGCTGATCAAACAAGTGACCACGTCAATCCCCGAACGGTTGGAGAAACTGAATCCCCAGATCCCACGGGATCTGGTGACGATCGTGCACAAGGCGATCGATCGAGATCCCGAACATCGCTACCAGACGCCGCGGGAGATGGCCGAAGATCTGGAGCGGTTCGGACACGACGAGCCGATCCGGGCCCGCCGGTCAACCCCTTGGGACCGGGTCCGCAAGTGGGCGCGCCGCAACCCGGCACTGGCCGCGGCCTCGGCGGCCGTGGTGTTTCTGTTGATGACTGTAACGGTGGTGAGCGTGGTGGCCTATCAGCAGACGGCCGCGGCGCTGATTCTCGCACAGCAGAGCGCCGAGCAGGCCAAGGCGAACGAGGAGTTGGCCCGACAGAACGAAGAGGCGGCACAGAAAAACGCCGAGGAGGCCCAGGAGCAACGCAACCTGGCGCGCGAAGTTGTCGACAAGATGTTCACCCAGGTGGCCGAAGACTGGATGGCCAACAATGCCAGCCTGGAACCGCTGCAAGAGCAGTTCTTGCAGGACGCGCTCGACTTCTACACGCAGCTCTCGCAAGAAAAGACCAACGATCCGGAAGTGCTGCTCGAAACCGGCAATGCCTATCGGCGGATTGGAGAGATTCAATTCAAGCTCGCTAAGAACGCCGAAGCCGAACAAGCCTTTCTGGCCGGAGCCGAGATGCTGAAAAAGCTTGTCGAGGCGTATCCGGAAGAACCGATCTATCGAGAAGCGCTGGCCGCGATCTATCACGAATACGGTTACATGTGCCAGTTCCTCGCCGAGCGCAACTCCGCTGCGCTGAATGCCTACCGGCGGGCGTACCATCACCGCAACTTGCTGGCCGAGTCGTATCCCGAGGTCGCCGAACATCGTCGCAATGCCGCGCTGAGTTTGGGAGGCCTGGCGAATGCCTTCGCTGCCGGCGGCACGGTGGATGAGCGTGTTCGAACCTACAAGCAAAGCCTGGAAGTCTTGGCGACGGTTCCCCAAGAGTTGCTGCAAGATCCTATCTGCCGTTTCAGAATCGGCCTGATCCATTCCGAGTTGGCAGAGGTACTTCGTCAGCAGCGTAAACATGACGAGTCGTGGCCCTATTTCGACAAGGGGCAGTCGATCTACCGACAGCTCGTCGATGATTTTCCACGCAACGCGGTTTATCGCAACGAATTGGCCTGGTCGCTGCGTGAGGAGAGCAATCAACGATGGGGCGGCAATCGCAACTTAGAAAAGAGAGAGCAGACGATCCGCCGGGCCGTCGAGATCGAAAGGCAATTGGTGCAAGAGTCTTCGACGGTCGCCGACTACCAATTCGTGCTTGGCTTATGCTACCGCGATTTGGGATGGGCTGTGCACGCACGCGGCAAAGCGACCGAGGCGCAATCGCATATGCGTGCCTCGATTGACGTCTTGCGGAAGCTGATCAAGGAGAACCCTGGTTTTCGCTCGGCGTACTTTGCCAGTGATCTCGGCCGCTCGATTCGCGGGTTGATCCAGATGCGGGGGGCGAACATCACGCCGCAAGAAAAGGAATCGCTGCTCCGCGAGAACGCCGACACCCATGTCCGAGCCTTTCGCAACTATCGAGAGTCGTTCAATCTCATCGAGATACGAAGTGTCTACACCGCGCAACGGGACCTCGCCTTTGCGCGATTTGAGCTGGGAGACGTTTCGGGCGGATTCGACATGTTGGAAGAGGCGACGGCCTTCATCGAAGCACGGCTGACCGAGGACCCCAAGAGCGAAAAATACCGCAGATGGAAACACGAACACCTGGGCATCGCTGCCGGCAAATTGCGCGGCTACGCCAAGGAATCGAGAAAGGACAACGAACGCGATGAGTCCCGCCGGCTGGATCAGGCTGTCGAGAGCCATCATCGCAGGCACGTCGACTTTCTTCGCGAGCACTACGGTTCTGACCACATACTCGTCGGCGGTGCTGTGATCGAGCACTCATTGAATCTTCTCCCTGACCATCCGTCTGAGTCAGACCGCGCAGCTGTCGTCGAACTGTGTGGGCGCTGGGAACCGGTCTACCGGCAGCACTTTCAGGAGACGTTGTCGAATCTCAGTGACTTCAATGCCGGACAAAAGCAGGCCGGCGATCACCATCAACTCGGCATGGCATTGCGAGGAGCCGGGTTCGTGGCGGAATCGATTCCGTTCTTTGAGCGCGTGTTGGAATTGAGACGTCGCCTGCAGCCCGAGATTCCAAATCCGAACGCGTGGCAGAAGCTCGAGGTGTTTCACAGCATTCGTTACCTGGCGCACACCCACCTCGACGCCCGAGACTTCAAACGCAGCGCCGAATTGATGCGAGACGCCCTCGCCGACGTGGATACGTGGGTCGGCAAGCAGCCGCAGGAAGAACACTTTCATCACTGGAAGACGCTGCAGATACGCGACACGGACCACCCTCTGCGCAGGTACGCCCAGGAGTTGAGGAAAGCGGGCAACGAAGAACTGGCTCGGAAAGTCGAGCAAGAATCAGAGCATGCCTACACGCAGCAACTGAGTGCCCTGCGGGAGCGCTTCGGCGATCAACACACCCTCGTCGCGCTGGCTCTGGTTTGCACCGGTGATCTGCGCGATCGCCAGCGGCGGCACGCTGAAGCGGTTGAACTGTTTGCCGAGGCAGTTCGAATCCGCCAAACCGTGCTGGGCCCGGAGCACGCCGACGTGGGCCATGCGCTGATCCGACTCGGCTGGAATGAAAACGCACAAGGCCGCATCGAGCCAGCCGTCACCGCTTTTCGCGAAGCCCTGGCGATCTTTCGTAAAGCCTACGCGAAAGACAGCCCGCATACCGCCTACACTCTGTATCACCTGGCCGGCTTCATGCAGCGCCAACGAGAACATGCAGAAGCGGAGGAACTCTACCGCGAGGCGCTCGACATGAAGCGCCGGGTTCTCGGCGAGGATCATCTCGATGTCGGCGATTGTTTGCGTGGCGTGGCTTTCGCGCGATTCGATCAGGGAAATGTTGCCGGTGCCATCGAGATGCTCGATGCCGCGAAAGCATTCATCGACGTGCGGATCGCCGAGGCCCCTCACGAACAGCGATTCGGGCGCTGGAAAGTCGAGTTCTCGCGGCAAAGTGCGGACAGGCTCTGCAATCTGGCGCACAGGCTGGTGTCGCAAACCGGGTTTGCTGAAGCCCAGCCGTTGTTCATCAGGGGGCTTGAAGCCTACGCCGACTCCGATCACGTCGATCTGGGCGCGCATTGGCACTGGTATCGCTACGCGGTCTTGTGCGCTCACCTGGGCGACGCGGACGAACACGGACGGGTCTGCCGCGACATGCTGGACCGCTTTGCCGACGCCCCGAATCTGGAGATTGTCGAACGGATCTGCAAGTCGAGTCTGCTGCTGCCCGGCTCCGTAGACGGATTCGAAGTTGCGAGGCTACTGGAGAAGTCAGCCGAAGCAGCCCGCGGTCAGCCGTCGATCGTGGCTTGGTATGAGATGGCTGCTGGGATGGCTGAGTATCGCAGCGGTCGTTTTACCGAATCGCTCGACCACTTCCAGGCCGCGTCCAGCAACGGGTTTGTGCCCGTTGATACGGTGTGCCGCTTCTTTGAAGCGATGGCGCACCACCATCTCGAGCGCCCGTTAGACGCCCAGTCGTCATACGAAGCGGGGTTGGAGTTAATGGAAGCACACGTTCCCAAGCTCGACAGCGGCGATCTAGGCGGCCTTTGGAACGATGGACTGGCTTGTCACATCGCCCGTCGCGAAGCGGAAAGTGTGTTGAAGGACGCCACCGCACCCGCACCCGATATGACGACCGCCGAGCCCGATATGACGACCGCCGAGATCGTGGAGTAGCAAGAATGAGAGGAGTTAAGGGCAGATGACGGACTCCAATAGCGAACGTAACCCGGTCGACGTGCTGGCGGACGAGTTCCTCGACCGTTACCGCCGCGGCGAACGGCCGCCTTTGAACGAATACACCGACCGGCATCCCGAGTTGGCCGACGAGATTTGCGAGTTGTTCCCGCTGCTGCAGGAGATGGAGAGCGCCCGCTCCGATGGTGAAAGCCGTAGTCGTGCGAACGACGACACCGAAAGTGGCGCGACGGCACTGCCGCCGCTGCGCGAGCTGGGTGACTACCGCATTCTCCGCGAAGTGGGCCGCGGGGGGATGGGGATCGTCTACGAGGCTGAGCAGATCTCGCTGGGTCGACGGGTGGCGCTCAAGGTCCTGCCGCAGCAGATGCTGCTCAACGAGAACCATCACCGGCGTTTCGAGCGCGAAGCCCGCTCTGCCGGCAAGTTGCACCATACCAACATTGTGCCGGTGTTCGGCGTGGGACAAGCCGACGGCTATCACTTCTACGTGATGCAGTTCATCCAGGGGTTGGGACTGGACGAAGTCGTCGATGAAGTCCGCCGGATAAACGTCCCCGGCTCCGACGGCAGCAGCACACCGGCCGCCGGTTCGCTGCGCGTGGTCGAGCGCCGCGACGTCTCGGCCGCCAACGTGGCTCAGTCGCTGGTGACTGGACAGTTCGAGCGGACAAAGATCGTCAATGAGTCAGGTGACGCGACGCTGCTCTCATCGCTGCGAGAGGAAGCGGTCCTGGATAACGGCGATCGGTCGTCCACGTCGCATAGCGGGTCGGGATCGTTCGCAGTCTCTTCATCTGCGTCGATGCTCGGTGCCAGCGGCTCACATTCCAGCAGCCGGGGACAAAACACGTACTGGCTGAGCGTGGCGCACATCGGCCGTCAGGTGGCAGAAGCGCTCGACTACGCGCACAAGCAAGGCGTGCTGCACCGGGACATCAAGCCCAGCAACCTGCTGTTGGACCTGCGTGGCACTGTCTGGGTGACCGACTTCGGCCTGGCCAAGGCCAGCGACCAGAAGGATCTGACCCACACCGGCGACATCCTGGGGACCATCCGCTACATCCCGCCCGAATCGTTCGAAGGGACCGCCGACGTCCGCGGCGACGTCTATTCGTTGGGGCTCACACTGTACGAACTGCTCGCGTTGCGTCCGGCTTTCAACGAACAAGAACGGCACCGGTTGATCAAGCAGGTGACGACGTCGATACCCGAACGGTTGGAGAAGCTGAATCCCGGTATCCCGCGGGACCTGGTGACGATCGTGCACAAGGCGATCGACCGCGATCCCGAACATCGCTACCAGACACCGCAAGCGATGGCCGAAGACCTGGAGCGGTTCGGTCACGATGAGCCGATCCGCGCGCGACGCTCCACCGCCTGGGACCGGGTCCGCAAATGGGCGCGCAGGAACCCAGCGCTAGCGGCGGCCTCGGCGGCGGTAGCCTTCCTGTTAATGGCTGTAACCGTCGTGAGCGTGGTGGCCTACCAGCAAACGGCGGCGGCGCTGGTGCAGGCCGAAATGAGTGCCCAAGATGCTGAGGACGAGCGTGACAAGGCCCTGGCCGCGAAACAAGTGGCTGACGAGGCGCGGGACCTGGAAGCCAAGGCCCTGGTGGCGGCCTCCAGAAACTATGCGACCGCACGAGACGCCGTGGACAAGATGTATGTGCGGGCGGCAGAAGAACTTCGCGACAAGCCGCAAATGGAGGTGTTCCGCCAGGCACTGCTGGAGGATGCACTGGAGTTCTATCAAGTCTTCCTGGCGCAAGAGGGCGAAGATCCCGATGTCCGTCTGGAGACAGCCAAGTCCCACCGCCGAGTAGGCGAAATTCTCGGCGATCTGGGCGATTGGGCGCGTAGCCAACGGAGCCAACAAGACGCCCTTTTGGTCCTGGGCGAACTGGTGGAGCAGTTTCCGAATAATTCGCAGTATCGCGACGAACTGGCGCTGGCCCATTACCGCCACGGTGACGCTGCATCGAAACTGTTACGCGTTGATGAGGCTGTCGCCAGTTTTGAACAGGCGATGTCCATCTGGAAAGCGTTGAATCGCGAATTCCCGGATCAGCCCGCCTTCCTGCATGACCTGGCATCGGCGCATCTGGCGATGGGGGGCTTGTGGAAAAGTATGCACTTTAGCAAGGGGGGGGACATCGAGGCCCGCGGCAAACAGCTTCGCGCGCGTGTGGAACGGGAGTTTCCTGACTTTCAGCCCGGCCATCGCACCAGCGATCGGGTGGGCGTCATCGATTACGATATCGACGTCGACTTTGGTGGTCTGCCGCATAGCCCGGAAAAACTGCGGGAGATCGAACAGAACTTCCGCCAGGTGCTGGCGCGTGTGGAGCAGGAAGCTGCCGAACACCCGGCCATGCCGCTCTATCGAGGCCGGGTGGTGCAGGTCTTGAGACGGATGAGCTTTGTGCTGCAGGCCCAGCAGCGCTACGCTGAGGCAGAGCCATTCGCCGCCCGACGATTGAAGATGCAGCGCGAACTCAGCGAGGAGTTCCCGCAACTGCCCACGATTCAGAAGAACTTCGCCTGGGCTTTGCAGCATTACGCCTGGCTGCTCTATCACGCCGGAAGTACCGAGGAGGCCGCCGACCACTTTGAGGAAGCGATTGCGGTTCTCGAGAAGTTGGTAGCGCGGCATCCGGACAATACAAGGTTTATGGGCTTTCTCGCCGGCCAGATTCTATTTTGTCCCGTCGAGCGTCTGCGGAACCTGGACCGCACAATCGAGCTCCTGCAGAAGACCAACGAAGTTGTTTCGGAAGGAATCAACGATCTGGCACTCGCTCAAGCGTTGGCTGGACGATACGCCGACGCCCAGGCATCGCTGGAGCAGGCGGTGCGGCAGGGAAGCCAAGATCCCGGAACGGCAGCGGCCGTTCAGGCCATACTCTTGCGGCATCAAGGCAAGCAAGAGGCAGCGCGAGATCTGGTGCAACAGGTTGTGAGACAGATGGATTCCGTGCCGAACGGGAACTGGTACAAGCTCGAATTCCGCTATGCCATTCGCCGCCTGGAACAACTCGTGGGAATCACGGTCGCCAAGCCGGACAATCAGCCGGCGCCGCGCGGCGAAGGCGAGCGGATCGAACCCGCCACAAACACGGCGGACGCGCAACCGTCGGCGTTGGAGCGATTGAGCAGCCGCATCGAGGCCGAGCCAAACAACGTCCACCACCGGGTCGGACGCGCCCACGCTTACCTGCGACTGAACCAGCCGGACGATGCCGTCGCGGATTTCTCGAAAGCGATTGAGCTGGCTCCCGAGGCGGATGCAGCGGCGTGGTGGCTGTGCGACCGGGGTGCTGCCTTGGCGTGGAAAGGCGATTTCGCACAGGCACAGCGTTCGTTTGTCGAGGGACTGCCGCTGCTAGTCGAGAAGGCCAAGTACCGTCCCGACGCACACTTGCACTGGTATCGCTACCTCGTGTTGTGCGCTCAACTGAGTGACGCCGACGAACACCGCCGCGTCTCGCAAGAGATGTTGGAGCTGTTCGCGGATACGACCGACCCCCAGATCGTCGAGCGGATCGCCAAGGCGACTCTGTGGCTGCCCGGTTCCGTTGACGCCGCCGAGATGGCGGCTCGGCTGGAGGACTTGGCCGACACTGCGAAGGACAAAGACTCTCTCCGCTCCTGGTACCCGTTGGCCCAGGGGATGGCCGAATACCGCAGCCGGCGATTCGCCGAATCGATCGAACGGCTACAAGGAAGCCGGGCTGCCAGCAACGGGTGGGCGGTGATCGATACGATTTGCCGCTTCTTTGAAGCCATGGCGCTGTACCACCTCGGCCGCCCGTCAGATGCGCAGTCGTCGTACGCGGCGGGGCTGGAACTGTTGGAAGCACATATTCCCAAGCTCGACAGCGGCAACCTGGGCGGCGGCTGGACCGACGTGCTGGTCTGCCACGTCGTCCGTCGCGAGGCAGAAACGCTGCTCAAGACGCGCCAGACCGACGAGTATCTGGCGAAATTGCAGGCGGCGATCGAGCAGCAGAAACAACGTGCCGAAGAGTCCTCAGCAGACTTGGAACTGCAATATCAACTCGGATCGAGCTATCGCGACCTGGCAGGCGTTGTGCAGAGTCGGGGAGACCATGCCGCAGCGGCACGGAACATCCGCGAGTCAATCGAAGTCTTCAAGAAGCTGGTCGCACAGCAGCCCGAGCCGTTGCCGATGACACATGCCAAAGAACTGCACGCCGCGGTCCAGTTGCTGCTCGACATCCCCGAGCAGGTCGTCGAACCTGCGGAACAGGAGACGCTGCTGCATCAAGTCATAGACGCCTACGGACGCGTCTCGGCAACTGACGCCGCTTCGAAACCGAGTGATGAAGATGCAGCCCTCATCGACGAAGATCACGATTCCTTGATCGGCTTGCGGCTTAAACTCGGCGACTTCGCTGGCGGGATCGAAGTTCTCACTTCGGCACTCAAGTTCGTCGACGGGCAGCTTGCCGTGCAACCGAAGAGTCAGGTTCGTCGGAAACGCAAGACTGCGCTCGAAGAGCGGTTGACGCGCCAGTTTCCGCGGCTGGCCGTGCGGTTGTTGAGAGAAGGCAACGCTGCCGCCGCCGAGACGATCTACGAAGGCCTGGATGCGTACGTCAAGGAGACGGGAAATCGTGAGTCGTTTCTGCTCAACCAGGCCAGTTGGTTCGTCACTCGCGAGCGTAGGCAGCTGGCCGCAGCTTACGAACAGGCCCTCGCCTGGGCGCGACGGGCCATCGATTCAGCACCCAACAATGGTGCGATCATGAACACGCTCGGCGTGGCCGAGTATCGCGCAGGGGATTTCGCGGCGGCTGTTGAAACGCTGAATGCTTCCGCCGAACTCAATGCGCGATCTACTGGCGCATTCGCGACCGCCGATCTCGCGTTTCTGGCGATGGCACATCATCAGTTGAGCAATGACGAAGAGGCCGGCAGGCATCTGGAACAACTGCGGTATTCGCTCGAACTGAATCGCTGGAAGAAAGATGCCGAATCGCAAGCGTTCCTTGTCGAAGCCGAACAGGTGACGTCCGCCCTCGCCGTTGCCGAGGAGGCTCTCGACGAGACGGTGGCTTCGCTCAGGGCAGCCCTCGAGGCAACTCCATCGGAGAGCAATAACGAGCAGCCCGAACGGGCCGACCTGGTATTCGATTTAGGGAATCTGCTTGTGCGTCGGGAGCAATATCGGGACGCCGAAGAACACTTGCGCGGAGCACTCGAGCTTCGACGTCGCCTGCTGGGGGATGAACATGTCAAGGTGGGCGAATGTCTGCGGGTGCTGGCTTTACTTCAGGGCTACCAGGACGACCAGCCCGGCAAAGAGCAATTCGCCCGCGAGGCGCTGGGGATCTATCGCAAACACGGCGACTCCCAATCCAGCCGTGTCGCCGAGATGCTGACCCACTTGATCGCCTCGCTGCACGCGCAAGAGAAACGTGCCGAGACGCTTCCGCTCTACGCGGACAGAATCGAGTTGCTGCGATCACTGCATGGCGAGTCCGACCCTCAAGTGGCCGCCGACTTGCGAACGCTGGTCAAGCTGCTCACGGCAGCCGGCGACGTGAATGCCGCCCGGCAGCGGCAGGATCAGGCGATCGACATCATTGATGATCGATTGCAGTCAGCCGCCCCGCAGGCAGCGGGCGAATTGATTCCGCTCGACGTGCAGCCATTCGCCAATCAACCGCTGACTACAGCCGGGGGAATCGCCGACTTGCTTCGCGGCAACGACTTCGCGGCGCTTCCCCGCGGGGAACAAACCTTTGCCGGTGTCCGTTTCTACGTTGGCGACAAATTGATTCAGCTCGGAAGTCAAAAAATTCCAAACATGCCCCAGAACGTCGAAGGCATTGCGGTCGGTGGAACTGCCGCGAAGCTGCACATCCTGCACGGCACGCAGTACGGCTCGAAGTGGGGACGCATCGGAGCCTACGTCGTGCTCTATGCAGATGGATCATCCGAAACGATCCCCATCGCCGTCGGCAGACAACTGCGCGACTGGTGGCATCTACCCGAAGGGGGCTGGATGCCGCCGGACGTGGCGTGGGTGGGCGCAAACGAGGCTACGCGAAAACGTGCCGGTTGTATCCACCTCTCGATGCTCGCCTGGAAGAACCCACATCCCCAGCGCGAGATTGCGAGCATTACGTTCCGCTCCGCCAACAAAGCCGCGGCGCCGTTCTGCGTGGCCATCACGGTTGAACGGCCAGAGAGCGACGCAGGAGACGAAGGTACTGAGCAGGCCAGCTCAGCACCAGCTCATGACACCAGTGCCGGCCGGCCGAGCAAGTAACACCCTGTTGGGTCTGCGGGTGCGAGTTTACGCCTCGCACGCCGCCGCCACGGGCGTTTCCCGAGAGGTCATCGCCGGTGCGACTTTGCAGTCGTCGTTCCCGTCGATGATCTCGGTGCGGTAGACTGCGATTCCTTCGGGGGCTTGAATCCCTAGTTGCACTCGGTTGCCGCGTACGCGAACGACCGAAACAGAAACCGTGTCGCCAATCCGAATCTCCTGGCCAATCTTGCGACTCAACACCAACATGTGGGTCCCTCCCTGGGAGATGGTTTTACTCGCGCCAACCTGTTGTGGGACATGGTTGGCACTCAGCGTCTCTTGTAATTCCGTACACGTGAACGTTAGTTTATTCCTTTCGCGCGGACTGTCAAGTTCAAATGTCCAAAGTTTTGAAACGAAGTCCGCGCTCGATCATCAACAGAAATCTTAGACATGATTGACGAAATTCAAGCCGCACTCGACAACCTGTTGCACGGCCGAGACCTGCGGCCAGAACAGATGCGCGACGCCGTGTGGGCCATCATGGACGATCGTGCCAGCGAAGCGGCCATTGCGTCGTTGCTGACGGCCTTGAAGATCAAGGGTGAGGCAGTCGACGAAATTGTCGGCGCGGTCGAAGCCCTGCGGCAGCGGTGCACGCCGATTCCTGTCCAGCAAGCCCAACTGTTGGACACCTGCGGCACTGGCGGCGACTCACTGCACACCTTTAACATCAGCACCGCAACGGCCATCGTCGCGGCGGCAACCGGAATTCCCGTGGCCAAGCACGGCAATCGCAGCGTGTCGAGTTCCAGCGGCTCGGCCGACGTGCTGGAGCGGCTGGGTGTCAACCTGCAACTAACGGTCGATCAGGTCGCCGCGTGCATCGACGAAGTGGGAATCGGCTTCTGCTTCGCCCAGTTGTTCCACGGGGCGATGAAGTATGCTGCACCGGTCCGCAAGGAGCTGGGTTTCCGCACGATCTTCAATCTCGTGGGACCGCTGTCGAACCCTGCCGGCGCCAAGTACCAGCTCGTCGGAGCGAATCGACCCGATACGGCCGAAAAGCTCGCACGGGCACTGTCACAGCTGGGCTGTCAATCGGCTGTGGTGGTTTGCGGCGCGGGCGAACTCGACGAAGTCAGTCTGTGGGGCGAAACCTCGGCGTTTCGAGTCCATGACGGACAAGTCGCTCCGGTGAGCTGGACAGCCGAATCGTTCGGACTGCCCGAGTGTCGGGTCGCCGACCTGCAAGTGAATTCCCCTGAAGAGAGTGCGGCAGTCATCGAGTCGATTCTCAAAGGTGAGAAAGGCCCCCGGCGGGATATCGTGGTGGCGAACGTCGCAGCAGCACTGTTGGCGGCAGAAAAGACCGACGATTTGCAGCAAGGGGTGCAGTCGGCCTGTGCAGCGATCGACAATGGCCGCGCGGCCGACATGTTGAGCCGTTTGATTGAGGTTTCGAATCGGGACTGAATACTGGGCAAGTCGGCGAGAGTTCATTACGCGGCCAATCGTGCTCTCGCATCGGACAACTCAACTGCGTTTTTCCGATCGAGGTACGGAAACCTGGACGCGAATTTCCGCACAAAAGGTCCGAAATCCCCACCCTTGCGTCACCGGACCTTCGCCTTATAATTCGATTTGAGCGGCTGCAAGGAGGGTGGCTCTGGGTTACGCTGCAGGAGGCTCTCGCACGCACAAGCGTGCGTTGGCAGCGAGAACGGTTCGTCTTTGGATGCTAAAGAGGCGGTTATGCGCGAATGGTTTCGCAACGTCTGGGTGGCGGTCAGTACGGTCCTGTATGGGCTGTGGATCACCCTGCGGACGATGGGCAAGACGTACCGTCGCAAGGCGTTTACCGAGATCTACGAGTATCCGGAAGTGCCGGTTCCCGTTAAGGCGCGGTACCGCGGCTTTCATCGCTACGACTTGACGACCTGCATCGGCTGCGACAAGTGCGCGGTCGCCTGTCCGGTCGATTGCATTTACATCGACAAGTCAAAGTCGCCCGGCGGCAAAGGATTCCGCGTGGATGGCTTCACCATCGATTACACCAAGTGCATGTTCTGCGCATTGTGCGTGGAACCGTGCCCGGTCGACTGCATTTTCATGGGGTCGAACCATGACCTGAGCTGCTACAGCCGGGACGGTTGCATCGTCGATTACGCCAAGCTGCCGCTGCAGGTCGGTTGGGGGCAGACGACGATCAACCCGACTGCAGTCGCAGAATCCAAAGTCCTTTACGAGCCGGTCTGGGTCAAAGGCGAGCCCAGCCCGTTCGAATATTCAACCGAGGCGGAGTAACTATTCATGAACGCCGCTACTCGGAAACAGTACTTCACGCTCGATGAAGCCAACCGCCGCTTGCCGCTGGTTCGCGCTATCGTTGAGGACATCGTCGCACTGTACGGCGACATCAACGAGCGCCGTGAACGGCTGGCTGCGGTACGCTCCCGAAGTTCGCAACGGGACGAGAGCGACCTCTACTCCGAAGAGTTGGAGCAGATGGAGGCCGATCTCGAAAAGGACATCGAGAAGTTCCGCGGCTTCGTGGAAGAGTTGCAGGAACTGGGAGCAGAACTCAAAGACGCCGTGACCGGGCTCATCGATTTTCCCGCACAGATCGACGGCCGCGACGTTTATCTCTGCTGGCGGCTCGGCGAGGAAGAGATTGGCTTTTGGCACGAACTCGACGGCGGGTTTGCGGGCCGGCAATCGCTGCTGGAGAACTCCCTGTTCGACGATCAACCCAGCAGCGTCGATGACGCTGGCGACTCAACGGGCATTGACGGCTGAGCACAGTATCGCAGCGAAGGCAAACACGCGATGACGGATTTTGTCGGGCACTTTCTACTATTCACGGTCGTGGCCATTGCCGCCTTGATCGTCCCGCTGCTCATCGGGATCCTCGTGCGGCCCAAGCTGCCCAATGCCGAGAAGGACTCGATCTACGAGTGCGGCGAGCCGACCATTGGTTCGAGCTACATTCAGTTCGATCTGCGGTTCTACGTTGTGGCGCTGTTGTTCATCATCTTCGACGTCGAGGTCGCGTTTTTCTTCCCGTGGAGCACGATCTACGGACCCGCGACACAGCTCTCCGATGAACGGCTCAGCGCAGTGGCTCGCGAAGAACTGAGCGCCAAAATGCTCAGCACGCCCGCCGCCGACTTAGCCGCCGAAAACGTGCTGAACCGAGACGCCGCACTTCAATTGGCCACCATCGGATTGGCCGACATCCTGGTCTTCTTTGGCGTGCTGCTGGTGGGCTTCGCTTATGTTTGGAAGCGAGGCGACCTCGACTGGGTCCGCTCAATGACCCAACAAGTCCAGGAACAGGCGGCATTGCGGCCCAGGCCGCCGCCACCGCGTGAGCAAGCCCCTAAACCCCAGTCCGTAGCCTGACTCACACCGCTCTCATTGCTCGAAGTCCGGAAGTGTATTGATGACCGTCGAGGAGATTCACAAGCTACTCGTCGATACGTTCGGCGAAGCCAAGATTGTCGGCATCAATCTGGAGGCCAAGGATCCTTGGATCGAAGTGGCTTCCGACAGCATTCTGGAAGTGGCGCAATTCTTGAAGGCCGACGAGCGGCTGGGGCTGGATCATTTGAACAACTTGACCGGCGTCGACTACTTCGAGCCCGACGCCAAAAAGCAGGCCAAGTTTGGCCACGACCCGCACCTGGAAGTTGTGTACCACCTCACCAGCCTGCGGCACAAACACACGGCCGTGATCAAGGTGAAGCTGCCCCGCTGGAAGGATGACCAAGAGGGGAACCTGCCGGAAGTCGACTCGGTCGCCTCGGTGTGGGGCATCGCCGATTGGCACGAACGGGAAGCCTACGACTTGATGGGCATCCGGTTCGTCGGCCACCCCAATCCCCGTCGAATTCTGTGCCCGGAAGACTGGGTCGGACATTCGCTGCGGAAGGACTATGAGTTTCCCTTGGAGTATCACGGAATTCGCGGAAAGTAGTCGGTCATGAGCATGCAGGTCGAAGACCCCCGCGTCGTCGAGTTTGACGTCCGTACGGATGAGATGCTCGTCAACATGGGGCCGCAGCACCCCAGTACGCACGGCGTACTCCGCCTGTTGCTGCGGACCGATGGCGAAGTGGTTCACGAGGTCACGCCGCACATCGGATACCTGCATCGCTGCGCCGAGAAGATCGGTGAGAACCTCTCGCCCGTGCAGTGGGTGCCCTATACCGATCGCATGGACTATCTGGCCGGCATGAACATGAACTTGGGCATGTCGCTGGCCATCGAGAAGCTGATCGACATGGAGGTGCCCGAGAAGGCGATGACTTTGCGCGTCATCATCGCCGAATTGGGCCGCATCGCCAGCCACTTAGTCGGCATGGGCGCGTACGGTTTGGATCTGGGCAGTTTCAGCCCGTTTCTGTACGCATTCCGCGAACGCGAGATTATCCTCGACCTGTTCGAAGAAGTCTGCGGCGCCCGATTGACCTACAGCTACATCACCGTCGGCGGAGCCACCCACGACTTGCCCGACGAGATTACGATGCCGCCGGGCCTGGCGGCTCTGACCGGGCACGACATGAACACGAAACTGTCGTGGATGGATGCGGTCCGCGTCTTTCTCGATTGGCTCGAAAAGCGGATCGTCGAATACCACGCGCTTTTGACGCGGAACTCCATCTTCATCAAGCGGACCGCCGGCATCGCCGCCATGTCGGCCGAGATGGCCATCGATTATGGATGCACCGGGCCGGTTCTGCGCGGCAGCGGTGTCGATTTCGACCTCCGCCGGGACGGCGAACCGATCTACACGCGAATGTACGAAGGGTACGATTACGAAATTCAATTCGCCCCCTATGAAGACGCGCCGCCGGAAGTGTTGCTGGGCGATAACTGGTGCCGCTTCTACGTCCGCATGAAAGAAGTCGTCGAGTCGATCGGCCTGGTACGGCAGTCGATGGACCGCTATCCGCAGACCGAAGGGGCCTATCGCGTCCCGCACAAGATGAATCACAAGCTGCCCAAAGACGAATGCTACCTGGAAACGGAGTGCCCTCGCGGCCAGATGGGCTTCTACATCGTCGGCAACGGCCAGACCGAACCCCTGCGTGCACGGGCCAAGAGCTCCTGCTTCTGCAATCTCGCCGTGACCGGCCCGCTGTGCGCCGGCTACCTGCTGGGGGACATTCCGGCCATCGTCGGTTCACTCGACGTCGTCATGGGCGAGATCGACCGGTAACGTCGTCGCACGACAATCCCATTGCTCTACAACCACCTGTCGCGACGGTAGGTGGTTTTTTTCTTGTTCTCGCAGGACAATGCTGATACGCAGCTCAAGCACGCACCCCAAGGAGATCACGCATGTCAGTCGCCCATACCAGCCGAATGCGAATCGAAAAGCACGACGGGCCGCATCGTTCTGCCAAGATTGAAGGCTTCGGCGAGGCGATTCATTTCGGCATGCATGGCGGTATCAAGCAGTTCTACGAGAGCAAGACCGGCCAACAATTTGGCGGCCCCGAGTATCCGGCCACGCTGGATTACCTGATCTCAGGCGTCGGCGGGTGACTGCTGGGCACCCTTGCGTCCGCACTGGAAGTGCGGCAGATCCCGGCCGTCGACAACCTGGTGGCCGACGTTGAAGGCGACATCGAAGATGTGGAAGGCGTGCTCAAGATTACGCAGATTCGCCTGCACTACCGTTTGAAGATTCCCACTGGCAGTCGAGAGAAGGCAGAACGCGCCTTGGCTACCTACGCCGACAAATGCCCGGCCTACCAGTCGGTGAAGGGCTGCATTGAATGCACGTGGGACATGCAAGCGGTGGAAGAGTGAGTGCCGGTTGGCCGGAGCGGCTGCGATTGATGGCGACGGCCGCGTTCGGACTGGAAAAGGTCGTGGCTCGGGAGCTGAAGCAACTCGGCTACGATCCACAGCAAATCGAAAACGGGCGCGTGATCTTCGAAGCCGATGCAGCGGCCATCTGCCACTGTAATCTGTGGTTGAGAAGCGCCGATCGCGTGCTGCTGGAGGTCGGTCGTTTCGACGCGAGAGACTTCGGCGAACTGTTCGACAAGACGTCGAGCCTTCCCTGGTCCGAGTGGTTGACTGTAGATGCCGCCTTCCCGGTCCGCGGTAAAAGCGTTCGCTCGACGTTGCACAGTGTTCCCGACTGCCAGTCGATCGTCAAGAAGGCCATCGTCGAAAGTCTCAAGCGCACCCACGACAAGTCATGGTTCGAAGAAGACGGGCCGACGATGTCGGTCGAAGTATCGATCGTGAAAGACCAGGCAACGTTGACCATCGACACGTCGGGCGCCGGTCTTCACAAACGAGGCTATCGCACACTCGCCGGTCCTTCGCCTTTGAAGGAAACACTCGCGGCGGGATTGATTCAGCTCAGCGACTGGCGCCCGGATCGTCCGTTCGTCGATCCTTTCTGCGGAACCGGCACCCTGCCCATCGAGGCTGCATTAATTGCCAAAGGTGTGGCCCCCGGCATCAAACGCACGTTCGCCTCTGAAGGCTGGCCACAACTCGCCGCTAGTTTGTGGGACGCGGCGAGGGAAGAGGCGCGCGACACCCAAGCCAGTCGGCCGGACTTTACACTCGTCGGGACAGACATCGACAGTCGGGCGCTCGGTCTAGCGCGCTATCACGCGCGGCAGGCGGGTGTCGATGACTGCATCCACTTCCAACAGAAACCGTTCGCCGAGTTTTCGACAAGCCGCAAGTACGGATGCCTGGTCTGCAACCCACCTTATGGAGAGCGATCTGGCAGTCTTGCCGAAGCCGAATCGCTGTACGCGCAGATGGCCGGACTGTTTTCGAATCAGCCAACATGGTCGGTGTACGTTCTGACTTCGCACGACCGCTACGAATCGATCGTCAAGCGGAAAGCCGACCGGCGACGCAAACTATACAACGGCCGCCTGGCTTGCACGTTTTACCAGTTCTTCGGTCCGCGTCCGCCGCGTCATCGAACCAACGCCGACACCAAGGCAATGCCGTAAGGATGTCGTGCCGACCACGGCTCTCGCATGCTGTTCGCGCGTGAAGGCTTGACGCAAGTACTTGACACCCTTTGTCGCCGGTATCACAATTCAAGTACGCCTACCACTTCATTTCCGGTGATTTAGGGGCGGCCGTGGACCGCGCGGAACAGGCCGGTGGTTTTGGGTCGACCAGGCCGGTACATTTCTGAGTTTCGAGCGGGACTGCACGCGCTGTGTCCCCTTTTCCCGGGCTAACCAGCGCAGCGAATACGCTGCAACGGAGAATGTTCTATGGCCGCTGATTGGCTACAGAAGCTCGTCGATGAAGGTCTGATCAGTGCAGACCAGCTGAGCGAAGCGGAGGAAATGGCCGCTGGGCTCGGCGTCTCGATTGCCGACGCCCTCGTCAAACAAGGCTACTGCTCGGGTGCTGAAATCGGTCAGGCCCAGGCGGCCGAGTTCGGCTACCGCTTCGTCGAGCTGGAGGGCGTCGAGATTCTGCCGTCGGTTATCGAACTCGTCCCCGAATCGGTGGCACGCGAAAACGTCGTGATTCCGGTCGAGCTGGAGGGCGAGTCGCTGATCGTGGCGGTCAACGATCCGATGAAGCTCGACGTTTTGGACAAGCTGCGGTTCATTCTCAACCGCGAGATCGACATCGTCATCGCGGCCAAGGAGTCGATTCAGGGGTCCATCAACCGGCACTACGGGCAAAGCGAAACCGAATCGGTCGACTCGATGTTGCAGGAGTTCACCGAAACGGCCATCGACTTCACCGAAACCGGGTCGATGACCGGGACCATGACGGCGACGACGGGCGCCATTGCCGAAGACGAGAACTCTCCGGTGATCAAGTTGGTGAATCTGATCATCGCTGAGGGGGTCAACAGTCGGGCCAGCGACATTCACATCGAGCCTTTCGAAGACCGGGTGCGGATCCGCTATCGCATCGATGGGGCACTGGTCGAACGGGACAGCCCGCCTCGGCGACTGCTGGGGGCCCTGGTTTCGCGTCTCAAGATCATGGCCACCATCGACATAGCGGAGAAACGACGACCGCAGGACGGGCGGATCAAAACCGTGGTCGGCGGGGCGGAACTCGATTTGCGGGTGAGTATTCTGCCCACAAACCACGGGCAGGCCGTGGTCTTGAGGATCCTGGACCGCGACAACATCAAAGTCGGCATCCGGAACCTGGGCTTCAGCGACGAAAACTACCGCACGTTCCAGAACATCATCCGCAGGCCGAACGGAATTTTTCTGGTGACCGGTCCCACCGGGAGCGGCAAGACGACAACTCTGTACAGTGCCCTGGGAGAGCTGAACCGGCCGGACCGCAAGATCATCACTGCCGAAGACCCGGTCGAATACCTGTTGCCGGGCATCAATCAAGTCGAGGTCAAACACTCCATCGGCTTGAACTTCGCGAGGATCATCAAGGCCATGCTCCGCCAAGCCCCGAACGTGATCTTGGTCGGAGAGATCCGCGATGTCGAGACCGCCGACATGGCAATTCAAGCATCTTTGACCGGACACTTGGTTTTCAGTACGCTACATACGAACGATGCGCCCGGTTCTATTACACGTTTGATCGATATGGGTGTACAGCCATTTCTCGTCGCGTCCAGCGTCATGGCCGTCATGGCACAGCGATTGGTGCGCGTTGTTTGCGCGAAATGCAAGGAAACCTATGAACCTGCGCAGAGTGAATTGGATGAACTTTCGATCACACCCGACGAAGCCGACGGTGCAACATTTGTTCGCGGCGCAGGTTGCCAAAATTGCCAACACACTGGCTATCGCGGACGCAAGGCTGTCTTTGAATTGATGACTATGAACGCGACCCTGCGCGAGATGACGTTTCGCAGCGAGCCGGCCCAAAACATTCGTCGGCAGGCGCGGCTGTTCGGGATGAAAACTTTGGTTGATGACGCCAAAGATAAGGCTCTGGAAGGAATTACGACACTCTCTGAGGTGCACTCACTCTCCAGCAGCCGTGATTGAATCGGAAAAAGCCAAGGCGACCACCTCGATGCACATTTCACGTTTCACATCCGTCTGATTGATCGATATCTCGCGATCGGGCTCACATTCGGCAATCAAGGGCGTCTGCCATTCGACGCAGGCAAATCTCGGCGACGAGACAAACATAGACCCGAAAGACACAACGGCGTCCCGGCTGTGGCGATGGGCGGTACGCAACAGTCCAACTTGGCACCTAGAGACGATTGTCGTCGCTGGCTGGCGAAGTGACGACAAGTGCGTTCAAATGCTCCCACTGCTCGACTTTCTTGTTCAACTCCAGGCTCCGCCCCATAATGGGGCGACTTCCGCAGGGAAACGCTGAATGCCGACCATTCAAATCGACAAACTCCTCGAAACGGTCGTGAAGGAGAACTGTAGCGACTTGCACATTGTGACCGGACAACCGCCAGTCGTGCGAGTTAGCGGGCATATGGTGAGATTGGAGACGAAATCGCTCGAAGCACCCGACACGGTCTCCTTGATGAAAAGCATCACCCCCGAGCGCAACCAGCAGGAGCTTCAAGAAGTCGGCGGCACTGACTTCGGTTTTGCGTTTGGCGGGAAAGGGCGATTCCGCGTCTCGGTCTTCAAGCAGCGCGGTCACATTTCGATGGTGCTGCGGCGAATTCCAAACGAATTCATGACGTTCGAACAGATCGGCCTGCCAGCCGTCGTACGCGATCTCATTCAGCGGCCACGTGGGCTGTTTCTGGTGACCGGCCCTACCGGCAGCGGCAAGACAACCACGCTGGCGACGATGATCGACTGGATCAATGAGAACATGGATCACCACATCATCACGCTGGAAGACCCGATCGAGTACTACCACAACCACAAGAAGTCGACGATCAATCAGCGCGAGATCGGGGTCGACGTCCCCAACTTCCCCGAAGCGCTCCGCCGTAGTTTGCGGATGGATCCCGATGTCATTCTCGTCGGCGAGATGCGCGATCTCGACACTATCGCGGCGGCCATCACCGCCGCAGAAACCGGCCACGTCGTGTTCGGCACGTTGCATACTACGGGAGCCCAGGGCACCGTCGACCGCGTGATCGACGTGTTTCCCACGGCGCAACAGGAACAGATTCGTACGCAGCTTTCCACGTCGATTATCGGCATCCTCAGCCAGGCCCTAATTCCGCGCAAGCCCAAGGGGCTGGTGGCCGCCTACGAAATGTTGGTGATCACACCCGCTATCGCGAACCTGATTCGCGAAGCCAAGACCTTCCGCATCAATTCGTCGATTCAGACCGGTCGCAAGTACGGCATGCAGCTGCTCGATGACGCACTGTTCGACTTGTGGAAGAACGGCCTGGTCGAAGAGCGCGACGTGTTGATGAAGGCCAACCACCCCGGTGAATTCAAAGTCCGGCTCGAGCGTGCCAAGAAAGGCATCTTCGACGATGAAGAAGAAGAAGATGAAGATGATGATGATGGGGACGACTTCGACGATGAATAGATTCGGCATCTGAATGTGGTTGTTCCAACGAACAATCCGCGACTCAAAGCCCACTGACGACCCATGGCCCAAAGACGCTTAGGACAAATCCTCGTCGATCTCGGTTATCTGACCGAAGATCAGCTGTGGGACATTCTCGAAGAGCAGAAGCAGAGTCCCGGCGAGGTTATCGGCCAGGTCGCGATCCGCATGGGGCTGGTGACCGACGCGCAAGTCACCGAAGCACTCGCCGAACAGTGGGGCTTGCCGGTCGTCAACCTGGGTGAGACGAACATTCCGCCCAAGGTCCTCGATCTCGTGCCGCAGACGATGGCCGAGATCTACAAGATCATGCCGATCTCGCTCAAAGACGACGTGATGACTGTCGCCATGGCGGACCCCCAAAACGTGGCGGCCCTGGATGACCTGCGAAACTTTCTGGGCTACGACGTACGCGGCGCCGTGTCGAACCAACAAGACGTCGAGGCGGCGATCGCCCGCCACTATGCCGAAAAGCAGGACAGCATCGAAGAAGTCATCGGTGATCTGGGCGAGGGCGAGGAAGATCGCTTGAAGACCGGCGCGTACGATTTGGCTTCACAGGAAGAACTGGCCGATGCCGCCCCAATTCGCAAGCTACTGAACATGGTGATGCTGCTGGCCATCAAAGATCAGGCCAGCGACATCCACTTCGAACCGTTCGAAGACGAGTTCAAGATCCGCGTGCGGGCCGACGGCGTGTTGTACGAAATGGTCCCGCCCCCCCGGCACCTGGCCAACGCCATCGTCACCCGCGTCAAGGTGATGTCGGAACTGGACATCGCCGAACGTCGCGTTCCTCAGGACGGCCGGATTGAACTGAACGTCGGCGGCAACCCGGTCGACCTGCGGGTCAGCGTGCTGCCGACCATGTTTGGCGAGTCGGTCGTGATGCGGGTGCTCGACCGCACGGTGGTGCAGCTGGACCTGAACAAGATCGGGATGGACGCCACCATCCTCAACAACTTCAGGGGGATGATTCACCGCCCCAACGGCATCGTGCTCGTGACCGGCCCCACCGGCAGCGGCAAAACCACGACGCTCTATTCGGCTCTCAACGAGCTGAACGACATCGAAACCAAAATCATCACGACCGAAGACCCGGTCGAATACGACATCGAGGGGCTCATTCAGGTTCCGGTCAATCCGGACATCGACGTGACGTTTGCCACGGTGCTGCGAGCGATTCTGCGTCACGATCCCGACGATATTCTCATCGGCGAGATCCGCGATCATGAGACGGCCGAAATCGCCATTCAGAGCGCGCTAACCGGCCATCTGGTGTTCAGCACGCTGCACACCAACGACGCACCGACAGCCATCACGCGTTTGCGTGACATGGGCGTCCCGCCGTTTCTGATCACCGCGACGCTGGAGGCGATCTTGGCCCAGCGATTGGTTCGCAAGATCTGCAGTGAATGCCGGACAGAGTTCGAACCCAGTGACGAGTTGCTCATGGAACTGCAGCTGCCGATCGAGCAGGCGCGGCAATACAACTTTTATTACGGCAAGGGGTGCACGCGGTGTAACAACACGGGCTACAAGGGCCGTTGCGGAATCTACGAGTTGCTGGAAGTCACCGACGAGATTCGCGACATGATTACCGCCGATGCGTCAGTCGACGACATTCGGAACTTTGCCCGCAGCCAGGGCATGACCACGCTGCGCGAAGCAGGCCTCAAACTGATCTTCGACGGCGTGACAACCATCGACGAGGTCGTTCGCGAGACCGTGGTCGAAGATGTAGAGTAGAGACCAGTTCACTTAACAAATCGAAACTTTCGGCGCGCGGTGGTACACACGGCGCGAAACATAAAGTAACGCCGGCAGCAGCGGGCCGCCGGCATTGCGGCAGTCAATTGATTCTCGAGAGTTGCGGAGTCTTGCAATGCCGACCTTCCAATACGAGGCGATGGACAACACGGGGCTGGAGATCAAGGAAACGATCGACGCCGATTCCGAAGCCGAAGCCCAGCAGGTCATTCGCGACAAGGGCTTTTTCGTTACCAAGATCCAGGAGAAAGGCCGTACCAAAAAGAGCAAAACGGCCGTCGCCAAAAAGAAAACTGCGGGCCGTCAGAAGAAGAGCCTGTCGCTGGGCGGAGTGCGGCCCAAGGCGCTGTGCACCTTCACGCGGCAGCTCTCGACGCTGCAGGATGCCGGCCTGCCCGTGCTCCGCAGCTTGAGGATTCTGGAGGGCCAGTCGAAGCCCGGCCCGCTGAAGAACTCGTTGATGAACGTCATCGAAGATATCGAAGGCGGCAGCACGCTATCCGAGGCGATGTCCAAGCAGCCCAAAGCCTTCGACAACCTGTACGTCAACATGGTGCGTGCCGGCGAAGCCGGCGGTGCGTTGGAAGTCATCCTCCGTCGCCTCGCCGAATTCAAAGAAAAGGCCCAGAGCCTCAAACGTAAAGTGCAAGGCGCCATGATCTACCCGGCGGCGGTGATTACCGTTGCGGGCGGCATCGTGGGCTTCATCATGTATTACATCATTCCGAAGTTCAAAAAGATCTTCGATGATTTCGGCACCGAACTGCCCGCAATCACCGAGTGGCTGATCTGGACCAGCGACATGGTCGTGTCTTACTTCTACCTGGCCCCAGTCATACCGGTCGCCATCTGGCTGGTCCTGAAGATCGTCCGGAAAAACAAAACCGGGGAGTTTGTCACCGACTACCTGCTGCTGAAAATACCGTTGCTCGGCCAGATTGTTAAGAAATCGATTGTGGCCCGCATCGCGCGAACATTGGGCACTTTGATATCGTCCGGTGTGCCGATATTGGAGGCCTTGCTGATCGCCCGCGACACGGCGGGCAACGCCATCTTCCGTAAAGCGTTCGACCGCATCTACGCCGCCATTCGCGAGGGCGAGTCGATGGCTGTTCCGCTCCGCGAATCGCAGATCGTGGACGACATGGTCGTCAACATGGTGGACGTCGGCGAAGAAACCGGTGCGCTGGACACAATGTTATACAAGGTGGCCGACGTCTACGACGAAGAGGTCGAAGTGCTCGTCGAAGGCTTGGTCAACCTGCTCGAACCATTGATGGTCATCATTCTGGGCCTGATCGTCGGTTTTATCGTCATCGCGCTGTTCATGCCGCTGATTAAACTGCTCAACGATCTGTCTTGAACACATAGAGGAGCGGCCGGCGCCCCGTCGCAGGCAAACGGGGGCGGCCATCGGTATTGGAGAAAAACGGGGGCACACGTTATGCGCGGTTCTGCATCAAGGCGCCACGTAAGGTCCGGCCCAGCCGGGCGGCAGGGCGGCTTCACTTTGCTCGAAGTGTTGATCGTCATCATCATTATCAGCTTGCTGATCGCATTGCTGGTTCCGGCGGTCGTCGGTGCACGCCAGAGCGTTCGAAACGCTCAGGTCCGAACGGAGATCACGAATCTCGATAGTGCGATTTCCGACTTCAAACTCACTTACGGCATCAATCCCCCCAGCCGCATCGTCTTATACGAACGGGCCACCGGCGATGGCACGATGGCAATCCAAGGTTGGAATACGCCCATCACCGATCCAGACACCATGACCTACACGGTCGAAGACGTGGCTGAGCAGGACCGCCTCCACAGTCGATCGTTCATTCGCCAACTTTGGCCCCAGTTTGACTTCAACTTCATCGACACGACGATGTTACCGGGGCCAAGTCAGTTCGGGCGCGATCTGAACAACGATGGCGATCACGAAGACACATTTTTGCTATTGGGCAGTGACTGCCTGGCCTTCTTCCTGGGTGGCATGGTTGTAACAGCCGCCGACACCCAGGATCAGGCACAGATCGGTTTCTCCAAGAACCCGGCCAATCCGTTCAAAATCGGCACCCACAATGCGGCTGGGGCGAACGCTACACGAATAGACGCCGCTGAAATCGACCGCTCCAACCGTGAAGGCCCGTTCTTCCCCTTCGTTCTCTCGCGGCTCAACGATACGAACAACAATCTGGTTCTCGAATACTTCGACACGATACCGGGCCAGACCGCGCCGTATATCTATCTCAGCAGCTATGACGGCCAAGGGTATCGGCATCATGGTCTCGACGGCTTGCCTGGATTTCCAGGCGACGACGACGGCGACACGTTCGCTGAGATCGAACCCGGCCCAGACGGGCAACCTGGTGCGGCCATGGTCGATGACAACGGCGATACGGTTGTCGACGATGCCGCGGAATTCGGGTGGCCAGGCACAGATGACCTACCCGATCCGGACGAGGTGGGCTTGCCTGGATCAGACGACGAGGTGGCCGCCGGCACGCTGCTTCACAACTACCTCCAATCCGGCCTGCTGCTCACCGGCCAACCGTGGAACGGCAAGTCCTTTCAGATCATATCCCCCGGCGCCGACAACGAGTACGGCATCGGCGGTCGCTTTGACACGGACTCGGCACAAACCGACTTCGCCTCAAACCGCACCCCGGAGCGGGACAATATCACGAACTTCAACGGCGGAGTTTTAGCGCCGTAACAGGAGCGGCTACAGTGTTCCTTCACAGGCGAAGGGGCCGGCCGTCGGTATCGGAGAAAACAGGGGCACACGTTGTGCATGGTTCTGCATCAAATCGTTCCGGCTGTACGAGGTCCATCCTCGTCAGGTCGCGGCGAGACGGCTTCACCTTGCTCGAAGTGTTGATCGTGATCATCATCATCAGCCTGTTGATTGCGTTGCTGGCTCCCGCGGTAATCGACGGGCAGGGGCCGCCACGCATCGCACAGGTCAGAACGGAGATCACGGCACTCGAAAGCGCGATTGCCGACTTCAAGCTCGCTTACGGCATCGATCCCCCCAGCCGTTTTGTGCTGTACGAACGGGCCGACGGTGATGGCACGATATCCAACGCAGGTTGGAATGTCGCCATCACGGCGGGTGGTACGCCTGCCGAGATTGCGGCTGCCGAAACCGACCGGCTGAATAGCCGAGCTTTCATCCGCCAGATCTGGCCCCAATTCGACTTCGACTTTGTCGATACGACCGCGTTGCCCATGGCCAGCCAGTTTGGACGCGACTTGGACAACAGCGGTGACCATACGGGCATTTTCAGGCTCTCCGGCGGCGACTGCCTGGTTTTCTTCCTGGGCGGTATGATCGTCACCGCGGCAGACACCGGGGAACAACAACAGATCGGTTTTTCAAAGAACCCGGCTAACCCCTTCTTCTTTGGCACCGATACGGGAGCACCGACGGTCGAACGGATCGATGCCGGAGAGATTGACCGCTCCAACCGCGAGGGTCCGTTCTTCGAATTCGTCATCGCCAGGCTCGTCGACACCAATGGGAACCAGGTTCCCGAATACCTCGACACACTGCCCAACCAGACAAAGCCGTATGTCTATCTCAGCAGCTATGACGGCCAGGGGTACCGCGGCTTGGGGTTGGATGGCCTGGCAGGTCTTGCCGCCGTTGACGATGACGGCAACGCAGTCGTCGACTTCGACCCCACCGACGGCACCGATCCGCTTGAGGTTGGTTTGGCGGGCGACGACGATCTACCGCCCAACACACTCGTCGACATCTACCGCCAGGGCACCTCGACTACCGCCCCTGCTTGGAAGAACAAGTCGTTTCAAATCATCTCACCCGGACCCGACGGGATTTACGGTGCTGGTGGACGCTTTGACGAAGATGCTGCCACCTATCTCATCGACGAAACAGCGGCAGGCAACGACCTCGACGGCAACGTGTTCATCCAGGACCGATCCGGCGAGCGGGACAACATCACGAACTTCAACGGCGGAGTTTTGGCGCCGTAACCAAGACTTTTGCTCCCTGAAGCGGGAGACATCAGCATGACTCCACATCGCAGCACAATTTGGCGCCGGCGGCGCGGCGGCTTCACGCTGATCGAACTGCTGGTCGTCATCGCAATCATCACGCTACTGATTGCGATCAGCTTCACCGCGTACGGCAACTACATCCAGTCGGCCCGCACCAAGGCCACCCGAGCCACCATCGACAAAGTCTCCGGCATCATCGAAGACCGCTTGCGAGGCTTCGACATCGCCTTCGAGCCCAATCGCACCAACCGGTTCAAGGCAGACATTCAAGTCCGGGAGACAAACGCCTCCGTCACCAGCGAAGACCAGGCTCGGATCCTCGTCCGCAAGGAAAAGATCAGACAGTTCTTTCCTCAACGGTTTGACGAACTTGATCGGACACAGGTGAGTAACAACGGATTGGCGATCCCGATTCCCGATATTGATGGCGACACGAACCCCGATAACGATGACGCCCTGGACCCCAACGACCCGACCGTCAGCTCCGAAATCCTGTATTACATCGTCTTCTTTGGCGACTCGCTGGGAGTCCCGGCTGTTGCCGATGACTACTTCTTGGGCGCCGAAATCGCCGACACCGACGGAGACGGCTGGCGGGAGTTCGTCGATTCCTGGGGCAACCCACTGCGATTCTATCGTTGGCCCACACGGTTGGGTCGAGATGACGGGACCAACGAAGACACCAACGAGGACACGGTTCTCGACCCCGGCGAAGACTTCAACAACAACGGCGCCTTGGACGCCACAAGCATCGATCCCGAGGATCAGACCCGTTTACGGATTCTGATTCCCGACGTCCCCTCCGACATCCTGATTCGCGATCCGCACGACCCGCTGGGTTTGGTCCGGCAGTACGTGAGTGACTTGAGCGCGAGTTCGCCGGTCGACGCGGACGCCCTGTACCACACGCTGGACACTTTCCATTCGTTCTTGATCGTCTCGGCCGGGCCGGACGGCAAACTCGGCTTGTACGAACCCCACGATCTGAGGCGGGCATACTCGTCTCCGGGACCTGTATACGGCACGCTGGCGCAGCCCAAATCGCCGAGCGATCCAAACGCCAACGAACTAACCGACCCAGTGACCGATCCACTCAATAGCACATTGAACGACAACCTGACCAATAAGCAGTGAACCATCGCCGTCCGTCTTCTTAATCGCGGATGGCACTCGGAGTTTGACAACTTTCCCGGGCCACATTGCAGGAGGCTCGTTTGTTCCGCGCCGATCGGCGGCGCATTAAGTGTTCTGCAACATGGACCGTTTAACGAGAAAGAGGCGCTAGCGCCAATTCGACGTTCTACCGCGTTCCGGCCTGCCCGGCGCTTGAAAGAAGTCTTGCGATGAGTCCCCGTGACCCACAATTCGGTCGTGTTGCGCGCAGTGGAGCCACACTGACCGAAGTCCTGTTGGCCGTGCTGCTGATGGGTATTGGCGTCGTGTCGCTGGCGGTGTTGTTTCCGATCTCGATACTGCGTTCGGTTCACGCGGCGCAACTCACCAACGCCGCCATCTTGCGCTACAACGCCGAATCATTGATCGCCGCCCACCCGCAACTGGTGTTCGACCCCGATTCCGACGGCGACATCCTCGAACACACAATCGATCCAGGCAACGTCTACATCGTCGATCCATTGGGCGACGCGCTGATGCAGCCCCCGTTCCAAAACAAAGAAGACGTCAACGACAACTGGACACTCGACCCCGCAGAAGATCTCGACGCAGACTCCTCGCTCGACCCCGGCACGTTCGGGAACGACGGCGCAGGCCCGTCTGGCACTCTGCCGCGCTTCGCGGGCGGGTTCGTCGACGTCGACGGCAACGGGGCCTACGATCCCGGCGAGACCAACTTCGCGCTCGAAGCCGACGCGGCAGACTTGGTTGCACAGGCCGATAGTTGGATCTTCCAACTCGAAGCCGTGCCCGCCGCATCGACGCCGGCGTCGGTGACGTTGCCGGCAACGAGCGTGCTCTCGCAGATTCCTGTCCGCGAAGTCGATGCCGATCTCGACGGTCTACCCGACGTCGATCTCAACGCCGACGGCCGGCTGAACTCGATTACATCGCGGGCGGTGCTATTCTCCTCGAACGCCAGAGGCGGCCAGGCTCGGGAAATCACCAGCATTGCCGGGGGGGACATCCGCTGGGACGAAGACCTCGACTTGGATGCCGTACTCGACCCTGGAGAGGACCGCAACTCTAACGGCGTGCTGGACGCCTACCCGCTCCCGGCCGGCTTCGAGCCCGCGCGGATCCGCGTGCTCACCAGAGACCGCCGTTACAGTTGGCTGCTTGCCGTTCGCAATTCCAGTTCCGACGGGACGCTCACGGCGAACGTGGACGTCGTCATTTTCTTCCGACGACCCGTGGATGATCCCGCCGCCGAACGAATCTATGCGGCTTGGGGCATACCGGCGTCGCGACCGGCATTTCAGAAGTTCTCCAATTCGGTGCGGATCGACTACGCCGGCCAGGCCAGGCCGAGTTTGAAAAAGGGCGGTTACGTATTCGACGCCACCAATGCCCGCTGGTATCGGATCGCCGACGTGTTCGACGACCGGGCCGCACAGCGGGCCACGCTTACGATCGATCGACCCGCGATCGACAGCAGCGACCGGGCGATGCTCATGCGGGGCATCGTCGACGTCTATCCCATCGGCACAATCGAGTTCTCCCTGTGATGCACACAACACACAACAATACAGACCCCCGGGTGCCACCCGCGGCTTGCCCGCCAGTGCCGAGCCGCCCTCTCATTTCTGTGTTAGCCAGACCGAAACCGCGGGGCGGCTTCACGCTGGTCGAGATGCTGGTCTCGACCGCCTTGATCGTCCTGATGATGGCGATGTTCGCCACGATCTTTCAGTTGGCCGCCGGCGCCATCGGCACTCAGCGGGGAATCGCCAACAACGACCAGCGGGCCCGCACGATGACGACCATCATTCGCACCGACCTCGACAATCGCACGTTCCGAAATCTAATTCCGTTCGAGCCGGGTGAAACCGATCATCCGCTGTATGTCGGAACACCGCTCGCCTTCCTGGATCAACGGGAGGGTTACTTCTACATCTCCGAAAACGACATCTACAACGATGCCGACGACGTCCTGCAGTTCACAGCCGAGGTCGACGTGGCCGCCGGCGACCCGTTGTACGTCGGCTCCGCGGTCGGTCTGGGAGCTGTGGCAACCGCTCAAAATCAGCCCCTGTGGGACGACGGGCAGGTCGACAACAATGCGTCGCAATCGCAATACGCCGAGATCTCGTACTTCTTGCGAAACGGCAACCTCTATCGGCGCGTGCTGCTAATCCGTTCGCCGCTCGATACGGGTCCAGCCGGCGTAGTTCAGCCGAGCGACAATCTCATCGGAGCGGCTGGGCCGGGAGCGCCTTTGATCGTAGGAGTACCAATGGACTACGACGCTGAAGACCCCAGCCCGCGATACACTGTCGGACCCGACGGGGAACCGGGCGTCGCCGGCATTGACGACGACATGATCAACGGCGTCGACGATGACGGCGAGTTGGGAGTTGCCGGCGACGACGTGCTGGTGGGGAGCGACTTTTTGACCGATTTCGACTTCTCCGCCTACTACGACTATCGAGTCACACTGGGGGCCATACCAGGAGTTGTTTTTCACGGCCAGGACGGTGCAGACGGCGTGTCGCTGGACAACAGCATCATCGACGTTCCCGCCACACTGGGCACACCCGTGCTGGGGAAACCCCGATATCGGTACGGCCACGACCAACAATTCGGCTCCAGCCTGCCCCGTGAGTTCGTAGGCGTTACCTACATTGGGCGATTCACCCATGAAGAAACGTCGCACCATGACTTTCAATACCCCGGCACGATTGCCGGGCCGTATGTCAATCCAATGGACCCATTGAGCGTCCCTGCATTGACGGGCGTGACCAACGGCACGGTCAACGAATTCAGCACCACACCTCCCGACGTGCCACCGCCGCGCCGGGCCGAAGACGTGTTGCTCGCCAACGTTCACAGCTTCGACATCAAGATCTGGGACGACGAACTCAGCGACTTCGTGGATGTGGGAAATCCCGGGAACTTCGGCGACTGGAATGCGGACTCCAACCAGCATCCATCATACGGACCACGAGGCGCCATCTATGGGGCCGACGGACTCCCGGGCGCTGCCGGTGTCGACGACGATGGCGACACCTTCATTGATTCCCTACCGGGGCCCGACGGGCAGCCCGGACACGCTGGTATTGATGATGACGGCGTGAACGGTGTCGATGACCCAGGGGAGCTGGGATTCATCGGCACGGACGACCGCTTCGACAGCGGCGAAGTCGGTTTTGGCGACGACGGGGTGTTGTTTGCCGACCACAACCGTGTCTTCGACACCTGGCATCCGTTTTTCGATCTTGACGGCGTCGACGAAGACGACACAACGGGAGCCGATCGTGCTCCCTATCGGCCGGGTGACGGCATCATCAAGTTCAACGTCGGCGAGGACGGACAGCCGGGCGTCGCCATCTTTGATGATGACGGGGACACGATTGTCGATAACGCGATCGAAATCGGTTTCCTTGCCAGCGACGACCAGCCGGATATCACACATCTACTCGGGCCGGACGGCAGGCCCGGCGAGTCGCTGGGCCCCGGCCCCGACGGCCTGCCTGGGTTCGCCACTGTTGATGACGACGCCGACACTATCGTCGACAACCAAAGCGAACTCGGATTCGCCGGCACCGATGACACCGGCAACGAAGACCAAGACACCGATCCCGACTTCGTCAACTTCGGATTCGACCAGCGTCCCGGCGTGGCGGGCGTCGACGACGACGGGGATACCATCATCGATGCCAGTGGTGTCGGCCCCGACGGGGCGTGGGGCGTCGCCGGCGTCAACGACGACGGAATCGGCATCGCCGATGATATCCTAGAACGTGGCTGGTTCGGCAGCGACGACATTTACGACACGAACGAAGTTTTATTCCCCGGCAGCGACGACGTGCCGGATCTCGGTGAATTCGCCTGGCCGTTGACCGACGACTTCATCGGCGTGAGGGCCATTCGCATCACGATTCGATATCTCGATCCTGCGAGCGATCAACTTCGTCAACTGACGATGGAACATTCACTAATCGACTAAACCGGTACACCAAGCAGCCCGACTCGGGTTGTCTCACACCAAACAGGCTCGGGCCGCCGACACACAGAGCGAGCATCTCGCTGGGAGACTAAAGCGATGAGACGCATCCGAACCCATCGAACGACGCACCGGCCCACACGCATCCCATCACACCGGCAGCGACGCCCCTCGGCCGGCGACGTGGTCGCGCAGGGAGAAGAGCGGCGGGGTGCGGCGCTGGTGGTGGTCGGCGCCTTACTGGGGCTGCTGGCCCTGCTCGGGTTCTTCTTCTACACCTTTGCCAAGCAAGAGAACGCCAGCGCCGAGTACTTTTCCGAGACCGCCAAAGAGTTTCAAGATGCCGGCATCGACCCCGACATCTTCTTCAACTGGTCGCTGAACCAGTTGATCATCGGCGGACCGGCCCATCTGGAAAACAGCGCCTTGTTCGGCGGCCGACACGCGCTGGTCCCCAACATGTTCGGGCGAGACCGGCAGCCGTTCTCAGGCCGCGGAGTCCACCTGATCAACGACGGCGCCGGACAGCCCCTCGTCGATCAGGACTTTGACAACACGGCTGATTCCGCCGAGCTCGCATACGATGGCCTTGTCGACCGCGGCGAATTGTTCCTGCAATTCAACGACTCCCCCGCGGCACACGGTCGATTCCCGTCGTATCTGGGAGAAGATGCATTCGGACCGGACGGCGGTCCGGGCGTTTTCGGTGTCGATGACGACGGCATCAATGGGATCGACGATCCCGGCGAGTACCGCCATCCCGGTCCCGACGGTCAACCCGGCGTTGCCGGCGTCGACGACGACGGAAACGGCGTGATCGATGATGAGAGCGAGTTCGGCACTGCCGACGACTCCGACGACTTCAACGGCACGCTCGATGCCGGCGAAGACATCAACGGCAACCTGTTTCTCGATCCTGCCTATCCCAGCCCGGACGTCGACTACACCGCGCCGGATATCAACAATATGTATCTGGCTTTCAAGACGACCATTCCGGGAACCGCTCCTGCACAGCCGGTGATGATTCCGTCGTTTCACCGTCCCCAGTACCTGCGGTTAGCCGGCGTCCCGATTGCCGATTGGTACATCAATGCGGCCGTTCCAACCAGAACAATGCGTCCCCATCCGCTGCACGCGTACATCCCCGATAACGGTCCCGATGGCCTGCCGGGGGTTGCCGGCGTTGATGACGACAATAACGGCACCATCGATGACCCCAGCGAGTTCGGTTTCCCGCTATCCGACGATGGCCAGAGCTATGCGACGCCCATGCGCCGGTTTCTTATCAACGATCCGGCTTACCCAGCAGAGACCGCGGCTGACGCAGCCATCATCGACCAACTGCCACTCGGCAGCGGAGCGTTCTCATTTCAGCCGCTGGACAATCTCGGCGCCACGACCCTGGGCGAAATGGGCGTCTGGACTTTGTCGGCACCGGATGTCTACAACCTCGACGCCGATGCCGACGGCGACGGGATCTACGAAGCAATCTGGATGGACCTCGATTTCCCGATTCAGGAACTCCCGGGGGGCGCCGGCAGATTCATTCCGCTGTTTGCCCACACAATCATCGACGGTGATGCACTGTTCAACATGAACGCGCATGGCAACGCCGACGGCGTGGTCAACACCGACACGCCAGCGGTTCCCTTCGGCAACGGCGGGTTCATCTCGCAATCGAACATGGGCGTCTCGCCGTCCGAAGTCAATCCGCAATGGGCGCTGACGGCCAGCACGGCCGACTTCACGTCGACTGATGCATTGGGCGTCGACGGTCAGCCGGGCTTTGCACTTGCAGACGATGACGGAGATACCGTTGTGGACGGCATTTCAGAGCTGGGATGGCCGGGCTCCGATGATCTGCTGGCAATGCAGCAGCACAGGTTTTTCTTTGACCCCACCGACCAGCGTGCCCTGCCGGTTCCCAATACTCTGGGGGCCGACCTGCTTCCAGGCGTTGCGCTCGTCGATGACGACGGCGACACGATTGTCGACAACAGCACCGAACTGGGTTGGCTAGGGTCGGATGACATCCCCGTGTTCACTCTCGACCCCAACAACCCGAGTCCGCGCGAACTCTCCAACATGGAGTTCTTCATGTCGTTGGTCGGCCGCCGCGACCATCAAAGCGCCCTGGTCATCAACGAACTCTTGAGCGGACGCTACGGAGAGATCGGGGCGATGATCAATGCGTTGAACTCTGTGGACCCGACCTTGTTCCCGGGCGCCGGTCAGACGGGCGTCGACGACAACGACAACTTGGACCTGGGTGAGGCAGTCGGAGGCACGCCCGCATTCAGGCACCCGATCGACTACCGCGGTCTGGGCGAACAGTTCGATTTCGTCAACGGCACGCAGGACGGCAAGCTGCCCCTGTTTTACACCTTGGCCGACACGTTGAACCGCTGGGTCCAGTACCGTGGCTTCGAGACCCGTGACGCGCCCGCAGGGACCGGAGCTTTGTGGGGGCAACCGACCGTGGTGATGAGCGGTAGCGCCCAGGCTGTCGCTGATGGCACCGGTAACTTGATGCAGACGCTGGCGGGAGTCCCCCTGCTGCCGGGCTTCGCCACCGATGCGCTGATGGACGAGGCCTTCGAGATTTGGGTGAACTCAACCGGCGATGACCTGTTCGACGCCTCCGAGAACGCGTACCTGCAAGCCTCCATCGGTGATATCGCCAACTCGGGACTCAGCTCACGGCTCGCCGACCTGATGCCGGTCAACGTGGCCAACGACGAGATTCGGCAGATGCTGACCACAGCGAGTTGGGACGTCAAACCGTTTCCCCGCACGTTCTACGGAGACCATCCCGCGGGCAACGCCTTGCCGAACGATCCCCCCAACCTGAATCCTTGGGAATACACGTCAGCCGATGATAACAATGACACGACGCCCAATAGGAACTCCTTCGGCGAGGACGTCTTGCGTTTCCCGCCAGTCGTGGTTCCCACGGCAGCCAACGCGGCGGTTCGTCCCGATCCGATCCGTCCGGAGCTCGCCGGTTTGCTGCTGATGATGTCGAGACTCGACGATGCACCGGCGGCCTTGCGACAGCGCTTGATGAGCGTCAATCACGTCCTGGATTTCGAGTTCACGTCCACAGCCGCCGCCACCAACCCGATGGGGGGCGACGGAGGGGCCGGCGAATTCGGTGTCGATGATGACTCGGACGGATTTCCCGATTTCATGGTCGGTGAAGACGCAGCACCGGGGGTCGCCGGTGTCGACGACGACTCGGACGGCAACGTCGACTGGCTCGATCCTCCGACCAACACCGTTCCAGATACAGACGAGCTGGGGTGGCTGGGGAGTGATGACATCCATGACTGGAAGGAATACGGAACTCCGGGCACAGACGACCTTTCACCGTTTCGACCGCTCACTGAACATCCGGGCGACCCCGGCGTGCTGACCGCCATTGGCTTGCCGGCACTGCCGCATCCAGGAGTCGACTCGGCGTTCGCCACGCTGGTCGAGCAAGAAGGCTGGGCCCGTCTCGACCGCCAGCGCATGGCCCGCGACATCTACGTCATGCTCTACCTGTTCTGTGGTGGTGAGACGGACGACGGCTTGGGCAACTCGATCAACTACCGGACTACTGATAACACGCAAGCCGGCACACCGTTGGTAGACGCAACCGGCCCTTTGTACAACGGCCGCGAACTCATCGAAATGGCACAGTTCGCCATCAACGTGGTGAACTCTCTCGACCGCGACATCGTGATCGATCTGTTTGAATTCGACACCAACCTGGCTGACGGCTGGAATGTCGACGATGACCCCTACACCAATCTCGAAGGGCTTCTACCGGAAGAACGCGGCGTCGTGTCGGGCGTCGAAGCCCAGCAATTGACATTTAGCGAGGCGATGTTCCTGCACTCGGCCACTGTTGTCGACCCCATGACGTTGATAGCGCAGAATTGGAATGTCACCCAGCATGACGACACCATTGACCACTACTACGCATGGATCGAGTTGCGCAACGCGAGCCCATTCCCGGTGACTTTCGACAACGGGACAGTCGGCACGATGACGGACAACGGCGTTTGGCAAATCGAAATGACCGTCGATGACACGAACGACTTGAATAACCCCGACCCCACGCGTCGACTCACGCTGCGATCCGACGACGCCGGCTTGAACCCCAACGCGCCGATTCCGGGCGGCGGGCTGTTTTCGATCATGACCGACGACCTGGCCGACGTCGACCCGGTCGATCTGATGACCGTCCTGCCCAGTCATTTCGTAGTCGATCAGGACTATGTAGACGGCACCACGATGCTGCCGGTCGACTTCACCGACATTTTCAATAACCAGATTCTCCCGTCGAGCAGCTTGGCCCGGCAGATGGACTTGATCCTCGACTGGCAGGATCCGTTGGTCGTGCCCAACCAGCCGTTCACAATCACCGACGGCATCCTGCCCTATGCCCAACCGCCGTTGGCGCAGGGAGCATTCTTCGATGCGGTGACGCAAGCAGTGGCGACACCTGCCGGCAGCGTGACCAACGTGCAGATCGTCCTGAGCCTGCGTCGCCGAGCCAATCCCAATCGGGCCGTCCCCGCTTTCGGTTCGGAAAACGCTACCTATGACGCCGACAATCCTTGGATCGAGGTCGACCGCATGATCCTCACCGGCGACGGCCTTGTCGAATGGGACCTCACGCTCTTGGATATGATGGGCATGTTGATACCACAGCCTAGCGGCGTACAGGTCAAGCAGGAGCTCGTCGTTCAGGACGTCAAGAGTTGGGAACGCCGCCAGCCGCTCAGCCGCAACCAAGAAGAGGTGTACCCCACGACGCTGAACGGCACCGAGGACTATACAATGGTGCCCGACGCCGACGTGCGGCTGAACACCGTTGGGGCGGACAACCAGAACAGCCTGGACCTTATGGCACCGTTTGCTTCCTGGCAGCCGCATTTCGACCGCGACTTCACGTCGGCGATCGAGCTGCTGGCCGTGCCGCTGTTTGGACCCGGCGGTCTCACCGACGGCCCCGACCTCAACACACCTCCAGTCGTCGGCACTGGGCTCGACAGTGCGGGGACGAACTCCGCCGGCGTGCGCCGATTCTTGCGCCCGGACTTTCCGGACGCCGTGGCGCCGCAAGACGGCCTGACGGACAACAATGACGGCGACAATCGCTGGTATCGTCTGCTGGGAATGGTTGAGGCGCCGCCGGTCATTAACAACATCGAAAAAGTCCGCACTCCAGGGCGGATGAATCTGAACACCTTCCGCCACCCCGCGCACTTAGGCGGCGTGCTCGACGACGCCAGCCTCGTCGTCCTCGACACGGCCAACCGCACCCTGGACTCCACCGACATTGTCGGTCCCGAGCCGGCCCGGGACTGGTGGCTGCAATTCGTGCAGGCGCGCGACGGCATCGACGATCCGACCACGCCGACCCTCATTGAGCGGCAAGGCGATACGTCGCCGTCACCCGGTTTGACTGGGCTGTTCCTTCCCGGATTACCCGGCGCGCAGCCCTTCCGGGGATTGCAATTCGCCGCCCACGATTTGAACAGTCTGGAGCACACCCTGTTGCGCGGATTGCCAATCGATGCGGCGCTCAACGTCGGCGCCGACGGGCTGCCGGGGGTCGGCGGCTTCGACGACGATGGCGACACAGTCGTGGACAACGCGGCCGAAACCGGATGGCCAGGCACCGATGACCTGCAGCCTCGTCGGCTGTTCGAAGTCGGGACGCGACAGGATCGCTACGGATTGAATCTCGGCGGCGTGCCGGAAGGTGACGAAGACAACGTCGACTTCTACACACGCAACCGGCTGCTGTCGAGGATGATGGGCAACTCGACGACGCGGAGCAACGTCTTCTTCGTGTTCATTCAAGTCGACTACTTTGAAGCGATCGAAGACAACAACGGTCCCGACGGCCTGCCGGGCCAGGCAGGGACAGACGACGACGGTGACACGTTCATTGACTATACAGTTGGCGACGACCTTCAACCGGGCGTAGCTGGCTTCGATGACGATGGTGCCAATGGCGTCGACGATCTGGGGGAACTGGGCTTCCCGGGTACGGATGACACGTTCGACCCCCAGGAGATTGGATTTGGCGACGACGTGCTGGCCGTTCGCATTGGCGGCAAGCTGGCCGACTCGCCCGGTTTGAGAGGCTTTTTCGTGATCGACCGATCACTGGCCTTCGAAGAATTAGAGGCCAGCCATTTTCGGCCGTTGGCCGACCCGTCGAAGTTCAGCATCAAGGGACTTACCGAAGGGGGCTTCGACTTCCGCAGCGTGATTACTCATCGCCAGGACTTGAACTGAGTTTGCCGGCTACGTGGACTGGAAGCCGCCCCAAAGCGGTTTCGATTCACGAATTTATCGAGAAATTGGAAGTTGTCCGTGCACAAATCAACAAATTTAGCCATAATGGATGGCACGTCTGTTCGAGAGTTCTCATTCTCGTTTTTCTGACTCTGGTCATTTTTTAAAGACCGAAACGCGCTGTGCTGTCGTCGAAGCGGGGGCCACTCTCCGGCGGCGCAAATGGGAAATCGCGTCCTGGCGGGCCACGTTCGGTCGGGCTATCCACCTGTTCAAAACCCGCTAGCCTGGAGAAAACCATGCACATTCGTCGCAAGCTGACTGAAAAGCAACAACGAAAAGGATTCACGCTGATCGAGTTGCTGGTCGTGATCTCGATCATCGCCACACTCATTGCCCTGCTGCTGCCCGCCGTCCAATCGGCCCGCGCAACGGCCCGCCGGCTGCAATGCCTCAACAACATGAAACAGCTTGGCATCGCGCTGCACGGTTTCGCCACCAACAACACCGACAAGCTGCCCCTGTTTTCCGTCGACGTCGAAGGGGACAATCCCACGGAACTGGACTTGACCATGTTCCCGACCCTCGACGTGCATGTCGACGACGACTACGGCTGGCCGCGGTTCCTGCTGGGCTTCTTGGACCAGCCCGCCCTCGACCGCGAAATCACCTCTTCGGCCACGAGGTATTACGCCACCATCACGCTGCCGTTCTTCACTTGTCCTGACGATCAATTCGCCGCCGGCATCACTGGCGGGTTCAGCTATCCGGCCAACGTCGGCTACGTTCGGTCCGATCTGTGGGGCAACGGTGTCAACATTCTGTCGCTCCCGGAATCGTTCGATCATAGTGCCATGGCAATCAACTGGGACGGGGACGCAGATGCGCTGAGCGCCGCGGTCCGCGATCAGGACGATGAACTGATCGCCTACAAAACAGGTGTCTTCTGGAGAAAGAGCCGCGATCAAAATGACCGCTTCCGCATGACGTTGGACTTCGTATCGCGCGGCGACGGCATGACCAACACGTTGATGGTCGCCGAGAACATCCAAGCCGATGACTGGACCTCGCCGCTGACTCCTAACATCGGCTTCGGCATCAGCGTGGCCGTCGAAAGTGGGGGGAACCCTGATATTCCCGATCCCACTTTGGCGACAGGAGCTTTCGATTTCAACGTGACGCCACCGAACTTGAATTCGGAGCTGGGCATCATCGAGACCGGCGGCAACTACCCGCCGGCGGGTGGCAACCCCGACTTCGATCTGACCGACGATCGCAACGACGCGACCGGGTTGGTGAACCAGGCCTTCCCCAACGCCAGACGCGATCTACTCGCTGTGGGGATTGGCCCGCGACCGAGTTCCAACCATCCGGGCGGCGTGTTCAACGTTCTGTACTGCGATGGCCGCGGAACGCAGCTCGCGCCTGAAATCGACGTCGGCCTCTACGCCCGGTTGCTCACACCAGACGGCTCCCGGCGCGGCCAGAAGATCGACGATCTGAACCAGTAGGGTCGCCGATTAAGTCGAACTGATGGAATTGAACCACGTCCGTCGACCTGGCGGACGTGGTTTTTCATGCGCGGGTTAAGCTCCACAGCGTCACACCAGCTCCTCGATCAGGCTGCCGTGATCGATCGCCGGAATCGGTCGACCCGCGTGATTGACGAAGGGCGTCTCGGGATCGATGCCCAGCACGTGGAAGATGGTGTGATGGATGTCACCCGGCCGGATGGGCCGCGTTTTCGGCGATTCGCCCAGACGGTCGGTCGATCCCACAATCTGACCGCCCCTCACGCCCCCACCCCCTAGCAGGCAAAACATCGCATTGCCCCAGTGGTCGCGCCCCGGCGTCCCCATGCTTAAGGGTGGTCCACCGTTGCCGCCATCGTTCATGCGGGGCGTCCTGCTGAACTCGCCGCACAACACGACCAACACGCGCTCGTACAGATTTCGGGCCACGAGGTCTTCAAACAGTGCCGAGACCGCCTGATCGACGCGCGGCAGATAGCTCTCCATCGCACTCTTGAGATTCCAGTGATTGTCCCAGCCTCCGAAATGGCAGGTCACAAACGTCGATCCGGCTTCGACCAGCCGCCGCGCTAACAGCGTGCTCTGGCCCCAACTGTTTCGTCCATACCGGTCACGGAGTTGGTCGTCTTCCGTATTGATGTCGAAGGCCTGCCGCGCCCGGGCTCCGGCCACCATCTCGAACGCCTGTTGGTCGAAGCGGTCCATGGCGGCCAGCATTCCGTGTTGGTCGGCATCTCGGCGAATCGTGTCGAACGTGCCGGCCAGAGTCCGCCGATCGTCGAGCCGTTTGACGGACAGCCCGTCCGGCAGTGCGATATTCCTGACTTTGAAGTTAGCGTTGTTGGCGTCGGCCTGTGTTTCAAACGGATTGTGCTGTGCCCCCAGAAAATGCGCGCCGAAATAACCGGGCCGCAAGCCGATACTCATCCCGTAAGGAACGGACACTAGCGGCGGCATCCCCGGGTTGCGGGGCCCCAGCACCTTGGCGGCCATCGAACCGATAAACGGAGACCGGCTCGCATTGTCGCCACCACTGACTCCGCCGCGACCGGTGAGCATCCAATGACCGCCGGTAAAGTGGTCGCCCGTGTTGTGATGCAGCGACCGGACGATCGAGAACTTGTCGGCGATTTTGGCCTGCAGGGGAAACAACTCACCGATGTCGAAGCCGGGCACGTTGGTTCGGATCGGCGTCCAAAGACCGCGATACTGCGCCGGGGCCATCGGCTTGAGATCGTACAGATCCATGTGGCCCGGGCCGCCATCGAGCCACAGCAGAATGACCGATGTATCTTTGTGCTGGGTTCCCGACTCGGCCGCCGCTGACTTGGCACGCAACAGATCGCCCAGACCAAGCGACCCCATGCCGGCCATTCCGACTTGCAAGAAGCTTCGGCGGCTTAGGCCGTCGCAATAGGGAGCCGTTCTGCCCGCTTGAATCCGCAGCATGGCCGATTTCCTGTTACCGGATCGAGATACGGGAACACATCAGCGAACATTGATCGGTTGGATTCTACGAATTACGGCAGCGGCCCGTCAATGGACGAGAGTCCTGAGGCCTTTGTGGACCACGTAGTCCCAGCATGGATTGCGATCTTGTCTCGTTCGAAGGTCCGGAGTTGTGGCAAGGCGCACATCATGCGTCAGCTTGTTGCTCCGCGACACAGCCGGTACGCGGGCGGGCCCACCAATCGTCGAAAGGATAAAGGGTCCGCCGCTATTCGGCCGCGTCGACGACGAGCTGGGCGATTCTTTCGCGTTGGAACGTGGCGTCGCCAAACAACAACTCGTCGGCCTTGGCGCGGCGGTAGAACAAGTGCATGTCATGCTCCCACGTGAATCCGATACCGCCATGCACTTGCACACCACGATTGCCGACTTCCCGGGCCGCGTCGGAGCAATAGGCTTTGGCCATTGCCACGCCGCGTTCGGCTGAAGGGTCGTTCTCACTGAGCGCCCAGGCCGCGTAATACGTCGCCGAGCGGGCGCTTTCGGTGTATAGCAGCATGTCGGCACACTGATGTTGCACAGCCTGGAACGAGCCGACGGGGCGGTCGAATTGCTTGCGGGTCTTGACGTATTCGACGGCCGTCTCGAGAACCCACTGCATCCCGCCGACAAGTTCCGCACAGGCAACGATGGTTGCCACCTGTAGCGAGTGCGCAAGCGCCCGTTCGGCGACATCGCCGCTCGCCAGCACGTTCGCAGCTTCAACAGCCACGTTATCGAGTTCGACGCTATACAGCTTGCGCGTGCGATCGATGCCCGGCGTGGCGTTGATCTTCACGCCCGCGGCGTCGCTTGAAACAGCTGCGATTAACAAGCCGGTATCGGCTCGCGCAACGCAAAGAATGACGTCGGCCACTTCGGCGTCCAGTACAAAGTGCTTGGACCCACTCAGCCGGTACCCCTCGCCGTCGGGCTGGGCCGACAGTGCGACGGCGTCGGGATTCCAACCGGCATCAGATTCCAACAGCGCGACGGTCGCTTTGCGCTGTCCTTCGCAAATTGCAGGCAGGTTCCCTTTGGAGAACCCTTCGTTGTTTGATTCCTCAATCAGCGATGTGGCCCACGTCGTTGCTAGAAAGGGACCGGGCATGACGGCGCGGCCCATCTCTTCGACGACAACCGCCAGTTCCACGCATCCCAGTTCCAATCCGCCTAACTCCTCCGGCAGTGTCAGTCCCAGCCATCCCTGATCGGCAAGCGCAGTCCACAGTTTCTCATCGAAGGCGGTCGGCGTGTCCATCAACTCGCGAACTCGCTCCAGCGGGCACTCGCGAGAGAAGAACGTGCGAGCCGACTCCTGCAGAAGTCGTTGCGGTTTTGAGAGATCGAAGTCCATCGACGTTGCTCATTTCAGAAGGATCGAGGCGGAAGTGTGTATACCGAGAATGGGTCGCTCGCGAGATCGAGAGCTGGCGCGAAACGTTTGTCGACAGATGAGAGTCGGTCCAGCGTCGGATTGAACCAAGGGCCCTAGCTCAACGCCTTGCGGGCTTGGATGTGCTCTTCGAGGATCTGACGGTATTCGTCGACCTCGATGTCGCGTTCGCAGCAGACCAGCATCAACGATCCATCGGTCTTGAAGTTCCCGTCCCATTCGATCAGTTGTTCGTCGCTCCAGGTAGGATCGTACTCGGCAATCTTTTCGTCGGACATCCGTGTGAAGTAGGCCCGTACCGAGTAATCGGTCTCGTCTTTGTCGAGATCGGGCGGGTAGTGCTCCAGCTTGGTGGCTAGTTCGGGATCCATCATCTCTCTCCGCAGGGAATGACTCGAAGCGGGCAGTCGATCTTAGTTCAGCGGCCTGCCCTCAGAATGACATCTTGCCGTGCAGGCCGTCAATACTCGCACAGCTCGCTTTTGACTTCGTACTCTTTCAGTTTGCTCTTGGGCCCGGTCGGAAAATGGCACGTCACGCACAGATGCCGGCTCCGCGACACCCGACGGTGTTTCTGGTTGGATTGGCCGTGGACATCGTGGCAGGACAGGCAGGTCACGCGTGTCTGTCCCTGCAATATGACGTCGCGAACATTCTCCAGCACATGCCGGTCGCCGGGATTGAGGCGCTGCAGGTGCTCGTCCGAAAAGTCGGCCTGAAAATCGCGAAACAAATTGTCGCCGGCAACGAATTGATTGGGATAGGGCAAGCCGGTGCTTTTCGATTTGCCAGTGCGGATATGGCACTGGGCGCAGATCGAGATCACAACGGCGGCCGAGTCTTTCCGCGCCTTGGCCAAATGGACCAACTTCGGATCCTCGCTGTGATCGACGTCGACGTCGCCGTGACACGAATAGCAATCGTGACCGACGGCTGCAAAGGCCCGCAGCTCGCTATCGACGGCTGTGGCATGGCAGCCGGCGCAGGAATCGGCGAACTTTGTTGTATCCCACCGCCCGGTAGCGGCCCCTTCGAGGGCGTGCTCTGCACCTTCAACGGCGCAGGCAACGCTCAGTAAGTCGGCTTTGCCGTACGCCTTTGAACGCCGGAGATAGCGAACTCGGTTCCTGCCCCCCATCACAAAATCGACGTCTGCGGCGAACTGCTTTGTTTGTTCGTCTTGCTCGAGCGCGGCCATCGCGGCTGGTTCGTCTTCGGGCAGGCGGACGGTCAAACGGTGCCGGTTCGTTTGCCACGCCGGGCCGACTTTCTCGCGATGACAGAACAAGCACTCGGACCCGGTCATGTACTCGGGAAGCGTTTTGCCGACGTGGTCGCCGCCCCAAGCGGCCGGATCGCGCAGCTTTTTCGAATTCTGCTGCGCGGCGGTGGCCGGGGAGATTAAGGAACGCTGCTGCGTGAGCGACAACAGGCAGAACACCGCCGCCAGCGCGGTGGCGATCAGCATCGGCAGCGCAAGGTGCTTGGTTCCCGAATGTGCCGCAGTCCCCTTCACACGTCTGCCCGCACCCAGCCGTAAACCGCGTTGGCCCGCTGGCCACCCTCTTCCAGGTAGGCCGTCTTGATTGTGCTCAATGTGTCTTTGGGGAACCGGTTTCTTTGAGCTTCGAGGTCGACGCTGTAGGCCTTCGCGGCGTTGAGCCCAAAGATCTTGGCCTTGTCCTCTTTGGAGATCTTCGAGTAGCCGAACTTGTCGCACAGCTCGTCGGAGATCTGGAAGCGTTTGAACGAATCGATGACCCAGGTGGGCGAGCCCCACCACAGGCAATCGGTTCCCCAGATCACGTGATCGGCCCCGTAGTGCTTGATGTTCTTGCCCATGAAGTGTTGCGCCATCAGCGGATGCGTGATGGCCGCGGTCCCATACGAAGATCCGATCTCACAATAGACATTATTCATGTCGGGATTGCGTTCTTTGATCTTCATGAGATCGGTGTGCCAAGCCAAATCGCCAGTCTCCGGATTGAAGAACTCGGGCGACTCCCATTGCGGCTCGTTGGGCCCGTGTTTCATGGCGGAGTGATAGGCGATAAACGTGAAGTCGGGATTGTCCAGCGCCGCCTTTTCGAGGTCGCCGGGATGGGCGTAATGCCCCAGCGCGCGTGATTGCGCGGCATACCCCTTGTGCACGCTGATGACTTTCATTCCCAGCTCTCTAGACTTCGCGTAGAAGGGATAAGCCAGCTTCTCGTCATCCATCCGGAACCCGTCGCCGGAGCGGCCTGGATCGGTATGGCAGTACCACTTCCAACTGTCGATGCCGTACGTCTTGACTTCGCGTTCCATCTGGTCGTACAGCGCTTCGAAGTCCGGGGAGTTCGTGGACTTGTTCCAATAATGGTTCGGTGCGCAGTTACCTTGGCACAGCACGCGATTGGAACCGGAGAGCTCGTTGAGCTGGTTCTTGCATTGCGACATCAGCCAACTCGGGAGAATGCCGCCGCGACGATCGCGCCCTTCCAGGATGTTTCCCGCCTTGTCCTTGTCTCTTTCTTTACCAGGGACACCGGAGATGACCGCCATTTCCGTATCGCTGTCGAAGAAGATCTCCTTGACGAAGTTTGGAAAACTGTAGCTTTCCGGCGTGTTATCCAGCTCGAAGCCCATGTTCTTGACGAATTCGGCGTTGCGGAACGGCAACGGGATTCCGATCGTAAAATGCGTCTGCACGTCGAAGACGAAGTACTCGCCCTTGGGATACTTCTCTTCGGTTGCGGCGGCCTCTTCCGTCTCGGCAGCGTCGACTTCCCAGGTGGGGCCGAACACGTTGTTGTAGGCCAAAAACGCAGTCGCCATGCCCATCGAGGTCCGCATGAAGTCGCGGCGCTGCATACCCAGCCGGCGAGACTTCTCTTCGGCCATTTCGCCCATCAGACCCTCCCACTGCTTCTGCAACTTCGACTGCGGGCGTGGGTAGAACTCCTCGTTCGAAACGGCCTGCGTGGGGATCGGAGAATCGACTCCCTTCTTCTCATCACGCTCGTACTTGGGCATCCACATGTTGACTTCCCTGGAGGATTGATTGACTGATTGATTTGGGGTAACGGTGCGGTGCGAGTTTTGCGCATCGCGACCGGTGTTTTTACCCGCGAGCCGGGTGCAAGAGTGTCAGCGAATTGTACAAAACGCCGTCTGCACATTCCAAGAGACCGGACATTGGGTGCGATGCAGTAGGACGCGGGTTGTTGCCGACGACCGCACGGGCTCGGGCGTTTCGTCGACGATTGTTGCCCTCCCGCAGTGGGAAGTGGACAATTCGGATGCTGACTGCAGAGTGTTGCGTCATACGCTTCGCCACGCGACGACGACTCGAGTTCCCGAGGCCGAAGGAGAGCGCAGAGAATGATGCCTGAGACTCCGAGCAGTCCCACGCCCCAACCTTTGAGCTGCGGTGCGCTGACGTTCTTGGCGGCTGCCTGGGGGGGCATTTCCTTGCTGTCGTTTGTCTTGTTCGCGTTCCAGTTTCAATTCCGCGATCCGTACACAGGCCTACTGTTTCGCAACACTGACTACGCCTGGTTGCATCTGGGTGGGCATCTGGTGAGCGGCTTGATGTTCGCCGCAACCTCTCTTGCCATTTGGCAGCATGTCGTCGTCTGCAAACAGCTCAATCCAGCAAGCGCCGAATCGGTCGCCGCATTTGTGCGCTCACATGGCGTTGTGTGGTTGCGTGTCGCAGTGTTGGTGGCCACATTGCTGGGCTACAGCATCTTGAGGTATGCGTACGTTTCGTACGCGGCCGACCACCTGAGCCGGTTCAGCGGTGCCTTGCCATAGAGGTGCGAAGCCCGGGCCGCACTCGATGGAATCCGCACAGCCAGCCCATCGAAGCCGAGTTAGTCCGGCTTTGCGGAAATCCGAAGTGCTTGCACGGCGTCAAGCAGCCTTCGGAAGGCTTGCGGCATGCGCGGGTGGTTCGCGGCACAAGTGACAACACCGGGCCGCCTCGGGTTGCCCGCATTCATCGGCCAGGCGCAGCCATTGAAAGGCCGTGATCGGATTTGTGGGTATCGTGAGTGTAGCCACGATGGATCCGGCGACGTCTGTTCGACGGAAGAGGTGTTGCCAGGCTGTCTGCTGCATGCCGCCCTCGAACGATTCAAACGCATCGACGGCGCCCGGAAAGTGTTCCAGGTGTTGCTCGAAGCATCTCGCCTGATGGCTCGCTTGCTGGACGAACGACAGAGTGCCGCCCGGACGGACACACGACAAGAGTTGGGCCGTCGCGCGCAGCGCCGCCGAGGAGTGCAGTGTCCCGTGATACGTGGCAAGATCGTGAACCAGCACCAAATCAAAGCAAGATTGGTCGAAGCGACTCAGTCCGGCAGATGCGCGGTGCTGCGAGCCAGCGTCGGTGAGTTCGATCGAATCGCTGACTTCCCAGACCTGTATGCCCAGCGACGACAAGAAGTCGTTGAGCCCGCCGCAGCCTTGGCCGACTTTCAGCACACGCGAGCCGATGCCGATCTGCGAGGTCTGAATCAGTTGCCGGAGGACCTTCCTGGGCAGCCCGCTTTGGGAAAGCAAAGTACCATTGTCAGAGTGGAGCGTCGGTCCCAAGTTCATCACAGACCTCCCTGCCGCTCGATGTCTTCCAGCGTGATTGATGAAAAGCGGGGTACTCTAAGCCGGGCTGTATTTCGCGTCAATACGGCCCGGCCGGCAAACGTTGATCCAGTCGCATCGGCTCCGACGTACCTGATATGCTGCAAGGACGCACTCGAGACACCGTTTCCTCGGCAAGTAACAGAAAGAGCTGCATGAACACTCGCATCTGGTGGATCTCGGCATGGTTGTGCATGCTGTCTGCACTTCCGTGTGCCGTTGCGCAAGACAAACCAGAGCATGACTTTCACGCATTGGAGTACAACAATCCGGGCCTGCAGGTCGATCTGGGTGTCGGGTTGTGGGCGTGGCCCTTGCCGATGGATTTCGACGGCGACGGCGATTTCGACTTGGTCGTTTCCTGCCCCGACAAGCCGTACAACGGCACGTATTTCTTTGAGAACACCGAGGGCAACGTGGCCATGCCCGTGTTTCAGCCGGGGGTGCGGATCGGTCCGGGGTTTCGAAACATTCGGGTTTCGCACGTGGGCGGCGGGCCACGCGTGTTGGTGCCGGGACGAGAGTTCGAGCGGTTTACCGAAGAGCGTTTCGATGAGCCAATCGACTTGCGCGTTTCGAAGGAGGTGCACCAGACGGATGGACGCATCCGGGCCAACCAATGGACTTACGCCGACTACGATCAGGACGGCGCGCTCGACCTGATCGTCGGTGTGGGCGACTGGCACGACTACGGTTGGGATGACGCGTATAACGCGCGCGGCGAGTGGACGCGCGGGCCGCTACGGGGGTTCGTGTACGTCATTCGCAACGCGGGCACGAGTGACGAACCCGAGTACGAAAAGCCGTTCCGCGTGCAGGTGGGCGATCAGCCGCTCGAAGTGTTCGGCTGGCCGTCGCCCAACTTTGCCGACTTCGACGACGACGGCGATTTGGATCTGGTCTGTGGAGAGTTTCTGGACCGGCTCACGTATTTCGAAAACACCGGCTCAGCCAATGTGCCGGCTTACGCAGCGGGCCGTTTTCTGTCTCACAGCGGGGAGACGATTCGCATGGACCTGCAGATGATCGTTCCGGTTGCTGTCGACTGGGACCGCGACGGAGACCTCGATCTGGTTGTCGGAGACGAAGACGGGCGAGTTGCACTGGTTGAGAACACCGGTCGCATGGCTGACTCGATGCCTGAGTTTCTGCCGCCGCAGTACTTCCGGCAACACGCCGCTGGAGTCAAGTTCGGCGCGCTGGTCACGCCGTTTGGTTTCGATTGGGACGGCGACGGTGATGACGATTTGATCTGCGGCAACACGGCCGGCTACATCGGGTTCATCGAAAATTTGGATGGAGGCGATCCGCCGCAGTGGGCCGCTGTGCGACGTCTTACCGCCGGGGGCGAGGTGATTCGCATTCAGGCGGGTCCCAACGGATCGATTCAAGGTCCCTGCGAAGCGAAGTGGGGGTACACAACGCTGAGCGTGGCTGACTGGGACCACGACGAATTGCCCGATCTCATCATCAATTCAATCTGGGGCGAACTGCTCTGGTATCGCAACGTCGGCACGCGCCGAGCGCCCCAGCTGGCGGCGGCTCAACCGGTTAACGTCGAGTGGTCGGGCACACCGCCGAAACCGGCCTGGAATTGGTGGAACCCCAAGGGCCGGCAGCTTGTCACGCAATGGCGCACAACCCCGGTGGTCGTCGACTTCGATCAGGATGGTCTCAATGATTTGGTAATGCTCGACCACGAGGGCTACTTGGCGTTTTTCCAGCGCAGGCGAGGAGAGAGTGGCCTGCAGTTGCTTCCCGGGCAGCGAGTTTTCATCAACGAAGACGGTACACCGCTGCGGCTCAACGCGGGACGGGCCGGCAAGAGCGGCCGACGCAAACTGCATTGCACTGACTGGGACGGCGACGGACGTCCCGACTTTTTGCTAAACGGCCAGAATGCTGATCTTCTCCGAAACGTCGAAACCCACGACAATCAAGTGGTTCTAAAGAACATGGGACCGCTGTCGCAGCGCAAGCTGGCCGGACACACCAGCAGCCCCACAACAGTCGATTGGAACCGCGACGGCGTCCCCGAGGTACTAGTCGGGGCGGAAGATGGACGCCTATACTTCATGAGAAACCCCAGAACTCCCTGATCCGGTTGAAAGACCACGCGTTGTCATCAGGTAGAGAAACATGGCCGAAAACCCGCTAGGTCCCACACTCTACTTTTCCTCGTCGCACACTCCTGCGCCCTCTCTGCATGCGCAGGTCGCTTTCGTCGAAGGATCGGCCCCGCGCCAGGAAACCGACACCGAACACGTGCTGCGCAGGCGACTTGCAGCGGTCACCGCCGTGCTGGGTGCCGGTTTCGCCGCCTATCTGGTGCAAGACGTCATCATCCGTCAATTCGCCCGCAACGTCGCGGAATTCGGGGTGGTGATCTTCAGCGGCTGGTTCTGTGCGTTTCATGCCACGGTGACACTCGTGTTGGGGGGCATCTACGCGCTGCTCATGCTGCGGAAGGACGTGCCGCTGAAGGTCTTGCGCAAATTGGAGCTAGTCACTTTCGGGCTTCCGGCCTTGTTCTTCGCGGTCATGCAGGTGCATTACGTGGGCCAGTGGGTTGCCGCCGGAAGCACACAGAGTGCGACGTTCTCCACCGTTTTGAACGCCTCGTTCTGGATGATGCTGATCTACTCGTACGGTCTGTTCGTGCCCAGTACATGGCACCGTGCGGCGGCCATGACCGGAATGATGGTCGCCACCTCGATCACCATTTCGACTGGCCAATGGCTGTATTACGGCCCGGCCCAGACCGGAATCAACGCGACCGGTCTGATGGTGCTCGAGCTCATGCTGATTTTGGCAACGGTGGGCAGTGTCTATGGCGCGTCGATCATCGGCGCCCTGCGGACCGAAGCCTTCGTCGCCCGCCGGTTTGGACAATACGTGCTCAAAGAGCTGATTGGTTCCGGCGGAATGGGCGAGGTCTATCTCGCCGAGCACGTGCTGCTCAAGCGGCCTTGTGCGGTGAAGATTATCCGGCCCGGCCAGTCAGCCGACCCCGGTGTGATGGCCCGATTCGAGCGGGAAGTGCACGCGACGGCCAAACTGTCGCACTGGAATACGGTCGAAATCTACGATTACGGACATACTGAAGACGGCACTTTCTACTACGTCATGGAGTACCTGCCCGGTTTGAGCTTGGAACAGCTCTGCCGGCAGCACGGACCGCTCCCACCCGAACGCGTGGTGTACCTGTTGCGGCAGGTCTGCAGCGCTCTGGCCGAAGCCCACGCAGCCGGGTTGATTCACCGCGACGTCAAGCCTGGGAACATCATTGCCGCCCATCGCGGTGGCCAGCACGACGTGGTGAAGCTCCTCGACTTTGGCCTCGTCAAGCCGAGCGCCGAGCGACAAGACATTGCCATTACGCAGCACGGCGCTCTGGCCGGATCGCCGTTGTACATGTCGCCCGAGCAGTCGATGGGCAAGGCCGATCCCGACGCCCGTAGCGACATCTACTCGCTGGGTACGGTGGCCTATTTCCTGTTGACAGGTCACCCGCCGTTCGAGGGTGAAGAAGCGATGGAAGTTCTGATCGCGCATGCCCGCGACGCCGTCAGGCCGCCGCGCGAACTCGTCGCCGCGATCCCTGCCGACCTCGAACAGGTCGTGCTGCGGGCGCTCGAAAAGGAACCGGCGTCGAGGTTCCAATCCGCCTTCGAATTAGAGCAGGCCCTGGCCGAGTGCCACTGTGCCGGCGATTGGACGTCTCGCGAGGCTGAGAGCTGGTGGAACCAGCAAAGCAACGAACGCGCCTTCGAGCTGTCGCAACCGGCGTGAGGGCCTCAGTCCGACCCTTGCCCATCGCCCAGATGCTCAATGATCCAGGCAGCGGCGGGTCGGGCATAGTCGGCAGGCAGGCGGTGTCCGGCTTCGAAGAAGATGAGTCGGGACGACGAGCCCTCGAGGTATTCGAACAAGGCTTCGGCCTCTTCGGGGCGGCACATTGAATCCTCGCGGCCCATGGCCATCAACAGGGGTCGTGTGCCGATGCTGCGCGTGAAGTTTTGCGGGGCGATGAGGGACCACTTGTTGCGCTCGGCAGGCACGACGCCAGCTACCGCCGTGCGAATTCGCGGCTCCAGCGCCAAGAGCGGGAAGACCTGGGTGCCACCCATGCTATAGCCGGCCGCGGCGATACGTGTGGCATCGACGTCGGTGCGGGTTTCGAGGTAATCGAGCGCGCGGCGGTAATCGACGACCGTTTGGACGTAGATGTCTTGTTGCGTGAAGAAGCCTTTGCGCGGCTCTTGGCCTTCTTCAACGTGTGGGTTCGGTAGCGCGTAATTGTTTTCGGCGACCCGCTCGCCGTGACCTTGAGCGTCGAGGGCCAACACGGCGGAGCCGGCCTTCAACAGGGCCCGCCTCAAGTTGCCGCCGCTGATGTAGTTGTCGTCTTGCCACCAACTCGTCTTCGAACCGGACCAACCGTGCAGCAGCAGCACGCACGGGAGCGGGCCTTGTGGACTCAGCGGCCGCTCAAAGTAGCCGGGAACCAGGTACCCCCGTGCTCCGCGGAATACGACCTTCTCGCGGACACGATCGTCGTACTCCCGTTTTTCGACGATCCGCGCTGCGAGGGAGATTGCGGGGTCATACGCGTATGCGCGCTGGAGCGCTTGGCACGCTTCTTCCCCCAACCGCTCCAACACGGGCGGCTCACCCGCCGTGGATTGCAGAATGGGTCCGACAAACGCGAGCGCGAAGATGCACGTTACGCGGGCCCGGCGCCAGGTGTTGGTTTTTCTAGCAGACACCGATTAAGAACCGTTACCGAATGCGTGTTGACTCATCGCGCCATGCGTACAACAGCGGTGCGACGCCTCGTCTCACGACCGTCTCTTAGTATCAGGAATGTCCATCGCGGCCCGAGTCGAGATCGATGTCCATGTCGCGAAACAGCAACTTCATGTCTTCCCACACGTCTTTCTTGGCGGCCGGGTTGCGCAGCAAGTAAGACGGATGATAGGTACACAGCACCTTAGCCGGCCCGTGATTGTAGAACTTGCCTCGCAGCCGCCCGATGGGCGACGTTGTGTCGAGCAGGCGTTGTGCGGCGATCGAGCCCCAACAGACGATGTACTCGGGATTGACCGTGGCAATCTGGCCATCCAGGTACTCTCGGCAGTTGGCCGCCTCGTCCAGGGTCGGGTTGCGATTGCCCGGCGGACGGCACTTGAGAATGTTGCAGATATAGACGTCCTCACGCTTGAGCTGGCAGGCCTCGATGATCTTGTTAAGCAGCTGTCCCGCGCGTCCCACAAAGGGCTCCCCTTGCCGGTCTTCATCTGCTCCCGGGGCCTCGCCGACGAACAGTATTCTGGCGTCGGGATTGCCGACGCCGAAGACCGTCTGCGTTCGGGTTTCCGCCAACTCGGTACAGCGGGTGCAACCGGCAACCTGGCTACAAAGCGCGCTGAGTTGAGTCGTTCGCTCATCCTTGGAGAGGACTGGCTGTGGGGTTGACACCGAGTTACTCCTTCCAGGTGGGACGGCTGTCTGCGGATCTTCGACAGCATGTAAACCGAGCTGAGTCTGGGGGCCGGCTGCCGTAGCCTTCCCCAAAGATTGTGGTGCAGTAACGGATGCGTCGGTCGGGGCCGCCAGCGGCGATTCGAAGGGGCCTTCGGCCGGCGGAATTGTTGCGGGCAGCGGCACGTGTGTGAGACCGGCCGAGCGCAGGCTCTCGAGATGTTGGACAAGGGCCCTTCGAGTGCGCGTATGAACCTCTTCAGGCATTGCCCATCCTGGTCCGGTACCCGCAGATCCTTGCTGATCGCCCCACCGCGTCGCTCATGGAATTCCCGGGACTTGAATGCCCGCCTGTTGCTGCGCCGCCCACCATAACGTCCAATCGCGGCGGTTATAACCGAAGTCCTGACCCGTCAAGCGGACCAGGGCGCTTTTGACCTCCTGGTTTTCGTGCGTCTGTTTGACCGTAACAACCCGCTTGCGCGTCGGGATGTTCGGTTCCAGGATGATCACCCCGTCGGGGAATTGCCCGGTGCGCAGACCGATGGCGATTTCCGGCGGCAAGATCGTCTGCCGCCCTCCTCCGAGGTTGAACGATCCGTCCTTGCCAAAACTCACGCTCGACGCATTGTCGGCGACCTGCACTTTGTACTTGTGGGTGGTAACCAGTGCATCGATGAGATGCGGGATGGCTTGTGGACTTCCAATCTCCTTAAGCGCCGACGCTGCACGCCGGACCACGACGTTTGCATCGTCGCCGAGCGCCTTGAGATAGTGAGGGACCGCGGCAGCCAGTTGGTCGGCAGACAGACCGTCCAAGGCGTCGCCGCGGATGCGCTTCTCCGGGTCTTGCAACGATTGCTGCACTAATGGTCCGACCGGTTTGTCGCCCGGAATTCCCGACATGATTTGCACGTAGAGAGCGCGTCGCGAGGGATCTTCCTCCTCGGCGAAGAGTTGGGACAGCGACCGGACGGCATTCGGATCATCAACGGCTCGGAGTTTCGCTGCACCTTGGGCCTGACGCTCGACACTCCGGTGATCAAGCCAACCGTGCCAAAGACGGATCTTCTGGTGCCAGGCGTTCTCGGCTTCTCGCTCGGCACTGTTTTGCTCGCGAAGTTCGAGTTCCTGCTGCGATACGTAGCGACCTTTGTATTTCACGTAGCCGCGAGCGGCCATCAGCTCCTCGCGCGATGCCCAGCCGTCTCCGTGCCGCATGTGTCCTAACGCACGATGGGCCCGCTCGTGGTCAGGCTCGAGTTCGACCACCCGCTGCAAGTGGGTGGTGCGCTGCGTGATGAGGCGGTTCTTTCGGCACCACTCGGCCAGCTCCCACTGCGCTTCCAGTGTGTCGGCCGTTTCGCGGGCACGCGTCTCGTAGCGTTCCACTTTGAGAGAGCGTCGAGTAACGAATTCAATCTCGGCCGGGTTGACCTCGACCAATGCCCCAGAGAGTGTGCGAATGTTGATCGGCTTGCCCGCAGGTGACCGCTTTCTGGAGTCTTGAATCTGGCCGCGGAGTTCCCCGCCGTTTTTCAGCCGGATAAGGTCCGCGGTCGCTTGCGGGGGCAAAACGATCCCACTGAGGATGAGCAATCCGGCCAGCGGGAATCGATGCCAAAACATTTCAGCTCCATCAGTAAGGCACACGGCTGTATTGCTGAAAAGGACTCAGTTGGAACACCAGTCGGAGTTCGCAAAGGCAGTCCAGGCCGCACCCGCGCCCTAATTCTAACGGTTCGGTTGCAGCGATATCAACGAATGAATCGGCCGCGGCAACTGCCGGCCCGCCGAGAGGCTGCCAGTGCGCCGAAGCGACAAAACAGGGTGGAAAGTCTGGTTTCCGATGGAATGAGTGTCGTAGAATGAGGTTTGAGACTGAACTGCCGAAATTCGGGCGATGCCGCTGTTTCCAAGCGGGAACCCACTGCCCGCTTTCAGTCTGTCGAACCGAGCGAGGTCAACGTGGCGCGTACCAAACTGACGATCCTGACGGCCATCTGTTTGCTGGCCACTTCCGGCCTTTCGCTCGCTGCCCGGCCCCGGCTTCCGGGTCCGCAAATGCTCAATCGCTTCGGACTGGAACGCAGTTGGTGGGGCCAAGCCCAGTTGAACTCCAAACGCGATCAGGTCACATTTGTGACCGTCGATGAAGAAGCCCTGTACGTCCAGGCAAGTTCTGGATCGATCACCGCCTTCGACGCCGAAAGCGGCAAGCGCCTATGGTCCGCGCAACGCGGCCGGCGCGATGCACCTGGGCAACCGGCTGCATCAAACGACAAGCTTGTGTTGGTGATCTCGGGCATGTACCTGTACGCGTTCGATAAGTGGTCCGGCCAGCTGGCCTGGGAACTCAGGCTGCCGAAGATTCCCAGCACGAGTCCCACCATCGACAAGGATCGTGTCTACGTCGGCTCACTGGACGGCAGCGTATTCGCGTTCAACCTCGAAAAGATCGCCGAGCTATACGACGAACGGCTGTTGCCCCAATGGACGCAGGTCGCCGTCGATTGGCGATTCAGAACGACCAAAGAGGTTACGACGCCTCCGGTGTCGGCAAACGGCCGCGTACTGTTCGCCAGCCTGGATCAGTCTTTGTACTCGGTCGACGCCGACACGCGTTCGCAACACCTCCAGTTCGAAACCGATGCGCCAGTTTCGGCTCCGCTGGGTTACTCGAACGGCTTTCTGTATCTGGCGTCGGAAGACTTCAACCTGTACTGCATCAACGTCGACAACGGCAGTGTGCGGTGGCAGGCGCGAATGGGACTGCCCGTCCACAAGGCGCCCCGCGTCATTGGCCAGCACGTGATGGTCATGCCCTTGAGGGGCGGCATGCACTATCTCTCTGCCACAACCGGCAGACGGCAATGGTGGCGACCCGAGGCCAACGAATTGGTCGCTGCCAGCCTTGATTTGATTTACGCATCAGAGCAATCCGGAAACATACTGATTATCGACCGCGTTGACGGGGCGCCGCTGGGAATTCTGCCGCTTTCGGGATACGACATTCAGGTCCCCAACGACCGAACCGATCGGCTGTACATGGCCACACGGTCGGGCCTGGTGGTCTGCCTGAGAGAAAAGGGCGTCGAATTCCCGATCTACCACCGGTTCCCCGAGCGTCGACCGCTCCTTCCGGAGTTTGCCCCCGAGGAGGGAGAAGTCATCGAAGGCGAGGACGGTGAATCGGCTGACGCAGCCACCGCCGAGGGCGAACCCGCACCTCCGGATCCCGAACCTGAAGACGACTTCTTCAGCGATCCCAACTAGAATCGGTTCGGCCATCCCACACCGGACGTGCGAAACGACACGCCGGCTAATGCTTAGTACCGCGTTGCTCTGCGATGTTTGACCACGTCTGTGGCGTGAAGTACCATCGCCTGCTCTATCGCGCGGTCGTGCGCGATTGCAGGTCACAACGCCGGAAGCGGGAACTTCCTCATGGACCAGTCCACACCCCGCCGCGCTCTGGTGAGCGTGAGCGACAAGTCGGACCTCGACACCTTTGCGCGCGGCCTGGCCGATCTCGGTTTCGAGATCGTTTCCACCGGCGGCACGCGCCGCTACCTCGAAGAGCAAGGTCTGCCGGTAATCGACATCTCGACCTACACCGGCTTCCCCGAAATCATGGATGGGCGCGTCAAGACGCTGCACCCGAAAGTGCACGGCGCCATTTTGGGCCGCCCCGACCTGGCGGGCGATGCCGCCGCGATCAGCGAACACGGCATCATTCCCTTCGAGTTGGTCGTCTGCAACCTGTACCCATTTGAGGAAACAGTCGCCCGGGCCGACGTGACCTTTGCAGAAGCGGTCGAGCAAATCGACATCGGCGGCCCCAGCATGGTCCGTTCTGCCGCCAAAAACCACGCCTACGTGGCCATCGTCAGCAACCCGTCTCAATACGAGCGGGTGTTGGCTGAACTGCGGGCGGGCAAAGTGAGCGACGAACTCCGCCGCGAGTTGATGTTGGCCGCTTTCGAGATGACGGCCCGCAACGACCGCGCGATTGCAGAGCACTTCGGTTCGCTGGCGCGATCATCGGCCACTCCCGACGCTGACGACTACTTCCCCGACCAATTGACACTCAGATTCAATCGCCTGTCCACGTTGCGGTACGGCGAGAACCCACACCAGCAGGCTGCCTTCTATGCAGAATCCGATCCGTCGCCCAATTCGCTAGCAGCTGACGAGCAAATCCACGGTAAGGAATTGTCTTACAACAACATCCTCGATCTGGACTCGGCAATCTCACTCGTCAACGAGTTCGGATCGACACCTGCCGCCGTCGTCATCAAGCACAACAACCCCTGCGGCTGCGCAATCGGCGAAACGCAGGTGGATGCGTTTGAAAAGGCCTACGCCGGCGACCCGGTCAGTGCCTTCGGTTCGATTCTAGCATTCAACACACCTCTCGACATCGCGACTGCCGAGCAGCTCTGTGAGCCGAATCGCTTCATCGAAGCGATTTTCGCCCCGGGATATAGCAAAGAAGCGTTCGAAGCACTGACGACGCGACCGAAGTGGAAAAACAGCGTCCGGTTGTTGCAAATCTCGATGGATAAGCTGGTACACCATTGTCCCAGTGAGGACGATCGGCCGGCTGTCGTTCGCGATTACCGGCGCGTGAGCGGCGGAATGCTTGTGCAGGATCGCGATGAACAGCCGGAAACGCCCGACGACTGGAAGTGCGTGACTGAAAAGCAGCCGAGCGATGCCGAGCGGCGGGACCTTGATTTCGCTTGGCGGGTCTGCAAACACGTGAAGTCCAACGCCATCGTTCTGGCGAAGGGGAGGGCGATCGTGGGAGTGGGGGCCGGTCAGATGAGCCGGGTCGACTCGTCAATGGTGGCCGTGCACAAGGCTGGCGAGCGGTCCGGGGGCGCCGTCGTGGCCTCCGATGCGTTCTTCCCCTTCCGCGACGGCGTCGACCAACTCGCAGAATCGGGCGTCACCGCGGTCATCCAACCGGGTGGCTCGCGGGGCGACGAAGAAGTGATCGCTGCCTGCAACGAGCACAACCTTTCGATGCTGTTCACCGGCCGTAGACACTTCCGGCACTAAGAACCGCGGCATAAGTCCTGTAAGCGGCAGGCGCGAATCGGACGGTCTTCAGAGCGACCAACCGTCAGGGAGCACACCGTCTTTGGGCACAACCACGATACCGTCGCGGATGATGACGCGGTCATCCTCGCGGTCGTCGAGATCGGACGACTTCTGAACGCGGACGTTTCGTCCGATGCGGCAGTTCTTGTCAATGATGGCCCCTTCAATGATGCTGCCATCGCCGATTCCCATTGCGGGAAGTTCGGCCGCAGTCATCTCTTGAGGTCGCTCATACATATCCATGCCCATCACAACCGTATTGCGGACCACTGCGCCGCTGCCCACGCGGCACCTCAGCCCGATGACGCTGTTTTCAATTACGGCTCCCTCTTCGATCATGCAGCCGTCGGAGATCAAGCTGTTGCGAATCGTAGCACCGGCGACGCGCGTGGGCGGCAGGTACCGCGCCCGCGTGAAGATCGGTGACGCCGGCAATCGAAACTCGACCGGCGGATCGCTGCCGGCCAGCTCCAGGTTGGCCTCGTAAAATGCCTTGATCGTGCCGATGTCTTCCCAGTACCCATCGAACGGATGCGCCTGTGCGCGCCGCGTGCGGATCGCCATGGGAAAGACTTCCTTGCCGAAGTCCTGATAGTCCGACTTGGCCAGCAACTCGACCAACGTGTCGCGGTTGAAGCAATAGATGCCCATGCTTGCCAGGCAATCTCGTCCGCGGCTTTCGATGCCGTGCGCGTCGAGCCAGGCCGGATCGGTGCGGACCAGCTCCAACTCTTGTTCAGTCTGCGGCTTTTCCAGGAAACCGACTACGCGGCCTGCGTCATCGAGCCGCATGATGCCGAAAGCGCCTGCCGCCTCGCTGCGAACCGGCACGGTGGCAATCGTGACGTCGGCTTTGTTCTGCAAATGCGTATCGAGCATGCTGTTCAGATCCATCCGGTACAGCTGGTCGCCCGAGAGGATGAATACGTACTCGACACCCGGCTGCTCGATGTACCGCAGATTCTTGCGGACCGCGTCAGCCGTTCCCTGATACCAATCGGCGCCTTCGAGTGTTTGCTGAGCGGCCAGAATTTCGACAAACCCGCCGCTGAAACTGTCGAACCGATATGTCTGGCGGATGTGGCGATGCAGGCTGACGGAGTTGAATTGCGTCAACAGGTAAATGCGATTCATAGCGCTGTTGAGGCAATTCGAGATCGGAATGTCGATCAGGCGGTACTTGCCGGCCAACGGCACAGCCGGTTTGGACCGGTATTTGGTGAGCGGATACAGCCGCGTCCCCGCACCACCACCCAAGATGAAACACATCACGTTGTGCATCGACAAATCCCTGTTGTTCAATCTCGAGTCCGTCCCGACCGCCGTCGGCCCGCAGCATTACGCCGGCGCACAGTACACCCGCAGGCTATCTCTGTGCAACGTCTGCGGGTGAAATCGGCGAAAGACTTTCCTCGGCCTCGTTTGCCGCGTATACGTGGAGTGTGGAAGTCGGAATCATTGGCCAGAATTCGACCGGCAAACGGTCGCTCTCAATACCGTCGTGGCGGTTGTGTGAAAACTCAACTCGATTGACCCCCAAGCGACAAAGGTCGCAAATCAATAGGTTGCGTTGCACGAACCAGCCAACAACAACGATCTTTGGTAACGCCCGCATACCAATCCAACGCCCGCTGCGAATGACAACCGGCGCGATGCGCCAAGAGAGGAAATCAGCAATGTCGACGGAATATGAGTTTCTGCTCTACGACGTTCAGGACCGAATTCTCACGCTCACGCTGAATCGTCCCGAGCGTCTCAACGCGTTTACCTCGGCGATGGGCAAAGAGATTGCTGCCGCGTTGCAACGGGCCGATGACGACGACGACGTCAGAGCGGTGATTGTGACCGGCGCGGGCCGCGGCTTTTGTGCAGGCGCCGATCTCGAAAAAGGTGCCGGCACGTTCGCTGACCGAAAGACCGGCAGCCAGAAGACCGATGCGGTGCGGCCCGACGGAGGCGGCCAGCTAAGCCTGGCGATCTACGAACTGAAGAAACCCATCATCGCCGCCATCAACGGGCCGGCCGTCGGCGTGGGCATTACGATGACGCTGCCGATGGACATTCGACTTGTCTCCGAGCGAGCCAAACTAGGCTTCGTATTCACACGTCGCGGCATCGTCCCGGAAGCCTGTAGTAGCTGGTTTCTGCCTCGCTTGGTTGGGATCTCCCAGGCGACCGAATGGGTTTACTCTGGCCGCATAATCACGCCCGAGGAGGCGTTGGACGGGCGGCTTGTCAGCCGCGTGCTGCCCGCCGACCAACTTTTGCCGGCTGCACGTGAGTTAGCAACAGAGATTGCAGAGAATACGTCCGGCGTTTCGGTGGCCTTGTCGCGACAGATGCTCTGGAGAGGCCTGGGCATGTCGCATCCGGTCGAGGCGCACCACGTCGAGTCGCTCGGCATTCACTGGATGGGCCGTTCGCCGGACTGCGCGGAAGGTGTTTCATCGTTCCTGGAGAAACGCCCGCCCAACTTTGCGATGAGCGTCAGCAGCGAGATGCCGGAGTACTATCCCTGGTGGACCGAGCCCGAGTCGTCGTAACCAGGGAGTGCAGCACAGCGTCATTCTGAGCCCAGCGAAGAATTCGGGTTCAACCGTCGCTGCGATCCTTCGCTGCAGGATGAGACGAGACTTGATTGCCATGAGGAAGATGACAACCGTTGAGGAGACTTGATGCGTAAGAACCGCCTGCGGGAACTTCTGGATGCCGACCAGCCGAGTTTGGGCACGCACTTGTGCAGTTCCTGGCCCACGATTACCGAACTCGCCGGGTATTCCGGCATGTTCGACTACATCGAGTTCGTGGGCGAATACGCACCCTACGATCTCTACTCACTGGAAAACCTGGGCCGCGCCGTCGAGCTGTTCGACCACATGACGGCCATGATGAAGATCGAGCAGGAACCGCGAACTTTTCTAACGATCCGAGCGCTCGGCTCTGGAATCCAAAACCTGTTGTTCGCGGACCCGCGAACGGTCGAAGACGTCGAAGCCTGCGTTAAAGCCGTGCGGGCCGAAGCCCCGCAGTCGGGTGGATTGCACGGAGTCGGCATGCGCCGCGATGTGGGTGTTGTGTTGGAGGTCGGCTCGCCTGAATTCGTCGAAGCGCTCGATCAAGCGGTCATAGCGCTGATGATCGAAAAAGACTCGGCAGTCCAAAACCTCGATGCGTTGCTGTCCGTCGAGGGGGTCGACATGGTGCAATTTGGACCGGCGGACTACGCGATGAGCATCGGCCTGCCGGGTCAATTCGAGCACGCCAAAGTTCTCGAAGCCGAACAGTTCGTCATCGAAACGTGCTTAAAGAAAGGGATTGCGCCGCGGGCCGAGATTGCCCGTCCCGAACAAGCGCAGAAGTATCTCGACATGGGGGTCAAGCATTTCTGCATCGGCACCGACGTCAGCATCTTGTTCGCGTGGTTCAAATCCAACGGCGGCAAGATGCGCGATTTGTTGGGGCTTCCCAAAGCTGAGCCAGTGGGTCGATCTCGTACAACCAGGTATTTGGGGTGAGTGATTTGCGACTTTTTCCCGAACCAGATGAAACGATCGTCGGCGTCTCGCAATTGCTACGCGATCGACAGTTACGGTGTGTGGACGTCTTGCAGAGATGCCTGGGCCGCATCGACGAATACGAAGGCGCCGTCAACGCCTGGGTCTCCATCGATCGTGAAGGAGCACTCGCGCAGGCCGAGGCACTCGACCGGGAGCTTGCCGAAGGCTGGTCCCGCAGCGCCCTGCACGGAATTCCCATCGGCGTCAAAGACATCGTCAACGTGCAGGGTGTGGCGACGGCGGCCGGTTCGGACTTGCTGGCGCAGTCAACCGCCGAGAAGGACGCCTTCTTGGTGGCCCGGCTGCGAGAAGCCGGTGCGGTGATTCTGGGCAAGACGGTCACGACGCAGTTCGCCTGCTTCGATCCGCCGGTCACACGCAATCCTTGGAACAACCAGCGCACCCCGGGTGGATCATCGAGCGGATCGGCAGCGGCCGTCGCCAGCGGCATGTGTCTGGGGGCCATCGGCTCGCAAACCGGGGGCTCCATCACACGGCCGGCTTCGTTCTGCGGAGTCGCCGGTTGCAAACCGACCTTTGCTCGAGTCAGCGTCGACGGGGTGTTTCCACTCGCCCACAGCCTCGACCATCCCGGGCCCTTCGCGCGGTGCGTCCCCGATTTGGCGATGCTGTTGGATGTCATCTCACCGCACAACCCTGGCGATCCGCTCTCAGCCCATATGCCGCCGCTGGAACTCAGCCAAACGCTGGAACCGGAACCCGACATGTTCCCCCAATTGGGGCGCGTACGCGGACTGTTCGACGAGCGCGCCGAACAACCGGTACTGCAGGCTCTCGACCGTGCATTGCACACACTCGAAGCCGCAGGCGCGACCGTCGTCGAAACGCAACTTCCTGAGGCATTCGACGACGTATTGCAATGTCACCGCACCATCATGCTGGGCGAGTTGGCGGCGCTGCACGAAACTCGACACGCCGAACATTCCGGCGACTACCAGCCCGGCGTGAAGTCGTTAATCGAGGAGGGCCTCTCGATACCGGCCACACAATACGTTCGCAGTCGGCGTCATCAAGAGCGGCTCGAACGGGAGATCACACCTTGTTTCGGGGACTTGGACGTTTTGGTCTGTCCCGCGACGACGAGTGCCGCCCCCGACCCCTCGACCACCGGTGACCCCGCTTTCAACGCGCCCTGGAGCTATCTGGGCCTGCCCACAATTTCGTTTCCCATCGGCCTGAGCGACGACGGCCTGCCGCTGGCCATTCAACTCATCGGACGCCCCTTCGACGAGCCGGGATTGTTCATCGCAGCCATCTGGTGCGAACACGCCATCCGCAACGCACTCCGCGACTGACGCTTACCCGATTTCCGGAACGTGCCACGGCTCTGTGAGCCGTGCGATTCGGCGAGGCGCATCGATCTCGCTACGACTCGCCCGAAACCGCACCCACTCTCCGCCGGATACGGCTGCACGGCCGTCCCACATCTTGTGCGGCACGGCCCCGCACCATTCTCACGGGCACTGCGATCGGCCATAATATCGGCAGTCGTTGATCTGTTGTCGTCCTGCGACGCGAGGCACAGATGTCGATTCCCTGGGGACAGTCAAGCTTGCCAATCTCTCGGTCCCGCCGCGACCTGCTTCGCGTGGGTTCGCTGGGACTGATGGGGCTGACGTTGCCCCGGTTGCTTTCGGCAGAAGCTCACGCCGAGCAATGGGGTGTGCCCCCGTCAGCCGACGCCTGCATCTTGATCTTCCTCAACGGCGGTCCCAGTCATCTCGACATGTGGGACATGAAGCCGGAACAAAGTGAAGGAATTCGCGGCGAGTTTCAGCCGATCGACACCTCGCTGCCCGGCTACCAGATGAGCGAGCATTTGCCGCGCCTGGCGCGGCACGCGCATCGCTCAACGATCGTGCGATCGATGCATCACGGCGTGAACAATGCACACGCCGCAGCCGTCTACGCTGCAATGACCGGTCACGACCGGGGTGAAATCGGAGGCGGAGCCCGCCCAGACGACAATCCTACACCAGGCGCCGTCGCAGCGCTGTTGCGGCCCCCGAAACGCCCCATTGTTTCGCAGGTGCACCTGCCTTACATCACCAAGGAAGGAGCCCAAGGTCCGCCGCAGCCCGGCTTCTTCGGCGGATATCTGGGCCGCACACACGACCCGTTGTTTGTCCTGCGCGATCCCAATTCGGCGGAGTTCAGCGTACCGGAGTTGACGCTACTGCGGGATGTCTCGTCACGGCGTCTGGACGTTCGCCGCGAGTTGTTTGAGGAGTTGAACGACCGGTTGTCCAACGACGATAATCCGACCGCGGCCGATGCCATGGCGGGTTTTCAACAACGGGCGATCAGCCTGCTGACGTCGGAGAACACGCAGCGGGCCTTTCGACTCAGTGATGAAGACGACCGCGTCCGCGAATCGTACGGCCGAAACATCTACGGGCAAAGCACGCTGCTGGCTCGGCGCTTGATTGAAGCCGGTACGCGGATGGTTACGCTTTCATGGGCGCCCGATGCCAATGCGACGTGGGACACGCACGGAAACAATTTCAAACAACTCAAGGGGACACTGTTACCGCAGTTCGACGACGCCTGCAGCAGCTTGATCGACGATCTCTTCGAGCGGGGGATGCTCGAGCGCACTCTGATCGCGGTGTTGGGCGACTTCGGCCGCACGCCGAAAGTGAACGCCAACGCGGGCCGCGATCATTGGAACTATTGCTACAGCCTGATGCTCATCGGCGGCGGCTTTCGCCAAGGATTGATCTACGGCTCCAGCGACAAGACGGGCGCATTCCCCGCGGCCGACCCGCTGATCCCTGGCGACGTGGTTTCGACCATCTACCACGCCCTGGGAATCCGTCACGATACGCAACTCCGCGATCGGCTGGGACGACCGCACCGGCTGGTCCCCACGGGCAACGTCATCCCTGAACTGCTGGTCTAGCCCGGTAGTCACGAGCTTGTTGGGAGCTTCGCAGCACGCTACGAGGGAGGTGCGTGATGATGTCAGGCTTTCTCGACCGACGTCTCCCAACCGTCGTACTCTCCGCTGAACTTGGTAGCCAGATCGAAGAGTTCGAGCACGATCGTGTTGATGGTGGAGTAGTCAACAGCCGTCACGCCTGTTAGCTGCGCGCCATGCTTTCCATCTTGATCGCTCATGTCGGTCAACTTGTAGCCCTTGTTCGCGGCTTCGGCGGCGAAGCGCGTTCGATCGTCCTGTGAGTCGAAGTAGATCCAGTGGCAGACTTCGCGCTCGATCTGATGCTGATCGCCGCTTTCTTCCAGCGTCTGCAGCACGCGGCCGTTGAGGATCATCTGCCGCTGCCGGTCTGAAGGATACAGAAACTCGAGGTAGACCGACCAATCCGCATCGGGCCTCGAGCCGACTTCGAAGCCATACTCGGGATAAGCCACCATCGCCGCAGAGAGGCGGCTCTCGGCTTTCAGTCCATTCGTGGTGTAAAACAGGAAGTCGCGGTGTCCGCCTGATGTGCTGCGGCCAACGTAGACCAGTTGCGTGTCGCCAACGTCTGTCGCCGCCAACGCATCTTCGATTTCATTCAACCGATCGAACTCCTCGTTACCGGTCAATCCGTCCGGACCTGGATGCAACAGCTGCAGGCTCAGCCAGGCCATGTCGGAGAGTTCGGCAATCGGGGCACTGCAGTGAAGTCCCAGATCGACGAACAGCGAAGCCGGCCTGTCGTCGATCTGGCAGAAATAGAAATCCCAGTCGTCGCTCATCGACCAATCCCAAGTAGAGCTCCCTGTCCTTCCTTGCCTTTCTTTGCTTTGTGCACTTGGTGTCTTGGTGGTTCTGAATCCAACAATGGAAACGAAATCACTCCTCAGCGATTCGATTCGACCATAAAGCCACAACAGTCACGAAGCGGAAGAGACCCATACGAGAGCCGCCCATCAGTTGTTGCCGGAATGCACTCCAGGCGTCCACAAATGATCTCATTCGGCGTCGCCGGTTCCGGGTTCGACCATCGTCAAGGCGACGCGGCGGCGTTCGTGCTCGACGTCGAGCACCCATACTTTCACGACGTCGCCCACGCCGACGACATCGTGTGGATTGCGAACAAAGCTGTTCGACATCTGGCTGATATGCACCAGCCCGCTGTCTTTCAATCCAATGTCGACGAAGGCCCCGAAGTCGACAACGTTCAATACCGACCCGGTCAGCTCCATCCCCGCATGCAGATCGTCCAGCCTAAGGACGCCTTGCTTGAACACCGGACCGGCAAGATCGATCCGCGGATCACGACCGGGCCGCAACAGCGACGCAATGATGTCGCGAGTCGTCGGCAGGCCACAGTCCAGCTCCCGTGCGAGTTGGGCTGCATCGACCGCCGCCAGACGCTGGTGATGTTCTTGTGATTCCTCGCGCAACCACTCGGCCGGCGTCACACCAATTCGCTCCAGCAAGTTTTCGGCGACCCTGTAGCTTTCCGGGTGAATCCAGGTGGCATCGAGCGGTTCGTCGCCGCCGGCGATCTTGAGGAAGCCGGCCGATTGTGTGAAGGTGACTTCGCCGATTCCCGGCACGTCGCGCAACTGCCTGCGCTTGCCGAAGCGACCGTGTTGGTCGCGCCACTCGACGATCCGCTTGGCGATCGATTGATTGAATCCCGAGACCCGAGTCAGCAGCGAAACGCTGGCCGTGTTCAAATCGATGCCCACGTAATTCACGCACGACTCAACGACCTCACGCAACGACTCGGCCAACCTCTTGGGATTGACGTCGTGTTGATACATTCCGACGCCGATATGCTGTGGGTCGATCTTGACCAGTTCGCTCAAGGGATCTTGCAGGCGGCGGCCAATTGAAACCGTACCCCGCACCGTCGCATCGAAGTCGGGAAACTCTTCGGCGGCAAGCGGACTGGCCGAGTACACGCTGGCGCCCGCTTCGTTGACGATCGTATAGCGGACGTCCGGCAGTTGTTCGGCGATGACCTCTGAGACGAGTTCCTCGGTTTCACGGCAGGCGGTGCCGTTGCCGATTGCGACCGCGTGGCATTCGTGCTCGCGAATGAAGTCGGCCAGCTTCTGTTTGGTTTCTGTTTTCTTCTCGGCCGACCCGGTGACGTAAATCACACCGGTGTCGAGACAGCGGCCGACCCCATCGAGCGCCGCCAGTTTGCAACCCGTGCGAAAGCCCGGATCGATGGCAAGCACGCGTTCGTCTCGAACCGGGGGCTGCAGCAGCAGGCCGCGCAAATTGCGGGCAAAGACTGCGACGGCATGCGTCTCGGCACGCGTGGTAAGCTCGCGGCGGAGTTCACGTTCGAGACTGGGGCCGATGTGTCGCGACAGCGCCTCGGCGGCAGACTGCTCCACGAGCACGCGAAAGCGGTGCCGCTCCAGGTTGAGGCTCTTGGCGATCCGTGCGCGGGCCTGTTCGCCGTCCCACTCGAGCTTCACCCGCAGCGCGTCGGTCCGTTCGCCGCGGTTGATTGCCAGGACGCGGTGTGGCGGAATCCTTGAGACCGATTCGCTGTAGCCGATGTAGTCGCGAAAACCTTTGGCCTGCTCGGCGTCCGCTTTGCCGGCCTTGACCGCCAGGTTTCCCGACTTCCAGATGAGTGCCCGCAGCGCGGCGCGGATGTCGGGATTTTCGCTGATTCGCTCCGAGAGGATGTCTACCACGCCGCGCAGCACTGCATCTGCATCGGGCAGTTCTTGCTGCGGATTGACATACTTGGCGGCCGACTGCTGAGGATCAGAGACGGTGGCGCGTTGACTCCAGATGGCGTCGGCCAGCGGTTCGAGCCCTCTCTCGCGCGCCTGCGAAGCACGGGACGTTCGTTTGGGGCGAAACGGCAAGTAGAGGTCTTCGAGACGCTTGAGAGAATCGGCCCCTTCGACGGCGCTGCGGAGTTCGGGAGACAGTTTGTTTTGGCCATCGATCGATTTCAGGATCGTCGCCTTGCGCTCCGCGAGCTGACGCATCAGGTTGGCCCGCTGTCCGATGGCCCGAATTCCGACTTCGTCGAGATCGCCGGTCTGCTCCTTGCGATAGCGGGTGATGAAGGGGACCGTGTTTCCGTCATCGAGCAGACCGATCACGCTGCCGACCTGCTGTGCGGCCAATCCGAGTTCGCGGGCGACTTGCTGCACTTCGAGCTGAGAAAGCTCGTTCATCGGCGTGTGTCGTTTGTTGCGGGGTCGCAAAACGCTGTGTTGCAGCGAGTTATGTTACCCGCGCGAGTTTGTTTGACAAAACCGTTTCGTTCGGAAATTCCGTTGAAGTTCACACAATCGCGCGGCCGATCTTGGTGAAGTGACATGCTGGTCGGCAAAGGATGCCGGCCATTCCAGGTGGTCGCCTGACCAGGGAAGGACGATTTATGCGACCGCGGCTGAGACTCTACACCGGCGATGACGACCTCTGCACGACCATGGAACCCCAGGTCAGTGTGCGATTGGGCGACATCACGCGCGTGCTTGCCGATGCTGTTCGATGGAACCGCACCTGGCTTAACGACCTCGAAGACGACGAAGTACAGGTCTCGGCAGACTTGTACGAAGTCATCGAAGCTTACACCAACCTGCGTCCCAGTGCTTGACGCGTGGCCAGCCGGCCGTCGCGACCATCCACGGTCGCGCGTCGGAGGAGAGTGGTGCTCGGCAAGCTCACACTAGTCGGTGCATCTGCGTGCGGATTGCTCCTGATTGTATTGGGAGTACAGAACGTGCTGGACCGTCGCGCCGCAGAGCAGGTCACGCATAGCTTCATGTCGGCCGTGCTCGAAGGGGACCGTGCGACTCTGCTCACGCTCCTTGCGCCGCGGGACCGCGCGGCAGTGGGGCGCGACGCCTTCACGGGCTGGGAATCTGAGATGGGTGTGACCTACCGCATCCATCATATCGAGATGCAAGGCCGCTCAGCCGAGGCCCACCTCAGGATCGAAAAGGGCGTATTCTCGCTGAAGCCCTCGCTGCACTTACAGCGCAGCGAGACGGGACAATGGAAGGTTGCCGGTATCGACGATCTGCAGATCGATCCCCGTTGGAACGATCTCCAGCGAGCCAGAGGCCGCACCGAGGGTGAAGAACTGGCCCGCGAGTTGACCGAGGCGTTGGGCAAGCTGCCGAATGTCGACGTCGAACGCGTGCCGTTCGCAGAACCGCAGTAGCGCCTGCGGACGACCCGCTCGGGCCATGCCCTGGGTGCAAACACGGAGCATCGGTGCTCCCAATCCTCACAGGACGCACGCCCTGCCCAACCGGTCATAGCGGTGTTGTCGTTTCATTCTGATCCGTTTCAGATCGACGCGGGGGAGAAACGATAGAAACGACACGGCGTCATGGCGACTACGGCCATTCTTGATCGTCAGTTCCACGCATCCTTTGCTTGCATCGTCCGGAACACAGCATCGGATGATGCACCAGACAGCCCCCGGCTTTGGCTGATGTCAGCTCCACTGCAGAAAACGTTCGATCTGTTGGCCGGCACCGCGAACCCCAACGCGGTAGACGTGTTGCTGGCGGCGCTCGACCTCGACTTGCAGGAGATTCGGATTCAGGCCGTCGGCGCTCTGGCGCGGCGGGAGACACTTAGAGGCCGAATCGAAATCATCCGCCGTCTCGATAGCTTCGGCGAAGAAGCCTACGCGTCGCTCGTGGAACGCATTGGAAAAATGCACGGGGCGCTGCGGCACTGCCTGCTGCACGGCGAGATCGGGCTGCGACGACGGGCTCTCGAAATTGTGCAGGCGACCGACTGTTACGAACAGGTTGACACGCTGCTCGAGTTATTCGGGCGCGAGGAAGACGAACTGCAGGCGGAACTGTCCGACGTCTTCAGCCAGCTCATGAGGCAGATCTACAAGCACTGTGCCTCAGGCCGAGGAAAAAGCCTCGGCGGCCGCGCGGCCTGGGAAGTCAAGCAGAAGGTGCTAACGCAGCTCGCCTCGGCGTGCTCGAACTATGCGGAGTTAAGCGCCCAAGAAGAAGTCCTCACCGCCATTCTTGCGCTGGGCGACCCGGACCATTTCGCCGTCAAGAGAGTACTTAGCCAATCCAGTCCCGAATGCAGGCAGCTCGCGGGTCGGCTGCTTTCGAGCAGCCGGCATCCCGGCGTGATTAATCTGGTCCTCGAGTGGATGGGGAAGAATTACCCGCATGCCCGCATCTTCGAGGTGATCCAACAACGGGAAGATCTGGAGTTTGTCGAACAACTCCTGCGTTGGTTGCCTCGGAGACCGACCGAGCTGCAGCAGAAGAACTTCGAGCAGATCGAGTCGGTCGCCTGGCTGCATCCCGATCATCCGGTGCTGCTCGCTATCGAGCCGCAACTTCAGGCGAGAATTGTCGACCTGCTGGCAACGCTGGGGCTGACGATCGCTGAGAAAGACGCTATCCAGGAATGGCTCGTCCGGCACGGCAGCCCGGAGGGTCGACTGGCGGCAACCGACGTACTCTCATCGCTCGACGATTCTCGAGTCGAACACATCATACTCAACGGCCTCAATTCGGGTGATGAGAACGTGCAGGCATGGGCGACCAGCCAGCTCCGTGAGCACAGAATGCCCGAGACGTTTTCGTTGTTGATCGAGCGGCTCGACAGCGACCTGCCCGCCGTTCGCGAAGCAGCGCGAGAAGAGCTCAGCAGTTTCAACTTGGAGACTCTACTGGGCCTGATCGACCATCTCGATCCGGCCGCATGTCGCCGAGCGGGCAGCCTCATCCAAAAAGTCGACGCCACGGCCGTCGAATCGCTGTCCCGCGAATTGGCGAATCCCGTTCGCCGAAAAAGAATTCGGGCCGCACGTGCCTGCCGGATGATGGGAATGCAGCAGTCTGTCGTGCCGGCGCTGTTGGCAATGCTCGAGGACAACGACAATCTGGTTCGTCGGACGGCGCTGGAAGTATTGCAGGGCGTCAGTGTGCCGGAAGTCCTACAGGCTGTGCGGTCTCTAACCGACGATCCGAGCCCGCGCGTTCGTGAGACTGCTTCCCGAACGCTGGCCACGTTGGTCGATCCCGGCCACTGGTCAGCCCGCTCCGCCGGCAACGCGGATTCACCCTCGATCTCGTAATTACAGACCCGATCTCAACCATGCTCGCAGACACGATTATCGCGGCAGCCGATCTCGCCGAAGCCGCGCGGGCAATGGACCGCTATTCGCAACGATCGGGGTCCATCCTGGAGAATTGGCCGATCTTCGCCGTGATGGGGGCCATCGCCCTGCTTTGGGCGGGCCTGTACTACTGGGACAAGCACCGCAAGGCGATCGTATTGGAGTCGAAGACTCCGCAATCGTTGTTCGATGAACTTTGCAGAGTCCACAAGCTGAGCCGAGCCGATATCGCGCTGCTTTCCAAGGCGGCTGTATTGGAGCAACTAAAGCACCCTGCCACTGCGTTCGTCGATCCCGGGGTGCTGAGGCGGGCTGAAATATGCGATGGCGGTAACGGCTACCGGCAGTTGCGGCTGCGTCTGTTCGGAGTCGATTCGGCCGCTTGAACAGTCCGCCGGCACGCAGATCGGCAATAGTTGCTTGATCTGCCTATGTGGGCTGCTGTGCGTGCGGATGTGCCTGCTCGTAGGTCTCGCGTAGACGCCGAGTGCTGACGTGCGTGTAGATTTGCGTGGTGGTCAGGCTCTTGTGTCCGAGCAATTCCTGTACGCTCCGCAGGTCGGCTCCACCATCCAACAAGTGAGTGGCGAAGCTATGTCGCAGCGTGTGCGGCGTGGTGAGCCGGTCGAGACCGGTCTGCTTGAGGTGTTTCTCGAGCATGCGGCCCACACTGCGGGTGGTCATGCGACGGCCGAAGCGGTTCAAGAACACGGCTGAGGAGTCTTCGGCCGATGCGTCCGGGTCTGGTTCTCGGACCTCCAGCCAACGGGACAGCGCCTGAGCGGCGTAACTGCCGACGGGCGCGATGCGTTCCTTGCGACCTTTACCCATCACCCGCAGCACGTCCCCGTCGCGGTCCCAATTCTCGACGTTCACCCCGACCAGTTCTGCCACCCGCAGGCCGGCCGAGTACATCGTCTCCAACATGGCCCGGTCACGCAGACCGAGTGGTTCATTGGCGGGTGGAGCTTCCAACAGCGTTGCCAGCTGTTCGCTGGAGAGGAAGTGCGGCAGCTTGCGGCCGACGCGGGGCGTGCGAAGCGCCTTGGCCGGATTGTTGGCCGCCAACCCTTCGCGGCAACAGAAGCGGAAGAAACTCCGCAGACAGGCCAGCCGACGCGCGATGGTCCGCTTGGCGTACTGGCATTCATGCAGATATGACACGTAGGTCCGCAGTGTGCCGACGGTCACCTGATCGGGGTCAGGCACCTGGCCCAGCTGCTCGCTAAAGAATTCGAGCAAGCTGTTGAGGTCTTCAGAGTAGGACTTCAGCGTCAGATCGGACGAATTCCGCTCGATCTTCAGGTATCTCAGAAAGGCTTGAATGGCCGCGTGCATGTGGCCCGTCAACTGCACTGATGAAGTCGTGATTGATGGGTGCCGCAGGCAACTTGTCCGCCCGTGCTCTCAGCGTGAACTAGGGAGCGAGCGGACTTGATGACACGAGCTGCATGGCACCGACAGGCTAGCTGCACAGAACCTAACGGGTCGAACCTGGGAATTCCCGCTGAGCTTTGTCCCTGCGGTTGGCGCGTCGTTGGCGGCGGACCTTCTGGCTGAGAATTGCTGCGTCGTACCAGGTGAAGCTGAGTTCCGGGTCGGCAGCGTAGCGACCCAATTGATGCAGAATCGTGTCGGGGCTCTCGTCGTCGTACAGGAAGACGTAGCGCTCCGAGTCTTTGACTAATGCCAGAACGTTCATGCTCCGCTGCATCCGGTTGCCCTCCCAGTGCAGCCCGCGGGTGTGGAATTTGTCTGGTGCGGCTCGAAGTTCGGGCCCCGCCGTCTTGGCGAGTTTGCCCGAATCGAGACCCGTGCCACCGCTCCCCGCCACCTGAAACCGGACGAAGAGGCTCACGGGTCGCGCAGCCGTCCATTGCCCCGCGCGGGCCGTATTTCAGTTATCGGCACGCGAGGCGGCCCGGCTATCTGACTTTTCTATGCTTCAGGACGATTCGCCGACGTCCCTCACCACCATGCAGCATCAGCATTTCGACAATCATCCGGTGAGCCGTAAATCGGATAAAGTCTTCACTGCGATGGAGATAGCCTTCCCAGCCGCCGCTCCGCCGGTCGCCGCTCAACTCGACGTAATCGCGCAGAGCTGCCACCAAATCGGCGTCCGCGCCGTCGAACATCCGCGTGTACGACATCATGGGAGGCAGCGAAGTTTGCGGCATGAGTACCGGTATGGTTGGCCTTGCCGGAGAGGCGTCCCGGGCGGCGTCCGAGTCGGACGGGCTGTCGGTATTCGACGGGGTATCAACTTCCGCACGCGGATAGTCCGATCGCGGGAGTTCCGGCTCTGCGGGCTTGATGATCGTGGTTGGCGCGTCGTCTTGTTCGGGCTGTGACGGCAGCGGAGGTACCGGCAGCTGTACTTCCGGCTGCGGCGGCGCAGAGAGCTGCACCGGTGCGCCCAACGTCGGTACCGACAGGCTGGGCGGCGCAGCCATCTCGACGACATTACCTTCGGCAGGCCCGAAATCGACCCAACGAGGTGAGGGCGGGGCGACTGGCTCGTCTGGCGATTGGCCCCGCACGTACCACGGATACGGGACCCTGAGCTTACCTTTGTCTTCTTCCACGTCTTCGCAGCCTTCCGGACAGGGTTGCCCTTCGGACTTCGCCTGTCGGAGCGCCCGTTTCTTCGCCTTGCGGAGGTCCTTTTGCGCTTCCTCGAACTGAACCTGCTGTTCGCGCAGTTCGCGACGGGCCTGCGGATCGGTCGCCACCCCCGGGAAAAACGGCCATTGGCGGGGCGAATACCACGCAACCTGCAGGCCGATTCGTGGCGGATAATACGGGTCGTAGTCGGTGACGGCTCCGACGACGACCGCGTCGACTTCCAGAATTTGAGCCAGCCGCATCGCGTCGGCCGGGTCGTTCATCTGCAGTCCGTAATCGTGGATGGCCCGTTCGGCGATGCCCACCGGGAGGACCTGAAAACCCGGGGTCTTCTGCAATTCGGTAAAATAGGCGAGCGCAAACCGCCGACCGTCAACCGCGCGCTCGTGACTCAGGTCAAAGAAAGGGGCGATCGCCACCTTTGAGAGCCCAGGCACCGGATTGGTCACCTCCAGCTGGGTGACGTAGCAGCCGGTGCTCAACAAACAGGCCGATGCAATGACAACCGCACGCGCAAACACAGCGCAGCCCCCCGCTCTGCTGGAATCGAAACTTCCACGTCGTCATTATCGGCAGAATTGCGACAACCGCTTCAATCGAAAAAGTCTGCGCAGTGTGAAGTTGGCGGAAAGCGGAGAGCTAAGAGGGGAGAGCAAACGATGGTGGTGATTCGAGCACACCGAGTTCTGTCTACCTGCATTTTGTTGCTATGCGCACTCCCGCAATCTGTCTGCGCCCAAGTCATCACCACCCCGCCAAGCGGTGTTGCCAAACCCGAGCTCCTCACAGCTGACGAGCACTGGGCAAAGGCGGTTTGGTTGTCGACATTTTCGAACGGCAAAGACTACACGGCAGAGGTGGCTGCCAGTTTTGCTGCGGCCTTGGCGCGCACCGAAAACAAGGCCCCGATTTGCGTCTCCGCAGGCCATGCCGCCGCCGGACCAAGTCAGATTCAGAAGCGATTTCAAAAGATCCTGAAGCAGGTCGAACAAGATGTGACCGAAGAACCTGCCGCCACGCGGTTCACCGAAGAGCTCGCCGAAACGGAGAAGGTGCTCGGCGGCGAACTCGACTCGGCAACCGCCCAATACCTGGCAGCCATCGGTGAAGATCCCACGTATCTCCCGGCCTGGTACCAGCTGGCGCTCCACTCCGACGGGGATCTATTCAACCAAGCCATTGCTGGTTTCATCAAACACGACCCGGACAATGCGTTGCCGCACTATGTGTTGGGAATGCGGCAATGCCAAGCGGGCGACTATGCGGCAGCCGTGACGTCGATCCAGACGGGAAACCAAGAGTCGGTGTGCCGCTGGTATCCACCACCCCTGCCGCGTCGCTGCCGGCTGGTCTATCCCGACGACGAACTGTTTCGCACGCATGGCGTAACTGGCAAGCCGATTCCATACACAGTGTTCGTCCTGTTGCTCGAGCGGACTCGGAAAAACTTTGAATGGACCAACCCCTTGAATGGGATGCTGTACGCCGCGTATGACCTCAGAAAACACGCCAGGCGGCTGCTGGAGACAGGCGACCGCGACAAAGCCGTGGCGATCCTGCTCGCCGTTCGTGAGCAGGGCCTCCAGCTCATGGCGATTACCCCTCCAGATGCAAACCGGGTGATCGAGGGGCGGGCGATCACCAAGATTCCTTACGCGGATCTCAGCGCGCAGTTGGCCGCACACGGACCGAAGTCGGCGCTGGAGTCGCTTGAACAAACCCACGCCCGCGAACAGCAATTCGACAAGGTGTTCATGCCATTCATCGACCAGTATGACGCTAGAGACATCGACCTCAGACAAGTGCTGACAGGGGAATTAGACCTGCTGGGGACGGAGCAGAAGCAGTTGGAAGACATCCTCCGCCAAACGGGTTTCTTCGTCCGCCCGCCAGTGGAAGCGGCCAGGCCCGATCAACCATAGCTTCAATTGGCATCAGCCGTCCGAAACTTGAAGCGAACCGGTTTGAGCGGCACGCCCCATTTGCTCTGAAAGTTGTTGTGGCTGAAGCTGTTGAGGCCGAGTTGGTATTCGCGGCCCGGATCCAGCGCGATCGGGAGAATGCAGGTTTTGCCGTCTTCCGACCAGCTGGCGTCTTTGCCTTCGGGGCTGTCCGGGAATTGTGCCGCACTCCCCGTCCAGGACATACCCTCGCCCATCGGCACGTTGAAAGTCACGCGGAGTTCGGCCGTGGCGGGATCAACGTCTGAGCTGCCGTTTTCAGGTATGGACTCGACGATCTCGGGCGGCTGGACGCGTCCTTCAATCGCTTTCGAGGCGCCGGCAGTCGTGAAATAGATGACGGCCGGGGGCACGGACACGCCGTCAGTGCTTTTGAAGTTTCGATTGCTCTTAGAGTTGATCCCCAGCCGGTAGAATCGTCCCTTGGCCAGCCGGACCGGCAGCACACAGGTGTGTTTATCCTTCTTCCACATCACCTTACGGCGCTTGTTGACGGGCGGGAAGTTTGGCGGTCCGCCGGTCCAGCTCATGCCTCCGCCCATGTCGCGGTCGAACGTGACGGTGATCTGTGCGAGTTTGGGGTCGACGCCAGTGGCGCCGATTTCGGGATCTGTCTTCGCGATTTGCGGGTAAGGCGTTCGCTCCGCCTTGGCCGTTTCATCGGCGAACGCGACGAATGACTCATCATCGACGGTCGTGTCGTTTACGGGTACAGGCACGTCCGTCTTTGGTGGTTCCACGGCGACGTTGTCTGCGGCACCGGGCGACATCGGCAGAAACACGACCGCGAATGCGACCAGCAACAGACCCGACATCCAACCCATACTTCGTTTGTGCGACTCATAATGCATGACGTCCTCCAATCGATTCTGAAGTTGTGATCCCCGTTCAAACACTCCCACCAGACTGCCTGCCACGAGCGAACGGCCCTTCGAGGCCGTCAAGACTCGAAACACCGACTCGCAATACTGCTCACTGCTAATGCGGCCCAACTGCAACACGGCTTCGTCGCAGGCGCACTCCCGCTCATGCCGCAACTGACGATTGGCCCACCACACAAACGGGTGAAACCAGAACATGCTCTGCGCCACGACCTGCAGCCAACCGATCCAAGTGTCGAATCGCTTCCAGTGCACGAGTTCGTGCGCCAACACAGCACGGAGCTCGACCTCTTGCAGCCGATCGATCAACCCTTCGGGCAACACGATTCGCGGCCGCCACACGCCGAACAACAGCGGACTGGACGAGATGTCGGCGACGACAATGTCGGGCAGACGGCGCAACTTCAGTTCCAGCGCCGTGCGTTCCAACAGCACGCGCAGCGGACCTTCGTCGATGTCGGGAACCAGCCTCAGCTTGCCAATCAACCACACGTACCGCCACAGCACGATGGCCCAGAATCCAAAGCAACCGAGGGCCCAGACCAGCATCAACGCAGTCGTCGCCGAGACCCAGGCCCAAGTTGCTGCCGATGGCAGCGGAACTGTGGCCGCATCAGCCGACTGCCCACCTTGCGGCGAGGCTTCGGTCGTTAACACCGAAGCGACCGGCAGATCGCCGGCGCGATCGGCTAGCGGACCGACTGCCCACCAGCCCACGCTGATCGGCGTCGACAACAGCGGCGGCAAGAACACCTTCAGCAGCACCAGCAGCCACAGCGCGTGCCTCAAGCGTGGGGAGGCGCCGCGTGCCAGAGTGGTTGCGACGGCCACGATGCACACCAACAGCGCCAGCTGCCAACTGGCGGCTAAAACCCAGGCCGCCCACTGCTGCGAGATGTGATCGAAGAACGTCATGACCGTCGGCTTCCGCGGCGTCGCGTCTGTTTTCGTTTTTCGTCAAGCTGCCGTTTGAGCTGTTTGATCTCCTCATCCGACAGATCGGCTTCGTCGATGAAATGGGTCAGCACCGGTGAAAACGCCTCGCTCATCAGCCTGCGTAACACGCTGCGCACTTCCTGGCGAGTCATCTCCTCCCGCTTGACGGCGGGGCGGTAGAGGTACGAGTTGCCGATCTGGTCGTACTGCAGAGCCTCTTTGGCCACCAGCCGCGAGAGGAGTGTCTTGACCGTCTTGTAGGCCCAATCGCAGTCGTCGGGCAAAGCGGCATACACATCGCGGGCGGCCATGGGGCCGCCATCCCACAAGATCTTCATGATCTCCCACTCGGACTGGGCCAGGGACGTCAATTCGCTGTCTCGCTCGTGCATTGGTCGATCGGCTTCGAGAAGATGAATGACACTGCAGTACGCCAATAGACTACATACGTAAGCGTTTGTCAACAATGCGAATCGATCGACGAAAAATTTCCCGAAAAAAGTGCCACTGGCGGCTCGTCCGCCAGTGCAGCCGTGCGATGCTCAAACGGTCGCTGGAGAGTCGTCCTTGCGAACTCTGTCTGGGCACTGCCAAGCAAACTGGTAAATGCCACCAACGCGTTGCCACAGAGCTAACCGGCAGCAATCCGTCGATATGCCTGAGAGGCCGCCGATCACGGAGGGTCGAGGGCATCAATTGTGAAGCATTGCTCGCCGGCGGCGTGGTTCCAGAAGACTTCGCGGTCGGCGTCTCGCGGCAGCGCGAATGTTGCGCACAGTTCGTACGTCGTTTCGTCTTTGCGGGTGTAGCGATAGGGCTCGCCGGTCTCCGGGTCGTACAGATTGAGCTTCCGATAGCGGGCCCGCCCGGCCGCTTCTTCGAGTGTCTGCGGGAGCGGCTGTTTGAGAGTCTCTTTCTCGTCTTCGTCTCGGACCAGGGCTTGAATCTCTCGGTAGATGTCTTGCAAGTCGGTCAGCCGCTGATCGTCGAGCCGCTGCAACCGCGTCTTAAACGGGGAGCCGGCCAGCACAAAGCCCCAGACGATGGCAATCGCGACGAGCGTGGAGGCCACGACGAAGAATACCTTGTGGAATCGGGCCGTCATGTCGTCCCCTCCGATTCGCAGCGCAGCGTGAGCATCAGATACAGGAACAGTCCGCCGGCAATGACGAACAAAATGACGACCTTCAGCAAGAACCGAACCGTGAGCTGACCCTCGAGCAGAAAGTAGATCAGCGTACCGACGTCGCCGGCAACTACGACGGCTCCCACAAACAGCGACAGGTAGGCCAGCCACCGCCGAATGGCCACTTTGGCTTTTTCGGGATGGTTGCGGAGATCGCGGAGTAGGAATCGCCAGACGAGCAGAAACACCGGGTAGGCCACGATCAGCGAGGCCAGCGAACCTCGAATGCCGGATAACGCCGACTCGCGGAAGTACGAGTCTTCGCGCCACGCAGGATCGGGAAACAGAAAACTGACGTACGTGAAGAACAGCGCAACCAAACTTCCGGCACACGTGTAGAGCGCAGCAAACACCGTCAGGTGGAGAAACGCGTCACGGGCGGAGCCGATGCCGGCACGCTCGGGCACGGGCATGTCCAACTCCCGCGCGCACAGGGCTTCGGCGATATCTTGTTCTTTCCAACCGGCAGAAAGCAGGACTTGGCTGATCGTGGCAAAGTCCATGCCTTTCTGCCGGGCGTGGTCGACGAACTTCGCGAGACTTGCATCCATCGTGTTGCCTCCTCTCCAGAGCGACGTCGACCGATCACCTCATCGCAGTAGATCCTGCTTGCCGAGCAGGATCTGGAAAACATGTCTCGCGGCGTTGTTCAATGGCGCCTGAACGGCAAACGAGTCTCAAAACCGGTATTGAGTGCGGTTTGGCAGTGAAGGTCCGGCGACAGGACCTACTCTAGCAATCTCCTGCCGTGATCGCGTAATGACTCGAGCAGTTGGTCGAGGTGGTCGGGAGTCGTCAGCGGGTTGATGATAGTGGCCCGCAGGGCGGCTATGCCGTCTTTCGCCGTGGGCACGATGTAGAACTCGCCCGAGCGAATCACTTCGCGGCGGAGGTCGAGTTGATAGCCGCCCAATCGCTCGGGTGGGGCGTCGCGGAGTGCGTCGGGGACATGTCGGAAGACGACGATGTTGCACTCGGGATCGTGCAGCGTTTCGAAATCGGGAGCGGCTTGCAGCTTATTGTAGAACTGACGGCCCATGTCAAAGGTCACGTCGACCATGTCGGCGAACAATTGGCGGCCGAATAGAGACCAGACGCCCCACAGTCCGAAGGCGGCGGCCCGTTTGGTGCACTCGATACTCTTCAGCCCGCTGTCGTAATCGGCCAGTCCCGGTTCGGATGGATCGAACAGGTAAGGCGCGTCTTGGCGAAATGCTTCGAAGCGATGGCCCGGATCGCGATAGAAGACGAAGGCGCACAGCGCCGGCACAAACAGCATCTTGTGAGCGTCCCAAATCAGGCTGTCGGTCCGTTCCAGCCCGTCCATCAGGTGGCGGTGCCGATTGCTGAACAAGGCGGCGCCCCCGTGCGCCGCGTCGACGTGCATCCACACTTCGTGCCGGTTGCAGACGTCGGCGATGTCGGCGAGCGGATCGAATGCGCCGACCGGCGTGGCGCACGCGCATGAGGCGACCGCCACAATCGGCGTGTTTTTGGCGCGAAGCGTTCGCAACGTTTCGTCCAGCCGCTGCGGGTCGATCTTGCGGCGGTCGTCCAACTCGGCCTTGATGACCTGGTTGGTCCCCAGTCCCAGAATGCCGGCCGATCGGGCGATGCAGTAGTGAGCCTCGGCATGCGAGATCAAAACTGGTGCAGGGCCTTTGTTGGGCACGCCCGCTTCCCACGATTGGCCCAGCGAGACGTTTCGCGCGGTGAGCAGCGCCGTCAGGTTTGCCAGCGACCCGCCGTGCGTCACAATGCCTGCGAACTTTCCGGGTGCCCAACCAATCAGCTGTCCCAATGCGTCGATCATGGCGGCTTCGACGGCCGTCGCCCAGGGGCCCATTTCGTAGATGGCCATGCACTGATTGGTGACCGAGCCGACCGCGTCGAACAGGCCGGCCAGCGGGACCGGAGCCGGGACTTGATGGCCAATGTAGCGCGGATCGTGCAAATTCAGGCCGCGATCCAGCGACGTCTGCACCAGTCGGCCGAACGTCTCCAGCAACTCGGCATCATCGGCGGCTTGGGGAGCAGCGCTGAAGGGAGCGGGAGCCGCTGAAGGCGGAGATTTCAGGAATTCAGCAGCGGCCTGGCTGCTGGGCTCAGGCTCTTGCCAGTTGAGCACAGCTGCCCCGCTGGCTTCTGCCTGTTCGATGTGTGCTGCCAGCAAATCCGCCAATTGGTGACCGGCTGCCCGCAACAGACCGGGATCGTAGGCGGCAGAGATTCTCTGACGCGCGTGCGTGAGACTGTCGATATCGGTCGTCATCGTGCGTTAAGAACGAAAGATTGCGATCACTGAGTATGAAGCCATCTTATCGCTCCCACAAAACATGAAACAACTGTGGCAGATCGGGTAACCGTGCGCGCCGCGTCGCTATGGCGTGCCACACCCTTCGTGTGACCGAATGTCTCAATAACGCGATCGAATTCTGGAGACCTGCGGTCAGCCTCAGTGAGACGGTCAAGAGACCGTACCACAACGAACTTCGGGCACAACGAGAAGGGGATGCGCTCGAGAACCACCGTCGCCTAAAACGTGACCGACTGCGTACTGCCGCCGAAGCGGAACGGGTCAGGCGTCATTTCGTAGCCTGGGCGCATGCCCACGTTGAGCAGCAATCCGACGGCGATGCAGGATGAGAGGAGGCTGGAACCACCGTAGCTCACCAACGGCAACGTCATCCCGGTAATCGGCATCAAACCGACCGTCATGCCGGAGTTGATGACGGTTTGGGTTGCCAATAGTGAGACGATGCCCACCGCCAGCAGCCTGCCGAATGGCTCGCGTGTTGCCGAGGCGACCATGAAGCCCCGCGCGAACAGAACGAGATAGAGCAGCAGCGTCAACGCACAGCCGGTAAATCCCCAACGTTCGCCGATGAGGCAAAAGATGAAGTCGGTTCGACCGGCCGGCAGGTGATAGGCCATCGGATCGTCGATGGCCATCCCGGCCGATTCACTCCCCAATAGCCCTCCCAGCGCCAGGACCTGCTTAGACTGGTGTAGATGGTAGCCGTCGCCCTTGGGTGCGGGACCTCCGTCTGCCTGCGCAAACAGCGAGACCACGCGCGATTTCTGCTCTACACTCATCCCGGTCCACAACACCGGTGCTACTGCAACTCCCAGCACCCCAATGAAGACCAGATGACGCGGTCGCGCGCCGGCCGCGAACAGCATGGCAAACAGCACCGGCAAAAAGACCATCGACGTGCCGAGGTCTGGCTCGCGCAGGATCAATCCCAACGGAACCAGCGTCAGCAAGAACGGCACGATCAGCCCCCTTAAACGGCGATAGTTGCGGCGATACATCAGGTAGTGCGACAGGCTCATGATGTAGGCGAGTTTGGCCAGTTCCGATGGCTGAAAGTCGCTGACCAACAGCGGTATCCAGCGACGGGCTCCGTTACGCGGCGGCATGAAGAACACAACGACCAGCAGCAACAGGCTGAGGGCAAACAAGGGATAACTGGCCCCTCGCCAGGTGCGATATGGAACCATTGTGGCCGCGAGCATGGCAGGGATGCTGATCAGGATCCATACGGTCTGCCGGTTCGAGAGGCCGCCCCCCCGCGCCAACTCGTCGCCGCGCTCGATTCCGGTGAGCCCCACAAATATCAGCGCCACGGCACAAGCCGTGATCGTCCAGGGAATCCGCCGGAACCACTGTTGGGCCTTCACTGAGGTCTCCAAGCGCGTAGACGAAACCGCTGCAAACACCGGACGCCGCTGGTCGGAGTCTCGGCGAGCGATCCGAGGGCGGATTTGTAGCCGAATTGGGGCGGCCTGGAAAGATCGCGCGTACCCTCGAATCGGCTGATTACCGCTGAGCGGCCTATACGTAACCCGCCAAAATACAATAGTCTCACAGGCGGGCGTTGTTGGACGCCTACTGACACACACGGGTCCAGAGCATTTGCTCTATCGACGTCTTTTCACCGGCGTGATGCACGACGATTCTTCAAAACGACCCGGACGATGGCTGATCGGCTGGTTCCAGCAATTGCCGATCACCGGCGCCCTGCTGTGCATCATGATCGGGCTGTCTATGACGGCGCACGCCTATCAACTGGCGTATCCGGACGATGCCAGCAATGTCTTCCGGCACCTGGGGGCTGCGTCGACCTTGGTGTTTCCGTATCGGGAGAGCCTTGGGCTTGGAAGCCCACACGGCTTCTTCGATCTCTGGGAGGGTGAATTGTGGAGGGTCGTCGTCAGTGCCTTCCATCACGGCGACTTGCTGCACCTGCTCATGAATGGAGTGACCCTCGCATTTTTCGGTTACCTGCTGGAGCCGAGAATGGGGCGGATCCGGTTCTTGATGTTTACATTAATCGCCGGCACTGCGTCGCTCGTGCCGGAGCTTCTGAACGGAAACGAAGCGGTCGGAATCTCGGGCGCACTGTGTGCGATGTTGGGGTTGTTGATCGTGATGCGCCGCAGCGACGACGAAGTAGCCGCGTACTTCAGCGACGGCGTCGTGCTTGCCAGCCTGGCGATGCTCGTGGGTTTTGTCGTGTTGACCCGGTTGGAGATGATGCGAATTGCCAACTTGGCACATTTCGCAGGATTGGGCTACGGCCTGTTGGCGGGTGAAGTGTTTTACGGTCGCTGGCGGACGCGTGTGACGAAATGGGCCTTCTACTCGGGACACCTGATCCTCATTCCTGCCGGCTACTTTGTGATGCATCCGATTTGGGACGGGCACTACTATTGGTACCAGGCAGTGATGGCTGACAACGGCTCAGAGAGGCGAGAGCATTTCGAAGCGGCCGTGCGGCTGGATCCCGGATTGTCGGAACCGTGGCACGCCATGGCTTCGTATCTTCTCAGCGACGGAGATCCGCACGCAGCCTGGCGGGCCATTCTAGACGGATTGAGCTACAACCGGTCCGACAAGCGTGGGGCTGCGCTATCGCGCGAGCTGTGGAAAGAGTTTCGCAGCAGCGAAGACCGCCAAAAGGCGCTACAAACGTTGAACGAGGTGTTCGGAGAAGAAGCGGGTGCTTGGAAGCAGCGGCTCCGCCTGGCGGCGCCAGCCATTGCCGAGGGACGCCGCGCCCCACCGCCGGAGTTGCTGGATCGATTTCGGCTGGACCAGTCGATCCAACTTCCGGCGACGATCGACGGTTCCGAGGAGTCGCAGATTCGCAGCCTGGATGCCCCCGCCATTGACCCCAATCATCCGGAAAGTGCCGCTGTCGGCGCAGCCACTTGAAAGTTGCCAAACTGCAACGACACAATGAAGACCTGCCACCGACAGGTCGAAGTCTCGTTGTGCCGTAATGCCGACAAACAGCTGTGACAGTTTACAGACCGCACACGCCCCGGTCACAGATGAGGCTGTTGAGCCGGTTGGCGACCGATTCGCGGCTGGTGTGCAGTGTGAACCAGCTGCGACGGTGAGCTTCTGCGGGAAGCCAGCGTGGGTTGGCTGGGCCGCCTTGTTGGGAACGGCCCTTGTCGCATTCAGCCACCGTCCGTTGTGGCATACCGACCTGTGGGGGCATCTGGCCTACGGTCGATTCATCTGGAACACCGGTGCCCTGCCCCGCTTCGAACCGTTGATTCCGTCAGCCTCAGACGTTCCGATTGTCGACACAGCATGGTTGAGCCAACTCATGGGGTTCGCGATCCATGCCGCGCTGGGCGTGCCGGGTATTCAGACGCTGTACGGCCTGCTGGTGACCGGCTGTTTCGCATTGACGATGTTGATGATCCACTGGCAGACGCGCAGCGCGTGTTGGAGTCTGCTCGGCGGCGGGCTGTTCCTGTGGGTGGACTGGCAGCAACTGGCAATCGTGCGTCCGCAGCTAGCCGGGCTGTTCTGGTTTGTGTGTCTGTTGGCCGTGCTGACGGCCCCGCGACGCGGAAAGTTCGATCGGATCATTGTGGCGGCTATATTCGCCGTCTGGGCCAATTGCCATGGATCGTTCATCATCGGCATCGCTACGCTGTTCGCTTTCCTGGCAGGGCGCGTGTTCGACATCGTGTGGCGGGCAAGGCGATTTGACGCGGTACTGGGCGATGAGCGGCTACGGTCGCTGTTGGTGCTGACGGCGCTTGCCACGGTTGCCTCCGCAATCAACCCTTACGGCATCGCAATCTACGGTGAAGTCGTCTCGTTCTCGGCAAAGCCGAATCTGTCCGAGTTGGTCGAATGGCAACCGCTGAGTCTGCGGACCTATCAAGGTCAGGCGGCATTGGCGGTCTCAGTTGCGCTCATCCCGATGTGGTATCTGACGCCCAGACGCGTCAAAGCTGTCGAGATTCTATTGATAGCAGGCCTGGGAGCCGGCGCCGTCTGGGCTTCGCGAATGATTGTCTGGTGGGCGCCGGTGGCTGCTTATCTGGCTGCCTATCACGGTCATGCCATTCAGACGCGCCGCCTGGGCGAGCGGGCGTTGCGAGCAAACTGGGTGCAGGGACGTGCTTGGAGCTTCGCAGCCGTGGCTGTGTGTTGTAGCGCACTTGCTGTAACGCCGATTGTAGTCGGTTCGGTCCTTGGAAACTCAGGATTGTCTTCCCAGACGCCTGTGGGAGCCGTGGCGCATCTGGAGCAGACGTCCATAACCGGACGAATGTTTAACAAATTCGAGTGGGGCGATTACCTGATTTGGTCGAGGCCAACGTCCGCGCAGGTGTTCGTCGCGTCTCACGCGCACCTGATTCCCGAGTCAATCTGGCAGGACTATTTGAGGATCGCCGAGGGCCGTATGAGTTGGAAGAACGCGCTCGACATCTACGACATCGATAGCGTCATGATCCACCCGACCGGCCAATCATACCTCGCGCGGAAGTTGAGGGGCTCGAGCGACTGGAGCATCGACTACGAGGATGAGTGGTCGGTCATCTTCGTGCGGTCCAATAAGAAACCCGCCGCGGATGTTCCGGGCGGGTGAGCAGATTGTTCTCTCAACACCCCGCCGGAAACCGCCGAGCGGGGTCTAGTCGCTCATTCGAAAAAGAAGTCCGTGGGGCCACGCACCGTGTAATATGGGTACTGAACCACACCAGCTGGCTGGTTTTGCGGCGGATAGGACAGCTGCGACGGAGAAATCGCCCACAAGTTGTTCCACGGAATGGAATACGTGAAATTGTGGTAGTGCGTGGGATACCAGTCTTTTCGACAGTTTTGGCAACCGTGACATCCGTCGTCACACTGGTTTTCGCATTCCGGTCCGCAGTAACCGTTCGCGGGGTACGTTCCCTGCCCATAGTCTTGGTACGACATGCTGACGGGCTGGTAACGGGGGTCGAGTTGGTCGGAATAGGCGACCGCTGGTGTGACAGTGCCGTGCTCGACCAACCCATCCGACGGGCTCTGCGCGCGGATGGTTCCTGGTCCGGTCGAGCAGCCCAGCATCGTGCTGCCCATCAGGCATGCCGCCAACGTCCATGCCGTTCTCGCCTGCATCGTTCAAACTCCCCGTTTGTTTCGGCTATGTGGGCCGAGCCCTGCCGGTCGGTGCGTTCCGGTCCTCGACCTGTTCCCTGTCTGTTATCGGCCGCTGCGCCATCAAGATGCGAATAATCCATCGGGATGGTAGTGTCTCTCTGACAATCAGAATCCTTCGCCCTTGCAGAATCGGCATAATCGGTATAAATTACCGCCCGTTACCGGTTTCATCGGTCCCAAGCGATAAGTTCCTCTGGTTTAATGCCTTACGAGTCGCGGGGGGCCGTCAATCGCCCAGCCGGCTTCGAGTACTTTTGAGAATTGCACCCCGAAGGCAGGGGGCAATCGTTTCTTCCACAGAGGGGAGCACGTGGGAGTGTTCGTCGCGGCTTCGACACGCTGCTTTGCCGATCTCGATTTTGCCGATGCGTGCTTTCAGCTCGGCGAACTGGAGTTCGACAAGGTCGAGGTATGGATGTGCGATGATGGCGGCCACATGAAGCCGTCGGAAATCGCTGCCGATCCCGAATCGTTTGCCACCGTGTTCCGCGAGACCACGCGGCTGACGCCGATCGCGATTTGTTTGGAGGAGGACGTCGGCGTCGAAACGCTCAAAGGCATTTGCAAGTTTGCGAAGCTGCTGCGCGTGGCGCAGATCACCATTCCCGCCTCTCCGCTGGGAACGCCGTTCAACACAGAGATCGATCGACTCCGCGAACAACTGGCCGTCGCTAGCCACGATGGCATTCGACTTTCCCTGAAAACGAAATCGGGTTGTTTGACCGAAGATCCCCACACCGCCGTAGAATTGTGCCAGGCGGTCCGCAATCTGGGGCTCACGCTGGACCCGAGCTATTACGTGTGCGGCGTGAATCGAGGCAAGTCCTACGATCAGGTCTTCCCGTACGTCTATCATGTCCACTTGCGCGACACGACGCCCGACGAGCTGCAGGTGCCCACAGGGCTCGGCGAAGTTGACTACAGCCGGCTCATCAACCAGCTGGAGCGCCAGCAATACAACCTGGCGATGACGGTTGAACTACTGCCGGAGTTGCTGCCCGACAAGGAGACGCGGCCGCTGGAAATGCGGAAGCTGCGAATGCTGCTGGACACGCTGCTGTAATTAAGCCCACAGCAAGCTGGATTGCGGCCACCTTGTCCGATCCCGATTGCATCGGGCAGCGCAGGCGCGGCTATTTCTTGCCGAAGTCGACGGGATTGCCGAACAATCCGCCACCGCCGCTGCCGCCGGTTCCACCTTTGAGAGGTGTCTTTCGCTTCCGTTCGTACTTCTGCCCGCTGCTCGGTGCGAGATCTTCGTCTGACTTCTTTTCGGATTCCGGTGCGGGCTTGAGCGCCTTAAGCGAGAGGCTGATGCGACGGCGACCCGGGTCGACCTCGAGCACCTGTGCGTCGACTTGTTGCCCTTCTTTCAGCACGTCGGTCACGCGCTTGACCCGGCGGTAGTCGAGTTCGCTGATGTGAATCAAACCTTCAATACCTGGTTCGAGCTCCACGAACGCGCCGAAATCGGACGTCCTCGTCACCGTGCCGGACACCTGCGATGCTGCTGGATAATTCTCGACGGCAGCCAGCCACGGGTTCTGCGTGAGCTGCCGCATGCCCAAGCTGATTTTCTTCTTCTCCGCGTCGACCTGCAGTACGGACACCTCAACTTGCTGTCCTTCCTGGAGTGCATCGGACGGATGTTTCACGCGCTGCCAGCTGATCTCACCGATGTGCAGGAACCCATCGGCGCCGCCGAGATCGATGAATGCGCCGTAGTCTTTGAGGGTTTTGACACAGCCCTCCAGTTTCTGGCCGACCGCGATCGTCTTCCAGAGCTCCTGTGCGGCCTCTTTGCGGGCAACTTCCAGATGCGCGCGGCGGCTGACGACGAGGTTCCGCTTTCGTGCATTGACCTCCATGAGCTGTACGGTCAGCTTCTGTCCGACGTAGGGTTCCAGATCGGACACGTAGTACAGATCGACTTGTCCGGCGGGCAGAAAACCGCGGAGACTTCCGACCGTGACTTCCAAGCCCCCCTTGTTGGTCTTGGTCACCATGCAATCAACGGTTTGCCCTTTGGCAAGCGCGCTCCAGTCGGCACCGACCTTGCGTCTGCCCTGTGGCAAGTTCAGCACCACTAGCCCATCGTCCGCCTCCACGCGGTCGACGATGACCTCGATCGACTGTCCAACTTTGGGGAGTTTGCGCGATTCAAACTGGCGAACCTGCAGGATGCCCGGCGAACGGAAGCCGAGTTCGACAAACACGTTCTCAGCGCCGACGGTTTGGACCGTCCCCTTGAGCTTCGTTCCGGACTCGAGTTCGGTCGTCTCGACGTCGCCCGCTTCGGGGTCCTGTTCGATCACCGGTTCCGGTACGTCCGCCTGCGAGAGCGCAGCATTGATCTCAGCTTCCAGGTCGGCGTCGAGATCTTCGATCTTGGAGGGGATCTCGACCGGCGCTGGCGGCGGTGTGGGTGGGGGACTCTTTTGCGGCTGCTGCTTGATGGCGACTGTTGATTCGTCTGAGACGGCACCAGGCCCGCGGTCAGACGCGGAGTCTAGTGACTCGACTGGAGTCGCGTCACTCTGCGGCGCTGCGCGAGCCTTTGCCACGTTTGAGCTTGCAGTCGTCGGGATCGACGGAATGGCCTTGATGTCGTCTTGCTTCGATGGATTCAGGCGAACCCGCCCGCGCCCAGGCGCCGAAGTAGTCGAACCTTCGGTCGGTGGCGCGGAGGCTGGCTGAGCAGCGGTGTCCGCGGCTTGCGAATCAGAGGCTGGCGTCTCATCTTGAGTCGCGGCAGGCCCACTCCGCTCCGAGTCGGATTCGGGAGCGCCGCCATCTGGGGGCTGCTGCGACGAAGCGACTGGCGACGGCGAAGTGCCCGCCGGCAAACCATCTTCGGCGTCGCCGGTGCCCGTCGCCTTTGGCTTTACTTCAAGACTCGCGTCCGATGCTTCGTTCGCACTCATTACCAACCGATCCAGATACTAAACTTTGATCAGCGCACCCGCTGTCGACGGGGTGGCGCAGACACGGACACGATAGTCGAAACTATTTGAAAACTCCACGCTGATCGGCGGAATTCAGGGTAAAGGACACCGTTCGCAAGTGCAGACTCGGGTCTATTTTCCGGGAATTGTGTCGCCGTCTTCAACTGCTTCCGCCGGAGTGTGCCCGGGCCTTTACGCAGCGAAATCCGATATCGTCGCGCTGAAGTTTTCTTTCGAGACGCAGCCGGCTCGACGAACGCAGTTTGTCGTGGGTCTCGCGCCAAGAACCGCCCCGTACAACGCGCGGAGCATCGGGATTCACTTCGCCCCACGCACGTCCGTCGCCGGGAGCGCCGATGTAGTTGTCATGCCAGGCGTCGGCCACGAATTCCCAGAGGTAGCCGTGCATGTCGTACAGCCCCCAGGCGTTTGGTTTGAGTGCTCCCACAGGCGGATCGTTGCCCGCCGCGTTTCCTGTATGCCATCCGTAAGCATCGAGCAAGGTGGCCTGCTTGCCCTCATCACCATCGGCTTGGGCCTGGTTGCCGAAGCTATAAGCCGTTGACGTGCCTGCCCGGCAGCAATACTCCCATTCCGCCTCGCTGGGCAGCCGAATCAGTTCGTCTTGTTCGATGTGGCCGGCAGTGCGAAGCAGCCGCGTCAATCGCCCACAAAACTCACCGGCGTCGTCCCAACTCATGCGTTCGGCCGAATTTCGAGGGCCCGTCCAACGGCTGGGATTGTCGCCCATGACAGCAGTGTAGAGGTTTTGGGGAACTTCGTATCGAGCGATTGCAAACTCGTAGTCAAATCGCACGCGATGCGCAGGTCGCAGGGCATCGGCACCTTCGCCGCTACCCATCTGGAACGATTGGGGAAAGTCTCCGCTGCCGGGAGTGACGTCCACCAATTCCGAAACGAAGGTCTCAAGCAATGCGTCGCGTTGTGTCTTGCCGTCTTTGTCATCTTCGGCGGCGAACGAGGATTCGTGCCCGAGAACGTGCGCCGCCAGAACACCGAACACGGCGATTGCTTGCAAGAACTTTGTGTGCATCTCGGCTCCGTCGGCCAATTCAAAAGTGTGGCCTGATTCTCGAACTCAACCTACAAACCGAACATAGTCGGGCCGTCAGCCGATATCCAGCGCATGTCAGAGTGGACGGCTAACGTGAAGGGCCACTCTTGACAGGGCGGAACGGACTCAGACAATACCGGCATGGACCAACAACCCACTGCATATATTCGCAGCCGCGAATTGATGTCTCGGCAGGACTGCCGCCTGCTGATCGTCGACGTGCAAGACAAGCTCGTACCGGCCATTCCCGTTGCCGAGACGCTGATCTACAACTGCCGCCGCCTGATTCAAGGAGCCGGCATTCTGGGTGTGCCGGTCTCGGCGACTGAACAATATCCCAAGGGGTTGGGCCACACGATCGGCGAACTCAAGGAACTGATCGGCGAGGCGCCGGACAAAGTGCGATTCAGTTGTGCCGAGGTGCTCAACTGGGGAAGTGCCGCCGAGGAACCGGACAGTCGTGATCAGGTTGTGGTGGCTGGGATGGAGGCTCACGTTTGTGTCCTGCAAACTGCTCTCGATTTGCTGGCCCAAGGTTACCGGGTGTATGTTGCTGCCGATGCGGTGGGGAGCCGCTCAAAACTGGATTGGAAGATCGCCCTGGACCGTTTGTCTGCGTGCGGCGCCGTAGTGACAACCACTGAATCGGTGTTGTTTGAATGGTGCGAGACTGCAGGCAGCCCCGAGTTCCGCCAAATCAGCAAGCTGATCCAGGGCAAATGAACGCCGCCGCGCGGCGGCCCCACGATGCTCTCGGGCGGTACATCGCATCGAAAACCCCGACAATTCTTGCGCTGTCTTTTGGCCGCGAACGCCGGCTGGCGCTGCGATTCCTGGCGTCCGAGAGCGGGAACCTGTTGCCGCATCTCGTCAAGCGCCTAAGACCGCTTGCAGCGTTTCGGCAAGGGCCAAGGCGACTGCATCCATGGTTTGATATCGGCGCGCGGGTTCTTCGGCCAGCATTTGCTGCAAAACCGGCTTCACGCAATCGGGTAGAGCTTGTGCCCCTTCTACGGCAGGCTCGGTGCCGCCAGCTTGCCGGATTGCACTCGGCGATTCGTTCAATAGGCGTGCCTTGCCAAAGGCGCTCCCCGTGAGCAAGTAGGCGAGCGTTGCGCCAAGACTGTACACGTCGGAACGCTCGTCGGCGTTACTGAGGCCTTCGAGCTGTTCCGGCGACATGTAAGGGCGTGTGCCCGCGGCGATGCCGTCCGGAGTCAGATCTTCCCGCAGAGCGTGAGCCGAAGCGCGACCGCGCAGAGCCTTGGCCAGCCCCAGATCGATAATCCGCACCATCTCGTCCGGGTCGACCAACAGGTTGGCGGGCGACAGATCGCGGTGAATGATCGACTTGCTGTGCGCGTACCGCAGGCCGTTGGCCGCCTGCAGGGCGTACCGCAGGGCGTCGGCAACCCGCAGCGGTCCGTTCGCGCGGATGCGCTCGGCAAGGCTGTCGCCTTCGATGTGCTCGGTAACCAGATACGGCACCCCGTTCCAATGTCCGTACTTCAGGATGCTGATGATGTTGGGATGGTCGAGAGAGAGTAGCAATTGAATCTCTCGAAGGAATCTCCTGCGCGACGTCTGACTCAGGTGGTCGACATTGAGCATCTTCACGGCGCAGCGGCGCTGCGATGACGTCTCCCGCGCTTCAAACACCGTGCCGACGCCGCCGGCCGAAATCTCCTTCACCAGGCAGAGCTCTGCACCGAGATCGAAAGGGAAACTGTCGATGAACCGTGCCGCCATCATTGGTTCCGGATGGCGGTCGCGAATCAACGACAGGGCGACGCTCAGTTGAGGTTCATCGCAATAGGGACCGCTGCGGGCGGCCTCCAAAATTCGACGGCGGAAGTCGTTCGTGGCTGTTACTTCGATTGCGTCCAACGATCCCTCACAGGCGGAGCACTCACGGATGTGCTCGAACAACTGGTCTGCTTCGCATTCGGCAATCGTGCCGTCACAGAGCGCCTTGAGTTGGTCGCTACTGGGGCAATTCATATAGGCCTCTCTCTACAAACCAGATCTGTGAGTTGTGCCTGTCATCCAGTTGCCTGCGCATCGTTGGGGATTTGCAATTCTTTTCGCACAATTCGCACGACTCGAAAACGTGCTTGACGAACCGCGTTGGCGTCGAGTTGAAGGTCGCCGGCAACTTCGTGCGGTGGCTCGGCATAGAGGACGGTTCGAACAAAGATCTCCCAAGTCTGTGGCGTGACCCGCGATCGGGCAGCCTCGAGTGCGGTCAAGACATCAGAACTCAGTTCGCCCTCAGAGTCAGCTTCGTCGTGGGCTTCCGGCTCCGCAGAGTGAGGCACTTGTGGTGTGGCGGCACGCTGCTGGCGGCCGTTTGAGATCTCGTTCTTGGTGATCGTCTTCAGCCATGCGCGAAAGCTGTCACCGGGTCTTGCCTTCGCAAAGCGTTCGATGTTGTTCCAGAGCTTGCCGAACACCTGTTGCACGACATCGCAGCCGTCAGCCGGCTGCAGTCCCCGCTGCCTCGACCAACGGTAGACCATCGGCATATACAGTTCGGCCAACACCTCCCAACCGTGCGACTGCTGGCGTTGTGCCTGAGAAATCAGCCGCATGTCGGTGGTTTGCTCGTAGCCCTCGCCCCCCTGATAGCCGACTTCGAGATCTTCCATCCCAAACCATAGACTCGAATATTGGACTTACTCTCGGCCGCTGGCGACCGGTCATGAAATCACCGTCCATCTAGAATAGCCCGTCAGGGAGAGACGTTCTATGCCCTTCGAACCGTGCCGAAGCTTTGCAATGTCTCACGACCGCCGGCTTGCGGTGGTCGATAGCGTGCGGCAAGCAGGACCGCGGTCGCGAGGGTTTGAGTGAAAATAAAGGACGGCGGCTCCCATGACAGGCGTCACCAAGAGGGGCACCATCTCAAACCCCTCAAGAAAACGATCGGGAGCCGCCGCCGCTGGCCCGCCAACGTTGACCGCGCAAGCAGTCCCGCGGCTTGCTCTATGTAGTTAACCCCCGGCCGTTACGCGAAACCCCTCCAATTCAACAAGTTTTCCATTACCCATTATGTGACAAAGGTTTATGGCGTGCTTGCCGATTCCCGTTTTTTGACGGGCATCGACTGATCAAGCGAACCAGGCGGCATGCTGAATCGCGGATCTGGGCGTCAGGCGAGCAAATCGGCGGCCACTTCGCCATGCACGTCGGTCAAGCGAAAATCGCGACCTTGGAAGCGATAGGTCAGCCGCTCGTGGTCAACGCCTAGACAGTGCAAAATCGTCGCGTTCAGATCATGAATGTGCACCGGCTTCTCGACGACGTTGTAGCTGAAATCGTCGGTCTCACCATGGGTGATGCCACCCTTGATACCGCCGCCGGCCATCCACACGCTGAAGCATCGCGGATGATGATCGCGGCCGTAGTTGGTGGCGCTGAGCGTTCCCTGACAATAGACGGTGCGGCCGAACTCGCCCCCCCAGATGACCAGCGTATCGTCGAGCATGCCGCGCTGTTTTAGATCGGCTACCAGTGCCGCAGCGGGCTGGTCGACGTCCCCGCACATCAGCGGAAGATCGCGAGGCAAATTACCGTGCTGATCCCAGCCACGGATGAAGACTTGAATGAATCGCACGTTGCGCTCTGCCAACCGCCGCGCCAATAGACAGTTGGCCGCGAACGTGCCCGGTTTCTGTACGTCGGGCCCGTAAAGGTCAAGCGTGTGCTGCGACTCGTCGGAAATGTCGGTCAATTCAGGCACCGACGTTTGCATCCGGTATGCCATTTCGTATTGGGCGATTCGCGTGTTGATCTCGGGATCGCCGATTTGGGCGTATTGCTTGCGGTTAAGTTCCGCCAGCGCGTCGAGCATGTTGCGGCGCGTGTGCGGCGCCACGCCGGGCGGATTGGACAGATACAGCACCGGATCGCCTTGCGAGCGGAGCGAGACGCCTTGATGGCGGGACGGCAAGAACCCGGTGCCCCACAACCGGGCGTACAAGGCCTGCGCGTCGCGCTTGGAACTCCAGCTCGAGTGCAACACGACAAAACCGGGTAGATTCTGATTCGCCCGGCCCAGCCCGTAAGACAGCCAGGCCCCCATACTGGGACGCCCCGGTTGCTGGGCGCCGGTCTGGATAAACGTGATGGCCGGGTCGTGGTTGATCGCTTCGGTGTGCACCGTCTTGACGATCGCGATGTCGTCTGCGATCGACCCGATGTGAGGCATCAATTCGCTCACCCAGGCACCTGATTCGCCGTGCTGACGGAAGTTGTACTTCGAAGGGGCGATTGGGAACCGGGCCTGCCCGGAGGTCATGGTGGTGATCCGCTGTCCCATGCGGACCGAATCGGGCAGATCGGCGTCGAACATCTCCCGCATCTTGGGCTTGTAGTCGAACAGGTCCATCTGCGAAGGGGCGCCGGACATGAACAGGTAGATCACCCGCTTGGCGCGCGGCGCGAAGTGCGGACGCCCCAGAGTACCGTGGTCCTGGGGTGTGGAGCTCTCGCCGAATAATTGGGGATTCAGCACAGACGCCAAAGCGGCGGTGCCAATGCCGGTGGCGGCGCGTCCGAAGAAGTGCCGCCGCGTCGACAGCAAATCGTGTTCGCTCGCAGGATCCATGGAGTTCGTCCCTCGCAGTTCGTCCAGATCGCGAAGTTGTGTCACACGTCGCGATGTGTCGGCCGTTCAGCCTTTGGTCACGCTTTCGTCGAGGTTGAGAATCAAATTGGAGATCATCGTCCAGGCTGCAAGCTCAGCCGTGTCCAGGCTCTCGTCGCGTGGCGACTCTCCCACCTCGATCAGCTGCTTGGCCCGCTGGGGATGTTGTTGGAACTCGCTGAGGTGTTCTCGAAACAGATGCTCCAACACGTCGATCTCGTCAGGGCCAGGCGGCCGGCTTGTCGCCAGCCGAAACCCGAAGGCGATCCGGTCCGAAAACGTTGAGCCCGCCTCGTTCATGATTCGCTCGCCCAGCCGCCGCGAAGCCTCCACGAACTGCTGATCGTTCATCAGCACCAGCGCCTGCAGTGGAGTATTGGTCCGCGCCCGGCGGACCGTACACGATTCGCGCGAGGGCGCGTCGAAGATCGACATCGACGGCGGCGACGATGTGCGTTTCCAGAACGTGTACATGCTGCGGCGATACAGGGCCGTTCCGTCGTCACGCTTGAACTTGGCCGTGTTGCTGCTCGTATAGCCGACCGCCTCCCACAACCCGCCCGGCTGGTAAGGTTTCACGCTCGGGCCGCCGACCCGTTCAACGAGCAGCCCGCTGGTGGCCAGGGCGTTGTCGCGAACCATCTCGGCATCCATGCGAAACCGCGGCCCTCGGGCGTACAGGCGATTCTCTGGATCGAGTCGCTCGAGTTTCGGCGTGAGCTGCGCCGACTGCCGATAGGTCGCAGAGGTCACGATCAACCGTTGCAGGTGTTTGACGTCCCAGCCGCTCTCGACGAATTCGACCGCCAGCCAGTCCAATAGCGCCGGATGCGTGGGCCACTCTCCCTGAGAGCCAAAATCCTCCGTGGTCGCAACCAGTCCGGTGCCGAAGTATTGCTGCCAGAAGCGATTGACCAGCACCCGGGCCGTCAATGGATGCTCCGAGTCGACCAGCCAGCGGGCCAGGGTCAGGCGGTTGGGGGGTGCGTTGGCGGGCAATGGCGGCAGCGCCGCCGGTACGCCCGGCTCGACCTGGTCACCGGGTCGATCGTAGGCACCGCGAATCAGGAAGAACGTTTCTCGTGGCTCGGCCATCTCCTTGGTAATCATCGTCGAGGGGATCGAATCGTTGAGCTTTTTCTCCCGCTGGCGGGCCGCTGTGAGCTGTTCTTGCAACCCGCGGTACGTTTCGTCGTGCTGCTCGAGGTAGTGTTTGCGCAGCGCTTTGAGCTGCTCGCTCGTCCGCTCACCAACGCCGACGGCGAGCAACGCATCGTACGGGTCACCGTTTGCCGTCGCTGCCGCCTCGGCCGCCGACAGGGAGCGATCGTAGACCCGCAGGTCGTCGATTTCACCTTTGAACCCGGCTCCCGGGTTGCGTCGCCCCACATGCAACGGCTTCTCGGTTCGAATGGTCTCAGTCAAGGTGTCATGCGTGATCACCGTTTCGCAAGGCTCGCCGTTGACGAACAGTTTGACCCCACTCGCCTTCGACGATCCGTCGTAGCTCACCATCAGATGGTGCCACTCTTTGAGTGGGTATTGCTCCTTCGAATTCACGCGGATGGCGTTTTCCGGCCAGCGATGGATGAGGTGGGCGTACACGCGTCCGTCGGAGATGTACAGGTCGTAACCGCGGTTCGCGTTGCCGTCGTCCATTCGCGAGAGCACCGCCATCGCGCCCAGGTCCGTGGCCTTGATCCAGGCTCCGTACGAGAACGCGTCGCTGCGTTCGAAGTTGCCCGCCTCGGGAAAGACGATATGCGACTTGCCGTATAAGCGGATGGCGTTGCCGGTCTTGCCTTCCAGCGATCGAGCGTTCCCCTTCACTTCTCCGCTGCCGGCCAGCGTGCCGGCGTTGGCAACTCTCTTCGTATCATCATCGTCGAACGGAAGATGAATGATCGCACCAGCCGGCGCCACCGTCTTAGTGCCCAATTCCGCGATGCGACCGGCTTCCCAGGCAGTCTGATCGGCGGTCGAATCGGCGGCCCGCTGTGAAGCCTGTTCCTCAAGCGCCACAATCTCGGCCCGGTGGCAATAGAGTTGGGACTGCTCTTTGGGCGTGGGCACCTTGATGACGGGGGGAGGCAGCAGGGCGTTGCCGTCCATCGGGTTCTCATCAAGGCTGTCGAAGTAGGCGAACAGCCGATAGAACTCTGTCTGTGAAATGGGGTCGAACTTGTGCTCGTGGCAGACGGCACATCCGGTGGTCAGGCCCATCCAGACGGTCGACATGGTCTCCACCCGATCGATGGCATACTTGACCCGATACTCCTCCGGTATCGCGCCCCCTTCACTGGTCGTCACGTTGCAGCGATTGAATCCGGTTGCGATCTTTTGTTCCAGCGTAGAATTCGGCAGCAAATCGCCGGCCAGTTGCCAGAGCGTGAACTCGTCGAAAGGCTGATTGCGGTTGAACGCCGAGATCACCCAATCGCGATACGGCCAAATCGAACGCTCGTTATCGAGGTGCAGGCCGTGCGTGTCGCCGTAACGGGCCGCATCGAGCCAGTGCCGCGCCATTTGCTCGCCGTACCGCGGCGAGTCGAGCAGACGTTGCACCGCCTTTTCATACGCATCGAGAGCACTGTCCGATACAAAGGCATCCAGTTCGGCAAGCGTCGGCGGAAGCCCCGTGAGATCCAATGTGACTCGCCGCAACAACGTCGTGCGCTCGGCCGGCGGCGAGTGTGCGACTCCCTGCTCTACCAGTCGGGCGAGGATGAAACGATCGATCGGGTTGACGACCCAGGCACCTTCGCCCACCTCTGGCGGCGGCGGGCGCTCGGGCTTGATGAACGACCAATGTCCCTGAAACTCAGCGCCCTGATCGATCCAACGACCAATGGTTTCGATCTGGGCCGACGTCAACTGGTGGCCGGAGTCGGCCGGCGGCATTTGCAGGTCTGCATCTGTCGATGACACACGTGCAAACAGTTCACTCTGTCGGGAGTCTCCGGCGGCGACGATCGAATACCCGTCACGCCGGGCATAAAGCCCCGCCTCGGTATCGAGACGCAGTTCGGCCTGCCGCTGCCCTTCATCGGGCCCGTGACACGCGAAGCAGTTGTTCGACAAAATCGGGCGCACATCCCGATTGAACTGCACCTGTTCGTGTTGGTCGGCAGCCAACGCTAGCGCGGGCAGGACGAGCCCCCACGCAAGGGCAGTACAGTACACAATGGCCTGTAGGGTCCGCATATTTGGGTATCCGGTCCGCATTCGGGCTCTCGGGCGAACCGCGATCGCATCGAGAAACGTTGATCTATCGACACTCGCCATTGTACTGACGGCTGCAGGCAAGTTTAAGCCACGCTTGACGTGAAACAACGACTCTCGCGGATGGGTGCCACTGGGCGGCGGATGGGTGCCACTGGCGGCTTGCCCGCCAGTGCGAGAAACAGTGTGACTTCCAAGCCTTCCACGACTGCGCACTGCACCCTCAACCATCATTCGTGGACAGAACCGTGTCGATCATCCGCTGATCACCGCTCGTCGCACCTGGGTCAACTCCTTCACTTCTCCCGGTCAGAAATGCTCAGCCCTGCAACAGCGCTATGCGTCTACGTCTACGAAACCCGGTTTTCCTCGGGATCCGCGCTAGTTTCGTAGACGGACGTGAGTCGGAAGCACCGTTTCGGTCGTCCGCCCCGCCGGTTGCTGGGCGCGGTTTCCCATCGGCCTTCGCCCGCTTCGGCAAGGTCGTCTAGCGCCGCTTGGGCCTCGGCGGCGGTTGCGTAGCACCGATGTCCTTGTTGAACTTCACGCGCCGTCACCGATCCCCCCTTTCGTTCAATCCATTCCGTCAGCTTCCGTTGAGAGGAGTCGCCCCCCGAGATCCCAACCAGTGCGTAGACGCGCCGCGCTTCGCCCTTGAACCACCTGGTCAGCTCGACCGCCGCGCCCAGGCTCGCTGCGTCGACCCGCTCGGCGTCTTCCAGTTGGGGGTCGTCGGCCGCCCACCGCAGGCAATGCACCACCAGCGCCAAGCGGGCCGCGTATTCGGCCAGTTTGGACCGGGCAGCCGACAGTTCAGTCGGTAACTCATCACGGCCCTTGAAATGGGAGTTGTAGAACCGTTTCCAGCCCGACTTCGCCTCCGGCGTCAACTCCAGCACCACCGGCGGTGGCTCGCCACAGGCGTCGGCTTCCGGCTGCAGCTCGTACAGTCGATCGATCAGCTGCGCGATCTTGGCCTCCGCCTCAGGGTCCATCTCGGTCTCGCTCCAGTTCTGCGGCACGAAGGGTGGCCAACTGAGCACCAGCCGCGCGGCCAGCCCCGATGCGACGGCCCGCCGAAAGCCGGCCGGTTGCAGGCAGCCCGTCACGCAAACCGCCGCACGCTCCACACTCATGCTGCCGGCGGCGCGCGACTTGCGATCGATCACAATGCTCGCGGCCTCGTACATCGCCAACCAGTGCCCCGCCTCCGCGCCCCCCTTGCCCTCCGCATAGCGATCGAATACGCCGACCCAGCCGGCCAGCTCATCGCGGGCCAGCAGCAGCCCCCGCGGATTGGCCGACAGCAGCGGGCCCAGAGCCTCCACCGTCGTATCGATGACCACGGATCGTTCAACCTGGGGTCGAACCGGTTTTTCAACCGGCTCGTCACCCCGCAACACTCGTTCCCAATCCCTGCGCGCTGCTTCGTACTCGGCCATATCAGCTTTGTACTGCCGCATCGCCGAGGCATGTCGCCCGAGCGCCTGCCATTGACGATCCCGAAACGGCCGAAGCGCCAGACCGAACGCCGCAGACTTCGCCGTCCCGCTCTCGCCGACAATCGCGCTCCAGATGATTGCCGGCACACTAAAGCCACGTTTCAACCGCAGTCGTCGCGAATTGCCGATCGCCGAGGCCAGCCCGGCCAGCATCGGCAACGCCAGGCACGATTTGTCACAACCAATCGCCTCGGCGCCCAATTCCACGAAACCACGCACCGGCTCCGGCAGCGCGTCGCTGGGAAACGGCCGAAATATTGGGGTCCGCCTCGTTGCGCGTGCACGTCGAATCGGCCGCAGATCGTTGCCGAAACGGGCCAGCGACGCATTCAGCACGTCCGGATTGAAGGCGTCGGGCTCCTCCGGCTCGTTCAGCAGGTCACACTTTTCCGGCAGGTCGGGCAGCTCGACCGGCTCGAGTCTCGCCGGCGCGGCCTGTTCCCGGCGCAACGCCTCCGCGTCGGCCTCGATCAACCGCCGCAGCTCTTCCACCATCGACAGCGCATGAACATCAGCCTCGGCATCACCAGGAACGTCCGCATGCTCACTCATAACCAACCCACTGCCTCCATGATGAGAAACGATCAGCCTCTTGCGTCTCGGGCAGAACCGCCAAGCGGTTCAGTACGTAGCCCAGTAGACCTGCCCCAGGTTCAGCAGCCGAGCCGCCTCACCCTGGGAAGCGAAAACAAACGAACTCTGGTGTGGCACGTCCCTGAGCGCAGCGAAAGGCGTGGTAGAGCGTCGGGCCACGCCCTTCGCCTGTCGGCTCAAGGGCGTGCCACCCAGCTTTGCCTGCGACGGACCGGACGTACGCTGCCAAAAGTTGGAGAGCACCGCGCCGTCGCATTCACAGGCTCGACGGTTCGCATAAATATACATCAGTATATTATATATTCGCGAATCTGTCTAGATCCTGCGACGCGGCCACGACTGGCACAGCGGGATCCGAAAAGTGAGAGCCGAGATGTTCACCAGCAAACAACGTGTGGGCGGTCCCGTACATCAACACCGATCATAATCTGACAACAGCTGGTCCGCGCGCCAGTCAGTTCGGTTCGACCCTGGAGCCGCTCAACAAGAATCCCGTGACCGATACAATGATCGACAGCAGCGCAACAGCCGATTGCCGCAGCAGCGTCGACGGCGGCCCGCATCGCGCGAGCAACTTCCGCAGCAACCACGACGGGTCAAGAAAAGGTGCCTGACACCTTTTCTTCGTGTGACACCTTTTCTTCGTGCGCTCAACAGCCGCCGTGGATGGCGGAGCTGCGTAGCGCTGTCGATGCCGAGATCACCGAAGAAGACACGAAAGCAATAGTCAGGGCGTTCGTTGACAAAGCCAAGAACGGAGACGAGCGGGCGGCTAAGTTCGTCCTCGAATATCTGATGGGCGGGAAGTTCACGCCGCAGAGCGTGGAGATTCACAACCACTACGGCGAACCGCGGCCGATCGAAGTGGAGCCGCGCGAGCTCTCGGCCCGGGAACGGATCTACGCGTACCTGCAGGCCTCGGGACCGACGAAGGCCGCGGTCATCGCCGCAGACCTCGACATGCCGCTGAAAACGGTAACCGGCACGCTCAACCATTCCTGGTTCAAACGCAACGGTCAGACCGCGGAAATCGCGATCCAGGAGGCGCGGGCTAGTGGGTAGTTACCGGCGAAACGGTGCCGTACGTCACCAATCCTCGACAACCGATGTAATTCAAACAGGTTACGGCGGGACGTGATTGCCACGTTGCCGGTGGCGGAATGCTACGGGCCAATCAGGGAAACAGGTTGGTGTACCACTGCTCGAGATCCTTTAAGGGAGCTATGCCCGAAATGAGCAACTGGAGAGGCCAGTAAATGACAGCGAGGGCAAATAACAACGGGCTAGGAATCATCCCGTGGCGACTCATGCACTCGATCGGTCCCCAGGCCAGCACGTACACAACCAGAAGGGCGAGCATCAATTGCCAAGGTTGTATGCGTGCTTTGCTGGATGACATGGCTGCACCTCACCTGAAGTGTGGGGAGTGCTCCGGACCGCGTCAACGGGGAGATGAAGGGTGATGTCTGGTTACGCGCCGTAGCAACGCCGATGACGAAGGCTACTCATACGACCACGGGTACAGCGGCTCGAAAGGAAAGGTGGAAAACATCAACACCACCGCAGCCGGCATGAACCAGTCCGACGCCCAGAAGATCGGGAAATAGACCACTTTCACGAAGACCCACCCCTGATGCTCATCACCCCCGCACCAGTAAAGAATCCAGTGAGCAATAAGACTGACTGGCGCCATGCTGAGCAGATACAGCGCGACAACCAAGAGCCATCTCAAAGGGCGTGCCAAACGAGTTTGTGTGTCGGGCTGGTCGGTCATGCCCGTATTGTAACGCCGGAAGCCTGAGGAGTGTGATGGCCAGTTACGGCAGGAAGAACTTGAAGAAACTCACATACCAGACAAAGAGTCTCTGCAATGCATCCGAGCGATCGACCAGCCACAACACTGGAAAGTAGATGACCTCAAAGACGCCAAGCCAACGTGATAAATCGGTCGTGCCCAGGCCAAGCAGCGCACCGACCGGCCCGACGCTCAGCACATACAAGAGCAAGAAGATGGCGACGGCAAGCCACGGAGTTTTGCGTGATTTCGGAAGCTGCATCGTGGCGATCCTCCCGTGCAGTTTCCGAGCGACCTGAAGCGAGGTCAACCACAAGTCGGGGGCAAAGTAGCAATGAGCTACGAGAAAAAGACGACGGCAGAGACAGCGAGAAGGCGAACGCCAATGTCGTCGACTGCGCAGCGCCTCCGGCAGTGCCAATGCCATCGTCACCTACAACATTGCCTGAACCTCTCGGTGAATTCAACGTCGAATCGCTCACGACATCATGCGGAGCCTCAATCGGTGCACGTTGCTTGCCCAGCGCACCAAATGGCCAGACGCCCTGACAGCGTTGGATATGGCGCCCTTCAGGCTGGCGGGCGCGAGACGATCGATCTCCCTATCGAGTTGGATCAGGGTCTGCTCGGCCGCAACGGCAGTGGCTACGTCCCCACGCTCGGTCGAAGTCTCGGTGCTGTGGAGGATCTGTCGTGCCGACCGCAGGTACTCTTGTGCCAGCTCACAAACACCATCATGAGCATAGTACAGATCCCGGTATGTCGGCAGAAGGTAGAGCTTGATGTTACTCATCAGCAGCACTCCAGATGCGCGTCGTTGAAGACAGAAGATCCGAGCGTAGTATCACAATGGTCAGACGCGGTGGATGCCATGGCCGCATCGATTGTGTGTAGGACCGCGCGTTTCGCCAGGCGGCTTGATCTCAAGCCAGCGACGAGGATGCGTTTGATCGTCTCGCTCGCGAGGACGACTGCGTCGATAGGCGCTTGTTCGTCCCTCAGCAGGGCGACGGCGGAGTCAGCCTGGTCCAAGTGGCTGGGATCAGCCCAGTCGGGCGTAAGCTCCGCGATGTGGCGGCTCAGCGTGGGGAAGGCGTGGGGGCGGGGCATGCTCACATCTCTTTCGCTGTGTTGTGGACCCCGCACCGTGCATCATATCGATCGGTCCATGCGATCACAATGGAGGCGTGGCATGAACAGCAGTTATGACAGAACAGCGTTGAAGGCCGCAGATTTCAACCGTCTATTCGTCCCAGGATGGCCGGTCGTCTATCGGCCATTGCTTGGCGGTAGTGAGCGTGTTCCGGCTCGCCTGCGATCGCTGGCATGGGAGCTTGGCAGCGGCGAACCAGTCGTGAAGATCACGGGAAAAGCTGGGGGCGTTAGTATCGCCCACATCTCGACGCTGATCGAGTCGTGCCCAAGGAAGTGTGGCGATTGCATCGACGCGCAGCACCACTGGCACGAAGACACGGTCCCGGATCCGCTGCCGGAGCCAGAAGAGTACGACCTCAGCGATGTCGACCGGGCAGTACACGACTTCTGGACGCTTTGGAAGCGTGAAGACCCCAGAAACGCCGCCCCGGTCCCGGTGTGCCCATCGTATTGGGGCTGCAAGCATTGCGACTTCTGGCTGCCGCTCGTCGATTGGTGCGAGGAATGCGAAGGGCCAGCGGACGGCGATGGCAAGTGCGTCTGCTGGCATGAGCATCACGAGTGAGAATAAACCCCCGCTACATCAATCATTTTGGAATTCACGCGAAGTGAACGTGCGCCAAGGCCCATGAGAAGTCCCACGTCGCCGAAGTCGCCTAATAAACTTCAACTCCCATTTTCGATAGATCAGTTCCGATTCGACTCCCCAAAGGCGCGCCCACCACCACAGCGCTTCGGCGGTCGACGTTTCGTACATCGCCCATTGAACTGGCCGGTAGAGGAAAGACACGCGCTCTTTTTCAACGCCGAGCCTGACGACCGGGGCAAGGCTCAGCGGGTACAGCATGACCAGCAACAGCAGCACCGCCGCCCACGGCCATCGCTTGCGAGTCGGTTTGTCGCGCAGGTCCGCCATAGCCTGCATTGTAGATCAGGAGAGATCTAGCAGTGAACTGCGAAATAACCCCACGTTACCGGTTCGATGGGAGATCGCCTACCACGGCTCGAACGGCTCCAAAGCATACGCGATCATCATCGTTATCCACGCAACCCAATCGGAGAGGTCCAACACCAAGTCGGCCGGAGCGTAGACGATGTTCAGGAACGACCACACCTGACGTTCCGTACCTCCGCACCCGTACACAACCCAGTGGGTAATTAGACCGACCGGTCCCATGCTGAAAGGATAGAGCACAGCAAGGATGACGAAGACCCACCAGGACGGGAGCCATCGCCTGCGAGTCGGTTTGTCGATCCGGTCGAGCATAACTGGCCAGCGTACACCAGTGAATCTCCATCAGGCAAAGCTATTTGAGCCCGATCCAGACTTGGTGATCTGTCCGCGATGCCGGTACATGCGTGAGATTGAGGACTTTGATTGTCTTGGGGCGGACTTTGGAAACGTGTTCTGCCCGCAGTGCAGCACGGAGTTTGATAGCTGCCCCCGTCCGCAAGCCACCTTTGAAGCGGGTGCCAGAACCTTCAAAGTTCGAACACCTTGTGAAGTCAAAGCCGAGATTCAAAAGGGGGACATTCTACTTTTTGCGGGCTGTCAGCTCGCGACAATCGGGGCTCGTAACGCTTCATCTGTTGGCCATGATCCGTCTGCATCCAGTGCCATGCTGACCCATGCGATTGGCGACGTTTCTTGGTCTTTCGTCCCACTTTGTCATTGACCGCGTTAAACTCCAGACATTGACCGACCTACGCTCGACATCGGCATTGGTACTCGCGTCACGCGATAGCCGCACGGCTCAGCAGCCGCCGGAGATTTCGGCATGATCAACTCAACAACCCAAGGGTCTTTCCATGCCCCACCAATTGACTGCACGTTCACGACACAGAATTGCTACGCTCATGCTTTCCGGCCTTGCTGCGATTCTGTCAATAGGTGCTTCAAATGACGCATACTCCGCCAATGATCGGAGTGTACCGAATATTGTATTCATCCTTGCCGACGACCTTGGCTACGGTGATCTGAGTTGCTTCGGCGCTGACGATCTGAAGTCTCCCCACATCGACGCTTTGGCCCGGCGCGGCATGCGGTTTACCAACTTCTACGCCAACTGCCCCGTCTGTTCCCCCACACGGGCTGCGCTGTTGACCGGCCGCTACCCCGATATGGTCGGCGTCCCGGGAGTGATCCGTACGCATGCCGAGAACAGCTGGGGCCACCTGAGCGCCGAGTCGATCTTGTTGCCCAGCGTGTTGCAAGCGGCCGGCTACCGGACCGGGATGGTTGGCAAGTGGCACCTCGGGCTGCACTCGCCCAACACGCCGAACGACCGCGGTTTCGAACACTTTCGCGGCTTTCTGGGCGACATGATGGACGACTATTACGACCATCGCCGGCATGACATCAACTACATGCGGGCTGGCCGCGAGACAATCGACCCGGAGGGTCACGCCACCGATTTGTTCTCCGATTGGGCCTGTGACTTCCTGCGCCAGCAAGACGCAGAGCGGCCGTTCTTTCTGTACCTGGCCTACAACGCCCCGCACACGCCGATCCAGCCGCCCGACGACTGGTTGGATCGGGTTCGCCGGCGGGAACCCGACATGCGCGAAAAGCGGGCCAAGCTGGTCGCCCTGATCGAGCACATGGATGACGGCATCGGCCGCGTGATGCAGGCGCTCGCCGAAACTGGGTTGCAGCAGAACACGCTGGTGGTCTTCTCGTCCGATAACGGGGGCCAACTCAATGTCGGTGCGAACAACGGACCACTTCGCGATGGCAAGCAGAGCGTCTACGAAGGTGGTCTAAGAGTGCCGGCGATCGTTGCCTGGCCTGGTCAGATCAGAGAGGGAATCGACACCGATTTCATGGCGATGACGATGGACCTGTTCCCAACCGTGCTGGAGGCCGCCGGTGCGACGTTCGAACATGAAATCGACGGCGTGAGCTTCCTGCAAACACTGCTGGGCCAGCAGCAGTCGCCACTCCGCGACGACTGGTTCTTCCGCCGCCGCGAAGGTGGCACACGTTACGCGGGTAAAACAGTCGAGGCCATTCGCCGCGGACCGTGGAAGCTCCTACAGAACAGCCCGTTCGAACCCATGGAGCTCTACAACCTGGAATCCGACCCGGGAGAAACGCGCAACCTGGTCGAGGCTGAACGCGAGACCTTCCAGCAGCTAGCGGCAGCACTCAGGCGCGAGCTACAACGCTATGGTACAGTTCCCTGGCAGGCGGTTGAATCTGCGCCGGAGCCTTGAACTCCGCAAGGCTGCGCCTAGAGAATCCTGCGCCTAGAGAATAAGGGCGCAAAGGCCGCTGGCGTCGTGGCTCAAGTGCAATTAACGAGCCAGATCGACGTGCTGAATCGTCGGCGTGCGGAAGGGCTGCCAAGTTTGCTCTGAGACGGCGACCGGATTGACTTCGATGCCGCCCAGGTTCATCGTCATCTTCAGCCCAGCTTGCGGCCATTCCAGCCCGATTCGGTGGGGCAGCATGGCGCCGCTGGTCGAGTCCGGCTCGTAGCGGCTGAGTTCGGCCTTGGCAATCAGCTGGTTCGACGCGTCGTACAGACTGTGCGCCACAACATGCCCGCGGCACTTGTCAACCAAAATCACGCGCCGCACTGGTTCTCCATTGGGAGAGACGCGCTCTGAGACGAGACTGAGCACGCCTGAATCGGTCAGGTCGGGGTGCAGTTCGAACTCGGCGCCGATGATCGGAATCACACCCAGCACTTCCATCAACCAATCCGGCTCAAAGGGAATCTGCAGGCGGTCTTGCACCATGTGCATCTCGTTGTGCGCGACCGTGTAGACGTGATGCGCATCCAACCGCTTCATGAAGAACCAAAATCGTTCGTCGTTGGAGCCAAAATCGGCCTCGTTGCCGAACGGCGATCGCGCTGACAGACGAAACCTGCGAGTCTGCTCGACGGCAATCACTGCCGACAATCGCACCGACATTCCGCCACCTTGCGCAGCCTGAATGGAGACGTCCGTCGATCGCCAACCGTGGATCAAACCAATGTTGTCGTTGATGTGATTGACGACCTCGGTCAGGGACGGGTCGGGAGAGAGCACGCAGGGAACCGGGGGACGGAACGGGTTCTGGAACATGCGGGTTGGTGAACAACCGGGACCGCACGACAGGCTCACCGTCAGCACCAACAGGCACAGAATTGGTTTCGCCAGGCAGCTCTCGTTGAGCGGGAGCCCTCCCCATCGCAGGCAGGCCGCGCCGGGGTTCTCGACCAGGTTTCGCCGCTGGTTGGTGATTCGGGTGCGAAACCCCGAAGGAATTTGGCTCATCCGTGAATTCCGTTAGACGACGCTTCCTGCATCGCTGTTTTCAGCCGTTTGCCAGATCAGGTCCACTCTGAGGCGAGTTGGGCGTCGAGCCCCTGTTGGATTTGCTTGATTTCTTCCTCGGCCAGGTGATGGTCGCGGACTTCCACCGGCGCCTCGCCTCGGGTGCCCGAAAGCTGCAAGTATTCGATGTCTCCGTCCCGCCGCGTTCCGTCGATCTTCAGTCGCCTCTTCTGTAGCAGCAACAGTGCCAACACGTAGCGAAATTTCTCCTGGACCGGATTGGTGTCCTCGGCGAGTTGCTCGAAGTAGCGCATCAATGCGTCGGCGTCCAAAGGTTTGGCCGTGGTCTGTGACACTTCCGGCACCACAGACTTCCAATGGCCGATGCTGCCTTCCGGCGGCCCGTTCCAGCCATCCTCCGAAAAGTCGACCCGCACGAAGTGTCCGTTTTCCTCGACGAGCGCCGAGTGACAAAGGCTGCCTGGCGGTAGCTGCTCACCCGTTGATGCGCACGTCTTGCCGATCGGCTTGAGGTGATAGTCCATGACGTGGCGTGCTACAGCAATCTCGTGATCGCGACATGCGGGCGGGATGGTACTGAAGATGGAAAATTGACGCAATGTGGAAGATGGGGAGATCCCTTAGACAGCCCCTCTAGACGAGGCGTGTCGAAAACTGGCTCAGCTGGCCAGCTGTTGGCGGCCGGATGCTTTGGCCGGGGGATCTGACGATTCTGTGTCCGGACTCTGCGCACGGTCTTGGTCAACACCAGGCTGCTGAGCTTTCCCAAACTCAATCAACACCGACTGCAACACTAGCAACGCCGCGCCGGTTACCAGAAAGACGTCGGCGAAGTTGAAGACGGGCCAGGGCCACTCGCCGAACGTAAACAACAGAAAATCTCGAACCGCATAGATCGGCCCGTTAGATGGATCGACGTATCCGTGCCAGCCCACACGGTCGTACAGGTTGCCCAGGGTGCCGGCCGTGATCAAAGCCAGACAGAGTGTCAGCCACACGCTCTCGGCAGCACGAAAAACGAACAGCCAACCGACAACTCCGACCAACGCCACGCAGGCCAGGACAACGAAAACGGTTTGCATTCCCTGTCCAAAGCCCCACAAGGCGCCTTCGTTGAAGCTGGTGTACAACCGAAACCCGACCCAACTGTCGACAAAAGGATCGCTGCGGCCTTCAATTTGGGCTGGATGCGCAAAGATTTCGTGCTGACCCACCTCAAACGGTAGATTGAAGCCGGCGGGGTAGCCGAGGTCGTTGAAAACAGCGTCTTTCGAGAGCACGTCGAACGCCGAACCCGCTAACGCAATCGTGAAAAACAGCAGATAGCGGTTGGCCGGCAGCCGTCTCATAACGACAGTTGCTCGCGCTTCTCTTCGCAGCTAACACAGTTGCGTACCCAAGGGATGGCACGCAGCCTAGCCTTGGGAATGCTGGATTTCGAGTTCGTCTTTCCCTCTTGTACGCACAGCTCGCACAACCCGTAGGTCCCCTGCTTGATGCGATCGAGGGCCGCGTCGATTTCGTCCAAGATATCCTGGTCGTTCTCGACGACGCGCAGAGAGAAGTCCTGCTCGTAGGTTTCGGTTCCCAATTCGGCCAGATGCGTGGGGCTGCGCGAATCAGCGTTCCCTTCGCCCCGGTCGAGAGCAGCATCGGTCAGATGTTCGACATCTCCACGCAATCGAGCCCGCCGGGAAAGCAGAAGTTTCTTGAATTCGGCGAGATCCGGCTTCCGCAGCATGGAATTTAACCTGTCGTTAGATGTGTATTGATAAACGCCCGCAGCGCGACAGGTCATTATGTGGCTCGCGCGCGCGCCGGTCAAGCCAGCGTTTGCGCGCGATTTTACTTCGCACGGCGCGGCAAAGATGCTTCTATTGAGTGGCTGCGGAGATCGTGAGCCGGTGCAGGTGCGTCGCGGTTTCAGAGCGCGGCCGGCACAGATAGCGGGTTCTGGCGGCGTCGAGTCGAGCCACAAAGGCCGAGCATGATTCGATAGCCGCCACAATGATCCCAAATGGGATCTAACCTGCCAATTTGCGCTGTGCGTCGACAGCCGGGAACGGTCCCACAGCGCCGTGTGCACTGCCGTTCCACTGATGGTCGGCCAGGCTGTTCAGAACCTGGTCGGCCGCCTGCATGGCGGCCAAACCTTCAAGACCGCCCACCAACGGTCGATGCTGCCCGCACACGCATTCGATGAAACTCCGTAGCTCGGCGGTCAACGCGTCGGCATTGGAAACGTCCGGTTCGTGTACTTCGATGTACTTTCCAAAGATGTCGGCTTTCAGTTGCGCGACGTCGGCGCCCGGCTCGCGCGATTTCTCCAATGGCGACTTGCCGTACAGCAGGCGCTCCGACGGCCCGTAGGCGACCACCTTGCGTGTCGCAAAGTCGACGTCAACACAGCCCAATGACGACCAGACTTGCATTGTCCGTCGCGCCGACGGGTTGACACGGCTGGCGGTCACGTCAGCGATGCAGCCGCCCTCGAAATGGATCCGCGCCTGTGCAGTGTCTTCATGTTCGCCGAGTATCGAGACTCCAAAAGCTTCGACGCTGAGAATCGGCGCGGCGGCCAGGTCCAGAATCAAGTCCAGGTCGTGGATCATCAGATCCAAAACGACGCCGATATCGGTTGATCGAAAGGCGTAGGGGCTCAATCGTTCCGCGTGGATGTACTTCGGCTTACCGCACAGATTGCGGGCAACCTGCATGGCCGGGTTGAAGCGTTCGATGTGGCCGACCTGGAGAACGGCGGAATGCCGCTGTGACAGCTCGACGAGCTGCTCGGCTTCTGCCACGCTAGAGGCCAGCGGTTTCTCGACAAGTGTCGCGGTCCCTCGGCTCAAGAAGTCGGCGGCAACGCTCAGGTGTGCTGTAGTCGGCACGACGATGGAAACGGCGTCGATCTCGCCCAGCAGGTCGCGCGCGTCGGCAACCCATTGGGTCCCGCAGGCATCGGCAACGGCTCGGCCGCTGTCGGGATTCGTGTCGGCGACCGCCACAAGCCGTACGTCATCAAACTCGGAAAGGATCCTGGCGTGATGCCGGCCCAGCGCGCCGGTGCCAACGACGGCCATCTTCAGCAAACTCATGCAGCTCTCCGGTAGGTCCCGGTTTTCTCGTCAGTGGCGGGAGCGTCGCGATAGATCTCGCGGGCCCGTCCCAGCTTTCCGCGTCGCGTCTGTTCGAGAAACGTCAACAACGTAGAGAGTTCATACGGAATCACGCCGTCCAACTCTTCTTCGAAAGTCTCGTACAGCGCCTGGAGGCTTTTGTGTTTGCGATAGATCAGCCGATAGGCGCGTTTGATCAACGCGATGGATGACTCGCTGATGCCGCGGCGACGCATGCCGACCACGTTGACGGTCTTGACTTCGAAATGGTCGCAGCCGGCGCCCATCATGAATGGCGGCACGTCCGTCACCACCCGGGCGCCGCCGCTGACGAACGATAGTTTTCCCAACGTGGTGAAGTGATGCACGCAGGTGTTACCCGAGACGATAGCGCCATCGTGCACGTGCACGTGGCCACCTAGCAAAACGCCGTTGACCAAGATTGTACCGTCAAACACGCGGCAGTTGTGCGCCACGTGGGCGTTGGACATCAGCATGTTGCCGTTGCCGATCCGCGTCGTGTGGTCTTCCTTCTCGGCTGCGCGATTGACCGTGACCCCCTCGCGGAAGATGTTGTCATCGCCGATTTCCAATCGCGTCCCCGAGTCGCGGAAACTGATGTCCTGAGGTTCGGCACCTATCACGGCGTTGGGGTAAAAGCGATTCCGGCAGCCGATCGTTGTGTGACCCACGATGGTCACGTGACTATCGAGTGAGGTCCCTTCGCCAATCGTCGCGTTGGGCCCCACGACGCAGAACGGACCGATGGTCACGTCCTGCCCGAGTTGTGCGCGAGGATGGACCTCCGAAAGTGGAGAAACGGTCACTGGCATATTCGGTTCCTGAGATGCGGATCAGTCATGCACTGCGGCGCGCCCGTGCTGCAGCTACGGGTTCTTGTGTGTGTCGGAGGCGGCGGATGACTTCGCGATTCAGACTGTGCCCCGAACGATACGCCTCGAAATGTCCGTGAATGTCGGTCCCCATCAGGGCGAAGTCGCCCAGGCAGTCCAATATCTTGTGACGGACGCATTCGTCGGGGGCGCGCAACTGGTTGCCCATGGGGCCGTCTGCACCAAAGACCAACAAGTCGTCGGTCGTCGTTCGGGAACCGTAACCTTGGGCCCGCAGAGCCTCGATTTCCGACTCGAGGATGAACGTTCTGGCGAAAACAAGTCCATCCAAGAAACTCTGCCGCGTGATCTCGATGGAAAGGGTCTGGGGCCGAATGGGGGATCGCGGCCCATAGTCGAGTTGATAGCTGATCGCAAGCGCCGGTCGCGCCGATGGTTTGACCGTCACCTCACTTCCATCGGCGGCACTTACACCGGTCGTCTCGCCGACGACGAACACCGGATGCATGGCGTCCTGCTCGACCAAATCGGCCTGCAGCAAAGCGTCGGCGAATGCTTGCGATGAGCCGTCTCCTCCGGGTGGCTCCGGCGCGTCCAATTGAACTCGGCAATTGTCGATCTGCAGTCCGGCCAGAGCGGCAAGCACGTGCTCGGTCATTTCCACCGTCACACCCTGGTGCGAAATGGCAGTGCGTCGCTCACGAGGGATCGTGTAGTCGATCAGCGCGGGAACCGGTTCCGATCCCGGGCAATCCGTACGTTCGAAGACGATGCCGTGGTTCGCATCGGCCGGCAAGAACCGAAGCGTCACGTCGCCGCCGGTCAAGAACCCGACACCGGTGACTTGGGCACAGCGGTCGATGGATTGCTGCCTCCGCTCACGGAGCGTCCCGGTTTGGGACATTCTGTCTGCTCCTGCCTGTATACAGAAACCGGCAGCGGGACTGACCATCCGCGCTGCCGGATCGAATCGAATTCAGCCCCCCTCGCCGGTTCCCAAACGTCCGTCGGCTATTGCCGCCGCGCCGGGCCTCGCGCTGCCGGCTTTGCGGCCGACTGCGTATACATGCCGTTGAGATAGTCCAGGATGCGTTGGGTGACGTCGTCTCGCTGACGATAGTAGACGACGTTTTCGTTCATCCGGCCCAACACTTGTTGGGGATTCTCGACACTGGCCATGCTCTCACGATTGCACCGCACGATCAGCGTGTAGTTGAAGCGCTCGGCATACTTCTTTACGACGTCCAGCACTTCCAGGTAGACCTGCTTGTACAGTTGAGACTCTTTCCGCATGAAGTCGCGCTGCGCCACCTTGCGGAAGGTCTCGAAATCGGCTACCGCGCCAGCGATCTGCTTCTCGATCTCAAGGTAATTCTCGGAGCCCTCTTTGAACGTCTGCATCTGTTCCTGCAGATTCTTGACGTTCTCGGCTTTGCGCTTGGCTTCCTGGTCCCGGGCTTCGATCTCGGTCTTGAGGTCCTCGCGCAGGGCTTCGAACTTCTTGTAGTTCTTGAACAGGAAGGCCATGTCGATCACGCCGATCTTATGCGGCGCATCGGCTACGGCTGGGGCCGCGCCCTGCTGGGCAAAGGCCGACGGAGCAACGCACAGGACAGCAATTGCTGCAGTTATCGCAAGATACTTCTTCACGGCCAATGCACTCCTTTGCTTTGCCGTTCGCCCGAGTGGGCCGGTGACAGGTAAACGCTTTCGTAATCCAGGGGATAGGGGGCGCGTATTTTGCATACGCGCCCGTTTTCGTCAATACGAACCACCCCGTGGCCAAATCAATCGCAAGTTGTCAGAGGACGTGGACCATGCAACAAGGCAAGGCCACACCATGGAAACAACTCGGCGTTTCCCCGGGCTTGGCTGCACAGGAGATGTTAAAATATGACGATTTCGTAAAATTTGTCGATTGAGAGCATGTTCATGCATACACGTTCTGCAGCGTCTTCGGTCGCATCACAGGCAGATGCGGCGCCCGACGAAATCGCTCCAAACCCCGATTTTCCTTCGAGTTACTTGACAGATTAGACTCCCCCTGGTTGAATGTGATTGATTCCTCGCGCAATGTCGATTGCGAGCGACATCCGCGAAATCAGTTCTCTTGTCATGTCTCGGGGCGTGCCGCGGCATGTATTCTTTACAACTCGCAAGTCTTTTTGGAGGGATGCGTTATGTCAAGAAATGTGCGTAGGCGAAAGGGGTTCACGCTGATTGAACTCCTCGTGGTGATTGCGATCATCGCGATCCTCATCGCGCTGCTGCTTCCGGCGGTACAGCAGGCGAGAGAAGCCGCACGACGTTCGTCGTGTAAAAACAACATGAAGCAGATTGGTTTGGCGTACCACAACTACCACGACGCCAATCTGGCCATGCCGCCCGGCCACATTTCCACGATCGTTGGAGGCGCCGTCGACGCCCTTCAATCGACGTTCTTCAGTGGCCAGTCGATGACCTTGCCCTACATGGAACAAGGCAACGTCTACAATCGTATCGTTTACAATCAACCCATCTACGCGACGGCGTTTAGCTCGGGAGCGGTCCAGCAGGACATTCCGAACTTCCGCTGCCCCTCGGACGCCGGTGCAACCTTCAGCACGCCCGGAACGACGTCTGGTGCCACGGTGCCCGACACCCTGATTCTGGACATGATCCACACCAACTACGTCGTCAACTACGGTGTCCGCGCCTTCACGGGCACGAACATATCGTTGAACGATGGCAAAGGCATGGGTTTTGTCAACAGCCGTGTCCGCATCCGTGACATGAAAGACGGCACGTCCAACACGATCCTCGTCGGTGAGCATCGCCTGCTTTCCGGTTGTGAGACGTATTGGGGCGGGTCGCCCAACGCTGGCAACAACATCAACGAGCTCGGCCAGATCTACGGCGGTGGTGGCTTGTACTACTTCGTAATCCAGGGCGACAGTCTGGTTGACGACAGCATGAACATGAACGCCACGACGACGCCGTTCGGGGCACCTGGTGGTGGTGCTTCTGGCGACTGTACCGGTCTTGGCGATGGGGCTGCCACGGTCCCGGTGATCCCCGGCTCCTCCTACAACGCCGTTTCGGCGCCGTTGCAGGGAACCGGTGGTGGTGAATTCGGCATCTTCGGCAGTGTGCACGAGGGTGGCGCCCACTTCTTAATGGGCGACGGAGCCGTTCGGTTCATCAATGAGAACATTGATTCCGATGGTACCATCACCGGTAGTTCGCTGATGCGGCAATATCAGCGGTTGCTGCACCGCAACGACGGTCAGATTGTCGACGAGTTCTAAACCTGATCTCTGTTTAAGTCGAGGCGGCCACTCCCCGGGAGTGGCCGCCTTTTTTGATTGGGTTCCTCTCGCGAGTGGACACACCGTTCGGCCCGCCTTGTTCGGCCGTTTGTGCCTCGCCATCGTATTGCTACGATGGAATGAACGGTACACAACCACACGCCAGACTCACGCCCGAGGAAACATGACCTATGACGGCGATTCTTGGAATCTCCGCCTTCTACCACGACTCCGCCGCCGCGCTCGTGGTTGACGGCCAGGTTGTCGCCGCCGCCCAAGAGGAACGCTTCACCCGCAGCAAACACGACTCCGGCTTTCCCGCTCACGCCATTGAGTATTGCCTGCAGGCTGCCGGCCTGAATCCTGGGCAGCTGGACTATGTCGGGTTCTACGATAAGCCGCTGCTGAAATTCGAACGGTTGCTGGAAACGTATCTGTCGTTTGCACCTTCAGGCTTTCGCTCGTTCTTGAAGGCCATGCCCGTCTGGCTGAAGCAGAAGCTGCATCTGCGCCGCGAGCTCAACCGCGGGCTCAACGGCGCCTACAGCAAGCAGTACGTCTTTACCGAACACCACGAATCACACGCCGCCAGCGCGTTCTATCCTTCGCCCTTCGAAGAGGCGGCCATCCTCACCGCCGACGGTGTCGGCGAATGGGCCACCAGCAGCTACGGGGTCGGTCAAGGCAACCGCATCACGCTGACGCACGAAATGCACTTTCCGCATTCGCTGGGAATGCTTTACTCCGCGTTCACCTACTTTTGCGGCTTCACCGTGAACTCCGGCGAATACAAGCTGATGGGGCTGGCACCCTATGGTCAGCCCAAGTACGTCGATTTGATTTTGGACCGCCTGGTCGACTTGAAGGAGGATGGCTCGTTCCGCATGGACATGAGCTACTTCAACTATTGCCAAGGTCTGACGATGACCTCCAGCAAGTTCGATCGGCTGTTCGGCGGGGTGAGAAGAACACCGGAAGCTCCCGTGACCGAACGTGAAATGGACATGGCCGCCTCGGTTCAGAAAGTCACCGAAGAGGTCATGCTGAAGATGGCCCGCCACGTGCACGCCCAAACCGGACAGCGCAAGCTGTGTCTGGCCGGCGGGGTGGCGCTCAACTGCGTCGCCAATGGCAGAATCCTGCGCGAGGGACCGTTTGAGGACATCTGGATTCAGCCGGCCGCTGGCGATGCCGGCGGAGCACTCGGGGTGGCGCTGTTTATCTGGCACCAGTTGCTCGATCGCCAGCGGCATCCGCAACCATCCGATTCACAGCACGCCTCGTTGTTGGGCCCCGCTTACAGCAGTCAAGAGATCGAAGCCTTGCTGGACGAGGCCGACGTCGAATATGAGGAAGCGCCCAGCGAGGAAGAATTGTGCGAGCGAGTGGCCGACGCCATCGCCGAAGGGCAGGTCGTAGGGTGGTTCCAGGGACGGATGGAATTCGGCCCGCGCGCACTGGGTTCGCGGAGCATCCTGGGCGACGCCCGCCAACCAGCCATGCAGTCGGTGATCAATCAGAAAGTGAAGTTCCGTGAGGGATTTCGGCCGTTTGCTCCGCTGGTGCTCGCCGACCAAGCCTCCGATTTCTTTGAAATCGCCCCCCAGCACCAAAGCCCGTACATGCTGCTGGTCGCTCCAGTCAACGAAGACAAACGGCTGCCAACCCCTGAGGACTTGCAGGACGCTCACGGCTTGGACCGGCTCGCAGTGAAGCGTTCGGTCGTTCCAGCGATTACCCACATCGACTATTCGGCGCGCATGCAGACGGTCGACCCAGTTCGACACGCCTTGCTGCATCGTTTGCTGTCGCGGTTTCACGATAAGACCGGTTGTCCCATCATGGTCAACACCAGCTTCAACCTTGGCTGGGACCCGATCGTCTGCACGCCGCGCGACGCTTATGCCACCTTCATGTCCTGCGACGTCGATCTGCTGGTCATGGATCGATTCCTGGTCTCCAAGCAGAGGCAGCCGGCATCCGTCGTGGTGAGTGCCGACAATGCGACGAACGACCCAGTCCTCGACGAGAGGATCAAAAGCCCCTGCTGCGGTTCGACCTTGCATCGCGACGCAGGGCAACTGGTTTGCGAGGCCTGCCGACATTCGTTCGAAGACTCCCAAGGCATCGCCCGTTTGTACTGGCCTCACGAATCGATTGACGACCCGGCCGACGTGACCGAGCGCGTTAAAGCGTTCTACGAAGAGACGCCCTTCCCGAACTATGACGACCACGACTCGGTCCGCTCGCTGATCGAGAAGTCGCGCCGCGGACGCTATGCCCGCCGGCTCGACGAATCCATCCCATACAACAGCACCGTGCTAGAAGTCGGCTGCGGCACCGGACAACTCACCAACTTCCTGGGAATCGGCTGCCGACACGTGATCGGAACCGACATGTGTCTCAATTCGCTCAAGCTGGGCGAGGCGTTCCGACGAGAGCATGACCTGTCGCGCGTCCGCTTTGTGCAGATGAACCTGTTCCGGCCGGCACTTCGAGAAGCGCAATTCGACGTCGTGCTCTGTAACGGCGTGCTGCACCACACGGCCGACCCTTACGGTGGATTTCAAGGCCTGCTTCCGCTGCTGAAACCGGGCGGAGTCATTGTCGTGGGCCTGTACAACACCTACGGGCGGCTGCTGACCGATCTCCGCCGCAACGTCTTCCGCCTGACAGGCGGAACAGCGCGGTGGATCGATCCCATTTTGCGCGAAAGCAACTTCAGCGAAGACAAGCGGCGGGCGTGGTTTGCCGACCAGTACCGCCATCCGCACGAATCGAAGCACACGTTCGGCGAGGTGCTGGGCTGGTTCGACGCGACCGGCCTGGAGTTCATCCGCGGCATTCCAGCACTTCGCGCACAGGACGACGGCCTGGCCGGTTCAAACCTGTTCGAGAATCAGCCCCGCGGGACGGCACTCGACCACTTCGCCGTTCAAGCCATGGAAATCTTCGGTGCCGGCCAGAAGCAAGGCGGATTCTTCATCATGGTTGGCCAAAAGCCGGCGCAGTCAACGGCAACGGACTCCGATTCGCGAGAAACGCACAGTCCAACTCTCGTTCACCCTCAAGTCGGCGGGAGCTGATTCAAGCCGCTGCGGCGTTGGAGATCTATTCTCGATGGCCCTGATCAACATCAACCTGCAGCCGTCTTCACGGGAACTGCGCTGGTTTGGTCTATCGATTCTAGCCGCGCTCGGTCTGTTGGGCGGATTGGTTTACCTGAGGGGTCATTCGATTGGCTTGGCCATTGGGTGCTGGTCGGCCGGCATCGGATCGAGTGGCGTGTATTACGGTTTTCCAGCCCTGCAGCACATGATTTATCTGGGCGTGATGTACGCCCTCTACCCCATCGGCTGGTGCATGTCGCATGCTGTGATCGCTGTAACGTACTATGGAGTCGTGACGCCAATCGGACTGCTGCTGCGGTTGAGCGGTCGCGATCCACTCAAGCGCCGCATCGATCGCGGGGCTCAGTCCTATTGGATCGCCAGGCCGAAAATTTCGAGCACCACCCGGTACTTTCGGCAATACTGAGAGAAGCTTATCCTGAATGTGGTGTCACCGGAGCGACCGCTACACCGCCGTTGGCGGCACAGCGAAGACAAACCATGACTGAGAACACCGAGACCGAGGGCGACCAAGCCCAGTCCGACTTTGCACGCCAGGCTGAAGAACGGCCGATCGGACTGCTGGCGGAGTTCGTCGACTTTCTCAAACACAACAAGAAGTGGTGGCTAACCCCCATCTTGCTGGTGCTGCTGCTACTCGGATGGCTGATCTTCCTGGGCGGAACCGCCGCTGCACCGTTCATCTACCCGCTGTTTTAGGTCGGCCACAAAATGGCCACAGATGCGAGCACAGTCATTCGAGCCATGTTTTCGACATGCAGCACGGCTCGCAGGGCCGTGGCACGACGTCTTGTTGCATTACAAATCAGCGAAGGAGTTCCGCCCAGAATGGTACTTCTGTGAGTGCCACGGCTCTGTGAGCCGTGAATCTCCAAGGTGAATCTGCACAATTCGGTCCCCTCTTGTTTCTCCGCGCGGGGCCACATTCGATGTAGCGAGATCCGGATGCTGATGCGGTTAGGTTACCGCCCTTTGGATGCGTTTCGCGCACGGCTCACAGAGCCGTGGCACGACTAGCAGCTTCCGGTTCGGCCGCACGACGCGTCCCGTACAACAGGATCGCCAACCCCAGTACGCTGACTGAACCGGCCGCCAGCAGCCAGTGCCATGGCAGATGCTCGACCTCTTCCACGCCAATGCCGCGCGACTCGAGTTCTTCTTGAAATCGCCCGAGCATCAGCACCACGCCGTTGCTGCAAGCGTGCAGCAGCATGCCTGGCAGGATGCTTCCGGTTCGCTCGCAAACCCAACCCAGCACGAGTCCCAACAGCGTGCTGGGGATCAGGCGTTCGATCAGCAGCGAATCGCGGACCACGACGTGAAACAGTCCAAATAGGCAGGCCGAATAGACGATTGCCTGCCACGCTGTGTTCCGTCTGCGAAATGCGTGGAACAGGAACCCGCGGAAGAAGAACTCCTCGACAACGGCCGGCACGACCGCCAGCGTGACCAGGATCCATACCGGGTGGACCTTGCGCAGTTCCTCCCGAAGCGTTTGGCTGAGCTGTTGCAGATCTTCACTCAGGCCCATGCCGGGAATGTGTCGGCTCAATTGCACCAATTCGAACACGAACGCCCATAACGAAAGACCCAGCAGGGCCGCTCCGGCAAATGCAACTACCGGAGCTTTGTGCAAGCCGAACCCCGACCGCCCATTCACGCCGCTGAAGTCGGCAAGCGTCCAAGGAATTCCGACAAACACCACGATCGAAAGAACGCTCTGAATCGAAAGCCGCACGTCCATTGATGCATCAGCGAATCGCCCTAGAAACTGCACCAGCAAAAAGTGCGCGGGGAACATGATCGCCAGGCAGAACAACGCGGACGATACCGTCGCTGCCGGGCGCTGCTCTTGAGGCCGTTGCAGCAAGTCGGACCAACTGCCTGCGCTGCCGTAAAGAATTGCATCGGTCCCGAAAATCCGCGCGGCCAGACCCAGGGCCGCCAGCGCATACAGAATCGTCGACAGTACGACGACGACTGCCAGCAGCGGCACGGCGGCGCCTTGTAGCACGTCTCGGGACAACAGCACCACGTTGGCCAGCGGCACCACGGCCAGTACGCCGGTCAGCCTGACCCCCGGCACCAATGCCAATAGTCCCGGCGCGAGCGAAAACAACATCAATGGAATCAAGTACGCTTGGGCTTCTTTGAAGCTGCGCGCAAAACTGGTTAGCGCCAGCAGCACTGCCGAGAAGAAGGCCGCAAACAGCACGAGCAAGCCGAAGACCTGCACGACATCGCTGGCGCTCAAGCCTTGCTCACCGAACAGCAACGGCCCGAGATTCACGCTGTAGACCGTGACCGTCATGGCGACCAGGTTGACCGTAGCGGTCAGGATGGCGACGACCAGGACTGCCGCGTACTTGGCGATCAACAGGCCCAGACGGGGAACAGGCGCAGCAACGAGCGCCTCCAGCGTGCCGCGTTCGCGTTCGCCGGCCGTCAAGTCGATCGCCGGGTAGACTGCGCCTGTGATTGTCATCAGGATCAAAATCAGCGGGACGACGGCTGCCAGCGAGAACGTCGAGCCTCCGACGGCGAATGGAACTCGCTTGTGCTGCGTCTCAATTGCCTCGACTTGCGTCGACACGCCCAATTCCTCGAGGCGGCCCCTCACGAACTCGGTGTTAATGGCCCTCAAACGTCGCTGGATGTACTCGACCGCTCCAACCGGCCCCCCTTCTGCGTAGATTAATTCCCATGTGTGGGCCGGCGGCTGCGCCGCGTCGCCGTTGGCGTGCAGCGGTCGAACGAACACGTCGATGCTGCCGGCTGCCACGTCCTGTTCGGGATTGGTCGCCTGCAGGTAGCGCAGATGGACCGGCCCCCTGCCGAACCCCGGTAGTTGTCCCAGCGGCGATTGTTGGGAAGCTTCGTCTGTGGGCGCGCTGTGTTGTGATTCGGCAGCCTGCAGCAACAAGTCTCCGCGGGTCAACACGGCCTCAATTGCGTCGACCGCTTCTTCCGTTTCGGCGCCAATCCTGTAGACCACCTCCGCTCCCGCACGGAAGCTCGAGAGCAAGAACCGTTGAAACATGATGCTCAACAGCGGATAGACCAGCACCGGCATCAGCAGGAGCGTGATGACGGTTCTGCGGTCGCGAAGTGTCTCCCGCAGTTCTTTCAGCGACAGCCGCCAAATGCGGCCCATGTCGCGAAGACCGGCGGAAGTTGAGCCCGCGTCGAAACGACGCCCGTGCGAGTCCTCAGTCGTCATGCCGGCGAGTCCATACTCGTCGTGACATCGGCCGAATCGCGAGCGGTCTGCATGAATATGTCGGCAACCGTTTCGCGGCCAGTGCTCGCCTGTAGCTCCTCCAGGGTTCCTTCCAATGCCAACCGGCCGCGGTGCAGCAGTCCGAAACGATCGCAGAGCCCTTGCGCTTCGTGCAATCGGTGAGTGCTGACAATAACCGCCTTGCTGCCTTCGCGGAGATGCGCGATGTATTCGAAGATCGCATGGCTGCCGAACACGTCCAATCCCCGCGTCGGCTCGTCAAGCAGCATGATGGGTGGATCGTGGATCAATGCGCGGGCGAGTTGAACACGCTGCTTTTGCCCCGTGCTGAGCGTGCTGCACCGCTGCTCCAGGAATCCTTCGAGGTCCAACAACTCCGACACCCGTTGCAACTCCGCTTCCGCCCTCTGCGGGTCGAGGCCGTACAAATCGGCGAAGAACAGCAGCAACTCGCGGGGCGTCAGCCACTGATAGAGTCCGGCACTGGGCGAGACCAGCCCGATTCGACGTTTGACTTCGTTGGGCGCTTCGTTTGAACGCAGCCCATCCACCTCGGCGTAGCCCGCGGTTGGTTCCAACAACCCCAGAATCATCCGCAGCGTGGTCGTCTTGCCGGCGCCATTGGGTCCCAACAAGCCGTAGACCTCGCCAGCGCCGACTGAGAATGACAAGCGGTCGACTGCGACAATGCGATCGCGGCCGTTGGCGTAGACTTTGGATAGCTCGTGGACCGAAATCATGAACGCTGCGAACGCGAGGCGGGTGTCTGCCATAGTCAGCCAGCGAGCGCCAGCCGAATCTTCATGGTAACTATTGCTGCAAACAATGAGTAATGAGCCGTCCGCGTCGGGATGTCCGCATCGGCAGTTCCTGCCAAACAACACCTCGATGGGGGACTTACCCCAGCTCAACACGCTAGAGCGCGCCAGACATAAACGTAGCGGGTTCCGGCGAAGTAGATAGCGTATACGATGGCCGAACAGGGTGCGGTAGCCGCCACGACTATCCCGGATGGGATCTAATCGAGCTGCAATTGCGGTCGTGTCACCAAGCAGGTTAGCCCCGCGTCAGATTTGCTCGACACGTTATCGACAGAACGGATCGAAGGCCGCCGTCCTCGGTCGCTTTTCTTCAAATCTGTAACAGCCTCTGAGCCATGGCAGTTAGAGCGAAAATGAAGGAAAGAAGAAGTTTTTTTGAACAGTCCAACCTTGACAATCTGGAAAGCCGATTTATATTGGCATGCTCGTCAATTCGCAATATCTAGGGCCAACTGCCACCACTACCGCTATCAGTTGTGGTGACATGTGAACAGGTAAATCCAGCAGGATACGTGATATTTGTTCACAGTCTGCTTGAAATTGGCCGACGATTGCGACCAACGGCCAGCGATGCCCCGACAGGGACTTCGGTCATCACCAACGGATTTTTCTAGGAGAGGGAGTGCATGATGCACGACGCGAAGGGAGTGGGAACGTCATCTTTTGCGACCCGGAGCAACGGAAGAAACGGGAGCAAGCAGCAGGCGACGGCCATGAACGTCTCGCCTTACTTTTGTCCGACCGACCAGAACCCGTTCGACACGGTTGAATGGGAAAAGCGGACCGCACAGATCAAGGATGAATCCGGCGACGTCTTGTTCGAACAAACCGACTGCGAGGTCCCCTCCACCTGGAGCAACCTGGCAACCAACGTTGTCGTCAGCAAGTACTTCTACGGTGAGCCCGGAACCGACGAGAGGGAAACCAGCGTCGGACAGGTGGTGCACCGCGTGGCCCGCACCATCGCCGACTGGGGCACGCAGGACGGCTATTTCGCGACACCCGCAGACGGCGAAAACTTCTACCGTGAATTGGCCTGGCTGTGCCTGCACCAGCATGGGGCGTTCAATTCGCCGGTCTGGTTCAACGTCGGGTTGTATCACCAATACGGCGTCAGGGGCTGCCGGGGCAACTATCACTGGGACACTGAAACCCACAGCATCCATCGCCCCGAAACGCCTTACGAGTTTCCACAAGCCTCGGCCTGCTTCATCCAGTCGGTCGAGGACAACATGGAAGACATCATGCGCCTGGCAACCAGCGAGGCCATGCTATTCAAATTCGGCTCCGGCACAGGCACCGACCTGTCGACGCTGCGCAGCGGTCGCGAGAAGCTTTCCGGCGGCGGCGTCCCTTCGGGACCGCTGTCGTTCATGCGCGTCTACGACCAAATTGCCGCGGTCGTCAAGTCGGGGGGCAAGACCCGTCGCGCGGCAAAAATGCAGAGCCTCAAGGATTGGCATCCCGACGTCCTCGAGTTCATTCAGGCCAAGGCCAAAGAAGAAAAGAAGGCCCGTACCCTGATCGAAAGCGGGGAATACGAAGCCAACTTCAACGGCGAAGCTTACAGCTCCATCATGTTTCAGAACGCGAACCTTTCTGTCCGCGTCAGCGACGAGTTCATGCAGGCCGCCGTCGACGGCCGAAAGTGGCGCACCCACTGCGTCACCGATGCCTCCGAACCCGGTCCCGAGTACGAAGCCAGCTATCTGCTCGACGAGATCGCCCGCGGCACTTGGTATTGCGGCGACCCTGGCGTGCAGTACGAGACGACCATCAACGATTGGCATACGGCCTCCAACACCGGGCCCATCAACGCTTCCAACCCTTGCTCGGAGTACATGTTCCTCGACGATACGGCGTGCAATCTGTCGAGTTTGAACTTGAGAAAGTTTCAACTCGAAGACGGCTCGTTCGACATTTCACGGTTCCGCCGGGCGGCCGCCATCTTCATTACCGCCCAAGAGATCCTCGTCGATCATGCCAGCTATCCCACTCCCGGCATCGCCGAAAACAGCCACCTGTTTCGGCCGCTGGGTCTCGGCTACGCGAATCTCGGTAGCCTGTTGATGTCCATGGGCATTCCTTACGACAGCGATGCCGGCCGGGGAATCTGTGGCGCGCTGACGGCGCTGCTCACCGGGCAGGCTTATCTGTCTTCGAGCCAGATGGCCGCACACCTCAGCCCCTTTGCCGGTTACCAGGAAAACCGTGAACCGATGCTCCGTGTGATGCGAATGCATCGCGACGCCACTGCAGACATCGACGCGGCCTGCCCGCAGCCGCTGCGTGCGGCAGCAGCGGAAGTCTGGGACGAATGCGTTCGCATGGGCGAGTTGCACGGCTATCGCAACGCGCAAGCCACAGTGCTCGCTCCAACCGGCACGATCGCCTTCATGATGGACTGCGATACCACCGGCATCGAGCCCGACATCGCCCTGGTCAAATACAAGCAACTGGCTGGCGGCGGAATGATGAAGATCGTGAACCAGACCGTGCCGGGGGCGCTTGCGACCATCGGGTACGACCAGCCGAAGATCGAAGGCATTCTCGACTACATCGAGAAACACGACACGATCGAAGGCGCCCCCGATGTGCGAGACGAGGATCTGCCGGTCTTCGATTGTGCGTTCAAAGCGGCCGCCGGCTCGCGGACCATCGATTGGTCGGCCCACGTCGGCATGATGGCCGCAGCACAACCGTTCCTCTCGGGCGCCATCTCCAAAACGGTCAATATGCCGGAAGATTCGACCGTCGAGGATGTCCGCAAAGCCTATGTGGAAGGCTGGAGGCAAGGCCTGAAGGCACTGGCGATCTACCGCGACGGCTCGAAGCAAAGCCAGCCGCTGGCCACCACCAAAGAGGGCGATCGCAAAAAGAAAGGCGAGCTGTCGCAGCCGGTCCGCCGTCATTTGCCGGCCACGCGGCAATCGATCACCCACAAGTTCTCAGTCGGCGGACACGAGGGTTACATCACCGTCGGACTGTTCGAAGACGGAACTCCAGGCGAACTGTTCATCACGATGGCCAAAGAAGGCAGCACCATCGGCGGCCTGATGGACGTCATCGGCATGGAAACCTCGATGGGCCTGCAGTACGGCGTGCCGCTGTTGAGCTTCGTCGACAAGTTCTCGCACACGCGGTTCGAGCCTTCGGGCTGGACGCGCAATCCCGACATTCCCAACGCCAAGAGCGTGGTCGACTACATTTTCCGTTGGCTGGGCATGCAGTTCATTCCCGGCTTCCGCGAAGCCAACGCGCCGCAGCGGGAAACCACCGAACTCGCCGACGAAGCAGCGGCTTCAACCACCGCGACCGCGTCCGATACGGTTGCGGTCCCACAAGTCTCGGTCGCAGTTGTTGCCGACAACCCAATGTCCACCGCAGATGCCGAGGCGCTGCATGAGGATTCGCTGAGCGGCCCAGCCGTACGCAGCATGCAGTTCGCACAGTTCCAGTCCGATGCGCCGGCCTGCGACAACTGCGGGGCCATCACCGTTCGAAACGGCAACTGCTACCTTTGCCACAATTGTGGAAACAGCATGGGATGTAGCTGACGGAGCAGCAAAGTCTCCTGCAAACTCACCCCGGTTCTCGGAGGAACCGGGGTGTTTTTTGCGCGCCCCGCCACCCAGTCCGACTGTCAGATCGCCGTACTATCGCGTCCACGACTTCTGAAGTCTCCACAGATTACCGGTCAGCAGTTTCGACACGTTTGTGACTTACTTCAGATACTCCTCGGTGAATCCGATGGTGTCGATGATGCCGTGGGCCACAACGCAGGTCCAGATCGTGCGTTTGGAGAGGTAGAAGAAAAGCCCCATCGCGATGGCGATCGCCCCGGTGCCGAAGATGCCGACTACGCCTTGGTATGAATGAAAGAGTCCGAAGGTGATTGCCTGGATAAGTATCACCAGGGCGAGCCTGGGATTGCTCGATCCCAGAATGGTTTCGAGATGGCGCATGACCATGCCCCGGAAGAGCAACTCCTCGCCGATCGCGGCGGTCGTCCAGCTGATGAGCAGGTACACCAGATATCGCGGCAGGTTGCCCTTGATAGTGCCCAGTGCGTCGATACTGGCAGTGGAATCAAATATCGCGCCCGCGACGGCTTGTCCAATGCCATTGAACACAATACTCACTACGACGGTCGCGAGCACGAACAGCGCAAAGTTGAGCGGGCGTGTCGGTCTGCGGATGCCGATTAGGGATGGCGACTCGTGCCAGCGATGCATGAGATAGAGGCCCAGGGCGACTGGGGGGATGACCGAGAGAGGGCCCAGCAGAGGCCATCGGAGAATGTCTGCGATTGCGATGGTGCAGATGGTCGATCCAAGAAGCAGGACAATCTGCCCGAAAGCTGTTGCTTTTGAGGAGTGGGGCCTTTGACCTGATGGTTTCGACGCGGACGATCCGAAGCTCACTGGGCATCTCCTCTGCATTTGGCAACGTCGCGTTGAGTGCAACGTTCAATTCGCCGATCGGGATCATGCTGAATCGTTCGAAAAACCACTTGGATCAGCACCCATTCACGCCCAGGTGTTTAACATCGGACTCGCGCATCTGTCGTCCCAACCGAACGATGCAATATACTTGCTTGACACGCATTCGCCTTGAAAGCACCCAACTGGCCAGGCACAGAACGATGAACGAGCCTCTACTAACCGTCGACGGCGAAGTCGCCCAACCGTTGACGCTCACGTTCGACGATCTTGTCGCAGTCCCGGCTTCCGACCAGATTCCAGACGTCAGCCAGCTCGATGAGCGCCGCAGCGGCAGCGGCGTCACACTGCAAGCGCTGGTATCTCGCGCGCAGCCCAAACCATCGGCAACGCACGTGACGCTGCACGCCTCGTCCGACGGTTTTGCCGCCAGCGTGCCACTGGCCGACGTCATCGATCAAGCAATTCTCGTGTACGGCCTGCAGGGCGCCCCACTACCAAAGGATCAGGGCGGTCCAATCCGTTTCCTGATTCCAGACGCGGCCGCCTGCAAGACGGCCGAACTCGATACGTGTGCCAACGTCAAATTCGTCGACCGCATCGAACTCTCGGCCGGACAAGGCCGCGACACGCGCTAACGCGACCGATACGCTGCCGGAACTGCCCGATGACTGGGCGAAATTGACGCCTGCAGAGTAGAATCATTGTTGCCTCTGGCCTCTGCGGGCGACGAATGATGATTACACTCACGCCATCTGGCGATCGTCGATTTCGAATCAAGCGGCGCGACTTGCTGCGGCTGGGAGCGTTGGCCGCCGTTAGCCCGTCGGCGCTGTCGCATGCCAATGCCTCGCCTTCGTCGACGTCTCATCCGCCGACTGCCAAGAACTGCATCTACATCTTCTTGTGCGGCGGGCCGTCGCAGTTGGATATGTGGGACCCCAAGCCGCTCGCTCCGCAGGAGATTCGCGGTCCGTTTTCGCCGATCGACACCAACGTTGCTGGGATTCAGATCGGCGACTTGCTGCCGCTCACCGCAGGACACGCCGACAAGCTGGCCATCATTCGCTCGATGTACCATGACAGCCCGTCGCACGACGTGGGGATCATGTACACGTTGCTGGCCGACTCACTTCCGCCAAATCGCCGGGCCTACCCGCCCGAGCGGAGCGATCATCCCGGAGTGGGGGCCATTCTGAAGTACCTGCTGGGCAGCCCGCCGCAAGTGCCGGCGTGGGTCACGGTGCCGCGTCCGTTTACCACGGGCGATCGATTCTACAAAGGCCAATCGAGCGGGTTTCTGGGACCGTCGTTCGACCCGTTTCACATGAACGAGCCGAAGCGCGATTCGCTGGCGAACAAGGAGTTTAGCGTCGAGACGCTCTCACCTCCCGAAGGCGTGACCGATAGGCGGCTCGACGACCGGCAGGCGCTGCTGCGGCAGATCGAACAACCATTTGCTGCCGGCTCTGGCAGTTCGTCCACGCACATGCTGCACAACTACGAAAAGGCCTTCTCGCTGCTCTCATCCGACGGCGCCCGGCGAGCCTTCGACTTGGCCCGCGAGCGCGACTCGCTGCGCGATCAATACGGCCGCAACGAGTATGGCCAAAGCTTCTTACTCGCCCGCCGATTGGTCGAAGCGGGTGTCCGTGTCGTCAACGTCTTCTGGACGTACTACGGCCCCGACGGGTGCCAGTTCAACCTGTGGGACAATCACGGCAGCGAGAACGATGTGTGCGGCGGCTACAAGAACGGGCTCGATATGATTCGCGGCGACTACTGCTGCCCTGCCTTCGATCGGGCCTTCTCCGCCTTGCTCGACGATTTGAGCGATCGCGGCTTGCTCGATGAGACCTTGGTCAGCGTGGGCGGCGAGTTCGGCCGGACCCCCAAGATCAACAAGTTCGCCGGCCGCGATCACTGGCCGCACTGTTACTCAACCGTCCTGGCAGGCGGCGGTGTTCGCGGCGGCCAGGTGTACGGTGAAAGCGACAGGCAAGCCGCCTACGTGAAGACCGCCCCCGCGCGCGTGGAAGACTTAGGCGCAACAATCCTGCACGCCTTCGGATTCGATCCAGAAACGGCCGTGCACGACCTCACAAATCGGCCGGTCCGCGCCAGCAAGGGAGTACCGCTCGCAGCACTTTTCTGAACGCGACGAGGTAGGATGAGTGAGCCACGCCAAGTCAGGCGCAGGAAGACAAAATGCCCGATATCGCTGACGGCGAAACAGTCGAAGTCAAAGGTTCGGCGGCCAAGCCATATCAATTGAAGAACGTTGGGGGCGTGTATTCGTGCACTTGCCCAGCGTGGCGGAACCAGTCGGCGGCTATCGAAAAACGCACGTGCAAGCACCTGCGCAAGGTGCGCGGCGATGCGGCGGAGTTGGAACGCATCGGTGGCGAGTTGCCGCCGAAGGCCAAGAAGTCGGCAGCCGACAAAGATGGTCCACCCCTGCTGCTCGCGCAGCGCTGGGACAACGCGATCGACTTGGCCGATTGGTGGATGAGCGAAAAGCTCGACGGCGTCCGCGCCTATTGGGATGGCAAACAGTTTCTCTCCCGCCAAGGCAACCAGTACCACGCGCCCGACTGGTTCACCAAGGGACTGCCCGACACGCCGCTCGACGGCGAGCTGTGGATCGACCGCAAGAAATTCCAGCGCACCGTCAGCATCGTCCGCCGGCAGGATAAGAGCGACCACTGGAAAGACGTGCGTTACCTCGTCTTCGACGCGCCGCAGCAGAATGGTGGATTCGAAGAGCGGCTCGGTTTTGTGACCGAGCACTTCCAGGCGAGCGAACACGAATTCGCAACTCCGCACGAGCATTGGCGCTGCACTAGCCTACAGCACCTCGAGGAAGAACTGGCCCGCATCGAAGGATTGGGGGGCGAAGGACTGATGCTCCGCGAGCCGGGGTCTGTATACGAAATCGGACGCTCCTCGACATTGGTCAAGGTCAAGAGCTTCCACGACGCCGAGGCCGTGGTGCTGGCCCACCAACCGGGCAAAGGCAAACACAAGGGCAAGCTGGGCGCCGTGGTGGTGCAGCTCGAAGACGGCACCGAGTTCTCGGTTGGCACGGGCTTTTCCGATGCCGAGCGGGCCGCACCGCCATCAGTCGGCAGCATGATTACGTTTCGGTATCAGGAACTCTCAGACGGTGGCGTGCCGCGGTTCCCGTCCTTTGTGCGAGTGCACAAGGCAGCCGCCTCGAAGCCGAAGGCTGCCAAAAAGAAGGCCAAGACGACTGTCGCTCCGGCCGCTTCCGCCAGCAGCGCCGGCGTACGGCACTTCGAGTTCGCCGAAGGCAAGTCGAACAAGTTCTGGGAAATCTCCGTCGACTCCAACGAAGTCACCGTCCGCTACGGGAGAATCGGCACAGACGGCACCACCAAGGTCAAGGCATTCAAGGACGACGCGGCCGCCGAAGCGCATGCCTCCAAGCTCATCGGCGAAAAGACCGGCAAAGGATACGTCGAGACATGACTTGGCGACAACCGTGCCTACATCAACTGCAGCATCCATCGGGGAACAGATAGGGACAGACCATGCCGCTTTCCATTGAGCTCGTCGACGCGACGCTAGGCGCCATCGTGTCTGGTATCGATCTCACAGACCTGGATGCTGCCGACTGGGACGCCATCGAGACCGCCTTTCTCGATCGTGCGGTGCTGATCTTTCCAGGACAGCACCTCACTTCCCAGGCACAGATCGCCTTTGGGGCTCGCTTTGGAGAGATCGAGCGCCTGGTGGCCGACCGCGACATCGTCCCCATCAGCAACAAGCAAGCCGACGGCAGCACCCTCGACGACGGTTCACACCAGATGGAAGTCATGCGCGGCAACGAAGGCTGGCACACCGACAGTTCCTACATGCCGCTGGCGGCCAAGGCGTCGGTCTTGTCGGCGCGGGAGGTGCCGATGGCCGGGGGTCAAACCGAATGGGCCGACGCACGGGCCGCCTACGATGCCTTGGATGAGGCGACCAGGCAGCGAATCTCCGATCTGGCAGCCTATCACTCGTTGTTTCATTCGCAGGCAAAAATCGGTCACCAGGCCCAAGTCGGCGCCAGCTACGGATTCTACGAGGGAGACCCGCCGCTGCGTCCGTTGGTGAAAGAGCATCCGGTCACCGGGTGCCAGGCGCTGTTCATCGGGCGGCACGCCTATGGAATCCCCGGGCTCGAGCCGGCGGAGTCGGAGAAGCTGCTCGACGAGCTGCTGACGTTCGCCTGCCAGCCCCCTCGAATCTACACGCACGACTGGCAGCCGGGCGACGTGGTCGTGTGGGACAACCGCTGCTGTTTGCATCGGGCCCGGCCGTTCGACCGCCGCGAGGTGCGGGTCATGATGCACACGCGGATCAAAGGCGACCCCGCAACCGAGTCGGCGCTGTCTGCCTGAACCGAGCGGCAATCGGCGGCGTTCCCGACTAGAATAGCCGCTGCTCAACAACGTTCCTGGGAGAAAGGTTCAGCAGATGAAAGCCGTCGTCGTTCATGAAGTCAACAAGATCGAAGTCCGCGAGGTGGCGCTCGATCCCCCGCAAGCGGGCGAAGTGAAGATCAAGATGGCAGCGACCGGCGTCTGTCACTCCGATCTGTCGATGGCCAATGGAACCTTTCCCAACGCACTCCCCATGGCTCTGGGACATGAGGGAGCTGGTGTGATTGAAGAAGTCGGCGACGGAGTCACCAACGTCAAGGCAGGCGACCATGTCGTGCTCTCGTTTGTCCCCAACTGCCGCGATTGTTTTCACTGCCTGCGCGGCGAGGCGCACCTGTGCGTGAAGAAGCGGATCCTGGGCACCGGGTCGCAGCTGGACGGCACATATCGTTTGCACGAGGGCAGTCAAGACATCCCCGTCATGAACGGCATCGGCTGCATGGCCGAACACGTGGTGGGCCCGGCAATCTGCGTGGTCCCCATCGAGCGGGAGATTCCACTTCAGGTCGCCGCACTTGTGGGGTGTGCCGTCACGACCGGCGTGGGGGCGGCGCTCAAGACAGCCGAGGTCAAGCCGGGCTCGACGGTCGCCGTCTTCGGCTGTGGCGGTGTCGGCATCTCGGTGATTCAAGGGGCGGTGCTGGCCGGGGCCAAGCAGGTGATTGCCGTCGATCTCAACGAAGACAAGCTGGAGATGGCCAAGAAATTCGGCGCGACACACACCGTGAAAGCTTCCGACACCGCCGTGAAGGAAATCAAGGGACTCACCAACCGCATGGGGGTCGACTACGCGTTCGAGGCCATCGGCATCGGCGCGGTCGTCGAGCAAGCCTACGCGGCGACACGCAACGGCGGCAAATGCACGATGGTCGGCATGGGGAGCACAGGCGACCGGCTGAGTTTCGACGCGTTCACTTTTCCGCTGTTTGCCAAAACGCTGTGCGGCTGCATGTACGGCAACGCCAACCCCAGCGTCGACTTCCCGAAAATGCTCGACCTCTACGCGGCCGGCAAGCTGGATCTCGAGGGCATGATCACCAAGACCTACACCATCGACGAAGCCCCGCAGGCCTTCGAAGACCTGATTAGCGGGCAAAACACCCGGGGTGTCATTCTGTACGAATAGCCGCGTTGGGTTTGACTGGCCCAGCTCTGATGCCTGGGTACAATCGTCGGCGCTCAGACCAACCCGGCAACCGGTTCACGGTCTTCGAGCACGTATTGCGGGCGGCCGTTGTGGTCGGGGAATGTTGTCGCCGGGTCGATGCCCAGGACGCCGTAAACGGTCGCCAGCACGTTCTGCATATGAATTGGGCTGCCGATGACTCGTTCGCCGCGCTCATCGGTGGCACCAATCACTTGGCCGGTCTGCAGTCCGCCGCCCGCAATCCACAAAAAGCCCGCCTCCGGCCAGTGGCTACGCCCGTCGGGTGTGATGTCCCCAATTCGGGGAGTGCGGCCAAACTCGCCTCCCATCAAGACCACAACGTCATCCAGCAAGCCGCGCTCTTCCAGGTCGACGACCAATGCGTGTAGTGCCACATCGAGTGCAGGCACCAGTTCGCGGAGCGTTTTGAAGTTCGTGCGATGCGTGTCCCAGCCGTAAGTGCACGCGGTGACGACCGAAACTCCGGCTTCGACCAGTCGGCGGGCCAGCAGCAGCCACTTCCAAGGATCCTGCCCGAAGCTGTCGAGCCCTTCGCCATAGCGCGCACGGACCTTTGCAGGCTCTTGGTCGATGTCGAACGCGTCGCGGACCTGGGATGACGCCACCATCTCGAGTGCACGGCGCTGGAACGCATCGACTGCATTCGACTGAGCATCGAGATCGGTTCTGAAGCTGTCGAAGGCCCGCAGCAAGTCGCTCCGCGTCTCCAATCTCTGCTGCGTGACCTCGCGCGGGCGGATCATGTTGTCCAAGGGTTTGTATCCGCCGCTGTTGGCCGCCATGCGAAACGGTTCGTGTTCGTGGCCGAGATAGTAGGGTTGTTCCCATTGATGCTGGCTGCGCATGCTCACATACGGCGGCAACGGCGAATCCAATTGACGCAGCCGGCTGACCACCGATCCCAGTGCCGGCCGTTTGGCCTCACCGGGGACCGATGCTCTCGGCGACTCCTGCCAAGGATAACCGCTGTAGAATTCGTTGGCGGTGTGCAGGTGGGCCCCCTGAAAGCCTCGCAGAATCGCAAACTTGTCGGCGATTTGGGCCTGCATGGGCATCAATTCGCAAATGTCGACACCCGGCACGTTGGTTCGAATCGGGCTGAACTCGCCGCGATACTCCACCGGTGCTTCGGGCTTCATGTCGTACAGATCGACATGCGACGGCCCGCCGCTGAGGAAGATCATGATGGCCGATTTCGGAGGCGTCTCGTCCAGCGGATTCGCCTGGGCGCGTGCTCGAAGCAGGTCCGCTGCAGTCAAGCCACCCATCGCCAGCGCGCCGGCGCGCAGAAAGCCGCGTCGAGTAACCAAGTCAAGCGATGTTGCGGGACGGACCGCGGTGTTCTCCGCCATCGAACGCTCCCGGCTCTAACGGGCAGGTGTGGAGACGATCAGCAGAGTCGGCGTCGCCAATGTTACACAGCATCGCCGGGCCTTCCAATGATGGCCGACCAGGTCAGGCTGCCTCGATGCCGCGCCCTACGGAGCTCCTGTGCGTTGAGTCAAAGTTTGAAATCTCCGGGCCATCTCGATGTTGATCCGACTCCGCAACTCCGGCGTGAGCAGGTTGCTGTGGTTCTTGCCGCGATGGATCTCCACGACGGCGTCGCTGCCAAGTTGTTCCAGTGACTGCTTGAGCAGAATTGTTGCACCTTCCAAGTGGAATGTATCGGTGTCCCCCATAAAGACGTGCAGCTTGCCGCGTAGTTTTGGGGCGAGTGCGGTCCAATTGCGTTCCAGGATCAACCGGATGTCGAACGCCTCCCAGGTTTTGGCAACTTGAACGTCGACTTCGCCGGTTCGACGGTCCCAAAGCAATCTCGGGTGTCCACCGGCATCGCGGGGGCTGAAGACGGCTTCGAAACTGTGCAACTGCTCGCCGTAGCCGAGCACCCATTCCCGGTCGGCAAAATCTTTGTACCAAATCAGCACCCGGCCGCCGCTGCGGGCCAGGGGACGGCGCTGGCCCTGGCTGTCGACGTACATGTTGTTGCCGTCATAGAGATTGATCTGCTGGAAGTCGCGAAAGTCGACCGGGTCGGGCGCAGTGCTCCACGTGCCGCTGAAGTGTTCGGGGTACGTAACTTGCAGCCACAGACTGCTCCATCCGCCCGAAGAATGGCCCGTCAGGAATCGTGCTGCGGGGTCGGCAACACTGCGGAACCGGCGGTCGAATTCGGGAATGAATTCCGCGACGAGCGCCCGCCCGACCGGGCCGTTATTGGCAGAGTCGGCAAACACGTGGTGCCCCAGCGGACAGCTCGGATCGAGCAACACGCGGATGAATTCGACGCCATCGGGGTTCCGTTCTTTGACCGGTTCCCCCCGGATACCGCGGAAATGTGTGCCTCCGAAACCGGGAATGATGAAGATGGTCGGATAGCGGCGGTTCGGTTCGTCGTAATAACTGGCGGGCAGTATGACGGCCGCCTGCGTCGTCACGTCTCGATGGTGGAAGTCGCTGAGCAGGCCAGACCGCATCTGCAGGAGCTTACTCCAGCGCGTCTCCTTGAATTGTGGTGCAGGCACGAGTTGATCGATGAGGAACTGTGCGGCCCGGCCGTTCGAGACTTCTTCTCCGATCACGACGACAGAACTGTAACCGTTGCCGGCACCGGTGCCGACGGTGCGCGCGTGAGGGTTGAACCGGGCGATGGCCTGAGCGCGATAACCGGCCAACTTCATATCGGCCAGCGGCACGGGATAGGCCAGCGGCGGCTCAGAGCCGTTTGCGGCAAACGTGAGCGTCTCACCCGGCTGCCAATTCACGACGTCGAGTGCGACAAACTGCTCCGGCCGAAACCAGTTGGACGGCGCGCGCCGCGGCTCGCCAGGCGACTTTGTAAACGCCAGATACACGCGCCCCGTGAACGACCCACGATGCGCGTTTTCGGAGAACTGAACGTTGAATCGCCAATCGGCCCCCGTTGCAGGGAGACCGGCCAGAGCGATCCAGCCGACGATGACACACAAGAGCAATCGCAATCGAATTCCGCCGGGCGTCGGATACTTGGACATAGTTTCCTGCAATCTACGTCGAACTGGATGTTTGCCGATGACAGCTATTGGAAGTCCAAACGATCACGACTCGTCACCGATGCAGTACAGCATCTTGTCGGAACGCAAGAAGAGTCGCCCATCACTGATGGCAGGGCTGCCGTTGCATTGAGACTTGTCCGAGGTGAACTTGTTCTGTGCCAGCACTTCGAATTCGTCTGCGGCCGGTAAGACGAATGTGCCGCGGCGTCGCGAGACGACGTACAGCTGATTGCCGGCGGCCACCGGCGACGCATAGATGATCCCCGGTTTGGGGAGGCGTTCGCGATAGACGATCTCACCCGTTTCGGCATTGAGACACACGGCGCGACCTCGGTTGTCGACATCATAGATTCGCCCGTTGTGCAAAATGGGCGATGGGATGTTGGAGCCAACGTCTTGCTTCCACACTACGTGCGATTGGGTAACGTCGCCGCGGCCACCGGCGCGGATGGCCAGCATGAACTTTTTCCCGCCGCCAGAGGTCGCGTACACAATGCCGTCTTCGGAAACGGCCGTCGAACACGCCCCGTCGTCCTCGAGAGCACACTGCCAGAGCTGTTCACCGGTTGCAGGGTCCAATCCGAGTACGCGCGCTTTGACGAGGACGACGATCTCGGCCCCGCCCGGCGCTTCGACAACTTTGGGCGAGCCCCAACTCGACAGGGCGCCGGTGGCCCGCCAAAGTTCCTTCCCGGTCGTCTTGTCGAGCCCGACGACGGAACCGCTTTCGATGGAGGCGTTGACGATCAATACGTTCTCGTGAACGACGGGTGACGTGCCGGTCCCCCAGATGTGAGTGCCGGTCCCCACGTCGGCTTCCCACAACAACTCGCCATCCATGTCGAACGCGTAGACGCCGCTGCGGCCGTAAAACACGTACAACCGCTCACCGTCGGTCGTCGGCGTACTGGACGCGTACCCGTGTTCCGTCTCGAAGCCGGAGTATTCCTGTTCCGGAGTCTTGGCGGCGATCGGCGTATCCCAGACGATCTGCCCGCTCGCGCGATCGACGGCGACCAGGTGCCGCTTCAGATTCTCGATCTCGCCCGGTTTGTGCCTCTTCAGCCCGTAGCCGCTGTAGGACGTAACATACACCCGGTCCCCCAAAACAATCGGGCTGGAGCTACCCGGTCCGGGCAGTTCGGTTTTCCAAACGATGTTCTTTGTATCGTCCCACGTTGTCGGCACCTCGTCGGGTGAAACCGCTCGAGAGCCGGGGCCGCGGAATTGCGGCCAGTCGGCCGCTACGAACAGTAACGGCGCCGCGCAGAGCAGTGCTCGCGCCAAGATCGGTGAATGGAACATCGCGTCTCTTCATTCGGAGGACTTGAAACGGTATCGACTGGCCTGCAGCGTCGTTGGAACAGCCGTCCTGGATTCTAGTGCTGCCAACAGGTCGGCCACAAATGAGTCGCACCGCTGTGGTGTGTCAGTTGCGGGGGCCGGGAATCCAATCGAGCGGAAACTCCGGATCGAGGCGGATCATTTCGCAGATCACGGCAATGAACTCATCACTCTCGCCGCTGCGCCCCGGATTGACATACTCCCACACCATCTCGCCGCGCCTCGTGACTTCGAATGCGCGGCCGTTGACCGAATCGGTGATCAACGTGTTCCCGTTGGGTAGCCGCTGATTCGAGCCGAGCTGCCGGGACCACCATCCGTCTGCGGTGGGCCCCTTATACGACCAGACCAACCGCTGCGTGAACGGATCAAACTCGATGACCTTGGCCGAGCCGGCTTGCCCGCGATTGTCGAACAACAGGATGTTACCGTTGTCCAGCACGGTCGGCTGATGCTGCATCCGCCACATGCCGGAGAGGGCCCACACGACTGATTCTTGCTGCATGTCGACGATCGCGATCGTATCGATGGACAGACAGCTGATGAGCACGTTGCCGCTTTTGAAGGCATCGGACTTCGAGGCCAATCGACCGTCGAGCACCTCGATCGTGTTCGTGTGCAGAACGTCGGTCACGGCAATGCTGCGTGTCGGTACGCCGGAGTATTCCGAATTCTCGAACGCATCCAGGATCGAGACCTCTCCAAGAAGTTGTCCGTCTGCGTCGAGGACCGTGATTCGGTCGTCATCGGCTTCCTTGTGTTTTCGCAAGTATGGGCGGCGCTGCTTCTGTTTGGTCAGCACGAAAATACGGCCGTCCTGCAAGACCTGCAGATCGTGGTGATACTGGCCTTCCAATTTCCAGATCTCGTTCGAATGCTTGTCGTACTTGGCCAGGCTGACGTTCTCTCGAATGGCAAGCAGACTGCCGTCCGGATAGAGGTAGGCGCGCCTCCACCAACTTTGAGGCCGTTCGTCTTCGCCGTTCTGCTCGGACGCCGATTCAGCTGCGTCACGCCGCCAGGTGTGTACGATCTGGCCGTCCATGTCCATCAAATAGGCTTCTTGGGCGTGACCGGCGGTGTAGAAGTTGAGACCCTGAAAAGCGCGGGACCGGTCGTGCACGGTCACCCCGCTGTGTGCGGGCGCGGATTTGTATCCGCCCACATACGCAACTGCACCAAACCGTTTCCGCAGCTCAGCACGCAGACGGCGCTGCTCATCGGAGTCTTGTGAATCATCCCCCGGAGTGCCGTCGGCTATTGAGGCAGCCAGCGACTTTGCGGCCGCTACCTCAGACGAAGAGGCTGCCGGACTAGGAGGCTGGACGCTGGAACCGACATACATATGCACCAGATATCCGGCGCCACCGCAGCATGCGGCAAACAAGACCACGGCAACCGTTCGCGACACGAAGTGCGTCATCGGCGTCGATTCTCGCATGCCCAAATCCGAAGATGATAGACGATGCTCACCCGAGTCGGTCTGCCGGCCGCCGTCGAATAGCCTCGCAGCTCAATCCACGCGAGGCGGGATCCAATCGACCGGAAACTGAGGATCGAGACGAATCATCTCACACAAAACCGCGACGAGTTCGTTGGATTTTCCGTAGCGTGCCGGATTGACGAACTCCCACACGATCGTGCCGTCTTGGGTGACTTCGAAAGCCCGCCCGTTTACCGAATCGGTTATCAGAGTGTTCCCGTTGGGCAGACGCTGGTTCGAACCCTGCCGGTATGACTCAAAGCCGCTACCCGCGGTTCCTTTGTAGGACCAAATCAATTCTTGTGTTGCGGGATCAAACTCAATCACTTTGGCGCGCAGATTGTGACCGCGGTTGTCGAACAGCAGCAGGTTGCCGTTATCCAACACCGTTGGCTGATGCTGTCGTTGCCACATGCCTGAGAGCGCCCACACGACCTTCTCGGCCTCCATATCGACGACGGCGATCGTATCAGCATGCAGGAAGCTGACGAGGATGTTGCCCCGTTTGAATGCGGGCAACTGAGACTCCAGCCGGCCGTCGAGGACCTCGAGCGTGTTCGTGTGGAGAATGTCGACCGGCGCCCGACTGCGATACGGCACGCCTGAGTACTCGGAGTTTGCCAGTGCGTTCAGGACTGATACTTGACGCAGCTCCTCGCCGTCGGCGTTCAACACCGTAATCAAGTCGTCGATGATCGACTCCCCTTTCCGTAGTGTCGGATGCTCCACAAATCTGTGCGACAGCACAAAGATGCGGCCATCGCTGGTCACGTCGAGATCGTGATGGCAGCCGCCGGAAAAGCTCCAGAGCAGTTGTGAATCCTTGTCGAGCTTGATCAAGCCCAACCGCTCGAAGATCGCCAGGACATCGCCGTTGGGATAAACGTGCCCCCGCCGCCACCAATTCGGCGGATCGTCGACGAGGGCGGCCGATTGCGGCCAAACGTCGGCCAACTCGTATCTCCAGGAGTGTAGTACGCCGCCGTCCATGTCTATCAAGTGGGCCTCGGGAGCATGCCCGGTCGTATAGAAATTGAGACCTTGATAAGCGTTCGCGTGATCGTGCAACAGCAGGCCGCTGCGTTCGCCGGCCTTCTCGTAGCCGCCGAGATATCCCACCGCGGCGATCTGCTGCTTGAGGTCGTCAATGGCTTCAGAACTGTTGGGCGCTGGGCGAGTGCTGTCTGCAGACGCGGAAGCCGATTCAGCGGCCGCCGAGTCGGCACCATTCTTGGGGAAGGACAACACGCCCAGGCCGCCAAGCACCACCGCGCAACAGAAGCCGGCTGCAACAAGCAAGACCACGCCGAGCCACCGCATCGTCGTCCTCTTTCAATTCGAATCCAAATTCGGTTTCAAGCGTCAGGCCTCCTTTTGGAACACACCCAAGATCGACGTCCCCCAAGGTAACGAAACCCAGAGCCCCAGCGGCGCTTCGAGCGCGAAAATCCCGCGGAGAAGTTGATTGACCGGGTAGATCGGCACACGCTGCTTGCGATCCCACCGTTTCCGTACCTCTTCGGGCTCCAGATCGATCCACCGCGGCTTTCGCATCCGGCTGAGCACCAGCAGTGGCCCCAGCAACGCCATGAAGTACCGGCAGTCGATCAGCCGCAAGCCTGCGTCCTGTGCCAGTTGGCCGAAGCCTTGGCGGGTGTATCGTCTTTGGTGCCCGGAAAGGTCGTCGTTGTAGGACCACAGCCAATTGAAAGCCGGGCAGGTCACGAACAGCAAACCCCCTGGCTGTAGCGCGTGTTTGATCTGACGTAATGTCTCCAGGTCTTCGGGAATGTGCTCCAGCACGTCGAGCAGAAAGGCCGCGTTCCATCTTTGCTGCCACCTCAAGTCGAGGAGGTCGATCTGGAATCGCGGTACGTCGTCCCCCAGCAGTTCGCCGGCCAGTTGAAGCCCCGCCGCCGAAGCGTCAGACAGCGCCAGTTCGCCGAATAGATCGGGAGCGTGCTGTTGCAGGTAGTGAATCCAGCCGCCGCATCCGCCCCCTAAATCGATTGCCGCACCACCGCGAACAGAGCTATGTCTTCGCAGCATGCCCTGCAGCGAGTGCAACAGAAACCGGTGCCGCCCCAAATACCAAAAGTGCCGGTTTTGAATCTCGGCGAGTGTCTGGCAGCCGGCCGACTCGTAGGCGGTTGCGACGGCTTCGGTGCGATCGCGGCAAGTATAGATGCCGGCGTCGTTCAGCACGTACGCGCTGTTACCGCTCTGAAGCGTTGTCGACTGTTTATCGGCTGCCGAGATCACGCGACTGCTCTATGATTTCGATACCCGTGCCAAGCGCCCCGGGCGGCGGGCAGGTCGGGTGGTGGAGATACATTGGTTGCCCCGTCACGGGATGCTCTATCCGCGCAAAACAACCTTCTTCAATGCGGCTACAGGCAGAGATCCGCCCGTGAGTCATGTGTTGGCAGGGCATCGCCTCGCTGCAAATCAAGCACGGTTCTAGCTCGCTAACGTCGGACCAGGCGTCTGCTTCGCTCAAACGTGTGGCAGGCGCCGGGTCGCACACCGCAAAGTCAATCGAGTGCGATCGACCCTCCACCAGTTGATGATGCCGATACGTATGGTTGTCCTGCAACTGCACGGGGCCTCCGTAATGCTGCAGTGCGTACGCAGAGAAGATGCATTGGTCGCCCTCGCCCGACAACAGGTACAGGTCCCTGCGCTGTATGAGCTCCTCGCACACGTCTTCCACCGCGAACTGTTTCAACAAGGCCGTGTAGTACGGCGTACGCGTCGACCAGCCGAGGTTGATGGTTCGAATCTCGCCGAACTCACGGCAGTCGGATAGCGGCGGATAGCCCATGTACGGAAACGCTTTGGGAATCACGACAAAGATCGCGTCGGGGTTGGGATTGATGTAGTCGCGACGAATCTGCTTTAGCAGCCGCTCGGCAATACTTTGGAGCCTTTCGTTGGCGACGCCCGCGTCGATCGTCTTGCTCAGATTGCGGACGGGAATCGCGAAAATGGCGACCCCCAGCAGCGTAACCAAGACGGGCCTCCAATAGATTGGACCACGCCGAACGCCGTCGAGCAATCGCGACATCCGTCCCCCCGCCGTCGCACGGCGCGGCAGCCTGACCGAAAAAGCAAACCGGACGTCCAGCGGCCGCCCCGGCAGCCCGATCCGCCACACCGACGGACTCCCGTGGGGAATCGCCGTAATACCGGTGGCGTAAGCGGCTGCTGCGCTGAGAGCTAGAAACGCAGACCATGCCACGTGCTCGGGGAGCTTCGCAACCAGCGCGAAGCGAACTGTGATTACGCCAACAATGGCCGTCGTCAAAACAAACAGACCCAGCAGAGACAACCGCCTGCCAACTCCGGCGGCCACCGCAAATGCGCTCAGGCTGATCGTCAGCAGAATCCAGCCCATGTGGGCGCGTGCCAATTTGGCGAGGTATTCCGTCCAATCTTCCCGCGTCGACCCCTGCGAGCGGAAATACGCCAGCACACGCCCCAGCTTCTCCGTCGAGTAGTGATCGACGTCGGTGTAGACGCCGCGCAGAAAGATCACGATGTCGTTCTCGCTCCATCCGATCTCTTCGAAGACTTTGTCTGATTCGTCATTGAGCTTGATGAGCGGATAGTTGTACAGCGGCGCCATCGTTTGCAGAAAGACTGCGTAGCTTCGCCAGTCTTCGTGGTTCTCGTATCGCCAGCGGTCGTACCGGTCGCCGGCCACCGACAGAACAGCCGCCGACAGAAGTGCCGCGGCCACAAACCGCGATCGTGTGCGAATCAACTCGAACAACGACAGCGGCGCCAGCAGCAACAACGCGAGGTAACACGCATCGTCGCGGATTAGCGAACCCCAAGTCACCAACAGGGCCCCGCAAATCGCCGTCGCGTAGAAGCTCCAGCCCGAAGACGACGGGGCCGACAGAATGAGCAACACACCCGCAACGGCAGCGAAGGCGGCGGTCGTCGTAAACTGCAACTCGACGAGACCGTACACCTCGAAACCCAGGTAAATGCACAGGAACAAGAACATCGACAGGAACGAGGGGCGGACCCGCAGAAAGGCTGTCAGCAGCGCGGTCGATGCCAAGAAGTGCGTGGCGTACAGATAGATCGTGTAGCAGTTATAGCTGCGTCCCATCTCATGGGTTGTTTCATAAGCCAATCGGAGCAACGAGCCGATCAGCACGTTTGTGTAGATCAGATAGCTCGATGGCTCGCCCGTCTCCATTCCCGAGACGATGCGCATCATTAGTACGTCGTCGGTCGAGGCGTAGCCGGGCGTCATCAGCAGCAAAGCGACGACAATCAGCCCGGCGTTGACGACGATAGCCAGCACCGCAGGCGTGCCCGGCTCCCAGTCAGACAGCGAGGTCATCATCGTTCGCATACGCTGCATGGCCGCCTGCATGATCAACGGGATGAGGCGGTCTGCGTACCGGCACGATCGAATGGTACGCTGAAACGATATGCATGGACTTTCTGCGGCTCGAACCGATGCCCGGAGGGTGCCAACTCCATGTCGCTGGCAGCGGCGCGATACACGACGGCTTCGTATTCGATCGGGCCGCTGAAACCATGGAAGTTGTAGTCGATGTGGGCGATGTCGCGAATCAGCAGATCGCCCCGCGATCCTTCCGAGACAAATGCGACGAGGTCCTGGTCGATCGCCGATCGCCTCCACCGCAGGCTGTTGCCGAAATAGACCCGGTCGCTCAGGTGGTACCACAATCGCTCTCCGTCGGGCCCATTCAAGGGAACCAGTTCGCGATTGCCGTCCCGGATACGATACAACATCGGCCAGTTGTCCCCCATTTTAAGATCGGTTTTGTTGAACACGACCGGAACGTCCAGACCACAAAGCCGAGTGACTTGGTGAATTCTTTCGTGCGGCAAGCCCAGCCTTCTGGTGACGGTCGTCACCAAGGGAAACGTCAGCACGAACGCCGCGAGAACCATCGTAAACGCCGCGACACAGAAAGAGAATCGCTGGCGTGCCGCAGGCGGCACTTCACCTAACTCAACCGGCGATTCACTTTCAGCCGGCGCCGACCGGTGGAAAATCAGGAACCACAGACAGACCTCCAGCGCAGACAAGTACGACAGTTGGATAAACAGCAGCGAGGCGACAATGAACATCCAGCCCCAGAAACAGACAAATCGCGCGCCCCACTTCGAAAACATGAGGGGGATCATCCCGAACTGAAACACCGTCTGCCCGAGTATGATTGCTGCCGAGGACAGTCCGAACAGTTGCCCCGCCAGCTGTTCGACTTGCCGCCACACGTCGTAAAAGCGGCAGAGATATGCGTTGGTAAACAGTGCCTGGACCGTCTGCCCGGACATCCAGTAGGCATCGTCCACGTGGTACAACACGGCGCCGAAGCTGGTCAGTGCGTAGGACAGAAGCAACAGAAAGTACACAACCGCGAACTCTTGGGCATCGCGCCGGCCCACGATCGAGTACAACCGGCCAATCGACCGGCCCACAGCACCGGAGCTGCGCTGCAACAACAGCGCGTCGATCGACCATGTTTTACCGGCTCCGCACAATCCGAATGCGAACATCAACAGCACCAGCATGCTGCTGCCCAACGTGTGCGTCTCGACGACCAAGTCCATCTGGATGTAGGTGGCGAACACGAGCAAACAGCTCAGCGGCGTCGCGAAACCGACCGCTACCAACACCAACAGCGCGCACTCCGCCACACAGAACGCCAACGGCGACCGCACAAGCGTCTGCGCGCTCTCCGAAACCGATGGGTCGCTCAGATACTCGACGTATCCGATCATCGCGGTGCGGTAGAGTGCAATTACGGCGACGATCCAGCGGACCATTCCCAGTCGCCGGACCTCTCCTTCCGGGTTGGCCACTTCGGGAAAGTGAGATCTGCCGATTAGTCCCGACAAGAACGATACGACTTTCGTCGCCCGCGGTATCCGAATGGGAGCCGGTAAGCGGCTGCGGGTCTGAATTCGGTACAGCACCAAGTACCAGGCCACCAGCGCGATGAGCCCGGCGCGAAGGCGAAACGGAGACGCATTGAACGCCAGTGACGCGATCGCCCCGGCCAAATAAATCTTCTGTAGCGTTCGATCGGCGGCGGATGCGCCAGTGCCGGTTGACAGCTCCACGACTAACAGTCCGACCAACCCGGCGAACAACGCGACAATGGCCGGCCGGGACCAGTGGAGAATCGACTCGGAGAATGTGTCTCTCAGCTGCGCGGTGAACAACGCTAGCTGGTCGGTTGCCCACAGTGCAGCCAGAACGGCCCCACCGGCGACAACTATCCCCGCCAGGATGCCCGCCACCGGCGCGGAATTTGGCTTCGCTTGTGGTCCCAGCCCTGTCAAACAGACCGCCAGCGCGCCGGGCACCCAATACACAGAGCTGCTGAAGAACACCGCCTGCAGTGCCAGCACCACTCCGAGTGCGAAATAACCTATCCGGCCTACCGATGGGACAAACGGCGCGGCCAGGTACACCGCCGCCTGGATTCCCAATAGTGTGAGGTTCAGCGGCTGATTCCGCCAGAACACAACCGCTGCGGCAACGACCAGCAGCAGGACCCAACTTGGCCGCGGAACCGATTCCGGCTGCCGGAGCCGCTGCACGAACGATCTTGGGGTGCGGGCAGTGCTCATCACAGCGGTGCGAACTTGTTCCGCTCGACGATCCGATCGTCCTTGAACATGTAAACGGCGAACTCAAACGGCAGATAATCGTGCCGGACCATCACGCGGCGGGTCAGGCTCTTCGCGTACTCCAAGACCTTCTCCGAAGCAGTGTAGTACGCGTCCGCTTGTGTGAAGTCGACTTGAGCGCTCAAAAAATCCCCGGTCACGGCAACCTCACACAGCGCAAACATCTTCTCGAGCGTTGTCTCGATGTGCGTCCAATTGTCTTCGTGCTCCAGCCGAGAATTGAAAATACCCGACTCGACGACCAGGTCGTAGCGCTCGTCGGCGGAAATCTCGGCCACGTCACTCACGCGCAGATCTTCTGCGGGATAGAGCTTCTGTCCGGCTTCGATCAGCTGCGGTACAAAGTCGATTCCAGTGTAGGTCCCCTGGAACCCCGCGCTGCGGAGATAGGCCGACAGATCGCCGAACCCGCAACCGACGTCGAGCACCGACCTCAAACGGCCGACGGGGAGCAACTCTGTGAGAGCGGCGAATCGCAACTCCTGCCGGCCATCCATCCAACCCAGCGCCTGCGGAGTGACTCCGTGCTCGGCGAGCCGGGAACTGTACCGCTTCTGATACGTGGCAAGATCTGCTGGATTCATGGCTCTGGTTGCGTGGCGGCGGACAGCCAGTGGATGCAAATTCCAGATGGCGCGTTAACTGCCGGACGCTTCGGTTCGGGCGAGATCGACGGAATCGGAGATCGACCGGTTATCGAACAGCCGGTTGACCGCAAATAACAGCATCCAGCGACCCTGAAATGAAAGCCAATCCGAATCCGACTGCGGGTCGATGGGTTCGACCCCGTGCCGGCAAGTGGCATTGAAGTAGACAACGTCTCCCAAATCGCAGATCTCGTCCAAATTGATCCGCGATCCATCTTCCTTTTCGACAAACGCTCCGCCTTCGTGAAAGTCGGTTCCTTTCTGCGACATCACCATGATTGGCACGGTCAGTTGGTGGTAGTCGGCGGGATCTTGATGCAGGTTCAATCCGCCGGCACCGCTGGGATAAAACTGAAAGGCGAGCCGGGCCGTGCATCCGTCTTCGGGCTCGGGGCCCAGAAACTTCTCGGCCTCCAACCCGCTGAGCTGGTTCTTGAGGTGATATACGGGGGCAAACACCCGGAAGAACTCGAAGACGTCCTGGTTCCAAGGAAAGAACACGAACTGGTGAAAACAGCCTTGGACATAAGCCCGCGGGTCCCAGCGATTCATCCTGTGAAAATTGGGACATCCCGGCTCGATGCGGTGGTAATTCGGTAGCGAACCGCGGCCGATGCCCGTCAAGTATTCACGCATCCGCAGGATGAGATCAGTCTCGGCCGCACCGCGGACGATGACCACGCTCCCTTGTTCGATCTGCTCTCTCAATGACGCAATCAACTCGCGATCGCCCAGAATGGACGAATGATTGTCAAAGAATTGCACATCCCGCGCCCACATTTCTGAAGTGCTCCTCAACCTTGACCGCCGCGATATGTCCGCAGCGCGGGATCGCTCACTCGGTATTGATCGACGCTCTTTGGTGGAATACTCCACATGCCCAACGTCTGGGCCAGCTTCGATTCCATCGGGACTTTGTCGCCCAACATGACCGGATAGTCGAGCTGCTGTTTGATAAACGGCCGGGTGAACTGCTGGTTGATGGCCCGCCGGGTGTGCTCCGTTTGGTTCCAACCGCCGCGATGCCAGAGCATCGAATCGAAGAAGACGATCGAACCGGCCGGACAGGTCAACTGGATCTCGTTGGCAGCGATGAAGTCCTGGCTGGGCATTTCGATAACGCGATGGCTTCCCGGGACGATCCAGGTGCCGCCGTTCTCGTCTGTAAACTCGTCGACAGCGATAAACGAGTTGAAACTCAAGATGCGGCTGGGGATGAAGTCTTTGGGAAAGTCGCGGTGATAGCGCCCCTGATTATGCCCCTTGGACGGAAACAGCAATATGCCGTTTTGCAGATGCAGGATAGCGGTGTCGCCGACCGTCGCGGCAACGTGCTCGGCGATAATGGGATGCGTCAGCAGGTCAAAAAAAACTGGGTCGTCGCACATCATCCCCCGCAGCACGCCGAAGTCGCCGATCTGTTGGAGCAACTCGCTGCCGTATCGCGCCTGCTGCTTTTGCCAAATCGCATCCATGCGTCCCCGCAAGTCGTCGAGCCGCTCTGGCTCGAATACATCCGGGACGATGAAGTAGCCGAGCCGCTCGAGTGATTCCAGACTCCGGTCGAGATCACTCGAAACGTCGGTGACTGTGATCCCCTTGTACGACTGGTAGTCCATTCGATTCTCCGAGCGACTCCCGTTGTTGTTGAGTGAGGTTGAGGGCGGAATCGACGAGGAACAGCGGCCTCTGTCTGACTTCGTCGAAAATACGGGCGATGTACACGCCGTGAATCCCCAGGGACAGCAAGACGATGCCCGTCGACAGCAGGATCAGGGCGGTCGTCGACGTCCAGCCCGGCTGCGCACCAATCATCAAGTAAGACACGATGACGTACGAGAGGGCGGCACCGGCAATGGCCACAAACGCCAACCCGATGCCGATCGACGCGTACAGCAATCGCTGCGACTGAGAGGCGATGCCGTCGATGGCGTGCGCGACGAGCTTGCGGAAGGTGTAAGAACTCTGCCCATGCGGCCGGTCGATATGTTCGATCTCAATCGCCGTCGACGGATACCCGAGCCACCGCAGCACCATCAGATAGTGCCGGTGGTAATCGTGCACTCGCAGGAACGCCTCGACCACGCGGCGTGTCAGAATCGAATAGGCGCCGGTTTCTGCAGGCGCCCGCGTGTCGGGCTGTTCGACGAGCCAGTTGAACATGCGGTAAAAGGTTCTGGCGGCCGCGTTTCGCAGGCCGGGGTACTGCCGCTTTCTCTTCCTGGTGTAGACGATGTCATACCCTTGACGGATCGTCTCAAAGAGTTTGGGGAAGTACTTGGGATCGTCCTGCAGATCGCAGTCGAGGACGATGACAAACGCTCCCCGGCTGGCGGCTAAACCGGCTGTGATAGCGCGATGCTGCCCGACGTTTCGAGCCAGCCGCACCCCTTTGACGCGCTCATCGGCATCGCAGCAGCGAACGATCTCAGCCCACGAATTGTCGGGACTGCGATCGTCGACGAGTACGATCTCATACCGCGACGTCAGCCCGGCGGCTGCCTCGCTGCAACGGGCCACGAGTTCGCGAACCGACTGCTCGGCATGATACACGGGGCTCACGATCGACAGCTCGATTCCATCCTCGCCGGCGGAGTCGTGCGTCGTCAGAATGTTCGAAGAGATTGAAGTGGCCATCGGTTCGTCAATCTGCAGCTGCGGTGCTCCAACATCTCCTCAGCCGGCCATGCCCTTTCAAGAGCCTTGTTTCGTGCTTTGACTCCTTCAAGGCGAAGGTGTCGGTCTGGGCCTAACACTACGTTGTCTTGTTCGACTGCTCGAAGTCGTCGACCGAAATCGCCGCCAACCCGAGACCGTCACGGCCGTATCGGTTTCCACAGTACAGCATGTATAGGTGGTCCTCGAAACGAAATACGTGGGGATATGTAACTGCGTCACGATCCCAGTCTTCCCCAGAGCGAACGAACTCGAATCGATCGTCGTGCCGCCGCCAGCTCTCGCCATCGCCAGAGTGGGCATAGCCGATTCGATATTCATCTCCCCGGTAGCAGTACCACATATGATAGCCGTCGCCGTCGACCAACACCGATGGCCGGGCGATGGAGTGTTCGCCGGGCTGCTCGACGTCGATCGCAACCTGATTGCGCCTGTCCCAGCAGATTCCGTCCTGGGAACGGGCGAACTTGATGACATACTCGTGAGCGACGTCGTCTCCTTCGCGCCACCAGCGCCGGAATGCAGTGTACCACATCAGCCACTGAGCATTCTCGCGGATAACATAGACCGATCCGATTGAAAGCGGGTCGTCGTTGGTCCGCTCCAGGATCGGGGCTCGAGAGTATCTTTCGAACGTGCCGTCGCGACTTCGAATCGCCAGACCGGCGTGGTTCTGGAACGGCGTCAACACAGTCGGCATCCAGCCGGTGTAGTAGAGTCGCAGCCCGTCTTCGTGATGCACGAGACATGGATACGAAACGCCGTTCTCGTCGAAGGCTCCCAACTCGCCCAGCCCAAGCACCGGCTCGACCGCGATGCTTGTGGGTTCCAATGGGTTGTGCAGGTCGACGCTCAGCCGGCCGATCAGCGAACGGTTTCTGTCGTCCCGTCCCGTGACATAGATGTCGAACACCGACGAATCGTTCGGCCGAACGGCGCACGACGCGCCGGTGCACGTCGCCATCCACGGAACTCCCGGATTGGGGGCTGCCAACCGGCCGAGACTTATCCAACGCTGATTCATCGAAACCTGTCTTGAACGCAACTCAGTTGGTTGTTGCCGAGGAGATCATTCCGCCGATGGGGCTTGTTCCATGTAGCTGGAAAAAATCCGCGCTAGGTTGTCGTAAAGCACATTCTGTCGCTTCTCGGGCGGTAGACCGTCCATCATGTTTTCGACTCGGGCCAGAGCCTCGGAGGGCAAGTATTCCGGGAAATCCGAACCGGCCACAACACGTTGATCGAGCCGCGAGAAGAGATACCGCAAGTCGTCGTCCAAAGAACTGCCTGCATACTTGAGGAGCGTGAAAGACACGTCGAGGACGAGCTGTTTGTGCAGGCGGACTAGCTCCGACGTCTCGAGCAAAGCGGCGCCGGCGCCATGTAGCAAGACGATCTGTGTATCCGGGCAAGCAATGGCGATGTGGTCGATGACGTCCAGCGGATGTCGAGTCGGCACACCGCGCTGGCGAAAAAACGTATCCAAGAAGAGCACGAGTCCGTGACGACCAGCCCCCCGGATAGCATCGAGACACCGTTCGTCCAAAGGATCGTATTCATTCAACCGCGGATGCAGCTTGAGACCGGCGAACCCTTGAGCGGCGATGTCGGCGACCGCTTCGTCCACCTCTCCACCCGGCAGCGAGCAGGGATCAATCGAACCGATCGGAACAAACCTCCCGGGATTTCCGGACGCGACTTCGAGCACGTGCTGGTTGTCGATGAAACCCGCGATGGCCACCAAACAGGCCCGCCCGACACCAGCCGCCGCCATGTCGTCGGTCAGTCTGATCACGCTGGCGTCGAAGCGGTCGGCGCCGAGCCAGCTGCCGTCTGGCGTTGTGTGAACCAGCGAGTCAAAGAAGCCCATCTATCGATTCTCAATCTCGTGTAGCAGCCGAGTCAAGACGTGGTGACGTGAATCCTGTGCAGGGCGTCTTCTGCACGACTGATTGCCTCTCCCGCGGTCGATCCGGAACAGATGACGTGCCCCAGACGAGCCGTCGCGTCGGTCAGCCGCTGAACACAGTCGCCTCCGCCCACATACAGCGTCGCCTCGACAACACCCGGTGATCGCTCTGCTTCTTCGATACCCTCGATTTGGCGGACGACGCCGGGCTCAGCAACGATGAACCGGACCGCTGATGCACCCGATCTTGTTTCGAAAACCTCCAGCTCGTCGCCCAGCGCCACCTGAATCGCCGCCCGCAGATAGTCCACACCGTTTGAATGCTGCACAAGATGCGACGCGATAAAACCGCCACCCAGACGTGCGGCGGCCTCGATCACTCGCGGTCCGCCTTCGCTCAACCGAACTTCGACGTGGCTCGCCGAGTCGTCGATCCCCAGCGCCTCGATCGAGGCGCTGGCGACGTCGCGGAGTCGCTCTGCTTCGGCGGCGGGAAGCTGCGCGGGTTGACTGTGGCCCAGCTCGACGAAGTGAGGTTCACCGGACGTCAGCTTGTCCGTGATTGCGATCACGCGCGTCAGGCCGCCATGCGTCAAGCATTCGACGGAATACTCCGGCCCGGGTGCGAACTCCTCGACGAGCACCGTTCCATCCGGGGCATGTTGTAAACTGTGCTCGAAGGCCTCGCGCAGTCGATCAGCGGGTGAGTGGGAGGGCAGCACGGTGATCCCCCGGCCTCCACTGCTGGAAGCGGGCTTCAACACCACTGCGCGTCCGATCTCGCCGGCTGCTTCTGACGCTTCATCGAGCGACCGCGCAGCCAGAGATCGCGGCGAGGGGACTCCCGCATCGAGGAGGGCCTGCCGCATTCGTCGTTTGTCCGTGGCGAGCAGGGCCGATTCGACGGTCGGCCCTTTCAGGCACAGGGCGTCCGCGATCCTGGCCAGCGTTGGCACCGGAAAGTCGGCGGCAATCGTCATCACGCCTTGAATGTCGGACGCTTTGGCAATCCGGAGGCACTCTTCGGACCGGCCCAGATCGCAGACGTGGCTGGAGTCGGCAAGACCGAATGCAGGCGCCGACGCGTTCGGATCGATGGCAACTATGAACAGGCCCATCGAACGGGCCGTTCGGTACAGCGGCGCCTGATTAATGCCGGCGCCCAAAATGAGTAGGCGACGCATTACGCCTCCCCACTGGCAGAGCGAGCGGCTTGGGGCGACGACCTGCGCTTCTTCAAGATCCGGCCCACGCACTCCACGACGACTTCCTGCTGGTCCCGTGTGATTTCGTAGAAAAAGGGCAATCGGACGAGACGGGCGGCGCAATCTTCTGTCACCGGCAACGCTGTGGCCCGGCCGAACTTCTTCCCCATCGGCGATTGATGCAGCGGCACGTAGTGAAACACAGCATCGATGCCCTGCTTCTGCAACCCGTCCAGCAGTTCGTCACGCGTTTCTTCGTCCGGCAGCAAGACGTGGAACATGTGATGGCTGGGATTGCAGACCTCGGGCACGACTGGGAGACGCAACAGGCCCTCTTCCTCAAGAGGGCTGAGACGCTGTTGGTAATAATCGTAGATTCGGCGACGCCCTTCGGCGATGGGCTCCAAGTGCTCGAGTTGACCGAACAGAAAGGCACACGCAATTTCGCTCAGAACGTACGAAGATCCGGCGTCGACCCACGTGTATTTGTCGACCTCTCCCCGAAAGAAGGCTTTGCGGTTGGTTCCCTTGTCGCGGATGATCTCCGCACGGGCTTCGTACTCCGGCCGATTCACGCACAGCGCGCCCCCCTCGCCGCACGTGTAGTTTTGAGTCTCATGAAAACTGAGGGCCGCAAAATGTCCGATCGAGCCCAGCGGCCTCCCTTCATGGCGTGCCAGCATCGCCTGGGCCGCATCCTCGATGACGATCAGGCCGTGCTCCTCGGCGAGTTCCATAACACGGTTCATTTCGCAAGCCACACCCGCGTAGTGAGTAGGCACAATCACCTTGGTGCGCGGCGTGATGGCTTCTTCGATGAGCCGCTCGTCCATGTTGAGCGTGTCAGGACGGATGTCGACGAACACTAACTTGGCACGCAGGCGGGCAAATGCGTTGGCGGCCGAGACCGAAGTAAACGACGGCAAAATCACCTCGTCACCGGCCTGCAGTTCGCACAACATCGCCGCCATTTCCAAGGCTGCCGTGCACGATCGCACCAGCAGGGCGCGACGCACGTCCAGTGCTTGCTGGAGCACCTCAGCGCATTGCCGCGTGAAATACCCATCGGCGGCGATGTTCCCGCGCGTGACAGCTTCGGAAACGTAGTTCAACTCATTGCCGACGATGAACGGGCGGTTGAAGGGAACGTTGTGGCGGACCATACACGCCATTGTACCCGTCCCCACAGGGGCCAGCCATTTTGCCGAACCGCCGGAGCCCACATGCCCCCACATTGCACTGCCGGAACCGGCACCAATCGCCTATGCGGTCACGCTGATTGAGCCGCAAAGGCAGACAGTGCCGGTCCGGCTGTGTTGGCCGTTCCAGACCCATCCCTAGCGATGCAGCCGGTAGACGTAGAAGAAGTAGTTGTCGATCGGCAGCGTCTCCAGCCTCGAGAAACCGGCCTGCTCGGCATACCTCTGCAGTACGGGACGGCGCATCACGGTCCCGGTTGCCGCACAACTGCAGCCTCCGCCATCGGCTATTCCGACCGGCAAACAGTGCAGAATCGACCAGCCGTACATCATCCACTCCACTTCGTTGCCAGTCGCGGTAAACTCATCGCCGACCCGTTCGTCGACAACGAGAATTGCACCATCGGTCTTGGCCAATCGCCGCATGTTGTCCAATGCACACACCGGATCGCCCATATCGTGGATGCACTCGAGCGCGAAAACCAGATCGTAGTCCCCCGGCAGGGCCTCATCGCCGGCGTCCCGACAATGAAATGAGACGCGATCGTCGACACCGTATTCTCGCGCCAGTTCGCGCGCTTTGCGGATCGACGCCTCGTCGAGATCGTACCCGTCGACGAGCGCGCTGGGGTATGCCAGTGCGATGCCGATGCTCGAGTAGCCGTATCCGCAGCCGAAGTCGGCCACGCGGGCAGGTGTCGGCTGGCTCAAACGTTCGTGAATATCGTCGATCGATGGGAGCCACTGCTTGCCAAGGGTTTGCAGACACAATGCCCGATTCATCCCGGCCTGCCCCACGCGCACATCTTCGCCATAGTCAGCAAACGGCACACCACTGCCGGTACGATACGCCTCCAGCAGAGCATCGATCGGTGAGACGGCGCCTGCCGCCAACTGTGCCAGCGGCGCCAAGTAATTCAAACTGTCGGTGTCAGTCAGCACCTCTGCATGACTGGCAGGTAGCAAATAGCCGCGTTGTCGGGGGGAGAGCCACTCGTTGTCCACCTGAAGAACGCCGGTCACCGTCTGTTGTTCCAACCACTCCCTGGCATACCGCTCGTCGATGCCCGAGCGAGCGGCCAGCTCTTCGGATGTCACACAGTGACCTTCAGCCAGAACCTTGTACAATCCCAGCCAGTGGCCGATGAAAATCGCAAACACGTCGAACAGCCCGCCGACCGACTGCAGGATGCGGTCCACGAATTGATCGCGGCGTTCGTCGTAGGCCGGCGATGCGTTCTCCAAGATTGCAGTGCTCATTCTGTTTCTCGCTCCGGCCCGAAGTTCAATGGTTCGTGCGGGAATACTTCTTTCCCGCTGATGAGCGAAATTGTATGCTGAGATCCGGAGCCTGAAGGTTGACTAGTAGTCAAGATTCGGTTGACTTCCAGTCAAGTCACCGGCGTACGATGCATCAAAGAATGCGGCTCGGAGAGGAAATCTGATGGTTCAGAAGTCCGACAAGAGGGCGGCGGAGCTGTTTGGCGACGGAACCACTCCACAGAATACCCGTGATCGACTGATCGAAGCCGCCACCAACCTGTACTACGAATGCGGAATTCATGCTGTCGGTCTGGACCGTATTCTGGCCGAAGTCGGCGTGACGAAGACGACGTTCTACAACCACTTCGAGAGCCGTGACGAACTGGCGGTCGAGGTCATCCGCCGGCGCGACAAGTGGGAAATCGAAACGTCATTCAACGACATCGAAGAACGCGCCGATGGTGATCCCAAACAAATGCTGCTGACGCTGTTCGACGTGCTGGACGAGTGGTTCACCGGCAGCGACTATCGCGGCTGCCTATTTATCAACGCCGCCTTCGAGTTCCCCAATCCGCACGACCCGGTGCACCAGGCCGCCGCCGCACACAAACGCGCCCAGCGCGAGGCGATCCGCAAGACCGCCAAACGGGCCGGCGTAGCCGACCCCGCGGCGCTCGCCGACCGCTGGATGGTCCTGATGGAAGGGGCACTGACCGTTCGACAAGAAATGCAAGACCAAACCGCAGCCAAGACCGCGAAGCAAATGGCCGAACGCTTTCTGGAAGAGGCGTTCTAGAATTCTTGCTGGGTGGCAAGCAGACGAACCCAAATGAAAAGCCCACCGGCAGCTGTCGGTGGGCTTGCTAGCCTAAGTCTGCCCTCGCAAGTGCCGGAGGAGGGACTCGAACCCTCACTCCCGTTACCAGGAACTGGATTTTGAATCCAGCGCGTCTGCCAATTCCGCCACTCCGGCTCTACGCGTATTCTACAGGACGAAAAACCGGCGTCTATCGTAGCGCTGCATTTTACGATCTGGCATTCAACGCCCGGAATCAGCGGCCTCGCTTACGCCACTTGCGAGGCTTGGGGTTGCGGTTTGCAACTCGTGCTCAGCGTGACAACGCGGGGCGAGGGGCGAGGCAGCGTCAGTTGTTCAACAACGCCGAATTGTCGGTGCCGGGTTGTGGCTCGGTTGGAGCGTCGCGCAACTTGGATAGCAACTGGTCGGCGATCGCCTCGGCGATGACGCGATGCCCGTCCGCCGCTGGGTGAATCCCATCAGGGATTAGATCGCCGAGTGAATCCACCCCGCAGAAGGCTCGGTGAACGTCGATGCAGCCGATCATGTACGAATCAGCGACGTCGATCACACTCTGCACGTAGGGCGGCATTATGTCGTCGGCATGCGGGTCGCTTGAGGAGACGTCGAACCGCGGGTTCGGCGTAATGAGTGTCGGCAGTGCGTCGAGTTCGAGAATGAGTTCTACCAGCCTGCCGAGATTGCGCTCGAATTCTGCCGGCGACGATTGAGCCCGACCGCCGGCTGGTTGGGCGTCGTTGAGGCCGAGCATCACTAGGACCTGGTCTGGTGCGAGCGACGTGACCATGCGGCGGAATCGACGCACAGCGTACCCCGTGTCGATGCCATCCAGGGCGCTGGCAATCAGTTCGGCTCGAACTCCCTCACTGGCGAGCCGCTCGCTGAGCAGATCAACGTAGCCGCCACCGGCTCCACCGTTTTCGGTTTGGCCCGCTGCCGTGACGGAATCGCCCAGTATGACGAGTCGCTGAGAGTGTTTCATATCTTCCCTGAAGAGTCAGGTGGAGTTCGAGTTCAGAGTCGACGAGCCGAATCGCCGGAAAAACGCCATCGGCCCGTCTGTGCTCTACCTTACAGACTAACTAGTGACTGCGTATCTGCCAAAACAAAATTCGGCGAAGAATCCGCGATTTCGTCGAGCAGCGGTGGTTGTTTGGGGTGAGGAACCCAACCGTGTCGTTCGGATTGTGCGGATCGGTCGCGGTGGGTCGGGCTATGCAGATCAGGGGCCCCGAAACCGATGCTCTTGGCCGGTTCCCGGAGGGGAGCAGGCTGGCTGGTTCGCATCATGTCATGGCGTGCAGATCGGGATGACCACCGTATTATTACGCCCTCTCCTGCCGCTGAGAATGAGGTAATGGTGCTTCAGCCGCTGATTTCCGCGAGCCGGAATCCGACGCGGAACTTCGTAAACTGCTCTAATGTGTAAGATCCCGACGGCCGCCCGCTCCGGCCGAGTCGTTTCACTATCAGCCGGCTGGCATGCGGTTTTTGCGAAACCTCTTCAACTGGGTCAAAGCGAACGCGGGTTGGCTGCAGTGGTTGGCGGCTCTCGTTGTTCTCATCTATTTGATCGCGCGATACCGGGGCGACATCGCGGTCTTGTTCGAGGAGCGGCCGGACTGGTCGGCCTTCGCCGTTGCATTCGCATTGTGCAGCGGCTCATTGGTGACCACGTATTTTCGCTGGTACCTATTGGTACGGGCACAAGCGTTCGATTTCCGGTTTTGGGATGCACTTCGGCTCGGCTTAGTCGGGCACGCTTTGAGCTACCTGGCGCCAGGTTCAGCCGGTGGAGACATTTTTCGGGCAGCACTGATTGCAGGCACGCAGGACGAACGGCGGCTGGTGGCGGCTTCGACTGTCGTGGTCGATCGGGTGATCGGCGTCGTGTCGCTGTTCGTTGTGGGGGCACTGGCCGCATTGGGACCGGTCTCGGCGCTTCGCGACCACAACGTCGGACGGATCGTAGTCGCCGTACTGTGGGCCGGGGCGGCGGCTGGCTGTGGTGGATTGGCGGTGGGACTCTATCTCCCCGCCGAGCGATTACGCCGCATCGCACACCGGGTTCGTCTTCCGATGATTGCAGGTTTCTTCCAGCATTGCTGCGATTCACTCGCGCTGTACCAAACTCGACGGGGTGTGATCGCACTGACAGTGGCGATCAGCTCACTGGCGCACGTGGCGATGCTCTCCAGCTTCTACTTTTGCGCCGTCGCGTTGCACCTCGAAAGTGCGGCTCCGAATCTATGGGAGCATTGGGTGCTCATTCCCGGCGCGGAACTGGCAGCATCTTTCGTCCCCGTTCCCGGCGGCGTGGGCGCGCTCGAAGCTGCTGTCACGTTGTGCTACGAAGTCAGCAACGAAGCGGCGGGGGGGACCGTCGACCCGCGCACAGCCCAGACTGCCGGACTGCTGGTCGGCTTGTCTTTTCGCGTCATGGGAGTCGCGATTGCCGTGATCGGCATAGCTGCCTACGCTGCCACGCGTAGCGAAATCAAGCGAGGTCGACCGCTCGATGGGCAGCAGCGAACACCTGAAGATGATCGGGAGAGGGGCGCAGACGGGCCATGATCTTCGTCACCGGCCTCTTGCGTGCGACTATTTGCCGCCGCCGAAACGAACTCTCAATCGGAACCCGCCGATCCCCAACTCATCGCCCTCCAACGGTTCGCCACGGTCTTTGAGCGGGGCGCCGTTGAGCAGAGTTCCGCCCTTGCCCAGCAGATCGACAATCCAGAACTTCCGCTTGGTGAGCACGAAGCCGCAATGCACGGCGGAGACGCTCTTGTCCCTGAGCCGGAGTTCGCAGTCGGTGTGCCGACCGACCCGTGTGATCGGACGCGTGACGGGAATCACTTTCTCTTTGGTCGCGTTGAGCACTTCGAGTTCAACATGCTGCAGCGGCCCGAATTCGGCCGGATCGGGATCCAGCGGATTGCAATCGGTCGCAAACCCGTCATCGTCCTCTCCGGCATCATCGACAAGTTCCAGGGTGTGAGCGCCGATGCGCACCTTGCGGCCCGGCATCAGCCAATCGCAGGGGCGCCGTTCTTCGTCCCACAGCGTTCCGCTCTCGCTGCACAGATCGACACAGGCGATGTGTCCCCATAGGACTTGCAAATAGGCATGGCGGTAGCCGATGCCGGGCTCGCCCAACTGCAAGTCGCACTCCTCGGCGCTGCCAATGATGGCATGCGAACGCATCATAAAGAATGGTTCACGCGCGCCGCCGGCAACGGGAACAACGACCAACTGCCGCATGCTGCCCGAAACCAAGGATGGCGGCGAATGCTGCGGATTTCGGTTTTCGATCATAGTGGAGCCCGGGTCTTTCTCTGATCTCGCTGGCCGGGCGGACCGAAGTGTGTTCGTTACCCATTTTCGCTGAAGATGTCGGGAAAATCCAATCTCACCGGGAAACCGCACAAAGGTCTCGAACAACCAGAGCCTTGACAGGCCCCCTTTCGTTTGGTGAGAATAGTTTTTCCTGCCATGGCGGTAGGAGAAACCATTTCCGCCCGGTAACGCGGATCTGGTTTAGAAGGCTATGACAGCCCTTTCGTGCCTCACGCGCGCAAGGGTTTTCTTTTGCCTTCCCCTTGATGAGACCCTTTACCCGCCAAATACCCGCCCCACAGCTTCCCTCCCTCGAAGTTGGAGCCCCCTTCACACAGGAGCCGCTCCGATCGAAACAAGCCATTGACCATCACCGTTTGGGCGATGCCTGACCAGGGCACGTTCGGGCGGCACCAACCCTGAACTGCCGCAGACGCGGCTATTCTTCGTTGTCTCGGAATCTGTCGCTTCCACAGTCCAAGAAGAACCGCTCGAACGGCGACGATCGAAGTGCCGTATCGAGTCATTGCCTCTTGAATTCAGAATGGAGAGAAAAGTGATCGTGAAGAAGTGCCTGATGCTGTTGATCGCCGTTGCAGTCGCGCAAGGAACGCTGCTGGTGACGGCCGATTCGGCCGATGCCATTGTGCCGTTCATGAGAGAATTTGCGGCCAAGTACGTCGACAAAGAGAGCGCAGACCCCGAAATGCAGGCGTTCGCTAAAGCTGTGAAGACCGCCAAGTGCAACCTGTGCCACAAGGGAAAAAAGAAGAAAGATCGCAACGCATATGGAGAAGCGCTCAGCGAGCTTCTCGACAAAAAGAAGGACAAGAAAGACAAGGCGAAAATACAGGAAGCCTTGGAGAAAGTCGCCCAGCGGAAGTCGAGTCCTGATGACGATCAGGCGCCCACGTTTGGCGAGTTGATCGCGCAGAACAAGCTGCCCGGCGAAGCGGCGGAATAGCAGCAGCTGTCTCCAACAGCCCGTTGAAAGAGGGTGCCACTGGCAGCTTGCCTGCCAGTGCGAATGGTAGAGTGTCCGCAACAACACGGGGGGGGAACCGCCCGTGGCACCCCGCATTGCTAGCGACAGCGGTCAAACCGTCAGACGCGCCCGCGCGGAGATCGTCCGTCGAGGCGGGCGCGTCGCAGGCCGGCCGCCCCTAAGGCGTCTCGAGCCGTGCGCCGATCGCTTCGACAACGGTCTCTTCATTCGGCCAGCCACCCCCGAGAACTTTGGATAGCAGTCCACCGGTTCGCGTGGCCACGGTCTCGCCGTCGAGCGTGACGTCGAATTGCCCGCTGCCTCCCGATTCCAGTGTTGCGGCGATGCCTAAGCGGTCTTGAATCTTGGCGGCGAGACTCGCCGCGCGGTTTTTGTACCCTCAAGCGATGCAGTGGATGATGCGCAAATCCAACTCAGGTCTCCTTCAGGAAAGGTCGTTACGGCCTCAACGGATCGACGTCGGGTAGCCGATCGAGCCGATTTTTCGGCGATCTTCATTGTCGTAAATTCGCACGCGACTGGCAAACTCGAAAGCCCTCAGGATCGAATGCCTCATCTCCGGCGCGTCGGCCTCGCCATCGCAGGAGCGCGCATCGGAACATGCGATCACGTTCGGCGTTTTAGGGTGATCAGCATCTGCGCCGTTTTGGCGAAGGGCAATCGGCAGAAGTCGAACGCCGCACCGCACATCTGCAACGGGCTCATCAGCGGATGCAGATACATGGGCCGGTCGCGGGTAATCGTGGCCCAACCCCTTTCGGCCATCACGCCCATTACGCTCGCAGCCCATTGCGGGCCGCCCTGTGTGTACTTGGCTTGGGCGACCTGCAGCCCGCATCGATCGGCCATGTCGGCGAATCCGCCCATTGTGAACAGGACGAAGTGCCGCGGGCAATGAAAACCGCCCCAATTTCGGTGCCGGAAAATGCGTTGATCGAAGGTGTCTATGTTGGGAGTCTTGATCAGGAGCAGTCCGCCGGGAGAGAGCAGCCTCTGCGCCGCCTGCAGCACTTCGGGAGGGTCGGCAACGTGCTCGATCAGATTCAGCATCAGGATGAAATCAAATGTGCCGGCGGCTTCGAAATCTTCAATCTTCATTGCGTGAAAGATGTGTCCAGCCGCTTCGGCTGCGGGCTGGGCGTCACCATCGATATCCACTTCGTGCGTTTCGCTGACGCGAGGCGAGACACGACGCACGAGCGAAAGCATCCAACCGGTCCCGCCGCCGACATCGAGCACCCGCAGTTTCTCGCCGGGAATTTGCTTCAGAATCTGCTGCAGCAGCCGCGCGTCTAGCCGTAGCTTGATGCGCTCGGCAACCCCTGGGCTTTGGTCGGATGTGTAGGAATAGTAGTTTTTGGGATAGATGACGCTCAGCCGGTCGGCCGGCGGCGAGTCGAGAAACACGGATTCGCACGCCGGACACTGCCGATAGGTGTAGACCTCATCCGTGGACCTGTATTCGAGATCGCGGGCGTTGGCGAACAAAGTCGACTCGGTGCCGCCGCATACCGGACACGCTGCTTCAGCCATCGCGATTCTTCATTAGAGAACGCAATGCCTGCAGATACGTCGTGCGCGACGATTCGATCTCGTCGGCCAGATCGGTCTTCAAAAAGAACCGCTCCATCTCGTCGAAGCACGTGTAGCTGATGGTCGGGTCCCAATGGTGCAACAGGTGACGATTGAACCCGGCGCTGCCGAATTTGCGAGATAGAAAGTCGACGCCGAACATGCGATTGATCGGTCCGTGAGAGACCTGCCGATAGTCGACGCCGTCGAGCGCGTCGGCGGAGCGGTGCTCGAGCATCTGGCGAATCATTGCCAGCGTCTGGTTGATCGTTAGCTGCGCGACAACCCAGCATAGTGCGGCCGCATACCAACCTGCCCACGCCGTTCCAATGACGATCGCGCCGTGCAATGTCGCAGCCCGTAGGAACGCGACGAGCGCCTTCGATTGGTTATTCGATGACCTCTTGGGAGTTTCGACATTCTTCGAAGGCGGACCCGAAGCGTAGCGCAGCAGGACGCGCAACGAGTAAATGCCCGTCACGCTCTGCAACAGCAGGCCGAGCGTCGGCCGATTGTGATAAGAGATTTCAGTGTCCTCGGGGTCGCCCAGATGCAGGTGATGCGACCAGTGCGACTTGCGATACGCCTTCACGTCGAGCGGATACAGGGGATAGACGAACCAGGCTGCCAGCAGATCGTTCGTCCCCGGGTCACGGGCCAGGTTGAAGTGGGCCGCCTCGTGAATGAAGCCGCCGAGACTCACCAGCCAGTACCCGATCCACACGGCAACAAACGGAACAGCGATCAGCGCCGGCCAGTTGCCGAAGTAGGCGTTGAGGGCGCACATCGCTGTGAAACCGCTGACGATCATCGCATACGCGAAACCAATTTCGATCCAGACCATGCGGTAGTTTGGGTGCAGCTCGGTGCGGACCGTGCCCCAAGTCTCACCGTCGCGGGAGGCGACGGGGTCGAGGTCGGGCGACCCGGGAAACCGGGTCTTCTGGTCGCGAGTTGCGACAGGCATGTGTCTTCCCTGCCGTGCTTCCCAATCGGGTACTACGATTCTCACTATGATTCGGCCCGTCGACGTCGTCAAGGTTGTGTCGGACGTGCGTTGATTCCAGCGTTCAGCGAATCGCGAGCACTCGGCCACGAGCTTTTCGACGTATGCGGGACATGACGGCCGATTTCGCGTCTGGTGAAAGATCGCAGCCGCCGGTTACAATCGACCTATGGCAGGCAACTCGTTTGGACAAGCTTTTCGAATTACGACCGCGGGCGAGAGCCACGGACCAGGCAACGTCGTCATCATCGACGGCGTACCGCCGGGAATCGGTCTGACCGAAGATGATCTGCAGGTCGACCTGGACCGCAGACGCCCCGGCCAAAGCAAGCTGGTCAGCCAGCGTCAAGAAGCCGACGTTCCAGAAATCCTGTCAGGGGTCTTCGAGGGCCGCACCACCGGTACCAGCCTTGCCATTCTGATTCGAAACCGCGACCAGCGCAGCCGCGACTACAACGACATCAAAGACCTGTATCGCCCCGGCCACGCCGACTACACGTTCGACGCGAAGTATGGTTTTCGCGACTATCGTGGCGGCGGGCGTTCCAGCGCACGAGAGACGACGGTCCGCGTGGCGGCCGGCGTCGTGGCGAAGAAACTCCTAGCCGATGCCTTCGGCGGCCAGGTCGTTGGCTACGTTGTGCAAGTCGGCGATGTGCGGGCCGATGTCGCCGACCCAGCGGGCGTGACGCTCGAGCAGGTCGAACGGTTTTCCGACGGTGAGCCGAATCCCGTGCGTTGTCCCGATCAGGACATCGCCCGGCGGATGATTGAGCTGATCGAAGACGTTCGCAAAGATGGCGACTCGATCGGCGGGGCTGCCGAGATTGTCGCCAGCGGCGTACCGGCCGGCCTGGGTGAACCGGTGTTCGACAAAATCAAGGCCGATCTCGCCAAGGCCCTCTTCAGTCTACCGGCCGTGTTGGGGGTCGAATACGGTATTGGTTTCGGCTGTGTGAGCATGCGCGGCACGGAAAACAACGACATGTTTCTGGCTGCACAAGGCGGATCGGAGGATCAATCGGGCATCACGACAGCCACCAACCGCCACGGCGGGATGTTGGGCGGAATCACGAGTGGACAACCGATCGTGCTGCGGGCAGCGGTCAAACCGACGAGCAGCCTGCCTGTCGAGCAACCAACGATTACCAGCGCCGGCGAGGCCGCTACGATCAGCACCAAGGGGCGGCACGATCCTTGTCTACTCCCAAGGTTCGTTCCCATGGCCGAGGCCATGGTGGCCATCGTGCTGGCCGATCATTGGCTGCGCTGGAAATCGCAGTGCGGCCAATGATGCGGTGCGCGACAGGTTGATATCCGCGTCAGGCAACAACCGAGATACGACAGCACCCGAGTCAAAACCATGGCCTGGCAGCAACAAGAGATCCGGCTTCCGGCATTTGCACGCGGCTTCAACCTGATCACCGATCATGTGGAGTCGGCCTTGTCGGAGATGAGTGCGGTGCAGGCGGGGCTGTTGCACGTGTTCATCCTGCACACGTCGGCGTCGTTGACGATCAACGAGAACGCCGACCCCGATGTGCCGCGTGATTTAGAGTCGTCGTTCGACGCGATTGCTCCCGAGGATTTTCCGTATCGCCACACGTGTGAAGGGCCTGATGACATGCCGGCCCACGTCAAGGCGGCGCTGTTGGGAAGCTCTGTTACGATCCCGGTCCACGACGGGAGGCTCTGTCTGGGCACCTGGCAGGGAATCTACCTGTGCGAGCATCGTAATCGGGGTGGCAACCGGCGGATTGTGTTGACACTGCAGGGTGAATGACGCCGTTCTCTCGGCTGCAAACACCCGCATGCTCGCCCCGGCACGTTACTCCGAACCGTCAGTCTCGGGCGGGTTTCGATTTCTTTTCCGGGCCTACACACTGGCGCGAGATTGGTTTGTCTGTTTGCACGCATTGGGTCGGCTGAGAGAAAGAACCGTTCGCGCAACCAAGTGCCAGATCGGGTTTGACGGTATCGACTCGAAATCGTACAACCCGGCCACCTCCAGCGAAGCAAAGGTGGCTCATGGCGCATCAAACACTGTTAATGTGGCTCGCATCAGTCGTGACGACCATCGCCGCCACGGCGGTGAACGCTGCAGATCGCGACAAGTACTTTGAGTCGGCAGGCGTCAGAATTCATTACACCGACCAGGGCAGTGGCGAACCGGTTGTGCTCGTTCACGGATTCGCCGCAAGCGCGCTGTTGAATTGGGAAGTGCCGGGCATCGTGAGCAAGCTGGCCGGTGAGTACCGGGTGATTGCGATCGACACGCGCGGCCACGGGCGCAGCGGCAAACCGCACGCTCCAAAGATGTACGGCCTGGAAATGGTCCACGACCTGGTCCGTCTGCTCGACCATCTGCAGATCGACAAGGCGCACTTCGTGGGCTACTCGCTGGGCGCCTTTGTTACCGGCAAACTGATCGAGATGTTTCCCCAGCGGGTGATGACCGCCACCCTGGGCGGGGCCGGCTGGCACCGGGCCGGCGACAAACGATTCACCGCAGTCATTGATGAGTTGGCAGAATCCCTGGAAACCGGACGGGGCATCACGCCGTTGATCGAGGCGCTCTCACCCGACGGCAGCCCGCCCCTTCCACAAAAGTATCTCGATCAGACCAACCTGCTGCTCATGTTGACCAACGACACCAAGGCGCTGGCAGCCGCCATTCGTGGAATGAAGCACCTGGCCGTCTCCAGGGCACAGCTCGAAAAGAACCGGGTTCCCACCCTGGCCTTGATCGGCGAAGTCGACCCCCTGAGGGTCTCAGTCGACGAATTGCAACAGGTGATGCCGATGCTGGACGTGGTCGTCATCAAACGCGTCGGACACATGGACGCCTTCATGCGGCCCTTGTTCCTCGATGCACTCAAGCAGCACTTGCGTCGACACGCCACCGCCGACACTGCAAAGTCGGCAGCTGGTGACGATCGATCAGAACGCCGCCGCTAAGGCTACTGAGGCAAAGTAGCTGGAGCAGAGCCGCCGAGAATCGATTGCGCGGTGCCTGTCTCGGATGCCCGGTACGCGCCGAAGATCACATCCAGAACATGCAAGCAGTCGTCGGCGGTCAGGGGAGCCGGGCGCGCACCTCGGGCGGCATCGATTGCCGCCTGCACGAGGAGTTGATAGGAGTTGACGCCTTCTGGTTCTGTTTCGGTTTGGATGCCGCGCGGCGCTTTCGGGTGCGTTGAATACCATTGGAACGAGCGTCTCGAGCCATCGGAGCCGCGGTAACCCGACAGCTTGATCCAACCCTCTGAACCCCACAAGGTTGTGCCGGACTGGTAACTTCCGCCCTCCAGGTAGTACCCGCCGTGAAACGTACCGACCATGCCGCTTTGAAATTGGAAGGCAACCGCTTCCGCATCTTCGATGCTTATTGCCTGGCCGCCCACGTTTGTGGCAAATCCCGTGACCTGCTGGACGCGATCGTTGGCGATGAAAAAGACCTGGTCCAGGTTGTGGATGCCTAACCAGATGAGATGGCCACCGCCGGATTTGTCGCGAGAGGCGAACCAAGACTCCTGATAGTCGGGACTCCTCAGCCGTGCCTGATCCTCAACTTGGAAGAAGGTCACGCCGTAGAGCTTGCCGATCCAGCCGGCATCGACGATTTCCTTGGCGCGCAGCGTGTTCGGGGCGACGCGACTGGGGAGGGCCAGCATGAGGTTGACGTCCTGGTCTCGCGCCACCTTTACAAGCGCCTGGAAATCTCGTGCGCGAACACACGCAGGCTTCTCGGCCAGGACATGACATCCCGCCGTTAATGCCGCTCGAATTGCCTCCGGCGCTCGGTGAGCGGCCAGTGCAACCAGCACCAAGTCCGGTTTGAAGTCCTTGATCATCTCCGAAGAATCACGATAGGCCTTGAAGTCCGAGTGCTTGCCCAGCGCGCTCTTTGCCGCTTCGAAAGTCGTGCCACTCGAGTCGCAGACGGCAACGCCGGAGACAGAGCTGCAGTTTGCGATCGCCGAGAAATAGATGTCCAGATGCGGCCCATCTTGCTGAGTGATGACTCCGACACGGATCTCTGGCTGTTGCGACGCATCGCCAGCCCCGGAAGCGTGGACTTGACTTGGATTTGGCGCACTCACGAACACGAACACCAGCACACTCGCGGTGTAGGCCCGATAATTCATGTTCACCTCCAGAACGATTACGATGGTGTTGCTAAGGGCATCGCCGTTAACCGTTCTGTCAGCATAGAGGCGGCAGCGTCGACCTTCCAGCAGCGATCATTTTCATTACGCCGGAATGAAAGTCCCCGAAACATGAATCAGCAAGACCGCAGAACGTTTCTGAAAAGCACCGGCACGGGCGTTGCCGGTGCGGCGATGTTGACCACGGCGCTTCCGCTGGCCAGAGCACAGGGAGCGAATGAACGCGTCAACGTCGGGCTGATTGGGTGCGGCGGACGCGGAATCCAGGTGGCCAGCGCCATGGGAAATCAAGACGACGCAGCCGTGCGGTATGTGTGCGACCCGGACAATCGGCGAGCCGCCCAGGCCAAAGAGTCCACTGGCGCCGAATTCGCGGTGTCGGACCTGCGGCGAATGCTTGACGACAAATCGATTGACGCCGTCGTGATCGCCACCTGCGATCACTGGCACGCCCCGGCCGCCATCCTCGCCTGTGAGGCCGGCAAGCACGTCTACGTGGAGAAGCCGTGCTCGCACAGCGTACGCGAAGGCCGCCTGATGATCGAAGCGGCACGCAGAAACAAACGTGTCATGCAGCACGGAACGCAGAGCCGCTCGAAGGCATCGACGGTGGCGGCGATGCACATGTTGCACGAAGGTGTGATCGGTGACGTCCTGGTCGCCAAACACATTAACAGTCAGAAGCGGGCCAACATCGGCTATCAGAAACCAGCGCAGCCGCCGAACCACATTGACTACGACTTGTGGGTCGGCCCGGCGCCGTGGCGGCCTTACCAGTCCAACTACGTGCATTACCACTGGCACTGGTTCTACAACTTCGGGACGGGTGACATCGGCAACGACGGCGTACACGGAATCGACGTGGCCCGCTGGGGCTTACGGGTCGATACGCACCCCAGCTTCATCGCCGGGTACGGTTCGAAACTCTACTTCGACGACGATCAACAGTTCCCCGACAGCTACCAGATGACGTTCGAGTATCCGGCCGACGGGGCCGTCGGCAACAAGCGACTGCTCGTGTACGAGCAGCGGATTTGGTCGCCCTATCGAGAGGACGGTGCCGGAACGAACACGATCTTCTATGGATCAGACGGCATGTTGAAGTTGACCGAAACCGGCATGCAGTTGTCTGGCCCGAAGAACAAACCGCGCACATTCGCCCAGCTTCCAGACGACCGAGAAGATGCACATCAACGCAACTTTGTGGACGCCGTTCGTAAGGGCGAACCGCTCAATGCCGAGATCGAAGTCGGCCATCTTTCCTCGACTCTATGCCACCTGGGCAACATCGTGGCCCGCACCGGCAGAGCGGTCCGGTTTGACGCGTCGTCAGAACAGATCATCGACGACAAACAAGCCCACGCGCTGACCCGCCGCAAATACCGCGAAAATCACTGGGCGACGCCGGCCGACGCATGACCACCCGGAGTCGAGCGTGGATACGACTGGACCGGCCCAAAAATCGCTTGTTGGATAATCACCGTTGGTTCGTCTTATTGGTGGCGGTCCGGCCCAACGACCAAGAGTCCCGCCGCGTGCGAGAGACCTTCATGCGCTCCAGGAGCCCAGTATGCGATACCGGTGGACAACAACCTTGCTGGTTTGTCTCAGTTTGATTCTACAGGAGCCGCGGCTCGATGCCGCAGACGTATCCGAACATTTGGAAGCAATTCGTGCGGTCCTCGACCAACATGCCGAACGGGGCCTGTGCGGTGTCGTACTGATTCGGGCCGGCAATGAAGAGTTGTTGCATAAGGCGTATGGCTTCGCCGACCGAGAGTCGAAACGCCGCATGACGATCGATACGGGTTTCGACATCGGCTCGCTGGTCAAGCCCATTACGGCAACGGCCGTCTTCAGGCTTGAACAAGACGGGAAGCTGTCGACCGGTGACCGGCTGAGCAAGTTCTTCCCGGACATCCCCGACGACAAACGCGACATCACGCTCAATCAGGTATTGAGGCACACTGCGGGGTTCGCCGATCTGTTTGGCGGCGACTATGACATCGTCACTCGGGATTGGTTCCTCGACAAGGCCTTAAGAGCCGATCTGATCGGAGCTCCCGGCAAGCAGGAGAGGTACTCGAACTCAGGCTACACCCTGCTGGCCGTCATCATCGAGAATGTCAGCGGCCAATCGTACGAAGCTTATGTCAACGAGCACGTGCTGCGGCCCGCCGATACGCCCGAAATCGGCTACATCATTCCCCAATGGAGAAACGACCAATTGGCGGTCGGTTATCGGCGAGGCCGGCGCTGGGGTACTCCGCTCGATCACCCTTGGGGGGACGACGGTCCGTCCTGGAATCTGCGAGGCAATGGCGGCATGCTGGCGACCGCGCAGCAGATGTGCCAGTGGTACGAAGCCCTGTTTGACGGCAAGATCATCAACCCGGCGCAGCTTGACGCCTACATGGACTTCGATGCCGGCGGCTCGAGGGCGCGTAGAAACCGCTCGCTCGGCCATGCCGGCGGAAACGGGGTCTTCAACACCCAGCAGGAGAGTATGATCGACCGCGACGTGCATCTCACCTTCTTCACCAGCACGTCGCAGAATCGGGCTGAGGACGTCTGGCCCGACATCCGAAAACACTTTTTCGCGATTGCGCGACGTTATCCGAACGAGTAGTTCCCTGTAGTGTCCGTTGTGTCGCGGTCACCCGACCGCGACACCCAGCCAGACCGCAGGTCTCAACCAGCTCGGTGGCGGCGCCTAGTCCTGGAGACCTTCGGTCGCGATGGTGGTAGGTCTGGCGACGTCAGGAGACTGTGCACACCTGAGTCGCGCCGGCGAACCGTGCCGCAGCCACCGTCGGCATCTGGTACAACTCCCGTATACGGTCTTCCCAATCGCAGCCGTAGAAACACGGGAACACAGACTTGCTCAAACTCGTCGTCATGCCGCCTGTTGACGACCTCAAGCGACGCTGGGCCGATCGTCTGCAGCAGTCCTTATCGCAGTACCGCATCGTGACGGCAGACGACGACGAAGCGGCTGCGCGTCGCGAGATCGCCGACGCCGACGCAGTATTCGGCTGGGTGCCACCAGCCGTGCTCCCGTTAGCCGGAAAGCTGCGGTGGCTCCACAGTCCCCAGATCGCGCCGCCGGCCGACTTCTACTATCGGGAATTGATGGAGCATCCGGTCGTAGTCACGAATCCGCGGGGGACGTTCAACGACCACATCGCCCAGCACATCATGATGTACGTTTTAAGCCTGGCCCGCGGACTGTCGGACTACATGCAGGCACAACGCCAACGGCGCTGGGACCCCGACGCGCGCCAGAACCGCTACAGCGATCTGGCCACGTCGACCGCGCTGATCGTCGGTGTCGGCGGGATTGGGCAAGAGACAGCTGGGCTGTTCGCCGCGTTTGGCACGAGAGTCATCGGTGTCGATGCCAGGTGGGAACACGAGGTTTCGTCGGTTGAGAAACATCAGCCGGAGGAACTCGACGCACTCTTGCCACAAGCCGATTTTGTGATCGTGACGGTACCACACACCCCCGAGACCGAGGGCATGTGGCACCGAGCGCGTTTCCAACTGATGAAGCCGACGGCCTACTTCATCAACATCGGTCGCGGTCTGACCACAAAGCTCGACGATCTCGTTGCGGCCATCGAAGAGGAAGAAATCGCCGGATGCGGGTTGGACGTCTTTGAATTGGAACCGCTGCCGCAAGATCACAAGCTCTGGGCTCTGCCGAACGTGCTGCTGACCCCACACGTCGCTGCCCATGACGCCGACAACATCCCCGAACGGCAGTTCGAGATCTTGCTCGACAACGCACGCCGATTCGCAGCAGACAAACCGCTACGAAATACCGTGGACAAGTCGGTTTGGTACTAGGGCAGCTGGCCCGCAGAGACTACCCCTTCGAACAAGTTGGCTTGGCACCGTGCCGCCACTGCGCCGACTGCCGCGACAACGCGGCTCATTCTTTGACGTGCACGACGACCATCTTCTCTTCGGTCATTTCGCCGATGGCATATTTGGGGCCTTCTTTGCCCATGCCGCTGTGTTTCAGGCCGCCGTAGGGCATCAGGTCGGCCCGCCATTGGCTGCCCCAGTTGATGTGCAGGTTGCCGCTGTCGACGTCGCGGGCGAATTTCATGGCGCGGTCGATGTCTTGTGTGAAGATTCCGGCCGACAGACCGAACCGCGTGTCGTTCGCCAGGCGGATCGCTTCATCGATGTCGTCGAAGTAGGTCAGCGCCACGGCCGGGCCGAAGAGTTCGTCGCGACTGATCCGCATGTCGGGATCGACTTCGTCGAGAATCGTCGGCTGGTAGAGCGTTCCTTGCCGTTCGCCGCCGGTGACCAGCTTGGCGCCGGCTGAGACCGCTTCGTCAACCCACTCGGCGACGCGCGTGACGTCGGCTTCGCGGACCAAGGGGCCAACCTTCGTTTCTTGCTTGAGTTGATCGCCGACGGTAAGCGCGTCGACTTTGGGCTTGAGGCAGTCGAGGAAATCTCCACGCACTTGGTTGGACGTGAGAATTCTTTGTGCCGAGATGCAGACTTGGCCCGCGTTGGCGTATCCGGCACTGGCGACGGCCGTGGCCGCTTTCTCCAAGTCGGCGTCGTCCATGATGATCACCGGGCTGTTGCTGCCCAGTTCCATGGTGACTTTTTTCATGCCGGCGTCTCGGCAAATCTGGTCGCCCACTTCGTAGCTGCCGGTGAAGCTGATCTTGCGGATGCGGTCGTCTCCGCAAATCGCGGCTCCCAGTTCGCTGCCCGATCCGGTGACGCAGGCGATGGCCTGTTCGGGCAGTCCGGCCTCCAGCAGGATCTCGGTCAGTTTCAAAGCCGAGAGCGGCGTATCGCCGGCCGGCTTGATGATGACCGCGTTGCCCCCCGCAATAGCCGGGCCCACCTTGTGGCAGACGAGGTTCAAAGGAAAGTTGAACGGGGTGATGGCCGCGACGATGCCGCACGGCACGCGAAGGGTAAATCCCAACCGGCCGGCCGCGCCGGGGGCGGCGTCGAGCGGGATGACTTCGCCGGAGATCCGCCGGGCTTCGTCGGCAGAGAGCTCGATGACTTCGCAGGCCCGGCTGGCTTCGAGCCGGCCCTCGGCCAGGATCTTGCCTTCCTCGCTGCTGATGATGCGGCCCAACTCGTCCTGCCGCTGGCGCATGATATGCGCCGCCTTGCGAAGGATCTCCGCCCGGTCGTAGGCGGACATCTTACGCATGACGGCCGCCCCTTCGACGAGACCGGACAGGGCGGCCTCGACGTCGCGAGCATCGGCCTTGGGAACGGTGTCGATTGTCGAGCCGTCGTACGGATTGACGACGTCGGTCTTTGCGGCGGCATCCCGCCACGCGCCAGCTAGAAACATCTGCATCGCAAGTCCCCTATCTACGAAGTTGCCGCAGCACCCGGAATGCTTCCAGCTTATGTCGTTGACGAGACTCTGGCCAGCGGGCACACTGGAATGCGACTGCAACTGATTCTTTTCATCCAACTGACGCGCGGGGCATCATGGCGCTTCTGCAAACATGGCGTGGCCGAGTGACGAGTCTGGCATTTGTGCTGGCAATTGGGTCTGTCAGTTCGGCAACCGCCGACAACTGGCCGAGCTGGCGGGGGCCGCATGGCAACGGCATCTGCGACGAAGGCCACGTTGCGTACCGTTGGAATCGGACGGAGAACGTCGCCTGGAGGCTGGCGTTGCCGGGCCCGGGCGGTTCGACGCCCGCCGTGTGGGAAGACCGCATCTTTCTGACCGCTGTCGAGGGCGATGAACTGCTGCTGCTGTGCGCCAGCACCGACGGAGAGGAATTGTGGCGGCGGGTGGTCGGCGTCGGCAACAAGAACGTTCGCAACGACGAAGGGAACTTCGCATCGCCATCTGCATCGACAGACGGTGAATTCGTCTGGTCGATGATGTCATCCGGAGACATCGGCTGCTACGACTTCGACGGCGAAGAAGTCTGGAAGCTCGACCTGCAGGACCGGTACGGGCCGTTCCAGATTTCGTTCGGCATGACAGCCACCCCCGTCTTGTACGGCGACCGATTGTTTCTACAACTCGTTCACGGCGATCGCAAAGCCGACACGCACGAGGCCAGAATCGTCGCCCTCGACAAGCGAACCGGCGCCGAGCTTTGGCAGGCGCACCGCATTACCGGCGCCTACGGTGAGAACGAATTGTCGTACGCCTCACCCATGCTCTACGACGACACCAAAATGCGATTTCTGGTGACGCACGGTGCCGATTTCGTGATTGCCTACGACCTCAATGATGGACACGAGATCTGGCGCTGCGGCGGATTGAACCCGCACGACGATCCCAAGAAACGATATCACCCCACGCTCCGATTCGTCGCATCACCGGCAATGGTGCCAGGCATGATCGTGGTGCCCACTGCCAAAAATGGTCCGGTCATTGCCCTTCGACCGCACTTGATGGGTGACCTCACGGAAAACGCTGATGCGTATATCTGGAAGCGGCCCGACAACACGCCCGACGTGCCATGCCCATTGATTCATGACGGCCTCGTCTATCTGTGCCGCGAGAACGGCAACTTGATTTGCCTGGAAGCCAAAACGGGCCAAGAGCTCTATCAGGAGCGGACCAACCGCGAACGGCACCGCGCCTCGCCGGTGTACGCCGATGGCCGCGTCTATCTGACCGCGCGCGACGGCAAGGTCACAGTCGTGAAGACAGGGCGAGATTTCGAGATTCTGGCCCAGAACGATCTCGAAGAGCCGCAATCCTCGTCCCCCGCAATCTCCAACGGCACAATCTACCTGCGAACCTTCGAAGCACTCTGGGCCATCCGGGAACCCAATTGAGCAGCCCAAGCTGCGTTCACCCTCTGCGCAGTCCCCCCCAAACTCTCTAGCACCCAAGTTCCCTGCGCGCAAAGCTGCCGCAGGCACAAGCCGGCGGATGCCGGTTGAGGTGAATTGGGAGATGTGGTATTAACCCGCCTCTCCTTTCTCCCGAACTGCCACATCTGAACTGATCAAGCCGCTCGCGGACCCGATTGCGTTGCCGCTCGGAACCGTCTGTCGTGCTAAAAGACCCCCAAAAATCATGAGAGGATGCCCGGATGCGTCTCCCTCTTCTGAGCCTGCTGTTCGTTAGCCTCGCGGCTGCCGAGTTGCCCGCCCAAGTCACACAGTTTCCGTATCGAGCCGAGATCGAAGCCAACGGCGTCGACGTGCGGAGCGGTCCAGGCCGCAAGTATTATGTGACCAACAAGCTGAACCGCGGCGCCCAGGTGATTGTGTTTCGTCACGATCCCGGTGGCCAATACATGATCGCTCCACCGAACGGCAGCTTCAGCTGGATTCCGCAACGATCCGTCAAACGGGTGAACGACCATATCGGCGTGCTGACCGAACCGAACGTCTCGGTCCGCATTGGTAGCATGCTTGCCGGCGAGCACGACATTGAACAGATCCGCCTCTCCACCGGTGATCGGGTTGAGATTCTGGGAGTTGGCCAGGTCGACACGCCGGATGGACCGGCTCAGATGTTCAAGATCACCCCGCCCCAAGGCGAGTGGCGGTGGGTTGCAGGTCAGTTTGTGACCCCGACCGACCCCACAGTTCGCCGGCAGCAGGACCACGATCCGTTTGCCGTGCCGTCACAGGTCAAAAGCTCGCTACAGGCTGAGCCTCAGACCGGCACCGACGACTCCGACAGCGGTCCCTCAAAGCACGAGACCGACCTTGCCGAACAGGCGGCCGATTTGACTCCGGACGCGGCGGTGGTTCCGGCAGTGGTGGATGCCGAAGAACTCGATGCCGACCGGGCTGCATTGAAACAGCTCGATGTTCAATTCGCCCAGATGGTTGATGCCGCCGAACCGCACCACTGGAACTTGGACGGGTTAGAGGCCGCCTATCGCCAGCTGCTGGACAACGCGGCCTCAACCGCATTCGCCAGCCAAGTAGAAATGCGACTCCAAGCCGTCGCACGTTATCGCGACAAACAGGCGCGTTTCGTGGAATTCATTCAACTGACTTCCGAGACCAGCCGTCGCGAGGCCGAATACGTCTCGCTGTTGCATCAGCAGGAAGAAGGGCAGCAAGTCGACGTGGAGTTGCTGGCACCCGAGGCAGAGACCGTCGAGTCGGTCGAGACCTTCGTGGAGTCCAGCGAATCGGGTCCGCTGCTGACTTTGGAAGAGCCGATCGATGATTCGTGGCAGCCCGTCCGATCGGTCTCATCGGGCGAGAGTGAACCGACGCAAGAGGCAACTGATGAAGGCTGGGTGCCGGCTGAGGGTGAACTGCAACACGCCGCTCCCATGCCGCCACCCAGTCCGAGTGACATTCAGTCGGCGCCTTCGCCTGGCTTCGACGTAGCGGGCATTGTGCATCGGTCGCGGTTGCGTGGCCGCGGCGCACCGAGCCATGTGTTGGTGGCGCCCAACGGTCAGGTCATCGCATTTTTGCAGGGCGGCCGTCGCGTCCCGCTCGACCGGTACTTGGGCCGTTCAGTCGGCATCCACGGTGAGCGGATGCGCCGCCGTGGCTTGCGATCCGACTTCATCGTGGTCCAGGGCGTCGAGCCGGTTCAAATGCGGCGATAGGCTCGCCGACGCTAGGTAGCAATGCGGGGTGCCACGGGCGAATTTTCCGCCCGTGTTGTTGCGAGCGCTGATAGATTCGCACTGGCGGACAAGCCGCCATTGGCACCCTTAGACCCGCTGCTGCCGGCTTCATTGCGCCAAGCGGGGTGCATCTTCGGAGAACGGGCCCGCGTCGGGATCGACGAGTTCCGACTCGCCGGCATAGCGGTCGTGTGGGTCGAGCCGAAACCAACGCCAGTACCCAGCCATCACGATGAAAATCAGAACGGCGGGGGCGGCGAACAGCCAATGGTAGTTCGTCAGGCCGGTTTGCTCGTTGAGGCACAGGCGTCCGAACCGTCCGCCCAACAGGAAGCCGATCGGCATGCCGATGCCCATCGTGATGAAGGCGAACAGGTTCTGCGCACTGGCGCGGATGTCGTAACTGCAACGCGAATCAACGAACAGCTGGATCACGATGATCAAGAATACGTGGCATACCCCGTGCAGCCCGATGCCGGTCAGGATCAGCCACGTGGGACCTTCCAGGGCAAAAAACGCGTATCGCAGCAACCAGGCGCCCATCCCCAAGGCGAAGGTCGTCTTCAAGCCGAATCGCTTCAAACAGAACGGCAACAGCAATAAGGCGGGAAATTCCGAGATCTGACCGATCACCATCACGGCGGGCACCCAATCGGGTGCGAACCCCAGTTGCTCGAGCAGCTTGGGCATTTGGAGGGTATACAGCGGCACGACCAGGGCCAGCAGAAAGCTCACCGCGATCAACAGTGCGAACGAGCCGTTGCGAAACAGGGCGAGCGTCTTGAGCGGGGCGATCACCTTGCCCTCCGATCGCGCCGGCGGAGTCGACGGCAAGAACACGCAGAACGTGCTCAAGGCAAACGAGAGCAGCGCCGCAATTCGGAAGCAGTCGTCGCTCGAAGGGGGGGTCAGCCAGCTGAACGCGCCTTTCAGGCTAGCCAGCGCCGGCTCCCACGTGGGGAAGCGCGTCGTCATCCAGGCGTAGGCCGACGAGCGTCCCAGCCACAACGACAGCGACAAGCCGGCCAAGGCCCATCCCACTGTGCCCCACAGTCGAATCTTCCCAAACTGCGCACCGGGATCGGGCAAATGTCGAAACGTGAGCGACGTGGCCAAAGGCACCGTAGGAAAGTAGGCGGCCGCATACAGTCCCACCAGCACCATCAGCGTCGTGAGATGCTCGCCCGTCCGTTGGTGGACGTGGGCGGCGATGGGAATGCAGATCAGAATCACACCGCCGACGAAGTGGCTCAGCGCCAGATACTTTTCGGTTGCCAGCCAACGGTCGCAAACCTGTCCCACCGCCAGTGGGACCACCATCAGCCCGACCGCAGAGACGGCCAGCAGCTGTCCCAGCTGTTCGACGTCGACGCCATTCTCGGCGAAGTACAGGGGCAGGTACGTGAGGACGGCGCCTGTGATCGCCCATTCGAGGGCCCACAGCACCGAAAGTCTCCAGTGCAGCCTCCATCTGACCCGTTCGGCCACCGAACCCCCCTACTTTCCCCCACAATGTTGCGGCCGGCTCTGCCGCTGTCGACCCGCCACTCACCCCCGGGCTGTCGCCCCTGCCTCTCACCCCATAGCAGATGCGCACCGATTGTACCACATGAATGCAGGCGAATGCCGCGATCAACAAGAGTGCGCTTTGCCCGCAGAATCTGCTCTCCCGCATTCGGAAACTTCTTCACGATCGATGCGGTGAGACTTGTTCTCCCCCTTACAAAGGGGGAGTTAGAGGGGGTTGAACCCCCTTGTGGTCCCCCTTATGAAGGGGGACGGGTGCTGCTGACGCGTTCTTGAGTCTGCAGATTCGCTCGCTCGGGCGCGAAGTTCGGCGCTGATCCACGTCGCCGGAACATGGGCGCGCTAGACGTGCAACGCGACGCGGGAGCAGCTGGTCGCGTAACCCAGCGCTCGTTTGACAGTGGGGAACACGCCGGCAGCGGCGATGCCGAAGGCCAGCTCGATCAACGCCTCTTCCCCCGCTCGCTCGCGGATACGATCACGCAGGTAGTCCTCGTCGCCGTTGGACGTACAGACGGCCTCTGCGAAGCGATAGGCGTCAGCCAGCTCTTCGGGAAGTTCATCCACGCGGCGATCGATGACCGCCTGCAAATGGTCGGCGGACACGCCGTCTTTGCGGGCCATGTTGAGGGCAATCTGCACGCACGGACCGCAATCGTTTTCGCGCGACGAGACGATACAAGCCACATGGTACGGCCCGACGGCACAGACCTTGCGATGCTGTGCGAACGACATGAACTTGGCAAACTTGAAGAACAGCCGCAGCGACGTCCGCAAGATGTGCCGCGCGTATTCGATCGATTCCCCCAGGTCCTTCTCGGCGGCATCGAGCTTGGAAAGGATCAGGTTTCGGATCATCGAACAACTCCGGCGGTCAAGGTCTGCATTGGTTGATTGAGCATCAACCGGCCCAGATCATCTTCGAACAACGCGCGCACACGTATTCTACGGTCGCTCCACCGGTGATGTCATGGTGTCAACAGAAACGCCGGCGAAGCCTGTGAAGGCCCCGCCGGCGTATGCGCTACTTCTTGATTCTCGGATGAGTGAAAGCCGAATTTGGCTCCGGTCCTCGTAAGCTCAGCTCTTCGAGGTTCTGCCGCTTGTGATTCTCGCTCTGCGACACAACTGCGCAACAGTTGCACATAACAGCCCAGGGTCAGCGGCACAGCCGCGCCACCCTGGGTAGTTGATTAGTAGCCGATGAACTCCGCAGGAGTTCTACAAAGCTTGAGTTGTAAAACCCCGTTGGGGTTTGGTTCACTCGGGAGAGTCACCCAGGGTGCGCTTCGCGACCCTGGGCTGTCCTCTTGTGCCCTTACAGGGCACTCCTGCAAGATTCCACCGGTGACGTCGGTCGTCTACTCTTTCGCAGTCGCCGTTTCAGCTCGTGCTTCCAACGGCACTTGGCAGGTCGAAGCAGACTTGGCGCAGGCCGACTTGCCGCAGGCGGCTTTCTCGCTTCCCGTCAGAAACATCTGGACGAACCGTCCGATGCTCACCTGCTTGTCGGGCGTGGTGGTGACCTCCAGGTTGTTGCCTTTGAGTTTGTAATCGAGATCGCCGCCCGACTGCGACGTGAGGCACACGAGCAACGCCTCGGCCTGCTCCTTTCCGATGGGGTAGGTCGCGCGAATCAGCGGCACAGCCTGGCTGGCGCCGGGTATCGACGGCTGTGTCGGACGGCTGGCTAAAGCTGCATGGAAGGGACAACGCGACACCGCGGGGGCGGACGCAAACAGCTGTCGAATGCGCGCTTCGCTGACGACACCGTCGACGCGTTCCTTTTCGCAACCGCCCACGACGGAGACGAACGTCGGAATGCCACTGACTTGGAACTTGGCCGCGATCTTCTTGTCTTTGTCGACGTTGATCCGGCGAATGGGACAGCCCTCACGCTGCAGTTTCGCTAGCACCGGGGCCATCTTCTTGCAGGGACCGCACCAGCTCGCTTCAAACGCGAGGACAGTCGGTTGCGCGTTGCGCGCCGTCGCGGCTTGACACGCTGTCTGTGCCGTGCAGCTGGCGGCGGTGGCGGCTTGCGCTGCGCAACAGCACTTGCCTTCCGCTGTCGTCGTGCAACAGCACGCGCCTTCGGCGTTGGTGGCACAGCAGCAGGATGTCGTCTTGCCGGCGGTTGTTTGGCAGAATCCGACCGTCTTCGTGGTCCCCTTGCAACAGGATGCTGCAGTCTGGGTGGCACTGTTGCAGCAGGACGACGCGACGGTCTGGGCGGTACTGTTACAACAGGACGCTACGGTCTGGGCGGCATTGCAGCAGGTGGCCTTGGCGTTGCAGCAGGCTCCCGCGGCTTTCGCGGTGCTGCAGCATTTCTCGGCGACGGAACAGCTCGTTTGGCATTCGGCTTTGGTTTGGCCGCTGTCTTCCTCGGCTGGAAGCAGCGCGGGTGAGACAGCCATTGCCGTGGCCAGCAGAACGGTGGTGCCCAATCGGGTCATGTGGAGAATCCCTTCTCGTGAAGCTGTTCGGTGACGTGCAAGCTACCATGAAGCCTGCGGAGGTTCGGGCCGCGCGAGCGCGCAACCGGTCGGCTCCCGGTGCCGAGTCCCGGCATCCAGAGCAATTCTGCTGCCAAAGCCGATTGAACGATTGTCCGGTTCGGGTTGCCGAGTACTAAGCCGTGGCGCAGGGAGGGCTTATAACTGCGCGGTCGCATTCTGATCGTGCAAAAAACCGTCGACCCCCGTTGTAAACTTGCCAATCGAGAACCGGCGCGATGACACAGTTACAATCGGCTTGAGCACCTGGGGAGCGATGGGGATCTCGATTCGCGCGCTCCCGTTGATTCAAAAGCAGACGCCGGCACCATACCCAGAGGTGTGCCGGCGTTCGACGATAGCGATGTTTCGGCTGCTTCGTCTTTAGCAGGCAACCGCGGCCGACTCGATGTCCAGCAAATGCCGTTTGATGTCGAGTCCGCCCCCGTAGCCGGTCAGCGAACCGTTGCTGCCGATCACCCGGTGGCAGGGGACGATGATTGGCAGTGGATTGCTGCCGTTGGCAGCGCCCACGGCTCGTTGGGCCTTCGGACGTCCGATGCGGCGGGCCAATTCACCGTACGAAACCGTCTCGCCGTAGGGGATCTGCAACAGCGCCCGCCAGACCCGCATTTGAAACGGCGTGCCGTTTGGATCGAGCGGCAGGTCAAACTCTTCGCGATCGCCTGCGAAGTATTCAGTGAGTTGCCGCTCGGCGGTACGCACCACCCGGTCCGCCGGTTTCCAGTGAGCCTGGGGGTAAACGGGTTGGCGATCGTCGGGAAAAACGATGCGCGTCAGGCCCCGTGGCCCAGCGACCAACTGCAGCTCTCCCAACGGGCTGGCCATCGTCGTGTAGTGTGTTGTTTCCATCGTTCGGTCTCCTGAATGCGTTGCATCTGTCAGCTCGACGTTACGAAGGATATGCGGACTGCCGGTCGCTGTCTGGCCATTTTCGGACATGAATGCGAGAACGATTCGGACCTTCGCACGGCTACAACTCACGCCATGCCGGTCTGTCGCTGCCGTCGCAAGCCGAGGGCTTGCAAGACGGCGAATACCAGCACGACGTCGGCAATGATGGCCGCCGTCCAGTTGCCCGCCGTGTTGAGCACGCCGGCCAACACCACGATGGCTGTGCCCGCGACCCAGCCGAAGTCGAGCACCACCGCGATCGCGGCCTCCGTCCGATTGACGACGTCTCGACGGGCATTTTGCACCAGCCCGGCGGCGAACACCAGCAACGAGAGGCCGACCGCCATTAGGATCGCCGGCTGTGCCAGTCCGATGAATTCGGCCAACGGCTTCGATGCAACCAGGAACGTGATTCCAGACAGCGTCGAGAAGCAGGCGTTGCCCAGCAGCGCGCGACGCAACAACAGCGAGTCGGTGTGGCCGTTCAACATTCGTCAATCTCCGTGGCTAGGAAAGAGGTGAAACCGATGGGACGCTTCAAAGACGGGCAGCGACTGTGTATGGGCTCGCGAGCTGTTGCGGTCCTTTCGCTGAGTCGCGGCCCATGCGAAGTACGTGCGAAGTCGTTGTGCAAAGCTCATTGCTGGCCGAGAAGTCTCCGTCCGGACGGTGTGGCAGCCCGCTGCAGCCGTTGCGCAACGGCCTCGCGTGCGCGGGGGAATGCAGCCGCGTCGTCGAACAGCTGATAAGTCAAGTTGGCCTCTTGAACGAAAGCGTGCAGTTCGAATGCCAGCTGCGGCGGATCAGTCTCCTTCTTCAAATGCGAATGCGAGCTGGCCGCCTCGGCCTCGCGCTGGAGCGCGTCCCACCAATACCTGATGAGAACCGTCAGCCGGTCACGGACCGGACCGGGGCGACCATCGAACTCGGCCCCCGCCGCGGCGAAGAAGCACCCGCCACGAAAGTGGCTGCCTTCGACGTAGGCGATCCAAGCTTCGAGCATGGCGGCCAGCCGCGGGAGTCCCGGCTCGGTAGCCTCAAGGCTGGCGAGCACGTTCTCCTCGAAGATCAGACGCGCGCCTTCGACAGTCGCCAACTGCAGGTCTTGCTTGGACCCAAAGTGGGCAAACAGGCCGCTTTTACTCATCTGCAGTTCGCGGGCCAGCCGGCCGATGGTCAAACCTTCCAGGCCTTCAACCGAGGCCACATCGACGGCGACGTCGAGGATCTGACGGCGGGTTTTTTGGCCGCGCGAGTCGTATGGTTGGCTCTGACGGTCGTTTTCAGGTCGAAGTTGGGTGCTGGTCATCGGGATGTCGGCTTCTAGGATAGCACGAACGTTCGTTATTCATAATACGAACGGTCGTACTATTTGGCAACCCCGCTCGCCCCTTTTTCAAGAACCGATTGATTGCTTGGCGCGCGTGGCTCGAAGCTGAAGAATCAATAAGCAGGCCGGCGTCTAAACGCCTCGACGCAAGTTCGATGGCCCCTTGGCCGCCGTTCTCCCGAATCCGTCCTCAAAGCCCGCTGAAGAGTAATCCCATGCAACGCCTCTGGAACTCTGGATTGTTTCTGACGGGACTGGTGATGTTCGCTGCTCCGGTTTCGGCCGAGGAGTACCTCTACATCCACAACACGTTCGGCGGCCAGATCTCGAAGATCTCGATTCCCGAACACGAGGTGGTAGGCGAAATCGAAATCGGGTTCTACATGGACTTCGTCAACAAGTCGCCCGACAACCGCACGCTGTACGTCAATCGCATCTACGGCAATCTGCCCGGCGCCCGCGCACCGCACATTGGGGTCGACGGCGAATTGATCGCCATCGACACGGCCACCGACAAAATCAAATGGCGCATCGACCTCGACGGCATGCCCCACCACATGTCCGTCTCCAAAGACGGCAAACAGATCTACGTCCCCTACTACGACACCTGGTGGGTCGCAGTCGTCGACGTCGAACGCCGGCAGATCATCAAGAAGATTTGGATCGGCCACGGCGGGCACGGCACGAAGATGTCAGCCGACGGCAAACGGCTCTACGTCGGCTCGATGATGAACGACAACCTAACCGTCATCGACACCGGCAAGCTGGAAGTCGTCGACGTGTTCCACTTCCGCGACGCCGTTCGGCCGTTCGCGTTTCCCAAGGATGAGTCGGTGATCTACGTGCAGCAGTCGTGGATGCACGGATTTATCGTGTTGAACCCTGACAGTCGCGAACAGCGAACCGTGAAACTGCCCGACTTGGGCAAACCGGTTCCCATGCCGACCAGCTACCCGCACAACGTCAATCACGGCATCGCGCTCAACCCGGCTGAAACCGAACTCTGGGCCAACGGCAGCGCACTCAACTTCGTCGCCGTCTACAAGCATCCCCAGCTCGAGCACGTGGCCAATATCCCGGTCGGCAAAGACCCCAACGCCATCGTCTTCAATGGTGACGGCAAGTACGCGTATGTCTCCAATCGCCAGGGGAACGATCTTTCGGTCATCGACGCGAGCTCGCACAAAGAGGTCAAACGCATCAAGCTCGGCAGGTACCCGCAACGGATGGTCGTTATCGACGTGCCGGAACCGTAGGACGACGATGACGCGCAAAGGCCGAACAGCCTCGGGTAGCCGCCACGATGATCGGGGCTTGGGTCTAGAGCGCATCTGACACAAACGTAGCGGGTTCCGGCGCCGTAGCTACGATGTACAAAGGCCGAACAGCGTCGGATAGCCGCCACGATTATCCCGGATGGGATCTAGTTGACGGCCCCGAGTGCGTACAGCCGATCGCCGCGACGCAGCAGGAGCAGTTCGTCGCAAACGGCAGCCCCATACACGACGCTGCCTGATGACGGTCCCGCCGCTTGAGGCGCGGGCTCGGCGTCGGGTGGGAGGGGTTCGCGGGTTGTGATCTCCGGCGAGTCGCCCTGCGCCACAATGGCGAGGGGGCCCGACTTGATGAAGAACAACACGCGTTCGCCAATCCCCACCGGTGTAGCCCAAGTGCTGCCCGGCAGTCGTTCCGCGAACCGTTCCTCGCCAGTGGCCAGGTCGAGACCGTACAGTACGCCGGTCGCATTCACGAAATAGGCCACGCCCGCGTGGGCGATCGGCGAGCCGAACGAACAAGTGGCCCGTTTCGCGCGCCACAGGTAGTCGGCCTGCCACGATCCGTCGTCGGCCTTGTTGATGGCTACCAAGCCGTTCGACGCAGCCGCCCGCCCCGAACTAGATCCGCCGCGCGCCACGGTAGCGCCAATCAAGAACCGGCCGTCGCCAACCGGTACCGGCGTGGGCGTCGAATTACCGGTGATGCCCTCCAGGCTCCACAAACGCTTTCCGGTCTGCGGTTCCAGACCGGCGAGGATGCCGGTGCCGCTCAGCACCAGGTGGCTTGTGTCGTCGACCGGGACCATGCGCGGGCTGGACCAACTGGTGACTCCCAGCCCTTCCGCCTTCCAGTTCGTCTCACCAGTCTGTTTGTCGATCGAGAGCACGTACGGATCCTTCGAGCGTTCGATCCAGATGTACGCGGACGTTTCGTCCTGCTCGATGGAGGCAGCCAGTCCGTGCCGCGCGCCGACGTCGCCGTATTCTTCGACCAGGTTTCGCTCCCAACGGAGTTCGCCCTCATGCTTCAAAGCGACCAGGTTGCCCCCCTCGAAGTAACAGACCAGACCATGTTGATCGGCCGCCGGGGTTGGCGCTGCCCGGCTGACGTAGTTGTTGTTCTTTTTCGGTGAGGCGTTTTGAACATCGTGTTGCCAGAGTTGCTTGCCACTCTGGAGACCGTAGGCGGTGACGTGATACGTCTCCTTGTTCGAACCTTCGACCGAAGTGACATACACCTGGCCGTCCCAGACCACGGGGCTCGATTGGCCGTATCCACGCAATTCCGCGGTCCAGACGATCTCGTTGTTCGCTCCCGAAGTTCCTGGGGTCGACGTGTTCTGCAGGGAGACGCGGCCGCCGTTTTGGAAGGAGGCCCAGGTATCACCGGCAATCGTCGCCGTCGGGGCAATCAAAACGGTGAGCAGCGCTAAGGACAGCCACGGGTTGTAGATCATCGAACACCTTCACATAAAGAGGCGAGTCGAGCACTGTAGTCCAAACGGTAGAGTGTAGCCGCCTTCGCTGCGCACACAATTGCAGATCGATGATCGGTCGAGTGCGCCGGCGACGCACGCAGGTTCCGACGGCCGTTAGCAGACGCATCACGCTTCCACGGTGATCGAGATCTTTTCAACGGCCGCATGCCCTGATTTGCGGAATGGTCTGGGGAGCGGCTGGCCGTAACCCTTCTCGTCGACCGTACGGCAACGAAATGTGTATTCACCGGCCGGCACACCGGGCAGCAGTGTCGCCCAGTGTATCTTCAACAGCCGCATGGGCCATTGCTCGGGACGTCCCGTTTCGGAATCGAAGCCCAACGTCGGATCTGGAATGCGGCCGTCCGGCAGGCCACCACCCCACACAGACGGTGGCCCCAGGATTCGGGCGTCTTGCCAGGGGGCCGTTTGATAGTGCCGATCGCCTTTCGGCAAATCCTCCGCCGAGGGCTGCAACCAGGTCTGCACCTTGGTGACGCCGGAGATGCCGACTTGCGCGTAGCCGGTGACGGGAATCGGCGCGCCGGCCTTTACGCTGGTCGGAACCGACAATGTCGCCGCGAAGGATTTCAACGCACTGTCAATGTCGTTGTTTTGCTCGGCGTATGTGTCGTTCGCGTCGTGCCGATTCGACATAAAGACGTGAGTCAGCCATTTGATCGACTTGAATCCGTACGCCTCGGGCACGACGATTCGCACGGGCCCGCCCCGCTCGCTGGTGAGCCAATCGCCGTTCAACTTGTAGCACAACAGAACCGGCGGCAGATCGTAGTTGTCTTCGAGAACACGATCGATGGGCAACGAGCTGCGAAACATCTGCAGAGGGTCATCGTTGTGATAACCGTAATAGAAGACCCTCCGCACGTTTTCACTGGGTTGCGTGAGCCACAACACATTCCGCAAGGGAACCCCTTCCCAAATACCGGCGCCCAACGGACACCCGATGTTCAGGCAGGTCATCACCTTTGCAAAGCGAACGGAGTTCGCTTCTGCCAGTTTCATCAGGCCGGCAAAATCAAGGGCTTTGCCTTCTTGCTTCGAGAGCGGTGTTCGCAACCGAGCGGGATGCTCAGGGTCGCTCATCACGTCCAGCGACCACGTCTCTCGCGTCAGCCCGACTTCTTTCATCTTTGCCAGCGGTAACGTGTGCGGCTTCGGCTTGCCGCGAGAGACGTCCCGAAATTCATCTTGTACCGTGAGAAATGGTTCCAGCTGTTCGATCGCATCTTGCAACACAGGACTGCGAATAGAATCGGCCGCGAAAAGTGGCCAACCAGCAATCGCGGCTGTTCCAGCTGCGGCTTGGCGGAGAAAGTACCGCCTGGTTCGGTCGACATGTTCATCGAGGAATTTCTCGTTCTCCGGGGACATGGCCAGCTTCCCCCCCTCGTTCAGAGTGTGTTGAGTCGATGCACGCCGAACCATCCTAACCGAAGCAGGCGGCCGTCTCACGGCACAAGCCGATCGTTGCGTTGAGTTCTCCTGCTCATGACAAGACTTTCGAAGGTTCACGAGCTGGAACTTCCAGCGAGGCAGTCAACTTACTCAACAGTCCGCAGAGTTGTGCGTGTTCGGTCCGGTTCAGCGTCGACACCGCGTCCGTCGCTTCTTCGAAACGCGCCGCGATGGCCCGGTCAATCAGCCGCCGACCGGCTGGAGTCAGTCTCACCTGCGATCCACGTCGATCGTGCGGGTCGGGCTCGCGCACGATCAGCCCCCGAGATTCGAGACGGTCGAGGCGATTGGTCATGGCGCCCGAAGAGATGAGGACAGACCGCCGCAGGTCTCCCGGCGAGAGACGATAAGGCCGCCCGCTACGCCGCAGCGTTGCCAGCACGTCCAGACCCCAATACGGGATGTCGAATTGCTCCAGCGCCTCGTTGGCCCGGCTCTCGAGTTGTTTGCCGAGCACGATGATTCGCCCCACGATCCCCATCGCCGCTGCATCCAGGTCGGGCCGCTCTTGGGCCCAGTCCTTCAGCAACTGATCGATGATGTCTTTCACGACACGTCTCCTTCAGGCGAGTTGCCCAGGTTGCGACTCATTCCCCAGTCGAGCCGGCCACTTCAGTGGCTTGCGTCAGATGTTTATCCAGGAACTGCCAGACTCGATGCGCCATCCGGCTGCGATTGGCGTGGAGATAGAACCCGTGGTCCTCACCGGGAAAGATCAACGTCTCCGCCGGCACGCCTCGGCGGCGCAACGCCAGCGTCATTTCGATGGTGGGCCACATCGCCGCTTGCAGGTCGTTGTCGCCGTGAATGAACAGAATCGGCGACGTCCAGGAATCGATGTGGGCCACGCCGGAGGATTCGTAGGCCAGGTCTTCGAGTTGCAAACGCCGCGAGATGCGAAACGGCATGACGTCTCCGGAGTCCATTTCCATTTCGACGCGCCAGTCGCCCACGCCGGCATAACTGACGCCGGCCGCATATAGGCCTGAATGGCGGGCCAGCGCGTTGGTGACCATGTGGCCCCCGCAGGACCAGCCGCAGATCGCGATCGCGTTGGGATCGACGGCTGGGATCGCCGCCAGGTACTTCGCGGCGCCCACCAGGTCTTGGATCTCTTCGGCGCCTCGCCCGCCGTAGCGCTTTGGCTCTCGGAATGCCAATCCCCTGCCCGTGCCGCTGCGGAAGTTGACGGCCAACACGAAGTAACCGCGGCTGATGAGGTATTGAAAAATGCCCTCGCGAACGTGGGAGCGAAACACGGGATCGCTCTTGGAATGGCAGCCGCCGTGCGCATACACAAAGACGGGATGCGCCCGGTGCGTCAATTCGCCGGCCGGTCGATACAGATGCCCGTAGATTTGCAATCCGTCGGGCGCATTGAAGTTCACGATTTCGGGCTGCGTGAAGTGTTCAAACACGGCCACGCCCTGCACAGTTCCCCCGAGATCGCGAACAGGTCCGTCGCCAGTCAGCAGTCGCACGCCTGAGGGCTGGTTGGCGTGCTCTTGCAGATAAGCAACCTCGCGGTTGGCCAACAGCACCGCGGCACGCTCCACGCCTGCGCCGGAAGTCAGCTGTGTGTGCTCGCCGCCGCCCAGGTTGGTCTTCCACAGATGCCAGCGTTCGACGTCGCCGCGATTCGACGCGTAGACGATCGTTTGACCGTCGGGATCAACCGCGACGGAGGCGACCTCGTGCTCGCCTGGTGTCAGCAGCCGTGCCGTGCCGCCGTCTGCCGAAACCGAGTACAACAGCTTCCACCCGGTCTTTTCCCAAGGAAACACCAACTCGTCGCCCGCCCAATGCAAAGAGGCCCCGCGAGTTGACTGAAATCCGCTTCCGCCGCCGGCATCGGCCGACCAAATGACTTCACCGCCGCCTGTCGCGGGATCTCCCAGGACGATCGACCACGGTACGCTGTCGTTGTAGTCGCTGAAGCGATAGCTCTTGGGTTCGATGGGAACCCGAATGAAGGCCAAACGCTTGCCGTCGGGCGACCATGTCGGCTCGACGTCGTTCTCGACGTTCGGCGCCACGTATGTCACGGACCGCGACGCGAAGTCGAACACGCCGACGAAGCTGTACGTACCTCGCTTGTAGCCGCCGCGGCGGCTGACGAATGCCAGTTTGGCGCCGTCGGGCGAGGGCGACAGACTCGAAGCCGACCCGCGGATTGTGAAGAGTCTGTGCGCCTTTCGCTCTTCCAGCGAGCGCGCCCAGACTTCTTTGCCGCGAGAGAAGAACAGTCGGCCGTCGGGTCCCAGCACGGGAGATCCGACGCTGCCGGATTCAACCGGTTGTGCGTCACCGCTCTCGAGGGCAACCTGCCAGAGTCGGTTCTCGACGGGATCGGGCAGCTGTCGCGGGTTGTAGACCTCGCCCCGATTGTTGACCCGCCCGCCGCGCACGAAAATCAGCCAGCGACCGTCGTGACTGAACGAGAGATCGTCGATGCGCATCCCGTCGTCTTCGTCGAAGCGCGTCAACTGCCGGGCTGCTTGCGGCGGCCGGGCGACCCACACGTTGCGTCGGCCCCCCTGTTCGACAACCCATGCCAGCCGGTCTCCCGCGGGTGCGGCGACCGGCGTGCCTGTCAGGGGGATCTCCAAGACCTCGTCCAGCGAAAACTTTTCGCCATAGGGAACTTGCCCGCCGGCGGACAGACCGCAAGACGAGATTGCAAACCAGGCGAACGTGGTGACTTTGATGCGTAACGTCATGGTGCAGACTCTCTGAGTCGGAGGGGAAGCCGGGTCAACAAAAGTTGGTGTGCTTCGATTTCCTTCAAACCGCGCTCGAATCGGACGGCCAGATTGTACGACATCAAGTATCTTGATATCAAGATATTTGGATGTTAGTTTCAATTCAGCACGTTTCCGTGCAGTCCGCCGGCGGTCTTGGGGCCCGGTCGCGCGGCGAGTACGCACTACGAATCAACGTTCCAAAGTCAATGTGCTCCGCGCCGACGCCGGCGACACATTGCGAGAAGTGCCCTGACGACCGGACAACCACATCGAACGAGAACAGTCCCATGCGACCCGTCTCAACAGACAACGCGCCTCAACCGAACGGACACTACGAGCAGGCGATCGCACACGGCGGTTTCTTGTTTGTTTCCACTCAGCTGCCGAACCGTCCGCAGCATCCGCCGGACGACCCCGGCACCATCGAAGGGCAGGCGCTGCAGGTATTTCGCAATATCCGAGCGATTGTCGAAGCGGCCGGCAGTCGCTTGGATCACATCACCCGCATCACGGTCTATGTATCCGACGTGGCTCACTGGCCGACGGTTAATGAAGTTTATGAATCATTCTTCGGGGAGGCGAAGCCGGCGCGCGGCGTCATCCCGACGGGGAAACTGCATCTCGGTTACGACGTCGCCGCCGACTGCATCGCCGCAATCGTCGATGAGAAGTAAGGGCACTCAGCATGAAAACTCCGAATCTGCGCGACCTGGACACGCCTTGCCTCGTGCTCGATGTTCCGAAGTTAGACGCCAACATCGCGCGAATGCAGCGGCGGCTCGCTGGCACCGGCGTAGTGCTCCGTCCACATGTCAAGACGTGCAAGTCGGTCGAGGTGGCCGGGCGGCTGTTTCCGCAGACCGGCGGCGTCGGGCCGATCACGGTTTCGACGCTCCAAGAAGCTGAATACTTTGCCGAGGCCGGATTCGACGACATCCTCTATGCCGTCAGCATCGTGCCGGACAAGCTGGCGCGGCTGGCGGAGGTTCGGCAGCGCGGGTCGAGCGTGCACGTCGTGCTGGACGACCCGCTGGTCGCGCGACAAATCGGAGTCCGCGCCGACGAGCTGGATTGCGAGCTTTCGGTCCTGATCGAACTCGACTGCGACGGGCACCGGGCGGGGCTGCCCGGTAATCAATCGGCGGAAGTCGTCGACGTCGCCCGGCAGATCCGCGAGGCGAAGCGGCTCCAATTCGCCGGGGTACTGACACACGCCGGCGAGTCGTACCTTTGCCAGAGCACCGCGGCGATTCGTACCGCTGCTGAAGCCGAACGCCGCTGCGTTGTCGAGATCGCCGAGACACTCGAGAAGGCGGGCCTGCCTTGTCCGATCCGCAGTATCGGATCTTCACCGACTGCCCTGCTGGGCGGAACGCTAGCAGGGGTCAGCGAGATGCGGGCGGGTGTGTTCGTGTTCCAAGATCTGTTTCAATCCAACCTCGGCGTATGCGGCGTCGATGAGATTGCCCTCTCGGTACTGTGCACTGTGATCAGCCATCAGCGCGGCAAAGGCTGGCTGATTACCGATGCCGGCGGGCTCGCCCTCTCCAAAGATCGCGGCACGGCGGATCAGCAGACGGACTACGGATACGGATTAGTCTGCGACAACGACGGCTCGCCACTGGGCGAATACATGGTCGATGCGGCCAATCAGGAACATGGCATCATCACCAACCACGCAGGTCCGACCGACTTCGACCGGTTTCCCATCGGCAGCCGGCTCAGGATTCTCCCCAACCATGCCTGCCTGACGGCCGCCGCACATGAGCGGTACTACGCCATTGAAGGCGACTGGCTCGCAGTGTGGCCCCGCATCAACGGGTGGTAGCTGGCAACCGTGCTCAAGGTTGCGGTTTGGCTCCCAGCTCGATGATTTCGAGTTCCGGAAACTTGCCGGACTGCATGCTGGCCCCTCCCACAACGAGCAGTCGCTGGTCGTCGACGGGCAGCATGCGATGGAAGAACCGCGCTGTCGGCAGTTTGCGAACGACCTCCCAGCGTGAACCATCGGGCGCCAATCGCTGCAACTCGCCCGAGAACGTGCTGACGTACAGATTTCCGCCGGTCGCAAAAGCGGACGCTCCAAAGCCGGTCATCCCCTGTTCTCCCACCAATGGGGGGCCCTCCGACCATTCGCCGGCTTGAGGGTCGAAGACGGCCACGCGTGTGGTCGGGCCGCCCTGTTCTTGCATCCCGCCGATCACATACAGCTTGTCGGCATGTGCCGCCGCTGCGAGTGCTCTGCGTTGAAATGGAGGCGAGGGCAACGGCTGCCAGTTCTGTCGTTCTTGGCCGAAGTCCAACCGCCACGCGGTTGTGTGCCACTGGTTTTCTGCCGGCCCTTGCAGGGACCAGCCGCCGATGACGTAGATCGCTTCGCCGAGAACCGCCGCATCAAACGACGAACGCGGCTCGGGCAGCGCCGGCATGTCATTCCACTTGCCGGTGGCCGGATCGAAAGCGGCAGCGCTGTTTTGCGACCAGAGGTCGTGATCTTCTCCCTCGGCGTTCTTGGCCGTGAAGCCACCGAGCCGATAGAGCTTTCCGCCATGCGCAACGAGTGCCAGACCTTGCAACTTGGGCCCACCCGCCAGCGACTCCCATTCGCCCGCCTCGCGCAGGTTCAAGCGCAACAGCGTGTTGCCCTGTTCGGCGGTCGAATAGGAATGGGCGTAACCGGTATGCCCCCCGTATACGTAGAGCGCGTCGTTCAGAATCGCTCCGCCAAAGCTGGTCACCGCTTCCGGCAAGTCGGGCAGATCGAGGTCCTGTCGCACTGTGCCTCCTGGTTCGGCATTCAACGCCAGTGCCAAACGGTTCATGACGCGGCGAGTACGATGGAGTTCACCCGCAGTCTGAGAATTGAAGGGCCGAATCGCATCTATGCCAGCCCCACCCGGCCAGAAGGCGTTCGCCTCTGCGAACCCTAGAGCGAGGGCACTCACTGCGCCGGCAATTGCCACGACCACGACTCGGTTGGAGCGTGTCATTCGAGCTTCTCCTGCCAAACAGTTGAGCGGACAGCATGGCAGCCAGTCTAACCGCTCGCAGGTGGAAGTCGATACCTATCCTCGCTGGCCATTCACCGCGAGTTCAGCTATTCGCCCCAGTTATCAGTGCCGCACGACGTGCCCCGGCCTTCGCGCCGTGCCCACTTCGCGCTCACCTCGTGTCACGTCGACGTTTAATCGGCAAGGGTGTCTTGCGTGGTCGGCTTCCAACCGGCGTCGACCTCAAATCCGTCGTTGTTTCGTGCAGCTATCGGCAGCGGGTCGGAGACCGAGAAGTTGCCGATGCTGGGGGGTGGCGGCTGGCGGTTCATTCGCCAGAGGCGGTGCGGTTTGAGTTCGTGCAGCAGGTCCGTCGCGCAACCCGTGCCGCAAACCAACAACAGACCCAACAGTCCGCACATCCCGAAACGGCGCAGTGTGAGCATCACTTCTGCTCCTTGGCAAAAGAGACCCGTGCAGCGGCAATTTGCGATGATTGATCGAAGAGAGGGGCCGGATTCTAGACGGCCGACCCCCGATCTCCAACCCGAGTTTTGCAGCGTCAAAATGTACAAGTTCCGTCAATGCATCGCGGACGGAGCGGCCCCAATTGCGTTGAGACGTCCCCCGCGGGCCTGTACAAAGGAGGGGCACAGTTGAGGCGGCTCCCCGCCGACTGGAGTTGATCTTCGGACACCAACATGGAGACTCCCATGAAGTCGATACGTCGCGGTAACTGCCACAGCATCACGCTTCGAGCCTTTTGGGTGGCCATTGTTTCATCAGCAGCCGCCACGCCTGGGGCCGTCGGCGCCGAAGCGAGTGAGACGATCGACATTGGCTCGCGGCGGGAGCTATTCGTCGATCATCACCTGATCGATTCGCTCGATGGCGCGGCGCTGCGGCTGCACCATCCACACGACGAAGGGCCGGTCCTCCGCTTCGACAAATCCTGGGAAGGCCTGTTCTGCGGCTACGCGACCGTCATCAAGGACGACGATCTATACCGGCTGTACTACCGGGGCATGCCGGCCGCCGGGTCGGATGGCAGCGACGGAGAATGCACCTGCTACGCCGAGTCCAAGGACGGCATTCATTGGACCAAGCCAACGCTCGGCCTGTTCGAAATGAACGGCAACCGCGAGAACAACGTGATTCTGGCTCAGCACGCACCACTGTCGCACAACTTCTGCCCAATGCTCGATAGCCGCGCCGGCGTACCGGATGAAGAACGGTACAAGGCGTTGGCAGGTACCCGCAAAACCGGGCTGGTGGCGTTTGTTTCAGCCGACGGCGTGCACTGGAAAAAAATGCGTGAAGAGCCGGTCATCACCGAGGGCGCGTTCGACTCGCAAAACGTGCCGATGTGGTCGGAGCACGAGCAGCGTTACGTCTGCTATTTTCGCGTGTTCGTCGACGGCTTCCGCCGCATCTCCCGGACTACCTCGAAAGACTTTCGCGAGTGGAGCGAGCCGGTGTTGATGCACTACGGCGACAAGCCGATCGAGCATCTCTACACCAACCAGACGCATCCCTACTTTCGCGCACCGCACATCTACGTGTCGGTGGCGGCGCGGTTCTTTCCCGGCCGCCGCGTGCTGTCGGTCGAACAAGCCGAAGCCATCGGCGTGCATCCCAAGTATTTCAACGACTGCTCCGACGGCGTGCTGATGACGACCCGCGGCGGCGACCGCTACCAGCGCACCTTCATGGACGGTTTCTTGAAGCCCGGCATCGGCATGGAGAACTGGGTATCGCGCACCAACTACCCCGCCCTCAACGTTGTGCCGACGGGACACGATGAAATGTCGATCTACGTCAACCAAAACTACGGCCAGCCGACGTCGCATTTGCGGCGATATTCAATGCGAACCGACGGCTTCGTTTCCGCGCATGCCTCGTATGCGGGCGGCGAGTTGTTGACCAAACCGCTCAAGTTCGATGGAAGCCAGTTGTCGATCAACTTCGCAACGTCAGCAGCAGGCGGCGTGCGCGTGGAAATCCAGGATGCCGAGGGACTTCCGATCCCCGGCTTTACGTTGGCAGACTCCGTCGAATCGATCGGCAACGAGATCGAGCGCACCGTCACTTGGAAGTCAGGTAGCGACGTCGCACGCTTGGCGGGGCAAGCAGTCCGGCTGCGATTTGTCCTCAAGGATGCCGATCTGTATTCGCTGCGGTTCGAGTCCTAGATGCTTGTTGAATCCGAAATTTCGGCAGGGTAGCATGACCTCCGCACATTCGTGCATCTGTTCAAGTTTGATCCTCTCGAATCGAGAGTTCTCTGACGCAGATCACTTCGCCTCGGCGAGGGGGCGCAGGCGTCATACTTCCGAAAGGGGGCGTTCGGATGGCTGGTGCCGTGTCTCAGCGGGAGCGTTATCGTCCCGAACCCGGGATGAAGTGGTCCTTGATCGGCCTGCTGGTGGCGCTGCCGATCGGGACAGGTGTGGTGGTCGCAGCCTTGTTGAACATGGCTTATGAATACGGCCACTACTACTATTTTGTGCTGCCCTTGTTTGCAGCCGCCCTGTTGTCCGGCGCGACATCTCTGGCTGTGTGGTGGACTCACTGCAATCGCAGATACCTGGCAGCGGCGCTGGGAATTTGTGCCGGCTTGACGGGCTACCTGGGCTACTACCATTTCGGCTTGATGCGGCTGCTCCCGGCTCAGCAGGCGCATCGCGTCGACTGGCTGCCGACGTACATCGACTTTCGCATGCAAACCGACGTGCAAGTCGACGCTGCCCAAGCCGTCGATGATGACGACCCGCTTCCCGAAAACGACGCCGTCGACATCTTCGGCAACTGGATGTTTTTCATGTTCGAGCTGGGCATCATGGTCTGCATTCCGACCGGCATTGCCTGGAAGCTGGCCGGCCGCGCGTACTGCTCCGAGTTACGGCAATGGATGCAGTTAGAGCTGGTTACGATAGCTCGCGGTCAAGGTGCACGTTTGCGAAAGGCGTTCGAGGCCGGCGAACTCGATGAATTCGTCGAATCGGTCCAGGCCACCGAGCTCGCCGCCAACCAGAGCGAGGCGAGATGCACGCTCGAATACGTCAAGACAGACAATCGATCTCCGCTCGAGTTCCCGGTTTATTTGACCGTCAAGGATGGGCGCATCGGCTTTGGGTATGGTTCCGGGTTCCGGCAGATTCAACTTGAGACGCAAGAAGTGCTGGCGCTGCGACCGTTGTTTGCTGGATTGACGTCTGCGTTGGCGGTCTCTCATCCGGAATTGCAGAGCGTACCCGAGGTGGAAGTCGAAGTGGAACTTGTCTCGGATGTGGACCAGACGGCGACCGAAGTGGCCCAGATCGAACCTGTGCCTGAGCCTTACGGTGGTCGCGTCTTCACGCGCGGGCACAAGATTATGAGTAACATCGTTGCCTTGCCGCCATTGGTTGCGCTGCTCGGCGGACTGGGCCTGGCCGGGCTGGGAATTTATCGGTTTGACGGGGGTGCGGACTGGCTCCGCGCCGCACTGCCGTTTGTGGTCGGCGTGGCGCTGGTGCTTGTTGGGATCGCATGGGGCCTTTGGTACAACGGGTTGATGGAATGCCTGTATAACCGCAGAAAGCTGCGACAGGCACTCCGCGTGCGGCCCGATGTGGTGGTACAGCCGGACGATCATCAAGCGTTCTCCGTCTCGATCTCACTCCGCGAGAACTGGAAAAAGGTGATGCTCGACATTGCGTCGGACATCGGCCTGATGAGGCTCGATGAGCAAGCGGGCCACATCTACATCGAAGCCGACCACGAGCGGTTTCGAATTCCCGCGGGATCATTGCTGGCCTGCGAAGCAGAGTGCTTCACCGCTCCCTTGGACCAAAAGACGCAGAACTGGTTGGTCCGTCTGGTTGTCCGCTTGCCGGAGGGTTCGCGGGAGATTCTATTCAGTCGTTCCCACACCGACCTCCGGCCGCGCAATGACCTCATGCGCCAGGCGATTGCCGCGGATCTGTGCCGGCGAATTCTCAGTCTGCCCGGGGCTCAGCTGGGCGCGAGTGGTGCCTTGCTACCGAAGAACGGTTGAGTCACGCAGCATAGTCCGCAAATTCGGCAAAATCGCTAAAGTTTGCCGCGCCGCTGGACGATCAGACAGGAACAAGTGCCCTTTAGCGGGGTACTTGGTCGATTTTGCGGGGTCACCCATGTTCAGCCGTGGGTCGCAAGATCGGAGCCTGGCCACCACGGCCAGGTTGAGCCTGTTCACCTCTTGCCCGGAAAATTGGCGATGACGCGATTGATGCTCAGCGGTCTCGGACTGTTTCTCGCAGTCTCGGCGATGGGATGTCACCACCACTCGGCCTGCTACGACCCGTGCTGCGGAGACGTTTGTGCTCCGGCGTGCGGCGGTGGTGATTGCGGCGGCTGCGGCGGCCACGATTGCGGAATCGGCGGCTGTGGTGGCGATCATTGGGGGCATGGTGGAGACGCCTGCGGCTGCGGTGCTGCCGTCTGCGACGACTGTTGCAACGACTGCGGCGAGTGCGACGACTGCTGTGATCCTTGTGGATCGAGCTGCGGGCACGGACATCGCCTCTGTTTGATCAATAAGATTTTCGATCCGTGTCACGGCCTGGTGGGACGGCTGTTCCATGGCTGTGGCTCTTGCGGACACGACTGCTGCAACTACGATCCTTGCTGTTCCGGCCAGATGTACGGACCGCAAGGCTATTACAGCGGGTATCCGCCCACGGATGAGAGCTGGTCGACGCCGTACGAATCGGACTCTGCCGACGAACCGTACGACACCGATCCGGTGCCGGCGCCCCCCTCCGAAGCGCACTATTATCCGCATCATCACCATGGCCCGTATCGCGGCGCCCAATTGGAGCGCTGGACTCCCAGCCGCTATTGAGAACGGCTGCAATGCGAGGGCATTGAGCAGCGGGATGTGCGACAGGCGTGGTCGAGGGCGTTTCTCGAAGCTATGATCAGTCAATCGCAGGTGTTGAACCGATTGACTTCGCACGAAGGTCGTCATGGGGTTGATGACCGATGATACGATCGACCGGCTGGCATGCACGCACCGGCCGCCGGGACGCGCAATCGGACGGCAATCGTGGCGCGACCTGCTGTTCGTGCACTGGCGGGTGCCGGTCGCCGAAATCGAGCCGCTGATTCCCGGCCGCCTCACACTCGACGTGTATGACGGCTCAGCCTGGATCGGCCTGGTGCCGTTTGCGATGCAGGGCGTCCGACCATGGTGGTCGCCCCCAATCTACGGCGTCTCATCCTTTCACGAGACCAACGTCCGGACATACGTGCATTGTGAAGGAAAGCAGCCGGGCGTCTGGTTCTTCAGTCTCGACGCGGCCAGCTCCCTGGCCGTCCGCATCGCCCGCTGGAGATGGGCGCTGCCATACTTCCGTTCCGACATGCAACTACACCGCGAGAACGAACGGATCGGCTACTCGAGCCGCCGCCTGTGGCCTGCTCCGGCCGTTGCAGAAACACACGTCGAAGCCACAATCGGCGATCTCATCACACACTCCAATTCTCAGCACCCCGACGGCACGGCCGTACCCGGCTCACTGGAGCACTTCCTCGCCGAGCGCTATCTCCTCTACTCCCAAGCCTCAGCCCAACAACCTCTGTACCGCGGTCAGGTCTACCACCGACCGTACCCACTCCGCCAAGCCGCCCTGCTGCAGATGCAGGAATCACTCCTGACAGCCGCCGGCATCACCTCGCACGGCGAACCAGACCACGTGCTGTTCAGCGACGGCGTGGACGTGGAAGTGTTTGGTTTGGAAGTGGTTTGAGGCCGCGACGATTATCCCGGATGGATCTAGCACAGTTGCGGCGCCCACCCGGCTACTCTGCGCACACCACCAATAGACGGGCCAGTCTTTGGGAACGGCCAGTTGAGACTGTCGATGGCAGTCCTCCGAAGTGTTCCCTCAGGAAATCCCCCATGTCAACCACGCATTGCCTTGGGTAATATCCCCTACAAATTCACGGTCACGCAAATTGTTCATGAAAGACAGCTTCGAAAGCACGCCGATAATGCAGCCGACTTGTAACATCCCTCATACGGCCAAACGCCACTTTGGCATCATCTACCAAGGTGACCAAGTCGAGGTGATGTTGACCGAGAACGACCTGATCGTCGAAGTCCGCAATGGAGCGTGGGTGGTGCAACGTCCGGCTGAAGGTCTCACCCCCGAGCAATGTTTCAACTCGGCAAGGGCGAGGTCACTGCACCTGGGAGACGTTGTGGATTTCACATGACGTGGACCGCCTGCTCGACTCTGCGGCCATTCAAATGCACGGATGATCGTGGAGGACTGGCGTGAGCATTACAATGCAGTGAGCGCATCATGTGGACCCGATTTGAACTGAAGCACATCGGATCGGTGATGACGGTGTGCTTGAGCGTACATCAGCCCAAGTTGAGACATGCGAGCTGATTCAATCTAAAGACGACGGGCCGTGGCGAAATGGGCAGTCCCACGGCGAAGTGGTTTGTTCATCGGGTTTTCGTGGAATTGACACACATAAAAGTCGGTCGGCTATTCATTGCGGTCGTGGTGCTCGGATGGATCGCCGCACGATCCACAGCCGCAGGTGACGAACAAGCCGAGCGGCCGCCCAACGTCGTGCTGATCGTGGCGGACGATCTGGGTTGGGCAGATCTGGCTTGCTACGGCGGCGACCTGCACGAGACGCCAAACCTGGACCGGCTCGCACGGCAGGGGATTCGATTCAGCGACGCCTATGCCGCCGCCCCCGTCTGCTCGCCGACACGCGCAGCAGTCATGACCGGTAAGCACCCGGCGCGTTTGCACATGACGATCTGGCACGAGGCCTCTGCCAATCCGCCGCGCAATCGGCCATTGATACCCCCGGTCACGCTCGGCAATCTGCCGCACAGCGAAACCACTCTGGCCGAGATCCTGCAGTCAGCTGGATACGCCACCGCACATGTCGGCAAGTGGCATCTCGGCGACTCGGCGCACTTCCCGAACAATCATGGATTCGACTTGAATATCGGCGGGACGCACTGGGGAGCGCCTCCGACGTTCTTCTATCCGTATCGCGGCCCCTTCGGTCGCTCGAAAGAGCCCCGCTACGTGCCGGATTTGCCGTTCGGCAAGCCGGGCGAGTACCTGACCGACCGGCTGACGAGCGAGTCGCTGGCAATCATCGATCGTCTCCACGATCGGCCCTTCTTTCTGCATCTCGCCTTCCACAGCGTCCACACTCCGATTGAAGCCAAAGCAGAGACGGTCAATCACTTTCGAGGTAAACTTCGCGACGGCCTGCAGCACCGCAATGCGACCTATGCCGCCATGGTTCACCATCTCGACGAGAACGTGGGCCGCGTCATGGATCGACTCGACGAGTTGGACATCGCTGAGGAAACCATTCTGCTGTTCACATCCGACAACGGCGGTTACGTCAACCAATACAGCGGCACGAGGGTGACGAACAATCATCCACTGCGTTCGGGCAAGGGCTCCCTTTACGAGGGGGGACTCCGCGTACCTTTGATTGTCCGCTGGCCTGGAGTTACACCGGTCGGCACAACCTGCCGAGAACCGGTGACGTCCTGCGACCTGCTGCCGACTTTGATCGATGCTGTGAGCTTGGCCGCAGGAAAGGATCAAGCGCCGGACGGCGTGAGTCTGCTGCCATTGCTCGAGGATCCGGATGCGACCTTGGAAAGAGAGGCCGTCTACTTCCACTACCCGCATTACTACCCGACGACCACACCGGTTAGTGCGCTGCGCGTCGGTCACTGGAAGCTGCTGGAGTACTTCGAGGATCAAAGCGTCGAACTGTACGACCTGGAAAACGATCTCGGCGAGAGCCGAAATCTTGCAAGTGCCCAACCTCAACGCGTGCGGGATTTGTTACAGAGGCTGCATCGTTGGCGGGCTGAAGTTGGGGCGCAGCTTCCGGCGACAAACGCGAAACATTGAAACCGGTCGGCATTGCACCCGTTTGGTCGTTCCGCCCACATGAGTGAGATTCCACCACAACGCGTCAACTGCACGAGGGGCGAGACAGTCCTGCTGCGCACGGCGCATGGCGACGATGCGCCGGCTTTAGTCGAATACAGCAGAACCGTTCTCGGACAAGGTGACTTTGCGATTACCCAACCAGACGAGTTGCATCTATCAATAGCGCAGGAGCGAGATTGGATCGAGCGGCACCTTCAGTCACCCTCAGACATCATCATTCTTGCCGAAGTCGATGCAACAATCGTGGGATTGCTTGATTTCGAATGCGGCTCTCGCCGTCGGCTTGCCCACCGGGGGGTCTTCGCCATCTCGCTGTTAGACAGATTTCGGGGACGAGGTATTGGGAGCGCCCTGATGAATGCGTTCATCGAGTGGGCCGAGGCCTCAAGCGTTGAGAAGGTGTGCCTGTCCGTCTTTGCAACGAACGCACGCGCAATAGCGCTCTATCAGAAGTTCGGATTCGTCGAGGAGGGACGGCGTCCGAATGAGGTGAAGTTGGGGCCGGGAGAGTACGTTGATGACGTCTTGATGTACCGATTCGTTTGATGTTGGCGATTTGTTGACGGGTCCGACACGTTCGACCGGCAATGTTGTTCGACGCGGCTTAGTCCTCTTGTCCATGGAACCCCTTCCAGTCTTCGGGGATGTCGAGCTCCGGTGGATTCTCTGGGTCGAATGTCGTAATCGCCGATTTCAACTCTTCCCACGTGAAAAGGAGTTGTTCGGCAATCGGTAGATCTCTCAGGTTGTAGCGAACTCCAGACGCGGCCGGGACCCATGCGGTATCCCATCCGTTGTTGTAGGGTGCGAACTCCAACACCGGGTTAGCGGATGGCGCCGCGGCAGCACCCTTGAAGATCCAACTCGTGATGTAGGGCACGTTCCGCGGTCCGCCCATGTAATAGCTTGCTTCCAATTGAAAGTAGACCTCGCCCACAACGAATTTGCCGTAGTCCGGCTGGTCGCCGGGAGTTGGCAGTCGATGATGGCAATGCGTGTTCTCCTGTAGGACTCGGGGCCTGCCGACGCGTTGGCAGTTCGCGCGCGGTGATCCTTCTTCGGTGCGAACTCGACGCACACCACTCAGGGGACACTATTCTCTCCCGTGCCTGCGTCTAGAGCACTGAGTGGAACTCAATCGCCGGTGCCCACGTCTAAATTGAATGCCGTCTGTACGATGCGGCGTTCGTGGCGGTGGTGGGCCTGTAGGCGGGTCATCCAGTCTCTCAGGTCGCGGCGAATTTCTTCGGCAATCATGCCGAAGGGGGCTTGCCGCTCGAGTCGATCGCGAAGCTGGCGGAGCTTTTCGAAAATGGCCTGCTTCTCGGACTGCAGTTGGCTCACCTGGCTCGACCAATTCGGATACTCCTCCAAGACTTCGGCCAAGTAGCCGCCCTCTCGTTTGAGCTCCGATTCGCGAGGCAGCGTTTCGAGCAGGGCGCCGGTCACCTGCCGCATCCAGCGACAAGTCGTTTCATCGGGCGGTTCTTCCAGCAGGTCGCGCAGGTCGCCCAACAAGATGTACTCGAGCGTCTCGTACTCCTCGAGAACGTAGTCCGTCAGGTCGAAGTTCGAGTGCGTCATCAGGCCGCCTCCTTACCGCTGGCGAAGAACTGCCAATCGAGGACCGCGAAATGCGGGAACCGCATTCATCCGATCGAGGTGAAGGTCGATTATACCGAGACAAAATCTGATGGTCAAAAATATTTGAGACGTGGACTGCACGGGTGTTCCCAATTCCGTTGAACGCGCGCGTCCGGCATGCTGCAGAACATGATCGAATGCGGGAAACGACTTCTCCCACGGGCGTACACAGCTTGGAAGAACGCCGCCAGGTGAACGGCACGGCGCTGTCCAAATGAAACTGTTTGGCGACAGATCAATCTTGCCTCCGATCATGTGTTGAGGTACGTTTCCGCCCCGTCTCCACAGGCCACTTCTCGTTTTTCCAATCCACCGGCTCAGGAACTCGTCCCCCCGGGCGGATGACCATGCGCCGCGGAAATCGCTGTCGCCAGGACAACGCATGGATGCGGAACAATTCGACGCCGTGCCCAGTCAGGGCGGGCTGGCTGCGTCCGGCTTGGATTCGACCGAAACGCACGCGCGAGTCGAGTCGGCCGATGCGGCAATCGAGTCGAGTTCCAGCTTCTTCAGCCACGCCCTGTGGAGCGTCTTCACCGCCATTCCGGTCGTGAGTTCGTTGGCGTGGCTGCTGCTGGCGCTGCGGACGCGGCGTGCACGCTACCTCGCCGCAGCGGTTGTGTATCTCGTCTGGCCAGTGGTCGGGTTCTTCTTTGCCGCCCTCTTCATCGTAATTGCCGGTTTGGAATCTTCGACCGAACACGAAGTGGCGTTCATGAGTATCGTGTGCGGCGTGATGTGGCTGGCGTCGCTGGTGAACGCCCACCGCGAGTGGAAAGCACTGACGCGGTTTGACGGCGATCTCTTCTCCGACCACAACGTGCTGCATGAGAACGTTGAACAGACACACGTCGCCAACACTGACCCGATGTCGCTGACCAGCGTTTCCACTCTCGACGAAGCCGCACCGTGGGTCGAAGGGTTCTTCGATCGGGAACAACCGGGTCCTTCTGCAGTCACCGCGGACGCGGCCAATAACGTCGGACAACGCACCGAGGCCGCGCTCGACGAGTCCGAGAACGACGCGGGCTTGTACGTCCTGTGCTATTGCCTGTGGTTGATCCTGGGATGGGTGGGCGCGCATCGGTTTTATGCGGGCCGCTGGGTCAGCGGGTTGTTTTACGCTTGCACGTTCGGCTTCGCGGGAGCCGGCTGGGCGGTGGACTTGTTTCTGCTGAATTCCATGGTCGACGACCTTCGCCGTAAGGAGCGCGAACGCCGAACGGAGGCGCTGCGCGCCGGTGCGGCCTCAACGCATACGGCGGCCTGGTCGGAGTCGCAGTCTCGTTTCAGCTGGATCGACTTCACGTTGCGGCTGGGGTTCTACCTGGTCGGTCCGTTCGTGTTCACGCTGTTGTGTGTGCTGTGCAAACACTACGAGCTGTTGGCGGTGATGTTCGTGGTCGTCGTCATTTGCGGACTGCTGGGCAACATCGAACGTGCGCTGGGACACATGGCGGCGCTGGAGAAGGTGCCGCTGTTGGGCAGCGCGCTCGGCGTGTTCAGAGAGTTGTACGCCTACTACTCGGAGCACAAGCCCCGGCCGTTTCTGTTCTACCTGTTCTACCCGATCACAGCTCCGCTGGGAGCATCGGCATCGGCGGCGGTGCGTGAAGAGTTGAGGCTGTATTGGCGGATGCTGCGGCCGGTTCTGCTCGTGATCGCCGCCCAACAACTGTTGACCTACAGCTCCATCTATCCGCCGCATCTCGGTCCCGAAGATGCGTTTGTCCGCGTGTTTGTGCTGTCCTTCTTTGCCGCGGTTTCGACGACGATGTTCCTGGTGCCGATGATTACCACGTCGTTCGCGCTCAATCTTTCAGGCCGGCAACCGCAGCTCAAGTTTTTGACCATGCTCTGCCTGGCGTTCGCGCTGCCGACGGGCATCTATTGCTACTACGAGCAGACGCAACAGATCTCGTTCCTGGCATCCGACCTGCTCGAAGATCGCATGCAGAAAACGGGCTTTCGTGACGAACTGCACCAGTCGGCGGAGATGTTCTTGAGCTATCACGTCGGCCGTCTCGCCGACGCCGACGCGACCGACATCGCTGAACACGACGAGCTGACCGAAAAGTTCCGCCGGCACATCGGCGGCATTACCGTCGAAGACGAGGCCAACGGCTTTGTGGTCTTCACCGTGCCGGGACAAGACCCTGAGGCGGGCAACGTCTGGCTGGGAGTGCGGCTCTGGTACGGATTTGCTGATGAACCATCAAACGTCCTGTTCCTGATGAGCCCCAATCAGAACCTCTACACCAGCTGGACCGACCTGCCGCAAGAAGTTCAACGGCACTTCCGCATTTATGACGGCTGGGAACAGAACATCGAAGACGCCAGCCAGCGGCCCGAGTTTATCGCTTCGGGTGAGCTGATCCGCGACTTGTACTGACGGCGGATCACGCCGCGGGCAATTGCTGTGTGCCGCGTGGAACGGCAATGACCCGATAGCAGGTTGCCAGGGCAAACACGATCAACATCTGCCCCGGTCCGTAAGTCAGCCAGACGGCATCGCCCGCGTGTGAGAAGGGCCCGCGAAACAAACGCCAAGCCAGAATCAAATCGCTTAGCAGAAACAGGGCGGCGCCTGCCGCCAGTAGCGTGAAGCGTCGATCCTGGACGGCTAACGCCGTTGCGAATCCTGCCGTTCCGGCCAAAAGCAGCGAATAGGGGAGCGCGGGCCAGACAAGCGCTCTGGCGCCTTCCAGTTGGCTGGGATAGACCACAATCAACCAACCCACCAGACCGACGAGCTGCCATAAGCCGATTGATGTCCACAAACTCAAGCGTGAAGTGAGATGCGCTTTGTGGCGAGCATCCAGACAAGCCGCAATGTAGGCGATGTGGCCCAACCCGAAAGCAGCAATCGCTCCCAACACCGGGTTTGGCAACGGCACGATCGATTGCAACACGTCGGCGTTGAAGAAGTCGCCCAGCGTTCCCAGCGTCATGCCGATCGCGATGAGCCACGCGAACCGCCCCGCCAATGTGCCGCGACAAACGGCAACCCAAGATGCCGCCGCCAATACGAGCACAACGGATGACCCGAGCCGAGAAACGAGTCCAATCCGATACGTTCCGTCCGCACTCAGTTCGCCCACAAAGAAGCCGCCAAACAACATGCCCGCCCAGATCAGCCACAGCACGGCCAACCACACCGTCGCCGACTTGGTCAGCGAATGCGGCGCGATGCTCGCATCGTCGAAGGATGAACCAATCGGTGCAGAAGCATTCGTCATGTACGAATCAGACCCCACGCGTTGTTGGTGAGTTCTTAGCTGCCGCAGGCACAAACCGGCGAATGCCGGGGGGGGTTAGACGAAGAAGTCGGGGAGGAGGTCGCTGCCGGGTGTGACGCTGTATTGGTCGAGGTCGGTCACGCCGCTTTCTTTGAGGACGTCTTCATCGACAAAGAAATTGCCGGTGCACGATCGGCTGTCGCGGGTGAGGATGGCATGGGCGGCGTCGGCCATGATCTCCGGTTTGCGGGACTTCTTGACAATTTCGTCGCCGCCCATCAGGTTGCGGACAGCCGCCGTGGCGATGGCGGTTTTCGGCCACAAGGCGTTGACGCCCACACCTTTGTCTTTGAACTCACCCGCCATACCCAGCACGCACATGCTCATGCCGAACTTGGCCATCGTGTAGGCGACATGGGGCGCGAACCACCGGGTTTCCATGTTCAAAGGGGGCGAGAGGTTCAGGATGTGCGGATTGTCGCCCTTGAGTAAATGCGGCAGGCAGAGTTTTGAACACATAAACGTGCCGCGCGTATTGATGTGGTGCATCAAATCGTAGCGCTTCATGTCGGTGGCTGCCGTGCCGGTCAGCTGAATGGCGCTGGCGTTGTTGACCAGGACGTCGATGCCGCCGAACGTCTTGACTGTTTTGTCGACGGCAGCCTGCACCTGCTCTTCGAAGCGGATATCGCACAGGCAGGCAATCCCTTTGCCGCCCGTCTGGTTGATCTCTTCGACGGCCGTGTGCACGGTACCGGGCAGCTTGGGATGCGGTTGGTCGGTCTTGGCGACGACAGCCACGTTCGCGCCGTCGCGGGCAGCGCGCAGCCCGATGGCGAGCCCGATACCGCGGCTGGCGCCGGTGATGAACAGAGTTTTTCCCTGGAGATTCGCCATGATGAGACACCGGAAGGAGAGGGGCAGAACCGAGTGGACATGAGCGCGAACGGACGCGAAGAGCAAATTGTATGCGAGCGCTGCGCTGAGTTCAAAGCGGCCGGCTGAAGGAGAATCTCGCGCGCAAGTAGAAGCCCGCCTTTGGCAAAAGGCGGGCTTGCGTCGACTCAAGTTGTTTGGCGAGTCCTCAGCTTACGGCACTGGTGCGGGCTGATCCGTTACACCATTTCTTGTGCGCCTCCACATGTGAGGCGACCCGATTGCAAAAATCTTCCCAGCGACCAGGATGGTACACACCTGAGGCCTTGAGCACCCGTTCGATCTCGCGCGTGTCGTGACCGGCTTCGAGCATGCCGTGCACAACCGAGGCGACCAGTTCCCGCTCTCTCAGCTTGCGCCAGCTGACGGCGAGCACCGTCGAGACAATCGTCGTCCCCACCAGAAACAACACCCCGAACACCAGTGTAATCACGAACACGTCGCCCGGGTTCAGGCGATTGACCAATGTCGTCATGGTTGATCCTCGTCGAGCGCAGATTCGGCAGCAGTTCGAAAGTGATTCGCTACGAATCCGGGAATCTTGACGCTTGGCGCAAGATTCTACGAAATCCCCCGAAATCCATTATCGGCTCCCGCACATGTATGCGAGCACTCACGTGGCGCCGTCCAACGCCCGCATGGCGTTGCCGAAGAGAGCATCGTCGAGCGCGTCTGCATCAGCAATCATCCGTTTGAGAAACGCCTGCAGCCGAGTGCTGTAGCAAACGCCTTTAAAGTTTGCCCCCTTGCCATCGCGGCAGGGGCAATCGCTGCCGAACAGAATCTGCTTCGGGTGCCGCTCGAGAAATCCGGCGGTGAAGTCCTCGTCCCGCGTCAGGGCGTTGAAGCCACTGCCTGCAGACATGTCGGCGTAGAGGTTCGGATACCGGCCCATCAAGCGATCGAGCAGACCGCCCGGTTTGACCGGCCCGGTAGGATACAGCGTTTCGTCCGCTGCCGGGACGTCGGCACTAATGTTGGCCCACCAAGTCTGGGCATGACCGATGATTCGCACCCGCCGATACCGCTTGAGGTAGGTTTCGAGATCGTCGGCCAGGCCTTGATTGTAGCCGTTTGCTCCGTCTTGAAAGTGAATCGTAATCGGCCAGTTCAACTCGTCGCACAGAGCGATCACTAGTTCGACCCGTTTATCGGCCAGCGGCAGATGCTCCTTCTGCTCGCCAATGCCGCGGCAGCCGAGCAAGTGATACGCGCCGATCCGTTCGAGCGCGTCAGGTTGGCGAACGTCGGTCTGGCAAAACGGGATCACACGATCTTTGTATTGATGAAACGCGTGCAGCACCGTTTCAGAGCGAAGCACCACTCCACCCTCACCGGTTTCCAACGGCAGGACGAACGCCTTCGACGTGTTGGTGGCGTCCATGTGCCGCAGCGTATCTTCGATCGACCGGTCATAGTGGTTGATATGCAGATGGCAGTCGATGAGCCGTCCGGCTGCGGGCGACTCCTCGGTTGCGGCCTGATTGCTCGAACGCTGGGCCGCATTCGCGCTGCCTGCCGCTGCAAGTGACAAGGACGTGGCCACAAAATCGCGGCGCGTCATTCGGTTGGTTGTGGACATAGATCGTTTCCCGCTGGCGTGAAGTCTGTCTCGCGATCCTCTCACAATATCAGTCAGCGGGAACTTCTGTCATTGCTCAGGCTTGCAGTTGCAGCCTGCCACACAAAAGGGTGAAGCCCGACTTCGGTGGTCGAAGCCGGGCTTCTGTCGGAGTGCATTCGACAAAAGCTGTCGATGCCGGACTACTGTTGCGGACTTACGGTTCCACGACCCGGAACGAACTCCCTTTGAAATGCGTTACTCGCTGCCTTCACCGTTGTCGGACTTGGAGTCGGCGGCCGCGCGTTGCGATTTCTCTTGCTCTTGGAGGTATTCCTTCACCTTGTCGACAGGAAAGGCCACGTCGTACCAGCCGATCATCATCTCTTCCCACGTCTGCTCCCCGAAGGTGATCGTCGAATCAGGATCGGGGTTGGCCAGGTTGTCGGACGAGTTGTCGAAGTAGGCGGTGACGTGCATCTCGGTTCCCTTGGGCAGCACCTTGGGCTCGGCCAACGAATACCACAGCTGCCAGTTGAAATCGTAGTGGGGAACGTCGAGCAGCGTTTCGGTTTTGCCGTCGGGATAGGTGACGTCGTACCTCATCGACTTGCCCCGCAGGTGCATGTGCGGGAACAGGCCAATCATCGTCGCGTCGCGCTGCAAGGTCTGCTTGGCTTCAACCAAGTGATTGCCGGCGTTGGGCGGAATCTCGAAATCGAAGTTAGCCGTATAGGTCGTCACCAGCTGATGGGTCACCTCTTCTTCTGGAACGAAGATCAGGCCGACGCTGCTACGGTCGGTCTGCACACTGCCGTTGGGCGTGTAGTGCATCTGGAAGATGAACTTCGAACCGGCCGGGACACGCTTGGCCATTCCCGGTGCGCACATCATCGGCGGGGTTCCGGGCGCGTAGCCGGACAGCAGACCGTAACCCGCAATTCCGCGGTCCTCTAGTCCTTCTTCGCCGCTTCGGCGGGCCTCGCGACGTCGGCGACGACGCTCACGCAGGCTGAGTTTTTTCTCTTCGCCGGTTTCACTCAGCTCCTTGGGAATCTCTTGGTCCGGCGGGACGACGAACACGATGATGTGATGCACCACCGAGCGATTGCCGGGCAACGACTCGGCGAATTGGACCCACTTGTCCTCGGTAAACCCGGGATCGATGGCGTAGTGGTGGTAAGGCTCGACACCCTCGGCCTTGATTTCGACCGGCTCATCGGTCATGTGGAGGACCATGTCGGGCTCGCGGGGGAGCTGCCAGGTTTCGACGAACTGGCGCGGCTCGGGCAATTCGGCCGGGTCGCCTTCGGGGCAACCGTTCTTGACCCACGTGACGATCAGATCTTTCTCGTCGGCGGTCAGCGAGCTTTCGTTCGAGAAAGTGCCGTGTTCGGGACTGGCAAACCACGGCGGCATTCTACGTTCTTGCACGACCTCGGCGATCATCTCGCCCCAGCCGGCTACTTCGTCGTAACTGGTCATCGTGAACGGGGCGATCTGTCCCTCGCGATGGCACTCCACACAGCGATCCTGAAACACGCGTGCGATTTGGTTGGAGTACGTGACCGGCGAATCATCGTTGGCCTGGCGGACCCGGCCGATGATGCAACCCTTGGCTTCAGTCAAAGCAACGCTGACTTCTTTGCCGGAGAGCAGCTCATCGATTGCGTTGCCAAGGTCGCGGCTGCGGAGCTTGGGCTGAGCGTAGCCCACGCCTGAGCCGAATCCGTATTGGTCGTCGATGCGACCCTGGTAGCGGATCACACGGTCCTGGTCCAAAACAAAGACTTGAGGCGTCCGGGTGGCTCCGAACGCGTCGGCAATCTTGTTCTCCAGGTCTTTCAAGATCGGAAGTTTGATGCCGTGGATTCGCGCGTGGGCGGCAAGTTCGGTCACCGAGTCTTGACGGTTCGAGTTGACGCACAAGAAGGCGACGCTCTTTTCGGCGAACTCCTCGCTCATCTGTTGAATTCGCGGGCCGTACAACTTGGCGAGCGGGCACTCGGTCCCCATGAACATCACGACCACGGCCTGTTTGTCTTTGTAATCCGACAGCGCGTGCGGCTGGCCGTAAAAATCGTTCAGCGTAAAGTTGTCGATCTTTTGTCCGACCGACGACTTCAACTTGGCCGCATCGGCGACCCCTGCGGACACCATGCACACCGACAACACAATTGCTAGAACCCGGAACGCTCGCATGACTTGCTCCTAATCATCCACTCTGTTCGGTACCCAAGTAGACTCGAATTGAAGAGTTGAAAACTATGCCGTCTCCGGCACGAATGGCCGGTTCGTTCATTGATGTGCTTTGTTACAAAACCCCGGCAGCGCTTGCTGCCGCCGACAGCAGGTCTTGTTCGCGACCGGCGGTCAGCAGTTCGAAGAATTGTTCTCGCATGTCTTGTGCGTCGTCTTCGCGCCTGGGTAACTCCAGCGCGAACATGGCGCCAATTCCGCACAGCATCACAATGCGGGCACGAAGTTTCGACTGCCTCTCGTCGAAACCCATCTCGTCGAACAGCTGCAAGAACAGCCGCTCGAGCAAGTCGCTCGCCTTGCGGACTGCCTTCTCGGCCCGCGGATCGCTATGGGCCCAAGCCCGCATCGCGCGGTCGTATCGGGCCAAATCTCGTCGCTCGTAGATCCCCACGACGAGCTGCATTCTCATCTTCGGATCGCCCGGCAGGGCGGAGACTTCTTCGGCGACTGCTTCCAGTTCGTTGTCGCCCCAGTCACTGGCGATGGCATCCAACAAATCGTCGCGCGACTCGAAGTGATGATAGAAGCTGCCCTTTGTCACTCCCAACTTTTCGGCCAGTGTGTCGATACGCACTGCCTCAATGCCACCTTCGACCAGTGCATCGAGGCCACCCTTGACCCAATCGAGCTGTGAGAGCCGTCGCTTCTTCATTCGTCGTTCAAAGTTCCGCAGACGCAATCTGGGCATCGCTACTCTCTCGTAGCGAAAACATACTTTACAGTATGGTAAGCGGACGTGCAAGTGTCGAGACACCGATTCGTCAACTGGAACTCATCGACATAAACCCTTTCTGAAAAGTTAGATACGAGTTGTAGGGCCGAACAGCGTTGGTTTAGTCGCCGGAGTTCCAGATGAGATCGAGTTCGAATGCACGACCCCATCGAACCTGATCTGCCCACAAGGCACTCCTTCGCCAAGCTCAGTCACCGTGGCGGAACGCCTCAACGGCCATCTCTCCGGCCGGATCGATCTGGCAGGTGATTGCACCAGCCGAATCGGTCGAGAAAACCTCGGTTTGTGCGCCGTAGACGTCGCGCAACTCGTCAGATCGATCGACCGAAGAACTGACGATCACGCAGTCGGGCTGCGCCCAATCAGCGAGCCGCAGTGTGTTTGAGGCCAGGCCCCCGTGATGCGGCGCTAGTAACACGTCGATCTTCCGCGGCGGCAGCGAGAGCAATCTTTCGAGGCCCTCGGCTTCCAAGTCGCCCGGCAGCAGGAGCCTGCGGCCTGCGTATTCGATCAACAGCACAATGCTGTCGGCGTTGTCTTCAACCTCTTGCGAGTTCCAACCCGGATGCAGCACCTCGACACGAACCTGATCGTCAATTTGCAGCCGGTCGCCTCGACAAAGCAATTGGATCGGCACATTGTTTTCTGCCGCCAAATTACAGAGTGGTTCGACCCCTTGTTGGTCGTAGTGCAGAAAGGGCCGCGACAGCAGCAGGCTGCCGAGAGGGACGGTTCGCAGCAATCCCGGCACGCCATTGAAATGGTCGATGTCGGCATGCGAGACGACGAGGGCGTCGATCCGCGATGCGCCTGCCTCCCACAACGCATGTTGCACAATCCGTTCGGCCCGGCGGCCTTCCTGCAGGTTTCCCGCGTCGTAGACCAGAGTCTTGCCGTTCGGGAAACGAACGATCGTAGCGCAGCCGTGACCGGTCGCCAGGACTGTGAACTGCAGCCCTGTCTGTGACGAAGGCATCAGCCCCACAGACAGACCGCCTACAATCCACAAGCAAAGGCTAACGCCAAGGGCACGCTTCGCTCCGCGATGCCAGGCCGGCAGCACAAGCGCCGCCAGCAATCCGTAGAGCACCACTAGCCAAATGTCGCCCGGACCGCTGACGTGCAGGTGACCGAACTCAAGGTGCGCGCAGCGCTCGACGACTCCCCGCAGAAGACTCAACCCCGAATCGAACACGAAAGCGAAAACGAAGGTCAGCGGCGGCAACGCCCAGGCGCAAAACAGACATAGAAAACCGCTGATCATGATCACACACACCAGCGGCATCAGGAACACGTTGATCAGCAACCCGACCGGCGACGCGATATGAAAACGGGCCGCCACCAGCGGCGCCGTGATCAACCAGACGATGCCCAACACAAAATAGCCGCGCTTCAACCAGCGCCAGCCGGCATGGATCCAATCTGGCAGCCAGCGTTCGGGAGCCAGCGACTCGATGCCTCCGCTGGGTCGAAGCTTGTCCAAATGTCCCAATATGGAGAGGGCCATCAGAATCCCGGCGACAGCCAAGAACGACAACTGCGCCCCGACGTTGAACAGGTCTGTCGGATTCCAGAGCAGGACGACGATTGCAGCCAGCGCCAGATTGTTGGCCGCGCTGACCGGGCGGTAGGCGGTGGCGCCGAACGACATGGCAAACAGCATCACCAGCGCCCGCACCACCGGAGGCCGCAAGTTCACCAGCAATGCGTATCCGAAGACGGCCAACAACGAAACACGCGTCGTCGTGCGGGGCGATAGATTGAGGAGCCGGCAGACGATCCACAGAAAGGCAGCCAGTATGCCCACGTGGAGTCCCGAAATCGCCAAAAAATGCATCGTCCCACTGGCCGCAAATGCATCTCGCAAAGCGATGGGTATCTCCGACCGATCGCCCAAGAGTAGCGCGTTGGCCAACGCGATATTCTGCTCGCTTAAGTGCCGCGCGATTCGCTCTTCGCTCTCGGCACGTAGGCCGGCCAGCCGTTCGCGGATCGCAAGCCCGTAGTCGTGCCCGACTGGGACGATCGCTTCCGGGGAGAATGTGCGCACCACGCACCTCTGCTGTTGGTGCAGCAGGTAGGTGCGGAAGTCGAACCCGCCGGGGTTCGCCGGCCCGCGCGCAAGCTCCAACCATCCCCGAACGTCCACGACGTCGCCCACGTCGACGTCGAGTAGACTGCCCGACACCTGCAGACGAACGCGGCCCGAAACGGGAGTCTCACCGGCCGCGGTCATCAGCGAGCGACACTGCAGCGCACAAGACGATGAATCCTCCAGTGGATAGGCAGACCAAGCGTCCCGCTGAGGTCGGACCAGTGTTTCCGGCTCACCGACGATCGTCCCTGTGATCCGAACGAGTTGCTGCTCGCTGCCGGCAAACAGAGAAATATCGTCGGCCTCGGCGACTGAAGTGTAAACGTGATGCCGCACTGCACCGATGCTCGCACAACAAACAACGATCAAGATGCCCGCTACCTTGGCGTTCAGGTTTCTGAACACGAGCGGTCCAACAGCACACGTGGCGGCGGCGGCGAGCCACACGATCCAAGGCAACGCCAGCCAACGGTCGGCGAGGATTCCGGCCGCGAGACTAACGCAGACACTCAGCGCCGGTGCACGGAAGCCGGGCTCTGCTGGAGCGCTCTGCGTATCGGTCATCGGGACCGTCGCTCGCTGGTGTGGTGGCGTGGAACCAAAGTAGCGGCGCGGCGGCAACTTCGAACCTCGTGCCGCAATTCGCCAGCCGGCCGCCGGGTCAGCGCTTTCTTCTGGCAGGTTTCCCCCGCGGTTTCCATAACGCAGCGGGGACATGCGCCTGTTTCATGATCGACCGCATGTCTTCGACGACGGCCGGGTGCTTTGCGGCAACGTCGTGCTGTTCGCCGAGATCGGAGTCGAGATCGTACAACTCGAGGTTGTCGCCACCGAGCGGTCGCACGACGGCCTTCCAGTTGTCCGCGCGCACGGCTTGTGCCGAACCCCGTTCGTAAAACTCCCAGTACAGGTAGTCGTGGTTGCGCTGTTGTTCGGGGTCGCCTTTGATCGTGGGCGCAAAGCTCACGCCGTCGTGCTGCGCAGGTGCCGCTGCACCGGCTAGATCGGCCGCGGTCGCCAGCAGGTCGCCAAAGTAGCCCACATGCGGCGAGACTTTACCGCGGGGAGTCGTCTCCGGCCAACGGACGATGAGCGGCACGCGAATCCCCCCTTCATACAGGTCCCGTTTGATACCGCGCAGCGGGCCGTTGCAGTCGAAGAAATCGGGATCGCTGCCCCCCTCGGCGTGCGGCCCATTGTCGGACGTGAACATCACTACTGTTTGTTCATCGATCCCGAGTTGCGCCAAGCGCTTGAGCACGCGGCCTACGTCCCGGTCGAGACGCCCAATCATGGCAGCCCGTCCCTTCTCCGGAGCCGGCCAATCTCGATCCGCATAGTCGCCGTAGTCGGGAATCTCCATCCCCCGCGATCCGGCCTCATTGTTGGCGTGCGGCAACGTCACCGAAAGGTACAGGAAGAAGCGCTGTTTGTGATGCCGATCGATAAAGTCCAACGCCTCATCCGCGATGAGATCGTGGCTGTAGTCGACCTGCTCTTCGGCCACCCCCTGACCATACTTCCCTTCACGGGGAACGACATTCCGCAGCGCAACCCTCCGCTCATTGCGAATCAGAAAGGTCGGATAGTAATTGTGGGCATGGTGCTGATCGAGATAACCGAAGAACTCGTCGAACCCTTGACGGGTCGGCACGCCGTCGGAACCTTCGTGTCCAAGTCCCCATTTGCCAAACAGCCCTGTCGCATAGCCGGCGGCCTTCAGCACGTCTGCGACGGTCACGTCTTCGGGCCGCAAGTCGATCTTGCCGTTGCCGCGAATGTAGCAGTGACCCAGATGCCGCCCGGTCATCAGGACGCATCGCGAGGGAGCGCACACGGTCGAGCCGGCATAGAACTGCGTGAACCGCAGCCCCTGCTCGGCCAGCCGATCGATGTTCGGGGTCCGGATAAGTTGCTGCCCGTAACAACCCAAGTCTCCATAGCCCAGGTCATCGGCAAGGATGAAGACAATATTCGGTGCTCGGCGATTCTCGGCTGGTTGTGCTGCTTCTGATAGCAGTGTCGACAACACAACCGCGGCAGCGGGAAAGACGAACGGAACGATTCGATGTAGCAACCGGCCGATATATTGATGCGACCTCGAAGGCGCCCTGGTTGTGGAGGAGATCATGGGATGACTTTGATTGCCGGTTGGTGGTCGATACGGCCGTCACGGACGTGAGCACCAGTATTGATGTCAGACATCGGCGGGTCAATGTTGGGGGTTTGATTGCCGACGAGAGCTTGCACGAAGGAAGGGGGTCAGCGGAGCAAGAGTCACCGGATAACACCGTCGAACGTTGCACCATCGCGTGGACGTGTCCCGCTGACATCTTTGCTGTAGCGCAATTGTGCACCGGTTGCTCGCTCCGCCGATGCCGTCACCCAGTGTACGTCTGATAGATGGCGGATCGTATCGCGGGCTGCAATAATTCCGCTTCCAACGGGTGAGGAAGCCTGTTTCCTTCCAGCCTACAGCGTTTCACGTTTCGTGCCGCGATGAACGCGACTTGGCACTTTGAATGCTTGGTTGCCAGGAGCCGCGGCCGGTTGCGGAATCTTGTGAACCGCACTCATGAATGGAGTCGAATACAGCATGATCCATCTCAACGTTGTTGCCGTTGCTTTGCTCGCCAGTCCCGTTTTTACGGAAGAACCGAACCCAGAGCTTCAGCAATTCCAAGGTCCATGGGAGGTCGCCGAACTTTCCGAGGACGGCAAGGTCATCCCCAAACAAGCCATTAAAGAGTGGTTGCCGTCGGGGGGGCGAGCCGAGATCGTCGACAACGCAATCATCTTCAGATCACCCCATGACGGCAAGAAGTACGTCAAAGTCTTTTCGGTGGATGCGACCAAGTATCCGAAGGCCATCGAGATTAGTACGCCCCAACGCACGGATGGTTGGGGAATCTACCAGTTCGACAATGGGCGACTCGTCATTTGTTTGGCTGACCCTAATGAGGCTGAACGCCCGGGAGATTTCTCAGCTGCGAAGGGGTCCAAACGGATGCTCATGGTGCTAAAGCGGCCCGCAGTCGCATCCGCGACAACCGCAGTTGCAAAGGCCGCCACCCCTCAACCAAAGACAATGCCAGACGGGCAAGCTGCTCAGTTTCTGTCGGACGAACAAGTCACAAAGATGCTCGCCGGCAGTTGGCGGCTCAAGGACTCTGCCGGCTTTCTGTTTGTCACGTTCAATGCCGATGGAACCTTCAGCACGATGCGGGAATATCAACAACTTCGCTTATTCCACAAGTCCTTCGTCCAGACACCGATTTCCAGCGGCACATGGAGCGTCAACAACGGCGCTCTGGCGGCCCATGTCACGACATCGGTACGTTTGGAACGCGTGAACCAAGTGCTCTCGTTCGCAGTTCGGTCGATTTCAGGTCGAGACATGATCTTTGTGGATCAATTGGGGCGTGTTGGCAGTGCAGCCAAGATGCGGTAATGCACAATCGCTGCCGCATCGAGAATTTCCAATCGAAGGGGCGTTGCCGTTGACGGCGGGCGCCGACTACTTCAGAGCAGTGCGTCGATCCTCTCGATTGCGTCCAGCGCGCCCAACGGCAATGAGATTGCGCCCGGTGGAGTGTAGTAATCGCGAGGGTTGATCCGGATCAATTTTCCCGGCCGTCGCTCGCACTCATATCGCACAGTGGGGATCGATTCACCGGCGCCGAATTCAATGGTCACCAGGTGCTTGTCTGCGACGCTACGCAGCCACCGGGCGTATCGGTTTTCTTGCTCGTCGCAACGTAGCGAGTGCCACGCGAAATCACCGAACATCAAAATGTTGGGACGCGCCACAGCATCACAGTGCCTGCATGTTGGCAACCGTGAGGTTGCGCGGATGGTCCGCTCATCGACAGAGACGGCAAGGTTATTCGCGGACCACACGTCCGTGGAACAGACCCCCGAACACTGCATGTAATGAATCGAACCGTGGCATTCCACCACACGCTGCTCGTCGAAGCCAGCCCTTTGAAAGTGACCGTCGACGTTGCTGGTGAACACGAAATAGCCGAGCGGCCGCGCTTCGGCCCAGCGCTTTAGAATGGCGAAGCCCGCGTGCGGCGGCGTGTCGCGATAGAGATTGAGCCGGTGTCCGAAAAACCCCCAAGCTTGCGCGGGATCTCGGTCGAACCACATCGGATTCGACACCTCGTCGAACCGCTGACCGCGAAACGGCGGATAGGCGTTCCAAAAACCTTGATCCCCGCGAAAATCGGGCAGTCCAGAGTCCACACCCATTCCGGCACCCGCACCAATAAGAATGGCATCGGCAGATACTATCGCTGCCGCTGCGCGTTCGATTGCTGCGTCGATTCGTTCGGAAGAGGACATTGTCGCCGGGATGAAATGCGGCCGATTGCCAATCCCATGTTATGGGCTGGAGACAGACATGGCTAATGGCCAACTGGCGAGCGCTAGGACGAACAAAACTGCTGCCGCAATCGTACCGCGCCGAAGTCGCTTGTTCGCTTCTTTGCGGCTTGCGATCCATCCGAAAAACGTCGCCGCCAGAGCACCGAATATCGCCGACACGATACAGGCCATCCAGACTCCGTGGAGCGATTCGGGGTGCCGACCGCGAAAGTACGCTGTGATGCCAAGATGCAGCCCCATGGCCACCCAGAGTATCGCCACCACGAGACAGTAGAACGTGGCAGGACTACGCGACTGTGCCGGCTTGTTCATGCGGGAAGCGTTCCACGGAACTCTCGCTCTATCGTGTCGCAAAGATCGCAATTCGCGCGCCGACGCGTACGAGTCGAACCGTCCTATGCAGTCTTGGCGACACTAAATCGCATCAGGCGGATGACGCTCAGCAAACTCGATTTCAAAGTTACATTTTGAGCAGCGGTACAGCGATATGTGCCCCTGCTGGGAGTCGGGGCGGGTTCGCATAAGCCACATCGCGAACCAAGCATGACACCTGGGGCAGACACGGAACACCCCCCGGCTGCAAAGGTTCCGACAGAAGCGAGTTTTCTGCGACGGTCGGCATATGGTTCATTTGCAATTCGATAAATCGGCGAGTGTCGTGCCGTGCCGCGTTGGATGCGTTGGGAACGCCACCTCTCCGAATTGTCTAGATTCCCGACGGCGAGGGCAAGAACTTTTCGGCGACGGCTGAAGCGGCTCTGCAGCCATGTGGCCGGTTGGAAACCAAAGGTAGTGCCCACCGGCAACCGTTGTCGCCGGACACGGCATCAATCGTCGCGTGACTGATCGTTCGGGTCTTCGACCGTGGGAATAGCCGGTGAGAGGAATGAATCGTCACATTCCGTCAGTTGGCCACGGGCGAGCCGCCACACGCGAAAGCAGTTGGAATAATTTGCACCGCGAGTGTGATCCTCATCGTCGCGAATGTACAAGAGGCCGTACGAGCCGGGCGCATTGGCAGCGACCCAGCTAAAGAGGTCGATAACGTACTCGGAGCGATGGTTGTGTTTGCCGGCGATGTGAAGCGAGTCGCAGCCGTTGTATCGCTGCAGGCGAACGAGATCGTTGGGAATCGAGTCAACGTAGCCAACGAGCCGTGACCAACAACAATCTTGCAGCACGGCATCGGTGTCGTGGGCGTGATACTGAATCGACGCCCATCCGTGAAACTCAAACATTCAGATTAGAACCCGTCCGAAACACGGTTGTGGTCAGAATCGATGCTGCAATACCAAAGAAAAGTCGCCCATAGAGGAATTTCGGACAACTTCTAGTGTCCGGCAACGGAGCCGACTATTCATGGAGTGTATTCACGGGATCTTTCTCGAATCCAGTACACCACTGGAGAACGAATGATCGCGATGCCGATGAGTACGCCCCCGAACGCGCCGACGAGTGACCACAAAACCGTGTGGTCGACAATTGCGTTCAGGGCGCCTAGGTATGCGCCCTCGACTGAGCTGTAGTCGGCTCGAACGTTTGGTCGTGGAATAACGAAACCGAGCAGTAAACCGACCAGACCAAGCACGAATACAAGTCTACTACCGGCCAAGAAAGCGATGACCGCAACCACGATCAGAACCCCGAGTTGCCAAGACCCGGCGGTCGCATAAGCGATCTCACGAAGGCTGAGCATGGCGCTGCAATTGCCTTTGGTGTGAGGCAAGACAAATCTGCGAGGAATCGCGCCCTCACTCCAAGTTTGGTACATCGCAGTCGGTGTGTGCAAGAACTCTCTCAGGCAACGTACTACAGCGACCGTCAACGCCCGCTGTGAGTGCTGCCCAAAAAAAAGAAACCCCGCATGCCTGATCAGGGCACACGGGGTTTCCGGGGTCGGAAGTCTCGTCGAAAACTATCTTTCGGCGACTGCTGAAGCGGCCCCTTCGGCCATCAGATGGGCGATCTTCGCCAGAACCTCGACGGCTTCGGGTGGGAAGGCCTCGGCTTCGGTGCTCCAGAAGTTCACCGTCGCGCGGTGACCGTCGACTTCGATCGGCACGTGCACGACAGAAAGGACGTTCTTGCGCGCCATCTTCTTGTAAAGCGGTCCTTTCGCTTCACGCAGGTTGTTGATGGCGACCGGTTCGGTACCGGCGGCATGCTCGGCCAGCGGCTCACCTTTGGTCCGCAGCCGAGTCGAGGTGCTCTGGAACGACGTCTTCAAGCCAAAACGCTGCTGGATGTTCCGCAGCTTCAGGCGATCGCCGTCGACATAGGAAACGCAGACGCGGTCGACTTGCGGCACGAGGTTCCAGAGCTGGAAGCCTGCGAACTCGAACGACTTCTCGTCCTTCAAGGCTTGTCGCGTCAGAGTCTGCATCTGGTCGTCGACCACGATGGCTCCGGCGGCGGCAGCTTCCTGGAACTCTTTGGCCCGCGTCGCCAATTCTCCGATCGGCTTGGTCAGATCCTGGTCGGTCGGTGCGACTTCGAACCAGCCGAACATCATCTCGTCCCAAGACTGTTCACCCCAGCCCACCTCACGTGAGGGGTCGGGGTTGTTCAGGTTGTCGGCCGAGTTGTCGAAGTGGGCCACACAATGCAGCCGTGCTCCGCGCGGTACCTTAATCGCCTCGTCAAGGATGTACGTCGTCTGCCAGCCGAAGTCGTACTTCGGCACCGACAGCAACGTTTCCTTCTTACCGTCCGGATAAATCAAGTCGTAGCGGAAGTCTTTGCCACGCAGGTGCATGTGCGGCGAGATCGACAACAGCGTCAGATTCTGCCGGAACATGTACTCCGACTCGACTTCGTAGCTCGGTTCGTGCGGCGGAATGGCAAAGGTGAAGTTACCTGCGTTCTGCCACACGACCTCTTTCTTCACCTCTTTCGGGTCGGCAAATTTGAAGCCGGCGTAACTCTGGTCGTCTTGCTCGGTCCCGTTGGGCGTATAGTGCATTTCCATCATCAGCTTGCTGCCCTTGGGGACGTAACGGGCCAAACCTTCCGGCAGCAACTCTTGACGGAGACCCGGAGCGAATGCGCCCAGCCAGTCGGTCTGCACGCGACCGGCGCGGCCGGTCGGGGCGACGTTGGGCGGAATCAGGTAAACAATGATGTGGTGCACGACAGCCGGGTTACCGGGACGGCATTCGATGCCCTGCAGCCATTTGTCTTCGTCCCAACCCGGATCGATGACGAACTTTTTGTAGTCGACGACGCCGTCAGCCGGCACCGTGAAGGACTCGTCCATGTGGATGACTTCGTCCGGCTCGCCGATCTGCCAGCCTTCTGCGAACTGCGGCGGTTCAGGCAAGTTGGCGGGATCGCCTTCAGGGGCTCCGGCGGCGACCCACTTGTAAATCAGTTCTTTCTCTTCTTTGCTGAGACTCGCATCGTTAACGAAGTGAACGCTGTTCTCCGGATTGGCGTGCCAAGGCGGCATCCGTTGTTCGGCGACGACCTCTTGGATCATCTCGGCCCAACCGGCGGCGTCATCGTAGGAAGTCAGCGTGAACGGGCCGATCTGCCCTTCACGGTGGCAGGCGACGCAGTTCGCGTTGAAGATGCGCACGATCTGATCTGAATAGGTAACGTCGCTGTTCGCATTCGGCGTGCGGACGCGACCGATACGGCAACCGGAGTTCTTGGCGACGGGCTGGCTGACTTCTTTGCCGGCCAACAATTCGCCGACGGCGACAGCCAGGTCACGGCGGTTTGCCTTGTCACGCTGGTAGGCGATGCCGTTTTCCTGAATGCCGAACCGGTCGTCGACGCGCCCCCAGTACTGCACAACACGGTTCTTGTCGAGCACGAACACTTCCGGCGTGCGGACGGCTCCAAACTGGTCGGCCAATGCGTTGCCGGCGTCCTTCAGAATCGAGAAATCGACTCCGTAGGTGCGAGCATAGTGCGCGATCTCGGTCACGTTGTCCTGGCGATTGGAATTGATCCCCAAGAATACGACGCCTTGATCGGCGAACTCACCCTGCAGCTTTTGAAGGACCGGGCCGTACAGCTTGGCCAGCGGACAATCGGTTCCCAGAAACGCCACGACCACGACTTCGGCGTCTTTGTAGTCGTCGAGGGAGATCTGCTTCCCGTAGAAATCCTTGCTGGCGAAACTGTCAATTTTTTTGCCAATCGGTGTGCTCTCGGCGGCAACAGCCGGCCAGGCCAGCGCCATGGCAACGAGCGCCGTCAGTGGCAGTAGTGCCTTACGCATACTTCCTTCCTCCCGTTTTCGTGTTCGACCCAAAAAGTGGCGTGTGGATAGTTCCATGACTAGTGCCCACAAAAGGGCAATTGTTTCTCAGTGAATTCTTCAGACGGAATCAAACTCATATTCGCCGGGCGCGACTCCCAGGTAACCCAGCAGCATGCGGGTCAACTCTTCCGACAGTTCGCTCGCCGATAGTGGGTAGTTCGTGCGTTGGATATCGGCGCTCAAGGTTGTCTGGTCGAGCGTATCGAACACCATTCGCAGGCCGAGATCGATCGCCAGCGCGGGGTTCGGGTGGCCGATTTCGGCACGACGCTCCATCAGCAACTCGGTCAGCCGACCAGAGATGTACTGAAACAGCTTGGCCCCGCGCTCGGCAAAGTCTTTGTCAGTACTGCCTCGCACAACCAATGCACGGATCAAACCAGACTTCTCCTGGTACACCTGAACCAGGAAGGGAATCACCTCGCCGAAGATCTCGGCGATCGACGCTCCCTGCCAGCGATCGGGATCGACGGCTACATCCGACGTGGCCGCCGCTTCTGCGTTAAACCGCTCGTAGAGACAGGACAACAATGCGTCTTTGTCGTTGAACCGAGCGTACATCGCCCCGACGGACGATTTTGCGCGCCGCACAATTTCAGAGACCGTCGCTTTCTCAAAGCCACGTTCGGCAATGACAGCCTCGGCCGCGTCGAGAATTCTCTCGAGCGTTTCCTGGCTACGCGATTGGTGAGTGGGTCTCACCCACTCCATGTGCGCTAGCGTACGGGTCACTTTCCAGCTCCTGATCCCTCACGAATCAGAATTCGTATTCTATTTGTAGCATTAACGCCTTAGGTGGGCAAGACCTTACCTACATTTTCAGAATACGAATTCTAATTCTTCTTCTGGAACGATCGTTGGCTATCGCACTGCAAATCACCCTGCGACATAGGTAGTTCTACGGAAACGGTTTACGGACTGCGTACCGAACTCTCAACGCGCGGATGCTGCGGCAGTTAGCACAGGTGTTGTACTTCTGCTTTCGATTCCGTCGGAAGGAATGCAACGGTCGTTGAGCTGTCACGGGCTTCAATGCGCGGCGCTGCGACCGCTTTGAAAAGGAGTCGGGGGGCGGGCATACTTGATGAGTCGTCTGCGATCTGGCCGGGCTCTCTTCGATCAGACTGCTGTTCTCGCTGGCCGCAAGCAACACTGATGTCGATTGACCAGGCGTGGCGTGACCATGCAACAGCCGAGGCGCGACTGTCCATCTGCCGACGAACTGGCGCGTTTCAGCGCCGGGCTCGAGCTGTCACGTTCGGCAGACGAGATTGCCGCCCATCTCGATGTCTGTGACGAATGCTGGTCAACGATCCAGAACTTTGGCCAGGACACGCTGGAGGCGGCGCTGCAGCCGCCGAAGTCCGGCTTGTCGGTCAAAAACGAACTGAGTTACCAGCAGGTTGCCGCGGCAGCTCGCAACACGACAGAGGGTCGGCACGATAGTTCCGTCACCGTCGGAGAGTCGATCGGACACTATCGCATCGAGCGAATACTCGGCCGAGGTGGTTTCGGCATCGTCTATCTGGCCCACGACGAGCAGCTCAACCGCAGCGTAGCCATTAAGGTGTCACACACGTCGCATCGCAGCGACGCCAATGCCTATTTGATGCGAGAGGCCCGGGCTGCGGCACAGTTGAAGCATCCGCACATCGTGCCGGTCCATGAGGTTGGCCGCAGTGGCGAGGAGACCGTCTACGTTGTCAGCGAATTCATTGAGGGAACCAGTGTCGACGAATGGTTGGTCGATCAACGGCTGACCATTCGCGAAGCATGCGAACTGAGTGCCACGCTGGCTGGGGCCTTGCATTACGCTCACGAACAGGGCGTGGTGCATCGCGACATCAAGCCAGCCAACATCATGATCGACCGGGACGGCAACCCGCACATCATGGATTTCGGCTTGGCAAAACGAGACGTCGGCGAGGTGACCCTGACGGTTGAAGGTCACGTCATGGGGACGCCTGGCTACATGTCACCCGAACAGGCCGGCGGGCTCGGCCATGATGCCGACCGGCGATGCGATGTTTATTCGCTGGGCGTCATCCTATTCGAGTTACTGACCGGGGAACTGCCGTTTCGCGGCACGGTCCGAATGCTGATCGCGCAAATCCTGGAGCAGGAGCCCCCCAGCCCGCGCAGCTTGAACAACGAAGTTCCAGCGGATGTAGAAACCATCTGTCTAAGGTGTTTGGAAAAGTCGCCGCAGCAGCGCTACGCATCCGCTCTGGATCTGCAAAAGGATTTACAGCGGTTTCTCGACGGAAAGCCGATCCGTGCGCGTCCGGTCAGTCGAGTGGAGCGCGCGTGGCGCTTGGCCCGTCGACGACCTGCGGCTGCCGCTGCGATCGCCTTGCTCGTGTTGCTGGGCATCGGTTCGGTCAGCGGTGCTGTGGTGATTACCAATTCGCTCAATGCGCTGCAGCAGGTGGAACGCGAAAGAACGTTCGCCCAAGTCGACGCATTGTTGACCGCCGAACCGGCTGAGGTGCCGGCGATTCTGGCGGATTTGGAAGCATACCGTGATTTGGTTGAACCGCGCTTGTCGCAAATGTTGGCAGATGGGTTGCCAGCCGAACAGCAATGGCGCGTCCGCTTGGCGCTGCTCCCCGGCGATCCATCGCAGATTGACCTGCAATTCGACCAATTGCTTTCAGCCCAGGCAGATGTGCTGCTTGTCATTCGCGACGCGATGTACGAACAACGTTCGGCGCTTGCCGGTCGACTCTGGGAAGTCGTGCAGGACGAAAAGGAACAGCCGACGCCGCGGTTCAATGCCGCCTGCACGCTGGCCACATATGACCCCGAAGGGGCGGCAACGGAAGAGGCGGATTGGACGGGACAACCTCCGTTCGTCGTCGATCAACTCATCGACCGGATACTGCAGAACCGCAGTCAGTACTCGACCCTGATGGAAGCACTTTATCCCGCCCGGGAGCATTTATTGGGGCGGCTTTCAGACGTGTTTCGGGATCGCTCACAACCCGGGTCGCAGCGACTGATGGCTGCAACGCTGTTGCTGGATTACGCTGGCGACGAACCGGACGTGTTGACGGATCTGATTCAACACTCCGATGCCGAGCAGTTCGAGCTGTTGTGCTCGAGGATCGAACTGGATGGCAGGACGATCACGCTCAGCCTGGAAGCCGTTCTCGATGAGCAACCTGTCGGGGACGACATGTTTGACGCGGAAATTGCGCTCGCCGAACGCCAGGGCATCGTCGTCGCCGCACTGTTGCGGCTCGGGCGAGCGGAAGCGGCGTGGCCCTTGTTGAAGAATTCGCCGGACCCCACGAGTCGAACCTACGCCATCGACAGCATTGTCAAGCGGGCCGTCGATCCGAAACTGATCTGGGACCGACTGCAAGTGGAGGCCGACGTATCGGTTCGCAGGGCTTTGCTGTTGGCGTTGGGCGAGTTTAGCGAGCGAGCGCTGCCGGCGGATCAGCGTGGATCGTTCATCCCTGGACTCGTCAGACTGTATCGTGACGATCCCGACCCCGGCATTCATGGAGCCGCCGAATGGGTTCTTCGACAATGGAACGCTGGAGAAAAATTGCTGGCAGTCGACGAGTCGCTGGCAACCGGTAAACGCCTAGGTGATCGCAACTGGTACCTGGACATGCAGGGCCACACGATGGCCTTGGTGCCCGACGGCTCCTCCGTCTACGTGTCTCAGAACTACGCCGGGACGTTTCAATTCCAGGCAAGGATGCTCCGCGTGCCGGGACTGGAGCCGGAGCGCCGACTCGGACATTCCTTCTGGATTGCTAGTAAGGAAGTGAGTGTGGAACAATATCGCCGGTTCCGCCGGGCGCACGTCTTCCTACGGAAGATTGTTCCAAACGACCGCTGCGCCGCGCACCGAGTGAAGTGGTATCAGGCGGCAGCATATTGCAACTGGCTGAGCGAACAGGAAGGCATCTCCAAAGAAGAGTGGTGCTTCGTGGCGAACGCGGACGGCAAGTACGCCGACGGAATGCGGCTGGCCGATGACTACCTCAAACGGACGGGGTATCGCCTGCCCACCCACGCCGAGTGGGACTATGCCTGCCGAAGCGGCGCACTGGGTGAGTATGCCTTTGGCAACCAGTGGGAGTTCATCAACAAGTATTGTTGGTACGCCGGGAACTCGCTGGAGAGGATTTGGCCGGTGGGCACATTGCGACCGAACGATTTCGGCCTGTTTGATATGCACGGCAACGTCTACGAATGGCTGGCGAACGTTGTCCGAGATGAGAAACCGACTTTGGCCCACGTCTTTCACGAAAATGAGCGGCGGATGTCGGCTAGCGGCGGTTTCGACTCGCAGTGGACCAACACCCGCGCCGCCTATCGCACGAATTCCGTTCCGACGAGTAATTTCGCAAACGACGGCTTTCGGGTTGTGCGAACTCACCGATCCGAGCGATAGCCCAAGTCCAGTTGGTCTGTGACCATGCAGATACGATGCCCCCACTGTGGAACGCCCACCGACATCGGGGACCGCGATTTGACGCTCCAGCAGACTTGTCCTTCTTGCGGCAGTCATTTCTCGTTGGTCGACGCTGCCGCGGCGCCGACCGTCGCTGCGCCCAACGACCGGCAGCAGGTCGGTCACTTCGAGCTGCTCGATCAGATCGGCGTCGGTGCTTTCGGCAGCGTGTGGAAGGCTCGGGACGTGAAGCTCGACCGGCTGGTGGCCGTGAAGATTCCGCGATCGGTTCAACCGGGGACGGCCCAACCCGAAGAGTTCCTGCGAGAAGCCAGAGCCGCTGCCGGGTTGCGGCACCCCAACATCGTCAGCATTCACGATGTGGGACGCGACAATGGCACGGCTTATATCGTCAGCGACTTGATCAGCGGGGTTTCTCTGAGCGACTGGCTCAGTGGCCAGCAGCCGAATGCACGACAAGCGGCCGAGTTATGCGCCAAACTGGCAGACGCGCTGCATTATGCCCACGAACAGGGGGTTGTGCATCGCGACGTCAAGCCGGCCAACGTCATGATTGACGTCGAAGGTCAGCCGCACGTCATGGACTTTGGACTGGCCAAACAGGATGCGGCTGAAGTCACGATCACATTGGACGGCAGAGTCCTTGGTACACCCGCCTATATGTCACCCGAACAGGCTCAGGGTTTGGGACATCAGGCAGACCGGCGGAGCGACGTCTACTCTCTGGGTGTGATCTTGTTTCAATTGCTGACAGGCGGCTTGCCGTTTCGGGGTACAGCCCGAATGCTGCTGCACCAAGTGCTCCATGAAGAACCCAAGTCACCCAGGGCGCTCAACGATCGTGTGCCCAGAGATCTGGAGACGATCTGCCTGAAGTGTCTCGAAAAAGATCGGGACAGGCGTTACCAGACGGCCGCCGACTTGCGTGACGACCTGAGGCGGTATCTCGCCGGCGAACCGATATTGGCGCGTCCCGTCGGGCGCGTCGGACGTATCTGGCGTTGGTCCCGCCGCAAACCAGCTGCAGCGACCGCCCTTGTGTTGCTGGTTGTGATGATCGTTGGTGCGACCACGACGATTGGCGTCATCACCGGCATACTGGGTGCCCGCCGAAACGCCGAACGCGAGCGCGTCGTCGCCCAGGTGGATGCGCTATTGAAGGCCCGTCCGGCGGAGGTGCCTCAAGTTCTCGAGAAGCTCGAAGCGGCGCAGGACGTCGCGGTGCCCCGATTGTTGTCGCTGATGGATCAGACGCCGGCTAGCCGGCAATGGCGACTGAGATTAGGCCTGCTGCCGTCCGACCCCACACAAGTCGATCCGCTCAGCACCGCCATGCTCACCGCCGACATCGAAGAGCTGACGGTGATCCAACACGCGTTGCCACCGCAAGAGATCAATCTTGAGCCGTTTCGGGAGATTCTGGATCGCGCAGACAACGCGACTCGCGAACGATTCAATGCGGCGTGCGTGTTAGCAGCACTGCAAGCCGAGGGTCAAACGGCTGCTGCAACGGAGTGGTCGGGCCATGCTCCTTTCATCACCCAGACGATGATCACACAGCTCTTGCAAAACCCCAGCCGTTATCCGCTGTTGCTCGAGACGCTCCGCCCGATCGGCCGTCATTTGCACGAGCCGCTCTGTACGGTCTTTCGCGACAATCCGGGGAGCGAATCACAACGTTACGCGACCGCCTTATTGGCCGATTATGCGTCGAAAGAACCACGCATCTTGGCGGAGCTCATCGGAGATACTGATGAGGAGCAGTTCGAACTGTTGTGCGCGCCGCTGGAGACCCTCGGTGAAGATGCAATTCCAAGCCTGCGAGAAGTGCTACAGCAGGCCGTTCAGCAAGAGGCAGAACTCGCCCCCAGAATCGCGGCGGCGCGTCGAGCGGCAAATGTTGCGGTCGCGCTGCTGAGGATCGGGCATGGAGAATCGGTCTGGCCGTTGTTGAAGAATTCTCGCGATCCGACCTGCAGAACATTCCTCATCAACCGGATCGCCAATCGGGGTGTCGACCCATCGTTCATCTGGAAGCGATTCTTGTCGGAAACAGACGCGTCCATCCGGTGTGCCCTGTTGTTGACACTGGGGGCACTTGATGAAGGGCGGCTGTCTGGGGAACAACGGCAACCGCTCGTCGCACCGCTGGTTGAGGTGTATCGGGGTGATCCCGATCCCGGAATTCACGCAGCAGCCGAGTGGGTGTTGCGGCAATGGAACGAGGCCGACGGCTTGAGGGATATCGACGGCTCGTTGTCGGCAAAGTCTCCCACGCCAGAGAGCGGCTGGTACGTCAATTCTGAAGGTCAGACGATGATGCTGGTGCGCGACGGTTCTTCGGCCAGAATCACGCCCGGTTATCGGCCGAAGTACCGCGTCGGGCGTTCGTTCTGGATCGGCAGCAAACTGGTCACCGTCGCCGAGTATCGCCGCTTCAATGAGTCACACCCCATCGAGGCAGAACTGGCCCCCAGCCCGGACTGTCCGGTTCACGGCGCGAGTTGGCTGCAAGCCGCAGCATACTGCAACTGGTTGAGTCAACAGGACGGCATCCCCGAAGATCAATGGTGCTTCCTGCCGAATGCCGAGGGAAAATACGCTGCGGGCATGCGTCTCGCAGAAGACTACGTCGATCGCGACGGCTATCGCCTGCCCACCGACCACGAATGGGACTACGCCTACCGGGCGGGCGCCACGACGCAGTTTTCATTCGGCGATGCAAGCGAAACCTTGGGGGGCTATGCCTGGAACATTTGGAATTCGCAGATGCGGACCTGGCCGGTCGGCGCACTCCGACCGAACGATTTCGGATTGTTCGACATGCATGGAAGCCTGTGGGAGTGGACCGCCAGCATCAGACTGGGATCGCAATCGCGACTGCTCCGCGAGGTTGCCGCTGACCACGAGCCGCTTGTGTACGGCGGCACGTTCCGCTTCGGACCCGACAGGCTGCGTCCGATCGACCGGCGAACTGGCGGGTTGGAGCCGTACGATCGAGAACAGGGATTTCGCGTCGTGCGGACTGCGCGCTGAGCGCTCGCGGTGCTGGCAAGTCCTCGGCTTTGACGATAGTTCCGTTCCGCCAACACGTGCGTCTGGGTCACAGCAAGTCTTTGAATTCCTCGCGTAGCCTGCGGAGGACTTTGTACTTCGCGTTGTAGACCGCCCCGTTCGTCATTTCGAGCTCTCGAGCGACGACCTCCGGGCTCTTGTCTTCGACAGCCACCTGCCAGAACGCGCGCCATGTGCGAGCTTCGAAGTTGCCTTCGATCAACTCGAGAGCCCGCAGGTATAACGCTTGCGTATCCTCTTCGAGCTCTTGATCGTCCTGCGCGTTCGCATCGTCGAACGCGACTGTCTGCATCTGCATGTTTGCCGTCGAACCTCCGCGGGGCGCGGCTCCTTTGGCGAGCAGACGAAAGTAGTCCGCAATCTTGTGTTGGGTAATGCGTCGCAACCAGCCGCGAAAAGTGTCATGCGGCCCTTCCTTCTGAAAACTGGCAATCTGACCGGCGACACCCCGGAACACTTCCTGAACGATGTCGGCCGCGTCCTGTTCGGGGATGTCACGACGGCGACACCAACTGAAGACCAGCGGGCCGAACAGCCTTACGAAGCGATCCCATTGCTGGGAATCGTCTTCTCGCATGCCTTGCAGCATGCTGAGCGAGGTTTCGGGAGGGTCTGCCATAATGTTGCTCGTCGCAGTGCGCGAACACCATCATCGCAAATCCCTCCCGCACCGTGTAGTCGGCAAGAAACCAGCCATCGTTTGGTCGCCGAGACAAGGACTGGTTGCCAGTCCTCAGTCACCGGCCGAAATCGCACTCTCTAACCCCTGGGCGGAGTGCGCCAGGTCCTCTCACCTGGATAGGACGGGTAGCTCAACCCTTTGGATTCCAGGCCGACTTCCTCGACTTTGAAGTAGACTCTGAGTGTCCCCGCTCCATCCCCCGTGAACTCGGCGTACAACCGATTTGTTGGGTTGTTCATTGCCTGCAGCAGGTAGGCGAGGTTCCACGAATTGGCGCCGGTTCTAAAGTAGTCGTCCGAGTCGTTGTCGTCTTCCACATAGCCGCTGTCGAGCGTGATGTTGACCTGTGACAAGTCGTACGTCTGACCACCCGGCTGCGTCGGAAATACCGTGAAGAGTTGAGACTGCTTGACCCCCGCTTTGCTGCCCGGCGCCATGTCCGTGTACGCTGCGATCGAACCCCACCGCAGCTCTTTCGTGCCCTTCACTCCCAGGTTTGTGCCGAGGTCTTGCGGCATCGTGACGCTGAACAACACGCTGCCACCAACTTCGGCTTCGCTGCCGTTATCGTCATTGATCACGAGTTCCGTCTCCATGTAAGTCAGTTCGAACAACTTCGGCTTGCCGCGACCTCCGTTGGGCACTGCCGCCATTTGTTGTTTGTATTGGCGTAACATCTCCGGCCCCTTTTCCCGCAGCTTGCGGTAGTGTTCGAAGGTGGCTTTCGACATGCTGACGTTGCTGGCCATCTCCGGCCAAAACAGATCGTAGATCGGTCTCAGATCGAGTCTTAAGGGAACCAGCTCTTTCGCGTCGGCCAGGTTTCCGGCACTAGACGATTGGGATGCAGAGCTCTCAGACGATTGTTTGCTGGATGTCGTCTTACTCTTTTCGAAGCTGAAGGCATTGCCAACGCTGATGCCTTTGATACTCCCCTCAGCCTGCGTACCGCCGCTGTACACCGTGGCCAGCTTGTCGCAGACGGTTTGAGCGTCAAACGTTTCTTTCTTCGTCGCCTGGGCACCGTACAGCGTACTCAGCGCGTAGTGGGTTCCGAAGCGGTTGAAGAGTCGAAACCAAGCGTCTCGACTGTCTGGCTGCAAGTCCCTCTGGGTAAACCGGGATAGTGAGTCGCTGAGTTGCAGCCGATCTTTATTGAGTGTCAGCCACAACCGGTAGGACATAGACCGGTTGTATCCGTACGCTTGCTTGTTGGTCGAAGACCTCGTCCGTGTCTTGCTGAATCCCATTTCGACGTTGCGGCTGACTTTTGCCCCCTTGGCCCCAACACCACCCTTCACGCTGGCCGACAAAGACAAGCTGTCGATGAGAGAGTTCTCGGAGAAGAACACGCGGTCAATCGTGAACTGCTTGCTGTTGACCTGCGTTTGCACAAACATGTCTTTCGGCACGATCCAGCCCTGATCCACGTACCGCGTGCCCGCGTTGTCGAAGTGCTTCTTGAGAATGTAGTCGCCGACACCGTAGTGATCCTGAAAGTCCAGCGCGTTCATCCTCAGGACGTTGTATCCCCGACGAGCGTGGTCTTCGCAGGCGGCATGCTCGGTGGCGCCTGCTCGGCCCGTCCGCCCGCCCTCTTCGATGGCTTTGGCAAGACCCGGTGACGGGTTTGGGTTGTCCTGTTTCAGCCAGGCGAGAAATTCAGCCGTGCGGTACCGCTGGTCTGATTGGATGATCTTCCACGTGTAATTGGGATAGCGCTGTTCCGTGCCGGAACGGTGGAGATTCACATAGACCTCAATGTTTCCGGGACCTCGGCCGCCGCACAACATGGTGTACCCGTCAAACGTTGGCGTCAGCGAGTTGTCGGCGTAGCGACACCCCAATGCGACCGGGTCGCCGTGTTTGATTTGCGTCCCAACAAACTGCGCCCAACCTGAATTCGATTTCGAGCTGTCTGGACGCGGTTGGATTCGCCATCCATAGTAGACGGCATTTCGTTCCTTCTCGCCGGGTGTCTGCGGATCGCAGGTGTAGACATTCATGATCCCCAATGACACAAGGTTGCCAAACGGCGCACGGTTGCCGACAAGCCACTTGCTCTTGTCCGCGAGATAAACCGTGTCGCCATACTTGACCGGATCACCTTTCTTCGGGTCGGCGGTTCGGCTCCGCGTGCTGTGGATCGTCCAGTTGTACGCAACGTGCGTGGTCCGGTTGGAGTTGGTGACCACGCGACTGAACCTAGCCCCCTGCTCTTCAAGCCAATGCTGACCGTTACCGGTCATCCAGAATTCCCGGCCGTCACTGGCAGTGGTGACCAGCGAAATCGTTTCACCGTATCGAATCGTGTCGTCGGCGAACGTGCTCGCCGTCCCAAGCATCAGCATGGCGACGAGGCACGCTGGGATACGTGATGTGACTCTTTGCGGACTCGTTCGAGCACTGGTGATCGCTCGCGACAGAATGTCCAGACCGAAGTAACTCATGGCTTCCCCTCGCAGTGCTGTGAAAAGAGGCGCAGAGGAGAATGCTTGGCTGGTATCAGCAGGCATTTCCCGGTCGCTCGACCGACTCCACGGGCAGACACAGCCCACCCTGGCGCCGCGCGACCTTCGCCATCTCCCCTTCTCGAATGATGTAACAACGTCGCGGCGTCGTTAACGACGACCCGCAAACCATGTTTCATCTATCGCTCGGATCTCACACCACTTTTTCGAAAGGATGCATCGGGGTCAGGCAGTGCGGCCATAACTTCTCTGATGATTGCAACTTGCGTTGCCACGTGGATTCACAGCACGTGATGAAATGTATGCTTCGAAGGGACGCCAACAAGGCCACCTATGGTTCAAGGCGACGATGCTGCTCGGTCCTGAGCAAAATCGGTCCGAAGTGCTGTCGCGGACGGCTGGCATCGATGTTGACCTTTCGGCGAAAAGAGGGCTATACACCGCCATGCCCACTCTCCTTCAAAAGCCGTTCGGGCCGCTGTGTCGACTGGCTCATCTGCCCAACGACAAGCGGCTTCACAAAGAGTCTCGCGATGACCTACTTCGGCGGGTGTTTGCCGAAGTCGATCTTTCAGGCGTCGAAACGGTTCTCGAAATTGGATGCGGCGACGGCGAGGTGACGCACGCCCTGGCAGCGCGGTTTCCACGGGTCATTGGTTTCGACATTAACCCGGAGCGAATCGTTCCCCCGCGAGATGAAAACGTGACGCTGGTGGCCTCCACCGCAGAGCAGCCCTGCATTCGTGCCGGGTCTGCCGATTTGATTCTGTCGATCGCCCTGCTGGAACACATCCCCGATCCTGTGCCGACGATCCGCTCGTTGGTGCCTCTGCTGAGCGAGCGGGGCAGGATGGTCCACGTGGTTCCGCATTGGGGCTGGAAGGTTCTACAGTTTGTCGGTTTCGGTCCCAACATCGTCCGCAAGCGGACGCGAAGCCTGCTGCGGGCTCTGGCGGGAATGCCCAAAACCAGGGCGATTAAGTACTACCAGGGGCGCGAGAACAACAACCCGCGTCGGGTCTCGCGGCGGGTTTGGTACCGCAAGATCTATCCGCGGATTCATGGCGAATACGATAGCCACGCTGCCGAGATCGCCGCCTGGCGTCCCAGTAGCTGGGCCCGCTTGTTCGAAGCGGCGGGCCTGCGGGTGACGAAGCAGATTCCGATGGGTATCGGTTCGCCCTACCTGTTCGGCATCTCCCAACATTTGCGCCCGATATTGGACGGACGCTTCCAGTGCGCTACCGCATTCGAGCTGGAGCCAAACCTGAATGCAGGCAGCCTGCAGGCTGACGATCGCTCCCACGCCGTCCAACTGGCACGCGCCGCCTGAGAAACTTCGCAACCTGCCGCGACGGCTCAGGAATCCTTGAGGCCAGGGATCTTGGGCGAGGCGATCATTTCTTCGTGGCTCCGCAGCTCGAGCATCTTGCGTTTGAAGGTGCGGCGGAGTTGCGCCGAATCGGCAACGGCTTCGGCAAACTCTTCGTAGGCCTTAACGAGCAAAGAGGGCGACTCGCCTTGCTGGGTGATCGCGCGATCGAGCACGACGAGCCTCTTGTCCAGTGTGTCGCGAAGGTGGGCCAGAAACTGCTTGGCTGCGGCGTCGATTTCCTCGCTAAGCACGTGAAGCCTGGTGCGGTCTTCGATCCGCTCGTTCTCGTTGAGTTCCCGTTCCGAACCTGCGCTCTTCTTGCGCAGCGTTCCTTGGGACACCAACCGGCCGAAGGGGCTGATGGCCTTTTTGGCCTCTTGCTTGGTTTGCTCCGCCGTCTCCAAGCCCCGCTTGGCACTCTCGAAGTCGGGATTAACTTCAAGGGCCTTGTGGTAATGCAGGATGGCCTGCTGGAAGTTCTTCATGTCGAGGTAGACGTTCGCCAGATTGACATGTGCCTCGACCATCTGGGGGTTGATGCGGACCGCCTCACGATAAGCGGAAATGGCCATGCTCGACTGTTCCAGCTTGCGGTGCGCATATCCCAGATTGTAGAAGCCTTCGGCGCTGTTCTTCTCCTTCTGCAGTCCGCGGCGCAGCACGCCGACCGCCTTCTGATAGTCCCCCATCTGGTTATGCACGGCGCCCAGATTGATCAGCGGCCTGCCATCGGCCGGCTTGAGATGGGTGACGCGATTGAAGTGGTGAATGGCCTTGTCGAAATCCTTGGCCAAAAAGCTGGCGGTGGCCATCCCCATGTGCACGTCGGCGCGGCGCTCGTCCAACTCCAGCGCCTGCTCAAACAGCTGCGTGGCCTGTGCAAAGTCACCCTTACGAAAACAGCGGCGGGCGTTCTTGACGACCGCGTCGACGTCAGAGGTGGCACTCATACCCGTTGGTTTTCAGTTCGTGCGGGCCTGCCGCGCTGTGGCAAGCGAATCGTCCAAGGCTTGAATCGGCCTGCGCTGCATCCGCACAAACACCACGGCGGCCCGCGTGAGGATGTTCAGCCGGAATGCTCTGAAGACAACGAAATCAGTTTGCTGCGTGGCCCCTCCTGGAACGTGACTTTTCCTTCGCGGGCGAGCCAGCCTACACCCTGCATGACCATGTCCCGCGGAGCATCGATTTCCCGCGCCAGTTTGCTCAGCGTGACCGAGCCGTTGTCGCGCAGGTAATGCCAGACCAAACCGGCAGACACTCCGATGCTTTCCACCTGATGAACTGGAATCTCCACCGCCATGCTCGCGCTCCTTACGAGTTCCTTGCGCCGTAAGTTCAGGCGTCGTCCCTAGTACTGATTATAACCGGGCGGCCCGGTTGCTCGCAAAGACCACCCGGACCTAGTGCAGCGTCAAGACCAAGACGCTTCGGGTTGAGGATCTCTCGATTTAGCACGAATCCCGCAGGTTTTCGTGCGGAATCTGTCAATCAGCAACCCAAGAACGAAGCCCTGATAGGGCACTACCTCAATGAAAAACCGCCTCGTCTTCTTCCCAGTGCAGGCTGGATGAGATCGCTTCCAATGTTTCGAGCGTCTCTTTCAGCTCGTGATCGGTACCTTGATACAGCACCAATGCACTACGCTCGCCGAGCCGAAATGCACGCAAAAACGCGCTGTTGACCAACTCCAGGCAGACGAACTCGATGTCGCGGGCCACGCTGCGTCGATCACAGATTTGGACTTCGCTCTCGTAGATGTCGAGTTCGGGGTATTCGTCCTCGAACGCCACAACCGCCGAGGCCACAACCTGTTCCGGCGCGGGTCCGTCAGCCAGCAGCGTCAACGACCAAAATGACGTCTCGGGACTCGAAACGTTGATCGAGAGCTCGTTGTTCTGCCGCTGCTCACTCAGCTCCCAGTGAGCGGGATATTCGAATCGAACGCCGTGAGAACGGTAAGTTTCGTGAGTCAACGGATGGCTCCGAACGCTCCTCGTGCCAGGGAATGTCTTGTGACAGTCGCAAAAAACCACTATTTTAGGGGTATTCAACGACAGCTTAGCCAGAAAGACAAGTCCAGTCGCCCCTGTAACCGCTCCACACAGCCATATCTGGCCTCTTTGATCGTGTGATCGAGCAACCGACATCGGGGATTGGACGATGGGAGAGAAGCGACGATGACATCGATCAGAGCGCAGGAGGTGGCCGAAGCCTTGTGGGAGGTCAAACGTGCCGACAAGGTGGCCACATATACGGACCTCGCCGGACGCGCCGGCTTCAATGCCGGCTCCAGCGGCCGCACCGTGCTCACCGTCCTGCGATCGGTCCGCGACGGCTGGCCCCACCTCCAGTGGTGGCGCGCAGTCCGCGACGACGGCCAACTCGACAAGGGATCCGAGCAGGAAGAAAAACTCCGCGAGGCCGGCTTCGAATTGGAAGGCATCGATGGTTGTGACGACCGGGTCCAACTCAAGTCCTTCGAAGAACACTTGATGGCTTGGGAAGAAGACGGTGACGGCGAAGATGGAGCGGAATGACTGACACGGCACCATCAGGTGCCCCGACACGGTAGCTGCCCCGCACCAGACCGTCTTTATCGATTTCCGGCAGCCTTCTGAGCAGGTGCCCGCCGGGCCGGCACTCTGTCTGGTTGTTCCTGGTTCCCCAGGGCGGATCAGTTTGCAGCATTTCGTAGACTGTCTAATCAGCAGTACTTCGCTCCGAAACCAACTTTCGCAGCGCCCGGCCCGTATGGCTCTGCCTGACTCGGGATACGGCGACCGGTTCGCCTTCGGCGACGATGGCCCCACCGGCGGCGCCCCCTTCGGGGCCTAGGTCGACGATCCAATCGGCCGCGGCGATCATGTCCAGGTGATGTTCGACCACCAGCACACTGTTGCCCCGGTCCCGTAGCTTGTAGAGCAGTCGAACGAGATTCTGCACGTCGGCCGGATGCAAACCCGTGGTCGGCTCGTCGAGCACAAACAGTGTGTGCCGTTCATCGGCGCGATGCAGTTCACTGGCCAGCTTCACGCGCTGGGCTTCGCCCCCGGAAAGACTCACACTCGACTGCCCCAGACTCAGATACCCAAGTCCCACATCGCAAAACGTCGACAGCACGCTGTGCAACTTCGACATGTTGCAGAAGAAGTCGGCACATTCGTCGATCCGCATCTCTAAGACATCGGCCACGCTTCGACCGTTGAAACGCACAGCCAGCGTCGGCCGATTGAACCGCTTACCTCGGCAGTCGGGACACGTGACGTACAGATCGGGTAGAAACTTCATCTCGATCCGCAGCACGCCCTGGCCTCGGCACTCCGCGCAACGGCCTTCGCGCGAATTGAAACTGAATCGCCGCGGCTTGTATCCCCGAATTCGCGCTTCACGCGTGCTGGCGAAAACGCGACGCACCTGGTCCCACAGTTTCGAATACGTGGCCGCGTTCGAGCGGGCGGATCTCCCAATCGGCGACTGGTCAACTTCCACGACACGATCGACAGCCTGCCAGCCTTCCAAACTTGCGAGACGGCCCGGTAGCTGCGTTTCACCCGCAAGCAACCGCTTCAGTGCCGGAAACAAGGTCTGACTGACCAGTGAGCTCTTTCCCGAACCGCTGACGCCCGTCACGCAAGTCAGCGCCCCCAGCGGAATCCGAACGTCGATGCTCTTCAAGTTGTTCCACGTCGCGCCCACCACGCGCAGCGATTGTTCGATCTCAACCGACGGACGGCCGTTGGTCAGACCGCCGGAACTCGCTTTCAGATGCCGGCCGGTGACCGAGTCGTCGCGTTGTGCAACCTCTTGCGGAGTGCCGGCGGCAACCACAGCGCCCCCTTCGATGCCGGCACCCGGGCCCAGGTCGATCAGCATGTCGGCCCGCAGCATCGTTTCGACGTCGTGCTCGACGACCAGCACCGTGTTGCCTTGGTCGCGCAGCCGCAACAATACGTCCAGCAGTCGTTGTGTGTCTCGCGGATGCAGCCCGATGGTCGGCTCATCGAGGATGTAGCAAATGCCGATCAGGCCCGAACCCAAACAGCCCGCCAACCGGGCGCGGCGAAACTCGCCGCCCGAAAGCGTACGCGTCGGCCGATCGAGTGTCAGATAATCCAGCCCCACCTCTCGCAAGAACTCCAGCCGCGAGCGGACTTCCGGCAGCGTCTGCTCGGCGACCCGCTGTTGTTGTTCATCGAATGACGCCCCCTCGCCGCGCGCCAACTCCGCTTCCCATTGCTCGACAATTTCCACCGCGTCGGCCACCGAAGACTGAGTCAGCCGGTTGATGGTCCAACCTCCCACTTCCACGTGGCGGGCAAACGCATTCAACCGGGCGCCGCCGCATTCGGGACACGGCTCCAGTTCCCCGGCATCGCTTTTGGCGAAGTCTTCTTCATCGGTGGAATCGGTGACGACCCCCAACCCCGCACAGGCCGGGCAGGCTCCATACGGACTGCTGAAGCTGAAGGTGCGCAGTTCCAACTCGAGAAAACTCACGCCGCACCCGGGACACGCGAACTGCGCGCTGTACGGCGTGTCCCGCCACTCCTCGTCCTGCTGGTGACTGATCAGACAGGCCCCGTCTCCAACCTTCAGCGCCAGTTCGACCGATTCGCCCAGCCTGTCTCGCAGACCGTCTTTGACGATCACGCGATCGATGACCGCCTCAATGTCGTGCCGCTTCCCTTTCGCCAATTCGGGCGGCGCGGCGGCATCGACGATCTCGCCATCCACCCGCGCCCGCACGAAGCCGTCCTTGCAAATCTGCTCGAACAGTTGCTGGTGCGTCCCTTTGCGGCCCCGCACCAACGGTGCCAGCACCAAAACCTTGCGGCCCGTCTCCAAGCCCATGATCTGCCGCACGATTTCGGCCGCCGATTGCCGCGATACGGGAGTCTTGCAATCGGGGCAATGCGCCTGGCCCGCGCGTGCGTAAAGCAATCGCAAATAGTCGTACACCTCGGTCGTCGTGGCCAGCGTCTGCCGCATCCGCGTCGAACCGGACCGCTGGTCAATGCTGATCGTCGGGGGCAATCCCTCAATCAGGTCCGCGTCGGGCCGCTCCAGTTGATGCAAGAACTGCCGCGTGTAGGTCGACAGGCTCTCCAAATACCGCCGCTGGCTCTCGGCGAACAACGTATCAAACGCCAGCGAACTCTTGCCGCTCCCACTCACGCCGGTCAGCACCACCAGCGCATCATGCGGAATATCGACGTCAACCCCCCGCAGGTTGTGCACACGACAACCGCGCACACGAATGACGTCGGCGGGTGATCCGGAGTGACTCAATGTGTGACCTGGCCTCAATCCCTGGGCTCACGATCCCAATCAAAACCCGGCGATCCTCTGCGCCCCTGCAGTAACAATCCTGATTGCCGAGCGCGCGCAACAAATCGCTAATAGCGTCTACGTCTACAGTATTGCGTTTTTCTCGGGATTGGCGCTATTACCGTAGACAGACCGAGCCGCTGGCACCATTTTCGCCAGTCCGCCGGCCGGTCTGAACCGTCGTCGCCAGCGCTCGATTGTCGCCATCGCACTCCACAGGCGCTCACCCAGCCCTACTGCGCGCATCTCCACACCCACTCTGCTCCGCGCAATGAGAAGTCATGCCGAAAAATGTGCTCGAGCCCTTGGCGTTCATTGCAACACGTCTGCAGCCGCTGAACGTTCACGATCCAGAAACGCATCTGACCGCCAAAAGAAACGATCGACGGCCGTCCGAAAAGGCTCACGATCAGCGATGACCGCACGACGTATTATAGCACATGAGCAGAGATCCAAACCGACGCGCCTGCGTGCTCTTTTGTGCATCGAGCTGCGTCGACGAATCGCGCGAATGCAACTTCATCAAACGGGACTGGCACGACTTCCTGCTCCTGGAGAACCGGCACCTGCGAACGGCAAGAATGCTGGTCTGGAATCATCACCCCGCCCGGTTGGCCTCAAACAAGACGTCAATAAAGTAGAATGTCCCCTTTGTGTTGCTCGAAGACGAGTGTCTCCTCATTGGTTACGGTGCCTTGAGGGTCGTACTCAGTCGTCATCTGGGCGATTTCGTCGTGGCCGATGGTGTAGTCAACCCTCTTCGTGACGAGGCTGGTGTCGGCGTTCGAGTGCGTCTCGCGCAGGACTTGCGAGTAGCCGGTGTGGTTCCGCGGATCGTTCAGGAATTCAGTTTTCGTACGCGTCTCGAACGTACCATTTGCGTCGGTGTCGACTTCGTGCAACGCCGAGACGCGGATACCGCGTGAGTTGTAGTCGTAAGTCGTCTTTTCGACGCGGCTCTCAACACCCGCCGTGTAGGATGTGATCGTGGCCGTCTCCATTCGGCCTTGGAGGTCGTAAGTGAAGGCGGTCGCGGTTGTCGTCTGTCCGGACTCCGTAACGTCTTTGGAAGTCTGCTGGGTGTGGTCGTACCCGTAGGTCGTCGTGCGGTCCGTGACTGTGTCGCCGTCGGTGTCGGCGCTCTCGGTAGTCAGGCAGTCGTTCGCGTCGTATCCGTAGGTCGTTGTCTCCTCGATTGAACCATCGCTGCCCTTATCGACGGTTTGTTCCAGTCGGTTGCCGACCAGGTCGTAAGTGAAGTGGCCGGTCTGGTCGAGCAAATCGTCGAAGTGGTCGAAGGCTTCATCGACGAGCCGGCCGGCATCGTCGTAGGTCCAATCGGTCTGAACGACGTGGGGATCGGGGACGCCGTCGGCGTTGTCGTCGTACCAGTGTGTTTCGGTCACGCTACTGCGACGTCCGTCGGCGCGCACCGTGTAGTCAGACTCGGCGATCTTGTCATTGTCGGAGAGATCTTCAGGCGTAGCGTCGGGGGCGTATTGCGTGAGCTTGTCGAGCCGGTTCAGACTGTCGTACTCGTAGTCTTCGATGACACCGTCCGGCCAATCGGCGACCGCGGATTGAGCCTCGGGCGGGTTGGCCGCGCCGCTCGAAGTGCGCGGCGCCGCAGACACTCGTGGCAGGGCAACCTGGCGCAGAGTTTGAACTCGACGTACGGTTCATCGCCGGCCGCCGTCATCTGCCGGTCATCGAGGTGAAGCGGGCGGCATGAACGGAAACCCTGCTGCGTGATTGTGCCTCGCGCTGCGGATCTGCGCGGTGGGTGCGAGGCACTCCGTCAAAGAGCGGGACGAGCGCGTCTGCCGGACGAACTCTCGAAGATCGGTGACGCGATGACCCCGATCCTGGCGTGAACTGCAAAATCTGCGCGTCGAAAGCGTGTACACACGGTTACTCAAGATTCGCTGAACCAGCACAGCACTCCCAACCCCTTTTCTCCGCGACCCCTTTTCTCCGCTTCTTCCCACACCTACTTGCCAAAGAGTTCCTCGATCAAGGGCGGAATGATGGCCCATAGGCTGACCATGCACACTCCCCCTAAGACTGTCATCTGCACCAACGCTGGCCGCGTGTTGATTGGAATGCTGTCCATCCACACCCTCGTTCGAATCGCGATCGGGATTAGGCACAAAAGGCCCGAAAACATGATTGCACCACCCAAACTTGCAGGAGCGCCGGGGAAAAGGACGGGCACGACGAAGGCCAAAACCAATGTGCCTAGCGCGAAGAAGCCTTGCAATGGAAATCGTCGACCGTCGTCGTCCATCAATCACTCCGCCGACCAAGTTGGCGATCGACAGTCAGAAAAGGTGTCAGGAACCATTGTTCTGTTTCTTGGGGCGGCCGCGGGGGCGCAGCGTGCTCTCCAGGCCCAGTCGACGCACCATCTTCTCACACCATGACGTTTCGCCGAACGGGCAACCACGCTTCACGCAATGCCGCAGTGCCGATAGCTCGGCTTCGGTCTGTGGGGCATTGACGTGCTCGACCCAGCCGGGCCGACGTCGCAGCGGCCAAGCGGCCAGCAACTCCTTCTCCGTCCCCTGCTGCCAACGGTGAGGCTGCCCCAACGCCAGTCTTCTGCCCGTTTGACAAGTTTCGCCCGTAAGGCATTGCGTTCCACGTAACGGCAGACGGTGTAGAAATGCTCGTCATCCTGCAGCGGAAACGATTTGAAACGGCCTTGGTACCCATGCCCGCTGCCGGCATTGCGCCGGTGAGCATGCCACCGCTGCGTGTGGGTCAGCGTCAACCAGCCCATGAATCGCGACAGTTCCCCATCGTCATGCGGCCAGACGACAAGATGCCAATGGTTGGGCATCACGCAGTAGGCCAGCAGCCGCGTCTGTGTCCGCTCAACCGCTTCCTGCAGAACGCGCTCGAAGGCCTCGTAATCCTCGTCTTTTTCAACGATCCTCACCCGCGCGTTCGCGCGATTGAGAACGTGATACACCAAGCCCCCGTCTGCCCCTCGTTTCGGTCTGCCCATACACACAGGCTAGCCAACCGCGTCGCGGCAGTCAATAAAAGGTTCCTGACACCTTTTATTCGTCCTTTTATTCGTCCTTTTATTCGTCCTTTTATTCGTCCTTTTATTCGTCCTTTTATTCGTCCTTTTATTCGTCCTTTTATTCGTCCTTTTATTCGTCCTTTTATTCGTCCTTTTATTCGTCCTTTTATTCGTCCAAGCCACGTTCGAACGCTAGGATCGTGTTCTTGTGGAGCAGCCAATCAGCGTCGCAACATTGCTGAGCTAATCCTTCGGATCGATCCTGCGTGCTAATGCGACCAGCAAGTCGCGAAACCACTCCGCAAGCAATGTTCTTGTATGCTTCCCAAGCGGCTTCCACTCACCACCCACTCGGGCCATGTTCGACGTGCCCCAGGTCACTAGTGAAAGCAATGTCGCCAAGACGATCGCGTGGAGGCGGGTAACCTCGTCAATCGAGTGAGCAAGCAAGCCTACGATGAGCGCGATTACACCCCAGAGCAGCAAGTACCGCCATGCCGGACAGCATTTGGTAAAACTTTTGTGAGGCCGGCGGTACTCGCAAAGCGTCGCGAGTATTCCCCAGAATGACGTCGTAAAGATGGCGATTTGGAACACCCTGTCGTGTTCCTGGTCAAGTCCGGTAAGTGGCCCCAGACCATGTTCGATCAGAAAGAACCAATCCAAATGTTTGCCTCCCTGACGGAATGTTGGTACGGATGTGGGCGAAATGGGTCTGCGAGAAACGCATCCAAACGAATGACATTCCGGACCGTATTTCTGATGATGACGGGAGTCATCGCACCGAGAGCGAACGCATACATCGGATTGTCAGCCAGCCAGCTGTACGCGATGACGGCCCCCGTCAATGCATACAGCGACCTGACCAACCATAGTGTCGGGCGACGATACAGCGCGGGTATGCCGCGCCCACTAGTAATGCGTTCGAGTAATCGAACTACTTGGAAAAACACACTGCCAAGCACGGCGATGAGAATGACATTCATGAAGCGCGGGCTCAACGTTTGAAATGAAAATGTGTTTATTCAGCCACTAATAAGAGACCTCGGATCGCCACGCGGTTTTACATTACAACGATTCAAGAAACTTGACTAAAAAAAGCAAATGGCAAGACAGGGCAAATCGGAGTTATGGGAGCCATCTGGTATCTGCGATATCAGCACTCGCCCGCTGCTGAGTGACGCGTCTAGTCAAGCACTCAAGAATGAAGCAAAGGGGCGCAAAGAGGGGTCTTATCCGTCGCGGTGCGAGTCCGACATCGTGCCAACCCGTTGTGGTCCCTCAGCAATTGCTGTCAATCGGGCCGCCCCTGCAGAGCCGCTCGGATGTTCCTTTCGTCCCGGCTCCAACACCGATACGCTGGAATTGGCGGCGTGCGACGTCGCCTAAGATACCTCACAGCCGCATTGAGAACACGAATTCCATGCCTGTGCACCCAACGAATCGCTTGTCATTGGCGAATGGTCTGCTGCCTGCGCTACTGCTGTTTGCCATGTTGTTTGCAGCCGGCAATGTCCATTCGGCTGCAGCCCAGACCTACGACGTCGTGATTCGTGGCGGCCTGGTTGTCGACCCGGAGAGCGGTCTCGAGGCCGTGCGGAACGTGGGCATTCGTGGATCGCAGATTGAGGCGGTCTCGCAAGAGGCACTGGAAGGGAAATCGGTCATCGATGCGGCCGGACTCTTGGTTGCGCCTGGGTTTATCGATTTGCACGCGCACGGCCAGGACCTCGAAAACAGCCGCTACCAGGTGCTCGACGGTGTGACCTCGGCCTTGGAGATGGAGATCGGAATGGCCGACATGGACGAGTACTATGACGGCCGGGCCGGCAAGTCGCTGAACAACTACGGTGCCACCGTAGGCCACGTTCCGAACCGCATGCGGTTGTTCGACGATCCCGGCCAGAGCCTGGTCCCCAGCGGGCCGGGTGCGCGGCAACCGGCGACACCGTCGGAGATCGCCACGCTGCGGCACAGCATCGAACGCGGTCTGCAGCGGGGGGCCGTCGGGGTCGGCTTCGGTCTGCAGTACACGCCGGCCGCATCGCGCGACGAGGTGCACGCCATGTTCGAGGCTGCCTCCGAACAGAACGCTGCGTGCTTTGTACACATTCGCCACTTCGGCCCCAATTCACCCACCGGCGGAGTCAACGCCCTCGAAGAAGTCTTGGCGGCAGCGACGATCACAGGCGCCGGACTGCATGTCGTCCACATCAACAGCAGCGGCGGCAGCGCGGCTCCGCTTATGTTGCGGATGCTCGCGGACGTGAAGTCGCGGGGGGTCGACGTGTCGACGGAGTGTTACCCGTACCGGGCCGGCATGACGGCCATCGAGTCGGCACTGTTCGACGGCGATTGGAAGGGCGCTTTCGGCATCGACTACGGCGACCTGCAATGGGTGGCCACCGGCGAGCGGCTGACCGCCGAGACCTATGAGAAGTATCGCAAGGCCGGCGGCTCGGTGATCATCTTTATGAACCCGCAGGAGATCGTCGACGAGGTCGTGCTGCATCCGCTGACGATGATCGCCAGCGACGGTTTCATCCGCGAAGGCAAAGGGCACCCTCGCACAACGGGCACGTACTGCCGTGTGTTGAGGAAGTACGTGCGCGAGGCCGAGTCGCTCGAACTCGCCGACGCCATTCGCAAGATGTCGCTGATGCCGGCCCAGCGGCTCGAGGGTCGTGTGCCCGACATGAAGCGCAAGGGCCGCCTCCAAGCCGGGGCCGATGCCGACGTGGTCGTGTTCGACCTGAAAACGGTTGCGGACCGTTCAACGTACGAAGAGCCAGCGACTTCCTCGACCGGCGTAACACACGTGTTCGTCAACGGCGTTGCCGTCGTGGCAGACGGCGAACTGGTCGAAGACGTCCTGCCCGGGCAAGCCATTCGCGCGCCCGTGAGGTGAACGATCTGACCGGCTGTTTCAACAGCAGATCGGGTCCTGCCGGAACGCTTTCGGTTTCGGTTTCGGAGTTGTCTCAGAAAGTCTCCCCGAGCTCTGTCCGGTTCGCGGACTGAGGGCGTTTCCGCGATCGGCGCGATCGAATCAATCATCTCTGCCGGTGTACTTTGGTAGTCCGGACACGAATTCGACACGCCAGATGGCGAACGCGTCGTCTTCCAGGATGAACGCAAACGTAAATTCATCGGGGGCGTTGGTCCGGAGGAAGCTTACACACTGAAAAGTGAAATCGGTCTTCGTGGCGGGAACGTCGGGGGGACAAAGGAGTTCTAGCGCACTGCTTTCGGCTTGCGCAAAGCGGTCAAGTAGTTGGAGGAGGGCGCTTGTGAGGTTGGGATTCGGCGGACACTCCCTGCCGCCGATCACAAATGGGATCTCCCTGCCGTCTCGGTGTGCGCTGCCGTTCCACATGTCCGAGTCGGAATCGAACGTCAACAGGCCAAGTTCCGGGTGGCGGAATTCCGGAGCCGGAGCCGGCGGTTTCTTCTCAAAGAGCGTCTTGACCCACCGAAACATGGCAACCGTGCATCATCGGAGCGTTCGCGGGGAACAGTACGCCCACCACGGCCATCGCCTGCGAGTCGGTTTGTCGGGATGGCCGGTCATGACAGCATTTGTAAGGCAGAAGGGATCTCTTAGTGAATTGCGAACAAACCCAGGCAGCATGCAGCGCGGCCTTTGGATCAGCCCAGACTCAAATAGGCGAAGAAGACCAGGTATCCCAGACTGGCAAGAGAAACGTACCAAGAGAACTGGCGTAGGTTCGCATCTTCGGCGAATTTCTTGTCGAAGGGCATGAGTTCCCTCACCCATACCGACGTTGAGGTCAGCATGCCAAGCACGCCAAGCACAAGCGCCGTCAAGTCAATGGGGGCACCCTCATCAACAAAGCTCACAATGAATAGCGTCAGTCCCATCACAAACTGCGGCAACGGGAGTTTAGCGAACTCGAGAATCTGCTTGCATACATCATCCAGACTGCTGGCACGCGCATTCATGGTCCCAACCTTCGATTCGCTTCCGCGTTTCGTACGTGGGAACCGTGGCGGGCGGCGTCGGTGATGTGCGAGGGCAACTCCGAGGACAATTGCGCTTGCGACCACGCCAACGGCCACCCCAGAGAAAATAAACTCAAAGGTAGTCACGACCTTCAACCCCTCTGAGGTTCTTGTCTATGTCTCCTTGTCGTTCTGAACGAGCAGATCCTGGCATTGGATCACTGCTACCGGAACAACAAGAATGAACTTCCATCACCAGAGCACGCAGTTACCGGTAGCAGAAGTTACAGAACGGAGTCTCAAACCCAGTGATCCTGCAGGCCGACGCAACCAAGATCCCGCTGGCTGACAAGTCGGTCGACCTCGTGTTCTGCTCATCGCCGTATGAAGCTGGCCGGACCTATGGAAACAGGGCGACGTACGAATCAATGATTGCAGCGAAGCACTGGAGTTGTCGCACAGCCACGCGAGGGGGGCGTAGACGACCTCAGCAACCACGTTGATTGTGGCCCTGGGATGTACGCGTAGCATCAGCGAAACTGCCGATCCAATGCTGAGGACATACAGAAGCAAGAAGGCAGCCACCAACCGGAATGCAGGCAGGCACGACATCGAACGCATCGTCCATTCTCGACTCTGTTTTCGCAGCACGTACGAGCGGCGTCAATGAATTCTCGTTGGTGAGCGGCTGCCAGCTTATCCGTATGGAATCTGCAGAGTGCCGAAAAGCAATCGTCCAAGAAATGACCTATGCGCACCGCCGAAAATCGCGGTCCAGTACATGTCCAGCGCGAGCGACCAACACGCTTGGATCATTGCGAAGATCACGAGATTCACTGCGGCAAGAAGGGCCACACAGATAACGGTGATCTGGGGTATGTCGCCGAAGAATTCATCCAATTTGATGACGAGTCGCATTGCGTCGCAACCTCCCACGCTCGACGCATTCTATCGACGTTCGACAGGTCCAGTCAAAAGTCTCCGGTCGTCACGATGAATTTCACTCACCGCGGTTCACGGGCCATCGGGAACGAGAACGTTCCTCGCACCCTTAAGTCTCCCCACATCATCATAAGGCTCCGAAGAGAACCAATGCACCGCCGATGCAGGCACAAACGATAGCGGGCCTTGCAAAGGTGAACGAACGGAGTTCATGAGCGAGTAGATCTGGGGTCGATTCCGCAATTCTTTCCTTGCCGGCGTCGCCGACCTTTTCGAAGCGCGAGTGAAAGTCTGCGATATTCTCGCGATACAATTCGATCTTCATGCGTCGGTACTGCTCGTACGGCAACACGAGGTACAGCACAAGCTGAATCGCACTCAGCGATAGAAGTGCAACACCGATGGATGGGATGAGGTGATTGTCCATGATCCTTGCTTGCGACAAGTCTTTGCTGAGTACGACACAAGAGGGGACGTTCTAGATCCCATTCGGGATAATCGTGGCGGCTACCGGACCCTGTTCGGCCCTTGTATGTCCTATCAACGCCGCGGGAACCCGCTACGTTTATGCCTGACGCACTCTAGAATGTCCCCTTTTCTTTTCACCACAGTCACGGTAGCGCCTCCCGCCACCCGGCTTCGAGGCGGCGGGAGAGTTCCGTGACCACAGTCTCGTAGTCCGTGTTTGCGGCTAGATTGTCGAATTCGAAGGGGTCTTCCTCCAGATCGTACAGCTCTTGCATCGTCTCACCACGGGTCCCCGGCAACGGCGTCCATTCGGTGTAGCGGTACCGCTTCTCGCGCAGGGTGCGCCCGAGAAAGCCCCGACGTTTCGACTCCGAAAATGCCGCTGACTTCCAGTCCCGATTGGGATCTTCGAGTAGTGGCTTGAAGCTCGTCCCTTCGAGCGTATGCTCCGGGTTCGGGAGCGTGGTGAGATCGACGAGCGTAGGAAAAAGGTCGACCAATTCCACAATCCCCGTCGCCACCTGACCCGCATTTCGGCCATCGGGCAGGCGCACAATCAGCGGGACACGCGTTGATTCTTCGAACTGGACGGACTTTCGCCACAGGCCACCGTGCTCGTTGAGCTGGAAGCCGTGATCGCTGGTCAACACAACTATGGTCGAATCGTCCAGCTCGAGCAGTTCCAAAGCATCGAGCAGTTGGCCGACATACGAGTCAGTCATCGTGACCATGGCATGGTATGCAGCGATCGCTTGTTTTTTCTGCCGTTCGCTGTGGGCTGCATCATCCTTGGCAATCCGAAATGCGGGTTGGGGAATGTCGTCGGTATCCCCAGGGGGTGTGGGCGGCAGCTGAATCTTGTCCACGGGATGTTGTGCGAAAAACTTAGCGGGCCCCACCCAGGGCTGGTGCGGCTTGTGAAAGCCGGCGGCGATGAAGAACGGCTTGTCCCTGTTTTCCGCCAGCAACTGGATGATGCGCGTCGCGGTCGTCCCGTCGGGCGTCATGCGTGGAGATTCCGTAGTTGCGCGCCATGAGAGGGGCAGCCCCGCCGGGCGGTCGACGACTGCGAGCACTTCGCGTCGCGACATGCCGTCTTCCGAACCCTTCGTCCAGGTATTGTCTCGCACCTCCGACAAATCAGTACCGGGCAGGTACCCTGGTAGATGAAACCGCATATCGGGCTCTCGCGACAGCGCGAACTTCGAAACGTCCCAGCTAATCGCATGCTCGAAGATATTGTGTCCGATTTTGCCAACACGGGCTGTGAAATATCCGTGGTCATGGAAATGCTCGGGCAGCAGGCGCAGGTCGTCTCCTATTTTGTCGCGCCAGTACGTTGCGTTGTCATTGATGCCGGTTGAGGACGGCCTGAGCCCGCTCAGGAAAGAAGCGCGTGACGGATTGCAGACCGGGTTTTGTACGTAGGCGCGCTCAAAGCGAATACCCTCTGCCGCAAGACGGTCGATGTGTGGCGTCTTCGCGGTTGCGTACTGCGGGCGAGCAGCCGAGTCGAGGTATGAGCCAATCGCCACATTCAAGTCGTCGACAACGATGAAGAGGACGTTGGGTCGATCCTCAGGTCCAACCACCCGATTCGACGCAGCCGAGCTGAGGAGAAATCGATCTGACCTGTCGGCGGCCTGCGCGACGCTCGCCCCGGGCAGGAACGACGCCATACAATAGACGACGAGTAAGCCCCGCAAAAACTTTAATTTCATCTGTATTACTCTCCCGATTCTGCGTGTCCGATCACATCAGACGTCGACGCGATATTCGACTCCATCAATCAAAACGATAAACAGGCTTGCGAAAAGCGCTGGGCTCGCTCAATCGGCATCAATCACAAAGGTGCCGAGAGCGCGCATTACGGCTTCCTTTTCCTTGGCGCTTGCTCCGGCTCGCCCCCGGCGTCCACCGATTGAGAATTGTGCGACGACGAATTCGCGCTTCTTGTCGATCCAAAGATAATGGCCGAACGCTCCCGATGCCATGAATTCTTGATCGTATTTTGCCGGCAACCAGAACTGAAAACTGTAGCCTTCTGCTACGTTTCCGTCCGCATCGACGCGAGGTTCCTGAAAAGGGGCCTGCGCGTTCGCGACCATTTCGATCCAGTCGTCTGAAACCGTGGGTTTTCCGTTCAACATCAAATCTTCTAGGTACAGCTGCCCCAGGTGTGCAAAGTCCTGTAGGGTAAGCGCGAGAGACCAATGTCCCGTGGCGTGCCCGTGAAAATCCAGCCCCCATTGCGCTTTTCCAAAGCCGAACGGTTCCCAAAGTTTTTCTTGCACGATTTCGGGGAATGGCTTTCCGTATGCGCCTCGCAGCACTGCAGAAATGACATGGGTATCGGTCGCGAGATAGTTGAAATCAGTACCGCCCGGCACGCGACGCCCCAATGCGGCAGCCCATTTATCGAAATCAGCGCCTTCTTGAAGAAGATCGTTGTACATATCACGACGATTCGGACTGCCCTTACCGTGAAAGAAGTCGACACCCGATGACATCATCAACAAGTGGCGAATAGACGTCTCTCCATATGCGGTACCTCTGAATTGAGGAGCATACTTTTCGGCGAGATCATCCAGACTGGAAATCTTGCCCTCGAACAGCGCCATCCCCACGAGGGTTGAGGTAAAACTCTTGGTTGCTGACCAAATGTGGTTTCGGCTCTGAGCATCAATCCCCTTGCCGTAATACTCCAGTCGCACCTCTCCGTTTCGCAACACCATCAGGCCGGAGAGATTTGCTTTCTCAATGTAGTCGGTGAGCTTGTATGTCTGCCCATCAAGCTCGTACGTGACCTCATCGATCGAATGGGTGTTCCGTTTATAGACCCTTGGAGTTTCAGCACCGGGAAGAATCGAATGCGGGTGCATACGCTCCCAATGTGTGAAGATGTAGGCCCTCTCATCTTCGAATGGGAGTCGCTTCCACAGCTTGGGGTTTAGGCCTTCGCTCTCCCATGCTTTTTGGGAGGCGGTGGTCTCCACCGATTGCTGAGCCTCGGCGCGCAACGTCAAGACGGTGGCGGCGATCACTACGGCTGTCATGACCTTTTTCATTACGCATTCTCCTTGCTCGTTTCAATAACTGGTTCTCGAGGTCAAGCAAGTGATGGTGGAGATACCGGGAATTCGTCGCGGCGTGCGAGACGCTCTATGTCGAGACGCGCTGACGCGCTAACACCTGGCAGCGTTTGAGGAGTCGCCGCATTTGGTCGGGAAACCCGTCGCGTCGGTGCAGCACTCGACGGTTGTCCCAGATCACGACGTCGCCAACCTCCCACACTTGAGTCCAGACGTTTTCTGGCAGCGCAGCATACTGCCAGACCTCATCGAGTAGACGCTCACTCGCATCGATCTCCGCTCCCACCACATATGCCCATTCACGCCGACCAAGGTACAGCGTATCGCGGCCATTCTCGGGGTGGCGAAGGACGGCGGGATGTATCGCGCCAGGCGACTGGCTCGCGTCGCTAACTTCCTCATAGCCTCCCCGCAACTCGCCGATGCTGGTGTGCGCGGCATCGTGTTTGATCTGCACGTTTTTGAGCTGGGATCGCAACTCGTCCGACAACGATTGCAGCGCAGCATGCTGGCAAGCGAACTGTGTATTACCGCCCTCTTGGGGGATCTCAATGCTGTACAACACGCTGGCCGGCGGTGGCGGATTCTGGTAAGTCATGTCCGAATGCCAGTAAGCCTCAGCGTTGCCCAGACCGCCGATCGGCTTGCCGTCTTTCTTGATGTTTGACAGTGTGAGTACGTAGATACTCTCGAACATTTCACGTAGCTTCTCTTCCGGGAGCAGGATCGGGATCTTCTCAAGCGGGCCAAACCGCGCGCTGAACTTCTCCAGCTGCATGTCAGTCAGACTTTGGCCGCGAAATCGTAAGACGCCATACTCGACCCACGCGTCGTAGATCTTGTCGAATGAGTCGTCGCTGAGCGTGCTGAGGTCAACACCGTCAATCTCGGCGCCAAAGACGGGAGTTAGGGGCGTGATGTTCATGGAGATTCCTCGAGATTCGACAGTGTCTAAACGTATGGCTCAACGCCGGGCATCAGTTGTTCCATATAGACGCGCGGAACCATCGCACGGCGAGCGAATCTGTTTAGCTTCACGTCATCGGACTTTGCGAAGTGCATTGCCGCGCGACCGATCAACCGCGCCAATGCCGTCTGTTGCCAAAACCAATCACTAAGTTCGTTGGAGCTCGCTCGACCCGGCTGACCTTGCGCCGCCTCGGTGTACCACGTCCGCAGGTCGTCGCATCCCAAGCGCACCCACTCGACCACGGGCAGTTCCGTCGGCACCGTGAGCTCACTGCTGTCCTCGGCGAGTTGCCCCAGACTGCGGACGATTTCCTGGTGATTCATCCCGGAGGCCGGAGGCGCCGACGACCCACGCGCGGTCACATACACCTCGTGCCAGGGTGCCAGACGGTTAATCTCGTCCAGGACCTGCTGCACCAATCCTGAGCCATGGCCGGTTGAGTGAAATGACACAGGACACGACCAAGTTTCCTGCGATTCTTGCTCACACACTGGCGCATCATCGGGAAAATCCTCGAGGATTACAGGACCATCCGCTCGCTCGAGCAATTCGAGCGCGGTGCGAAGTACGCGGCGTTGGAAGTCTGGTTCGTTTGGCGCGCCAAAAGGTCGACCTAATTCGAACGGCACCCACAGGAACCGAGGTAGCTTCATTTTTTCGGTGTTCTCGCGTACGAGGCTAATCCCGGTTGTCGCGATCCCTTCGTCTTCCAAATAGTGGCTGGCCGCGCCCACGGCGCGGGTACAGTTCGGTCACACAGGCGCCAGGCACACGGCATCGACCGCATCGTCTCGCAGCTTCGACGCCAATTCCCGCACGGTCGGCTCAATCGCATCAGGCGGCCATCCGGCACCCATCAGCGAGTAGTGATAGTCAGCGACGGAACCAATCACTCCTAGCGACTCTAGCTCACGAAGCCGGTCAAGCGGAAACACCACATTGACGTCTTCGCGAAAGCCCGTGCGATCAAAGTGCACCGACGAATGAGTCATCGTCAAGTCACTTGTTGCCGTCAACGACGGGATCACACGATAGCTTAGATCTATGGTTGAAAACGGAGGATCCCCGACACGATGTAACCCGGCTGAGGTCATGATCGCGACCCGGCGCTTCGACAGTGTGGGCCCGCTCACCCAAGGCCGGGTGTCGAACGGCTCGCACGCCTTCGCTCGCAGGTGCGCGGCTTCCACTTCGGACATATCTGACAAACGAACCATTACGAATTCCTCATGGTCGGGATTTCGAGATATCGTTTCATGTTTGTGTCTCGTCTTCGGCCGCCATTTGAAGTCCCGCTTCCATGTGACGACTTGAAATGTAGAAGTGCAACGCCCCCCAAACTCCCGACGATGCCACGATCGACATCGCGATGCCCAGTGAACGCTCGCCGAAACTTGATTGCAGAGAATCACTGAAGAAGCCGACTGCGAAGGGGCCGAGGCCAAGCCCGACCAGATTCAATGTTAGCATCTTGACAGCCGACGCTACGGCACGCATGCGAACTCTCGCCAGACTCTGAACCAGTGCCAAACTCGGTGCCAGGAACATGTTGTTGACGAACACCGGTATCAAGATAAGCGCCACGGCCAGTCGAAGGTCTCCGCTAAGGTACGCGCCGACGGCCAGCGGATAGACGCCGGCTGTCGCGAGCGCGATGAAAGCCAGCCCGTTGCCGGCCTCTCGTTTCGAGAGACGGTCGTTGAGGTAGCCGCCAAGCAGTGCGCCGGTGCCGCCGAGAATCCCCGACAGCAGACCCAATAGCAGTCCGACCTGTGCCCCGGTCAACCCGTGCGATCGGATGAAAAGCGATGGTAGCCAACTTCCGACGCCATAACCGGCGGTGCCTTTGAGCATGGATCCGATTATCAGATGACGCATGGCCTGGTTGCGCCACATGTAGAGAAGTGATTCCTTCAAAGGCGGTGCGCTACCGCTTGCGGCGCGACCTTCCGATGCACCGCGTTGTGGCTCGGTCACGGTGAGCCGAAACACGACTGCCAACAGCAGACCGGGCAGTCCCACAGCGACGATTGCAACGCGCCAGCCATAGTAGGTACTCAACACCCCGCCAATGACGAGCCCCAATAGCTGTCCAACGTTTGCACCGGTAGCGAGAACGCCCATCGCGGTCGACCGCCGCTCGTGTGGGAAGATGTCGGCGATGATGGAGTGGCTTGACGGGTTGACCCCCGCCTCACCGACTCCGACGCCAATACGTGCGAGAAAGAGTTGCCAGAAATTCTGTGCCACTCCGCATGCCGCCGTCATGGTCGAAAAAACCACAAGCGAACCGGTGACGATGCGGACACGGTTGCTGCGATCGGCGAGCATCGCCAGAGGAAGCCCCAGAGTGGCATAGAACAGCGCGAGAGCGATGCCGCCAAGAAGCCCCAATTGCGTGTCGGAGAGATCCATCTCCAGCTTGATCGGCTGGAACAAAATAGAGAGGATCTGCCGATCCAGGAAGCTCAGGGTATAGGCGGCAAACAGTAGACCCAGCACATACCAGGCACGGTGGTCTTCGTACCGGTTCTCTTGGACATGGTCCACTGGCTGTCGTTTCGTCTGTCTACATATCGTTAGTCCACCGGTAAAGGGCCCGCAACCTGAACGCGGAGCTACGTCTGCGCGTCTTGTCTCATCAGACGTCGACGCGATACTCGACTCCATCGATTGTCTCTTGCGGGTGTCTCGCCTTCGGGGGCCATGCTGGTTCCTTGATGGTCGCTTCCCATTGACGATATTCACGCTGTAGCTGGCGAACGACATCAGGGTGTTCTTCCGCCAGGTTGTTCCGCTCCCCGATGTCCTCTTCAAGATCGAACAGCCACACGTGATTGGGCACCTCGACCATTTTCCATTTTCCTTTTCGGATCGCCTTGTTTTGTCCGTTACGCCAGAACAGTGTCTCGCTGGGCGAGTCCGTCCGCTGGCCTGTCAGCCAGGGCTGTAGATTGACCCCGTCGGTGTTTAGCGAAGACGGAAGAGTCACGCCGGCAACGCCACTGAACGTGGGCAACATATCGAGCGCACTAACGATCCCATCACATACGCTGCCACCTTCGACAGCCGCAGGCCACTTGATGACCAGGGGCACTCGAACTCCTCCTTCAAACAAGAACAGTTTTCCCATACGTAGCGGGCCGTTGCTCTGTACCCCTGTGTAAAGTGGTCCGCCATTGTCGTTGAAGAAGATCACCAGCGTATTCTCGGAAAAGCCCTTGGCGTCAATGGCTTCAACAATACGCCCGACGGCATCGTCCATGGCGCTGGTCATCGCGTAGATGGTACGACGTTTAGAATCCTCTACCTTCGAGAATCGGTTCCTGTATTTCGCGGTTGCCTGCAGTGGAGTGTGGACGGCATTGAAAGGAACGTACAGGAAGAATGGCGTGTCGTCGGATTGCCCGTTGACAAAGTCGACGGCTTCGCGAGCGAATGCGTCGGTCAAGTACTCGTCTTCCGACACAGGTTCAAAGCTTCGAAACAACAACTGCCTCCCGAATAACTGTCGACCGAGTGGCAGATAAGAGTGGCCACCCCTCAAGAACCCATAAAACGACCCAAAGCCACGATTGAGCGGATGAAACTGCTCGCGAGTTCCCAAATGCCACTTTCCAACGGCCCCGGTCTGATAACCAGCCTTGCTCAGTATGTCGGCCATCGTCACGGCCGCAGGATCAAGGCCTCGGCCGAGTTGTTCGACGACCCTGCTGTTGGTGTTGAATTCGAAACCAAATCGATGTTGGTATTGCCCGGTCAGCAAACCGGCGCGCGACGGGCTGCACGTTGCCGCCGTGACATACGCGTTGGTGAACTTCATACCGCTGGACACCAGCGCGTCGATGTGCGGAGTCGGTATCTCAGTCGAACCGAAGCAGCCGATGTCCGCGTAGCCGAGATCATCCGCGAAAATCAGGACGATGTTGGGCCGCTGCGCAGCGGGCGATACGTCGATGGAATCAATGAGCGACTGCTTGGCCGCCTGCTGAGGGGTAGTCAGCGGCGGAAAGACCGCCGGCGGTTGGGCTTCATCCGCGTTCTGGGCGGTTGCCGATGAGGTAAGAATCGAAACGAGTAGAAATGCAACGAGCGTTCGCGAAATCATAGATTGCCTCATTGGATCATTGGATCACCCGCAAGGTTCAGAAAGACTCGTTTTGGTTCGTTCGCCGTACCTGTGTGCTATTCAACGTCAATGGTCATCAAGTCGCGGCCGACGATGATTGGACCGTCGTAGATGTCCGACATCCCGCGTACGAAGTTCTTCTCGGCGGCGTCTTCCGGCTGTATGCTGGGCACAAGATGGGTGAGCACCAGTTTTTTGACCCCAGCATCGCGGGCGACTTCGGCAACATTGATCGTTGATGCGTGATACTGCGTCACGTCCTTCAGCAGCGCGGCTTGCCGCGGGCGCCTCCTCTTGATCAACGGTATAATCCGCTGAAGGGCTTGTAGATCCAAGGCCTCGTGAACCAACACATCGGCATCTTTCGACATCTCAATCATCTTGTCCGTTTTGATGGTGTCTCCCGAGACGACGACCACCTTGCCCTGGTAATCGAATCGGTATCCTACTGCGGGGTCGATCGGCGCATGATTGACCTTGAACATAGTCACTTGCAATCCGTCTTGGTCAAACACGACACCGGGTTCGGCTTCGGTGACCTTGGCTTCGGTTCCCCGCTTTCCCCAATATTCACCGTGGTGGGCGGCGCGGTAAGAGCTGTCCAGTGCATACGCCGTTCGAAAACCATCGACCACACGTTTTGCTCCGGGCGGCCCAATCACGGGCAGCGGGGCTTCTGCGCCGGCGGCTCCTCGTCGCATTAACAGATCTCCAAAGCCGGCGATGTGGTCGCTGTGGTAGTGCGTGAACAGGACAGCGGTGAGAAACTCGGCTCTGAGCCGCGCTTCGGCCAATCGTACATCACAGCCGCGACCGGTATCGACCAGGATCGCTTTGTCACCCGCGATGACCAATGTTGCCGCGGTGGCGCGCTTCGGATTGGGAATGGGGATACCTGTCCCCAGCAGGATGACCTGCATCGGTCCGCCGGACTCCAGTGTTCTGGGACCTGAGCGCCCGCCCAACTGCGCCGTTGCAGACGGTGTCTGGCTGACCACGAAACTGATCAACGCAACCATGATCCAGCGACGATTCATTTGTTTTCTCTTTGCGCAAAAACAGTCGTTCCGAATTAAGACAACTAACTCACGTCTGCTGATAAACCGCCGACCAAAAAGTCTTTCAATGAGTTTGCAAACTTAGTCAGTCCTTTGCCGGGATGTGCTTCCGTCCAATCGTTGGACATCACATCTGCGTTGGCCAGCGATTGCAGCATGGAATCGATTGCCATCGTGATTCGCAGCGACTTCACCTTTTGGGGTACATGGGGGCAAGCTTCCGCGTACATTTGGCCGATACCCTTGCGAACATCAGCAAAGTTTCGAGCTTCGAGTTCTGAGTGGATCCCGGTACGATCGGATTGCAGTCGCGCCAGGAATTGCACAAACCGTCGCCCCGATTCACCCTCTTCGGTCAGCATTTGCAAGATCGGATCGACCAAGGCGTCGACCACATCGCGAATCTCAGCCGTTATCTCGCGGGCCAACTTCTTCTCGATGATCGCGCGACGACGTTCGCTGTTTCGTCGACCGTGCCGTGCCAGGATTGCCTCGATCAACGACTCGCGCGAGCCGAAGTGGTAATGCAAGGCGGCAGGATTGGCGCCCGCTTCGTTCATGATCGCCCGCAGCGACACTCCGTTGATACCGTGCTCGGCCATCAGCTTCTGGGCGGCATCCAAGATGGCGGTCTTCGTATCTCGTTTGGCGGCAACAGCCATAACAACTCCTGGTACACCTTCATTTCCAATGATTTTAATGAATCGCGCGCCGCAGTCAATCATTTGATTAAATCAAATGATTAATTCTTGTCGCAATTACGGCATGTAACCAGAAACTAGGGGCTAGAGCGCGTCAGTCATAAACGTAGCGGGTTCCGGCGGCGTTGATAGGACATACACAGGTCGAACGGGGTCCGGTAGCCGCCACGATTATGCCGGATGGGATCTAAAGCAATTTCGCGCCCCGAGTGAGATCATCGGGTATCCGCATCACTCAACTAGCTGCCGATACAGTAGATACGGAAGTTCGTGGACCCCAAGCGCATGTCCGCACTGTCGACGTGGACCCGCCTGCCGGTAACGACCGCCGTAACGTGCGTTTAAGGACGAACAAGGGGAGGACGAACAAGGGGGACATTCTACTTATTGACGCCATCCTGGCCGCTTTATTTTCGCAGCCGCGGAATCGGACAATAAGTAGAACGTCCCTATTTTCTCTCCGACACTTGTCAGGCCAGACGATGAGGAACGTTCCGACGGGTGCTCCGGGGCCGACTTCGAATTCCATTGCGTCGATTCGCACGCGTCTCTCCACTTCTCGATCCCGCACTCTGGATACTGGTTGACTTCAGCAATGAGCGAGAGTAACGTCTGAAATCATGCTGTTCAGCCTCGGATGTTCGCTCATTCCGAACCCATCTCCTGAATAGTCTCGTTCAACGCGCATCCGTTGCGAGTTGGTTTGCGATCGACTTCTCATCAGGAGCTATCAATGCTTAGGCTGACGACACTATTCGGTTCTGCTGTCCTCTTCGCGCTTGGAACTGCCCTACCGTCTCTCACCACAGTCACCGCCGACGACGACTGCGGCACGCCGTCTTCTCTGTTGAAACGAGTCGAAAAACTGGAATCCGAACTGGACGCTCTTCAGACGCATCTGCGGCGACTTCACACTGCCCCCCGAGTTGAAATCCTACAATTGACCCCTTGGCCGGCCGACCTCCTCCACGAGAACATTTTCGTCAAGAACCATTCTTCAGAAAGGATCATCTTTGATAATGACATGTGGTTCTTCGCAAACTCGGCCGGCAAGAAGTATGTGCCGCCTTTGGAGATTCCGCCGTTCGAGCCGGCGTCCATCGCCGTCATCGGCATAGATGACTTCTTGTCGAATCAAGGAGACACCATTCGTCTGATGTTCCGGGATGAAGAAGTGCATGCGTGTTCCTACCCCGCAGTGCCCCAGGGTCCCGCTGTGCCGTGCCAAGGCCATGTCAACGCCTCGCGAGCAGCGACCCGGGCTGCGCTCATTTGCGTAGACTTCTCTCTGTTTCCAGATGACACGCCTCTTCCCGGCAACTTTTCATTGGGGGGCTTTGTGTTTCAGGACAAAGCGAGCCCATCAGGTCTGTTTGTGAATGAGACGAACGGTCGGAAGGGACTCCAGTTCTCGCCGCAAGGAGTAGAAGTCACGCTGCCGAGTCCGGTTGCCACGGTTGATTTGGAAGTCGGGGCGTTTGGCCGCATTGAAGTCGCGGCCGTTGACAGCAGCGGAGCGACGGTCCGCAAGCAGACCGTGCCGGGAAGTGACGCGTTTGTAAAACTGAAGCTGTCGGCACCGGACATCGCATCCCTCGTGGTCACCGGGGGCAACAATGAAGGGATGCTTGCCGAAGTCTGCGTTACCTTGTCGACGCATTGAAAACGATGAGGCCTGTCAGAGCTGGGGCTTCAACGAAATGAGTGCGAGAGGGACGGAAAGGTGTCTGCGTTGCCAAGAACAAGACTCGCGACCTCTTGATGTCCTCTGTCCGAATGTCCCTTCTTTACGAATCCAAATGTCGAACAACGCAATAGATGAAGTGCGGACGGCATTGGAAGGCATCCATGGCTTGCATCCTGGTCCGCTGCCGGATGAGTTGAAAGCTGTGCTCCGCGAGCATATCGTCTTCTCAAGAACGCCATTGTCTTGTTGAGCGGGTCGATGTCGGTTGCCGACGCATTTGACGTGATTTGTTCTGCAGGTTCCCATACAGATGAGTATTGCGCTGTTCTCGAGATGTTCGAAGGCGTAACGGGTTGGATTTGCCGTGAAGGACGACCTGCTGCAATGCTCGGAGCGTCTGCATGCTGCGGTTGGCCGCTAGATGGCCTTACAAGTTCAATCGACAATCCGTGATGGACGTACCTCGAGTTACTCTCAGCTGGGCTGTGCATCACATACGGCACAAACGCGCAAGATGAACCTGTCCGCGTTGATATTCGTGTTTCGCCTGAGTCGTCTGACGATACATTCTTGATCTATTCCGAGGATAGCGGGAATCTCGCCCGTGAATTCTCGTCACCAGAAGAGGCCGACGTACCAATCGTAGAATGTCCTGAACGCCTCCGAGTTCTCGTGAAGCCGTGTGAGCGGCAGGTAGACGACCACGACCGCCCGGTATAAGAGTCCGTCAGGCGGGGGTCGGTACTTGTAAAACAGACAAACGACCGGACCGACACTGAGAACGTACAGAGCGATCGACAGAACAACGATCGACAGAAGAACGAACGGGGGGCAGCAGTCGCAGGGGTGATGCGGAGTTCGTCGTCATGAATGAATTTCAGTCACGCGAGGAGTTCGATGTCTCACGAAACCACGAGCAATAGAGCATGGCCAGAAGAATATTCGGGACGAGTACGAACAGCGGGATTCCGAACGCTTCGCCCCCATCCCAGTCAAAACTTCCGGTCGCGTCAAAACTCCTCCAGCAGAACATAGAGCAGCCGACGAGATGCGGGACGGCAAACGCGCTCAAGAGGGAAAACTTCAGTAGCTGTCGCTTTCGTACCATCCTGAGTTTGGTAACGAGATGGACGTCCAGACGGATCAAACCGTATTCGGCCAGGCGTCGTTTCGGTGCCGGGCCACGCGGAGTGGAGCGCTTCGGACAGCCGGCTGATTTCTGCGACAAACACGGCCCGCAGCGTGAACTCGACTCTTATCGGCGATCGATCGTGGCATTGGACAACTCAACCGCGGTTTCCAACCATCGCCGCATCTCGTAAATTGGCCTACAGCGTACTACGCTGTCTCTCTGTGCCGCGAAGAACGTCGCTTGGTGCTCAACTGATTCTTCCTGTGAGCCGGAGCCGGACACGGAATTTCGTAAACTGCTCGAATTTCGGCAGCTTGTCTCGTTGTTGTGGATGAATCGTTCGTGGAACCTCCGCTGCCAGCTCGACCGAATTTCGGTCCTCCCATCAAATACGGGTCTCTCGAGCTCTCGACCCGGTACCTGTTGTCGCCGCTGGCCCGTTATACGAACCTGCCGTTTCGGCGGATCGTTCGCGAGCTGGGCGGCGTGGGGCTGGCCACGACAGACCTGGTCAATGCCCGGGGCCTGCTGGCCGGCAATGAGAAGTCGCTGCAGCTGATCGAGACCTGTGCGGAAGATTCTCCGTTTTCAGTGCAGATCTTCGGCAACGAACCGGCCGTCATGCGTGACGCGGCGCAGCTGCTCGAAGCTCGGGGAGTCGATTCCATCGACATCAACATGGGTTGTCCGGTTGATCGGATTACCAAAGGGGGGGCGGGTGCGAGTCTGATGTGCCAGGTCGATGGCACGGTCTCGCTGGCCCAACGCGTTGTTGAAGCGGTTTCGCTCCCCGTCACCGTCAAGATGCGGCTGGGCTGGGACAGCGCGCAGATCACGGCCCCCAAGTTTGCCCGGTTGTTCGAACAGGCCGGGGTAGCGGCGGTCGCCATTCATGGGCGAACCCGCGCCCAAGGTTTTCGGGGCAGCGTCGATCTGGACGGCATCCGACAGGTGGTCGAAGCTGTCGAGCAGATCCCCGTTATCGGCAACGGCGATATACGAACCGTGGCGGATGCATCCCGGATGTTCCAACAGACCCGTTGCCAGGGCATCTCTATCGGTCGCGGGGCCTTGGCGAATCCGTGGATCTTTCGGCAGTTGTCCCAATGGGAGTCGACGGGAGTGTACGATCCGCCGGGAACGTTCGACGATCGATTGGAACTGTTGCGGCGCCATTTTCGCTATCTCGAAGAGCTGCGGGGCACACCGCGGGCAATCACCATGTTTCGCCGAACCGGCCATTGGTACCTCAAATCAATGCACGTCCGGGCGCAACTGCGGCATCAATTCCAACTGGCCAAAACGTCAGCCGACCTTGAAGCGGCGCTACAAGTGGTCGCGGCAGAGGGACCGGCCCGCGGAGTACGCACCGGCGTGCTGCCAGAGATGCAGATCCCCGTTCCGTCGGGGCCGGTCGAGCGCTGGTGAGCGGCGGTTGGGCTTGCGACGTCGGTCTGGTTTGATACTCACACAGAAGCCTCGACAGGAGAAAGAGACGCGATGGTCCACAACGCGGTGCGGTTGAGTGAGATGAGCTCCCACGAGTCACTGGCCACGCCCGCATACGGCGCGAGATCGATCAGCCAGCCCATTCCCAAGTATGAGCTGCCCCAGCAAGGCATGCCGCCGCAGATCGCCTACGACTTCGTTCGCGATGAGCTGATTCTCGACGGCAACTCGCGGCTGAATCTGGCGACGTTTGTGACCACGTGGATGGAGGATCAAGCCAAGCGGCTGATGTCCGAGACGTTCGACAAGAACATGATCGACAAGGACGAGTACCCGCAAACAGCCGAGATCGAACTTCGCTGCGTCAACATTCTTTCACGATTGTGGAACGCTCCCGATGACCAGCAAGCCGTCGGCTGCTCGACCATTGGATCCAGCGAAGCATCGATGCTGGGAGGCATGGCGCTAAAGTGGAACTGGCGCAAGCGCCGCCAGGCAGCGGGCAAGCCGTCAGACAAGCCGAACATGGTGATGGGCATCAACGTGCAGGTTTGCTGGGAAAAATTCTGCCGATATTGGGAGGTCGAGCCGCGGTTCGTGCCGATGGAGGGGGACCGGTTTTGTTTGAACGCACAAGAGGCGGTGAAGCTCGTCGATGAAAACACGATTGGGGTCGTGGTGATCATGGGCAGCACTTTTGACGGCCGCTACGAAAACGTGATGCAGGTCAACGCCGCACTCGACAAGCTGCAGGCCGAAACCGGCTTGGATGTGCCCATTCACGTGGACGGCGCCAGCGGGGCGTTTGTGGCCCCGTTTCTGCAGCCCGATCTGGAATGGGACTTTCGCGTGCCGCGCGTCAAATCAATCAACACCTCCGGGCACAAGTTCGGTCTCGTGTTCCCCGGCGTGGGATGGATCATCTGGCGAGACAACGCCGAGCTGCCCGAAGAGCTGATCTTCCACTGCAATTACCTGGGAGGCGATCTGCCGAACTTCGCACTCAACTTCTCCCGTCCGGGCAATCAGGTTGTGGCCCAGTATTACAACTTCATCCGGCTGGGGCACGAAGGTTACCGGCGAATTCACCAGACCAGTCAGGAGGTCGCGCTGTATTTCTCAGGCCGGATTGCCGAACTCGGACCGTTTTCGCTCATCTCGGACGGCTCGGATATTCCGGTGTTCGCCTTCACGACCAACGACAAGGCCAACTTCAGCGTGTTTGACATGTCGGACAAGCTGCGCGAACACGGCTGGCTGCTGCCGGCCTACACGTTTCCCAAGAACCGCGAAGACCTGGCTGTGCTGCGGGCCGTCTGCAAAGAGGGCTTCACCCGGGACATGGCCGACATGCTGTTGCATGACATGCAAGAGGCGATCCACCATTTCGCGTCGAATCCTCCTGCCCCGGCCCGCGAGGTGGTGGCGAGCTTTCATCATTGATGACCTCGCAACCGCTGGATTGCGATCGGCCGACTAGATCCCATCCGGGATTATCGTGGCGGCTATCGAACCACGTTCCGCATTTGCGCGTGTAGCTACGCCGTCGGAACCCGCTACGTTTATGTGAGGCGCGCTCAGGATTCTTCGGCAAGCGAAGCGGCGAGCGATTCGTCGACTTCGATCCGCAGCTTGCGAATGCGGCGTTTGTCGGCGTCGAGCACCGTGAACCGCAATTGCCGCCACGTGAAGGTGTCTTTGGCGTCGGGGACGCGATTGAGCTGCGTGTAGACGAAGCCGCCGACCGTATCGAAGTCGCCGTCTTCGGGCAGGTTGAATTTGAACCGCTCGTTGAGATCGTCGATGTGCACACGGGCGTCGACTTCGGTCAGGCCCGGTTGAATCTGGTGGATGCCGTCCTCTTGGGCGGAATCGTACTCGTCGACGATCTCGCCCACGATTTCTTCGAGGATATCTTCCAGGCTGACCAGACCGGCGACGCCGCCATATTCGTCGACCACGATGCCGATGTGGACGTGCTCGCGCTTCATGGTTTCCAGCAGCTTGTCGATGCCGGTCGTTTCGGGAACGTAGAGCGGCTCGCGGGCGATTTCCTTGAGCGTGGGCGTGTGCCCGTTTGAGGTGGGGTCGGCGTGTTTGAGCAGATCTTTGGCATACAGGATGCCGACGATGTCGTCAGTCGATGCACCGATGACCGGCACGCGTGAGTGTCCCGCTTCGAGCAGTTTTTGGCGGGCCTCCTCGAGCGTGGAGTCGACCTGGATGCAGACCATGTCGGTGCGGGGCGTCATTACGGCGGCGGCATCTTCGTCTTGCAGCTCCATGACCCGGCGGATCATCGTGCTGGCTTCGGTTTCGAGCACGCCTTCACGCTGTCCCTCGTCGACCACAGTCCGGATCTCGTCGGTAAGGGTGGCCGCGTCGCCGCCTGCCGGTTGCTCGCGGTCAGCCAGGCGGTGCGCAAACTGGTCGATGCGCCGCGACAGCGAGACGAACGGTCTGGCCAGACTCAGGAGGCCCTGCAGTAGCGGCCATGCTCGATACAGAAACGCTTCACCGCCAACCCGTGCGATCGTCCATGGGAGCACGAGCAACAGCAATGAGAGCGCCACCGCCAGCGCCGACAGCTCGGCTACAAACAGAGTCCAACCCGCGGCATCGCCGGTGCCGGGCCCTGCTTGCAGGCCCCACCAGTAGAGTGTGAGCGGCAACAGAGCCAGTAGCACGAGCGTGAACACCAATTCCACACCCAGCAACACGTCTTCGTGACTCTTGAGAATCTTGCCGAAGCGGGTGTCGTTGCCGCGGGCGCGGCAGATTTCATCCAACCGGCTGCGCGAGAAATCTCTTAAGGTATAGGCCGTCAGCGCGGCGAAGAAGCCGACGGCCCACAGCAGGCCGATCGATAACGGCAACAAAATGTGCGTCAAGGATCTGCTCCCGACACTCCGTTCTGCGACGGGGCGCTATCCAGACTTGCTGGCGCCCCGTCCTGCTCACGGTAATGGGGCGTTAGCTTCCACAACTTCAAAATGTCCCGCTCCCGCTCGCGCATGGCCGACTTCTCGACATCGGTCAGATCGTCGTATCCGACCAGATGCAGCAGGCCATGCACCAGATATAGTACAACTTCGTCTCCTGTGCTCCAACCAAAATCCCGGGCAGACTGCTCGGCCATTTCGACGCTGAGCACCACTTCGCCTTCCAGCCGCTTGCCGTACCCGCGGGGCGAATCGGCGGGTTTCGCCTCCCGGTCCGGCTCCTCGACCTCCAGCAAGAAGCTGAGCACGTCGGTGTCGTAGTCGTGATCGAGGTGACGGCGGTTCAGCCGGCGGAGCGCCTGGTTGTCGACCAAGGCTACGCTGATTGTCGCCTGTGCCACCTGCTCGGCCACCAGAGTCGCATCGACGACCTCCCTCAGCAGCCGTTCATCTATGTCGAAGACGGACTGCGAGTCGGCGATTTCAACGGTGATCGTCATGGGCTGCCGTCCGTTTTCTGCCGAGAAACGGCGGCGTAATGCTGCGTCCGGTAACCTGGTGCGGACATATTAAGCAGTGCGTTGTTCAGGGTACTTGATCCGGCCGTGGTAGATGCCGATCAGCGACTTGGTGAGCGACTCTTCGATCGTGTGAATCTCGGTGAGCGTCAGCGACGATTCGTCGAACTGGCCATCCAGCAGCCGCTTCAGGGTGATCTCGCGGACGAGTCCTTCGATGCGTTTGGCCGTCGGGTCGCTGAGCGTGCGGCTGGCGCTTTCGACCGCATCGGCGAGCATCAGCACGCCGGCTTCGCGGGTCTGCGGCTTGGGGCCGGGATAACGGAACGAAGACTCTTCGGCGTCGGTCTTGTGGTCGGGTTCCCCCTCGGCTTTGCGGGTTGCTTCCCGGAAGAAGTACTCAACCAAAGTCGTGCCGTGATGCTGTTCGATGAAGTCGATCAACGGTTGCGGCAGGTTGTGTTGATGGGCGAGATCGACGCCGTCTTTCACGTGCCCGATAATAATCAGCGTGCTCATGGCGGGCGCCAGATGTTCGTGGCGGCTGGTCTGGCCTTCGGTCATGTTCTCCACGAAGTACTGTGGCTTGAGCATCTTGCCGATGTCGTGATAGTAGGCCCCCACGCGGACCATCAGCCCGTTTGCGCCGATGCGGTCGGCCGCGGTTTCGCCGACGGTGGCGACCGCCATCGAGTGGTTGTACGTTCCGGGTGCGCGGCGGACCAGTTCCTGCAGCAGCGGATGCGAAACGTCGCTCATCTCCAGCAAGCTGATGTCGGTGACGATGCCAAAGGCCGACTCGATAAACGGCAGGCTGCCGGCCACCAGGTAGGCCGACACCAGGCACCATACCGCCCCCAGCAGAGTGGATTGGACTTTGTTCCAGGTCCACAGGTTCTGCAGGGACTGGCTCTCGATGATCAAGGTCCCCCAGGAGACGACCAAGAACACCGCACCCGTCCAGAAGCCGACTTTGATCAACGTCGAGCGAGACGCGACGCTTCCCAAAGGAATGACTGACGTCGCCGCGACACTGACCAGCACGACAAAATGGCTCAGGTCGCCCACCGTGGAGAGCGACAGCACCAGTGCGAGCGAGAAAGCGGTCAGGGTGGCGAAGATCGGATTGAACACGATGGCCAGCAGCATCGACATGGCGATCAGCGGGATGACCTCCGTTCGCCACGGGTCAAATGACATCGCCCGGCCCAACAGCACGGTCAAGATGATCGCGCCTAAGAACAGGCTCAACCTGGCAGTGCTACGAACCAGCGCCGGCTCGTTGTACCACAGGTAGTAACCATTGACAGCGATCAGCACGACGAACAACAGAACGACCATCGCCAGGCGGGCCATACGTTCGCCCGTTGAAACGTTTTTCTCCACCTCTTCGTATTCGGCTTCGAGCAGGGGCAGAGCTTCGGCGTCGATGGTTGCGCCGGGCGGAACCAGAAGTTGGGCTTCGTAGTAATCGTCGGTTCGGCTTTCGACCGCCTCACGGGCGAGTCGCTGGGCCTCCTGCGTTGCCGTCCCGTCGTATTGCAAGGTCACCGGGGCTCGGGCGGTCAGCCATTGTTCCAGCACTGGCTTGATTTGCGTCAGTCCCGGATACGACAACCAGCTTTTGCCCAGCGCCCCGGCGTCTCTGAGCAGGGAATTGAGCTGCACGTCGCCGGGCGCAGCGACAACTTTTTCGCTCCCGGTGACGATCGCGATCTGCTGATCCGGCCGAACGCCGGCCTCGGAGAGTTCGGCGGTGGTGACCAGCCCCTTTTCTTTCAACGGCTTGAGGAACTGCGTGAATTCAGAGAACAGGACACCGAGACGATCCTGGATGGGCCGCTCATCGCTGACATCGCGTAGCAACTCCGCTCGCAATGTTTCGAACGAGGGCGTTGAGGCGTCGGCCTCCGCTTCGGAAGCGGCGTCTGATTCTGCTTCTTGAAACCCGAAGGCGGCCCGCACCTCCGGCGGTACCTCGTCGGCAGAGGCGGCCGAGGACACCGTTTCCAGATCAGATCGGAGCTGGTCGGGCAAACTGTCCAATAGCGCGGGGTCATGTTGAAAGATCAACGGGACCCGTGCTTCGGCGTCGTCACGGGCGCGGTCGGTTTCGAAGCGATTGACGCGGTGGAACTCAATCTTGGCCGTTATGCCATGATCGGCGTAGTCGCCGAGCCGATAAGGGAACGGCGCCTTCCAGCCTTGAACGGCGAGAACCAGCAGAACAACGGCCGCCGCGCAGACCGACAGCCGCAGGACGGCGCCGCGGTTGCCGACCACTTCCAGCAGGCGGTCCACAACCGATGACTGCCGCAGCGTGGCTGCTGCAACACTTCGGGTTTTCTTCTGGCCAATTCGCGCCATGGTAATCCGCGCTTTGCGGCGGCGACCCTTCAAGCGTCGCAATCGGGTAGGCAGACGGGAGTTCGTGAGAATCGAATCAGAGGGCGTCTCGCGCTATTTCTTGCGGGGTCGTTTGCCTCGATCGTCTGCATCGTAGGCTCGAACGATATCGCGAACCAACCGGTGCCGCACGATGTCGCGACCGGTCAGCTTCACGATCCCCACGCTCTCGACTTTCGACAGCCGCTGCATGGCGTCGGTCATACCGCCGGTCACGTGAGATGGCAGGTCGATCTGCGTGACGTCGCCGGTGATGACGATTTGCGAGTCCTGCCCCATCCGCGTGAGAAACATCTTCATCTGAGTGACGGTCGTGTTCTGTCCTTCGTCGAGGATGATGAAGGTCTCGTTCAGCGTTCTGCCCCGCATGAACGCGAGCGGGGCCACCTCGATAACATCCTTTTCCAGATACCGGCGGACCTGCTCGAAATCGAGCAAGTCGTTGAGCGCGTCGAGCAGGGGCCTGAGGTAAGGGTTCACTTTCGCAGAAACGTCTCCGGGAAGAAAGCCAAGCTTCTCTCCGGCCTCGACTGCGGGTCGCGCCAGCACGATTTTTCGGACTTGCTCGGTCCGTAGCGCGTTGATTGCCATGGCAACGGCAAGGTAGGTCTTTCCGCTGCCGGCCGGTCCCGAGCACAAGACGAGATCGTTCTCGCGGATGGCCCTGACGTATTCGGCTTGCCCGTCAGTCCTCGGATGGACTTTGCGGGCCTTCTCGAACAGGTTGATTTCTGCAGGCGGAGATTCCGGGACGTCGACTTCCATTTTGAGCGCACTGAGAACCTCGGACTCCTTCAGATAGCCCTTCTTTTCGATGATCTCCCTCAATTGGTTGAAGACCTCGAGCCCCCGGCGGATTTGAGCCTCGTCCCCCTGCAGGCGGAGTTCGTCTCCGCGCAACACCACGTCGACCCCAACGGCATCCCTGACGTGGTGCAGGTATTGGTCGTGGGTTCCGAACAGAGCGCGAATCTGATCGTAATCAGAAAACGAGATTGTCGCTTCAGACATGCCGGTTGTGCCGCAACAGCGGGAGATCGACCACAGGTGGGTCGTTTCCGAATTCTACCCCACGTCCCGGGCAAGGAAAAGGAGTGTCCCGGCAAGCGTCGTAACGTGGGGTCCGTAAAACGTTTGGGCCAAAACATCAAGTGGCCGGGAGCCATCGACCGAGAATCGTGCCCTCCAGCGCAAGCACCTGAGCTACTGGCATTTGAAACGATACAGACCCGCCTCAGAGGTTCGCCCATAGAGCCGAGATTTGAAGCCAGCAACTGGCGGTCGATCGGTCCGGTTAGGTTAAAGAAATCGATCATGCCGGTTCGATCAGAAGATTGTGCCCCTGGTATGCGCAGATTGTCCCGCAGATGGAAATCCCGATGTACGAAGCCTTTTTCGGCCTGAATCGACGCCCCTTCGGTGCTTCCCCAGACGCCGACTGCCTCGTGCCCGTCGACACGATGCAACAGGCGCTGGACGGATTACGAAACTGTGTCCAGAGCGGTGGAGAAATCGGGGTCGTCACGGCTCCGCCGGGCCTGGGCAAGACGCTGTTGTGCCGCAAACTGATTGCCGAATTAGCTGATTCCTTCCAAGCAATCTTTCTGCCGAACTCCAATCTGCCGACAAAACGTAGCTTGTTGCAGGCGGTCCTGTACGAACTCGGTCAACCCTATACTCGGATGGCCGAACAGGAACTGCGACTCGAGCTCACAACGGCCGTCCGTGAAGTTCGCCCGAATCGCGAGGGCGTGCTGCTGGTCATCGACGAAGCGCATCTTCTCAACGAGCGGCTGCTCGAAGAAGTTCGTACGGCAACGAACCTGATCGAAGACGGAGCGCCGCTGGTTCGCGTCGTGCTGAGCGGACAGCCGGCGCTTGAAGAAAAACTCCTGGTGCCGGGCCTCGACGCTTTGAATCAACGGATTCGCGCACAAGTCATGCTTGAGCCGCTGACCCGTAGCGAATCGGCGCAATACATTGCGCACCGTCTGGCTTGGGCGGGAATCGACGTCGAACAAGCGATTTCCGAGGAAGCGTTGCAATTGATTTGCCATTGCGCCGACGGCGTGCCGCGTTGTCTCAATCAGCTATGCGATCAGAGCTTGTGTCTGTCGGCTGGCGCGGGCGTTCGCCCGGTTGATGCGGCGAGGGTGCATGCGGCACTCGAAGAACTGAAGCGGCTCCCGCTCCAATGGAACGAACCGATCGCGCCCCCTACCGGTTCCGCAGGCGACACACCGGTTCAAGAGCGGGCCGAAATCGAGATTAGCCTATCTGAAGAACTAGCGATCGAAGAGGAAGACGACGAACTCACCTCGATTGAGTCGCTGGATTGCGGCGGAAGTATCGAAGTGGGCGCCGACGCCCCTTTGATGAGCAACGAGCAACTGCCCCCAAACGAGACAATCCGGGTGATCGACCTTGATCCGCTGAGTGAACCTGAGGGCCATAGCCGGGAACCGGCGGCCTCAGCGTGGGGCGGGTCACAGCCGCCGTCAGAGGCTGACGCGATTGCCTTCGAGGAAGAAGTGGTCGTGGACCGTTATGCGATGTTGGATGCGGGTCACAACAGCTTTTCGGAGCTCGTCATCGATCAGGCCTCCATCGAGGTTTCCCCGGGCGGTGACACACTGCAGTGGGACTCAACGCGCGACAGTGAAGACTGGAGAGCGGACGAGCCGGGACTCCCTTCGGACGTCCTCGATGCCGCCGAGCATTCCGGACCACGCGAAGATTTCGAGGCAGAGCGGAATGAGGTGCGGCCCGATCTGGATCTCGATGCGATTGTGCCATTGCTCGACGTGGCGTTGGATGCCGCGGGCTTTGCAGGGCCTGCGCACGTTGCCGAATCCGAGATCGTCTTCGCAGATCAGATCCTCGAAAATTCCGAACATGCCGATGCAGCCCAGCCATATCCGGCATTCGAGTCGCAGGCTCCCGAACTTGGGCCGCAACAGGCTCCAGCCGCCGAAGTCCAGGAGGTGTTAAACCACCACATGGAATTCGACATCGTGTTGCCAGAAGTCGACGATGAGGATGTGGCTGAGTCAGCGCCGGTTCTGGAGACAGATGCAGAGCACCAGACGCCGCCGGCTCGGCACTATCGGCGGATGTTTAGCGAGCTCCGCCGCCGGGTCGCTCGAGAAGATTGATCGTCTTCGTCACGATCTGTTAGCAAACGTCGTAAGCGCGCCGGACTGCGGGGCGAATTGCGCATCGTTTGAACGCCTTCTTTCACGCCTCTGCCATTCTTGCGAGTCGTCGATTCGTGATGTGCGCAACCCGCGCACATGAGCCGATTGCACGTCGAGCGAATCGTTTCCTGGACCGGCTCACTGGTCTGATGGTCCAGCGAAACGGAATTGAAGCCGTTCGAACCACGGCGCACGATGCGACGTCCGGCATCGGATACCGTGGGGCGTGACCGACACAGCGGCCGCAGCTTTGCCAGCCAAGGTGTGAGCCCACTCCGACCGCCAACCTCGGATTCTTTGTTCGTGTATTGGGGCGTCGGCACGCTCAACCCATGTCTTTCAAAGGCTTTAAATTCGATGTTTACATAACTTCAGAAACATCGTACAAGGCCGCGACTTTGTAGGTTTTACATGCTGGCCCAGCCGCATTTGGGACGTCTGAAGGAGTCAAAAGAATGCGCGAGCAATGGCGCCGTTGGCGCGAATGGTGGTCCACTCTATCGGACGAGAATGCGGAAGAAATTGAGCGGCTATCGCCCTCTCGCACGCGCCTGTACATCGTGTTGGCCAGCGCGGTGATGCTCTACTTCGAGCTGTTGATGATTCGCTGGCACGCCACCAGCTCGCACACCTTCGCGATCTTCAAGAACGTCACCTTGTTGTCATGCTTCCTGGGTCTGGGAATAGGCTTCGCGCTCTCGCGCAAGCAGCGCAAGATCAGCCTGGCCACCTTTCTGCCGTTGTTGGCAGTGCAGTCGATGATCTTCGGCCTGCTGGCGACCACGATTGGCGGCAGGCGCGTGAACCCTGTCTTCGAGCACATGGTGATGGGGCTGGATGCCAAGGACTGGAATGTGTTGCACATGCTGGAAGGAGACCTGTTCCTGACCGGCATCTTCACCCTGAATGCGACGATGTTCATACCGCTGGGCTACTTGACCGGTCGGTTGATGAAGCGACTCCCCGCCATGCAGGCGTATTCCCTGAACCTGATCGGGAGCGTCGTGGGGGTAGCGACATTCTTTGCTCTGTCACTGATCTGGGCGCCCCCTACGATCTGGATGGGTCTGGGCGTCTTAATGGCAACCCCGTTCTTGGTCGGCAACCGGCGGATGGCGATCGTCGGCGTCGCGAGTTTGTCCGTGATTATCCTCTCGCTGGGGTCGATCGGACGTTTCGAAGAGCGGCGATACTATTCGCCGTATCAGTTGATCACGCTGAGGCTGCCGAAAGACAACAGCAATCCGCCCATTCCTACCATCAAGGTCAACAGCGCGTTCTACCAAGCCATTCACGACTGCTCGCCGCAGCAAGCTGCGCTATATGACGAGTCTCGTGGTGCGGCGGAATATTACAACCTGCCGTATCGGGTTCGGCCCGATCAGGGCGACGTGCTGGTCGTGGGCGCCGGATCAGGGAACGACGTAGCCGCGGCACTTCGCAACGGCGCCAAGTCGGTGACGGCGGTCGAGATCGATCCGGCCATCGTGTATTTAGGCACCAAATTACATCCCGAGAGGCCGTACAAGGATGAACGGACCAATGTTGTCATCCGCGACGCGCGGACCTATCTGAAGCAAACCGACGACCGTTTCGACACGATCATCTACGGACTGTTGGACAGCCACACCAACATGGGCGCGATGACCAACGTGCGTTTGGACAGCTTCGTCTACACGCTGGAGGCGTTCGAGGAAGCCTTTGGCCGCCTCAAAGACGACGGCATGATCATCGTGAGCTATCAAGTCATGGACGGCAGCCAAGGCGCCCGCCTATATGCGATGCTTGATGAGGCTTACCCGGCGGACAGTCCGCGCGTCATTGCGCTGGGCAACAACGCCCTGCAACCCGCCACCAGCGCCGACGTCATCGACTCTGGTGGAGTGACCTACCTGGCGGGGCCGGGTGTTGCCAAGCTGACCACGTTGCCAGACGGCATCCAAGACCTCACGGGCTTGTTCTCGAAAGAGGCCAAAACAGTCGACATGGCGACCGACGATTGGCCGTTCTTCTACATGACCGAACGGACCTACCCGGTAACCTACGCCGTCATGGTGCTGTGCCTGATCGGCATTTCGGTCTGGATGCTGCGGCGGCATCTGGGACAGGTCGACTTTTGGAAGCCGCAATCGGCGGTGTTCTTCTTCCTGGGTGCAGGATTCATGCTGATCGAGGCCAAGGTAATTACCGAGCTGGGGCTGGTGTTCGGCAACACTTGGACGGTCAGCGCGATTGCCATCACCAGCGTGCTGGTCATGGGCTACCTGGCCAACCAATGGATTGCCGTTCGCGGACCCTTTCCGATGCCGGCCATGTTCGCTCTGCTGGGCGTGTCACTGGCAGCCGGTCTGGGTATGGGATCGTTGTCGACCTACTTGGTCGGTCCGCTGGCGAAGCTGGGCATCCCGATTCTGTTGACGGCGCCGCTGTTTTTTGCTGGCCTGATTTTCTCGAGCCAACTGGCGAAGTCGGGCGGCATCGCCGACGCGCTGTCGGCCAACCTGTTCGGGGCGATGATCGGCGGCTTCCTGGAATACAACAGCATGTATTGGGGTCTCAGCAGCCTGTATCCCCTGGGGCTGGCGATCTATGCCTTGGCGTTTGTGGCCACCTTCTTCCAAGGCAAGCAGACCCAAACCGGCGAGGGCGAGACTGCAGACTCGCACAAGATCGGCCCGCCGGAATCTCCGGAGAGCTACGCACGCGCCGCCTGAGACCAGTCGGAATCGGAGTGTCTTGCAAGTTTGGGGGTTCGCCACGGTGGCGGCCCCCGAGGACCGGCGACGTGCAACAGGCGAGCGCACGCTCAGACGGCCCGCCTGCCTTCCGCTATCAGAGTTAAGCCGAAAGTCCGCTCAGTCCGCGCTCTGCGTCGCGTCAGATTCTGCGGCGCTGCGGGCCAGGCTCGAAATCCACGCGCGAAACTCGGCGTCGGCTTCGCCGAGCCGGCCGACTTGCAGCAGGCGGCACAGGACCGCTTCCCCCATCGGGTCGGTTTCGGCGGTGCTGCGGAACTTGCGGTAGAACGGCTCCAGCAGTCCGCGGTGTTGCAGGTACAGGCAAAGGTAGCGGGCCTGCGCGTAGCCGACAGCTTCGTTGCCTCCGCGAACCATGCCGGAGCGAACGAACGACTCCAGCGATTGCAGGCGATCGTGCTCCAGCGCCTCGATCAGGTAGTAGAGCCTCCAATTGGCCAAACCCACCAGATGCAGGCCGTCGGTCGAAAACTCGCTCTCTTCGTGCAGCGAGGCCAGGCCTTCATCAAACCACTCCGGCATGTCCGGAAAGTCTGAGTGGGCCAATGCGTGAGTCAGTTCGTGAGCCAACGTGCCGCTGCCGGTTGCAATGTTGAGCAGCGCCCGATGTTTTTCGCGTTGATAGTAGCCGTGATAGTTGACTGCCGGACGGCCATCGAGGCGCTGTGCGTGTTCGCGGTAGGCCGCCTCGCCAGAAAACATCAGCAGCACGACCGGGTAGGTTGGCTGGCGATCGATGTACGACACAGACAGGGCCCGCAGCGTGGGGACAATTGTCTCGCGGTAGTGTTCATCCAAGTCCGCTTCCGGCAGGTCTCCACCGAGCACAAACGGAGGCCTTACGATCAGGCGGCACGCGGGACTCAGACGGCCTGCCAGTTCGCCGGCCAACATCTCGCAGGCGATCCGCAGCTCGCGCTGGGAAAGGTCACGTTCGGTTTGATTCGGCAGATCTTCGACGTGCGCACTGAGCACAGCACCCTGGCCCAACGCCGTCTCCCACGTCGTCAGCCGATAACAAAGGCCGACGAGCAGTACCGGGCCAAGCACTAACGTGCAGGTTCGAAACGCGAACATTCTTCACCGGGCTGAAATGCAAGACGGCTCCCGCGGTGCTGCTTCGTCGGTGCACCGAGCGTCCGTCGATGAATTGCAACAAATCTTAACCGGGCGTCTGCAATTGAGGCGTTTCTCGCGCCGACGTTGACGCGGTTTGTCGAGATTCACCCGACGCCGGCCCAGCATTCGATTCGACTGGAAGCGTCGCCGCCACTGCACATTTCCGCGCCTACGGTGCTGGCGGCCGATCCGTCGCGACCGGTTTGTCGTCATGCCCGGCAGGATCCTCGCAGAACGCCGCCTCAATTCTGACACGACCCGCTCATCAGGCAGGTACGGCCCGCTGCTTGGAACCGACGACCTGATTTCGACGAATGGCTCTCCGAGTTTCGCCGGCGATCAGCCGATATCTCGAAATCGGACGATCCGCGCACCTGCGTTGGATCGGGCATGATCGATCGGACGTGGCTGCGCCGGCAGACACGCCTCAACACGGACCCGCAACATCGCAGTTCGACAAGGCGGTCGTGCATCGAGAGGTCACAATCCATGAGTCGCGACAAGATCCTCGGTCTAGCATTGGGCATTCTCGTGCTGGGATTCACCGGCGCGTTCTGTTTTCGCCCCGAGCAGAAATCCGTTGACCCGATTCCCCAACTCAACAACCCGGCAAAACTCGACCGGCAGATTGCCGAGAAGTCGGTCATGCCCTACCTCACCGGTGTAGAGGGCGTCGATTCGCGCAATCCGGTTGGCGCCGGGGCCGATTCGATCTCCGGGTCTGCGGCTCCACAGCCCCCCGCGTGGAACAAGCCCGATTTTCTGAACGAAGATCGGAAAAGCGGAACCCGGCAATCAAACACCCAAGCCCCGCCCGATCCGATTCCACCAATCGCGGTCGGACAGCTCGGCCACAATCGTGCTTGGCAGCCCGCCCCACAGCCGCCGGCACCGGCCAAAGAAGAGGCCCGGCCAGCGACTTATACGAACAGGTCCCATCAAGTCGCGCGCGGCGAGACCCTCTCGGGGCTGGCGTCGCGTTACTTAGGCAGCAGCGCCCGGTATATGGATCTGTTTGAAGCCAATCGAGACATCTTGGCCAGTCCGCACAATCTGCGGCCCGGAATGGTCATTCGCATTCCGGATTCTGCGACGCACACGGCCAAACGCGGCACGCAACCTGCGCGGCCCGTGTCGGGATCCGGCGGCGCTGCTGGTCGCTCCGAAGTCGAACTGCTGCCGGGCCCCGCTGGTATGCAGCCGAACGAACGATTTCGACCGGTGCGTCACTCGCCGCTCATGCCGCGTGACAACAGCCGAACGTCGCAGAAACAAGACGACAAGCGGCCGGTGAAACGACTCACCCAGATTCCACCGACCGGCTTCCCCGGCATCGACAGCCTGCTCTCGATTCTCAACGGAGCGGTGACTAGGCAGCTATCCGACGCGCCGGATCGGACGACGGCAGCGGCGCCTGATGAAGCATCGCAGACGCGTTGAAAAAGGGTACGGCAGAGTGAGTCGCAACAGCGGATCTGCAGAAGCCCGGCATTTGCGAAACGCCGGGCTTCTTGCATGGTATCGACTGGCTGATGCCCTGTTAGACCTTGGTTCAAGAAATGGCCGTCGCACGCGAATAGCGACGTAGATATTGCCATCGGTTTCCAGAAGGTACTTACGCTTTGGACGTCAGCTACACCAGGCGGTCGTTTGTCGCACAACTGGCCGCCGCTGCCTTTTCAAGCCGTGTCTCCTATGTTGTGGCGGGTGATAGCGCACAGGATCGCGCTTTAGTCACTGACGATCCACTCGAACAGCTCGTGCCCAGGCTGCAGGACGTCATTTCGCAGACCGTGCAGACGCACAGCGTGCCGGGCCTCTCCGTCGCCCTGATTCGCGATGCCCAGATCGCTTGGACCGGTGGATTTGGTGTGCAGGACAAGGAGTCGGGTGAGCCGGTCGATGCTGACACTGTCTTCGAAGCGGCCTCGCTGACCAAACCTCTGCTGGCCTATGCGGCGCTGGCGCTGTGCGAGCAGGGACGCCTGGAACTCGATCAGCCGCTTGCAGGTCTTCTGGAAGAGCCCTTCACGGGCGAGCAGTCCGAACTTCTCCAGCAGGTGACGGCCCGGCACGTGTTGACACACACCACGGGGTTTCCCAATTGGCGGGCCCGCGGACGTTCGCTGAAGTTTTTGCGACCGCCGGGAGAGAAGTTCTCGTACTCCGGCGAAGGCTTCGTGTATCTGCAGCGCGTCGTGGAGCGGCTGACCGATCAGCCGTTAAATGAGTATCTGGGCCAGAAGCTGTTCACCCCTCTCGGCATGGCGAGCGCCAGTTTGGTCTGGAGGGATGAATACGAGCAGAGTTTGGCACGCGGCTACCCACCCAACGGCAAGGGCCGCGGCATGCGCCGAAAGTTCACGGAGGCCAATGCGGCTTCGAGCCTGGTTTGCACCGCGTCCGACTATGCCAGGTTTGTGTGCGCGCTGCTGGCGCCGCCGAAAGCCGCAGAACATTTCCTCAGTCTGAATCGAGTCGACCAGATGTGGAAATCCCAGGTCGAAGTCATCGAGGGTGTCTCGTGGGGGCTGGGTATCGGTGTCGAACACACAACCACCGGCGATGCATTCTGGCATTGGGGGAACAACGGATCCCGCTACAACTGTTTCGCCGTTGCCTTTCCCCAATCGAAAGTCGGGCTCGTCGTGTTTGCCAACAGCGGCAACGGGCTGAAGGCCTGCACCGAGATCGTGCCGGCCGCTATCGGCGGAGATCATCCGGCACTACGCTGGAAGATGGTTGTGCGTTGAACCGACCTGCAGATTGCTCTTGTCGTGCCACTGGCGGCTCGTCCGCCAGTGCGTGCGCGGTAACGGCAAAGAGCGCTCGAGGAAACGTGAGTTGGCTCCGCGTCGGCACTGGCGGACAAGCCGCCAGTGGCACCCTTCACGGAGGTGTGGACCGATGCGGCGAGAAGACTTAAGGGAGTTGATCGATGAACAGTGCCGAGGAATGGATCGAAGCACTTCAGCTGCAACGCCACCCAGAGGGTGGGTGGTTTCGTGAAGTCTATCGGGCTAACGAAGTGATTCCCCACGCCGCGTTACCAAACCGCTTCAGCGGCGATCGTTCGTTTTCGACGGCGATTTACTTTCTGCTGAACAAGACCGACTTTTCGGCGCTGCACCGCATCCAGCAGGATGAGCTGTGGCATTTCTACGACGGCGCCGCGCTGACGGTTCACATGATCGACCATGCCGGCAGCTACTCCACAGTCACCCTCGGCAGAAACGTCCAGGCTGGTGAAGCATTGATGGCCGTCATCAGTGCGGGCTGGCTATTCGGTGCAACGGTGACCGACCAAGGCTCGTATGCGTTGGCTGGCTGCACTGTCGCGCCTGGTTTCGACTTCGCCGACTTCGAAATGCCCGGCCGCGAACAGCTGCTGGCTGAGTATCCCCAGCACGAGCACCTCGTCGAGAAGCTAACGAGATGATCGGCCCTGCCCAGGCGGCGGTCGCTGGGAATACTCGGGTGGACGCAATTCGTCTTTCGTCGGACACGACGATTCGGTAACGTTTGCCCCTCAACGTCCATCCGAGACGGCCCTGAGATTCGGATGACGAATTCAGCGCTCGCAGCAGCGTCCCAGCACACGTCCGATCGGTACACCGCCGCGCCGGACGCCAACCCCGTCGACGTCATGGAGGACCGATGGATTGCCAACGCGGTCGGATGCTCATCACTGTCGGATTACTGGCAATCGCCAGCGGCTGCGGGCGCGAGCAAGGCGGAACTCCGCCGGACGCCGGCAATCCTCCCAGTGGCGTGTCGCCGATCTCTTATCGGTCCGGCTCAGAGACCGAAGAGCTGGCGGAATTCTTGCGCAATCCACCCCGACTGACGAGTGAGTTGCAACGAATCGTCGCGCGGCAGTGGCGTCGCCGCATGGAGACCGCGGGCCTGCTGGACGTGTACCGCGACGAGTTGAGATCCCTCGAACGCGGGTTGCGGAACGAAGGCCTGCTGCTCGATGCTGCCGATCTCCGATCCTTGGCCTGGAAGGATGGGCGGCTCATTCCTTGGTCATCACCAGGCAGCGGCCTTGGTCGATTGCCGCGGGACCTCGAGTCTTCCATAAGCAACACCCAATCCAAGCCCGCCGTCGCCCGCGCTGTGAACAAAGCGCGCGGCCAGCTCGAGAATGTGCAGTCGGAACTCGAAATTCTCGGAATCGAGTTGGTCTTTCGAGCCGCCGACGTGACGAAAGAGAAGCGGTTCGACGAACTGTTCAACTCAGTCGATGGGATCGAAGGCTTTGACTTCCTGCTGTCCAAGCAGGGAGCGGAGCGATTGCGGGCGGCGTACCGAACCTGGAGTGCGGCCAGCAATGACTATGAACGACACAAGAAAGACAAGCAGCCGCTGGCAGAAGACCGACGCCGACTCCGCCAGGCAAGTGAGTCCGTCGCCAAGCTCCAGCGCGAGGCCGTGATCAGCTGGCGAGAAGTGTTCGCGGCGTCCGAAGAGAGCTGGGAAGAACTGACCGGCGACTGGGACTCGATTTCGCCCGGGCTCACCGATGAAATCGGTAGTCGGCTCGCCACGATCGAGACGATCGGTGCCGCCGCCCAACGCATAACAGAAGCCGAGATCACCGAGACGCAGTCGGAGTTCGCACGGCTTGCGCGCGATGCGTCCAGAATCGAGGCGGGCATCCAATCCTATCTAGCGCGGGCCGGCCGGGAAGATTCCGGCGGCGAAGAGTCCGCGGGAGTTGCCGATGCGCTCGAACTCGCCATGCAGGCTCTCGAACGATTGCAACAACGGCGGATCGCAGCAGAGCTTGTCGCCAAAGCCCAGTCAGTACCTGGTTTCGAAGCCGCCGCTATTGGCGAGGCATTGCACAAAGACGATGTTGCTTGGGGCGACATTGTTACGGCGGTGGGGGTCGAGCTCGCCAGTTTTGAAGGCGAAGTCGATGCGCACTTCCCGGCAAAACAGGCGCCCGGCCCGTTTCTGGCGCGGGAGCTCCAGCAGGCGCTCCAGCGAGATGCCACACATAATCGCGCGGTTGCCGCCGATGCTGGTGAACAATACCAACAGCTCAAATCCAAGACCTCGGCGCTCGGCCAGCAAGCACTCACATCGGTCGAAGCAATCCGCGACGGCGTCGCGGAGGCGCAGCAGGACGTCGAGACGATTCTGGAAGCCGATGCAGATGTCTCAACCGCTCGACTCCGCATGGAGATCGCCCGCGACTTGATGCATGACTCGCAGGCAGCCGCCGATCGCATTGGGGAGATCGAGTCGCGCGAAGTGTTGTACGAACCGCTCAGCGACGAAGCCCGCTCTGAGATCTTAGTCGCGCTGGAACGCCATCAGCGTCGCGAGGGCGAGGGCGAGCAGGAAGACAAAGAGGACAAAGAAAACGGCGAAGCGGATTCCTCACAAAAGAAGTGGGGGGAACGCATCGGCCATGCCGAGGAAGCGGTCAAGGCGGCCAAAGACGTCACCGAAATGCTGGTGCTGCTCGATGTGGTGCCGGTGGAAGACGCAAACAAAGTGCTCCGCGGTTTGGATGCGGCAAGCGCCGGGCTGACCGTCGCCACGGGCTTGATGAGCGGCAATGTATTCGACGTGATTTCTGGTGGAGCCCAGCTTGTTTCGATCCTGTCCGGACGCGAGCCGCCGCCTAGCATCGAGGAACTGCGGCACGAGCAAATCATGGACGCGTTGGGCGCCCTGGGCGAAGGCCAGCAGGCCATCATGGAGGGGCTCGAAGCCATCTCGCGGCAGATTCATCAACTCGGCCAAGAGGTCGACGCGGTACAGCAGATCGTGATGGCGACGCACCGGCTGCTGATCGAGGACCGCCTGCAAGGTTTGCGGCTGGCCCGAGATTTTGTCGAGGCGAGACGGTTCTACACCGACCGTTCTGTGGCAGGCGCTGCGGTTTCAACATCCGGGCAAAGCATCCCTCAGGACTACGAACAGTGGACGGCCCACTTCCAGAAGCACCGCCAGGCATACGCCGAAGGGCGGCGGTTCCTGGATGATCAGGTCCGCGAGAATCCGCTGGAGATGCTGCAGCTGGCCAACGACCTGTCTGAATCGGAAAGCGTCGCGGCCCTGGGGGGCATGCCGTCTAACTGGGCGGGCGCCCTCAAGGAGGATAAAGAGCGCATCGACGCGCTGCGGGCCTTCGCCAACTGGATCGACCCCGACGTGCGCGAAGCGGTCCTGGGCTCACTGGTTCACCCGGCGGCCAGTCAGGCGGCGCTGGAAAGAAAGCTGGCGCTGATCGCCGAATCCGATCCGGAGGCCACCGAAGTTTGGAGAGCGGCCTGGTCGGAGGCGGCGCTGGAGCGGAACTTGTGGAAACGATTCAATCCGTTGCTGCTGGCCGAAATCAGTGAGCTGCTGGTGGCGCTACAACCGTATCGGCTTATCGACGAGGGACACGATTTCTCGGGCCGCATGCCTTCTTTCGCCAAGCTGTCGTCACCCGGATACGATCCCTCACAATCGTTCGGTTCCTCGCCAAAGAGTCGCCACGATCAACTCACTCGCCCGGTGCGCGACGCGGAGTTGCTGCTGATGGAAGCGACGGCTCAAAATGCCCTCGTGCAAGGCGATGTTCTGCTGCCCGTGTTGGCCATGCTGACCATGAGCGACTCGCTGCGCTGTGATCACGCCGGCGTTCAAGCCGCCGCCGAGCGCGTACTGCTCAGCCACCCCATGCTGCGGCACAACGCGCTGCGGTTTCTGGTGTATCTCAATTTGCACCATGGCATGGAAGAACGCGAGCGGGTCGTAGCTCATGCGGTATCGCTATTGAAGCCGGAGGTCCGCGACCAGCTGCGCCCCGTCCGGTTGCCGATGCCCGCCAGTCGGGCCGAACTTCGCAAACGATACCGGGACATCGTCGGACAACCTCTTCCAGCGTCGCCTGGCTGGCTGTTGCTCTCTGTGCGCCTGCCCGACTCCTGGTCGATGCAGCATCTGCTGGCAGTCGCGGATCGCAAAGGGGCCGCGTCGTGGGGACGGACGATTTACGGGCTGGATCTCAAGGTGACCAACCCGCTGTCGTACGACGATGCCGACGAGGGCACACCAGAGAGTCCGGATCGCCGCTTCGGCTCCCCGGCGGTGGTCACCTGGTGGCACGAGTTGGGTAAGCAGGAGGCTGCCGAGACCAAAGAGCTCTGGGCGAAACGGCTGAGACTGCCGTCCGATTCCGATGCTCAAGCCGGCAGCCTGCTGACGACCGATTTGTCCGACGTCTTGAGCCGGGCTGTTGCGACAGTTCGCGAAGCACGCTCGGACCTGGATGTCACCTATTCGCCGAAGTCTCGGACGGCCGCCGCCGATCGACTCGCTCGCGAGAGCTGGTTCCGCCTGCTGACCGAGGAAGCCTCCCGGCCCCGCCAAGGGAGCCATTCGGCTGAGCCCAGCCGAGTCGCCGACCGCAGGCCCGAAAGCCAGCCTACCGACAAGCGATGACCTGGCGGCAGGCAAACCCGCAGCTGTCTCAGCCTGGTCATGGACGGCTCAACCGGGGAATTGCAAATGCCTGGGGCCGCGAATAGAGTGAATCTCGGTCGTCTCGCGGGGAGTCGTTGCGTCCCCGGCGGCCTCGAGCGTGATCTACGAATGCGTTGCGCCACCCGATCGCTGCGCGGCACCCCTTGAAAAACCTACCTGCACGTCCTACATGCATATCCAAGACGGCCTTTTGAGCACAGAGGTTTGCGTCGCGACCGGCGCTCTCTCGCTGGCAGCCGTCGGCTACAGTCTGCACAAGCTGAAGGCCTCGATTGCCGATCGCATCTTCCCGCTGACCGGCATGATGGCGGCTTTGATCTTTGCCGGACAGATGGTTAATTTCCCGCTCCCGTTCGTTCCGGTCTCAGGGCACCTGGTGGGCGGTGTGATGGCCGCGGTCTTGCTCGGGCCGTGGGGCGGGTGTGTGGCGCTGACTTTGGTGCTCCTCGTGCAGCGGTTCTTGTTCGCCGATGGTGGACTATTGACGCTGGGTGCGAATGTGTTGCACATGGCGGTCATCGGTTCCATCGGCGGGTACGCCGTTTATTCATGGACTTTGCGGTTCGTTGGTAGCGGGACACGCGGCCGATTGGCCGCCGTCGGCATTGCCTCCTGGCTCACGGTGATGGCCTCGGCGGCATTGTTTTGTCTCGAATTTCGGCTCTCTCATTCGGTGCAACAATTCGAGTTCGGGCGGATCTTCGCATTGATGGTTTCGTTTCACGCCTTGATTGGGATTGGCGAGGCGCTGATCAGCGTGGCGGTCATCAACTTCATCTGGCAACAGCGCCCCGATCTTTTCGAACGGCCAACGACAGCCGCCGGTCCGGTGGCGCGTTTGGGTGGCGCGTTGACGGCCGGGCTCGTGGTCGCGCTCGCGGTGGGCGCGTTTGCGGCCCCGTTTGCATCGAGTCTGCCCGACGGGCTCGAAGCGGTCGCCGAACGGACGGGCTTCGACGATGCCGCAATCAGTGCCTGGTCTGCCTTCGACGACTACGACGCGATTCCGCTCGGCGATTGGGACGGCTTGTCGGTTTCGCTGGCCGGAGTTGGGGGCACGCTGTCGGTGTTTCTCATCGCCGTCATTGCCGGTCGGGCATTGAGGCAACGCTCGTCGCCAGCCGAGGCCCATCGTGAGTGACTATCTCGACAGATACGGTCGCTCGAAGTCGATCTGTCACCGGCTGCCGGCGCAGCTGAAGCTGTGGCTGACGCTTGTGGTCGTATTCGTCGCCGTGTTGGTCCCCATCCAATACTGGCCGTTGCATGGCATGCTGGTTTGCACGATCTTCATCGGATTCAGCCTCGCACGGATTCCCCTGGCCTACGTGTTGCGCCGGCTGGCCATCTTCTTGCCGATGATGCTGGTGCTTTCGGTCTCCATGCCGCTCTCGCAGGGGTTTGCAACCGGCTGGGAGATCATGTTTTCGATTCTCGCCGGCAGTTCGATTTCGCTGCTGGCCGGTTTGTGGTTGGTCAACGTCATGCCGTTTCAGCAGTTGTTGGCAACGCTCAGACGGCTGTGGATTCCCGATGTGCTGATCGCGCTATTGGCGTTCATGTATCGTTACATCTTCGTGCTGTGGGACGAGCTCGACAAGATGCGCGTCGCGCGCCGGGCCCGCACGTACGGCAAGGCAGGCCTGTGGTTTCGTTGGAAAGTGTCGGCCCAGTTAATCGGCATGTTGCTGATTCGGGCGATGTCTCGGGCGGAGCGCGTGCATGGAGCGATGTGCGCCCGCGGATGGGACGGGCGGATTCGAACGCTCGAGTGACCGATCATGGCCGAAGAAGAAGATGTTCTGCAGGTCGAGGGCCTGTCTTACCGTTATCCCAACGGGCCGCTGGCGCTGGATGACGTGAGCTTTGAGATTCAGGCGGGAGAACGCGTCGGGTTGGTGGGACCCAGCGGCGCCGGCAAGTCGACCCTGCTGTTGCACCTCAACGGACTGCTGCCCGAAAAGATCGCTTCCAACGGACAGGCCGCTGTGCGCGTCGGCGGACTGCCGGTGACCGCCGAACATCTCCCAACGATTCGGCAGCGGGTTGGGTTCTTGTTTCAAGATCCCGACGACCAGCTGTTTTGTCCCACCGTGCGAGAAGACGTGGCCTTTGGCCCGTTGAACTCCGGATTGCCTGTCGAAGCGGTCGAACAGCGCGTGACCGAGAGCCTGGAGGCGGTTGGATTGTCGGAGTTCGCGTTTCGCAGCACGCTGCAGCTCAGCGTGGGCGAGCGGAAACGTGTCTGCCTGGCGGGGGTGTTCGCCTCTGGCCCGTCACTGCTGGCGCTGGACGAGCCGTTCAGCAACCTCGACCCGCGGGCCCGCCGCCGGTTGCTTGATATTCTGGACGAATTCTCCGGCAGCCAGATCATTGCCTCTCACGATCTCGACCTGATCGTCGCGCATTGCAGTCGGGTGATCGTCTTGGATGAAGCCCAGGTTCGGGCGGACGGGACGCCCCAAGCCGTGCTGTCCGACAGTGCCCTGATGGAGCGCCACGGATTGGAAGTGCCGTCCAGGCTGAAGGATGTGACGTCGGGCCCTGACGCTGCGAGCGGGTGAGATTGCGCCGAATTGTCTCGCCCAACCCTTCGGATTTGCGCTAGAATAGCAGGGGCGGGCAGACGAACGCTTTTCAGGAGTCCGGTTTGTTTGCGCGCAAAGTACACCTGGGGTGATGAAAACTCGGTCTCGACTGGCTGATTCGTGGTTCTGATTACGTTGGCTTTCTCTTGTTGGGTGCCACTGGCGGCTCGTCCGCCAGTGCGCGCGGTGACCGCGAAATGAGTGGCTGGAGCAAAATTCTGCGCGGTTTCGCTATCGGCACTGGCAGGCAAGCTGCCAGGCTTCGGCGAGCTCAGTCGAGTCGTGGCACCCCGTGCGCCCAGCGTACACCTGTGAGTGTTATGCTTACTTCCGACGCCACATCCCGCGCAACCAGACGGACCCGCCGAGCGTTTACGCTCGTCGAATTGCTGGTGGTGATTGCGATTATCGGCATTCTCGTCGCGATCCTGATTCCGGCCGTCCAGCAGGCGCGCGAAGCCGCGCGGTTGACTCAGTGCCGAAACAACTTGCGCCAGATCGGCTTGGCCCTGCACAACTACGAATCGGGGTTCCGCCTGTTTCCGCCAAGCTTCGTGCGGCAAGAGGACGGCAATCCCGCTCCGCCGCCAGTGCCGTTCGGCGACTTACGGTATCGCAGCCATTGGACCGGCTTCCACATGTTGCTACCGTTTCTCGAAGCGGGCAACGTGTACGACATGTACGACTTCGATGACACGTGGCTGTCGAGCCTGCGAGATCCAACCGATCGGGCGAGCTGGATTCCCAACCGCACCGTGATACCGATGCTGATCTGCCCGAGCGTTTCCCGGTTGGGAACCGGAATCGGGACAACGCCCGACCTGGCCGTCGATCCAGTCGTCCTGGCCGAGTTGCAAGACGACGAGCCGTACGTCGGCGACGGGACGGCCACGCCTCACTGGATGTCGGGTGCACCGACCGACTATTCGTTCTCGCACGGTGCCGACATTATTCGCGCATTGCCGGGCACTGCCGAGTTGTGTCCCGAAGGATTGTTGCACTACTGGAGCGAATGGCCGCGGGCCTCGCGCGGGCCGTTCGGCTACAGTAGCGAGTGCCGCATGCGAGACATCACCGACGGAACTTCGAACACGTTTCTAATGGGTGAGAAGGCGGGCAGCCTGTTGACGTACCGGGGTTGGAACTCGACGTTTCCGAATCTGAAGTTCGAATATCCATGGGCCATGGCGGCCGTTGCCTACTTTGGACCGACCGGCGTAGAAGATCTGGCCGGATCGTTTTGGGTGGCCGGCCCACTGGCAGTCACGCGGGACATTCGACTGCCTGATTGCCCGCACGACATGGTCGACGGCGATCCGTTTCCAATGAATCCGTTTCCCCGCGATGTGTCGGCCAGCTCGAGCGACCGCCCGTTCTACTCGTTTCAGTCCGCTCATGCCGGTGGCGCGTTCTTCTTGTTCGCCGACGGGGCGGTCCGTTTCGTCAACGAAACGATCGATCAAGATCTCTACGAGGCGCTCTCGACCATCGAGGGTGGCGAGTTGGCGGAGGCCTATTGATGCAGCGAATGTGCTGGCTGCTGCTGCCCGCTTGCTTGATCTGCGGGTGCTCCGCCGATGACATCCCACTCGCCGAAGTCACCGGTCGCGTGACGTTCAACGGGCAACCGTCCCCGGCGGAGATCGTGTTTCAACCTCACGACCCCCAAGGCAAGACGACCGGCCGCCCATCGATGGCCCATGCGGCCGGCGACGGAACTTTTCGCCTGTTCTTTACCCGGGAGAGACCGGGCGCGGTGGTTGGACCGCATCAGATCTCGATCGCCGTTCTTCGCCGTCACGACGCAAAAGAACCGCAGACGTATACTGAAGCAGTCGCACCGCTAAAGAGCGTCCGTTTGCAACGCGTGGTAGAACCAGGAAGGAACTACTTTGACTTTGCGATCAAGTATTGAGCCGCTCGGCCATCGACCGATCGTTCCAGCCGCTGTATGCCGACCACGGTGGCAGCGACCGACGGTTTGCTGGATGTGGACGCTACTGATGCTGGGCGGGTGCGGCGGATCAGGTCCGTCGCCGCAAGTGCTCGAAGCACACCGGCTGTTTCAAATCGGGGAGCTACACGGAGCGATCGACGCCCTTCACCAAGACGAATCGGCCGAAGCGTCGTATTTGAAATCAGTCGCCTTGCACCGCCTCAAACTGCAGGCCGAAGTGCACATCGAAGCGGCCCTGGAAGCCGATCCGGAGAACCCCAAGTACCAGGCGTTTCAATTGCGACTGCAGCTTCTCGCGGGCGAAACGTCGGTCGCATCCGGATTGACCGAGCTATACCAACAGCACCCCACCAACGCCGCCGTCGCACTGTTGGCGTTCTATGGCTACGAGGGTCAACGCGTTGGTCAACTGGCGGCCAAAGATGAAGAAGCCGCGGCCGAGACACGCGAGCTGGGCATCGAAGCGCTCTCGTCGGCCATTGTTCTCAACGCGGAGATTCCCGAGTTTCAGCGCGAGCTGTTGGCGCTGTCGTCAAAGCTGAAGCTGGGCAAGGCCGCCGAATCGCTCGCGGAAAAACTGCGGGAAGCCGCCCCCGATGACGCTACGATCGCCCGGCAGTACATCGCGACGATGTTGCAAGCCCGCAAGATCAACAAGGCGCTCGAGAGCACTGAGAAGTTTTACCGGGAGCAGAAAAAAAGCGAGGCGGCCGCTGAAATCTACGCGATTCCACTGTCGATGGTGCAACCCACCCCGGAAACAGATCACAAGTTTCAGGAACTTGTCGAACGTTATCCGGTGAACTCGGAGCTGGCGACGAAATTTGCGATCTACATGACCCGCGGACGTCGATTTGCCGATGCGGCCCCGGTGTTGGATCGGGCAATTGCCGGGCAGCGGGATCGGGGGGTCCGGCAGCAATTGATCTACGTCGCCGTCGATCTCCCATTGGAAGGTGGTGACGCCGAGCAGGCCGCGCGCAGCCTGGCCCGCTATCGCGACGCGATCCAGGACCCGCTATTGGTGGCATACTTCGAGGGCCGACTGCTGTTTCTCGCCAAGCGGCCGATGCAGGCCATCCAGAAGTTGAACTCAGTCATCGAAATGCAGAAGAAGACGCCCGGCAGCAACCTCTCGCTGGCCGCTGAGTCTCTGAAGTGGATGCGGATGATCCTGCGGACTCAAGTCGGCGACAAAACATTAGAAGACGTCCAAGCCGCGATCAGGGAGTTGGAAGCGGAAAGTGAAGAGCTGCAACAGGATGATCCGAGCTCCACCCCGCCGGAAACAGAGCCCGCGCCGACTTCGACCGCTGCTGAGAAGCCCGATGGATCGGCGGCGCCATGACGCAGCGCTTGGTCTACCTCAATGGTGAGTTCGTCGTCGAATCCGAAGCCCGGATTTCGGTGTTTGATTCGGCGCTCAACTTCGGGGACATGGTGTTCGAGTCGGTCCGCACGTTTGGCCACGTCCCGTTTCGACTCGGCGAACACGTGGAGCGGTTGGCCGACTCGTTGCGGTTGCTTCAGATCGACTGCGGGCTGTCGCCGACACAGATCGAAGACCTTCTCCTGCAGACTCTCGAGCGAAACGCTCCCTCGCAAGAAAGCGACGTTGATTGGCAAATCGTCGTCAACATCTCGCGCGGCCCCCTGCCCGCATATCGGGCCGCTTTTCCGGCAGGGGCAGGGCCCACCGTTTGCATCTACTGCTGGCCCCTCATCCCCCAACTCGGCCGATTCGCTCCCAACTACGACACGGGGGTCGACCTTGTCTTCTCGTCGCAACCCAGCGTGCCGGCGCACATCGTCGACCCGCGGGCCAAGACGCGCAGTCGCGTGCAGTATCGCCTGGCGCTGCTGGCGGCTCAGCAATCCGGCAAACCGGTCTGGCCGGTGCTGTTCGACCCCGACGGCTACCTCGCCGAGGGCCCCGGTTGGAACGTGTTTCTGGTCCATGACGGCATCATCCGCACGCCGGAAGCCCGCAACATCTTGCCGGGGATCAGCCGGGCCATCACCATTGACCTGGCAGGCGACCTGGACCTCGAAGTCCACGAATGCGACCTGCGTCAACAAGACGCCCTCGAAGCCGACGAAATCTTTTGCACGGCCACCAGCTTCTGCATCGTGCACGCAGCCAGTATCGAAGGCCAAACCATCAGCGAGGCCGGAGCAGGTCCGATTGTTCAGAAGCTCCACACAGCCTGGCAAAAGACCGTCGGCCTCGACTTTGTGGCGCAGGCCCGCAGTTACGCCGAACGGCTTGCTGAGTGGGAGCAGTAGCCGGCACGGTGATCGAACCGGTAGAGACGTTCACACGAACGCCTGCTTGATGGGTTGCCCTTCGGCGACTCGCCAGGGGCGGCCGGTCAAGTCGTGGATTTCTGTCGAGGCGGGGATGCCGAACCGCCAGAAAATGGTTGCCGCCAGATCGGCGGGCGTCACGCCATCCTTGTCCGGAAATGCTCCAATCCGATCGCTCTCGCCGTGCACGTAGCCTCCCTTAACGCCGCCGCCGGCCAGCAGAACCGTGTAGCAATCGGGCCAATGATCGCGTCCGGCGTTTGCATTGATCTTCGGTGAGCGGCCAAACTCTCCCATGGCAACGACCAACGTCGATTCCAGCAGGCCGCGTTGATCGAGATCTTCAATCAGCGCCGAAAGCGACTGGTCAGCCAGAGGCAACAACTGAGTTTTGTGCAGGTCAAAGTTCCTGGCGTGGGTGTCCCAGTTGAGTCCCTGCTGCTTGTAGTCGTAGACGTTGACGAACGGTACGCCCATTTCGACAAGGCGGCGGGCCAGAAGTAGATTCTGGCCGCGCATGTTACAGGCGATTCCATCGTTCGGATCGCCGCCGGTCGTGTGATCGTCGATGTACTGCTGACTCGAGTACAGGCCATACCGCTTGCGTACTGCGAGCGGTTCGGTGCTCAAGTCGAGTGCGTGTGGCAGGTCTATCGAGGACAAGAATCGGTACGCGCGATCATAGAAGCGACGAAACTGTGCCGAGGCCTGTGTGGTTTGGACTGCGATGTCCAATTGACCGAGCAGACGCCGACGTTGAGAGATTCGATCGATTGACAATGCATCTTGTCTCGAGAGCGCTCCGACGTGATAAGTGCCCAGTTCGGGGTCGACCGTGATTTGCATGGGGTCGAACGTGGTCCCTAGAAATCCCGCACCCTGGCACGGCACGTCCACCACGTTGTGAAACACAAACGGCAATGCCGCGTGCGAAGCGTCGAGATCACGCTCTCGCAGCAAATGGCTGAGTGTTGCCCCGTAGCAGGGAAAGACTTGCTTGGCCGGCACAGCCTCTTCGCGATCGCCGGTCGGCGAAGGACGTCCCGTCAGGGAATTGATCGAAGCCGAGTCGTGCAGCCGATTGCCGTGGTGCATGCTGCGAATCAACGCCACCTTGTGCATCAGTTTCGACATGTGCGGCAGGTGCTCGCAGACCTGGACATCCGGAGCCGACGTTGCGATGGGTTGAAAGTCGCCGCGTATTGCCGAGGACGCATTCGGCTTCATGTCGTAGGTGTCGAGATGGCTTGGCCCCCCATAGTAGAACAGCAGGATGCAGGAGCGGATCTTCGAGGCGCCCTCGCGTTGCACAGCCGAATCAGCAATTGCAGACTGGGCGCGCATCAGTCCCGCCAGCGTTAAACCCAGGCAACTGCTCCCGCCCCATTGCAGCAATTGCCGACGCGACGCGAGAAACCCCGGATTGGTCAGATGGTCGGGATTTGCCATTTTCGAATCTCTATTGCGAGTTGAATGTTGCAAACCGTCGCTCGCAGGTTGGCTGGGGTGAAGACCTTGTTATTGAATCGAAGCGGCCGGCGCGTCGAGCAGCCCGCTCACGACTTGTGCGTTCGAAACGCGTGCGTCGGTCAGCGACTCGTCACTGCCGTGGTGACGATAGGTAAGATCGGTGTGGTCGAGGCCCAATTGATGCAACAGCGTGGCGTGTAGGTCGGCCACGCTGACGGGTTGATCGACCGCACGATAGCCGATCTCGTCGGTCGCGCCGTGCACGTGGCCCGCCTTGAAGCCGCCGCCGGCTAGAATCAAGCTGAACGCGTTGCGATTGTGATCGCGACCGGTGCCGTTTTGCGAGACCGGCAAGCGGCCGAACTCGCCAGCCCAAAGCACGATCGTGCTGTCGAGTAATCCCCGCTGTTTCAGATCCTGGATCAGCGCCGCCGACGGCTGATCGCACCGCGCGCAGATGGCCTCGTTTTCGGTCTTGGAGTTCTTGTGGGCATCCCAAGGCTGCGACATGGGTTTGACCGGCGGAAAGATCTGCACGAATCGAACGCCCGCCTCAACCAGCCGCCGGGCCATCAGACAGCGCAGTCCGTAGCCTTTCGTCAGCGGGTTGTCGAGACCGTACAGCTTTCGCGCGGCTTTTGATTCTCCCGTCAAATCGAGCGTCTCGGCCGCGGCCAACTGCATGCGGGCCGCGAGTTCATAGTTCTGGATGCGGGCTTCCAGAGAAGACTCGTAGGCATAGTGCCGCTGGTGCCTGCGATTGAGTTTGCCCAACAAATCCAAGTTGTCGCGCTGGACCCCGGCTGCAATCGGTTGGCTGGGGTGAAGGTTGAGAACCGGAGTGCCGCTGGTGCTGACTTCCGTCCCGCGATAGATGGCCGGCATCCAGCCGTTCTGCCAGAGGAGCGTGCCGCTGGTGTTGTATCCCTCGGGATCGCGGAGCACGATGTAAGCTGGCAGGTTTTGGTTATCGGCACCGAGTCCGTAGCTGATCCACGACCCGAGTGCCGGTCGGCCCTGGAATATTTTTCCCGTATTCAGGGCCACCAGCGACTCGGTGTGGTTGTTGTGGTAGTTGTACATCGACCTCACAAGGCAGATGTCGTCGGCCACCGAACCCAGATGCGGGAGGATTTCGGCCATCTCCATGCCGCACTGGCCGTAACGGCGGAACTGAAGCGGGCTCCCCAACAGCTTGTTTCCCTCGCTGCCGGGCTGAAACATCTCGACCTTTTCCGCATGCACCTTGCCGCTGTGCTTCGTGAGTTCGGGCTTCGGGTCGAACAGGTCCATCTGCCCCGGACCGCCGTTTTGCATCATCATGATCACGGCTTTGGCCGGCCCCGCGAAGTGGGCGGCTTTCGGTGATAGATCGCTATGACGCTGTGACGCAGCATGCGCTGTCGTGTCGCCGGCGAGGCTCGCCAGGTAGCTGTACGCGACCGAACCGAATCCCAGCGCACCGACCTCCAGCATCTGACGCCGTGACATGCCGCGGCCGGTGATGTGCGCATCAGTCATGTCGGTCACTGTACGTAAAGGAATTCGCTGGTGTTGAACAACATCTTGCACAGCTGCGCCAAGGCTGCTACCTGAGCGTCGTCGGACGGGCCCTCGGCGCTACGTGAATGCTCAATCTGCCGATCGATCAACTCCGAACACCATCCGACTTCTTCGGTGTCCGGCTCGCGGCCCAGCGCGATGCGAAATGCGGCGCGGATCAAGACTGACGGATCGCGGCTGCCGGCCGATGCGATCACGCGCCGGGCGAAGTCGTTGGCACACTCGATCACGAAGTCGTCGTGCAGCAGCGTGAGCGATTGCGAGACGACTGCCGAAGGTCGCCGCACGGTGCAATTGCGAGCGACTACCGGCTGGTCAAAGACGTCCAACATCGTCAGGTGGTAGTTGCGGCGGGCCAAGACGTACACGCTCCGCCGCCACTGGTAAGTAGGCGTCGGCAGACCTTCCTGCTTGATCACGACCACGCCGTCGGGGCGAACGTGCAGCGGCACGAACGTTCCATACAGGCTGCGATCCAACCGTCCGCTGGCCGAGAGCATCGCGTCGCGCACATGTTCCGAGTCCAGGCGGCGCAGGTTCATCCGCCACAACAGTCGGTTGGCCGGGTCGACCTGCTCGGCGCGCTTCGCCTGTTCAGTGAGTCTCGAAGTCTGCCGGTATGTAGTCGAGGTGAGCATCAACTTGACGACGGGCTTGATCCGCCAGCCGTTTCGCAGAAACTCCGACGTCAACCAATCGAGCAGCTCCGGGTGGGACGGCGTCGCCCCCGAGACTCCGAAGTTGTCGGTGGTCTCGACGATCCCGGTGCCGAAGACTTGCTGCCACAGCCGGTTGACGATGACGCGTGCGACGTATTGGCCGGCGAGCCGGTTGGCGTCTGTCAGTTCGCGGGCGAGTGCAAGTCGACGGCCGCTCGAGGAGTGCGCGTCTGCCGAGTCATTGCTGCTGGCGCCTGTCCCCTCCTCGGGCAACTGCAGGATTCCCAGCAGTGCCGGTTGCACCTCCAGTCCCGGTCGCAAGTAGTTGCCTCGACGCAGCACATGCGTGCGTGGCGGGGGGATTGACTCGCAAACGGCCTGAATCGTGCCGTAGTGACTTCGACTTGCTTCCAAACGCGCGATTTCGGAAGCCGCCTCTGCCAGCGCGACTCGGTCTTCATCCTGCATTGCGGCTTGTAGCTCATCGGCGGAGACAGCCAGTGCGGATTCGTACTTCGCGGCCAGCCGCTTCTGCTCGTTGCTTCGTTCCTGTGCCGGCCGCTGCACGGCCTGCCGGATTGAGTCGCGCATGGTTTCCGGCAGGGCGGCCAGCTTGCGCTCGAAGACCTCGCGCCGATACCGGTCGCGAACTTCTTGATTTCGCTGCTTCGACGCCTCGATGCCGGCAGCGGTCGCGGCGTTAGTTTCATCGATGTTGCGTCTTCGCGCGTCAGCCACATCGGCCCGACTGTGTCCGGTTGAGACGGTCCAATTGTGGACGTTGAAGGCCGGCGCGAAGACGGCCAGCATGCGATAGTAGTCCTCTTGCGGGATGGCTTCGTACTTGTGGTCGTGACACTTGGCGCATTGCAGAGTCAGGGCAAGCAGGTTGCTGACTACCACCTCCGTCGTTCGCTGGAGTACATGGTGCCTGGTGTCCGGCGTGTTGAGTTCGTTTTGATCGGTATCGTCATTCGCGCAGAGCAGAAAGCCGGTCGCGATCAGTGCCTCGCGAATTTGGGGAGTAAACTCTTCAGCCGAGCGCCACGCGTACAATTCATCACCGGCAAGCTGTTCGACGATAAACTGGTCGAACGGCTTGTCATTGTTGAGCGAACGAATGACGTAGTCGCGATATCTCCATTTGCCCTCCAAAGGTTTGATGATCGCTGCGTCATTGTCGCTGCCGTATACGCCGACGTATCCCGCGACATCCAGCCAATACCGGCCCCAGCGCTCGCCGAAATGGGGCTCCCGCAGCAGACGATCGACCAGCCGCTCATACGCCTGGGGTGCATCGTCTTCGAGGAAGGCGTCGATCGCTTCCGGCGACGGCGGCAGACCGTGCAGATCGAAATAGGCGCGGCGAGCCAGAGACGCCCGATCCGTTTCCTCTGAGAACGTCAGACCCTGTTCCTCCAGTCGAGCCAGCACAAACCGGTCGATGACGTTGCGCGTCCGACCGATGTGTGACACCTGCGGCGGCTCGATGTGTTGGAGCTTCTGATAGGCCCAATGCTGGCGCTGTTCGGCGGTAATCGACGAAACATCGGCGACAGTGACGGGTGACTCGTTCGACGGGGCGTCCGCTTCAATCCAGTCGCGCAACAGGCCGATCTCGGCTACGCCGGGCCGCGGCTCATCTTCCGGCGGCATCTTGCCCGCCTCGATCAACGACATCAACTCGCTACGGTCCGGGAATCCCCGCACGATAACCGGTCCGGCCTGTCCGCCGTGAAGCATCGAAGCCACACTCCGCAGATCGAGGTCCGCCTCTTGGGTATCGGCGCCATGGCAGTCGTGACAGTACTGCGCCAAGATCGGCTGGATCTGTTCGTCGAAGTCGGGAATCGGGCGGTATTCCGTGTCGAGCGCGTACTTCTCGGCCAGAGACATGCCGATCTCGTGGCGTTCTGTCGCCGTCAGGTTGCGGTTGTAGATGAGTACCTCGGCGATGTCGCCTTCGTAGAAGGTCGCCGTCGATGTTTGCATCCCGAATTGTTGGCCCAGCGCGAGCGTTACATCCTGTTTGAAACCCAGGAAGTGCGTCCCGTTAAACAGCGCCCGCTGTTCTCGCCGGCCGTTGAGGTGCAGCGCAAACTTCTGTTCGCCCGAGTAGACCGCCTCGATGAGGTTGGCCTGACCATTCCACGCAGTGCGTTGCCCCTCGCCCTCGTCGCCGTTCTGGATTCCGAGTCGGGGTTTGCCGCGTCCCTGCTGATACCCGAGCCAGAATCCCGTTCGCCCGGGGAATGCCTCGGCGCCGCGGTCGCGCGAATTCAAATCGACGATGCGCTGCGATTGGTGAGCCGACCCCGCGGGGGCCCTGATCACGACTAGGATATGAAACTGCTGATCTCCGCTCTCCAGACCGCGGCACCCGGCCAGTTCAAGCAGATCGTCGCCGTGAAATCGAACGGCGGCGCGGCCACCCGGTCCATCCGTTTGTAGCGTGGGCTGTCGCTCGGCGGCGTCTTGTTTCACATGGTTGCCGAGTTCGCTTTTGTCATTCCATTGCGCGACCGGTGTGCCGCCCGGAGGTGAATTCGTCGCGTCACCATCTGCGTCAACGTCGTCGGCAGCCAACCAAAGAATCAAACCGTCTGACGGAGGTGCGGCGGTTGCCATCGTGGGGACGCACAACAGGCCAATCACAATGGCTGACAAAACATCTCGTCCAGCACGACTGGCCACGATTCCGCTCCTATTCCGCCTCGGCCATGTGCCGAGCCACCATTTGGTGCGTATTCTCCAACTGAGTTTCCAGCAGTTCCAAGGCTCGCACCTCGTCGCCGGCACGGATAGCCGAAAGCAGCTCGCGGTGGCATTCCGCGGTGGAGCGGGCGTATTCGCAGGTATCCAACTCCATTCGCAGCAGCAGGAATTTGATTTGGGACCGCAACGACAACCACGCACCAAGCAGTCGCTCATGTTTGGCGGCGCGCACCACCAGTTCGTGGAATTCTACGTCGCGCTGGCCGGCAGCACCCGTCTGCTTGGACTCTTCAGTCCGACGAATGTTTTCTTCCAGGCGGTCAAAGTCTTCGGCGCTGCCGTTGCGGATGGCTTCCCGCACGGCAAGCTGTTCCAGCGCTAGCCGCAGACTGCCAACTTCGTCGACATCCACTTGAGTTAGATTGGCGACGACCAAGCCCGCAGCGCCTCGATGAATCAGACCTTCTTGTTGCAGCACTGCGAGTGCTTCGCGCACTGGCGCCCGGCTGACCCCCAGCTTGGTTGCCATTCGCGATTCGGGGATCCGCTGCCCGGGCTTCAGCTTTTGGTCGAGAATCGCCGTCCGCAGCGATTGGACGACGCCCTCCTTCAAGGTCTCTTTGGTGACCGCTTCGATCTGGATCGCCTGAATCTCAGTCATATGTAATGTCATGCCCGTGGGTTGTTTCGAGTGCCGCGAGTAGATAGTATACGGTCGACCGTCGACTGATTCAAGCTTCCCGACCTGCCGCAATTCGGGGATTGCGCGATCCGCTTCGCAATCTTGTCACAAGGAGCTGACGACATGAGTGCACCCACGATCCAATCCGGCATGTTCATCATGCCCTTTCATCCTCCGGATAAACCGCTGGCGCAAGGCTACGACGAAGATCTGGAACTGATCGTCCGCGCCGAAGAACTTGGCTTTGACGAGTTTTGGATCGGCGAGCATCACACGATGAAGTACGAAACCATCGTGATGCCCGAGATGTTCATCGCGCGGGCCTTGGGGGAGACCAACCGTATTCGCTTAGGCCCGGCTCCGGTTTGCCTCAACCAGCACCATCCCGCGCACGTTGCCAGTCGCATGGCATTCCTCGATCACCTGTCGCACGGCCGGCTGAATTTGTGTTTCGGCCCCGGCAGCGTGACCGCCGACCATGAGCTATACGGGCTCGATCCGAAGCAGGGCGGCGAGATGGCGCTGGAAGCCATCGAAGCCATCCTCCAGCTGTGGTCGTCGGATCCGCCGTACGAACACAACGGCAAACACTGGCAGTTCAAGCTGGCAGAGACCGTTGATGAAGAAACGCTGATCGGCTTTATCCACAAGCCCCTGCAGCAGCCCCATCCGCCGATTTCGATACCGGGAATGAGCCGGAACTCGTACAGCATGCAGTACGCAGGGCAGCGCGGCTACCAGCCATTTTCGCATTGCCTGGTGACCGGCAATGTCGTCGCCAACCATTGGCAGACGTACGAACAAGCGGCTATCGAAGCCGGCCGCCGGCCGGACCGCGCGGGCTGGAAGGTGGCCCGGTCGATCTTCCTGGCCGACACCGCCGCCGAAGCGGTACAGCGGGTCCGCAACAATTCGTTGGGCCGCAACTACGAGTACATCGGGCGGCTGTTCGACAAGGGTCTGGGCCGCCAGATTTACAAGCGCGACCTCGACATGCCCGACTCGGAATGTCAGCTGGACTTTCTGATGTCGGAGCAGATCATTGCCGGCGACGTCGAATCGGTGCTCGAGCGTCTGATGGGGCTGATTGAGGAGACCGGCCTGTTCGGCACGTTGGTCCTGATGAGTTACGACTGGGATGACAAGGAGAGTTGGCTGCACAGCATGGAATTGTTCGCCGGCGAACTAATGCCCGCCCTGAACAAAGCCGTCGCCGGGCTCACGTCTGAAGTGGCCTGACGGCAAGCGGGCAGCATCGTCCCCCTTCATGCAGGCCGGTGCCGAGGTCCAATCACTCCCGGTGCAGCGTTGCGTAACGAATGGACCAGAGTTTTCCGCCTCGCCAGACTTCTGTTTCTGTCACCAGAGTGTTGTCGTTCACGTGTTTCATGATGCCAGCGTGCACGTGTCCGTCCTGCTCCACATCCATATTGGCTCCCCTCAAAAACTCGAACTTGATTTGATCCGTCTCTGAGCTTTCGGCGAATTGCATGGTCGGTTGGTTGCCCACCGCGCAGTAATGCGTATGGATCAGCTTCTGTGGCCCGTCGAGGTGATACATGCTGACCATTTCGGCCGGTGTGTCGACGAGGTAGGTGGCCATCACGCTCGTGCCGCTGGCGATTGTCTTGTAGGTCACCTTGGTCTGCGACCGCTTGCCATCTTCCTTTTTCTGACCCTGGCGTACGACCAATGATTCACCCGTCCAGGTTCCCTCGAGAGATTTGAGTGTCTCAAAGGCCGACGTTGCAGAATGCGCCCTCTCTTCAGCCGACGCGCTGGTTGCCGTCGCAATCAGCATGCCGCCAACAACCAAGAACGGGACTGCGGATTTGGTGAATCGATTCGACACGGTAGTCTCCAATTGATGGGTGGACGCAGTGCTAACGACGACGCACCCCCCAGCATATCCGATCTTCCCGTTGTGAAGAACCAGGAGGGTCGAGCAATCGCCAAGCTCAGACGGCGTTGGACTGTTCTGGGAGACAGTGGCGGGTGGCCTCGACGACAGAAAGTGGGAACGGGAAGGAGACCAACGCACGGTCTATGCATGTGCAGCGTAAGGTGGAGTGCCGTGCAGGTCTTCAACAGACGTGTTCGCCCAGGTTTCGACTGTGAGCGGCAGTGATTCGAGCCCGCGCGTGACCAGGCCCGGCCGCCAACGGAGTGTGTGCGGTGGTGCGTCTAAGTTCAACCGCGGAGCCATCTGCAGCAGCGTGTTGATGGCGATCTGCCCCTCGAGCCGTGCTAGCGGCGCCCCGGTGCAGTAGTGCGCTCCAAGGCCGAATGCCAAGTGCTTGTTCGGCTCACGCGTGATGTCGAGCGTGTCGGGATTCGTGAATTGGCTCTCATCCCGGTTGGCCGAGGCGATCACGGCTCCCACCAGTGCTCCACCGGGGATCGTCACGCCGGCGATGGTCACGTCCTCGCGCGCGTATCGTTCGGTGCCCATTTCGACCGGACTGCCGTAACGCAGCAACTCCTCGACCGCTGGCTCGATGAGAGCCGGGTCGTTGCGCAACAGCTCCATCTGCTGGGGGTGCTCCAGCAAAGCCAGAACTCCGTTGCCGATCAAGTTGACGGTGGTCTCGTGGCCGGCCACCATCAACAGAGCGATCATCGCCACCAACTCGTCCTCGTTCAGCCGCTCCCCGTCCACCTCGGCGTTGACCAACTCGCTCACCAAGTCGTCCCGGGGGTCCCGCTGCCGCAGTCTGACAAGCGTGCGGATGTAACGAATGCACGACCAGACATCGGGGATTGCTCGCAGCATGCCCCATCTCGTGGAACTCACCTGCAGGATGGAGTTCGACCAGCGATTGAACTTGCCGTGATCTTCCGCAGGAACTCCCAACATTTCGGCGATGATCGTGGTCGGAATGGGTAACGCGTAGTTGGGTATCAAGTCGATGTGTCGCTGGCCATACACACGCTCCAAGAGCTCACTCGTCAATGACTGAATTCGGCCCCGCATCTGCTCGATTAGCCGAGGAGAAAACACCTTGTTGACGAGCCCCCGCAACCGCGGATGATCCGGCTTGTCCATGTTCAGCATGGAACGTGTGAGGGGCTGGGCAAACCGAGGAATCCAGGGTTGTTTGGCGGTCTTGTTTCCGAGAACCGCGTTGACGGGGTTCTTGACGAAGCGTTCGTCTTTCAAGACCGCTGCAACGTCGTCGTAACGCGTAATGAGCCAAATCGTTCGTTTGTCGGGCAGTGTCACCGGGTAGACGGGGTGCTCGGCGCGGAGACGCGCGTAGAACGGGTACGGGTCTGTTTTGTGCTCACGTGCTGCGATGTTGACGTGTGCGAGCTTCGTCATCGATATCCTGATTCGAAACCATTCCGCGGTTGGTCACAGAGTGACTGCGCGTCGATCCAGTTGGTCACGCGAGAAGTCGATTATCATGGGACGATCTGGCGAATTCCAGTCAGCCCTTTGTCGTAGAGGCAATCACTCGATCTCGGATGCGTCATGAACCACGCATTTCTCGAAGTTTGTAAACGCCGCTCGGTCGCACGGACCTGGAGCGGTCAGGCCAGGCCGAGAATCTGCTCGGCGTGTCGGACCCGGTGTGCGCAAGCCGTCCGGTGATTCTGAGAGTCCGGCCCCCTCGGTCATCGGTCTCCGTGCGTTGTTGGCGACCAATTCAATCGTCCTGAGCAATCTGGCACAGATCCCGATGTCGCGGCCGAATCTGCCTGACTTGGCGACGCATCAATGGAACCTTTTCTGACTTGGCCGCCCGTGCAGCTTCGCTGCGGGCTTCCGGTGTCCGACTGGGTGGTAGCGGCCTTCGGGCTGGTGCGTGAGGGAGGGCCTTAAGTAGTGAGGAGACAGCGTCCCAGGCTGGTCCCCATAAACTTTGTTCTGTCGCAGGCACGAGTCTCGCACCGAGAAACCAAATCTGTCGCGCACGCTTTTCAAATATCAGCGTCACCCACGCGTGCGCCGTATGCCGATGCCAGCAGATTAGCCGACAGGCCATGCAAGACGACGCTAAGCACGATCGTCCACACCACGACTGCCACAATCGTATCGTTGCCTGGTAACTTCTCGCCGACGACCATCACCACGAACACGATGCTGGCCAGGCCTCTCGGTCCAAACCAGCCGATGAAAAGCAACGTGTCTCGCCGTAGGCCTTGTCCGATCAGGCACAGGAACACAGGCAACATGCGAACAACGGTCAGACTGAGGATTGCGTACAGCAACACTTGCCAGCTGAGTCCTGTCAGCAGCAGACCAACGATCACCGTCCCGAAAGCAAACCAGGTTACCATTGCAACGGCATCTGCCGTGCCTTCGGCTGCGTTCAGGAATTGCTCCTTGTGATGCTTTGTTAAGGCTCCGAAGGTCAGACCGCCAACGAACGATGCAATGAAGCCGCTGCCTCCGAGCCACTGCGCCAAACCAAAACATGACAGAGCGAGCGCAATGATGGGAATCTGCAGCCATGTACCGCCAACCCAGCCGCGACTCGCGCAAGTCCTTAATGCAAACCCGCCCAATACGGCAAGTACAAGACCGACCACCATCCCGATCCCGATTACTTCCAGCGGCAGTTTGAAAACAAGACTCGTTGATTCGGAAGCTTCGACCGAACCAGCCGCCAGCGCGATGAAAAACAAGAGCACCGGCACGCAGATGCCGTCATTCAGACCACTCTCGACATTCAGGCTCTCCCGCACTTTTGCGGGCACGGCGGGATTCGTGACAACCGCTTTTCCCAAGGCCGCGTCGGTCGGTGCCAGCATCGTGCCGATGAGGGCGATTTCAAAGAAGCCGAGGTCGCCAAAGATCAACCAGGCCAGACCGAGACCGAGTGCAATGGTCAGTGGCAGTCCAATCAGCAACAGCCGAATGGGAATCGCCTCGACGCGTCGCAGTACGCTCAAATTGGCATCTGACGAGTCTGTGAACAAACAGATCGCGAGTGCAACTTCGGCCAGACGGCTGATTGTTTCGCCTTCAACGTTCAGGTCAATCAGGCCGAGCACATGTGGGCCAAAGAGCATACCCACGGCTACGTAGACGAGCGCCCCATTCACCGGCGTTTTCTCAAGCCGCGACGCAATCAGGCTGTAGACGAATGCGAACGCGGCGGTGAGTGTCAGAATTTGATATTCAGACATGTACTACCTTCTGGTCATTCGATGTTCCGTCCGACTGTGATAGCGGCAACCTTTGATTCCACCGCTTGCAATCAACCGCATTTGCTCGCACCGCTTTGGGCGTCTTCTCGAGTGACCTATTGCTGTAATATCGGCTTATCTTGTCGAGCGCTACTTCGTCCCTGTCCCTGCGGGATCACGACTCGCTTGGGGCGTTACTCGACGCCCGCTGGTGTTTGAAGAGGTGTTCCACGGCCTCGCCCGCCGTTCGCACGATCGGTGCAGCCTCACCCATCACTGCCGAGGAAAGCTCCACGACCTGATGCCCAAGGTGGCTCAAAGGGCCCTGGTGCGCCTTGGGCTCCGGCAGGCGCTCGTAGGGCCGTGCGGTGACATCTGGAGTGTCGAGTCTGGGTTGATTTGCGGATCGTGTCAGAACCGACGCAAAGCTCGGGGCAGCGCGATCACGCGCCGTCAGGCCCTCGAGTTCCCAACGCTCACAGAGGGTCTTGATGATAGACGTGTGGTCAAAGGGCACGCGTCCGCTCGCACGCACGACCGTGCCCTCCTCGATATAGGGGGATACGAAGATGGTCGGAACGCGCAGGCCGAAACGGTCGAAGCGAAAGCCCTCGTCACCCGCTACCGGCGGATCGTCCGGTGGCGTGGCGTTGCAGGGCGGTACCACATGGTCGTAGAGCCCTCCATGCTCGTCGAACGTGATGACCAGAAGCGTACGGTTCCAACTTCTGCCGTGGCGGACCGCGTTGTAGACCTCCTGGACGAGTTCCTCTCCGGCCAGGATGCTCGAGGCTACGTGTGGGTGGAGCCAGAACGGCGGGTGCATGTCGTTCGGGTTGACCAGACTTCGCGGCTCGAGGAACGAGTAGGCCGGAAGGGTGCCCTCGGCGCAGTCACTCTTGAAGTGCTTGAACCTCCGGAAACAATCCCGGAACTCATGGTGCCTGAGCGGCTCATGGAGGAGCCACGTCAATGAGGCGAGGTGGGTTTCTTCGCCGTACACGCGCCAGGCAACTTTCCCGAGTTTCTCGAATAGACGCTCGAAGATCGTTGGCTGGTCGTGGTGAAGCGCCCACTCGCTGGCAGGCTTGTTGACCACCCGGCCCCGTGACGTACCGCTGTGCGCGAACGAGCGGTTGGGCCAAGTCGAGGACGGAACCGATGAAAACCAGGCGTCGGAGATCGCGAACGATCTGGCCAACGTGCTCAGCACGGGAACGGCCGCTGGCGGAAAGCAGTTCATGATCTGCTGGATAACCTCGGGCGTGGCTTCTACCTTTCCGTCCCAACTCTTCGCCTCTTCCACGGCCCGGATGTAGTCCTGGACGAAGCCGCACATGAGGTTCCGGGTCGGCAGCTTGTCGATATCCCCGCTGACGCTGTCTGTGCCGTACACCTGCCGATTGATGTTGGGGCGATAGAACTCACCAGCATTGGGATACGGCGCATACATGTCTTCGAGACGTTCCCATGGCGCCTTCTGCACGCGGTACTCGCGGGGCGGCTCGCGCCCGTCGTTGTTCACCAAATTGTCGCGGCCAGCGACGCCCCGAAACGCGCGATCCTTATCAGGGATGAAGTGCCTGGGCTCAGCACGCTCATAAAGGTAGCCGAAGAGGCTGTCAAAGGAGCGGTTCTCGAGCATGAGGACGACGAGGTGGTCGAAGAGATCAAGGCGCTGGTCCAGGTTCATGACTGTCTCTGCAAGTCTCAGGCACAGCTTTGGCGGGCCCGCATCCATCCCATGTCAGTGGGTGAAATAGCTGAAACGACGCTGAATCTTTTGTGACAACGCGGATCGCTCAGCCAGTTTCCGTTCTTCAACTGAAGCTGGAAATCTCGCCTCGAGCGGTTTTGAGAGTTTGGTTCCCAATGGAGACATCGGCAGCGGCTATCCGTAAAACCGTATCTCGGTCAGCGACTGAGCGTCAACACTGAGGGTAGGATCCCGTACGCTGATCTGTCACTCGTGGACGGCGACCCGCTGGAAACTGTCGCTGAGATCGGCCGCAATCCGAAGTCGTTCGGTGCAGAGCCCTGGGCGATCACATCGAACTCACTAACGCCCACTTCGCGGCGCTGCAGTAGAACGCCGTCAGACGAGCCGCAGCACTTCTATCGCTGAGATTCCTCGTACCGCTTGACGGTATCGGCCAACGCTCGCGTGGCCACCGCCACCATCAGTCCGGTGAACACCAATCCAGCCATCCCGATGGCGATGCTCAGCATGCGCCCGCCGGGAGTAAGGGGGTTGATGTCGCCGTAACCGATCGTCAAGCCTGTCACGAAAGCGAAGTAGATCGCGTCGCCGATCGGCATACCTTCCAGCCACGAAATGCCCAACCCACCGCAGGCGATCAACAGGACGTTACCCAGCAGCGTTTCTCGAATGTGCAAAGCGTATCGAGCGAAGGTCTTGTGAAAGTCGATGAACACCGCTAGTCGAGTGGCGGTCTGGGAACGCATGGGCTGGTCCTCTTTGTGATTCAGTCCGCGGACGGCTCAGGCGGTGTGGGAACGGGCGATTGTAACGGCAATTCGAAGCCGTCATCTTCGGGCAATGACGGGCTCGGCGGAACATTCGGTTCTCCGCCATCGGACGAGGGAAGTGCGCGCTCTTTGAATCGTTCTGGCCCTCCACCTGCTGCGACGACGCCCTGCGGTTGAAACCAAGGACAACGGATCTCCCACCCGCCGCCGAGTGCCTTGTAGACGTCTATCAGACTCGTCACGACGTTACCGCGGGCCTCGGCTAACTGGTCCTGCCTCGTGGCCAATTCTCCCTGCAGGACGAAGACACCCGTAAAACTGATATCGCCTTCTTCAAATGAGATCGTCAACAGCCGCAAGGCTTCCTGGGTTTCCTCGACACTTGTCTGCAGAGACTCTACGCGATCCTGGTTCCGCAGAAAGGCAACCAGTGCGTCCTCGGCTTCCTGATTGGCCGTCAGCACAGAGTTCTGATAGCTGGCAATCAGTTCCTGAAGTCCAGCTGCCTGCAATCGGACGTTGTTGATCAACCGACCATAGTTGAGCAGGTCCCAACGCAACGCCGGACCAATCGAGCCGGAATTGCTTGGCGACGTCAGCAGGTTACCCAGTTCGTCGCTTTGGAACGCGATCTCTCCGTTGATAACGAAATGCGGATACAGATCTGCCGCGGCAATTCCAATCTGTTCACTCTGCGCCGCGACGGCGCGCTCGGCCGCTCGAATGTCAGGCCGGCGCCGCAACAGATCGAGGGGGATGCCCACCGCGACTTCCGACGGCGCGGCCGGAATCGCTTGCTCGCCCAGGATGGCGGTCAGGTCTTGGGTAGGCACAGCTAGCAACGTGCAAAGCCGATTGCTGGCCTGTCTCAGGCCGATTTCGAAACTGGGAATGGCCGCCCGCGTCGATTCCAGACTCGACTTGGCCAGATGCACGCTGGTAAAGCCAGTCGCCCCTTCGTCCGCCTTAGTCTGCGTGAGCCTCAACGAGCCCTCCTGGATATCAACATTGCGACGCGCATACTCCAGACGCTGTTGGAAAGTTCGATAGTCGGTATAGGCCACGGCGACCTCGGCGATCAGACACAGCAGGATCGCATCGTAGTCACCGATCGAAGCTTCCAGGTCGGCGTCGGCTGAGGCAATTGATCGCCGGAACCGTCCCCACACATCCAATTCCCACGACAGGTTGAATCCGGTCGCCCATTCGTCGAAAACTCGTAGCGGTGCCGGCAGCGCAATGCTTTGGCTGTTCAAGATTCGCTCGTACTCTCCGAAACCCTGCTGTGTCTGAGGAAAGAAGTTGCCGACAGCGATTGCTCGCCTGGCACGAGCCTGCATCACACGCCACCCGGCTTCGCGCAGTGTCAGGTTCTGCTGATACGCATCTTGAATCAGGTTATTCAGGATCGGATCATTAAACACCGACCACCAGTCCGGGTAATCAGGCGGAGAACTGATCAGGTGCGAGTCTTCGCTGTCGATCCATCCATCCGAAACAGGCGCGGCTGGTGGACCGCAATACTCGGGGCCCACCTTGAAGCAGTTATGGACCCACTGCGAAAGACCACAGCCGCAGGTCACCAGCGAGAGCATCGCGACGATGGCCACACGCAGCGCGCAGACCCGGATCGCTCTCAAGCTCACCCCTGAGCGACTCGGATTGAACATGTGCACATCGCCATGCGCGCACACTCTGGGTGTGACCGGAAAATTCGGCATTATCAGGATAATCGGCACGAATTATCGAGGCTCATGAAGTGTTCCTGACCTGAGACGCTGTTTGGGGCACGCAGCAGCAGACGATTGGTAACATGAATAGTTGATTGCATCCATTTTGCCCCAGTTTGCCTAAATTAGTGGGTTTCGAAGTTGTTCGGACGAGTCCCGTCGGAGATATCGTTTGACTGGATCTACTTCCCACCGTTCTTCTTCACGGTGGTGCTGGGCTACCTCTGCGCCTTCGCGATAACCAAGGTCCTAAACGTGACGGGACTCAGTCGGTTTTTCTGGCATCCCGGGCTGGCGTTCGTCGCCTTTTGGGTGCTGCTGACATCGGTAATTGGTCTGGCCTTCCTTCCGCCCTAAGTGCGTGGTCACGCGCTGCGGACAGATGTAAGAAAATAGCAATGTCAGCAATGGATGTGGTCAAGCGGCACGTCCCCAAGCTCGTGACGATCACAGTCGTGGCGGTGGCCTTGATCTGTGCGTACCTGCTTTACAATCGCTACGCGGCACAACCATGGACGCGCGATGGCCAGGTACGCGCCGACGTCGTCAAGATTGCCCCCCGCGTCAGTGGCTACTTGGTTCAGATCGCGGTGCAGGACAATCAATTCGTTCGCAGCGGTGAACTGCTTTTCCAAATCGACCCCAGCTCATATCAATTGGCAGTGGACCAGGCCCAAGTTGAGTTGGACCAGGCACGTGAAGATGTCACGTCACTCGAAGCAGCGGTCAGAGCGGCCGAAGCAACGATCAAGCAGCAGAATGCATCCGTCGCTTCGGCTGCGAGCAAAATCGACGAGGCGCAAGCAGGCGTCGAATCGGCTGACGCCGCGGTCATCGAAGCCGAGTCTGGGGTGGACTCAGCCCGCGCGATGATTGCTGAAGTCCAGGCGGAGCTGGAGGAAGCGCAACGAGAGGCCGCTCGCGCAAAACGCCTCGCAGACGGCAAGGCCGGCTCCGTAGAAACCGCGGAAGCCAAGGCGGCAGCCGTCAAAGCCTATCAGGCCCAACTCGAAAGCACCAACGCAGGTCTCAAGCAGGCTCAGGCCACGCTCGATAAGTCGAAAGCTGCTCGAAGAGAAGCGCAAGCAAAGCTCGTGACCGCGCAAAACGGCTTGGTGGAAGCACAGGCCGCTGTGCTCACTGCCACCGCCGATCGCGATCAAGCCCAGGCCAATCTCGGCGAGCCCGGTGGGGCCAATGTGCGGATACGCAGCGGCAAAGTGCAACTCGAGCAGGCGAAACTCAATCTCAGTTGGACATCGATCTACGCGCCTGCCGACGGCTATATCACGAACATGAACATTCTCGAGAGCACGTTCGTATCTTCCGGCACGCCGTTCGCGCTATTTGTCGATGCATCGTCGTTTCGTGTCGACGGCTATTTCCAAGAGACCAAGCTCAAGTACATCCAACCCGGTGATCGGGCCATCATCACTCTGATGGGTCATCACGGGCAGCGTCTCGAAGGCGAGGTGGAGACCATCGGTTACGCGATCAATCCACCCGATCTCGCCGATACCGAGGGTCCCGACAACCTGATTCCCACGATCGAACCCACGTTCGAGTGGATCCGGCTGGCACAGCGCGTCCCGGTGCGGATCCGCTTCAAGGAAATCCCAGAAGATCTGCATCTCGTTTCCGGAATGACGGCTTCCATCTCGATTCAGAAGTGAAGCCATGTCGGCAGCTGGTCACGCCAACCCGAGCGCTAAACGTAGCGCGGCCATCTTCCAGCTGCAGCAGGCCTTCAAGCTGGCCCTAAGCATGGTGCTGTTCTATTGGTTGGCCCTGTGGATGAATTGGGATGTGCCCCAGTACGGCGGGTTAGCGATCGTCATCATCAGCCTGGGTACGAGCGGGGCTTCCGTCGAAAAGGGCCTCATGCGCATTGTGGGCACCACGGTCGGTGTGGCTGTCGGGTTTCTCATTCTTGGTCTGTTCAATCATGATCGTTGGGCGACCATGCTGGCCTTCGCGGCCTATCTCGCCGTGGTCGGCTATTTCATGCAGACCAGCCGATATTCGTATGCCTGGTATGTAGCGGGGTTTGTCCCGCTCGTCGTGTGGGGAGACAACTATCCGAATTTCGACGCAGCCTTTTACTTCGGTACGTTTCGGTACCTGGAAACCACGGCGGGCGTCGTTATCTACACGGTGGTCGACATGGTGTTCTGGCCACGTCATGCCGGGAACCAGCTGAACCAGCAGGGGAGTGATCTCTGGGCGGAGGTTCGTGAACTGTTTGGAGACTATCGTCGGCAACTGGAGCAGGGACGACGACCGGGCGGGGCTTCCGAGCGGCGTTCAAAGGTGGCGGGAACCTTGTCGCGCACGCTCTCGACTCTGCAAGATGCCTACGGAGACACCCCAGCGGTTCGTCAACAGAGACGGGTGTGGGAGGTCTGGCGTGTGAACGCACGCGCGTTCGTCGACGCGATGGAACTCTGGGGAGAGAGTCTCGACGACTGCTGCGAATTGGATCTCGATTCGCTGCTACCTCATCTCGCCTTGGGACTCGAAGCTCTGGACCAACGGCTGGAGCGGATCGGCATCTTGTGGGTGCAAAGGCTTGACGCCGATCGTGCCATTGACGCCGCTGACACACAGCTCATGCGGTCGCAAACTTTCGAGCCGGATCGTGCGGTCGCCTCGGAGCTGTCTCACTTCCAACGCGCGGCCTTGATGAGTTTCATAGGCCAACTGAGAACTCTCGATCGAACCAGCCGAGCGCTGCTGCGAACCATGCGGATTCTTGCGCGTCTGGAGTCGAGCCGAGGGGTTCGTGTTTCGGCGGAGCAGCGAGATCTGTTCCAGCCCTCGCGGTGGGATCCCGAACGTTTGCTTCACGCTCTGTTTCCACCGTTGGCTTTCATCGCTGCCTTTTTCTTCTGGGTCTCGATGAATCCTCCAACGGGTCCCAAGGTGCCAATGTTCGCGGGGATTCTGTCTCTGGTGATCCTGCGCACGCCAATGAATCCGCTAGGCCTGTTGGCTGCTTTCGTCTTGAGTATCTTCGTGGCAGTCGCGCCCATCTATTGGCTGGTGATGCCTGGTCTCAGTACCAGTTTCGGCCTTCTGAGTCTCATTTGCATTTATTCGTTTGTCTTCGGTTATCTCGGCGGCCGATCGCCCGTCCTCAAGTCGGGGCCCATGATCATGTTCGTCGTGATGACAGGTATCAGCAACCAGCAGAGCTACTCGTTTCAGGGACTGGTGGACGGGGCACTGATGATTCTCCTGTCAGGGGGGATCATGTCGGCCGTCTACTTCTTCTTCAGTCCCATGCGACCCGAGCAGGCCCTGCTGCGCAGTCTTCGCAAGTTCTTTCGCGGCTGCGCATGGGTTACTGGCGGATTTGCCTTTGATGGTCCAGCGGAGCGTGCCAAAGGCCGGCGACTTCGCAAACGGTACTTTGAATCGATGGTCCTTCCGGCGCCCGCGAAGGTTCAGGCGGCGCAGAAAAATCTCGATTACACGCTGTACCCCGACAATCCCCCCGAGAAGGTGCAACGATTGCACGACTGCGTGCAGAGCATGGTTTATCGGCTGGCGTCCCTGGAACTCGCCCGTGACAGGGTCGGCCGCGAGGCTGTTGATCTGACCGAATCGTTCGTCTCCTCGGGCGCGCAAATGAACGAAATCCTGCAACGCGTGTTTGAGGCTTGGGCGAACTTCGAATCGGGCGATGAGTTCGAACAAAATCGTAGCTCCCTACAGCACCTCACACGTGACCTGGAACGCCAATTGGACGCACTGGAAACCGGACGCGATCAAGATCCAACCGACGACCAGCCGCTCGCGGACGTCTACACGATGTTGGTCAGTGTTCGGGGACTGATCACGGCGATGGACAACACACAAGGCGCCATCAAGCAGATCAACTGGCAGCAATGGGCGACCGCTCGGTTCTGAGTCCAGCTCAACGATCCCGGCGTCTCGATGGCTGGGTGTCAACATAAATCGAACTGGTTTCCTCGATGCCTTGGACGGCGACGCAAGCAAACAAGGTCCAGCACTTCGATCACACGAAGGTCGAGCCCAAAGCGCAGTCCTGTGCCTGCAATAGGTGTCATTGCCATCGGCCAATTCGCCTGCGGATTAGTTACCCTGTCCCAATTTGGTGTGAGGATTGTAAGCGTCAGCCAGATCACAATTGCAGCTTTCCCATTGGCTCAGATAGCCATTGCATACTCACTGATTGCCCAGGTTGGATTCTACGTTCACGAAGGGCATGGCCAGTTCGTAGGAAGCTTCGGTGAGCTCTTGGAATCGCTAGCACTTTTTTGCGCCTCTGAGCAGAAGTGCTACCCGTTGCGACTGAGCATAATAGTCCCAGATACCCGTACGTATTATGGAGTCCCAAATGTGGACTGTGTTCTTGACACACGTTTTGTGACGCACAGGAATGCCGCCCTTCCGGATGCGTCATGAACCACGCATTTCTCGAAGTTTGTAAACGCCGCTCGGTCGCACGGACCTGGAGCGGTCAGGCCAGGCCGAGAATCTGCTCGGCGTGTCGGACCGGTGTGCGCAAGCCTTCCCGTGATTCTGCGAGTCCGGCCCCCTCGCTCAGCGGTCTCCGTGTGTTATTGGCGACCAATTCAACGGCAACCGGCACTATGTTTTCTGAGATGAGTCTTTGGGACTCATTTGAATGCGGGATTCACGCAGGTAGCGACGGGCGAACGAGTTGTGGTGAGAACCCAACGTATTGTGACGTCATAGCAGCGTTTGCGTGAGCGTCGGCGCACGTTCTGCTGGTATTGAACTCATCGGCAGTTTGGGACCAGGGCGTAACGAAGGCAGTCAGGCGTTCATTTCCACCGTCGCTGCAACCTGTCGGCTGTCGTCCCGGTGTCATCGATGGAGCTCACAGTTCGCGACTCGATCGCTGCTTCCACTTCGGCTCGCACTCGGGTGATGATGGCTTCTGCAGCTGCGATTCGCTCGGCGCCGTCGGGCAGACCGAGACTCTGTTCGATCCGCCCACACTCGAGAGAGGAGAGCGCGTGTTGCCATACGTCCCCATGTTTATGAGCCGACTTCATGCTGGCCCGCATTCGGGCCAGAGCGGCCTTCTGTTTTCCTTTCTCGTGCAACAACAGTCCGAGCTCGCGAAGCCCGTGGGCTCTTTCGGACGGATACATCCGCGACCACCGCAAATACTGGCGTGCGCTCACCCATGCGCGCCGGGAAATTGCTCCTCGCTCCCCGTCGTCTTGCAGCGACGCCGCATACCGTCGCAACGCGGTTGTCAGCCAGGCTGGGCCCAATAACGTGTGGATGGAGATGACCAGATTGCTACGCGCACGGCGCCACCCGTCCGTCAGAGCCCGCACAGCCTCGGGGAAACGTTCAAACTGCAGATGCCAGATCCCTTCAGCGATCGACATTATCGACGTCGACCAGTGATCGTCGGGGTCAACCCGACAACGGGCTCGCAATTCGAGGAAGGGAAGATGGCCTTCCGTCGCCAACGTCCACGTGCACAGCGTAGGCCCCGCGATGGCGTGGTCTCCGAGTTGAATGGATCTTTCAAAGCCGGTAGACACAAACTCGATGGCCTCCGTGACGCGGGCAAGTCTGATGCAACTCAGCGATGCGTGGCATTCAGCAATCGAAATCACATACGTGTCACCGGCCCGAGTCAGTATTTCAATGCCGTTTCGCGCACTCTCAACTGCGGCAGTATGCTGCCCGGAAGTGCACAACAACATGCTGCGCATCGCGTAACTATGCCCGAGCGTCAACAAATCGCCCATGCATTCTGCGATTTCCAGCGATCTGTCACTGTACCGCAGTCCCCGAGCGGTCAGGCGAAAAGCAGAGTTTGGAGCCGGATGCAGACCGTACGCGTAAGCCAGACCACGTGCCGGCTGCCGAGTTTCTGCCAGGTTGAGTCCCTTCAAGTGCATCCAGAGCATTCGAAGCAAATTGCCGTAGCTGTACACGATGCTGTTGCGATTGGCCAGTTCGACGGTGAGCTCATCCGCCGGACTCAGCGGCTCGTTTCGCTGATACCATCGCGTGGGCAAGGTCGTGTGCAGGAATTGGACGAAGAGCTCATGGCTAACCGCGAACAAAGCAGCCGGTAGCGATTTCGGGACGAAATGGCCAAGCTTTCGAAGCGCTTCGGAATACAACCTGATTGCGCTCGTACTATCGGCTTGCTTGTGTGCGATCTCCGCCTGCAGACCGAGTACATGTGCCTGCTGGACCGGATCGGAGGTCAAAGTCGCGGCCCCACGGAGCAATGTCGCGGCCTCGTCGTATTCACCAAGGAGACTCAGGGCTCGCCCCGACCCTTTTGCGATGCGGAACTGTGCCACCGTGTTTTTCGCCGGCGCATTACGCCGTGCAATTGCAAATTGCTCTGCGGCCGCACGTTGCGAGAACTGCCGAGACGCTTGCTCTGCCGCAAGCATCGCATAGGAGTACGCCCGATGGGGTTCTCTCGCTGCATCGAAGTGATAAGAGAGGTCGTAAACCCGCGCGATCAGTGTTGCAGGCGCGTCCACGTCTCCTCCTGCAAACGCAGCAAGTTGGCTGTCCGTCACCGGTCCCACTGAGCGTTCGATGGCTGTTGCCAGGGAGCCGTGCAGCGACTGGCGGCGATCTTCTTGCAAACCAGACAGCACCGTTTCGCGGATCTTGTCGTGATAGGTATCCACACTCGCGGAACCTTCCTCACCGATGATCCGCACGAGCTTCTCGCTGCGCATGTGCGTGATGACTGATACCGCCGACTGCTGAAACTCGGTGGCGCGAGCTACGTCCTCGAAGGGCAGCGGCTGACCGGAGACGGCGATCACCTGCAGAATGTTAGCCGCTTCCGTGGGAAGCCGGGTTAGCTTGCTATCGATCACTTCGTGGATCGGCATCACACGGAACGAATCCGAAGATGGATCCAAGCAACTGACCGCCTCGGTCAACAAGAACGAATTGCCCCCTGTCTGCCTCGCGAGTTCAGTGGCCCACCGGCGTATCCTCTCGGTATTCTGGCCGAGCAGTTCGACCGTCGCTTGCACACAATCATCAGTCGTCAACGGCGAGACAGTCACCTCATGACTGCGAATCCGCGCCGAGTCGCTGGTCAACTCGCGCCATTTCCGCAGGAATGGACTTGTTGCCGCCTCTTCGCTGCGATAGCAGCCGATGAACAACAAGGCCGGTGCCTCCGGTGGTCGCAGCACATCGTAAAGAGCTTGCGCGCTCTCTGCATCACCCCACTGAAGGTCGTCACAGACCAACACGACCGCTGATTGTGTTGTTACGCGTTTCAATAGAGAGCGGAGCGCCGCAAAGGCCCGTGTCAGGACCTGTTGCTCGTCGAGCTGCGGAACATCCTTCTCCGCCAACTTGTCCACGACCCCCACACGCCGCAAGACAGGAAACAGGCTGGACAAGAAGTTAATGTCATCGGGCATCATGAGCGCGGCATCGGAATCCGAAAGTCGACGCAAATGGCCCGTGAGAGTGTCGACGAGGCTGTCGAGCGCGTTATAGGGAACCGACTCCCGGTCATAACAACGGCCGGCGAGAATCGTGATGTTTGCCTTCTGTTCTCGCTGTTGTCGAAGGAAGTGATCGATGAGTGAGGTCTTGCCTTCTCCTGACCGGCCGCTGACGAAGACGACCTGCGGCTCGTTCTCGGTAGAAACTCGGTCGTACGCCGATTGCAACTGCGTCAGCTGGGTTTGCCGCCCGACCAGTACAGTTTCAATACTGCGGCGACTCGCGGGCTGCGTGCTCAGTGCAGCACCCGCGACCTGGGTCGGATCAGGTCGATTTGCCGGGTCACGGTCCAACAGGCCGTGTGCGAGCCGGGCGAGATCGGCGGGAGCCGCTGCATCCTCAGGAATCGGCGGAGCGTCATCGCGCAACTTACTGGCCAGTAGCTCTGCTACCGACACGCCCGAGTAGGGCTGCTGACCGCACAGCGCTTCGTACAACATGACTCCCAGCGCATACCGGTCGGATGAGGCGGCGACTGTCTGACCCGCTAGTTGCTCGGGTGCGATGTACATCGGCGTTCCGGCAAGGGTCTCCATACTTTGGGCGAGGGCGGCCTCTTGCAGCTCGACTACCAGCCCGAAATCGAGGATCACGACGCGCCCGTTTTCGGCAACGACCACATTGGAGGGTTTCAGGTCCCGATGCACGATGTCTTGCTGATGCAGGGCATTGACGCCAGCCGCCAACTGCGCAAACGCATCGCGCAGGCGCACTTCGTGTAGTTCACCGGCGGGCCGCACGTAGCTGAGAAAGTCTATTCCCTCGATGATGTCCATCGTGAAGAACCACTGCCCCCCGTCAGCTTCCAGCGCATGCAATCCGATAAGGTTGGGGTGGTTGATGTTGGCCGCTGTGCGAAATTCACGTTTGAAGAGGTGCAATGTGGAAGCATCGACTTCGGGCAGCGTCTTCAGGGCCACACGATGACCGTCTCGCAGATGAACGGCTTCGAACACGACGCCCATAGCGCCACGCCCCAGCTCGCGCATGAGGCGGTACTCTCCTAGGACATCCCCGGAGGTCTTGCGCGGCACGGGCGCCACGTGGCCATCTTCCTGTCCGTCGTGCAAGATCTCGGGACGACTTGGGACGGCTATGGTTTCGGCGTTGACATCGACGGGCGTGGAGTCCGGCGGCTCTTTACGATCTTGAGCGACCTCCTCAACTGCAGACTCGGGAGGCTCTTCGGAATCACGCGGATCAGCAGGCTCGGGCGACATGGAAGAGTCTGTTCGGATGGCAGCGAAGAACGCAGTTTCGTGCATGCAGAGTATGCGTTCTTCGAGGTGCGGTATACCCACACCACACGATGTGCCGATTGACTCGGTGATACGCTGACACGGTAGTCTGAATCCACGAGTCGGCGTCCCTCGGGATGTCACCAAGAGCGCCACACAAGAATTGCCTCCCTACTCTGCGATCGCCCGGGAAAGGCGTGGCGCGTGAGACAGGTCGAAAAACCACCCTCGTGACACAGGCGGAGTGTCCCACCGCCCCGTACGTCCTACGGCACTCTTTGGGCGCTCGGTCCAACGTGCGTGCCAGCGATCTGGCACAGATTCCGAGGTCACGGCCGATCAGGCCTATTCGCAGCGCCGAATTCCCAACGTTTCTGACTTGTACTCGGCGGCGCTTGCTACGTCCGGTCGATGTGACCGAACGCACGTTGGCGAACAACAAGGTTCAGATGCAGACGGTGCCATCTGGCGGCTTCTCCGCCAGTGCGGTTCAGGCGGTTTCCGGTTTAGGGCTGCTTGACCAACACCAGCACAGTAGCGCCGTGGTCTGACGTGAACTCGCTGTGAGTCGCGCCCGTTGCGGAACCGCAGCCGTGCCCGGGATTCATTTCAACACCGTTCGATCGTACGGAACCCTCCAGCACGTAAAGAAACTCCATCGTCTCGTGAGTATGGGCGGGAGAAGAAATGCCGGGCGGAAGTTTCATCAGCAGCATCACAAACCCCTCAGCGGCGCCGGCGACTTTGTAGCGGACTGGGAGATTGAACAGTTCGTTGGCGACTTCCTGCCAGTCCACCGCTGTCGTGTCTGCGAAGTGCCAGCCTGCTTGTTGTGCGTTGTTCATGGTTCACCGTCTCATCTGGGTTGACGTATCGGGCCTTGTAACATACCGACTTTCAGTCTGTTAATATCGACTGTGAGTCGGTAAGTCAATGCAGGGCCGAGATCTGGTGGATTGGCAACGCAGGAGCAAGTTGGGATCCACTGCGTGCACGACCGTGTACCACGAACCCACATCCTGGGGTTGCCGTATGCGATATACTGACTTCCGAACCAACGTCGACTCACAGTCCCCAACACGCCATGCCCACGCAAGCAGAACGTCGTCGCGCAACGAGAGCCGCCCTCGTCAAAGCTGCCAGAATCCTCTTCGGCCGCCGGGGATTCAGGGCTACGACCATTGACCAGATCGCCGAGTCGGCCGGCGTAGCAAAGGGGGCCGTGTATCATCACTTCCCTACCAAAGTCAATCTGTTCGAGGCAGTACTCGAATCCGTCTCCGAGCAGATTGCGGACGAGGTACGACGGTCTGCGCGAGATGAGAGCGATATTCTTGTCGCCATGGCGACGGCCATCCGCACTTATTTCGCGATTTGTGCGAAAAAGGCGAACGCCAGAATTGTTCTAAAGGACGGACCTGCGGTCCTGGGCTGGGAGCGCTGGCGGGAGATTGACGCCCGTCATTTTGGGGGGGGCGTGCCTGTCGTCCTCGAGGCGGCAATGCAAGCCGGCACCATCAAACGTCAGCCGGTCGAACCGCTCTCGCGTCTGCTGCTGGGTGCGATCACGGAAGCGGCGGTTGGCTGCGCAACACACCGTGACTACCGAACCGCGTCGAGTGAGTACGTGGCAGCGATCGAATCCCTCCTGGAAGGCATACGAGCCAAATGAGAACACTCACCCGCACACCTGCCGGATCTCCGACTTGCCAGCGGCGTTGTTTCGCTTCATTCGCGACGCTCTGTCATGAGTCGAATCAACAGGGCAGCGGAGCCCCACTTCTTTTGTGACATGAGTTTTGAGGACGCAGTCCCCTGCGGATTCACGCACGTTTCGACCGGTGAGCGAGTTGTCGTGAGAATCGAAGGTCCTCTGGCTTGCGCTCTGCGCCGGTAGCACACTGCATCGTTGACCGTGGTCGCTGGCGCGCGCTGGTCCGACATCCCTGAAAGAGGCTTAGTTGTCAAGAGGCGGCTTTCCTGATTGTTTTCTTGGTCAGCGCGTTCCCTCAGCGCTGACAGCAAGGTCTTCGGCGCCGTCAACTCAAATCTACATGAGAGGAGGCCACATTCTCGGCAGACGGTAGAACCCTCGTCTTCGCTTCGGCACGAACGGGAGGCTCCAACGGACAGCAACCGTGGAACAGAGACAAGGTCATCGAGTTTCCGGAACACTGTCCGTAAGCGGACGTAGCGGTTTGTCAAAGTTCGATCCGGCCGCATGGGGAGGCTGACCCGACCGTTAGCAACTTGACTACAAATACCACCAACCGCAGAATGCTGTTGAAGTTGCGTCGGAGACTCCGGCGCTAATTACGCCCCAAAGGAAATTGTTTGCCGCATTCACGGCACACTGGAGCTAGACGAATTGTGAAAACGATTAGCTGGATACGGTCGTGCGCGATGTTAGTCGTCCTCGGTGTTTTTGCCGAGGAAGCCCGTTGCGAAGATATGAACCGACAGGCGTTCTTCGGCGAATTGCACATGCATACAAAGTGGTCGTTCGATGCGTACATGTTTGCTACACGAGCAACTCCGGACGACGCCTATGAATTCGCAAAAGGCAGGCCCCTGAAGCATCCGCTGGGGGAAACATATCAGCTCTCGCGGCCTCTCGATTTCATGGCGGTCACCGATCACGCCCTCTTTTTGGGCGTCATGGCCAAGATGAGTGATAAGACGCACCCACTCTCGAAACTTCCTGTGGCCGCGAAAGTCAATTCTCCCAATCCCGACGTCGCGGCGTCGGCATTTGGCGACATCATTGGGGCCGCGAGGAGGGGGCGTCCCATTCAGGGATTGGAGGATCCCGAAATCCGCCGGGAGACATGGGACAAGATCATCGCTTCCGCGAATCGGCATTATGAACCGGGGAAGTTCACGACATTTATCGGCTACGAGTGGACCAGCACCCCCAATGGGCAAAACCTGCACCGAAATATCATCTTCAGGGGTGACACCGCGCCGGTCCCGTTCGGACGCTCCGATTCGGACAAACCCGAAGACCTTTGGACCTGGATGGATGATATTCGGAAGGCAGGCCATGAAGCTCTCGCAATTCCGCACAATTCCAATCTTTCCGATGGGCTGATGTTCGAGCAGGTAGACAGCTGGGATAACGCCTTCACTGCCGAGTATGCTGCGAAACGTGTCCGCAATGAACCCTTGGTCGAAGTGACACAGGTCAAGGGGACGTCGGAAACGCATCCGCTTCTTAGCCCGAATGATGAGTTTGCAGACTTCGAGCTTCTGGAGCGGTATGTCGCTTCGCCAACGAAGGTCACGCAGTTCAAGGGGGGATACGTTCGTGAGGCGCTCAAGACGGGTCTCGAATTTCAAGACCGACAGGGATTCAATCCCTATCGCTTCGGAATGGTCGCTGCAACCGACAGCCATACCGGAATTGTGCCGGCCGAGGAGAACAATTATTCGGGCAAAATCGGGTCGCGCGACGGTTCACCGGCTCGTCGGCTCAATACAGGTTTGCGTTTCTTCAGCTCCTCCGGTCTGGCAGGTGTCTGGGCTGAGGAGAATACCCGGGAAAGCATTTACGACGCGATGCGACGCAAAGAAACCTGGGGAACCAGCGGACCGCGCATGCGGGTGCGTTTCTTTGGGGGGTTCAACATGGAGGCTGTGACACCTGGCGAAGAGGGCTGGGTTGAAAAAGCGTACGCGTCCGGCGTTTCGATGGGCGGCGAATTGGGCAGTTCCAATACCGCTCCCACCTTCGTCGTCTGGGCCGCCAAAGATGTGGACGGCGCGAACCTGGATCGAATCCAAATCGTGAAGGGTTGGTCGGCAGGTGGAAATAGCCACGAGCACGTGCATGACGTCGTCTGGGCCGGAGATCGCAAACCAGACCCGAAGACCGGCAAAGTGCCTCCCGTGGGGAGCACGATCAACATGCAGACTCTCGAGTACGACAATTCGATTGGTGCTGTTGAGCTAAAGGGTACGTGGAGCGATCCAACGTTCAATTCGAAGTTGAACGCATTCTACTACGTGAGGGTCCTGGAGATTCCAACACCTCGCTGGAGCATGTTCGACGCGAAGAAACTTGGCGTTGCACATCCGCCGGACTTGAAGAAAACGTTGCAGGAACGCGCTTACACGTCTCCGATTTGGTATTCCCCCAGTCCGTGAGGCGAGTTGTCGACGCTACGTTGGACTACCGATCTGCTCGCCAAGCTGGAAACGTGTCGAGGTAGGACCAGCGGAAGTTTTTCTTTCGGCGGTAACCGAGGTCGAGGTTTGCCATTTGTTCGGCAACAAAAGCTTCCACATTTGCCTGATCGAGAAACGGATCTCGGGTACGCGTCTGCATCTCAATCAAGGCTTTCGTCAGGCGGGCCTTGACCGGCAGAAACGTGGGATCTTCCGCCAGATCTTTCCATTCGTGCGGGTCGCTGTGGATGTCGTACAGTTCGTAGCGCGGTGGACGACTCCAACGAGCAAACGCGGCCCGGACAAATTCTGGGGCGGCTGACCGTTCGTCGGCCGTTGCACCTGAGACCACGAAATGCTGATGTGACTCGTCGAGGTATGTGCCGGCGTCCAGATTGACAGTTCCCGGCCGCGGACTGGAGATGAGCTTGTACCGCTGGTCGCGGATGGAATGCTGCACGAAACAGGCCCGGGGAAACGAGCCCGTGGTGAATCCGAAGATGTATTTGCGCCATTGCGTCGGCTTCGTGCCGGCAAGCAACGGCTGCAGGTCTCGTCCCGGCAGGTTCTTGGGAGCCTCGACTCGGGCCGCCCGCAGAGCAGTCGGCAGCAGATCGACTGTTGAGACCAACTCGTGGCGGACTTGTCCCGCAGTTGCGACGTTTGGCCAGCGAACGATCAGCGGCACGCGCAGCGCCCCTTCGTAAACAGTTCCTTTGCCACGCGGGAATTGAGCACCGTGATCGCCAATGTAGAACACGATGGTGTTTCCGGCATGTCCGGTTCGGTCCAGTTCCGCGAGTAGTGCGCCGATGCCGTCGTCCAGCCGTTCGAGGCAGTTGTAATAATTGGCCACCTGCTCCCGTAGCCGAGCCGAATCGATTCCGACCCAGGGCATGGGCTTGACGTCATCGGCCGACAGTGGATTAACCGGTCGACCGTTGGCCTGACGGAGAAACGGTAGATGCGCGTCCGGAAAGTTCACCGACAAGAACCAGGGGGCGTCTGTCGCCTGGGCGAAGAACCGAGCCGCCTCGGCGGCGTAGTCGACTACAGACTTCCGACGATTGAAATTTGCGCCCGGGATCGCTCGAAAGTCGAATGGAAACGCCGACTCCGGATTGACGTGCAGCTTCCCAATCAAGCCGGTCAGGTAGCCATGCTTTTTCAGGATGGAAGCAAAGTTCGGTGTGTCTTCCCGATACATGGAAAACTTGTGCGTGGCTAAACCAATCTGCCCGTTTTGGTGCGGGTACAGCCCGGTCAGGAAACAGGCCCGCGACGGCGAACAGACCGAATATGGCACGAACGCACGCTCAAACCGCACTCCCTCGGCCGCGAGTCGATCCAGATTCGGCGTGCGCGCATAGACGTCGCCGTAACACCCCAGCTCAGGCCCGTTATCCTCGGAGACAATCAACAGGATATTGGGGCGTTCCTCCGCCCCCCGCACTGTCCAATTCAAGGCGAGAACCCACAACGCAAAGAATGCCATTCTGCTTTTCATGGACGACTCTCGCCGTGTTTGTTGTCGTTGAATCTGTGAATCGTCGGGCGCGCAGGGTGCGCTTGTGGCCGGCGCCTCAGTCACTGGGCGAGCTTGAACACACTCAGCGAGTGCGGCGGCAGTCGGACGATACCACCTTCGAACTCGAGATGTGTCTTCTGGGGGGCAACGCGGTCCGGGTGCTCCACGCTATTGAAAGCGTCCGGCGAGTCACCCGAGAGAATTTTCGCCTCATATGTGCCCGCGAGCGGAGCATCATTCATTTTGACCGTGCAGGCGACTTCCTGCGAAGGATGGCGGTTGACGAGTGCGATCGACCACTGCTTGCCAGACTCGTCCACCGTGGCGATGCCGTCGATCACGGATATGGGCTGCTTGGTATCTTCCTGGAGCTTGCGAGAATTGTAGAGGTCGCGACGCTCGTTGATGAGTCGCTGAGCAACGTGTTCGATCGCTGCCTCGTTTCGCATGAGGGTCCCCGCTTCGATGTCGATCTTGGCGACTCGGCTTTCGAGTTCATTGGCGTACATCGCCAGGGTGTGAAAAGTCGTACGTCGCACAATTCCGTTCGGGTGGACATACAGCGGACCGCGGGTATTCACGATGGGGGCGATATTGGCCATGCCGACGTCTGCTGTGTGCCGGAGGCATGCGTTGAGAAACGAAGCCGAAAACAGCGCATCGGCCATCGTGTATTGCGAGGCATCGAAGTTGATATCCCTCTGCTTGATGAATGCGCGGACGGCAGGGTCCGTCGGATCGCTGGCTTCCTTGCGCATGAAACCCGGGTGATGCCAGGCGCGCAGATTCCACTCGTCGAACGCGATCTTGATCCGGCCGCGGTAGCCTGCCTCCTCGATGACATCGATCACGCCGCTGATCGTGCTTTCAGGGCCCTCCGAAAGCATGATGCAGCTCAGGTAGTCGGGCGTCAGATTCAAGCCCCAACACGGCAACCAGTACTCGTGAATCGCCACCGAATCAAGATGTTTGCCGGCTGTCGCCAACAACGGCAGAGTCCAGTCCCGATTGGGCGTCGCGGCGGCCAGCAGCGTGAGGTTCTCGTCGACGCTGGACATCATCTCTGCCGACTTGGCTACCAGCGGCCCCCATTGCTCGGGTGTCTTCTGGCCGATCTCGTGCCGGCCCCAGTTCTCGTTCCCGACACTCCAATACCGAACGCCCAGCGGCTCGGCGTGGCGGCCGGTCTTACGGAGCTCGGCATACGGTCCGGTCGCGGCGTTGCAGTACTCAACCCACTCCCTCATCTCTTCGGGTGTGCCGTTGCCGGCGTTGGTGCAGATGTAGGGTTCACAGCCAACGAGCCGGCACCACTCGACGAACTCGTCGGTGCCGAACGTGTTGGGATCCTCCACGCCCCAGACCACGTCGAAGACCGGCTGGCGACTGCGGCCGACGCCATCCTTCCAGTGATACCCGCTGGCAAAGCAGCCACCTGGCCAGCGGACGATGGAGAGTTTCAGCTCCTTCATGGCCGCGATCACATCCGTGCGAAATCCACGCTCATCCGACAGCGGCGAGCCTGGCTCAAAGATGCCGCCGTAGACCTGCCGGTGAAAGTGTTCGATGAAGCCGCCGAACAACATTCGGCTATACGGCCGACTTGGAGTGCCGGTGTCGATGGTGACGACGGCTTGCAGGCCTTCGGCTGACTGGGGCTGTTGTGCTTCCATGGCATTCCAACTGACAGCTGACAAGACTGTGACCATCAACGCACAACGACGACTGCTGGACTTGTTTTCGTTCATGGACCGGGCGCTCGTTTGGCGAGCTTGCGATGAAACTACGGAATCTGACTCGGAGTTGATTGCAATCGAGATTTCTCTGATATACCATTGCACAAACGATTGTGCAAGCAATGAAGACGACTTCCCATATACCCAGCACGCTTAAGGAAGTGGCGGCCGCCGCCGGTGTGAGCGTATCGACAGCCTCTCGGGCGCTGACCGGCAAGGCCAAACGCTACCGCATCAGCCAGGCGACCGAGCAAGCAGTTCAACAGGCAGCCCAGCGCCTGGGATTCCAGCCGAGTCATGTTGCGCAGTCACTGCGATCGCAGCGCACGGGACTGCTGGGCGTGGTTGTCCCGGATGTCGCAAATCCTTTTTTTGCGGCAATCGCACGCGAAATTACGCTCGCCGCCGAGGAGAACGGTTTCTCGGTATTGCTCGCCGACAGTCGAGACAGCAGCGACACCGAGAAGTGCCTCGTTGGGCAGTTGTGGTCGCGGCGAATCGAAGCGCTGCTGGTCTGTCCTGTAGGCCTTTCGTCTGACCACTTGGCTGAACTGGACGCGGCTGGTTTGCCCGTGGTGCTCGTCGATCGCGGCTTCTCCGACAGTCGCATCGTGACGGTCACATCCGACCATCGCCGAGGCGCCGCCGAGCTGACCCGGTTGCTGACGACAGCGGGACATCGTCAGGTGGGCGTATTGCAGGGCCTGGTCGGAACGCTCCCGAACGACGAGCGATTGGCCGGGATCCGTCAGGCGCTACGGAGTGCTGGCATCGAGCTAGATCCACGGTTCGTTCGCGGAGACCAATTCAGCGAGTCCGCCGGATACGAGGCGACGCGGTGGTTCATCGAGCATCACCCCGAGATTACCGCGCTCATCGGGCTCAGCAACCAGAACTCGTTGGGCGCTCTGCGAGCGGCAGCCGAATTTGGGCGGCGCATTCCCGACGACCTGTCTTTGCTCACGTTTGACGATCATCCGTTTGCCGACTTCCTGGCGACGCCACTTTCGACAGCCTGCCAAGACGTTGCCGAGTTGGGGCGGTTGGCGGCAAGCCTGATCGTCGAGCGAATCAAGTCTGGCAAGCGACCGAGGAAAAAACTGCACCGCGTCCCCGTGCAAGTCATCGAACGGGCGTCCGTCGCGCCTGCAAAACACTGAAATCAACCGAACTGAACCGAGGACACATTCCAGATGAACAACCACCTCCAGAGAACCACTGCATGGCTAGCTTGTCGGGCCTGCATGTCGGCCATGCTGCTCATTCTTGCGGCCACGGTTTGTGCAGACGAACCGCCAGGGCCCGTCCCGCTGATCTTCGACACCGACATTGGCAACGACGTCGACGATGTCCTGGCGCTGGGGATGATTCACGCTCTGGAAAGTCGCCGCGAATGCCGGCTGTTGGCCGTCACAATCACCAAAGACCACCCGTTGGCAGCGTCATTCACCGACGCAGTCAACACCTTCTACGGCCGGGGCAACGTGCCGATTGGAGTCTGCCATAGCGACATTACGAATAAGGAAGGTAAGTTCAACGGCCTGGGCGCAAAGCAGGACGGTGGGGAATTGCGGTATCCGCACGACCTGCTTTCCGGCAATGAAGCCCCGGATGCAGTCTCCGTCTTGCGCGAAGCGCTGGCTGGCGCGGCGGACGGCTCAGTCGTGATTGCACAGGTGGGCTTTTCGACCAATCTCGCGAATCTTCTCGGTTCGCAGCCCGATGACATCAGCCCGCTTGGCGGAACAGAGTTGGTGAAACAGAAGGTGCGGCTGCTCTCGATGATGGCGGGCGCCTTCACACAGATCAAAGGGCAAAACGGCAAGCTCTACGATCACCAAGAGTTCAACGTCCTGCTGGACGTGCCTGCCGCTCAGAAGCTTGCAACAGCATGGCCGACGCCGATCGTCTGGAGCGGTTTCGAGATCGGGCTGTCGACGCGGTATCCGCACGAGAGCATCGAGCGTGATTACAACTACGTCAAACATCATCCGCTCGCCGATGCCTACCGCCTTTACAATCCGCCGCCTCACGACCGGCCCACGTGGGATTTGACCAGCGTGCTGTATGCAGTTCGTCCCGATCACGGTTACTTCGATCTCTCAGAATCCGGTCGTGTGCAGGTTGCCGACAGCAGCCTGACGACATTCCAATCCAGCCAGGACGGCTTGCACCGTTATCTAAAACTGACCGACGAGCAACGCATTCGCGTCACCGAAGCGTTGGTACAACTCTCCAGTCAACCGCCGGCGATCTGCGACGAACCGGTCGACTGAAGAGCCATTTGCCGACACCCGACACTCCGACCATGATCGACCCCGCTTTGAAACTCGCCGTTCTCGGGTCCATCAACATGGACGTCGTGATTCGTTGTGCGCGCCTGCCTGAGCGAGGCGAGACGGTCATCGCTACCTCGTCGGCCGAGGTATCCGGCGGCAAGGGAGCCAATCAAGCTGTAGCTGCCGCCCGTCTCGGCGCTGATGTCGCCATGATTGGCAGCGTCGGAGACGACGCGTTCTCTGAGACTCTGCTGACCAACTTGAAACGCGAACAGATCGACGTTTCACATGTGTCCCGCCGATCAAATTGTGCCAGTGGATTGGCGGTCGTCGCAGTCGAAGAGAGCGGCGAGAACTCAATCATGGTCGTGCCCGGCGCCAACGCCACGTTGGCCGCCAATGGAGTCATTGCGTTCGCCGACGTGATTCATGCCAGTCACACGCTGCTGCTCCAATTGGAGATTCCGGTAGAAACCGTGATTGCGGCCACGGCCATCGCCCGCGAATCGGAAACGCGTGTGATCCTCGACCCAGCACCTGCAACCGATCCGTTCCCGCCGGAATTGCTGAATGTGGATCTCGTCTGCCCGAATCAGTCCGAGGCTGGTTTGATCCTGGGGTGCAAAGTCGAATCTGTGGATGCTGCCCGCGCCGCTGCAACGGAACTCACTCGACGCGGCGCGCGAAACGCCGTGATCACGCTTGCCGCACAGGGGGCAGTCGTCAGCGACGGCAATTCGACAGAGTGGATCGAACCGTTTGCCATCGAACCCGTCGATACAACCGCAGCCGGTGATGCTTTTGCAGCAGCGTTCGCAGTTCACTGGGCCGAACAATCGAACCTGGCCGAAGCGGCGCGATTCGCATGCGCGGCCGGTGCAATCGCGGCCACTCGTCGAGGGGCGCAGCCGGGAATGCCGGCGCGGGAAGAAGTCGAAGAGCTCATACAGACCCGAGGTGAAACATGAACTGGAAGCGGATGATTCACGCAGGCTTGCCCACACAACGATTGCGATGTGGCGCGTTAGTCGTGACCACGTCGCTGCTGCTAGCGGGATGCGGTGCCGCCGATGCCCCAGAGCAAGTCGGTGAGGCTCAGTCTAGTGCCCAAGCAGCCGACACGCCCCGTGTGGCCCTGATTATGAAGTCGCTGGCCAACGAATTCTTTTCGACGATGGCCGACGGAGCCAGATCGCATCAGGCCGAGCATGCCGATGAGTACGAACTCATCGTCAACGGCATCAAGGACGAACGCGATCTGAGCCGTCAGGTGGCGTTGGTCGACGAGATGGTCAACAGCGGCGTTGATGCGATTGTGATTGCGCCCGCGGATTCCAAGGCGCTTGTGCCGGCACTGCGGCGTGCGAAAGAGGCGGGTGTGGTGATCGTCAACATCGACAATCGACTCGACACAGACGTGCTCGAGCAGGAAGGGGTCGCCATTCCGTTCGTCGGTCCCGACAACAAGGCCGGCGCGAAACAGGTGGGCGACTTCCTGGCGACGAAGCTCGGCGAGGGTGATGAAGTTGCGATCCTCGAAGGCATTCGTACTTCGTTCAACGCCACGCAGCGCCGACTCGGATTCGAAGAGTCGATGAGCGCCGCGGGCGCCACAATCACCGACAGCCAGTCGGCCGAATGGGAAATGAGCAAAGCCAACACAATTGCCTCCTCGATGCTCAGCGAACATCCCGAAATCAAGGCCATCCTTGCCGCCAACGACAGCATGGCGCTGGGAGCCATGGCAGCCGTCAAAAGTGCGGGACGAACCGGAGACGTGTACGTCGTGGGTTTCGACAACATCTCTGCGGTGCAACAGGCCATTCGCGACGGCAAGGTGCTAGCGACGGCCGATCAGCACGGCGACCAGTTGGCCGTTTTCGGCATCGAGGCGGCGCTTGAGATGCTTAAGAACTCGGACGCACGCATTGCCGATCGCCAGACACCCGTTGACCTGATTACCGCCGAGACACTGAATTGATTCTCCAGCGGGACAACGCTCCGTTGTTGTTCGTCCGCGATCTGACCAAGCGCTACAGCGTGACGGTGCTCGAGGGCGTCTCGTTCGATCTGCGCTCAGGCGAGATTCACGCATTGTTGGGGGCCAACGGGGCGGGCAAGAGCACGCTTTGTCGGATCATTGCAGGACTGGTTCAGCGCTCAGCCGGCGAGATGACTCTTGATGGTCAGTCGTATGCGCCGAAGAGCAAGCAGACGGCTGAAGCGGCGGGCGTGCAGATCGTCCAACAAGAGTTGAATCTGATCCCTACGTTGTCGGTCGCTGAAAACGTCATGCTGAACCGCCTGCCGAATCGTGCCGGGGTGATTCGCAGGCGGGAACTGCACCAGAGAACCCGTCGTGCACTCGATCGATTTGGTCTCGAAGAGATCGGGACCGAGACCCTCGTCGGTTCGCTGGGAGTCGGCCGCCAGCAAATGGTCGAGATTGCCGCGGCTCTCGATCTTGACTGCCGGGTGCTGATCCTGGATGAGCCGACCGCCGCACTCAGCTCGGCCGAGACCGAGCGACTCTTCGACTGGCTGGCTCGGCTACGCAAACAGCGAGTCGGCATCATCTACATCAGCCATCGACTCGACGAAGTGGCGCGCATAGCTGATCGCCTCACCGTACTCCGCGACGGCAAGCATGTCTGCACGCAACAGGCGTCCGGACTGACGACAGAAGCCATGGTCGACCTGATGACTGGCGTGCGGGAGGAATCAAAGGCGAGTCACCGGCACGAGTCCTTCACGACCGAGAGGATCGCTCTGCGGGTTGAGGGACTCTCTAGCGGAAAGCTGCTAAAGGACGTCTCTTTCAAGGTCCGTGCCGGTGAACGGCTTGGAATCGCAGGATTGGTCGGGTCCGGACGAACCGAACTGTTGCGTGCGGTATACGGTGCCGACATCGCGGATGGCGGTCACGTGTCGCTTGGTGAATCGGGCATACGACAACGATTCCATCATCCGAGTCGAGCGGTTGCCGCGGGCCTGGCGATGGTCACCGAGGATCGCAAGCAGAACGGGTTGTTGCTCGAGCAGTCGATCAGGGTCAACACCTCACTGTGTGCACTCACGCGGCAGTTTTCCGCGGCCGGCATGATTCGGCGACGTGCCGAACGAAACGCGGCCGAAGACACGTGCCAGCAGATGGAGACTAGCTGCACGGGCATCGAACAAACAGTGGTGACGCTCAGCGGCGGCAACCAACAAAAAGTCGCCGTCGGCAAGTGGCTCGTCCGCGATGCGGACGTCTTTCTGTTTGACGAGCCGACGCGCGGGATTGACGTGGCTGCCAGGCGACGCATCTATCGCCTGTTTGATTCATTGGCCCGCGCGGGAAAGGCGTTGGTAATCGTCAGCAGCGACCTCGACGAACTACTCGAAACCTGCGATCGCATTGCCGTCATGTCGGCTGGAAGCTTGGTGGCGTCCTTCGATCGAGGCAATTGGTCTCACGAAAAAATCATGCAGGCTGCGTTTTCAGGTTACGTCGATCACACAGCAGGTGTGCGGGAATGAGACGCATGAACAAACCGCGGCTGCCCACGTCGATGATCCAGTACGCCGGGCTGCTGAGTGCACTAGCGCTGTTGGTGCTCGTATTCAGTTCGCTCAGCAAGAACTTTCTGCAGATCGGAACGTTGGTCTCGATTGCGAACCAGATTCCCGATCTCGCGTTGATCGCAGTTGGCATGACACTGGTATTGATTGTCGGCGGCATCGACCTGTCAGTCGGTTCTGTGCTGGCACTCTCCTCGGCAGTCCTGGGAGCTTTGATGGTCGACCGGGGGTGGCCACTCTGGGCGGCAGTGCCCTTGTGCCTGTTGACCGGCGCCGCTTGCGGCTTGTTCAACGGCATCGTATCGATCGGCGCCCGGATTCCGTCGTTCATCGTGACGCTCGGCATGCTGGAGATCGCCCGGGGCGCGACCAAAGTCGTCACGAACTCGCAGACAAAATACATCGGGTCCGCCGTCGAGTCGATCGGCGAACCGATCGCCGGACTTCAGCTCTCCCCGGCGTTCCTGCTCGCCGTCGGCGCCGTGCTCATCGGGGAGTTCGTCCTCACGCGGACCGTCTTCGGCCGATACCTCGTGGCCATTGGCACGAATGAAGAAGCCGTTCGCATGTCGGGCATTCGATCCGCGCCGTATTCGATCACCGTGTTTGCCATCAGTGGCTTGCTGTGTGGCGTAGCCGGGTTGACGCAAACGTCACGGCTCTCCAGCGCCGACCCGAATGCCGCCATCGGTATCGAACTCTCCGCCATCGCGGCTTGCGTGATTGGCGGCACCAGCCTGATGGGCGGGCGAGGCTCGGTGATCAACTCGTTCCTGGGAGTGCTGATCATCGCAGTGCTGCAAACCGGCCTGGCGCAAATCGGCGCTTCCGATCCGACAAAACAAATCATTACGGGAAGCGTGATCGTTGCCGCCGTGTTGCTGGATGCGCTGCGCAGCCGCTGGTCAGGCGGCTGACTGCAGGCAACCCATTGTTGTCTGCCGCAGCCCCTCATTCGCGCTTGGCCACTTCGATCCTGATAAACTCGGGAAGGTACGATGGGGTGCAGTTCTTCGCAACAGGTTCGTCCTTGTAGAGCCCAAGGGTCTTGCCCAATTTGATACACCTGGATCGGAGCTTAGGTTCGAATACACCAATTTGGCCGGCACAGAAGTTCATTGCCCATTGAACTTCTGGTTCAGCAGTAGCCATGTTCGTTTCGAGAGAATCAAGCAAGTCTGCGCTGTTTTCTGGAGGAGGAGTTTTCCCGGTCCAGCGCAAGCGAGCTTCGTAGTACCAGAACCATCGACGCAGAACGGGCGAAGGGTTTTCTTCCCACGTCTCAATAAGGGCAACGAGATTCCTATCCTTCGTTAGCTGGTTCGCTAAGAACCAGTCGCCGAGTTGGTTGCGTTCGTCCTCGTCGTGTGCGAGCAGATCAGATGCGAGTTCCTCGATGACACTTTCTGCCAGCAGTTTCTTATCGAAGATGAGTGTCGAGAGAAGTCGAGGATGGTAGTCTCCCGTTGACCAAAGCTCCATTGCCAAGTCGTGGTCTTTTTTGATCTCTTTGCCACGCTTCTTTATGTCGCCGAGTTTTAGTTCTCGGCCGGTAATCTCAGCGAAGATATTCCTAGCTCGTGCCGACAAAGCCATTTGACTACCTCCGCTTTACTCGCCAGACACGTCACGCGCCATCGGGTACGCGCGAAAGATCCTCAATTGCAAATCCGCCCGACTCGCGTACTCCGGTACACGCGATTGTTCGCCGCATCGATGCGAATCAGCGTCGACCACCGCAATCGACGTCACCCGAAACCTGCATCATCTTCGGGGTTGGGTTACGGGACCATCAATCCCCAAAAACCGAGTTGATCTTACCGGACCGGACGGCAAGAGGAAACTTGATGTTCAGTGGGGGGCGATCGCGCGACTGATTCGGCAATTTCGCGTGTGTGCAGTTTCAATCCGCGCCCCCGCGTGGGGGGCGATCCAAACAATGCCTCGGCTTTTTTGACTTCACGATTGTTTCAATCCGCGCCCCCGCGTGGGGGGCGATACGGGACATGCCTTGCCCGTAGGGTTGCCGCATAAGTTTCAATCCGCGCCCCCGCGTGGGGGGCGATGTCATTCGATATGTGGTCTGGCGAAGTTGTTGTTAGGTTTCAATCCGCGCCCCCGCGTGGGGGGCGATGCCGTCGTTCTATCTCTTGACTGGACAACGGCGGCCGAGTCATTGTCCGCGAGCATGCGCTGTTTGATCGAGGGGGTAGCGGCTTGTTCATCGTCTCCACAGCCCAACCAAAAAGTGAGCCTACACTTACATGGATCGCGAACCTCGCGGTGATGGTACGAACACCGCCATGACTCCAAATAGCGCGGCTCCGGAATGCTCACTGAACGCGGGTTTCAGGTTCGCAGCATCGCCCAAGAATGCGCCTGCGATCACGAATGCCGTGGACGCCAGCAACAAGCCGAAGGTCATCACGTCCTGAAAGATCGCCGTCAGCCCGCTCCCCAGACAGTTGACGAGTGTAATGACTGCCATGATCGCCAGACCGAGTGCCAGGCTCCACAGCTGGACGTCCTGCCCCAGAACTGTGTAGAGAACGGGGCCGCCGAATCCGGGAAAGAGTGCCGAGAGAACCCATCCCACAGAGATAGCCTCGAACGACGTTACTGCGATGTAGTTGAATGCCAGCAGCCAGCCGGCGGCAAACGCGAGTTTGGTCCCGTACATCTCGTAGACATAAGCGACTTCGCCACCGGAGACCGGATACATCGTCGCGACTTCAGCATAGCAGAGCCCGATGAACAGCATCACGAGTCCACCGCCGGCAAAGCCGAGCATGGCGCCGGCAGGGCCCGCCTGAGTCACCCACGTGCCCAAGACTGTAATCCAGCCGACGCCTATGATCGTGCCGAAAGAGAGCGTGAAGAGCGAACGGAGACGAATCTCTTTTTTGAGTGACTTGGATGAGTTGATCACTTCGACGCCGACCGCTGCTTCCGGTAAGATGCCGTAGTTAGTACATCACCGACCTGCTGAACATGACCGGCCAACATGTCGAGCACGACCTGCTGGGTGGTGGCCCTGATGGCTGAAGCGATTCTATTGAGAGCCCTATCGAAATCAAGCTTGTGAATGGACCGCCAAGTGCCGCCGGGGGTCATTCTTCTAAGGACGCTATCTCACATGCACTCTCTCTCTGAAAACGGAAAGCGCGACGTTGCGCATCTGATTCACGGCTTTACCGATTTGACAGGGCATTCTCAATCGGGGCCGTCCATCGTCACCGGTGGCAAGGGCGTGTACGTGTACGACGAACAGGGCCGCGAGTATATCGAAGCGGTCTCCGGCATGTGGTGCACCTCGCTGGGGTTTGGCGAGGAAGAACTGATTGAGGCAGCCACTGAGCAGATGCGCAAGCTCCCCTACTATCACACGCTCGCATCGAAGTCCGTAAATCCAGCAATTGATCTCGCTGAGAAACTCGCCGGTTTGGCACCGATCGACAACCCCAAGGTGTATTTGGCACTCTCCGGTTCCGAGGTCAATGACTTCCTGATCAAGTTCCTATGGTTTTACAACAACGCCATCGGCCGGCCGCAAAAGAAGAAGGTCATCGCCCGCACGAACGCCTACCACGGTGCGACCGTTGTCGCGTCGAGTCTCACGGGCATCGACCACAATCACCGGGGATTCGACGTGCCGCTCCCAGGATTCCTGCATACGCACGATCCACATTACTTTCGTGACGCCCTGCCTGGTGAAACTGAATCCCAGTTTGGCGATCGGATTGTGGGCGATCTGGAGCAACTCATCCAACGCGAAGGTCCGGACACGGTCATGGCGTTCATTGCCGAACCGGTCACGGGAGGCGGCGGGGTCGTCATTCCCCCGCCGGGCTACTACAACAAGGTTCGTGAGGTACTTGACCGTTATGACATCTTCTTCCTTGCTGACGAGGTCATTACCGGCATCGGCCGGACAGGCAATTGGTTTGGTTGCCAGACCCTCGATGTCAGGCCGGACGCCATGACCGTGGCGAAAGGGCTCTCGTCAGCTTATCAGCCGATCGCTGCGATCGTGTTGTCGGACGAGATCCATCAGGGACTGTTGGCGGGCAGTAACGATGTCGGATCGTTCGCCCACGGGGCAACTTATTCCGGCCATCCCGTCGGCGCGGCCGTCGCCCTGAAGGTGCTCGAGATTATCGAAAAACGCAACATCATCGACCACGTCCGAGAAGTGGGTCGTCATTTCGAGCGACGCCTTCGAGGTTTCGAGGATCATCCGTTGGTCGGGGAGGTGCGATGCATTGGGCTGATGGGCGCGATCGAGTTTGTGGCTGACAAGGAAACAAAGCAGCCCTTCGACTCTCCCGGGTCATTCAGCCGTCCACTGTCGCGGCTGGCTGAAGAAAAAGGCGTGATCGCCCGCGCTATCCCGGTCGGCGACGCGATCGGGTTTTGTCCGCCACTCATCATCACAGACGCCGAGATCGACGAGCTTTTCGACCGCTTCACTGCGTCATTGGACGCTTCGATGGCCTTCGTAGGGGCGAGCGCCAAGTAACCGCGCCACGTCCCGGACCAGCCGGGGGCAAATCAGCGTACTCCGGCTGTTCGAACACCAACGGATGATCGTTTTGGCGTTGCCCACTCGGAGCGAGGCCCCTGCCTTCGAGCAGGTCGGGCAGCATCCGTCTCTGCTTCGCGAAGCAAGACCTCTTCCAATACGAGCCCCAGCCACTCAAATCTTTCTCGAAAAACTTCCAAGAAAGCGTGCAACAGATTGGTTGCTGTGCGGTCATACTGATGAGTCGACAACCGCTCCTGAGCCGTCTGAATGCCGCTTTCTTCCGACCAGATTGCCGATCTCATTGATCGGCATTACGTTGCGTTGCAGTTCTTTCTCGGCAAGCGCTGTGCTGGTTCTGAGGACGTGGTGCAAGAGGCGTTCTGCCGGTTGGCCCTCATCGATCCACCTCCGGATCGCCCCGCTGCCTGGCTTTACCGAGTTGTTCGCAATCTGGCGGCCGACCAGCTTGTGTCTAGCCGACGCAGGCGATCGCGCGAACGGCGCGCCGCCCTCTCGGAATCTGTTGATGACAATCCGTCTTTGCGGCTCGATGCGAATGAGGCCGTCAACGCGGTCCGGCAATTGGATGAACCGCTGCGCGATGTACTGACCGCCAGAATTTGGGGCCAACTTCGCTTTGAGGAGATTGCCGAGATTTGCGGCATATCGACGGCGACGGCGTCCCGCCGCTACCGTACCGCACTCGTTCAACTACGCAAACAATTGAGCGCCTCATGTCCGACAACGATTCGCTGAACGATCCGGAACTCAGTCAACTCGAACGGCGACTGGCTGCTGTGGAATTGGCGCCGAGCTCCCGAGAGCGGGAGCAGACGCTGTATGCCTGCGGGCAGGCAGTGGGCCGGGCTCAGATGCAGGGCCGCGGGCGGGCGATTATCGCTGCCGCCGGAGTGCTGATCGGCGTTTCTACCGGCATCAACGCGTTCTGGTTGTTGCGTCCGACAGCCGAACAAGATCGGCCCGAAGCAGTGGACATTGCCACTGTCGAGAACGATGCGAAGGGCTCGAAAACCGACGTCTCGGTCGATGATCGCCAGTGGAATGACACTACTGCCGATAGAACGTTGAGCGTCGGCGCGAGTTACGAAGAATTGGCCGAGTTCGATCGAACGCATCGGTCCGCGCCCATTGAAGTGGACGTGTCAGGTGTGCCTTCGAATCGAGTGCTGACGGCTGCCAGTCGTTTGTGGCGCTACGGCTTGTGGGATTGATTCTGAAAACGGAAGCCGGTCCTGGCTTACTGCGGGAGACCAGAATGCTAATTCGAGGCGCGTCGCTGTGGATGCTGTGTGGGCTGGGTCTGTCTTCGTTGGCGCCGGTTCGTGGAGCCGATTCCGACAAAGAAAAGACAGACGTCGAGGAAACACGGGAGCTGCTCGTCAGCGTGCGCGCAGTCGAGTCGCCGTTGATGAAGTACCGGTTGCTGCCCGCCGAGTACGAACTGCGGGACGGAAACGCGGCGCCCATCCTGCTGAGGCTACCGTGGGAGCAGGAAACCTACTTTACGAGCGTCGTGCCGACGTTTAGCGATTACCTCGATCTGCCGTTGGACGACCCAAAGGTGCTCGACTCCGGCAAAGTCTTTGCACCACGGCTCTACGTGGAGCTGAAACGGGCCGCCTATCGCCGGACTGCCGAATGGGAATACCCCATCGGCGAGCGGCCGATTGCCAATATCTTACTGCCCGACGTACAGGGAGCACGGCAGATTATCGGTCGTGGTCTATCGGTTTGGATTCGCCATCGCATCGCGCACGGCCAAATCGAGGAGGCGCTCGAAGGAATTTCTCTGGGACTGGCGAACAGCCGCCATTATGGGCGCACGCCATTCGTCATTACTCAGTTCGTCTGTGCCGCCGTCGATTCGATGATGCTGGCGCGGCTTGAAGAACTGTTGGAGAATCCGGATTGCCCTAATTTGTACTGGGCGCTGACCGCGCTGCCGCGCCCGTTGATCGATCTACGTCCTGCGGTCGAACTGGAACAGCGATTCTTGCAGATGTCGGTGGCGGGACTCGACGAACTGGATGATCTGCAGACTGAATACCAATGGGCTCAGAAAGCTCAAGAGGTGACTCGACTGCTCGCCGAGGTAGGCGGTAACGCAGAACCCAAATCGGGTTTGCCAGGCAGCGTAATTCAACGTCTCGCGCAACGTGCCCGTGCTGAACTTCCAAGCCGGATCGACGGCGGCGCGGATCGCGTGGAGAAAATGTCCGACGCCGAAGCCGGCTTGCGGTGGTTGATTCACTTCAACGTGGAACAATCGCAGGAGATTGCTGCACTGATGTCGCTCGAACCGCCGGCAGCCATCCCCCAACTGGCGGAGCTGCAAGAACACGGCGTGCAGTATCGAAGCGAATTGGGCATCAGCAGCTTGTTCGTGCTGGAGCAGCCATTCGACGCGTACATCTTCAGCCGGAAAGCTCAAAGGCGGATCGATGCGCTGCGGGTCGTCGAAGCAGTTCGGAACTACGCCGCCACTCATCAAGGGCAACTCCCGTCCGCATTGGATGAGATTGCCGACACACCCATCCCCAACGACATCTTCACCGGAGAGCCCTTTCATTACGAATTGACCGAGGTTGCAGCGCTGCTCTGGGGCCGGCGCTACGAAATCGACGGCAAAGAAGTCGCGGCCATCCGCTATCGCGTCAACCTGCGGAAATGACGGGAGTGCAGCAATTGCCGGTCTGCGGACTCAAACCAGTCTGCCTCAAGGCCTCCGCTACTTCTATTACGGCTTCGGCGGAACTCGATCCTGTTCGACACCCCCGATGGCTGCGAAGAGAAGAACCAGGAACAGAGTCGCCGCCAGATAACCGCGCATGACATGCTTCCTTCTTCAACACCGCAGCACGCAAACAGCTGCATATCCATCGGTACTGACACGGGCATATCCGAAGCATCGAATTCGAATGGGCAGATCGTTCGTCGCCATCGCGTTCTCCTTGTCTGATACCGACAAGGTAAAACGATGGCCTGGGCCCGGTCGACGACTGGATGGTCAATTCACAGCGGCATAGCTGAAGCCGTGACAAGTTCGACGATTCCAAGAGTTACCCAAGGCCGCATAATCCGATCTGTGTCAGATAGGCGGTCCTTTTTTGAAACGTCTCAGGTGTGACGGATTTCCAGGACGCGATGGGGCGAATCACCGTGATATGTTCACTCGGACGAGACCACGCCCACGTCCTTGGCGTACACGTCCCAAGCAGACTGCAATTCTTGCAGAATCGCCGACTTGTCCGAGGATAGGTCGGCCGCCTCGCCGGGGTCACTGGCCGTGTTGTAGAGCCGCCATTCTCCGGGGCCAAGGGGCTTGGCAACCAGTACGGCCTTGTAATCGCCTTTTCGCATCCACTTGCCGTTAATCATCTCGCCCCCGATGAGCGCGTCCTTTGCGTACACATTTTGTCGAGTTCCTGACGTGACGCCCGCCAGCGATCGGCCGCGCATGCGCTCCACGTTCCGTCCCCGGTAAGTCCCAGGATGCTCAAGCCGAGCAAGATCAAGGATCGTGGGCATGACGTCCGTCACATACGCAAATGAATCAATCTGCCGGACTCCTTTAACACCGGGGCCGGCGACAATCAGCGGCGTGCGAATCCCGCCTTCTCCCACGGTCAGCTTGAAGTAGTCCAGCGGCCCGGCACTCGCGGCGGCCCAACCGATACCGTAACCGATAAAGGAACCAGGACGCCCAATGTTTTCCAGACTGTTATCGAATTGCTTCATCCACTCGGCGCCGGCATTGCCCGGGTACTCATCACTGTCGAGAGGATTCGGGCCGTTGTCGGCCGTGAAGATGATGACTGTGTTCTCGTACTGGCCGATATCCTTAAGAAAACTGATCACCCGGCCGATGTGGTAGTCCATGCACTCCACCATCCCGGCATAGGCCTCCATGGCCCGTGACTCCCAGACCTTCTCTTCATCGCTCAACGAATCCCAGGGCTTCGTGTTTGGATGACGGCCGGGTGCGACAGCACTTTCGGGGATCAACCCCACTCGCTTGGCCCCGGCAATCCGCTTGGCTTTGAGGACCTCGTATCCGTCGTCGAATTGGCCTCGATACTTGCTCAGCCACGGTTCAGGGACGTGGATCGGGTCGTGCGCAGCCGTGGGTGCGAAGTACGCCAGGAACGGTTTTCCGTCTCCCCGGTTCTCCCGAATCGCGTCGATCAAGAAATCGGCGTAACTACGACTGGAGTAGAAATCCTTAGGCAATTCATCGAGTTCCTTCTCATCCATCACGTATTTTGCGATCGGTTGTATCGTTGCCTGCAAACCTATCATGTCGCTGAAGTGGCTGGCCCCTCCTTGGAGCATGCTGAAGGAGCGTTCGAAGCCACGCGCATGCGGAAAGTGTTCCGGTTCATCACCCAGATGCCATTTGCCGGACATGTAGGTGTGATACCCACCATCGCGAAGCACCTCAGCCAAGGTGACGACCCGTTTATTCAGGTGCCCTTCGTAGCCCGGTTGTCCACGTTGCGCGTCCGTAAGCAGTTCACTCATGTTGCCGAGCCCGGCGATGTGATTATCGGTACCGGACATCAGCATCGAGCGGGTCGGAGAGCAGCTAACCGACGTGTGGAAATTGCTGAACCGAACACCCCGTGCGGAAAGGGCATCGATGTTTGGCGTCTCGATCTCGCCCCCAAAGCAGCTAATGTCCGTCCAGCCCATGTCGTCAGCCATGATCAGTAGAATGTTGGGCCGCTTCGATTGGGCGACGGCTTCGCCGACTGACGACGGTGTTCGCTCGTTAGTTGGACCGGAAACATCACTTTCTTTCCTGCCGACGCGGTCCGCGTCCGAGCAACCGATGACAGCCAGAATCAGCGGAAAAAGAATAAGTAACCTTTGACGATGTCTGCTCATCAATAGTCCTTGGGGGAAGTCCATGACATTTGCTGGTTTCGCGGAATCACGGCAGTGAATTTACATCCCACGAAAGGATCAGTATACGGCCGGTTCTGAACGTGGTCTATGAGCCGGCGACTCGAAGTCACGGACTCGGGAGCGTACCGTCCATGTGCGAGAAACCCTTCGAATTCCGGCGTTGCCGGTCGAGATTGAGTTGCCCAACGGCGGGGTGGTTCGACTACCAGTGGGGTGTGCTGCGCTTGCAGAAAAAGAACCTAAAGGTGACCGTTTCGTCTCAGGAGTTCGTCGAGCGCCTTGGCGGAGGGCAAAATCGGCCTCGGGCGGCGCGTAACACGGGAGGCACAGGTTGCGTTCGACTCGCCGGCGCATAGCCTCACAGCCATCAGGCCGTAAACATCGAGCGTTGCGCGTCACGCCCTGACTGCTTTACTCCGGCTGTTCGAACACCAGCGGGTGATCGCTTTTGGGGTTGCCGACTCGTAGCGAGATTTTGCCTTCGAGCAGGTCGGTCAGCAGTTGGCCGCAGACGTCGGCTCTCCAGCCGGTGGAGAGACGTGGTGGGCTGTCTGATCGTTCGTCGTGGACGTGCCAGCGGACAAGATGCCTTAAGTCGGCGCTGGTCCCTACAAGTTGTCTGGAGACGTTCATCTCGGCGCAGCGATTCGACAAAGCGATGCCTAAGAGTTGGCCCAAGACGTGTTCGTCGCCGCGCTGGTCGCCCCGTTCGAGTTTGGGCGGTTCGGGCAACTCGTCTTCGGGGACGGCGCGGCCCCGGGCGACGCATTCCAACAGTTGCGGGAGCGAGCGTTTGTAGTTGGGACGGTTCATGTCGCGCGTGGCCAGTAGTTCCTTGGCCGTCTTCGGTCGGCGGCGGGCCAGTTCCAGGATCAGATCGTCCCGCAGGATCCTCCGCGGTGGGCAGTTGCGGTTGCCGGCTTCAGCCTCCCGCCAGCCGAAGACTTCGCGGGCGACGGCCAGTTCGCGGCGGCCCAGCTTGTGCAATCCCGACAGCCGCAGCCACCGCTCCGAAGTCGCGTCGTTGACAATATCGTTGACCATCCGCTGGAATTCCGACTCGGCCCATTCGAGTCGTTTGAGCCGGCTGAGAGATGTCTGCTGTCGTTCCCAGATCGGCAAAATGAAAGAGACGTCTTCGAGCGCGTATCGGATTTGCTCGGGCGAAAGCGGTCGCCTGCGCCAATCGGTCCGGGTTTCCTTGCCATGCACCTTGGTGCCCAACACGCGGCCCACCAGACCTTCGTAGCCGAGTGGGTAGCTTTTGCTGCGCAAGCCCTCGGCGATCTGCACGTCGACCAGCCGTCTGGGCGTCTGCTGCCCCAATTCGAGGCAGAACCGGATTTCCGCCTGACCGCCGTGCACGACGACGGTCGTCACGTCGTCGGCCATCAGGTTCCACCAGCAGGCAAGATCGTCGATGGCGTAGGGATCGACTGCCGCGCACTCGGTGGGGGTGGCAAACTGTAATAGTCCCAGTTCGGGGCGATAGCTGTATTCCGAGACGAACTCGGTGTCGAAGGCGACGATCTCGGCCTCGCGGATCCGCCCGCAGAGGGCTTCCAACTCGCCTTGATCGATGATCAGGCTATCGTGGCTGTTCGACATTGCGAAACTTGAATCGAAATTGCAAAAACACGCGCCAAGTTGGGGCAGACTTGTTCCACCAACTGGAGTCTTTGCAGGCAGGCCGAACCCGGTGACCGCTCGCGTGTGGGGCTTGGAAACCCTTAGATTAGCAAAAAGAGAGCGGAATCGTCGCATGCGGCAGGCTTTGCCGCAAGGGCGCGGCAATTTTTCGGCTGCTCCGTCGTCAACTGCGCTGCGGGCGACCGGCATCTGCTCTGTAGCCTCTGCCTAGATCCCCCCCTTTCTGCAACCGGCTGAATTCCCCGATGTGCTACGACTGAAGCAACTCGCCGACTGAAGGTGGACCGCGGATGCAGTCGAACAGAACAATGGAGTGGAATTGTTGCCTGCCGGGGCAAAGTCCGAATGGGGCCATTGCGGCTCTGGACGAAACCGGATTGGCTGGCGGCACTCCACAAACGGCCCTCTTCTTTGCAGGCCTCGGTGCGGGTATGGAAGACGATGCGCCCGGTGTACCCGAATGGGTGGTGACGTACGGCGACATGATGTCGCTGCTGCTGACGTTCTTCATCATGCTCGTGTCGCTCAGTGAGATCGTCGCAGAGGAGAAGTATCGGGCCATTCTCGATTCGCTGCAGCGATACGTGGGCTATCGCACGGGTCCCGTGGCCCCGCCGGGCAAGAACTTTCCGCTCAACAGTTTGGTGGCCCGCCTCGAAAGTCTGGGTTCCTATACCGATATCAACAAAGGCCGTGGGGGCGTGAAGCAGGAGGCTCTCGTCGGGACCGATGTGAATGTGCTGAAGAATCGGGAAGGGACGTCGCTGGCGGTCGGTCTGCCAGTTCTATTTGACCCTGGCGAAGTCGTTCTCAGCGACGCGGCCAAGATTGAGTTGTCGGGCATCGCCGAGCAGCTGGCGGGCAAGCCGAACAAGATCGAAGTGCGGGCGCACACCTCAAACGCCCCACTCCCAGCCGAGAGCCGTTTTGCCGACAAGGTGGTGCTGGCTTATGAACGAGCCCGCGCCGTGCTGCAGTTTCTGACGGCGCAGGGTATCGACACCACTCGCATTCGCGTCAGCGCACTGGGTGACATCGAGCCGCTGCAAACGGCCGACGAGCGCGGACGCGGGCATCTCGACCGGGCCGAGGTGCTGATTCTCGACGCCTTTGCCGAAGAATTCGTGGGTCCCCGCGACGACGGACCCGGTTCGCAGCCCTAAGAACCTGTTGAAAGAGGGTGCCGCTGGCAGCTCGCCTGCCAGTGTAGATCGAAGCGACCCGAAAACACGGGCGGACAAGCGGCCCGTGGCACCCGACACAGTTCTCGAACTAGTTATTCAACGGGCTGCTAAGGCCCGACGCCGACTCTAAGACCAGCTACACGCCATGCAGCGTCTGCAGACATCGCCGCCTTCAACCGACGACGTAGCGCTCGGTGAGACTCGAATTGCGATTGATCCGCGGTTCGCCTGTGCCGGTGTGTCCCGGATGCACGACGTAGACATTAGTTGGGACGACCGGTACGTAGGCCGATGCGATCCTGCCGTCGTCGCTGGTCCAAGCGACGGTGTCGAGATCCTTGCGGCTCATCTCGTCCAAGACGATGGGGTGCCACGAGTCGGGCCGTTGTTGGGCGGGCACATGATTGGCCCGAGCCCAGGCCCTCATCCGCAATTCATCGGTCAGGTCGACAACAACAGCGTTTTCGTGGCGCATTGCACGTCCTTCCAGGTGTTTTCAGCTCATCGGCCGGCGGCTGGTGTGTTGCGCGGCGCCGGCGCGAGTGCGAAAACCGCGGTGCAACCGGTCATGTGGCCTATGGCACCGAGATTCACACGCATGCAGAATCGTCCGAATCCACAGCGCCGGCTCAGAAGTTTCTCGGTTGTGAGTGCGGGTTATCCGGAATTCTCCCTCGCAGATCGCCCGTGCCGCACAATCGACATAACGATTCCCCGGCGCGGGCGCAGCGGTGAGTCGTCGTACGAAACTCGTGCCGCCAGAGATTCCAGGCGCGGCCGCAGGGCGCGTGGTGGCGGCGCCGTTTTTCGTTTGGTAGAACGTGCACTTCGTGGTAAATGCGACAGCTCTTGCGGCAATTTCTGCCGAAACAAGGTCGGTGCGGGGCGGCATAGTGCCGAGTCGCTCTCGCGGCAGGGCAGCGCCGTAAGAATCGGTGAATGCGGAGCAATATGTCTAAATTCAACTCGGCTAATGCTCCGACAAGAATTGAGTTCACGGAGACTTATGGCGATCAGGGAGGATCACAGGTTGTGAAGTCCGCTCAGCGGAACACAAAGAAGAGCACCAAGAGATCGCGCACCACCAAGTCGCGCACCGCCCGCGCGCGGACTGCGCCCAAGCGCGCCAAGGCAACCCGCCACAAGTGGGTCGACCTGAAGGATGAGCAATTGCTCAAGTTGCGGCTGTGCGACTTGGGCTTGCGGCTGGAAGGGACCGAACTTGCCAAACGTGTCGATCGCCTTTATGAAGAGCTCAGACAGCGCGATCTCGACTTTCGGCCCCATTGCTGGTTGTCGGAAGAATGGTTCTCGCCGGATGGGATTCCCGGAATCGCGATCCCCTTCTACCTGGCCCACCCGCGGCTGATGCGTCTGGAGAAGAAACAGATGCTCGAGGTCGAAGGGGGGACCGAGGATTGGTGCATGCGCATACTGCGGCACGAAGCCGGCCATGCCATCGACAACGCGTTCGGGCTGCATCGCCGTCGCCATTGGCGCGAGAACTTCGGCAAGTTCAGTCAACCCTATCCCGAGACCTATCAGGCCAAGCCTTACAGTAAGAGCTACGTCTTGCATCTGGACCCTTGGTACGCCCAGAGCCACCCTGCCGAGGACTTTGCCGAGACCTTCGCCGTCTGGCTGAAACCTCGGTCGCGGTGGAAAAGCCAATATGAAGGCTGGCCCGCACGCAAGAAGCTGGAATACGTCGACGATCTGATGGTCGAAATCGCCGGCCGCAAACCGCTGGTGCGCAGCCGTCGGCGAGTCGATCCGATCCGTAAGATCCGCAAGACGCTGGGAGACCACTACGCTGAAAAGCGATCCCGCTACCAGGTCGGGCTGCCCAACCTATACGACGGCGAGCTGCGCAGACTGTTTTCCGAGGCCCCGGAGCACCGCCGCAAACCTTCAGCGGCCGCCTACCTGAGGCGGATTCGTCCCGAACTCAGACGCGTGATTGCACGCTGGACGGGGCAGTACCAATACGTTGTCGATCAAATTCTGGCCGAGATGATCGAGCGCAGCCGCACGTTGAATCTGCGGCTCGACCGGCCCGAACGCGAGGTCAAACAAGACACATTGGTCATGGTCACGGCACAGACCATGAACTACCTGCAGGGTGGCCATCATAGGTTCGTATTATGAGAAAACTCCGCGTGCTGCTGTTGATGCACGAGGATCTCATTCCACCGAGCAGCCTCGAAGGCCACGCCGACGAGGAAATGCTGGAGTGGAAGACGGAGTTTGACGTCTTAGCGACCTTGGAGAACATGGGGCACGATGTGCATCCACTCGGCGTTCAGAACGATCTGAACCCCATTCGGCAGACACTCGAAAAATACAAACCGCACATCGCCTTCAATCTGCTCGAAGAGTTCCACAGCGTCGCCCAATACGACCAGCACGTGGTCAGCTACCTGGAGCTGATGCAACAGCCTTACACGGGCTGCAATCCCCGCGGACTGTTGCTGGCGCACGATAAGGCGCTGTGCAAAAAACTGCTCACATTCCACCGCATACCGACGCCGAAGTTTCTCGAGTTCCCGCTCGATCGTTCCATCAAGGTGCCGTCGCGGGTCAAGTATCCCCTGCTGGTGAAGTCGGTCGTCGACGACGCGTCGCTGGGAATCTCGCAAGCTTCCGTCGTGCATAACGAAGAGAAGCTCAAGGAACGCGTGCGATTCATCCACGAGAACATCAAATCCGATGCGCTCGTCGAAGAGTACATCGAAGGCCGCGAATTCTACGTCGGAGTGCTGGGCAATCACCGGCTGCAGACGCTTCCCGTTTGGGAGCTGAAGTTCACAAAGGCCGACGAAGACGTACCGCTGATCGCCACGCGGCGCGTGAAGTGGGACTTGAAGTATCAAAAGAAACTGGGCGTCGAGACGATGGCTGCTGCCGACTTGACGCCGGCGATGGTCTCCCAGTTCTCGCGGCTGTCGAAGCGGATTTACAAGATCCTCAATCTCACCGGCTACGCGCGGATGGATTTCCGCATGTCCGAAGACGGCAAGATCTACGTGCTGGAAGCCAATCCGAATCCGAACTTGTCCTACGGCGAAGACCTGGCCGAATCGGCTGAGACCGTTGGCATCTCCTACGAGAACCTGCTGCAGCGCATCATGAATTTGGGCCTGCGTTACCGCGCCGCCTGGCAGACCGACTGATTCGGCGATTCGAAGGCCGCAATCTGCGGGGGATCTTCGCGCATCTCCTCACGCGCTCCGGCATTCTTGCTTCTGCCTGCATGCGCTGCGATACTGCCTCCATCGTGAGATTTCCGGCTATCTCGGCGGCTGCAGTCGTTGGCAGATGGCCCGGCACAACTGATGTTCGAATGTCGCGCCGGATATTAACGAGCGCGGGAGGAGTATTGCTGATGATGTTGCGCATGTTGGGGCGGCTGGCTGCAGTCGCATTGTTGCTTCTACTAGCCACGAGCTTGCAAGCCGCCGAAGGCAAGTTCTTCGATTCTGACGGCGTCAAGATTCACTACGTCGAGCAGGGGCAGGGTGAGCCGGTTGTGCTCATTCACGGCTTTTCCGCCAACCACGCGCTCAACTGGGTCGCGCCGGGAATCGTCGGCAAGCTCAGCAAGAAGTTTCGCGTTGTCGCCATCGACAACCGCGGCCACGGCAAGAGCGACAAGCCGCAAGATCCCAAACAATACGGCACCCAGATGGTGCAGGACGTTGTCCGGCTGCTCGATCACCTGCAGATTCCAAAAGCTCACATCGTGGGCTACTCGATGGGTGGATTCATCACAAACAAGTTTCTCTCGGAACATCCCGACCGGGTGATCACAGCGACCCTCGGCGGTGCCGGTTGGAGTCAAGACGGCGACCAGGGTGAACCCGTGATGGAGGCGCTGGCGGAATCGTTGGAGCAAGGTAAGGGAATCGCCCCGCTGATCCTCGCGTTGAATCCTCCAGGCAAGCCGCAGCCGACGGAAAATGAACTCAATCTCATCAACCAAATGGTGATGGCCAACAACGACCCGTTGGCGCTGGCCTCGGCCATTCGGGGCATGAAGCAGCTGCAGATCTCACAGGAGAAGATCGAGGCGAATGAAGTTCCCACACTGGCGCTGATCGGCGAAGTCGACCCGCTCAAGGCCGGCGTCGACGCCTTGCAGGAGGTCATGCCGAATTTGGAAGTCGTGGTGATCGAGGGCGCCGACCATATGACGGCCATCTCTAATCCGCTGTTTGTCAATTCCTTGAACGAGTTCCTGCTCAATCACAGCCGGCAGCCGGCAGCCGCAGTTGGCGGGAACTGAGCTCCCGTTCTCCGCGGCGTGAGCGCCGTTGCGCGGCGTGTCGCCGGTTAGGACGCGGACTGTCGGTGTTGTGGGCGTGTTCGCCGTCGCGCTTGGTCGAATGCAGGATGCACTACTGAGGAGATTCGTGAATGAAGTCGCTTTCGGTGCTTGCTTTGTTCGGAGCCCTCATGCTCTCCTCATCCGATTCGCACGCGCAGGTCAAGAAATCGCATCTCGACGCGCAGAGCGCCGGACCCGATTTTCAGGTCCAGGGAGAGTACGTCGGAAAGATCGGGACCGATACGGTTCTCGGCGCGCAGGTCATCGCGCTGGGTTCGGGCAAGTTCGACGCCGTTTTGCACGCCGGCGGTTTGCCTGGTGCAGGTTGGGATGGCAAGACCAAGGTCGAGCTGACGGGTGAAACGAGCGACGGTGTCACCCACTTCACCGGACGGAACTTCAAAGGCCGTATCCAAGACGGAACGTTCGCGGGAACTGCCGAAGATGGCGTGCTGTTTGAGTTGAACCGCATTGTCCGCCGTTCTCCAACATTGGAAGCGGCCCCGCCCGAAGAGGCACTGGTGCTGTTCGACGGGTCGGGCAACAGCGAATGGGCAGAGGGACCGATCGAAGACGGCAACTTGCTGGGCGTTGCGGCACGCACCAAGAAGAAGTTTCAGGACTTCACCCTGCACCTCGAGTTCCGCACGCCGTTCATGCCCAATGCGCGCGGCCAGGGACGCGGCAACAGCGGCATGTATCTGCTCGATCAATATGAGTGCCAGGTCCTCGATTCATTTGGATTGACCGGCGAGAACAACGAATGCGGCGGCATCTACCAGATCGCCAAGCCGCGAGTCAACATGTGCTTGCCCCCGCTGTCTTGGCAGACTTACGACGTGGAGTTCAAGGCGGCACGGTTCGATGAGTCGGGCAACAAAACACAAAACGCGGTGACCACGATTCGCCATAACGGCGTCGTGATTCACGAGAATCTGTCGCTGCCCAGGATCACCCCCGGCGGCGCCCAAAGCGACGAACGGCCGGGAGCGCTGTTTCTACAACATCACGGCGACCCGGTGCGTTACCGCAACATCTGGGTTGTCGAGCATCGGTAACCACCTTGGTGCAACCTCGTTAAACATGTCCACTCGCGCGAAATAGTCGATTGACGACTTCGCGCGACGAGCTGAGTCCGACCAATGGCATCTACGTTGAGCATCGACGAATTGCGCCAGCGCGTCGCGCACTTGCCACGGTTTTCCTTGGGGCATCTGCCGACGCCTCTGGAACACGTCCCCCGCTTCTCGCGGGCATTGGGTGGACCGGATGTCTACATCAAGCGGGACGACTGCACGGGACTGGCGCTCGGCGGCAACAAGACGCGGCACAATGAGTTTCTGATTGCCGAAGCGCTTCGCCAAGAGGCCGACATGTTCGTGTGGGGTGCGGGCATTCAGAGCAACAACTGCAGGCAGACGGCCGCTGCCTGTGCGCGGGCCGGCTTGGATTGTCATCTCGTGCTGGGTCGCGGCAGAACTCAAGATGGCCCCGACGCCGTGCAGGGCAACCTGCTTCTCGACCATTTGATGGGCGCCAGTTACGAAGTCGTCGAAGAGCCAGTGGGGGCCGCGCTCGACGAACGGATTTACCAGGCGGCCGAGGCGTTTCGCAACCAAGGCCGCAAAGTCTTCTCCTGGGACCGCGATACGGTCAAACCGCTGGCCGCCATCAGTTACGTTCTCTGTCTGGCCGAGATCATCGAGCAGGCGCGGGAGGCCGGCTTCGTGCCGTCCGCCGTCTACGTCTGCTCGGCCGGTTCGACCGGAAGCGGCCTGGCGCTGGCAGCGGCGGCATTGGATACTGCTTTCCCGATCAGAAGCATTTGCCCGATTCGCTGGGAGTGGGACACGCAGGCCGACATGGCCCGGATTGCAAACCAGGCTGCCGAGCTAGTCGAGATTCCGGTCCGGGTGGAGCGTGAAGATCTCAGCATCTCGTTCGACTACATCGGTCCCGGTTACGGAAGCTCCTCGGCCGGCTGCCTGGAGGCCATCGCCTTGCTGGCCCGCACCGAAGGCATCATCCTCGACCACGTCTACAGCGGCAAAGCGATGGCGGGGCTGATCGACCACGCCCGGCACGGGCGATTTGGCGAAGACGACCGTGTCGTTTTCGTCCACACAGGCGGCACTCCCGCATTGTTTGCAGCCCACGAAGAGCTAACCGGTGGAATCGCGGCCCGCACGTTATAGGGCACAGGGCGAACTCGACCGGCTTCGTGGCACTCAGTTCGTCGGCTCCCCGCTGGTGGCGGCAAAGCGCAGCCGAGTGTAGTCGGCCACCCATTCGCCGTCGCTGCACAGATCGGCTCGAGTCAGTTCCTCAACCTCGGCAATGAACGCGTCCCGCTCGGCTGGGGGCACGATGGACGTAAACCGCTCGCCGAAGGTCTCCAACCAACCCCGCAGGCCGGTCGGCAGCGGAGTGGGACGCGGGATCAACTTGATGAAATCGACTTCGAACCGGTGCCCTCGAAGTTTCTGTTCGTATTCTTCGGGGGAAGGGAAATACCACGGGTTCAATGTGTCGATGTCGAACCCCCGCCGCGACAACGCCTCGGCCAGTCCATCCCGGATTGTTTGCACACAACCGGCCCCGCCGAACTCGCCGACGAAGCGGCCGCCCGGTTTCAGCGCGCGGCGGACGCCGGCAATCACGTCGTCGGCGCGTTTCATCCAGTGCAATGCGGCATTGCTGAAGACGGCGTCGAACTCGCCGTCGAACGTCAGCTCTTCGCCAGACATCACCCGCGCGTCGATCCCCTGACTACGTGCAGCCTCAATCTGTTCGCAGCTGGCATCGACGCCCACCACTTCGCAGCCGCAGCTAATCAGCTCCAGCGTGAGCGCCCCGTCGCCGCAACCCAAATCGAGAATCCGCTCACCGGATTGCGGAACCAGCAAGTCGACCACCGGCCGTCCCAACTCGGCCACAAATCGAGCATTCCGCGCGTAGCGCCCGGGATCCCACGTCTGATCTTTCAATGCAAATCCCTAGATCTGAATCCGTATAGCGTGTGCGGGACTGACGTCCCACGCGTATCTACCTTCGAGGAGCGGCGGCTACGTTCACGTCAGCCAACGTCGTCTCGTGCGTCCATTGGCAGAATGCCTGTTTCATCTCGGACCACGACTCGTGCAGCGGGCATGGATTGTCTGTGCAGCAATCCGGCCATCCGAAAACACAGCGTTCGTCGACATCATAATCGAGGGCCGCCAGCACGTCCGAAAAGCGTGTCTCCTGCGGAGAATGTGCCAGCCTGAAGCCGCCGCTGTGTCCCTTTTGCGCGAGCACCAGCCCCTGCGCCACAAGCCGCCGCATCACCTTCGAGACGTAATGGCGTGGAATCCCCGTGGCTTCCGAGAGTTCGGCGGCATTGACGAACACACCGTCCGGGCTGATCGCGAGTTGGGACGTCGCCCGGAGCCCGTACTCCAACGTCTGATTGAGATGCACGAGAATGACTCCAAATGCGCGCCATGCAGGTCAGGCAGAACACCGAGGGAACTGTATCCTTGCTGCGGGCACTTGCGTAGCTGAACTGTTTCTTTTCTTTTCCGAAGTCCAAGTTCTTCATTGACAAATTCATTTCAGTGGATGGTTTAGTCCATTGATAGAGGCCTCTCAACTTCCCAAAGCTCGGCAAAGAGTTTCGTTCGCATCTGGGCAGTCCAACTTCTTAAGGAGGTGTGTCATGCGCACTGGAGTAGGCACCGCGATTCTGGCTGTTTTCTTGGCTACCAGTCTTTCAGCCTCGAGCGCATTCGCTCAAGAAGCAAGGGAGGGACAGCAATACCTGCGCATCGTCCAGTATGTCGTGCAGCCCCGGACGAGTTCTGGATCGTAAACGTTCAGGGGCCGCAGACGTGCTGCAATGCTGGCCCAGGGCTTGAGCACGTTTTCGGCATGACTCCTGACTGTGAGGCGCAGAGTGGCTGAGATGCGCGCAGTAAGGCTGGGTAAGCGCCCGTGGAGTGCAATGGCGACAATCGAGCGATGGCGACGACAGTTCGGACCGGCTGGCGGGTCAGCGAAAATGGAGCAACCGGCTCGGTCTGTCTACAGTATTAGCGCCAATCCCGAGAAAAACGCATTACTGTAGACGTAGACACAACGGGCGCTTTGTTGCGCGCGCGGCGGCAGCAAAGGATCATGTGGTTGTCACCGCAGAGGGCGCAGAGGATTGCAGAGGTGATCGATTGAATCGTACAGCGTGATGCCCAATCACTGGCATTTCCTGTTCTGGCCGCGGAAAGACGGTGAATTGTCCGAAGTGATGCGGTTGCTGAGCGTGACGCATACGCAGCGCTGGCATGCGCATCGCCACACGGCAGGCACCGGGCCGGTTTATCAAGGGCGGTTCAAGTCGTTTCCCGTCCAATCTGACGAGCACTTCTTGACGGTGGCCCGCTACGTCGAACGCAACCCGGTTCGGACGAACTTGGTGCTGCGAGCCGAGCAAGTGGTCGCGCGCTACGGTGCCACGTCAGATTCCGGCGAACATTCCTACTGAGCCTGCGGCGCGCGAATCCGCACATGAAATGCTGCCGATTACACGGATGCTGAGGCTCGTTTGACCCCTCATCACGTGGTGCTGCTGTGATTTGCGCTCAATTCGCTCTATCCGGCACATTGCGAGCGCCGATCTGGCGAGATAGAAAATGACCCTCAAAGAGCTACAGAATGCCATGAAACGGCCCGCACAGCTTTACATCATCGCGTGTGCAGTTTTCCTATCTGTCTGCCCCGAGGCGAGGTGCGGTGAATGGCGAGCGAAGTTTGCCGCTTCCCAACCGGAGGCCAAGGACCGCGAACGCGATGACAGCATCGCCGATTCGAGCGACGTGGAGTCGGTGCTCCTTCGTGATACGGGTTGGGTTGCGCAAGACGCCGAAATTGAAACCGTGGACGGCAAGTGCGATTCCATCGAAGGCTGTGCACCGGCATGCCCAGATGACGACTGTGCGTTTCTCAGCGACTGTCTGTCATTTGGGGACCACCTCAAAGATATACCGCTCGGCAGCCTCTGTCCGTCAGGTGCCATGGACGAGACGACTCTGTCGTTCGGTGGGCAAATCCGGTACCGATACATGGATGAAGACAATCGGCTCAGGCCGTTCGGTCCGGCGCGCAGCACTTACGATCTGTGGCGCTGGACGAACTACTTGGAACTGAAGCACACTGATCTGTTTCGGCTGTACGTCGAGATGATCGACGCCTCCATTTTCGACGAGGACCTGCCGCCGACCTTCATTGACGAAAACCGTGCCGACATTCTGCAAGCCTACGGAGACGTGCTTCTGTTCGAGTGGGGCGCCAGCCCGGTTGTGTTGCGCGCCGGCCGACAATTCTTGAAATACGGATCGCAACGACTCGTCTCGCCGCTGGCCTGGGCCAATACGTACCGCAACTTTGAAGGCATCAAGCTGTTCTCCCACGGAGACGCGTGGGACATCGACGCCTTTGCCACACGGCCCGTCAATGGGGCGACCGGCAACATCAATCGTCCCACAAGTCGCGATCAGGCCGATGCCAGCCGCACGTTCAGTGGCGTGTACGCGACATACCATGGCGCAAGCAACCACACTGTGGACTTCTACTGGCTGTGGCTCCGCGAGCAGGAGCCCCGCGTTGTTCTTGCCGATGGCAGCCGTCACACGATTGGCGTTCGCTGGGAAGGCAACCACGCGATCCAAGATTGCTGCGGTGATGTCTCGAGAACGTGGAACTGGGACGTGGAAGGCGCTTACCAATTCGGCCACGACAATGACGCGATGGGTGTCGAACAGACCGTCAAGGCAGGATTCGTGGCCGGCAAGCTGTCCCACACTTGGAATCAAGTTTCGGGAACTCCGTCGATTGCCGGCGTGTTTCATTGGGGCTCCGGCGACGACGACCCCAATAGCGGCGACATTCATACGGTGAGCACTCTGTTTCCGTTAGGTCATGCCTATTGGGGCCTCATCGACAACTTCGCCGGTCAAAACCTGATCGACTACAGCCTGCAGGCGACCGTCAAGCCGACCGACGACTTGACCTGCGTCGCCGCCATTCACTGGTTCAACCTCGCCAACGGCAATGACTTCGTTTACAACGTCGGCGGCGTGGCGCTTGGTCCGGGCGGAACCGGCTCCAACCTGGGCCAGGAACTGGATTTGTTGGCGACGTACAAGGTCAACGAGAAGTTCAGCGTCCAGGCTGGGTATTTCTGGCACTGGTACGGCGATGCGATCAACAACGGCCCGCTGGCCCGAGACGACGCCAGCCAGTTCTACGTGATGCCGACTTTCAGCTATTGATCCGAGGCAATAGTTGGAACCCAGTCTGGATGCATGGCGTGCTCATGGCGTTGCCTTCCAAGCTGGGGATGTGCGCGGACGGCAAAGGCGCCTTTCACAGCCGTCGGATTCGCATCAGGCGTGATAGGACATGCTCTCGGCGATATACGGGTCGTTACGCGGCACGGCGCCGGCCACAGAGAATGATCGCGCGAACAACAGGCCCGATAGCCCGCACAAAGCAGCAATTGCTGCCACCTCTGGAACTCCGAATGCCGGGGGCTCTCCCGTGACGGGCGGAAAGACCATCACATACAGATCGACCCAGCGTCCGATCAGGACCACCGCGGCGACTCTCAGCATCATGCCTTCGCTGCGCTTACAGGGACGCGGCAGCAGGACGAAAAACGGAATGATCCAGTTCAGCACGATGCTGCCAATCACGACCGGCCCCCAAGGACCGTGTGTGCGACCGATGAAGTAGGACGTTTCTTCCGGGATATTCGAATACCAGATCAACATGTACTGGCTGAACCAGATATACATCCAGAAGCAACTAAACCCGATCAGCAGCTTGCCGAGATCGTGCAGATGTTCGGTGCGGAAAACGCCGTCGAGCGGGCCGAGTCTTCGCAACGTCACGCATGCCACGATGATGGCCGCCAGGGCGCCCATGATCAGGCCGGAAAACTGGTAGACGCCCCACATCGTGCTAAACCACATGGGCTCCAGGGCCATGATCCAGTCGATTCCCGCAAGCGAAATCGTGATGGCGAAGATGGCCAGAAAGAGGGGCGAAGTTCCGACGTTGATCGGCTTCGATGTTTCCAGCCGCGCATCCTGACGGCGCGAACTGCCGACGAGGATCTTCGCAAAGGCGATCCATAGCAAAACGAAGGCGACGCCGCGGACCGCAAAGAACTGTCGTTCCAGCCATAGCTCTTTGAACCAAAAGGTCCCTGCATCACCCTCGCCGTGATGATGCCATTCATATTGCGGCAATCGAACCGCCAGCACGGCTAACAGGATGAGGCCCGCCAGCGGCAGCACACCCGTCATAGCTTCCGGGACGCGGCGGAATGCGGCGCTCCAGCCCGCACCGCACACGTTGGTGAGCGCGATAAACAATGCACCGCCCAGACCGAGCGTCACCAGGTAATACGATGCGACCAGCAGATTGGCCCAGACCCGATCGGGTGAGACAAGGAGGCTTGCCGCGAGAACCAGGCCGCCGATGACTGCCATGACCAGCAGTTTGCGGGTGAACCGGCGCGGAATGGAAGCTTGCCGTGCGGTCATGGAGTGTGCTCCTGCGAGCCAGAAGTACCGGTCGATTGGTCCGGTGGAGCCGTGGATGATCCCGCGGATTCGGATTGAACCTGCATCAGGCTCTCTGCGGCGCCTTGTTGGATGCTGCGCACATAGTTGATGACGTCCCAGCGGCGCTCTCGCGCAAGTTGTGCGGCCATAGGCGCCATGCTGCCTTGCCCGTAGGAGAGAATGTGAAAGACTTGACCGTCTTTCATTTGTGCCGACTTGCCGGTCGTTAGCGGCGGCGGCGGCGGAAACCCACGTTTAGCCACCGGACCGTCTCCGGCGCCGCCGGCCCCGTGACACGCGGCACAGAACACCGAGTACACTTCGGCTCCTCTTTGAACCGAGGCCCTCAAGCGGTCGCGCGCTTCGGTCTCGAGCTTGGCATGGGCGTCCCGGCTCTCACCTTCGACACCTGCCGCGTTTGGTTCCGTCGCCGGCCGTCTCACGTCGACGGCCAGCGCAAAAGGATTCTGTAGTTCTTCGCCCGCCCGCACGGCATCTTCTTTCGTCGCCGCATAGTGCAGCGGCAACTCGCCGCGCGCGATCGTACCTTCGACTGGCGCCTGCAGAGTTCGACCGTTGGCAAAGTTTGGATTGGGCGCATAAGCATCCCAGGCCGGTGAATACTTCATCTCCGGCAGGAACTCGACGTTCGGTCGCGAATAATCAACGTCGATGGCTGCCGCCAGGGTGGCGACGATCAGCAACAAAACCGCCAGCATGATGTTGGCTCTTGTGAGGTTCACAGGATGTGTCCCCCTTCCACGATCTGCTCTTGGGTATCGGCAACGTTGAAGTCTCGAAGCAGCCGCTCGACCGCGTTCACATCAAATCCGGCATCCGTTTCGTCGATGGCGAGCACGAACTGGTCATCGGACGACCGCGGGTTTACGACGCGAGCCCGCTTGCCGGGAAACAGGCGGCTGACTCCGAACAACGCGAACACGGATCCGAAGCCGGCCAGCAGCACCGCCGCTTCGAAGGCCACAGGCACGTCAGACGGCAACGAGTTCCAGGGCTTGCCCCCCACGTCGATGGGCCAGGCGATTGAGGCCGTCCAGTGCTCGAACCACAACATGCCCAGTGCGCCGGTCATCCCGCAGACGAAGCAGACCCAAGTCAGGCGGGACGGTTTGAGCCCCATCGCACGCTCGAGACCGTGGACCGCGTACGGCGTGAACGCATCGACGATCCGCAAGCCTTTCTCGCGCAGCGCTTCGGTTGCTGCGAGCAGATCGTCTTCATGCTCGAACGTGGCTAGCAAGACACGATGGCTCATGCGGCTTTCTCCCCGGGTGCCCTCTGCCGACTTTCACGCTTTCTCAGATGCGCGGCGCCTTTGACCTCGGCAATCGCAATTGCCGGGGCAATGCGGCAGAAGATCAAGAAGCAGGTGAAGAACAGGCCGAAGCTGCCAACCAATGTTGCAATTTCGACCCACGTCGGAATGTAGTGGGCCCAGCTGGACGGCAGGAAGTCCCGATGCAGGCTGGTCACAATGATTACGAAACGCTCAAACCACATGCCCACGTTGACCAGAATGGCGATCACAAATACCAACGGCAGTGTCGTCCGCACGCGGCGGAACCACAGCAGTTGCGGCACGAACACGTTGCAGGAAACCATCGTCCAATACGCCCAACTAAACGGGCCCAGGGCTCGGTTCTTGAAGACGAACTGTTCGTACCCGTTTCCGCTGTAGGCCGCCATGAAAAACTCGGTGCCATACGCCAATCCGACAATACAGCCCATCGACAGCATTAACAGGCACATGCGTTCGATGTGTTTCGGCGTGACGTAGTCTTCCAGGCTCATCACCTTGCGGGCGATGATCATCAGCGTGAGCACCATCGCCAAGCCGCTAAAGATCGCGCCGGCGACGAAGTACGGTGGAAAAATCGTCGTGTGCCAGCCGGGAATCACGGACGTCGCAAAGTCCATGCTGACGATCGTGTGCACCGAAAACACAAGCGGCGTCGCCAGACCGGCCAGCAGCATGTAAACGGTTTCATAGCGGTTCCATGTGCGTGCCGAGCCGTTCCAGCCCAAAGACAGAAACGAGGCGACGCGCTTCTTCAGGCCAGGCTGAGACCGGTCACGAATCGTCGCCAGGTCCGGAATCAAGCCGACGTACCAGAATAGTGCCGAGATCAAGAGGTACGTCGAAATTGCGAACACGTCCCACATCAGCGGCGACTTGAAGTTAACCCACAACGAGCCGCGGGTATTGGGATACGGAATCATCCAATAGGCCAGCCAGACCCGGCCCATGTGGATCAGCGGGAAGATGCCCGCACACATCACGGCGAACAGCGTCATGGCTTCCGCCGAACGGTTGACCGCCGTTCGCCATTTCTGGCGGAATAAGAACAGCACGGCCGAGATCAAGGTGCCGGCATGACCGATGCCGACCCAGAACACGAAGTTCGTGATGTCGAAACCCCAACCGACGGTCCTGTTCAATCCCCACGTGCCGATTCCGGTGGCGATTTGATACCAAACCGCCGCCACACCGATCAAAAGCGCGGTGCCCGAGAGTGAAAACGCAAACCACCACAATCCGGTGGGCCTTCTCTCCATCGGTGCACAGATATCGCGCGTCACGTCGGCAATCGTCTTGTCGCCGGTGACGAGGGCGGGGCGGAGCGATCCAGTCGTATCAGACATGTTCGCCTCCTTCAGCCTCGCCGTCGTCCCGGTTTCGGACGACACGCAGATAAGACACCGACGGCCTGAAATTGAACTCCTCGAGAACGCCATAACTCCGCGGGTTCTCAAGCATCGCAGAAACCGCGCTCTCGGGATCGTTCACGTCACCGAAGACGATGGCCTGTGCCGGGCACGACTGCTGGCACGCTGTCTGAATCTTGCCGTCGGCCAGCCGTTCGCCCCGATGCTTGGCATCGATCTTGCCCTCCTCGATGCGCTGCACACACATCGAACACTTTTCCATGACGCCACGCGACCGCACTGTCACGTCTGGGTTGAGGACCAGGTTCTGTAGCGTGTCGTCTCGCGGGTATTCGAACCAATTAAACCTGCGAACCTTATACGGACAATTGTTGGCACAATATCGGGTGCCGACGCAGCGGTTGTACGCCTGCACGTTCAGCCCTTCGGCATCGTGCGCGGTCGCCAGCACCGGGCAAACCGTTTCGCAGGGTGCGTTGTCGCAGTGCTGGCACATCATCGGTTGATGCGAAACGTCGACGTCGTCGTTATCGCCGGAGTAGTAACGGTCGATGCGAATCCAGTGCATCTCGCGCTGACGCAACACTTCGTCCTTGCCGACGACCGGCACGTTGTTTTCCGACTGGCAGGCGATTAGGCAAGCCGAGCAGCCGGTGCAGGCGTTTAGGTCGATCGCCATCGCCCAGTGGTGGCCGGTCTTGGGATGATCTTCCGACCAAAGCTGCACATCGCTGTGATGGTGCTCAATGGGCTTGCCGGCCTCAGGGTTGTCAGAGAAGGCCGCCAGCGACGTTTCTTGAATCGGTTCGCGGACTTCTGCACCTCGAGGAGCCACCCTCGGGGGGACTTCCAGCGAGTGATGTTCCTGAGTCGAGGCCAGTTCCCGGCGCTGCCCGGTTTTGCTGAGTGTGACGTCGCTGCGAATGGGGTGCAGCGTGCCGCCACGCGCCTCGATGAACGGGGCCGCGTTCTGACCGACGACGAGTTCACCCTCGGCCAGGGTGGGCCGTGCCTCAAGCCATTGGGGACCGATGTTGGCAAAGCGGTCGGTGCCTCGAACACCGTATGCCAGTGCCACGGCCAGCACCCGATCGTGTTGCCCCGGTTGGATCAACGCTGGCAGTTCAAGCTCGGCGTCACCCGAGGTTGTCGCCAAACGCACGATGTCTCCGTCAGCCAATCCCAGTTTTTCGGCTGTTGCCGGAGAGACGCTGACGTAGTTATCCCACGTGACTTTTGTGATTGGGTCGGGAAGCTCTTGCAGCCATGGATTGTGAGCGTGACGGCTGTCGGTCAGACCGATTTTTGAGTACAGCGTCAGACAATACTCGCCCCGACCGCCATCGGGAACCAATTTGACGGCATCGGTTTGAAAGTCGCCGGCGCGGCTTATTGCGGGAACGATTTCAACAAACCCGTCGTGCACCGCCTGATCCCACGAGTGCTGTGACGTCGACGACTTGGCGCGGGGCAGAACCTTCTGTTCCCAATGTGCGCGGACGATGTCGTACGCCGACTCGCTGCCGCCGGACCAGCGGTCGAGGCTCTCCAGAATCGATCTTGTCCCCCCGAGCGGCTCGAGCAGCGGCTGCGACATGCTGACAACACCCTCGATTGGTTCGGCGTCGAGCCACGATTCCAGCGCGTGATGATCAGGGCAGACGAAACGCGCCCGAGAGCTGAAATCGTCTACCCGCTCCGCAAAGCTGACCACAAGTTGCACGCTGCCGAGCGCTTGTGCCAGAGCTTCGCGGCCGGGCAGATTGTGCGTCAGGTCGGTACCGGCCACGAACAAGGCCGAGACCTGACCGGATTTCAACTCGTCGAGCAGATCGAGCGCGTCACGATCGCTCCCCTGCCGTTGCCGACTGGGCCGATCGATGTCGACCGTTTCTCCATAGTTGCCGAGCACGTGATTCATCGAGTTGACCAGCACCTGAACGTCGACGTCCTGGCTATCACACAGAACAACGCTTTGTCCGCGTGCGTCCCACAGACGCTCGGCCAGTTCGCCAAGATCGGCGTCAGCGATCGCAGCGGGTGTCAACCTTTGTTGTGGAATCGACTGCCCGGCTCGATTCGCCAGTTCAACATACAGGCGACTCAACACGATTCCATATTCGTCGGGCGACAATCGATACCGCCGGTCAGCATTGCTGCCCGACAGCGACATGCGTCCTTCAAGCTGGACGTGGTACGACATCTCAGGGTGTTCTGGAGACGGCACGCGGCGCGACCGCCAGGCCGCCGTGAATTCCACCGGAGAGATCCATGTGCCCAGGAAATCGGCGCCGAACGACACGATGACGCCGGCCCGATCGAGCAGGTAGTGCGGCAAGCTGCGCGCACCGTGCGTTTGCTCATGCGCATCGAGGATAGCTGAAGAACTGACCGCGTCGAACGTAAAGTGTCGCGCGTCGCGAAATCTGCTGAGGAACGCGTCGATCGACGCCTGCAGCGTAGGACTGGTGACGGTCGGCGTCACAAAGCGGACGCTGCCGTTCGCGCCTGCGATCTCGTCGAGCGCCTGTACGATCGACTGATCGACATCGTCCCATGTTGCCGGTTCGCCGCGATGCAAGGGCTGGCGGAGCCGGTGGCTGTCGTAAAGCCCCAGCGTTTGGGCCTGGCCGATGGCGCACAACCCGCCACGAGACAGCGGATGCTCAGGCATCCCTTCCATTTTGAGCGGTCGTCCGTCGCGGACTCCCGCCAGCAACCCACAACCGGCTGGGCACCCGGCACACGTTGAGGCATACGACCGCGTTCGACCGGGGATCATGCCTTCGGGGTGGTCGGTGAACGGTAGGGCTGTTGCGGTTGGAGCGCGACTGCAGCCGTTCAGGGCGGCCAATGAGAACGTGAACCCCGCCGCTTCGAGGAACCTGCGACGGCTGATTGCAAACGATTCTTCACCGTGCGGAGCCCCGTCACGCAGCGCGTCCGCACCCTTGCTGTCGGCAGGGCTCGTCCAGTATTTTTTTCGAGATTCGTCACTCATGAGGGACCAGTTCAATAATGGCACACCGCGCAGTCTGTCGAGGCGTGGACTGCGCGACCTTCAATTCCGTTCTCGGTTGCCTCCCGATGGCAGTTCACGCACCAACCCATCGACAGACTCTCGAACTGCCGCACTCGTTCCATCGATTCCACCGGGCCGTGACATTTCTGGCAGGAGACACCGGCGGCAACGTGGGCTCGGTGGTCGAAGTAGACGTAATCGGGCAAGTTATGCACCCGGACCCAGGGAATCGATTCTGGTTGTGCATCAGGGTTTGGCTGCTGCGGATTCTCAAGGTCAATGGTTTCGTACAGTTTTCGAAGCTCTTCGGAGACGATCTGCTGCGGCTTTCGCTTTTCCTTGTCGGCCAGCGCGATTTCTTCTTGCTGGACGTCGAAGGAACTCGTCACGAACTTGTGGCACTTCATGCAGACGTCGGTCGAGGGGATACCGGCGTGCCGGCTCTGTTCTGCCGCGGAGTGGCAGAATTTGCAGTCGATCTGGAGTTCGCCCGCGTGCAGGCGGTGTGAGTAGGAGATCGGCTGTTTCGGCGCGTAACCCTGCTGGTTGTCGGGCAGACGCCACGTGCCCATGCCCGAGCCAAGCACCATCAGGCTGAAGAACAGCCCGACCAGCAGAACCAAGGTGACGATGATTCGGTGCATCAACGGCCTCGCACTTCACACATCCCAGATGAGTTCTTTCTCAGCATTTGATTTCCGCGTTCGCCCGAGCGTAGAACCACCAATTCACCAGCAGGCAGCTCGCGTAGTAGACGGCGAAGCCGTACAGGGCGTATTCCGGCGTGCCGGCTTTGATCTGCGTGGCGAAGATCTTCGGTATCAGGTAGGCCCCGTATGCCGCGATGGCCGACGTCCATCCCAAGACCGGGCCGGCCTGATCCTTCGGAAAGATGATGGGAATCATCCGAAACGTCGATCCGTTGCCGATGCCTGTCGTGGCGAAGAGCAGGACGAACGTCATCAGAAACGGCATGAAGTAAACTTCAGGCGTCGGAGACAGGCGGGCGCGGTACACGAAGTAGCCGGCTGCGATCGTGGCCGCGACCATGATCCAGGTGTCCCATTGCGTGACACGTGCGCCACCCAGCTTGTCTGACAACCAGCCGCCCACCGGTCGAATGAGTGCTCCGACTCCGGCGCCGATCCAGATGAAGTTGGACGTGACCGGGGCGTTTGGATTAGCAATTGCTGCGGGGAGTGACGCCCCGTCTGCACCAACCGAAATCTGGCCGAACACCGTATCAATGAGAACGGGAAACGCGTTCGCATATCCGATGAACGACCCGAACGTCATTGTGTACAGCCAAGTCATGACCCAGTTGTGCTTGTTGCCGAAGATGGCGAACTGGTTCGTCAGGTTATTGCGGGTCTCGGTCGGTGTGAGGTACCGCATCAACGCCAACGTGACGATGACCGTGATGGCCAAGGTGATGAAGATCTTGAGCAGCTCCGGAAAGCCCCCCCAGTCAGTAATCAGCAGCCACACGCCGACTGCCCCGCCGCCCAAGCCCAGTAGCATCAACCACAGGTATTTGCCGATAGCGATGGGGGCTGGTCCGCATTTGTGTTGCGGTAGATTGTTCATGAACGCCCAGGCAAAGACGGCCAGCACGGTCATGAGGGGCACCCAAACCAATGCGGCGTTCTGGACCCAAAGTTCGGTGGTCGTGGTCTGGGTCGCAGAGGTGGTTTCGATTAGCTGCGGGTCGCCGCCAATCGGCCCAAACAGCCCGAATGTGATGACCCAAGGAATGAGAAATTGCATCACGCTGACGCCGGCATTGCCAAGCCCGGCATTCAAGCCCAGAGCCAGGCCTTGCACCTTCTTGGGAAAGAAGAAGGAGATATTCGACATCGACGAGGCAAACGCGCCGCCGCCGACACCCGACATCGCCGCCAACACGATCAGCACCGAAAACGGGGTCTCGGGGTTTTGTAGCGCAATGCCCGCTCCAACTGCCGGGACGATCAGCAGGACGGTCGTCATGAACTTGACGTTGCGGCCGCCACAGATCGCGATCATGAACGAGTTGGGAATCCGCAGCGTAGCGCCGACAAGACCGGCAACGGCCGGCAGCGTGAGCAGCATCGCAGCGTATCCCGAGAGGTTGTCTCCGTAGGGCTGTCCGTCGTTGCCGAAGGTGAAGTCGAACAGTTCTGGATTGCCGAAGTGAATCCGGCGGAGGACCTTGGCAATCATGCCCCAGTACAGCCATACGGAGAAGCCGCACAGCAGATTCGGAATCGAAACCCACAGGTTACGATTCGCGATCTGCTTGCCGGTCGAGTCCCAAAAGGTCGGGTCCTCGACGTCCCATTTTTCAGGCGTGCGTGCCATTCGACCGTTTTCCACGGTTTAGATGTGTTTGCTGAGCTCCGGCGCTTCGGCTCGCGTCATCCGAATGATTACCGTGTGCATCCAGACCAGGCAGACCAGCACCACGACGAAGAAAAACATCCAGCAAGTCGTCCACAATCCCGTTGCTCGCAGCAGATACCCGAAGATGACTGGGCAGATGAAGCCGCCCAACCCGCCGAGCACACCGACAATGCCGCCCACCACACCCACGTCTTCTGGGAAATAGTCCGGAATGTGCTTGTACACGGCCGCCTTGCCGACACCCATCACGGCGCCCAAAATCAGACTCAACCCGGTGAAGATCCAGACGTTGGCCTGAAAGAAGATGTGCGTGACGCCCCGCGCCAGCAGGTCCTTCTTCTTGACCTCTTCTCCGGCCTCGACCGCCGGCTCCTGCCACGACATCGATCGCGGCAGCACCACCAGTCCTTTGTTCCGCTCCTCGTCGCTGACGAGTTCGCCAGCCTTCGGTTTTAGTTGAAAGGTCTGGGTTCCCCGAGTCGCGGTCTCCACGACGATCTCGGTATCGGAAACGCTGGCAACCGTGCCCGAACCGGCGGCCATGATCCCGCTACCGGGTGAGTGGATATCCATCTGTGGGACGATCAACAGCGCACAGCAGGTCAGCGAAAGTCCGAACACCCAATACATCACGCTGCGAGCGCCCCAGACATCCGACATCCAACCGCCGAGGGCGCGAATCACGCCGGATGGCAAGCTGTTGCAGGCCGCCAGCGCCCCGGCCATAGCCACCGACATCGAATAGGCGTTCACGTAATACGGCACAAGCCATTGCGCCAGCGCGACAAAACCGCCGAATACGAAGAAGTAGTACAGGCCGAACCGCCAAACGCGCATGAGCTTCAAGGGAGCCAAGCGGTCGCGCATCGTCTTTTGCGCGCTTCCGGGCGGCAGACGGTTCGTCGTCGTGGCAAAAAAGACGATGCTCATCGCCACAAGGATGGCCGCATACAGCTTCGGCAGGTTCCGCCAGCCTTCGAGGTTGGCACCGCCGTCGGTCAGCCAGTTGAGAACATGCGGAGCGCCGAGGCTGGTCAATGCGGCTCCGGCGTTGCCTGCGCCGAAGATGCCAAGCGCCGTGCCTTGCTGGTGTTTCGGAAACCAGACCGATGTGTAGGCGATGCCAATGGCGAAGCTCGTCCCAGTGAAACCGAATCCCAGCCCCGCAATGAAGAACTGCCAGTAGTTGGAGCAGTAACTCACCAGATACATCGGCACCGCCGAACAAAGCAGTAGCAGGCTGAGTACGATCCGCCCGCCCCACTTGTCCGTAGCGATGCCCAGCGGCAGCCGAAAAATGGCGCCCGTCAACACCGGGATGCCGATCAGCCAGCCCATTTCGGTTGGGTCCCAGTCGTATACGGCATTGTCGACCAGGAACGTGATCAGCACGCCGTTCATCATCCAGGCGGCGAAGCAGATGGTGAACGCGGTTGTGTTGAGAGTGAGGATCCACCACGCGCGCCGTTTTTCCTCCGGCGTCAGATCCTGATTCATGGTCTCAGCAGTCATTGCTGTCTTCGTGTTCTCGTCGTTGTCATTTACGGCCGTACCAGCGGACGACTTGGGGCTTGCGCCAGAGATACGGGTTGGGGATCACTAGCAAATGCACCAAGCGGGTGAACGGGAAAAAGCCGATGGTCAGAAACGCCAACACAATGTGGGTCTTTACCAGATGCGGCATGGCTGCGACGTAGCTAACGTCGGGGTTGAGCACAAAGATCGACCACAAGTACGGCGACAAGTTCGACGCGAACCACGACGATCCCCAGGGATGGAATAGCGCGATCGCGACCCCGCTTGCCGTCTGAATCAACAGCATGGCGAACAAGACCCAATCAGTAGTCGACGTCACCGTGCGGACTCTGGTTGTCGAAGCCCGGCGAACTACGATGCCGACCAGGCCGATGAGAGTCAGCAGCCCGCAGGCCAGCGCCGATATTTCGAGCACGTACAGCCGCAACGGATGGCTGTTCCACGCCAGAATGCTGCGGGGGATTAGAAACGCGATCAGGTGCCCCGCGGTAACCGCGAGGATTCCGTAATGAAACGGGACGACGGCCCAGAAGTGATGCCGGTTCTCTAGAAACTGGCTCGACAGGCTCGAGTACGAGAACGACTGCGCCCGATAGCGATAAATCGTCATCAGGAAGAACGTGAACAGGCACACGTAGGGTAGAGCAATGAACAGGAATTGATCGAGGACGCGCGCATTCATCGGGAATCACTCCGAGCCGGTCCGTTGTTGAAGGACAGTTGCACAAGGTCGCGATCGTCGACGGAGCTGTCGCATCCGCCTCCGCAGCACGCGTTCACATCGGCAACGGGAAATGCGTGGAGCAAATCGACCCCGCCCGGGATGGCGTTCTGGTCGGGATGGTCTGATTCCGATCCGTCACTGAGCATCTCCCCTTGCCCCCAAACATGGTGCAGCACCAGCGCCAGGCACGCCACCACGTGACTGTATGGACTCTCTTTCCCATCCAGGGCTTGCCGCATTTTCTGAACCGCGGGCAACACGCAGGCCCGGACGAAACGCTCGGCCTCGTCGTCCGGCATTGCGCCGACGACCGCCAGCGCGTGCGTCATGTGATCGGGCAACTCGGCCGATTCCGACAGGCCGTACTTCCTGAGTTCTTCGCGCATCCGCACCAAGAACATGCCCCGCGCGTACTCTTCGCCGAACAAGTGCCAGCCGACCTCTAACGCGCAGGCTGGATTCACGTCGAAGGTGCCGGTGAAGGTTTCTTCGACTTCCCACGACTCGTGCCGCTCGAGGAACTCGCCGAATTGCGAAATCTCTTCCGCCGCCTCGGGCACTTCGCCCTGCAGAATGATGTACAGCAACTCGGCGGCTTCGACGGTCTGCTCGTCGGGGTAACTGAGCAGCCGGCCGAGGGCTCGCAAGGTCTTTTGACTGGCCATTACACGCCCCTCCTTGGACCGCCGACGAATCCAAAACCGGTTTCTTCGCGGTGCTCGTGCGGTTCTTTCATCATTTCGATCGCCTGTTCGCGATGCATGGGCGGAATAACAAACCGGTCTTCAAAGGTGCACAGCGATGTCAGCTTGTAGATCTCTTCGGCCTCTTCTCGCGTGCAGTCGGCTTCACGCAGCATGCGATCGGCCGTTTCGCGATCGATGTCGCCGACGGTTTCGGCTCGGCGGTGCCAACGCACGGCCTTCTGTTTGGCCAGTGCGTAACGGACAACGCCCTCATGACCGGCTCCAAACAGGTTGGCCAGAAACTTCATCGGCACGCGGGAATCGTCGATGTCGTGGAACAGGTTGTCGCTGTTATGCGTGATCGTGTCTTCCGGCTTGCTGGCCTGCACCGGTGACATGGGCGGCACGTAGAACAGCATGGGCAACGTGCGGAACTCGATGTGCGGCGGCAGAGCGATCTTCCATTCCATTACGAAGCGGTAGACCGGCGAGTTCTGAGCCGCTTCGATCACGCCGTCGGGGATTCCGTTGCGTTTGGCTTCGGCGATCACTTGGGGATCATGCGGATCGAGAATGATCGATCGCTGGCCCTCGACTAATTCGTCATCGGGAAGTTTGGCCACCTCTTCCAGGCGTTCGGCGTCATACAGCAGCACGCCCAGGTAGCGAATCCGTCCGACGCAGGAATGGAAACAGGCGGGAGCCTGGCCGGTCTCCAATCGGGGGAAGCACAGAATGCACTTTTCACTTTTGCCGGTGAACCAGTTGAAATAAGTCTTTTTGTACGGACAGGCGGCCACACACGACCGCCAGGCGCGGCATTTCTTCTGGTCGATCAGCACGATGCCGTCTTCGCCCCGCTTGTACAGCGCCCCAGACGGACACGACGCCACGCAGCAGGGATTGAGGCAGTGGTTGCAGATCCTTGGCAGATAGAAGAACACCAGCCGCTCAACCGAACTGAGTTGCAATCGCTGTTGTTCGGTTAACCCTTTAAGGTTGGGATCGTTCGCGGCATAGATGGGTGAGCCGCCCAGATCGTCGTCCCAATTCGGCCCGGCCTGCACGTCGATTTTCTTGCCGTCGATCATCGAGATCGGTTCGGCGGTCGGCTGATCGGCACCTTCGGGAGCGTTGAACAGGTTCTGATAGTCGTAGGTCCACGGCTCGTAGTAGTCGTCGATGCTGGGCATGTGCGGGTTGTGGAAGATGTTGGGAACGATCTTCGTCTTGCTCGTCGACTTGATGTCGAGCTTCCCGTTGCCGTTGGATTCCCAGCCGCCTTGATACTTGTCCTGGTCTTCCCACTTGGTGGGATAGCCAGTGCCGGGCTTGGTTTCGACGTTGTTCCACCACATGTATTCCGCGCCTTTGCGGTCGGTCCACACGTTCTTGCAGGCCACGCTGCAGGTGTGGCAGCCGATGCATTTATCGAGGTGGAACACCATCGAAACTTGCGATCGAACTTGCATACGACTCGTCTCCGTGTACGACTTCCCGACGAAAGCAGAATCAATAGACGACTTCGGGACATTTCCTGACCAACAAATGCGTATCGCGGTTGCAGCCCACCGGCCCCCAATAGTTGAAGTGGTAGCTGAACTGGCCATATCCACCGACCATGAAATTCGGCTTCAGCCGGGTGCGCGTTAGGCTGTTGTGCCCCCCAGCCCGCCGCTTGTTGCGCAGCGGTGAGAGTGGAATACCGTGGGTCCGCTCCGGCGCGTGGTACTGCATACAGATGCCCGGAGGAATGCGCGCGCTGACGACGGCCCTTGTGACCACCACCCCGTGATCGTTGAACACTTCAACCCAATCGTTGTCGACAATCTCCATCTGCTCGGCGTCTTTGTCGTTCATCCACAGCGGATAGATGCCCCGCGACAGCGTGGTCATCCGCTGGTTGTCGCCATAGGTAGAGTGGATGTGCCACTTGCCGTGCGGCGTGAGGTAGTTGAGCATGATGGTCTGCCCGACCTCGTCACCCTGCTCGCTGAACTGCAGGTCGGAGTACTGGGTGGGCAGCGGTTTGGGTTTGTAGGTCGGCAGATGCTCGCCGAAATCGATGTAGACGGGGTGATCGAGGTAAAACGACTGCCGCCCCGTCAGCGTTCGCCACGGCACCAGCTCTTCGACGTTGTAGGTAAACGGCGCGTACGTGCGGCCGTTTTCGATGAGTCCCGACCACATCGGGCTGTTGATGAATCGACGCGGCTGGCTCTGAATGTCCTTGAATGTCGTTCGGAAGCCGCGATTCTTCTCGGCCAGATGTGCCAGCGGCAGGCCGGTCTTCTGCTCCATGTCCTGATAGGAGCGGTAGGCGAGTTCGCCGTTGGTCACCGTGGCGAAGTGCAGAATGACGTCGCATACGTCGACGTCGCGATCGAGCGACGGGTAGGTATTGCCGTCCCAAGACTCCGTGTGATGCGTCTGCAGGTATTCGTCGTACTCGTCGGTGATCGAGTACTTCGTGCCGTGCGCGCCGAGTCCGTTTTCGCGAACGAGCGGGCCATAGGAGATGTACTGATTGTAGACGTTCTTGTAGTCGCGTTTGACGATTTTGAAGTTGGGCATCGTCTTGCCGGGGATCGCTTCGCCTTCGCCGCGAATCCACTGCTGCATGTCCGGCTGCGCGATTTCGGCAGGCGTGTCGTGCGCCAACGGGAGGGCGACCACGTCTTCCACCGGCTCGGGAAAGTGCGGTTCGGCCAGTTCAGAAAACTTCTTGGCGACTTCCTTGAAGATCGCCCAGTCACTCTTCGACTCCCAGCACGGAGGCACCGCCGGCGACAGCGGGTGAATAAAGCTGTGCATGTCGGTCGAATTGAGGTCGGCCTTCTCGTACCAAGTCGCGGCCGGCAACACGATGTCGGAATACAGCGCCGACGTGTCCATGCGGAAGTTGAGATCGACGACCAGATCCATCTTTCCCTGCGGAGCATGCTCGTGCCACGCGACCTCTTTAACCGAATCGGCAGCGAGATCTTTGCCAACGGCGTTGTCGTGCGTTCCCAGGTAGTGCCGCAGGAAGTACTCGTGGCCTTTAGCGCTGGCCATCAGCGCGTTGCCGCGCCAAATGAACCAGACGCGGGGCCAGTTCTCCTCGGCATCGGGGTCCTCGACGGAGAACTGCATCTCCTTGTTCTTCAGACGCTTGACGATCCAGGCGATGATCTCCTCTGTCGTCTCGGCGCCCGCCGCGCGGGCCTGCTGCACAACCTCGATCGGGTTCTCGGGAAACTGCGGATAGAACGGCAGCCACCCTTGCCGCACGGCCCGGACTTGCATGTCCATTGTGTGACCGCTGGCCGTGCTCGTTGCCGAAGGATTCTGCGGCACCGTGTGGTAATCGGTGAAATCTTTTTCGTACCGCCACTGGTCGGTATGCACGTAATGCCAACTCGGCGTGTTCTGCAGGCGGGACGGCGGATACCAGTCTTTGGCCAGCGCGATCGACGACCACGATTCCATCGGAGCCAGTTTCTCCTGCCCGACGTAATGCGCCAGTCCGCCTCCGTTGACGCCCACGCAACCGCAGAACATCAATGCGTGGATGCCGGCCCGATACATCAGGTTGGCGTGATACCAGTGATTGATGCCGGCACCGATCAAGATCGTGCATTTGCCATGCGTGTGCACGGCCGTTGTGCCCCATTCGCGGGCAAATCGGATTAACACATCGCGACCGATGCCGGTGTATTTTTCGCTCCAGGCCGGTGTGTACGGAGCGTTTTCGTCGTCGTAATCGGCGGGATACTCTCCGGGCAGACCGCGGTTGACGCCGTATTGCGCCATCAGCAGGTCGTAGACCGTTGTGACTTGAACTTCTTCTCCGTCACTGGTTTTGATCGTTTTGACGGGGACGCCGCGATTCGACGTCGCCCCAGCCCCAAAGTCGTCCAGTTCGACTTCAACGACGCCGTCGTGATTGTCGAGAAAACTGAGCGCCGGCTGAATCTCGCTGCCGTCCTTGCCGTCCTTGAGCTGCAGGTTCCATTTGCCCTTCTCGGCTCCCCAACGGAACCCGGAACTGCCCATGGGCATCTTCGGCTTGTTCGCAGCCTCGTCCCACATCAGGAACTTCCATTTGCCGTGCTCCTGGTCGGCGTAATCTTGCAGGCGGTCAGACCGCAGCAATTGGCCGGGACGGGCGATGCCGTCTTCCCCCTTCTTGATCTCCACGAGGTAGGGGGAGTCGGTGTACTTCTTGGTGTAGTCCATGAAGTACGGCGTCTGCTGCTGGTGATGGAACTCAGTCAGCAAGACGTGATTGACAGCCATCCACCATGCGCCGTCCTGACCTGAATTGACGGCCACCCACTCGTCGGCGTACTTGGCGACCATGTTGAAGTCAGGTGAGAAGACCCACAGTTTGGTCCCGTTGTGCCGGCCTTCGGCCAGGAAGTGACAATCGGGCGTACGGGTCATGCCGATGTTGGCCCCCATCGAGACCAGCATTTTGGCGTGATACCAATCTGCGCTTTCGGCCACGTCGGTCTGTTCGCCCCACGTTTCGGGCGAGGCCGGTGGCAGGTCGCAGTACCAGTCGTAGAAGGAAAGCGAGATCCCGCCGATCAACTGCATCAGCCGCGCCCCTGACGCATAACTGATCATCGACATGGCCGGTATCGGGGAGAAACCGGCAATGCGGTCGGGACCGTGCTTTTTGATGGTCTGCACCATCGAAGCGGAGATGATCTCGAGCACCGTGTCCCAATCTGTCCGCCGCAATCCGCCTTTGCCCCGCGCCCGTTGCCAGCGCTGTCGGGCTTCTGGGTTTTCGACCAGGCTCTTCCAGGCATCAACCGGATCGACGTGATCGGCCCGGGCTTGCTTCCACAAGTCCAGCAATGCCCCGCGGATATAGGGATACTTCACTCGCAATGGGCTGTAGAGATACCAGCTGTAGGAGATCCCGCGCTGGCAGCCCCGCGGCTCATAGGGAGGAATGCCCGACTCCAGAGCCGGATAGTCCAAGCCCTGCATTTCCCAAGTCACAATCCCGTCTTTGACGTGGATGTTCCAAGTGCAGCCACCGGTGCAGTTCACACCGTGGGTGCTTCTGACAACCTTGTCGTGCTGCCAGCGGTTGCGGTAGAACTCTTCCCACTCGCGGCCCTTGGGATTCACTTCGTCGCGAATCCAGGCGATGGCGTCGAGTACACTCATTGGTGACCTCGTGAGGCTTCTTCCACGAGCGGCTGTCGCACCGCGTGGAAGCGTCCCTTCCAGATGGAGTCGAACACGAATATCGTGGCTGCCGCAGCTGCCAGACCCATTAGCAGAAATGCAATCTGGTTGACCGAAGCGTCCGCCTCAGTCTCGTCGGCCGCATCCTCGAAGTACGCTGTCAGCGCATGAATCTCCTCCGCTTCGAGGGGATGGTTTTTGAAGACGGGCTGCATCGTTTCAGTGGCCGGCGCCATGAGCCAAGCGCCCAGCGCCTTGCGGCCCTTCAGTCGTTCGTAGACGCGAGTCAGGTCCGGACCCAGGCGCCCTCCACCAAGGGCCGACAAGTCATGCATGCTGTGGCAGGCATTGCAGGCAGTGCCACCGTTCTTCAGGCGTTGCACGCCAATGAAGATCTCCCGACCCTCGATGCGATCCTGCTCGGTGAACGGCTTGTTCGAGATGCGGACGCCCTGAAACTGCGACTTGTCGAGCTTTGACTCCGCCTCGATCAGTTTGATGATCTGTTCGGCGCGATAACGGGTCATGCCTGGGGCGATCGGCATGATCACGCCCCGTGATTCCTCAACCAGTTTCGTGGCGTAGGCGTCACCGCTTTCGACGACCGCCTTCGGGTTCTGCATGAAGGCGATCAGCCATTCGGCATCCTTTCGCTGCGAGACGTTTTTGAGGTCCGGCCCGGTCAACCGCCCGCCTCCGATGGTGTGGCAATTCAAGCAGTTCTGGCGGTAGTAGTCCGGAGTGTCTTGCCCCAAAACGATCGCTGGTGCCAGGGTTGCCAGCAGGGCGGCCAGGAAGCAGCCACGCAATGATCGCATCTCAACCAAGCTCCCCAAACTCAGACGGAAACTATTGGTATGTAGTGATTTGCGTCTAGGATCGTGTTTCGGGTGCATGACGTGATCCGTTCCTCTGCTGCCCAGCCAACGTTCCCAAAAGAGCAGGGTTGAATCAGGCGTTCGTCGTCTCATTCAGGATAATCTGGTCCGTTTATCTTCATATCGGGCAAGTTAGCGATTGCAATTCAGGATGTCAAGATCCTAAAATCCTGAATATTGGTTTTTCTTGGATTTCGGAACCGAAGGTCACGCACGAGCGACCATGATCTCGCAGACCGTTGAATACGCCCTCCGCGCAATCGAACGACTGCCCAGACGAAGGGCAGCCCTGCAGGGCTCGGAAGGTTTCGGAGATTATGCTGGTTCCAGCTGCATACCTCTCCAACCAGATGCAAAGGCTTCGGCGTGCTTGTCGTTGCCGACCAGGACCTGCCCGCCTTCTGGCGGGCGACGCCGTTATTGACAAGGGAGAAGCCACCATGCCGAAGCTCAACCCGGCCACCCTCGGAGAATGGGTCACTGTCTACCCACAAACCGCGCGACTCCTTGACGAACTGCAGATTGATTACTGCTGCGGTGGGGCCGACACTCTTGCCCAAGCATGCGAAGAACGAGGGCTGGATCTAGACGCCGTCGTCGGCCGGCTTGCCAATGCCATTGTGGATCAGAAAGCCGATTCGTACCTGAACTATGATGCAATGTCGCCCAGTGAGCTGTGCGACCAGATCGAACAATCGCATCACGCCTTCTTGCGGAGGGAGTTGCCCAGGTTGACCGAACTGATCGACAGGGTTTTGACGGCCCACGGCGAGCGCCATCCGGAACTTCGGGAGTTGCAGGCCGTTTTCCGCGAACTGCGCGCTGAACTTGAACCCCACATGCTCAAAGAAGAGCAGATCCTCTTCCCGGCCATTCGACAGCTGACACAGCGCCGCGCGCAGCCACAGTTCCCGTTTGGGACTGTTGCCAACCCGATCCGCGTCATGGAACACGAGCATGAGAATGCCGGAGCCGGCCTGAAAAAGATCCGTGCGTTGACATCAGATTTCCACGCTCCCCAAGATGCCTGCAACACGTGGCATGTCCTGCTTGATGGCTTGAGACAACTCGAATCCGACATGCACCAGCACGTGCATAAGGAGAACAACATCCTGTTCCCCAAAGCACAGCAGTTGGAGGTATCCGTCTCTTCGAACTCAGTGGCGACGCCTCGCAAGACTTGATCGGCAGAAGTGATTCCCAAATCGACCACGCATCCAGCTCATCGGTTCATATGGAATGTTGCCTGACGACCCAACGGGCTCGCGACGATCGCGAAACGTCGCAAACCGAATGCCCCGGCAGACATATTGACGCGCTGGCCGACTGTTGGATACGATGAGTGTTGGACTGCTGTGATAGCAGTTCCTAACGGGTTATGAGAGCCCTTCGACGTGAGTTTCACTCGGAGGGCTTTTTGTATGGCTATGGGAGCCCCTGTTGTGCCCAATCCGGCGCAATAGGGGCTTTTCTCGGCAGTTACGGCGCGGTTGCGTCGATCGCGCCGGTTTGTTGGCAACGAATTCTCAGGGGGACGCTACCGTCGCCACCCCAAAGAAGGAGAAGCCCCATGGCCACTCTTGCATCCCCCCACATCGTCGAGGTCTTGCGTACGCGCGAAGACTGTCCCTACAGCGCAGCCTGCCCTTACAGACAGTCGTGTCGGTACCGGGGACCGCGACACTTCTTGGGTGTTTCGCTGAAGGATCTCGAGCGTGCCGCCATGGTCAGCGGCCGCGCCGCACTCGGCACGTTGTGCCTGACTGTAGGTTTGGCGATGTCGCTGACTCTGTTTCTGATTCCAATCGGCATCCCGTTGGCTTTGGTGGGCGTCGCTCTGTTGGCCTCGTCTGCTGAACCAATCCATCAGTAACACGCGGTGGAGGTCAATGATGGCCGAGCTGAACACGTCTTATCTCGGTTTCGAGCTGGAACACCCGTTGGTTCCAGGTGCCTCACCGCTCACCGATGAATTGGACGGCGTGCGTCGCCTGCACGACGCCGGTGCGCCGATGTTTACGTTGCGATCGCTCATCGCCGCACCACTGAATGTCGCAGACGAGGCGCGGCGGCTCGATGCCGGCCAGACCAGCGACACCTCGCCATCGGTTGCAGCAGGCTTGCAGGATGCGCCTAGGCACGCTCGCGAACCCGACGCCTACTGCGAACATATTCGCCGCGTCCGCCGCGCCATTGGCGATCGGATCCCCATCGTTGCATCGCTCTATGCGCGGAGCATGAACGACTGGCTGTCGAACGCGAACCTGATCGAGCAGGCCGGTGCCGATGCTTTGGAACTCAACATCTACGGAATGGCCATCTCGCCGGACCAGCCTGTCGAGTCGATCCAGCGCGAGATTCTGCACGTCGTGCAGGCCGTACGAAGCCAGATTCGACTTCCGATCGTCGTCAAGCTATTGCCCTTCTCCAAGTCACTGGACCAATTCATTCGGAAACTTCCAGCAGCGGGTGCCGACGCCTTGGTCCTGTATAACGGATTCTATTGTGGCGACCTCGGTGTCGATCCGCTGGCCGATCCGGTCTTGCAGGCGATTTCAAACCCCCTGGACCCGCACTACCGGCTGCGGTGGCTCGCCCGGCTTTCGGGAGGCATCGGTATCGATCTGGCCTACGGCGGCGGCGTTAGGATCTACTTACATGCCATCAAAGCGCTGTTGTGCGGAGCTGCCGCAGTCCAAGTTGTTTCAATGCTGATCAAGAACGGTCCGCAACACCTGCTGACTATGTGCCAGGAAATGCGCAATTGGCTCGATGAGCACGACTACGGTTCGGTCGCCCAATTGCAAGGGCAAGTCAGCATGCAGTCGTTCGACACGCTGGAGTCGTTCGACATGACCTACAACCGGCAGATTCTGATGCATCCCCACTAAGGCCTTGGAGAGTCACACGTATCGAGGCCGCTCAAGTCGTTTCCCTACAGGACGAGGCTATTTCTATACGGTTTGTCGTTACGTGGAACGCAGCGCCCTCCGGGCGAATCTCGTCAAGCGTTCGGTGATTCTGGCAGACATTTCGACATCGTTTGAAGATTTCAGCCTGCGGCCCGAACAATATTCCGGCCATCGTCGATTTTGAATCCCGGGACCGCTTGATGAGTGAGATTTCTTCGCAGGCTTCTGCGTCGTCGGATCCAAACCGGTGGGCGGTTTGGGGCTTTCGTGGACTGGCACTGGTGGAAGTCCTGGGAGTCTTCATCGGCGGCAATCTGCTGGCGCGCCAGGTTCGTCGATGGCTCGGCATTGGTACCTACAAGGAACTCTTGGCTGCCGGACCCTCTTCGAGCGAACCGGTCGACTTCTTCATGCTGGCGCGCGTTAGCGCCGCCGAACTGACGATCAAGTTCGGCGTGATGCTGGGCTTGGCGTTTGCCATCGGCTGGTTGCACCGCAGACGCAAGCCGGCCGACTACGGCTTGACCACCGGCGGACATCGCACGGGGTTTCTGGTGCGGGCCGGTGTGGCGTTGTTTGGCCTGTCTTTGCTGCCGAACCTGCTGCTGTTCCTCAATCAGTATGTGCCGCTGGGAGCCGGGGCCGCACATTGGTGGGTGTTCGATGAACCGTGGTCGGCCGGCTTCTGGCTGTTCATGGCGGCCAGCAGTTTCGTGCTGCCCCCACTGTTTGAAGAACTGTTGATTCGAGGCTACATCCAAACGCGGCTGGTCGAAGACTTCGGCGGCATCGGCGGAATCCTGCTGACTGCCACCTTGTTTGCAGTGGCCCACGGCCAATACCACAACCCCAGCATTCTGTCGGTGGGGATGATCGCCAGCCTGTTTCTGGGATCGGTGATTTGGGGCTACTTCTTCTACCGCACCGGCTCGTTGATCCCGGTGATCGTGGCCCACGTGCTGGTCAACATCCCGGTTCCCGATTCCGCCAGCCTGATCAAGTTGATCGTGATGGCAGCCATCGTGGCCCTCGCTTGGAAGCCGGTCTTGTCCTACACGCGCGAGTTCTTCGCTGAATTCTCTAGCGCGGGCAGAGCTCGGTCGTAACGGCCAAGGCGTTCGCCCGACGAAACAAGTGGGCCGGGCCGCATCGGATCGGCGGGCAGACTGGACCGGGCACGGCCGGGAAGGCGATACTTTCGACGTGTCCGCACGCGTTGACTCTTTGAGAGGGATCGCGACGGGCACTGGTGTTGCCCGATGTTCCAACCTCCCCTCGAGCGAGACGACCATGCGACTCAACCAGCCCAGAATTCCGCCGTTGGATCAAGCCGAGTGGACCGCAGAGCAGCGTGAAGTGGGCGAACCGACGATCCGCGACGGCGGGGTGCTGAATGTCTTTGGAACGTTGATTCGGCATCCCAAGCTGTTCAAACGCTGGATGGTCTTCGCCAATCACATTCTCTACAAGTCGTCGCTGTCGCCGCGGGAGCGCGAGCTGTTGATCCTGCGGATCGGTTGGTTGTGCCGGTCCGGCTACGAGTGGACCCAGCACGTCCGCATCGGCAAGGCGAGCGGTTTGAGCAACGAAGAGGTTGTGCGGATCAGCGAAGGGCCGGACGCACCCGGTTGGAGCGATTTCGACGCGACGCTGCTGCGGGCGGTCGACGAACTGCACGCCGACGCATTCATGAGTGACGCGACCTGGAACGCGCTCGGTGAGCGTTATGACCAAGACCAATTGATGGATGTGGTCTTCACGGTCGGCCAGTACCAACTGGTTTCGACGGCGTTGAACACATTTGGCGTGCAGCTGGAAGAACCTCTCGAAGAGGGGCTGCCCTTTCCCGGCGACGCCGGAAGGTAGCATCTCGACCCACTGACCGGTACGACCATGAGCGACTACGAAACGATTACGCTGGCCAGCGACCAGCGCGGTGTGGCCCGGCTTACGCTGAATCAACCCGAAACGCGCAACGCCATGTCGCCGCAGTTGGTCCGCGAATTGGCGGCCGCCTGCCGGCAGCTCGACGAAGATGAACTCGTCCGCGTGGTTGTGTTGACCGGTGCGGGAAAGGTCTTTTGCGCCGGCGGCGACCTGAAGAACTTCCGCCGACAGGCTGAAGCCACGCGCGAGAGCCGCATCGGCGACGCGACCGCCTTCGCCCAGATGCTTGCCGACTTGAATCAGCTATCCAAGCCGCTCATTGGCCGGATCGACGGTTCGGCATATGGCGGCGGGCTGGGGTTGATATCCGTGTGTGACATATCCATCGGCGTGTCGACAGCCGAGTTTCGCCTGACCGAAGTGACCTTGGGGCTGATCGCGGCTACTATTTCGCCCTACGTCGTGGCCCGCATGGGGGTCGCCGGCGCACGCCGCGTAATGCTCAATGCCCACCGCATGGATGCCGACGAAGCGCTTCGGCTCGGTCTGCTGCAGGCGGTTGTCGAGCCGCAAGGGTTGGATGCAGCCGTTGAATGCGAGATCGACAAGTTTCTCAAGTGCGCACCCGAGGCGGTGGCCAACTCGAAGAAGTTGATCCACTTCGTCAGCACGCACGGCAAGCAAGACAACATCGAGTACACGGCGAAGGTGCTGGCCGATTCCTGGGAAGCCGCAGAGATTCAGGAAGGCGTGGATGCGTTTCTGGGCAAGCGCAGACCCGATTGGGATTTATCGGCCGAGTAGCGACACCCAACGCTCTGGCCTGCGATCAAATCGGCGGGCATAATGACTCTCTCGAACGCAACGACATTCTGATCCGGATGAATGGGCTACATGATCTACAACAACATCGTTCTGACCGTCAATGAAGAGGCCGACGTCTCCGAGGTGGGGTCGCTGCTGGCCGAGCAGGGGCGGCTGTCGCGGGCCGAGCCGGGTTGCGCGCGGTTCGAGGTCTACCACTCTCAGTCCGACACCAAGGTCTTCTTGCTGATCGAACGCTGGGAATCGCAGGAATCACTCGACGTTCACCGGACCGCCAAGGCCTACACCGAGATTTACAAACCTCAGGTGTTGCCCAAGGTCACGCGCGTGGCGCACGTCTCCACGCCGGTTGAATAGTCGGATTGCGGCGTTGACGCGCTCGGCAATGGCCCAGAGAATTGAGGCTGTATTGGGGATAACCAATCGCGCGCACCGCCTGAGAAAAAGCTCGAACCGGCCGAACCGCCGCCGTCTGTCCGCGTCTGATGGTTGTGCACAGCGGGTCTGTTTCGGCGGTCTTGCCGGCGCGCAATCCCCGCATAGCGACGCGTTTCACGATCCTTCCAGCCGAAACTAAAAAGAGTCCTGCTCCATGGCAACCAGCACCACAAACCACCAGCTCAACAAATACAGCGCCCACGTCACGCAGCCCAAAAGTCAGGGCGCTTCGCAAGCCATGCTGCTGGGCACGGGCCTGACCGAAGACGACCTGAACAAGCCGCAGGTCGGCATCGCCAGCGTGTGGTTCGAGGGCAACACCTGCAACATGCACCTCAACATCCTGGCCGAAAAGGTCAAGGAAGGGGTCGACTCCGCCGGCATGGTCGGCATGCGGTTCAATACCATCGGCGTCAGCGATGGCATCTCGATGGGCACCGAGGGCATGTCCTACTCGCTGCAGTCGCGCGACCTGATCGCCGACTCCATCGAAACCGTGATGGGCGGGCAATGGTACGACGCCAACATCTCGCTGCCCGGCTGCGACAAAAACATGCCCGGCACCATCATGGCCATGGCGCGGCTCAACCGGCCGTCATTGATGGTTTACGGCGGAACCATCAAACCAGGAGTATGTTCGAACCAGAAGAAACTCGACATCGTCTCGGCGTTTCAATCCTACGGCGAATACCTGGCCGGCTCGATTACTGAAGAAGAACGGGCCGACATCGTCCGCAACAGCTGCCCCGGCGCCGGGGCCTGCGGCGGGATGTACACGGCCAACACCATGTCTTCGGCCATCGAAGCCATGGGCATGTCGCTGCCCTACAGCTCTTCCATTCCCGCGGAAGACCCGGCCAAGATCGACGAGTGTCTGCGGGCCGGCAAGGCGATTCTCAACCTGCTCGAACGAGACATCAAACCCCGCGACATCATCACCCGCAAATCGCTCGAGAACGCCATGGTCATTGTGATGGCCTTGGGCGGCTCGACCAACGCCGTGCTGCATCTCATCGCCATCGCCCGGGCGGCCGGCGTGGAATTGACGCTCGACGACTTTCAGTCGGTCAGCGATCGCGTGCCCTTTCTGGCCGATCTGAAACCCAGCGGCCAATACGTGATGGAAGAGTTGCACACAGTTGGCGGAACGCCGGCCGTTCTGAAGTACTTGCTCGCGCACGGCCTGATCGATGGCGACTGTTTAACCGTGACGGGTAAAACGCTGGCCGAGAATCTGTCCGACTTGCCCGGGCTTCAGGATTCGCAAGACATCATTCATCCCGTCGAGCAGCCGATCAAAGCCAGCGGGCACTTGCAGATCTTGCGCGGCAACCTCGCGCCCGAAGGGTCGGTCGCCAAAATCACCGGCAAAGAAGGGCTGAAGTTCAGCGGCCCGGCCAAGGTCTACGATTCCGAAGAAGACATGCTGCACGCCTTGGAAGAGAAGAAAATCGTCAAAGGCGACGTGGTCATCATCCGCTACGAAGGCCCTAAAGGGGGCCCTGGCATGCCCGAGATGCTCACACCCACATCGGCCATTATGGGTGCCGGACTCGGCTCCGACGTGGCGCTGATGACCGATGGCCGGTTTTCCGGCGGATCGCACGGGTTCATCGTCGGCCACATCACGCCCGAGGCCCAGGAAGGCGGCCCAATCGCCTTCGTCCGCGACGGCGATACGATCACTATCGACGCAGAACAACACCGCATCGACCTCGATCTGTCTGACGGAGAACTGGCGAAGCGCCGAAAAGAGTGGACGGCCCCCCCGTACAAATTCACCCGCGGCACGCTCTACAAGTACATCAAGAACGTCAAGTCGGCATCGGAAGGCTGCGTAACGGATGAGTGAAGGTTTAACTTGCGTGAACTGGTCCACGACCCTATCGAAACCAGCATCATGCTGCACGTAACCTACGACGACGTACTCGACGCCGTTCCCCGCGTTCGGGAAGTGTTGCCGGCCACGCCGCTCTATGAGTGGCCCGGCTTGGGGGAATTGCTGGGTTGCCGCTTCTTCCTCAAGCACGAGAATCATCAGCCAGTGGGTGCTTTCAAAGTACGCGGCGGCGTGAACGTGGTGGGCCGTCTCAACGATGAAGACACAAAGCGCGGCATCGTGGGCTGCTCGACGGGGAACCATGGTCAGTCGCTGGCCTTTGCCGCCCGCCGATTCGGCGTACCGTGTACAATCGTCGTGCCCCGGGAAAACAACCCGGGAAAAAACCGGGCGATTCGCTCGCTGGGCGCCGAACTCATCGAGCATGGCCGCGACTTCGACGAGGCCAAGGCTTACGTGGAAAACGAATTGGAGTCGCGCGGCCTGCGATACGTGCATTCGGCCAACGAACCACCGTTGATCGCCGGGGTGGGCACGATGGCCCGCGAAATCTTCGACGAGTTGCCCGATCCCGATGTGATCCTGGTACCGATCGGTCTGGGCAGCGGCGTTTGTGCAACCGCGCTGGTCGCCAAGACTCTGAGTCCAAACACACAGGTCATCGGGGTGCAGTCGGAAGGCGCGCCGGCGGTGGCCCGTTCTTGGAAAACCGGGAACCACGAGACAACCGAACGGGCAGACACCTTTGCCGAGGGGCTGGCGACCCGCGCGCCGGCCGAGATGACGCTGGCCATCATGCGCGAGTTGATCGATGACGTGATTCTCGTGGGCGACGACGAACTGCGGCGGGCCTGTTACTGGATTCTCGAGCACACCCACAATCTCGCAGAGGGAGCCGGCGCCGCCGCTCTGGCCGGCGCCTACCGCTGCCGTGACCGCTTTGCCGGCCAAACGGTGGTCGGAATCCTCTCCGGCGGCAATCTCGACATCTCCGAACTGCCGCGCATTCTGGAGGCCGGACGCGCATTCCGCGAGAATGGGTGACGCACAGTAAGGCAGTCTCGTTGACTGTTCCAATCTCTTGCGGCAAACTCGTTCCTGGTTTCCCATGTCTCGCACTTTTGCCGTCGGCGACATTCACGGCTGTGACACCGCCCTCGATGTTCTGCTGGGCAAGCTACGGCTCACGTCGCAGGACACGTTCGTGGTGCTGGGCGATTATGTCGACCGCGGCCCCGGCACGCGGCAGGTCATCGAACGGCTGATCGAGCTGCAGGAGGCGTGCAACCTCGTGCATCTCATGGGCAACCACGAAGAGTTAATGCTCGAATCGCTGTTTCGCGGCCAGTCGAGCATGGTCTGGCTACAAAACGGCGGATTGGAGGCGCTCAATTCCTACGGAGTCGGTCCCGGCGCCATCCCGAAATCCCACGTTGAGTTCCTCAAGAGCGGCCGCGACTACTGGGAATCTGAAACGGACATCTGCGTCCACGCGAAGCTCGATTACGATCTGCCGCTGGATGTGCAAACGCCCGACGTTCTGCGGTGGCTCAAACTGACCGGCCACGAGCCGCCGCACTCCTCCGGACGCCGCGTGATCTGCGGCCACACCCCCCAAATGAGCGGCTTGCCTAAGGTATTCGACGGCTGGGTCTGCCTCGACACCGCCGCGTGCAAAGGCGGCTGGCTGACCGCCCTCAACCTCGAGACCAACGAGCTATTCCAATCGCAACAAGGGGGCGAGTACCGCGACATGTCGTTGGATGAGCTGAAGGCGTAGTGCGTCAGTTGGGTGCCCCTGGCGCACCTCTGCAGAAACGGCGTTCGATGCCACAACGGCGAGGAGCCAAACACGCGCCTGACACCCGGCGTATCAAGGAGCGTGTTACAGCTATGCACATACACATGATTAGTTATGAATCTTGAAGAGGCGGCATATCATGTGTACGATTAATACTCCCATCTGCCGCTGCCCGTGGATGAAGGCCCTGCGTATATTGCCTCCGCCAGCATCCATCAAGTATTCGCTATTGGGGCAGAATCGACATGACACAATCCCAATGCGTCTGGCAGCTTTTCGTGCTGCCGGCTGTACTGATTGTCTCCGCAGTTGGGATCCCCTTCTATTTCACAGCAGGACTCGACACCATCAGCTACACGGCGGACGAACTCGCCGATTTACAACACTTGGACAGTTTGGCAATTCTATCGTCTGACAATCAGCTGTATGCGAAGTGGGAACGGAAGGAAACAATCGCGTTCTCGTTGAACCAGATCAAGAACGCGGTAACCTATCTCTTCGTTGGCGCCGGCGCGCTGCTCGCATTCGGCATAAAGCAGATCATCGAGACTCCCCCCGCGAATGGGCGATGGCCTGCTTTTTTCATGGTTCAGTCTATGGCGCTCTGCTTGGCATCATTCGTCGACGGGATGATGGCGCACCTTTATTTCGCAGAGCTGGCTACACAGACTGCGTTCACCATCTACGCGGAATTGGGTTGGTGGCTGTTCTTTCAAGCAGTTGTCTTCGGCTTGGCGGCCATGTGCGCTGCCGTTGCCGCAATTCTGATCATCTACAATCAAGTCAAAGCACCTTAGCTAGGACCGCTGGAGACTCACAATGACGACCCGTGCGATGGTATTCTTGGTTGGGGCAGCGGCGATTTCCGGAGAAGTGGCTATCGTGTACGCTGCCCCTAAGTGTGAACTAACCGAGGCGCAACGCGATATCCTGCTGGACGTTGCTCAGTTGATCGACGGCAAGAGAACGTTGGATATCGATGATTTGACGGAAGCGCAGCGGGAAGACGAACTGCGATTCGTACTCATGGCCATTGTTGGCCATGAAGAGACGTGCGAGAAATACGCGAAGGGTGCAGATGCGTTGATCGAAGAATACGGGCGTGGTGACAAGCTTGAGAAGAAACTCAAGAACGACTTTCGCAAGGAAATGCTCCCATTCTACCGTCAGACGCTACGTGTAGCGCAAGAGAGTGGCCTCGAAGTTGCGAAAGTCAGGGCGGAGAACGACGCAGGTTTTATCAATCCCCACAAGCTTCCGTTCCCGTTTTGTATTCCGTTCGACTGTGACTAGCATAGCCGCGACTCGGCTGTCCGTCCGGAAGCTTTATCAAGTCGAAGCGCTTAGTCCCAGCCGATTGAGTCAGACTATGCCAATGGTCCGAAAACGTCCCATTGCTCCTTCGCATAGTTGACCAGCGCGCGGACAATCGCTGTCTCGATCGTCGGTCCGTCGGCCCGTTGTCCGCCGAGCATGGCCGTGTATTGCTGGCGTTCGCGGGGGCCGTCCCACTTCAGCAGCACGACGCCGCCTTCGGCTCGAATTCGCTCCAGCAGCGGGACGAACACATCCACGCCGCTGATCGGATCATCCTCGACCGGAATGTCGAGTTCGGCACAGATCTGTCGAAACTGGCGTTCATGCTTATCTGAGAGCTTCAATGTCATCACGCACTTTCTTGGCTCTGCGTCCGGCCTGTTCCAGCTTGATCCGCGTCCACCACACCCAGCCCATCACGAAGACACCACCCACAAATCCGCTGGTGTAACTGGTGTTGTGGATCCACAAATCGACGATAAACGGCGTGTGCTCCTCGGGCGGAAGCCGCGCGGCCATGTCGGGATCCAGCGCGATCCAGCCACTCGTTGCGCCGACCAGGGCGACGACTCCCATGGCTGCCGCTAGCACGGCCGTGCAACCCATGAGCACCAGCATGGGGCGAACCAGCGAGACGGCCGAGCGTTGGGGACGGCCGCCGATGCGTGCAAACGTCGCCAGCGGGACCCCCACCAACAAGCCGACCCACCACGTGGCCCGCACCCCCCAGCCCAGACCCAGCAGAGTGGGATCCTCGGTGTCGAACACGGGTGCATGACCGATCGTAAAGTATTCGACGCAGATCCGGGCCGTGATCTGGTCGTGGATGACGCCGTACACCATGCACGCGAGCATCGAGAACACAACAATCAACAACGCCTGCATGAAGCGGAATCCCTTCAATAGGGCACCACTTTGTTTCTGCTATTCGTCGTCGTCGACTTCGAGTGCTGCCGGAATGATCGATCCATCGACCGCCTCGCCGAGGACGACTTCGTGCCGGATGGCCGTCTCGATGATCTGCGGCAGTGCGGCGCGCATCATGTCGAAGATCGGCACGCGTGTTTCGGCGCCGTCGTCAGCCGCATGGGCCACCAACTCGTACTCGGGGCCGCGGCTGCCCGGCACCTCATCAATGTAGAGGTATGCCGTCTTTGTGAAATCGATTTCGCGCCGGATGGGATCGGACGTCGTGCCAACCTCGCGCGAGACGCTAGTGGACGTGACGGTGACGTTGTGGTTCGAAGTGTCCAACGTCACGGCACCGTGGGCCGCCCAAGCCGTTATTAGAGCAAGTGCCACGGCAAACAAGCGGTAGATGCCCGGTTGCAGTGCGAAGACGATCGTCGCCAGTCCGGTCAAGACAGGAACCACGTAGAACAAGTAGCCCAATATCGAGCTGGCCGTGTAGACCGTCGAATCGCCGTTCACTGCAACCGAGACCGTTACGTCGGAAAAGAACACGGTGCACATGAACATGCCGACGGCACCGATGGCACCAAAGTTGGCAAGCCGCGTCTGGATTGAATACACGGGGATCGGGTTGCCAGCTGCGTCGATATGCGGTGTCTGGGAATCGTTCATCGGTGGTGATCAGCTGGCAGGAGCACGTCGATCGTGACCATCGGCTGCCACCTGGGTGCTTTATTGGATTGCGATGTTCGGTCGTCAATCGACAAGCGTACCCCTCACGGCACTGGCGGACAAGCCGCCAGTGGCACACCCAGCTGTCGGTTGGTTACCGCACCACTAGACATCAAGACGGACGATCTGCTTCAATCACAGCGAGATCCCCGACCCGGCAGAGCTGGAGTAAACAGATGGCCGTCTCAACACCGATTATCGACGCTTGGTTGCAGCACCCGACGCCGGAGTTCATGGCGCACGACATGTTCGCCTCTTTGCGGCGGTGGACGGGAGAACAAATGGCGCCTCGCGAGCTGCCGCTGGAGTTGACCGTGAAGGCGCTCGATGCGGCCGGTGTGTCGCAGGCGCTGATTTCCGCCTGGTGGGGGCCCGAAGGAGAGTTGCTGGGGAACGATTTCGTCGCCGAGTGCGTCGCCGCACATCCCGATCGTTTTGCCGGTATCGCATCGGTCGATCTGTATCGGCCGATGGTGGCGGTCCGCGAGTTGCGGCGGTGTGTGAAGCAACTCGGCTTCAAAGGTCTGCGCGTATTGCCTTGGCTATGGAAGCTGCCGCCCAACGATCGCCGGTACTATCCGCTGTATGCTGAGTGCATCGAGCTGGGTGTGCCATTTTGCCTGCAGGTGGGACACGCCGGTCCACTCTGCCCCTCCGATCCTGGCCGCCCGATTCCTTATCTGGATGAAGTGGCCTGCGAGTTTCCGGAGTTGGTGATCGTGGGCGGGCACATCGGTTATCCGTGGACGCAAGAGATGATCGCCATGGCGACGAAATACCCCAATGTCTACATCGACACGTCAGCCTACAAACCGAGCCGCTACCCGCCCGAGTTCGTGGCTTATCTGAAAGCGCATGGTCGCCGCAAGGTCCTGTTCGGCAGCAACTACCCGATGATCACCCCGGGTGACTGTCTGTCGGAACTCGATTCGTTGGGGCTAGACGACGAAGCGCGTGACTTGTTTCTGTATCAGAATGCCCAGCGGGTGTTTGGTCTGAATGCGGGGTGAGCATTGATCGAAAGACGGGACGCCAGAACGCGATGCCCTGCCTGCAAGGGCACAGGGATCGATAGAAACTTGCGTAAGCGATTTACAAGCGGCGGACATGATGACCGGCGCTGTGAAAGATGCAACGGCGAATGCTACGTTGACGTAGACGATGAGCACGGGAGTGGGAGTAGCCGGTCGAACACAGACGACGGTAGGTTAGACACACTGCCACGCGGGATATTGGAGACAGTCTTTGACGTTGCGGATGAGCGTAGGTGGGTCGGCGCTGAGTATTGAAGACCCTCACCCGGGCCTTCGGCCCGACCTCTCCCGCGCAAGCAGGAGAGGTCGCGAAAGACGGGATGTCGTGTATGGAACTCGTTGATCTCAGTCATACGGTCGAAGCCGGCTTGATCACTTATCAGGGTCTGCCGGCGCCTGTCATTTGCGACTACCTCACCCGCGAAGAGTCGCGACAGAACTATGCTGAGGGGACCGAGTTTCACATCGGCAAGATTGAGATGGTGGCCAACACCGGCACCTATGTCGACTCGCCATTTCATCGATTCGCCGATGGGAAGGATCTCTCGGAATTGCCGCTGAGTTCGCTCGCCCACTTGCCGGGAATCGTGATCCGCGTGCCGCCGTCGGTTCGGTCGATCGATGCGGGCTTGCTGGGAGATCTCGACTTCGAGGGGAAGGCGGTTCTGTTCGAGACCGGTTGGTCCAGCCACTGGAAGACAGATGCCTACTTCGCAGGCCACCCGTTTCTCACCGAAGAAACAGCGCTTGCGCTGCGCGATCGGGGGGCGGCGTTGGTCGGCATCGATTCGCTCAACATCGACGACACGAGCGGGGGTCGACGTCCCGTGCACACCTGCCTGCTCGGCAGTGAGATACCAATCGCCGAGCACCTCACCGGGTTGTCGCAGCTGCCGGAAGAGGGTTTTCGCTTCTCAGCCGTGCCCGTGAAGGTCAAGGCGTTTGGTACGTTTCCCGTGCGGGCCTTTGCCGTTGTAGGTGACGACAGCGGGTAATCAGCAAGCAATTCCCGTTGTGGCGTGGTCAACAGGAACTCTCAGCTCAAGGGTGAGCTGGCCGCTGCACGGCGCTTCAGCAGGCTCGGCGGCTGAATCCTCGAAGCCATTTTTGATCACTTCGGTCTATCCCTCCGCTAGATACCGCTTGATGGCAGGCTCCAAGTGGTCCGGGCTGAAGCCGAACGGTCCGATGCCCGGGTTGTAGATTACGCGGCCGTCGCGGTCGATCAGGTAGATCCGTGTGGGACGTGCCGTATAAGCCAGCGCGACGTCGTTGGCGATGCTGTCGACGTAGAGCGGCACGACTCCATCGAACAGGTTGGAGTGGCAGCTGGCGGCGACCTTGCGGCGCTGCGCGAGCGTGACCGGATCGGCAACATCGATGCGGTTGCGGCTGCCCATCAGTTGGTGCATCAATCGCTGGGTTCGGGAGCGCCCCAGCCACCACTTGTCGCTGGGGTGGGCTTCCTTCACGTAGACAACGATGAACTCAACGTCTTCGCGATACTGCTCGTAGAGTTCTTTGAGACGCACGGTCCCGTTGCTGAACGGCGGTCAGGTGTAGCTGCCGAAGACCAGGGCCACGGGCCGCTTGCCTCGAAAGTCGGACAGCCGAACCTGCACCTCGCCGGTTGGATCCTGCAGTTCGAAATCGGGCGCGACGTCGCCGACCTTCGGCGACCGGGGATCGTTCGCCTGTTGCCACGAGAGCTCTTCGTCGCGGAACTCGATCGTGTTCAGCAGCAGATCCCCGCCCAGCACGAGATTGTCTTCGCGCTCCCAGACCATGAACAACACGGTCAACATGGCGGACGCTACGGCAGTTCGCCGCACCATCCGTTTGGGCCGGGTCGTCGCGATCGGTGCCCGCCTAGCCGACGCAGCCAACACGACCACAGACAGCGCTGCAGCCGCAAACGAGAGTGCATCCGGGGCACCGACGGCAACGGGAGCGACGAGCATCAGCCCCAGCACCAAACGCAAACCACCCCACCACCGCGAATCGCGTTGCCGTACGATCTGGCGGGCGCCCGACAGTATCAGAAAGCACGCCAGGGCAGCCTGGACAACGGCGAGGGCTCCATGCAACGCGTACACCACCAGTAGATAGGCCAGCTCACTGGTCTCCATCACGTTGACGTAGCTGGGATCCACTGGACCTCTCCTCAAGAGTGGGCCGGACGCGGCGCGGTGGATGCAGCAAGCTCGGCGGCTGAATTCTCGACCCGTCCGCCGTGGGCCAATCGACGGGAGGCGGGTCGAAGCAGGTACGAGCCGGCGCCGACTGCGAGCACGACTAGCGGCCGAATCCAGTGATCGATTGTCTCCCCGGAATAAGCGTGCGAAGCCGCCGCCCCGATCAGGTTGAAGGTAAACCCGGCATAGGCCCATTCCTTCAGCAGCGGTAGCCGCGGAGCCAACAGCGCGACAACACCCAGCAGCTTGAAGCTGCCGATGATCGTCATAAAGTACACCGGGTATCCGAGAGAGGCCATATTCTTGACCATGAACTCGGCGTGAAACGTGTGCATCGCGCCCGAAAAGGCCAGCACGAGGCAGAAGAGAACCGTGGTCAGCCAGTAAGCGACTGTTTTGAAACCCATTCTCGGCTCCTCCATTGGATAGGCCGTTGACACGTTTCGATCAGCCAGAGCGATTTCGCCAGCAGTCTACGAAGGGTCTGTAATCTTGACGATGAGCTTGCCGGTGTTGGTACCGTCATAGAGTTTGAGAATCGCCTGAGGCGCGCTGTCGAGTCCGTCGACGATTTGCTCCCGGAACTTGATCTGACCACCCAGCACCAGAGGCGCCAATGCACCGATGGCCTCTCTGAATCGGTCGCGATAATCGAGGACAACGAAACCGCGCATCGTCGCTCGTTTGGTCAGCAAGTGGATGTAGTTGCTCGGTCCGGGCAATTCGTCGGTGCGGTTGAAGCGTTGAATCGCACCGCAGATCACGACGCGTGCGCCGATGTTCAAATATCCCAGCGCTTCGTTGAGGATCTCGCCTCCGACGCTGTCGAAATAGACGTCGATACGGTCAGGGCAGGTCTCCCGGATCGCTTCGGCCATGTTCTGTTGCTTGTAGTTGATGGCGGCATCGAACCCCAGCTCTTCGGTCAGCCAGGCGCACTTCTCCGCCGACCCGGCAATGCCCACCACCCGGCAGCCTTTGAGCTTGGCCAGCTGCCCCGCAACGGAACCGACCGCTCCGGCGGCTGTTGAAACGAGCACCGTATCACCCTTGGCCGGCTGGCCGATCTCGTTCATGCCGAAGTAGGCAGTGATGCCGGTGACGCCCAGCGCCGACAGAAAGCTGGTCAGCGGTAGAGGCAGCCCTTCCGGCAGCTTGGTCGGAAGTTCCTCAGGGCCGGCAACCGCGTATTCTTGCCAGCCCAGCAGCCCGAGCACTTTGTCGCCAGCCGCGTGATCGGCATGTTTGGATTCGACCACTTCCGCGATGCACGCACCGCGCATCACGCTGTCAAGCGGGACCGGCTCGCTGTAGGATTCCGCCTCGCTGATCCAGCCCCGCATCGCCGGGTCCAGCGACAGAAACAGGTTGCGGCACAGAACCTGGCCGTCACCGATGGTGGGCACGTCGGCGACTCGTTCCGTGAATGTATCCTGCTGAATCGGTCCGGTGGGCCGTGAGCTTAGGACCCACTGTTTGTTCTTGACGGCGATGGCGATGGTCATGACTTGTGTCCTCGCAGTTCGTATTGGGTTCCGTAGGGATCCATCTCGTTGCTGAATTCGATGAAATGGCCGTCCGGGTCGTGGACGTAGACGGCGCGGTTGCCGCCCCAGCCTCCATCGCCGCCGGGACCACTGTAGTGCTTCACCGGTCCGTAACTCGGCGTAATTCCGTTTCGCTTCAGCTGCCTGGCGTAGTCGTTGATGTGCGTCGTCGACTCAATCCAGAAGGCAACATGGTGCAGCCCGTTGTCGGTCACGGGCACCACGTTGCCCTGGGCATCCTTTTGTCGGACGAGCATCAGGTCGGGCGTGTCGCCGTAGCCCAATGCGCACACGCGCATCGTGCGTCCGGGGGCGTAAGGATGCGGCACCGGTTCCCCCGTTTTGAGATGCTTAAGGCCTGCCGCCTTTTCGAAGAAGGCCCGCGACCGATCCAGGTCGGTGACAAACAGCGAGGCGTTCTTGGTTCCCGAGACGAGCGCCACCCGGCCGTCTTTGACGTCGGACTGAATGCTGTCGCGGTACTTCAAGCTGTCGGGCGCTCGGGAGCGCGAGACGACAAACTCGCGGAACCACCTCCGCTTTAGAAGCTTCGCGACCTGAATCATGATGGCGTTGGGTTTAGCGGGCATGGGCGTCGACCTCCGCGGCATGCACTTCGACGAAATGACCGTTGGGATCACGGAAATGCAGGCAGTTGTTGAGGGTGTAGGTTTCGGTGGGATCCGGCAGCGCTCCCCCCTCGGTATACGGGACTTGCTGCTGGTCGAGATGTTGCTTGAACTCGGCCAGCGACACCTCGGGCCTCAGTGTGAACGACAGATGATGGAAGTCGTCCGGGGTCACCGGTTTGGGTTGCCAGTTCTGGTCGTGCGCCATCATGCCCGCGAAGTCGTGATGCAACTCGCCGCAGCTCATGAAGCACAGCGCATCGCGCGTCATGACGTTGATCGCATCCTCGCGCAGACCGGCGGTTCCCGAATGCCGCAGCTTGAGCACGCGCTCGTAAAACGTGCGCGTCTCGGTAATGTCGTTAATCCGCACTGGTATGTGTCCTACGAATCGCTTGTTGAAATTCATATCTCGTCCTCACGATTCTGCAACCACACGTGTTTCCATCACACCTAAATCGATGGCACCATCGGAACTGCGCATCGTCAGGCGTAAAACGTCACCGTCCTTCAAGTAGTTCGGGTTCTCCATCTGCCGTTTCAAGAACTTCTTAATGAGCTTCTTTTCGTTCATCAGGATCCGCGCGAACCGCTGGGCCCTGGACGAAGGCGCCTTGATGGCCACGCCGCCGGGCGTGCCGGTTTGGATCAGGTCCCCTGGATACAGATCCATGAGTCCTGAGAGTTCGGTCAAGGTCTCCGCGGGACCGTACAGCAACTGCTGTGTGTTCGCTTCCTGCCGAATGTCGCCGCTGACTTCCAGTCGCACGTCGATGTTGCCCAGTCGGGGCACGTCTTCCGGCTCCAGCAGATACATGTAAGGTCCGGTGGGGCAGAAGGTGCGGAAGCTCTTGCCTTTGAACCACTGGCTCTGCGGGATTTGCACGTCGCGGGCCGAAACGTCGTTCGAGATCACCAGCCCGGCGACATAGTCGGTGAGGTTCTCGTCCGTAATTGTGGTCCGCTCGGTGATCGGTACGCCGACGATGAGACCCAATTCGAGTTCGTAGTCGAGCAACCGCACGCCCTGTGGACGGACGACGTCGTCATAGGGGCCGCTTAACGCTGAGGCGGCTTTCATGAAGAACAGGTTGAAGGGCGATTTCTCGCTGTCCGTTCCCGCTTCTCGGCGGTGCGTTGCGTAGTTGAGGCCTTGGCAGACGATGTTGCAGGGAGCCGTGACCGGGCTCAAAATCTGGACTGATTCGACCGGGACGGCGCCGTTCGATGATTCGCCGCGCATCGCCAGCGCGGCTGATTTCCCGTTCATCAGGAAGTCGTCCAGCGACGTATATTCGCCGGGAATACGGCGGAGCATCCCGGATTCGACAGTGCCCCATTCGACATTGCCTTGGCGCTGGTACCGCGCGACATGCACACCCATCTCAGTTCTCCTCATCTTGCGACTTGACCGAAAACCAGACACGCCGGGCCGTCGACTTTGCGGCCCCGTCGTCGGCCCCCAACAGGCGGAACATCAAGTGAATGAAGTCGACACCGGCATCATCGTCGGCGCGATTCGTCAGCCGAGCCCGATAAAACGCCAGCAGGCTGGCCCCGATCAGGTCGACGGCCAGCGCCACGTTCTGCACGCTGAATTGTTTCTGCGCGATGCCTGCTTTGACGTCTCGCAGGAAACGGCGATAAAGCGATCTTGTCCATTCCGGGTTGTGTGAAGAGACGCGGACCAGAAACCAGCCCAGGATCGGGTCTTTCTGAATCATGCCATCGAATGTGGCGAAGGCAGTCGCAATGACTTCGAGCGCGTCACTCGAGTTGGCGTTGATCGAGTCGATGATCTCGCCACTTTCGAACATGATCTGCGACACCGCCTCCCCCAACAGCTCCTCTTTCGTAGCAAAGTGGTTGTAGAAGCTCCCCATCGCGATGTCGGCGTGTTCGGCGATGTCACGGATGGTCAGCGCTGCGACCCCTTTCTCGGCAGTCAACTCGCGGACGGCTTTCACCAGGTTCGCCCGCGTGCGCTGTTGACGCCGCGCCGTACGCGTCAGGGGAGCATCGGTATCCTGGGTTGCCGGTTTGGTTTCGTTGTGCGTCATGCGACTACCAATTCCTCCGGATGCGTCGCGTTTCGACCGGATCGAGACGCTGAAAGTGTTGTTCGCAGATCGGATGCGACGTATTCGTAGCGGGCTTGCTCACCGCGGTAGAGGCCGAACGGCTGCCGGTCCGGGCGGAGCAACACGGCGTCGCAGCGGTGATCGTCCAGCCAGTTGGCGATTGTGCCTTCGGTGTCGCGAATGCTGCCTTCGAATGATCCGGTGTAGGCTGAGTCTGCGGGGAGATAGTGCAGGTCTTTGACCAAACCGTCTGCCGACGACTCAGAAACTGCCGGACGATTGCGGTGTCGCGACAGCAGCGTGAAAAAGTCGCCCAAACAGGCGTCCAGCCGGTGCGTCTCACCGCTGGGCAATTGCACACAAGGCTGTGGAAAGGGGCATTGTTTCTTGCTCCCGGGAGGATGCGCCGCAGAATAGAATCCTGGTCCTATGGGGATGGTTTTCGTCGATCGAATCGGCGTTTCGATCCGCAGACGCTCCGCCAAAATCATCGACGCATTCACGAGAGACGACTTGAAGCGACTCGGCGACTGGATGACTCTGCCAAGGCGGACTGCCAGCGCGATGACCTGTCGCACGTGCTCGCTCCGTTCCGATTGATAAGTATCCAGAAGGTCTGAGCCGGCTTCTCCGCCTAGAACCAACTCCAGTTTCCAAGCCAAATTGAACGCGTCCCGCACGCCGGCACACATGCCTTGTCCCAGGAACGGCGGCATCTGATGGGCCGCATCGCCCATCAGCAGCACGCGGCCCGCGCGACCGGTACGCCACTGCTTGGCGATTAACGCGTGAAACGTGTAGACGGCGGCCCGTTCAACTTCGTAGTCCTCCGGCGCCGCCCAGGGCCGGATCAGCTTCTCTAAGAACGCGGGGCGACTGACTTCATTCGGATCGTCATCCGGCATGACCATAAACTCCCAGCGTTTCCTGGGGGCGGGTGTGGGGATGAACGTGCCCGGTCGGTCTGGATCGCAGATCTGCTCCGCATAGCCCGTCTCTTTGAGCGGGTTCTTCATGATGGCATCGACCACGACCCACGGCTGATGCAGCCCCAAGTCTTCCTGCTCGATTTCAAACGCCTTGCGGACCACGCTGCGCCCACCGTCACAGCCCAACAGGTACGATGCGCGAATCGACTCTTCTTCTCCCGTCTCCACGTTGTGGGCATCGATCTCGACGTATTCGTCGTGGTCCCGAATGTCACGGACTTCTCGGCCCAATCGCACATCGACTGCCGCGTAGCGTGCGACGCCTTTACGCAAGCCTGCCTCCAACGTCGGTTGGTGAAAGAGTGCCAGCAGCGGATGGCCCAGCAGCTTGGGTTCCTTCCCGAGGCACACGCGACGCAGCAGCTTCCGGTTGCCGCGCAACATGTCCATCCCCTTGATCGTCGTCACCTCGCCAATGCAGGTCTCTTCGAGTTGCTGCGACTGCAGCACGCGCATGACTTCGTCGTCCATCCCCACAGCGCGGGGCAGCTGATAGACGGTAAGCTCTTTGTCGAGCACGACGGTACGAATACCGCGTGCGCCCAGCAGATTGGCCATGATCGCCCCAATGGGGCCACATCCAACGATGGCGACTTCGGTTTCGATCATGCTTTGACGACTCCTGCTGAGTTTTGATTACGATACACATAAATGAACAATGTGTCAATCTTGAACGATAAATCATTTTAAATATTATGTTCATTCATTGAGTAAGTCGTAAAGTGCTCAATGGACAAGAGATAAAGAGACAGGCTTTGAAGGGCGACGGCATATTCCCAGGCAAATGGCCAAGGAATGCAGTTCCGAAAAGCCGCAGGGGTGTGGCCCGTCTCAGATGACCGATTCGAGCAGCGGCAGATTTGCTACCAGAACTTCCACCAGGGCTTCTTCTTGGGCAGTGGTGGTGGAGTCGGCGATGATGGCGGCAGCGAACCGTCGACTGCAGATGGCGGGGCCGATTCGGTCCCGGGAGCCGGCTGGAGTTGGCTCTCCGCCGGCCGAGCTTGCCAGCGCTGTCGCTGTTCGAGCGGCGGTTGGGGGCGACCGTACTTCTTGATGATCGCAGCCACGCGGTCCTGCAATACCGCACCCTTGTCGGGATCGACCATCGCGACGAAGTTGGCGAAACCTTCGATCGATTCCAGAATGTTGGCTGAGTTTCCCCACCGTTTTCCGGCCGGGCCGTCATGCTCAATTTGATGCAGCGTCGCACGAAACCGGCGCAGGGTTTTGCGAGGCACGCCGAGGCGGTCGTTGACGACGAGGCCCGTTACTTCCTGTCGGCGGCCGCTACGGAGCACGCGCGTCTTATCGGCATTGATTCGGAAACCTTCCTTGGCGACGACAAACTCGACTCGGCGAAGCATTCGGCCGACGTTAGCCCCAGAGCCCGCCGCTCCGGAGAAAGTGAGGTCGTCTGCGTATCGCGTGTACGTGAATCCCAACTCATCGGCGGCGCGGGCCAGCCGCGCGTCGAAGCCGCGGCAGATAATGTTCGTGATCGACGGACTGCTGGGCGCGCCTTGCGGCAGATAGCGATCCCGCTGGGCGACATAGTAAGTCCGGCCGTCGAGTTCGACTTCGGTGATCTCCGGCTCCGAACAGATCAACGCCAGAATCGTGGCAACCTGCTCGCTGTAGCCGAGGCTTCGAAAGACTCCGCGAATGCGTTTGTGGGTGATCGTGGGAAAGAAGTTCTCTAGATCGACGTTGATGACAACGTCGGCGCTAACGTGCGGTCGAGCGTTGGTGACGATGGATCGTCCGCGACGAAAACCGTGGGCGGCTTGATGCAGTTCGACCTTCTCCAAGATGTTGAACAGAATCCACTCCTGCGCCCGCTTGAGCCGCGGCATGGGGGCGGAGATGTTGCGCAGCCCACCGGTCTTCTTTGGGATGGCGAAACGCCGGTAGTGCGTAGTGGTCGAGGTTCGGCGGAAGAAGGCCAGGAATCGGAGTTCGCCGACCGTGATGCCCATCGCGGCCGCTAGTTGATTCACGTCGCCCAGGTTGGGGAGATCGCGCTTCTGCAGCTTTTGTTCGTCGAGCTGCTGCTGATTGAGGCCCCCGGAAACCTGCTGGCCGAGGTAGAGAATCTCGGCCTCTTTGCGGCGCTTCCAGGCGGCCGCGCGTTCCTCTCGTTGATGCAGCCTACGTTCTTTCGTTTCCTTCTGCTTGCGGCGGGATTCCTCCATGCGGCGCTTGCGGGCCGCCTTTCTGAGTGCGTCGACATTCTGCAGGCGTTTGTTTTCGGTGGTCAGCGCGCGGAGCTGGCGCTGGAGTTCGCCGCGACGACGAATTTCATCGGCTGGGTCGCTGGGTTGCTCACCTTCGCGCGGCCAGAAACCGAGGCGAATCATTTCCTCGAGGATGACTTCATCTCGAGAGGATTCGCGAATTCGGTCATAGAGTTCCTGGCGGGTTGGCACGTGGCGATGCTCCGAATTCGATGATGTTCAGTCTGGTAGTCCAATCGACCCCTTCGCACGCAGCGGCCGCCGGGCGTTCCCTTCGAAAGGCTCTGGGGACTGGGCCGCTCAACTCAAGCGGGCTCGCCTACCGGGCCTCATTGAATCCAATGGGACTCGCACCGCAATGGGCCCGGTAGGCGGTATGCCCGCACAGTCAAGAGTGGACCAGTGATGCGGTTCGTGCCAGTTCGCAGGGATGGCGATCCGCCACCCGGGTTGCAAGGCTGGCCCGCACGGCCGCTGTGTGCGAGGGGGTCGTGTTGTCGAGTTATTCAAAAGCCACGCGCAGCAGCCGGCGAGTCTCCCCTTCGAAAGGCTCTAGGGACTGGGCCGCTCAACTCAAGCGGGCTGCCTACTGTCGGCTCATTAATTCCATGGGATTCGCACCGTAATGGCTGACAGTAGGCGTATGCCCGCACAGTCAAGAGTGGACCAGTGATGCGGTTCGTGCCAATTCGCAGGGATGGCGATCCACCACCCGGGTTGCAAGGCTCACCCGCCGATCTCGCTGCGCGTGGATGTTCCTCCTTATTGTTCTCACAGGATTGAAAGGTCTAAGTTATCGAAAGCAGATGCTTGGGCGTCGTGCTGCGCGCGTGCTGCATGCGCAGCGCCAATATGTGTTCGCAGGGACCCTTGCGAAGTCTGTTTTGCTGATGCCAATTGCATGAGCAATCGGCTTCGATCATGCGTTCATCGGCATCGATGCGGAGCGATGGTTCGTATGCCTGGTCTCGGACGCGGACCGACCCTGCCAACACCGTCGCGCCGTGCTGATCGACGAAGCTGGACGTGACTTTGACCCCCTTCTGTTCCAGCAACCGCGTCGCACCTTGCTCGCGTTCGTTGGTGAAGCGCAGTCGCTCCATTGGTAGCGGCTCGCGGCTCAACTCGCGGACGCGGTAGACACCTTTGTTCGGGTCCCAGATGGCGCGGCCCGCCTGCGTGTAAGCAGCCAATGCTCCCAATACGACCGAACGATCCAGACCCAGCCGGGCTGCCAGCGAGTCTGGCGTCTCCACCCAGTTCTCCTTAAGCGCTTCAAAGACCCGCTGCTTGGTATATGTGTCGACTTCGGCGCGGGGGGCCAACAGATCGAAGTTGCCGGCGGTCGACCAATCGTTGACGGTCCAGCCCGACAAGCCCAGAGTGAACGTCATGTCGCCCAGATCGGCCGTATAGAACGACGGCATGCCCTTTCCCAGCAGGTGCACAGTGAAGCGCCGCGCGACGGGGATCAGCCGTTCTAAAATGTGGATGCGGCGACGGCCCCACACCCGGATTTCCTCTTCCTGGTCTCCTTCGTAGATCGAGCGCGGACATTCCAACTCGAGGCCCCACGGATCGAAGACGATCTTCACCGGATGGTCCGGCTTGAGTTGATAACGCATCGATCGCGGGCCGACCAACTCTCGCCGGCGGCGCAGGATGAAGCAAATGTTGTAGACGTCCATGGGGTGCAAGTTCACGGTGGCCGCCGGCAGCGCCATGGCCGAACTGACTTGCAAGAACCCGCGGACCCAGCTGTCGGGGAGGTCGATTTTGACCTCTTTGTACGCCGCTTCGCCCGCGGTCTGGACTTCGAAACCACTGGGATCGACCTCCAACGACGTGGTCTTGTAGCTGCGGATCTTCTGAAACTCGTCGTAAAGCGAGGATGAGTAATCGACGTTGGTTGTGCCGCAGGCGAACTCACCCACGTTTTGAAAAACGTCGAAGCCGACCCCCAGACGACCATAGCTGGATTCGTCGCGGCTGAAACACTCGAAGAACACTTCGTCGGGATGCACCGTGATCACCGGGTCCAGCACGTACCAGGCGGCGTGATTTCGCACGAAAAGGTAGTTGAAGTACTTCTGCCGGGCGGCATAGAACGTCTGCAGCCGCGCGGCACTCCGCGAGCGGAGTTCATTCAACTCCGTACGGACCTGTTCGAGTTCCTTCGCCACGTCCTTCTGTTGAGCGGCCACCTCGGCCCAATCGATCTCTTCCTGGCCGGCCAACCACTCTTTGTAGGCGGTGCGATCTTTGGGGTGCCAGCGCAGATCGGAGATAACGACGTCGTGCAAAGCGCTGATGGCTTCGCGAAAGGCGATGTTCTGCCGGAGTTCGCCGCGGAAGCACGTCCGCTCGCGCAGCGTATCGGGCGCGAACGACATGTCGGTCCGCGAAGCGCTGCTGTCGACCAAACTGTCCTTTTGATACGAGTAGTTAAACTCCACCTCGCACCTCCACCGGTTGGACTTTGATCGGCAATAAAATCGACGGATAGGCCGTGTGGATGCTTAGCATGATTTCAATGGCCCGCGCCTTGTCGCCGATGGCGGCTGTGGCGGAGTGCCGGGCCAGGATCTCGGCAACCACGCCGGCGGCCGCCTCAGACTTCAGCGCTTCACTTTCCATCAGGCGGAACGTGCGGTCTTTGGCGACCCGGCCCTTGTTGACGCGTCCCAATACGCTGGCAAAGTATGGGGCCAGTTGCCGCAACCTGTCCACGTTGTCGCTGGCGTGCCGTTCGAGAAAGTTCGAGGCGAACAGCTGCATGGCTTCGCTGGGGTGCTCGCTGAGCTTCAGGACGTATTCTTCGCCGTGGTCGTCTTCAAAGACGCGGGTGATCAATTGGCGGCCGAACTGCTGCACGTCCGGCCGAACGCTATCGCAAATACTGACCAGAACGTTGGGTGTCAACGCACCGTCGTCAGTGAAGTGCTCTCGAAAGAACCCAAAGGCGAACTGCCGCGAGTCTTCCCACTTCGCGTCGAGCAGTCGGGCAGCGGCTTCCGAATCGGAACGCAAGCGATTGACGTTGTTCGTACACATCTTCCACGCCGCTTCACGGATCGAGAGAATCTCGTGGCCCGCGAGCTTGACGATGTCCTCGACGCTCAAGTCTTCGTCTTTCACATTGGTCGGCAGCAACACGCCGCCCAATTCCTGTGCCGGCGCAGAACGTGACTGCAACAAGTTCCGCACCACGTCGGGGGAAATACCGTCCAAGCAGTCGCGCAGGTCCTCACGGAGCACGCGAGTCGTGTGGCTGGGAACTCCCTCGGGGGCACCGGGTACCAATAGTGCTTCCACCAAGACTCCGGCAATGCGCCGCCCGAACTCCGCATCCGATTGGGCTAATCGAGCTACCGTGGGCCGAATCGCGTCGCGCAGGTCTTGCAATTCGTGACGCGTCAATGCGACCAACAAGTCGAGGCTGTTCTTCAACACGTCATCGGGCAATTGACCGAGAATCCGGACTCCGATGCCGCGCACCGCCTGATGCTCGGCCTCCAACAGAGCCTGCAACACATCGGCGGGCGGCTGGCTGGCCAGCGTGTCGTGCGCCAGCACCAGGTCACCCGCGAATTGCTGAACTTCTGCCAGCGGGTGACCCAACAAGTCGCGGATGACGTCCGACCCAATCCGCCGCAATTCAGTGCCGAACACGCGGAGCAATGTTTCGGCCACGTCCGCCGCAATCGGTCCGTCTTCAATGTCCAGAGACTGGAGTAGCGCGATCAAGCGTCCAATGAGTGCGCGGGCGTCTGCTTCCGGGAGCGTCACCTGCCGCAATGCGTCGCGGACGAAAGACCGTGTGTCGGCGTAAGGGCTGGCGATGAGGGCGGCGATCAACTCGTTGTTCTTGAGAATCAACTGCTTTTGCTCACCAATCCATTGGTGCGCCTGTTGGCGGGCCCGATCGACGGAGCAGTTGGCTAGTGCCAGCACCAATTCCAGATCCGGGTCCTGCGGATCGTAGCGTTCGACGGCGAGTTCGAATCCCAACTCGGCCGTCACGTCGTACGGGGCGCGCAACAGCATGAGTACCGATTCGAGTGCCAACTCGCTGCAAAACTCCGGGCTGGCTCGCAGTACCTTGGCGGCGAAGTGATGCACCGGTTCGCAGCGGCTCTGCTCGATGAGATCAAGTACGGCGTCCGGATGGCGTTCCCACAGCTGCGGAAACGACTCTTCACGTTCCGGTGTCTGGGGGCCACCTGGGACGAACGGCGGTTTGCAGCTGAAGTGCTGCCGTCCCGGATCGGGCTCGTAGCGAGGGCTGTTCCCGTACAAGATGTGGTTGAACGCCCAGTAGGTGGCGAACTCATCGTATCGAGTGGTGATCGTCTGCAGATTCCGCCAGTTCGAAGCGCGATAGGCCTGCCAGTCGTAGCGCACCGCATCCCGCGCGGCTTGAGCGTCGTTATCGGTGAAGGCGGCCAGCACGCCGGCGGCCAGTCGGACATAATCGGGATCGTCGAGTTCGCCGAGCCGTTTCAACGTCCACCAAATCCGCCGACGCAGGTACGCCTTGGTCTGAACGCTGAAAGCCTTTTCGGCCTGTGGTCCGCTGGTGGGTGGTTGCTGCCTCGAATATTCGTAGTAGGACCGTGACTGATTTCGGAACATCGGCGGCGAGGTTTCGAGGCGATGCGCAATGCTGCCGAACACTTCAGAATCACGTCGCAACTCAGACGCCTTGAAGATGTGTCGAATCCGTTGGAAGTAGTTGGGGCGCAGCGGAGCGGTCTGCAGCAATTGCAATAATGCCGGTCGAACGTGCTCGTTGTCGATCAGATACAAAATGTCCAATACGCCGAAAGCCCGGTAATCTCCGTTTGCAAGGTGTTCGTTCAGAGCTTCGGCAAGACGGTCGGCGGTACCGCTTCGCGCCAGTGAGGCCAACGGTTCTGGGAGTTCGCGATAGCACTCTTCGAGAGCGCTCTGCCTCTCATCCCCGTCGAGCAGTTGGAAGATCGCCTCAGCTGCGATGCGACGAACTGCGGCAGAGGCGTTCTGGTCGGCTTGCAGGCTGCGCATCGCCGGGACGCTTTGCGCACCACCCAGTTGAGCCAATGACCAAGCGATCGAATAGTCGAGCATCGCATCGCCGCTGCCCAACAGATTGAGCAGCAGGGGCTCCGCTTCACGCAACCGCAATTCCCCCGCCCGCCACACCGCGCGTGAGAGCCGCCACGAACTCTCGCTCTGATGCCCGTCAGCCAGCCGCTTCAGAACGGCCCCTCGACGGGGGTCGGCGGGCTTGTCGGGGACGTCGCTTGCGACGGCTGGCGGCGCCGAAGCCACTGGCTCCGCAACAGCGCCCGGCTGGGATGTATCGCGGTAACCTTTGTCGGTCTTGGAAGCGACCAGCTTCTCAAAAATCTGTTCTGCATCGGCCTGGGCTACCGGTGCGGGCGTCTTTGTCCCGTCCCGCAATGTCGAACCGCGGCGACCATAGCGAAAGTTGACAACGAACTGGTCTGACGCAACTTCGCAGAGATCGACCTCGTAGACCTTGTCCGACTTTCCTTCCCGGTATTCGAGCGAGACCTGTTTGATCAGTCGCACGGGAGAATCCCTGAAGTCCTTCCTGATGTGCTGAACCAGTATCACCCTGCACGTGCGTCAACGCAAGGCTCGATGGCTGGGAGCTGCGTTCCGGATTGCATCGTCGACAGTACCGCGCGAATGATTCTACGGCTGTGGCTACCTGCACAACCGGAAGTACAATCGGCAGAGCGGCTTTCCGAGAAGAAACCAAGAGTGAGGCGATCGATGGGCGAGATCGACCGGAAGAATCCAATCATCGATGGCGACATCGACTACGGACGCGTGTTCGTCACCTTTACTCAGCACACCGAACAGAAGATCACGCACGGTCTGCTACTCGAATCGCTATTGCGTGCGCTGAAAGAACGCGGCAACGTGCTGAAAGACCGGGAGCCCACGACTTTGGTCGATCTCGGCTGCGGTGAAGGTCACACGGCTTACGAAATGATCGACGCGATCAACCGCGTGCATCCACAGGGCCGCGGGGTGAACTACTACGGCCTCGATTCGGACGAACGTTTCGTTCGCAGCACACAACGTTTGTTGGAGCGATTCCAAGACGAGCAGCGTCTGCAGCTCATCAACGTGCAGCGAGCAGACGTGCTCAAGGGAGAGCCTCTGCCCATCGCATCGACCGACGACGTGCTGGCGACGATGGGTCACGTGTTGTATTACGCGCACAGTCGCGAGGGTGGCGATCAAACTCGCAAGAACGTGGCCGCCATCATCGATTCCATCACGGGGCTCTTGGGTCGCGACGGCCTGTGCCTGCTGGTGCATAGCGCAGCTTCTTGCCCACTAGCCACGCTACGCGCCTCGGTGGCTGATTCGATAGAAGCAAAACCTACCAGCATCGTCGCGGATGTCGCCGAGGAGAAGCACCTCATTGTGATGTCGTTAGCAGTGCCGTTTCGACTCCGATTCCCCAGTCTGAGCTCGAGACTGTGGGATAAGACAAGAGACCTCGATCGCTATCGCGCCGAGTTAGGCAGCGACAAGCAACTCACCACGACGCTCGAATTGCTCACTTTCGTTGCGCAGCGCGGCTTGAAGTCATTAGCCGACGCGGGAAAACTGGAAGTCTTCGTCGAGGCACTGCGAGCGCAGCTTGATGAGAACGCCGTGCTCCACGGACTGTCCGAATATCAGTTGCTGCTGTCGCCAATCCAATCGCCGGAACTTGAGGCGTCCATCGGAGCTGCTCTTGAGCAGGTCGGACAGTCGCTCGACAGAATCGGCCGAGAGGCGCGACAGACATTCGACAGGCGTGCGTTGTGATCAGAGTAAAGCCGACCTTCATTACAAGCAATCGCCGTGGGTGCCGGCGTGTCGTGCACCAACCCCATCGGGACCGGTCACTCGGGCGAATCGTCGATCGCGTACAACACCGTCTCGATGCCGTTGTACTCCATTCGACGTTCAAACTTCATGCCCAGCTTCTGCATGATGTTTGTTGATGCGGTGTTGGCCGGCTGGGCGATCGACACGATTCGACGCAGATCGAGTTCGTTCAGGCCGTAGTCCAGCGCCTTCTTCGCTGCTTCGGTCGCCAAGCCTTGACCCCAGTAGGCGACGGCCAGCCACCAGCCGATTTCGATCTCACCGGTGTCGCCCAGTGGTTGTAGGCCGCAAAAACCGACCAACAGGTCGTCGGCCTGATGGAAGATGGGCCACAGCGAAAAACCGAGTTGTTGCTGCAGTTCGATCTGCCGGGTTATGAAATTCTCGACTTGCAAGTCCGTCCATGTCCGGCCGGGACCAATGTATTTCATCACACGCGGATCTTGCGCGATCGGCTGGAAACTGGGCACGTCAGCCGATGACCAGGCCCGCAAGTGTAAACGCTCGGTCGTGATCTGAAAGCAGGGGTGGTCGACCATCGGTATTGCGATTGCGTACAGGCCGATCTTCCAACGGCTTGTCGGCCGCCGAATTCATGGCGTATCCTAAATGAAGAGCCGGGAACACAGCAAACTACGAGTACCAGGCGCGAAACTGCATGCACGTTACGTTGAACTACGGGAAATCGGGACTGCCGGTCGAATTGCCCGACGCGAACGTCGCTGATGTTCTCGAGACGCGTCCGGTCCGTCCAATCGAAGATCCCGAGAGTGCACTACTGCACGTCCTTGAGCAACCGGCGGGATCGCCGCCGTTAGCCGAACTCGCCAAAGGTCGGCGCTCGGCCTGTATTCTGATTTGCGACATTACGCGGCCCGTGCCCAATCGTCTCATTCTGGGCGGAATCCTCGATACGTTGGCAGACGCCGGGCTGCGGCGGGAATCGATCACCATACTGATCGCAACGGGCTTACACCGTCCCAATGACGACGACGAAATTGTCGAATTGGTGGGCTCCGACATCGCTTCCCACTATCGGATCGAGAACCATCGTGGCAAGAATCTCGACGAACACGCGTATCTGGGTGACTCGCCGCGCGGTGTCCCCGCCTGGATCGACCGCCGCTATGTTGACGCAGATTTGAAGATCGCCACGGGCCTGATCGAACCACATTTGATGGCGGGTTATTCGGGCGGACGCAAACTGATCTGCCCGGGAATCGCTGCCTTGGAGACCGTGCGGGTCTGGCATGGTCCCGACTTTATCGAGCATCCGCGAGCCGACTGCGGGATCCTGGACGGCAACCCCGTGCACGAGGAAAACACGCGGATTGCCCGCATGGCGGGTTGCGACTTCATCGTCAACGTGACACTCGATCGCGACCGCCGAGTGACTTCGATCGTGGGCGGAGACATGGAACAGGCGTTTGGCCAAGGCGTCGCGTTTGTCGAACGCGCACTGCGAGCCCAGACGCCGGAACCTTGCGACGTCGTGGTCACGTCAAGCGCCGGGTATCCGCTCGACACGACGTTCTATCAATCGGTTAAGGGGCTGACCGGCGTGCTGCCCATCGTGAAAGAGGGGGGCACGATTGTCATCGCTGCCGGATTGGACGAAGGCATCGGCAGCCCGGAGTTTTGCCGGCTGTTCGAAGAACATGCCGATCTCGACTTGTTTATGCATCGCATTCTCGGACGCGACTACTTCGTGATGGACCAGTGGCAGTTGGAGGAGTTGGCCAAGGTCCGCCGCAAGGCCCGGGTGACCTACGTGAGCGACGGCCTTTCGAACGATCAGTTGCGAGGCTTGTTCGTCGAGGCTGCCGACAGCGTGGAGCAGGCTGTCGAAGACGCACTGGCGATTCATGGCGCAGCGGCACGCATCGCGGTCGTGCCGGAAGGCCCCTACGTTCTGCCGGTCTTGGCCGATCAATGTTGAGAACCTTGCCGCGCGGAAAGCGGAACGCGCCTCGGATCGCTGCCCCGCGATGGGGGTGTACCGCACTCGTCCTACTTTTCGACGCCGCGCCGTACCAGGGCGGCCAGTTGCATTGACAGTTCGTCGAGGTCGACGGGTTTGGATAAATGGGCGTCGAAGCCGGCCGCGAGCGACCGGTCCTGGTCGCTGGTTTGGCTGTATCCGGAGAGTGCCAGCAGCCGGACATTTCGGCATTCGGGATTGGCGCGAATGCGTCTGGCGACCTCACAGCCGTCTAGATCGGGCAAACCGATGTCGAGGATCACCGCGTCGGGTCGCTGAAACTCGATGAGTTCCAGCGCCCGCGTTGCGTCGGCTGCCGATTCGACTTCGTGGCCGTCGAGTTCGAGGGCCAGCTGCAGCATGTGGCGGACGTCGGCGTTGTCCTCGACCAGCAGGATTCGTAGCTGCGACTCGGGCAATTTGTCGTTCTCTGCGGCCGAACCGTGGGGACGTCCGGTCGAGACGGGCAGCCGAACTTCGAACTCGCTGCCGAGTCCTGGTCCTTCACTGTCAGCAGTCACCCGGCCCCCATGAAGTTCCACCAAACTCTTAACCAGCGACAGCCCGATTCCGAGCCCCCCTTCAGACCGCGTCAGCGGGTTGCGAATCTGGACGAACGGCTCGAAGACCGCGGCCTGAACTTCCGGCGACATACCGATGCCGTCGTCGCGGACGCTCACGACCGGTTCGCCGGCATCACAAAACAACGACAGCCACACGTGTCCCTTGGAATCGGTGTACTTGGCCGCGTTGTTCAGCAGATTGACAAACACCTGGTGCAATCGAACGGGATCTCCATCGACGTAAACGGGCTCATCGGGCAGTCGGACGATTAATTCATGATTCTTTTGCCTCATGAGTGCGGTGGCCGCTTCGACAGCCTCGGCGAGCACCTCTGTCAGGTCGAGGCATTCGATGTGCAACTCGATTCTGCCGCGCGAGGCGCTGGCGACGTCCATCAGATCGTCGAGCAATTGCGTCATTTGGTGCGATTGACGTTCGATGATCTCGCGCCCCTGGCGATTGAGTTTGGAATCGTCGCTGGCGCGGTTCATTGTTTGGACGGCGTGGGAGATGGCCGCCAGCGGATTGCGAAGCTCATGTGAGAGCGTTGCTAAAAAATCGTCGCGCTCACGAAGTTCTCGACGCACCGACTCTTCGGCTTGTTTCAAGTGTGTCACGTCCCGCAGGCTCGCCAGATAGGCTTCGTGCCCTTGCCACTCGGTACGAACGGCCCGGATCTCGGCGATGCGCGCAGGGACCCCTTGCTTGAGGATTCGAACTTCGGCACGTTCGCCGGGTGCCACAGGAACCCCGAATGACTCGCCCAGCAATTCCTCGGTCTTTCTACCGAGGATTCTCTCAGCGGCTTCGTTGACGAAGCAGATCGTGCCGTTGAGATTAACGACGACGACACCGTCGGCGCTTTCGTTGACGATTGCGTGAAATGCCGACCTGCAGACGTCCAGAGCGCGCTGCAATCCTGCTTCTCGATCGGACGGCACGACGGGCCCGGCGCCGTGAGTCTCCAAGGCAATGCTTGTCATGTTCGAACCCCTCAGGGTCGGCCCAGTTCCAGTTTGCTAACCACATCGTCGTGCACGCTGAAGTCGCCAGTGATCCGAATCACCGGATCGGGCGATGACTTGACGAGCATGGGAATCGTCATCACACCTTCTCGTTCGGCCAGGTCCGGCTGCTTCAGCACGTCGACGACGTTCAACTCGTAGCTTCCTTTCAAATGCTCATCGCACATATCGCGCAGCGACTGCAGCATGTCGCGACAATCGCCTGCACCGGCGATGAACATCGTAAATACATGTTTCTCGACTTCCGTAACACTGTCGGTACTTCTCGTCAGCATGTTTGAGTGGCCCTCAAAGTCCAAAAAAGAAACCGTGGACGATGCTGCCGACCGCGAAGACGTAAGCGCCAATCAAACGCATGTCACGCCTTCGCTGCCCGAGAGCCCCGCAGCATGCCGGGACTCTCGAAGCAGATCGCCTACGCGCGATCGGCGAGATCTGACCTCGGATTGAGATTGAAGCTCGTAACGAAATTTCAACATCCTGGCGACCTGCAGCATCCGGCGCTGTCTTGCGCCGCGCCGAACGCAGTTTGGTGCTTCGGTAGCAGATCTCCGCGAGCCGGAAATGGTCACGGAATTCCGTAAACTGCTCTAAGCAACCGGGACCAGATCTTTTTCGATCGCCTGCACTAGCTTCTCAGGGTCGCAGGGCTTTTGAAACCAACGATCGACGCCCTTGGGACCGGTCTCGATCCCCAGCCCGTCTTGCGACGTTCCACTGATCGCAAACAGTTTTAGTCCTTCGTAGCTCTCGTTCTCCCGAATGTGCCGGACCGTGGTTGGCCCATCGCAACCGGGCATCAACATGTCGAGCAGGACCACGTCTGGACGCGCGTTCGACTCCAAATAGTCCAGAGCGACGGCACCGTCGCCGGCTGTGACGACATCGTAGCCGGTCATTCGCAAGAAACCGGCCAGCAAGTGACGTTCGTTGTCGTCGTCGTCAACCACCAGCGCGCGGAGCTTAGGTTCGCTCGGCTGGGCTGGCGCCGCGTGAGGATCGGTGGCGACTGCGACGTTCAAGTCGGCAAGCTGCTTTTGCAGTGCAACCGCGGTGACGTCGGCTGCGTCGGCCAACCCGCGCCTGAGCTGTTTTCGCAGCAGGCCAACGGCAATCGTCACACCATGCAACTTGTTGCGGAAGGAGTGAGAGAGTCCCGACTCCTTCGAAGGTGCAGGCTTGCGAGTTCCGGGCGAATCCGCGCAGCGCTTGGCGACCTCTTCGCGCAGAACGCGGATTCCCTCAGGTGCAACGATCCCGACTTTCGCGCGATTGCGGGCGAGCGAAACGACCTCGACGGTGATGTCAACTTCGGGAAAGACAATCCGTTCCTTCTCACGGCGCGTGAGAATAAGCATGGGGTGGCCTCCTTTCCGGCAACCAATCCTTTGTTGACCATGTCCGGGTTCGCGACCAAAGCCGCGATTGGGTCATCCCCGGTCATGGGACGGACCCGCCCCGCCCTGCGAATCGTTCCACGATTGCGGCGCGAGCAGATCTAATCTGCGGCAAGCAGCCAGCATCCATGCCGGAAAGGTCTCGTCAAGAGGCGGAGGACATCCATTTCTCCGCAGCCTGCCGACGGCATTCTAGGAACACAGCCCCTGCGAGCAAAGACGGATCGTGCAAATTTTGCAATCGAGCCGCCAGAACTGATCGCAAAAGGCCGCGACCTGCCTCAGCCGGACGGCGATCTCCGGCCGTAATGCCATACTAGACAGGCACTTATCGCGAATCCAAATTCCTGCCGGCGGTGCCGATCAGCCGTCGCGTAGCAAGACCCGGCGACGGCGTCGGCGGTGCTTGTGGTAGATCATCTGATCCCCGTCTTCCGCCTCGACCCAGAATGAACCCGACAGAATCCGATAGAACAGCAGCAGCACGAACGCACCGCCAGTAGCGGCGGCGAATCCGATCGGGCTGATCGGTGAAACGCGCTGCCCTTCGAGAAAGTACAGCAACGTCCCGCATCCAATCACACAGCCGGCGATACCCATCAACAGGGTGGCGACAGCGCCGCCAGGATCGCGTCCGGGCATGATCGCCTTAGCGGCTAGTCCAACCAGAGTGCCGAAGCCGACCCACACCAGCAACTCGTGGATGCTTTGCTCGACGACCTGCATCAATTCTTGAGACATCCGTCACTCTCCCGAACCGATGGTGCACGCTGGCAGACTCATTCCAATCGCGCGCACCGGTCCATCTGTTACTATCGTTATCGGACAGAATCGCTGCAGATTTTATCGATTCTTGGGCAAAAGGAGGCTCCCGCCGCAAAAGGTAGCACAATCCTGCATCTGGTTGGCGGCCCCGTGGCCTTTCATCCACCACCGACCGGTGGAAGAATCGTCAACTCGTCACCATCGGCCAGCTGATGCGTGCGGTCACCTTGCGGCTTGCTGTTGACCATCACGATTTGTACCGAGTCAGCTGGAATGTCGAGAGCACCCAGCACGTCGTTGATGGTTCCGCCATCTGGCAGGTTGAGAGCCCCATCCTCCGTCGATTTGGCCTTCAACGTTCCCATCAAGTTCAGCCTTAGACGCATCTGTTGGCCTTCCGCATCGGATCTGTGATTGCTCGACGAGGCTGTCGGCCCGGAGTCTAGACTTGGCGGATCAGTTTTCGGAAGTCGATGAGCAGAGCGATTCGCGGCCTTGGAGCTCAATCGGCCTTCGTGCTGACGAAATTCGCATGAGCCGCCGTCGGCTGATTGGAGACCTTTGCCCCCTGGAAACGGAACTGCCGCGTCTGAGAAGGGCGCCCCAGCAGCGTCATGCCGGCCAGTTTTTGGGCCACACCGGTTGCCACATACGCTCGACGGATGTCGAAGGAGTTTTCCTTGAGGTACGTCTTCCAGGGACCCAGCGCTGTTCGGGTCTGCATGATGCCCTTGACCATTCCTACGTCGGTCAGCATGCCGAGGTCATTAGCCTGTCCGACAAAGACAGCGCCTGTGATCTCATCATCCGACCACAGCAGTTTGCGGTAAACATGGCCGTCTGTGTTCGAGATTGTCAGTGCCTCAGCCGCATGGTCGGCCCAGTTGCCGAAGCTGGCATTCTGCAGGCCGCAAGTATCCAGGATATTCATGGACAGGCTGCCGGGATAGCTGACGTCTTGGCCCGCCATGTTGGCACCCGCGACTCGACCATGGTCGACGGCGGTCGGTTGGATGGAGTGGATTTCCGGATCGCCCCCGTACAGGGTGGGACCTTGAGCGACGTCGCCACCTGCGTATACGTCGGCGACGCTGGTCTGCATGTGTTGGTTAACGACGATCCCATCCTTGACGTCGATGCCGGTGCCCTGCACCAGCTCGAGATTCGGCGTGATGCCGACTGCCACAATCACCCGATCTACGATCACCGTACTGCTATCGTCCAGTTCGACTCGCAGGGCCCCATCGTCGGCTGCCGCGATGGATTGAACCGACGTCCCGCAATGCAGTTGAATGCCCTTGTTTGTCAGCCAGCTTTCAACGATTGCCGCGGCATCGGCATCGAGCATCCGCGGCAGCACGTGGGCTTCCCGTTCAACGACGGTTAGCGCCCAGCCACGCTTGTGCATGGCGTTGAGCACAATGAACCCGATGAAGCCCGCACCGATCATCAACACCCGCGGTCGCTCCAACGACTGAGTGGCGGCTAGCAGGCGATCGGTGTGGTCGAGAGTCCACAGCGATTGCACACCCGGCAAATCCGCTCCTGGAATCGACAATGCCACGGGTGAAGCGCCAGTGGCGATGAGCAGTTTGTCGAATTCTAGAGTCTGGCCGTTATCGAGTGAGAGTGTCTTGCCCGCAACGTCGAGCGAGTTGGCCCGCGTGCCGATCAACGCGTCGACACTCAGTTTCTGAAAGTACGCGTCGTCGCCAGTATGGGTCTGCTCACGGGGTATCTGCCCGGAAAGCCAGTACGGCAGCGCCATCCGCGAATGCGCCGGTTCATCGCAGACGAGTGTGATCTGCGACGCGCCTGAATCGAATTGGCGGATGGTTTCAATGGCGTTGGTGGCGACCGGCCCGCCGCCCACGATTACATGCTTTGTCATCGCCTGATCCATCCTTTGGCAATACCGGAGCGAATTTGACCTTCATATGTGCCCGCATTAAAGCACGTGGAGCCCGGTTCTATCAAGAACCGGGCTCCCGTGCTGGAACATTGAACGTCAATTGCCGGCTACGGTGCCATGAGCGTCTGCAGTTCGACCAGCGACGAGGTCAGCTGCGAGGAAAGGCTCCGCAGATGGTGCCGTTCTTCGGTATCGCAGCGCGCCACATAGCGTTGCAGGTTCGTCCAGTCGGTATACAAGGCGCTACTATCGCCCCGTAGTCGTTGGACGTCCGCCCCACCAACGATGCTCTGATGAAACTGCCGCGAAGCAGTGGCGAAGTTGGCGGCCTGTCGACGCACCTGCTCGCGATAGGACGGGTTGCGGCGACTCAGCCAACGTTGGACGTCGTCGGAAAGGTGGTCCGCAGAGTTCTCGAGCGACGCTGCCAATTCCAGGGCATGGTGGCGGTCGAACCCATCATTAATGCGCAATTCACCCTGCAGGTCCATGACGCTGCGTTCGATTTCAGCAAGCACCCGTTTCGCGGCCTGGCTTTGCAGCGGCTCAAACACGTCGTGGAATCGATCCCATCCCTCTTCGACAAACCGATACGTGTAGACAAGATCTTCCTCTTTACGGGTAACCGAATCGGCGAAGTTCTGGCACATCCCGTAGAACTCGTCAGCCGTCGCGAGTACTTCATCCGAGCGTGGCAAGCTGATCAACAGGCGCAGCGGCGTGCGCGAGAAGAACTCGTCGATGTTTCGCTGCAGAACCTCGGTCATGTGCAGCAGCTCGCGGCGATCGACCGAATGCGGCAGCCACAGCAGCTCGTGGATCTCGTGGTCCGTTTCTGCGACGCGGCGCGCGCCCCGTTCCAGATAGCGGTTGTTGACTGACCGCAGGCGGCCGGAGAACGGGTCCCACAGAGTTTGGAACTGCCGGTACTCGCTGACGACCCGATCATAGTCGGCGTAATCAGCCACCATCGACGAGACCGTACGGGCTTGCTGCTCGGCGCGGCGCCCGGAGACCAGAAGTTCGCTGCGCAAGTTCGGCTGCGAGACTTCAATGTCGATATCATCCAGCAAATTGTTCAAGTCCGAGGCAAGCGCCGCGGTCTGACGAATCAGCTCGGTGCGGTTGAGTTGAGGCCGGATCTGCAATTTCTGCCCGATCTCTTTGTCGTACGCATTTAATCGCTCGATGCGCGTGACAACGGCGCGCGGCAGTCCCGGAACCTGGAGGAGCTGATTGGCCAGCACTCGCCAGTCGCGATCCAGGGTCTGGAATTCCGTGGCGACGATGCGGACGTCCTGCGTTTGCCGGGCTCGATTGAGCAACAGCGTCGAGCGGGCTCTGATCTTGAGCACGTCGTTGAAATAGACCTGCACACCGGGGATTCGTTGGCGGGCGCTATACAAATCGTCCGTCAAGCGAGATGCTTCGTTGGCGAAATCTTCCATCGCGCGGACGGCACCGCGGATATCGCCTTGATCGATGGTGGGCGGCAAACTCCGGTTCAGGAGTTCGTCGCGCACCGGCTCATCGATACGCTGGTTCTCCTGGTCCATTAGCCTGCGGAGCAAGTCGTCGATCAGCTCGCGCTGATCTTGAGCGACGGCGCTGTTGGCGTGAACTCCGATGAGCAATCCAAGCAGCGCGAGCAGCCTGGGGGCTCGCGCAATCCACGTGCGTGCTTTTCCGGACGCGGACGATGCGCGGGGAGCGTTGCGGGGGCAAACTTCCATGTGCGGTTTCCTTTCCTTGATAATCGAATCCCGAATCTTTGAAACTTCCGTGTGTCCTTGAGGCGGTTCGTTGTTCCACCGGTTGTGAGCGTCAACCGATTCGGCGGCTCTCACGTTGGTGAAATCACCCTTGCTCCCCCGTGCCGAGCGACCCGGCGGTCACCGATGGGCCGAGTGTCACGTCAGTGGTGCGAAGGGCAGACGCCGACCGATTGAACCGATTGCAGACGGCGGCGAGAACGGCGCGGCTGCGATGGCCGTGCCGAGGCGATGTTTCCTCCATGAACGAACAGCGATTCTTCCTTGAGCCGGCTACAACGAAGCCAAGCCGAGTTCGGCCAACTTGTCGTCGCCGGGTTTCCCATCCTCGCTCCAACCACGCTCCTCGTAGTAGACGGGCAGCATGGCGTCGAGGTTGACTGTGACACCGGCTGATGGGCCGGATGTGTGAGCTTCCTTGAGCAATCGTTTCGGGAGCGAGTCGTCAGCCTTGGTCAGACCCGCCCTGAGGTTCCACAGGCGTTCCAAGTTCCACGTGCGTTCCCCGATCTTCACGAATTCCTCAATGGTGTATGGCACACCGGTCGCGGCGGCTGTGCAGGGGGCGAACGTCTCCAGTGGTCCACCAGTGGAAGCGACGAACAAACACAGCCCTGTGTTGTCGTGCGCGGTCGTGCGATTCTGTTCGTGGGCGACCCACTCGGCTTTGCCCTCCGGGGCGTGCGGGTCGTATTCTCCCGAGCTTTCGATGCCCGGCGTCCAGGCTCGCAGATGGCAACCACCGCGGTTGCACGTCGCGTACGCGATTCCCATTCCCTGGAAACCACGCGGATCGTAGGCGGGAAACTCCTGGCCTTTACTCCCCATAAAAACGTCGGGATGGCGGAACTTGGCACCCATCCGCTTCGAACCTTCGGCCAGTTCGTCGCCAAAACCTTCGCGATAGCCCGTGGCCTCCACCATTCGGACCAGCGCTTCGGCCGAGCCAAACGTGAGCGGCATCTCGACCTGATCGTCGGAAATCACTCCGCTCTCATACAGTTCCATGGCGGCGGCTAAGGTTGCCCCCATCGAAATCGGGTCCATCCCCAGGTCGTTGCACAACCAGTTGGACTTGAGGACCGCGTCGAGATCGCCCACACCGGCATCGGCCCCCAGCGCCCAGGCAGCTTCGTATTCCGGCCCTTCGCCGGCAATCTTCCAATTGCGAGGGTGCATGTTGACCATGTATTTGTCCGAGTCGTCGCCAAGGCGACAAACCCGGCCGCACGCGATGGTGCAGGCGAAACAGGCTTTGGTGGCGACGAGCCGGGTGCTACGAATCGCATTGCCGTTCAGCTTGTCGTAGTCCTCGAACTGCCCCTGCTGGAAGTTGCGCGTGGGAAGACCGCCGAAGGAATGCGTGAGGTCGATGGTGGCGGCGGTGCCCTGCTCGTTGAAGGAGCGGCGGCCCGGGTTGTCTTTCATCGAGGCCCGCATGTTCCAGACGGCCTCCATGAACTCCTTGGGCTGGGCGACTGACACGCCACCAGTCCCGCGAACGGCAATGGCCTTGAGATTCTTTGAGCCCATCACCGCGCCGACGCCGCTACGACCGGCAGCGCGGTGCTTGTCGTTCATGATGCAAGCGAAGCGGACGAGCTTTTCACCGGCCGGGCCAATGCAGGCGACCCTCAAGTTGGGCAATCCCGTTTCTTCCCGCAGACCATCCTCAGTGTCTGAGACGCCCTGCCCCCAGTAAGCGGCGGCGTCTCTGATCTCGACAGAGTCATCGTAAATGAACAGGTAACTCGGCTGCGGTGCGCTCCCTTCCAGGATCAGCAGGTCGTATCCAGCGAACTTCAACTCGGGTCCCCAATGACCGCCCGAGTTGGATGTGGTGATTGCGCCGGTCAGCGGCCCCTTGGTGACGACCATGTACCGGGCCCCGCAGGGAACCGGAGTCCCAGTGAGCGGACCAGTGGCGAAGATCAGCTTGTTTTCAGCCGCCAGTGCATCGACCGACGGATCTACTTCTTCGTACAAGTAGCGGGCGGCCAGGCCCCGGCCGCCGATGTACTCGTGCAGCCACGGCGTGGGGATTTCTTCGACGGTACATTGGCTGGTGCTCAGGTTGACCCTCAGCAACTTACCAGTCCAGCCGCCCATGACTTGCTTTCTGTTCGATCTTCAAAGCCCACTGAACACTGTTGGGCCGCTTCGGCCTACGGATTGCTCGCGGTCGCCTCAATGTAGTTGTTGTTCACACGCTCGGCCCACGGTCCGAACCACTCCGCCGGTGTGTCGGTGTCGACGAACTCGATGGCATCTGTGGGACACGTTGTTGCGCAAGCCGGGTCGCCCCCACACAGATTGCACTTGGCAGCGGTATCCGATTGGGGCAGCGTGAACACCGTGCCGAACGGACAGGCGATGGTGCAGAGATGACAACCGATACACAAGGTTTCGATGACAACTTTAGCGTCAGTCGCCGGGTCGAGGGCAATTGCGTTGACGGGGCAGGCATTCATGCACCACGCTTCGTCACACTGCGTACAAGTGTATGGAGCGTAGCTGGCTTCCTCGTCGAAGACGTTGACGCGGATCAGGCTGCGAGACGGCTGGAATTGACCAGTTTGTACGTAAGCGCAGGCCAATTCGCATTGCATGCAGCCGGTGCACTTTTCCGGCACAATGTTCAGCGTCTTCGCCATTGCCCCCTCAGCGGACGGGAATCACAGGATGTGCACCACAGCAGGCCCCTTGTACCCGGAATGGGCAAACTTGTCAAAGTCTTTCCCGGAAACGCGTTATGAGCCAACCGGCGATGCCAGCGGCACCTGAGGTCCTGGTTTTGCGATCGAGGCGCGACATCGCGACCCATCCCGGTACTGATTCGGTCAGCCGAGCTAGGAATCGTCGGCAGCCAACGCCAATGCCCCGTGGATCACAACTTCCTCACCGAGCGCGGCGGGCAGGATCTTGTAAGAATCAGCAAGTGGCGTGAACACGTAGGAGCCGACAAACCGCTGCAGCGGCTTGAAGAATAGCTCGTCCCCCGATAACGAGACCCCACCGCCTACAACAATCGCCTCGGGAGCCGTCAGGGTTATCACCTGGGCGATCGCCCAGCCAAGAGCTCGACACGCCTGTTCGAAGATGGAGATGGCGATCTGATTTCCCTCGCGGCCGGCTTCCGCCACAATCTGTGCGCTCAGTTGTTCAGGCCGGTGTCGACAGCGCTCCAGCAGGTCGGCCACATCGGCGTCGGCTTCTGGAGACTCGACTCGTGACCGAGCAGCAGTTTCGATTGCCGGGCCGCTGGCCAACGACTCGACGGTTTGATCGGGGCGGTCGCAGTCCAACCCGGGCCTTAGGTGTCCAATCTCTGCGATCGCAGGCCGGCTGTTGCCCGCGAGTCGCCCGTCGACGACCAAACCGCCGCCAATACCAGTGCCCACGGTGAGAAAGAAGACGATCTGGCGGCCCTTGCCGGCTCCGAATTGCGCCTCGGCGAGCGCCGCGACGTCGCAATCGTTGCCAAGGATCACCGGTTGCCCGAGTGTGTTGCAGCACCACTCTGCAAGGGGAAAATTGTCCCAGCCTGCAATCTGATGGCTGGTGACCACTCGCCCCTGCAAATGGTCGACCGGTCCGCCAAATCCGATTCCAATCCGCGTCACACGGTGAGACTCGATCAAGCGACTGCCGGCTTGCTGGATTTGTTGCAAGATCCCATTGGCCTTTTGAGCCGGATCGACCGGGTATCTCTCCAGCGCGACCAGCTCACCGTCGCCTCCGCCGACGCCCAGCTGGAGTTTTGTGCCGCCGATTTCAATTCCCAACAACATCGGTCGAGCTCTCCCAAAGGTGGCATTTGCATGCCGATTGTAGCGATTCGGCAAGCACCGATGCTGCAAAGCACACAACCAGCTTGAGGGGGATTCTTGGAAGAGTCGGGGTTTTCTTCAAGCACAGTCGGCATAACCGGCAAGCTCGACCAAGCCGCGAGTGTGAGAATTTCCGGAGACATCGGACGAATCGTTACAACCGGACCTGGGCAAACGGGAGTTTCGACAACACCCCAACGAGCAACCAACGCCTTGGAGTGGATACTCAGGACCGAACGATAACGCACGTTAAGACGACGTAATGTCGAGGCACTCGGGTCTCGCAGCCGTCGCGATTTGGTTTCTCACGGGAAAAGGTCACCGGGTTTCGGCCCTGAAGTGCCGAACGCCGGTTATTGTCGGCTCTCTCACTCACCAAGGGACTGGGGTATGTCTAAGCTCAAAACACTTGCCATCTGTGGAATTGCCTTGATGTTCACGACCGGATGTCACGGTCTGAAAGGCCACCTCCACAACCACATTCACGGCAGCAGCTGCGATAGCTGTGACAGCTGCCAGTCATGCAGCACAAACACCTATTACGAGACAGTCACCGAATGCGAAGGCTGCGACGATGACTGCATCGAAGAAGCAGAGGCGTCGCAGTGTGGCGCTTGCGAAGAAACGCTGAAATCCAATCTGCAGCTCGGCATGGAACAGCAGCTCTGCTTCGGAGCACTGGAAGTCGACATGGACAAGCTCAAGAAGCTGATCGATGAGCGACAGGAAGCGTACAAGCAAGAGCAAAAGTTGTACGACGAATACGCCAAGGCCCAGAAGGAACACTGGCAGTCCGAGCGTGAGCGTCAGCTTCGCCAGTACATCGACAACCTGCCCGCCGAAGGCGGCACCGACTGCAACGGCCGCAAAGTCAGCTGCTGTGCTCCGCCGGCGTGCCCGAAATTCGAACTGCCTTCGCCTCCGCCGCGTTGCATCATCGGCGCCACCGAGATCCCCTTTAGCATGCCGGTGACACTCAAGGTCGGTGTCAACGACGTGGCGATCAAGGCCCCGAGAGTCTGCCGTTCCGTGACCGAATGTGTCAGCGGCTGCGATTCTGGCTGCTTCGGCCGTGGATGCGGCAACGGTTGCTGCGAGCAAGGCTGCGGCGACGAGTGCTGCGGTGACGAAGGTTGCTGCGACCAGGGTTGCTGCTCGTCGACGGGCGCCGGTCCGGCAGAGCACGCTCCGGTTGACGCTGCTCCGCCCGCCCCGGCTGCTGCCTATCGCCGATACCCGCGTCAGCGCTAAGACGAAGAGTGGTTGTGGTCCAAGACAACTTTGAGATTGGGATCGGACGACAGCCTGAGAAACCGAGTGCCGCCGTCGACCATCGGGTCGGCGGCGGCTTCTTTTGTTTCATGCTATGTTTGAGCCGTCTGTCCGTTGTGCGGGCGTTTCCGTTGGAATCGAGGCCGCGATGGCCAATTGCGGCTAAACCTGCCTACCACCACCCCTTGCGCACCGAGACAACTGCTCGCCGTTGCGAAGCGTATTGACCGTTGGATGTTCGCACACAAGAATTCGAAGGGCATTCTCATTCCAGTTCCCAGCAGGGGGCGTTCATGGCGGCTCGCAATTCCTCGAAGAAGGCAACAACAACCAAGACCACAAGCAGACGATCGAAGACTTCGTCGGGCAAATCGCCCGGCAAGCGGACTGCCCGAAAGCCTGCCGTAAAGAAGAACGGCCGCAATCTGACGATCGGCAGCTATCTCATTCGGCGGCTGCAGGAGTATGGCATCAAGGATGCGTTCGGAATACCGGGCGACTTCGTGCTGCAGTTCTATGGCATGCTGGAAGAGAGCCCGATTCGAGTCATCGGAACAACACGGGAAGACTGCGCCGGCTATGCGGCTGACGGCTACGCACGCGTGCACGGCTTGGGTGTGGTGTGTGTGACTTACTGCGTGGGAGGCCTGAGCCTGTGCAACTCGGTCGCAGGCGCTTATGCCGAAAAGTCGCCCGTGATTGTGATCAGCGGTGCTCCTGGTATCGGCGAGCGGGAATCCGATCCACTGTTGCACCACCGGGTTCGCGATTTCGGGACCCAGCGAGAAGTCTTCGAGAAGATCACCGTCGCCTCGGCTTCTTTGGACGACCCACTGACGGCTTTTCGCGAAATCGATCGCTGTCTCGAGGCCGCGGTGCGATTCAAGCGGCCGGTCTATCTCGAGTTGCCACGCGATAGAGTGTCGGCTGAGGCCCTGTTTCCGCACGAACCGCTCAAAGAAAAGTTCAAAAGCAACAGAGATGCGCTGCGCGAGGCGATCAAGGAAGCTGGCGAGCTCATTGAGGCCAGCCAGAATCCGGTCATCATCGCCGGCGTCGAGATTCACCGCTTCGGCCTGCGTCAGGAGCTACTCAAGTTTGCCGAGAAGGCGAAGATCCCGATGTGTGCCACCCTGTTGGGCAAGTCGGTCGTCAGCGAAAAGCACCCGTTGTATCTCGGTATCTACGAAGGCGCGATGGGCCGCGAAAGCATCCGCCGTTACGTGGAAGACAGCGATTGCGTGATTCTGCTGGGCACGTTCATGACGGACATCAACCTGGGCATCTTCACCGCGCACTTGGATCCGGGAAAATGCATCTACGCGACCAGCGAGAAGCTGCGGATGGGCCACCATCACTTCCACGACGTACTCTTGTCCGACTTTCTCAAGGGTCTGGCGAAAACGAAATTGGCACCCAAACGCATCACCTTGCCCGATATCGGTAAGACTCTCGACGAGGACTTCGAGGTCAAATCCGACGCGGCGATCACCGTGAAGAGGCTGTTTCAGCGGATCAACTGCATGCTCGACGAGAACATGGTCGTCGTCGCCGACGTGGGAGATTCGTTGTTTGGAGCCGCAGACCTGAGCATTTACCGGCACACGGAGTTCATTAGCCCCGCATATTACACGTCGATGGGATTCGCCATCCCCGCAGCCGTCGGCGTGCAGGTTGCCAATGCCGACCGACGGCCGATCGTTTTGGTTGGTGACGGCGCGTTTCAGATGACTTGCTTGGAACTCTCAACGGTGCTGCGGCACGGTTTCAACCCAATTGTTCTGGTCCTCAACAACAAGGGCTATACCACCGAAAGGTTCCTGCAGGAAGGACCGTTCAACGACATTCTCAATTGGAACTACCACCGCATGCCCGACTTGCTGGGAGGCGGTTGGGGGTTCGAGGTTCACACCGAAGGCGATCTCGACAAAGCGCTGCAGGCGGCGATGGCAAACCAGGACTGCTACAGCCTGCTCAACGTCCACCTGGATCCGCTGGACATCAGCCCCGCGCTCGATCGACTGGCCAAACGGCTGTCGAAGAGGCTGTAGGCGGCTGCAAGCACTGAGCCATCTTCGGGTGGTCAGGAAGATGTTGCGATCGGCGCCCCTGCTATCGGGCGCTGGGCACTCAGGCGTTTCGTCGCCGGAGAATGAGAAGGACCTTTCGCAGGTCGGCAAATTCGCGACATTCACCTGGCGGTCAATGTCTGGAATTCACCGGCTGCGAAAGGTTTCGTCCCCCCCTGACAGAAAGCGGTGGATCGAACTGACCGATTCCACTCACCTCCTGCACGAAGTAATTCGTGTCATCGCATCGCACTGCGAGCGTTGTAAATGACCCTTGTATTGATGGAAGCGTTCTACGGATTGGCCGGCGCTGCCGCACCGAGCCCTTCCTGTTGACTCTTGTACTCTTCCAGAGCCTGAACCTGCCGTGTGAGCTTGAACTCAGGCCCGGCCGGATAGTATTGGACGTCGTCGCGGAGATAGTAGCCGGACGGCAGCGTTTGGCCGCCAACGTTGCTCTGAACGCAGCCGGACATAGTGCCGGCTAAGCCGCAAGCCACCATGGCGGCACACGACAAGTGCTTGATCAGATTACGCTTCATCTCCCAGTCCTCGTTGCTTCGACACTGAATTTAACACTGCGAAGAGTGCTCGATCGACATTGGTTGCTTGGCGGTAACTCCCGCATCTGCAGATGTGTCGTTGTGAAAAACGGCAGTTCGACGAACAAAGTTAGTATCGACCGTCACAATCGAAATCTTCGGCATAACTTGCCACGCTCCTGACATTTCAGCCGCGGATGCCCCCGGCCGATGGTCGGATCGAAGGAGCACCGGCAACGTACAAGCCGGGCCAGCCGGCACGTAACCCGTTGATGCATAATGAATTAGGCACCAAGCACATCGTTCTGGGAGTCGGCCTGCGGGGCTTTGAAGTTGGAGCTAACTTAGCCCTTGAAGGACCGCTGGAGCTCTTCGAGGGATGTCTTCCCTGCGGCTACCAGCTTCAGGCCTTCCCGTTGCATCGAAGGCATTTTGAGCTTACGGGCGAGCGACTTGATCTCGGCGGGCCCGGCTCCGCTCGCGACAAGCTCCTTCATCTCCTCGGTCATCTCAATAAGTTCAAACAGCGGCATGCGTCCTTTGAACCCCAGACCCGCGCAGGACCGGCAGCGATAAGAGTCGTCATCTTGCTGCGGTGGTCGGTACAACGCTTTGGTCTCAGGCGGCAGACCCACTTTTGCAAGGAGTTTCGGGTTGGGACGAAATGCGTGTTTGCACTCCTCGCACAGCCGCCGGATGAGCTTTTGGCTCAGGATTCCCGCCAAGCCGTCGGCCACGACTCCCGGGTCCTCGACCCACTTATTCAATTGAGCAATTCCAGTTGCAGCATCTCTGGCGGGGAACTCGGCAATCAGCGTCACCTTGTCTTGCATCCGGAACAAGACCTGGGCCGTCTCCGCGTTGCGAATGGGGTCGACGTATAGACAGTCGGTTTCTGACCGGGCGGCGCGACCGATGGTCGTCTCCAGGTCGTCCTCGGGCAAGGCCTCGAACTGGCTGACGTTGCCAAGATCTCGGCCCTCCATGTCGACAATATGGTTCACCAGATAGAGGTAGGAGTCGATGCACAACACGACACCGCGTGTGAACGTCGACGTGCCGGATTGAGGCGGTCCGCACACCAACACGCATCCGCGGCGCTCACCCGTCAACTCGCGGATTTTCTCCTTGAGCTCGACGGGGAATCCCATCTCGTCGGGCTTCTCGAGCGACTCCTTCATGTTTGTGACTTGGACGGATAGCCGCTCGCCACCTTCGACGGGCGTGGTGCGCACCCTGAGTTCGTACGGCGCTTCTCGGTATTCCACCTTCACGCCGCCCGACTGCGGCTTGGTGCGCTGCTTGATCTGCAGCCCGGACAGCAACTTGATCACTTGCGTGACGGCTAGTCCACGCTGTTTCGGCATTTTTCCCCCGGAGTACCGAACCCCGTCGACAAATACCGAAACGACTGAAGCGTTCCCCTTGGGGTCGAGCCGAATCGTCTCGGCGCGGCGGCGCAGGGCGTCGCTGATCATCTCTTTTGCGGGTACTAACCCGGCTTCTGCAAGTCGCGCGTTGGCCGCGAGATCGGCCTGCTGACCGTTCAACGCGCCTTGAAACAGGACCTGTTCGACGTCCTGTTCGTAATCGTCGTCGTCATCGTCGTCACGCTTGGCTTTGCCAAATCCAAAAATCACCTTCAACTCCTCAACGATCGCATTGCGTGCACCTCCCCATCGTTGATGGTGTGCGACGCCGAGCCGGACACTGAGCCGATGTCCCGTTCCTCAAACCTGGCGGCCAGGATGCGCTTCCCTGCAACAACATTCTATTGTGGCAGGTTGCCGGGGAGTTGCAAAGCGCCCCTTGCCCGCAGATGTACGGGTAGATCTCATCCGGGAATCGCTGGGGGCTACCCGATGATGCTCGGCCTTTGTACATCGGATCTACGCAGCCGAAACCCGCTCCGTTTATGTCAGACTCGCTTTAGAGCAGCCCGTAGCGTACCAGGGATTGCCGGAGTTTTGCCTGCTGCGACTCATCCAGAGGTGTCAAAGGGAGCCGCATTTCGCCGGAGTCCCGTTCGAGCATCCGCATCGCCATCTTGATCGGAATGGGATTCGTCGCCAATCCCAGCAAATCACGGCACAGCGAAAACAGCTTGTGATGCCAATTCTGTGCACCGGCGATGTCGCCTGCCGAGAAGCAGTCGAGCAGCGCTTTGACGTCCTGAGGCACGATATTGGCGACCACGGAAATGATTCCGCTGCCGCCAATAGACAACAGCGGCAGCGTGAGACTGTCGTCGCCGGAGAGAATAGTCAGGTCACTGGCCGACAGAATCGCCGACGCCTGGTCCATCGAGCCTGTGGATTCCTTGACGGCTACGATGTTTGGCAGTTCTCCTAGCCGAGCGATCGTGGCCGGTTCCATGTTCGCCGCCGTGCGGCCGGGAATGTTGTACAGCACAATCGGCAGATCCACGGCATCTGCGACCGCCTTGAAATGGAGATAGAAACCTTCCTGCGTTGGCTTGTTGTAGTACGGGGCAACCATCAGTGCACCATTGGCGCCCGCCGATTTGGCGAATTGTGTGAAGCGAATGGCTTCGCTGGTACTGTTCGAACCGGTCCCGGCCATCACCAGGATTCGCCCCGCCGCCTGCTCGCAAACGATCGAGATGACTTGCTCGTGCTCGTCGTGCGAAAGGGTCGGGCTCTCGCCGGTCGTGCCAACCGGGGCAATGCAGTTGGTTCCGCTTTCAACGTGAAAATCGACCAGCTTGCGCAACGACTGTTCGTCGACGGCCCCGTCTCGAAATGGAGTGACCAACGCGACTGTGAGTCCGGCGAAGCGATCTCCCTTGCGTGCCATGATGCGGTTTCCCGTTAAACCTGACTGTTGAGTATCACGAAGCAATCTTCAACCCGATGGTGGTCGTCTACTCGCCTCAGGACTGAATCGTTCAACGTTTCTCCCAATCAATGTCCGACAATCGGGACAAGGCGAGCTGCAATGCATGGGTTCCATCGCGGCCATGGCCCTGCGCTTGCAGGGCGACATAGAGTTGATGCGACATCGCCAATCCTGGAAGCGCCAGGCCCATTTTCTTGGCTTCGGCCAGCGCGATCCCCATGTCTTTGATGAAGTGCTCGACAAAGAACCCGGGATCAAAATTATTGTCCATGATTCGGGGACCCAGGTTCGACAGAGACCAACTTCCAGCCGCCCCGCTCCCGACCGACTTCATGACTGTGGGCAAATCCAGCCCTGCACGGTAGCCGTACAGCAGCGCTTCGCAAACGCCGATCATGTTTGTGGCAATCAAAGTCTGATTGACCATCTTGGTGTGCTGGCCCGAGCCGGACGGGCCCTGGTAGACAATCGTCTTCCCCATGGCATCCCAACACGGTTGAAGGGCTTCGACGACATCCTCGTCGCCGCCGATCATGATCGAGAGGGCACCGTTCTTAGCTCCCACGTCCCCTCCGGAAACCGGCGCATCGATGCTGGAAACGCCTTTCGCCTTGGCGGCGTTATAGATTTCCACGGCCAGCGAAGGGTCGCTGGTCGTCATGTCGACCAGGATTGCCCCGGCTGCTGCCCCCGCAAGGGCTCCCTGAGCACCCAGCATGACTTCGCGGACGTCGCTGGGAAAACCGACGATGGAGAACACAACGTCTGATGCCTCGGCCACACTCCGCGGGGAATCGGCCCAGCCGGCGCCTTTCTCCAGCAGCGCCTCGGCCTTGGATTTCGTTCGACTGAACACGGTCGCGGCGAAGCCGGCATCGATCAGATGGCCGACCATGCTCGAACCCATCACGCCTGTGCCGATCCAACCAACTCTCGTCGAGCCAGGTGCAATTGCTGCAGCCGCCATCACTCTCTCTTGCTAAACCCGGTTGTGAATCAGACAGGTGCGCACGCGACATGGTTCGCCGCGCAGTGCCGCAGTATATCGGACCCCGGAAATGAAGTCACTCCAGCGCCTGCGCCGCCGCTCACTGCCCATATCGCACGCTCGGCACCGAATGAGCCAAGTCGTTATCGGCACCGCAACGCTCTATAATCAATCCGACCCGACCGACTTTAAGGATGACTGATGCGCGATCACGTTGAGTTCCTCCGGCAGTTTCGCGATCGCTTCAAAACCACAGGCGCCGTGGCTCCCAGCAGCAGGTTTCTCGCGGCAGCCATGACGCGTCCATTCGCTGAACGCAGCAGACCAGCCCGTGTACTCGAAATCGGTCCGGGTACGGGGGCTGTGACGCGACACATCGTGAATCAGATGGGGCCGCAGGATCGGCTCGATCTCGTGGAATTGAACGAGACGTTTGCGGCCAATCTCGCTCGCAAGCTCGAAGAAGAACCGGGCTTTCGAGCCGTAGCAGAGCGCACCAATCTGCACCAATGCCGCCTCGAAGATTTTCGTGACGACGCTCCCTACGAATTCATTATCTCCGGGCTCCCGCTCAACAACTTCGCCGCCGACTCGGTCAGCGACATCTTCGACACATACTTTCGTCTGCTGGCCCCCGGCGGAGTCTTGTCATACTTCGAGTACATGTACGTACGCCCGCTACGCCGGCTGGTGGCGCGCGGTCCGGAGCGGCATCGATTGACCCAACTCGATCAGGTGATGCAGCCCTACGTTTCAAAGCGGCGGTTCCGTCGCAACTGGGTGTTCGCCAACGTGCCACCGGCGTGGGTGCAACACCTCAAGCAGAGCGAAGCCACTGACAACCAGCCTATCATTGCGACGGAGTTGATTGATCGAGGTCCAGCGGCATAGGCATTTACAGACGAAAACGACCGGGGTTCCACAGCGAAAACCCCGGTCGTTGGTGATACTCAGCTTGGCCCGACTTCACGCATTAGTCTTTGGGAAGGCTAAAGCTCACCATCAAGGCGCCCTTCTCGTCAGGAATGACATAGGAGCCAGAGGCCGGCATGTACTTCTCGATCGCTTCAAACGGCGGCAGTTTGGAGAAATCGACGTTTTCCAAAAAGTCCCCCGCCGTGCCAGAACGAAACAGTTCGTAGGCGGCCTTCAGCTGGCTGCTCTGATTTTGGAACCCCATGATCGATGTCTGCGACGGGAAGTGATCGGCGATTTGCTGATACTCCTTCGAATCGGACAAGGCGTTGACGTCGGAATCGCGCAGCGCCTGTTCGAGCAGCGTGACGTTGCTGGCGATCATCAGGCTGTTCTTGGCAACCGTGATTCCCATCTTCACCGGGTCGGCTCCCTGTCCCAGTCCACCGACACTCGGCAGTGGCAATTGCATCTCGTAGATCTTCTCGCCGCGAAATTCCCGCGTCTCCATCGAGATTCCATCGCTGTCGGCGATCGTCGAGAGCACGGTCTTCGCCTGTTTCGGGTCCTTCACTCCCAAGGCCAGCATAAAGCGTGAGCTGTCAGGGACCTTGGGGTCCTCCATGTCGGAGACAAAGTGAATCTCGCCGGTGAGTTGATCGAGCACATCCGTCTTCAGGTGAAGTTGCAGCCCACCCTCTTTCTCCGCCATCTGATCGAGCATCTGCTCCAATGCCCCTGGTCCCTGAATTGAATCGGCCAGCGCTTCCACCGCCTCATAAGCCGACTCGACGTCCCAGTTCAACGCGAAGTAGGTGTTGACGTTGTCGGCAACCCACGGCGGTGGAGTCTGCTCGACGGCCGGGAAACGAAACGCGTTCAGCAATCCGACGGCTGGTTGCTCTACGTAAATGAACACGCGGCTGACCGTGTCAAAATCGCCGCTGACCATGTCCACGGCGCCGCCAATCGCCTTGAGATTTGCCAATCCCATCGCCGGCAAGAATCCGGTCGCCATTTGCAATTGAAAATTGTCTTGCGCAAACGCGTTGATGAGGTTTGTCGCGAGCCCGATGGGGTCGATATAGAACTTGAGCACCGGGTCGGTATCGGGACTCTTGGTGCGTTCCATCACGTGGCGATAGACTTCGTTGCTCGAAAAGGTGCTGGAATGGTCGCCGCTCCATCTGGCGAGCACGGCTTCGAGCACCGGCAGGTTGCTGCCGGCTACCAAGTAGTCGTCCTTCAAAAAGTAGGCCAGCGTGCGTCCAAAGCCGTCTTCGTCCGGTTCTTCGGCAGCGGCGTCTGCATCCGCTTTTTTCTTGAACCGATAGGTAACGATCTCAGTTCCTTCGAAGTCCTCAACAGAGCGGGCCACACCCTGCTCTTCGAGAGCCCCTTCCGCCTTTTCGAGCAGCTTCTCGATGACCTCGCCACTCTCACCAAAGTCGAGCAACGCGACCAGACCGGCCGTTTCGCCTTCTGGTTCGATGTAGGCCACGGCCACTTCCCCGGTGGGAATCTGCAACAACTCGTCGACTGACACACCGAGTTGCTCGGTGATGTCGCCAGAGGCCTTTTCGATCACGGGCTTTAGCTCAGCCCAGAAGTCGTCAAAAGACTCGTCTTTGAGGACCCCGCCCAGGGTGCTCTGCTTGAAGCGCTCTTTCAGCTCGGCAACGCTGGGCACGCTCAAGTAGCCGTAAACCTTGGGAGGCAGCAGCTGATCGCTGGGAACTTTGTCGGCCGCTGTCAACGGCCGCGACAACAGGGAGGCTGCCAACATCGACACCAGCAGGGCGACCGATCGAACTCTGGTTCTGGTCATGGTTACTTCCGTTTCTTCTGTGGTTCAGGCCGGCCACCCCGGATTTCGGCGGGCGTGATCGCGAAACATACCGGCCGAACCAGCCATCGGTTTCAACCGGCCTTCAGACGAGGGACGAGTCAACAAAGGCACTCGCTGCAATCTGGAGCCCCATCCTCGACAGCGCCTGTGGCACTGCTACCTCGGTGCTTAGTTGTATCAATTTCGGCCGATGGCACAAGACCATCAGCGAACCGCTGGCGGCGGTTCTGATCGCCGGCGACGAGGAGCTTCGAGATACCGATACCCCGAATTGGGGTTGTTCTTGTCGAATGCAAATGCCTCCCGGTTGTCGAGAAACTCCTTCAGATACGCGACGGGGATCGCGAAACCCAGCCCTTCCCCGAACGTGAGCTTCATGTTCGTCACGCCCACTACTTCGCCGCGTGCGTTAAACAAGGGTCCACCGCTGTTGCCGGGATTGATCTGCGCTGTCGTTTGAATGTAGACCAATCCCTCAAAACTGCGGCTCCGCGTGCTGACGATTCCTCGCGAGACTGATCTTTCCAATCCCAACGGGTTTCCGATGGCGAACACCTCGTCGCCCTCTCTGTAATCGGAATCGCGTGCCAGATGCACCGGCTCAAATGCCTGCCCCTTCTGCTTTGGTATCTCCAGCAACGCCAGGTCCAAGAATGGATTGATAGCCACAATCTTCACGTCGTTGATCCGCGATCGGCGAAAACCGCCGTCGTCGTCGTGGTTGAACATCGTCACCGCGATTCGCGTCTCGCGCTCGATCACGTGATAATTCGTGACACAGTAACCGCGGTTGTTGATGATAAAGCCCGAGCCCAGGCCCCCCGGCGTCTGCACCAGCACCACGGCCTCCCCGTTCGTTTTGGCCAGTTCCTTAATGCTCCGCACCGGCAGGCGGGCCGTGCTGTAGATCGCGTTGGTGTCGACCGTTGAAGTGTTGTCGCTAGCGTCGAGATCGGAATCCCGCCGAGAGCGTATCCGGTCCACCGGTACCCGGACGATTTCGATCCCGATGTCGACGTACAACGCGTCGGTGTTTTCCTTGAGAATCTCGCCTTCGATCTTGTGTCCGCTCTTCAGTTCGATCACTTCGGCCCGGGCCAACCCCGGCGAGCACGTGATCGCCAGCGCCAGAAGACACAGCCCGGCGGCGACGCATCTGCGCGGTTTGGGCTGCCATAGAATAGGGCCATCGGTCATGACGCGAACTACGTAACGGGCGCTCACAGATCGAAATTGCCCGGACCGCGGCGGCTGAAGTTCAGAATTCATCGGCAAAACGGTACTCCTGGTGGCAATCGTTACATTTCTTTTCGACGCGCGCCAAAGCTTGCGAAAAGTTCCCGAAGTTCTTCGTCTGCACCGCCCCGGTCAATTCGAGATTGGCATCGATCAACGCGGCGATGTGTGCTTGGTATTCCGGCTCGTCAGCCGACGTGTAGCCGCCGGTCGCCACGACTGCCGAAAGGGCCGCTAAGATCGCTGCTTCGTGGAGTGTATCATCTGCGTCTTTGGCAAATCCGTCTTCGGTGGACTTATTCTGCCGCAGCCACTGCAGTGCAGTCTCCATGCGTTTCATCAGGCTGCCCCGATCGGCACGCTCGGCAAACTCAGCGTCGGCGTCCGGCTCTTCCAGATCCGTCGGCCGGTCGGCACCGAGCAGATCCAACAATCGTTCGAACGGCAGGCGGACGCCGTCAAAAGCCGCCCGACCGCGCTCTTGTGCCTGCTCCTCGATTCTCGCACCGAGATCCCGGACGTACCTGGCGTTACCTTGCCATGCCGTTTGCTCCGAGTGTTGTGCTGCAATCTCCGCCAGGGCGGCCAGCGCCGCACCATGAACCTGCACCTCTTCAAAACTCTGGTTGTAGCGGCCGGCTGACTGCAGGCTCTGATTGAGGGCATTGTGAATGCGTTTGATCTCATCGTCGAGGATCTCGATTGCGATCAAGGCCGCCCAGTCGCGGACCGCCGCAGCCACGCGGGGATCGTCGGGGCTGCCGATTGCTGCCGCTTCACTTGTTGTGGGAGCCGCTGCAGCCGTTGACACAGTTTCGGCGCTGACTGCTACAGGCTGGTCGTCCGCCACAATCGCCAACGGGTCATCGAACCACACGTCGTAGGGGACGTCTTCAATCCACTTCCGCCCGTCTGCGTCAGTACGGACGATTCCGCGACCTGTTGCATCCGGTACGGCATCGTCGGCCTCTGCAGGTTGTTTCGACTCGGCTGTCGTCTCCGGTGCTGCCTGCGGCGGGCCCGACGAATTCGTAGGCGACGACGGTTCTTTTCCGCAGCCCACGCACAGAACAGCAATGAACGCGGCGACAATCGGCAAACCCGACGGGGTTCGCCCGAACCGCTTGCACGTTGCACTGAGGCAACACGCACTGGCAGGCCATAGAATCCCGCCAGGCGGTCGAGTGGCCACGATGGGATGCAATGATGGTCGCCACATACTTGTCAGATTCAGTCGAAAAGTGCCCAGGGCGCTCATTATCTGGCTGGTGCCGGAGCGGTGCAATCGATATTGTTTCGCAACTCCGACGCGTGAGACGCAACCTTGCCGAATACTGCGCGAAAAAGAGTTGCAGCGCGTTGAAAAAAGGAAACAGTCACAAGGCTGTTTTAGTGTCTCGGGGCCCTTACCCAGTATCCCCAGCAATCACGTCGAATTCGACTCGCACGATCGGCGCGTGCAATTCCATGAGTTGTGGCTGATTTCCGCGCCGCTCACCAACCATGGTGTAGAGTTTGGCAACGGGTCAGCAGGAAACGAAGAACGGGCCGTTCCGTTTTTCCCTCAACTCCCTTGGTCATAGCAGACGATTTTCGATTCCAGCCAATCAGGCCCACGACGGCCACCCGTAGATAAAGGGTTTTCAAGATGAAGAAAATGCTGAGCATGGCGATTGTCGGATGTGTTCTGGCTTCGGCCCAGGCCGCCAGCGCCGACGATCCGTTTGACTTCTTTTTGAGTGCGCCATTCGGTTCGCGCATCGATCTGCCGACAGCCTATCAGGCGGAACCGCCGGCACCCGCGCCGGCAAGCGAATCGTACCCTGCGACTTCCGAACCAATGTCCGTGCACACCTCGACCGCCGCACCGGCGGCGCTCTATCACTGCGTGAGATACAAGGATCGCGACGACATGCATCCCTGTGCGGTGCCAATGATCGTTTCGATTGTCGATCCTTGTGCCTGCCACGATCCTTGTTCGTGTTGTGCTCCCGGTTGCGTACAAGTGCAGATCTGCGTTCCCCCGTGTGGGTGCCCCAAGATCAAACGCAGCCGCGGCGGAAGGAAAGTGGAATACGACTATGGCAAGTATGAGATTGAAATCAAGTCGAAGGATGGAGTCGTGACTGTCGAATACGACGATTGATGGAGTCGTTGTCTGAACGGGCTTTGCTCTCTCCGAACGGTCGCGGCCGACACAGCCGCGACCGTTTTTTCGTGTCCGAGGCAAGGGCCTTCGTCATCTGAAAGCCACACTCTGATCCAGTCGCCACTGTCAGCCCGGTGACCGGCGCTACAGATGTCGCGCCAGCCAATAGGTCATCCAAATGATCAGACCAACCAACACCCACGCAGTCACGAATCCCAAGAATCCAACCCAAGTTGGTTTGGGAATCTCGATGTCCTCGTAGTTGAAGACCTTCTCGACCTGAGGCAACGGATCTTCCGGCAACGTGCAAGGCGCCTCCAATACTTCGCCCGGCTTCACCGGGGTGTGCAGCAGTGCGTAGAAGTGATCCAGCTTCTCTTTGGCTACGCGTGGAGTGATCAGACTGATCAACATCCCCGTAGCCACCCCCACGGAGATGTAGCTGAACATCTGCCAGGCGTCGGTCATTCCGCCGGCGGTGTTGAACATGAATTCCAACAGGGGCACGTTGTCCCGAATCAGATCCGGCCGATAGGCCACAAAGGCCCACGTCCCAGCCGCAGCCAACGTCGAAATCCACACTGCAGCCGACGTCCAACGTCGCCAGACGATCCCGAACCACAGGCTGATCCCGATCGCGGCCGGTGTCTTGATAATCACCTTCAGCGCGTCGATCACGTCGGTAAACGTACTTTGCAGCACCAGCGCCGCCACAACGATCATCAAACCGGCGAAGCGGCCCACCCACAGGTAGTGCCCGTCGGAACCGCTGCGGTACAAGAATCGGCGATAGATGTTCTCGGTGAACAGCCCGCTGCCCACGACCATCTGAGCGTCGCCGCTGCTCATCACGGCCGCCAATAGCGATGCCATCAACAATCCCACCAAACCGAACGAAATGGTCGGTAGGATTTCATACGCGGCCCGTCCGAACAACTCGTCCGCGAACTGCCGGTTGGCAGCCTCGTCGTAGGCAGCATTTCCCGGCGTGAGGGCGGCAAGCTCTGCCTCTCCCAGCGGACTGATCTCCGGCGTCAAGTACCACACGATGCACGCCAACCCTGTAAACGTCCAAGCCACCGTGCAGAACCGCTTGAGGAAGTTGCCCACCGTAAACCCGAACCGGCCTTCGAACTCCGTCTTGCCGGCGCCGCACACGCCCATGATGTGCGGCTGCACCACGATGCCCGCCAGAGCCGTCAGCGAGAGCATGAATACATAGAAGACGGTGATCGGCTCGCGCCCCAATTCGGCAGCCACCTCACTCGTGGCGACCAGGTCGAACATCCCGGTCTTGACCTCGCCGTAGTCATGGAGATGCCCGAACCCGCCGAGCTGCCGAAACACGAACGGCAGCAACAAGAATGAGAACGTGATCGTGAGGATTCCTTGAATGAAGTCGGTGATGATCGCCGCCCCCAGTCCTCCCGCCAGACCATAAACCACGAACAACACCGTCATCGCCAGAACTGCGTATTCATAGCCCTGCACTTGCCGGGTCCCAAAGTTGAACCTGCTTTCTTCGGTGTCCCATTCGGCCGACGGCACCTGGATGTTGACCTGGGCCGCCAGCTGATCGAGCTCGCCGCCGGTGAGCGCGTTGGCCATCTTGCCACTGCTGTACAACTGCCCGGCGATAAACGTCACCGCCATGATGATGCCGTAAATCGAGTACAGCGTGGCCGTGCTGGTGTTAAAACGGGCTTCGAAGAAATCGGCCGTCGTCAGAGCCCGCATGCGTCGCATCACGGGAGCCACGATCCAGTAGAACGGCGTCGCCCACAGCCACAGAAACTGCCACCAGATTCCCGCCAGACCGACTCGCCAGGTTCCAGCGACGACGCTAATCGCCTGCTCGCTGCTGGTGCCAGCACCGAAGGCGAAGAACATCATGAAGACCTTGCCGAACCGGCGGCCCCCCATGAAAAAATCCGACATGTCCTTCACACGCCGGTAGGACCACACGCCGATCGCCAGAATGACGACGAAGTACGCGGCCAGCACGGCCCAGTCGATCCAATGCAATCCCAGCCAGACGGCGTTTTCTGCGTTCATGAGCGTCCCTTGTTAGCCTGAGCCCAAGGTACAGGCGGCCTACTGTGCTTGCAAACACGGGCCGCTTGCTGCAACGTGGATGTTCGACCAGAGTCCTCAGTTCAGCATGCCAGGCGCCGCTCGTGTCAACTCTGGAAGCTCGGGCAAGCACGTTCCCAAATTTGGACTTGTATCGGGCTGCGGATTTAGCCCAGCATGCCATGATGAGTTCAGATTCATGCGTGGGAAGCATCGTTGACAGAACTGAATGATCAACACCTGTGAAGAAGTCAAGATGGCGCCATTCGACCACGCCGAGATTTTCCATCGCCGCCAGTCGGCCGAGTTTGCGGGCCGGCGGATCAATCCGGCAGCTTCTGCGCTCCCAATGTCGGGCAACGGGGGGCGTCCGTGCTGACGAAGATCAATCCCAGAACCGTCCACGACTGCTCCGAAAGATGGTCGGTTCGTGAGGATGGTTTGTTTGACGCTTACTACCTCATCTACTGCGAGGACGGTGAGCTCTCGTTGAAAGTGGGGCTCGACTACGCCGCAGGAAGAGGCGTTGGTGTCTCGGGCAGCCGCTGGCGATTCGACCCACAGGTGGAAACACCTTGGGAGATCGGCGAGGAGGCCAGGCGTCGGATCATTCAACGCATCAAAGCCGCACTTGAGCTGCTGGTGGAAGAGGGGGAAGAAGTTGATATCTCAGCCTTAGAGGATAGCGCCTGCCTTCATGCGCTGCCCCCGGTCGCCGGCGCCGCTGACATGACGCACGAACGGGCGCAGAAGCGACGTCAGATAAGCGTCGCGACGCTGACGAAGATCGATCCCACAACGGTCCATCACTGCTCGGAAGGGTGGTCCGTCTTTCAAGGCGGTCTGTTTGGCGCCTACTGTCTGTATTGGGAGGATGGGGTGCATGGTCTGAAGGTCGATTTGCAGGAGACGACCGACACAGTTGTCCTCGAAGAAAGCAATTGGCGGTTCGATGGACCAGAGGGAGCCGGTCCGCGCGTCGGAAAGGAGGCGCGGCGGGGGATCATTGAGCGCATCAAGGCGGGAGCTGCGATGTTGAACTCCCGACAAGTTGATAGCACGGGGTTAGAGATCAGCGGCGGGATGCACACACCGTTGCAGGCCCCGGACACGGTCGAGCTGGTGAATGGGGAAACGGTCCGCTGGGCGTACAAGACCAGGACAGTGACGGTTCCGATCGCATTCGTCACGTACGAGCGGGTGGACATCCGGCTCGATGACATAGGCTGCTGGGACCCGCCTCTGGACAGCGTGTCTCTCGACGCAAAACGAACCAATCTGGCCATCGAGAGTATTGACGAATTCCTGGCGAAACGCGGGTGCACGCTGACGGTGCACGAATAGTTCCGACATCAAGAGGAGGCTGTACGGCATGTCGAGACCAACCAGCGGCGCAGCTCTGGCAATCTGCGCGTCGGCTTTGCTTACGTCGGCTGCGGCCGGCGACGACGTCAAAATGGTTGCTCATCGCGGCGGAGTCGTCGACGATCAGCGGATCGAAAACAGCCTGCCGGCTATCGAAGAAGCCGTACGGCGCGGCTATTGGATGTTGGAAGTCGACGTGCGCGAAAGCAAAGACGGACGGCTGGTCGTGCACCATGATCCCAACTTCTGGAAGTTCTACAAAGACAAACGCCGCGTCTCGGAAACGACCTGGAGCGAAACCAAGAAGCTCCGTTCGACGCCGGGAGATCAGCGGCCGCTCGAGTTCCACGAATTCGCGCAGGCCTGCAAAGGGCGCATCGAGTTGATGATCGATACGAAGGGGCCCGAGCATCCCCCTGAGTTCTTCGACAGCATGGAGCGGGTGCTCCGCGATAACGAACTGCTCGAAGGCGCCTACTTCATCGGAACTCAACAGTCGCAAGACCGGTTCCGCACACATGCGCGCGTCAGTGTCAACCGTAAAGAACTGCGGCAAGCCATCGATGCCGGTGAGACGGTCGCCGATAAATACTTCCTGTTCGAACATGGCAACGAACTTGACGCAGCGACCGTCGAACTTGCCCGTAAGCACCGCGTACCGATCGTTCCGTCCGTCAATGTGTTCCACTACGTCGGCAGCAACCACCTCGAGAGGGCCGCAGCCGACATTCGCCGGTTGCGCGCAATGGGCATCCACATCTTCCAAATCGATTCGGTCTACGAAGATTTCTGTCGAGACTGAAATCTGATCGCCAGCCACAGGTTCCTGAGATGCAGAACTTCGAGAAACTAGGGGCGTTCTATCTTGGCCGACAGTTCGACTTGGCCAAGGATACGGCGCGTCCCGAACTGCTGCTGTACGATTCCAAGGACCTGACCACTCACGCCGTTTGCGTCGGAATGACCGGCAGCGGCAAAACCGGGCTCTGCCTGAGTTTGTTGGAAGAGGCGGCAATCGACGGCATTCCAGCCATCGCCATCGACCCCAAAGGCGACATCGGCAACCTGCTGCTCACCTTCCCCGAACTTGCCCCCGCCGATTTTCAGCCTTGGGTCGACGCGGGCGAAGCATCGCGGCAGGGCCAGACGGCCAAACAGTACGCGTCCAGCGTAGCCGAGACCTGGCGCAAGGGCCTCGCCGACTGGGGTCAAGATGGCGAGCGGATCGCCCGCCTGCGTTCCGCCGTCGACATGGCGATCTACACACCCGGCAGCAACGCGGGCCTGCCGTTGACAGTGCTACGTTCTCTGGCCCCACCCCCGCAAGCCGTCATCGACGATCGCGACGCGTTTCGGGAACGCATTCTGTCGTGTGTGTCGGGACTATTGGCTCTGGTCGGTATCGCTGCCGACCCCGTCAAGAGTCGTGAGCACATCTTGCTCTCGAACATTCTGGATGCCGCCTGGCGCGAAGGACGCAGTCTCCAGATGGCCGACTTGATCCACGAGATTCAGTCGCCGCCGTTCGACAAGGTCGGCGTGATGGACCTGGAAATGTTCTTCCCAGAGCGCGAACGGTTCGAATTGTCGCTGCAGATCAACAACCTGCTGGCCTCACCCGGTTTCGCGAGTTGGATGGAGGGCGAACCGCTCGACGTGAACCGCCTGCTGTTTACAGAGGAGGGCCGGCCACGACTGTCGATCATTTCGATCGCCCATCTCTCCGAGAGCGAGCGGATGTTCTTCGTCACGCTGTTGCTCAACGAAGTCGTAACCTGGATGCGCACACAGGCGGGAACATCGAGCCTGCGGGCCCTACTCTACATGGATGAAGTCTTTGGATACTTTCCGCCGACTGCCAATCCTCCTTCGAAGCAGCCGATGCTCACGCTGATGAAACAGGCCCGGGCTTTTGGAGTAGGGGTCGTGTTGGCGACACAAAACCCGGTCGACATTGACTACAAGGGACTTTCGAACGCGGGCACTTGGTTTCTCGGAAGGCTGCAGACCGAGCGCGACAAAGCCCGGGTGCTTGACGGCTTGGAAGGCGCAGCCGTTTCGACCGGATCGGGATTCAATCGCCAGCACATGGAGGCCACGCTGGCGGCGCTGGGCAGCCGCGTGTTTCTGATGAACAACGTCCACGACGATGAACCCGTGGTGTTCGAGACGCGATGGGCCATGTCGTATCTCCGCGGACCGCTCACACGCCAGCACATCGTGGAACTGATGAAAGACCGCAAGGCATCAGCGGCTGCGACCGCGCAGGTCGCGCAGCAGGCTCGTCGTGCTGCTTTGGACAAGTCCGAGCAACCCGCCAATGACCGCCCCGTGCTGCCACCGGGGATCTCAGAGCGTTTTTTGCCGCCAGATTCACGGCCGGCGCCGCAAGAATCTGTTGTCTACCGGCCGGCGCTGTTCGCGACAGCCCGCACGCACTACGCCAACGCGCGATTGAAGCTCGACTCTTGGAAAGACGTGGCGCTAGTGAGCATCGTTGCCGACGACGCTTCCGGCGATGTGTGGGCCGATGCGACTTTGTTTGCCGACGGCAAGGCCCCGGACTTCGATAACGAGCCTCGCGAGGGTGCCCGGTTTTCCAACCTCACTTCAAGACTCAGCCGGCCCAAAAGCTACAGCGGTTGGAAAACGAAACTGAAGAGCCACATCTACAGCAGCCTGCCCATCACGATTCTGAAGTGTCCGACGCTCAAAACTGCGTCGCATGCAGACGAATCGGAGGGCGACTTTCGCGCACGTCTCTCACAACTCGCACACGAACACCGGGACTTGCAAACCGAGAAGCTCCGCAAGAAGTACGCCCCGCAGCTTGCCCGATTGAAAGAGCGCATTCGGAAAGCCGAAGAGCGGGTCGATCGCGAAAAGTCTCAGCTCAGTCAGCAGACGTTTCAGTCGGCGATTTCATTCGGTTCCTCGATTCTGGGAGCGCTATTCGGCCGCAAGCTCGCAAGCCGCACCAACGTCGGCCGCGCAGCCACTTCAATGCGCTCGGCCGGGCGCGTGCAACGCGAGCGTGGAGACGTGAGCCGTGCCCAAGAGAACGTCGAATCACTCGAGGAGAAGTTCGCGGACTTGGAAGAGGAATTCCAGGAAGAACTCGACGAACTGGAAGACAAGACCGCCGTCGATCAGCTCGAAATCGAGACCGTCGAGGTCAAGCCGCGCAAATCCGACATCGACCCCAGCGAAGTCACACTCGTCTGGACCCCGTGGAGAGTCGATGCCAACGGCATCGCCGAACCGGCGTTCCAAATCGGTGACAGCTCGATTTGACACCACCTGCTCTCGAGCTGGCTCGGTGTCATTGATCGGTTGAGGGGTTGTCGGAGAAGGTCATCCCTCTGCGCCGCTTCAATTACCACACCTAGGCATTGACGATCTAGCGAAGCTGGGGTAATCTAACGACCGGTCGGTAGATTCAGGAGCGAAGTGCATGGGCCGAATGACGAACACTGGCGAGCCTGCCACCAACAAAGAGCGAGCGATTCTGGAAGCCGCACTGGTGCTGTTTGCTGCGCACGGGGTCGAGGGTACGTCGATGAACCAGATCGCCGACGCGGTGGGGATTCGCAAACCTACGATCTATCACTACTTTCCGGGCAAGGAAGCGATTGTCGAGGCGATCTTCCAAGCATTGAAGCTCAACGCGGGCTGGGTCCGCGAACAAATGGCGGACCGGGAAGCGCCGCTGGAGCGGCGTCTCGCCCTTGTCGGGGAAACGTTCCTCGGCGCGATGCGCAAGCGGCCTGAGCTGCAAGCCTTCCTGGTTCGCGAGTCAATCGGGGGCGTGGACAGTGCCTGGCGGGGACAGCTGCGGAGTCTGCTGCGCGGACACCTGCAAGGCCGGATCGATGCATTGGCCGAGAATTTCACGCAGGAGATTGACGGTCTGGCAACGCAAGATGCCGAGATGATTGCGGGGCATTTCTTCCATTCGATGACGAACTTCTGGCTCAGCGAGGGCCACGTCGCTGTTAAACCTCCGTCATGGAAACGCTGTCAACGCTACGTAGCGCTGCTCGCACGAGGCGTCGCCTTGCAGTTGGAAAGCAACGTGGTCGCTCATGAAACGTGATTGTTGGATCCACCATTGCCCGACCCGGGCCAAGATCGTCGTACGCACGGCACGCACCGACACGGTCAAGTCAAGCACCCGACCCGAACAGGAGAGACCTCTCATGACCAGAATCCAACGAAACGCACTCCTGGGGATACTGTTCCCCACTCTGCTAACGCTCTGTAACACTGCCGCCATCGCCCAATGCGAGCCGCCGGCATTCAAAGATCCCAGCGAGACGGTGGCTGGCTGGTATCACCGGCACGAAATAGAAGGCTGGATCGCCCATGGCGGCGATCGCGACGTCATTCGAGGCATCCTCGAACGGATCGAAGCCGGGGAAGGCGAACGGAGAGATCCTGAGCTCGTCGACACAATCATCGCGTACGGCCCGGGCAGTTGGGTCTGGGAATGGGTGCAAGCCGGCGAGAAGGCTCTGGCTGCGGGCGATCGCGCCCGGCAGAGTCAGCCCCATCAAGCCCTGGCACACTACAGAGCAGCGCTGACCTATTTCACGACGGCGTCCTGGCCGCATCTGGGCCGCGACGACGACATCCACGCGCTGAGCCGCAGCCGCGAAGCCTATTCGAAGGCGGCCGATTTTTTCGCCGGCAGTTTTGCACACTTGGAGTTCCCTGTCGGCGACAAGCAGACGCGGGGCTACTTGCACCTGCCTGAAGGCACCGGGCCCTTCCCGGTCGTCATTTCCAGCCACGGGTCAGACGTGACGAAGGAAGCCAGCCTCGATTTCTTCGGTGGAGAACTCCAGGCGCGCGGCATTGCGATGTTTGCCGTCGACCTGCCGGGCATCGGCGAAGCACGCGACGTCTCCCTGCTCGACGGCAGCGACGCCGTTATGGTGGCTGCCGTCGATTTTCTCCGCACTCTCGATAACATCGACCCCAATCGGATCGTCATTAAAGGATCGAGCTTTGGCGGCAACGCGGCCGCCCGAGCGTTTCTCAACCCCGAGTCGAAGGCAACCGCAGTCATTTCAATCTGTGGACCTCTGCATACTCCGTTCACATATCCCGCCGAGGTACTCGACAGCCTGCCGCAACTCACCATCGACGGTGTGAAGTCGCGCGTCGGAATCCTCGGGAAGCCGACGACCGAGTTGGCAGCGGTGGCGCCTCGCCTGTCGCTCGTCAATCAAGGACTGCTGCGTCGGGACCATCCCATTACGACGCCGCTGCTGGTCATCACCACCAACGCCGACCCCGTTGCTCCGCTCGACGACCTGGCGCCGCTAGAGCGAATCGCAAGCAACTATGAAAAGGTCGTCTTCGACCAGATCGGCCATTGCCCACCGCGGTGGGCTGCCGAAGCGATCATCGGCAGGTGGCTGACAGAGCTATTTGCCTCGGTCGATGCCAACGGCCACTAACGCCCCGCATCGAACCTTACTGGTCGATTTTCACGCAGGGATCTCTTCAACGCGACACTCCACAGGAGACACAAGAATGCGACGCTTCCCATGCTTGCTGCTGGTCATTCCACTCTGCCTGGCGATGGCGCAACCGGCCAACGCGAATGACTCAAACTCCTCGCTAGGCCGGGAGATCGAAGACTTCACGCTGAGCGATTTCTACGGGAAGGAACATTCGCTCTCAGACTACAAAAACAAGCAAGCGATCGTCGTCTACTTCATGGGTGTCGAGTGCCCGCTGGCGAAACTGTATGCGCCGCGGGTGGAGAGGATCGCGAAGGAATTGGCGCCTAGGGGTGTGGCCCTACTGGCCGTGAACTCCAACCGGCAGGACTCCATCACTGAGATCAACGCGTTCGCCCAGCGACACGCAGTCACGTTTCCGATTCTTAAAGATGTGCGCAACAAGATCGCCGACCGGTTCGGGGCAATGCGAACCCCAGAGGTGTTCGTGCTCGATAAAGACCGGGTCGTGCGCTATCAGGGGCGCGTCGACGGAACCTACACGTTCGGATTCGGCGTCGGTTACTCTGCGCCAACGCAGAAACGCCGCGACTTGGTTATCGCCGTCGAAGAGTTGCTGGACGGCAAAGAGGTGAGCGTTCCACTGACAGAAGCCAAGGGCTGCATCATCGGCCGCGTTCGCGAAGTTCACGCCGGAGCGGACGTCACCTATTCGAACCAGATCGTCCGATTGTTCAACGATCGGTGCGTCAAGTGTCATCGCGAAGGTCAGATCGCGCCGTTTGCCATGACCAACTACGAAGAAGTGGCCGGCTGGGGCGAGATGATCGCCGAGGTCATCCGCGAACAGCGGATGCCGCCTTGGCATGCCAACCCCAATCATGGCAACTTCGCCAACGAGGACACGCTGACGCAGGAAGAGAAAGATCTAGTTTACGCCTGGGTCGATGCCGGCTGCCCCGAGGGCGACCGGGCGAAACTGCCGGAGCCTCCCACGTTTGCTGAAGGCTGGAGTCTGCCCCGTGAACCCGACCAGGTGATCTACATCGCCGACGAGCCGGTCGACGTCATGGCTGAAGGCGTCGAACCTTATCGGTATTACGTCGTCGATCCTGGATTCAAAGAGGACAAGTGGGTGAGAATGGCGGAGTGCCTGCCGGGCAATCCCGCGGTGGTGCACCACATCATCGTCGATATTTTTCCAGGGCAACTCAGCGGCGAAGACCGCCGCGCACTGCGACGCGCCCGCCGCGAGGCACGGCGTGCCGCAGATAACAACAACGAACCTGCCGAAGATCGTCGGCCGCGTAGACGACGCGGTGGTCCCGGCGATGAAGACGGATTCGGATTCTTCGCAGCGTTTGCGCCGGGCACGCCTCCGATGATGCTCGAAGGCGGATACGCCAAGAAGATCCCCGCCGGTTCTCAAATCGCCTTCCAAATGCATTACACGCCCAACGGCAGCCCGCAGAAGGACCGCAGCGCGATCGGCCTGATCTTCATGGACGAGAAAGAGGTCTCGCACGTGCTGACATCAACCAGCGTGGGAGAACGAAACTTTGTGATTCCGCCGCGCGATCCGAATCACAAGGTGGTCGGCCGCCGCACGTTATCGCGCGACACGATGCTGACCTCGATGTTTCCACACATGCATGTTCGGGGTAAGTCGTTCAGGTATGAAGCCTTCTACCCGGACGGCAGCCACGAGGTCTTGCTCGACGTGCCCGCCTATGACTTCAACTGGCAGAACATCTACAACTTGAATCAACCAAAGGTCTTGCCGAAGGGAACCGAGCTGGTCGCCACGGCACACTTCGACAACTCGGAGGACAACTTGCACAACCCCAACCCGACCGCGGAAGTCACGTGGGGTGACCAGACGTGGGAAGAGATGATGATCGGTTTCTACGACTTCGTCTTCCCGGTCGCAGAATCGGAGAAGCGTGAATAGCGCCTTTGGGGCGCTTTCCGGTTATCGTTGGCGTGCTCTTATTCGCTGACAATTGAGACGCGGTTCCAATACGCCCATTCGTTGCGCCAGTTGTTGGGATGATTCTCAATTGACAGTTCGATCGTGCGTCCTGCGAATTCTGTCAAGTCAACCGTGACGTCCAGCCACTCATCCTCGGCGACGGTTTTGGAACCGACGATTTGGTCGGCCATTAGTTTCCCGGCCGCCACAACTTTCAGTTGCCAGTCGCCGTGTGGGTGATGGCTGACTCGCAACTTCAGGTCCGTTTTCTTGTTCTCAGGAATTTTCAATTTTCGGAACAACGCGCTGGGCGTATCGCGATCGAGCGGATGGGTTTGCACCGCGGATTGATTGCGAAACGCCGTATGATAAACGACCCCACCTTCACCCACGTCTTGAATCCTAAAGCCCGACGCGACGCGTTGTAATGCTCGACGCTGTTCACGCGGTGACTGCTTCTTCGCCTTACGGAGGTCGGCCACCTCATCGCCGCTGAGCATTCGCCGCGCGACAAACTCCGGAAGCCGCGGAAACCGGCTTTCGACCGCGAGTTGCAGTGCTTTTTTGGCATTGCCGGGCACCATCGGCTCGAGAGCGAACCAAACCATGTACGGCAGATTGCGGTCATCCACGTCTTCGGATCGCTGTGAGAGCGGCTCCAGAATGGCCCAGCGGTCCGCAAACGGCAAGCGTTGAGCGATCGCTGCCAGGTGCAGGCGCACCACGGGGGACGAATCACTGCTGGCCATCTCGCAGAACTGTTGAAGGACTTTCGCCGGAAGCACACGATTGTCAGTTGTTGCCAGCGGTTGGAATGCATTCACCGGGCTCTCGTCTGCCAGCAATTGGATCGCCCACGCCCTCAGGTGCTCATCCTCATGACGAAGAATTTCAATCAGCCGCTCCTTGCTCAATATTCCGCAAACGTGCATGGCCCACATGGCTCGCAACTTCTTTCCGGAAGTCGATGCAACTTCAAACTGCCGTTCGAGCAGCGGCTGCACTGTGGAGCGGTCGAGTTCTCCGGCCGCGGCGCGGGTGTGCAGCAGGAGACGTGATTGCCTGACATACCAGTCGTTGGTGTGCCGTTGGAGTTCAACCAGTTGCTCATCGGAGAGTGACCTCAAGTCAGGCGCCGCCGTGCGTTTGGCCCCTGCAGGCATGATTCGATAGACACGACCCGAGTTCGGAAAGTTGACTTTGTTCCCACAAACGTCCGTGTCATGCCAATCCAAAACGTAAACGCCACCTTCAGGACCAATCTCGACACTGAATCCAACCCACGCCAGGTCGTTGGTCGGCATGAAGTCGTCGCCGTGTTTACCCACGAAGCTGGAGCCGTCGGGAACAAGGACGTCGGTCAGCACTGCGTGCTCGTGGATGTTGCACATAAACAGACGATTGCGGTACTTGGCTGGAAAAGTATCGGCCATATAAAACCGCGCCCCGCCATGTGCCGACAGGTGCGTGTGATCCCGGATCGTCTTGATATCGTCGTAAATGTGCGGATTCACGTGCGGGCGGCTCTGCTTGTGATAGACGCCGCCTTGCGCCACGTGGAAAAGGTGAGGAATCACGCAACACGTGGCGAAGCCCTGGCCGTGATCGTCGAAGTCGAACCCCCACGGGTTCGAGAGTCCGCGCGCGAAGACTTCGAAGGTTCTCCGTTCGGGGTGATAACGCCAGATACCTCCATCAATGAATTGACGTGCCGATTCTGGTTCGCCGGGTCTCGCCACGCGTGAGTGCGTGAAGACACCGTGACAACCGTAGAGCCAGCCGTCGGGTCCCCAAATGAAACTATTGAGTGTTTCATGGCGATCGTTGATGCCCCAACCGTTCAACAGGACTTCGGGTGGGCCATCGGGGACGTCATCTCCATCGGCATCGGGAATGAACGAGAGGTTGGGCGGCGATCCGACAAATACACCACCAAACCCAAGCGCGATCCCCGACGTGAACGTCAGCTTGTCGGTGAAGGTCTTCCGTTTGTCGAATACGCCGTCGCGATCGGTGTCTTCGAGGATTTGAATCCGGGTGACCTCATCGGTCGTATGCTGTCTGCGCGTGCGGTAGTTGTAGTTCTCAACGACCCAAATGCGGCCTCGGTCGTCGAAACAAAACGCGATCGGCTCACCGATATCCGGCTCCGCGGCAAAGATCGAGACCTCGAAGCCGTCTGGAATCGACATCTCGGCGACGGCAGCCTCCGGCTTTAGAAAGGGCGCGTTGCTGGTCGAGTGCTGTTTCTTCGGCAAGCGATTGTCGCTCGGTTCTGCAGCTCTTGCGACGAGCGGTACGGCTATGAGCGTGATCACGGCCCAGCCGGCCACAGGCGACTTCAGGGAAAACCTGCGGATCTGTTGTCTTGCGCCCGCAATCACTGTGCGACCTCCACCTGTTCCACTGTTTGCAAGTACTTGATCAAGTCGATGATCTCCGTCGGTTTCATCTGTTCGAGTTGACCGTCGGGCATGATCGACTTCTTCGAGATTTGGCGGACCTCGATGTCGTCTTTGAGCACTACCACACGCGGCTGTTGCACCGTCTTCAAGACAATACGTTGGGCGTTTTCTTCGGCGATCACACCATTAACGACTCGTCCGTCGACAGTTTGAACGACGACCATCTTGTATCCCTCGGGAACGTCGTAACTTGGATCAACGCTGTTCAACAGGATGTAGTCGAGGTTGGCGCGATTCGAACCGGTCAGGTCGGGGCCGATATTGCCTCCCGTACCGTACATCGCGTGGCACGAAGCACACGTCTTGTTGAAGATCGCTCGACCTTTGGCAGCGTCTGCCGAGTCCAGGGCGTCGGCGGTGATGAGCCGCTTGTATTTCGCGATCAGCGCGGTCCGATCCGCCGACAGTTGTCGAACGTTGCCAAAGACTCTCGTAAAGGCCTCCCCCAGGATGAAATCGAGCGACCGGGCTACATGGGCCGGCACATCAGCCTTGGGAATCTGTTTCGTCTGAATGGCATCCAACAACACTTTGGCATACTGCTTTCGCGTGGCCAGGGTCTCGATGATCGCCTTACGATCCTGGGCAGTCGATGTGGCATACCTACCCAGCAGCATCGCGGGAGCATTTTCGTGCTCGATCGCCGCGAATGCGCGAATCCCTTCGAGCCGCAACTCGGGTTCGTCCAAGAGCGTTTCTAACAGTTCCGAAACTTGATCGTTCTTCTGAGTCAACAACGAATGCAAAGCGCCCCGTCTTTTTGCGGTCGTGGCCGACTTGTCTTGCACCGTCTTCAGTGCCAGCACGGTGGCCGCCTTGTCGCCAAAAATCTGCGACAGTTCAGCGGTCCGCCCGCGCACGTCGGCATTCGTGCTATTGGCAAGTTTGGCGGCGATTCTCTGCCAAGCCTTCGGGGGAGTGACGTCGCGACGGCCGTCAAGGCCCGCAAGCAGGCCTTCCAGCAGTGAAGCTTGCACGCGGCTGTCGTCGACCTTTTCCAAAGTCGCCACCAGCAACCGGAGTGCCGTCGTTTCGTCAGATGGAGAAGCACGCGGCACCTCCGCGGGTTTCGTATCTTGCTGCTCGTTGAAGAAATCGGCAACTGGCTGAGCCTCTTTGACGTCGAGCATGCCGTCGTTGTTTGAGTCCAACTCGTCAAAGAATGGCTTTAGATCGTCTGACGCTTCTTTCTTACTGATTCTTTCGTCGCGATTGTCATCCATTGAATCGATGACTTGCTTGGGAGTGACAGTTTGCTGCGCGGCGGCCGCTTTCAGCCGCTCCGCCACCGACTTCTTCGGTTGGGCAGCGACCCTTTGCGGGCGGGTCGGTTCCGGGTCTAGATTCTTAATGATCTCTAGCTTCGAAGGCGTCTGGGACGGGCAACCCTCTTTGGGCACCTCGACATGGGCGGTCCAGAGAATGGCATTCAATACGATCTTGCGAAATCCGTCGTTCTGCCAGCTGGCGTGATTGTGTGCCCCGGTAAATCCGAATCCGCGCCCACCACTCGGACGTTGATAAGCCCACGCGACCGTCTGTTGCCTTCCCGCGGCAACCGCTTTGCGAACGGCGGGATTGCCACTACGCGGTCCGTCTTTGCGACGAAGCGTTTTGGCCGGCGGTAAGTCGAAGAGTATCGGCGTGAGCCCATTGCGATCCTCGACGAAACGCATGTGGTAGTACCATTCGTCATGGACGCTAAACGGTTTCACGCCGTTGCAGATGGGATGCTCGGGAAAGTTCTTGAAATTGGCCTTCCAGTGCGGATTGACCGACCAATCGAGGTCGCAGAATCCGCCCATCCACTCCAGAAACTTCTCGCCGGGTTTGCCCTTCTCGGCTTCGGTGGCCCAGTGAATCATCACCACGCCGGTACCTTGTTTCATCAACGCATCAAACTCGTCGAGATGCGGTCGGAGGATGTGACCACGGTGACCGGTGCAAAAAATGACGACGGTCGCCGCATCCTGCAAGATGCTCTTATCCTTGGGGTAACCGTAGTAGGGAACCACCTGCGGATCGACCAACAGCCCTGACCGCTGGAGCGCCTCGGCGAGAATCATATTGCCGGCACGATGTTCGTGGTACATGCGACCATGGCTGGGCTTGCCAGAAAGAAAGACGATCTTGGACTTCTCCTCGGCAGAGGCCTGGCACGCGCAAAGAAGCACGCCTAAGCAGAGCATGCTTCGGTACATTTTGACTCCCACTGTTGTCCATCCTCGTTCGAGTATTCGGACCATTCGAGCGAGGGGTTCTTCACTCGACCCGAATCGGCGACCGCTGTCGAGTTACTGCGGTTCGCTGGCATTGGTTCTTCGCAGATTCGTCGCTGGGGGCTTTTCCTTGTCCCCGGCATCGGTCTTCCGTAGCCGTTTATGGTACGTGCAGCATGGTCCATTGCAAGCATCAGTCAGGGAACCGAAATCCGTCTGACTGCGCAGGCATAACGCGGATCAAATCCGCCCGATCCAAGCGCTTTCACTCAGGCAACCAACGGTCAAGAAGTTGAAGCAACCGCGCCGGTCTCTGCGTGTCCCACGCCTTTTTTGCTGCAGTACGCCATTCTACAATACAGGTTCGCGTCTTGTTCCCGTCGATCCGTCCCAAACTGGCAACACTGATGAAACGACACGTGCTTTGCATTCTTGTAGTTCTGCTGGGTCAGTTGCAGACAGACAGTCTGGCTCAAAACAAACCTGATGATTCCATAGGTTTCACCGCCGCTCAGTCCTCGGCAGGACAGGCCGATTACGGCCAGCACTGCGCAACGTGCCACGGTGCCGATTTGGCGGGTATCCACCTGTCACCAAGCCTGGTGGGAGGCCGCTTCGATCGAACTTGGCGGGGCAAATCGGCCGAGGTCCTGTCCTTTCATCTGCGGCGGATGCCCCCCAAAACGGTCGCCAAACCCGTGAGTTTGAGCGACGAGACTTACACTCAGATTTTGGCCTATCTTCTTCAGGCAAACGGTTTCGAAGCGGGCGACGCCGAGCTCCCCTCGGATCCAGCCGCGCTCGCAAAAATCAAAATCCCGAAGCTGCCCGGCGCGGATTACGATCCCGCCATACCGGTGACCAAGTCGCCGGAACAGACCGCATTGTTAAACGACCTGCCCCCCGTGACGGATGAGACTTTGCGTCATCCGTCGGACAATGATTGGCTGCATTGGGGCAACACGTATGCGGGCCACAGTTATAGCGCGCTGGAACAAATCAACCTGGACAACGTGAAAGACCTCAAGCCGGTGTGGCGGGCTCCCTTGTTGTTTGGTTCGAGTATGCCTATGCCGTTGGCCTATCAGGGCATCCTGTTTCTGCAGACCTACCCGGATACGGTACTCGCACTGGATGCTTCCAATGGCGACGTGTTGTGGCGTTATCGGCGGGAGGACGTCACCGGTTCTTCAAAGAAGATGGGGCTGACACTGCATGGCGACAAAGTCTTTGTCCCCACATCGGATCTGCACGTGATCGCCTTGGAGGCCCAAACCGGGAAGCTGGTTTGGGATCACAAAATTGAGACTGGAACGACCGATCGGTCTTTCAGAGGGTTCCACATCAGAAGTGCGCCGTTGGTGGCTGGGGGCAAGGTGATTCAGGGCCTGATGGGCCCCGGGGCTCCCAAGGGCGCGTTTATCGTCGCAGTCGACATCGAAACCGGTCAAGAGGCCTGGCGGTTCAACACGATTGCGCGGCCGGGCGAACCCGGTGGGAATAGCTGGAACGGCCTGGCGTTGGAAGAACGCAGTGGGGGATCGGTGTGGCACCAGGGAACCTATGACCCTGAACTGAATCTGGTCTACTACGGCGTCGCCCCCACCTACGACACCGGCCCGCTGTTGCATCCCGTCGACGAGGAGGGCATCAACAGCGACGCCCTGTATACGAATTGCACCGTTGCGCTCAACGCCGACACCGGCGAGCTGGTCTGGCACTACCAGCACATGCAGAACGATCAATGGGATCTCGACTGGGCGTTCGAACGGCAAATCGCCACGCTGCCGGTCAACGGAAAGATGCGGAAGGTCGTCATGAACGTCGGCAAAATGGCGATTCTGGAAGCGCTGGATGCCGCGACGGGCGAGTACCTGTTCACGATCGACCCCGGCGTACAGAACGTAATCGCCGAGGTCGATCCGAACAGCGGCGCTAAGACCTATGACCCGGCCCAGATTCCCAACGCGGAAACTCCCTGCGTCATTTGCCCAGGCGCCTATGGCGCCCGCAGCTGGCCGCAGGCGGCGTTCAGCCCTCGCACCAAGATGGCCTACGTGCCGATTGCCGAATGGTGTATGGGGATGAGCACCACGTCGGACAAACGACAACTTCTGAGTTCGGGAGTCCAGCTCTCCTTGGCCCCCCATCCGGATGCCGACGACGGAATGATGGGCCGCGTGCAGGCATTTGACCTGGTCAACCAAAAGCTAGGCTGGACGTTCGACCAAGTCACACCCCCAACGACGGGGCTGCTGGCGACCGGCGGAGGGCTGCTATTCTCCGGCGATCTCGATCCTTCACTGAAGGCGTTCGACGATACGACGGGCGAATTGTTGTGGCAAGCACCTTTGGACGACGCGCCGGCCTCCAGCCTGATCACGTACAACATCAACGGTATGCAATACGTCGTGGTCGTCGTGGGCATGACCAACAACTGGGTCCGCGACATTACCAATGCCCACAACGATTTCGTCAGAAAAAAGGGGTTCAGCTCGATCAAGAGCAGGCCGGGCCAAAGAGGGGGAGCCGCTATTTGGGCCTTCGCGCTCAAGAGATTCGTACAGGACTGGAAGACCGACGATTTGGCATCCGCGCTGGGTGAGCTGGACCGCGGCCGTTCATTCGCCAACGGGCACAGAGTTTACGAGGCGGCGTCCTGCAAAGCTTGCCATCGGCTGGGCAACCAGGGCGCGGCCATTGGCCCCAATTTGAATCAAATGGCGCAAAAGATGCGCGACGGAAAGCTGAGCCGCCGGGAACTGCTTACCGAAATCGTGCAGCCGTCCAAAGTCATCGATAAAAGGTTCCGGACGCAGATCATCGCCACCCAGAAGGGCACGCTGGTCAACGGCGTCGTCGTTTTCGAAGACGATCAGGTCGTCCGCCTGCTCTCGAATCCTTTGGACGAAGGCGAATTACCCCAGGAGGTTGCCAAGGCCGATATTGAAGATCGCGCCGAATCGAAGACCTCGCTAATGCCGCACGGGCTGTTGAACACGCTGACCAAGCAGGAGATTCTCGATTTGCTCGCCTACCTGGAAAGCGGTGGGAATCCAAACGATCGGGCGTTTAGCGAGTAGAACTCCAACAGCTCCAATTCGGGAAACTCGATTACGCTCACGCGTAGATCTTGATGACCGTTTGTTTGGAGCACACTCGTACTGACAACCGGCTCATAAGGACGGCGCGTCCCGTAAATCACCCTTGGTGACACAGGCTGGCGTCCCAAGCACTCGTGCTGCTCGGAGACGCACTCAGCCGACGCCTTTTCCAGACCGGCCAATAGCCGGCCTCGATTCTAGTTCGAAAACACACCTGTGGCGTACCACTTCTGGCCGTTGGTTTTCATGTCGTAGCCGTACGATCCCCACGACTGGCTGGCGGCGCCCCAGTGGCCCGGCGATTGGCTCCAGCTCCAGACGATGTCGATTGCCGCGTCGACGACGTTCTTGTTCCACGGCCACGACTCGGCGACGATCTCCGAGGAGCCGGGATGCGACATGTCGTGGTGCTGATTGTTGGCGCCCGCCTGAACGCCCGAGTGCCGGCTGGCGTGGTTCATCAGATGTGTGGCGGCAGTGCCGTACACGCTGCGCGGCCCGGAGGGGTGGACCCGCAAGGCCCAGATCAACGTCCGCTGCGTGAGCGAGCCGGTCGGCAGGTCCAGCAACGCAGTCATCTTACTGGGCAGGCAGTGCTTCTGGGGCAGAACGCTGACGGCCTTCCCAAACAGCTGCTCGTCTTCCAGATCCACGATCACAACGCCGGGGTTCCGCTCGAGCGCCCGGAACGCCGGATGATCGATCAGACGCTGTCCGTCGATCTCGTAGTCGATCGGCACGCTGCAAAACACGTGGCGATCGCGAAACGGTGCTCCAAGCTGGCCGAAGTTGACGCCCGATTCGAAGTCGATGAGCAGCATTCGCTGTTGGGACTTCGCGGCCCGATACGCCTGATAGTAGTCGTCGTAGGTCTCTCCAGAGGTGGCCCACGACGCCAGTGCCACTGCTCCAATCAAAACCGTGTTCATGCTTACTCCTTCAACTCGTTTACGGGTGTCGCAGACAGAGCTGCAACTCAGGTATTCGTCACGAAACGTCTCTGCGTCGGCCTCGGCAAGACCGCCGATTTCGCACGACGGCGAGAACGCATGGGCAAGTCGCAGCGGCGGATATACAGCGCCATCGAGCGTGTCGAGACAGGCCTCGATCGCCTGCTGTGCATTGCGGCAGATGGGTGGTAGAAGGGAACTGCAAGCTCTGGAACGGCTGCCTCGCCAGGTCATGGCCCTCGATTCACCGAATGTTGGCTAGCGCGGTGGACTGTAGGTTCAGCCCACGTTGAACATTCGTTGTCTCAAGAACGCTTGGCGAGAGCGCCAAGAAATGCCGTCGGCACAGCAGAACGTCGACACGACAGTGGGGCCGGTTCGACCTTCAGCGGCTGACCAGAATTGCGTTCCTCTTATCGCACATTGAAAAGATGCGAGCGGATCGAATCCGCTTCTGCGTGATGTGATCTCCTAAGCATCCTGTTGATCTCCTTGGTTGTCGTTCTCGATGCGAGATTACGCAATTTCAAGACATGCAAGCAGACTGCAAAAACTTTACTTGTCGCGAAATCTACGCAGACTACACTGAGAATTCAACTAGACAACCGTTCGAAAACCCACGAATCAGGACATGTGCATGCGTTGGTTGATGTACCCGCAAGCACGCGGCAGAGACGCGTGTCCAGGAATCAGCTCTTCTGCTTCTGCTTTTGTTTCTGAATCCGCGACCATTCGTCACGGAGGGCAACGGTGCGATTAAACACCAGCCGTTCTACCTGCGAGTCGGGATCCATGCAGAAGTACCCCAAGCGTTCGAACTGAAATCGGTCGCCAGGCTGTGCTTCGGATAGCGAAGGTTCGACTTTGCAATCGCTGAGGACTTCCAGCGAATCGGGATTGAGGTTGTCTTTGTAGTCGCCGCCCTCATCGACGTCTTCGGGACGCTGCGCGGAGAAGAGGTGCCCGTAGAGTCGCACGTCGGCGTCGATGGCGTGAGCGGCCGAGGCCCAGTGAATGGTCGATTTCACCTTGCGCCCGTCAGGCGCGTTGCCGCCCCGCGTTTCGGGATCGTAGGTGCAACGCAATTCGATGATCTCGCCCGTCTGTTCGTCTTTGACGACACTCTGGCAGGTCACGAAATAGCCGTACCTCAGGCGGACTTCACGCCCCGGAGCCAAGCGGTAAAACCTCTTCGGTGGATCTTCCTGAAAGTCGTCCTGCTCGATATACAGCACCCGTGAGAATGGAACCTTTCTTGTCCCAGCGGCCGCGTCTTCGGGATTGTTGACGGCGTCCATTTCCTCCGCGAGGTCTTCGGGGTAGTTCTCAATGACGACTCGCAGCGGACGCAACACCGCCATCACCCGCGGCGACCGCTTGTTCAAGTCTTCGCGCAGCGTGTGCTCCAGTCGTTCGATTTCGGTGACGCCGTCGTACTTAGTCACGCCAATCTCGGCGCTGAACTTGCGAATGGCTTCCGGCGTGTAGCCGCGCCTCCGCAGTCCGGCGATAGTTGGCATCCGCGGATCGTCCCAACCGTTGACTCGGCCCTCTTGCACCAGCTCCAACAGCTTGCGTTTGCTGGTGACGGTGTACGTCAGGCTCAGCGGTGCAAACTCGATTTGCCGCGAGTGGAAGATTCTCAGTTGCTCCAAGTACCAGTCGTACAACGGGCGGTGGTGTTCGAACTCCAGCGTGCAGATGGAATGCGTGATTCCTTCGAGCGAGTCGGATTGGCCGTGGGTGTAATCGTACGTGGGATAGATGCACCACTTGTCGCCGGTGCGATGATGGTGGGCGTGCATGATGCGGTACATGACCGGGTCACGCAGGTTCATGTTGGGCGAAGCCATGTCAATCTTGGCCCGCAAGACCTGAGCGCCGTCGGGAAACTCGCCAGCCCGCATTCGCCCGAACAGGTCGAAGTTCTCTTCGACGGTCCGGTCGCGGTGCGGACTGTGTCGGCCTGGTTCGGTCAATGTGCCGCGGTACTCGCGGATTTCGTCGGCGCTTAAGCTATCGACATAGGCCTTGCCGTCGCGGATCAACTGCACAGCCCAATCGTACAGCTGCTCGAAATAGTCCGACGCGAAGAATTCGCGATCGTCCCAATTGAACCCCAGCCAGCGAACGTCGCGTTTGATGGCTTCGACGAATTCGACATTCTCTTTGGTGGGGTTGGTATCGTCGAACCGCAGGTTGCACAAGCCGCTATAGTCGGCCGCCAGCGTGAAGTTCAGGCAGATCGATTTTGCGTGCCCAATGTGCAGGTAGCCGTTGGGCTCGGGTGGAAATCGCGTGTGCACGCGACCGTCGAAGCGACCGGCTTTGTTGTCCTCATCGATCGCCTCATCAATGAAATTGAGTGGCCGCTCCGAAGCCGGGGCGTTCATTCCGAAATCTCCGTTGGCCCGTCTGTTGGTGTCAACTCACTCGCGAAGCGCATTGGCGGTAGGACTGTTCTGTAGGCTGCGTCTGTCGAGACGTCAAGCTCGACTTGTGATCGAGTTCATATGACGGTTGCCGCTTCTGCCGCGAAGGCCCGTTAGTCCAATCGAGACAGAGTTATGTCGATGCGGTTCAGACACCGCTCGCGGCCCAACAACGCCAGGGTTTCGAACATGCCGGCTCCCACGGCTTTGCCGGTGACCGCCACTCGCAGGGCGTGAATGATGTCGCCGATCTTGATGCCGTTCTGCTCGACAAACTCCTTGAGGCCCGCTTCGAGAGTCGGCGCTTCGAATGGTTCGATCGAACCCAGCCGCTCGCGAAATGCCTTCAACCGCTGGACTGCTTCAGGCGGCTTTCGAAGTCTCTTTTCAAACGCCTTCTCGTCATACGAGAGCTTGTCGTCGTCGAGGAAAAAGTCGTCGTAATCGAGGATGTCGCTGAAGAGTTTGAATCGATCATTGAGGGCTTCGATCAGCCGGCCCACGAAGCCTTTCAGCAAGTCGTCTGGTGGACCGGCGACTAGGCCCGCGTCGGCAAGATACGGCAGCGAGCTCTCAATCTTCCGCTCCAGCGACAGTTCGCGCATCCAGTGCAGCTGCAGGCTGTCGAGCTTGTCGGGATCGAAACCAGCAGGGCTCTTGACGACCCGACTCAACGAAAAACTGTCGACGATCGTCTCCCGCGACATCACCTCGGTCTTGTCATCCAGCGACCAGCCTAGCCGCGCAAGGTTATTGAAGACTGCGTGCGGCAAGTACCCGATGCGTTCGTAGTACTCGACCATCACGGGATCCAGCGCGGCAGACTGTTCGAGTCCAATTCGCGAAAACACCCGGTCGCCCGCGTCGAACATTTTCTTGAACTGCGGGTTCTTGCGGTATTTGTCGAGCTTGCGCTTGCTCAATTTCTCCTTGGAGCCGGGAGCCGCGACGTACGGAATATGCGCGAATACCGGCAGCTCGTGGCCCAGAGCTTGGTGAAGTAAGACCTGGATGGACGTGTTCGACAAGTGCTCTTCGGCGCGAATCACGTGTGTGATCTGCATCCCGGCGTCATCAACGACGGTTGCGAAGTTGTAAAGCGGCGTGCCATTCCCCCGCATGATGACCGGATCGGAAATCAGCCCGCAGTCCCATTCGACCCGGCCGCGCACGGCGTCGTCGACGGCAACCTTGCCATCGCGGGGCACGAGAAACCGCACAACGTACGGCCGACCTTCAGCTTCGAACTGTTCCAGCTGGCTATCGGACAGTTCGAGCGAGCGGCGGGTGTTGAGATACTGACGCTTCTCCTTCTCAGCCGCCTCGCGGTCGGCTTTGATCAATTCCGGCGGGTCATAGTCGCGATACGCAAGGCCTGCGGACAGCAGTTTCTCAATAGCCGCCTGATACTGGTCTCCGCGCTGTGACTGAAAGTAGGGGCCATGCACTCCACCGATTTCCGGCCCTTCGTCCCACTGCATATCCAGCCAACGAAACGCTTGCAGGATTGGGCCCAGTGCCTCTTCGAGATTGCGTTGTCGATCGGTGTCGTCAATCCGCAGTACGAACGTGCCGCCATTGTGCCTGGCCCACAGCCAATTGAACAATGCGGTCCGCATGCCACCGATGTGCATGTAGCCGGTGGGACTGGGGGCAAACCGCGTACGGACGTTTTCCATGACTCAACAATCAAAATGGGCAACGAGACGACAGCGAAGTATAGAGGAGACCTGTCCGGCGTCAAACGTGGGACGTACTGCAGTATGTCGTTTCGTTCTCGGCACTTCGGTCTGGCGGGTCGCACAATGCCTGTTGACCCGCCTCCTTAGAGCACCCTACGATTCCACCGCGGGCGCATCCGACAAAACGTGCGGGTTCCGGCGGCGTAGATGCGACATCCAGAGGCCGAGCGACCGCGAGGGGACGAGCCATGTCTGCGAAGCGTTGGGGGATGGTGGCTGTGACGCTGCTAGCCGGCATCGGCAGCGCCGCGGTCGCAATTCTCTGGGCCGCGCAGCAGGTTCCCGATTTCTACGAGACGGCCCTGCTGAATGAAATCGCACCGGCGGTTCGACAGGCCGAGGCACGCGAATTCACCGAACGGATCCGGCAGTTGTCCGACGACCTGCAACACGCCGAAGAATGGTCGCAGGAGTTCACCGAACAGCAGATCAATAGTTGGTTTGCCGAAGAACTGCAGAACAAATACGGCGAGTTAATTCCCAAGGGAATCGAGAAGCCGCGTATTCGGCTGATCGAGGGCGGAGCGCTGCTGGGCTTTCGTTATCGCCAAGACAGATGGAAAGGAGTGGTCAGCGCCCGGCTGAAGGCCAAAGTGCTCAAGCCGGACCAATTGGCGATTCGCATCGAAGTGGCGCAGGCCGGGTTGCTTCCGATTCCGATCGACTCAGCCTTGGACGAGATCGTGCACCATCTGCAAGACGAGCGCTGGCGAGTCGAGTGGGATTCGCACAACGAGGGAGTGCTGCTGGTTTCATTCGATGGCGAGAATGTCGATCGTGGAGCGCTCAGCCTGCTTGAAATTGCACCGGGCATCGTCCGCATCGGCGGCCGAAACATCGAACGCACGCCGCCACGACCCGACTGACTTAGGCGACGCTCGACGGCTCGACGAGCTGGTCGATGTCCGATTCACCCTGAAACTGCGGAGTCGGGTGAGTAGAAGAACACGCTCGGCTGGCCCGGACCTTGCGATTGTAGTGAGACGGTACCGCGCAGCTTGGTTCCTTCCAGGCGGCATCGGCAGATGGACGCGGTCTGTTCCAACACGCGGTAACCTCCGAAGTCCCAGCGTGTCACCGTGCCCCGATTGCCACTGACCGGGCCTTCGTAATCGAGGTAGTGCAGTCGGTGGTCGGCCAGAGGCTCTGCCGAAATATCCCGACCGGCTTCGGGGCAACTCAACAACCTCCACGTCTGCAGTGTCGCATCCCGTTGGAGCATGAAGTCCCAATGCACAACCGGGTGGTCGTGCAGCAGCACCACATAGCGGCTCATCGGCGCTTGCGTGCCCTGTTTTTGTGCACTGTTTGATTCTATCGTCACGACGACGCCTTTGAGCGATGTCAGCGAGTCGATATCCGCTATGTCATTGATGATAACGATTTACGGAGATGTCGTTGTGGCGGAGCCACTGCCAACACCGCCACTTGCCTGTCTTGCGGGCATGTTGTGCATAACGGTACGTCGTTTGCAAAACTCCACGGTCATGCCGAATAATGACCTCTGACGCATCGTCTTGGGATAAGCGTATTCGACCCGCTTGAGACCCCGTGGCTTCAAGCCTTAGAGTCTGCCTTTGCCCACGATTCTGATTCCTGGCCGATCCGTGTGCATTCTATCGGAAGCTCAACCATGACACCTCGGGAAGTTCTCGCCCAGTGCCGCGCACACGAGATTCGCGCCGTCGACCTGCGTTTCATGGATTTTCCCGGCACCCAAAAGCATTTCACAATTCCGGCCAAAATTCTGACGGAACAAAGTTTCGAGGAGGGCTTCGGGTTTGATGGCTCTTCGATGCGCGGATGGAAGTCGATCAATGAGAGCGACATGCTCGTCGTTCCCCAACCCGACACAGCCTACATCGACCCGTTCATGAAGCAGACGCTGACGATGATCTGCAACATTCAAGATCCGATCACGCGCGAAGACTATGCCAAAGACCCGCGCAACGTGGCCCGCAAAGCCGAAAACTATATGAAGTCCACCGGCATTGCAGACACGGCGAACTTCGGACCGGAACCTGAATTCTTCGTGTTCGACGGAGTCCGGTTCGACCAGAACGAGCACGAGTCGTACTATCACGTCGACAGCATCGAAGGACAGTGGAGCCGCGGCCAGGACGCCGATGGACCCAACGCCGGATACAAGATCCGGTACAAGGAGGGATACTTTCCGGTCCCTCCCAGCGACACCCTACAGGACATCCGCACCGAGATGATGCTCACGCTGATGGAATGCGGTGTAGACGTCGAGGCCCAGCATCACGAGGTTGCCACCGCCGGCCAATGCGAGATCGACATGAGGTACGGTCCGCTGTTGAAAACCGCCGACAACCTGCTCCGGTACAAATACGTCGTCAAGAACGTTGCCGCCCGTCACGGCAAGACGGCAACGTTCATGCCGAAGCCATTGTGGAGCGACAACGGATCTGGGCTGCACTTGCACTTGTCGCTGTGGAAGAAAGATGAGCCTCTGTTTGCAGGCTCCGGCTATGGCGGGCTGAGCGAGATGGCGATTTCGGCGATGGGCGGCATTTTGCAGCACGCCGCCGCGCTGTCAGCATTTTGCTGCCCGACGACCAACAGTTACAAGCGCCTGGTTGCCGGTTTCGAAGCGCCGATTAACTTGACTTACAGTTACCGTAATCGGTCGGCCGGCATCAGGATTCCCGTTCACACGCCCAGTCCGACGACCAAGCGATTTGAACTCCGATTTCCCGATTCTTCGTCGAATCCTTACCTGGCGATGTCCGCAGTCTTGATGGCCGCACTCGACGGCATCCAAAACAAAACCAACCCTGGACCGCCACTCGACAAAGACATCTACGATCTCGGCGCCGATGAACTGGCTGCCGTCCCCAAGACTCCGAGGTCGCTGGAAGAATCGCTTAAGGCCCTCCGCGACGACCACGAATTCCTCCTGCGTGGCGACGTGTTCACCGAAGACGTGATCGACACGTGGATCTGGTACAAAACCGCCAACGAGGTCGAAGCGTTACGAGAGCGTCCGCATCCCTACGAGTTTGCGATGTACTACGACATCTAGCGCCCAGGCGGATGCACTCGGCTTAGGCCGTTCCATCGACGATCGCAGTTTGACCCGAGTCTCATCAGTGCTTCGGTGGCTCCTCACAACTGGTATAACCCGCAAACTCCGCGCAACCCCTTCGATCGACTGCATCGGCAGAATCTTGCCCGGCGGGCATGCGATTTCGCGCATTCGAGATGCTCCAGTCCGCATTCGTCCACCAATCGGAAGCCGTAAAACCCGCACAACCTGAACGATATGGCGGAATGTCTACTTTCGGCGCCACCCACAAGTGCCCACGAATGAGATTGCCCGGAATGTTTGTCGATAGAGGAATGTCCGGCAAGATCGGTGCAGGCGGTGGAACCGTCCGAACGGATCTCACTGAGATTGACAGCTCGCTCAGACTCGATGCGATGGATCAGCATGGCTGCGAAGCAATTCCCGGCGCTCGCGTTGAATGGATGGTTGGTCGGAACGCTTGCGGCGCTGTTCGTTTGTTGCGGTTTCGAAGTTCGTGCTGACTGGCCACCCGTTGTGGCCAACCGCGGTCCCGTGATACTGAAACAAGAGCGGGACGTCTGGGCGCCTGCGGGCCAAGTGGATTGGCTCTCGACCCAATCCGCGGCGCTGGAGCCGCCGTTCGACATCCACGCAGCCATGCCGGCCGACTTGGAGATCGCCGCCGACCGAGCTCCCGCGTTGAACCTGGCCGAGCGGCGGGACGATTCATTACAGGTCAAGCTCGCTTCCTGGTTCGCACCCCAGTATTCGCACCATCAAGACCCGGTTGACTGCCGCGGCTGCCCGTGGACGTCGCAGTGGCTGCCCAACGGGCTGATCTATAAGTCGTACGTCGCCGGTGAGCGCGAACCGCGATTCGCGAGCACCTGGTTAAGCGAGAAAGACCGCGGCATCGTTTGGGACAGCGCGCTGGGCGGCCGCGTGGGAATCTTTCGCTACGGCACACCGGGAGTCTTCCGTCCGCAAGGTTGGCAGGTCGACTTCGAAGGAGCCGTATTCGCCCGCATCGACCCCGACGAACACCACGATCTGGAAGCATCCGATTACCGCGTCGGTATCCCGGTGACGTGGTCGAACGGAACGATCGCCGTTAAAGCCGGATACTTCCACATCAGTTCGCACCTGGGCGATGAGTTTGTGCTGCGCAATCCAGGGATCACGCGTCTCAACTACGTTCGCGACTCGCTGGTGTTCGGCATCGCCTACTTTCCGTCCGACGACTCCCGCGTCTACTTCGAAATCGGCTATGCCCCCGGTACCAGCGGCGGCGCGGAGCCGTTGGAATTCCAGTTCGGTGCCGAATACAGCCCGGTCGGGATCGTCTGCTGCGGAGGTGCACCCTTTGCCGCCATCAACGGGCACATCCGCGAGGAAGTCAACTACGGCGGCAGCGTCAATCTGGTGGCCGGTTGGCAGTGGCGGGGACGCGAGACCAACCGGCTGCTCCGCGCGGGACTGCAATACTTCAACGGCAAGTCCTACGTGTACGAGTTCTTCAACACCCACGAAGCACTCACCGGGTTCGGTCTGTGGGTCGACTACTAACCAACACGGCGCTTGCCGGATTGCCCGACTTCGACGGGCTCGACTGGGCGCAGCTGGCGTTAGTTATTCCAAACCGGGCGGCCGTCCGATCGGTCTGCGCGACATCGAAGAAGAGGGCAACACGCCGCTCTAACCGGTCGCCTTTCATCACGCGGCTGAAGAAACCCGTTCTTGCAGCGTCACGGGCGTTGCTGTCGCACGTCGCGACAGCCAGGCGAGATACACGAGGCCTGCCGAAAACAGCGCGATGCTGATCCACTGCGAGATCGTGAAACTCGTATTGAATTGGCCCATTTCGTCGCCGCGGAGGTACTCGATGACGAACCGCGTGATCGGATAGGCCAGCATTCCCAAGGCCAGTACGGCTCCGTCGCGATGGCGGTAGCGAAAGTAGACAGCCGTCAGCACGGCAAGCAGTAGCGCGTTCAGCGAACTGTAGACCTGCGAGGGATGCAAGGCGAAGACCAATGTTTCATCAGGTGCGATAAAACCTTGCCGCACCAACGCCATGTCAGGCACGCTGCCCATGGGGAACGTGACCGCCCACGGCAATTCGCAGCGATCGCCGTAGCAGCATCCATTGAAGAAGCAGCCCAATCGGCCGAACGCCAAGCCCATCAACAACGAGGGCATCGCCACGTCGGCCATCCTCAGCACGCTCAGGTTCTTCTGATAGCAATAGAACAAGTAGGTCGATACGCCTGCCACGACGCCGCCGTACAACACCAAGCCACCATCGGGCAGGTTGACCGCTGCGAAAACCAGTGCCACCGGACCCTTGAGGACTTGTTGACCGCCAACGCTGTCGAAGAAGACGCGCTCGGCATACTGGATGCAGTAAAAAACGCGTGCACCGACGATGCCTGCAAAGAACGCCCACAACGCCAAATCCCAGACCGTCTCACCCCGAATGCCGATGCGCTCCGCGCGATGCACTGCCGTCCATCCGCCGACGGTAAACCCGAGAAATAACATGAATCCATAGCCGTAGATCGGCAGAGCTTTGCCGATCTGCCGGTCGTGGTACGGTTGGCCGCTTTCGTAAAGCGCAATGCGTTCTCGAATCTCGGGGAGGATAGCGCGAATATGCGGATCGACGGCATCGGCCGCATTGCGGGCCGCTGCCCGCGCTGAGCCAACCGCGGCCTTGGTGTCGCCCGCTTCGGCCTGAGCCGCGCCCAGCGTGTCCGCCAGCAGCGCGGGATGCACGCCGCCTTTGGAGATCGCCTCCTGTGCCAGCCCCACGGCACGCTGGCCATCACGGGCATCGGCGGACGGGCTGGTGGCTAGCAACCACGCCAACAACCGCGGCGATTCACCGTTCTGGGGACTGAGCTTGCCGGCGGTTTCGAAATCGGCTGCAGCTTGCGCAAATTCTGCTTTGGCTTGCCAAGCCAACCCGCGACGGATGTGGGCTTCTGCGTTGGGATTGGCCGCGATGATGTTCGTCTGCTGGGCGATGGCGTCATCGAATTCGACTTCGGCCTGCCGCGGAACGACCCTCACAATCACCACGGCGACGACCAGCCACACGATTCCTGCTACGAAGGTGCCCGAGTCCCATCGCCACTGATGTCGTCGACGAAGAACCCACACCGCGCCTAGAGTCGCCCAGAGCGCGAGCACAATCCCAAACCCAAAACCCGGCCACTCTCCCAGTGGGCCCAGCGACCAAGGTTCGCTCAGCGGAATTCGCAGAAGGGTTTGTCTCACGCCACGCCTGTTTCCAGTGGGACAACTTGTCGAAATGCTGCGGCGACACGGTCGAGGAACTCGTGCGACGTCAGCCGAATCCGGTAGTTGGAAGGTAGCAGTTATCGGCCGACGGAGCGACGCGAGTTCCGGAAGGGCGCGCGTTCACGTTCCCGGATCAGCCTCACTTTTCGGCTGAAATAGCACGCTACGGAGACAACGTATTGTCGAAGAAATGTGGCTGTCCCACACTCGCACAGGCCAGTCGCTCGCACAGGTCAGTCGACAGGAACGCAATCCCGACTTCAGATCTCAGGCTCAGTAGTTGTACTTGGGATTGGCGGGATCGAAGTCGATGTTCTGGAACCCGACGTTGACCTTGATGTCCTTGTAGGTCCACTCGCCGGCCAGGGGAGGCTTCTGGTTCTGACTGCTTGGGAACCCATATTGCTCGACGCGGACGGGAAAATTGGTCTCCTTGTCGAGATACAGCCGGGTCATGTGGTATTTGAACTGTTTCCGCGGAGCCAGATAGGTGCTCTGGATAACCTGGCACGGACGGTCGCCGAGCTTGGCGTTGGGGTAATACTTGACGTCGATGTCATCATAGGGCAGTTCTCTCTCCCATTGATCGATGACGCCTTCGGCCATTTTGGCCATGCCGATTCGAGTAATGGGATTCGTGCCTTCCGCCATCGCCGTGGCGCTAGTGGGCGCGATCTTGATCGCGCCGATGAGGCCTGCAATTCCCGTCTCGTGGGCGACAATCATGTTGTCATTCCGGCCTTCGACATAAATCACTTCTCGGCCCTGATGCAGCTTCAGGTAAAACATGTAGACGCTGTGGGGCTTGGGGCGAAACTTCAACAGCGTGTGGTGCGGGTACATCACCCCTCTGACGATTTCTTTCTTGATGAACGTGGCCTGGTAGTCCTGCACCGCGCTGATGGACTTCAGGCTGGAGCGGACCAGCTCGAGCGGAGTTTCCAGTGGATGTGACTTCCCGGACTTTGCCGAGCTGGCCTTGGCAATCTTCGCGACCGGGTCAGCACCCAAAGAGGCAGATGACAACAAAGTGCATAACGCAATGACAGCGAGCCCTTGCGCAGCCGGCATGTTGGGAAGACGTTTCTGCATGGGGTGTTCCTCGGATGCAGGAAAGACGGCGGGTCTGGCGCGGGGGCGCACTTGACGGCGAATCGCGGGGCGACGTCGCCTCAAATTAGCGAACATCGGAAACTGACGCAAACCTTTTTCGGCACAAAGCCCGGCAGTATGCCAGTGGAAACTCGGGATTGAGCGAAGACCGCCTCAACGCTATAACTCCCAACCCTTCGACCCAGAATGGACCCATTCCGAGAAAGGAGGCCCCGCAATGTCCTCCCGATCCGGCAGCCCGATCGCGACGCTTTTGATGTTCGTCCCCCTCGTAGCAGTTCCGCTGCTCGCCGTGTTCGGGGTGCCAAAGTTTCCGTCTCTCAATGCCTCGCCGACGGAAGACGTCGACGACCACTTTGACGAACCGGATTGGGGTCCCGGCTTCGATCAGCACGATTCTGCCGACGTCTTCGCATCGGCCGATTCCGATTCGAGTTTCCCGGCCGGCGGACCGCCACCGTTTGAGACCGGCGGCCAGTCTGCCCCAGCCCGAGGGTTCTCCAATGATCCCTTCGCCAGCGAGTCTGATCCCGAATGGGATCTGCCACCCGATGCGCTGAATGGATGGTCATTGGAGTCGCAAGCCGCTCCAGGTGCCAGCGCCGGAGGTGCCCCACAGGATGCCACCAGTTCGGCAGACAGCTTTCCTTCCAATCCGGACGGGAGCGATGCCGGGGCAACATCAGCCGGCGACCCGTTTACCTGGCAGTCGGCAGTACAACGCCTGCGCGACTTTGGCATCGAAGATTATCACCTGCAACCCGGCCATCAGCCCGAGTTGTTTCACTTCAGCTGCCTGCTGGAACCGTCAGACAATCCCAGCGTGATTCATCGCTTCGAAGCCGAGTCGTCCCAACCCTTGGAAGCCGTGCGAGACGTCGTGACCCAGATCGAGAGTTGGGTGGAGCTGCGCTAGTGCCCTGTCAGGGCTTTATTCTCGGGTTGCTCGTTGGCAGAATCCGCACGAAACCCTTTGGGGATTCGTGCTCCCGTCACGCTCCTTAACCCCAAGTATTGTCTTGACGCGCCAGTGTTAACCACCTGCGGCTCGGCCACTACGCTGGCCGTCGAACCTTGGATCTCCGCATGTCGACGCAGGTCGAGTCGTCCAGGCGGGGTGTCCATCAACGTAAAATTGGATTAAGGATTGCCGATTGCCCCACGTTGCCGACGGATGGAACCTTGCTGCTGTTGGTCGGCGCACCCTAGGCCAACCTCCTGCCGGCGGTCTGGCCCAACGCCCGCGTTCGGCTGACGGGTGGGTCTGGTCCTGGCGAGTCCGCACAGCGGCGCGCGCTGAGAGTGCGGAAGACCTGTTGGATGGGGATGGGCTGCTGCGGCGAACCCCCAAGATGGCCCGCCTCGAAGCGGTGCTGTTCGTTGCCGACGGCGCCGTGTCGACCCGCCGGTTGGCCCAATTGGCAACGTTGGCCGAAGCCTCTGAAGCCCGCGAGTTGATCGATCCTCTTAATGCCTCGTATGACCGATCCGGCTCGGCGTTTCGCATCGAGCGTGTCGCCACCGGCTACCAAATGCTGACCCGCCCCCAATACTCCACCTGGCTGAGCAAGCTGCATCAGCGGCAGACAGAACTCAAACTCTCGCCACCCGCCATGGAGACTTTGACGGTAGTGGCGTACCGCCAGCCATTGACCCGGGCCGACGTGGAGGCGGTCAGGGGCGTGCAATGTTCCGAGATGCTCAAGCAGCTGATGGAACGCGGCCTGGTGCGGATCGCCGGCGAGGACGATTCGCTCGGGCGGCCCTACCTTTACGAGACAACCCGCAAGTTCCTCGAGCTGTTCGGACTGCGAAACTTGACTGATCTGCCGATGGCCGAGCGGCTCAGAGAAGCCAAACCAGCCGCCTCATCCGAACCCGTCGAGTCAGAAGCCGAACCCGCGACCGAAGAACTCGTCGAAGACGAGCAACTCGAAGAAGAAGACGAGCTCCAGGATGAAGACCTGAGCGACGAGGAAAATGAAGAGGACGAGGACTGGGATGAGGATGATGAAGATGGCTGGGACGAGGAGGATGACGAGGACGCCCAAGAGGCTGCCTGAGAGCGCGACCTCGCTTTGATTCGACCCGCTGCAGCACGGCCCTCGACTCAGAATTCCTCGGTCGGTCGACCGTCCGCCGGTCCGCTCAGGGCATCGAGAACGTCGGGATCGATATGCTCGTTGATGAATTGAGCCCGCCCGTCAGCCATCAAGAAGTGAGCGCCCCCTGCGTACGGCGAACCAAAACCGCTCGGCGAGACGTTGATGCCCATCGACGGATCACGAAAGTTGACGGGGTCTCCCCACGCCCGAAATCTGCCTGCCGCTTCTCCGGCGATGATCGTCATGCTGGTGCCGTCGGAGATCTCCTCAATGCTGATGCCTCGACCCAACGCAAGTATTCTTGAATTCGCGGCGTAATGGCTGCATGCGAATCCGTTTGAGTCTTGCTCGTCTTGAGTTTGTACGCCGGGATTCAGGAAGCTCCTGAGCGATTCCTGAAAGATCTCGCGATTGACCGTGTCTACCCACGGCCGAGTGAAGTCGATTCGCTGATAAAGGTCCTTTCGCTCGAGAAACGGCAGCAGGTGCGTCTGCCAACTGTGATACGCGACACCCCAACGGTCCATCGAACCGCCCGGCGGGAAGGTGTGGTTTGCGTCGTGATAGGCCGAAAGTGCGACGCCGATCTGTTCGAGATTCCTTTTCGATGCGGCACGCTGGGGTGCGTCCCAATCGGATTCGACGATCGGCTCATCCGAAGCCAGCATCCAGCCGACCTGATGTGCCATGCCGAGCATCGAGATGCCCGCCACGAACATCACGACCACGCAGGTGACGACACACAGAGTCCAGGCAGGCTTCCAGCGCATGGCGTCGAGAGGCCTCTTTGTTCGAGCAGTGTAAATCCACGACAGAAATGCATGGCTTCCCCAGGCTAGACCGACCAGGGCCACAATCGCCGTTGCCAGGCTGTTCCAGTTCACGTCGACCTGCGCTCCAACTCGAGCGAGGTAGACCGCCCACCCCGCTACCAGCCAGACAACGATCTCGGCCGGCGGTGAGGCACCCAGGCAGAACAGGCCGAGTATCACGAACGCCGTCGCGAACAGTATCCCCAGCCGACGCTGTCGTCGTTTCCCAGACTCCGTCATGCGATCACTAAACTTGCAGGCAAACCGATTCAGAAGCTGTGGACGGTCTCACCACCGTCGGGAGTTGCCAGCGATTCGAACAGTCCCGGGTCGATGTCGTAGTTGATGAACCGGACTGAGCCATCGGCAAACAAGAAGTTTCCGCCGCCTATGAAATGCGAGCCGAAGCCGGCCGGCGACGCGTCGAAGCCTTCCTTCGGATCTCTGAAGCTCAGAGGGTCCCCCCAAGGCCGGTAACGTCCGGCAACTTGGCCGAGTAAGAAGGTATTGGATGTGCCGTCGGTAAGATCTCGAATCGCGGTACTACGGTTGAGCGACATCACGCGCGCATTGGCTGCCTGGTGGCTCAACGCGTAGCCGGCTGAGTTGAATTGGGCTGAGGGATCGGATCCCGGATCCATGAACAGAGGAACCGGGACTTGAAAAGCAGCTCGATTGTTCGAGTGGTTCCACGGCCGAGCAAAGTCGATTTGGCCATGCGGCTCGAGGTATTCTCCGTATTCGGTGAAAGCCACCAGATGGGTTTGCCAGCTGTGAAGCGGCACGCCGTAACTATCCATTGTTCCAGCGGGTGGAAAAGATCGATACCGCCTATGGTAGTCGTGGATCGCGAGACTGAGCTGCTTGAATTGACTCTTGGACTGTGAACGCTTGGCAGCGACGCGTCCGGACTGCGTCCAGCGTTCGTCCGAGGCCAGGAGCCGGCTGACTTGATGTGCTGCCCCGACGAATGAAACGCCGGCAACGAACGTGATGCCAACGCAGGTCAGCAGGCATGCAGTCCAAGCGAGTTTCCACCGCTTCCGCCCAGGCTCGCCATCCGAGTCAACCGCAGCATACAGCCAGGATAGAAATGCGTGAGAACCCCAGGCCAGACACAACACCACCAACAGTCCGGTGGCGAGGCCGCTGGAGTTCAGCTCAACCTGCGGCACGACGCGGACCAGGTAGATCGCCCATCCCGTAACCAGCCAGAAAAACATTTCTGCCGGCCATGAATCGATGACCGCCAACAGCAACGCCAGCACGCTCAGCATGACGGCCCATTCGACAAGTGTGAACTTCATGGAGAAGGCTCTCCATTGAGCGCCTCGCGCAGTTCCGCGGGCGTCATGGCTTGGATCAGACCGTCGGTCATCAAGACCAGGCTTTCGTCGCCGTACACATTTGGTTCGTAGGCCAGAATGCGGCCCGATTCATTGACAATGCGACCGGGCACATAGAAGTAGGGCACACTCGCCAGGTCGGGCAATGTCTTGGGTTCCTCGTCCCAGGCGTCGAAATCAGCCTGTGACGGAAACTGGCCTGCGTTTCGGGCGGCGTGTGCCAGCAGAGCTGTCCCCAATTGGGCCAGTTTGGCGCGACGCTGGTCGAGCGACGTTTCGTCGGCGTCGGCTGCCGCGCCTTGAGTCGCCGGGTCCGGGTCGCTGGCTAGTTGATAGGTCCAGCCTTGCCGTTCCCATGCACCGGGAGTCATCAACTCGCGAGCCCCCGAGATCATCGTCAGCACGAGAATGAACAACAGGCCCCACAGCCCGACAACCGCCAGGGCGCGTCCGTAGGAAAGTCGCGGCAGTTTTTGAAAGTCGCGCTGCAAAACGTTCCAGGCTACTTTCACCACCCAAGCCGACGTCAACCCGCCCATCAGGAAAAACGAGATCGTCTGGAACCGCAATCGCGCAACGTCGGTCAGCGTAATGCTCGGCATGCCCGCATGTGCTGCGTCCGGCCAGAACCAGCCGGCGGCGAAAAGCAGAATCAAAAGATGGCGGAGCTTCGACATCGCCGACCCCTCTCGAGGTGTGCAGGGGAACGCAGACGTGAATCGGCAAAGGTCATTCTCGCGGGTCGCCGTGCGGTTGGCAAACTCTTTCTGACCCAAGTCGTCGCAAACTGCCCCGGCGCGATCATGAACTAGGTTGCGATGTCTAACGGCATTGCAGTTGAACTTTTGCACAGCGTGAGCACGACGTGAGTAGCCTCACACCCGCACGTCTTCACCCTCGCCCGCGATTTCTTCTGCGTAGCGCTGGCGGATCGGTTCGATCACCTTGCCGATGAAGTGGTCGACCTGTTGGGGTGCGCGGCCGATGTAGCGTTTGGCGTCGAGGGTCGACGTGAGGTCGACGTTAGCGAACGCTGCGTCAGATTGCAGACGTTCGATCAGGTCGTTGGAGCGGCCCTGCTCTTTGATTTGCCGGGCCGCTTCCTGACTGTGTACGCGGATTCGCTCGTGCAGTTCCTGCCGATCGCCACCAGCCCGTACGCCCGCCATCAGGATCTCTTCGGTTGCCATGAACGGCAGCTCGTCCTGCAGGTGCCGCCCGATGACTTGTGGATAGACGACAAATCCTTCAGCGACATTTCTGCAAAGCGTAAGCACCGCATCGATCGCCAGAAATGATTGCGGCAAAGAAAGCCGGCGATTGGCACTGTCGTCCAGGGTGCGTTCCATCCACTGAACCGCCATCGTTTGCTCGGCGTTGGCAGTCAGACTCATCGCGAACCGCGCCAACGCGCAGATGCGTTCGCTCCGCATGGGGTTGCGTTTGTAGGCCATCGCCGAGGAGCCGATCTGCTTGGTTTCGAACGGTTCTTCGAGTTCGCGACGATGTGCCAGAATTCGCCAATCGCTGGCCATCTTGTGCGCCGACTGCGCGATGCCGCTCAGGGTTTGCAAGATTTGAGCATCAATTTTGCGGGAATAAGTCTGACCGGTCACAGGGTAGGTTTCGCCGAACTCCATCTTTTCAGCGATCCGCCGATCGAGCGATTCGACTTTGTCGTGGTCGCCGTCGAAGAGTTGCAGGAAGCTGGCCTGCGTGCCGGTTGTGCCTTTCGCCCCACGGAATTTGAGCGTTTGGAGTCGATGTTCAATCTCTTCCAGATCGAGAACCAGGTCGTGGCACCACAGTGTCGCCCGCTTGCCGACGGTTGTCGGTTGTGCCGACTGAAGGTGCGTAAATCCGAGACAGGGAAGATCGCGATGTCGCTCGGCAAACGTGCCGAGGCGGTCGATGACGGCCACGAGTTGGCCGCGCGTCAACTGCAGGCTCTCGCGGAGTTGAATCAACTCTGTATTGTCGGTGACAAAACAGCTTGTCGCCCCGAGATGGATGATTTTGCGTGCCGCAGGACAGCGGTCGCCGAAAGTGTGCACGTGCGCCATCACATCATGACGCAGGTCGCGTTCGTATTCGGCGGCCTTCTGAAAATCGATGTCATCAACGGCCCCCCGCATTTCGTCGATTTGCGCCTGATCGATCTCGAGTCCCAGTTCTTGCTCGGTTTCAGCCAGAGCAACCCACAGCCGGCGCCACGTGGAGTGCTTCTTCTGTGCGGACCAGACGCGGCTCATCGAAGCCGATGCGTATCGGCTGATAAGTGGGTTTTGGTAGTGGTCGTGATTGGAGTCGGACACTTGTAGCAGAGTTTGTTGATTCGGTGTGGTGTGGGGTCTCTGGGTGTCAGTGGCGGCTTGTCCGCCAGTGACGATTGCAGCTCCGCACAGCTTGGCTGCTCACCCATCAGAGCCATCTCCAACATCGCGCTGGCGGACAAGCCGCCAGTGGCACCCGCACTGTTCCCATCACAAGACGGTGAGGGCGAAATCGCTGGCTTGATCGGGGGCCGAACTCTATTGTAGCGTACCGGTGGCCGGGCCGCAGTTGTGTCCTGCTCCCCGCGTGAATCGCTCCAACTTATCGGAAGGCAGTATGTCCACACCTCTGGCCTCACTGGTCGCAACGGGAACAAAGCTCTGGCTTGACAGCGTCGATCCAGATTTCGTGAGTGCAAACCGCAAGCAGGGAGCGACCGGGGCGACCTCGAATCCGGTGATCATCTCCGACTTGATCAAGACCGGCCGATTCGACGACCAGCTGCAGGAGTTGATGGGGCAGGGTCTCGACGACGATGCGGTCGCTTGGCAGATGACCGACCGGCTCGTGCGGCAAGCTCAGGCGGCGTTTGCCGATGTCTCCCAGCAGACAAACGGTGACGACGGATATGTCAGCTTCGAACTCGACCCGCTGCTGGAAGATCCCAGTTGCCCGCTCTCCGTCGCTGAGAAGACAAAGCGATACGTCGAGCTCGGGCTGCAATGGTCCGCCGGGCACACCAACCGGATGATCAAGGTGCCCGGCACCCCGGCGGGTCTGGCCGCTTTGGAAGAGCTGGCCGCAGCCGGCGTGACGTTGAACGTCACGTTGCTGTTTACCGACCGCCAGTATCACATCGCACGCGAAGCAGTTTGGAGGGGCGCTCAAAGGCGTGATTCGTTGGACCGATTCAAATCGGTCTATAGCATCTTCATCAGCCGCATCGACGTCTACACCAAGCAACACGTGCCCGAATTGTCACCGGCCGCCCAAGGAGAAGTCGGTATCGTCAACTCGAAGCGGATGTGGCTGGATAACCAACAGTTCTGGAAGGACAAGAACCTGCCACTCCGCCAAGAGATCATTTTCGCCAGCACGGGGACAAAGGACCCGAGCGATCCCCCCGACAAGTACGTCGTTGCACTGTCGGGTTCGGACATTCAAACCAATCCCCCGGCAACCAACGATGCCATTGCCGCGATCGAGGGCAAGACCTTCAAACGGACGGTCGATCAACTGCCGCCCCAACAAGTGCTCGATGAGATCGATTCCAAAGTCGACTTCGAACAGCTTGAACGCGTGCTGATGGAAGAAGGGTTGCGCAAGTTCGCCGACCCGCAGAAGGCGTTGTTGGCATTGATTGCCGAAAAGCGGGATGCGTTGGCGACTTCGCAGTGATGCGGTGCCGCCAGCCCGCGTGCGACGACGGAGCTATTGTCTCGTGAACTCGGTGTGTCCGGCATCCCCGAATTGCAACAGCGGTGCCTCGCTCGCTCCGATGGGAGCGGGCTCGACGTGGCCGAAATCGTTAGCCGCAAACGGCGGGACCAGTGGAGGCACCGGTACTTGATCCACGCGAATCTCGGTAACCGCGTCCGGCTCGACCGCGGGAGCCGGCGGTGGCGCAGGGGCACTCAGCGGTGCACGCGGGGCGTCCGGGCGTTGTCCCTCTTGCTGAGGAACAGTGATCGGGTTCTGCGTCGCAGGCAGTGTCGGGGCGGTGACGTCGCACCCTGACTGAACCGGGCTGGTACTGTCGCAGCTTATCCCAACCTGGGCAGTGCTATCGCAGCCTGAGTGAACGGGCGTGGTGCCTTCGCAGCACGTCTGGCAGCCGGCCTGTTGAATGCAACCACCGCAGGCATAGCCATAGTCGAAAGACGAAGGGATGGCCCGGAATTCGGTCATGCCGTCGGCCCGCGCTACGGCCGCACCCGTTTCATAGCCGGCGAACCACTGGTAGGCGTACGAACGACCGTGCGGAGTTCGGTATTCGGCACTCCAGTACTTCTTGGGTGGGACGGCAGGGACGACGCCATTGCCGCCCATCGCTAAATCAAGGTAGGCCTGCTCGTAGCCGTCGCGGAAGTCTTTAGAGAGCCGGTCGCAAGACTGATCTTGCAGTTGCCGTAGCGAGCGCCGGGCGCGACGTTCGGCGAAGTCTTCCACGTCGCCTTCGTCGGAAAAGGGCTGCCAAGCATGGGGAGAGTCCGGCCAATACTGCGAGTTCACCTCGCAACCCGTGCAAACCCAAACTGCAGCCAGCATGCTCAACGCGAGTGATTTCTGCACGATTCTCAACCCTGAGAGACATTCGTTCCGTCAAAAGCAGCGTCATGCCTTGTTCGGCATGAATGCATCCCCCGACGCGCCGCTTTCCGCGATGACCGCCCTTTCGGCTGTAGCCGCAGCGGTAGCCTGTCGAGACGTAATCCAGTATCGGACGGGGTAATTCGGCTGGCTACGGTTTTCGTGCATGTACCGTTCGCACCGGTCATACCGATCATGCGGTGGCGACCCCATCGCGAAACTTTGCCTAATCCGTACATCAGGACCGGGCTCGGGCGTGGATCGCTGGGTCTACTCAGGCCGCGAAATACGAGCGAAGCACCTTCATGACCCGCTTGGCACGCGCCTGAAAGACCTCGACGTCTCGGATCCAGCCGAGTGGGCGAACTCGGACTTCAACGTCGACCTGACGCGAAGCGGAGCGCGATGGTTTGGAGCGGCCCGGCGTTTGATCGCCGAATTCGATCTCCAGTTCAATCGGGCGGCGGGCATCAGAGCCGCCCCAGAAGGGCAACAGACCGCGGCTACCCATGCGCACGACGGCCCGATTCGGTGTGACTTCGACCAGCGTCGCTCTGTGATCGCTGACGAATCCGCCCATCTTGTAGACAATCATATCGGCACCGATGCAGGCGTCGAAGTGGCCGACAAACAAGAACGGGTCCGTTGACTTTTCGTCGGCTTCATCCTGTTGTTGATCGATACCGGCGAGTAGCTCATCGTTCGTCAGCGAACAGGTGCAATTGCGGCCCGACTCCTTGGCCATGTACAGCGCCTTGTCGGCCCTACGCAGCAGGCTCTCCACCGAATCACCTGATTCTGCCTGGGCGACGCCAAACGACGAGGTCACGCTCGTTTCTTGGAGTCCCCCCATTGAGGAACGCTCGATCGAAACCCGCAGCCGCTCGGCCCTGCGAACAGCCTGCTCTAGCTCGGTTGCCGGGCACAGGATGACGAACTCTTCGCCCCCGTACCGAGCCACCAGCTCACCCGCACACGACTCGTGTTGCAAATGTTTGGCCAAGTCGATCAAAACGCGGTCGCCAACGGTGTGGCCGTATGTGTCGTTGATGCTCTTAAAGAAGTCAACATCGGAGAAGATCAGCGAGAATGTCGTGTCATCACCATCTTTGGCGAATTCCGACGTCATCATCGCAAGCTGTGTCTCCAGCTCCCCGCGATTGGCGACGGAGGTCAACGCATCGCGGCTGGCGGCGAGTTTCAGTTCTCGATACTCCAGTGGCCGGCGGCCCGCGCGAGACAGATCGCGAAAGATCTCAGCCACGCCGTGTAGGCGACCTTCCTCGTCCATCAGCGGGACGCTCTGCAGTTCGACGTCGATCCACCGGCCGTTTTCGTGTTCGACCTTGATGATCGAAGTTGCTGGCTTGCCGTCGGCAATCACCTGGTTGATCGGGCAGTCTTTTTCTGACAGCGGATTGCCGGTCGCGTCGCCGCAGCGCAAGACGCGGCTCGAGCGTGGCTGACCGAGTATCTTCTTGGCGGGATAGCCCAGCATCTTCTCGGCACCGAGGTTCCAGACCAGATACTTCAAGTCGGAGTCGACCAGGTAGAAGCCGTCGTAGAGGCTCTCGAGCACGTAGAGGTATGAGAAGATGTGGCACAGCCAGCTTGCTTCAGCTGCCTCGTGTTCGCTGGCCGGTTCTTGCGCCCCTTCGTTCGGAGTTCCATTCTCTGGCGTGGCGTAGGGCAGCCCTTCGCTTTCGATCCAGCGAGACAAAGTGCAGACCACGTTGCCGTCGAACTGCGTCCCCGCCGACTCCATGAGCACGTCCATCGTCTCTTCATGGGTGCGGCTGGATCGGTAGACCTTGTCGTTGGCCAGAGAGTCGTAAGCATCGGCGACAGCCAGAATCCGTGCCCCTTGATGCGCGGTATGGCCGATTCTTTTTGTGCCTTCTCCGGCGCCGTTGTATTGTGCCTGTGACTGCTGGACGATTTCCAGAACTTCGCGATCGACGCGGAATGCCTGCAGCACATCGATGCCGATGTTGTAGTGCAGCGCCATCAACTCGGATTCGTCGACGCTGAGTTCAGCAGGCTTGAATAGGATGTTGTCGGGAACGCCGATCTTGCCGATGTCGTGCAAAAGCCCCGCCACTTCCAGCACCTTGAGCTGACGGCCTTCCCAACCGACGTACTCAGCAATGCCAGTCGCTATTTGGGCAACGCGGCGAGAGTGACCTACGGTGGCAGCGTCGCGGTGATGCAGAGCCGACAAAAGGCCCCGCAGCACGTTGCGTGAGATGACGCCTCGTAGCGGGTCGCTTTCAGGATCGTCTTCAAAGACCTTTTCCGACCGTTCCGACAGCGTCATCAAGCCCAACAGTATTCGCGACGAATCGGTTGGATGGCTGCCGGGGTTGCCCAATGCGCTCAGCATGGACTGATCGGAGATCGTGGTTCCTGTCGGCATCAGCGAAGCCTCGGGGGAGTAAAGTCGATGCGCGGCACCCCGATCCTTCAGGTGGCCCGGCAGCACGTCCAGACTGCCATCGAAACCTAGGTCCGGTAAGGCAACGTGTCAAACTGTCAACCACTGCGTTGCCTGAAGGCACCGTGAGACAGCTTTCTCGCAACGGTCCTGACGGACGGCCCGATTAGGATGATCGTCCCAATTGTCGGGACTGCTCGGTGGCGGCCCGAACGGCGTCGATCAGGCTGCCGCGAACGCCCTGCGACTCGAGCACGTTCAGGCCGGCGATCGTCGTTCCGCCCGGGCTGGCTACCGCGTCCTTCAATGCAGCGGGGTGCTCGCCCGTTTCCAGCACCAGTTTCGCCGCGCCGAAGACTGTCTGAGCGGCCAATTTCATCGAAACGTCTCGTGGCAGTCCGCAGCGCACGCCACCGTCACTGAGCGCCTCGATGATCTGGAACACATACGCCGGACCGCTGCCTGACAGACCGGTGACGCCGTCCAACAACGACTCGGGAACCGAGACTGCGATTCCGGTCGTCGAGAGCAGGCGTTCGACCAACTCGCCGTCCTGTGAATTCGCCCCCGGAGCGAGCGCGTAGGCAGAGGCGCCGGCACCGACCAGACACGGCGTATTCGGCATGACCCTCACGAGACGACAGTCCTGGCCCAACGCATCGATCATCGTCCGTAGAGGAACGCCGGCTGCGATCGAGATGATCAGGTGGGTTGAGTTGGCGTGCGGAGCGACGGCGGTGAGCACCGGCGCCATGTGCTGAGGCTTGACCGCCAGAAACACGACGTTCGATCGCGCCAATAGATCGTCGATGCCGGGGATGGTTTGTGCGCCGGTGGCTGCCGTGAAACCTTCACAGGCCGTCGGCGAAACATCCGTCGCCACGATCTCATCGACCGCGACAAACTGCGACGACACCAGCCCCTTGGCCAGGGCCGTCGCCATCTTGCCGGCTCCGATGAATCCCACGCGAACTGGGTCTGACGACAACGTCATATGAAAACCTTCGGGACCGTGGTGCTCAACTCGTAAGGAACAAGACTGCTGAGGCCGCAACTCCGCAATCCGGCGGCACCCGCCTCGATTATACCACCACCACGGGTAGCGTGACGTCGCTAGCGCCGCCATGTTTGTATGAAGCCGCAATTGTATGTGCAGGCTACGCAAACACTTGCCAAACACCGCTTGAGCAGCGTTCTTTGCAACCATTCTGTAACAGGTCTACAATCGTTGATTCGCACTCCCACAGATTGGCCATTCCACGACACGAACCGACGACATGAGCGATTCTGCTGAAACACAGAATGCCGTCATTGAATACGACCCCACGTTCCTGCATTCGCGCAGGGAAGCAGCCATTATCTTCGGCGTCTGGGCCACGGCGTTGGTGTGGTCCGTACCCTACTGCTATTTCAACGGGTACTCGACCCTGGCTTCGCCGGAGGAATTACAGACGATCCTCGGGATTCCGAGCTGGGTATTTTGGGGAGTCGGCTTTCCCTGGCTACTCGCGGACGTGTTTACGGTGTGGTTTTGCTTCTTCTACATGGCCGACGATGACTTGGGAGAGGAAGCATCAGATGCCGGCAGCGCTTCGTCGAGTGACGCGGGGGCCGAGGCATGACGGACGGTTCTGCATCTTTGCTATTGGGGCAGGCGACCACGGGGACCAACGCCGCGCTGGTGACGTTCTTGATCTACATGCTGGCCGTCTTTGGGCTGGCGGGCCTGTCGAGCCGGCTACTGCAGAAGAAGAACTTTCTCAGCGAGTACTTCCTCGGCAGCCGCAGCCTGGGAGTCTGGGCGTTTGCCCTCACGTTTGCCGCAACCAGTGCTTCGGGCGGAAGTTTTACGGGTTTCCCTTCCAAGATCTACTCGCACGGCTGGGTGCTGTCGCTGTGGATCGCCAGCTACATGGTTGTGCCAATTTGCACCATGGGATTGCTGGGAAAGCGGATCAACCAGGTGGCCCGCATTTCGGGGGCGATCACCGTGCCCGACGTTATCCGCGAACGGTTCGGGAGCGCCCTGTTCGGACTGCTGGCGACCGGGCTGATCGTGTTTTTCATGTCGTTCAACTTGGTGGCGCAATTCAAGGCCGGAAGCCTGATCTTGAAGACGCTGCTGGATGGCGTGAGCCTGTTTGAACAGACCTCGCTGTCATTGGGTACCGCTGTCGGCGATATCGACTTTCTCTCCGCGGTCGATCCCCGGTACTTGTTGTGCCTGCTGACGTTCGGAGTAGCCGTCATCGTGTACACGACATACGGCGGATTTCACGCTGTGGTGTGGACCGACGTTATGCAGGGCATTGTGATGGTCTGCGGTGTGATGTTGATGTTGCCGCTGGCACTCTACCAGGTCGGAGGCCTGGAACATGCGACCCAGAAACTATCACGAATGACGCCGCCGCGGCCGGGGACAGCGACGTTGCGAGTCGACTCGCCGAGCAGTGAGAATGTTGTCATCAAGCCGGGGACCTGGTTGGCGACCGATGATGAGGCTGTTCGAGTGTTTCGCGTCACAAGCGGTGCGGTCATCCCGGCTGGCGATGCAGCAGTGCCTGACGTGGCCGTGCTGGAAATCACGACGCCCGAAGAGATCGAAACGATCGGCGCGGCGCACGCAGAGGAAATTGCTGCAGCTACGGTGAGAATCACCGATGTCTCCCTGGCTGACTACGCGTACGGGACCGAAGAAATTGGAGTCTATGTCACCGGACCGGGTCCCGACCCGTCACGCTCGAGCGGGTTTCTGCCGTTCAGCCTGGCGTTCTCATTCTTCTTTATGTGGGCGATTTCGGGAGCCGGCCAGCCGAGCAGCATGGTCCGTCTGATGGCCTTCAACAGCGCCCGCACGTTGCGACGATCAATTTTTACCGTAGCCATCTACTACACGCTGATCTATTTCCCGCTGGTGATCATCTTCTGTTGCGCCCGGGTGCTTATGCCGGGCATGGATTCGGAGTCGGACCGCATCATGCCGGCCATCGCCGTGTTTCTCACTGAGAACATCGGATACGGCTGGCTGGCAGGGTTGCTGGTGGCAGCGCCGTTTGCCGCCGTCATGTCCACCGTCGACAGCTTCCTGCTGATGATTTCTTCGGGTCTGGTTCGAGACATCTACCAGCGCAATCTCAACCCCGACGTTGCCGAAAAGAACATCAAGCGGCTCAGCTATCTGGCCACGCTGCTGGTGGGTACGGGAGCCATGCTGGGCGCCGTCAATCCTCCGCAGTTTCTACAGGACATCATCGTCTATACCGGCAGCGGGTTGGCGGCGAGCTTTCTGGCACCGATGGTGTTCGCCCTGTACTGGCCGCGCGCGAACACCACAGGCGCTGTGTCGGGAATGCTGGCTGGTTTCGGGGCGCACCTGGGCATGTACGTCGCAGGTCGGTTCACGAATGGAAGCTTTTTCAAACCGTATCAGCCGTACGACATCGACCCCATCCTGGTGGGGCTGGTCGTGTCGTTCGTCACGGTATTCGTCGCGACGCTGGCGACACCGCCGCCTCCAGACGGGCTGGTCCGAAAGTACTTCCACAAATCTTGAACGTCGCTGTGGCCATGAACTTTATTGACGCGCACTCTCACGTTTGGACACCCGACACGGATAAGTATCCGCTCGGCCCCGGCTGGCGTCGGCTCAACATGGACCCGCCCAGCTTCACTGCCGAAGAGCTGTTGAAGCACATGAACGCGGTGGGCGTAAATCGAACCGTGTTGATTCAGATGTCGTTTTACGGGTTCGATAACAGCTACATGCTCGATTCGATCGCCAAGTTCCGCGGTACTTTCGCCGGTGTGGCGGTGATCGACCAGGACGGTCGTCGGCCAGATGTCGAAATGCGAAAGCTCAAAGGACTGGGTGTGAGCGGTTTTCGCATCTATGCCAAAGACCGCCCACCCGAAAGCTGGCTGGCTTCCGACGGCATGCACGCCATGTTCGCGACCGGTGCTTTAGAGAATCTGGCGATGTGCTGCCTGATCGATCCGTCAGAACTGCCGGCACTAGATCGCATGTGCCGCGATTTTCCCGACACGCCGGTGGTGATCGACCATCTGTGCCGCATCGGCGTGGGCGGAAAGATCGACACGGCGGACGTCAAATCTTTATGCGACATGGCGCGGCACGAAAACGTCACTGTCAAGGTGTCGGCCTTCTACGCCCTGGGCAAGGCCGAGCCGCCCTACCGCGACCTCGGGTCTTTGATCCAACGCGTCTATGATGCGTTCGGTCCGGAGCGGCTGATGTGGGCCAGCGATTCACCCTTTCAAGTCGTCGGAAAACACACGTACAAGGCATCGATCGACTTGATTCACACCGGACTCCCGTTTCTGAGCAGCCAAGACAAAGAGTGGCTGCTGCACAAGACCGCCGAGCGCGTGTTCTTCGGCTCGTAAACCTGCCATGAAGACATTCATCGGGTGCCACTGGCAGCTTGCCTGCCAGTGCCGATGTTGAGTACGCGGACAAGTTATTCCTAATCCGACGCCGTCACACGGTTCGCGCTGGTGGACGAGTCGCCAGTTGCACCGATCATTAACTCATCGAAGGCACGATGACCGACTCCCGCTACCGCATCGACGACACTTCTGAGATCATTTCTCCGGCGCTCGTGTTGTTTCACGAGATCCTTGACGAAAACATCTCCAAGATGATCGAGATCGCTGGTGACGCTTCTCGACTCCGGCCCCATTGCAAAACTCACAAGATGCGGCAAGTTGCCGAACTGGAACTCAGCCGAGGCATCACCAAGCACAAGGCGGCCACTTTCGGCGAAGCAGAAATGCTGGCCGACGTCGGGGCGAAAGACGTGTTTCTGGCGTACAACCTGGTAGGGCCGAACATCGAGCGGGCTGTTCGGTTCGTTCAGAAGTATCCCGATGTGACGTTCCTGGTCACAGCCGATCACACCGAACCGATTTCGGCTCTCGGACGCGCTATGGCCGATGCGGAACAATCGATCGACGTCTTGCTCGACATCGACACGGGGCAACATCGGACCGGCCTGGAAGTCGGGACGCAAGCCAAGGACCTGTACCATCGAATCGCGGAAACCCGCGGGCTGCAGGCCGGCGGGCTGCACGTATATGACGGGCAGCAGCACCAGTCTTCCCGGGACGAACGCCAGGCCGCCGTCGACAAGGAGTGGGCGAAAGTCATCGATTTCCGAAACGATCTCGTGGCGGGCAATTGCAACGTCCCACGCATCGTGGCCGGTGGCACGCCGACATTTCCGATCTACGCCGAAAAGGACGAGCCGACTCTGGAACTCAGCCCCGGCACCTGCGTGTTCAACGATGCCGGCTACGGCGGAGACTTTCCGGATCTTCAGTTCGCGCCGGCGGCGCTGCTGCTGACGCGCGTGATCAGCCGCCCCACTTCCGACCGGGTGACGCTCGATTTGGGCTACAAGGCCGTCGCGTCCGATCCTCCCGCGGGGCGGCGTGTGGTCGTTCACGGATTGGAAGATGCCGAACAGGTTCTGCAGAACGAAGAGCACTTGGTGCTACAGACAGCGCGGGCCGCCGAGTTCAAACCGGGTGACGAGCTCTTGGCGGTGCCGCGGCACATTTGTCCCACGTCCGCCATGCATCAACAGGCGGTTGTCGTGCGAGACGGTCAGGTGGTGGACCGCTGGGACGTGGTCGCCCGAGACCGGCAGCTGACGATCTGACCGAGTGCCGGAAGCGTCCCAGGGATTGCTCATGCCGCAGCACGACCGACATAGTACCGGCATTGCCGCTCTCGACGATTTGCTGGGAGGTGGCTTGCTGCCTGGCACGCTCACGGTTGTGCTGGGAGCCACGGGCATCGGCAAGACGCAGCTCGGACTGCACTTTGCGCATCGCGGCGCTCTCCAAGAAGGAGAGACCGGCATTGTGTTCGACATGGCCACCCGCGGCGACTCGCAGAACCATTCTGAGTACGCGCAGCGGCTATTCGATTGGGAGTTGCGTCAGGTCGACGCCGAGCAACTCATGCCGGAGGGCGTGTGGCAAGCCGAGCAGGCCCGCTCAGACTACTTGCATCTGTTCGAGCGGAGCGGACGCCGGGTGACCGTCAACGACTTGGAGTTCGACGATTGGAAGGAGTGGAAGATCGAGCTCGCCCGCAAACTGCAGCAGGCCATCGCGTTTTTCTACGGCAACTTCGTCCACGGCGTGCGGCGTTGCGTCATCGACGGCGTCGAACCGACCGATCGGGCCAGCGACTCGTTTCAGTTCCACATGTTCGACTACATCTACCACCAGATTCTCCACAAGGAGGCGGATTGGGTCGCCCGGGATCTATTCCGGGCCGGCTTCCGGGCCCAGTCCGAGACGGTCGCCCGACACAATTACGATCACAGCCAGATCGGCTGCGTGCTGCTGTACACCAGCCACGAAGTCATGCTCGACCAACTCTTGGGCCGGCCGCTCGAAACCGGCGACGTCCTCTCCAATGCCAACACGATCATCTTGATGGGCAAGATCCGCGATGGCGCCCGCATCGGCCGCGCGCTGCACATCGCCAAACACCGCGGCAGCGCCTGTGGGGACGACATTGTGCCATTCACAATCGATGAAACAGGATTGAAGTTAGGATAGCGATTGGATCGGAGCGATCGCGGCACTATTCGTCGCGCGACTTCATGAACTCCCGCAGCAACGTCGTGGCGTAAACTCCCGACGGTAGTGCAAAGCGGAATCGGACGCCGTCGCTTTCTTGCACCACGTTGAACTCCGATGGCCAGACGAGATAGGGACGCCGAGTGCCCAGGGTGAGCTTGCCAAAGAGTCGGAACTCTTCGCCGGTCAACTCTTGGTCGCTCTGAACTTTGGCTTCTTGGCTGGCCACCTCGCCGGTAGGTCGCTTCATCTTGGGTCCGAAGATTGGGCCGGTGATGACGGTCTCGCGCGATTCGAATCGCCTCTGTTCGGTATCGACGTCATCGGCGACGAAACACCCACCAGATGCGGCGACCTGCATCACGTCTCCTGCGAGAACGCGGTGCAAGGTGCCCTCGAGGAGTCGTTGGGCCAGCGCCTGGTTGAACATCCAAGACTGGGCTGCCGAAAGAGCCAGGCGCGTGAGGAACTTCTGTTGCCGCCGTGGGAGATCGCGTCGCGACCGCCGCTGCTTGAGCAAGTCGAACCCCAGTTTCAGCGTCTCGCCGCCACTGCCGAAGCGTTGATTGCCATAAAAGTTTGGAAACCCAAGCTGTTCGACGCGATCTGCGATCATTCGTAACCGGTTATCGCTCGTCTCAGCAACGTCGCGGACGAGAATCGAGAACCGGTTGCCGCGCAGATGGCCCGTCTTCAACTTGTTGCTATGCAGTCGCGAGGCGAGCACACGGTAACAGTCGGAATTCAATCGATCGACGTGCGCGGTGTGTGCCGCCGGAACCGACACATATTGGCGTGTGACGGCCTGCCGATCTTTCAAACCGGCGGTGCCGACTTGATGAGATGCGATGCCCAGAGTCTGCGAGACGTGATGGACCAGATCTGCTGCCGATCGATCTCGCTTTTCGATCCACAGGAACAGGTGCTCTCCTGCGCCGGCCGGTTCATACGCCGGGATCTCTTCCACATCGAAGTCGTCCGGCGTTTTCTTGATGGTCCCGCTGATGCCGGGCAACTCGGCGGTCAGAAACGGCAGCCGCAGATCGTGCGGTGCCGAGTCTGCAGAGGCATGGGAGTTTTTTTCGCTCATGCCGCCAGTATAGCCGCGGCAGACATCACAGATGGCTGGTCACGGCTGCGCCCGGCTCGACTCGCCCAAGGTATCGCGGCCTTTAGGCGGCCGGCCATTCGGTATGGCAGCGATCACATCGGAAGCCGACCAGGGTGGCGGTACCCGGAACGGGCAGCCGGTTCCTGTTGACGACCCCGTCGTCGAGTTCAATCGGCTCCACAATCGGGTGGCCGCAGTGACAACAGCGGCGGTTATGGTGAATAGTGCGGGCCCGCGACACGGGGTCCAGCAACCGATAGTCGCGCGAATAGCGCGAGGAAAGTGCGAACGGCAAGATCACCGGCCCGCTCTCTTCGCGCGCGACTAACTCATCGATGTCCAGTCCATCGGGACGGTACAGCTTCAATTGGCTCATCCTTGAGCCTCCTGATTTCAGACATGCGAGACCGCTACGACAATTCGGAAATCCATTCCCGATTCACAGGCCCCGCGTCTTGCCGGAGTTACCGAGCGACACGAGCCAATCGCAGCTTTCAGAGGTCGAAGAATAATTGTCCGGCCGGATTCTGACAATGGGACATCCGTTTCGCTTCGTGCCGCCTCGGCGCACAGAAGATCTGCGGTGTCCGGTCGCTCAACTGCTCTGCTATGATTGGGTTACGTCAATCGATGCAGAGCTTGATCGATGTCCCCACAGCGGCTACAGTTCTGCCCCGTTTGTTGATCTTGCGCAGATTTGCCAAGAGGTATGCTTATCAGTTCCAAGCGCTTTCTGAAGCTGGGAGCCGGACTCCTGGTCGCGATTGTCTGTTTCGTCGCTGCATTGTGGGGCATCCCGCTGGCCGACGTGCGTCATAGCTTCGCGCGGGCCAATTATTTGACGTTGCCGCTGATGCTGTTGGGCCTGTTCGCGTTCTTCTGGCTCAAGGCAGTGCGGTGGAGGCTTCTATTGGAGCCGGTGCGGCGCTTCGAGACCCGTGAAGTCGTGTCCCCAATGATGATCGGATTCATGGGCAACAACATTCTGCCTGCCCATCTCGGCGAATTCATGCGGATCTACGTCCTGGGCCGGGAGCACGGGTTGTCAAAAACCGCCGTGTTTTCCAGCGTCGTGCTGGAGCGCGTCTTTGACGTGATTGCAATCTTGTTTCTGTTCGCGGTCAGCCTGGTCTTCGTCGATGGCTTGCCAGAGAGCTACAAATCCTCCAGCTTGGCAATCGCCGGGGTGACTCTTGTAGGTCTGTTGGTGCTCGGCGCATATGTTGTCTGGACGGATTTCTTTGTCCGAATCGCCGAAAAGTTGCTGAGGTTTGTGCCAGATTCGTTGCGGGGCAAGCTGATCGGCATGCTCGAGACCGGCGCCGAGGGGCTGCATTCGCTTCGCAGCCCAAGACTGGCCGTCGGTATCATCGCAACGTCGCTGGCGCAGTGGGCGATCAACGGACTCACAGCGTATTGCGCTGTCTTGAGCTTCGGCCAGACGCTCCCGCTGTTGGCTTCGTTCTTTGTGATCTTCGTAATTGCCATCGGAGTCACAGTGCCATCGACGCCCGGATTCTTCGGCGTGATCCAACTCTGCTTCTGGTTTGGCGTGCAGCCGTTCGGCGTGGACAAGGCCGACGCGTTTGCTGCCTCGGTGTACTACCATCTGAGCCAGTACATCCCGGTGACGCTCGTCGGCCTGTATTGTCTTAGCCGCAGCGGTCTCAAGCTGACGCAGGTCCAAGGCGGGGCGATCGAAACCGAGTCGATCGAGAACGAGGCGGTCGAGACCAAAGCGGTCGAAACAACGCAGACGGTCGGTTGATTCAGTCTTTGATCGTCGGTGGTTCGCTTAGTTCGGAGTCGACGAGTCTGACGACCGCCAAGCCCGAGATCAGCACCTGATGCTCGCGGTTGTCCGAAATCTCAGCACCGCGGACGAAGACTTGCGAACTGCCGCCGGCGAACAATCCCGCCCGCGCATTGGCCGACGCGCGAACGTTCTCCAGCAACACGTCGCGACAGTCATTCGGCAAGCTGATTCCGTCGAGGCGAAAGTGGCGGAGGCTGAGATTGCGAATCGTAACTCCCCGGACGCCATACAAGGTGAGTCCCACACTGTCGCGGGCAAACCGAAAGGGCCGTTCGCGCGGATCTTCCCCGGCCGCCCCGCGATAGTAGATCGAACCCCCTACCGCCGACCAATGGCCTTCGGGAAGTTCCTGCAAGCCTTCGGTGCCGGCTTGGCTGGCTTGTTCCGGAACCGGGTTGCCGTCGAGAACCAACTGATAGTGTCCTTTCCGCCATGGCGTCATCTTCCACAGCCGGCCTTCGACTTCCTTCCAAGCGTGAGACGGCACAGGCTGGGATCCATCCAACACGGCGCCATGGCCATCGATGGTCAGCCGGCTGCCTCCCAAGGCGCTGTGACGGGGACCTGCCAGCGTCGCCGACCCGAAGTAAGGAGTTCCGTTGTTGGCCAGCTCGATGGTGTCACCCGGTCCGGCTTTCTGCATAGCCGCCCGCAGCGACCGGAGCGGGCCGACGATCGATTCCAGCGGTTTCGCGCTTTGCCCGTCGAACGCGTCGCTGCCGACGCGGTTGTCCACATAGATCGTCGCCGCGCACAGGCTGTCGAACGAATACAACGTGGCGAGTAACAGACAGAGGCAAGGGCACAGACAGGCGGGGCTTCGCACGGATTGGAACCTCGATCGATGAACTACCCGGTCACGATTCGGAACTTCTTCATTCATCATCCCGCCAGCCAGCCGGCGTTGGCAAGGCTCAATGCCGCAGATGCCCGCATCACGGGCTTTACGGGGCCCGAAAAGCGGCGGTTTCTGCGAATTCGGCGATTCCCAACACTTGCCGAGTCCATCGCCGGGACCGATGATTGTTGGAACTGGTCCCCTGTTGCCAGAATTGGCGGATTCGTTACAGTTTCCGCGGGCCGCTACAGAGCTCTCTCTCCGCGGTGCCTGCAGAGTCGACGACGCCACGTGTCCACAACAAACAGCGATTTCCTGCAAGGATCGCGATGAATACACGCAAAACCGCCGACAAACCCACCCGGAAGAAGGCTTCCGAAACCAAGTCGGGCAAACCCGCCACCTCGCCTCCTCGGCAAGACGGCGTGCGTGAGACGATCGAATCGATCGTGGTCGCATTCGTCCTGGCGTTTCTGTTTCGAACCTTCGAAGCCGAGGCTTTCGTAATTCCCACCGGCTCGATGGCGCCAACGTTGTTGGGTCGCCACAAGGACATCGAGTGCGAGAAGTGCGGCACGCAATTCACCGTGGGCGCCAGCGATGAAGTCGACAGCCATTACGGCTTCTATAAGCCTGGCTTGCGGCTGGATAGCGCCTTCTGCCCGAGCTGCCGCTACGAGATCAACATTCGCGATCTACCCGTGTTCAAGGGAGACCGAATTCTGGTCAACAAGTTTCCCTACGAGTTTGGTGAGCCGGATCGTTTCGACGTGATCGTCTTCAAGTTCCCCGAAGAGCCGACCACCAACTACATCAAGCGGCTGATCGGCCTTCCCGGAGAAGAGCTGAAGATCGAACGTGGCGACGTTTTTGCGCGCAGCGACCAAAGCGGCGGTGTATGGCAAATCGTGCACAAGGACGATCCCAACAAACAACGCGACATTCAGCTGTGTATCTATGAAACAGACCATCAGCCCCAGGAACTGTACGAGCACGGCTTTCCTCGCCGCTGGGTTTCCATGGAACATATCGGCGAGGCGGAGGGTGCTGCCGGCTGGAGCGAGACAACCGACGGCTGGCAACCCGATGCAAGTCATCGCCGGTTCTCACTGGCGGCTGGCCCGGCGGCTGAGGGTTACCGCTTTCTGAGATACCGGCATATCGTCCCCACGCCACGCGATTGGGACCGCTTGAGCAGCGACCCTGAAGGTTTCGCGGCCACTATGAAGGATAGCCAACCCTTACCCACGCTCATCACCGATTCCTGCGGATACAACACGTACACCAGTGGAAACACGTCATTGCGGAGAATCGATTTCGGATTCTACTGGGTTGGAGATCTGACGCTGACAGCCAACTTTGAAGTGAGCGACGTCGGTCCCGACGCAGCGCTGTTGGTGGAACTCAATGAAGGCGTCCGCACTTATCGATGCGAAATCGACCTCGCATCGGGCCAGGCGACGCTGTCTCACGTCGACTCACTACTCGACCCGGACCAGCCAAGCCTGCAAGTGTTGGCCCATGCAGAAACCGCCGTGCAGGGAGCCGGAGCCTATCAACTTCGTTTTGCCAACGTAGATGATCGGCTGTGCTTGTGGGTCAAAAGTGGAAGCTGGGGCAGTGACTCACTTGTCCAGTTTGATGCCCCGACCGAGTACGCGGCGCCAGCACTTCCCAAGCCGACCGATGGAGATCTGGTCCCGGCCGGCATCGCTGCTAAAGGCGCCGCCGTTCAGGTTTCGCAGATCAAACTCGAGCGCGACATTTACTATCGCAGCGAATATGTTGTTGATAAGGACGATCACGGACCGCAGCCGCGCAACAAGGAAGAATACGATAGTTACAACAAAGAACAACTCAACGCCTTGCTATCGAGTCCCGACCAGTGGTACGCCGAGTACAAGTCGCATTCTGAACCGCCAGCCGTCTTCGAGAAACTGGGCCCCGACGAGTTCTTTGTGATGGGAGACAACAGCCCCCGCAGCAAAGATAGCCGACTCTGGTCAAACGTCCGGCGGGCCGAACGCAGGCACGCTGTACCGCGTTCTGCGTTGATCGGCAAAGCCTTCTTCATCTACTGGCCGCACGGCGTCCCGTTTATGAACGACAGCGAAGGCTTTGCCATCACCTACCACAAGACAGGGCGCGGCGAGCGAACGGATTATCCGCGTTTCCGACTGCCGTTCTACCCACACGTGGACCGAATGAAGCGCATTCGTTGAGACGTCGCAGGACTACGGCTGCGACGGCTCTTTTGCTTACTGCTCTGCCACGTCCAGTGACCCTGCGTAAACCCGAGCGCGGACGACCGGCGGAATCCGTTCCGCTTCTGCTTGCTCTCGGCTCTCCACTCTTCAACCGTGGCTTCCGGCAGTTTCCGATCCCTCGGCGAATGCGGGCGAGAGTTGTAAGCGCTTGATCCCTCATATTCGCCATTGGCTACAAACAACCTAGAGACTTCAAGTTACGTTAACGGCATTGTCGACTTGTCTTATGCATATACACTGAGAGCGTGCACCGGTCTTGCCCCTGGAGAGATGAATGCAATCGCCTCAAGGCATTTCTTCTGAAGGACTTACAGCAGCTACCACTCGATTGGAGAGATCTTTGATTCGTCTGCATCACTCTTTGGAAGAAGTCCAAAACTACGAACATCACTCCGACTTGTTGTTCGAGCGGTGGCAGGAGAAATGGTCCGACCGGAGCGAGGGTATCTTCGAGCGGCTCCAACTGATCGAATCGCAACTCGATGATCCCATCGAGGATGATGCACCTCTGCGTCTGGGAATTGTAGGCACGTCGCCCGCCGCAACCTGAGCTGTCGATCCCATCCGGGATATTCGTGGGGGGCTACCGAACATCGTTCGGCCTTTGTACGCCGTATCTACGCCGCCGGAACCCGCTACGTTTATGTCGGGCGCGCTCAAGGGGTCACGCGCGGCAAACCGCGGAGTAGCAGCTCTATGCCGCTACTTCCTGCGACGGCACCCTCGGCACGGCCACCTCGGCGGCCGAAGAGCGGTCGAATACCCGCAGCAGGTTGGGAAGCAAGATGAGGTCGCCAACGAGGGCGGCGAGCATGGCAATGCCGGCCAGCAGTCCAAAGTGGGATAGCGGACGAAAGTCGGACAGCAAGAAGATGCCAAAACCGACGCAGTTGACAACCGAAGTCAGCACGATCGGGCGGCCGATTTCAGCGAAGGTGTCGGCGACCGATTGCTCGGTGTCTGCGCCTTCAGTTCGCCGCCGCTGGTAATGCATCAAGAAATGCACCGTGTCGTTGAGCGCCACTCCCAGCGCAATGGTGGCCACCATTGCCGATCCCGAGTTGAGCGGTACACCGGCAACTCCCATCACGCCAAAAATCAGCAGGACGGGAAACACGTTGGGCAAGAATGCGATGAGCGTGAGCTTGACCGAACGAAACAGCACCAAGCACAACAGCGCCATCACGGCCAGTGCCGCCCCCAGTCCCCGCGAGATTCCGCCGATCAGCCCCTCCGAAAGCGTGGCGATGTCGCCCGCCGCTCCGGTCATAATGCAGTCGAATCGATCGTGCGGCAAACGCTCACGCATGGCTTCGACTAGAGGCAGGAAGCCGGTGCCGGGGTCGTACACCAAAAACGACACGCGGATCGCCCCTTCGTCTTTGCGGTCTTCGGTCCAATTGCGAAACGTGTCATTAAAGGCTGCCAAGCGGGCCAAACCGGTCAAGTTAAACTGTAGCTGCCGCTGCCGGGTATTCAAGCTGACCGCCGAGATGGTGTTTCGAACCTCCGGACGATCGCGAAGGCTTTGTTCGAACTGATTGGCCACCTTGCGATCGGCGACCTGCGATTTGCGTAGCTTTGCAGGATCGTCTGGGCGATTCTTGGGAACGAGAACCGCCTCGAGGTTGTAGAGTCCGAACTTGCGCTCCGAGAAGTGATCGAACGCCCGGGCAATCGGTGCGTCCGGCTGGAAGAAGGAGAACGGATCGGCATCGACTCGCACCCGGCGCGCGGTCCAACCCAACGTGCCGATCAAGACCAGCAGCATAAGGACCGTCAGTCGCGGCGACTGTACGATCCGCCGCTCGACTTGACGCAGACGTTCTGTCGCCAGAATCCGTCCTGGAGCCGTTCGAAACGGGTGCAACACCAGCCACAGCAGAAACGCCCCGAAGAAGGCCAGTACGGCACCGGCGCACAACTCGATGCCAAATTCCCGGATGGGGCCCAGATCGTTGAACGCCAGCATCAAGAACCCCACGCCGGTGGTCATCGCCGCTCCCAGGCAGGGCACGGCTACCCACTTGATGAAATGCTGCTCGGGCGTTTCCGCCATCTCTAACTGAGCGGCTGCCGAGTGGTCATCGCCCGAGGTCGAGTAGTGATGCGCGATGTGGATCGTGGTGGCGACGATGATCACGGCCATCAGCGTCGGTCCGCCCACCGTCACGACATTCAACGTCCATCCAGCCAGGGCCACCCCGCCCAGCATGATCGCCACACTCCACACGCCGCCCAGCACGGCAATCGTCACCGCGCGCATCGACCGGAAACCGATGCCCAACGCCACCATTGTCAGCACCAGCGACAGCGGCAGGAAAGTCGCGGCGATCTTACGGGCGATCTTTTCGAGTTCGTATTGAACGATCGTCCCGCCCAGCAGGTGGAAGGAGACGTCGTCGCGGCGATGATTGTCGAGGGCCGCATAGACCCCTGCCACAGCCAAGCGTCGCTGGTCATTGGTGGCGTCGTTGTCGAGCCCGGGCGTTGTGTCGGATCCGACATCTGCGTTGCCGGTGTCGTCAGACTTGGCGTGCTCATCGGACTGCTCTGCAATCGATTTTAGTTCAACGAAGGTGACAAACGAGCGACGTTCAAGCTGGTCTGCTTCGGTCACATCTCGCCAGGCACCGGCGTCGTCGAACAGCGATCCCCGGTATAGCGCGAACGTATCGTCCTCACCCGACTTCGGCAGCGCAATGAAACGGGTCAGCGGCACATTCTCGATGCGTTCGGCGACGAAAGAGGCGTCGATGACCCGTCCAACTTCGGGCACCGCCACGAAGTCCTCTCGCACCGCTTTGAGGAAGGCCAAGTCGTCGTCGCGAACAGCACGGTGAAACTCGATGCCGACTGCAATCGTGTCGCCGTACCCGAAGTGCTCCGAAAACCGCTTCCAGTCGGCATTCGAACTGGCTGGCAGCCAGCGCTCCGGCGAGTCATTGACCGACAAAGAAGAGGCGAGAAACGCTCCGGCAACCAGCGTCGCCAGTCCCGCCAGATAGACCGCGGCTCGACCGCGATAAAAGAGACTGAGGAACGCTTCCAGCACGAGTTTTCTCGGCTCAAGTTGCGGCTAGCAGTTCAATCGCTACGAAGTAAGTTTCTCAGGACCGCCGATGCTCGATTTGGATGGTTCGCCTGCAATCTGTGCGAGGTCGTCTGTGCGTCGCCCGGCTGACGGGTCTATTCTTGTCGCTCCCATGATTCCTGCGAGAGGAGTCCTCAAACGAGCGGCCGCCTGCCTAGGCCATAGTGGGAACGACGTGCTCAACTTTGTTGATCAAGCCCCTAGCGGGATGATGCCATGCAGGAATTCGAACGTCGGCCGCCAATCTTGTCAAAGGCTGAGTCTCTCAGTTAGCCGGCCGCATCCCGGGAACCGGACACGGGTGCGGTTCTCACCGTCAGAACTCGGTTCGAGCCGATTTCGACACAGTGCACACGGTCATCATCATTCGGCAGGCACAATGCGACCCACGTGTTCGACGCGGTATTTGGGTTTGCCGAATCGATCTCGAGCCCGCATGTCGATGCGGCCCTGAATCAACACGCGATCGTTGTCCTGCAATGCTTCAAGCAAGATGCCGTCGATGAGCGCGATACTTCCCCCGAAGCGGTCGGACGGATCGGGATTGAGGCTGTAGATGATGTTCCATGTTCGCTCTTCAGGGTCGAAGTCGACCACTCCCCGTAACCAGCGATACCCGCGCCGGTCGTGGCTAAACGGGCTGGGTTCCGGCGACTGTGCGCGGGCCGTAGTGGCTGCCAGCTGACGAGTGACAACGACGCCTTGCGACCGCACCGGCGGCAGGAACCGCTCCGCTCCTTGGCCTGCTGTCGCGACCTGCTGGGCGGTCTGGAGTCGACCTGGCGAATGACGGTAGTCGACGCCGAATGGAGTCACGTCCTCGCCGAATGTTGAGTCATTCGGAGAAGACTCGAAAGGTTCGTTGTTCGAAGATTCGAACGGTTCGGTGTTTGAAGGTTCGAACGGCTGGCTATCGAAGCCCGGCCGAGTTGGCTCGTCATACAGAGGTACCGGCGTGTCGGACGGTCCGATTCCGTCGTTGGGGCTGTAGGTCGGTCCGTCGTCTGAAAAACCGGGCGAGCCGTTGGAGGGCTGCTGCCAAGTCGCTCCGCCGGGTGGGTCGGCTTGCGTTGGGAACTGGGGCGCGTCGGACTGGAAACCGGGCTGCCCGAAGCCGCCTTGCGGAGCGATGCCGGGTTGGCCCTGTGGCGCAAAGCCGGGCTGGCCGTATCCACCCGGCGGCGCGTAAGGCGTGCCGGGCTGCACGATTCCGGCTGGCGGAGATGAATACACTCCGCCGTACCCGCCGGGTCCATAGGGCGAGTAAGGGTTGTAGGAATAGCAACCGCCGGCGACCAGCAGAACTGGCGCGCAGGCCACCGGGAGCCCCCAATGGCTGATTCGCATGGGATTTGGGTCCTTTGTTTCGCCCCTGGAAATCAAGGAGCGAAAGTCGCTCCGCGGGAAAATCCAGCAGCGGCTATTCGTCGTCGCGGGTGTGAGGAAACGGGATCCTCCGATGACGAATTCGGGCGGGATTGTACGGAATCGGCGATCTGTGTCCAGACGGTTTTTTTGCGGGAGGCGAGTGTCCGCGTTCGGCCACCATGACGTAGTGCGTATTGCGCTGCTTCGTGCCGCGACGAACGTGGATTTGCGCTTTCAATTGCTTCCTGCGAGCCGACACGGCACGCCGGATTTCGTCACCGGCTCTGGCTTCGCAATAGTCGCTGCAGAACGTTCGCAGTTCGCGCAATTGCGAAACAGCCGCCAACAGCTATGATCGAAAACGGCCGTGGTCTTGAACTCGCAGGAAGCCAAATTCAGCGAGTGTTCGATTGGAATTTCCCCGAACCATAGATTCACCAGGGAGTTGAGGCGATGAGCGAGTATCGTGTTGAGCGCGATTCGATGGGCGAGGTTCGCGTCCCGGCACAGGCCTATTACAGCGCACAAACGCAGCGGGCGGTGGAGAACTTCCCCATCTCTGGATGGACCTTGCCTGCCGAGTTGATCCACGCCTTGGGGTTGGTGAAGTATGCCGCCGCTGTGGCCAACCGCGACCTTGGCAAGTTGACCGGTAGTGGCAAGAACCCGCTCGATGAGAGTCAGGTCGACGCCTTGCTCAAGGCGTGCCGTGAAGTGGCCGACGGAAAACTCGACGACGAGTTTCCGATCGACGTGTTTCAGACGGGATCGGGCACGTCGAGCAACATGAACGTCAACGAAGTCATCAGCAACCGGGCGATCGAGATTCTCGGTCACGACCGCTTTGAAGTCCAGAAGGCGGTGCACCCCAACGATCACGTCAACATGGGACAGAGCACCAACGACATGTTTCCCACCGCCGTCCACGCAGCGGTGGCGGGCAGCATCGACGATCAACTCATTCCTGCGCTGACGCGGTTCTCCGACGTGCTTAACCAGAAAGCCGAGGAGTGGGACCGGATCATCAAGATCGGCCGAACCCATCTGGCCGACGCGACGCCGCTTCGATTGGGACAGGAATTCGGAGGTTTCGCGCGGCAGATTCTACTCTCGGTCTCACGGGCCGAGCGCGGACTGCAAGCGGTGCTAGAATTGCCTGCTGGGGGGACAGCCGTCGGGTCGGGAATCAACACTCATCCGGAATTCGGCAAGCGGGTCGCCGCGGAACTCGCCGAACAGACCAAACTGGCCTTCGTCGAGGCGGCCAATCATTTCGAAGCCAATGCGCAGCGCGACGGCTTGGTGGAATGCCACGGCCAATTGCGGGCCATTGCATCGACCTTGTTCAACGTGGCCAACAACATCCGCTGGCTGGGGTCCGGCCCGCGGTGCGGGTTCTATGAAGTCAAGATCCCCGACTTGCAGCCGGGTAGTTCGATCATGCCCGGCAAAGTGAACCCGGTCATGTGCGAAAGCATGCTGCAGGTCTGCGCCCGCGTGATGGGCAACGATCAAACGATTGCTTTCAGTGGTGCAACGGGCGGTCAATTCCAACTCAACATCATGATGCCCGTCATGGGCCAAACCACGCTGGAGAGCATTCGGCTGCTGTCAGGTGCCACCAACGCCTTTGTCGATCTGTGCGCAACAGGCATCGAAGCCAATGCCGAGGCCTGTAACGCAGCCGTCGAGCAAAGTCTGTCGATGGTCACCAGCCTCAACCCGCACATCGGGTACGAAAAGGCAGCCGAACTCGCCAAGGAGGCGTTCAAGACCGGCAAGACCATCCGCGAACTCTGCCTCGAGAAGCAGATCTTGCCCGAAGAAACACTCAACGAGGCCCTCGATCCGTTCCGAATGACCGAACCGCAAGCCTAGTGTGATACGTGCTCGTACCCAAGCTCCAGCTTGGGAACGCATTTCTTCGAAGCTCCGCTTCGACAGTGCGCTGACAACGCCCCGATTGCGAAGCCGAGCTTCGCGGAAGTGGGTTCCCAAGCCGGAGCTTGGGAACCAGAACGAACCAGACGACTTCAGCGCGCAGTGTTGGGTAGCGGCTTCAGCGGACTTTCCGCTTCAGCCAGTCGATGATCACGCGGTTCAGCTCCTCCGGCTGCTCCTGCTGGGTCCAGTGGCCGCAGTCTTCGATGGTGTACTTCTCCAAATCGGACACGAAGCGTTCCATGCCGTTGGCTGAAGAGGGCGGCAGTACGACATCGTCTGCCGCTCCGACGTACAGGGACGGGACGTCAATCTTGGTCTTCTTGCCCTTGGTCAATTCCCAATTGCGGTCGAGGTTGCGATACCAGTTGATGCCGCCGGTGAACCCGGTCTTTTCGTACGTGTTGACGAAGAAGTCCAACTCGGCATCGGAGAGAAAGACTTCACCAGGGAACGAGTCGGCCGGCTGCTGCAGAAGCTTCAGCAGCTGGAACTTGCGTTCGGGCGCATCCTGCGGCAGCTTGGCGAATTCTTCGGCATTGAACATACCTCCGCGACGCATCAGCAGCGTGAACGTCTTGTGGACGTCCGCAGCCAGGGCCTGATCGGCCACGCCGGGCGCCTGAAAGGCGACGATGTAGTTGTCCTCGCCTCGAGCGGCCCGCAGTGCCGTGACCGGCGGGACGATGGAACGCGGCATCAAAGGCGTGTTGACGCCGATCACGCCGGACACGCGGTCGGGGTGCAGGATCGGCATCATCCAGACGATGAATCCGCCCCAGTCGTGGCCGACGAAGACCGCTTTGTCGATCCCTTTCGCGTCCAACAACCCGACCATGTCTTGGCACAGCTCGATGATCGAGTACGCGTCGACGTCTTCGGGCCGATCGGTCAGACCGTAGCCCCGTTGGTCTGGCGCAATCGCGTGAAACCCGGCATCAGCCAACCCGCCCAGTTGGTGTCGCCATGAATAGGCCAGCTCGGGAAAGCCGTGGCAAAATACCACGGGAATGCCGTTCCCCTTCTCGTAGACGGCCATCCGAATGCCGTTGGTTTCGACATACGTCGGGGGCGGGAAACCGGCGTGTGGATCGGCCGCCGGTGCAGTCTTCCCGACACAAAACAGGCCGACCGTGCATCCGGCTGTCAGTACGAGGCTCTTGCTCAGAAGTTGCATCTACAGAATCTCCTTGCTGGGAACGGGGGGCTGTTCGATATAGGCAATCTGATAGTCGCCGCCGTGCTCGCTCTCGATGCTGGCAAGCGCCGCGTCCATTGTGTCGACGGGCTCGAAATCGAGATGTCTGGGCAGCGCGGGATCTTCGCAACCGACGACAATCACGCGGCCAACGTGCTTGAGGCGTTTCAACGGGTAAGCCGCCAGAATGGCGTGTACGGGATGGAAGGCGTGCTCGTGGCGGTATTTCTCGATGAGCGGCTCATCCTCAGCATATCGTCGCGCGAATTCATGTTGGATTTGGTAGGGATCCCGCGTGCGCGACAGCACGTTCTTCCAGACGTCGGGGTACGAGGCGTGATGCACCTCATCCCACTGATTGGGACAGGGCGTGACCATCACGACGGTGCAACCTGGCTTGCCCAGCGCCTGCACGGTGCCCCCTAGGTAGCCGAGCCCGGAGGACACCAACGTTAGCAGCGGGTTCATGAACGAGTAGATGGCATACGGGCTCCAGTTCGGAACTCCGTACACGATCGCATCGTACTTCTTATCACTCAGGCTGCGGCGAGGAGGGAACAGTCTGTTTAACTCGGCAAGCACCGCTGTACGCGAATCCCACACGCTGCCGGCGAATATCCGGGCAACTTCCGTCGGTGACGACAACAGGGTATCGACCTTGAAGATCTTTCCGCCGATCTTCGATTCGAGCAAGCTTCCCATTTCGTCGAGCATTGCGTGCATGCGGTTTTTGCCCAACGACATCGACATCCCATCTGGAGTGTGGTGATGCCGAATCGAACGGTACGTCGACAGTCCCACGCAAACCGACTTCCAGCCCCCGGAAAAACCGCGGTTGTGGCTGGCGTTTACGTAGATCGTCAGATCGCTGTCGACGACGTAGCGGCTGATTTCCACGTCGTAACCGCCCGGCGTCTGTCCGAGGTACACCAGGTTTTCCGGATCCTCGGCATCGTGGCAGAACAACCGCTCGCCGAATTCTTCCACCAACTCTTCCCCCAGCAGCTTGGCTAATTCGGTGTGGCGGTATTTCCGATGCAGCGCGTTCGCACAAATGAGCGTGACGTCGCCACGATCGACTCCGGCTGCCGTCAACTCGTCGAGCAATTGTTCGATCACCACTCGGCGGACGGGACCGAACGAGGAAACTGTGGGATCGTCAAACGCAATTGTCACTCGAGACCCATGCCGGACGAGTTCTCCAACTGGAGGCGACCCCAGCGGTGAGGTGAGGGCCGCCCTGGCGGTGGCTTCCAGATCGCCAACCGGCGGCAATGAGTTCTGCGCTCCGCCGCCGATGACTGCGGTCCGCTCGGGTAATTCCGCCTGCAAAGTGCCTTCGCCGTAGGGAACGTCAAGGAGCATGGCACACACCATTTCGAGAGGGGGCGTGTGGATTACCCGCTCGAGAATCGAGCGGCGTCAGATTGTTCTCGTCGAGATGGATTGGAAGGGAGGCCCACACAAGTCGTGGCGTCCTTACCAGGACTCATCATAACCTGATCATAACGTGGGCGGGCGCTGTTGACATCGGAACGGCCGGCCGACAAAGTCTGGCCGCCCAGACGATCGAACCCGCGATGTCGAAGCGGAGCTTCGAGGAGGATCGTTGCGAAGCTGGAGCTTCGCAACGATGGGAAGGCGGAGCGGGGTCGCAAGCCGGCAGAGGGCGCGCAGTAGGCCGTCAGACAGATCCAGCGGTTGGCCACGAACCCTGCCGGGGCCAGTCTTTTCGCACGAACGCTCTACTTTTCAAGCAGTTCCGGCACCAATTTCTTTAGGTCTTCGGCAGTCACCGACGTGCTGACCACTTTTCCCTTGTCGTCGACAAGGAACATGGTCGGCAGTGAGATGATGCCGAAGGTTTGGGCCGGCTTGCTCGCATCCAGTCCACCTTCTTCGTGGATCTGCGGCCAGGTGATGCTGTTTTGGGCTATGTAAGGCCCCACCGGCGCTGAAGTGGTGTCGAGGTTCACACCCAGGATTTCGAAACCCTGGGCTCGGTGCTCTTTGTAAAGGGCGCGGATCACTGGCAGATCTTCGGCACAAGGCACACACCAGGTGGACCAGAACAAGACCAGCAGCACCTTGCCCCGAAAGTCTCGATCGGTGATCGTTCCGCCCTTCAGACTCGAACCCGAGAGCGTGAACGGCTTGCCTTTCATGTCGATCCGCCGCAGGGCGCCGGCCGCCCGGGCGCCGCCAGCCGAATTGCCGTGCTGAGAGATCAACCGGTTGTACCACTTGCGGGCGTCGGTGAGGTTGCCGGAAAACTCTTGAGAACTGGCTAGCTGAAATAAAACCTCGGGGGTGTCGTCCGCCTTGGGATTCTTCTTGGCGAAGGCCTCTAGCTGTTCCAACCACCATTCCTGAATCTTCGCGGCATCCTCGTTGGTTGCCTCTTGAATCTTGCTGCTGTATTCGGCCAACAACCGTCGATAGGTGACGTAGGGTAGTGAGCCGGATCGCGGACGCTTCTTCTTGATGTCGGCCTCGATCGACTGCAGTCGTTTCAAGCCGTTTGGATCGGTTCCGGTTTGAACTGCGGCGGCAATGCTGTCGGCCATCTGCTGGGTCCACTGATCGCGTTCCTCGTCGGACTGGGACGTATCGATCAACTTGACCAGCAGGTCGGCCCGTTGCTTGTTGTAGGTCGCTAGTGCCTTCAGGTTTTTGGCCGTCGGCGCCGGGCTGTTCCGGTCCAGTTCCTGCAGTTGCTGCACGAGTTTCTGCGACTCGGGCGAGAGGCCGGCCGTGGTCGGACCGCTGGCCGTCAAGGCGTCCAGGGATGGTTGCATGAGAATGCCGCCGGCGGTCACCTGTACCGAGCTGCCATCGAGCACGGCTGGAATCTGTGTCAGTTTCCAAGCATCCCCGACAAGGATCAGCTCGCCGATCTGGACCAAAACGGGCTCGCCGTTGGTTTCCACGATGGCCATGGCGTTTTCATAGACAGTGACATCCTTGCTGGCCTTGCCCGATTCGGCCGGAACGGTGCCGGGCATGGAGCCGTCGAACCGCATCCAGCGCGTTTTTGATGAGATGGCTTTGGAACCCGCCAGCATCTTGCGCATTTTGCTGTCGGCGCCTGCGACCGACTTCTCTAGCTGTGACGAGAGTTCCGCGGTGATGCCGAGAGTCCGGAGATCCCGCTTGTTGATCAGAACAGACTGCAGCGCCTTTGCGTTGCGATTGACCATGGCATGCACCGCGACCCGGCTGGCTTCCTCTGGCGAAATCGCGGTCCAGGCCTCAATCACGCCGTCTTCGTCGGCGTCGATGCCTTGCCGAGTGCCTCCGGTGTTCAGCCAGCGTGAGCGATCGACCTTGTTGTTGTGGTTCGTGTCGATATCGCGATAGACCTCCAGGCCGTGCTGATAGTACCGCCACTCGTCGACGACGTTATTTCGATTCGTATCGATAAACCGCCGGACAACCTGCCCCTGGGGTCCGTAGACGACCCAGCCGGAGCCCGCCTTCGAGCGCTCGACTTTCACCTTGCATTTTTGGAATTCGCTGGTCTTTGGCGTCTCGTACTCGACATCTTTCTGCGCGGGTTTGAAGGAGAGGGCCAGCTTGACACTGGGTGGATCGGCGGCGTACGCCAATTGCTGCGCTGTCACGACACAGACGAGCAACGCACCGATTCTGTAAGCCCGTTTTGCAAAAATTCGCATTCTTACTGCTCCACACGTTCTATGTCTTCGTCCGCTTGGGTCGCGGAAGAAAAATCGTTGGTCAACGAAAACAGTCATCTGGGCGGATTCTAGCGAAAATCGGGGATTCGGGTCAGCACCAGTTTTTGGCGTTGCTGTTCAGGTCGTCGAGTCGCTCGAGCCAGCGCTCCGCGCACAATCGCCACTCAACGCATCGACTTTCAACCGGTGACGGAATTTGCAATCGGGCGGGATTGCACTCGATTTTCGACTGCGATCCTGGTGAAATAATGTTGAGTAGGCTGATCGAAGATCGCCCGAGCGCGAGTGAGCTCGGCTCGCTCATCATTTCGGAGAACTCGAGATGCGAAGCCACCGCTCCCAACTGAGCAAGGCTGGACCGTGGGTAGTGCTCCTGGCCGTCATAGGTTCCGCGGCCACGGCTGACGACAGCACTGCCGTACATGATCCGGCGTTCCAGTTGGCCGGCACCATTGATGAGCAGATTGCCGCGCGCTGGAAACTCGAGACAGTCACGCCAGCGCCGCGATCCGACGACGCCGAATTCATGCGGCGCACGTACCTGAACATCATCGGGCGAATTCCATCGGTTTCCGAGGCACGGGATTTCCTCAGCGATTCGGCACCGGACAAGCGTGCCCGGTTGCTCGACGAGTTGCTAGAGAGCCCGGCCTATATTGCACATTTCGCCACAGTATGGCGCACGCTGCTAGTCCCTGAAGCCCGCGGCAACCTGCAGGCGCGAGCGTTCGTGCCAAGCTTTGAGAACTGGTTGCATGAGCGTCTTTCTGACAACGCCAGCTTCGACCAGATCACCCGTGAATTGCTGACCGGGTCGCTACAGCCCCCTTCGGTCGGGTCGGAGTTGGACAACCTGCTGCCCAGTCCGCTCGCCTTCTATCAGGCGAAGGAATTCAAACCCGAAAACCTGGCTTCCGGCGCCTCACGGCTGTTGTTGGGCGTGCGGCTGGAGTGCGCGCAGTGCCACGACCATCCCTTTGCCAAGTGGAGGCGCGAAGAGTTCTGGCAGTTCGCGGCCTTCTTCGCGGGGGTGCGGCGTACTGACGCTCGGCGGGACAATCAGCCACAACCGGTGGACCAGAACGCGGAGTTTCTCAACGAATTGGCGATTCCGGATGCCGACCAAACGGTGCAGGCCAGCTTTCTGGATGGGTCTGCTCCCGACTGGGACACCGGACGTACCACACGCGAAGTGTTCGCCGATTGGTTGACCGGTGCAGACAATCCGTACTTTTCGCGTGCCGCCGTCAACCGCATATGGGCCCACTTCATGGTGACTGGCCTGGTCGATCCGGTGGACGACTTCGACGAGTCGAATCCGCCCAGTCACCCCGAATTGCTCGACGAGTTAGCCGCCCAGTTCGCAGCTCAGGGGTACGACGTCAAGTTGCTGATTCGCGCGATTGTACTCAGCCAGACGTACCAACTCTCCAGCCGGCAGACTGACGAGAGCCAGTCCGACCGTCGCCTGTTCGCGCGCATGACCGTCAAGGGTCTGACCCCCGAACAGCTCTTTGACAGCCTCGCGCAGGCCACCGGCTACTACGAAGGCGTGACTTCCAGGAATCAATTCTTCGTTCGCAACGATACCCCCCGGGCGCGGTTTCGCGAACTGTTCGGCGGCCAGAGCGACGATTTGGCCGAAGCGCAGCGGTCGATTCTGCAGGCATTGGCATTAATGAACGGCGAGTTCGTGACGACGGCAACCAGCCTCGAAAACAGCGAGGCCTTGGCCGCCATCATCGACGCACCGTTCTACAACACGTCGGCGCGGATTGAGGCGCTGTACCTGGCGGCACTCAGCCGAGTGCCGACTTCGAATGAATTAGACCGCTTGGTTGACTACGTCGATTCCGGCCGGGCGCAGGCCGATAATCGCCAGGCGTTGTCTGACGTGTTGTGGGCGCTGCTCAACAGCAGCGAGTTCTTGCTCAACCACTGATCGGCTGAGTTGCACGCGGGCCTACGCCCGTGGGGGAGACACTGAAATGTCACGGCGCAACGGACGAACCAAACAACGTCTGACAGGTCCCTGGTCCCGCCGCGAGTGGCTGCGGGCGGTCGGGGGAACGACGCTGGGTGCGTCGATGTCTGGTTGGATGCACTCATTGGCCGACGACACGGCCGAACATCCAGACCGCAAGCGTGCCTGCATTCTATTGTGGATGACCGGCGGCCCCAGCCAGCTGGATACGTTCGATCCCAAACCGGGCCACGAAAACGGCGGCGAATTCAAGCCCATCGACACGTCGGTTCCCGGCATGCAAATCAGTGAGCATCTTCCACAACTTGCAGCGCATGGTGGGGAGATGGCCCTCCTGCGTTCCATGAGCACTGGAGAGTCGGATCACACACGGGCGACGCACTTCGTGCGCACCGGCCACGTGCCGCAAGGCCCGATTCGGTACCCAACGATGGGCTCGCTGGTCTCCAAGGAGCTGGCCGACCCCTCAGCCGAATTGCCAAACTTCGTGAGCATCTCACCGTACCGGTTCCTCAGCCCCGCAGCCTATGGACCGGGGTTCTTGGGTCCGCAGTACGCACCGATGGTTGTCGGTGACGAACGCGCGGCGGCGGGTGCGGCAATGGACGACTACGAAGCATCTCTGCGCGTCGAGAATCTCGAATTGCCAGATGGGGTAGAATTGAAGCAGGCCGAAGCGCGGTTGGGTCTGCTGCAGGAGTTGGAAGCTCGTTTTCGTTCCGAACGCCCCGACGTGCCGGTCCGCAGCCATCGCACCGCGTATGAAAGCGCGGTGAGAATGATGCGTTCCGAAGCCGTTTCCGCGTTTCGGCTCGAAGAAGAGCCGGACGAGCTGCGCGACGCCTACGGACGCAATCGCTTCGGACAAGGCTGCCTGCTGGCCCGGCGATTGGTCGAACGCGGAGTGCCGTTCGTCGAAGTATCACTCAACGGTCAAGGCGGGGCCGGTTGGGATACGCATCAAGACAACTTCGAAAGGGTCCGCCAATTGAGCGAGACCCTCGATCCCGGCTGGGCCACGCTGATGCAGGATTTGAAGTCGCGGGGCATGCTCGATTCGACGCTCATCATTTGGGCCGGTGAGTTTGGGCGGACACCCAAGATCAACAACATGACCGGCCGCGACCATTTTGCCGAAGGCTGGTCGACAGTGCTTGCCGGCGGGGGAATTCGCGGCGGACAGGTCGTCGGCAAGACCAGCGACGACGGCATGAAGGTGCTCGAAAGGCCCGTGAAAGTGGCCGACTTTCTGGCGACCATCTGCCAAGCACTGGGCATCGACACCGACGTGCAGAATATGTCCAACGTCGGCCGGCCAATCCGCATCGTCGAACCGGAAGCCGAACCGATTACCGAGGTGCTGGCGTAAGTCGCCGCGCCGTTTTTTCAGCAGCGACCGCTATCGCCTAGACTCGGGCGTAGTCTCTCCAGGATCTTCGGTCGAGCCATCTTCTGACTCGTCTGTTGGCGGATCGGTGGACGGCTTGTCACTGGGCGCCTCTTGTTCTTCATCGTCGGCCGGTTTTGCAGTCTCGGAGTCTTCGCCCTCTGCAGGTTGATCGTCGGAACTCTCCGGCGGCGTGTCTGGGCTGCTCTCGAGCAGGTCGCTCGCGGGATTGGCAGTTTCGCCTTCACCCTCTATCTCTTTGGGTTTGACCAATGCCTCGCGGGAGAGTCGCAGGTCTTCGAAGCTCTCGGCGGAGATGACGTAGTACCAACCGGCGAAGCGCTCGTTGAGGTCGGTGGCCGTTTTGCGATTGTCTTCGAGCTTCTTGTTGTACTGCTCGAGGTCTGACTCGTATATCTTCAGGTCCGCTTCATACTTCCTGCGGGCCTCTTCGTAGGCGGCTTGAGGGTCTTCTGGCTCGGCGTCGGCTTCGTCGGCGGGAGCCGATTCGTCGGACTCTTTGTCGGAGTCTGCTTCCGCTGCGGCGTCACCGGATTCTTCTGCATCCGTAGAGGACTCTTCGGCAGCGCTGTCCTCGCTCGCCTCGCTGGGTTGCTCGCTCGAGTCAGATTCCTCGGCAGCTGCATCGGTTATCTCGGGAGGTGTCGGTTCTTCTGGTTTTTGAGGCGCGTCTCCGAGATACTTCGGGGCGAAATCGGCCGACACAAACAGGTAGCGGCTCCGCTTCAACTCGCTGTTGGACGACTCGTCGTCTGACTCTCCAGACTGCCCGTCCGAACTTGATTCTTCCCCTGCCTCGTCTTGCTCCGCGTTCGATTCTTCCTCACCCTCTTCGGCTTCTTCATCATCTTCGGAATCGGATGCGAAGCCGACTTCGATTTCGAATTCGCTGCCGGTGAAGATCTCGCCAAATCGGAGCGTGTAGACGACGCCGTTTTCGGTGGCGGCAGTGAGTTCGCCCTCGTTTGAGGCCAGCCGCAGCTTGCCGTCGTCGCCAGGGATGACGGGAAAGCCTTTCTGCGACATTTCGTTGACCAGCATGTCGAGTTGCAATTGGCTGTTGACGAACTCTCGATCGACGCGCAGGTCGGGCGTCAGGCCGGGCGGTTTGGGGCGGACGCCGACGATTTTGAGGTCGCTCAAGGCGTCGACCATTTTGCGGATGTCGTCTGTGTTGACCTCTTCGGTCTCTTCGTCCAGACCTTCCAACGTCCAAGGGTCGACGGACTTGTCGCGCGAGAGCCGATTGACTTCGCTTCCGACGATTTGGCGGTTGGCCTCATCGATCGAATACTTGTTGATCACGACCTCGCGTAGGTCTCCGCTTTGGATTTTGAGGAGGTCCGCCTCGATCCAGTCGGAGAATTTCGTGGAGAGATCGATCTCCAACCGCGTGCGGTAGGTCTCCTTTTCTTTGGGCCGGCGGACGTAGTACATCTCTCCCTCGCCGGTCCCGGGCGTGGGCGACTCGTATTTCTTGCCGATGATGTAATCGGCCAGGACTTCGCCGTTCTCCTTGGCAAGGGTAATCCGCTGCCCGCGGCCTTTGAGTGCGGTCGTGTCCTCGTTGAGGGGGTCGATGACGCCGAATCGCTCGTAATCGCTTTCGCGGCGGCCGACCAGCGTGCCGCGTTCGATACCGATCACCGACGCGGCGGTGTTGGATAGGCGGTCTTCGGCGTCGGCAGGATAGTCGTGATGCGAGGGAATTCGCCACAGGCCGTCCTTGAACTCGACTCGAAAGTCCTTGATGGTCGCCGTGTCTTCGTTATAAGCGATGACTTCCAGCGACTTGGCTTCGTTTGGGTTCTCGAACGTGGGGTAGAACGGCTCTCCCACGTTGACGAACTCTGCCAACGGTGCCGGTTCGGTTGCGTAGCGCGTGGCGAATGCCAATCCCACAGAGGCGGCGGCCACCGCGACATAGACCAGCGTGCGGTTGCTCTCTTTCATGGATGGTATTCCGGTCTGTTTCTGTCGGACTTCTCTTGGCTTGTCACTTCGTACCGGCTTGATGGCTCCGGCTTGAAGTATGCGTTCAAACTCGCTCTGCAATCGGCACTGCCGGGCAAGCCAGCAGTGGCACGCTTACGCAAATGGACACGGTGCTAGCCGCGTTTTGCGCGTCGCTCGGTGGCAATGTCGCGGCGCTCTTCAGCCAGCCGCATGGTCAATATGACTATCCCCAGCAAAATGGCCGGGATGGGCGGCACCAGGACGGCGAGGTAGCGAATCCAGGATTCGGTCTCGCGGACCTGCCGGTCGGTGCGTGCCTTGATCGATTCGATCTCCTTCTGTTTGTCTCGCTGAATCTTGGCTTCATCGACTTCCAGTTTCCTCTCTGCGACCGCTTTGATGTTGCTCAACATTTGCGTTTTGCTGCGTTCATCGAGGCTCGGATCGTTCTCGATTTCTTCGCGCTGCTGATCGAAGCGTTCGCGGGCGGCTTCGAGTTTTTCATCGGCGCTCTTGTCGGCCGCTTCTTCCTCCCGTTGACGTTCTTCGCGATAGGTCGCCGTCAGCGATTCGACCGCCTCGAGCGTGCGGTGTCGAGCCCGGCGGCCTCGCAGTGACAAAAACGCATCGTTGCCCACCAGCACGTCGACCGCGTTGAGCACGAAGGTGACGTTGTCGAGTTGTAGACCAATGTCGGCCCGTTCGCGCTGCTGGAAAAACCAGTCGGAGATCAAGTCGATGTCGGCCACATAAATCGCGTTCAGCTTCGAATCTCCGTCCGCCGTAATGTGAGCGGCCAGCACGTGTGCATCGGGATCGACGAAGTAAGGCCGAATGGGCGCCAAAGCCGCGGTGGGCGACATCCGGGTGAAGTCGAACTGTTGGCGCGTAAATTCGTCCCAATCGAGCAACCCCGACTTGGTACCTGTGCGGAGCAGTGCTTCAAACTCGCTGTTGGCGTCGCGGCGGGGACGCAGGGTGCCGGCGAAAGCGGCCATAATCTCCTGCAGGCCGCTGGTGACGTCGCTCTCGGGATTGAAGGCGGTCTCTACACCACTGCCGGGACTGATGAACAGAAACTCGGCAGGCACCTCACCAAATTCGGGGTGCGGCTGATAGTCATCCCAGGCAATCTGCCCGTTGTCCCAAGCGATTTCGAGGACGTTCAGCAGACTCGTGGCTCGGCCGTCATCTGCCTTGGGCTCTGGCGGTTGTCGATTCATGCCGCCCATGCCTCCGAACATGCCGCCGGGGCTCGGCTTGGGTTGGCGTGGAGCGTTGCTGACTCCGAAACCGCTGTTGAAAACCCACGGAAACGGATCGTCAAAGATCAGCACCGGCTGTCCGGTTTTGACGTAGTTGACGAAGTGCTCCATCTGCGGTTGCGTCAGCGAGGAGGGGAGCACTGCCATCAGCACATCGAAGCGTTCGGCTGCGATGGGCGAGTCGGGTGAAACTTCTTCAACGTCATACTGTTTCTTCAGTTCGGTGACAATTCGCCATTCCTGCGACGGGCCGATGACGCCAGCATCGGTCGTGAGCACTCCCACCGTGGGCCGCTCTTCGTTGGAGACGGTTTGGACCGAGCGGGTCAGCTCGTATTCGATGGGCGTTCCCTGGCCAAAGAACGGCACGACGACTTCGTCGTAAGGACTGCTGACGACGACTCCCAGAAAGACGTCTTCATCGACGCGCCGTCCGTCGCGCTCGGTAACAACGTGCACCGCGTCGATGCCGTACAGCTTGGCCTCTTCGGCTTCCTCGCTGGAGGGTTCCACGTCGAGGTAACGGACTTTAATGCGGCTGCCACCTATTTGATCGAACTGTCGAAGCAGGCCGATCAATCGTTTGCGGACGGGAACGTAGTCACGAGGTACATTCGGAGTGAGAAAGGCCTGAATGACCACCGGGCTGTCGTCTTTGATTCCAGTCACAATGCTGCGAGTGGTCGGTGCCAGGCTGTATAACCCTTCGGACGTCATGTCGGCCCGAAAAGCAGCCTGCGAGACGACCGAGTTGAGGCTGATCAAGATGACCGCCAGCGAGACGGCACGCAGGAGGAACTGCGTCCCCATGTTCGTTTGCTGGCCGCTGCTCCAATGCCGGCGTCGAATGAAGATCAGGTTCAGGTACAGCATGAAACAGGTCAACGACACGAAGTACAGCACGCCGGTGAAGGGGATCATGCCGAGTTCGAAATCGCGTAGTTGTTCGCTCAGGCTCAAGGCCCGAATCGATTCGACGAGCGGAGCCAGATACCCGATGAAGACCGGGATGGCGCAAATCACCGTTCCCAGCACAAACGCCACCGTGGTGTTGCTGGTCAATACGGAGGCAAACATCCCTGCGCTCAGCAGGGCGGCACCAGCCAGCCAGTAGCCCACGAACGTTGAAAACAACAGGCCCCAATCGGGGTTTCCGATCCAGGCCAAAACGAACAGGTGGGTAATCGAGAACAACAGCGCGATTGTGTAGACCGCCAGCACCGCCAGATACTTGCCCAGCAGAATTTCGACGTCGGAGGCCGGCAGCGTGAAGAGCAACTCGGCAGTGCCGAGCTTCTTCTCGTCCGCCCACGAGCTCATCGTGATGGCGGGCACCAGAAACAGCAGCAGCACCGGAAACATGGCGCTGAGCTGGTCGAGGTTAGCCAGGTTGTTCGTGAAGAACTGCGGGCTGAACGCGACGAACGCGCCTGCCACCACGAACACCACAATGACCAGATACCCCAGCACACCGGAAAAGTAACTCAATACGTTGCGCTGAAACACGGCGGAAACTACGTGACGCCGCAACATGTCTGCCTCTCCCAATCTTCAACCTGCGGCGGACGCCCCATGGGGCCGTCCAACTCGAAACTGTTTCTACGGTTTCTACGGTGACTTCGTGCTTTCGCTCGCTTTTCTTGACTCAAGTCGCCTTGGTCAGCTCGCGGAAGCGTGCTTCCATGTTGTGGCCGCTGCCTTCCATTTCTTCGACGGAGCCGTCGAAGACGATGCGGCCCTCGCTAATAAGGATGACCCGGCTGCAGACGGCCTGAACTTCGCTGAGAATGTGAGTGGAAAGCAGAATCGTCTTCGTTTCACCCAGCGAACGGATCAACTGCCGCACCCCGTGAACCTGGTTGGGATCGAGTCCGCTGGTCGGTTCGTCGAGGATCATGACTTGCGGGTCGTGCAACAGTGCGTGGGCCATACCAACCCGCTGCCGATATCCGCGGGACAGTTTTCCGATGGCTTTGCCCCAGACGCCCGTGAGCGCGCACTGCTCAGCAACATATTCCAGCCGCTGCCGAAGTTCCGCGCCGCTGAGCCCGCGGGCATGCCCGAGATATCTGAGAATGCTGCCGGGCGTCATCTCGTTGTACAACGGGCCGTTTTCCGGAAGGTAGCCGATGAGCCGGCTGGCTTCGATGCGGTGGGTCGAAACGTCGTACCCGCCGATGCGTGCCTCACCCGCACTGGGGGCCAAGAAGCCGGTCAGCAATTTCATAGTGGTCGACTTTCCGGCACCGTTGGGTCCGAGAAACGCGGCCACCTGGCATTTGGGTACCGAAAAAGTGACGTCCTGAGTCGCAGCAAAGGGACCGTAAAACTTGCTAAGCCCCTGGGCCTCAATCATGGGACGCCCGTCAGTCTGCTCGTCGCTCATATGTTCAATTCCGGTCGTGTTATCACCAAGCTTGCAATAGACGTTAACTGGTCAAGCACAGGGTGGAAAGCTGGCAGGACGTTTGGAGGGCCGGTGGTGCGCCGACGGAGAGCGAAAAGATCATCTCGGGTGAACGAGGATCCTGACCGGCAACGCCTCTTGGAATGTAATCGAAACGGAAGCAGGATACCCATCGCCGATGGGAACATGTCTCGGTGACTGATTACAACCTCAAGCAGACCACCGCGTTGGCAGGCAGCAAGAAGCGGTCACCGACTGCTTCCCACTGACATTCATAATTGTTTACATCGGCGGTCTGGAAGTGTCCAGTGTTGGTGCCGAAAAATCGCCCAGATCCGCATCAGCCCCCAGAATCTCGTCCAGCACAGAGGGCCCGACGGGGCTAAAACGCTCTGTAGAGACGAAAACTGCCCGGCTACTGCGGGGGGGCAGGCGCCGGCGGCGTGATCCGCAGGGCGTACATTTCCAGGACCGCGTCTTGCCAGCGGCGTTGAGCCTCCCCTTGCTCGGTGCCCATCACCAGCGCATAGGGAGAGGCCCCGATGAACTGGTTGCTGAACAAGTCCTCTCTCAAGAAAGCCTGGCGCATGGCCTCTTCGCCACCCTCGGTTGAGGGGTTGCGGTTCTTGACCATCACAACGTAGTAGGCCGACTGATTCACGTTGGTGACCACCCCCACCTCACCTTCCCCGAGTTCGTTGAAGATCTTATTCATGAACTCTTCACTGGGATACTCGACGCCGCTAATCTGAGACCGCTCCGGCGGTGGAGGCTGCGAGAAGATATTCAGTTGCGGGGCAGCGGGAACGCGCAGCCAGCTAAACTGCTCGGTCTCGATGATGGTCAGCGGTTCGCCGCCGCTTGTGGCCGTTTTGCCTCCCAAAGCGTCGGCGAGACCCTGGGTGCCACCACGTACGATTTCGGCGAGTTCCTCGGCACGCGCCTGGGCCAGCGGGCGGGCCTCTTTTCGTTTCCAGGCGGCCAGCACCTCGTCCTGTATGCCAGGCTCATCGAAGCTGGCCACGCGGGCTTCAACGTCGTCGGTCTTCCAGAATGCGAACTGCTTGCTGGCACCGAAGTTTTCAGCCGGCCGCGGTGCGTAGAGCTGCAGGCCGCGTTCACGGAACAGCTGGGTGATCACGTCGGGAGCATTCGCGCGATCGAAGTCTGAGTCGACCGGTCGCGTTGCCAAGCCGATGGCCAACTCCTCGGGAGCATTCGGATCCATCAGCTCTTCTTCACTCACCAAGCCCGTGTCGACGTACGTTAACCCCTTTTGGTCGGCGAAGCTCCGCAACTCTTGCTCGAGTGGCGCCGGATCGAACTTCTTGGTTTCCTCCGGCGTCTTCTCTCCCTCGGCGGCTGCCAGGTTTTCCATTTGATATTCGTTGTATTGGTCGCTGAGCCCGAACATCACCTCTGTAGCTTCTTCGATCAGCGTTCGCATCGCTTTCTGCGCCCGTTCGTTGAGCAACTGATCGCGAATCTCTTCGCGGAGTTCATCATCGAGCGGCTGAAACTCCGGCAGCGGTTCGACATCGGCGTCCATCGATTCATCGGCCGTGTCGGCGGCGCTATCCGAGTTGGAGCCAGCGCTGTCGGAGTCGTCGGGCCGCGGCGCTTCGACCGGCTGAGGATTCGCCGACCCGGAATCTCCGGCAGCTTCGTCAGCCCCTTCCGTCTCCAGACCAGAGTCGGTGATGGTATTGTCTGGGGAGTCGGTCGGTTCGTCTTGCGGCGCATCCTCCGCGGGAGCTTCGGGTTCTGCGGGAGCTTCGGGAGACTCCTCCGGAGTCTCAGCAGGTTCCGCATCGGTGTCGCTCGTCGGTTCGGGCGAAAACTCGGGATCGAGCGGGTCTGATTCCGTCTCGGCCGCCGGGTCCTCCGTCTCCATGGGCGGGTTGTTGCGATAGAGAAACTTGTTTTGTTCGTAGAACGCCTCGACTTCCGCGTCGGTGACTGCTGCCACTGTTTGCGCCACGGTTTCGTAGTCGGCCTCTACATACGCGATGCGCACCTTGCGCGGCTGCTTGAATGCTGGTTCCGCCCGAATCATCCCAATCTGGGGAGCGGCCGACTTGTAGGCTTCGAAGTATGCCATCAGTTCGGCTGACGAAGGTTCGGCCACTTGCGATTCGAATTGCTCCACCGGAACCGCGGCAACATCGAGCGCTTCTCGCACGTGCAGCTTGCGATAGAGCTGCCAGTACTGTTCGGGTGTGGCGATGGTCCGCGGATACAACCACAGCTGGGCGCGACGTGCGCGGAGCTGCTCGCGGATGATGTCGTATAGCTCGGCCTCGCTCAGCCGCATTTCACCACGGATTTCGCGAAAGTCGTCGGCGGTGAGTTTGTTTTGCGTGGCCTGGTTGATGTAGTCGCTGACGGACGCGTCCGGGACCTGGATGCCGAGCGAATCGGCTTCGTAGCCGTACAAGCGCCCCACAGACACGTCATACTCCTGGTCGGGACCACCGTAGGAGAACAGCCAATTTCGACTCCAGAGTCCCAACATGCGATCGTCGCCCATGGCCCTGCGCATGGCTTCGGCCAGGAACCGGTTGGCGAGATTCCGCCGATTGATCATCTGGTCCAATTCCTGTCCCGAGATGGATTCGACCCCGGTGGTGACCGCAGGCGCCGGGGTGCTGATCCGATCGAACAGCAGGCCGCCGGCCACACCCAAGGCGGCTCCAATGATCGCGAACTCTTTGCCGTTGCCGCTGCGCAGGCCCACCAGCCAGCCGACTCCGGCGGTGACCGGGGCGATCAACAGTATCAGCATCGCGGTCGGCAGCCGGCCCTGCATGTTTGACAGAGAGTCAAGCACAACGAAGGCGAAGACGGCCAAAATGGTCAACACGACCATCGCCGTTTTTTGATATTTGCGGAAGATGGCGAAGGGAGATCTCATCCGAATTGCCTCGCGCGCTGGGAGAAGCCGGGGACCTCGCCGGGGCAAGCCACTCTTGACAGACGTCGGATCGATGGTTTATCCAATCCCGGACCGCCACCTGCGATTCGCCGCGCATTGTAGCTGAGCGGGTGCGGGCGGCAAGTCCAACACCACTCTCCAAAAGGACCACATTCGTGGCCGCCAAGCGCAAGTTGAAAGGCCTGGTGATCGTCGAATCGCCGGCCAAAGCTCGCAAGATCGGTGAGTACCTGGGCAAGGACTACAAGGTCATGGCCAGTGTGGGCCACGTGCGCGACCTGCCGGCCAACGCCGCTGAAGTGCCGGAGGAAGTCAAGAAGGAGTCCTGGTCCTCACTGGGCATCAACGTCGATGCCGATTTCGATCCCCTGTACGTGATTCCACAGGAAAAGAAGAAGGTCGTCCGCGAGTTAAAGGCGGCGCTGAAAGAGGCGCAAGAACTCATCGTGGCGACGGACGAAGACCGCGAAGGAGAGAGCATCGGCTGGCACGTCGTCGACCTGCTCAATCCCAAGGTCCCCGTCAAACGCATGGTCTTCTCCGAAATCACCAAGGAGGCCATCCAGGAAGCCATCGACAATCCCCGCGACTTGGACGAAGACCTCGTCGCCGCCCAAGAAACACGCCGCGTGCTCGACCGGCTGTTCGGCTACACGCTCAGCCCGCTGCTCTGGAAAAAAATCCGCCGCGGACTCTCAGCGGGCCGCGTCCAATCGGTGGCCCTCAGGCTGCTGGTCGCCCGTGAATTGGAGCGGCTGGCATTTCGCAGCGGCACATATTGGGACCTCACCGCCGAACTGCAGACGCCCGAACAGAAACAATTCCAGGCACTGCTCTACACGCTGGACGGCAAGCGGATTGCATCGGGCAAAGACTTCGACGAGTCGACCGGCAGGCTCAAGGCTGACGTGGACGTGTTGCTGCTCGACGAGAATCAGGCCCGCCAACTGCAAGAGCGTGTCGCCGCCGCAGACTGGAAAGTGGCAACCGTCGAAGAGCGGCATCAAAAGCGCAAACCCTATCCTCCGTTCACGACCAGCACGCTGCAGCAGGAGGCCAGCCGAAAGCTGGGCTTGTCGGCCCGCGACACGATGAGCAGCGCGCAACGGTTGTATGAAGCCGGTAACATTACGTACATGAGGACCGACAGCGTCCACCTGTCGAACGAAGCCATCACCGCCTCGCGCGGCTGCATCTCCGATCGCTACGGCGATGAATACTTGAGTCCCGAACCGCGGCAATTCACCACCAAGACCCGCAATGCCCAGGAGGCCCACGAGGCCATTCGTCCGTCCGGCCACGAGATGAAGACGGCCGAAGAGCTCAATCTCACCGGACGGGAGGCGGCGCTATATTCCCTCATCTGGAAGCGGACCGTCGCCTCTCAGATGGCCGAAGCCCGCTTGACGTTTCAGACGGTCACCATCGCCGCGGAAAACGCCGAGTTTCGGGCGACGGGCCGGCACGTCGACTTTCCCGGTTTCTTCCGCGCCTACGTCGAAGGCGTAGATGATCCTGAAGCAGCGCTCGACGACCAGGAAAAGGCGCTGCCGCTCTTGAAAGAGGCGACCTCGCTCAAATGCGAGGAAGTCGAGCCCGTCTCGCACGAGACCAAACCGCCGGCGCGATTCACGGAAGCCACGCTCATCCGCACGTTGGAGTCCGAGGGTGTGGGCCGCCCCAGTACTTATGCGAGCATCATCGGCACCATTCAGGACCCGAACCGGGATTACGCACGCAAGTCAGGCTCGCAGTTGGTCCCGACCTTTACGGCTATGGCCGTCACGCGGCTGCTGGAAGAGTACTTCCCCACGCTGGTCGACCTGAGCTTCACAGCGAAGATGGAGCAGAAGCTCGACGACATTTCGAACGGGGGGGCCGAGCGTCTGCCTTATCTTCAAGAGTTCTATAGCGGATCCCAAGGTCTCGACCAGCAGGTTAAAACCAACGAAGAGTTGATCGACCCCCGCAAGGCCTGCACGCTCAACTTCAGCGGCATCGACCCCGATATCCGAGTGGGACGATTCGGTCCGTTCTTCGAGAAGAAGGCGAATGGCGAAGCGGTCACCGCCTCGATCCCCGATTCAGTTGCGCCCGGCGACCTCTCCAACGAACTCGCCGACAAGCTCATCGAAGAGAAGCAGAAGGGCCCGCAGTCGCTGGGCATGGATCCTGAAGAGGGCTTGCCGGTTTACACGAAGAACGGTCCCTTCGGGCCCTACCTGCAGCGCGGCGAAGATGTCAAAGCCCCCCCGAAAGACGCACAGAAAAAGAAGAAGGCTGGCGCTAAGAAGGCGGCGGAGGAACCTGCCGTTGCCAAACCAAAACGGGTCGGCATCCCCAAGAACATCGACCCCGAGTCGATCACGCTCGAACAGGCACTGCAACTGCTGAGCCTACCCCGCACGGTGGGCGAACATCCGGAAACCGGCAAGGTGGTCAAGGCGGGCATCGGTCGCTTCGGCCCCTATGTACTGCACGACAAGGTCTACAAATCTTTCGGCAAGGACGGCACCTTCGAACACGAAGACAAGAACTACGACGTGCTGACGGTTGACCTGCCGACCGCTGTCGAAATGCTCAAACAGGCCCGCATCCGCGCGGCCCCCACCCCGATTCGCGAGTTGGGCCCACATCCCGACGACGAGGAGATGGTGGCCATCTTCGACGGCAAATGGGGTCCCTACGTCAAACACGGCAAGATCAACGCCACCATTCCCAAGGACCGGAACGTCGAGGAAGTCCGCCTGGAAGAGGCCCTCGACTGGATTGCCGAGAAGGCCGCCAAGAAGGGAGTCCGCAGCGTCAGCAAGAAGGCGGCGAAAAAGACCAAGAAGAAGAGCGCCAAGAAGACGACCGGGACAGCCGCCAAGAAAACTGCGAAGAAGAAGCCTGCCGCCAAGAAGAAGGCTGCGAAGAAGAAAGCCGCCAAAAAGAAGTCCAACTAACACCTGCACGGCTCTCGCATCGACGACATGAATCCCATGTCGTCCGCTATCGGACGTCCCCGACTTGTGCAAACTTAACAAGCCCGGAACGACGCGTGAGCGGTCCACATCAAGAGTGCCGCCGGCTTTGGGAGGCGCGGTGCTTAGCTCGGCGTCCACACCAAGCCCGTAAGGCCCAGCACTAACAGCGTTGTCAGGACCCAACCGAACAATGTGTGCGCCCACAGATAACGTCTCAACATGCGAGCGTTCGGCTTGGGCAACCAAAATCGCGCTTGTTGCAAATCGATCAACGGGGCAAATGTGTCTAACGAATAGACGAATGGAGAGAATCTTAGATTGGGATTCGATGGACTGCCGATCTGAACCATCAAGTCTTTATTCCGTTCGATGAGCCTCCCGCTAAAGAGAACGACCGCGATCGCCACTAGAGACGCGCGGAGCAAATTGTAACCGTACCCGATTAGCCAGCCGAAACCGTAATACCAAATTATTCGATCGACGGTAGGGTCTCCCAAGCCGCGTGCTCTTTCCATTTCTTGCAACACCTGGCGTGCATTGGACTCATTGCCGTTGCGCATTTGCAGGCTGCCGAGTTGCTGGTAGGGTTGGCTGCTGTATGTCGCGGTTCCGTTCCGCACCCACTCGATGCGGGATGTCAAGTCTCGACCAGCGTCCGTCCCGAGTTGATCGTAAACAAAGCCATCGAGTTGGAGATGGCCCACCTCGGGCCAATGGCTGTCCGGCTGGTCACTCAAAGACCCGACTTGAGCGAAGCGAAGATCGGCATCCGGAACCGGAAAGCCCGGTGACCAGACCAAGTCGCCCACAACGTTGGCCCGTCTCAGCGAGATTTCGGTGTTTGCAATGACGCCATCGAGTTTCAGGTCACCAACAATGCGGGCGTTGAAGCAGGAAAGTGAGCCGAACTCACCGCCTGTGCAGCGAAGTTCACCGTCGATTGACGCACTGTGCATTTGCACGCGTCCAACCGACTTGAAACTGCAATCAGAATCGCTGTCCATCAAGACCCGACCACCGATTTGAGCACTTTCGAAGAATAGAGAATCACCTCGCCCGAGGAATTGCCCACCGGTGCAACGCACGCCCCCCTTGATCACGGCGCTCTGCGCCTGAACGCTGCCAGCTGCCGCGAAGCGATTCGTTGGACTGTCGGCATCAAGCAGCAATCGACCACCAATCTGGCTGCTGCTCAACACAAGCGAGTTCTGCTTACCGTTGAATTGACCGCCTGTGCCCCTCAACTCCCCGCCGATCACGGCGCCTTCGAAGTTTACTTCACCAGCCGCTGCGAAATTCTCATCGAGCAGCGCCCGCCCACCGACTAGGCTGCCAGTGAAGACCAACGACTGTCCGGTGTGGTTGAAATCGCCGCCGCGACAGACGAAATGCCTGCCGATTCTTGTACCGACCCCTGCGACCTTTCCTTCAGCACTGAAGAAGTGGCAGTCATCACGTCCGCTCAGTGACAGGCTGCCGTCGATCTCGGCACCACTAAGGTCGAGCGACACGTCAGGAGCATTGAACTGGCCGCCGTTACAGTTGAAGGGCCCGCCAATCTTAGCGGCGATCAACGTCACCTTGCCCTCTGCGGTGAAAGGAAATTTCCTCTTCTCCTCAAGTCCGAGCCACACCATGCCAGAGATTCTGGCGGCGTCGAGATAGAGCGCCCTTTTTTTCGAGTTGAATTGACCGCCCGGACAGCGGAAGTCGCCTCCGATTGTGGCGCGGACGAAATTGACTTCGCTTTGTGCTGAAAAGCGGTTGCCGAACTGGTCGACATCCAGAAAGACGGATCGACCGATTTTCGACTCATAGAATCGAAGCGTACTCCGAAACTCGGCGCCACCGCAGCGCACCTCGCCACCTATGGTTGCAGCGTCGAATTCAACGGGTCCATTTGCCGAGAAACGTCTGTTGGCAGCATCTGATTCAAGAGACACATCGCCGTCGATCCACGCGCCGTCGCAGTTCAACGACTCACTAAAGTCTCCGCCATGGCAGCGAAGGTCGCCGCGGATCTGGGCACGGGTGAGATGTACGGCACCGTCGACAGTGAAGCGGTTGTATTTGTCGCATCCGAACAACACGTCGCCCGCAATCTGGCTTCCGGCGAAGGAGAGCGATCCCTCAAGTCTCGCGCCTTGAAGATTGCACCCTCGCTTCGTCGAGACGTTCGCAAGACTTACCTTGCTGGCCGCGAAAAAGCTGCCAGCGAACTTGTTCGTGTGCATGAGAGCGGGCCCGCCAATTTGTGCACCATCACAGAGGAGCGAGCCCTGTTCGCCCTTGAATTGACCGCCGATGCAGTTGAGGGTGTCTCCAATCGCCGCCCCCTCGAACCGGACTTTCCCTGCCGCGACGAAAGGCCTGCCTCTGCCATCGGTGTTCAACAGCGCACTTCCGGCGATGTTTGCGCCATCGAAGTCAAGCGAGACTTTGGGGCCGTCGAATTGACCGCCTGCGCAACGAAGTGGGCCACCGATCTTGGCAGCGTTAAGAAGCACTGGCCCTTTCGCGACAAACAGCGACCCACCCTCATCTGTTCCTAACCAGACCGCGCCTTCGACCTCGGCTGCGTCCAACGTAAGCGCCACCCGCTTGCCGTTGAACTGCCCCCCTTTGCACAGCACGCGGCCCCCAATTGTGGTATGCGATAAATCCACCGTGTTGGCCGCGTAAAACCGTGTCTTATCGAGGTCAACCTCAAGCAGCACGTCCACCTTGATCTCGGCATTCTCTAGATCGAGCGAGTTCCCTTCGTCATGGCGGAATGCGCCTCCACTGGCCTTCAATGAGCCGCCGATTCGGGACCGCTGCAAGCGGACCGCCCCGGTGGCCGTAAAGCCTCGTCCCACTCGAAGGTCGTGCTCCAGATGGGCCCGGTCACCTAGGAGCCGCTCTATCTCGCAGCCGCGAAAATCCAGCGAGTGCAGCTTCGCTTCCGTTACAAAAATCGCGGCGGAAAACAAGCAACTACTGAACTGCAATGGAAACGTGACTGTGGCGTGCTCTAGGTGAAGTTCTCCCTCGACCACGGTGTTCTTCAACCGAACGCCTCGCTCGGTCACCCTCTCAACGGCTTGGCCGTTCGTGCACAACCACCGCACCAGATCCGCGTGGACGAGGCGATCCTGTTCTTCAGGCCCGGGCATCGAAGCCGGCCCGACCGGATGAAGTGCCCCCCGCTCGACCTCGCGACAGAGAAGTTCCTCGGCAGACGTCAGCGTGTCGAACTTGGCGCGGGCCAAGGCAACCAACGTCTGCGATTCGTCGTCCGCTTGCGCTCGGCAGATATTCGAAGCGAGTAAGCAAGCCACACCCCAGATCCAGCTGTGTCGGTTTAGATTCATGCTGCATCCTCTTGAAACGGGGAACGCGGAGAGTGTCACGGCGAGATGCCAGCGCTGCCTGGGCGCAGAACCCGCGCAGAAACCTCGATGGAGGCGTCGTCGGCCATGAATGATCTCCTGAACCCGAGCTAATGTGCTAGACTGTTAAGCACACTCAGTTCATTCAGGAGATGGGAAGACGGATGTGCATTAGACCCGCAGCCGACTGAATGATGGTTTTCAAACTATCATCTTCTTCGGGTCGCATCAATGAAGACACGACGCCGGCTGATCCGTCACAAGACTCTGGTCGAGACAACATCTGCGATCACTATCTGCGAACAGAAAAGAGCGGCAAGCCACCCGCGTACAACTCGGCAGTCGCGAACTCGCACGACAGAGCGCCAGCTCGCTCACTCACACTGCTTGTTCGTCTGTTTGTGATCAGGACTTGCCGCCACCCCAGCGGGGGAATAGTTCTTGGCCGACGCCCATTTGATCGCAGATGCGGGAGACGACGAAGTCCACGAGGTTGCCGATGTCGTCCGGTCGGTGGTAGAAGCCAGGCATGGCGGGCAAAATCACGGCGCCTGCGTCCGCCAGCCGCTTCATGTTCTCGAGTTGGATGCTTCCCAATGGCGTTTCACGCGGCACCAGGATCAGCTTGCGACGCTCTTTGAGGTGCACGTCGGCGGCGCGATGAATCAGATTCGACGAGATGCCACCCGCCAGGTTGGCGAGTGTTCCCATCGAACAGGGACAGATCACCATGCCGGCCGTCAGAAAAGAACCACTGGCGATTCCCGCCGAGAAATCTTGATAGTGATGGTAGAGCAGCCGGCCCTGGATTGAAGATGCGTCGAAGTCGCAAGCCGTCGGCACGTCGCCCAATAGCGTCCGCAGGCGGCTGCCGGGTTCTAGACTGCTTAGCTCGGGCAGCAACGTCTGCGAATCGAATTCTCGAAGGTCGATCGCGAGATCCAGTTCCGCCTTGAACACCTGGACGGCCGAAGGACTGATCGTAACGTGCACCTGCTGACCCGCCGCGACCAGGACCTGCAACAATCGGATTGCATAGACCGAACCGCTGGCGCCGGTAATTGCGACGACGAAATCGCTCATGTGCGCAGACGCCTGATGGCTAAACTGAACTTGCTCACGATGCCTGTTTGGCACCCCAATACAATGTTGCAATGCCGAACGTCAGTGTCTTCCAGGAGACCGAATCCAGCCCGCTTTGCTGCATCAACTCGGCCAAGGCTTTGCCTTGCGGGAATTCCGAGACCGAGTCGGGCAGATAATTGTAGGCCGAGTGTCGATTGCGGGCCAACAATTGGCCCAGACGTGGCAGAATGTTTCGAAAGTACCAGCGGTACGTCGCCCCGATCAGGCGATTCTCCGGCATCGAGAACTCCAGCACGGCCACCTGGCCGCCGGGCCGGCAGACGCGCGTCATTTCCTGCAAACCAGCGAGCGTATCGGAAACGTTGCGCAGGCCGAACGCCACCGAGACGATCTGGAACTGATTGTTGTCGAAGGGCAACTGCAGGGTGTCGGCTTCGAGAAAGGCTAACCGATGCCCTGATTCAGCCGACTGGATCTGCTCCCGTTTCGAATTGGCGATTTGAAGCATGTTGTGCGTGAAGTCTGTCCCTGCAACAGCGACATTTCCGCGGCTCCGCTTCCAATAGGCAATCGCCAAATCACCGGTACCCGTGCAAACGTCAAGAATAGGATCGGTCCCCGCAGGCGGAACCGTGCGGACGGTCCTCCACCGCCAGTAGTAGTCGACTCCACCCGATAGAAAGTGGTTCAGGAAGTCGTAGCGCGGCGAGATCTCGCCGAACATCTCGCGAATCCGTTGGCCTGACTTGTCTACGTTCATCGAACACCTGACCGGCGGAAGTCGTTCGTCTGTTGCGTCAACAATTTGAAAGAGAGGGCGCACGCAGCACGAAGATCATCGACAGGCCTAACACAATGTCGTGTCATCAGGTTGCCTCTTCTCCTGGCAAACAGCTGCTCTTTTCTTGCCCCCTCTCCCCCGTCCCGGGGGAGAGGGTTGGGGTGAGGGGGCCCGAGTCTAGATAGGTTTTCTTCCGCGAAACTCAGGTTCTAAACGCAACTGCCTGGCGATTGCGACGGTGACCGCCTCCACGTCGCTAAGTACTTCCTCGTTACGAAAACGTATCACCTGCCATCCCGCTGCTTCAATACGCTGCTGTCGGGACTGATCTTGCTCGTAGACGTCGTCGTGGTAGCCACCGTCAATCTCGACGACGAGCCGATGTTCTATGCAGGCAAAGTCGGCGATGAATGGCTCGATCGGAAACTGACGTCGAAACTTGAGCCCGCACAGACGTCGCCCACGCAGTGCGTACCAGAGTAGTGACTCTGCTTCGGTTTGCCGCGCACGCAGATCGCGGGCGCGGGATGTCGATTGTGTGTCTTGTCTAGGTGGCATGTTGGTACGTGGTTCGAGCCCCCTCACCCCAACCCTCTCCCCCAAATCGTTCGCGTCACCGTCGGCGACATAGGACAGTGCGCGACGCGAACGATCTGGGGGAGAGGGGGCAAGAGCGAGCTTCCTTCGCATCCCCAAGTGGGTGGCATTGCTGTCTCACGTTCTGCCTCCCAATCCGTATTCGTCCCATCGCTGCGTCACGAGAGTTTCAAGGTCCGCGTTTAGCGAAAGTCTCTCGGGCCAGTCGCGAGGATGACCCTCCTCAGGCAGCTTACGGGTTGCGTCGAGCCCCAGCTTGTGACCGACGCCCATAACTGGCGCAGCATGGTCAGACATGTGCGTGGGTCCCTCGCAGAACACCGCGTCACGGCCAGGATGCACGTGCGCGCCGACGTGGAACCAGACCTGAGATTCATCGCAGACATCCACGTCGGCATCCACAACAACGATCACTTTCGAGACCGCCAACTGGCTGAAGCTCCACAAAGCGTGCATGACCTTCCGCGCTTGCTGCGGATAACGCTTGTCAATGCTCACAAACACCAAGTTGCGAAACGCCCCGTATCGCGGCTGGTGCAAGGCGACCACTTCGGGCAGGAACAGTTTGACGAACGGCGCCAGCAGGCGTTCGGTCGCTCGATTGAGCCACTCAATTTCGGCAGGTGGGCTATTAGTAATCATGGCCGGAAAGATTGGGTTGGAACGGTGCGTCAAACCGGTGACCTGCAAGACCGGAAGTTCCGACACCTCGCCGTAGAATCCAGTCGCCGCGGCCAGAGGCCCGGTCCGCTCGCGCGGTCTGTCTACATCGATATAGCCCTCGATGACGATTTCGGCATCTGCCGGCACCTCGATTTCGACGCTGCGGCACCTGACGACGTCGACATTCTGGTTGCGGATGAACCCGGCCAGCATGGTCTCATCGTTTCCGTAGGGGGCCGGAAAAGAAGCCGCATATGTGCACAGCGGGTCGCCACCCAAGACAACGGCGACCGGCATCTGCAGATGGCTGGCGCGGTGTTGCTCGAAGTTTTTCCAACCGTCGCTGTGCGAATCCCAGTGGACGTAGAGTGAAGTTGGATCGCGGACGACTAGCGGAATCAGGTCGACATCACGGTGGGCGGCGTGCGGATGGCAGGTGATCACTTGGCCCGCCGTGATTGACGGGGCAGACTCATGTGGCCAGCACCGAGGAATCGGCAACGTGTCGAGATTCACGTCGCTGCCGAGTTTGACCACCTGCTGGCAGCTTCCAGTCGAAACTTCTTTGGGGGCGAGAGCTCCGAGCTGTGCATATTGTGGAAGCAGCCGGAGCGTCTCGAATAACCCTTGTGGTGCTTGTGGAGCGATCAGCGATTCCAGCCGTGCCGACGCTTCGTCCAGCGACGCCACGCCCAACGCCTTGCAAATCCGCGTGCGGCTGCCAAGCAAGTTGGTGACCACGGGAATCGAGCAACCCTTGACGTTCTCGAACAACAACGCGGGTGCGACATCGAGTGACTGGCAGGCTCTGGTGGTAACGGCGGCCAACTCGAAGTTTGGATCGACTTCGGCGGAGATGCGGACAAGTTCCCCGTCGTCTTCCAATTCTCCAATGAAGTCCGATAAGTTACGGTGGGCCATGTGGATCTACAGCGTTCCCCCGCCTGGTTGGGGCCCGGCTGAGCGCCCAACTAATTGTCATCCAAATCGGATGGGATTATAGCCCGCTGCAATTCGCATCGCGAAACAGTGGCCCGTAAATCTCGGCGAGCCAGTCCATCATGTTGCAGCGGTTCTTGCTCCTCTGGCTCACACTGCTGTCGCTGCTGGCCTTTTACTGGCCCAGCTGGATGCCGCTGGGCATCGATCCGTTTGCACTCAGCGGACCATATCTGAGGTACCTGTTCGCAATCACCATGTTTTTCATCGGCGGCATGTTGCCCCGAGACGAGATCCGCGACGTGTTTCACCGTTGGCCAAGCGTCTTGGGCGGCACAACCGTCCAGTACCTCGCCATGCCGGCGGCTGCATTCGCAATGGGGCACGCCTTCGGCATCAAGGACGAACTGCTGTTGGGCGTCATTCTAGTGGGTTGCGTCCCCGGAGCGATGGCCTCGAACGTGCTCACCTTGGCTGCGCGCGGCAACGTCAGTTATTCGGTCAGTCTGACCACTTCAGCGACGCTGCTCTCACCGCTCGTCGTGCCGGCAGCCTTGTATCTGACCACGAGACAATCCAACGTCGATAGCGAGGCGCTCGTTCGGCAAGCGTTTGTCGTCTTGACGACGCAGGTTGTGGGACCTGTCGTGGCCGGACATTTGACTGCCAGGCGCTTTCGAGTAGTCGAGTCTTTCATGAGGCGAGTCGGTTCGACAGTGGCGAATCTGGTGATCTTGTGGATCATCGCAGTGGTCGTGAACGCGAACCACGAGCGGTTGAGTGAGGTCGGTCCACAGCTGTCCGGTGCGCTATTGGCCGTCAACATGATCGGCTATTGCGCTGGATACACGGCGGGCATCGCAATGCGGCTACCCAATCCGATGCAGCGCGCCCTGACGCTTGAAATCGGCTTGCAGAACGCCGGCCTGGGGTCGGTGATGGCGGGGCAACTGTTTCCAGACAAACCCGAAGTTGCCTTGCCGCCCGCGCTGTACACGTTCGGCTGCATGCTCACCGGAACGGTTCTGGCTCAAGTGTGGTCGCTGCCGCGAATTCAGCACACACGAGCAGCGGACTCCGCAAGCATCGAGGTCGAGCGATGAAGCACTCCTGTGGGGATGAGACCTCTAGCCGGCACGAGATCCCGCAGAAAACTGACGTCAGATCTCTTCCAGGCGTTCTTGCAACTCATCCCGTTCGCGGCGGGTCATGTCGAGGTCGAACATCAGATACTTGACGTCGAGTCGAAGCTGAGACAGCGCTTCCTGAACGAGGCCAAGGATGCGTCGGCGACGGCGGGTCGAATCGACCACGCGGCAATACGAGGTTTCAAATCCCTTCTGATATTCCTCGGGCAGCGCCGCGATCAGCCGCCCCAGTTCAATCAGTTCGCGGGGCAGCTCGTCCGCGTTGTTCGTCAGCCTCGATCGGTCACTCATCCCCGTTGTGCTCCTTTGGTGTTGCTCCATCCAGAGTACAGATTCTGTACCCATGGGGCATCACCCTCAAGAGATCTGCCGCAAGGTGTTTCACACAAACGGATTGCGACGCAAGAAAAAGTTCGTACAGTAGGCTGGGCGTGTGTTGCCTCGACGCCACGCCTCATATTGGCGAGTTTCGCGAAGTGTTATAGAATTCCTGACTTACATTCGCCGTTGCTGGCTGCGCGGGGCGTTGACCAGAGACAACACCTGGCTTTGACCTGCAGCGGAACACGCGACGGCCGGCCTTTCAAGTTTTTCCATTCAGCCGCGAATCGGTTCCGATTCCACCGGTCGCGTAGAGACTCGGTACCTCCGACGAACGCCTCCCAGGGATGGGAGCGGGAAGAAGGCATTGAAGCCTGTTCGAACCAGCTTCGCTGTGTTGCGTTATCTGGTCCTGATGGTGCTATCGGGATTGCTGGCTGAGGCCGCGCCCGCAGCCGATCTGTTCAGCGAGACCTTCGACGGGGCCAACGCCAGTTGGGAAGTCAATTTCAACCGCACCCAGCTAGGCTTGGTAACTCATCGTCGGCACGAAGGCATCAAGGTCGACGGTCGCGCCGCTGAGCACTTCGTATTGGAATCACTTCAGCCGGGGGCTGTGGCTCAGTTCGGCCATCCGCTGCCTCCGGCGCGCGTCATCGACGATCTCCAGCTAACCGTGTGGGTGCGTTCCAATCGTCCTGGTGCGATTCTGTGGCTGCGCGCCGTGTTGCCGCATCAGCTCGACCCCAGACATGACCGCCCTGCGGAAGTGTACTTTGAAGGAGGTCGCTACACCGGGCCGCCCGGCGAGTGGCAGCAGCTGACATGCGCAACCCCTGAGAAGCAGAAACTTTCACGGCTGGCGATGCTCCGGTCCCTGATGAAGCAATCCCAGGTCGATACACGCGAAATGTATGTCGATCGTGCCGTGATCACCTCGCAATTCGACGTCGGTACCGTGGAAATGTTTGTTGATGAACTTCGGTTCGGACCGATCGTGGAACCCGCTTCGGATGCCGTCGTTCTGGCGGGAGCTGAAGCAGCCACCCGCCAGAACCAGGTTGTCGAGCTTCGACACGATCGACTGATTGTGAAGGATCGCCCATTTTTGCCGCGGATGACGCCCTACCACGGCGAAGAGCTGGGCTTGCTGAAGCAGACCGGATTCAACGTGGTCTGGATCCCGGAATTGACCGATCGTGGCCTGCTGAACGGACTTCGAGAACAGGATCTTTGGGCGACCGCGACACCGCCGAATCCGGTGTCGCCGAGTGGCAATGTGCTTCAGGCGAAGGAGGCGGGTTTTCTCCCATTCACCGCAGAAACAGCCCCCATCTTGTTTTGGAATCTCGGCACCCGACTGCCCGGTGACTCACACAAGTTTCTCCTGAGCTGGGCCAGCCAGGTCCGAAACGCAGACCGTGATTTTCGGCGACCCATTTTCGCTGACGTGGTTGGCAACGAACGCGACATTTCGCGCGACATTTCCATGCTGTCGATGAGCCGGCATGCGTTGAACACGAGCTTCACTTTGAAGCAGAACCGCGACTGGCTGATCGAGCACCGGCACTCGGCCGTCCCCGGTATTTTCCCCATGACCTGGATTCCGACTGAACCGGCCAACGCTAACGTTGACTGGCGCAAGAGACTCAGGAGAGCTCCAGTCGTCATCGAGCCGGAACAAATATTCCTACACACCTATGCGGCCTTGGCTGCCGGATGTCGCGGTATTGGGTTCTGGAAGCGCACGTCGCTGGAAGCGGATGCTCCAGGGGCTCAGGAGCGACGCTTGGCCATCACCCTGCTCAATCGGGAACTGGATCTACTTGAACCGTGGTTGGCGACGAGCAACTCCAATGTTTGGCAGATCCCGTTTGAGGCTGCCGCAGCAGACGGCGATAGTCGACGCCAGAGCGGGAAGACGGACGGTGCCCCAAAGCCCAAATACGAAGGTCAATTGGAGGCCGTCGTCATCCACAGTGGCGACACGCTGGTGCTGCTACCGGTTTGGTACGAGGACGGATCGCAGTTTGTGCCTTCGGCAATGGTCGCCGACGATGTGCAAATCACGGTTCCGTTCCACGAAACAGCCGCGGCCTGGGAAGTCACGACCACGGGCGTGAGAAGCCTATTCCAGCCGCGTGGCCGAGGTCCGGGTGGAACCCGTATCAAGCTCGACCATTTCGAGCTCGGGACGGCGATCGTGTTGACGACTGATCCGGAGATCAAGCCGGCGCTGGAACGCAGCATAGCCGCCATGGCCGAGGGGAATGCCCGGGCGTGGATCGACCTGGCAACCGCAAAACGCAACCGCGTGAAAGCCGTCGTCGAGCAGCTGCAAAGCGTCGCTGTCGACAACCTGGACTCCGAGTCGGTGTTGGCGGCAGCCGATCGGTATCTCGCCTCAGCCGAGCAATCCCTCCAGAGCGGCGCGTTCAACGAGGCCCGGCTCCGCAGCAGCCAGGCGTTGAAATTGCTCAGGTACGTGCAGTACCGCCATTGGCGGTTCGCCGTCCGAAAGCTTTCGTCACCTGTATCGAGTCCCTACACGGTCAGCTTTCAGACACTGCCCGATCACTACCAGATGCTGGCACGTCTGGGACGCAGCCGCGCAAGCATGGACGGGAATCTCTTGCGCTCGGGAGACTTCGAAGACGAGGACACGATGCGGGTCGAGGAGTGGGAACACTCGCAGAGTTACATCGATGGTGTGAGGGCCGGTGCCGAATTGGTACGGGCCGGACGCGACGGCAAGTATTGCCTGAGGCTCTGGGCGGCACCGGTGCCGGGACATCAATTGGCCGGTGGTTTAGCGAATAGCCCGGTCACTGTCCGTACTCCTCCTCTGCCCGTGCGAAGCGGCCAGATCGTGCACATCAGCGGTTGGGTGCAGGTGGTCGCGCCGGTAACCGGCAGCCTGGACGGAGCCATGCTCTACGACAGCCTGCTCGGCCCGGTGGGGGCGCTGCGCTGGCGCGAAACCGGCAAGTGGCAGCGATTCGATCTCATCCGCGAGGTTCAAGAAAGCGGCGACTTCTCCATCTCCATGGTGCTGCGAGGAATGGGCGACATCAGGTTCGACGACCTGCGCGTCGTGCCACACGATCCGCAGCCGGACGCCCAATTCGCGGGGCATTCTAAACAGGTCCCCCAAGACAGCGACTCAACGCGTCGGGGGCCATTCAAATTTCTGGAACGGCTCCCCAAGCTTTCTCCGTTGCGGCGGAATTAGCTGAGAGATGGACGCCGCCGCTCGTCGAAGCACGCGTCACTGCTCGGTGACAAAGCTTCTCGATCCGAGTCAGCCGCGGCTGATACCCAACAGCCCCCACGCTTTCGTCTTAAACGGTAGTCGACCCGGCAATCCGGGAGCGAGGGCGGGGGCTGCTATTGCTCACGCGCAACGCTGAACTTCGCGGTCTCAGCCAGCCGGATGATCAGTAGCCGCTGCGACGGAAGTTGCCCAGACGCTGTGGAAAAGAAGTGGTAACCCAGCGAGGTAGGATCACTGCCGTCCAGTCCGATCAGCGCCCATTCCCCTTCGCCCAGCGTGAGATCGAAGGCTAACGGGAAGACCGGCTCGATCTTCTGACCGGTTCGATACATCCAGGTCGCTTCCGCGGCCGACGGCCGGGATTGAACCTCGCCGTGATGCACTTGCGGCACAAACTCGATGTTGGCCCATCCGGGTTGAGTTTCTTCCGCCCGCACTCTGAACAAAAACCGCGCTTGCTCGAAACTTCGGACCTCCGAGATTTCTGCTTTTGGAACGTTCACGACACATTCGCTCCACAGTTCGTCAGTCGGCCGAACGTCCGTCTCCTGGCCGGCCAGCAGCGTGACGCGCCGCCCAGCCCAGCGTCCTCGGTCATTCACGCCAAACGGATCTGTGTCGTCTTTGGAACTCAGCTCGAGCAGCGCTTCCAGTTCCAGTGGAGGTGCCGATCCGGTGATCCCGACTCGCAACCCGTGTTTCAACAATGTCCCGCGAACTTGGGGATCCAACACGCCGATTTGGTCCACGACGTCCCACAGGCTCTTTCCAAACAACGGATCGCCCAATGGCCGCTCAACGAGTACGAACTCCAGTTGGACGGCGCTGGGGGAAGTGGCGATTGGCGGCAGAAGACTCGAATGCTCCTGCGCGGTCGACTCCGAGTTGTGCTCGACAAGTTGACAGCCCGAATAGACGGCAACGACCGCGATCGCGACAACAAGCGACTGGAATCGAGAGGGCAATGACATATCGTCTCACACGATGTGATCGGGACGCCGATCGGCATCGAACAAAGACCGTCGAGAATTGGCTGGCGATATTGGGAGAGGTCTGGAGAGAGGCGGGGAGAGTATCGCAGGGTCATCGGCAGTGTCAATGCCCGTTCCGACACACAAGGGTCCGTACAAGTGCCGGAAACAGACGAGCTGCACCGCGTTGTCAGGATTACCCAAGATGGCTATGATGCCGCGCATCTGAGGCGAGATGATGCTCGTCTGCACGCTGAGGCAGCCGGCAAGTCGCTTGGCCGATCAGTTCGATTGTTGGGGGAATCGAGTTGGATGTGCGCGTCGGATTAGGCCGAGACGTCCACCGTCTGGTGCCCGGTCCCGGCTTGGTGGTAGGCGGCGTCGCCATCGACTTCGAGTTGACGGCGCGGGGACATAGCGATGCCGACGTGCTGTTGCATGCCGTAACCGACGCACTGTTAGGGGCGGCCGGACTGGGGGACATCGGGGAATGGTTCTCAGACACCGACGAACGTTGGGCTGGGGCCGACTCGGCCGATCTGCTGACCGAAGCGTTGGCGGGCGTCCGCGAGCAGGGCTGGCGAGTCGTCAATTTGGACTGTACGATTCTTGCCGAACACCCAAAATTTGCTCCCTACAAGAAGACAATTCGTCAACGACTGGCCGATCTTCTGGACGTTGCAGATGAAGTGGTCAACGTTAAGGCCAAGACCGGTGAGGGCCTGGGTCCCATCGGGCGCATGGAGGCGATTGGCGCCGAAGCGGCAATACTACTGAAGCGCGAATGAGCCCATTAGCCGGCCTCCAGCCTGGCCGCACGCAAGACTCAAGCATCACACAAGGAAGCGGGGTTCGACCTAGCATGACTCTTCGCGTCTACAACACGCTGACACGGCAAAAGGAAGACTTTCAGACCGTCTCGCCGGGTAAGGTCAGCATGTATTTGTGCGGACCAACGGTCTACAAGCCGGCACACATCGGGCACATGGTTGGGCCGGTCATTTTCGATGCGATCAAACGTTACCTCTCCTACTCTGGATACGAGGTAACATTCGTCATCAATATCACCGACGTCGACGACAAGCTCATCAACCGGGCTCGCGAGAACGGCACAACCGTCGAGGCCCTGGCTGGCGAGATGATTCAGGATTACTTCGACAACCTGAAGACCATGAACGTGTTCGACTCGGTCGACCACTTCCCTTACGCCACCGATCACATTGCCGAAATGCAGCAGCTCATCGGCAGGCTGATCGAGCAAGACTACGCTTATCCGCTGGACGGCGACGTGTACTTCAACGTGACCAAAGATGACGATTACGGCAAGCTCAGTCGCCGCAATGTCGACGAGATGATGGCCGGCACGCGGGTCGAGGCGAACCAGCGTAAACGTCACCCTGCGGATTTCGCGCTCTGGAAAAAATCGAAAGCAGGCGAGCCTTCGTGGGACAGTCCGTGGGGCAAAGGCCGTCCAGGGTGGCACATCGAATGCTCGGCTATGAGCATGAAGCTGCTGGGCGAAACAATCGACATTCACGGCGGCGGTTTGGATCTGATGTTTCCGCATCACGAAAACGAATTGGCGCAATCGGAATCTTGCACGGGCAAACCCTTCTCTCGCTATTGGCTGCACAACGGTTTGATGCAGGCTGGATCAGCGGCCGGTAAGTTGGGCGGAGGCCACGACCGGCACGGAGACGTGCCGCTCGACCAGCAAGGCCAGGAAGCCAACAAGCTCGCCGGCTCAAAAGGCGCAGCCTCGGTCAAAGAACTCTTCGCCGCCCACCAGCCGGAAACCGTGCGCTGGTTCTTGCTCTCGACCCACTATCGCAGCCCCATCGAACTTAGCGACGAGGCAATTGCAAAAACGGGCAAGAGTCTCGAGGGATTCTATCGGCTGTTCGAGGCCTTCGAACGCGTTTCCGAGAGATCCTTCTACGACCTGGAAGCTCCCGCCCTGCGCGAGAAGACCTCGACACTGGAGGGCCAGCCTGCCGAGTTTTTCGAAGAGTTGAAGCATCTCCGCGACCGCTTCTTCGACGCGATGGATGACGATTTCAATACTGGCGCTGCCGTGGGCTTTCTGTTTGAGATGCGACGCTGCCTGAATCACTTCATCACACAACACAAGCTCGACTCCGGCGGCAAACGCGAACCGGCCACGCTTTCGGCACTGTGTGACGGAATGACGCTGTTAAAGGAGCTGTCGGGATTGTTGGGCGTCTTTCAGCAACCACTCCATAGTGCTGGAGGCGGCGATGACGAGTTTCTTGGCAGCCTGATGCAGCTGATCATCGAAGTGCGTGCATTGGCCCGTCAAAGTAAGAACTTCGATATCGCCGACCGCATTCGGGACGGACTCACCGAACTGGAAGTCGTCCTCGAAGATCGTACTGAAGGCACAAACTGGCGGCGGGGTTAGAACGCTGCCAACGAAGCAGGCATCCATGGAACCCGCCTCTGGAACGATTGTCGAATCCGGCCTGTATCTGGGAGTCGACCCGGGCTTGAATCGGACGGGCTATGCGGTCCTGGCCCGCTGTGGGAAGACGCTTGAATTGCGCGAAGGCGGCATCATTCGCTCGACCCAAAAGCTGTCACTTGCCGAACGAGTCCAGGAAATCGGCACAGGCCTGCGCGAGGTGCTCGATGAATTTAACCCGCAGGCCATGGGGATCGAGCAGGTTTTTTCACTGAAAGGCAACCCAAAGACCGCTCTGCTGATGGCTCACGCCCGCGGAGCGATCCTGTTTATGGCCGCCGACCGTCAGATTCCCGTCGTGCACTACACGCCCAATCAAATCAAGCGACTGCTGACCGGCAGTGGTCGAGCATCCAAAGAACAAATCCAGATGGCGGTCGCCAATGAACTGCGTCTCAGTTCGGTCCCCGAACCGAACGACGTAGCCGATGCAGCAGCCGTCGCCATGTGCCTGTGTCACGGAGTTCGGTTTAACAATCTGAACGTTTAAGGATGGCCCGAGGCGAGCTTGGAGTTCGTGAACGCTCACGATTGAACGCAGACCACACGAACCAAACCGCCAGGCACGTTCTACATTCGCTACGGAAAGGTAGCAGACGTTGATTACCAAGATCACCGGCAAGCTTGTGCAACTCAGCGATGCCGAAGCAACGATCGAAGTCGGCGCATTCGAATATCAGGTGTACGTGCCCGAATTCGTGCGGCGGCAATTGCAGCCGTCAGTTGGGCAGCAGATTTCGCTTCGGACGATCGAATACTTGGAAGGAAACCCGCAGCAAGGCCGTCTGACGCCGCGGCTGATCGGCTTTATCAGCGATGCCGAGCGCGAATTCTTCGACCTGGTATGCTCGGTCGACGGTGTCGGGGTGAAGAAAGCGCTGCGGGCCATGGTTCGCCCCGTCCGCGACGTTGCCACGGCCATCGAAGAAAGCGACGTCAAGCAACTGACCACCCTACCCGGCATCGGACCGGCTGTCGCCGAACGCGTAGTCGCCAAATTGCGGCGGAAGATGGCCAAGTTCGCCCTGATCGTTGCCAAGGAACTACCGCCCGACTCCTCCGTCGACCACGACACCCTGTCGCAGACTCTCGAGGCGCTGATGAGCTTGGGCCATTCGGCCGCGGATGCACGGAAGATGATCGACGTAGTCACTACTGATGGCCAAAAATTCAAAACGGTCGAAGACATGCTCACGGAGGTCTATCGACAAGAACGGACTTAGCTTGCACGCAGATTGAAGGAAGTCCACCACGACACCTCATCGAATTGACGCGATGGATGCAACCTGTGAGCATGGGGCGTTGAGAGAGTGGAAACTGTTGCTGCCAGACTTCACATGCATCTATGACGGTTGAACCCAAGAAGGCGGCCTCCTGCATTGTTCTGCGGGGCTCCGAAGTGCTGTTGGCGCGCCGCAATGCAGCATTGCGGTTCATGCCGAACCACCATGTCTTTCCGGGCGGGCGAATCGAAGAAGGGGAAGCGGCCGATCACGTCCAAGGCGCGGTCGACGACGTGCAGGCTCAGGCGCTGCAAGCCGCCGTGCGAGAGGTCTTCGAGGAAACCGGCCTGCTCTGCGTCCGCGGCGAGTTGCCTGATGCCGCCGATGCCCGCAGCGCCCGCATAGCGCTGCTCAACGGCGAAACGACTTTCGCTGAAATCCTGAGCCGGTTCTCGCTGTCGATCGACGCTGGCGAGTTCGAATCGGCCGGACTCTGGGTGACGCCGCGATTTTCGAAGGTCCGGTTCCACACTCAGTTCTTCCTGCATCAGATGCGCGCGGACCAACGGGAAGAGGTGATCGAGGGCGAAATCGTCGATCTGCATTGGGTGGAACCTCGGGAGGCGCGGCGTCGTTGGCATCGCGGCGAGATCCGGCTCTCCACCCCGACCGCCTACGTGCTGCAACAGCTGGCCAAGGCGGAACCACCGGAAGCATTACGATTCTTGGTCCGCGGACCCGGTCGAGACCCGGCCGAGCACAGTCGGTATGAAATTCGCTGCGGCATCACGCTGGTGCCGCTCGACACGCAAACCATCCCGCCTGCGACACAGACGAATTGCCTGGTCATCGGCGACGAGGAGCTATTTGTGATCGATCCCGGCGCCGATCAAGCCGGGGAACTCGAGCACCTCGCCTTCCAGCTCGATCACCTGATCGAGCTGGGCTCGAAATTGAGCGCCATCGTGCTCACGCACAGCCATCCCGACCACACAGCTGGGGTCGGGTATCTGCGAGAGCGCTACCGCGTGCCGGTGTTCGCACACAGACTCACCGAAGAGCAGGTCAGCTTCCCGGTCGACCGCCACCTCGACGACGGCGATCTGCTGGTCTGCCAGGGAGACGTCGAATTGAGACTCCGTGCGATCCACACACCGGGGCACGATCCGGGCCATCTCTGCTTTCTGGAAGAAACCACCGGGGCGCTATTGGCGGGCGACATGATCGCAAATCCGGGCACCATCGTCGTTTCTGAGCAATACCGCGGCGACATGGCCGAATACATGCGAAGCCTTGAAAAGCTGATGGAATTCGACTCAAAGTTGATCGTCCCGGCCCACGGGGCACCGATGGGGCAGCCCAAGCAGCGGCTGCAAGAACTGCTGGATCATCGGCTGTGGCGGGAATTGAAGATCCAAGACGCCTACGAAGCCGGAGCCTGCCGTATGGACGACTTGCTGAAGCAGGCCTACGACGACGTACCTGAGGTGGCCTTGGCATTGGCCCGCCACTCGCTGCAGGCCCATCTCACGAAACTAGGGATTAAGTTGGAAAGCTGAGGGGGTTTTTAGGGGGCTCGTTGCTTGACAAATACGCCTGCAAGCCCCAAGTATGGTGAATTGGCGGCCGGGGTCGGGTTTGTCGAAGTTTCCCGAAATACGCTAATTACCGAAATTTCGGCCGTCAGCGTCGATTTTTTCGCCCAACCTGCATATATTGGGCGGGCAATGGGGGTCAGGCAGTCAGGCGGGGCGGAGATCGAACTCCATCTCGGGCACGGAGTCGCGCGGTTGAGCGGGACGCGGAACTGGCTCATTCTTGAATCTCAACAGCTTCGTGTTGGTTGAATGGACAACCCGTGAGCGGCACGACGAATTGCACAGACGTCGCGTTTACCGAGTTTGTAGACGTGGCGGACCGGGAAGAGCTGTTCGAGATTCTGGATAATTCCAGAATCTTGGAGCTCTCGCAGATGGGTGGCGGCGAGGGCTTCAGCAGCGCCCAATCGATCGCACGCTCGACAGGGGTCGAGACGCGCCGCATCCTCAGTCCGGGCGTTGACACCCTCGACGTCGGGGTCGCTGTCGCTGAAAAGCTACAGGACCACGTCGGATTCGACTGGAAAGACTGCCCGGCAATCGGCCTGTGCCACTCCCACGTCGAGCCCGACCGCGCACGGCACTTGGGGCGGCAGCTCGCAAATCACTTCGGTGTCGATTCCTCCAAGTTCTATTCGCTGAACCACGGCTGTGCGGGATTTCTGGAACTGGTGCGGCAGGCGACAGGTCGCCTCATCGAGCTGCCCGAGAAGGTTCATATCCCTCTGCTGACGGTCGAAACTCCCGACGATTGGCACGACGCGGCCGACCGCGCGTTCTGTGGAATCGTCTCAGTGGGCGCGACGGGGACCACATTGTGGAACGGCCCAGGCCACCGGTTACTGCACGCGAAAACCAAGAACGTCAGGGTCCCGCAGGAAAAGAGGAATAACGGGACGCCGCTGTTCCATCCCGTTACGCGGACGAGCGTCGATTTCTTCGGGGAGGCCCGTTTGAAATCGGTCATGACGATGGATGGCGAAGCCGTGTTCGAAAACGGCGCCGAACTCATGCTGCAGGCTTGCCGCAAGTCCCACGAAGAAATAGAGGGCCTCGGTCGCCGCGTGCTCGTCGTCCCGCACCAACCTAGCGGGAAAATGCTCCGCGCATTGATCGCCACCGCCGGTTATGAGATGCAGGACGTCGACTTTTTGAACAATCTGCGGCACCACGGAAACATGATCTCTTCGTCAATCCCGTCCGTCTTGGCGCGCCTGCAGGATGTGGCTGCAGAAAACGGATGCCAACCCGTGCAAGACGGGGACGTGATCGTCCTGGCTGTTGCCGGCATTTGTATGGCCCACCCGGCGGATCACTTCGCCAAAGGGCGGGCGGCACTGATCTGGCAGGACGATGCGTATCGCCTGTAGGTGACTGACGGTCTGAAGACTGTCAATCACCTTGTCGCAGTCTGCCGATGGCCGCATCCACCTTCTGGCCTGCGTCGCGCAAAAACTCTTCGCTCAGGTCGAACGTCAGCCGCTGGGCCTGCTCGGCTAGCAGCAACACTTCAACCTGATCTGGTAGGCGGCCCAACAGCTCTCGAACCGCCAGCGCGTACAGGCAGAGTTGAATGCCATACCGGCTACGAATCGTGGCTGGATTGTCGCCGACGTGGCCGCCGGTCTTGTAATCGAGAACGCACCAGCGGTGATCGCCCGTCTCGTACAGGCAGTCGATCTTCCCGGCAATGTGGGCCGCAGGACGGCCCCCATCGGTCCAACGCAGCAGAAAATCGACCTCGCGAAACACCTTGTGGGCACTCCCCAGCTCCTTGGGAATCTCCGACTGCGACCACGCCCGAAGGCACGTGTCGGCTTTTGATCGCAAACTGTCCCGAACCGAATCACTAGCCCGCTGTAGCTGCTGCTCCAAAAGTTCAGGCAGCGATTCGGGGGCATGCAGGTCGACTTGTTCCAGAACGTTGTGCACCAAAGTGCCCACTTCCGCAGATTTCCCAGAATCCCGATTGCGGGACTTCGCCCGGAATTCCCCCCGGGGCATCGGTGCGGCGTCGTGAACGGCCTCTTCGATCTCGGACACGCTAAACGTCCGTCGCAGCGATACGTCGGGATGCAATCGGCACAGAGTCTCAGGCCATTCGGTCGGCTCGCAATTGTTCACCAGTTCCCGAAATCGTTGAACTTTCGAGAGTGGAGAAGCCTGCTGTTTGTCGATTGGCTCGGCATCTGGAGGCGTGCGAATGACCCGAATCTCCGGAATCTCCGCAGGCGCAAGCACATGGCGCCCGGACACGGGGTCGAACGCGGCACCCCCCGTTTCCAGGTCGAATCGCTGCGCGAGCAACTTCAGCCACGGAGAAGAAACGCGGCCGTTGGCGGGCAAGCCGGCCGATAGGATGAGGTAATCGGCCGCACGAGTCGCCGCGACGTAGAACAGGCGGTTTGTCTCGGCCTCCTCTTCCTTGCTTTCCATCAGTTGGTGCATCGCTTGCGCAGGGTTGGCCGGCTTGTGACCGCGTTTGCGGGGCATTGCCAGTACTGGTCCGAGCGTCGCATCGAAGTGCGCAATTGGCGACCCGCCGCGCTTGTTCCAATCCATGTCGGCGATGAACACGATGGGGAACTCCAGCCCCTTGGCCTGATGAATCGTCATCAGGCGAACGACGTCGCTCGTCTCTGGATGCGTTGCCGCCAGTTCCTCGTCGGTCTGTTGTGCGATTGAATCGCTCAATAGCGCGGCGAAGTCCTGAAGCGTAAAGAGTCCCGAGCGATCGAACTCGCGTGCCTTCTCGATGAGCTTTCGAAGGTTGGCCAACTTTCGCGGCCCCAGAAACTCGAGCAACAAGGCGGCATCGTATCCCGTGCTCGAGATCGCCCGCTGCAACAGTTCCACCAGTGGCACGCGGTCTTTGAGGCTGCGAAGCTGCTCGAGCACGCAAGTCGCCTGCCGCAGCTGCTTCCGTTGCATTTCAGGCAGGTGCTCAGGCGGCGGCGCTGCCAGTCCGGCACTTAGCGACCCGCCAGACTCGCACATGGCAAACAGTGCGTCATCCGAAAGGCTGAAAAACGGAGATCGCAGAACGCCGGCGAGACCGATCTCATCGTCTGCGTTGTCGAGAAAGCGGCACAGATTGATGAGATCGTAGACCTCTTGTTGTGCGTAGAACGCACGGCCGCCGACCAGGTAATAGTCCAGTTCGCGTTCGCGCAGCGCATCCTCGTAAACCGCCACGTTGCTCAGCGTGCGAAACAAAATGGCGACGTCTCCCGTACGGGCTGGCCGCAACAGCGATGGTCCCGCCCCCGATGTGTCCGACCGAATCCTGGCAACGCCGTCGCTCAGAAAGGCTGTGATTCTTCTGGCAATCCAGTCGGCTTCCCGACGCCGGCGAACCGAGACGACCTCCTTCTGATCCGGGTCGTCCGGTGCGGAGAACAAGAATTCAATCGCCGGCCTCGGTGAGGCTTGTTCGTCAATGCAAGGACGTAGCGGCTCATATCCGGGCCCCATCGACTCCGAGAACAGGCCATTCACAAACTTCAAAATGTCCGGCTGGCTGCGAAAATTGATGCTCAGCGGTAGCCGGCCCCGTTCGTGCAATTCTTCTCGCGAATTCTTGAAGACTTGTGGGTCGGCACGCCGAAATCGATAGATTGACTGCTTCACGTCTCCCACGAAGAACAACTTGCCCCGCGACCACTCCGCTCCGCACAGCAGACGGATGATGTCCGCCTGAACCGGGTCAGTGTCCTGAAACTCGTCGACCATCAGAAGATCGACTCCGGCCGCCGCGCGGCGACGCACCGATTGAGAATCTCGCAACAGCTTACGCGCACGGAGTAGCAGATCGTCGAAGTCGAGCAGGCTGCTCGCGGATTTGTTGCGGTCGTACCTGAGCCCGACTTGCCGGGTGACGCGCAGAGCCATCAGCCCCAAGCCGACAGCGTCCGGAATGGAGGTGCGATCCAGAGCGATCGTGCCCTGCAAGCCGTCGATCGATTTCCGGACGGCAGCAATCGCATCGCGGATTGCAGCATAGATCTCTTCGTCGTCCCACGCTCCCTTGCCGCCCCCCCCTTTGACTTGGCAGGCCCCGCGGAGTTCATCCAACTGCTGCGTAGGCTCCTGAGATTGCGCGACGCTCGGCAGGCCTGCCAGCAGTGTCGCGCATCGGCGGGACATCTCGGCATTGTTCGGAACGTGTAACTTCAGCAGTTGAAGAAGATGTCGGACCGGGGCTGAATTCGACCAGCCATCCAACAGTTGGGGCAGGAATTGATGTTGCCATGCGTGCTGCCACTGCACCGCCAGTTGTTCGGTCGCCAACTCCTTGAACCGGTCCGTGTCGATTCGCAACCACTCGCGGACCAGGATCCGTAGCTGTTCCCCAACCCGTTCCAACCCGTAGTTGACCACCAATTGGACGCAGTCTTCGTCTTGATTGGAAAGGAGTTCGCGCAGCGACTGGGCGATGGAGTTTCGCAGCAAGGCGTCGCTGGCCGCCTGGTCGAGCAACCCAAACTGTGGATCGATGCCCGCCTCAACTGCGTGCGCCCGCAACAGCGACGCACAGAAGGCGTGGATGGTGCTGATCCGCGCCGAGTCGAGCCGGCGGACGATCCGCAACCAGTGGTCCACTTGCTCGGCGGGGCATTCCTCGAGCTTCACGTGGCAGGCGTCCCGAATCCGGTCCCGCATTTCTCGGGCCGCCCGTTCGGTGAACGTGAGTGCTACAATGCCAGAGAGCGGGTCCGCATGCCGCCCAGGCTCTAAGTGAGACAGAAACCGTTGCGTCAACACAAACGTCTTGCCGCAACCGGCGCCCGCGGACAGCCCGATGGAGACGTCCCGCGTGTGAATTGCCGCCTGCTGTTCCAACGTGAGCCGAGGCTCTGGCGATTGCATGGGGACCGTCAATTCGGAGTTAACCACGGCATCTACTAAGGCACTCCCGATCAGCCGCTGGAACGGGGTCTGTCCAGATGCTATAGAAAATTCGAGCGTCGTTTCAAATGGGCCGCATAGGACCTCCGGTTGAATGAACTCGCGGGCAAGCCGAACCACATGGGTGGCCTGGTTCATTACCGGGGCTTTTATGCTGTTTTTGGCGTTGCGAGCCGGGGTCGTCCTCTGGAACTACGTCCAAGCGGATCCCGGGTTCCCGATGCTGATCTCGCAGCACGGCGCCGATTGGATTCGGTTCGACCGCCCCTACCGCTTCTACGCGCAGTACCGCGTGCAGCAGGCGACGCGGTTCCGCACCAGCTTTGAAGTCGAACAGCGCGCCCCCGACGCGCTGCTGACGGTGCATGCGTACCGCGGAGCGCGTGTCTATCTCGACGGGCGACCCCTGAACGACGGAAAAGGGGAACTGTCGTGGAAAAAGCCGCTCCAGCTCCTGATCGGCCCATATTGTCCGCCGGGGCAGCATAGCCTTGAGATCGTTGTCATCAACGGCGAAGGTCCGCCTGCCTTGATGGCCTGGTGCGATGAGTTTGATTTGAAGACGGGATCCGGTTGGGAAGCCTCGGACGCGGAAGGTTCGCGGTCGCTGCCAGCACGTCCTCTCGATGTGACCGAGGAAACGAAACTGGCCCGCTCGTTTCCTCTCAGTTTCGACTCACTCAGGTCTCAACTCCCGCTGTTGGTTGTTGTCTTTGGTTCTGTGTTCGCAGTCGTGCTGCTGCGCGGATGGAACCTCTTGCCGGCGGCACCGCTGTCGCGCTGGCTCGATGCCGCTCCATTTCTACTGCGGTGGACGCTTCTGTTGTTCTGGATTGTCCTGGGTGTCAACAACCTGCCGAAGCTCCCGCTCGTCAACGGCTTTGACTCGAGCGGACACCAGAAATACATCCAGTTTCTGATTGAACACGAGGAGCTTCCTTACGCCAACGATGGTTGGCAGATGTTTCAGACCCCGCTGTACTACATCGCGTCCACGGCCATGGTGGCGCTTTTGCTGTGGCAGGACATCGACATCAACATCATCTGGCAGCTGTTGCGGGTCATTCCCTTCGCATGCGGCGCCCTGCAGGTCGAATGGTGCTACCGCGCCCTGCGTCACGCGTTTCCCGGACGCGCCGATTTGCAGAGCCTAGGACTCCTCCTCGGCGGTTTGATGCCGATGAACATCTACATCTCGTTTGGATATACCAACGAGCCTATGGCGGGGATGTTCTCGGCCCTGGCCGTGTTGTGGATCGTCAAAGCATTTCGCCAACCGGCGCTGGCCCGTACCCTGAGGTTGCCCATCATTTTGGGGCTGTTGCTGGGCCTGGCGATCCTTAGCAAATTCACCGCTGTGTTGCTGATTCCGCCGCTTACGTTGAGCCTGATCTTTCTGGTCAAGCCGGCCGGCTGGGGACGGGTCACTAGTTCCTTGTTTTCGTTTGCTCTCGCCGCCTGTCTGGCCTGTGGCTGGTATTTCATCCGCAACTCACTGAAGTTCGGCAAGCCCTTCGTCGGCGGGTGGGACCCGGTCCGCGAGATCGAGTGGTGGCAGGATCCCGGCTATCGCAGCCTCGACCAGGTGTTCTCGTTCGGGCGGTCGCTGGTACAGCCGATCTACGCAGCGACGCACAGCTTCCTCGACGGCCTGTACGCCACCATGTGGCTGGACGGCTATCTCAGCGGGGCCGGCTTCTCGGACAGGCCTCCCTGGAACTACCCCTACGTGATCGGCATGGCCGTGCTGTCGCTTCCACCGACGCTCGCCATTCTGACAGGGATCGCGACCTCGTTAGGTAACCCGGATCGCGCCGGCCGCCAGATTCTGCTGTTCTCTTCGGCATGCGTGGGAATCTACATGGCAGCCATCTTCTACCTGTTTCTCACCCTGCCCATCGTCAGCACGACGAAGGCCAGCTACATGGTGGGAATCATCCCCTGCTTTGCGATCTTGTTCGCCAGCGGGGTGGAGCGCTTGTTGCGCTGGCCGGTGCCGAGGGCGGCGGTCTACGGATGGATGGCCTGCTGGGCGCTGTTTGCTTATGCCGGTTACTTCGTGATCGCCGCCTGAGCCGAACCGATAGCCGCCACGATTATCCCGGATGGGATCTAGGCCGTCTCCGCCGGTGTTCGTGTTTGTGCGGCGTCTGAAACGCTGTCGTCGAAGTTGATCGGCACCGGATTGACTTCGAGGATCAGCACGTCGATCAACGACGTCGGCTTGATCGAGTCGAGCCGAAAACCTGATTGTTCCAGCAACCCCTGCATCTGGCTGACCGTCCGCGATCGACCCAGCGTGTTGGCTAGCTGTTGGATGTCCCACCAGGAGCGGAAGAAATCCCCGAAGGCGTAGTTGTGCTCGACCAGCCCCTCGATGATCAACAATCGGGAATCCGGCCGCATGGCCTTACGCACGATTCGCAGGATTTGGAGCGCGTGCTCGTCGTCCCAGTCATGCAGCACATGTTTGATGGTATACAGGTCGGCGGCTTGCGGCACTGCCTCAAAAAAGCTGCCGCCGACGCACTCGCAACGCTCGGTCAGGCCGGCTTCCTGCATGCGCTGCTCGGTCCCGATCACGACCTCGGGGCGATCGAAGATCGTGCCCTTGGTCTGCGGGTTCGCGTTGAGAATCTCTCTGACCAACGTACCCCGGCCGCCGCCAATGTCGACCACGCTGCCAGCTGAAGAGAAGTCGTACGACTTCACCACCGCGCCTGCGTGTAGTTCGGTCCACATTGCCATCTGCCGATCGAAGTGCTCGGCGGTGACCGGTTGCTCCTCGAGCAGTTGCCAAAACGTCTTGCCGTTGTGGTTCAGTTCGAATACCGAATTTCCGGTTTTGATCGTCTCCACAAAACTGGTCATCTCGGGAATGAACACGTCGCCGTACAGCAAGGCGATTGGCTGGAACGACTCCGAGTGTTCCTTCAGCAGCAGGCGGGTAATCGGCGTTAGCTCGAAGGTCCCGTCTTTGTGGTGTTTCAGATAACCGATGCTGGCCAGGGCCCGCAGGATCCGGTACAGCGCGTTTTCGTCCGCAAGGGCTGCCTCAGCCAGTTGGCCCGCCGTCTTGGGACCGTGCTCATGCAGGTCTTCGATCACCCCCAGCTTGATCAGCGCGTACACGCTTGAAGATACGAACGGGCCTAGAAACGTCCACATGACCACCGCGTGGGGATTCTTGTTCAGAATCTTTCGAACGAGAGGCCCCACGAGTGCACCAAGGCGTGCAAGCAGTCGACCCAGAAGACTTCTCTTCACTCGAAATTGGGGTGCTGTCATTTCCCAAGCCTTAAGGATGCTTTGCCGCTCCGTTGGTCCCGTACCTGGGCCAAGCAGATGACACCCGATGAGTCATTCAAAAGTAATTTATCTATACCAAAAAAACAACGTAGACCGTGTGGTCTACGTTGTTTGCGTATTCTGTGATATTTGTGGCGACTGATCTGCGCCGCCGTTACACGGTCTCAGCCGGCTCAAGCACTTCCGTCGTCATTTCGACCTCGTTGTCTTCGAAATCGATTGCGAGAGGATTGACCTCCATGATCAGCACGTCGGTCAAAGCGGTCGGCTGTAGCGAGTCGAGTTGCAGGGCCGATTTCTCAAGCATGCCTTGCATCTGGCCAACAGTCCGCGCGCGGCCCAACGTTTGGGCGAGCTGAATGATATCCCACCACCGCCGGAAGAACTCGCCGCCGACGAAGTCGTGTTCGACAAGCCCTTCAACGATCAGCAGGCGCGAATCGGGCCTCATCGCTCGCCGGATGTTTCGCAGGATTTCGACAGCATGCTCGTCGTCCCAGTCGTGGAGCACGTGCTTGATGACGTAGAAGTCAGCGCCTTGGGGGACGGATTCGAAAAAGTTGCCGCCCACGCATTCGCAGCGGTCGGACAAACCGGCCTCTTGCATGCGGAGTTCTGTCTGGATCACAACCTCGGGCCGATCGAAGATCACGCCATTGGCATTTGGGTTGGCCCTCAAGATTTCCCGCATCATCGTTCCGCGGCCGCCACCGATGTCGACCACACTGCGCGCCGAGGAAAAGTCGTACGACTTGGCCACTGTGGCAGCATGCAGCTCGGTCCAGGTGGCCATCTGATGGTCGAAAGCGTCGGCCAACTCCGGCTCCTGCTCCAACAACTGCCAGACGGTTTTGCCATCATGGTTGATCTCGACCATCGACGTGCCGGTCTTGATGGTCTCGGGAAAGCTTGGCAACTCGGCCAGCATCGAGTCTCCATACATCATGGCCATGCCGTGAAACGATTCGGGATGTTCCTTCAGAATCAGCCCAGTGATGGGCGTGGCTTCGAAGGCTCCGTCTTTGCGCTGGTTCAGATAGTTGATGCCCGCCAAGGCTCGCATGATGCGATACAAGGCGTTTTCGTCGAGCCCGAATTTCTCAGCCAGCTGTGCTGCCGTTTGCGGGCCGTTTTCGTGCAGATCGTTGAGGATGCCCGTCTTGGCCAGCGTGTACAGACTCGAAGAGACCAGCGGCCCCAGGAACGTCCACATCGCCACCGCGTGCGGATTCTTGTGCATGATCCTACGGATCAATGGTGCGAACGCGGCACTCAACAGCGCAAGAAATCGGCCCAGCAAGCTTCTCTTAACGCGGAAAGGTGTGTGTGATGTCATTTTCGTTCGCCTTGGGTCTGCTTTGGTCCGACTCAGAGTTGTTTCGTTTGAATGCGGTGCCGGATGCTTGTTCGTGGCCAAGATCAACCAGCGAAACCCAATGTAAAGGCGGTCGAAAGCAAAGAAAAAAGAAGAATCAGGGTCGACGGCAAAAACAACAAAGCTTGAGCGAACTATTCCATCTGTAGCGATTGCACCGAAACTGCCGATCGCGCGGGCAAGATGTCTGACACTGAGCGAAGACGAGCCACGGCGCAAGAGTCGCGCGGTCCAACTCGGAACTTAGACCAACGCGCATCGCTGGCCGCTTAACGGCGAAACAGCCTCTGCAAATCAGTCGGCTGACCAGCGAAGCGTTGAATGAGTGACTTTGCCTGACCCTCATTCAGGTCGAGCTGGGCCAACACACCCTGATACCGCTCCTGCATCAACTGCTGCAGCTCGTTTGTGCGCTGCTGTGCGGCGGCATCGAGTTGAGCGAGCAGCTCCCGCCGATGTGTTTCCAGCTCGGCCGTGAGCACGCGATTCAACCCCGCAGACAGCTGTGGACCGAGATCGGATCGCAGACTCAGACTCGGTTCGTCAATCGTGCCCGCCAGTGAAACGGTCGCCTCGATTCTGCGAACGCCTTGCAGTGCCGAGTCGAGCATCCGCCGCAAGTTTGGGTTCAGCTCCTCGCCGCCAGACGTTCTCAGCACAACGGGATCATGACTCAGCGTCATCACACCGGCCAGCTGCTCGCCTTCCATCTTCAGAATGGCCCGTGTGTTGAGCGATTGTGCCTTGACAGTCACACCCACTCCGTGCGGGTCACCTAGTTCGACGGTGAGCGGCTGAGGCAACGTGTATGACATGGCGAACTGTCGAACTGGGGTTTCCCCGGTGTGGTCTAGGCTGGCGTCCAGCTCGATCTGCGCTTCCCCGGTTGCCGTCGCTTGAACGATGACCGGATGCCCGTAGAGCTTGGGATCAGACGTGAGACCTGTCACGTTGGCTTCGAACGGCAGCAACTCGCCATTCAATTCGGCTTCGCCGCTCACGCTCAGCGAACGCACGAGATACCGCGGCAACTCGTGTCCGGTCACAAAATGAATGTCGTCCCCCCGCAGTCGCTCTGGTTCAGGCGCATCGAAACCGATGGCGGCATACTGTTGCAAAACGCGCATCCAGGCGACGTGCTGCTCGAGCCGATCAGCAAGTTCTCGGCCCAACAGCGCCTCGGAAAGAACTTCAGGATCCAGGCTCAACACCCGTAGCCTCGTGGCAATCATGCGCTGATCTCGCAGTCGAGCAGCGTCCAATTGCTGAAAATCACTACGAGCCGTCTGGGGAAGCCGGGCCAGTTCGTTGCGAATCTGTTGGGCTTCTGCCAGCAGTTGTTCGACTTCGGCTGCGGCCCGACTGTAGTGTTGCAGCTTCTCCAGGGCGTTGCCCTCGACCTTGCGAACGCCGCCTTCGATGCGCTTGGCTCGCTGTTCGAAGGCACCGACCCGTTGCTCGTAGCTTTCGAAGCGACCGGTCCATTGCCGTTGCAACTCGTCGGCGACTCGGACGGTCTCGAGTTGTTGCGGATCGAGCTGTAGCCCGGCCTGCGAGATCAGTTGTTCCAGCGCATCCTGACCCAACTCGGCTGCGCCTGCGCCGAGTCCGTCCAACTGCAGCATGCGTCCCAGCCCCTCAAACAGGCTGCCGTCAACGGCGCCCGAATCGCTGCGTTCGGTGGACCACTTCAGGCCCGTAATCCGCCCTTCTCTGACAATGAAGGCCCGTCGCATCAACGGCTGGCCCTCGAGTTCGAAACGCAGTTCGTCGAACTCGACCAGGTTTTTGTCCGGAGAGAAGCGGTTGGCAATCCGCACCTCGCGAGCCGCCAAAGCCGGAGGAAAAAACGCCGTCTCCAGCTCCGCCATTTCGAGTCGTGCACCAATCGCCTCTTGGCCGGCGGAAATCGTTGCCCTGTGCAACAGTGGATCAAACGCGAACGCGAAGAACGCCCAGAAGATCAGCAGCAACACCGCCCTGGGAATCAGGTAGCTCCAGCGCATCGATTCAATCCTCTCGCCACTATGTGGCACTCGCCTCCGGCCGTACTATGTGCCGGATGAACCGCCGGCTATGCCACCGGCCAGCTCCAATCCCCAGATCAGACGCACGATTCGCAACCGTTGCATTCTTTCTCGCACCGCCGGTGCCACCCGATCAGCCACGGGCACGCTCAGCCGATAGACCGGATAGAACGCGACCACTCCCAGCACCAAACTGCCCAGTACGACCGTATTGTTGAAAGCCGTCCACGGCGCCAGCGGCAGGTCGTAGAGCTGCGTCCACATCGGCTGCAACGCGTCGACAGAGAGCAACCACAATCCGACTTGATGCGTCAGCGGGTCGGTCAGCACGCCCACCCACGAGAATAGAATCGCACTCAGCAGCCCGGCTGCGAGATTGACCCGCAGGCAGTACAGAACCATCACCAGCGCAATCGCCAGCAGGTTTCCCTTGGGAACCAGTCCGACGATCAGGCCCAGTGCGAATCCCAGGGCGATCTGCCGGGATGACGACTCGGCGGTCAGCGCTTCGACGAGGAACCGAATGGGAGTCAGCCAGATCATGCGCGCGGATGATCTCCTGCACGTCGTTCAGAGGAACGCCGTGTCTCTCAGAAACGTGATGACTGGTGGGGGAACTGAGAGAGAGGTGAGGGCGCGGATTCTTGTGCGAGGCTCAAACCATGTCAAGGTGAGATTCCTGCCCGTCGAATTGGGCTGAATCTACGGAGAGTCGCACCAACGCCAACAACTCGAAGCGGTCAATCGGAATCGTCCGGTCGCCGTCGCTCGTCGTAGAGCGCCAACCCCTCGGGGTTCTTGCGAAAGTACCTGACCCGTTTGAGCAGGTCATACGTGCGGTAGTATCGTCGCCAAGGTTCTTTGCGGAGGCACCGCAGGCAGACCGCGTCCAGCGGCCGGGCTACTGCCGAATTGAAGTGCGACGGCGGCACTGGATCCTGCCCGCGAACCTGTTCCAGAACATCTCCGGCGTCGGCACCTGCGAAAGGAGGCCGACCGGCCAGCAGCTCGTAGAGCACAATCCCCAAACCATAGATGTCTGAGTACGGCCCCGGCTCGGCATCCGGCTGCTCGGCAAACTCTGGGGCCAGGTATCCCAGGCCGGCTGGATCTGAGTCACCCGGCGGAAGCGGCGATTGAAACAGGCCTCCCGTCAGTTGGAAATCGACGACCCGCGGGATGCCGTCTGCTGCCAGCAGCACATTGCCCGGTTTCAAGTTGCCGTGAACCGCTCCTTGCCGGTGAATGTAGACGACGATCTCTGCCAGCTGCTCAACCAAGCGCAGCGCCGCATCGCGCGGATACGGCTGGCCCGTCAGCCGATCGGCCAGGCTCCCCTGTGGAATGAGTTCCAGAGATACGTACGGGGCTCGGTCCCACCATCCCGATTGCTGCAATGGCACGATGTGCGGATGTGCGAGCGAGGACCACAGGTTGGCCCCGTGCTTGAGCCGAGCGTCCCATGCCTCGTGCGTGCAGATTCCATCCTTGAAGACCTTCACTGCCACGGGCTGCTCGTGTGGACCGTGAAACGCACGGTATACAACGCTCCTCGGGCCGCGGCCAAGCTCTTCGCCCAACTCGAATCCATCCCGCGCAGCAACCCGAGCTAGTCGCTGTTTGTCGCTGCGCGGTCTGGCAATCACAGGTTGGCCTTGCAGGAACAGGCCCAGATCATCGGCCAACTCACGTGCCGTTGCGTATCGTCCGCTACGATCCTTCTCCAGACACTTCAGGCAGATTGTCTCCAGGTCTGACGGGACGTCGGACTTCAAGCGCGTCGGCGGCTGCGGGTCATCGCGCAGCACTTGCTCGATGGTCTGGTTCCACGAGTCGGCCTGAAACGGCGGACGACCGGTCAGCAGCTCATACAAGATCGCGCCCAATGCATATACGTCGACGGCGGGACCAATCTCACTGGTTCGGCCTTCCGCCTGTTCCGGCGCCATGTAGCTAATGGTGCCGACGACTGCTCCGTCCTGTGTCCAGGCGGTACTCTCGCTATCGAGCCGTTTCGCGAGACCAAAGTCGGTGATCTTGGGAACCAGCTTGGTCAGTCGCCAGAGGTGAGTGGCGTCTGCGTCGTCGATGGCCGTCGTGCTCGACTCCAGCAGAATGTTGGCTGGCTTCAGATCGCGGTGAACGACCTTTTGCTCATGCGCATGCTGGACGGCCAAAGCCAACGTCCGAACAAGCTCGGCACTGCGATCGGCAGGCTGTGGATCTGAGACGAGGAAATCGCTGAGACTGCCCCCCTCGATCAGTTCCATCGCAAAGTACGGGCGGCCATTGTGCTCGCCGATCTCATCGATCTCGACGATATTCGGATGTTGCATCCGCGCCGCGGCTGCCGCTTCGATGCGGAACCTGGCCAATTCCTGCGTGCTCGCCAAAGCACCATCACGAATGAGCTTGAGTGCCACCAGCCCTTGTGAGTGCAGGTGCCGCGCCTTGTAGACGACGCCCATGCCACCCCGGCCAAGCTCCTCGAGGATCTCGTATCCGGGAATCGTCAATCCATCCGGCACCACCGCCACCCCATGCACTCGCCGGGTACCGTGCGATCGGTCGTCCGGCTCTGCTCCAGAATCTGTCTCATGGTTCTCGGCCCAGTTGTCCTAGGGATGGATTGTACGCGAGTGGGGTTCGCGCTTGAATCGCTGCGGCTGCAGACGATACGTCCAGGGACGACGCCTGGCGCCTAAGTTGCACTGAGACATCATGTTGTGTTCAAGACATCCTGCCGGCGACATCAGAATCTGTCTTCCGCCGTTTGCCGCAATCTGGTATGTGGTTCCCGCTCAAAATGGGAGCCAACGCGTTCCACTCCGCAAACCGGAATGTTGACCCGCTCCAGACCCACGTGGAGAGCCCGCTATGCCGAATCGAAAACAGCCTCTCCATCCTGCTGCGCGCTGGGCGTGGATCACAATTCGCCGATCAAAGTATCGACTGGCCGGTCATTTCCAGCGGCACTCCGTCTGGCCCCTAGCCACGGTGACAGGCGTCATCGGCATCATCCTGTTGCTGGTGATGCACCTCAGCGCAGCGGTCGGCGCGGGACAATTCGACGAATCCGATGAGCCGTTCACCATTGACACACCCGAACAAGAGACCGGTTCGCAAACGCCATTGAAACGCGCTTGGGACGGTGTGCCCCCACCACGTCGCCCGCTGCCGGCCGATGAGCCGCTCGATGTGTTTGAGGAGCCCCCTCCTTTTGCAGAGCCGTCTGCGGAATCTCCCATGCCGGCCGACCCCTTCGAGCTAATCGGCGAGCAGCCGTTGTTCGACCCTCCACCACAACAGCCCATCGACCCTCCACCAGAACAGCCCATCGAGCCTTCCCGAGAGCCGATCGAGGCAGTGCCGCCTCCCATCGAAGAATTCTCCATCGCGGAACCACCGGAATGGGAAATCGAAATCGAGCGCCGGGCCACTTCCGACGACGTCGCGCGGGCTGCTGAAGAGTCGGAACACACGCCGGAGTTTCTTGTTGGTTCCAACGAGTCGGTCGCTACACTCGAGGGCGAGACCTTGCTGGAGCAACTTGAATTGCTCCCCTTGGCGGAACCACCCGCGCAAGCAGATGACTGGAGCCTGTTCGACATCGCGCGTCTCCGCGATGCAGACTTCTCGGCGACCTATGAGGGCCTACTCGACCCGCCGCAATCTGAGTGGACTGCCAGCGGCTCTGCCTCGGATGACGCATTCGGCGAGACTCCTTCCGGCTACCGCGAGCTGGCGCTCAGCGTTCACAAGGAATATCCCGAACAGGCAACGACCGCAAACTCATACGAGTATCAGATCGTCGTTCGCAACGAGGGGGTCGACGCCGTGGACCACTTCGACGTCGAAGAACACGTCGGTCGAGACTTTCGCGTGCTCAATGCCACGCCTGACGCCTACCTTGCCGACAACCGCTTGAGTTGGCGGCTGCGCAACCTGCAACCGGGCGACGAACAGACACTGGCCGTCTCCGTCAAACCGATCGTGGAAGGACCGGCCGAACACGTGACGCTGGTGAGTGCGGCAGCCGCCGTCGGTGCCGAGACGCAGGTTGAAAGTCCAAAACTCGAGTTCGACGTCACAGCGCCGCCTACCGCACAAGTTGGACAGCCATGTCGCATTCGATTTCGAGTGACGAATATCGGCTCATCCGAGATTGCCGGAATTGTCATCGAAGACGATCTCTCCGACGAGTTGGCGCACAAAGGCGGACGCGAGTTGGACTACGACATTGGCACGTTGGCACCGGGCGAATCGAAGCAGGCACAGCTCGTGGTCCGAGCCGATGCATTGGGCACCGGCACCAGCGTGGCCCGTCTGGCAGTGGGTGACGCCGTCATCGAGCAAGTCTCGAGCCGCGTCGAGATTGAAGAGCAATCGCAGCAACCAACGGTACCGACGGCATCCCCGGCGACGGCAACCCGCCAACCCGCGCGGTTGCCAGCCCCTTGCCCATGCTGCGGCCGATACCACGTGCATTGGTAGGCAGTATCGGCGACAGCTCACTCCACCGACGGCCTTTCAGCCGTCACCGTCTCCGCAGCACGAATAGCACGTCTTCGGTTCGCGGACGGATCGTGATCGGGTCGCCGATGTCGTAGGCGAAGTCGTATGTCTCGACGACCTCGAGTTGCGGCACACGCTCGAACAGCCCGTTCATCTGGGCGGCCGTGTAGGTCCGATAGTCCATCGTGTCGGCAATCCGAAACTGCTTGGTTGGCGTGTAGACGTCGAACGTCATCCCCAGATGCTCCATCCGCTCATCGTGGTCGACCTTCTCCGACCACATCGTGGAGTTCACCGCCAGGTTGCCGCGACGCGCCGACCAGGATTCTTCGGCAATCGGCTCGCCTTCCGTCGGCGTCAGATGCAGTCCCAGCATGTAGAGTCCGCCGGTCGCCAGACCGCCAGCCATGCATTGCAGATGGCCCTCGGCTGCAGTTTCGGTCGGAAGGTGGCGAAAGCTGTTGATCGTGTTGAAGGCGGCGTCGAACTTCTTGCGGACGCGAAAGTCGGACATGTCGCCGATCACCGCCACAGGCGCACGGCCTCGCCGATCAAAGCGGGCATTGCAGAAATCGACCGCCTTCTGATTGAGATCGTTCCCGGCCACTTCGTAACCTGCTTCGGCAAACTTGATCAGCAGCCGACCCGTTCCACACGCCGGCTCGAACAGCCGCCGAACCGGCCGTTGAGCATGTTTCTCGAAACAGGCCTGTAGAAATTCGAATTCCGCCTTCCAATCCGAGCCGAAGATTAGGTCGTAATACTGCGGAAAATCGTAGATGTTGCCTTCGATTGTTTCGGGCAGGGGGTGGGTGGTTTTTTCAGTCGTTGACATTCTTGTTCCGATGTTTGATTTCGGTCGCGCAGCTCGTTATGCCACGTTGAAACTGCTTGCCGAAGGGCGCACCTTACGGTTACGGTGTGAGTAATCGACCTGCCTCGATAATGCATTCGAAGGTGGAGGTCAATCGAACGCACAGGTTTTCGTCACGGGGCGGATACCGAAAGAATTCACAAACTGCGAGTCGGAACATCATGAACCTCGTCGGAGTTCGAGCCGTCACCTGCATGTGTATCTTGATGACCCATACGAGCGGCGCGCCTGCCGATGACGCCTTGTTTGTCGCAACCCCGTTGACCACCGAAGGTCAGTTTACTCCGGGCATCGAAGGGCCGGCCTGTGACCGCCAGGGAAACGTCTATGCCGTCAACTTCGAACGCCAGCAGACGATCGGCCGCGTCACGCCCACGGGCCAAACCGAGATCTTCGTCACACTGCCCAACGACAGCACGGGCAACGGGATTCGATTCGACGCTCGCGGAACGATGTTCATCGCCGACTACGTGGGACACAACGTGCTGCGCATCGAAATCGGCTCGCGCAAGGTAGAGGTCTTCGCGCACGAGCCGCGAATGAACCAGCCCAACGATCTGGCCATCAGCAGCGACGGCACGCTGTGGGCCAGCGATCCCGATTGGGCGGGCGGAGGAGGACAGCTCTGGCGGATCGATACCGACGGCAAAGTGACCCACGTCGCCGACAACATGGGGACAACCAACGGCATCGAAGTCAGCCCCGACGGCAAGACGCTCTACGTCAACGAGAGCAAACAACTCAACATCTGGGCCTTCAACATCGAGCCATCAGGCAAGCTCACCGACAAACGGTTGTTCAAGAAGTTCCCCGACCACGGTTTCGATGGCATGCGCTGCGACGTCGACGGCAACTTGTATGTCACTCGCTACGGTAAGGGAACCGTCGCCAAGATCTCACCTTCCGGAGAAGTGCTTCGCGAAATCGATGTCTTAGGCCCCCGCCCCAGCAACATCTGCTTCGGAGGCCCCGACGGACGAACGGCCTACGTGACCGAGGTGGAACACACCCGGCTGGTGAAGTTCCGCGTCGACCGTCCCGGCCGATCCTGGGCGATGTGGAGAGAGTGACATGCGGACCATTGCCGGGCTTGTGCTGCTGCTGGCGAACGTACCCTTGGCCCTCGGGCAGGACGTCTCACATGAGACGATCGCCATCGAGAGTGCAGAGCGGCGAATGCAAACGAAGCGAGTATCCACGCTTCACGCAGGACAATCAAAACGCCGAGGGCAGTCGCTGCAGCACGTGTGAATGGTGGTTTGGCGAGGGCAGCGGCGTGCGCGAGGTTCGTCTTTGAGGGCATTTCGTCAGCCTGCGAGGCAGACTGGACAGTCATCGAGGGAATCGACAGAATATCGATTCCCCTGAATGGGGGGTCGGGGCGTATAGCTCAGTTGGTTAGAGCGCAGCTCTGATAAAGCTGAGGTCCGTGGTTCGAATCCACGTACGCCCACTTTCCGACTTCTTGCCTACTGATGGCTGGCGCGGCCCTGCGCGTTTGTCACCGCGACACGAGCTCGGGCAAACAGATTGATTTGAGCGGGGAGCGTTTGCATTGGAGCAGCTTCCCACTCACGCAGTTCCTACACCGGGGACGTAGCTCAATTGGGAGAGCGCCGCCCTTGCACGGCGGAGGTTGCCGGTTCGAGCCCGGTCGTCTCCATTTTCCCGGCTCCCGCGTTGGTCCCACCTTCCGCCTCGGATAATTCGATCTCCTCGAGCTGCCGCAATAGCGGTCCCGGCAGCAATCCGGCACCAGCGATGAACAGCGCGGCCAGAAGCGCGGCCACTAATGCCGCCCGGCCACCAGCCCTGCCGGGACGCGCGATCTGCCCCTCCAGAAATAAGCTGGCCACCATCCCCACGTAGGCCATGCTGATCAGCAGCATCGTCACCCCGACCACAATTCCCAGCAGTGCGAACCCCGGGGCCGGAGCCGGCAGCAACTCGCCGGCGAATTCGGCAGGCACCGACAAAGTACCGCCCAACACCAACAAGTTGCTCCAGAAGCCCGGTAGTGGCGGCGCTCCGGCAAGGCTGAGCAACAAGACCAGCGCGCACAGCCCGGCCAGCGGCTCCGATCGAAAGACCCCTTTCAGATCATCCAGATGATCGACCGAACGACCCGGCTTCTGCAGATAGGACAACACAGCCACAAGGCCGGCGATTGCAAACAAGTGACATACAAAGCAGGCGAGTCCCGACTTCATTCCGCCTGGAAGGTCCCGGCCCAGGTCGATCCCGTAGGACCCATGCGCCAGTTCCCAGTATCCGACCGTGATGCCCGCCAATACGATGCCGCCCTGCGCTAGAGTGGCGTATGCCAGGCGGCGACGGATGTTCGTCTCTGCAACCGCCCGTGCCCCGCCAACGATCATCGACGACATCGACAGCACCCAGACCAGCCACTGGCCGGTCGCCCCGAGTGACGCCATGGCTTCGCACGGCACACGGAGCAAAACGACGAACGCCGCTATTCGCGGCCACACGAGCAGTGCCGCAGGCGTTGACGCGTTCTCGAAGACTTCCGGCAACCCGAAATGGAACGGCGCCACCCCCAGCCTCACGGCGAGTCCGGCGACGATGAAAACCATCGCCACGACCCCCATCTCAGAGACGCCAGCCGGCCGCGTCGAATTGGGCAGCGAACCCGATTCCAATGCCGCGCGAACGGCGTCGACATGACTGGAACCGGTCAAACCGTAGAGAGCAGCGAAGCCGAGCAGCAGAAACAGCGAAGCCGTTAGATTCAGATACAACCGATCCGGAGCCGCATTGCCCGACGATGTTTCCACCTGCTCCTGCTGAACGGCCCATGGCAACACGGTGAGTTCCAGAACCACAAACAGCAGCAGCAAGTCGGCCGCTACGCATGTGAGCATTGCCCCGGCCATGCTCAACAACGCCCGTGGCAACCAATCTGTATCGATCGCGTGAGGCGGTGATTGCAGCCCACTCAAGACGAGAATTGTACCCACCGCCAGGCAAATCCACTGCAGGCTGATCGACAGAGAGTCTTGCAAGACCGGCGCGTGAGTCGCCGGGTCGGGTTGTGATTCGCTGCTCAGCTGCGGCGCGCTGAGGGCGGGGTTGCTGGCTGGCAATGAGGATTCTTCGGCCACACCCAACAGGGCGAATGCCGCGCCGATCACGGCCAGCATGCCAATCGCCTTCCATGTTCGATCCAAATCCATAAGGCGCATTCCGGCCGCAATGATGCATGCCGCAACAATCAAAATCGCTTGTGGCAATAAGATCATCGCCCACGAAGGCATCACGGTGTCGGCTCCGTTTCACTTTGGATCGGGAGGTCGCCAGTAGCGAAATACTGTCCGGAGCCCGCATTTCGGATCGAAACTGCGGCGCCAGAGCCCTTGCTGTCGTTGTCTTTGTTCGTTGTCGACGGTTCGTCGGCGATCGTCGTGCCGTAGGGGTGTAACATCCGGGACACCGACGGGGCCATTCGCTCCAGGAAGAAATTCGGCCAGATGCCGATCGAAACAATCAATAGCAATGCGGGGAGCAGCGTCGCGACCTCTCCGGCGCCAAGGTCGAGCGTCTTTGTTGAGGTCGAGGATGGCGACGCAGCGCGACCAGCGGCCGGTTCGTTGTTTGGCCCCAACAGGCAGCCCTTGGCGAACGAGAGAAAAGCCCAGGCCAACACAGCCTGGGATATTAACCCGATGGCGACCAATCCCAGCCGCGGGCCGATCGCGGGATGCCCGCGCAGCACGCCAAGCAACGTGAGCGACTGCCCTGCAAATCCGCATAGACCAGGCGCAATCGTGGCGCCCAGACATACGATCAGAAAGCAGAAGCCAAACCGTGGACGGGCGAACGCCAACCCTCCATAGGCGGCGATTTCGACACTGCCATGCCGCCGCTGCAGCGCATCGATCAAGAACACAAATGCTGCAAAACAGAGTCCCTGGCCGAGGGCGTGTAACAGTCCACCGGAGATTCCGATCAGATTCAGCGAGAAAATACCCGCGGCGCAGAGGCTCTGTTGGCTGATGGCCCCATACATCGCCAGCTTGCGCATGTCGCCCTGTGCCAGGCTGACCAATGCTGCGTACATCGAACCTGCGATTGCCACGATGGAGAGCACCCCGACTGCCGATGGCAACAAATTCGGAAATAGCGGCACGCAAAAACGGGCCAGACCGTAGCAACCGATTTTTGTTCCAACGCCTATCAACAACACCAGCGCCGATGTCGGCCCCTGATCGCCGGCAACAACCAGCCAGCGGTGCATGGGAACCGCCGCCAGGATGATTGCGAACCCAACCAAAAGGGCCGCGAAGATCAAACCGCTCGAGTTGGCCCAATACTGGCGCGCCAACCCACCCGTCGAGAGCCGCGGGATCTGCTCGATGAACTCCGGAATCGAAAACGTGAGCGATGTCGCACGAGTCATCCAGGAGTACGACATCACCATCGCCGTCGCCCCGAACAACGCCAGCACGGCGGCCGCTTGCTGAATCGCAAAGACCCTGCGTGCTGCCGTCCGTCGCTCGTAGCCACCCCAATGCCCGATCACAAAGAACACCAACCACGCGACGGCAGACAAACAGCCGCAGAAACCGATGACGTCGGTCGCGACGAACACACCTGCCAACGCCGACTGCAGCAAAAGTAGCACCGCGTATTCAGCCCAGAGGAGTTCTCGACGGCGTCCCGCCGAATCGATCGCCGGCAGCATCAGCACGGCGGTCAACAACACGAACCACAGGCTGATGCCGTCCACGCCCACCGAGAATCGAATGTCCAAACCAGCCGCGCCCTCGCCTGCGGTCTGTCCCATATTGGGTGCATCGCCGTTTAGCGACCCCTCTTCGATTCTCCGCAGCCAGCCGATACTGGTCGTCATCTGGTACAGAACTGGCTCGCCGGTCGGCGTCGTGCGATGCGGATCGTAGTTGGCGACCATCAGCAAGGACAGGCCCAACGTCGCAAGCGCGCTGGCGATGGCCACCCTTCGAACCGTCTTGTCCCCGGCGCGGGCCAATGCCGCGACAACGCAAGCTCCCAATAGCGGAAACAATGCGATCAGCAGCACGACGTTGTCGAGGACGAGTCTCCAGTACTCAACAGCCGAGGTCATCGCTCAGCCCTGAAACCAGAGAAAGATCGCCGACAGCGAAGTCGCCGCCATCAACAGTGAGAGCACGTAAAACTGGGTGGCTTGGTTTTGCATCGGTTGGGCCGCGCGGGCGACGAGTTGCTGCAGTCGCGCCGGTGTGGTTCCCCAACGGTTCACGAACAGCCGATCGAAGAAGCCGCACAATAGGGCGACACCGCGAAGCGGTTGGGCCGCGGCGATTACGTAGACATCATCCAAGTAGAATCGGCTGCGCCCCAGACGGCCGAGTGGCTCGATCGCCTGCTGCACGCTTTCCGGTAGCCGCCGTGGCTTGGAGTAGAACATCCAGGCACAGACGACGATTAGCAACCCGATCGCAATACTCAGACCGTCGTTCTCAACCCCGCTCAACACGAACGCAGGGCTGCCAAACCTCAACCGAAGGAACGCGAGTGGAACGGCAACCGCACCGACGAGGATCAGAAAGGCCGACGCGATGCAACCGAGAACCGAAGGCGCAGACGAGGTCGGCATTGCATCGGCGTCGCCGATGTCTCCCGAGGAGAAGCTGTCGGGGCCATTAGGCAGCAGGTGAAACATCGCTCGAAACAGTGCCAGCGTCTGCAGTGCCAGCGCGAACGTGCACAGCCAGTCAATGGCGCGAGGCACCACGCTCGACTCCGTGAGCCCGCCCGCCGCCGCCACAGTCGCATCCCCAGCGGTCACAGGGTGGACCTCGCGAATCGCCAGCAGAACGGCGTTCTGTCCAAGACATCCCGAACAAAGAAGCAACGCACCGGCAAAGAATGCTCCCCTTTGTAACCATTTGAGACGTTCGGTCGATCCGGTCTCGGCAGTCCGCAGCATGAGATTTGCCGCAGCGATGAACAGTCCGGCTTTGATCAGAGAATGCGTGCTCAAATGGTAGGCAGCCGCATTCAATCCAAACGATGTGCCTGTCCCCAGCGCCACGAACACAAACCCGATGTGGCTCGCAGTGGAATAGCCCAGCGTGCCGGCGACGCGGGTCTGCGACACCGCCACCCACGCTGCCAAGAAAGCAGTCAACGCTCCCAAGAGGGACAGCAGCATGCTGGCATCGGGCGAGAGAACGAACAGCGGACTGCCCAGTAGCAGCAGATATGCGGCGCCCGGCATCAGCGTAGCAGTCTGCAGAAGGGCACTTGTCGACGTCGACGCGTCTGCTGCGGCATCGAGCCACCCCAATACCGGAAACTGCGCGCAGCGGCCCGCGGCTGCTGCCAGCAGGCAAAAGCAGATCACCGAAATCATCGCAGGGTTCCGCGCCAGCAATTCCGCGATGATGGAGGGATCACGCAACACAATCGTCGTGTCCAGCGACCCGAATGACAGCCAGGTGAGAAACACGCCCAGCGCCAAAGGGATGTCGGTGACCAGCCAGCTCAACCCAACACGCCGAGTGGCAATGGCCCGATTCAATCCGTCGGACCGCAGGCTATACAGCAACAGGCCGGCGACGCCCGCCGCGTGCCAAAATAAGAAGATCACCAAGAAGTTTGTGGACAGCAGCAGCATGCTTGCCGCGAACATCTGCAACGACAGCAGCGGCCCGAACCAGTCCGGCGAGGAGTCCGTGGACAAGAGATTCACGACGATCCCCGCCGCTACCAAGTTGACCACGCATAGCAGCACAGCCGAGAGTTCGCCGCCATGCAGCTCGATCGGAATATCGAGTGGAAACAGTCCGCCCAGCGACATCCAGCGAAACAGCACTACTGGCGCGGTCGATCCGCCGCCGGGACTGAAGATGAAAATGGCGAGCAACAGCGAGGCGGTCAGAGCGACGACGCAGCCCACAAGTGCGGTTCCTGCAGACGGTCTGCGATCGAAGATCCAGGCCCATGCCACTGAGATCAAGCACGCCGCCAAGTGGGCGGTCGCCGCGAGAATCATCAGCCACTCGGCCACGTCAGCCATCTGAATCCTCTGAAACCTGCTGAGCCGGCGAGTTATCGGCGGACGCTTCGCATCCAGTCACAGCCGTCAGACGCGGGCTGTCCTCGATGCTGGCAACAACGACGGGCCACAGTCGAGACCGACCGGCCAGGACGATGACAGCCGCGACAACCATCATCGAGCTGGCAAACCAGTCCCCGACTGACTGTTGGTGCAAACCGCCGAAAGATACGAATGCCAGCATGGCACCGAGCAATGCCACGCCGCATGAACACAGAACCGCCGTCGGTTCAGCCCGAGTGCTGAGACCGACGCAGCCGACCGCTACTAGCAGCGCCGCCAGGATCAACGAATGGTGTGCGAGCTGCACGTCCGGCTCCAAACGCCTCGCCTGGACGTCGTCCCTGATCGGTTGAAATTCAATAGCCTGCGGAACTTCGCCTTCTGAAGATTGTCGAGCGAATTGCAAATCGACCGAGGCATGCACGGCGCTCACCAACGTCGTTGCCAACACGGCTCCCGTCAGGCAAGCCAACATCGGCTCCCGGGGCCTGTCATCCTGTGGCTGCACTGGGCGACTCTCGTTTGCCCTCTCGGAAAGCAATCTGCGAACAACGCCCGCAGCGATGCTGGCAACGCCAAGAATCGACGCCGTCAAGAAAGCGCCGTGAAAGCAGCAGATGCCCGCGCAACACAGCAGCAATCCCAAGAAGCTCGGCACCGCGTGAGTCTGGCTGCGCAGGACTGTGACCGCCAGTGACAACACGATGGTGCACAGCGCAAGGCCGGCGAACGCGGCGCCGGCATACCATTTCTCCAGCAACGAAGGGGGCCAGTCGGTGGAATTGCTGGTGACAATGGCGGCTACGGGCAACAGCGCCGTCGCGACGAGTGTCGGTCCCATCCAGCGCACGATGTCAGCCGACTCGCGCCCGGCGTTGAGCATGGTATAGAGTCCACCGGTTCCGGCGAGGCTGCCCAAGAGTAACAATGGCAGAACTTCCATTCGGGACCTAATCCGCAGTGGCTCAGTTTCGACTGGTCGACGGCTCAGGAAGTAGAATAGCCTCGCCCCGGCGCCCAAAGAACCGCCAAAGCCGCCGGACCACTACCTGCGACTTCAAATCTGCAGACGGCCGGCTGGAATTGATTCGCCCTCGGCACAGAAAGACTCGCGTTGCCGGAGCATCGATTCACCCGTCACAACCCCATCCAGTGGAACGGCTTCGGCCGAATTGGGATGGCCTCCGATGGAATTTCGCCGCGCAATTGTTATCATGAATGCTGTGATTATCTAATGTGAGTCATTGCGGTTACGTCGAGAGTTTACCTATGTCGCAGACAATGGATCGATTCGGGGCTGATGTCGTCGAGGGTCAATCCCACGAGTTCCAATACCGGCCGGTGCCTGTGCTGGCCCCTGTGTCGGTTGTGGTTGGCCTATCTTCCATCATCTCGCTGGCGAGTGTCGTCGGCTTGGCGTTGGCGGTGATCGGCATCGTGTTGGGCGCAGTTGGATACTGGCGAATCCGCCAGTCGGCTGGCGAGTTTGGGGGCAAAGCTGTCGCCGCGATCGGCTTTTGCTTGTCGGTCTTCTTTCTCATCAGCGGCTCGTCGCTGCATGCCTACAATTTCGTGACCGAGTTGCCCGAGGGGCATATTCGGGTCAATTTTCCCGCCGACATCTCAAAGAAGCAGTTTGTGATGGAGGCGGGACGGCGTAAGCTTCATCCGGACGTGCTTCCCTTGGTTGGCCAGGACGTCTTCATCAAAGGTTACATGTGGAACAATCGGACCGGATCGGGGTTGACCGGCTTCGTGATGTTGAAGGATAACGGCAAATGCTGCTTCGGTGGCGATCCGGCGCTGTACGACATGATGGTTGTGCGGATGCAGGACGAGCAAACGGTCGATTATATGGAAGGGCTGATTTCGGTGGCCGGTAAGCTCCAAGCCGATCCCGACGCTGGCCCCGAGGATCCCGTCTATGTTCTCGAAGCCACAATGGTGGAACGTGCACGATCCCGTTTCTGAGCCATACCGGCTACTCCCTCTTGGGAGCATGTTGGTTCTCGCCACGGCTTTTGTCGTGGGGTTGTCCGGTTGTGCGGACGACGCAAGCGGAGAGTTCCGCGCCTACTCCGAGTTGCCGTCAGAAGAATCTACTGACGCACGACCGGTGGTCGAGCCCGTCGATCAAGCCGCTGAACCCGAAGAATCCGCCGCCGACAGCCAATCGGAGGCCACCGCTGGGGCAGCGGTAGGCGAGCGTGCCCCGGTCGAAGCTCAGACACCGGTCGCGCCGGAGTCTGCAGTAGAGGTCGCGACCGTTTCCAATTCTGAATCAAGCACACCGGCCGTCGACAAGACCGCCACCTCGGCCGATCTCACAAACGCGCTTGCTCTAGTGGCAAAGCCGCTGACACCGCAGGATGAGCAGCCCGCACCATTTCGTGAAGTCAAAGTGCTGGTTGAGGACCGCGAGTTCAAGACCGAAGGCCCTGAAGGCGCGCTGCGCATCAGCTACGACGACTTCGATCTGCTCAAGATCCTCAACATGGATCCCGTGACGCCTGATGCGCCGCATTTGTTGCCGGACTGGCTCAGAGACTTGGACGGCAAGCGGATTCGCGTGCGGGGCTTCATGTATCCCCCATTCCAGGAGACGGGCATCGTCGTCTTCGTGCTGGCACGCGACAACCAGATTTGCTGCTTCGGACGCGACCCCAAGGTGTATGACCTGGTCAAGGTAACGATGCGAAAAGGATCGAGCACCAACTACATCCAGAATCGCCCGTTCGACGTAATGGGCACCTTCCATATTCGGCCGGACGTGGTCGACGACACCGTCTACGGGCTGTACGAGATCGACGACGCACTCGTCATCGACTAGCGAACTGTCCGTGTCGGATCGTGCGGACGCATGTCGAAGCGACGAATCTTCACGACTAACATACTAAGCCAATCGGGCGGTTAATCACGCGGGAGAGCGGAACATGCGGACCTCCAATCGAATTGCAGTCGTCGCCCTGATGGCTACGTTGATGTTGTCGACTCTTCCTTCGGCTAATGCGTGTCCGTTCTGCTCGGCGCCCTCGTTGACGCTGACAGAGCAGCTCGCCCAATCCGACGCGGTTGCTCTTGTTCAATGGGTCAAAGGCACAAAGCCGGACGAACAACAGGCTGGCAGCACGAAGTACAAGATCGTCGATCTGCTCAAAGGCCCGAAGAAAGAACTGAACAAAGGAGACAAGGTCTCGCTCGTCCGATACCGGGTCGGCAAACCCGGCGACCTGTTCGTGCTGATGGGCACCCAGGGCACAGTCATCGAGTGGGGCAGCCCGCTGGAGGTCTCCGAAACCGGATACCAGTACATGGCGCAGGCGCCTTCTCCCGAAGCACCCATCAAGAAACGCCTGGCCTACTTCCTCAAGTTCCTGGAAAGCCAGGACCAGCTCGTCGCCAACGACGCTTACGGCGAATTTGCCAACGCTCCCTATGAAGACATCGCGGGCATTGCCGAGTTGATGCCACGCGAAAGAATTCGAAGTTGGATTGCCGACCCCGAGACACCCGCCACGCGAATGGGGCTCTACGGATTGCTCATAGGATTGTGCGGCAGCGCCGAGGACGTCAGGCTGCTGCAACAGAAGATCACCCAGAAGACTGAGGACTTTCGGCTGGGAATCGACGGCGTGATGTCCGGCTATCTGCTGCTGACGGGCGAAGAGGGTCTGGACGTGATTGACGAGTACAAGCTCAAGGATCGCGAGGTGCCCTTCAGTGAAACCTACGCCGCCATGCAGGCGCTGCGGTTCGTATGGCAGTACACCGAGAACCGTATCAGCAAAGATCGATTGCGGAAGTCGATGCGGATTCTACTCGACCGGCCGGAGCTGGCTGACCTGGTCATTGCAGACTTGGCGCGGTGGAAAGACTGGAGCGTGCAAGACGAGCTGATGGCCCTCTACGACATGCCGAACTTCAACATCCCGTCCATCAAGCGAGCGGTCGTGCGGTACATGCTTGTGTGCGCCAAAGACGCCCCCGAGGGAGACGCCGCCGAGACGCCCGACCACGTCGACGACGCCCAAGAAAATCTCGAACTGCTCCGCAAAAAAGATCCGAAAACGGTCCGCGAGGCCGAACGCTTCTTCTTCATCAACTAAGCCGCCTGGCTTGTGAAGTTTTCGACGTCATTCGACGTGCCGCTGCGCTCCAAAGGCGCCAAATCGAGAGTGCCAGGCATTGGAAGTTGAGCCGAGCATTCCACGTGTCAGGAGGACAGGGACGTGCGCCTATCGAAACGAATCGTCTTTGGCCTGATGGTGATTCTGTCGGCATTCGCATTCGCCGATGCGTGTCCCTTCTGCACCGCACCGGCAATGACACTCTCCGAGCAACTGGCGCAGTCCGATGTGGTCGCCCTAGCGCAGTGGGTCAAAGGCACCAAGCCGGACGAGACACAGGCCGGCACCACGACCTACAGAATCGTCGACGTGCTCAAGGATCCCGGCCGCAAGAGAATCGAGGACCAGCTGACAGAAGGTGACAGCATATCGTTGGTGCGCTACCGTGTTGGGCAGCCGGGTGATCTCTTCGCGCTGATGGGCACCGCGGGAATACTCGCTACCGAGTGGGACCGCCCGATTCAAGTCACCGAAGCGTCATACCAGTATCTGGCGCAGGCTCCCTCACCGGATGCGCCCGTCAGCAAGCGGCTGGCCTACTACCTCCAGTTCCTGGAACACCCTGAACAACTCGTTGCCAACGATGCGTACGGCGAGTTCGCAGGCGCTCCCTATGAGGACATCGCCGCGATTACCGATCTCTTGCCGCGTGAGAAGATCCGCGGCTGGATTGCCGACCCGGAGACCTCGGCCACGCGGCTGGGTTTGTACGGTCTGATGATAGGTCTGTGCGGGACCCGTGAAGACATCGACGTGTTGGAGCAGAAAATCACGCAGCAGACCGAAGATTTTCGCCTGGGAATCGACGGCGTCATGTCCGGCTACATCCTGCTGACCGGTGCGAGTGGGCTCGACTTGATCGACGAACACAAGCTCAAAAGTCGGGACGCTTCCTTCAGCGAAACCTATGCCGCAATACAGGCGATAAGGTTTTTGTGGCAACACACCGAGAACCGCATCAGCAAAGATCGGCTGCGGGCGTCCATGCGAATCCTGCTCGAACGGCCTGATTTGGCCGACTTGGCTATTACCGACCTGGCACGCTGGAAGGATTGGAGCCTACGAGACCGATTGATGGTCCTGTATGACACCGACGATTACAACGACCCGTTCATCAAACGGGCCGTTGTGCGGTACATGCTCGTGTGTGCCAAGGACGTTCCTGAAGGGGACGTCGCCGAGACGCCCAACCACGTCGCGGATGCCCAAAAGAACCTCAAACTCCTGCGCGAACGAGATCCCAAGACGGTCCGCAGGGCCGAACGCCTCATCAACTGAGCGAGCCGGACCCAGCGGCTACCATCGCAGCGGCGTGGCGTGTGACGAGCAGCAGAGCGACGCAAGTGCCGCTCGTTTCTCCTATAATTCTGGGACAGCGTCTCGCGCCATCACGATTCTGGTGAATTTGCAAGGTTGTCCCGGTGTTCGATCTCGACCGTATTCAGTCCGCCTTGCGGGAGTTTGGCCTCGACGGTTGGCTGCTGTACGATTTTCGCGGCGGCAACGCACTTGCTCGCCGGGTGCTGGAGCTGAATGACGACGCGATGGGGACCCGGCGGTGTTTGTACTGCATTCCCTCTGTAGGCGAGCCCGTCAAGCTGGTCCACCGTATTGAGTCCCAGGCGCTCGACCATCTCCCTGGTGACAAACGCATCTACCTCCGCTGGCAGGAACTCGAGTCGTCTATCGGCGAGTTGGTCGGCGGATTCAAGCAGGTGGCGATGGAGTATTCGCCGCGCAATGCCAACCCCTATGTCTCGCGCGTCGATGCCGGGACCGTCGAACTGGTGCGCAGCTTCGGCGTCGAAGTTGTTCCCTCCGGCGATTTGATTCAGCTGTTCGAAGCCTCCTGGGACGACGATCAGTGGCAGCTTCATCAGCAAGCAGCCGTCCACACGAACGCGGCTTTCGATGTTGCTTGGCGATTCATCGCCGAAGGCGTGCGCGGGCAAGCCAGTGTCGAGGAGACCGCCGTCCAACAATCCATCCTCGACCATTTCACCCGTAATCAGCTCATTACCGATCACCCGCCCATCGTCGCAGTCGGACCGCACAGCGGCGATCCGCATTACGAAACCGGCACCGGTTCGGACACGGCTATCCGTGAGGGCGACTTTGTGCTGATCGATCTATGGGCAAAACTGGACAAACCGCGAGCTGTCTACAGCGACCTGACTCGCGTTGGCGTCGTCGGCAAGTCCGTCTCGGAGCGACACCAGGAAATCTTCAAGATCGTCGCCGCGGCCCGCGATGCCGGCATCGAATGCGTCCGCGACGCTTTCAGATCAAATCAGCCGCTGCAAGGCTGGCAGGTCGATCGTGCCACCCGCGACGTGATCGAACGTGCCGGATACGGCGAATACTTCGTACACCGGACCGGCCACAGCATCGGCCAGGAAACGCACGGCAACGGTGCGAACATCGACGACTTAGAGACGCACGAAGACCGCCACATTCTGCCGCGCACCTGCTTCTCCATCGAGCCGGGCATCTACCTCCCCGAATTCGGCGTCCGCAGCGAAGTCGACGTCTTCGTCGACTTCCAGCGGGAGGTCCACGTCACCGGTGGCGAGGTACAGACAGAAGTCCTGCCGATTCTACGACGGTACTGAAACCGCGCATCAACGCCTTCGCATCCAGAGTTGATCGCGTTCCGCCATTTAGATCCCATCCGGGATAATCGTGGCGGCTATCCGACGCTGTTCGGCCTTTGTACGTCGAATCTACGCGCCGGAACCCGCTACGTTATGTCAGATGCGCTCTAGATCCCGGATCGGATCTAGTCTTCCAAAAACACGTCACAAACCGTCGCCATGGTGTCGTCGCTGATGCCGATGCTGCGGAGATACCCGACGGGGCCGCCCCAGCGCTGGTCCAGGCTGTCCAAAAAGTCGCCCAGAGCGGTCTCCGGGACACTCGCGTGGTGCATCATCAGCTCCCGACTCATGCCGGCCGGAAGACCGATCGTGTTCTCGATGAAGTCTGCTTGCCTGCCAACATCATGGTTGGTGAGGATGTAGTCGGCCTCGATAACAGCGCGCTCCACGCCGAGCACCGACAGCAGAAACGCGGTCGACACGCCGGTGCGGTCCTTCCCTGCCGTACAGTGCAGGAGTATCGGGCAGCTGGCAGCTTGTTCCAAGATCTCGAACAGCCGACGCCATGACTCCGGGCCGAACTCGAGATAACGGAGATATCGCTCGCCGGAAATGCCTGTGTCACCGACCAGCCGGTTGAGCTGATCCGATCCACCCTCAGGGATGACAGCGATGTTGTGATAGGTGGCCCCCATGTCGGCAATCGGACCACGGCCCTGGTCGCGGATCTCATCGGGTCGACGCAAATCGATCTGCGTTTCGATCCCGAGCCTTTTGACCTGCTCAAGATCTCCCTCACTCATACGGTCCTGTCGGCCGGCGCGAAAGTAACGGCCCCAGCGCACACTCCGCCCGTCCGCTGCACGATACCCGCCGATGTCCCGAAAGTTGAAGCAACCCTCGAAGGGATGGTGGCGGTCAGTAAAGTCATTGATCATAGGCCTCTCGATCCGTCCTCATGAAACGTCAAGCTGGAGCAAGTAGGGACGCGCTTCTCTTGGTCTCGTCTATGGAGAAGTTGTAACAGCGCTCTGCATCGACATCGACACATTCACGTTCTTTCTCGGGAGTTGCGCTGTCCACGAAACCTGATGCACCCCAACGAACCCACTCTCCGAGCGAAAACCGAGCAAGAGGCGCCCCAGCCAAAGCCGTACGGCAAAGCATACAAAAGTACACATCAGGTCGGGGGGGGGTTCACCTGGTTCGCGACTGGCTTACGTTCGGCTGCCGCATCGCTGATAGACTGAGATCGAGATCGCGAATCAGCGTCCGCGCCGGGCTCGGGACGAAGGCGGCTCGTGTTGCAGTCCACGAGCCAGCGGCAGGCTGGTCATCGTGCACCGCTGCCCGACGCGCCACAGAGAGGGATCGATGCGACCGAGGCGCGTTACGATTGCGGCATCCGGCCCTGCCCAGTCCGAGAAATCGGCGGTTTTCTGCCAGTCCGACGAACCGATTTGAGTCGCCGGAAACAATAGCAACCGTTGATCCACGGATCGTGACAACAACGCGATGAGGGCCGCGCGGCTTCATGCAACTCAATCAGCGCCTTTCGCCGTGTTCAACGGCTGCTGCGATAGCCGGGCCTTTTTGGCTGAAGCTGTAGACCGCGAAAACGGAAAGCGACAACACATTCAGCCAAGCGAACAAGTCACCGAACCTGGCGTACATGGTCTGCACACCTTGCGTTGGAACTTCGGCGTAAGTGATCCCGCTTCCACCCTCATCAGAATCCACTTGCGTCAGAATCCGTCCGTAAGGATCTACTGCATATGACACGCCGTTGTATGTTGGCCTGACAAGAGAAAAGCCGCACTCGATGGCTCTGGCGTAGTCAAAGGGAGCTGTGCACTTTGGGAAGTCGTAGGCAGGGGTCAGCATGATGTCGGTTGAACTCTTCGCAGCCTGTCGGGCATAGGCAGGGAAGTTCATGTCACGACAGATGGAGACAGCGATGCGTCCGTACGGGGAGTCAGCAACCTGTATCTTTTCAACCCCCTTGGAGAAGACTGCCGTTTCCCCGAACTGTCCAAATCCGAGTAAGAAACGTTTCTGATAGTCGGCCTGAATCTGCCCCCGATCATCGATGAGTAGGTGCATGTTGGCACCTTTACCTTCATCGGCATACCACGCGTACGTGATAGACAACCACAATTCGTTCTCCGTCGCGATCCTCGCGTAGTCTGCACGTACACGGTCGATGTCTTCTTCCAAGACGGTCATGGCCGTCTCCTGAAACGCCACTATTTCCGCACCGGCAGAGGCAGCTTCGGCTGTCAGCATCTCGATTCGATTGAGCGTTTCGTCGTAGGGTACAGGTCGCTTTTCCTGGTTTACGACATCCATCGAGATGGCTTTTCCGTCTTCGGGAAGCAGCACTACCGCAGCTATTCGAGCCGTCCCGAAGTTCCGGGAATTCGATAGCCGGACTGTGCCGTAGATCAGAATGCCGCCAATCAACACCGTGAATGCCAGTGCAGCCAGTAAGGTCGGTTTGCCGGAGAAGCGCCTGTCCCACACATAATTGGCAAGTGCTGCCAGCCATGACCACAGGAAGACGAACCCCCAAAGGCCGGTCAGCGAATAGAGTTGTCGTAGTGAGAGCGGCCCAGTTGCATAGATCGATTTCGCAGCCGCACCGTCAAAAGGACCTTCCAGAGAAGCGAGAAACAGAATCGCCGTTGTGGTCACAGGAAAGACCAGCGTTACCCAGAACCTATTCCCCAGACGTGGAGTAACGGCTCTGTCGATGAAGTATGGTAAGGCGTACATCAGGGCAAGCAAAGTGCTCCGCAGTACGTTCATGACAACAGCGAGTATGTCATCGGTGAGCCCGAATAAGCCCCACAGTGCTACATTCATTGAGAGAAGGAAGCCAAGAAATGTCAGCACCCAAGCCCGCCGAATGGGTTGGCTTCGAGAGAAACGCAGTATGAATATCGGCGCCACGACAATGGTCGCGGGAATGGTAGGTACTAGCTCACTCCGTCTTGTGAAAGTGAACAACCCGAAACCAAGCAAGAACAGGTATGCCGCTGCAGGCAGAGAGGCTAGATTTCGCGTCTTGTCGAATTGCATTCGTGAGAGACCGATCAACTCGCCGAAGTCGGGGACAACGACCAATGATTGTCCGCGAACCAGTTCAGGAGGTATTCGCCGCTGCCCAAAGAATCTTGCTGAGCGTCCTAAAACCGGGATCAAGAGAAATCAGTCGCGAGTGACACGCCCGGAAGTTGATTCTTCCCCCGGCCAATGCGCAGTGTTGCATGCGCACTGGGGCCAACACACCGGACGCATTTCAGGAGCTTGCAAACCACCGACAGTGTCAACAAATCGTCGAGCGGTGGGCTCCGCCGGATCGCTTGCTGGCTCTAATCCTTTTCGGCTCGCAAGACTGAGACGAACGCCTTTTGGGGGATATTGACGCTGCCGAACTGCTTCATTTTTGCCTTGCCCTTTTTCTGCTTTTCGAGCAGTTTCTTCTTACGCGTCACGTCGCCGCCGTACAGCTTCTCGGTGACGTCTTTGCGGAATGGCGGGATCGTCGTTCGGGCGATGATGTCGCCGCCAATGGCCCCTTGGATCGGTATCTTGAATTGGTGCCGGGGAATTTCTTTGGCAAGTCGTTCGCAATAGTGCAGCGCCCGCGGTCGCGCCTTGTCGCGATGAACGAGGTAGGAGAGCGTATCGACCGGCTCTTTGTTGACGAGAATGTCGACTTTCACCACGTCGGTTGTTCGATACTCGATCGGCTCGTAGTCAAACGATCCGTAGCCCCTCGTAATCATCTTCAGCTTGCCATAGAAGTCGAACAGCACTTCTCCGAGCGGCATCACGCTGGTGACCTCGATCCGACTGGCGGACAGATAGTCCATCGTCTGGCTTTCCGAGCGATGCTCCCGGCACAGTTCCATGACAGGACCGACGTACGTCTCGGGAGTCAGAATCGACGCTTTGATGTAGGGTTCACTGGCCGACTCGATCGTCGTCGGATCGGGCCAGTAGCATGGATTATCGACTTCGATCGTCGAACCGTCTCTCATCGTCAGTTTGTATTTGACAGACGGGGCCGAGATAACCAGGCCGATGTCGAATTCCCGCCGTAGACGCTCTTGAATCACATCCAGGTGAAGCAGGCCCAGAAACCCACAGCGAAACCCAAAACCCAATGCCGCGGAACTGTCTTTTTCAAACGTGAGTGCCGCGTCGTTGATCGCCAGCTTGTCCAGGGCCTTTGTGAGTTCCGCGTAATCACCGGTGTCCATGGGATAGATGGAAGAAAAGACGACCTGCTTGGCTTCCCGGTAGCCAGGGATCGGCTCCTGGGCCTGGCGATCGAGCAGCGTAATCGTATCGCCGATCTCGATGTCCTGAACGCTTTTGACGCCGGCAACGACATAACCAACTTCGCCTGCGCTGAGCTCAGTTCTAGGATTAAGCTTGAGCTGGTTGTAGCCCACCTCATCCACTGTGAAGTCGCGGCCGGCGTGCATGAAGTGGATCGTATCGCGAGGCTTGAGCGTGCCTTCCATCACGCGGCACTGCAGAATCACGCCCCGAAACTTATCGTAGTGCGCGTCGAACACCAGCGCCTTAAGCGGTGCATCCGGATCGCCCTGGGGAGCAGGCAGCTTCTCGACGATGCCGGCCATCACGTCTTCGATGCCGATGCCGTTCTTGGCCGAAATCGGAATCGCCTCGAACGGATCGAGCCCCAATTCTGCATCAATCGCCTCTTGGGCGCGTTCCACGTCCGCCGACGGGAGATCGATCTTGTTGATCACCGGCAGCAGCACCAACTCGTGTTCCAAAGCCAGATACAGATTGGCAACCGTCTGCGCTTCGACTCCCTGAGACGCGTCGACGATGATCAACGCGCCCTCGCACGCCATCAAGGACCGCCGTACTTCGTGCGAAAAATCAACGTGGCCGGGCGTATCGATCAGGTTCAACAGATAGTCTTCGCCATCCGGAGCGCGGTAATCGAGCGCAATCGTATTGCTCTTGATGGTGATGCCCCGTTCGCGTTCGATGTCCATCGAATCGAGCATCTGGTCGTGAAGGTCGCGCTGCGAAACGCCTCCGCACGTCTGAATGAGTCGGTCGGCCAGAGTCGACTTGCCATGATCGATATGGGCGATGATGCAGAAATTTCGAATGTGTTTCATTCGACTAGTTCTAGCAGGAACAACCAACAGGACAAAGCCGTCGGCGAGGGCGCACCGAGCACAGTTTAGAAAATGCTTCCCGAAGGTCATCTTCGGGATGCCGGGCATTTACCCGTACTTCTCGCGCAGCCGTCGCGCCGCTTCGGCTTCGTGCTTGAGCTTGGCATACACTTCGTCGTTGCTGACCACCGCCGCCGAACCCGGTGCGAAGCCACAGTCGGGGTTTAGCGTAATTCGCTCAGGCGCCAGATGTTCGAGCGCTTGCTCGACACGTTCGACAATCTGCTCGGTTGAATCGATCTCGCCCGGCTGACAGCTGACGCAGCCCAATCCGATTTCGAGATCCTCGCGCAGTTGACCGAACACAGACATCTCTCCAGCGCCCGGCGTGGTGAACTCCATTGTCAGGTGGTGCACGTGCAACCGGTTCAGCTGGTTGATGATCGGGTCGTATCCGCCGGCATGCCTGAGTTCGCCCCGCGCACGTGCACCGGCGCGACGGCACAGATGCACCGCCAATTTGACCCCTGCAATGCCTTCCACGGTTTGATTGGTCATGTCGACGGCGAAGTCGGCCGCCGAGTTGGCATCGTCGTAACCGGCGCGGACTTCCGGATCGACGAACAGGCACAGGTGAGGATCGTCGATCTGCACGATCGACACGCCTTCCTCGCACAGTAGCTCGACCTCGCGGCGAAGTACGGGAACGCAATCCTGAACGAACGATTCGCGGGTCGGGTAAGCCTTGGCCGACTTTTGGGCGTCCCACATCCGCTCGCCTAACAGGGCCGGCGCGGGCAGCGTGGCCTTGATCTGGCGGTTGGTGATTCCTTTGAGAAACGCAACCTCCCGCGCGATGAAACCCGGCTGTTTCGGCGAGAGCTTGTCGACGACGATTGTCCAGGGGCGGCCGTCGGCGGGATTCGTGCTCAGCTCAAACCCGTGAGCCAGCTCGGCAATCACTCCAATGTAGGACTTGCGCCACCATTCACCGTCTGTCAGCACGTCCAGACCGGCAAGTTCCTGCAGGGCCACGACCGATCGAACCGCCGACTGCATCAGCCGCCGGTACTCTTCGGACGAGAGCGGCGAATCGTCGGCGATGAGATCCTTGACGTATTCCGGCCGCGGCATCGACCCTACGACCGACGTGGGAAACAAGGGTGATTGAGTCATGTTGCAAACCTCCAAACTCCGACTCTGTAGGCAACTTTGTGAATGGCAGCGGCGATGAGGATGACCTCAGGGCTCGACCGTCCAATTGCGGCGGGCGTAATCGAAATCTTCCTGGGTATCGATCTCGATGTAGCCTCCAGGAGTGTCGACGTGCGCGATGCGTTCGCCGGCCTCGATCATCTCCTGCAGTAGATGAATCAGATAGGCCTTCTCAAACTTGGCTGCCTCGCGGAAGGGCGCACCTGCGAATTGGCGGCGACAGCGATGAAAGTGTTCTCGCAGTTTCGCCGCACCATTCTTCGAAAACTTCGCGACGCCAATGTACTCACCGTAGGCGGCTTCTTCGGAGATCTCGCGGTGAACCCGCGTGACGTGACCGTCGGTGACCGTTACCTTTTCGGCATCGTCGGATGGATGTTGGCTGCGATGTTCGTAGCGGACCAGCCAATCGGTATCCACCGCGACGGTCATTTCAGCATCGGCAGCCAACAGCTTACCGACCACCTCCGCCGTAAACAGAATGTCCGAGTAGCAACAAATGAACGGCTCATCCATCAGATCCTCGGCATACAGCAGCGACGCCAGCACACCGTTGTTTTCCCAATCGGTGTTGTGCCGAAAGGTGAACTGGGGATAGTCGCGTCTGACTTTCTCGAGTTGATAGCCGCCGATGAATCGGAAATCGCTGATCCCCTGCGCACCAAAGGCCTCCAGCGTCCAATCGAGGATGCGTTTCCCGCCGACTTCCGCGAAGCACTTCGGCGTGTCGGCCGTAGTCGGCATCAACCGGCTGCCGCGACCAGCTCCAATGATGATAGCCTGCATAAACTGCTCTTCAGATCGTCCAGTTGGTCCTGAGCGCTAAGTTGTGAGTTGAAGGAGGGTGCCACTGGCAGCTTGCCTGCCAGTGCGAACTGTAGCACGCTTGCAACAGCACGGGCGGACAAGCCGCCCGTGGCACCCACCACTGCCTGCAAATCTGTCTTCAACGGACTGCTGATTCACAGCTTAGCGCCTTTAGTATTAGTACCCTTGATTGGCCGACGCATTCCACAATGCGGCCGACGTCAGCGCCGCTACGAAGGCGCAGCTGGCCCAAAAGTAGATGGCCATCTGCCAGTCGTACGATTCGAGAATTAACCCGGTCACCGCATCGCCTGATGCGGCCCCCATGTAGCCCATGAAATTAACGAAACCAGCAGCCGCCGCCGAGGTGCCCCGCCGAGCCAAGTCGGCAGGCGCCGTGCCGACGAGCAATACCTGTGGTCCGTAGATACAAAAGCCGATGCAAACCAGCAGAACTAGCGTTCCCTCAACACTCATTCGCGCCACGGCATCGTAGCCCAGGCTGAGCGCTGCCAACAGAAACAGCAGAAGGCAGATCGTCGGTGCACGGCGGCCCCCGAAAAACCGGTCGGTCGCCCAGCCCGCCAGGTAGGAACCGGCGACTGCTCCGATCGGCAGAACGGCATACTTCAGCGACGCTCGGCCCACTCCCGTGCCTTGCACCTCCTTGAGATGAGTGAGTCCCCAATCGATGAACCCGTATCGGCAGGCGTTGAGCAGTCCTAGCGACAACCCGAGCAGCCACAGCGATGGATTGCTCAGCGTGACCAGCAGGTTCCCCAACCAGCTCCCGCGCTCCCGAGCTACGCTCGTCCGGTTTTCCGCGACCCGACCGTCTTCAGTCTCTTGTCGAGGAGACTCTTCGAGGAACAGCAGCATAATGATCGCCGCCGCAACCAGTATCGCCGACGGCACGTAGAACGCGCCGCGCCAACCGTAGTACTCCGCAGCCTGGCCGGCAACGACATAGGTCAATCCAGCGGTGACTTGATAACCGGTGCCGACGATGCCGATCGCTTTGCCACGCCGCAAAACAGGGATCCAATTGGCGAGCACTCGCACGCAGGGCGTCCACCCCAGCGATTGGCAGTAGCCGTTGCAGGCCCACACGAACAGCAAGAAGTAGAAGCCAGTGCCGAATCCAAACAGCACGTTCAAGGCAGCCGAACAAAGCATTCCAAAGGCCAACAGTTTTCGCGGCGATACCTGTTCGGAAAACTGGCCGTTGAACAACTGGCCGATGCCGTATGCAATCTTGAGCGACGCCAGTATGTAGCCGACCTGGAGCTCGCTCAGCCCCATTCCACCGACGTCGGCAGATGCTTTCAAACCCGGCACGGCCGCGGAAATGTTCGTGCGGCAGAAATAGAACGCGCCGTACGTCAGCCAGATCGTCCAGATCAGACGGTTTTCGCCGGGAAGCGGAGCGCCGGATATCGGATCGGACGGCAGGGGTGCGTTGCGATCGGCGGCAGGCATCTTCCCAGCATGTCTGAATGCAAGATTGAATTCAATCCGCGTGTTCGGTGGCGCATTGCCGGCTGCTACAATTCAAGAAGGGCAGGTATGCAATGCTTGTAACCAGACGGCTTGCGGCTTCTTCCTGGCAATTTGGGGGCCCCAGTGAAACAATCTGCTGGAACGCTGTTGTATCGACGCGGCCCAGCCGGTGTGGAAGTGCTGCTCGTGCATCCGTCGGGCAACTACAACCGCAAGGCGCCCTGGAGCATTCCCAAGGGCATTCCTGATCCCGATGAAGGGCTGGAGGCGGCCGCCCGGCGTGAGACCTGCGAAGAGACCGGTGTAGTGGCCGGCGAATTATCGTCGCTCGATTCGATCGTCTATCGAAAGAGCCGCAAGCGCATTCACTGTTTTGCAGGTCAGGCGCCGCCAGAGGCCGATCCCAGCTGCGTATCCTGGGAGGTCGACCGGGCTGAGTTCGTCGCCATCGAGAGCGCCCGCGACTTGCTGCATCCCGACCAGCTTCCGTTTCTGGATCGGCTGGACGTGCAACTCAAGTCGGGCGCGGCGCCGCAGGATTGACGGTTCCTCAGTCGATATCTTACGCAGGCGCACCGGCCTCGGCCGTTTCGTCGATCGCTTGCGCGTCTTCGAGTGACAGCACGCTGACGCAGTTCCGGCCCTGCTTCTTCGCGGAGTACAACGCCAAGTCGGCTTGCTCGAACAGCTGCTTGGCCGCGACGCCTGATTCGATCTGTGCGACGCCGGCGCTTGCCGTCACGTTCAGCTCTTTGCCGTCGAAGTGCACGGTCGACGTTTCGATCCGCTTGCGCATGCGTTCGGCAACGAGTTGACCGTGTTGCGCAGACGTCGCCTGCAGAATGACGGCGAACTCTTCGCCGCCGATTCGAGAGGCGTGGTCGGTGGGACGTTTCTGTGTCTGCAAGACCTTTCCCACCACCTGCAGCACCGCGTCTCCGGCCCCGTGTCCGTGTGTGTCGTTAAACGTTTTGAAGTTGTCGATGTCCAGGATGATCATCGAATAGATCACATTCTGCCGCTCGAACAGCGAATGGACCTCCACCAGCTGCTCGTCGAACGAGCGCCGATTCGGCAATCGGGTGAGCGAATCGATCCGCGCGTCTTGCTCGGCAGCTTTGAGTTGGGCGACCTGCTCTTCGATTCGCTGTTGTGCCGTGGCCAGCTCCGATTCCAGCCGCCGCTTCGACTCCAGCACTTGCTGCACCGCCGCTGCCGTGAGAGCCTGCAGCTGCTGCATCGTGCCAGCGGAATTGAATCCTCCCAGAAGATTGTCGAAGTTGGCCGTCTCACCGCGATGGCCGCTCAACAGCTTGAGCAAATCCGCGAAGACTGAGGGATCTCGCTCGGCAGCACCGGAGAGATTCTCGGACCTGACTTGGGCGTCCGAATCAAACTGACGGTTAGCATCGCGCATCATCTGAACAAGCGGCGCGACAGACGCTTGCCCCGCGTTCGATGAAACCGAGTCTTCCTCGTCCAGCGACTTTTGAAACGACTCGACGCTCTGTGTGTGAGCACCGACAATTCGGGTCAACTCACCCAACAGAGCGGAGGCCGACGTTTCTGTTGGCTGTGCAGGCCCGCGCGACGGTTTTGCGGCGGCCGATTGGCTCTTGCGGCGGTCGGGACGTCTGATGTAGTCGTTGGCCAGCCAGCCGAGCAAGAAACCGGCCAAGAATTCAATCAGACCGACGAGAAGTTGCGCTGGTTCCGAAAACATCGTGCAACCTTTAAACCAACGACCGGACTAACTCCGGCGCGCTTTGTGTGAGATGATTCGACGAGCCCCGGCTCGTCACCGACTCCTGTCAGGGTTAATGCCAGGAGGTCTTTCCCTGCTACGGCTTCAAATCGAGTGAAAACTCCCCAAGCTTGATTAAAATCGCTGTGAAGACGCGCTGGACGCCCGTACCGGCGACAGCTCGCCCTCAGGAACGTTGCAGATGGACGAATCTCGACCAACACACTGCAGTTGGAGGCGTTTGCCGCAGGCCGCGTTGATCGTTTCGTTTCTAGCGCTGTCTTGGCTGGGGATGATGATCGTGCACGAATTGGGCCACGTCGTCGGTGCCGCGGCCACCGGCGGACGCGTTTCCAAAGTGGTGCTGCATCCACTGGCGATCTCCCGTACCGATCTCTCTCACAACCCGCAACCGTTGGTGGTCACCTGGGCCGGTCCGGTGTTCGGCGTGTTGGCTCCAATTCTTGCGTGGACCTTCGCTGCGTCGATGCGATCTTTCGAACCTCGCCTTTGGCGGTTCTTCGCAGGCTTCTGCTTGATCGCCAACGGCGCCTACTTGGCATTCGGCTCAGTAGAAGGTGTTGGCGACGCGGGCGACCTGCTGCAACACGGCGCAGCAGCGTGGCAACTGTGGGCTTTCGGTGCGATCGCGATTCCGCTCGGCTTGCTGGCTTGGCACAAGACCGGTCAAAGCTTTGGGCTCGGCGGCCGCAACGGTGAGGTTAGCTTGAGGGCAACCTGCGTATCGATGATTCTGCTGTGCATCATCCTGGCCGTCGAAGTGAGCATGGGCGGCGAGTGGAACGCCACAGAATAGCACCTGCGCCTTACACGTACTGTCAGTCTGGCAGACATCCCTATCCAACACGCAGAAGATCCCGCTAGCATTGTCAGTGACCCAGTCTATGGCCAGCGGAACATCCACGAAGGAACCAATATGAAGGTCGAATCGTTTCGAACCGCCCTGCTCACGATGGCACTAACGTGTTTGTCGATGGTCTTGCAGGCGCAAGAGCTGATTCCTCGTAGCGTGCTCTTCTCGGGTGCCACGCACACGGCGGTGCAACTCAGCCCCGGCGGCGAGCAGGTCACGTTCGTCGAGATTGCCCGAGGCAAGAGATCTCTCCGGCTTGCTGACGTCGACGATCTCGACGCAGCCGAGTTGGTACCGCTGCAAGTCAAAGGTGTGCCCATCGACTGCAAATGGGACGCAACCGGTGACCGGCTGATCGTGCGTCTGGCCGTCAACGGCGGCCAGCACTTGATTCGGCATGACTTGAGGACGGGAGAGTCGATCGATCTGACCCCCCTCGATGGTGTTCAAGCCCGCCTCGACAAGGTCAGCCCGCAGCGGCCCGACGAGATCCTGGTCGGCCTCAACGACCGCGACGCCAAGACTCACGACTTGTGGACGATCAATCTCCAAAACGGTGAACGTGCGAAACAACTGGAGACGACCGGCCTGACCCGCGTGCATGTCGATGCAAGTTTCACACCCCGCATCGCCGAGCGTTTCGCGAAGGCGGGCCGCATCGAAGTCTTGCAGCGCGACGCGGACGGCGCATGGACCCTGCTCCGCACCCTCGAGCGCGACTCCACTAACTTAAGCCGTGCCCGGGGTGGCGGAGTGAAGGGCGTCGTGGGTGTCGATGCTGCGGGCCGCACGCTGTTTCTCGTCGACAATGCGGGTCGCGACAAATCAGCTCTGCTGGCAATCGATCTCGACACGGGCGAAACTCAAATCGTGGCCGAAGATGCCGACGCCGACATCAAACCTGTTGCCGTCGTCGACCGCATCACGGGGAAGATCTTAGGGATCTCGAGCTATTTCGGCGACCTGCGGCGCAAGCATCTCGATCCGTCGGTGCGGGCCGATTTTGAAGCGCTCCGGCGACTGGCTGGTTCGGGCGTCGGCGTTGTGAACATCAGCGCTGCCGATCCCGCCTGGCTGGTGGTTCCTATGGACGGGGGAACGCTTCGGTTTCAGGTGTATCACCGCGAATCGCAACAATTGAAGCCGCTGTTTTCGCTGCATGGACAGGTACCGGCCAAACATTTGGTCAAGCGGACGGCGCGCGTCGTCACCGCCCGCGACGGGCTGCGATTGCCCTGCCACTTGTACTTGCCGAAGGGAGCCGACCAGGACGGCGACGGAACACCTGACACACCGCTGCCCACATTGTTGTACGTGCACGGTGGGCCACACATCCCCAACCCCTGGGACAGTTGGTTTACCAACCGCAACCTGCAACTGTTGGCGAACCGCGGCTACGCGGTACTCAACGTCGACTATCGGGGTTCCGGCGGGTACGGCAAGCAGTTCGTAGAGCGGGGCTTTCAAGAATGGGGCGGCGAGATTCAACGCGACCTGCTCGACGTCGCCGATTGGGTGCTGGAACAGGGCATCGCGGCCAAGGACCGCATTGCCATGTGGGGTTGGTCGTTCGGCGGTCTGTCGACGAACGCCGCCCTCGCGTTCGCACCCGAGAAGTTCACCTGCGGCATCTCGATGTATGGCCTCTCCGACCTCGAAGCGTTCGTAAAGTACGCGAGGTTCGGCGACCCGACGGGCGTCAAGAGTCGCGTGGGTGACGTCTCGACCGATGAGGGTCTGGCCCGCCTGAGAGCGCAGTCGCCGATTCACGCCGCAGAGAAGGTTGTCCGGCCGCTGTTGATCACACATGGAACCAAAGACAGGGTGGCGCTGAAGAGCCATTCCGACCGCTTCGTCAAGGCGCTCAAAGAACACGGCAAAGACGTGACCTACCTCGTCTATCCCGACGAGCCGCACGACTACCGCAAAGCCGAGTCGTGGATCTCATTTTGGGCAGTCGCCGAACGCTTCCTGCACGAACACCTCGGCGGACGCTACGAGCCCTATGGTGACGACCTGCCCGGGGCAAACTTCGAGGTCGTCGAAGGCCGCGACCTGGTGCCGGGACTGAAGGAGCGTTTGAAAGCCGGTTGAGGCCAGTCGGTTTGGTGGCTGCCACTCAACGCACTGGTACGACTGGTGCCACTGGCGGCTTGCCCGCCAGTGCGAGTTACCATCAGGCCGCACACACATCCGCCAGCTGTCATCAACCAACAGACCCAGCTCGTGGTAATGCTTCACCCGTCTGCGATGGCCGGTCATCATCGGCGAGCGTACTCTTCACCGCACTGGCGGACAAGCCGCCAGTGGCACCCAGCAGGGCATCGTTTATTTCGTGGCACCCAATTGCAGCGGCCGATGCACGCCTGTGACGCACAACTTATTTGTCCGAGAGCAGATCCTCGTCGGCGCTGGCCCAGTTGAAGAAGCCGATCATCATCTCCTCCCAGGACTGGTCACCCCATGTGACTGACTTGCTCGGATCGGGATTGGCGGGGTTCTCTTCAGAGTTGTCAAAGCGGGCCGTACAGTTCAGCACCGTGCCGGCAGGAATCAACTTGGGATCCCGGAACCGATAGCTGAATTGCCAATTGAAGTCGTATCGGGGGACATCCAGCAAGACTTCTTTGCGGCCATCAGGGTACGTCGCCTCGAAACGGAACGACTTGCCGCGGACGTGCATGTGCGGCACCAGCGACAACAGCAGCGCGTCCTGGCGAAGGCGCTTTCGCGCGGTGACTTTGTGGCTGGCTGCGCCTGGCGGAATGGAAAACGAAATGTTGAAAGCCGCATCACCAATCAATTGTTTGCGGACCGTGTCAGGATCGGCAAAGTTCAAGCCGATGTAACTGCGGTCCTGTTGCGGCGAACCGTTGGGCGTATAGTGCAATTCAAAGATCAACTTCGAGCCCGCTTCGACAAAGGCGGCAATGCCTTCCGGATATTCGTCAGCACCTTCGCCGGGTGCGTAACCGCCGACGGAATCAAGCTGGAAGACTGATGCGCTGCGGCTGCCGGGCGGCTGGACATAAACGATAATGTGATGCACAACCGAGCGATTCCCTGGTCGCGACTCGGTCGCTTGGATCCATTTGTCTTCAGTCCAGCCAGGGTCGACGGTGAAGTATTGATACTCGACTGTCCCTTCGGCGGGGACGTCGAACGCTTCGTCCGCCATGTAGATCACTTGGTCCGGCTTCTCGATCTGCCAGCCTTCGACGAACTGCCTGGGTGTGGGCAATTCGGCAGGATCACCCTGGGGGCAGCCGTTCTCGACCCACTGCGAGATGAGAGCTAGCTCCTCATCGCTCAAGCGCGAGGCATTGTGAAAGTCGCCGTATCTTGGATCGGCCGACCAAGGGGGCATCCGCCGCTGTTCGACAACTTCTCGAATCGTTTCGCCCCAGCCGGCGACTTCTTCGTAATCCTGCAGCGGAAACGGCGCAACTTCTCCGGGTCGATGACAGGACACACATCGATCCTGCAAGATCCGCGCAATCTGCCGCGAGTACGTCACATCGCCATGTGGTTCGATGCTGGGGACACGTCCGATAAAGCAGCCGGTCGCTTCCTGCAGCGGCTGGCTGACTTCCTTGCCGGCCAGCAGTTCCTCGATCGCGACGGCCAGATCTCGCCGACCGATTTTGGGCCGGACGTAGCCGGAGCTGAGACCGACGCCGTACTGATCGTCGATTCTGCCCCGGTAGCGAATCTTTCGTTCGCCATCCAACACAAAGACCTCCGGCGTCCGGATGGCCCCAAACTTGTCAGCCACCCCGTTTCGCGGATCTTTCAACAGCGGGAACTGCACGCCGTGACGTCGGGCGTAACCCGCCAGCTCGACGAGCGTATCCTGCCGATTGGAATCGATCGCCAGGAACGCCACACCTTGGTCGCGAAACTCCTCGTGCAGTTGCTGCAGCCGGGGTGCGTAGAGCTTGGCCAGCGGGCATTCGATTCCAATGAAGGCGACGGCAACCAGCTTTGAATCTGAAAGGTCGGCCAACGCATGTGTCTTGCCGCGAAAGTCGTGCAGCGCAAAATCGTCGACCGCTTCGCCAATCTCGCCGCCGGAAACACGGCCCACACAACACGCCAGGCCCACAAGCATCAACAAGCAGAGGATTCTCATCTCGGTTTCCTTTTGGTTCGGGGCGACCCGCAAATCGGGTGGTCAGCCGGCTGTGCCCGTCAAATAGCTCAACAGCAGCCGTGTGACCTCCCGCGGTAGTTTCTTATCCGACAGCGAGAGAAACTCGCGTTCGTCGGAGTCGCAAAACACAAGCTCGTCAAGCAAACCCTCAAGCGTCCACACGCAAAGCTTGACGGCGTACCTTGGATTGGGGTGCGTGATTTCGGAGCGTCGCGACAACAGCAGCCGCGTCAGGCCCGCGACGTGGGTGCGGATCAGTTCATCCCACCCTTTGGAAAACTCGGGATCGTTGATGCCACGCGCGATAAACGCCCGGGTCAGCCCGGCGCTTTCGCGCTGAATTGCGACCATCCACTGGACGGTTGCGGCCACGATGTCCTCCAAAGACGCGCCTTGCCAGCGCTTTGGATCGCAGAGTTCCTCCAGCGCTTCGACCCACTCGCTGCAGGCGCGTTCGTACAGACAGGCCAACAACTTGTCTTTGTCTCCGATGCGGACATAGATCGATCCGACCGAGCAACCGGCCAGCTTGGCGATGTCGGCGATCGATGCCTGCTCGAATCCGTGGCGAGAGATCACCTCTTCGGCGGCGGTGAGGATGCGTTCGCGCAGCGCCCGGCTGCGCGCCTGCTGCGTGGCGGGCAGCTCGTCCAGGACAGGGGTGGCCGTTGCTGTCTCAATCGAACTCACAGTCGCCTCGCATCTAAAATTGAATCTGAATTCATATTCATGTTATGCAGGGAGCCTCGAGTAGTCAACACGCAACCGAGATTCCGGCCTGCTTTCGAGTACTCCTGCACGGCCCGACACAGCAGGTGGGTGCCACTGCTGGCTCGCCCAGCAGTGCGATCCCGGCAGCGGTCCCGAACTCGATTCAGACGGGGTCGGCTTTGTCGCATTCGTCGAGCCGGCAACACCCGAAATGCCGGCCTGTTTGGATTTGCGTTTCCCGAGCACTTAGAATCGGTACAGACGAAAGCCCACCGACTCAACCTGGAGAAGGCAGCATGCACAAGGTTCTGTGGATCGCAGCGGCAATCATTGGCATCTCAGGTCTGCCCCGTCAGCTTCAAGCCGAAGTGCAAACCAAGCGGGTCGAGTACCAGCACGGCGGACAGACTCTAGAGGGCACGCTGGCATGGGACGATGCCGCCGACGGCAAGCGGCCGGGTGTGCTCGTGGTTCACGAATGGTGGGGGCTGGACGACTATGCGCGCGGACGGGCCGAACAACTGGCCGAGCTGGGTTACGTCGCGTTCGCGCTGGACATGTACGGCAAGGGAAAACTGACCGAGCACCCGCCCGAGGCCATGCAATGGTCGGGAAAAATCCGTGAGAACATCGATAATTGGCGGGCCCGCGCCGCAGCCGGGCTCGAAGTGCTGCAGAAACACTCGCTGGTCGATTCCCAGCGGCTGGCCGCCATCGGCTACTGCTTCGGTGGTGCGACGGTGATGCACATGGCCTACGCTGGCATGCCGGTGGCGGGGGTGGTGAGTTTTCACGGTTCGCTACCGGTCGCCGACGAGAAACAGGGCAAGCAACTCAAAGCCCGCATTCTCGTCTGTCACGGCGCGGCCGACGGATTTGTCCCCGAAGCACGGGCCGATGAATTCCGTAAGGCCCTGCAGGCCGCCGGCGCCGACTGGCAGATGATTTACTATGCCGGGGCCAAGCACAGCTTCACCAATCCCGACGCCGACGCAAAGGGCATTGCGGCCATTGGCTATCAGGCGGAGGCCGACCGGCGTTCGTGGGCCCACATGCGCACGTTCTTTGACGAAATCTTTGCCGACTGAACTTCATTCTTCCACCGAAGAGCACTCTTTGGAGATGTGCCGATGTCTGTTCGACGATCGATTTGCGCTGCGGCACGACCGCTATTCGCTTTGGCTTGCTTGGCGCTGAGTGTCGGTCAAGTCGATGCCGCCGAGCCCGAGTTCAATTATCTCGTCGGTCGCGGCCGGCACGACGTGACCGGTCCTGCGCTCGGCATGCAGATGTGGGGCTTTGTTCGGCAAGGACAGGTCACCGAGGGCATTCACCTGCGGCTCAAGTCGAGGGCCTTCGTGATTGCCGAGCCCGATTCCGGAAACCGCATCGCCTTCGTCTGCGTCGACGTGGGCAGTATCACCCACGAACTGCATCGCGAAGTGGTGGAGCGGCTGAAATCGAAGCATGGCGATCTGTATTCTCTCGCAAACGTGATTGTCAGCGCCACGCACACACACAGCGGTCCCGGCGGCTATTGGCACTATGGCGCCGACTCTCCGCTGGGGGGCGGATTCTACGGCGAACATTTCGACGCGATTGTCGGCGGCATCGTCAAATCGATCTCTCAGGCCCATGAAGACCTGCAACCGGGCGCAGTCACGATCAGCCGCGGCGACATCCAAGAGGCGGGTGCGCAGCGGTCGCTGCCGGCCTACATGAACAACCCGGCCGAAGAGCGGGCCCGCTACCAAAGCAACACCGACACCCAGATGACGCTGTTGCGGTTCTCCGACGAGAGCGGCGACATCGGCACGCTCAACTGGTTCGCCGTGCACCCCACGTCGATGACCTACAACAACAAGCTCATCTCTGGCGACCACAAAGGTTACGCCGCCTACGTCTTCGAACGCATGCAAGATGGCAATGAATCAGCGAGGGATTTCGTGGCAGCGTTTGCCCAGTCAAACTGCGGCGACGTCACGTCGAATCTCAACCTGGACAACACCGGTCCCGGTGCCGATGAGTTCGAGTCCACCCGCATCATCGGCGAACGACAGCTCGAGAAGGCCCGCGAGTTGTTCGCATCGGCAACAACGCGCCTGGAGGGACCGATCGCCGTGCGCCAGGCATTTGTCGACTTTTCGAGCCTGGCTGTCGGCGACGAATTCACCGGCGCAAGCACACAGACGACTTCTCCCTCGGCCTACGGATATGCGTTCGCGGCCGGTTCGACCGAAGATGGCGGCGGGCATCCATTGTTTCGCGAAGGCATGACCGAGAGGGTGGCGACGATCGACAATCTGGCCCGCGGCGTCTTCCGCCTGCCCGATGCCAGCGACGACTTGCGTAAACAGCAGCGGCCGAAAGCGATTCTGTTCGCCCCGGGAGAAACGAAACCACAGCCGAGCCAGGCGCAGGTTCAGCCGCTGGCCATCGTCCGCATCGGCCAACTGGCCATCATTGCCGGACCCGCAGAGTTCACGACGATGGCCGGACGCCGCATTCGCGAATCGGTCGCTGCCGTGCTCGGCGAATCGGTCCCGTTCTTGGTGATTGCCGGGTATTCGAACGGCTACGCCGGCTACGTCACCACCCGCGAAGAGTACCAAACGCAGCAGTACGAAGGGGGCCATACGCTGTTCGGTCCCTGGACTCTGGCTGGATACCAGCAGGAATACGCGCGATTGGCCAAAGCGCTCACTGCCGGCCAACCGGCGGATACCGCCGGGCTGCCCCGTGACATTCGGGCCGAAGTGGCCAACGTTCCCTTGAGCAAGGCGGCCGATATTGCACCCGAAGATGGACAATTCGGCGACGTCACGCGGCAACCCAACGAACGGTACGCCGTTGGCGAGAAGGCTGAGGCGGCGTTCTGGACCGGAGATCCGCGCAACGATTTCAAAACCGGCAACAACTATCTCTCAGTCCAACGCCGAGACAGCGATGGCTGGAGCGACGTCGCCGGCGACGGGGATTGGGAGACCAAATGCCGCTGGGCGCCGCGCGGCACCGAGACAAAAACATTCGAGGTGACGATCGAATGGGCGATCGCCGCAGGCACGCTAGCCGGCGACTACCGCATCGTGCATTACGGCAGCTACCGGCTTGCCGAAGACGAACCGGTCGACTTCGAGGCGGCCAGCCGGACCTTCAAAGTCGAGTAGATCCGATGCGGGATCGTCTTGGCGGCTATCCTTCGCTGTTCGGCCTTTGTGCGTCGTATCAATCGCCGCCGGAACCCGCTGCGTTTATGTCAGAATAGCCTCGACTTAACTCGCCTTTCGTCCGAAGATCGACGCGCTCCAGATCCGGCCTTCCATTGTTTGCGGCATCGTCCGTGCTTCTTCGGGATCCAGCGATGCCGCCCACTCGGCGATTGCCGGATCGCCTTCGGCGGCATCGCACTTGAGGAAGCCCCTCAATTGGCTGGCGTCATAGACGGTGCGGTGGCGGACCTCGACGTGATCCATGCCGGCTTGCCGAAGCCCATCCAGATACTCCGTTTCGCTGATGGCCCCGGCCACGCATGAGTTGTACAGCGCTTCGTTCTGCCGGAGCGATAGCGGCAAATCGTCGACAACAATGTCGGAGACCAGCATGTGGCCGCCCGGCTTCAGCACGCGGGCAATCTCGGCAAACACCTTCGGTTTTTCGGGCGACAGGTTGATCACGCAGTTGGAGATCACCCAGTCGACCGTGCCCGACTCGACCGGCAAGTCTTCGATGATGCCTTTGCGGACATCCACGTTCTCGAAGCCGGCAGCGGCCACGTTCTGACGGGCCTTGGCGATCATTTCATCCGTCATGTCGACGCCAATCACCTGCCCGCCTGACCCGACTTTCTTGGCAGCGATGATCAGGTCGATTCCCGCGCCTGAGCCCAAATCGAGCACCGTCTGGCCCCCCTCGACGGCACCAAATGCCAGCGGATTGCCGCAACCAAACGAGCTGGCGACCGCTTCATCGGGTACATCCTCAACACCTTGTTGATCGTAGCCAGCTAATTCGACCCACTGTGAGTTTGATGGCGTGCCCGAACAACATGATTGAGAAGCCCTCTCGACGGCCTTGGCGTAGTTCTCAGAAACGGACTGCCTGACGTCGTCGTGTGTCTTCATGTCTGCTACCTGCCTTCTGTATTGGGTTCCCGTTGTGTGTTCGATATTTCCAAGATTATACAAATATCGTAATGCAGTCAAGGCTCATCCGAAGAATTTAAGCGGGCAGCGTGGCTAGCCGTTGATCAGATTGACCGATCGTGAGCACAGTACCGTTGCGAATCGATCCTTGGTTCAATAAGACAACGAAACCATTTCGATTCGACGTTGGCTGCCAACGAGTTCCCCGCTCCCGAGGAGACACTTCATGTTCGATCTGACTGGCAAGAATGCATTGATCACCGGCTCGTCGCGCGGCATCGGCAAAGCCATTGCCGCCGCCATGGCCGGCCAAGGGGCCAACGTTGTCGTCTCCAGCCGCAAAGCCGAAATTTGCGAAAGCACGGCGGCCGAAATCAACGCCCAAGGCAAGGGCAAAGCGGTGGTCATTCCCTGCAACATTTCGCATAAGGAGCAACTGCAGTCGCTGGTCGACCAAACGCATGAGCAGTTGGGAAAAATCGACGTGCTGGTCTGCAATGCCGCCGTCAATCCGTACTACGGTCCGATGGAGAAGATACCCGACACGGCCCTGGAAAAGATTCTGCACTGCAACATTGTCAGCAATCACTGGCTGTGCCAGATGGTGTTGCCCGAAATGCGCGACCGCAAAGACGGCTCGATCATTATCGTCTCCAGTGTGGGCGGCTATCGCGGCAGCACCGACCTGGGTGCATACACCATCTCCAAGGCGGCCGACTTGCAGTTGATTCGCTGTCTGGCCAAGGAAAACGGGCCGCACAACGTTCGCATCAATGGTCTGGCCCCCGGGTTGATCAAGACCGACTTCGCCCGCGCACTGTGGGAAGATCCCGAACGCCGCCGCCAAGTCGAGCAAGGCTACCCGCTCCGCCGGCTGGGCGAACCCGAAGACATCGCCGGTGCGGCCGTCCTGCTGGCATCATCGGCCGGCACCTATTTGACCGGCCAGACGATCATCATCGACGGCGGCGGTCTGAGCTGACGGGAGTCCGCTTTAGCTCAACAAGTCATGTTGCACTTCGCCGTGCACGTCGGTCAGCCGGAAGTCGCGGCCGCTGTAGCGGTAAGTCAGCCGCTCGTGGTCCAGGCCCATCAGATGCAGGATGGTGGCGTGCAAGTCGTGCACGTGGACGCGGTTCTCCACGGCGCTCAGTCCGAACTGATCGGTGGCGCCGTAGCTGAAGCCCGGTTTGACGCCGCCGCCGGCCATCCAGACGGTAAATCCATAGTGGTCGTGGTCGCGTCCCTTTTGGCCTTCAGAAGTCGGCGCGCGTCCGAACTCGCCTCCCCAGATGACCAGCGTCTCGTCGAACAGACCGCGCTGCTTGAGATCTCGAATCAGCGCGGCAATGCCCTGGTCACAGGCCCGGGCGAGTTTGGTGTGGCCGCCCTTGATGTCGTTGTGGCCGGTGTCCCAGGCGATGTCGTAGCCGTCGATCGAATGCGAAAGCTGGACCATCCGCACGCCGCGCTCGACCAACCGGCGGGCCAGCAAGCAGCCCCTCGCGTACTCGCTCTGGCCGTACATCTCCCGGGTGGCTTTGGTCTCCTGCGCGAGGTCGAAGGCATCGGGGACGGCGAACTGCATTCGAAAGGCCATCTCCATCGTCTGGATACTCGCCTCCAACTGCAGGTCTTGCTCCTGGCGTTGTAGATCCAACTGGTTCAAGCGGGTCAATAGGTCCGCCTGCCGGCGCTGTTCGGCGCGGGGCAGGTGTTGGTTCTTCAAGTCGCGCAACACCTGTTGCGGCTGCATGCTGGCGATGTTCGCGTAAGTGCCTGCATAAGCGCCGGGCAGAAAGGCGTTGCCCCAATTGGCCAGCTTGCCGCGCGGTTGCGCGCGGGGACTCATAGCGACGAAGCCCGGTAGATTCTGATTCTCAGTGCCCAACCCGTACACCAGCCACGAACCCATGCTGGGCCGGCTTGGCTGCAGGTGGCCCAGGTTCATCATCAAGATCGCACCGGCGTGCTCCGGAATGTCGGTATGCATCGAGTGGATGAAGCAGATGTCATCGACGCACTGTCCGACCTCCGGAAAGATATCGCTGACCCACTTGCCGCTCTGTCCGTATTGCCGGAAGCCGAACGGCGAAGGCATCAAGCCGTTCTTCGTGTTGCGCAGCGACTTGCGGTCGACCAGCTCCGGTCGTTGCCCGGCGTGTTTGGCGATTTCGGGTTTGTAGTCGAACGTGTCGACCTGCGACGGCCCGCCCGGCATGAACAGTTGAATGACATGCTTCGCACGGGGCGCAAAGTGTGGACGGTTAGGAGACAGCGGCGCTTTGGCGCTCGTTGCAGAAGTCAGCTGCCCGGCGCCTGCCATCATTCCAGCCAAACCCAAGCTGCCAAAGCCTGCGCCCATCCGCGACAGCATGTCCCGACGCGACAGCGGTGGAAGCGGATTGCGGTGCTGCATGGGGTTCCTCGTCACCGAAGAAACATGAACTCGTTCGCGCTCAACAACACTTGAGCGTATTGCTGCCAGTTGGTCAGTTCCGCCGTCACGCTGCCTCGCAGATGGTTCAGATACTCGAGCCCCAATGCGGCTTCCTCTGCGCTCGGTGCCCGGCTATAGAGCAGACGATAGGCGAGGGTGATCCTCTGCTCTTCGGTCTGTGCTTCGCGGTGCAGCCGCTCATCGAGCGCCTTGGCGCGGGCCTCCATGAACGGGCTGTTCATCAAGAACAGAAACTGTTGCGGCACGATGCTGGTGGGACGTTTGGCCACGGTGGCCCGCATCAGCGGAAAGTCGAACAACCGCAGCAGCTCGTCCGAGGCAAAGCGATCGCCGTTGCGGCTGACTTGGAAATACAATGTTCGCCGGCGGCTGTCGATCTTATCGGTCGGCGGACCTCCCAGCGTGCGGTCCAATTCGCCGGTGACCGCCATCATCGCATCGCGTAACGACTCGACATCCATTCGGCGCGGGTTCATCCGCCAGACGAAACGATTGCCGCCATCGACCTCGAAGTGTTCGCGGTGCGTGCGACTGCTCATCTGATAGGCCGCCGATTGCATAATGATGCGATGCAGCTGCTTGAACGACCAGCCCGAGTCGACGAACTGCGCCGTCAACCAGTCCAGTAGTTCGGGATGCGTCGGACGCTGGCCCAAATGGCCGAAGTTGCTGGGTGAGCGGACCAGCGCTTCGCCGAAGTGGTGCATCCACACGCGGTTCACGCAGACCCGCGCGGTGAGCGGGTTCTGCGGATCGGCGACGGCAGCCGCCAACTGCAAACGGCCGCTGCCTTCGGTGAACGGTTGGGGCTGTTCGCCGGCGATGATCTTGAGGAATCGCCTGGGCGCTGTTTCGCCGGGTTTACGGAGATTGCCGCGGATAGCCACCTTCATATCGTCCGAGCCGCGGTCCACCAAGCCGTGGGCGAACTCGTACTTGGCTGGCGCAGTCTGCTTGAGCCGATCGAGTTCCTGACGCCACGCGTCGAGCTGTTGCTGTTCGTCATCGTTCAGCTGGCGCTTGGTCTGCTCCTTGATCTTGTTTTCGAGCTGCTTGATCGCCTGGTGATGATCGTTGTACGCCCTTACCACTTCCGGCGCGACGAGCGGCGATTCCTGGATACTCGTGTTCTGGAACACACCAGCCAGCGAGTAGTAATCCTGTTGAGGAATCGGGTCGAACTTGTGGTCGTGACACTGCGCGCAAGCGACCGTCAGTCCCAGCATGCCGCGGCCCAAGGTGTCCATGCGGTCGGCCAGGGTTTCGGCCTGTGCCTGGGCGACGCTGTCGGGATCGCCGCCGTCACTGCGGTAGGTGGGGCCGAGCGCGAAGAAGCCGGTGGCGACCGCGCCCTGTTGACCGACAATCAAATCACCGGCGATCTGCAGACGTAGAAATTCGTTGAACGGCAAGTCGTCGTTGAACGCTTCGACCACCCAATCTCGGTAACGCCAGGCCTGCGGCAAAGCGGCGTTGTCGAGAAATCCACCGTAGCCGTCACTGTAACGGGCCACGTCCAGCCAATACCGGCCCCAGCGCTCACCGTAATGCGGCGAGGCGAGTAGCTCATCGACCAGAGCCTCGATCGCCGCCGGGCGGTCATGTCGTTCCGCGGTCAGGATCTGTTCGACCTGCTGAGTCGTGGGCGGCAAACCGATGAGGTCGAAGAAGATCCGCCTGACCAACGTCTCGGGAGCCGCGGCCTGAGCCGGCGACAGCCCATGCGCTTCGAGTCGCGCCAGCACGAAGTTGTCGATTGAGTTCTGTATCCATCCGTCATCATCACGGACGACCGGTGGCTGAGGCGCGCTGACCGGCTGGAAGGCCCAGTGCTCTCGACGCCACTTCTGCCAGTCGTAGCCGTGACCGGAATCGACCGTGGCTGAATCGTCCGGCCAGGGCGCGCCGATCGAAATCCATTCGACCAACGTGGCAATCTGCTGTTGAGACAGCTTGCCCTTGGGAGGCATTTCATAGGACTGCCACCGCACCGCTTCGATCAGCAGGCTGTCGTCCGGATTTTCGGGCACGATGGCCGGCCCGGAGTCGCCGCCTGCAATCGCCAACGCCCGCCCGTCCAGCCGCAGCCCGCCCTTCAGATTCTTCGCATCTTCGCTGTGGCACTCGAAACAGTGTTGCACCAACAGCGGTCGAACTTCACGTTCGAAGAACTCGATCTGCTCTGGCGAGAATTCCGGCTCGGCGGCAAGACCCGCGACACATGAACAACTAAGGATCACGCCAACCAACATCATGGTCGTTCGCGCGGTTGGACGTGACGGAAGTTTGCGCTTCATGAAGCCATCGTGGCAATTTTCGGGGCGGGGCCGGATGAGCGCTCATCCGGAATCCAGGGCGAGACTCGTGTTGGCGCGGACTTGCGCCAACGGTTCGATTCTAACGCGCGATGTTGCCTTTTCACCATGGATCGGTTCGTCAGCAGCAGGCCGTGATAAGGATCCATTCGTCGAGTTGCCGTTCGATTCACTAACAATCTCTCGCAGGGTGTGCGAGGATCTGCATGGCGCGTCAGCGGCTGTGTCGCGTCGACTTGGTGAGCGCGCAGCCGGCGACCTGAATTACGAGTCCACAAGAGTGCGAAAGAACACGGCTCTGGAGAAGTGGCGGAACGGCGAACAGACGATTGGTGCCTGGTTGTCGCTGGCGAACACGCACACCGCCGAAATGATGGCCCATGCCGGGTTCGACTGGCTGTGCGTTGACTTGCAGCACGGTCTGCTGGACTACCGCGATTTGTTGCACATGCTGCCGGCGATTTCGACGACCGACACGGTTCCGCTCGTGCGGGTCTCGGGGAACGATCCTGCCGAGATCATGAAGGTACTCGATGCCGGCGCCTATGGCGTGATTGTGCCCTTGATCAACAACCGCGCAGAGGCGCTCGCGGCCATTTCGGCCTGTCGCTACCCGCCCGACGGCGCCCGGTCTTTCGGCCCCATTCGCGCGGCCGTCTACGGTGGACGCGGTTACGCCCGCGAGGCCAATCAACAGATCGCCTGCATCGCCATGATCGAAACGCGGGAAGGTCTCGACAACCTGGAGCAGATTGTCACCACGCCCGGTCTGGGGGGCATCTACGTGGGGCCTTCCGATTTGGCATTGGCACTCGGCTTGCCGCCGCGCGGCGACACCGATGACCCGGCCCATCTCGAAGCGGTCGAGAAGATTCTCACGACCTGCAAGACGCACGGCGTGCCGGTGGGCATACACACCGGCGGTCTGGAGTATGCCCAGCGCCGCTTGAACGCCGGGTTCAACTTCGTCACGCTGGGCGTCGACATCGCCTTTCTGATGAAAGCGGCCGCTTCCGATCTGGCGGCCGCACGGGGCACGCAAGAAAAACAACGTCCCAACACGGGCTATTGAACGAGGAACTTCGATGAGCAGCAACAGCCAACCCGCGCCGGTCAGCCCGGCTGACGGACCGGTCGCCGTCACCGGCAGTGCCGGATTCATCGGCTCGCACATCGTGCGCAACCTGGTGCTGCACGGCTACGCGGTTCGCGCCTGCGTGCGCGATGCCGGCAACTACTCGAACACCGCGCATCTGGCGGCGATGAGTCACGTCGGCCCCGGCTCGGTCACTCTGCATGGCTGCGACATGACAGTCCCCGGCGCCTATGACGACGTCTTTGCCGGCTGCAGTTGCGTGTTCCACGCCGCCGCCGAAATGGGCAACCTGGCCGGCTCAACGCCTTTGAAAGTCTATGAAGGGGGTCTGCACGCCACCAAGCTGGTCGCCGATTCGATCAAGAAGTCGGGAACCGTCAGGCGGCTGGTCTACACCAGTTCGTTTGCAGCCGTGGGCCACCCGGCGCCGGAGGACCACGTGCACACCGAAGAGTGCACGGCCGACATGAACCTGGAACTCCGCCGCGAGGGCGCCGAGTGGAACATGGAAGTCGTCGAGCGCAACCGGGAAGTGGCCTACGCGATGACCAAGCTGGAAACCGAACGCTACGTCTACGCCGAGGCGGAACAGCACGGGTTTGCCGCCTTCGGCGTTTGTCCCTGTCACGTGATCGGTCCGCTGCTGAGCGCGACGCATCAACGACCCTGGACGTGGCAAACCCGCATCGGCGACATGCTGGAAGGCTACGGGCATCCACGCATGTTTTGGAACATCGTCGACGTCCGCGACGTCGCCGAGACTCAGCGGCTCATCGCCGAGTGCCCCGACAATACAAACGGCGAACGGTACAACCTGGTCGCCACCAATGAGAGCGGCATGCTACTGCAGACCGACCTGCAAGACATTCTCCGCCGGCTCTACCCGGGCATCGGCATCGGCGGCATCTACCGCGAGGGCAAATGGCGCATGGCCCCCAAAGCCGTTCTGCAGAAAGCCGTCACACAGCTGGGGCTGCAGCCGCACACCGTCGAAGAGTCGATCCGCGACAACGCCGACTCGCTATTGGCCTGGGGACTCGTCGAGACACGCCCCGGTGAGGACAACTGGCAGCGGGAAGGCAACGACCTGGGCATCAAGTCCAAGTGGAGCCCACACGCCTACCCGGCGATGGATCCCCAGCGCAAGCAGTAGCGGTAGGGTGTAGGCTCGGGCCGCTAATCATCTGCGCCCGACGATCACTGCGGCCGATACTCGACGATCACGTTGGTGCTGATGCCGCCGCGGGGGGTGAAGGCGGCGACGAGTTTCATCGATCGCGGTTTGGTGGCCGCCACCAGGTCGTCGAGAATCAGGTTGGTGACGTCCTCGTAGAAGGCACCATGGTTGCGGTATTGCTGCAGGTAGAGCTTCAGCGACTTCAGTTCGAAACAGAGCCGGTCGGGGACGTAGGTGATGGTCAGCGTGCCGAAGTCGGGCTGGCCGGTCTTGGGACAGACGGACGTGAACTCGGGGCAGACGGTCTCGATCGAATAGTCCCGCTGCGGATGCGGATTGTCGAACGTTTCGAGAATATCTCGGGAGATCTCGCTCATGGGAGTGCTGCGCTGCGGAAACGAAAAGAGTCGTCTGGCGGCTCGACAACAGATGGACCCGCCACTGGACCATTCTAGGGATGGATCCGAATTCGTCGAGGCCGGCCGCACATGAACGATCGCCGCCCAATCACGGGCCTGCACTGGTATGATGCGCAGATCGTGACCCGTCGGATCAGTCGATGCCCACACCTCCCGACAAAACGACTCGCAGGCGATGGCCGCCATGGGCTGCGATCCTGCTGCTTACAGGCGTAACCATCCCCAGCGCGTACGTTGGCGGCTACTTCGCGATGGGCGACGTGTTTCTGGAAGCGCCAGACCTAACGAACCGGGCTTTCCCGTACGACTGGATGCCAGCGCTGTACGAGCCTATGGCAAGAGCAGAGTCTCGCTTCGGCGACTGCGAAGTTTTCCTTTTCGGTCCCACCGGTGTTGAAAACTTAGTCGAACGCATATGGTCGCCTGACATCCCACCTCCGGCGCCCATCAAGCACGCTCCATAATCGAACTGTCCCACGACTAGTAGTCGGCCTCACCTTGATTGGTACGTCCACCTCAATGCGGGGGGTGGCATGGCGTCGCTCGCGTCGCCATGTCTTCACATGCCCACGCTTCGCGAGGGCATGCCACACCGACTGTAACGATGCGGCGGTTTGCGCTTCGCTTACCCGTCGGGTGGAACGCACAACTTTGGACGAGGTCGACTACTAGGCCGCCGGCATTTGACGGATCAGCCGAGCCAGAAGACCAGGCCCGGTTGCGAGGGCAGTGCAGCATCGGGTCGACGTTGGATCGGGCAATCGCGTCTCTCTATACTATGGGATCGCAAGCCGAACCAACTGGGAGTGAGCCGTAATGGACGTCGAGAAACTGCTGCGTGCCTTGTATCCATATGCCGACAAGTACGGTGTGATTCGCCAATTCCCCGAACGGGGTCTGCCGCACGCTGAGATTCTTAGCCAGGTCGACGAGATGTCGACGGGCGAAGACGCCGTGTGGGAGAGCGGCCACTGCTCCGGCACGATGTATTGCGGCGACCACGACCACTACCGGTTCCTGAACGAAGTGTTCGCCAGGTACAGCCACGTCAACGCGCTGCAGCGCGACATGTGCCTGAGCATGAACCGCTTCGAGTCTGAAATCATCGCGATGACGCTCGATTTGCTGCACGGGGAAGCGGTTGCCGAACACGATGCTTCCCAAAAGCCGTGCGGCGTGATCGGGTTCGGCGGGACCGAGAGCATTCTCAACCCCATGCTCGCCTACCGCGACAAGGCGAAGCTGGAACGCGGAGTGACCGCGCCTGAGATCATCTGGCCCGAAACGGCACACCCGGCGTTTCTCAAGGCGGCCCACCTGTTCAACATCGACGTCGTGACCGCGCCCACCGATCCCGAGACGACCCAAGTCGACGTCGACTTCGTTCGCGAGCACGTCAACGCCAACACGATCGCCATCATTGGTTCGGCCGGCAACTATCCCTACGGGACGATCGATCCCATCGAAGAACTATCCGACTTGGCCGTGGAGCAGGGTGTCGGCCTGCACGTGGACGGCTGCCTGGGCGGATTCATTCTGCCTTGGGGCGCCCAACTCGGTTACGACATTCCGGTCTTCGATTTCCGCTTGCCGGGCGTGACTTCGATGTCGGCCGATACGCACAAGTACGGCTACGGTCTGAAGGGCACCTCGGTCGTCGTCTATCGCGACAAGTCGTACCGCCAATACCAATACTTTCTGCAGACCGATTGGATGGGCGGGGCCTACGCGTCACCCGGCATGGCGGGCAGCCGTTCCGGCGGACTGATTGCCGCCACCTGGGCGTCGATGGTCAGCCTGGGCCGCGAAGGTTACCTGGAGCGGGCCCGCAAGATCTTCGAGACCGCCTTTGCGATGCAGTCAGCCGTCACCAGCCACCCGGAACTGAAGCTGATGGGCCGGCCGACGTTTTGTTTCTCGTTCCGCAGCGACGAGTTCAACATCTACCACGTCAACGACTTCATGAAAGACCGCGGCTGGAGATTCAACGGCCAGCAGAACCCCGACGCCATCCACATGTGCGTCACCGGCCCCCAGACCCAACCGGGAGTGGCCGACAACTTTGCCAGCGATCTGGCCGAGGCGGTCTCCTACGCGAAGAACCCACCCCAAGACCGCCCCAACAGCGGCGGCATCTACGGCGGCGGCAGCAGCGGCCTGGACGTCAGCGACCCGCAAATGACCAAGATGTTCCTGATGGGCGCCATGGACGCGTTTGTGGAGTATCCGTTTTAGATCCGCAGTGCGACGCCAGAACCCGGCAGGCTGTCGGGAGCGCTGCGACATGCGAGTCGACTCATCGTGCAGCACTAGGTTGCCAGCACACGCCCAATCCACAACCCGGCCCCAACCGCCGCCAGTCCCAGCACTAGGTTGCCGGCCACGTTCCAGGCGGCCAGCCGCAGGTTGCTCTCCTGGACGATGAGTTCCACCGTCTCGTAGCCGAATGTCGAGAAGGTGGTCAGCGATCCCAGGATGCCGGTGATCAGGAAGAACCGTAGTGTCTCGTGGCCGGAGAGCAGCACCCGTTCTTTGACGAGGGCCATCAGGATGCCGATGGTCAGGCAGCCCAGCACGTTCACCAGCAAGGTGCCTGACGGTAAGAAGGCCGGGAACCTGCGGTGCATCAGGCCGGTCAGCGTGTAGCGGGCAATCGCTCCGATGAAACCGCCCAGGCCGACCGCCAGCAATTTGTCCATGGATTTACTCGGCGATTTTCCAAAGGCTCGCGTCGCTCCGCAGATAGAGCGCACCGTCGGCGACTGCAGGCGTCGCAATGATCGTCTCGCCGAGTTCGCCGCTGGCGACCAAAGTGCCCTGTTGTTCGCCAACACGCACGATCTGGCACAGGCCGTCTTCGTTGCACAGGTAGAGATGTCCGCCGGCGGCGACTGGCGTCGAACTGAACGGTCCTTTCAACCGCAGCCGCCATTCGACCTTGCCTGTCTGCGTGTTTCCACAGACCAATACGCTGCTGTTGTTGACGATGTAGACCCGATCCTCATAGACCAGCGGCGTCGCGGTGCCGGGGCCCAGGCGGTTTTCCCGCCAGGTGATCTCAGGCGACTCGCTCGCGGCAATTGGCCGCAATGCCGTCAAGCCGTGCGACGGAACGTAGATCATCGACCCGGCGACGACAGACGAAGGGATGGTCGCGGCACCGTCGCGGTACGACCACACGACTTCACCGGTGAGCGGTTGAACGGCTGACATGCCTGCTGAAGATTGCAGCAACACCAAGTTTTCTTCTCCCGACTCTCCCTTCCAGGTGACTGCCGATGTCCAATTGGAAGCGCGTGGCCGCTCCATTTGCCACCGTGATACTCCGGTATGCACGTCGATTCCCGCGGCGAAGGCTTCGGCGTCGCTTTCCACCTGAACGACGAGCGTCTCTCCCACAACAACGGGGGACGACGCCATACCCAGGCTGTTGCTGGCGTTGGGATAATCGTGGCCCAAGCCGCGGTACCACAGCAGATTGCCGTCCAGGTCGAGGCAGGCCAGGTCGTTGCTGGAATAGAGGGCAAAGATTCTCTGGCCGTCGCTGGCCGGCGTGGGAGTGGCGACTGAGATCTTCGGATGGCAACTCGTGCGGCCGGTCGCCCAAAATTGGCGATGCCAGTGCGTCTCGCCGGTTCGCGCGTCGAAACAAATCGCGTGCAACCGGTCTTGGTCATATCCGCTGCTGGCCGTCACGAAGACACGATCGCCGATCACAATCGGTCCACTGCTTCCGCGGCCCACCAAAGACGTTTTCCAAGCGATCGGCCCGTCGTCTTCGCTCCATGCGGTCGGCAGTCGTTCATCGATGGCGACGCCGTCGGTCGAGTTTCCTCGGAATTGCCGCCAATCGGCGCCACACAACACACTGACCGCACAGACCGCCAGCAGCGCGCGGTAATAGGCTGTGCCGGATAATCGATTCTTGAAATAGACGCGTGGCATAGTCTTCTTTCGAGGAACTTCTCGTTGGAGCCGATTGAAACAAGGTTTCGCGTGGCTGGGCAGATTAGTCGCTGCTTCCGCTGGTGGTCGGTTCTTTGCGCCGCCCGTCGCGCACAGACGCCTGTTGAGACGCTACATGAACCGCGCTTCCGGCCTGATCGCAGACGCGGAGCTGGAATTGGTAACGCTGCGCCCAGTCTTGTTCTTGTTCGTTCTGGCAGACCTTGAGCAGCAGCACGTTGTGCCCCTGTTTGAGTTCTGCATCGACTCGGTACTGATCGAGACTCATGGCGCGATGGTATTCTTCGCGGGCAAACAGCAATTCACCGTTGAGCCACATCTTCCAGGCGTTGGGGGTTCCCAGCCGCACTTGCACCGGGCGGGCCTGTGGACTTTGAAACTCTGAGACGGCATAGACCACCGCCCCTTTGTGCGGCCCGAAGTCTTTGGCGATGTCAACGATGCCGTAGTTGTGTTCGGTTGAGAGCGGCACCCAGCCGAGCGTTCCTGTCTGTACTTCATACTTCGCTTGCAAGTCGAGCTTGTGCTCGGGCGGATAGGCGACGTCAAACCCTTTGCCGTCCCCGTTCTCGAATGGACCAACCAGTTGCCAGTCGGGCAGGAACCCGAAATGCTTCTGGACGTCGACCTGCTGACCGTGTTCTTCGAGCGCCGCCACAATTGTCTTGACCTGGTCGTCGTGAACGACGCCCGTCAGCGCCCGGGAATACAGTTCTCGTGCAGCTTGGGCGTCGCCGGTATCTTTCGCTTCATCGATCAACAGTCGAACCGCGTCGCGTCGCATGTCGGCACTGGGATCATCGAGCATTCCCGGAATCAGCCGCTGCTCCGCAGATGGGTCGACCTTCAGCAGCCACTCGTAGGCCAACCGTCGTGTCTTGGCATCTTTGGAGCGGTCGAGGACGAATCGCTCCAACTCCGCCGTCGGCAACTTGCCGCCGTCTCGCAAGGTGCGCTCCGCGATACTCTCAAAGGCGCCCAGCAGCCAGTTGGCCGCCAGCGAATTGGCGAGGTCGATCTCGTCGAGCAAGGCAGGCAGTGCTTCGGCGTCGAGCGTTGTCAGTTGCTGTATCGCCTTCGTCGCTGCTGCATGTCCCTGTCCCTGCTGGTCGACGGACCGAATGGTCTGGGCCAGAGTTTTGACTTCCTCAGGCGAGCCGGCCACGGCAGGGCCAGCCTGGAAACAGGCGCATAGGACCGTCAGCCCCATTACAGCATCAGCCAGCTTGTGCATTCTCGACTTTCTAATGTGCTCGGTGGGCAAACAGCGGAGCAAGGCGGGGAGTGTGGTTTGAGCAATCGATTCTAGAGGGCGTCCTTGCGATTCGAAAGGTTTGTGGAGTGCAGGTCGTCGATTTCAGGGAACTGAGAACATCTGCAGAGCGTGCCAAGGCGACGCCCAAAGCTCTGTCGAGGCAACACTTTAAAGCGTGGGGAATCGGCCTGTCCACAATCGCAGTCGAGTGGTAAAGTCCGTATCCTCTTTCAAGCGAATTCATCTCTCCCAACAAGCTCATGCAGGCGCGCGGCATCGGTCCGGCGATTCGTGCGCTGCCGTAATTCGAAATGTCCGACCGCGACATCAAACCGTTGTTCACCCTGGCGAACGTCTGCGCCGCGATGCTTGTGTTCGCACTGGCAGATTCCGCGGAAGCGCAGCTCCCGCCGCCGCAGCCACCATTCGAGTCGATGCCGTCCGCGTTCGATGGATCGCAGCCGGGGTCGATCGCTTCGGCTGCTGAACCGTTTCAGTCGCAGACCGCGCCGGCTCTTGCGGCGCCAAGTTCGCCGTGGTGCCCGGACTGTCCTTGGACGTTCGAGTTTCTGCCGGATGGTTTGCTCTACAAATCGTATCTTGCCGGCGAGAAGGAGCCGCGCTTTAGCGGCGCACTGCTGTACGACACCCAAGGCGCGACGTATCTCGATGCCGCGCTGGGCGGCCGGGTCGGCATCTTTCGCTATGGCACCCGCGGCCGGCGCTCGCCCCAAGGTTGGCAGCTCGACCTCGAAGGGGCCGCCTTTCCGCGTTTGAACGTCGATGAGAACAGCGACCTCGATTCTGCCGACTTTCGTATCGGCGTGCCGCTCACGTTCCGCAACGGGCCGCTGGGGGTCAAGTTTGGCTACTATCACATCAGCTCGCACGTGGGGGACGAGTTTCTCGCGCGGAACCCGGGGTTCGTGCGTGTGAACTACGTTCGAGATTCGTTGCTGTACGGCCTCGCCTACGATGTGAACCCCGATCTCATGATTTACGGAGAAGTGGCCTACGCCTTCGGCGTCTCCGGCGGAGCCGAACCTTGGGAGTTTCAGTTTGGTGCCGAATACAGCCCGGTGTTCGCAATCTGTCCCTACGGGGCGCCGTTCTTGGCAGTCAACGGCCACCTGCGCGAAGAGGTCGATTTCGGCGGAAGCGTCAACGTGATCGGCGGCTGGGAGTGGCGCAACCGACGTTCGGATCGACAACTCCGTGTCGGCGTCCAATACTTCAACGGCAAGTCGAGCCAGTACGCGTTCTTCACCCAACATGAAGAATTGATCGGCGTAGGCATCTGGTTCGACTATTGAGACCTTGCCGCACGCGGGCCCAACCGCGCCGGGTGAGTATGCTGCACCGCACCGGTGCCACCGCTCGACTGACTTCGACGAGCTCAGTCGAGTCGAGCTCGCCGAAGCCTGGCGGCTTGTCCGCCAGTGCGAGTTACCATGTGACCACAGCAGACCGGTGCCACTGGCGGCTTGTCCGCCAGTGCGAGTTCCCGTGTGACCGCGAGAGCTCTAAGAGACGTAGATCCCACGAACTCTCGCGATACCTTCTACGACTTGCGACCGGCATGAGGCCGACGTAGTTGGTATCATGAGCCAATTGCCATCGGCTCAATCATCTTGGCGATTCACTCTTCAGAGGCATCCATTCGTCACACGAGAGGACCGTCTAATGACGAATCAAATCACTCGACGAGAAGCATTGCAGGCCACCGCGGCCATTGGCGCCGGGCTTTGGCTCGGCGTATCGACCAGCCGAACCCGGGCCGCCTCGGCGAACGAAAAGTTGAACGTCGCGGTGATCGGAGTCGGCGGTCGTGGTCGGGCCAACCTGAACCCGATCGCGAAAACCGAGAACATCGTGGCTCTGTGCGACGTGGACGACAAACGGGCTGGAAACGCCTACGAGCGGTTCCCCGAGGCCAAGAAGTTCTACGACTTTCGCCGCATGCTCGACGAAACCGAAAACTTGATTGATGCCGTCGTGGTCAACACACCCGACCACCTGCATTTCCATCCGTCGATGATGGCAATGGAGATGGGCAAGCACCTCTACTGCGAGAAGCCCATGGCGCACTCCGTCTGGGAAGTCCGCCAGATGACCGAACTCGCGAAAAAGAACAACCTGGCCACACAACTCGGCATGCAACGTCACGCCTATGACAACATGCATCGTATTACCGAGCTCATTCAAACAGGGGCGATCGGCGACGTATCCGCGGTGCACTCCTGGGTCGACGGAGAGCGGGGCATGCCCGCGTTGCCCAAGCACTCCAGCCCAGTGCCCGCGCATCTCAAGTGGGATTTATGGATCGGACCCGCGAAGTTTCGACCGTACGCCGAGTACAAGCCGGGCGAGGGGGTGATCGCTCCTTACAACTGGAGGTTCTGGTGGGATTACGGCACCGGTGAAACTGGGAACTGGGGCTGCCACATTCTCGACATTCCCTTCACGGCACTCGATTTGAAGTACCCCACGCGTGTCGACGCCTCCGGACCGCCGGTCGACAAGCAGCTGGCCTCCAAGTCGATGACCACCCGTTTTGAATTCCCGGCGAACCAACAGCGGCCGGCAGTCGAACTCCACTGGTACCACACGAAAAACGGCCCGCCCGTTTTGAAAGAGCACGGCCTGAGTGCCAAGGGATCAAACACCCTGTTCATCGGCTCGAAAGGCATGCTGCTGTGCGGCTTCGGCTCGCGGAAGCTGCTGCCGGAGAAGAGCTTCGAGAACTTCCAAGCCCCCGAAAGGTCCGTCCCCGATTCACCAGGCTTCCACCAAGAGTGGACCGACGCCTGCAAAGGCGGCGAACCGGCGACCTGCCACTTCGCCTATTCGGGACCACTGGCAGAGACCGTATTGCTAGGCAACACAGCCTACCGCGCAGAAAGCGGTTTCGATTGGAACGCCGCCACACTCTCAACCAACGGCAACTCACAAGTGCAAGATTTGATTCGCACCAGCTACCGGAAGGGTTGGGAGGTCTAACCAAGAAAGTTGCTCGTTGGGTGTTCGTTTGGGTGCCACTGGCGGCTTGTCCGCCAGTGCGATTTCCCGTGTCGCTACGAAGTTTCTCTTCGAAGGCTTCACACCAACCCCGCAGCCGAAGCTGCGGGATTGGCTGAAGACATGACCTCACCGGCGAAGCCGGCGAGTTCTGCGATTCACGGACGGGCGGGACGACTTGGGTGAGAACGTCGCTGTGCCCGAGCCGACTTTTTGGCCGCTGGATCCGGGGAACCGGACGAGATCCGGCCGGACGGACAGCGGAACGGGGTCATTGTTCGAGCCGGCGAACGTGATCCGCAGGTCGACTTCGTAGACACCTTGGTTGTCTTTGAAGTTGCTGTCCCACGCGACCAGAAACAGGCTTCCCGCCTTTCGCACGGTCCGCGTGTTGTGACTGCGTTCGACGGGATCGTCGATGTTCGCCCGGATCGGGAAGAACGCATCCTTGACGAAGCCGGGCAGCTTCGAGTCGAGCCGTTTGCCACCTTTCTTTAGCTCACCGGCGTAGTAGACTCCGCTGGCCAGCGGCAGACAAAACAGGACTCCACCCTCCTTGCGTTTGTAGCCGCTGCCCGGCTCCTTGCCGAAGGCGTCGCGACTCTTGCCCCGGCTGGGAATCAGCTCGATCAAGGCATCGGCGGCTTTCTGCGCATCCTTCAAAAACTTCGCAGTTTCCGGCTTGGCCGCTCCAATGCCCGACGAAACCACGCCGGCAAAACCGGAAAGAGCCTTCTTGATTTTGTCGCGGCCGGCAAAGGTCGCCAGACCCCGAGCCGATTCGAACTTGACCCGATCGCCGGGCCTCAGCCCTGTGATCTTGATGCCGAAATCGTCGGCGCTGTTCACAAAGGCCGTGATCAGCACCTCATTGGTCGTGCTGCGGACCTCGTCCAACTCGACCGTCTTGCCAAACCCCGGCGGTTGCTCGCCCGCCTGGATAACAGTGGCTGCCTTCGAGACAGAGGCTATCGATGCCAGTTTGGGGTTAGACCGTTTCAGCGTATACCTGCCTCGAACTTTAGTGTCCCAGTCTCTTTCGCTGAGTTTTTTCTTGGCAGCCTGGGCGTCTGCTGCACAGATTGCGACTACCAGGGCAACACAGCCCATCGTTGCCGCCTTGAGAAACCGTGTCGTTTTCATCTGAATACCCTCGCTTTCCAAGTTGCAGGAGGCCCGCAACTTTCGAAGAAGTGTGACGGATCAATCGAACTTCAACGGCGGCTGAAGTCTCGTAGCGCGCACCGCGAGCAGTCACAGCCGAACACGGTGCATGCAAAGTGCGGCGGCCCGCCCCGAGACCGACTCAATAGGACGCGGCCGCCATTTGCCAGGGCGCAGAACAGTCGCAGATGTTACAGCCGAATCGCCATCAGCTAGGATGAGTTCCGTAGGGGGCACGTGCTCGCACGCACCGCTCACGAATCGCACGCAGCGGGCGTAGGTGTGTGAAACGTATCGTGTGCCACTGGCTCCACCGGTGCTGCAGCCGCGGTCATGCCTTGGCTTTCGAAGTTCAGAGGGGACGCAGATGGGAGTCGGCGGAACTCAGTCGGCGGCCTGTCGAACCTCCCGATGAGCGCTCATGTCCGACGGGACAGCGGATTACCCGGATCCGGACAAACACACAACGAGGCGAGTCAAGTGCGCCATCGCAACCTGGGTGGGTATGCTCACAACATGGCCTCCTTCTACGCACAGCGTCGAGGCGGCTTTCTGACGGCCTCTTTGAATTCGATCGCTGGCCGAACAGGCATCGAAACCGCGACGTTCGATCTCCTGAGTGGCGAAGTCGCCCCTTCGAAAATGGACCGACTTCTCACCAAGCGTCTCGTTGAGTACGGCCAGGAATGCCTAATGAAGGTCATCCCCAATAGTTCTGAAGCCAGCCCAGTGAAAGAACACCTGGCCTCTGCCATCATTGAATTTCATCTGAGCCCGTCGTTCAGTACAATTTCGGCAACACTGGAAGATCATTTCGGGCACACAGAAACAAGAACCGTCAGAGTACCTAACGAATCGCCGGAGCCGACGCGTTCACGCCCTGCGATGAGTGTCGAAAAGCCGCAGAACGGGAGCGGAGAGCCGAGTCCGTAACAGAGTTTCAGCAGCCTGCGGGTTGCTTCCGGTATGCCACCAGACAAAACGCTGCAGCTTGCGCCGGTCGCTGATTTCACTCCGTTTCTAAGCGATGGCGAGTTGGTTGCACTCGATGTCGGTCCTGACGATCGCTTGTACGGGGTGATTGCCCTGAAGGCGCTCGACTACTGGAAGCCCGGCAAGGGTGCTACTTTCGCAAAGACGACTCCGAGCACACCGCAGACTTATCGGGTTCTCGCGTTTGACGGTGGTGACGTCACTCTCGACGTTCGAATCGCAGACGAGCGGTTCAACATCCATGAGGTCCAGCCTCTTCCTAACGAGGAACTGCTCCTCGTTTGCTGCCGCTCCAGGTACAGGGGGCCGAACGACTTCGACAAGAACGGGCGTGTGTACTCGTCCGACGGAGAGTTCGTGCGTGAGATCCTGCTCGGCGACGGAATCGCGCGCATCCAGACGACGTCTGCCGGAGCAATCTGGACGAGCTATTTCGATGAGGGCATCTTTGGAAACTATGGTTGGAAGGATCCCATCGGATCATTGGGTCTGGTCGCATCGGATCCGCGTGGCAACAAGCTCTATGAATTCCAGCCGGCAGATGGGTTGGATTTCATCTGCGATTGCTATGCCATGAACGTGAAGTCCGATTCAAGCACGTGGCTGTACTACTACAACAAGTTTCCGCTTGTGCATTTGCGCAACCAAGAGATCGAGGCACATTGGGCCAAGCCGCTTGCGTGGAGTAAAGCATTGGCCATATCGCAGGGGTTGGCCTTGTTTGCCGGCGCATTCCGCAAACCGTACGACTACCATTTGTTTGAACTGCGACCAGACGGCAAGACTCATGAGGTGGCCAACTTCTCCCTGACAGACGAACATGGTGATCGACTCATGGCAGAGCGGAGCTTCGGCCGGTCCGAGGCTCTGTATATCCGGGGAGGCAATCGAGTCTATCGTTGTGATGTGCAAACGACCGCCGGGGCGCAAATGTGACACAATGAAACAGGTGCGCTGCAGTTCGATGCTGACGTTCCAAGGCGGTGCGTCGAGCCTGTCCGCAAGATTTACGCTGACAGAAACCCGCCCAGGCGTTCGTTGATGATCTGCTCGGCTTCAGACATGATGCGATCAATCAATTCTTTGCACGTGGGGATGTCGTTGATCAAGCCCGCAACCATGCCGCAGGACCAGGCACCGGCATCCATTTCCCCGTCGAGCATGATCTTGGGATAAACGCCGGCGACCTCGTCCAGGATGTCGTCGAACTGCAGGTCGGCCCCCTTTTCTCGCTCCGTCTCGAGCAACCGTTCGACAGCACCGTTGTGGAGGACACGTTCGGTATTGCGCAACGGTCGCATGATCAAGCGCGTGTCGAGTTCCGTTGCTTTCAGGATGGCCGCTTTCACGTTGTCGTGAACCGGTGCTTCCTGCGTTGCGATAAAACGCGTCCCCATATTCATGCCTTGGGCCCCCATCGCCATGGAAGCGATCAAAGACCGCCCGTCGGCCATTCCGCCGGATGAGACAAAGGGGATTTCCAACTCGTCGGCACAACGAGGCAGCAGAATCATGTTGGGAATGTCGTCCTCACCTGGGTGGCCGCCGCATTCAAAACCGTCGACCGATACGGCGTCGCAACCAATGCTCTGCGCCTTCAACGAATGACGAACCGAAGTGCATTTGTGAATGACTTTGATGCCGGCGTCCTTGAGGTAGGGCAACACCTGCGCCGGATTGCGCCCGGCGGTTTCCACGACCTTGACGCCCCCTTCGATGATCGCTTTGACATAGGCCGGATAATCGGGTGCCGTGAGACTCGGCAGGAACGTCAGATTCACCGCGAACGGCTTGTCGGTCATGTCTTTGCAGCGAGCGATCTCGTTGGCTAAATCACCGGCCGACTTTTGGGTCAAACCCGTAATCGTTCCCAGGCCGCCCGCGTTCGAGACGGCAGCGGCCAGTTCGGCGAACCCGACATAGTGCATGCCGCCCTGAATGATCGGATGCTCGATACCAAACATTTCGGTGATAACTGTCTTCACGGTCTTCCTCTACTTGTTGGTGGTTGCGTGCGCACTTTGCAAGATTCGCGGCAAGAACATCCAATCAGCCGTGCCGTCTTTCAACATTCTGACAGTTTCTGCCCGACTTCTCGACAGTACAGCGAGTCAGGAGAGCCCGACGGGGGCCGACACGCGACAATTGTTGCGTGTGATCGGACGATCACGTTCGCACATGCCGCAGGCTGTCAAGCGTACCACCTGAGAAACGCTTCGGTTGCGTTCCATGCGCCGTGCTTCGGTACTGTCTTCCAGTCTCCGTCTCGCCGCCGACGCTATGATAACATTCGGTGTCGTAGCGGGTGCGTCGCGTCCATTGGCCACGCGTATCGTCGGGCGCCTACACCAATCGCGCGAAGAGGAAACTTACCACATGAAATCGACATCACTTGCGATCGGGTGTCTGTGCGTGTTGCTCTGCGCTATCGAACTGCCGCTGGCAGCGGCTGGGCCGAACGTCGTTGTCATCTTTGCCGATGACCTGGGCTACGGCGACTTGGGGTGTTACGGCGCAACGAAACTGCGAACGCCTAACATTGACCGGTTGGCTCGCGAGGGCCGACGGTTTACCGATGCGCATTCGGCGTCGGCTGTCTGCACGCCGTCGCGGTATGCGTTGATCACCGGTGAGTATCCGTTTCGCCAGGGGCTGTCGAAACCGGTATTTCTCAAAACGGGGCTCGTGTTCGATCCTGGTCGTACGACAATTGCCGACGTAATGAAAAACGCCGGGTACGCAACGGCATGCATTGGGAAATGGCATCTGGGGTTCGGGAAGACGCGTCCCGATTGGAACGGCGAACTGAAACCGGGGCCGCTCGAGGTTGGATTCGACTACTACTTCGGCGTGCCTGTCGTCAACAGCCACCCGCCGTTTGTCTATGTCGAGAACTACCGTGTTGTCGGCCTTCTCGCGGATGATCCCTTTGTTTTTGGTCGAACCGCCAAGACGTCGATATTTCCTGAGAAAATGGGGATCGCGCAGATCGGCGGTGCTGACGCAGCGCATGCACTTTACCGAGACGAAGCCGTGGGCACGTGGCTGGCGGAGAAGTCCGTCGAGTGGATCAAGTCGAACAAAGACGGGCCGTTCTTTCTGTATCTGGCGACGACAAACATCCATCATCCGTTCACGCCGGCAGCCCGTTTTCAGGGCACCAGCGAGTGCGGGCGTTACGGAGACTTCGTTCACGAACTGGACTGGATCGTCGGCGAAGTCCTAATGACACTCGAGAATCAGGGCCTTGCCGACAACACGCTCGTCGTCTTTACGAGTGACAACGGCGGCATGATCAATCAAGGCGGGCAGGCTGCCATTAGGCACGGGCATCGACTCAACGGCGAACTGCTCGGCTTCAAGTTCGATGCTTGGGAAGGCGGGCATCGCGTGCCGTTCATCGCCAGGTGGCCGGGAAACATCGAAGCCGGCTCCGTCTCCAACCAGCTGATCTCCAACGTCGACCTGCTGGCAACCATGGCGGCTCTGACGAGACAGGACCTTAGCGAAGATGAGGGGCCGGATAGCTTCAACGTATTGGAGGCCTTGACCGGCAATCCAGAGCAACCAATCCGGGACCATCTCGTCATCGGTGCGAGTCAGGCGACGCATCTCGCTTTCAGGTCCGGCGATTGGGTCTACATCACAGGCAAGGGCGGAGGAGGTTTTCAAGCAAAGAAAGTGGGTGCGCACCTGTTCGGCGGCCCGCCGGCACTCCGATTTGCGGGGCAAACGAACAGCGACATGCTTGATGGCACGTTCAAGCAAGGAGCCCCGGACTCCCAGCTCTACCACCTCGGCACGGACCGGTCGCAGACCAAGAACGTCGTTCGCGAGCATCCTGACCGCGCCGAGAAAATGCGAAGAGAACTGGAAATGATTCAGACTAGGTCAAAACGCCGCTCGTGAAGCAGACGTCCCACGGCTATCCCATCCAACGACGCCGGCCTTAACGGCGTCGGGAGTCGTTTTTCGCATCGTGTGCCGCTGGCTGTGCTGCGTGATCGCTGGGGGCGTGAAGTGCCGAACATGGACAGATTGGGGTCGGGGACTTGTGTCAGTGTTGTGTTGGCAATGGTCCTTCTTCACAATTTTACATGGATGAGAACGAATCCGGGCACTGGCAATGCCAGTGCCACAGCATGTTCGACAGTGGCACCGGTGGGTCAGCCGGTATGGCTTGTGTTGCCGGGCATCGCGTCAATTGGGCAGCAACACCATTGGCTAAGGTGATCGATCAATGGGAAAACGCGAGCTTCGCCGTTTAATCAGCGTCGTCTGCGTGATCGTGTTCGGATTGCTGACACCGATCAGCTTTTACTGGACTTACTGCCGCATTCGGCTTGAATTTCCGCGAAACGCGCGATGGCAGTCCGTGGTTGCACGACTTTCCGACACGAAGTATCTGCCAGGAGGCCCCAGGCAACAGACCATTGACGGATTCGGAAGAGTCTATAGTTTCGGAAAACTTCCCTCGTACGAGAGGAGCTATGTCTATGTGGTGCAGGGGCGTCGGTTCACTGTGATAGATCGTGAACTTTACGGGTTGCGGCAACCGGTCGACGAGTTTGTGACGCTGAAATACGACCCGGATGACCCGCGAAAAGCGACCTATGACCTGTACACCTACTGGTATCTGACCTTGGCCTACGGGGCGTTCAGCTGCGTGGCTTTGCGGTTCTCGATCCGCGATGTGCGAGTTCAATTTCGTGAGTAAGACCAGACGTCTGCTTTGCCATGACGTGGGTCATAAGCGGGCCGGGAGTGCTCTGAGAAGACAACGTATCTCAGTGCGATCATGATGCTGTGCGTGATGACAGGCGTGCAGATTCAAAACTGAAGCGCAACACTATGCCTTAGTCGCTGTCGAAGAGCACCTCATGAAGAGTTCGGTAGTTCAAACATTTCCTGCGGGGCATGAACGGGGTCGGGAGTCGTTTCTTCGCATTCCGCGGCGCCCGACGATACGCCGCTACTGCTCGTCTGTGTATGCGCAAAAGAGCAGCATGCGTGTCGACCGGGGTTGGTCTGGACGTGGTATAATGCGCGTGTGAACGGACTCCTCTCGATAGTGCAGCTCTGTCGATCGCATGCGCGATGTGTGCCGCAATCCGACCGAAGACGACAGTTGATGGGGCGGCAGCGAGGAATGTCCAGTGGCCGACGCCAACCACGCGATGGTTCGCTCTGTCTACAGTATTGCCCTGAAACCCGAGGAAACGGCAATAGTGTAGACGTAGACGGTAGGCGCGTTTGTTTGCGCGCGCATCGGGGCGGGTACTTGATCGCACTGCTGGGCGAGCCAGCAGTGGCACCCGAATTCATGAAGCGGATCGCTTTGGGCGGACGGGCGTGCCTGGGTCGACGTCGTTACGGGCTGCGAAAGAGGTTCACCGACAGCAGGTGATTGGTGAGGTTACCGCGATTGGGGCGCTCGATGTGCTGGTTCAGGTAACCGATCTCCACTCTCCAGCGGCTGTCGGTATCGTGCTTCAATCCGAACCCGATGAAGCATCGGTTTTGATCGAATCCGGAGTTGGCTCCCCAGTCGGTGTCGTTGAGATGGATGAAGACTTCGTCCCACAACACGAAACTGTATTTATCATCGCAGGCACACGGCTGTCGCCAGCTGACGAGTTGGCGGAAGCGCAATCCCGTATCGTCGCCCGTTTCGACAAACCGTTGTTCCAACCGCGATCGGAATCCGAGCGTCAGCCGGCCGAGCGGTTCCGACCAGGTCAGTTGCTGCCAGATGCGGTGCTCGTCCATGTCAGGCACTGTGGCCGGCGAGGTACGAATCCAGCCGTAGCCTGCCCAAATCGTAAACCGCTCATCGAGTGCGTACCCGATGCCGGGCCGCACAATACTCTGGCCGAACCCGTCGGTGTTGTCGAAGAACCGCGCGTGTCCGTCGAACCACCATTTCAGGCGGTCGGTGTGCTCCGATGCGATGTCACCGCGGCCAAAGCCGGCAAACCACACACCGGCGTCGTCGACCGATTGAGCGCTTGCCGTCGTCTGGCAGAACAGCAGCAACGCGAACGCCCAGTAAGTCCGGCGTCCCATGGTCCCCTTCCCTATGCGGACGTAGGATCTGCGCACCATCCAGGTAGACTGATGATCGGCATAACAAGGACGCGTGGTTTAAGACGAATTGGACGGCTGAGCAGAATGCGGCGCATGGCACATGGCCCCGCGGGCGCAAATCCGCAGAGGTGCCACGCTCAACCTTCTTGTCGCCGGGCTCGATGTGCTGTCCGCGAACGCTTGTCCCATGCCGCTTATTGCTCGGGTGAGTGCCTTAGAACCCGAACTGTTGGGCGATCGTTTGACGCGCCTTCGCACAGGAGCGGATCACCAATTGCCGGACGTACTCAGAAGACATGCCGAACTCGGCCGCAATATCCTGGTATGTCAAAGCCCGACCATCACCCAAGAGCCCGAACCTCAACTCGACCATCCGCCTTTCGCGTACTGGCATCTCGGCAAGCACACATGAGACGACCTCGCCGGGATGAACGTCGATCCAGTCGGCCTCCGAGCTGTCAACGGCCGGTTCAACGAGGTGATCACCCACGATTGGTGCAGTACGTCGCACGCGTTGGAGAACGCGGTGGAGATGCCGCCGGACTGAGTGGGTTGCATAAGTACTGAAACGAAAGCCCCGCGACACGTCGAATTTGTCGATGGCCCGCAAAAGCACCACAGCCGCTTCCGACACGAGGTCATCAGTTTCCAGCGGATTGGCATTCAGGCGGCCGACGATGGAGTACACCAGTCGCTGATACAGCAATGCGATTTCGTTGCGGACAGCAATGGCTTGTTGCAATAGATTCCGAATCGTTCTCAAGTCGGTCGGCCGTACGCCGCGTTGCAGGGCAGATCGCTGGCGCTGCGCCGCCAAGAAGCGGAGACAATTCATTTTTAGGAAGAGGTGCCGCTCTTGTGTCACCGAGACGGCCGAGTCTTGCGCCGAGAGTTCCGGCAAAGACTCGAGAAGCGAGTGAACGGTGTCGCTGTCATCGAATCGCCGGTCATGCACGTAGTCGATCTGGAGTCGGGCTATTCTTGCAGCATCACGTTCGCCTTGGACTTGGTGCGGCTCACGGACACCCGACGGGCACGACGTCGTCGCAACGCACTGCGTCGTATCGGCGTTCAGCCCAGGCATGCCTTCTCCTTCGTATTGCAACGTCGGTTACCTACCAAGCCCTTTCTTGATCATCTATTTGTACCCAGTCGCGCCATATTCGACAAATAGAAACTATGGAATTAATTCATCGTTATTACCGATGCATTGACAGTCGTCTGTATCAAACGCAACTTGCTTTGTGTCAGAGCTTTACTGCTAGAGATTCATCAGCGATTGGTGTTGTATCACGAGTCCAAATCTGCGCGACGGGCCAGAACATCGTTTCGATGGATACTCGAACGCGAGAAAACCGATGGCTTCGGTCGTTGGCGGAAAAGCTTCGAGATTCTGATTGTGCTGGTCCAGCTCAGGCCTACAACAACCTTGCAACTCAAGTCGCAAACAAAGACGCGAACAAACACGACGCATGCAACACGATGACCCGGGCAGCCCGCTTGTGGGCATCATCATGGGAAGCCGATCGGATTGGCCGACGCTGGAACTGGCGGCCGATTCGCTCACGCGCTTCAGGGTGCCGCATGAATGCCGGGTCGTCTCCGCACACCGCACACCGGATTGGCTGGTGGAGTATGCGAAGTCGGCTGCAGAGCGCGGCCTCAAGGTGATCATCGCGGGAGCCGGCGGAGCTGCGCACCTGCCCGGGATGGTGGCCGCCCTCACCACGTTGCCCGTCCTCGGTGTCCCGATCCAATCCAGAGTCCTCAACGGCATTGACTCACTGCTGTCGATCGTCCAGATGCCTGGCGGCGTCCCAGTCGGAACGCTAGCGATCGGCGAGGCAGGCGCAGAGAACGCGGCACTACTCGCCGCTCGCATACTGGCAACCCAACGACCTGATTTGCGCGCCCGCATCGAGGAGCATCGCGACATGCTCCGCCAAAGAGTGATGGACGGCAGCGATCTCTCAGAAGCTTCGAAGAACGACACTCCATGAGTTTCAACCCAGGAGCCACGATTGGAGTTCTCGGCAGTGGGCAACTCGGTCGCATGTTCGCGTTCGCGGCCCACCGCCTCGGCTACCGTGTTTGCGTCTTCTCGCCGGACTCCGGCACACCAGCGGGGCAGGCTGCAGACCGCGAGATCACGGCACCCTACGAAGACAAGAATGCGCTGCGTGCCTTCGCTCGGCGTGTCGATGTTGTCACTGTGGAGTTTGAGAGCATCCCGCTATCGGCGATCGAGGCGGTAGAGCGGATCGTGCCGGTGCGACCTGGACTGAATGTGTTGGCGACGGCTCAGAATCGGATTGCTGAAAAAACGACTCTGCAACAATTGGGGCTGCCGGTTCCCGAGTTCGCCCCAGTGAGTTGTGCAGCGGACATTGAACGTTTCATCGACCAAGCAGCCGACTCGCGCCCGGTTGTGCTGAAGTCAGCCTCAGCCGGCTACGACGGAAAGGGGCAGTCGATCGTGAACGGAAAGGATGACGCGCTCGAAGCCCTGCATCGCATCGGAGACCCGCAGGCAATTGTCGAAGCACACGTCGATTTCGAGTGCGAGCTGTCAGTGGTCGGGGCGCGCTCTGTCGACGGAGAAATCCAGTGTTTCGGCCCCATTCACAATGAGCATCGCGATCACATTCTGGATGTCTCAGTCGCTCCGTCGGACTGCCTGCTGCCGGCTGTGCGTGCCGAGGCGATCGAAATCACGCAAATGGTACTGGAACAGCTGGAGGTGTGCGGCGTGCTGTGCGTCGAATTCTTCTACACCCGAGACGGTCGGTTGCTCGTGAACGAAATCGCCCCCCGCCCGCACAACTCGGGGCATCTCACGATTGAAGCCGCCACCACTTCGCAATTCGAGCAACAAGTCCGCGCGGTCTGCGGGTTGCCGCTGGGTTCAATGCAGCTGCTGCGTCCGGCTGCGATAGCCAATCTGCTGGGAGAGCAGCTGATGGCGAAGGAGCCGGATTGGAACTCGTTGCTGGCTTGGCCCACTTTGAAGCTGCATCTCTACGGCAAAGGGATTCCGCGTGCGGGAAGGAAAATGGGCCACATGACGGCAACCGCTTCCAGTTCCGTCGTGGCCGAGTCCCATGTCCGCGGCGCTCGGAGAGTGCTGGCATCACACGAGATGGACCGGCCGGTCGATCCGCGTGCCGGTCGTCTTTCTTTCAGTGGAGAGGGAAAACGCCATGCGAATTGACATATCGATTACTGGCATCTATGCGGCGCATGCTGATCTCAGAAGGCAGGCCGACTCCCGCGCGTGGTTCACTCTGGGGCGATTCTCCTCGCTCATCCGGCAGGTCGTCATCGAGATTCAAGACGCGGGCAGCACCGGAAGTTTCTGCTGCGTCAATGTGAGGATGAAGGGAGCCGAGACCCCCATCGTGGTTGACGCCGTCACGAAGGATCCGTTCGATGCCCTGGTCGTCTGTGTCGAACGCTGTCGACGCACAATCGAGCGACGGCTGCACTTGACCGCGATCGAGAGAGGCCGACCGCTGACGATGGGAGCACATTGAACGATGTTTTCTGGGGGTGCTGACACCGGCCGGATACAAACTGGCAGATCGCGAGTCAGAGGACACCAGGGTGATGAGCGCCGTACTCCGGCCAAATCGGTGACCGACCAAGCGCAAGTGGGTGCCTGCTACGTCAGTCGCTCGGGAGAAGCAACCAACTTGCCGCCGCCTCGGCCGAACTTTGCAATTGCGACGCCTCCACCCGGTGTGCGGCGCCTGCCGCCGTGTAAGCTGTGTTGACCAAGGCCGGCAGGTTGCCGTTCTCGCCGTCCACGCGTAGGGCGTGCGGCGCATTCAGCGCCAGCAATGCGGGCAGGTCGCCATACTTCACGGCGCCTGGCAGAAAATGGGGGTCGCGATACGAGGTCAAGTCGGCGAAACGAAATCCCTGCGTGTCGACGGCCGCCTTGACGACGGCGGGTCCGGCAATGGCCCGGGCCGCCGCGACGATGGGACCGGCGCCGCCGACGCCGATCAGATTGAGTCTCTGTGGCGCATGGTCGTCATCCTTCACGTAGGAGATCAACGTCAACACGTCGTGGACGCGACGGGCGAACAGGGTGTGGTTGTAGCAGAACGAGTACGCCGCCGCCTCGCGCGGGTTGCCGACGACTCGCTGTTGGCGAACGGGTTCGTCACCGGCGAGGAATTCCCCTTGCTCGAACAGATCAGCACTCAGCACCGACGCGCCACCATCGATCAGCCGGCGGACCGGCGAAAGCAGTTCCCCCGCCGCGTCGAACATCCCCGATTTGCCTGCACCGTCGACCCAGATCACGACGTCACCATTCCACTTCACGGTTGTGGGATACAGCGAGACGATCGGCAACTCTTCGCCGAGGGACACCAACCGGATGATGTCTTCGAAATACAGGTAGCCGGCGCGCGGTTGCTTGTCGACCTTCGTTCGCTGAATGTCATCGCGAGCGGGCAGTCCGCGGCCGATGAGCGTTTGCAGCGCCCCGCCAACAACCGTGCGGTACGTCTCCAGCGAACTTTCATCGCCGGGAACAAGCCCTTCCATTTGTTCATCGGAGACGTCGGCCAGGTACTGCGTCAACTGCCGTTCGTAGGCGTCGCCACCCGGCGATGTCGGATGTTCGTCGTTCCAGACAGTCACGTCCTGCTCAGAGAGTGGCTCGAAGTCTTCCTCCAGAACCGGATCTTCGAGGCCCAGCCCCAGATGCTTGTTGAACCAGGCATACATCGTCGCCCGCGTCACGTAGTTGTAGTTGTGCGGAAAGTGCAGCAGCGGCCGGCAGTAGACGTTCGCCTTCGCGCCCAGCGCCTCGTACACCTGCTGCAATTGCGGGTAGCCCTTGGTCATCATGTCGCGGGTCCAGTCGTCTGCCGCCGTCATGGCTTGCGGCTTCGGCGCGAACAGGGCCGCCAATTCGACGTTTCCGGTGCCGACCCGCAGCAGCGAGCAATTCTCACAGGTGCAGCCGCCTTGCATCGACGTCGAGACCATGCCGTTGGGGAACGCGGCGACGGGCCGTTCGTCGATGGCGCACAGCAGGATCGTCTGCGTCCCGCCGCCGCTACCGCCGGTGACCGCCATCCGCTCGCCGTCGACGTCCGGCAACTGTTCGAGGAAATCGAGGCAGCGGATCGAATTCCAAGTCTGGATGCCCATCACGCTCTGCAGCCGCATTTCCGCTTGAGCGCTGAACAGACCCCAGTCTTGCTTGCCTTCGAAATCGGGTCGCTGCTTCGCGAAGCGATGCGCCAGCTCATAGGAAATCTGCCGGCTGTCGGCGTAGCCCAGCATGTCGAAGATGAACACCACGCAGCCCATCCGAGCCAACTGTGCGCAGCGCGCCAGTTTCGGAAAGCGGCCGGATGCTTCGAACCGCTCGGCTCCGTCGGCGATCAACTCGCGAATCTTTTTCGCGCCGTAATCCTGCAGACGTCCTCCGTGTCCGTGCGGACACAACACGGCAGGCCGCTTCGCGTTTTCTTCGCCGTCGTCGGGGCGAAACAACAGGCCGGTGACGAAGTGATTCGGGACACTCTCGAAGTACACCTTCTCCACGGTGAAGCCGTCCCGCTGCACCTTGCCGTGAATCACCGGATTCATCGGCGTCCGTTCCGGCAACGGCCAAAGTCCGGTCGCCACGAGCACGCGGCGCTTCAACTTATCAGCCCGCGCCTCCCAAGCCGCTCGACCTTCCGGCACGTCGAATGGAAAGTAGCCGTTGAGGTCCTTAAGCGGGCTCAACCGAGAGTCGTTCGGTTGCTGGCCTTGCTCGTAAACCCGCGGTACCTCGGCGTCAGCAGTCGTCAAACACACAATCGTCGAAAAGAAGGCCGCGCCGATTGCCGGCAGGATCGTTCGGCGATGAAAGTGGCTCATGAAGGTTGTTTTCTTTCCAGGAAGGTCAGCTGAATTGCCGGGCACATTCATCATAACCGACGGTCGGCCAGCGCCACCGGCACGTAGAGCAACAAATCACACCGTCAGGGCTGATGCGTCTGAAGGCTCTTCTTCCGTTGCTCCACAACTGCGAACGGATCCTCCGGCTTCACGTCGGGATCTACGAACTTCTGCAGATCGCGCAACGCGATCACCGTGTAGCCGCCATCTGCCAGGTACTGCATGTATTCCTCGAAACGTTCGACCGGCGAATGGACCCAGGGATGGGCCACATCGGGCACGCCGTGGAATTGCAGAACGGCAATCCGGCCGGAATGCGCCTGCGAGACCGCCCGCTTGAAGTTCTCCAGCGTCCACTTCGGCCGGGCGTCGCCGGCCGAGGGAATCAACAGCGGGTGATCGAGCCCCGGCTCGTAGGCGAAGCCGTTGCCTTCGTCGTATGCATACTCCGGCGCCCCGCCGCGGCGGGCGAACTTGATGCCCAACTCGGCCAGAATCGGAATCGCCCCCGCGTCGATTGCGTTGCCCGGGTAGGCGAAACTGACCGTCGGCGGAATCCCGTACTCGCGGCAACGATCGTTGATCGCCCGAATTTGTTCGGCCAGCCTCGGCAGGTTCTCTCGGGTCGCACCCATGTGGTCCCGCGTATGATTGCCGATCTCGAAACCGTCGTGGTGCAGATGGGCGATCTCGTCCCAAGTCATGTAGTGCTGCTTGTTCGTCTTGAATTCGAAGCCTTCGGTCACAAAGAACGTCGCCCCGAACTTGTGTTTTTTCAGAATCGAACGCACCACCGTGAAGTGCGACTTCACCGAATCGTCGAACGTAAGGACCACCAGCTTGCCGGGAACCGGTTGCTTTGGTTCTGCAGCAACGGCGAGAGGAATTAATGCGACACAAGCCAGCAGCGCCGTTGAACAAGTGAGCCGCATGGGTGTTCCTTCTGAATAATCTGCCAGCCGCGGGCATGGCACTCGAACGAGCTATACATTGTACGCGATCGCCGGTGGTGTCGCGTTTCGATTCCAAGAGGGCAAAGATCCATCATCGTGGTAAACTACGTGAGCACCTCGATGAGAATCGACAGCTGTGCCTGGTCGGGGTTGGACTCACGAAACGTCCCAGATCGAACGCGCTGCACTGTCGATCGAAGATTGGCATGCTTCGGTGGCGCGCGAGCGCTAGTGCGGCATCTGTCCGTGGCAAGCTTCGCGAAATGCTGCCCGAGTGTCCTGGCAGGGAACTGCAAACAAAAGAAACCGGCTGGCGAGCCGGGTTGACATGAAACAGCGAAACCAGCTCTCGCTGCTGGCGAAAACTGACTTCTCTGCGGCGCTCGAACTGGCGACATCAATGGCCGGGACACGCGAACGCATCCAGTCATTGGGGTGGGTCCTGCGCTATGCGCCTGCGAAGCAAGTCCCATCCGTGCTGGATTCCGCCCTCGATGTCGCCCGGTCGCCACATGATGACTACTACGAGCCCGCAATGGCACTGGCTTGGCCACTTCGCGCATTGCACGAGACTGACAATGCGTCGCTGATGCCCGCCACGGTCTCTGTGGCAGTCGAACTTGCGCGAAACGTCTCGCCGACATCCAGTCGCGCCGAGTGTCTGATTCTGCTACTGCAGGCCGCGTTCCCGGCCGGCATGCGAACGGTCGATCCAGTGATTGATACCCTGCTGACTCACTGCGCCGGCGACGACCATTGGCGCGTCGTGAGGGCCTTCGTTGACGCGGCCCTATTTGTGAACGGCGTTGATGCCGATCGCGCCCATCAGATTGCCGAATTGATCCCGGACGGCAAGAAGCGACGCGCGTCGCTGGCCCGATTGGACGCCGGCGAGAAATCGGAGCCGCGGCAGTTCTTTTGGTAGCCCGGTCGCCTCAGGCGCCCTCTGGTTGCATCGAATGCCGCAGGTTGCTGAACAATCGCCCCCGCCCGGATAGAATGGCCTGACCATTGAAAGTATTGAAAGCCGCTCCAGCCTACTACAGGTCTAACACGTGACCCTGCGAGACAAGGCCTGCATTGTCGGCGTGGGTGAAACCCAATACACCCGCGGCCCCGGCCAATCGATCATGCGGCTCGTGCTCCAGGCATCGCGGAATGCCATTGCCGATGCCGGGCTCAACACACATGACATCGACGGCTTCGTCATACCGAGCCCCTTCACGCTCCAAGAACCGCTGGCTGCCAATCTGGGTATCGAGAACCTGCGGTACTCCGTGATGGTCAACATGGGCGGTGCGAGTTGCGTCTCGGCCCTGCAAACCGCCGCCATGGCGATTGCCAGCGGGGTGGCCGAGACAATCCTGATCCCCTTTGGCTGGAACGGCTATTCGCAAGTGAGCGTGAGCCGTCGCGAAGATCCAGCCTCGCGCATTCCTCTTCGGGAGAATGCGATGAGCGAAGCCCTGCGCAACTACTATGCGCCCTACGGTTGTCTGGCGCCGATGCATTTCTACGCTTGGCTGGCAACCCGGCACAGCGAACTGTACGGCACAACCAGCGAAGAGATGGGTCAAGTCGCGCTGGCCTGCCGAGCGCACGCGCAGCACAACCCCCGCGCCTACATGCGCGACCGCCCGCTGACAATGAACGAGTATCTCGCGTCGCCGATGATGGCTTCGCCGTTTCGCAGGTTCGATTGTTGTCTCGAAACTGACGGTGCCTGCGCGGTCGTCGTCACCTCGGCCGAGAAAGCCCAGGATCTTCCACACGACCCGGTCTACATCATGGGCGTTGCCGAAGGGCATCCCTATCCGGCCGACGACATCTCCAACCGCGCCGACTTCTTTAGGATCGGCCTGCACCACGCGGCGCCTGAGGCGTTTGGTATCGCCGGTGTCGCTCCGCAGGACATGCACTTTGCCCAAGTTTACGATTGCTTTACCTACGTCGTTCTGCTTCAACTCGAAGCACTCGGCTTTTGCGCCCAGGGCGAAGTCGGCGCGTTCGTCAGGGATGGACGTCTGATGATCGACGGTGACCTTCCACTCAACACGCACGGCGGCCTGCTCTCTGAAGCGCACGTCTGGGGCCTTAATCACGTGGTGGAAGCCACGCGACAGCTCCGCCACGAAGCTCCTTTACAAGTCCCCGACTGTGAACTCGGACTGGTAACCGGCTGGGGCGATTTCGGGGACGGCAGCCTCGCCGTTTTGAGGAGATGAGCAACACGCTGATTTCTTCGTGCAGAACGCTCCGCTCCAACCTCCCAGCAAAACGTAGCCTCCTCTAGAACACCCAATTGAAAACTGCTCGAAGCATGCAGGAATACACCAAACCGCTGCCGCGTGGCGAAGATCTCCACGCCGAGTTCTATCAGTTCTGCAGGAACCACGAACTCCGGTTCCAACGCTGCTCCGATTGTGAAGCTTGGCGGCATATGCCCCGCGAATGCTGCGAAGCCTGCGGCTCGTTTGACTGGAGTTGGCAACCTTCCAGCGGCCAAGGCACGCTGTTTAGTTGGACGATCATTCACCGCGCCCTGCATCCCTCCTTTGCCGACGACGTCCCGTATGCGGTCGCAATCGTCGAGATGCAGGAAGGCGTGCGGCTGGTCTCGGGCTTGGTTGACGTTCCCAATGACAGCTTGCAGATCGGTCTGCCGCTGCAGGTCGTGTTTGAAGATGTGACATCCGAGGTCACACTGCCTAAATTCCGATCGGCGTGAGCTATGCGATTACCGGATTCAAATGGCACCGCGTGTAGTCTGGCACGCTTTTGTCCTGACAGCCGCCGTGACGCCTCCCGCACCCATTGGCTCGCTCACGTAGATCATTTCGCAGCGAGCTCGGTAGGAATGGACGGCTACAGCGCGATCGACTCGGCTGAGGTCTCAGAAAGTGTGTTGCCGTCCCCGATATCAGCACCTGTACGCACGGGAACCGCTGGCTCGACGTCTAATTGACACTACCCCAAACCGCCAGCTAAAACTGAGATCGGCGAAGACGTGGGCGGCAGCGCGACGTTCGTTCGAATGGCTTCCGCGGATCCGAGTCGCCCGGGAAGATTCGCGTTCAATCTGCACATCTTTGTTCCTTTCATCGAGGTATCGGCATGGCGCTCCTTGACCAGTTCCGTCTTGGCAACTTGCAGCGCGTGAGACGCATCAGCCATGCCATGGGAATGCTGGCCGCTCTCCTTCCTGCTGCTGCTTTGGCCGGGGAGGCGCTGACGTTTGTCGGATTCGACGAGGATTCACACTCTGCGGATGCTCACGAAGGAATGCAGGAGATTTTCTCGGGTCGCTGCTTCCACAATGGCATGCCGGTCACGGCGCTTAAGGCGATGTCGGCCGCCCGGGCCCAATCGCACACGGACCTTGGGTACGATCCCGATTCTCCGGAAGGCACGTACTACAGCACGGCCAAGATTCCCTCGCCTCCGGAGCGGCAAAGTGAGCTCGCCTTGGGCGAGAGCGTTTTCGAACGCGAAGGGGCGCAACTGACCAACGGCAACTGTTTTTCCTGCCACGCCGGAATCGTCAACGGGCAAGTCGTCGCCGGTCTGGGAAACAACCGCCGGGTTCCGCCCAACAGAAGTCGACGCGGCGGTCCGGGCATGATCGAATTGCTGTCTCTGCTGAACGCGGCTGAAAAGAAAGCCTTCGCCGTCACGATGGCTAGCGCCCTGGCGCTGAATCTGTCTTTGCCCGAAACGCCGAGTCGCGGCGACAACTTCGGTCCCTTCGCAGTCTGGAGTGTCGGCGCCCGTCTGGCAGACCCGGCCAAGACAGGCTTGTTGGTCAGCGACGAAAAGACCGAACTCACCGAACTGATCGCGTCCACGATGGTGCCCACCGTCGATCCCATGCCCTGGTGGTTGATGAAGTACAAGAAGCGCGACTACTGGTATGCCGATGGCGGCATCTATGACGCGTCGCACTTCTCTTTCAATTTCACGACATCACATTCCGAGGTGAACGACAATCACGCGGCCCATGTAGATTCGACCGCCAAGGCATTGGCCTTTGCGCGAGAAACACAGTCGCCGCTGTTTCCGACCGAGCTGGATGCCGCGCGGGTCAAGCAAGGCGCGGACTTGTTTCACGGTCGCGTCAGGCCAACGCAAAAAAGAGGATTCATTGCGTGCAAGACCTGCCACGGAACCTACACCCGCAAGGCTTCGCAGTCCGATCTGTCAAAGCCCGGGTCTTGGGACGTCTCCTACAAGGGCTCGGCCACGCTGAAGAACGTGAAGACTGACGCGACGTACAACGCGGTGCTCCAAAAGTTCAAGCCCATCGTCGATCACATCAACAAGCTGGCCACCTACTACGAGGCCCAGGGAACACCAGAGCTGACGCCGACCGTGTCAGTCCCCAGCCGCAAGGGATACGTGGCCCCGCCGCTGGTGGGCGTCTGGGCGTCGGCACCTTATTTTCACAATGGTTCGGTCCCCACGATCGCGACCGTGCTCAACTCAAAAGAACGGCCGAAGATCTGGTCCCGCAACATCAGCGACCCGCACGGCTATGATCTCGAGCACGTGGGCCTGCAACACGAGCCCATGACTCGAGCCCAGTACGATGCCAGTGCAACCGAAGCCGCCGAAGCGCACCCGCGTAGCAAAGCGATGATCGATCACCAGTCGATCTACGACACCGGAAGCTACGGCCACGGCAACATGGGCCACACCTTCGGCGACCGGTTGACCACCGAAGAACGCGCGGCAGTCATCGAGTTCCTGAAGAGCCTGTCGGGCCCGGATATGTAGATCCGCAGTTACGGGTCCGGTCTCTTGATGGGTGTGCAGGCCCTCAGAGCCCCAGCCACAAATCCGCTCTCGCGCATCGGCGTGATCTTGAACGCGCTGCCCTTACTCTGGTTTACCGCAATCGTCTTGTTCCGTGCCTAACATCTGCCCGGGAATCGGACTTGTGTCGCGGGCGATGAGAGTGGCGGCTCCTCGGGTCGGCGAGTGCGAATGACGAAGGCGCACTCTGGAGATGTGCAAAACCCGAGGGAGCCGCCGAATGGAAGCAGTCTGATCTCATAGCCCCGAAACGCGCATGGGAAGCTCGCACGGTCAGGTTCCTGGGCGCAAATCAAGCGGGACCATCAGGCACGTGTTTCAGGAAGAAAAGAGACGGCTCCTGGGCTAGCCAGGCCACAGCGCTTAAGAGCCATCTTGCACTGCGGTCACGTGTCGCCCAGGGAGCCGTCTACTGGGGCGACAGAATAGTCCCATGCGCCGAAGGCAACCATCGGGAAAACCACCAGAGGCTCATCCTGATTCCGACGCCAGCCTGATCGATCCAAATGCCCACTGGTGCCGGAGAACGAATCATCGTGCGAAGGTCCGTCCAGACTTCCATCTGGAGAACTGGTCAAGCAAACCGGCTCGTCGACGAATGACGAGTCGGCTATCCGCGCGTGTGCTGTCGAGTGCCCGCCGATTTGCGAAATCACAAGTCATTGGGAGAATCAGCATGCGTCTGCAATGCCTGTTCCTTGGGCTCGCCTGGTTGTTATGGGCCGGTTCAACAACGCTTGTCGCCGCAGACGACGTTGATGCCCGGATCGAGGCCTTCGAGACAGGGCTGCGTCCGGCCGTCTCAATCGAGGGCGAGCCGCAGGTCCGCTGGACGATCCAAGAGCGGATGGCGCATTGGAAAGTGCCGGGGATGAGCCTGGCCGTGATTCGCGACGGCAAGATCGCCTGGGCCAAGAGCTACGGCGTGAAGCAGGCCGGCACCGATGACATGATCGACACCGAAACGGTCTTCTCGGTCGGCTCCTGCAGCAAAGTGGGGACCGCCGCCATCACGTTGCGGCTGGTCGATGAAGGCAAACTCGATCTCAACACTGACGTGAACAAGTACCTCACCCGCTGGCAGGTACCCCAAAACGAATTCACCGAAACACGCGCGGTGACGTTGCGGGGCATCATGTCGCACTCGGCGGGCCTGACGGTCCACGGTTTTCCAGACTTTAGACCCGGCGCGGAGTTGCCCACGGTCGTCGACACCTTGAATGGGACCAAACCCGCCCGGACGAGACCGGTCCGCGTGTTCGCCGAGCCTGGCACCCGCTACAAATACTCCGGCGGCGGCGTCACCATCGAACAACTTGTCATCGAGGAAGTGACCGGCCTCTCGTTTCCCGAAGCGGCCAGGCATCATCTGTTCGAACCGCTGGCAATGACCCGCAGCACTTACGAAAACCCGTTGCCCACCTCGCACGGCAACATCGCGCGGGCCCACAACTCGCGCGGCGAGCCAACAGCCTTGCCCAGAGGCTGGGAGTCCATGCCGGAAATGGGGGCCTCCGGCCTGTGGACGACGCCCAGCAATTATGCCCGGATGCTCATCGCGTTCATCGAGTCGTATCGAAGTGCGGCAGACACGTTTCTCTCTGCCGACGTCGCCAGGGACATGATGACCGAAGTCGGTCCCAGCCCCTACGGACTGGGCCCCAAGCTCTCCGGTCAAGGTACCCATCGCCGCTTTGCGCACGGCGGCTCGAACAACTCCTACAAAGCTGCGATGGAAGGCCACCTGGTGACAGGCGACGGCCTGGTGGTCTTCACCAACGGCGCCAACGGCGGAAGCTTGCTGCGCGAAGTCACGCTTGCCGTCTCAGCCGCCGAGGCATGGGGACCCGGCTTCACCCACGCCGCCACCCTGCCCAACTTTGCGGTTTCGCCCGCGCAACTCGATGAGTTCGCCGGCGTCTATCGCCGGCAGCCAGCCGCCACAGTGCCGAACTTCAGGGCCGCCGCCGCCAATCCCGTATACCGTTTCAAGCAGACCGACGGCAGCTTGTATCTCCGCAGCGCCCGGCTCATCCCCGTGGACACCTGCCACTTCGTGCTCGATGGCAACCCGGCCGTCAGCTTCGAGTTCGTCCGCGGTTACAACGGCGGCGTCGAACGGCTCGTCATCACCAACGGTACTTACGAAGTGGAGGCTGAAAAGCAACCGTAGTCCGCAGTCGCGCTACCGCGGCGGTGATCGAGTTCGTACGGGGCCTGTCCGGCACGACTGGCGGAGAAGAGCGGGAGTGGATGGGAATCGAACCCACCCAGCGACTTTTCAGCCGCCACACTGGGTTTGAAGCCCAGCAACGAATCGACAGAAGGCACCACCGAGCAACAGGATACGGAATCGGGAAACTGCGTCTTACCGGCCAGTCGACCGGAATCAGGTCCGAATCGGCCGAAATCGGCGGCTGTCGGGGGCCTGCAGAAGCAGACCGATCCGGACCTACAGGCCATCGTTGAGGCGTGGCCAACGCTACCCCAGCACATTCGTCGTGCAATGATGGCGCTCACCGAGTCTCGGGCGGATTGATCGGGGCGGCTCGATGACGCGTAACGCCTCGCGGTTAAACTCAATGAGGGGGGATGTGCGCAGAACCGCGATGTCTGACTGAAACGAACATGGAGAGTGGCCCCGCTTCGGCGGGGCGTTTTCATGCGCCAGCATCGTCGGGGCGGGCCGGGCGTAACGGATTCCGTGTGCGAAACGTCGGTGAATGTTTCGGAGAGCCTGATCGTGTCCAATCCTGGCGATCAACCGGAAATCAGACAACAGTCTCACCAATAGAAGGCCAATCCCGATGCCAACGAACCGCCGACACGCTTCGCGGAAACGGGTAGCAAGGGTCGCCGCAGGACAACGCGGACGTGCAGTCAAAGCGTGCCCCGCACCGATGCCACTGCCGAGAGACGAGCCGCGGTCAAATCCTATCTGCGGTCAGGAACCGACCGGGGTTGCTGATGGAGTCGATGCCGGTGAAGACTTCTACCGCAGGGCAGACCATATTCTCCGACAGCAAGGGGCTGTCGAGAGTCTCGAAGAGAGAAGAGAGTTTACTGGCCTGCTGTGGCGGATGATTCTTCGGCGAGAAAACTTCAAGAGATGCTTCAAGTCATTCACCGCGCACGATGATATTGTCGCCCTCATTCATGATGCAATTCGGGCCGGAGGCCTGGACGAAGCTGTATGGCGCTGTTTCTTGGCTGTTCACTTTGGTCGCCTTTCTGCGGAAAACGACCGCCAATTCCGGAGCGCTGCACGATTCCTATTTGCTTTCCACAACGCACCTTTCTGGACGTGGAAAAGAGTCTCCAAGAATCCGCGTGCGCTCCATGACTGGCTGATGCAACACGGCGACGACCTTGCAACGCTCCGGTACGGCAACCATCGAAAGCGCCGATCGCCCAGACCCAAACCGATCTGGCTCGTGATTGAGTCCTTCGTGTCACTTGCGACCAAATACGGCAGCCCAATGAAGCTGATCTCAGATGGACTGGACAGCGGGCTCGATGCGTTCAACGCTTTCTATCGCAGACTGAAGCAGATCTATGATTTTGGACGACTTGGAAGATTCGATCTCTTGGTGCTGTTGCTCGACGCGCGGCTGATCACCGCAGAACCGAAGTCGTGTTGATCTTCCAGGTGCTACGGGACCATTGCAAGGAGCCAGGCTTCTCTGGGGCCACCACGCACCGAGAGTGCTCAACGACAAAGCCGCGGAATTCTCGCAACGACTTGGCATTTCACCTATTGCGCTTGAGGATGCGTTATGCAACTGGCATGGTATGCGATCTACTTGAGCGACGTTCGTCGACTACCGTGGAGGCACATCAGACATCTGCCGCTTGGGGCAATGTTACGTCCCTGCCTGCGAATCCGGACAAGCGAGCGGACCTCGATGAGTTCCTAAAGTGCCATGGGCAATACCCTCGTCATCGTGCCGTGCGGCAAAAGCAAGATCTGGGATCGCAAGCCTGATATAGGTCCCGTGCAGGCGTCCGACGCGTACATAGGGGGGCCATTCAAGTTGAACTGCCAATATGCCAAGCTATTCGGCGATCGGTGGTTGATTCTCAGTGCGAAGTACGGCTTTGTTGAGCCCGAGTTCTCGATTCCGAGGCCATACGATATCTCGTTCAAACGGAAGTCAAGCAAACCGATAAGCAACCAGGAACAAGCCGAGAAGATGGCCCTGACCAAGTACTCAACAATCATCGGATTGGGCGGCAAAGAATACCGGGACGCCCTTCTGGCCACGTTCGATGGTTGCACAACCCGTCTCGTCTTTCCTTTCACTGGACTCTCGATTGGAAAGTCGATGCAGGCAGTGAAACGAGCGATTCGAACGAAATGATTTCGAAGTGAACTAGAAAGTCGGCGGCGATTCGCGGGACGGCACTAATGGCACAATCAATCTCCAACGAACTCACACGAGATCACGTCCTTCTCGCTCTTCAAGATTTGGACGCCGGAATTGAGCATTCCTTTGGTGCACCAACCAAATACGAATTGGTCCACAATGAAAAGCGTTATCCACCAAGAGCTGTTGTCGGAATTGCACATCGCCATCTCGCCGGAAGCATTCTGACACCGGATGCGTTCAGCGGCGGTGAAGGACCTGGCCAGGCGAACTACGTGCTTCGAAACCTGGGATTCACGGTGCAGCCGATCCGACCTCATCAGGGCAACGCATACGTCACAAGCCGAAGATTTGCCTTGCCAACCAGCATTGAGGAATTGGCAGGACGGCTGTGGTTCAACTTGTGGCAGCAACGCCTTTGGCCGTACAGGGAGGTGGACGTTGGCGATACTCTCTACTGGTATGACCCCACTGCGCGAGCGATTGTGTGGAACACCACGGTGAGGGACGTCGACCGGTTTAAGTATGAGAGCAAGGAACAATTGCGGTCGAGACTGCACGAACGATTCGGCGAGGACCCTGTTGACGATCCCTACTACGCCCAGGCCGCGAATCAAGGGTACTGCATCGCGTATAAAGTCACTCCGGTCGAGCAACTGAATCTTCCTAAGCCAACTGACTACGGATTGCCGCGATTAGGTTGGCTACAGTGCAAGGATCCTGAGGCTCAGGCCTGGCTGTCTCAATGGCTGCCTCAGAACCGGGATGGCAAGTTCACATCTCGGCTTCGACAAACAGCATCAAGAGCCGAAGATGAGGGTTACTTCGAGGCACGGAACCTCGAAGATGAGCGGGAACGCAAGCTCGGAGAAATTGTACATCGGCGTGGGCAGCCCGAATTTCGAGCAAAACTGATCGACGCATATGGTGGTTGCTGTGCCGTAACCGCCTCAGATGCCGTGCAGGCCCTTGAAGCAGCCCACATCACTCCGTACTTGGGGCCGCAATCAAATCATATCTCGAACGGCTTGTTGCTTAGGGCCGACATACACACGTTATTTGACCTGGACCTTCTTGGGATCGACCCTGACTCGTTGACTGTGGTCTTGTCTGAACAGCTGCAAGGCACGTGCTACGAAGAATTGAATGGAAAGAAGCTGATGGTTCCAGACGATCCCGCATCGCAGCCTAGCAAAGTGGCGCTGGAGCACATGTGGAAGAGGTTCCAGTCCGAAGCATGATCCGTCCGCCGCAGCAGAACATTCGGCGGTGGAGTGATCGAGGCATGCTAGCTTTACGCCTCGACGGCATTCGCACCGCGACCGCTGACGACGTTATGAAAAACGGACATTCGGAAGACCAATTCCCGAACCTCCCGCCGACGGATCATTCAGCGCATCCCTGCAAACCTCGTCGAGTCCAACGGTTAGTCTCTCGCAGCTTTGCTTGAGGACTTCCAGATCACCCATGTCAGCACGACCCTCAAGCGACATTACCATTGCCTTGAGCGTGAAATACTCGAAGCCCTTCCTCATGTAGTATTTATTGGCTTTCTGCAGTTCCTGACTCTCCTCGGGGGTCAACTGAACGTGATCACTCAAACCTTGACGTTCTGCTTCATCAAGCGCGGCAACAAGGTCGTGGCCAAGCCGCCTGAGGAATTGCTCGGTCTGACCCTTGGCAAGCAAGAAAGCTTTGAGCGCCAACTCAATCGCGTGGCAGCAATCGTAATAGGGTTTCGGCGAATACGGTGGCGGTTGCTGTGCCGGCTTCGCCGACGCGTAGAAATCGCTGGCGTACTTGAGCATCATCATCGCTGCTGGGCGAGACACAGACTCGTTGTCGGATCCGTTCGACATAATGCCCTTCTAGTCCACGATTCGGTATGAAACGCTGTGCAAGCGGTGACATACGACTCGACACGGGTTGTGAAACTTTGGTTCGGACAGCTTGAACGCTGCCGGACATCATCTCTCTCGCTAACTTCGTCGTCAATCCGTTCGCAGCTTGACACTCGCTGGGTATGATGCCCGTATGTCTTGGGCACTTTGGACAACTGCGATTCTGTGTGTGCTCGCTGGCGGGTCGCTTGGCCTGATGTCGGCGATTGGGAATGCGAAGCGGGTAGAACTCGAGAGTCGCAAGCGGCGGGAGCAGTCGGCACAGGTGAAATCGAAGCGGTTTAGCTGGTACTCGACACGTCGAGGTGAGCGGAACTAGCAGGACGAAGTGCCGATGCCCTACGCTGATCCGGAGCGGTCGCGGACTTATCAACGGGAGTACCGGCGGATGCGTCGTGCTGGAGAATGTACAACCCCCAGTACAACCCGGCTCCCGGCCGAATTCCGGCTGCAGCGGGCTGCCGACGTCCTGGACCTGATCGGCGAGCAAGTCGAAGCCGTGCGGGCCGACACGGAAGCAGGCACGCTGGAGAAGGCGCGGTGCATCGGTTACCTGGGCGGCATTGCATTGAGGGCCATTGAGGCCGGCGATATGGCGGCCCGGCTGGAAGCCGTGGAAGCCGTTCTGAAGCAACGCAGGCAGCGGAACGGGAAGCCGTGAACACGACTCAACTCGCGAAGCACTACGACACGCTGACCGCTGACGAGCGCGTGTCGCTGATGGTCGCGGCCCACAAACGCCGTGATTCGGCGGAAATCGACCGGCTGGAGCAGGCCGCCCCGAAAGCGCTCTATTGGGTACGTCATGATTGCGGCATCCGCAGAGGGCTGGTGGCGGTCCTGCAACACTCCCATGCCGAGCAGCTTGTGTGCGCGCTGGGGTTCCAATGGATGTATGCGTTTTGCTTGGAGTCTTTCGACGACGCAACCCCCGACCCTCGCTGGCTGACGATGGATCTATTCGCGTGGCGGCTGCACGTGCATCGGGAAGCCTGGCGGCTGTTCAGCGACGAGCACGACGTGGACCCTGACACGCTGATGGAGGGGCAACCCGGTCACAATCTCGTTGAACTGTTCGCCGATCAGGTCGACAGGAGCTTCGAGGCACTCCAGGAACGTTTGGCTGATTGCGAACCCGACACTGAACCGCCGACGGTCGATGAGACTATCGACAGCTACCGGACGCTGTTCTCCGAAATCGCTAACCCCTGGTCCTAGGGTTCCGCGGCACAACACTCTTGAAGTCAGAGAAGACCTGCATGTCACGAATCCAACTGGCGCCCGGTAAGTGGTCAGGCAAGAGATTTCAGGCCTGGTTCGATAAGCTCGAAGACACTTTATGGAAGGAAGCTGCTGCGGTTGGATTGCTCGAACACTCGACCCTGGTCGGCACGGCCCGTGAATTCTTGGTGAAGCGAGTCCTGAAATCGATTCTCCCGCCAGCGGTTCATATTGGCTCCGGAAGAGTATTTGATGGCGAGGGCAATTCATCAAAGCAAGTCGATATCATTCTCTACGACTCACGACTACCGGTCTTTGAGATCGACGACGGCATCGGTGAGTATCCGATCGAAGGCGTGTTGGCAACAATCGAAGTGAAGTCGACTTTGACAATCAACGAACTGAAATGCGCGTTGTCGAATTGCACATCCGTGTTGAGGCTCGCCCCCGGCATCCCATCGGGGCAGCCATTCTCGGATAAAACAAGAGACCTCGTAGAACGGTCGGGCAAGGCACCACACGATGCCTTTTTGACAGTTGGATTTCAGTTTCTTCCAGCCTCGTACATTTTTGCATTCAACTCACGAATGCGAATGAAGAGTCTGAGTAGCAACGTGGAACGTTGGTGGAACGCGAATGATAAACCAGAGTTGCTCGTTCCGTTGCTCCCACGAGTCGTTGTTGCTGGTGAGACAGTCGCTCTACTCAATGATGGTTTCATCCGATTCACACCACCCGAGGAAGTGCGAGCGAATCTTACGAAGAAGTACGGCAACGACGCTCGCCAGCTAATGGTAGTTTGGGACACAAAGAGACGCTTCGGATGGTTCGCGTTGCATCTACTCCACACTGTCTGTGCCCGAATCGGCGCAGACAACGCGGTTCTCGGTCTCGGTCGGAAAATCGACCACTACCTTCAATCGACCGCCGAAGCCTACTTTCAAGAGCACCTAGCTGATTCCAGATGCTGGAGCATCCCTTGGGTTCCCAAGACAGTATGAATTGCGAGAATACCAGCCGTTGGCTGTTTTTGAAGTCGCGGCGGCGAAGCTTTGCTCGGGTTATGCCTATTCGCTTGGAGCCGAGGTTTTCGCGGCGGTTGCAAGGACAAGCCGCACGAGAGTCCCGTTGATGATGAGACCGATTTGTTGCTGGAGAATTCTGTATAATCGAGGTCGACTCCGATGACAGCGTTTGCCCCCTTCCCAGCCGCTCGCACCTTGAGCAACGTCAATGCCGTCTGTTTGGCATCCTGGAGTTTTCGCTCGAAGCCGGACGACCGAAGCCCCCGAAGGTCATCCGAGGCCGATGCGATCTCTGAGAAGAACCCGGTTCCCAGCACGAATTCCACGCTTTCAATACCGAGGTATTTCCTCACAACGTAGCCGTCGATGCTATTGGTCGTCGTTACAACGACTTTCGCGGCCGCTTCTTCGATCTGTTTCAGTTGCTCCGGGCTGTCTGCACCAGCGCTGCTGCACTGATCACAAACGTACGTGCCACGAAACAACTCCGACACGTTTCCAGCAAGGCCGTCGTCAGAGGTTTCGCCTGGCCACATACGCTGCATTTCATTGCCATAGATCACATCCTGATTCGGGTCCCGTGATTTCGTAACCTTCTTGACATTAGCGGGTCACGATCGCCGACCGAAGATCATCGGTTGCGGAGTGTTCTTGGAGGCAATCTATGCGTTCATAAACAAACGCGACAAGTCGAAGCCTGAACGGCAATCGAATTCCAGACTTCTCGAAGAGATTGCTGGGTGTCTGCGGAATTGACTCTCCATGAGACCATGCATCACCAGAGTGAGAACCGCGAGTTCTCGTAAATGAATCGGCCGGCGCGCAAGACTTTGACGACGATCACCCAGGCGGCACCAATTCCACCGACGCCATAACAACTCGCGCAAACAATACGAAGCATCCGATGTTTCCAAGTGATTGGCCAGTAGTGCAACAGCGATTTGCCAAGCTGATCGCACCACTGATCGCGAGTGAACTCTTTCACGCGTGAAGGACAGAAGAGGACATATATCGACGAACCGATTGCCAGCAGGAACGTCGAGAGCAAAATCAAGAGTGATTGGCTGGGAATTGCCAGCGGGGCCACATGTTCTTCAATGGCCGACGCAGCGGCGATGGCTGTCAACTCGGTGTGCGTAGACCTGTCAGAATCGACAGCTTCGCGCACAGACACGGCAAATGCCTGTGCCGGGCCTACTACATATCGGTTGTAGGTTGCAAGCGTAAAGATGAAAACAGGAATCAACAGTAGGACTGTGTACGACGCCCCAAACAAGGGGAGTCGGCCGAGCGTTCGCAGCCTTTCCCAGTCTAACCATCTATTGATCGCATCTCTTTTAACCGTTTCCAAATACTGCGCGTCCCGGTCGATTCTTACCTTATCCAAATTGTGTGCATGAGTGACTCCAATCGCATCGCGGAAATTGGCTGCCGAAACGTTCGCCTCGTCGAAATTTGCATTGCGGAGTACGGCATTCTCGAAGTCAGTTCTCTGTAGGTCGGCATGATCCAGGTCGGCACCCGTCAGATCGGCCCCCAACACATTGGCATTTTGAAGACTTGCTTTGAACAGAGTCGCAAGGCTGAGATTCGAGTTGGAAAGATGCGCGCCTCCTAGGTTTGCACGGCTCAGATTCGCTTTTTTGAGGTTCGCGTGCTCCAGATTGGCTTCCAACAAGTCGGCTGCCGGGAGGCGCGCCGAACGAAGTATCACTTCCGACATGTTCGCGCCTCGGAGAACTCCATCCGCGAGGTTCGCACCCGTAAAATCGGCTCCTTCAAGGCTGGCTTTCTGAAAACTAGCTCGTTGCAGGTTCGCTCCCACAAAACGAGCTCCCGCACATTGTGAATGCGACAAATCGGCACCACTCAGTGTTGCTTGGGTAAGGTTGGCACCGCGGAGGTTTGCTCGTTGCAGATTGATGTCCCGCAATTCAAGTGTTGAAAGATCAGCGCCCGATAAATCTAGTGGGATTCCCTTTGTCTGATGGCGGTTGACTGCATCAACGCCCTGATGAACGAGCTCAACATGCGCGCTGATCGCCATTCCGTACTCCTTTAAGGCTGGCTCTGAGTGCTTGCACAAGTAGATTGCAACGGTACACTACCGCTCATTGGGTTGCCACGGCGGTTGCAAATGCCACCTGAACGCGCGCGGGGTCTGCTTGAGCGGGCTCTCTTCAAGCTCAGTTGCAGGGCTGAATTGCAAGGGTACACTTACGGGCATCGGGGTGCTGCGGCGGTTCGAAACGCCGGCGGCTGACACGGACCGGGTAAGCGGTTGCGGTTTCCTACCTTTGCCGCGACCCACCCGGCCGGCCCGTCTTGAAAGGTAGGCCAATGCCCCCTGCGCCGGCTGACGATTCGAATACGTCACTCGATGACTCTCTCGACCTTGCGAGCAAGGTCTTCTCGGAGGCAGGACATCTCGGCCGCGCCTTTCAGAATGAACGGGAGTCACAGACAGGCCGTGTCCGGACGATTGCCCCTGAGGCGTGGGGGTCGGCACAAGCCGATGTTCGATCGATTCTGTGAAGCCCTACGCGCCGCGTTAAAGCATCCACCGGACGAATTCGACGAAGTCGCTAAACAACCTACGGAGGCAGCCCCGCGAGTCTGTACGACCTGGCTGCGGCCGTCGACGGGCTTCCCGCCTTGCCGATCGATGAAACGAACGACAACGGCAGCGAAGTATTGCAGGCGACAGGTACGGATGCGGTCGACCGTCAACCGGTCCAAAGTGTCTTACCGGGAAATCGACCGGATGAGGTCGCTCAAGAGTGCATTTCGGTGCGCTTCGACGCGCAGAGCGAAGGCACGAGCGACAGCGATGCACAGGGGAAAGGAGACGTTGAAAACCCTACTGATTCTCGACGAAAACCCGTAATACAAAGCAAAAGCGGGAGTGGATGGGAATCGAACCCACCCAGCGACTTTTCAGCCGCCACACTGGGTTTGAAGCCCAGGGCAGTCACCAGATCTGCGTACACTCCCGAAACTTCGATCCTAAGCAATGCGGAGGCGGAGTCAAAGCCTCAAGCTCCGAACCTCAGCAGCGCGTGGACGACCGCTCTTGCGGTGTAAACTCCTGCGGCGTCCGGTGTGTGTCGGTCAGCTGCGCGCGAATCACCTGTGCAGAGCTCCACGATTGACGGAGTTCGTCTGCACCGGTAGCGTTGCCCTTTGGTTTTGATGACCGGCTGAGCTGAAGGAAAGCGAATGGTAAAAATCAGCTACTTGATGCGACGTCTGCCGCATTTGAGCTTGGAAGAGTTTCAATCTTATTGGAGCGAGAAGCACCCGCAAGCTGCCCCCGAAGACGCGTTTTCGACGCTCGGCGTAAAACGATACGTGCAAGTTCTTCCGATGGAAACCGATGCTCGCAAACTCGTGATTGGCCCTCGCACTGGGCTGGTCGAACCATTTGATGGCGTTGCCGAACTATGGGTCGAAAATATCGAGGCAATTGAACGCGACTGGTCAACTGAAAAGGCCAAAGAGTACCTCGGAATCTTCTTCAAGGACGAGCAGAACTTCATCGATTGGACGCGGTCCACGATTCTTGTTTCCAACGAGAACGTCGTGATGCCGTAGCCGCGAGAGGGTCGGATCGTGCAGAGAAGTGCTCGGTGTCGGCCAAGTTCGATCACTCCTCTCGATCGATTTCTGTGCGAACCCGTGCCAGCGCCCGCGTCAAACGCTTGTGAAGCGCATCTTCGTTTTCACCCAACGTTTCGGCGATCTGCCTCCACGGCCTGCCTTCCAGAATTCGCAATTCCACCAACCGCCATTCCTCGGCGGTCATCAACGCGCGTGCCTGGTTCCAGATTTCCGCGGCGATGAGCTGCTCACTGGGCGTGCCAGCATCGGCATCGGCAGGAATCTGTTCGATGCTGCCTTTGGCTGGCAACTCCTTCTGACGACCGACGCGTCTGGCGATCTCGTGGACCCGGTTTTGAACGATGACTGCAACCAGACGCCGGAACTCCTCCGGTGTCTGGAAGGGGTATTCCTCAATTCGCTCACACAGGCGTCGAGCCACCGACTGGCAGATGTCGAGAGAATCGACGGCGCGGCGCAGCGCGGGGTGTCGCAGGCGGGCGCGGACGGACCGGCGGATTTCCTCCCGATAGCGAAGCCACAACTCGTCGCCGGCAGCTCGGTCGCCAGCTTGAAACCGTGCCAGCAGCGACCGAAAGACTTGCTCGTCGTCGAGCGTGGCACTGCTCGGTTCGACCATGGCCACACCACCCCCTGACGTTCGTCGATTGAACCCGACGACGCAGAAACTTTCGCAGGAATTACGAATTTTGTGTCAGATTCCGACCACAGGTGCATTCATTAGAGAGCGGGCTCTCTGGTTGGCCTCCTGGGGTCTCAAGCATTAACTGGCGGGGTCATTACTAAACATTTTGCCTGGACATCCATATCAGATCAAGCCAGCCGTTCCGCCAATCAGGCTCCTCACAGCCCGCTGTTAAGGATGACTCAACAGCCGGTCGTTTAGTCGCATGCGTCGCAGTGGAAACCACTTTCAACAACCTTGCCGGAGACAACGCAGATGGTCACCAGATTGCGCCTGTTGACGTCAGTCGTCGCGGTCTATCAATTCCTGTTGGTTTGCAGTTCTGGCGCGGCGGCCATCCTGCACGTTGGCGCCGGACAGCCGCACACGACAATTACCGGTGCGATGGCTGCCGCTTCCAATGGCGACACGCTGAGAATCCATGATGGCCTCTACAGTGGCGGCCTGTTTGTAAACAAGCAGCTCACTTTTGAAGCAGTGAACGTGGGTGGCGTCATCATCGACGGGGGAGGATTCGGGCCGGATGACGCCGTAATCCGCGTCGCAGCCGATTCGACATACATCGGGCTGCAACTGCAGAATTCCAGAAACGGTCTCTACCAGCGCGACTCAGGCGCGAACGTGATTGCGCAGCGGCTCATCATCACCGACGTGACGACAGGACTCGGCATCAACAACTCCGCCAGTACGAGCGGATCAGTCGATGCCACTCATCTCACGATCGATAACGTCAGCGATGCAGTGAACATTAACGATGGTGGCACAATCAACTTGACGAATTCCATTATCTCGAACGTATCAGCCGCCTATACGGCGACCAACAACATTGCGCTCAACCCCAGCCACAATCTGCTCTTCAACTTCGTCTCACTCACGGCCGGGCCCGGCACCATCGGCGTCGATCCTTCACAATTGGTTGGTGATCCACTCTACCTCAGCCCTGGAGTGAACTATCGCCTCGGCTCCGGGTCGCCAGCGATCGATTCCGGCATCGATGTCGGTCTCGGGTTCTTTGGCGCCGCCCCAGACCGAGGTGCGTTCGAGTTCACAGCCGTGCCGGAACCATCCAGCCTGCTGCTGCTCGCTCTGGGATCGCTCGGCTGCGTGGTGCCAAGGAAGTCGAAGCTGGCATAGCGCATTCGCACCTCCCGTGTGACCTCAATGCTTCATGTCGCGCACCCGCCGGCTCACTGGCGCTGCGATTCGCGCGTGAGCACAATCAGTTGGAATCGGCCAACGTGCGGTGCTTCGATCGTGTCGCCAGATCGATCTCGCAGCTCGACACGAAAACCCTGGCTGCGGGCCAGTTCGATGAACTTGCCGGCCAACTGGCGGCCGCCGTCGCCCAGCCAACAGACGCCGTCGGCGGTCAGCATTTGCTCGATCAAACCAAGAATGGGTCCGTGATTTCTCGCCTCATACAGGACATCGCAACCGAAGATCAGCGGGTACTTTTGCGCCGGCGGATTGCGCCAATCGAGTCGCAGTCCGTGAGCAACTGGAAAGCCGTTGAGGCGCGCGTTGTGGAGGGCTACGTCGACGGCCGTTTGATCGTAGTCACTCAAGGTCACGTTGAGGCCATGGGACAGTGCGACGATGCCGACCAGTCCGACGCCCGCGCCGATTTCCAGGGCTTCGGTTCCGGGCGTCCACTCGTGGCGCGCGACCGCTTCGCTCATCGACTGCGCTGCCGGCCAAAGGTAGGACCAGTACGGCATGTAGTCGTCGCGCTCGTGGGCGGCGAGCACTTTGGGATCGTCCAGAAACGCGTCGGGCTCGGCTGGGAGGGCGAGCCGATACGTCGCGTCGCCGACCGAGATTTCTCGGGTGCTCCAGTCGCCGGGAATCGTGGGCAGCGTGTCATGCGAAGGCACGGCCTTATGACTCCTGGCGGCCTTCGACCGCCATCAACAGTACGCCAGCCGCCAGGACCAATAGGGGATCGATGGGGCAATCGTCCTCGACGTTGACCGTCATGCGATGCACGAAAGGGTTGAAGTGCGTCCGGAGTTCGGCGAGTTGCCGGCCGCTGTTATCGATCAAATGAAACACCTGCGGCACGAGGTTGGAGAGAAACCGTCGCACCAAGGCCATCATGGCGCTGTCTTCCTTGAGGATGCCGATCGGCTGTCCCGAGGCATCGAGGACGGACCATTCGTCCTGCAGCAGCGATTTCATGCCTTTGCGTTGCAGCGCGCCGAGCGGGGTTTGATTGAGGCTGTCGGTCACGTCGTAGGCGGCGCTGAAGTCGATGATGGCCCGGGCGTTGATGGCCAGCATTTCGGTGGCCATCGATTCATCGGTGTAGATGCGAATGTCTTCTTTGAGCTTGAACGCCTTTTGCCGGCAGTAGCCGATCACGTTTCCTTCCGAGCCGTAAACGTGAAAGGAGGCCCCGAAAATCTGGAGGATCTTCCGCCGGATCGTGTACTCGGCTCCAGCCATCCGCAACCCCCGATGAATAGGCTGTTAACATGTCAAAAGACGTACCGTTTGAACGCAGAATCGCGTGGTTCGGTTCACGACTGTCGATTCCAAGAGCAACTTGCTCGATCTCGTGCCGCGAGGCCAACGCGGAACACCATTCGTAATCTGCTCTTGCGCAGCCGGCAAGGCCGCCCGGGTCTTTCTGCCACAATTTGCCGTGATGTGCTAAGATAACCGCCAATCCGATTTTCGGGCGACTGACGCAATTGGTTAGCGTGCTTCCCTTACAAGGAAGAAGTTCCCAGTTCGAGTCTGGGGTCGCCCACTTTACGATGCGGCGGGCGCGAGTTCTGCCAGGTCGACGATGAGAGCGGCATGATCGCTCAAGGCCCCGCGGCGGCGGCTGCCCCAGAGGTAGCTGGCTCGCAGTAGCCGCGGCGAGAGAAGCGAACTGACGAACGCCTGATCCAGCCGGAATCCGTTGCCGCCGTTGGGTGAGTACCAAGTGTAAGCGCGGGCGCTGCCTCGAAGATGGCGGAACGCGTCGGCCCAGCCGAGCCCGGTCATTCCATCGAGAAAGTTTTCCTCACGCGGCCCGAAACAGGGGACTTCTTCGTCCAGTTGGGGCCAACCGGTATTGGTGTCGCCAATCAAAATCGCAGGCCGCCGCCGCCATCGCGCGGCTACGTTGGTGACGCCGGTGTAGAAGTCGTCCTTGCGGCCGCTGACTCGATTCGGAATGTGCATCGCCCCCAGGTCGAACGGCGCCGGAGCCAGGACACGCACTGGGAGCCAACGCCGGAGATCTTTCGGGGCATCGCGCGTCGCGCGCGATTGCAGGGGCCAGCGTGAGGCGATGAGCAGCGCGTTCTGCGTCGGTTGATCTTCCGCCACGCTTGTCTTCTGGTGGGCCAGACCCCTGGCCGCCAATCGTGCAGCCAGTTGTCGGCTGGGTGGGGTGCCGCGGAACTCGCAAAGGACTACGAGATCGGGCCGCCAGCGGGCCAATCGTTTCGCGATCCGATCGACGCGCTGGCCGCCCCCAGCCCGGATGTTCCAAGTCACGATCCGCACAGTGGAAATGGCCTCGCGTTTGTTCTCGATGCATGTTCGAACAGTTAAGGAGAGTTGCTCAACATATTCCGGATTGGGCGGACGAGCAACTTTCCCTTCGAAACGATGATCCCTTCCTTTACCGAGCGTTGAGGCCACGCTGTAATAGAGGCAGAGTTTTCTTCGAGATCTTTAACCCTGCAAGAGGATGCATCTCATGACTCGTCGCATGTTGGGATTTTCAGCCGGTTTCTGCGCGTTGGCTGTGGCGGCCTTCGCGGGTGTCGCGAATGTCGATGGCGGCGCCGAAGAGGAAGCTGCCGAATGGGTCTACGAACTGCGGACCTATACGACGGCTGAGGGCAAGCTGCCGGCACTGCACGCGCGGTTTCGCGATCACACGATGAAGCTGTTCGAGAAACACGGCATGAAGAACGTCGCCTATTGGACGCCGATGGAAAAAGAGAACACGCTGGTGTACATCGTCGCGCATCGCAGTGAAGACGCCGCCAAGAAGTCCTGGGCCGGCTTCATTTCCGATCCCGACTGGCAGAAGGCGTACAAAGAATCTCGCAGCGACGGGGCGCTGGTGACTGGTATCGAGAAGCACTTTCTGACGCCGACTGATTACTCGCCGATGAAGTGACGCTGTCGAGAGTGTTGGAATCGGTGGCGGCAGCCGCCCGCCATCGATCGGTCGGCGAGGTACGGTCGTCGAACGACACGTAGCCAGAGGGACGGCGGTTTAACGGATGGATTGAAACGATGCCGTCACCCTCTGTGAAGCCTGCTGCTGTGCCCACACTGGCCTGGGTTGGCGACGCGCAGGGCTGCCTGCGGATGATCGACCAGACACTGCTGCCGGTCGAGTGCCGCGAAATCGATTGCACGAGTTCCGAACAGGTTGCCGAGGCAATCCGCGCGCTTCGTGTCCGCGGTGCGCCGGCCATCGGCGTGGCAGCCGCCTACGGGCTGGTGCTGGGTTTGCAAAATCACGTCAGTGACGACGCGGCCGCGTTTGCGCGTCACGTGGAATCCGTCGCCGGCGAACTAGCGGGCAGCCGGCCGACCGCGGTCAATTTGTTCTGGGCGCTGGAGCGTATGAAGTCCGTAGCGCACGCGTCGCAGGATTTGCCGCCCGCGGAATTGCTGAACCGATTGCTCGCCGAAGCCCGCTGCATTGAAGAAGAAGACCGCGAAATGTGCGATGCCATCGGCCGTGTGGGAGCCGAATTGCTCGAAGACGGCTGGGGCGTGCTCACGCATTGCAATGCCGGTGGTTTGGCGACGGCGGGAAACGGCACGGCGCTGTCGGTCATCTTCTCGGCTGCCGCACAGGGCAAGCAGTTGCAGGTCTATGCCGATGAAACCCGGCCGCTCTTGCAGGGCGCCCGGCTGACGACGTGGGAATTGCAGCAGCGCGCGGTGCCGGTCACTTTGATTTGCGACTCGATGGCTGGGTGGGTGATGCACGAAGGGCGGGTGCAGGCGGTAATCACGGGCGCCGATCGGATTGCCGCTAACGGCGACGCCGCCAACAAGATTGGAACCTATTCGGTGGCGTTGCTGGCCCGCGCGCACAACATCCCATTTTACGTGGCAGCTCCATCCAGCACGTTCGATCTGTCGCTGCCGTCAGGCCGAGAGATTCCGATCGAGCAGCGCCGGCCGGAAGAAATCACGAACGGTCTGGGAAAGCGGACAGCGCCCGCCGACGTCGACGTCTACAATCCGGCCTTCGACGTCACACCCGCCGAGTTGATTGCTGCAATCGTCACCGAGCGCGGCCTGATACGGCCCGTTACCAGCGCCAGCGTGCGCGAGGTGCTGGAGAGATGAACTTCGCAGTGCTGGGGGACGACCCCGCTATCTTGTCGCTCGCTCGGGCGGTGGGTTCGCGTGCCGAGCATCGGCTGTCGCAAGCGGCCTACGTCGATCGAATCGTCGCCGAGTTGCTCGAAATCTCACCTGCGATTCGCGTTGCTGAAGGTTGGGAACAGTTGCTGGCGACCGGCGACACCGATGCCGTGATCGTCAGCGGTTGCACACCCGACGTGCAGGAAGGAGCCAAGCAGCTGGCGTCCGCCGGTAAGGCCATCCTGCTGTTTCCCGAAGTTGGCCAGGGGCTAACGCTGATCTACGAATTGGGGATGATCGGCGAAGAGAACCAGTGCGTGTTGTGGCCGGCTTTTCCGACGCGACACCACCCCAGCGTTCAGCAAGCCCGCGAGTCGATGGCCGACGACTCTTTTGGAGAGGTGCTGCACCTGCACCTGCAACGCGACCTGTGCCTCACAGACGCTGCTGGCGGGCGGCGCTCGTTGTCCGCTCGCCAGACGGATGAGCTGGCGCTTGGAGACATCGACCTGCTGCGGATGCTTGGCGGAAACTACAGTCAAGTCACCGCCCTGTGGTCGGCCAATCCGCCAGAGGACGTCTCGCGCGCGAGCGTCAATCTCGCGGGTGAAAACCTTCCGGATGCATCCTGGACACTCGATGCCACCGCACCGGAAACCCGCTCGACGCTAACGGTAACCGGTCAGCATGACAGTTTGACGTTGCGTGGTGGCGAGGATCCTACACAGCTGTCGTTGCAGCCTGCGGGCGCTGACACTTCTTCGACAGAACGCAGCCCGACAGAACACAGCGATGGATTTCGAACGGGCGAGGTGCTGCTGTCACAGTTCGAGTCGGCAGTGGACCGCCAGCCGGTTGCTTCGACCTGGACGGACCTGACGCGGGCCTTCGAGATACTCGATGCCGCCCATCGATCAGTCACCCGCCGTCGGACCATCGATCTCTATTTCGAGACGACCTCGGAACGCAGCATCTTCAAGACTCAGATGACGGCGGTCGGCTGCGGCCTGCTATCTATCACGCTGTTTGCGGTGGTGTTGCTGCTGTTTGCCGCGGCGCTGCTCGACCCGCGCGGCACGCGCGAAGCTCAGTCGGAAGCGGCCGACTTCATCATCTACACCGACGAGTTCACGCCTGGCTCAGCCGAACTGACCGAGCCGGGTCAGAGACACGTCGAAGAAATCATCGGTCCGTTCTCCGGCGGCGGTCTGTCGACCCTGATCGAGCAGGGCGCAACAGCCGAGTTGGACGAGCAAAGGCGCAAGCTCGTGATCGACATGCTCAAGTCGGGCGGGGCCGACGACGTTGCACTGCGAACTCAGGTCGCCGCGCTTCGCGGCAAATGGTTTCTGCCTCTGATGGCGGTTGCCCGATTGGCAGTCTTCGCGCCGCTGCTTTTGTATCTGTTGCTGCAGCTATTGTTGTTCGTGGCGCGACCAGCCTCGAAGCAAACAACACCGGCCTCCCCAGGTGAAACGTCCTGAGAAGGCCGGTGATGATTCATCTCGCGACGGTTGCGTTTACCGATCGAAGATCTGATACAGCAGGCCGCGGCGAGCCTTCTTCTGAGGCGTTCGAACTTGCTGAGGCTGCGGCTGTGCAACCTGCTGCTGCTTCTGAACAGCTCCTTGCAGTGCCTGTAGCCGCAAAGTTTGCTGCTCGAGCTGCTGCTTCAGCTGCTCGATGCGGCTGGGCGGCTGAAAGTTAGCCGGCGCGATCGGCGCAGGAACCGGTCTCGACCGGTCGACGGCCAAGGGAGCCGGTGCCGGTGGGACGTTGAGCTGCGTGGGCCGTGCAGTGTGGTTGACCGGTGCAGTGTGGCTGAGTTGGTGGTAGTCGTGTTGAGCCCGCAGCTTGGCGAGTTCGGCAGCGTAGGCGGCGGCACCGACCTTTGTCAGGTGCTTCCGCAATTCTTCTTCCGCACACGCAGCCGGGCACGATTCACCCTCGATCGGCTCACAAGTCTCGTTTGCGTCGGAGACGGGCTGATAGCTGTAGGTTCGAAAACCGGGGCCCACGTAGGACGAGATTTCCTGGAGATAGCCGTTTAAGTCTGGCTGCGTCTCTGTAATCTCTTGTGCGACCTCGGTGGCGGCCTCTGTTGCCGACGTGTCTACAGTCTCATCGATTTCCGCAGGCGGCGCCGGTGCGGGAAGCTCGGCTCCCACAGGAACGATCGTGTAACCGGGCGGCGGCGGGACGAACAGCTGATGCTGCGGCGCCGCATATCCAGGCTGCCACTGTGGTGCGACCGGCCGGTAGTACTGCACCGGCGGGGTGTTGGAATACTGATAGTATTGCTGTTGAGCGATGGGAACCGCGGCCGGATGGTGCAAGATCCTGGGCGGAGCAGCTTGCCGGGCGACCGGTGCAGCCACAATCTGATGCACGGCGTGCGGAACCGGCGCCGGATGGGCGTGTTGTGGGGGAAGGGCGACTGGGCCGGAGCCCAATGCGGCGGACAATGCCGCCGTCCATACACTTTGAAACATGTCGTAGGGCCTCCTGCCGCTAACGTCGCGAGGTGATCTGTTGCATCCCTTGCGCGGCCCCCCTAGGAGCCGCAGGCCGCATAACCGCGGTCCACTTGCAACTCATATCGGCAAAGCAACCGTCGAACTTCCCCCGATCCGCAAAAATATTCAGATCGGATCAACCGTTACAACCAGAACTTCTTCGCAGACCCTCGGGCCGCGCTGTCCATCTCTTACGCGCTAAGTCGTTGTGTTGCAGGGCAATTCCGTGGTTTCAGAAGATCCCGTTCAATTCGCAGGATCGCCAGAACCGATAAACACAGACAATCGAAAAACTGCGGCACAGCGTGCGCCGGATCCGCAGCCAAATCCAAAGCCCGTACCCAAGCCGGCCCGTCGAACGAGTTTGAGGAACGACATCGCATGTGGACTGCCTCACATAGCAAACCCACATCAACCGCGCGGCCGATTCGAATGCAGCGGCTTGTCGTCGCGGCGGTCACCATCATCCTGCCGTTGGCAGCGCACTTTGCGGCGGGCCATTCGTACGGGCAGCAAGCAGATTCGCGGGCATCGCGGCGGCCAAGACTGGCTCGACCGCCGATTCGTCCGACCAGCGATCTTTCGTCGCGGCAAGCTCCGATTCCGAAGCAAATCGCCGGCCTGCCAACGGTGCGAGCCGAGTTGGAAGTCGTTCGTCATCGCAGCCGGCTGATCGTCGCCCATTCCCGAATCAAGCGCAGCAGCGTGGCCGACTCGGCCATTGCACAGGTCGTGCAATACTCACCCGAAGAGATCGCCGTAATCGGCATGTCCGCCGGTTCGACGAACCTGACACTGTGGTTCGAGGACGAGAGCGATCCACTGATTTATCTCGTCAAGGTCTTTGAAGATCCGCTGCTCGAGCAACCGCGGAACGTCGATTACGCGGCGCTCGAACGGAAACTGTCGGTCCTATTTCCAAACAGCCAGGTGGCGCTCGTGCCTCTATCGGGGCGGGTGATCGTCAAAGGCGAGGTGCCGAATCTGCAAGTGGCGCAGAGTATTCTGCAGATTATTCGCGAAGAAACCGCCCGACGGCCGGGTCCGCACTCGGCGCCGGCGGAGCCGTATCGCACGACCGGCATGGCGGTGATGCGGACGGAGTTGGAACTGGTCAACCTGTTACAGGTTCGAAGCGACGCACACGTCAAGCTGTACGTGAAGGTCGTCGAAATCGACCGCTCGCTGCTGCGACAGATGGGGCTCGATCTGCACGGCATTGTCAACACCCGGCGGCGTTCGGTTCCGTTTGGTCCGGGCGGCAGTTCCGGCGCACTGACGGGACTGTTTGAACGCGCCGAGATCGACGCACTGTTGAGTCAGCTGGCATCCTACGGAGCGCTGAAAGGCTTTTCCGAACCGACGCTCACCGTGCTGAGCGGGCATTCCGCCGGCTTTCTTTCCGGGGGCGAATTTGCTCTGCCGACGTCGATTGGGAGCAGCGGTGTGGCAGAAACTGTTCCCGGTTTCGGCACGTCGTTGATTGTCGTGCCGACCGTGATGGGTGGCGACCGAGTTCGTCTGCGGCTGATGCCCGAGTTCCAAGACAACAACTCCGTCTCGTTGAATGGAGCATCGACGCCGGCGCAACGATTGGAAACAACCGTCGAGCTCCGCCAAGGACAGACGGTGGCGCTCACGGGCCTGGTCCGCAAGCACTTAAACGCGCATGTCAGACGCCGACCGTTCCTAGGCAACATCCCGCTTGTCGGCTCAGACTTCAACGAAACGTTCTGGACGCAGAGTGAAACCGAGCTGCTGATTCTCGTCAGCCCCGAAGTCTTCTCTCAGCCATCGAACTCGTCGGCCCAAACTGGCGGCCCGGCAGTGGCTCAACACTCGAGAGGCTCTCTGCAACTGCAGTTGCAGCACAATCCACGGTTGCCCACAGGCGATCTCACTCGATCGCTGGCTGCCGGACAATCGGTCGCCCAGCAGGTAATCACCCGGGTGAGTGGGAATACGGCGGCTCAACCTCGATCGCTGGCTCCGGCACAACCGCGCCCCAACATGAACCAGTTGAATCTACAAACGTTGCGTGCCCGACCGCACCCACCACGGGTGACGCCGAAGCAAGCCGCTGCAGGTGCGGCCCCGATCTTGTTCCGACCGCCGTCGACGGCTGACGGAACTCAGGGACAGCGCAGAGGGATTCAACGGCCACGGCCTGCGCAGAGTCGCATTCAATCGACTACCGAACAGAGTGCTCCCGCCAAAGTGTCGGCACCCGCAGCCGCTAGCCCGAATGCGAGTGTCTCAGTCGAGATTGAAAAAGACGAACCCGCGATCGAAGCCACACCGGCCCCCGAAGTTTCGACGGTCGTCGAATCCGCAACCCCGGCAGTTGAGACCGAAAGCGACGAGGCCGTCGATACACCGGACCTCACCGCAGCCGAAGAGTTGGATGCTCATACCGATCTGGACGCCGATACAGAGCCGATTACCGATGCCGAGCTGGCCGCTATTGCCGATCTGGACGCACAGGCCGAGTTGGGGACGCAGGCCGAGTTGGAGGCTCATGCCGCACGAGTAGCACCGCCCGAACAAACCGCGACCGTGTCCGAGTCCGAAGTCTTGCCGCAACATTCACCGGTACCTCCGACGGAGACGGTTGCCGCAGACGTCCGACACCGAGTGTCGGACCCGCGGGTCAAGGGAACGATCCCGAATCTGGATCTTGATCCGTTGATGCAGACATCTCATACAACCATTCACACATCGATGCCGCGGCAGCCACTGCGACGCGGACAGCCGCCGCTCCAGAATGCGATCCCGGCAGCCTCTCATCAGTATCGGCAGCCGCCGGCGCCCATGATCCACAACGGAATTCCGCAGCAAAGGCAGTTGGCTCCCGGGATGTCGGCACATCATTACCCGCCTCCAGTTCGGCAGCAGGTCGGACCGCAACAGCCGATTCCACACGCACAGCGGCGGACTTCGAGAACTCTGAATCAGCGTCCGCCCGCACAGGCGCCACCCGTTCGACCGCCGCAACGGCAGTCAGGACCAGCGCACAATCCTCCAAGTGATATGGCCAGACAGCATGCAGCCCAAGTCCAGCGGAGTTTCACTGCGCCACAACAGGTGATTGGTCGCACACATCAGCGGCCCGCCTCTGCAGCCCCGTATCAGCATCCGGCTGCGAATCCAACCCTGCAACAGCGATCGTTGCACACTGCTCCACGACAAGGTTCGGTAGTGGCACCGCAGCCGAGGCCAACGGTCCCCGGAGCAGTGCAAACGCACAATGCGTCAGCCATCAGGCAGCATGCGGCTGCTCAGCGGCAAGCGATTCCCCAAAGAAACCAACGACCCGTGTCGACCGCGCCCATCCAGCAGCCGCACAGTCGCATCACCGTTCCGCAGCCCCCGATGACGCGGCACGCTCCGCCACAGACTCGCCCAACGATTCCCGCTCAGCAGCGATATGCTCAGCAGGCGCCGAATGGCGCATTCCAACCCAGACCGACGTTTCCGCCAGCCGGCATGCCGCGGCAACGGGTGCAAACCAATCCTCAACTGAATCCGCAGTTCATGCAGCAGCGCCATGCCGCCATTCCCGGTCGGATGCCGATTGCCCGGCAGCCGCAGTCATATCAGCCGGGGTCTGCACCGCACATCGGCCCGCAGATGCCCTACCCGCAGATTGGACGGCCGGCTCGGTCGGCGCATTACCCGGCACCTGTCATGCCAGGGCAGACTGGTCCGTTGACCGGACTACCGAGGAGCCCCATCGGGCCGGGCATAGAAACGTTGGAGCGACAGGTTTCGGATCAACTGGCGCCGGCAAGGGTCGAGTCGCAACAGCACCTCATGGGAACCACGATTCAGGGACCTGAGTTCTCAGAACCGATGGTCGCCCCGCCGCTCGATGCCGATGTCGTGACCGCTGGTCCCGTGCTAATGGGCCCCGACGCACCCGCTGAGCAGAAAACGGTGTCGACGTCGTTGACGACGGAGATCGAGTCCGCAGCACCAACGCCGCCGAAGCCGTTCAAGGGCCCGCAACTCATGTGGAACGACGACTCGACAACCATCGAGACACAAGAGGTTCCACCAGCGCAGCCCATTGAAGTCGACGTCGCTGAAGACGACGCCTTGCCGCTCATCGTCCCGGGTCCGAGTCGCCGCAGCAAATCTGAATAGTCGTCGGTGGCGAGCATTCGATCACGGCGACGACGCGCGCCGACCAGCGTCGGGTGATCGCAAGCCCCGAAGCCTACATCAGCCCGGCAATCGGCTCGCCGAAATAGATGTGATGCGGGCGGTCGACTTCATCTTTCCAGGCAGCCGTCGCGGGAATTCCGAGCGCCTGGTAGATAGTTGCGGCCATGTTCTCCGGCTTGACGGGATCGGCCGCCGGATAGCCGCCGTGCTTGTCGGAAGCGCCGATCACTCGTCCGCCTTTGACCCCGCCGCCTGCGAAGAACACCGACTGCACGGCGCCCCAATGGTCGCGCCCTGGCAGCTTGTAGTGCTCCGGCAGCCCGAAGACCTTGGGAGTGCGGCCGAATTCACCGGCCATCACGATCAGTGTGTTCTCCAGCAATCCCGTTTCGTGCAGGTCGTCGAGCAGCGCCGAAACGGCGAGGTCAGTTGGCGGGAACAGAGAATCGCGCAGGTTCGGAAACGCGTTACCGTGCGTGTCCCAAGTTTCATTATTTCCTAGATTCACCTGCACGAGGCTCACACCGGCTTCAACCATTCGTTTCGCCATCAACAGCGACCAGCCGAACGAGTTGCGTCCGTAGCGATCCAACACCTTGTCGTCGGCATTGACCACGTCGAACACGCGCTTCACGCGCTCGTCGGTGAGCAGGGTGATCGCACCTTGCCGATAGCGGTCGAAACTCTCGATCTTCGCGAAACGGTCGAGATCGCGGCGCTGCCGTTCCACAAGTTGCAACAGGTCGGTCCGGAGTTTTAGTCGATCGTGATGCAGGCCTTCCGGCAGGCTGAGGTTCGGCGATTGAAACAACAATCCCTTCTTTTGCTCGGGCCCGCGTGCGTGGTGGAATTCGTACGTGGGGTAGGCGCCGTAGGTTGTGCCGTTGAACGGAGAGGCTTCGATGAACCACGGCTCACGGCTGCGACCCATCCGTCCGGCAAACTGACCGGGAATCACGCGGCCGGAGCGATGAATCAGCCGCTCGGGCAAAACGACAGCCGGCGGCAGGTTGTTGCGGGCGGGTAACAAGTCGCCGGCGATGGCCGCCAGCGAGGGCCAGTCTTCGGGCATCGGCTTACTGGCGTTGAACGTGGGCGGCATGGGGGTCCGCCCGCTGAGCATCACCATGTGCCCTTGCGAATGCTCGTTGTAGGGATGCGTCAACGACCGCACCAACGACCAATGCTCGCTGCGCTGCGCCAACAGCGGCAGATGTTCGCAGATCTCGATCCCCGGCGTCTGGGTCGCAATCGGTTGAAACTCGCCGCGCACGTTGTCGGGCGCCAAAGGCTTCATGTCGAAGCTGTCTTGTTGACCCAGACCGCCCGACAAGAAGATGTAAATCACCGCCCCGGCTGTCGGCTCGGGCTGCATAGGTTCAGCCCGCGCATTGCGCAACGCGGCAACGTGGTTCATCCCCAATCCCAACAATCCAATGCTGCCGGCCTGAAGCGCGGTGCGTCGGGTGAGTTGGGGATGCTGGAAGCCGGACATGGGCAGAGGCGGGGCGGGAACACCAGGGGGGACATATCCTCGTATGCACATCAGTGTATGTGAGCAGCAGGGCGACCGCAAGATTGTGGTCAATCGACAGGGGTCTGATTCGTTTGGAAACTGCCGGGCACAACCAAAAGATTGTTTACCGCAGTGGACCGCAGAGGTTCTCATGTCGAGCGCTCATTCGCATAGCGCCAAACAATCCGATGCCGCTCAGCTAGAGTTGGGGGCACTGACGTCTTTAGTAGGCAGAGCTCTGCCTCTGCGACACTCTGCGTCCTCTGCGGTCAGCCTCTTCATTCACTCCCGAGTGCTGGAAGACATCAGAAGTTGCCCAAGCGACGAAACCTCTGCCGGAAGCAAGCGAATGGGGCCGCGCTCAAGAGGAGAGTCAGCTTCGCTCAAAACGCAATCTCGGGGGGCTGCGACATCTCGCCCAGAGACACAATGCTCGCGTCGAGCGGCTTGGTTTCCAGAATCGCCACCGTCGGCTTGCGGTACGTCCAGCCGCTGGTCTCGCCGGGATTGACGAACAGCCGCCCGCGGGCGTCGCGGGTCACGTTGGGCCGATGTGTGTGGGCTGAGATCACCACGTCGCATTCGTCGAGATGGTCTTTCAGGTGCTCGAGAACGTGGGTCAGCAAAACCCGCGTTCCGTCTTTGGTGCGAAACCCGAACGGCGGGACGCCGACCGTGCCGATGATCCGCATCCCCCCTTCAATGCCCACGCGGTTGCCTTCGTTATCGCCAAAGCAGGCCATCACCGGGCAAACGAGTTTGCGCAGCGGCGGCACAACAATTGGCGACACAAAGTCGCCGGCGAACACGACCAGCTCGCAAGCTTGGCGATTGAACTCCGAAACAGCCAGCCGCACGTGGTCGACGTGATCGTGGGCGTCAGCAAAGATCCCGATCTTCATGCCGAAATCTTAGTGCACCGGTTGCAATCGAGGCTAGCGAAACGGGGTGATGTCCATCGTTCGACATCCCATGCCGACTTTCCAAGAATCGCTCAGTCTCTGCTCGGCTTGAACAGGGCGGCGTCCAGAATCGACCACAGATGGATGACCCATCCCAGCAGGATGACCCACAGCACAGAGGCCAGGGCAAAGTGGACGAGCGCCATCAGGGGCCGTCCTTGAATGAGTTGCCCCAATCCGGGGATGAAAAAGCTGCAAAGCGCGGCAATGACGTTGCCGGTCGAACCTTGGCCAGCCACCGAACTATCCTCCAGAATGAACTCTCGGTTCACCGCCATCGTGTGATTCGCCAGAGCCTCCCATTGCTTGCATTCGATTCGACAAGACTGGCAGAGGTCGAACAAACAGATACGCTGACATCTGCGTTCTCACTCGGCCAGCGACTCGGTGTGTTCGTTCTCTTCGAACACCTGAAACAGCGCGCCGAACGTGTCTTTGGGGTGCAGGTAGAAGTGTTTCCAATTGGGGTCGCTGGTGTTCTTGGCCAACACGCGAATGCCGTGCTTTTCGAAGTGTGCCTCGGCCTCGTCGATGTTCTCCACTCCCAGCGTCATGTGGTGAAAGCCTTGCCCGTTCTTGGCGATGTATCGCCCGACTCCCCCCTCGCCGGGCGCGTGAGGCGAAACAATCTCGACCTTCTTGCCGCCAAGTGAAAACGTTTGCCAGTTGAAACTCTCCGCGTCGTTGGAGCCGACGTCCTTCAACGGCTCGGCGCCGAACACCTCCAGGAACAGTTTTTCTGCTTGCTTGTGATCGGAAACGCCGATCGATATGTGGTCGAGTCGCTTGAAGATGGACATGGGGTTGGTGTCACCTCAAAGAAATGTGAATCACTGGAAGCCGCGCTGTGACAATCAGATGAAGATCCATCGGCGGTTGCACGGCGATTGTAGCAACTCGGACGATAACACCAAACGACCCCGCGCAGAGACCTTCTCGCTAGAGCGCGCCCAACATAAACGTAGCGGGTTCCGGCGGCGTTGGTGCGATGTGCGAAGGCCGAATATCGTCCGATAGCCGCCACGATTATCCCGGATGGGATCTAAGGGGCCGGCTTGGGAGGCACTTCGATCATCTTCAGTTGCTTGGCGGGGATCAGGAACCGCCGTCCGTCGGTGTTCTCCAGAATAAACAAGCTATGCCACTCGAACGGAAGGGCCACCTTCGGACTACCGGAACTGATGAAACCGACCAGCAATACTTCTTCGAATGAAGTCCCGTTGTTCAGGTGAACGGTCACGCGTTCGTTCTTGGCGACGATGCCGCGAAACTTGTTGGGCGACCCTTCGCCCGACGACTTGCGGTCAAAACGGCCCATCAGCCTGAAGAACAGCGTGAGCGCGATGACCGCCCCGACGAGTGGTCCGACGATGCTAATCGTCTGTTCGAATGGATGCATGGCTCTGTTGAGATCTGCTCGTCCCGCGTCTACGGAAACACCGGAGTTCGCGCGGTGGCGAATTGTAGCACGTTTGTCACATGCACCACGAAACGCCGATGCAAGCGGCCCTTTGGTGCGACTCAGCTATCGTGAGCCGTCGCCGCGGAGCCGATCGGCTTCGTCCATCTGCTGCCGTTGCACTTCTTTTGCGTGCTGCAGCTTCTTGCGGCAACTCCGACAGCGAATCGCCGTGGCGTACAGCGGTGCCTTGACGACTTCGTAGTACCACTTCTGGTCGTCGGCAGCCCACACCTCGTCGGCACCACAGTCCACGCAGGTGAATGGAGTATCGACGTAGAACCTCGGCGGTGGGGAATATGAATTGTTGGGCGCCTGTTGGGACGGATCGGCAATCACGAGCCGCCCTTCCGCTGCAAGTTTCCGTTGCCGCGGGCCCAAGCCATCGAGCACGCTCTGTTCATTGAGCAACTTGGCGCGCCGCCTTGCGTCGCGTCGGGCGCGGATTCCGTCCTTGCTGCCTTTTCGCTTCTTACTCATGGTGCGTAGCCATCTGCTGAGATCAAGTGTCTTGCCGCCTGCGTCGTCAGTCAAGTGGCCTGGGCTGCCGTCTGCGGAAGGTCGACGCTCAGCCTCCGGGAGGGCCGCTATTGCGGCCAAGCTTTCTTCAGGGCACCAGTGATTCACGAAATAATTTGGTAGGCTCGTGCGTCGTTTATGTACGACCGGACCGCGCGTTGGCTGCCACCTCAATCTTTGCTTGGAGAACGATTGCATGAAATTCACTGTTCGGACCGTGCTGTTGCTCGTGTTGGCGCTGGCCATCGCTGCGCCTGTGAGTGCCGCCGAAAAGAAGAAGAACCGCAAACAAGCCGATCCCGCCGCCCGGATGCTCAAGCGTTTGGAGAAGGCCGAACTGGACGAAGAGCAGGTCGCCAAGATCAAGAAGTTAGCCGCCGAGTATGCCCCCAAGCTGGCCGACGCGCGCAACAAGCTCGGCCTGACCAGGGAACAAAAGAAAGCCCGCAAGGCGGCCGCCCGGCAGAACAAGACCGACGGCGTGAAGGGCAAAAAGGCCCGTCAGGCTGTTAACGCGGCCATGAATCTTTCTGAGGAGCAGAAGGAGGCCAACACCGAGCTCAGTAAGCTGCAGGCCCAGTTCAGCAAAGCGGCCTTCGCAGTCCTGAGCGACGACCAGCGGGACCAAGCGGGCATCAAGGCCAAGCGCAAGAAGAAACGCAAGAAAAACCGTGCGGAGTAGCGCGGGGCGAAGCGGCTAGGGAGCGATGCGGTCAAGTCCGTGGACTGGATTGCCGCTGATGTGATGCGCGAGGCGATGGGGGTGGAGTATCGGCCGCTGAGAGGCGACTGAGTTTTTCAGCTTTGGCCGACGTCAATCCTCGTCGCTGGGCTCTGCGATCTCTCTGAGATCCAAGCTCGATGCGCGCTCCTTCAGGCTTGCCTCGATTCTGCTTATCGTTTTGTCGGTCCTTTCGCTGATGGAACTGATCAAGGGGACATCTTGGATGAGCAACCGCCTTTGGTCTGGGGTCAGTTTGACCTCAGAGTAGCGGTCCAGGACTTCGACGCCCCACTCCCGGAGTGGTGCTTCCCTCCGTGATTCCGATGGAGGCTGCGATAGGACATCCACCGCAATCTGAACGTACTGTGTCTCGCGCTCACCCTGCTTGATCGCCTGCGTGTAACTACTGCCGATATAGGTTGCCACGATTGGGACGCTGGCTGCGGCTACTGACCCAACCATTGCGGCAACCGACATGAACTTGCCCCAGATATCTCGTGCTGGGGCAGGCGCTGACAGCGGGCTTCCGTCTGGTGCAACGAGGTCTTGCCTTTCGGTCATGGATGCGCCCTTTCATTCGGCTCGCAGCTTCTCCAACTCGTCCCGGATGAGTGCCATGTAAGGTGGTTCGTCGCTGCTTGCTTCGGGTACGCTCTGATTCGTCTCAACCATGTATTTTGCAGCTATGCTCGCGTGTTCTGCTGCTTTCTCGCTGTCGCCGACTTCGACGTAGATTTCAGCAAGATATAGGTGGCAGAGGTGCTTTTTTTCATCCTCGATGAACAAATCCAAGGCCGTTGTGATGTCGTCGATTGCCTCGGCATAGCTCCCTTCAGTGGATTTGGCCCGTGAATTCCCTCGCTCTCGGTACGCCAAAGGTAGCTCCCAATGGTACTTTTGCCGCTGCTCGGACCACGGCGGCTTCAGCAGCTTGATGCAGTCGGTGTAGCTCTGGATGGCATTGATCCAATCCTTCTTCGACTGGTGTGCTCGCCCATTAATGCGAAAGGCCGCTCCAAGTGCCATCGTCTCATCGGAATTCCTTTCGTGTCCCTTGGCATCCAGGCGGCGGATGATTTCCGTTAGCGCGGAGAACGTCGAGTCTGTGGCGACGCCGCGCGCCAGGAACTCATCGATAGCGCGAAGCTCTTTGGCTACGTCGGCAACGGTCTTTTCGACATGATCGGTCGACTCGGTACGAGGTATGTCCACACTCGCGACTGGCGTGGGCGAAACATCCGTCGGTGCTGGCGGAACTTCAGGAGAGTTGTTTTGTATGCTAAAGACCCCCGCTATGATGGCGGTCGTTATGATCGCAGCACCGCCGATCAGGGAAGGCCCGAGCCATTTAACCCACGTGGGCAGCTTGTTCTTGGGCGTAGGCTTATTGGGCTTAGGCATCGGCGTCTCCTCGACGGATTTCGATCTCAACCGGACCGTCCAATGGACCGGTGAAGAAACACAGGCGAATCAGCGCTTCCTGTTCTGACTCGCCGCTGAATGCATGAACCTTCAGTCTCATCCAGCGGTCTCCTTGACCACGGGTCCGAACGAATGACGTTTCGCGGGCGACCGAACTGGTGTCGAGCGGCAACCAGCCGGTTCACCAACAAGCGGCCCTCTCTCGGGCCTTTGGCCCGACCTCTCCCACACAAAGTGGGAGACGTGAGAGACATTCGATGGTTAGATATTCGCCTCAGTTCTTACTCTGCGCCTGCCGGGCTTTGCGGCGGGCGGCGCGGCGTTCTTGCGCCTCCTTGAGCAAGCCGACGAGTTGCTCGCGCTGGTCGTCGCTCAGCGCTTGCTGGATCTCGATCGTTTCCTGCTGACGCAAGTCTTCGATCTGTTGCTGCAGGTCTTGAAGGCGGGCGCGGTAGGTTCGCTGAATGCCGTAGATCTTTGTTTTCTGGTCTTTGCTCAACCCGAGTTTGCCGTAGTGATTCGGCAGGCGTCCGCGAGGAGCCTTTCTGGTCTTTTTCTGTTTAGCCTTCTGCGTTGCTTTGGCGGTCGGTTTGTCGTCTTGGGTAAATGCGGTACCGGCGCCCAGAACGGCAATGGCGACGCTCGCGGCGAGCAACAGGGACAGGAATCTTCGGGTGAGTGTCATAGCGAGTTTCCTTCCTGAGAAGCTGGACAGGAGCATCGTCGGAATCGCGATTCCATGCCGAACCTGCCTGCCTTCCACAGGCAACATGCATCGGCGAAACGCGATCGAATCTGCCCCGGAGACTGGATCACTAGGCACCGCTTGTCCACGCGGCACTACTGTTCAAAATATCATGCCCAGGGGCACTGCAGAAATCAACCGAGTCGCACGCTCTCACTCATGAATCGGTCAAGTATCGTGGCTACCGGTTTCGGCCTTCGCTGGCGGACGGCATGCAGTGGAATCGTCAAAACATCGCCGCATGGGCTCCTATCTCACCAACTCGCACCGGCCGACGATCGGATGTAGACTCGACGCGGAAACATCAATACCGGTTCGCACGCACTGGCGCCCCGGATGATATCCGGAGACGGCGAAATGGCCGGCGTAGAACAGCAAGATCAACTGACAGAGATTGGGCCGCTGCACGGTGCGATCCCCGGTCCGCGCGGCGAGATGCTGTGGGGTTCGCTCAAAGTTCTCAAGCGCGATCCCGTCGGCTTCCTGGTCGATTGCTCCCAAAAGTACGGCGACATCGTTCAATTTCGCATTGGCCCACCTGGCTTGGGGAAGGTGGCCTACCTCGTCGTGCATCCCGATTACATCAAGCACGTGCTGGTCGACAACCAGCGGAACTACAAGAAGGCCGTCACCTACGACTCGGTGCGGCTGTTCTTGGGCGAGGGCTTGCTGACCAGCGAAGGTGAGGTCTGGAAGCGGCAGCGGCGGATCGTCAATCCGCTGTTTCACCCCGAACGCGTTGCCGCACTGGGACCGATGATGTGCGAGGTCGTCGGCGAATTTCTCGATCGTTGGTCGGCCGGTGCCACCCGGGACGTGGCCGCCGACATGCGACGGCTGACACTCGACGTGCTCTGCCGCACGATGTTCAGCACCGACATTGAAGGCGACGCCGACGTGATCGATGAGGCGCTCGACACCGTGTTGAAGTACGCCATTCGCCGCGTCTCGTTCAACAGCGGGCTGTTGAATCGATTGCCGACTGCCGAGAACCGGCGCTTTCGAGAGGCGGTCGCCGCGCTTAACGGCGTCGTCGAACGTCTGGTCGCCGGGCACCGGGCCAGCCCCCCGGCGAAACCGGACTTGCTCAGCATGATGCTGCAGGCCCGCGACGACGTGACCGGTGCGGGGATGACCGACGGCCAACTCCGCGACGAGATGCTGACGTTTCTGTTGGCGGGACACGAGACAACGGCCAACGCGCTGGCCTGGTGCTGGTACCTGCTCGCCGAGCACCCGGAGGTGGAGTCGGAGTTCCACAAAGAGCTCGACAGCGTGCTGGCCGGCCGGGCGCCGGGGGTGGATGATTTGCCGAAGCTGTCTTACACGCGGCAGGTGTTGGAGGAGTCGATGCGGATCTATCCGCCCGTCTGGGCCATTGAGAGAAACGCCATCGGCGAAGACGAAATCGGCGGATACCGCATCCCAGCGGGAAGCCTGGTTGTGCTGAGCCCATACGCCACCCAACACTGCGCGCGCTTCTGGGAAGATCCCGAAGTCTTCGATCCGAATCGTTTTACGAAGGAGGCAGCGGCGGCACGGCCTTCGCTGGCCTACTTCCCATTTGGAGGCGGACCGCGAACCTGTATCGGCAAAGGGTTCGCGCTGATGGAAGGCACGCTCATTCTGGCGAGCATCGGCCAGCGGTACCGTCTGGCCATGGCTCCGGACGCCCGGGTGGAGCCTCAGCCGCTACTGACACTGCGCCCGCGATTCGGCGTGTCGATGCAAGTTTGCGAGCGGTGATCCGCCAGCACTGCTCGCCAGTTTTCGTCAGATAAATCCACCGCTTTTGCAAGCTCCAAAGCGGCCGAGTAGACTGAACACAAGCATCGCGAAGTTGTGGCATTCGGCGCGGCACGAGACAGCGTCGTCGGCTGCAAGTCAGAACCAGCCATGGACAGTAAGCAGTCAAGGGCGGCCATGAAGCACACACTCGTCATTCTGTTTAGCTGTGCGGCGTTGTGGGCAGTCACGCAACCTTCCGCCTTCGGCGAAGAGAGTGCTACAGAATCGAAGCCGCCCAGCTTTGCCGAGCACGTGCAGCCGTTGCTGACGAAGTACTGTGCCGGCTGCCACAGCGGTGACGAGCCGGAAGGGGGGCTGGTGCTGGAAGACTTCGCAGGTCTCAGCCGCGGTGGCGAAAACGGCGACGTGCTCGTGCCCGGGAAGCCTGACGAGAGCAAGTTGCTGCGCGTGTTGGAGAAGGAGGCCGAACCGTTCATGCCGCCTGAAGACAGCGAACAGCTCTCGGCGGAACAGATCGCGGTGCTGAGAACTTGGATTCAAGCCGGCGCGAAGGCGCCTGCCGAAAGTGCCGCCGAGCCTTCGCGGTTGATGGTGCCTGCGATTGCGACCGTCGGCGAGGTGCGCAATCCGATTCATGCGTTAGCCTGGTCGCACGATGGGGATTTCCTGGCGGCGGGTCGCTATCGAGCGGTGGAAATTCGCGCCGCCGACGGCGAACTCGTGCAGACCTTGGAAGGGCTCAGCGGCCACGTCAACCAGGTTGGCATTTCACGCGACGGCAACTTCTTGTGGGCCGCGGGTGGCGAGCCTGGAGTGGCAGGCGAAGTCGCGTTGTGGAAGACGGCTGACTGGACCCGTTTGCGGAGCTTCAACGGACACAGCGACAGCATCTACGCCGCCGACTTGAGTCTCGACGGGCGCTGGCTCGCCACAGGCAGCTATGACCGTTCGATCAAAGTGTGGGACACCGTAACAGGTGAAGAAGTGGCGGGCCTCGATGGTCACCATGGTCCCGTGTTTGGACTGGCGTTCCATCCCAGCGGCGAGTTGCTCGCCAGCGCCAGCGACGATGGGACCGTCAAACTGTGGGACGTCAAAGGAGCCCATCGTCTGGACACTTTCGTCGAGCCGACCAAGGCCCAGTACGCCGTGGCGTTCAGCCCGGATGGACGCTTCGTCGTGGGCGGCGGAGTAGACAATCGTATCCGCGTCTGGGAGATCACGAAGGGCGGGACCGAGGGGACGAATCTGTTGCGCTACGCCCGCTTCGCGCATGAAGCGCCCATCCTGCAGCTGAGCTTTTCACAGGACGGAAAGACGCTGTTTTCCTCGGCCGAAGACCGCACCATCAAGCTCTGGGATCCGCAAGAGTTCACGCAGCGGCGGATGCTCGACTCCCAGCCGGAGTGGCCGGTCGCTTTGAGCGCGTCGCCAGACGGTCGGCTGCTGGCAGCGGGTCGTCTGGACGGCAGTCTGGGGCTTTACGAGATCGACGAGGGGACCGGAGATTCCGGGGGTGGTTCGATACCCCTTCGCACCGCGATACATCCTGAGCTGAGCTGGCCGGTGGAAGACAGCCGGGAACCGGCGAAGGTCGAAGAATTGGAACCGAACAATACCCCGTCCCAGGCAACAAGTCTCACGGTGCCGGCCATCGCCAGCGGGGTATTCGGCAAACCAGAATCGGCTCCCGATGCCGACTTGTTTCGCTTTTCTGCCAAAGAGGGGCAGACCTGGATGGTCGAAGCCAAGGCGCAGGACGACTCGCCGGTCGACACGAAGATCGAGATTCTCCACGCCGATGGCAGTGCAGTGCTGCGGATGCAGTTGCGCGCGATTCGCGATTCGTCGGTCACGTTCCGTCCGATCGACTCCCGCCAGCCGGAGCTGCGGGTCACCAACTGGGAAGAAATGGAACTGAACCAGTATCTGTACATGGCTGGCGAAGTTTGCCGGCTGTTTCGCGCACCGCGCGGACCCGATTCGGGCTTTCGCTTCTACACGGTGAACGGCAAGCGGCGGTGCTACTTCGATACAAGCGGGACAGTCCACGCGCTCAACGAGTCGGTCTACATCGTCGAGCCCTATGCCCCCGGCGCCCGATTCACGAACAATGGCTTGCCCGTTTTTCCGCTGTACTATGCCAACGACGACGATGGTCGTCGCAAGATTGGACCCGATTCGCGGATCACGTTCACTGCTCCCGCCGACGGGGACTACCTGGTGCGCGTGGCCGACGTTCGCGGGTTTGGCGGTGACGAGTTCAAGTACACACTGGCCGTTCGCCCCCCCCAACCCGGCTTCGCCGTCTCCATCGATGGACGAGACGCAAAGGTGGCGCCTGGGAGCGGGAAGCGGCTGCGATTCAAGGTCGACCGGATTGACGACTTCGAGGGAGAGGTGCACATCGAGATCGCCGGCGTGCCGGATGGGTTCCGCGTCGCCACTCCGGTTGTCATCGAAGCGGGGCACGTCTCTGCCGACAGCGTGATCTTTGCCGACCCGGATGCGGTCTCTCCCGAGGCCGAGGTCTGGCAACAGGTGAGCGTGACCGCGACGGCTCGAATTGACGGCAAGGATGTTGTGAAGACCGTCGAGGATCTGGGAAAGATCGAGTTGCAGGAAAAGGCCGAGGTACTGGTTCGGCTGCAGCCCGATTGGCCCTCAGCCGAAGTGCTGGACGACACCCGCGCGCACGAGCTCGTGATCGAGCCGGGGTCTTCGATTACCGCAATGCTGACGATCGAGCGCAACGGGTTTGAGGGAGAACTAAAGTTCGACGTCGACAACCTGCCGCACGGCATCATCGTCGAAGACATCGGTCTCAGCGGGATCCTCATCCGTGAAGGGGAGTCACAGCGGCGAGTGTTTTTGAAGGCGGCCGATTGGGTCCGGGAGACGACCCGTTTCGTCCATGCCGTCGGCTTAGGCGCTGGCAATCAGGCATCGCCGCCGATTCGGCTGCGTGTGGACGAGCCCGGAACGCTGCAGGCGTCAGCCGCTGACGACCGCGACGCTCGGCAGCCAGTTTCAGCCCCACAGCCATGAGCTCCGAATCACCAGAACGTATCGGCCGTCGAATGAACTACCGCGGCCGTGTGCAGGGCGTCGGGTTCCGCTACACCACCCACTCAATCGCCCGTCGATTTCGGGTCGATGGTTACGTCAAAAACCTTCCGGACGGCAGCGTGGAACTAGTGGCGGCCGGCGAAGAGCGGGAAGTGGCGGCATTTCTGGAGGAAGTGGCGGCGGCCTTCGGCAACCAGATCACTTCCACGTCGTGTGAGGAAACCAGCCCGCCGGCCGAGATAGTCGGTTTCCGCATTGAATACTGAAGCGTTTCCGGTTTTCACGCCGCTACGATAGACGACCTGGAATGGATGCTTTCTTGAGAGACTTCGGTGCAGGCGATGTTGACTCGCCCTGAGAGATATTTGAACGAGAGGACATGCTCATGCTGCCACGCGACTTGTTTGACGTCGGCGTGCGTCTTTTGGGTTTGGCGATGCTGGCCGGCGGGGTGGCGTTTGCACTGACTCCCTTGATCGGGATTCTCGGTGTGGCGTTCGTCGGTCTGTTGTTGCTACTGACCGGCAGCGGTCTGGCCAACGTGTTCTACACGACCAGCCTTCAGGGCCGACACGGCTCAGTCGCGGAAGATAGTTGAAGAGGCGGCAGCTAAGCGATGGATTCCATGACCGCGACAGCAACTGCCGCAGACACAAAACCAATCGCGATCGCGTACATCCCAGCCATGGATTGCGTCGGCCGGCCGATCGCGAGATATGACAGATGAAGAATGGTTACGAATCCGCTCATGACGCCATAGAAAGTCATGAACGCGAACGGAAACCATCCGATCGTACGATACGAAACCATGAGGGATTCCACACCGCCGCCCAGGATCGAATAGAAGCTGGCCACGCAGAAAAACGCGCCAACTACAATCATGAACAGCGAAACAAGGGGACTGAGGCGCGCAGAGTGCGAATCTTCCGAGAACTCGGCGTTCGAGGCTCGATAGGGGTTAGAGTCAGCATCCACTCTTGATCGCCCAACGCAACGGCCTGCGGTCGCCGCACTCGAGATGATCAGCAGCGACTGTCAACTGATTGTACGTGTTGTCACCCGCTGACCTCCACAGTGTTTCGGCGAGCGCCCAGCAGCGTTTAACGGCTCTGACGGCTTAACCAAGGGATGGCAGCTCGTCCCATCGGGCGCCTCAGGACCGTTGAGTACAGCAAAAGTCAGTCTCCCCGACTCTTGAACGTTTGGCCGATGGGCGACTTTTTGGCGGACTTGGGGCGGGGAATTGGCCGCCCGCGTTGTTGCGGTGACAGCGTCTTTTCTTCCGCCGGTCGGCGCGATACATTGGAAACGTTGATTCATATCTCATTTGGCGCCTTTCTCCTGTGGAGTACCCACGTGCCGTTGTTCAATGCGGATACCCTCTTGGCCCAACTCGCCGCCCCGGATTTGACGACCCCTGGATGGATCCGCACAGCCGTGGTCACCGGGCTGGTGATCGCCGGGATGCTTGTATACACGTACACCACCCGGGCCGGCATCATCGCGCGGGCCACGACGAAAGAGGCGATCCGCCAGCCGGTGTTTTTGCTGATGTTCGCATTGGCGCTGCTGGTGCTGGTGGCCAATACGTTCTTGCCGTTCTTCTCGATGGGGGAGGACGTCAAAATGCTCAAAGACTGCGGTCTGGCCACCATTCTGATTGCCGGTTTGTTGATGGCTATCTGGACGTCGAGCACGAGCATCGCTGACGAAATTGAAGGCAAGACCGCGATGACGCTGCTCTCCAAGCCGATCAATCGGCGTCAGTTCGTCGTCGGCAAGTTCCTCGGAATTTTGCACGCCGTCATGCTGCTGACGCTGCCGCTGATGGTCTGCTTTCTGGGCCTGATCTACTACAAGGTCGGATACGATGCGGTTGAGTCTGCCAACGAGATCCCCGGGCACTCTGTTCGGCTGGCGGTGGCCATCCAGATCGTACCGGGATTGGTCCTGATTCTGCTGGAGGTCGCCGTGCTGACTGCGGTGAGCGTGGCCATCTCGACGCGGCTGCCGATGATCGTCAACATCGTAACCTGCTTTGCCATTTTCGTGGTCGGACACCTGACGCCGATCCTCGTGCAGACCGACGTCATTACCCTTGAGCCGGTCGTATTCGTAGCGCGGCTGATTGCCACAATTCTGCCGGCGCTTGAGGTGTTCAACATGCAGGCGGCCGTCGCAACGGGGAAGCTTGTGCCTCCGGATTATTTGGGCTTCGCTGCGTTGTACTGCCTGGTGTACAGCTCGGCGGCGATTCTCATGGCGTTCATATTGTTCGAAGACCGGGATTTGGCGTGAGCGTCTTTCTGCACGGATGATCGCCCGGTTCTCGGAAGTTTTGACTGTTTACGAAGCGAGCGAGTTAGAACACAACGACGCGAGATTTGCGCGTCGTTTGCGACCCGAGTCAACACACACGTCCGATCTTTCAACGCGGCTCGATAGTCCCTAGTTGCCAGCCAAGTCAGTGGCCAAAAAACCGGCAGATTCTTTCGAACGTTTGTTTCCGCGACGGACCCTGTTTTCCGGCAAGGGGCGATCGGCGCTGCTTTGGTCGTCATTGGCTGCGATCACGCTGTGTCTGCTGGTGTTTGATGCGTGGTTGATCGCCGAACTGCTGGCCACGCGCGGCAACCTGACGCTGCCGACCGACCAGAGCCAGGCCATCTCGGCCTTGACCGGCGAGTCGGCCGAGAGCGCTCGGGTCTCGATGGAGAAGTCCACGCTCTCCTTCGAACAGCAGGGCATTCTGCCGGTTGTGTGGTGGTCCCGCGACAAGTACTGGGGTCCGGTTGTGGCATCGGCCTATCGGCGAATCGGCGTGCTACAAAGCAACGGCAGCGCGCTAACGGTGCTGTTGCTGGTTGCGGTCGGGCTGGGGTTGATCTGGAGCCTGTTTCGTTCGCGGGCCCGACAAATGATCGCCAGACAGACGATCGATGCGGTAACGGCAGTGCGAAAGACACTGCACCGTCAGACGCTGCGGCTGGGCCCCAGCGATTTGCTCGACTCTGAAAACAACAAGGTCCTCGAACTGTTTACCACTGAAATCGACAAGGCCCGCGACGGCGCCCAGCAGTGGATTTCGACGATCTCACGAGCACCGTTGGAAATCGCACTGCTGCTGCTCTTCGCGGTTTCCTTTCATTGGCTTGTGGCGCTGCAATGCCTGATTCCCCTGGCCGCTTGTTGGTATCTCGTCCGCCGCGAACAGCAAAGGTTCCGCTCGGCCCGGCAGTTGGCCGAGGCACGGTGTGAAGCCGAGTTGCGGACGCTGGCTGAAAGTTTCCGCAAGACGCGACTCGTGCGCGGGCACGGAATGGAGAACTGGGAGCACGATCAATTCGGCGCACGACTTGACCGCTATACCAGCAACGTCGCCGGACTCGATCGCAAAGAGCGGCTGTCGAGATGGCTGACCCGCGCGCTGATTGTTATCTGTGGCGGCATCATCCTGTTCCTCGTTTGCAGCAAGGTCCTGCTGACCCCCGACGACTTGACGTTTGCCGGCGCCATCACGTTGTTGACCGTGTTCGCGTGCCTGCATTTGCCGATGCACTTTTTTTGGGAACTGCCTGTGGCAAGACGCCGGGCCTCCGGCGCCGCCGATCGCATTTATCGATACCTGGATCGCATTCCCGAAGTCGGGCAAGCGGTCGGTGCCAAGTTCCTGCAGCCGCTCTCCAAGTCGATTCAATTTTCGTCGGTAAGCTACAGCTTGCCGGATAAGCGCAAACTGTTGGACGGTGTCGATCTGAAGCTGCCGGCCGGGGAGGTGATTGCGGTGGTCTCGCTGGACCCGCTGGAAGCGCAGGCGGTCGCCTATTTGCTGCCGAGGTTCATCGAGCCTCAGGCGGGACAGGTGTTGTTCGATGGGGAGGACATTGCCTGGGTGACGCTGGAGTCTCTGCGGGCCGAAGCGGTGTACGTCGGCGACACCGACCCCTTCTTCACGGGTACGGTGCTGGAAAACATCACTTGCGGAAGCGCCGACTTCTCGCTGCCGGAAGTCATCGAAGCTTCGAAACAAACGCACGCGCACAATTTCATCTCCAAGCTCTCCCAAGGATACGAAACGGTGCTCGGGGAACACGGCGAGCAACTCGACGCCGGCCAGGGATTTCGGCTGGGATTGGCCCGTGCCGCACTGCGCGATCCCGCTCTGATGGTGATCGCCGAGCCGAATGAAACGCTCGACGACGATACGAAATCGCTGCTGGATGACGCATACAATCGACTCACCCGGGGTCGGACGCTGCTGTTTCTACCGGCCCGGCTGTCGACGTTGCGGCGTGCCGACCGCATCGTGCTGATCCACCAAGGCAAGGTCGATGCCGTCGGCAGCTACGCCACCATGGTCCGCAAGTCGGCGCTGTACCGGCACTGGGAATACATTCGCTTCAGTCAATTCAGCCGGCAGCAGGAATTGGTGTCATGACCGGCGGCCTGTTTTCGCCGCTGGTCGAACGGGCCCTGCGTCTTGCCGCACGAAGCCACCGCGAGCATACCCGCAAAGGCAGCGACGTTCCCTACATCACTCACCCGCTGAGCGTCGCGCTCATCTTGAGCCGCGCAGGCATCGATGACGACAAGATTCTGGCGGCTGCACTGCTGCACGACGCCGTCGAAGACACGGAGTGTAGCCTGGAAGAACTCGGCGGCGAGTTCCCAGCGGAAGTGGCCGATTACGTCGAAGCGCTGTCTGAGCGTAAACGTGATGAATCGGGCCACGCGATCCCCTGGCGGCAAAGAAAGGAAGAGCACCTGGCGCGCGTCGCCGTCGCCGAGGTGCCGGTTCGTGCAATCGCGCTTGCCGACAAGCTGCACAATCTGGGCACGATGCTGTATGACCTCGACACGAGCGGGAATCTATGGGAGCGTTTCAACGCGCCGCCTGGGGAGATCATCTGGTACCACCGCGAAATGATCGAAACAGCCGCGGGAACCGACGACCGGCTCCGCGACCTGGCCGAGGCCTGCCGCCAATTGTTGGAGCAGCTTGAAGAGAACGTCCGCTCCAACGCTGGGTAGGCGGGGATGCCACGCGGAATGTCTGCTCGTGTGGCGCAGACCGAATCAAGCGGCCTTGCTTGTTCGACGACGGCCGCGGCGGTACCCGATCAGAACGAAACTAGCCGTCGCAAGCAGCACAATGCCGGAGGGCTCCGGGAGCGGGTCGTTGTTTGTGGTCACAACGGGCGCACCTTGAAATGACCAGCGCCCGAAGCGGACGTCATCCAACGCGATCTTGTCTGCAATGAACTGGGTCGAGCCCTGCCCGTTCTGGACGTTAATCTCGCCTCCCTCTCGTCCCAACGTCCAAAACGCAACCCCGTTGAGAATCGTGTTGTTGAACTTGAAGTGCTGATTGTTGTCGGGCTTGTCGCTGTAAAACAACACATTGTTCTCACCAATGGTCTCACCCGCCAAGATGTTTCCATTGGTGACCAGAAAGTTGGCGTCGTCAGGCACGCGAAAGATGACTTTCGAGGTGTCGAACAGGGCGTCGATCACAAAGTTGTGATTTTCTAACAGGATATCCAGTCCACCACCGGTCACAATGTCGATCACCGTCAGGCCGGGGTTGGTCAGCGTCAATCGGAAGGTGTCGATGGCTTCGCCGGAAGGGGAGAAGCCCGTCTCGTTGGAGTTGGTCGTTGTGAAGAACCCGGGTTGGCTGACGTCTTCCAATTCGAAGTTGATTTTGCCCGCGCCGCTGGGATTGTTGCCGGCGATCAATTCAAGAGTCGTGTCGGCGGTGGCGCCCGCAATCGTCGCCATCGCGCCCGTCACGGGATCGAACAACTCGCTCATCAGCGCGGTGAAGTCGAAATTGTGGGTGACTCCAGCGGCGGTCGGCTGGTCGATTCGAGTCGACTGATCGGCGTCACCCGGGTTGACCTCCGTCGCGGACGGGCCGCCGGGGTCAAATGTGTTCGGAAACAGGTTGGGATCGTTAAAGAAGGAGTTTTGCGTTCCCGCATCGGCTGACGAACCGGCGGTCGTCTGGATCCCGACCGCCGGGTCCGCGTATACGCCGACATCCTGCAAATTGAACACACCATCGGGATGAGTGATGGCGATGTTACCGTTGCCCTCGATCCCTTGCGCCACAGGGTGGATTAGCGGCGGAATATCGGGGACGGTATTCAGAAGCGTTGGCCCGCCTCCGCTGTTGTGAATGCTGGGATCGGATGGAACTGTTGTCTTGTTGGCGCCTAACTCGAAGTTGTTGACGTTGACCGCCTGCCCAATTCCCGGAACGTTCTTGCCGGTGATATCCTCCCCCTCGTTCACGCCTCCGAGACCAATCAGCAAGTACTGCTGCGACTCCGTCGTGGTCAGCGTAATCGGAGCGGCATCGCCGACTTTGGGCGCCACCCAAATCACTGACAACAAGAGAGCGAGGGCGATTCGATTCATCCGCAGGCGATTCTTCCAAATTCGGACCTAGCACCATGGCCGCTCCGGCCGGGATCCGGGATATCCCTATGCGCAAACGTCCAGGTCTTGAGGGTACTCCCTCCCGACATTCAGAACAAGCCACCGTGGGTAAATTGGGCAAGATTCGGTGTACAGCTGCCGCCATTCGTTGGGGAGCGGCACCGTTTTGCCGGATCTATTATTTGCCGAAGGGCGGATGTTGTCGGCAGAACTTCAACGTTGCTGAGTCATCCCGCCAAAGAGGGGTGTTGACTGAAGGCCCAGCTGAGCCGAGCGCGGAAGAAACTCGGCCACCAGGATGAACGCTGAAGGTCATCCTTACCTATCAGCGATCTCCTTCCCGGATTTTCGAAGTACACCCGGCAGGACTTGAACCTGCGACCTGCGGTTTAGGAAACCGCCGCTCTATCCGCCTGAGCTACGGGTGCCCACACTGAAAACATACAGTGTTGATCTGCTTGTTTGCCGTTTCTCGCCTCAATTCTGGCACCCGATCTGACACCGATTCGAGGCGAACGACGATACCCGGAACGCAACCTTGGGGGTGTCGGACACAACACCGGTGCCGTGGACGCGGCGAGGTGAACGTCATGGCAAATCGTACCAAGGCCCGATCCAAGAGCAAACTGCAGAAGCCTGAGAAGCCGCACCCTGAGTTTCCGTTGTTTCCTCACGCACGAGCGGCTGGCCAACAGAGTCGCGGCACGCTGCCGTCATACTTTGGTTCGTCGGCCAACGGTCCCGAAGCAACTCTGCAGCGATTCAATCCCGAGTGGCCGGGTTCGCCCGATGAAAGTCGTCAAACGAGCCTGCCTGCCCAGATTTGGCACGGGTTACCGACTGACGTTTGACGACGCTGGGGCCTTTGCCTGTCGGATGGCGAAGTCGACCAGTTCTTGGCAATGAAAGAACCCGTGCCAAAAGTTGTGGCCTTGGTCCCTCGCTACGATCAACGTTACAGCATCGGATGCGTTGGCTGCCTCGTAGCGCTCCAATAACGTCATAGAGTTTTCTTTGAGCGGAACAACTTTGTCCGCGTCGCCGTGAATGATGCAGACTGGAATCTTGGCCTCAGCCAGCGTGTCGAGACGTGCGACGGGATTGTGTTGATCCAAACTCAACTCCAGTTCTTGCGGCGTCATGTCGAAGGCCGAGGCCGCTTTGGTCAATCCGGGATAGGTGCGAAGATCGAACACGGGATAAATCCCGGCGATGCCGGCGACCTGATCGGGGTTGGCAATCGCCCAACTGCTGACCCAGAGCCCTCCTCGACTGCGGCCCAGCAGACACGGTTTGGTGGCGAATCCGCGATTCTCGGTGAGTCGCTTGTAGAGCGCGCTCATCCACTTTTGTCCCTGCGGACTGCCATAGGCTTCGCCGACGTCAATGCCCGCCACAGCGACGCCTGCAGCCAAAAACTGCTCGTGCATCCACTTTTCATGGCTATCGGGATAGGCGGGCAATGTGGGCGCGTACATGATCCAGGGTTGCGGAGTCTGCTGTTTCTCGGCACCGGGGAGCAAGACAAACGAGGGACGTCCTTCAACGACAAACGTCTCTCCCGGCAGGATCAGCGTTTTAACCGCTTGTGCTGCGTCCGGCTCATCAGCAACACTCAACCGAGCGACGCACAACAATAGCAGCAGGCACACACACAGTGGTCGCCTGAAAGTAACGTGCATGTTGTGATCCGATTTGTTTGCGAAGAATCATTGCTGGGAATGATCTTACTCGTGACGACGCGCGGTTCGCCAGCGACGGGAAGACAGTGTCACAACCGTTGTTTGCGACGGTGTCACGCTGCACGACTTTGTCGACCTCACGATCGTTCGCAAGTTCCCGAAATGCGTCCGATGTGTCGGCCCGGACGCATGCAGCACTGCGCATTGGCCGGGGGAAGAATCAACTTCCGAGCGTGTCATTCGCGATTGATTTCACGGCCTTATGGCACATTGAATGATGAGATGAGTTGATCGCAGGGCAAAGATGGTTGATTTGCGAAAGAACCGGCCATCGAAGGAGTTGAGTCAGAATTCCAACGATTTTCGGGACTGAGCGGCATTCCGTTGACGAAGCGAATCGGATCCATCAGCCTGGCTCAAATGTCAACACCGCGGACGGGTTCGAGACTCCACTCCGTTGTCGTGGCGGTCGGTGGTCTGATCAAATGGGCTGGCTGAGACAGAGATTGATGGCGGGTGAGTGACCATGCGAAAGGAATGGCGATGAGACCAAAGCAGACCGCAATGTTCATCGTCGCCATTGCACTAGTCTTGTTGTCGATGGAGACGACGATTGCTGCCGGCGAACGTCGGCCAAACGTTGTATTTTTCCTGGTGGATGATCTCGGCTGGCGTGACCTCGGTTGTTACGGCAGCAGTTTCTACGAAACGCCGAACATTGATCGTCTCGCTGAACAAGGCGTGAGATTCACTCAAGCTTATGCGGCCTGTCACGTCTGTTCTCCCACGCGGGCCAGCATCATGACTGGCAAATATCCGGCTCGGCTGCACCTGACCGACTGGCTGCCCGGTCGAAAAAACTTTCCGTTTCAGAAACTGCAGAGCGCCGAGATTCATCAGCATCTTCCGCTCGAAGAAGTCACAATTGCCGAAGCACTCAAGCAGCACGGATACCGCACGGCTCATATTGGGAAGTGGCATCTCGGCGAAAACCCGCATGGACCGCTGCACCAAGGATTCGACATTCAGATTCCTCGCTGGAACAAAGGGTGGCCCAAAGCCGGCTATCACGCGCCGTTTCGTTTGGAGGGTCTTGAAGACAAGCCGGGGCAATACCTGACCGACCGGCTGACAGACGAGGCAGAGAAGTTCATCGAGGCCAGCGGGGACGAACCGTTCTTTCTCTATCTATCCCATTTCGCGGTTCACGATCCCATTCAGGGGCGAGACGACCTTGTCCGGAAGTACGAGAAAAAGCTGGCGAAGATGCACTCGCCCGAGGCCCCGGCGTTCATTCTAGAAGGTAATCCAGACGAGAAGAGTCCGCTGACCAGGGAACAACTCACAGCCCGGTCAACGAAACCAGCATGGTCGGGCTTCGCAGTTCTGCCCGATCGCACGGTCCAAATCAAACAGCATCAGGACAATGTTCAGTTCGCGGCCATGGTCGAGTCGATCGACGAAAGTCTCGGCCGCATCATTGCCAAATTGAAAGCTCTGGACATTGATGATGATACGATTGTGATTCTGTTCTCCGATAACGGCGGCATGTCTGGAGCGAACTTCGGAAATCCCGCACGTAGCATCGCCAAGCAACGACTCGACAAGGCGTTTTCGACTTCCAATCTGCCACTTCGCGGTGCAAAGGGTTGGCTCTACGAAGGCGGAATCCGCGAACCGCTGATCATCCATTGGCCTGGTGCCGGACCGCAAGGCTCCGTGTGCGAAGTGCCTGTGATCAGTACCGACGTCTATCCGACGATCCTCGATTTGGTCGGTGTGCCATTACGGCCCAAGCAACACGCCGACGGCGTCAGCCTTGCAGGGTTGGTCAAGGGAGCCAAGTCGCTCGAGCGAGAGGCGATCTACTGGCACTTCCCGCACTACAGCAATCACGGGATGCAGAGCCCGGGTGGCGCCATCCGTGTCGGCGACTACAAGCTGCTCGAATACTTCGAAAACAATACGGTGCAGCTGTTTAACTTGAGAGAGGACATCGGCGAGCAGAACGACCTGTCCCAAAACGAACCGGACAAGGCGGCCGAATTGCGGTCGATGTTGCACGCGTGGCGGAAACAGGTCTCCGCCCGCATGCTGGAACCCAACCTCGATTACGGGTCATCCCAAAGGCAATGACAATGAGAAGTCGATTCCTGTGCTTGAATACGATTGCCGCTCTCTTGCTTAGTTTCGATGTCGCTGCGGCTGAGACACAATCTAACACTTTTTTCTGTGTTCATGACGATCAAAGCGATTCGCGCAGCGACACGTCCTTCTCAGTGGCTCAAGAGCGGCGAGTTGAGAGGTCAATCCCTTACTCCGCGGTAGCTGGAGCTGGAAACAAGACGAGCCTCGATGTGTACGCACCATCGTCGAATGGTGAGGGGCCCGTGATCGTCTGGATTCACGGTGGTGGTTGGCACAAGGGTGATAAGGCAAACGTGCAAGACAAACCGACAGTCTTTAACGACCGGGGCATGCTACTGATCAGCATCAATTACCGGCTTCATCCGGCGACGGACTACAAGGGGCAAGCGGGCGATATTGCCAGAGCCGTGCGCTGGGTTCACGATCATGCCAACGAGTACGGCGGCTCTGCGGAGCGCATTTTTGTGATGGGGCATTCGGCCGGAGCTCATCTTGCGGCGCTGGTATCCACAGATCCTCGTTATCTCGAAGCCGAGGGCTTGAAGCTGCACGCAATCAAGGGCGCGATCTTGTTGGATGGCGGCGGGTATGACATTCCGAGGCAATTCGAGTTGGTGGCAACTCGACCTCGCAGCATAGAGCTGTTCCGCAGGGTCTTCACAGATGACGTCGAGAAGCAGAAGGATGCCTCGCCCATCACGCACGTGGCAACAGACAAGTCCATTCCGCCATTCTTGATTCTCCACGTTGCCGACAGACGTGTCAGCACGATTCAATCGCAAGCATTCGGCAAGAAGCTGAACGAAGCGGGAGTCCGCGCGCAGGTCGTTGCTGCCGAGGATAAGACACACGCGACGATCAATCGCGAGATCGGAAAGCCGGGTGACGTACCCACCAGGCGGATCTTCGAATTCCTCAAGGGCATGCTGCGCATGGAAGCTGAATGAATCCGTGGCGAATCGCGGGCTTTGTTGCGCGTATCGCCCTAGCGCCAACGAGAGATTCTTATACGCCTGCTCGGCCTGCGCTGCATGGTCCTCTCCGCCGCCCAGCTTCCCTTCCTTATCGATGGCAGCTATCTGGAGTTCGCTGACCGGTTGCCCGAAGAGCATGTCGACGCCGCCTGGTCAAAAACCTACGACAGCTACCAGGTCCTTTGGAAACTACAGTCGCGCGTGCTCGATCGCCTGCCACGGCACATTCGAGGAGAACTGCTCTCTGGCCTTGCCGAATCAGCTGAGCGAACGGGGCGTACGGAGGAACGCAACATGTTTCTGGAGAAGATCATCGAACACCTGCCCGGTTCGCAATACGCGCGAGCAGCCGAAGAATGGCAAACTGATCCAGCGGCCGCGCGGAGCACACGTATCTCGTGCAAATACTGTCACGGGTCGGGTACGCTGGAAGCACACATCGCAAGACTCAACGATCAGTGACCTTCTTGGTTTCGTGGAGTCCGAGACCCGCGAGCCTGGCAATTACACCTCAAGGCGTTGGGTCAACCACAGAGCTCTGTGGTGTCCAACGCCTTTTTTGTGCAGCGGGCCCGTTTACAATCAGGCGTGTCTGCGTTTGCCGTCAATTCGTCCGAAAGCTGGCACCACCGATGATGGGCGGTGCCGGGTTCGCAGGGACGGACCAGAGAACAGCTAAGCCGGCCTCGGGCAACTTTTGCGTGTGCAGATTCGAACGCCCACCCTTCGTTTGTCTCAACAACTCGTGGCACCTGACACACGCCGAAAAACGACCCATTTCTCGGACTGGGCAGTACCGGATCGCCACAATCCGTAACGCGTCTGGTCACATCGACCTGGTGCGGTTAGCGCACCCCCCGAAAATCCGCTCGGGGTGTCGGACCGGTGCGCGCAAGAGGATCGTTGATTCTGCGAGACTGGCCCCGTCAGCCTCGAATTGTCAACGGCCACCGAGCGGGTCATTGCGACCAATTCAACGGCGATCTGGCATTGCGTTTTCTAGATGAGTTCCTGGGACTCATTGCTGGATTCGCGCACGTATGGACGGCGAACGAGTTGTGGCGAGAATCGAACGTATCGTGGGAGGGGCTGAAGCGGTCAGCACACAGCCAGGCGGATGCCGCGCGTCAATCTGATGAGACAAGCGACACACTACTGTCCGCTCGGCCGAGACTGCGTCGGTTGATGTGCCAGGCCATGTGACCTCCACGGGCTCGCACGGACTCTCGCAGGCGTGCCAGCGAAACGACCTGATGCCCGGTTCGCGACGTCAGAACGTCGATCGGAATCTGACGCTGAACACGGAGGCAGAATAGTTGTTGGGGTCCAATGCCGGATTGACAATCGCCTGGTAGCTCAGAGTCATGTCTGTCAGCGGAAACAACGGCAACCGGTAGAAAGCCTCGAAGTTGGATTCGTCGCGAGCCCCAGGCGCTGACGGCTGAATCCAGTTGTATGCCGCACCGACGACATCCGCATGAATCAGATCCTTGGGAGCGTATTCACCAGTATTGAATGGATCGTAAAGCAGCAGATGCGCCGCAGCGAGTTGTTCGTAGAGTGCTGACTCATTGAAGGCTTTGCCCCACCTGCCGATGGCAATTGCCCTGCCATCGCAGGTCAGTTCCTGCTCGTGCTTGAAAAACACACCCCAGCCTTCTTTGCCGGAACTCCCATTAATGGCTGTCCCGTCTTCGGTGCCGTCGTGATGCCAGAGGGTGATCTTCGAGTAGCCCGCGTTCTCGGTGAGAGGCAGAACCTTGACCTGGAGTTCGGCCGCGCTGAAGAGGTTTCCTGGACCCGGGGAGCCGAAGTCGAAGCGGTTCGCATCGGCGTCGGCCACGAGACCAACCAGGTTGATGAAATCATTAACAAATACGCCAGCCGCCCCGCCCAACCCCGAATCGGGAAGCCCGATGGCGAACGCGCCGGTGCCCGCAATCGGGTGGTACGTGGCGTTGGGATTGAGATGGGCCGATGTATTCAGGAATTGGTCTGGGGTAATATGACCGACCCGATACATCCACCCCGCTTCACGACTGCCTTGTCGCCAGAACAGGTTTCTTACAATAAACGCCGGAATATACTCCCCGTACGGATTCGCGGTAAAACCCAGACTTCCCAGGCTGTTCGGTCCAAGGTCAGTCGGAAATGCGTTGTGTCCATATCCCCAACGGCCATCGATTCCGAGGGTTACCTCCCCCTGGTGGGGTTCTCCCTTGTGACACAGCTCCCAGGTTCCAACCAAAGTCATGTTGGTCGAAAATCCAAACTTGTCCTCATTGGGAAGCGATTCGGACAACCACTGGAACAGGTGGTTGAAGGCGGTACCAAACTTGATGTCGGTCTCTTCGTAGAGGCTTTGTTCCCCCTCAAGCCACAATTCACGCAATGGCGTCAGCGGAGACGTCTGAAACACAGACCTTCTCTCACTAAGTGCTCGTCTCGCGCGGATGCGTCGCAATTCAACTACTGGATCGAGGGGACTTGAGGTGATTCCAGGCCCTTGGTCGTCGTTCGAAACTGCTTGGGCAGCCTGGGAGAGACTGCCCAGACTGCTTGCCGGGGGTGAGGCAGGCTGGGCGGCCAGGAGACGAATATTTCCCTGCGGCGCACTCTGGATGGCTGAGTTGCCCCCAATCGTACCGCCGGCATACCGCCCCTCCAGCGCCCGCAATTGTGCATCCAGCTCTTGCATGTCGCGAAACAGTTCGTCAATGGCAGGGATGGATTGATCTGGCATTGTCTGCGCAACAGCCTGGTGTGACCAAGGCTGTGCGGCCAGGAGACGAACATTGGCCTGCGGCACACTCTGGAGAACCGAGGTCGCCTGAATAGGACCGGCTGCGTACCGCTCCTGAAGTACCCGCAACTGTGCATCTAGCTCGTAGAGTTCATGCAGTTCGCGAAGCCGTGCGTCAACGGCCGGACTGGACTGATCGGCCGTCGTCTGGGCAACAGCGGTGCGTGACCAATCCATGCAGAACAGCGAATTCGCAAAAAGAATTGCCGTGACCAGAAAAGAGGTCCTGCAGCTGGCAATGCGAGGCATGTTTGTCCTTCCATGGACCGTAAACAAACGTGTATTTCACGCGACGGGGGCAACGCTGGACTGCGCGAACGTACGCCAAACTGGCAGAATCGTTACAACCCGCACGTTGTGGAGAATCGACACTTCGCGCTGTAGTTCACGATGCCCACTTCGTTTCGTAACGAAGATTCCGATTACTCAGGCGACAGAACCGGCAGAACCGTTAAATCTTGACAGGTGATCCGAAACGCCGGCGCGCAGAGGTGTAAGTCTGTGGAATGGGAAAGATTACGGCGAGCGCTGCGACCCAGCGAGCGTTGAAGCTCAAGCGGGTAGCTGGCTGGGGCTCCCGCAATCCGTCAACCCGCCGAACGCAGCGTCTCCGACGGTAGTTCGCCGAACAGCGTGCGATAACGGGCAGCGAAACGGCTGAACGACCACTCGCCATGCCGAACGAGGATTTCGCTGACTGTCGTCTCTTCTGCAGTCCCTGCTCGAAGAGCGCGGTGAACCTGATGCAGCCTCCTGAGCTGAAGATAGGCGACTGGTCCAACGCCATAATAGTCGTTGAATGCCGTCCTCAACGTCCTTTCCGAGACCTCTGCGGCCGCGGCCAACTGGGCCACATTCGCCGGTTCGGCAGGGCTTCGCTCGAGCGACTCCATGGAAAGCCGAATGATCTCTTGCCGAGACACTCTCGGTCGCCCCTGTCGATGAGGCTCGATGGCCGCTCCGGGGCTGACGATCAAGGAGGCTGCATTCACTATTTCTGCGGCAGCACGCGCCGCGGCCGGCGATGACTCAAAGTGAGAGCATGTGGAAGCGGCGTTTAAGATTTCGAGCGCAACTGCTCGAAAACGATTCGCGGCCTGACGATTCGGACGAGTCACCCAGCACGACCCCGGTGCCGACTCTGGAAGATCGCCGACATCCGTAAACGAGTCAGACGGAACGAACGCGACGCACCAGTCGTGCGAGTCCTTCGTGCTAATGCAAAACTCGCAGCCTGGTTCCAGAATGGCAAATGAATTCCTCTCCAAAACGTTTCCGTTCGCCGTGTATTCAACCGCATCGGTAAGCGGCAAGTACAGCATGTACCCATCCGGCCTCAACGCACCTTGCGCAATGTTGCCGCTGCCCAGTCTGCCGAGCTGAACGTCGATCCGACCAAGATCGACTGAACTGGTGTACCAGACTCTGCGGGTCGCGTTGCGGAGCAGCATCCTGCTATCCACATCGCGGACGGATTCGGCGA